>Ga0105245_10000001_pt1 | contig 939270 bp, 923 predicted proteins | sample KBSM54metaG_FD_81523 | JGI IMG/M metagenome (GOLD analysis project Ga0105245, IMG submission 81523) | Miscanthus rhizosphere microbial communities from Kellogg Biological Station, Michigan, USA - KBS M5-4 metaG | ecosystem: Host-associated > Plants > Roots > Rhizosphere > Soil | place... | reverse complement strand
TGCCACCTACGCAACTCTTTACGCCCAGTAATTCCGGATAACGCTTGGATCCTCCGTATGACCGCGGCTGCTGGCACGGAGTTAGCCGATCCTTATTCATCTGCTACCGTCATATTCGTCACAGATAAAAGCAGTTTACAACCCGAAGGCATTCATCCTGCACGCGGCGTTGCTCCATCAGACTTTCGTCCATTGTGGAAAATTCCCTACTGCTGCCTCCCGTAGGAGTCTGGGCCGTTCTCAGTCCCAGTCTGGCTGATCATCCTCTCAGACCAGCTAATGATCGTCGCCTTGGTGAGCTTTTACCTCACCAACAAGCTAATCATGCGCAGGCCGTTCCCAAACCGCCGTAGCTTTACTCCGAAGAGCACATGCGGTATTAGACACCATTTCTGGTGCTTATCCCTCAGTTTGGGGTACGTTCCTACGTGTTACTCAGCCGTCCGCCGCTCGTGTATTCTCACGCATTATTCAACTCTGATTCCCTAGCCGGGGAATCATCGCTGCAGGTAGTATCTCCGAGGAGACTCGCCTGGTTAAATAATCTGTGAGAACCTTACCGCTCGACTTGCATGTATTAGGCACGCCGCCAGCGTTCATCCTGAGCCAGGATCAAACTCTCCAAAAAAGTAGAATTTGCCTAAACTTCAGTCGAAACTGACTGCCAACTTCCGAAGAAGCTGGACTTGTTTAAAACAATTCTTCTGCATCCTAAGATGCAAAATGAACTGACGTTGATTTGCACTATTCAATTTTTAACGTTCGAAATGGCGATTACGAGAGAGTCTCGAAGAGACCCACGTCAAGCCATTCCGACCATCTTACTCCATTCTAGGCACCTGGTCAAGGGGTAATTTGACAGTTCATGTTGTGCTACTTACTGCGAATTAACTAGCTGGTGCCGAACTCAGCTAGCAAGGCATCAATACTGCTCAAGCTATCCGTAGTCGTCGTCGGTGCGGTTGCTGTTTGGGCATGTGCCCGCTCTACCAACCGCTCGGCATAGATCAGAGCGTCGTTGCCAAACGCTGTTTTCGGCACTACCAGTTCTCGATACGCATCATAGGCCTCGCGGTCATTGACCAGGGTTGTGAGCCCCTTGAAAACAGTTACGAGCTCTTTATCGTCAGGCACAAACTCCTGTTTCGTCTGATCATACGTCTGGTGCTCACTTACTTCGAGCCTTACCGCGACGTCAAGATATGGTGCCGGCACTTTTCTGCCTACTGATGTGGTGTGATCACGCACTAAATAACTTAGGTTGCCGGTCATCACACCCGTTTCGGCAGTCATTTTCGATGGCAACTGACTGCCCTCTCGCATGAGCAGTGAGGCTACACTTGGCTCCAAGACGGTTACCGGCTTGCCCGTCTCGGTCCATCGGCGCAGCGAGTAGAGTGTGGCTCCCATCTCTTCGGTTCGCTCCTCGGAATCACCCCAGAATGCAAACAAAGGAATCCAGCTTGGCCGAAAACGTGCCACATCTGGCAGCTCACCACCCTGCAGACCCATCGCCTTATCGAGCCTGGCAGCTGTCCGGCTGAAATGCCTCAAGAAGCCGTTGACGGTATCGGGGTACTTTTGGTGAGGAGTTTCGGTGTGAGGCTGTGCACTGCGTGGGAACATATCAACTCACTATAGCAAGCTTCTAACATCGGTCAAGCATGAGCAATTCTGGAATTATTCTTCGACGGGTTTTGAGCGCTTTTCGGGCGTTTCTTCGGCAATGACGACCGTCTCGTCGGGATCTTCGTCTGGAATGTCTTCAGTCTTGTCTACGAGGGCCAGAGAGACCACTTGGTCATCGTCGTTGAGACGCATGATACGCACACCTTGAGTAGCGCGACCGAGCGCTGGAATGCCGTCGAGGCCCAGCCGGATGGTCTGCCCTTGCTGGCTGATGATGATCAGCTCTTGTTCATCGGTGAGCAGGCGTTTGACGCCGACCAGTTCACCGGTCTTATCATTGACGACCGCGCTGCGGATACCGACACCGCCACGAGCGTGCGGCGTAAACTGATTCACCTTGGTACGCTTACCATAGCCGTATTTGCTGATGACGAAGATGTCGGCACCCTCTTCGACGATGTCCATGCCAATCACGTGGTCACCGGGGCGCAGTCGGATGCCGCGGACGCCGCGACTAACACGACCCATTGGGCGAGCGCCCTTTTCATGGAAGCGAATGGCCTGACCTTGTGAAGTGCTGATCACGACTTCGTTGTCACCGTTGGTCATGCGAATCCATTTCAGCTCATCGCCATCGTCCAGGTTGATGGCAATCAGGCCAGAGTTACGGACATTCTGATACTGCTCGAACGGCGTTTTCTTGACCACGCCGCGGACGGTACACATGATGAGGTTGGCAGCTTGATCGGACTTGCTGACATTGATGACGCTACTGACTGTCTCTTCAGGCTGCAATTGCAAGAGGTTGACCAACGCAATGCCTTTGGCGTTGAGGCCTACGGCTGGGACTTCATAGGTCTTGAGTCGGAACACCCGGCCCTTGTTGGTGAAGAACAGCAAGAAGTCATGAGTGCTGGCGTTGACGACGTGCTCGATGACATCTTCTTCGCGGGTGGCCATGCCCCGACGGCCCTTGCCACCCCGGCCCTGACGCTTGTAGTCGGCTATCTGGCTGCGCTTGATGTAGTTGGCGGCCGTCAGCGTGATGACAACTTGCTCATCGGCGATCAAGTCTTCGTCGCTCATTTTGCCAAGTTCACTATCCACGACCTTGGTGCGGCGCTCATCGCCGTATTGCTTCTTCAGCTCGATGAGTTCATCGCGAATAATCTTGAGGATCTTCTTCTCGTCGGCCAGAATACTTTCCAGCTTTTCAATCAGTTTCATTAGCTCAGCCAGCTCGTCTTCGATCTTCTTGCGCTCCAGGCCGGCCAGCGTACGCAGCTGCATGGCCAGAATCGCTTTGGCTTGAATCTCAGTCAGCTTGAACTGCTTCATTAAGTTCAGCTGGGCTTCGTCGGTGGTGTCGGACTTGCGAATGGTGGCAATGACCTCGTCAATGTGGTCGAGCGCCGTCTTGAGACCTTCCAGAACGTGGGCTCGCTCACGGGCCTTGCGGAGCTCGAACTCAGTTCGGCGGCGAACAACGACAGTGCGGTGCTTGATGTGCTCCTGGAGGATGTCCTGAAGGCTCAGCACGCGTGGCTGAATGCCGTCCAGCAAAGCCATCATGTTGAAGTGGAAGCTCTGCTGCAGCTGGGTCTGCTTGTAGAGCTGGTTCAGCACTTTCTTTGGGTAGGCGTCTTTCTTGAGGTCGATGACGATACGAACCTCGCCGCGAGCCGTCTCGTCACGCAGGTCACTGATGCCAACAATCTTCTTGGTGTTGACCAGCTCAGCGATCTTCAGCACCAGTGATTCTTTGTTCAAGGCGTATGGGATCTCGGTGATAACGATCTGGTGACGGCCCTTGTTGCCTTCCACAATCTCGGCAACACCGCGAGTGATCACGCCGCCACGACCAGTGGCATAGGCGGTGCGGATTGATTCCTTACCGTAGATTACGCCGCCGGTTGGGAAATCAGGTCCTTTGACATGCTGCAGCAGATCATCGAGCGTAGCCTCGGGGTTGTCGATCAATTCGATCTCAGCATCGACTAATTCTGAGAGGTTGTGTGGCGGAATGTTAGTCGCCATACCGACCGCGATACCCAGCTGACCATTCAATAGCAGGTTGGGAAGTTTGCTGGGGAGCACTGATGGCTCAGTGCGGGTATTGTCGTAGTTATCGCGGAAATCAACGGTTTCTTTATCGATATCAGCCAGGAGTTCATCGGCCAATCGGGCCATCTTTGCTTCGGTATATCGGTAGGCAGCCGGCGGATCACCGTCCATGCTACCGAAGTTACCCTGACCGTTCACCAAGGTATAGCGCATCGCCCACGGCTGAGCCATACGAACCATAGCATCATAGATGCTGGAGTCACCATGCGGGTGGTAACGACCCATGACGTCACCGACGACGGTGGCAGATTTGCGGTGACGTGAAGTGCTGCGAAGTCCTGATTCGTTCATGGTGTAGAGAATGCGGCGATGGACCGGTTTGAGACCATCCCTGACGTCAGGCAGAGCTCGATCAATGATAACGCTCATGCTATAACGCAAATAGCTATCTTCCATGACGTTTTCGACGGTTCGTCGTTCTACGATTCGTGAGTGCTCGGTGTCCAGGATATCGGCCTCGTGCTCCTGGCCGCGGCGGCGATCTTCCATAGATTGCTCGTGGGTCACGCTATTATCTGGCTGCATCTCCGGCATGTTCTCTTCCGGCATATCATCGATCGGTAGTGTCGGTTGGTCGTCCATACTAAATATCCAAGTCCTTCACGAATTTAGCATTCGCCTGGATGAATGATTTGCGGAGCTCCACTTCGGTACCCATCAACTTATTGAAGATGGAATCAGCTCGTTCGGCATCCTCAACCTTGACCTGTACCAGCACCCGCTTCTCGGGGTTCATAGTGGTCTCAAACAGTTGTTCGGCATCCATTTCACCGAGGCCCTTGTAGCGTTTGACCTCGCTGAAACCAGCTTGCTTGTGGCGGTCGTCGTTGGGATCAACTTTCTGGCCTTCCTTCTGGCGCTTGTCGATGGCGCTATCCAGCAGCTTCTCTAAGTCTTCTTCGTTGTAGATGAAGACTGAGTTTTTGCGGCTCGGTCGGACCAGTTCGAAGAGCGGCGGCTTGGCCAGGTAGACGTGGCCACCATCGACGACTTCTTTCATGTAGCGGAAGAAGAACGTCATTAGCAGCGTCGAGATGTGACTACCATCGACATCGGCATCAGTCATGATGATGATTCGATCGTAACGCAAGCCAGCGATGTCGAAGGACTCTTCGATGCCGACACCCAGCGCCTTAATCAGGCTGAGGATCTCGTTGTTGGCCAGCATCTTGTCCAAGCGGGCGCGCTCCACATTCAGCACCTTACCGCGCAGCGGCAGGATAGCTTGCGTCTTGGAGTCGCGGCCGGACTTGGCAGAGCCGCCGGCTGAGTCACCCTCTACCAGATATATTTCGGAGTTTTTGGGGTCCTTACTGGAGCAGTCAGCCAGCTTACCGGGCATGCTGGCGCCGTCGAGTACACCCTTGCGCAGGATGTTCTCGCGGGCAGCACGAGCGGCTTTGCGGGCCCGGGCGGCCAGCAGTGCTTTGCCGACAATTTTACGAGCGACTTGGGGATGCTCTTCAAGGTAATAATTAAAGTACTCGTTCATGACCTGCGTGACGTAGCCTTGGACTTCCGGGTTGCCGAGCTTGTTCTTGGTCTGGCCTTCGAACTGCGGGTCGGGCAGCTTGACGAGAATAATAGCCGTCAGGCCTTCACGCGTGTCTTCACCGCTGAGGTTTTCTTCTTTCTCTTTCAGCAGTCCGTTCTTGCGGGCGTACTCATTAATAACGCGAGTCAGGGCGGCACGGAAACCGGTCAGGTGGGTACCGCCATCCGGGTTGAGCACGTTGTTGGCGAACGATTTGATCAGCTCGGTGTAGGCGTCAGTGTACTGCAGCGAGATCTCGACCTGAGTGTCATTGACCTGCTTATCAACGTAGAAAATGTCATCGTCAACTGGCTCTTTACCGACGTTGAGGTGCTTCACGTAGCTCTGGATACCGCCTTCGAAGTAGAAGCTGTAACGCTTGCCGGTCTTCTCATCTTCGAGACTGGTGTGGATGCCTTTGGTCAGATAAGCCGCGTGGCGCAGGCGGTCGAGAATTGTCTCATAATTGAAGGCTACCGTCTGGAAAATAGTGTCGTCAGCGTAGAAAGTAATCTCGGTGCCGGTACGGTCAGTTTTGCCAGTGACCTTCAGGTCGCCTTTCGGTACACCACGCTCATAATCTTGTTCGTGAATCTTACCATCGCGATAAATCTTAACGTGCAGATTGGTACTCAGGGCGTTAACAACCGACGAACCCACACCGTGCAGACCACCGGAGACTTTGTAGCCACCATCGCCGAACTTACCGCCAGCGTGCAGCACGGTCAGCACCGTTTCAACAGTACTCTTCCCGGTCTTCGGGTGAATGTCGGTAGGAATACCACGGCCATCGTCGATGACTGTCACGCCACCATCAGCTAGCAATTTGACCGACACGCTGGTGGCGTGGCCAGCCAGGGCTTCATCTATGCCATTATCAACAATCTCCCACACCAAGTGGTGCAGGCCTTCGATGCCCGTGCCACCGATGTACATGCCCGGACGCTTACGGACCGGTTCCAATCCCTCTAATACGGTAATCTGATCTGCAGAGTAACCAGATGCACCGGACTTTTTGTCTGCCAAAACTTTTACACCCCTGTTATAAACGATTTATGACACAGCTTGCGTCTTACTTTTGTCCCACTGACTATTAGTATAGACGAATGTGCGCTTCGAGACAATCCTCACCCCTTAGGTGTGCTTACTTTTGTATGCAAAATCACGCTTGTGCTTTATAGGGTGCTGTGATTAAATGACCTCAGAAGTTATAAACAAAAACCACAAATATGTTCGAAAAACTACTTGCCATCCTGCCGTCTAACCCTGGTGTTGCCCACCAGCTGGCGTTCTATGCCCGACGCATGCGCGAGGAAGCAGCTATTCGCCGGGTCGGTATGTTCTTCATTGTCATGGCCTTCTTTATCCAGTTCTTTGCGGTACTCAGTCCGCCAGTTTCCACCAGCGCTTACTCCAGCAATGACTTGATCGATGGCGGCGTCAGTTCTACCAACGGCAAAGCGGAGATCGTGAGTCACTGTCGCAATAACGTCAAGAGCTACGGTGACGTAATGCACACCTTCGGTATCTCGTGTGATGACATTGCCGGTGGTACAGTTACGACCATCAACTCCAACACGACCAATGCTGCTGGCAACCAGCTCTACTCACTCGGTTGGTTACCGCATGCTACGGGCGTCGATGGCACCTCGGCTGACCAAACAGCAATCAATGTCTTAAACTACCCGCAGCCGGTATTTTCACGCCTGCTCCGAAGCTGGGACAGCAACCACACCACTGGCTCATCCTACAAGGCTGTCAGATTCACAGTTACCGACCCGGAAGGCCACAGCCGCGTGTACTTCATTCTGTTCACTTGCGGCAACCTGGTGGCTTTCACCAGCCCCACTCCTCGCCCGGTTTGTCCGTTCAACCACAATATCTTGCAAGGCGATGCCGGTTGTTACTGTCCGTTTAGCAAGTCATACTCACCGAGCGACAGCCGCTGCTACTGTCCGTTCAACAAAGCTTATCCGCCGAGCGACAGCCGCTGCTACTGTCCGTTCAACCACAACCTGCCGGCCGGTGACAGTCAGTGTCATTGCCCCTTCAATCCGAATATACCGCCGACTGATGCCGGCTGCTACTGCAAGTTCAATAAGAGCCTGTCGGCGACCGACGCCAAGTGTGCTTGCCCGTACAACAAGGCTATCTCGGCGACTGATGTGAACTGCTATTGTTCCTTCAATAATACGATTTCAGCGACCGACGCCAAGTGTCACTGCCCGTTCAACAGCTCCCTGTCGGCTGGCGATAGTAAGTGCTACTGTCCGTTCAATCAAAAGCTGAGCTACAACGACAGCAAGTGCTTCTGCACCGTGCCTGACAAGACGACTATCTCCAAAGATTCGGCTGACTGTTTCCCACCCTGCAAGTACAACAACTCTATTGCTGCCGACGACGCCAAGTGCAAGCCGTGTGAACGCGCCCTGAGCAGCGAAGACACCACCGCCTGCATCACCATTCATAAGACAGCGATCTATGGCACCACCAGCGGGCCCAACGCCGATGGCACCCAAGCCAAGGCTGGCGACGTCATTACCTATACGCTCTACGCTGAGAATAAGGGTAAGGATACGGTGAAAGGCTTCGTCTTCGTCGAGAATCTGAGTGACGTGTTGGATTACGCCGATGTGACGGATCTGCACGGCGGTACTCTCGATAAAACGACCAACGTCGTCACCTGGCCTGCTGAGGCCATCAAGTCTGGCGAGACCGCCAGCCACCAGATCACAGTAACGGTCAAGAGCCCTATCCCTCAGACACCACCGGCCCCAAGCGATCCGCAGCACTTTGACCTGACTATGACCAACGTTTACGGCAATGCTATCAACATCACCTTGCCGGCTGCCCCACCACAAGTTGTCCAGCAAACTGCTGCCAACCTGCCAAACACCGGTCCTGGCTCTGGCCTGATCATCGCGGCAGCTGTCATGGTCCTCGGCGGCTTCTTCTACAGCCGCGCCCGCTTACTGCAAGAAGAAAGCACCATCGCCGTTCAGGAAGCGGCCAACGCCTAAGGAGTCACTATGAGCGAACGCCCAACTTCTCACGAACACCACGAAGCGCTACCACTTCCCGAAAAGCATGAGCTGCTGACAGCCCACACCAAGCACGAGAAGCAGGAGAAGCGGGCCGAACAAGACCCACACCAGCTGGCCAGTGAAGCCCGCAAACATATCATGGAATCATCGACGAGCCAGGAAGTCTTACGGCAACATCTAACCGAAGAAGATACTCCTGACGAGCAAGCCCCCCGCACCATCAGCCAAGAGCTAAAGCGCATTACGTTGCAGCGTGAGCTGCAAGCTATCCGTCGCAAACTACCGCGCAGTGAGCGTGGCTTCAGCAAGCTGGTGCACCAGCCGGTCGTTCGGGCCGTCAGTGAAGTCACCAGCAAAACCGTCAGTCGCCCGTCCGGTATGCTGGGCGGTGGCATCGTGGCCTTCCTAGGCTCTCTCGGCTACCTGTACTTGGCCAAGCACGTCGGCTTCAAGTACAACTACTTTGTCTTCCTGGTGCTGTTTGTGGCTGGGTTCGTGATTGGTGTTGCACTCGAATTCATCGTCTATGTAGCCCTCAGCTCACGCCGCCGCGCTCACGACTAGATTATCGAACTACGAACTCTTTGGCTGATCAGCTTGCTGGAAGGTACCGTCGCGACCAATAAAGATCGTGTCGCCCTGGCCAGGCTGTAGATCAAGCTTATCTTCGGTCTTCGGAGGAGCAGGCTCTGCAGCTGGAGGTGCCGTATTGAGCTGGCCTTTAAGCTCGGCAGCGATCTGATCAACTTCCTTCTGCTCAATCTCATTGCTAGAGATATTCTGGGTCGTTTCAGGCGGTTTTGGCGGCTCAGGCGCAAGTTGGACGGCTGGAGGCTCGGGCGCCGGGCTGACGGGCGCTGGAGCGCTTATAGAAGCCTTGGCCGGTCCGATAGCCGGGGCTGGTTGACTCACCGGGCTGGTTGTTGGCGCTGCTGGTGCGCCGAAGCTAGCCTGTGGCACGCCATCACGACGTTTGTTCAACCACTCGTCCAGGAAGTTGCCAGTACCAGGAGTTGGTGGTGGTGCCACACTGGTCGTTGCTGCCGGCGCAGCACCAAAGCTAGGAGTGGTGGGTGCCGGTGTTTCTCTAGTAGACATTCGCTCATTGATTTCTTTCTCAACCACCGACTTTGGCCGGCCGTACTTGGCAGCTGTCAGTTGTTTTAGGGCTTGGGAAAGCCGTGGATTAGGCGTTCCGAGTGCCGGCATCGTCGCCATACTGAAAGGCTGGGTCGGCACGCCGCTTATAAGCGTCCGGACGATGGTGTTGTAGTTCGGCACCCGCAGCAAATCGTCACCGTCAAAGGTCGGCTGGAAGTACCGCCCCAGACCTTCCACATCGTTCTGGCCGATACGGAAACTGACGATGGTACCGATGTTACCGAACACTGCGTCACGAATCTCATCGGTCAGCTGCGTAGTAAACTGGTTGGCCACGATCAGGTTCAGATGGTACTTCCGGGCTTCACTCATAATGGTGGCAAAGCTATCAGTACTGAAGTTCTGGAACTCGTCAACGTACAGGCTGAAGTCTACCCGGTCATCTTCCGGCACGTCCGAACGGCTCATGGCCGCCGCTTGGAATTTCATCACAAACACCATGCCCAGCAGCTTGCTGTTGAGCTCGCCGGTTCGGCCCTTACTCAGGTTCACCAACAGAATCTTTTTGTTATCCATGATGGCTCGCAGGTCAAAGGCCGATTTGGTCTGGCCAATGATGTTCCTCATCATTTCGTTACTCAGGAAGGCACCAAATTTACTCACAAACCACGCAGTGACCTCTCCAGACTCATTGGAACGCTGTGAAGCCGGGTACTCCTTCTGCCAGTAATCGAGCACCGTCTTGTCAGTTACGTGCTGTAATTTCTGCCGCAAGAATTCCGGGTCGCGGAACAATTTGGGAATATCAACGAATGTTCCCCCGTTAGGATCTGCCATGATAGCCAGCGCCGCGTTGCGGAAGATATGCTCATAGCGCGGCCCCATGATCCCCTGGTGCTGTGGATCGTACAGCTTCTGGAGCATATTAAGCGCTTCCTGGATGAGGAAGTCTTTCTGCTCCGGCATGTTAAATTCAAACAAATTCAGCCCCATTGGGTAGTCCATGTCGGCCGGGCAGAAGTAAATCACGTCCTCAGTACGCTCCTTCGGCACCATGGATAACAATTTTTCGGCCGTGTCGCCGTGCGGATCGACGAAAGCGAAACCATTGCCATTGAGCATGTCCTGTAGAGCCAGGTTCTCGAGGAAGGTCGACTTACCGGTACCGGTTTGTCCAACCACATACATATGACGCTGACGGTCGTGGTAGCTCAGACGTATCGGCTTCTTGGCACCGCGGAAGAGGTTGTAGCCAAGCAGCAGGCCTTCATCCGGGATGTTACGAGGGCCATCGACTTGCTTGGAGTCCTGACGAGCCAGCTGCGAGGTTGGTATCGACCGCTCATCCGGGAAGTGGAAGATCGTGGCTAACTCCACAGAGTTCAAGATGTTCTTATCGTGCTGCTGCGGGAAGAACCGCATGATGTAGCTGGTGATCAGGCCATCAATATCCTTGGCTGGCGTGTACTTAAAGCCATTCTTCCCTGGTGCGTCATAGAGAGCAAAACTGGCAATAATGTTGCTGCGGATCGCCTCAGCACGCTGCAGGATGTTCGATGAGACAACCACCCGGATAACCGTTTCGAAGCCCGGGTGCTGGGTCTTGGCATCAATCGCGTCCAGCGTTGACTGTTCATGGCTGGAGAGATCATTCTTGTCTCCCTCTTTGGCTTCAGGCGGCTTATTAAAGGCTGTGAAGAAGTCTCGGAGCAGCCCGTTAAAGCTGGGTCCCTTGTGACCCTTACGCTTATGGCTGGCCACCTCACGAGCATGCTTACCCCAACTAGGGTTGGCTGGTCGCATCAATATCTGAATGCCTGCTCCATCTTCTTTACCGAGAGTGGCCAAGGCGTTCAACAGTGACTGCATGGCATCACGCTTAATATCTTGATAGGTAGCGATTGGGTAGGCGTAGTCTTCTTTGAGGTTCAATTCACCCCCGACGGTACCAGTCACCCGCCCGACCGGACTGAAGATGTTATGTTCAGCTACTTCTTCAAGGCGAGCTGCTGGGTACGCACTGTTAATCGCCTGTTTGACGACATCCAGCAAAGCGATTGGCACTGCCGCGTAAAAGTAGACATAGCCTTGCGTGCCGACAATTTCAAAGGCAAAATGACGCTGCCCATAAAATGTATGCTTCCAGCCTTTCTGCAGAGTACTGGCAATAATATTGTAGATCACAGTCGCTTTGCTGATGGTCTCGTCGGTCACATCACGCACGTCGCGGGAACCAAGTTCTATGTCATCACTTATGGGTGGCAAGTGGATCAGCAGCGGCACCATTTTGAGTCCGCGCTCATAGTTTTTTTGCTCACGAAAAATCTTGCGCGATTGCAAATAAACGATCGGCGAAGCGATGATCCCAAAGAAAGCTACGATTGCCAGGACGATAAAAATTGTTGTCATAATATCTACTGGCTTACTTTAATTGTCTTATTGTAGCGTTTTTGTAGATAGTCGGCTTTTACCACTGTTAGTTCCTCGCTCTGGGCATGTGGGTCATCTCTGTTAGCCTCAACGATCTTTTTCGCCTTTTCAACCCACTCTTTTTCGATCAAATCGCCATCATCAGCCGTCGCGGGGGTCGAGCTTTGTGTTGTTGGAGAAACAGCGGGTTGAATGGCCGTTGGAGCGGCTGGTAACGGGATAGTTGGCAGTGCTGCTGGCATTTGTGCGCCTGGTTGCTGGCCAGTTTCCGGGCCGGCAGGCGCCTGCTCGACAGCACTAGGTGCGTGTTCAGGTGAGTCATTTTGAGCCCCTGGATGTTGCTCCGGCATGGGTGCCGGCAGCTGCAAACCCGGCTGATTTTCTGGAGGATTCATAAGCCTTATTATACAGCGTGAGACCTATATGATACAGAGCGCGAGCCCGGAAGCGGCCGGACTTTATTTATCGGCTGTTTTTTGCCCGTAAGCAAAATATAGGTACGCCAGCAGGACAAATGGCAACAGGACGGCGATATCGCGGCCCGTTAGCTCACCAATTGATTGCAGGGCCAATACGCCGCCACACATCACGGTTAGGATGGTAGCCAGTCGTCGAGGGCGCGGAACAGCTAAGCCGTACCAGGCGAGCAAGTAGATGAGCCCTTTTAGCAGCTCATATAGGCTGATAACTAGCATTACGAAGACCGCCATGATCACAAACGACGGTACCCGGTGTGGGTCAGTCGAGCTGCAAACCACAATATCAACCGCAAACAGGCTGATCAGGGTCCAAAAACGCTTGTGTGTGAGGAGTTTTTTCATAGGTGAGGCTTCTATAGGTAGCTGGTAGTGATAAAGGCTGCCGAAGGAGAGGCCTCCGGACAGCCTTGAGTAAACGACCATAGTGCCGGGACAGCAAATCCGCCATATATATAGACTATTGAGGCGCTTGCTGTCCGCAGCGAGGGTTAGGGCTCTACAAAACGAATTTGTCGAGTTGCCTTGACTGACCGCTCCTATAGCCTTTCGGCTACACGGAGCGTTGTGCTACGGTTCTCCCGTATGGTGTGTCTCGACACCGAGTTTTAGTGTGAGGCTTCGCAAGTCCGCCCCCGCAAGGGCTTCTACGTGCCGCCTGAATCTGGACTCCAGGATCGGTTTAAATTGTAGTTTTTGTTTTGGTGACTTACAGGTTCTAGACTAGCATGCCAGGGCTGAATTGTCAATCCTCTTATGCTTTTGCCTGGAGCAAGAACCCCTCCTCAGCGAAGCGGAGCTAGATGTTTTCAGGCCTTCTAGTTTGAGCTTAGGCCCTCGATTGCCCCTCCTTGCACCCCTACTTTTGTCGCCAGTATTCTGAGGCCCAGTTAGTTATACACAGGATTTTTATGCTATTAAGCATAATTATTATTGACGAACTCTTCGGTGTTATATAAGATACATTCAGCACTTGAGTAAATCAGGTGTTCAAAAACAAAAACGACCAATTAGGGACAACGGATTCTCGCAAGTCGTTGTCCCACAAAGATCAAACCCAAATCAAAACCCCAAAGCAAACAAAAACCTTAAATTATCCTTAAATCACCTTGTCTTTCCCGGGACAAGGTGATTTACTTTTTACGCTAGAAAATAAGCGGTGGGCAGAAGGCTTACAGATCAATGGCTACCGCAGTCCAGAGTATTATCAGTAATGGCACGACCGGGACAATCGTTGATATCGAGTGCAGCCTGTCCAATAACCTCCCGAATATCGTAATTGTCGGCTTTGCCAATAAAGCTGTCGATGAAGCCAAGGAGCGCATCAGGGGTGCCTTCGCAGATAGCCATATAATGCTACCGCGCAAACGTATCACTGTTAATCTGGCGCCGGCTGATATTCCCAAGGCAGACAGCAGCTTCGACCTGGCCATAGCCGTATCAATCATGCTGGCCAGCGAGCAGATCCCGGAACAGTTTACGCGCCACCAAGCGTTCATCGGTGAACTTGGCCTTGATGGTAGCTTGCGGCCGGTGCGCGGAATCATTGGCAAACTACTAGTTGGCCGCGCTAAAGGTATACAGACTTTCTACATCCCCGCTGGCAACCTGGCACAAGCGCAATTAGTTCCGCACATTACGCTGCTGCCCGTTAAGAACCTCCAGCAACTCTATGGTCATTGCAACCAGACAACCCTGATCAAAGCTGTCCCGACGGGTGACGGCAAGTACAACGCGCCGACGCCGGCACAGGAAAGTGATAGCCTCACCGAAGTCGTTGGGCAGCTCCAAGCCAAGCGAGCCCTGGAAATTGCTGCCGCTGGCGGGCACAACTTATTCTTCAATGGGCCGCCAGGCACCGGTAAGAGCATGCTGGCCAAGGCCTTACCAAGTATTCTGCCACCCCTGGAGCGTGAAGAGGTGCTGGAAGTCACCCACCTCCACAGCCTGGCAAGTCATGATTATGAAAAGATCATCAGTGAGCGACCTTTTCGATCACCTCATCATAGTGCCAGTCATGTAGCGATTGTTGGGGGTGGATTGAGCCTGCGTCCGGGAGAAATCAGCCTGGCGCATCGAGGAATTCTCTTCTGTGACGAGCTACCGGAATTCAGCCGTATGACCCTGGAAGCCTTGCGACAGCCGCTAGAAGATCGGCTGATCACCATTGCTCGGGCTAAAGACACGGCCGAATACCCAGCTAATTTCATCCTGGTTGCCACCGCCAACCCCTGCCCTTGCGGCTACTATGGCACCAGCGGTACCTGCCGCTGTCTGCCGCAACAAGTCATCCGTTACCAACAGCGGCTGAGCGGCCCGATCATGGATCGGATTGACCTATACGCCCAAGTCCACGAGATAAAGCACGCCAGTCTGCTGGCAAGCAAAGACAACAGCCAAACCGACAGCCAGGTTCGGCAACGCATTGCCCTAGCCCGGAGCACCCAAGCCAAGCGCTATGGCAAGTCCAGTAAGCTGAACGCCGACATGACCAATGGTGACATCAAACAGTTCGGCCGTTTGGAACCGGAAGCTAAGGCCTTGCTGGACACCGCCGCCCAGCGTCTCAACATCTCGGCCCGGGCGTACATGCGAGCCGTCAAAGTGGCTCGCACCATTGCCGATCTCGAGCAATCGGCAATCATTGCCACCACGCACATCACAGAAGCCCTGGCCTATCGGCCGCAAATTAGTTCTAGTTGACCTCTGTGGGCTCATCTGTTACAATACCCTAACGTTAAAGTCAACGCTAACGGAGATAGATCATAGCCAAGTTCACGCGCCTGAATGAACAGATTCGGGCACCTCAGCTCAGAGTCATCGATGATGACGGCAAACAGCTCGGTGTTCTTAGTCGAGCCGAAGCGCTGGAGCTGGCTCAGGAACGTGAGTTGGACTTGGTGGAGATTTCACCAGATGCAAATCCGCCGGTAGCCAAGATCGTTAACTGGGGTAAATACAATTACCAGCGCACCAAGCAGCTGCAGAAAAATCGCAAGACCGCTAAGACACTTGAGATGAAGCAGATCCGCTCGGGACTGAAGATCGGTGAACACGATCTGCAGATCAAGATCAATCGTGCGACCAAGTTTCTGGACGCCGGTCACAAGGTTAAAATCACTCTCTTCTATAGAGGTCGTGAGCAAGCCCACCGTGATATTGGTTTTAATCTCGCCAGCAAGATCATCACAATCTTCGGTGACACAATTATCGTTGATCAACAGCCACAATTGGCTGGCAAGCAACTAAGCTTTGTCGTTCGCAGCAGCGGCAAGAAACCCGCGGTGGTGGCAACCACCCCAGTAGGCTCAGAAGGAGAAGACGATGCCAAAACTGAAGACGCATAGCGGCACCAAGGACCGCGTCAAGATTAGCAAGAACGGTAAAGTCCGGGTCGGCAGCGCCAACCTGAATCACTTTCTGGGCAAGAAAAGCGGCAGCCGCAAGCGCGCACTGCGTGGCTTGACCACCCGCAATGGGCAAATGGCTAAGAATATCAAGAAGAACCTCGGCGTTTAAGGCCGTTTGTAAGGAGTTATCATGCGAGTAAAGCGCGGCGTTACATCACACGCCAAACACAAGAAAATCCGTAAGGCGACTAAGGGCTTTAGCCACCCGAACCGGGTTAGTATCAAGCGTGGCCGCCAGGCTGTCACTAAGAGTCTGCAGTTCGCCACCCGCGATCGCCGTAACAAGAAGCGAACCTTCCGTGAGATCTGGAATGCCCGCATCAACGCCGGTGCCCGCCTCAATGGCACGACTTACAGCAAGCTGATTGCTGGCCTCAAGGCTGCTGGCATCACCCTCGATCGTAAGATCCTGGCTGAGCTGGCCGTCAACGAGCCCAAAGCTTTCACCACCGTTGTGAAGGCTGCTAAGAAATAGCCAAAGGCCTATTTGCCGCCATACCTGCCCCGCATTTTGCGGGGCATTTTATTTGATAAGACGTGTGCCGACTTCCATGAATGTACGACGGGCAGTCTCGTCAAAAACCGGCGAGCCATGGACGGTTGCCGGACCAATGCGAACAATCTCAAAAGGCTTCGGTGACCAAAGCTCTGGATCCGTTGGCAGACTGGTGGGATCGACTTCGGGTAAAGTACGTGGCGTGTGTAGCCGAACTGGCCCTTCGTAAAAGACCGTTGGCTGATGACTACTTACAATGTACAGCGGGCGCTCGACATCGCTGGAATCTTGGCTCACATAATCCAGATGCAACTCCGCTTCACGGGGGGCGCGGCCAGCTGGCGTCTCCTTGGACTGCACGATAGCAATATCGATGGTTGCCCCAGTCTTCGTCACTTCCCGAACATCATCAAGCATAAGATGGAAGGTGCCCGGTAATAACCTTACAATGTCTTCCAGCGGATATCCGTGCCGACGGCCATAGTCGACAGCCATGTCAGGCTCGGAGATAATCGGTGAAATCCAATTCGCAAAGACCGCCCGCTCTTCGACGGGCATAGCCCCGATCACTTCTGGCAAGGCAGCTTCGTATTCCATCTGGCCATGCTCCAAGGCAGCAATGTAGGGCTCAACGGCACGCTCCCAAAGACTCATGCGCCACACTCCCTAATCTGTAGATTCTGCCGGATCATTATTAGCCTATTTTAACATTATTTTCATTAAATTTCAATTAAAACACCCCTCCTGGTGGCGGGGCGCTTAAAGTGCCAGATTATCTATAAGCCGGGTTCTGTCGAGGCTAACCATCTATCTAGGTTTACGATTGCTCGCAAACTCGAGCGGTTCTTACGATGAATCCTTAGCGGGACGCTTTGGGCTTTAGGCCCTAAAGTTTCCATCTCCTTGCAGCAGACAGGGTTTACCACTTCCACCGGTCACCCGGCAGAACTGTGGGCTCTTACCCCACTCTTTTCACCTTTACCGATTGCTCGGAAGTATCGTTTCTGTGGCACTTTCCCTAGGGTCGCCCCCGGTCGCCGTTAGCGACTGCCATTTCCCTTTGCTGCCCGGACTTTCCTCGTGGTTGTAGCCACGCGGTTAGCCAATAATCTGGCTAATGAATTATACCACCCAAAACCTCTCAGCGAGAGGTTTTGTAGACGCGAGCGAAGCGTCGTATGTAACAGGCAGAATTCTCCGGTTAATCCCTAGCTGTTAGTTTGCGGCAAGGTGGTCGTCAAGCGCACGGTTGACCGCGGCGTCAGCCAGCTTGTTGAATTCACGGGGCACATGACTAAAGCTGATCTTTTCGAACTTGGTCGCCAAGGTCTTGATGGCATCATGGATCGGCCAGAGATCGCGGTTCTTGACCTTAAAGATACCTTTCATCTGATTAACTACCAGCAAGCTGTCCATGTACACTTCGATCTCTTTGACCTGCATCTTGAGGCACTCTTCGAGTCCCAGTTTGAGCGCCGTGTATTCTGCCTGGTTATTGGTGGTGACGCCAAGGTACACACCTTGGTCAACCAACACATTGTCTTCCATATCCAGGACTACGAAGCCACTGGCCGAAGGGCCGGGGTTGCCGCGAGAGCCACCGTCACCAAACAGCTTCACCTTTTCGGGATGAATATTCAGGCCGGCTGATTTGGCTGCTTGGGGCGCCTGGTGTGCATAGAGCGCATCGATGGCCTCAGCCATTTCGTGGTCTTTGTCGGTAATGTTCTTGCCGCCCTCGTGAGTGATCAGCCAGATCTGCACCACGCTCCACTCATTCTCCCAGCGAGGGTGATGCTGGAACTCTTCGGCCAGCTCCGCAACTTGGGTCATAAAGGCCCAGGCGTGTTTGAAGTCATCGAAGTTGAATTGCTGGTATAGCCCGTGTTTGGTTTCTTGCCACATGCCTACTATCTTAGCACGTGGCCAAGACTAGACAGCGCTGTGATGCGCGGCACCAAGTGTAGTCAAACGAGCCAACCCCCAGGCGATCACAGCATAAACGGCTGCTGCAACCAGAGTATAGATCTCGAAGCGTGACACCCCATAGGTCAAACGGTAGCCAAACAGGCTAAAGAACGGTGCCACGAAAGGATGGCTGATTGTGTAAATGAAATTGGCGAAGGCATTTGCCGGGTTAGCACCCAACAGTGCCAAGGTGAAGCGGAACGCCAGCAACACGAGTAGTACACCGGCAACATACCAGATGACACGAGTGGCAAGATTATCTTGTCGGTCGTCATCTGCACTCGAAACTTCATGCACCTCATGCTGCGCAACAATATCCGGTTGATCAATTGGTTGTGCCACACGGGTTACTTTTTCGTATCGTTCAGTCATATGAAACTCCTTCTGATTAATACACCGAGTGTCGACGCTTCTGCAACAGATGGAAGATTAGCGAAATGACACCAATAATTAAGAGCAAGTGGACGAAGCCACCGGCAACATGGAATGTGAAACCAAGCAGCCACAATAGTAATATTACGAGACCTGCTATCAAAAACATCTACCCTCCTTAACACCTTACTGACAAGTTCTAGCCTACTCTCGATCGCCAGCTCTGGCAGTAACATAATCAACAGCGCCCATCCCTAGCCCCTAACAGACATATGGGGTAGAATAGCAAGTCCCGGGGTGTGGCTCAGCTGGTAATACATATGACTGCAGTGAAGGTGCTAAAATGTTCAGCGACAGGGTGTAGCTTAGTTGGTAAAGCGCCGGGCTGGGGGTCCGGAGACCGGAGGTTCAAGTCCTCTCACCCTGACCAAGATTGATATCCGTTGCACCGTTCCTGACCAAGTAAAAAGCCCAAGTTTGATCTTGGGCTTTTTACTTGGCATCGGGCACCGGGTTTGATCACCTGAGGGATCCCAGGTGGGTGCCTGCACGCGTAGGCCACAGCCAAACGCAAATCTTAGGCTCCCTAATGATTAGTATCAGATAATCATTCACCCGACGAGGGAGTTTCGCTCCTACCCGACAAGTCCTAGTATAGCTGAATCCAGTCAGCTCAAGGAAGGATATTTATCACAGCCTGGGCAATGTGAGCTACAAAACCGCCGAGGTTGAAGACGAAGATCAGGGCAAACAGGATGAAGAATCCGTAGGACTCAATGGTACGCATCACTTCTTGAAGCGGCTCAGGTGCAAAGGCGTACAGTACCCGCGAACCATCGAGTGGCGGGATTGGTAGTAGGTTGAAGACGAAGATCACGACGTTCAGCGTCCGGAAGATATTGAGAGCCTCGGCGACCAATGAGCCGGGAGCAACAACGTGCAACAGCAGGCTGCCGACTATTGCCAACGCCAGATTAGTCAGCGGTCCAGCTGCGCCGATGATAGCAGCGCCAAACTCATCATATTTGACCCGGTCCGGGTTGAACGGCACCGGTTTGGCAGCCAGGAATGGCGCATGAAAAAATATCAAGGTAACAATCGGCAGCAACACCGTCATGAACGGATCAATGTGCGCCAGCGGATTAAGCGTCAGTCGCCCTTCCCGCTTGGCGGTATCATCACCCAGCCAGTGGGCGGCAAAGCCATGCATCGCTTCATGCAGCGATAAGCTGAGGACGATAGTCACCAGAATAAAGACTAAATCGAGACGAGTATAATCACCGAGCATAGCTCTAGTATACGGTATCGATGAGCTGGCGGTGGCCAGCCACATCGTGAACCCGAAGGTAGGCTGCTCCGCTATCGATGGCAATCCGCCCAGCTGCCAGGTTGGGCTCCAACTCCATACGGTCATCACCCAGAAAGCGCTTGCGGGAGTAGCCAATCATCACCGGATAATCTGGAAGGTCCTTGGCAATCGTCAGCAACTCATGATTAAGCGCCGGCGTCTTGCCGAAGCCAATGCCGGGGTCAAGAATAATCTGTTGCCGGCCAAGCCCTAGCTGTTCCAGCTGCCAGGCGCGGGCCAGTAACTCTTTGACTACTTGCTGTTTGTCGGCAATCAACTTGCCCTCGTGCGCCGCTTGCACATCACGGCCCGGTAGGTGGCTGACGATGACCCGGGCGTAATGTTTGACGACCAATTCGCGCATATCTGGGTTGTTCATACCGGTCACGTCGTTGATGATGACATCGCCCAGCAGTAGCGCCTGCTCGGCAGTTTCCGGATGATAGGTATCAACCGACAGGCTGTCCGGGTAGAACTCCAGCAACTCTTCGAGTACTGGACCGAGCCGTCCCCACTCCTCTTCCCACTCCAGCGGCGTCGCATTCGGCCGCGTACTCTCGGCGCCAATGTCGATCAGCGCCGCGCCGTCATCGAACAGTTTATCGGCCTGGGCTACAGCTTTTTCCAGCGTATTGAACTGGCCGCCATCGCTAAAGCTATCTGGCGTGATGTTCAGAATTCCTACCAATTGCGTCATAACTTCAATAATAACAGAGGCGCATTGTAGTGTCATGGCGGGCTTGGTCCGCCACCCATGCCAAAAGGAAGACCAACACACAATCATTCCGCATGGATCCTGAAACAAGTTCAGGATGACAAGGACGTGGTAGGATAGTTCTATGACAGAAGTTTATCTCTCCTTGGGCTCGAATGTTGGTGACTCGTCGGCGCACTTTGCCAAAGCTATTGAGTTGCTTGGCCAGCACCTACACAACATCAAGCAGTCAGCGGTCTACACCAGCAAAGCCGTCCACTACACCGATCAACCAGACTTCCTGAATATGGTCATCAGCGGCGAGACTGATCTGAGCCCCGAGGCTTTGCTCGATACCATTCTGAAGATAGAGCTCGAAGTCGGCCGCGAAGAACGCTTCCGCTGGGGACCACGCGAGATAGATGTCGATATTGTTTTCTACGGTGATCAAGTGATTGAAACTGAGCGATTGACGGTGCCGCACTTCCGCTTCCGCAACCGCGGCTTCGTCCTACAACCGCTCAACGACCTCAACCCGACGTTCAAGGACCCGGTGACTGGCCAGACTGTTAATGAACTACTGGAGCATTTTTTGATGATCGCCCGTTCCATCGCCGCCCGGGTTGGTGAGGCGCCAACTGTTGACCAACAGGGATAATTTTGCTAGAATGAACCTCTATGCAAGTTTGTGATCTCACCGGTAAAGGCAAGCAGTACGGCAGCAATGTCAGCTTTTCGCAGCGCCACACCAAGAAAGTCTGGAAGCCAAACCTCCAGAACAAGACGGTGGTAGTGGATGGTAAGAAAGTGCAAATGAAGCTCAGCACTCAGGCTATTCGTACCCTCAAGAAAAAGGGTCTACTGACCCCTGCAGAACCAGCTAAATAAGTTCCTATCCCCGACACGAAAACTTGCCCCTAGAGGCGAGTTTTTTTATAGGCCATGAGCCGTGTGTAGCTAGGATTTTTCGAGCACGACGAGCTGCGTAACATCAGATAGCTCGTTCGGTTTCAGCTTCAGTTTGCTGACCGTCTCTCTGACTTCCATGCCGAGTTCCTTGAGGGCATTGGTCAGATCTTGCTGTGGCATCGGGAACTGCAAAGCCTTATCGGCGTAGTGGACAGGAATAACGATTTTTGGCTCAATCTCTTTGATAAGCTTCAACGCACCGACTGGGTCAACGGTGTAGCCATTGCCGCCGACCGGCACGATCATTACGTCGACCATACCAATGGCTTCCATCTGAGCGTCACTCAGTTCGGGATAGACGTGACCAGTGATCAGCACGCTTTGGTCGCCAGCGACGAGCTTGAACATGGTGGCCGCCAAGCCATCAGCGTCCATGTGAGCCCGAGCAGCCACACCGACGATGGAGATATCGGCTACCTCGTACTCACCAGGGCCAGCGAAGGTCAACCGGGCACCCGTCTTCTCCGGGGCAACTCCAGTGTATAGCGCCACATCATCAGACTTGAGGATACTCTTGCCGCCAAGCTCGGTCAGGTTGTCATCAATCACAATGCGTGTACCTTTGTAGGTCACACCAATACAATTCGCACCGTAAAACTGTAAATCCATTATCTCCCCTTGGTTGTCTTGGTAGGTTCGGTCTTCTCGGCTTCTTCGGCAGCAACTTCTACTGACAATAGATTGTGTAGGTCAACCAACACTTGCTTCTTGGCGTTGGCAATGGCTACGGCAAAGCGATCATTGATCTGCTGGCGATACTTGAAGTCGTTCAGGCTCATTGTCGTATAGCGCAAGCTCTTGTTTTCCTTGGACTCTAGTTCATTAACGTATTTTTGGAGGGCGTTGGGGTTCACTTCCCCGACAACCAGGAAGTCGACGCCAGCCGTCTCATCCCGGGTGAACTGGCCAGTGTAGACCGCTAGGTCGACATGACCGACTGACTTCAAATCGTTTTCGACAATGCCGTCACCATCAGCATCAGCCGCAGTACCGGCCTTCTTGGTTGGCTTCACGCCGCCGCCGAAAATTTGCTGCAAAGGCTCATAGAATTCGAACTTTTGGTTCACTTCGTAGTACAGCTTATTGTTAGTATTGTCGCTCGTGATAATGCCGATGCTCAGCAAATTGCTGAGTTCGCGGCGCACCGAATTGATCTGCTCATCAATCTTCCGCGTGATCTCACGGACGAAGAATGAACGGTTCGGATTGCTATAGAACAATTGCAATAATTTGACTCGAGTTTTTGATCCAAACAGTTGCTCAACCATGCGACCATTGTAGCAAAGATTGATTCAGTCACGAAGTTTTTGGATGCAAAAATGTTGTGACTAGGTCAGCAGCTTGGGTCAAATTAACAGAGGTAGAAAGCCAGTGAATACTAGAGTTACGCTTAAACCAGGTACGCTGTCGCTTGGCCAAATCCTGGGTTGCTTTGATGATTTTGGCACGGGTTTCGTCCAGGTTTTGGGTACCTGCAAAGTAGGCCTGCCACTGCGCATAGCCGATACCCTTCATGGGTTCGGCCTCCCAGCCATACTCGTCTGCCAGATGCTTCGCCTCAACTTCCAGACCAGCTGCCAGCATGTTATCCACGCGCTGCGTCACACGTTCGTGAAGTTGTTCGCGTGGGACCTGCAGACCCAAAATTAGAGTGTTAGGGCGTAAGGCCTTTTTCGTCGGCAGCTGCCCGTCGTTTTCAATCAGCCGAATCACTCGTCGTTTGTTGCGCACATCAATGCCGTCAGTTGACAAGCCATTAGCCTCGGCTCGCTCCAGCAGCTGTTCCAGGCTGAGTGCACTCAACTCTTGCCGCAGCTCCGGGGCGGGTGGGGCTAAAAAGCCGTAATGGTATAGGACGCTGTCGATATATAAGCCAGTGCCGCCGACTAGGATCGGCAATTTGCCACGAGCGGTAATGGCATTGATAGCCGACTGGGCTAATTGCTGGAAAATCACCGCGCTGAAGCCACCATGGGCATCAGCAACGTCGAGCAAATGGTGCGGGATCTTGGCGCGCTCTAGCGGCGATGGCTTGGCCGTGCCAATGTCAAAGTCTTTGTAGACTGTCCACGAGTCAGCGCAGATCAGCTCACCGTCAAACTGCCGGGCAAGCTCCAACGCCAAGGCTGACTTGCCAGAGGCCGTCTCACCGACAATCACCAGCAAGGGTGGTGCTACACTGTTGGACGCCATAGTAGCCGCTCCACATCCACCCGATAATCATCCGATACCTGGTAGCCTTCGGCCTCCAGCACTTGCTTGTGGCCGGCTCGACCTCCCGGATAGCCGGCGGCTAGACCACCCTGTTTGTTGACAACCCTTTGCCATGGCAAATCAGGATCACCAAAGTGAGCAATGCCGCCCACGATGCGTGCTGCCCGGGCATTGCCGCATAAGGCAGCCAGTTGACCATAGGTCATCACCCGGCCGGCCGGTATCTGCGCTACCAGCGCCTCCACCCGTTCGCGAAAGGCTCCGTCTGGCTGCATTACAGTGAGGTTTTACTGACCCGGCTCTTGGCTTCGTTGGCAACCGTGCCCAGGAATTCATCAATAGCGACTGTTCTGGCCGTTTCGTTAACCGCCATGTCGCCGCGAATACGTGGCGTAACCTGGCTTGATTCGATTTCTTTGTCACCGATCACTAGGGTATAGGGCACTTTGGCCAGTTCAGCAGCCCGGATTTTCTTGCCAACTGATTCATTGGAATTGTCGACGCTCAAGCGCAGGCTCAGTTTCTTGGCTTGCTGGCGAACATTCTCTGCAAAACTACGAGTCATCTCTTCTTGATTAACGGTAATCAGGCGAACCTGCTCGGGTGCCAGCCATACTGGGAACTTGCCAGCCGTGTGCTCGATGTAGACAGCTAGGAAGCGCTCTATAGAACCCAGCAATGCGCAGTGAATCATGACCGGCTGCTGTTCGCCACCATCTTCAGCCACATACTTTAGCCCAAAGCGTTCCGGCTGCACGAAGTCCAGCTGCACCGTTGCCACTTGGTGCTCACGACCAATAGCGTCGGTAGCCATGAAATCGATCTTCGGTCCGTAAAAGGCCGCCTCGCCTTCCTGCTCGAAGTAATCGAGTTGGTTGGCGGTCACGGCATTCTTCAGTTGCTCCTGGGCGCTCTGCCACAGAGCCGGATCACCGAGGTATTTGTCTGATTCATCACGGTAGCTGAGGCGAACCCGTAAGCCCAAACCAACCGTTGCATACAGTTCGCTGGCACTGGCCAACAGATTGTTAATCTCGGCTTCTATCTGGTCGTTCCGACAGAAGACGTGACTGTCATCTTGAGTAAAGGCCCGTAAACGATTAAGGCCACCCAGCTCACCGGTCTTTTCGTCGCGGTAATCAGTCGTGGTGTCCAGATAACGCACCGGTAGATCGCGATACGAGCGAGCTTGTGAGGCGAAAATCCGGGTATGGTGCGGGCAGTTCATCGGCTTTAAGACAAACTCGTCACTGGTTTCCTGGCTTTTGACCAAGAAGAGCTCATCGCCAAACTTAGCCCAGTGTCCAGAGGTTTCGTACAGATCTTTCTTGGTCATGTGCGGCGTCCAGACCTTCTCGAAGTCGTAACGCTCACGCAACTCGTTAGAGAATTTGGCCAACTCCTCTCGAAGTACCGTCCCACGAGGGGTAAACATTGGCAGACCCGAGCCAACCATATCTGAGAATACGAATAGATCAAGCTCTTGACCAAGCTTGCGGTGGTCGCGGCGCTTGGCTTCTTCCAGCATATCTAAATGCTGTCGCAACTCCTTCGGTGAAGTAAAGGCTACGGCCGTAATGCGCTGCATCTGTGGGTTGCTGTCCTTCGCACGCCAGTACACGCCACCAAGGCGCATCAGCTTGAAGGCACCTACCTTGCCGGTTGATTCAACGTGCGGTCCGCGGCAGAGATCTGTAAAATCGCCATTCTTATAGAATGAGACGCGCTCCACCTGGGCGTCGCCTTCGGCAATCGTACCGAGCTCAGCAGCATCGAGGTCTTTGGCGATGGTTGTGCCGGCACGCTTGAGGTCATTAAGCAGTTCTTCTTTGTAGGGCTGATGAGCGTCCTGGGCCCACGTAATGGCATCATCAATAGGAAGATCGAAGTGCTCAAAGGCCAGGTCGGCCTCAATCACCTGTCGCATCTCAGCTTCAATCTTGTCGAAGTCTTCTTCCGAAAGCTTAGTTTCACCAAGATCGATGTCGTAATAAAAGCCGTCTTTGACCGCTGGACCAACACCAAACTTAGCCTCGAGCCAGAGGTGCTGGACAGCTGTCGCCATGATGTGCGCTAGTGAATGTCGCATTGCCGCCAATTGATTGTCATCTGCCATAGTTCTCTCCTCAGAAATTAAAAAAGGACGCCTGATTCAATACTCTCGCACGGTATTCAATCCAGCGTCTCGGTTCTCTCTGTCCCTAATCGGGTTAGGCAGGAGAAGGTTCCACCTCGACTTTTACTCTTGCAACTTCAATAACGGTTGTCGTTGCCACTCCTCCGGAACTCAGTGGGTGGTGATTCCACGTCCTCGTTCCCTGATAGTATACCACCGGTTCATCCTCCGGTGAAAGCTCCACTTAGAAACAGCGTACTTGAGTGCAGCGCGGAGCTTTCCGCCCGAAATGTGCCAAGTACGCTGTTTTGCCCCCGGCAAACAAAAAAGGGTTGAGTGGTCTCGCAATGCCATTCAACCCTTGATCGACGGTTTCGCCGCTGTAAAACAGTCTCGGCAAAACTTCACCTGTGATGACTATCATAGCAGGGCTAGTACTGTATGGCTAGCCTATTTATGCTGTAAAAGCTACATTTCTACATGGGGATAACTATTCCCCGCTAACGTCACGCCTGGCGTTACAGACTACCTCTTTTCAACTGAACTCTTTACCGGTATAATCAATGAATCCCTGTAACAGGGGCGATTAGCTCATTTGGCTAGAGCGCCACATTGACGTTGTGGAGGTGATAGGTTCGAATCCTATATCGCCCACCAAGTAAAAAGCCTCGCTTGTCGGGGCTTTTTACTTGGTTATCAACAGGGGTGAGAACCGTAGAGTGAGCAAAGCGAACGAAGGTTCGGTGGAGCACCGACTCTCGCAGGAGTTCACTCCGAGAAAGTCGGTGCGGAAAAGGACGAAGTCCGCATCCTATATCGCCCACCGAACTGAATTCCAACTGCGAGGCGTTTCCCCGCAAGAGCCACTACTCTGTAATGAACCGGGTCTCACCCCTGTTATAAGCACTAGCGTTTAGGGCTGGTTTATTGACTAATATAGCTTCCTTGCCTATAATACTCAGGTTAATCGAGGAAGTTTTGGTATCAAGAACAACAGCGCTCTAGACGCATTTAAGCTTTTTTACGAAGAGCTGATTTCTACAAACCCCCAGCAAAATCGCATTCGCCGCATCCGAGCTACCGCCCTACAATCCAAGTAGCCAGGCAAGTTCACCGTCGCACAATTTTGGCCGGCCCCTTCCTTCGAAGAGCCGGTTTTTTGTTTTCCCCGGTTTTGGGGTACTTATACACTAGCTTTTTCAATAGCGTTATGACAATATATTGACATGGTATGTATACATTGCGGCGGAAAAACACAGGTCATCAACTCTCGCCTGCAGCGACGGAATAATCAGGTATGGAGACGCCGAAGTTGTGCAACCTGTGGCACAGTCTTCACCACCGGCGAGGCGGTTGACTACAGTGCTGTCTGGCGTGTTCAGGGTACTTCAGGCCATTTACAGCCCTTTAGCCGTGATAAGTTGCTTCTGAGCCTCTATGACAGCTGTCAGCACCGCAAAAACAGCCTGATGGACGCTGGAAGCCTAACTGAGACGGTGATTCGCAAGCTGCAAGATATAACTTCAGATGGACCGCTCCAAGCAGGCACCATCAGCCAAACTGCCCTGGTAGCCCTCAACCGTTTTGATAAAGCCGCCAGTGTTCGCTATGCGGCCCTACACCGTAGCTAGCGGCGGAACCGTCGTTTCTTCGCTTGCAGGCTGGGATCAGCGGTCGTCGAGGTACGGTTGCCCGCCTCATCGACGCTGGCTTTCTCGGTGATATCAAACTTCGACAGATAGTGCTTAAACATCAGGCGAGTCTGCGAGTTGATGGCAGCCATCGAACCGAAACCGATGCTCGTCACCGGTACAAGCACCCATTGCAGGAGCATCAGTGCTGAGCGGTGGCGCTTGTAGCGTGCGGGACGCGGCGGCAAGGTAATCTGACAGATATAAATCAAGACTAGCAGCGCCACAATGCCAAAGCGTTGGATATTGCTCACGATCAGCGGCAACTCATTGGTACCGATGTTCTGTGGAGCGATGAAGAATGGTATAAACGCCGCCCCGAGTGCCAAGAGCGTGCCAGTTGCCCAGGTGACGTGACCTTCGAGACTCCGGAGTAACTTAGCCAGCACATCGGCTTTTGGCGCCTTATTTTTGTGCCAGAAACCCTTGTCGGCAATGTAGGCAATATCGCTTGCGCCATAGGTCCAGCGACGCAGCTGCATGAACTGAGCCTTGATCGTCCGTAGATAGCCATTGGCCAACACGACATCTTGATAGATTGGAATACTGAGCGGATAAACCCGATAGTCGCCGTCGTAGCGGAAATATGACCGCCAAAATTGATGGCCGTCCTCAACAATTGTGCGTCGACTCCAGAAGTCCATATCAATCAGCGCGCTCATTGGCTGGGCGTGAGCCGAGAAGTTACGAATCATGTGTAAGCGTTGCGTGCCAACGATGTAGAACAGGTTGTTACCGGTGGCAATTACCCGCATCAGTGTCGGGGCATCCCAGATGTTATTAGTGAACATCGCCAGCGGCTGATACGAAGCCTTGAGTGGCTTAGGCACGACGCAGTATAGATAGCTCAAGGCCGCAAAGTACCGCTTGTCTGGCCGGTTGTCGGCGTCGAGCGTCGTGACGATCACCCGCTGCGGGTCAAGCTGCTGCGCCGCTAGGTACTCCTGTAGCTGCCGACCAGCATACGTAATGTTAGCCCCTTTGCCAACGATCTCATCTGGTAAACCCTCAGGATGTTTGACGGCCATAGCGTGACCGAATTGCTTGCCATATGTCTTCAGGAGGTCACGAATACGCTGCTCGGGCGCTTTGCCTGCTCGACCTTCGTAGGCGATAACCAGAATGATCCGCTTGGGGTCGAAGTCATTGGCCAAAACTGCCTGAATCGTTGGCTCCAGCACCTCACGACTCTCATTGACCGTCGCAATGATCACCGCATGCGTCAGTTCACTCGGTTTAAACTGGTGCTCACGCTGGCTCAGCAATGACAAGTTCTTGAGGTGCCAGGCCGGGCGCTCGGCACGACCACCGGTTACTTCACCAGCGTCAATATCGGCGCTCAAGACCTTCCAGTTCAACTTCATCTGCTGTCGCATTGCCCGGTAGCCGGCAATCGCTCGCAAGGAGTATGCCAGGCCGCGCACAAAGAAAATTAACAGATAGAACAGGATGAAAACTACTGCCAGATTCACCTTAATGCCGTCACGTGTGATATTCAAAAAGCTCAGCATGAGGGGTGACAGCAACAGCGTCCAGCTCAAGACACCAGGCAAAATTTCAAAGAATCGGTAATGGCCTTTGCGGTCTTTTTCGAAAGGAATCTCGAGATCGGTCACCTGCTCACCACCGTTAGCGCAAAACGAGCAAGGCGTTACTAATAATAATGGTTAGTACCAGTAGCAAGATGCTCAGGTAGAGGATAGCGATCGAGAGTTGTCGATGAATGTGATACGCCCGAATGCTGAGTGCGGTATGAATCGTGAACACCAACAGCGCGAAGGCTATGAAGCTCAGCAGATCGGCCACTCCCCCTGTTTTGAAGGCGTTAATGCCCAGACTGGAGCGGTACTGGACAATGTAGCCGCTACCGTGGCTGGTGCTCAGACGCAACAGAATGAAGATGCTGCCGGCAACAGCCAGAAAAGCGTTGCTGCTCAACAGCAGCAAGACGAGATGGTCGTGAAAATACTTCTTGGATGAGGCCATGATCTAGCAAGTATTGTATCACCTCTGGCAGATCAGGTTTGAAAATTCTTGTGGTGCGGGTAGAGAGAATCGAACTCTCCTCTCAACCTTGGGAAGGTTGCATATTAGCCACTATACGATACCCGCTCGTTCTTCTGGGCTCACCGTTATTGAGACCGGCAGAGTGTCTTCGTTAAAACTATGGAGCCACCTAGCAGGATCGAACTCAGAACAGCCCAGTGGGCTGTTGCTGTCGTCACCAGCGAAGTGTCATCCAGTGAAACTATGGAGCCACCTAGCAGGATCGAACTGCTGACCTACGCGTTACGAATGCGTCGCTCTACCAACTGAGCTAAGGTGGCTTATGGCAGCATATTATAGCAGTTCTGAGCCGGCATGACCTCTGAATTTAGCAAGATTAGACGAACATTCGACGCGCGAAGGCCAGGCTCCAGCGGACGGGACGTAGCTTCTCAAGTGATGAGTTCGCGAGCATGCGTGCTTCGTCGTCTTTGGCAACAAACTTCGCGGCAGCTACTTCACTGTCATCGAGGTCAAGCTGGCCATTTCCGCTATAGAAGGCTGGCACTGCTACCAATAGCTTGCCGAGGCGAAAGCCACTGCGAGTCTTTCGTTGCGGCTTAGCTCTGACCTCAGCCACGGCAGCGTGAAAACCAAACAGCAAGTCTTCCCGGGGAATCCCAACTTCCTCATGAGCTTCACGAATAGCGGCATCCAGAACACTTTCGCCAGGCTCGATGCCACCCTGAATGGGACTCCAGGCTACTTCACCCAAGGCCCGAGCTTTGGCAGACTCTAGGAGTAACGAATGCCCAGCTCCATTAACAAGTGTCAGCACAACCGTCGGCCGAAAATCCATATGTTCCCGGCTTCCCATAATCCTGGCCTGGGCTTGATCGAAAGATAGATGAGCCTCAAATCCAGCAGTTTCAGGTTGTGTTTGGGTGTTGAGGTACATATCTGCATACTAGCACTCCTCTGTTAGAAATCAAGCTCCTTGATTGGCGTAACGGCTCGGGTGTCTATGCAGCAATTGGAGCTCGCAATCTGGTGATTGTTATCACTACCCCTTGATTTGTACACAAAAGAGACTACGCTACACAATAGGGTATCAAAACAAACATCATGCAAAACCGATTGTACAAAAATAGTAAACAACGAGGCACCAGCGAACACTTCATGTGGTCCTCCGCCTGGGGCACTGAACTATGAGGTACTTCACATCAGTACTCTTGCGTCTGATGCTCAGGCTTGGCCTTGAGTAAGCTGTTGTCTCGCAGCAGCTCGAACTCTCAGCCTTATAATAAAATAATCACCGAGTGGTGACCATGCATAAATCTTATGTATTCTTGGCGGGGCTGACGGGACTTGAACCCGCGACCTTCTCCGTGACAGGGAGACGAGCACTCCGCTGCTCCACAGCCCCACGAAATACAGGGGTAATCATAGCAATTTACCGAAGAAAAAGCAATTCTAATGCCATGACCGCAACAGATGCACTTGTCTGGCTCACGTTCTCGGCACTGCTAGGTTATACTGGATAGATTATATAAGACCAAGCTACCGTGAACAAAGATGGCAAACATATGAGGTCAGTCCCTTCTCTCAAGCGGTCTAAACACGCTCTTGAAAGCTTCGCACGCCTCACGCCGCCGTGGCTACAGGAGTTACTCGGTGCTGGCGTTGTCGTCTTGGCCACCCTCGTTGAGTTAGCCCATATTGCTCAGTCCGGTTGGTTGAATAAATTCCTGTACGACGGTGACTCCCTCGCCCTGCCGTTGATGTGGAAATCGGTGCAATTACACGACAAAGCCGCCTGGGTGTTCTCATCGCAGTTCAATCTGTTCCCAGAAGGACCAATCTATGCCATTGCCCGATCACTTGCCCATTCGGTCCGAGCCTCATTAGTACTCAGTGCCATCATCAATAGCCTGCTCTTCTATGGCTTACTCCGCCTGTTGCTACATCAGGCAACACACATTTCACAGATCCAGCAGCGTCTATACGGCCTGCTGGGAAGCTTCTTGCTGATCGGTTACATGCTGCTGGAAACGCCGCCAGGCATAACCACTCAGGCGATGGCCACCTATTATCTATTCACGACCTACTACTACGGATCACTCGTCATAGGGGTACTGACACTCTGGCTAGTGCTCAAGCAGCTCCAAAGCGCCTCTAAAGTGAGGAGGTCGGGCAGCAAACAGGGGTGGTGGTTGGCGGCACTGATTCTTGGCCTTACTATCCCGACTGTCGCCTCAAACCCGTTATACGTCTTGCAGTTTGGTGCACCCTTATTGGTGACACTCGGTTTGCTGTGGTTGCTCAGGCTGCTTCCGTGGCACGCTATCAAAAACGCGGCCGCTTACCAAGTCATTGGCCTGGCTGGTGGCCTGCTGCTCCGTTTGCCATTGCAGAATTTCGTCGGTGAACCACTCCAGGCACATACCCAAGGACAAGATAGCCTGTTGCATCAATGGTATAAATCGCTGGTGTACTGTCTGGGCATCCTCGAGCAGCCTCACCCTACAACAACAGTGGTGATTCGGGTACTTTGCAGTATTGGCATCTATTTCAGCTGTCTGTTCTATGTCTTGCTATTGCTTAACAAGCGTGCCAAACACCAGAAAACACCTGTGAATCCTGCGCTGTTCCTGGTAGTCCTGTTTGTGACCGTGGAGCCGCTGGTCCTGCTGGTGTTGCTGGTCTTTAGCAACGGCATTAATAACCGTTACTTCATCACGCCACTCATCTTACCAATCATTGGTTTCACACTAGTGCTTGCCACCAGGACTCATAGACTCCTCAAACAGGTTATCGGCTACGGGGTCATCACAGTATCCATAACGATAGTGGTTTTGGGCTTGCTGACCATTCCCCACCGGCTTCAGCCACTGGTCAGCAGCAACTACTCAGACGGAGCCTGCCTGGCTGCAGCACTCGATCACCGCCCGGGAAATGGCATTGGCAGTTACTGGGATGCCCGCCCACTCGACATCTATGGCCAGTACCACGAACGCGTCTTGCAATCCTACTACTACAGTCCGTTCGCTTGGTTGAACAATTTAGGGAGCTACCAGGACAAGTCCTATTCGTTCGTATTGATTGATAAAAAACCCCGCTCGCTCATCGAACTGCTGCTCCCAGCAACCTACAAGGAACTCGGCACTCCGTCGAAGGTCAGTGAGTGCCCCAACTTTACTGTTATGCAATACTCGCCGGGCACCCCTGGGCACAAGCTTTTGAATCAGAAAATCCAAGCCGACTTGACGCTGGAGCTGAAGTTACGTAGCCAGGGACGAATATCTGAGTACACACTCAATGACAAGGAAACTCACAGACACTAAACTTTAATGTAATCGTGCGGTGGGTTCTTGGCCTGGAGCGGCTTGACGTACGTCGTTATATCCTGGAAAGTAAACTGAATGTGTGCCGCGTGTCGGGTTGAATCAGTCGCATCAGTCACTTTCACGATATCCAGTGTGTACCCGGTGTTAATCAGGCTCGAGGTCTCCCCTGGCTTGAGTCGGAAAATCTCCTGAGCCAAGACCGGTGATAAATCGCTATCGCGCATCGTCAGAGGTCGAGGATACTGACCACCCGCAGCTTTGGTGCCGAGATCATCGCTTACCTGCGTAGCCAAACTGCCAAAATCTGCTCCGTTAACCAACTGCTGCAAGGCAGCGTGGGCCTTTGCGGTTGTACCGTCGTCCAGTTTGGCGACCACTGCTTGCTGCAACAGTTCTTGCTTAAGCTCACGCTTGAAGTCGGCTTCTTTCCAGCCCCAGAATTCATTAAGAACAACCCGGAACACTCGCTCACTGTCACCTAAGCGATTCTGGCTACGCACCAGCGTGACTTGATTATTCACCTGTTCTTCGCTGACACTGACATGGTTCTGGGACGCCAACTGCTTAACGTACGCATCCTGAATAACCTGCGCCAGCGCTTGCTCTTTGAGGCGCTTGAGCTGCTGTTTGCCGTCTTTGGAAATGAAATTAGCCTGCTGCTGGGTCTGGTAGTAGTGCATGTTGCGACGCAGCTCAAACAGATACGATTCGTAGCTTACCCAGCTACTGCCGGCCTTGGCCACCGGGAATGGCACAATGCGCGTGACATTGTAGGTAAACCCAGATGTTGACTGGAACTTGTACAGGCTGAGGCTGAATAGTACGAAGAAGCTGATAATCACCACGGCGAACAAGCCAACCGAGATTCGCACAATGTGGTGCTTGGAATGCTGCAATGGATAAATATACTTGCGAGCCCCTGCCAGGACTTCTTCACGGTGTTCCGAGACAGTCTCGTTGGTAATGCGCGGCACTGTGCTGAGGGCGTCACTCACCTTTTGCTCAGCCGAACGAACACGCCGAAGCTCACGCGAAAGTTTTACTTTCGGTAGTTTAGGCTTCTTGATCTTCTTCGGTTGCTTCATCGGTTGCTGTTGACGAAGATGCGCTCTTCGCCGGATATTGTGCTGTGGTTATCCCTTCATCACGCAGTATGCCGAGGAGTCTCTTCTGAATCTTGGCCGGATGATGCACATCACGGATTACCAAGTCTCCCACGTACGTCTGCATCTTTATTGTACCAAATCCGAGCAGTGTTTCCTGTAACCCCGAGACTTCGTAGTTGACTGATTGTATCTGGGGCAAAGTTAAGTCGGCCACTGCCCGGTGGAATAAGCCTTTTTGAGTGATCTGGATGAAGCGCTGGTCGGTGACGATAAAGATACTGAAATGCCAGCTGATCCAGCTTGGCGCAAAGATGAGCAAACCAAGTATGCAACCTGCTGCCAACCCACCGAAGAAGATACCAAAGCCCAGATCGGGCTTGATGGCTGCCGGGATAATGCCGATCAGCGGCCCAAGCATACCGAACACCAAGCCTTTGCGCATCACAATTGGGTGTTTGTGAAAGACGAATAACACCTCTTCGTCGTCGAACTGGTCTTCGAAGTATTTGTGGTGTCCGTTGGCTGGTGTTTGTTTGGCGTCGGTTGCCATATGCGTATTGTATCAAGAATCTGTGGATTGGTGCCCCCACTACGATTCGAACGTAGAGCTTCTCCTTAGGACGGAGCTATTTTATCCATTGAACTATGGGGACGAGTGAAGGATAGTGGCACATACTAGCATAGTTCCACTCCCTCAACGAGCCTCCCTCTGCAAAGCAGATGGGGACTCGCCCCTTATTGTACAAGACTTCGCTACTTCTTAGGACGTGGCTGGGTGAATTGCTCGTGGACGGCGGTGTAGTCGTGGATTTCTTTGTCAGTGAACCAATGAGCAATTTCCTGCTTGGCCTCGTTGCTGTCGGCGGAAGCATGGATGATGTTAGCAACGCCCTTGCCGACGCTCGATGCCTGGCCATAGGTGACATGGGCGTAATCACCTCTGATGGTGCCAGGTGCGGCAGTCTTCGGCTGCGTATCGCCAACCATTTTGCGGACTGTTTCAACGGCTTCGACGCCTTCGAGTACCAGCGCTATCACCGGGCCGTCTTGCATGCTGGCCAGCGTACTTTCGAAAATCTCATCGCCTTTGCGGGTCTTGAGTGTGCCGATGCCTTCGTAGTGCTTGAAATAATGCTCATAATTCGGCTCAAGCATCTTAGCGGCCACAATTTTGAAGCCAGCTCGCTCGAAGCGCGTTAAAATTTCGCCAACAATACCGCGCATCACGGCATCAGGCTTGAAGATAATCAGTGTCTTTTCCATGTGAGGTCCTGTTTAGTTACTCCTATTCTAACAGAGTTAGTCCCGGCAGTGAAACGCTTACGGTGGTTCGCACAATGCTACAATAAGGTTATGATTACACGAAGTGGAATCCTCTGCCGAGCGGAGCGAGGTACGATGATTGGTGCAGGAGTCCTCTGCCGAGCGGAGCGAAGCTAGATGTTATTTGGAAAAGCCAAAACTGATTTTTTAGAATATCTTGAGATCGAGCAAAACCGTTCCCAGAAAACTATCCAGAATTACGATCACTATCTGACTCGCCTGATCGACTTTGCCGGCGACATCAAAGTCTCAGATATTGATGCTGAGTTGATCCGAAAGTGGCGTCTGTGGCTGAACCGCCTGGGGACTAACACCTCTGACGAGCTTGGTAAAACCACTCAGAACTACCATTTGATTGCCCTGCGGAGCTTCCTGAAGTTTTGCGCCAAGCGGGACATTCCGGCCCTTTCGGCAGACAAAATTGAACTAGCCCGCACAACACGCAAGCAAGTTACCTTCCTGAGCGAAGGCGAAGTCATGCGGCTGTTCGAGCAGCCCAAGCTCGATATTATCAACGGTCTGCGCGACCGGGCAATTTTGGAACTACTGTTCAGCTCGGGTTTGCGTGTTAGTGAGCTCGTGGGTTTGGATCGGGATCACATTAACTTGCAGCGACGAGAGTTCATGGTTCGCGGTAAGGGCCAGAAAGACCGTCCGATCTTCATCAGTCCTGAGGCCGCCAACTGGATCCAGCAGTATTTGGATAAGCGCAAAGATACCTCACGACCCCTGTTCGTTCGCTACAGCGGTACCAAGCAGGTTGACCTGACCGGCAACTTCCATCGCTTAACTGCTCGGAGTGTTCAGCGATTAGTGGCTCGTTATGCTCTGCTGGCCGGCATCACTAAGCATGTCAGTCCACACACCTTGCGGCACTCCTTTGCCACCGACTTACTGATGAACGGCGCCGACCTGCGTAGCGTACAGGCCATGCTTGGCCACAGTAACATTGCCACGACCCAGATATATACGCACGTCACCGATCCGCATCTCAAGAATATTCACGAAAAGTTTCATCGCCACACTACAAGCAGCTAGGTAAGCAGCAAGTCTACTGCAAGTAGCAAGCGCCAGCACCGACTGCACTGCCACTCAAGTCGAAGAACGAGGTGTTGCCGCTGGCGTCTGTCCAGAAGCGCTTGCACAGCTGTTGGCCCTCAATGACATAGTTGTCTGGAATCAAAGCGTTGGGGTTGATCGGCACTCGAACCTGAATGCGCTTCAATACGTCCTGGGCTTTGCCGGTCGCGTCAACTAACACCTGAGCACCAGTAAATTTGATGGCGGTTGCACCATTGAGACCGTCGATATGCACTGTCGAATCTTTGTAGAGACTAAGCACGTGGATCGAAAAACTGGCGTTACTCGGTAGGCCAGTAATTTTCACACTGCAGGGGTAGATGGGGTCACCGCTCGGAGCAGTAGCATCACATTGCCCCGAGGCAATCAGCCCTTCCGAGGCGCTGCCCGAGCCACCATATGCCACGGTGTGGTTGGTATTTACTGTAGACGGGTACAAGAAGATGGTCATGGCATTGCCTATCAAACTAGTGCGGTCAAAACCAGCATCTGCAAGTGGGGTAATAGTAAATCGCAGTAATGCTGGGTAAACCCATTTGCCAGCCGTAGTGCCGCTGGGATAGAACGCATTTGTCGGCAAGCTGCTGTTGAACGTAGTATTCCCTGTCGTGTTCCAGTGTATGGTCAGGGGTGATGGCACGGCGCTGGTGCTGAACACTGCTGACTTGTCAGTCTCCGCCCCGAGCTGATAATCAATCGAGGTTGGCGCAGGATCAACCAGCAAGCAAGTGTAGGCCACACTATAGCTGGCATCGAGCACATTGTTCGGAGTGGTACAGGAATTTTTGGCTGCCACCGCTGTGCCAGCGGTCACATTACCCTTGATGGTCTTTACTTCATCGTTAATCGCACTTTCTGCCGCGTAGTAAGCCTGGCTGGCTAACTGCTTGTTCAGTGCCTGCTGCTGTTCATGCCGAGTGAATTGCGTAAAGGCCACACTGATAAGTCCCAAGATAATGATGATCGTCAGAGCGATAACCATCGAGGCAAAGCCTGCCTCATTGAGTTGTTGCTGGTCTTTTTTCATAAGCATAGCCGTGTTCATTGTACTACCCTTGTAATCTTTTCACTACCGTTGTCGACAGATAGGCCGCAGCGCAGAACTGCCGCCCACTGCTCACGTCTTTGCAGCGAATGGCATTATAGCTTGAGGGGCTAGTCAGATGCGTGGTATTAGTCGTTGACTTACAGTCATTGCTGACACCACCGTCACAGAGTAGATCAATATCACCGTAGACCACTGCCACCTGCACGCCGTATGGTGACGTTGAACCAACGAGGTTTAGAGCTTCCAACCGAGAATGTGGTGCAATCAGTTCCGTGCCACCGCTTGAAGGTGTGGCACTACTCAAGAAACCGGCTGTGGCTGTGCAGCCGCTCGAAGGGTCAATAGTGTCCCGCCATAAGACATGCGTGCTGTCAGTGCCGATCTGCTTGCCAATGACATAGGTGTAGCGCACGGTGCCGATACACAGCGCGGTTGTTCCATCAACCGCCGGGCCGGCAGTCTGCTTGTCATGATTGTAGACTTTGACCTGCTGGCTGATATCATCAGCAATACTGCGGACATCGTTTTGGATTTGCGACTGGCTAATGCCTTTGGCGTAGAGTATACCAATCCCCTGGGTGACAAGGGTGACCATCAATAAAATCACTGACAGGATGCTGGTGGCAATCAACAGTTCAACGATCGTAAAACCAGCCTGATTGGTGCGGACTTGGCTCATTGATGCAGCCTATAGAACAACGTTTGCGTGTTGGCCGGCCCGGTGCCGCTGGCATCCGGCCACGTAGCTGTCAAGGTGAATAGATCAGGGTTTGTAGCACTGGTGCTGTACTGGATACTCAACGTGTAGCAGAAGCCATCAGTCGCGGCGTTACAGGTTGCACCACTCTGGTTAACCTGGCAGCTGGCAGCCGTCGTGTAGGCTGGCGGAATGCCGGTGATGCAGTATGGTGTGGCATTAAAGACCTGTGCGGCCGTAGCGCAGGTACCGGTGGAAACGTTACTGCAGGTCAAAGTACGTAAGCCTTCGATCTCGCCAGCTAGGAGTTCAGTAGCTTGAGAGCTTTCTTGGGAAGCACGAGTGATCAGGAGGCTGTGACTGGCTGTTTTGTAAGATATGGCCAGCGCTGAACCCAGCACCGCCAGCACAACTAATACTTCAATAATGGTGTCGCCGAGATGGTTCAGTTTGGTGTGTTGTTTTAACATTGGGCCGTCCATGTTGCTTTATCGATTACTTGTACCGTTACTGCCAGTCGGTTCTGCTGGTTGCCAGTACCCGACTGTTCTCCGCCGATGTTGATGCGTGCATAGTAGGTGTCGTCAGTCACACAGACGTAGGCGGCTTGCGCAACAATGATGTTGCTCGATGGGGTCAAGCTACCGGCAGCGGCGGCTGAGTCAGAAGTATTGTTCAGCCCGGTCGTGTATACCAAGCTGATGCTTTGGGCGCCATTCTGGTAGACACTATTGGAGGTTATCCCGCTGCTGGTATCAACCTGGCCAAAGTTCTGGATAAAGCCAATGTCGAAGCTGTGATAGGTGGCCCCCACCGTATTATAGGCGACCACGCTCTGGACGTTCAAGTTCTGGGGCACGGTCTGGCTCTTGGTCAGCCCACTAATGACCGTCGGGCTGGCCGACTGGTAGCCAGTTGCCAACTTGCCGGTGCTGTCTTTCTGCGAACCGGCCAACGAAAAAGTTTCATAATTCGTCTGAACATCAGCAACCCGGAAGTGCATCAGCTTGCCCATAAATACACAGCCATTGGCATTTGTACCCTGTGTAGGACTGGCCGGACCCACCGGAACTGAGGCGGTCGGCACACCACTACCGCTGACCGTACAGGTCAAAGGTATGTCTGAATACTGCCCATCGTTAACTTCTTCCAGCGTGCTCTGAATGCGCTGAGCCAACTCATTGGTACCTACCCGGAAGGCATTGCTCTGTTGGCGACCACTGATAAAGTTGGCGGCAATCAGGAACATTAAGCTCGAAACAGCCAACACAATCATTACTTCGACAATAGTGTAGCCACTTGCCCGCCTCGTACGTGTCATGTTGCTTGTCGTTACATTTTGCTGGAGCCAGTTTTTGGTTGTAGACACTGGCTAGAGCTCATGTTCTCCTCAAGGAGAATTATAGCACAAGCACTATCGAGTCAACAGATAGACAGCCTAGAAGTTTAAAAACGTGGCGTGGTACCAATGCAGCAAGCTGGCACCGAAGAGCACCGTAAGGAATGCTCCGGCCATCAGGAACGGACCGAATGGCACAACGCTGTTGGCTTTTAAGCCCTTCTTGACCATGAGCGGTATGGCCACAAAGCAACCCAGCAGTGAGGCACCGAAGATGAACAGCAATGCCCGGGCTGGCGTCAGCACTATCAGACCGAGCAGCCAGCCCAGCCGGACATCGCCACCACCAATCCATTTGCCTTGTGACAACTGATAAATAGCATAGAACAGTCCGCCGCCGATCAGGAGGGCTCCTGCCAGCTCCAGTAGACCGCTCGATAGCCGCTTGTCGACATGGGCAAGGATGATGCCTGCCCACAGCCCTGCTGGCAGATAGAGCGGGTACAGCAAGCGGTTTGGCAGTATATACCAGCGCACATCGTAGACACTGAGCGCCATAAAGCCGGTTACCAGCACCATCCAGAGCCCGAATAGGACTTGTTGATAGACGAGCGTAAGGCTGGTCGGCCACCAGATGTACGAAACCGCAAACAGGACAGCAGTCAGCAGCTCGACCAGTGGGTACAGCCAGGAGATTGGTTTGTGGCAGTAGCGACACTTTCCCCGCAGATAAAGCCAGCTAAAAACCGGTACCAGATCTTTGGCAGCCAGCTCATGCTGACAGTGAGGGCAGATGGAACGACCCTTGGTGATCGACAACTTTTTTAGGTATTTCTGGTTTGGTTTTTTCTTGGCCGTCTCATGTTCCTGTTCGTGTACTCGCCAGACCAGCGCGTTCACAAAGCTACCCAGACACAACCCGAGCAGGACCAATGCCACAATAATCATCTAGCTTCGCTCCGCTCGGCAGAGGATTTCACTGCGCTCAATCATGAGCATAATAGTACCACAAAAGAAAACAGGCTCCGGAGAGCCTGTTTGTCTATCGATGTCTCTTGGATCAGCCGGCGCTAATGCAAGTCGTGGTGTTCTGGCTACCACCCTCAGTCATGTAGAGGATCACGCCACCGCGCGAGCTGTACTGGACTTGGCTCGAACTGTTAACTGTGCTCGAGAAAGTGATCGTTGGATCACACTTGGCGTTGACGATGATGTCCACCGAGTCAGTGTCAGCTGGAGCTTTGGACAGAGCGGTTGTCCCTGAAGATAACGACTCAAACTTGATGTTACCGGTATTGTAGAAGGTCAACTTGGCGTTGCCGTAAACGTCTGAGGCGTTTGCCGGGTTAGCGCCACCGTGGTTGTTGACGAACTCTGAGTAGGCAGCACCCAAGGTGCCGGCTTCTTGCTTACGCTGCGTGTTGCGTGAGTTACGTTGTAGAGCTGGGATAGCCAGGAAGATGATCAGCAAGATCAATCCGGCGATAGCAAGCACAATCATCACTTCGATGATAGTGAAGCCCTTCTGTTCTTTCGTTGACTTTAGTTTGCTAAGCATGGCAGATGCCCCCCTTGCGGCTTAAGTTTTATTGCTTATGGTTTGATCATAGCGGTCACCGGAGATAAAAGCAAGTTATTTGTCGGAGGTTTTCCACAGGTGCCTACCCTTACAGTTGCTGGCAAATCGGCTGTAGACCGCTGGCAGTTTCGACCTCGAAAAGCGCTACTACGTCACGCGAGCCAGCACCGACGTTGGTGGCGTCAGTCGACGAGCTGCAGACGAAATAACTATAGATGTCGATCTGGTCAGCGGTTTGAATTTTACCGGTGACAGCGGTTGTCGAAGGACTGGGAGCGTTGATGTGCACATCGCTAAGCTGGTAGCCGTACAGTGGCACGTTGTAGTTATTGGGGCCTGAGCCTAGATAGGAGTTGTCTGGCGGGAAACCGCCGCCATGGTTCACTTGGTAGCGACCAGTGGCGTCAAGGATAGCCGAGACAGCCAAACGACGGCTATGGTTGTGGCCGTTCCTGTTAAGTGCCGGGATCATCAACAGGACTATCAGGAAAATGAAGCCAGCAATCCCCAGGACGATGATTGTTTCAATGATCGTAAAGCCATCTTTCGATGCTTCCGGGTGTGTCATGATTACGATCCCGTGAAGCCTGATTGGTTGACAAGGCCGTAAATCGGCAGCAGGATAGCTGCCACAATCGTAATGGCAAAGATACCCATGATCACCATCATGACTGGCTCAATGATGGTACTAATCGCCTTGATCTCATTGTCGACTTCTTTCTCATAGTAGTCCGCGACCTTAGCCAGCATGGTTTCGATAGCACCTGACTGTTCACCAATCCGTAGCATGTTCGGTACCAACTCCAGGAAGTTCGGGTCTTTGTCTAGTGAGTCTGACAACGCCTTACCACCCTTCACCTTCTCAATGGCCTTGTGGATTGATCGGCTGATATGTGTGTTGTCGACGGCGTCAGCGGTGATCTCAAGCACTTGGATGAGCGGCACACCGGCAGCAACTAGGGTTGTACCGGTCCGAGCGAAGCGTGCCATGTACATCTTCATGAACAGCGGGCCGATCGGCCAGGCCTTCATCTTCATCAGGTCAATGACCGATCGTCCGCCAAGCGTTCGAGCCCAACGTGTACCAAAGAAGCCCCCGACACCTAGGATGATCAACACCGCCCACCAGTCATGACGAGCAAATGATGAGAAGGCCAACAGCACTCGAGTAACAAGCGGCAGCTGGGCCCCCTTCAGTCCAGCGTAGATACTCTGGACTTGGGGCAAAACCTTAATCACCATGAAGCCAACAACAGCGAACATCACGAGCAGCACAATCAGGGGGTAAATCAAGGCACCGCGCACTTTGCTGATGATGTCAGCATCTTTTTCTTGCTGGTCAGCCAGTCGTTCGAGGCCACTGTCGAGCGTTCCGGAAGTCTCACTAGCGGCCACCAAGCTGATATAAACCCGGTTAAACACGTTTGGGTGCTTTTCCAGAGCCACGCTAAAGGCTGTACCGCCCTCAACATCACCAATAATTTGGTTGATCACAACTTTGAAGGCTTTGTTAGTCGTCTGCCCTGCCACGCTCCGTAAGCTCTGCACCAGTGGCAATCCAGCATTAATCAGTGTTGCTAACTGCCGGCTGAAAAGGACTTTGTCCTTCGTTTTAATCCGCTGGAAGCGGCCAGCGCCAGTGGTCTTCTCGACTTTAATGCTAACTGGTGTCAGACCCTGGGCAGTGATCAGCTTAGCAGCCGAGGCTTCATCGTCAGCCTGGACTTGAGCCTTAACTGTTTCACCGGTTTTGGCATTTTTGGCCTCGTATTTGAAGGTCAACATTAGCCTTAGCTCCTCATCAATCTATCGAGTTCATCGAGGTCAACCGCAAAGTTGCGAGCTTCGTCATAAGTAATCGTGCCGGCGTGGATCAGGCCGACAAGTGTCTTGTCCATCGACTGCATACCGAACTCTGCCCCAGTCTGAATGACAGCTTCCAGCTGGTGGGCCTTGCCTTCACGGATAATATTACGCACTGCCGGGGTAGCGACCAGGATCTCGGCTGACGCCACGCGACCGCCGCCGATCGTCGGTATGAGACGCTGGGATACAATGGCCATCAAAATGTTACTGAGCTGGGCTCGAATCTGTGGCTGTTGGTGCGGCGGGAAGACGTCAATCATACGGTCAATACTCTGAGCGGCACTGTTGGTGTGCAGAGTGGCGAACACCAAGTGTCCGGTCTCGGCAATGGTGATAGCACTGGCAATGGTCTCAAGGTCGCGCATCTCGCCAATCAGCACCACATCCGGGTCTTCACGCAACGCCGAACGCAAGGCTGCTGAGAATGAGTAAGTGTCGTAGTGCACTTCTCGCTGGACGATGACAGATTTCTGCGAACGGTGAGTGAATTCAATCGGGTCTTCAATGGTGATGATGTGACTGGCTCGTTCGGTGTTAATCTTGTGCACCAGCGCTGCCAGCGTTGTCGACTTACCAGAACCGGTCGGACCGGTCACCAGCACCAGGCCGCGTGGGTAATCGGCAAACTTCTTGACGATTTCTGGCAGACCGAGCTGTTCGGTGGTCAGAATTTCGTTCGGGATAAGACGGAGGGCGGCAGCCATGTTGCCACGCTCATGGAAGGCGTTGACACGGAAACGACCGAGGTCACCGTAAGCAAAACTAAAGTCGAACTCTTTGTCTTTGAGCAAGATCTGCTTCTGGTCTTCGTCAAGGATCGCAAAGATCAATGCTTCGACAGCTTCTTCATCGAGTGGGTCTGACCCAGTGACTGGCCCCAAAGCACCATCAACCCGCAGCATTGGTGGTAAACCAACCTGCAAGTGCAGGTCCGAAGCCTTCTTCTTGATGACTTCGTCCAGTAGGACCTCAATTCGTGGTTGTGTTGGCATGTTCGTGGTCCACCCTTTCTTGGCGCCTTAGGCGTTGTCCTCGGCTGCTACCCGATTTACTTCAGCTATAGTCGTTCGGCCATCGAGCGCCTTGAGATAGCCATCCTGCCGCATGTTGACCATACCTTCGGCCTCGGCTTGTTTGGCAATTTCTGTGCTCGTTGCTTGTTTCATGATTAATCCTTGGATGGCTTCGGATACCTCAAACACTTCGTACAATCCCATTCGACCCTTATAGCCGGCTGGTGTCTCAGAGCTATCCGCGCCCTTGCTTAAAGTATAAGCGGGTTGGCCACTTAAGGGCAAGCTTTTGTACCCCAAGTCATCAGCGACCGCCTGCATTTGCTCAGCGGTTTTGGGCAAGAGGTGCCCGACGGCTGTTTGGATAGCAGCGGTCTCGGCAGCCGAAGATTGATACTGCTCTTTGCCCGGATCGGCAATCTTACGCACCAACCGCTGGCCAATCACGGTGTGCACGGTACTGGCGATGAGGAACGGTTCAACGCCCATGTCCAACAGACGCGGTAAGATACCAGCAGCGCTATTGGTGTGCAGCGTGCTAAAGACTAAGTGTCCGGTCAGCGCGGCTTGCACCGCCAGCTGGGCTGTTTCTTTGTCACGGATTTCTCCGACCATCACTACGTCGGGGTCCTGACGCAGAATACTACGCAGACCAGTGGCAAAGGTCAGACCGACCTCAGCATTTACCTGAATCTGGTTGATACCATCCATCTTGTACTCAACCGGGTCTTCGAGTGTCACGATGTTAATGGTGTCGTTCTTGATCTCCTGGATCAGTGCGTAGAGCGAAGTCGATTTACCGGAGCCAGTTGGGCCACTGGTCAGGATCATGCCATTCGGGTTTTCCAGGCCTTTACGGATGGTACGTAGCGCCCGCCCAGCGTAACCCATATCTTCTAGTCTCAGGCTGGTGCCGGATTTGTCGAGCAGACGAATGACTACTTGCTCACCCCAGACGATTGGGGCAATGGCGATACGTAGGTCAATGGCTTTGTCATCAACCTGCACCGTAAACTGGCCGTCCTGCGGAATGCGGTGTTCATCGATTTTCAGGTTGGAAAGAATCTTAATGCGGGAGATCAACGCCGGCTCAGTACTCTTGGGCAGGCGCATGACTTCGCGCAACACACCATCGATCCGGGTACGGATCTTGAGCTCTTTTTCCATAGGTTCGATGTGTATGTCGCTGGCACGGTTACGGGCCGCGAACTCCAGAATGGCCGACAACGCCTTGCTGATCGGCGAATCCTGAACGATCGTCTTGATGTTGCTGTTTCCGCCCTTTTGTTTTTTGCCAGTGTCGACTTGAACTTCTTCGCCGGTAGGGATGACGGGTTGGTCTTTAAAGACGTTCTCCATCTGGCTGTCCAGGCGGGTGCTGTACTGCTGGAGGACTTGTCGAATACCCTTCTCGCTCGCTACATAGACTTTCAGCGGTCGTCCGATGCGGTTACTCAGGAAGTCAACAGCCTGAACGTTATCGGCATCGAGCATCGCGACGACCAATCGGTGCTGGATTTCGCCCAGTGGCACCGCCATATAGCGCTCAGCAATGTCTTGTGGCAGCAGCTTCATAATCTCAGGGTCGACCTTGGCTGTCGACAGGTTCACATACGGTACTTTCGTGATGGCAGCGTTGGCCTTGGTGAGCTGCTCATCACTGATGTAATTCTGCTTCACCAGGTAACTAAACAGCGGCTCCTTGACTTTGTCGGCAGCCGCTTTGGCTTCGGCCAGCTTATCGGCCGTGAGCATGCCGCCAGATACCAGGCTTTCTTCGAGCTGTTGTTCACTGGCTGCGGACAGGACGGTCATGTAACCTTCCTTCTATTGTGTGGCCTTGAAAGGATCAGTATTGGAGTTTTGGCTAATGTTAATATTCCGGGTTGGGTCGAAGGCATCTTTGTTCAGGAACTTACCGAGGCTATCGGTGTAGTCCTTGCTGGTAATGTCTGGGAACGATGAGCTGATCGGCTGCACCACTTCGGCTTGTTGCTGGTGAGATTTTGGCGAGCCAAAGATAGCGTTCGATACGAAGTAAGAGAAAATAGCACTCATGAAGATGATGACACCTATGACGAAAAAGTCTTTTTGCTTCATTTCACTACCTTTGTGCTTATATTCACCGACTTCGACGGCTGATAGCTGGTGTGTGCCGTAATTGTAACCGTCATCTGAGCGTTGCTGCCGCTCAAACTAATGTTATCAATGGCGATCGGCCGAATCGATTGCTGCAATTTGGCGAGCAGTTGCTGGACATCAGTGTAGTTGACGTGGTCGAGGCTGAAGGTAAAGGGCATTGGTACGGCAGTCGGCGTTGGACTTGAGCTATTGCCCTGCTGGTTCACTTGGTCGTCAGTACCGGTAATGCTACTGGGGTGGAAGCCGCGGTCTGTCAAGATTTTTTCAATACTTGAGGTCAATGCCGGGAAGTCGTACTTGTAGGGTAAAGCGTCAAGGATCACCTTGGAGTTGTCACCATCACTGTCGCCGGTGCCAGTCTTCGAGCCACCGATGATGTTGGTCGGTTGGTCTACGAACTGGTTATACGATGTAACGAGCGCTTTATAGGCGTTAATATTCTGGGTGAGTTGCGTATGAGCTTTTTGCTTCTCCGACGTCACCCGCGCCAGGTAGACGTTTGAGCTAAACACCGCTTTGGAAGCCATCAGACAGAAGACGGCTACGAAAGCTGCTACCGCCACGATGACTACCATTTGGGCGTTGGCCTTGGTGATTGCAATGCGTTTGGTTGAAATTTCGTTAGCCATTACGGTGTCGTCCCTTTCGGTGTTGCTGCCGGCGTTGCCGTTGGCGAAGCCTTGAAGAGGTCAGATGGATTGTCTAGGCCTGAACGTGTGGTGGTAGTCGTTGGTACGGACAGCTTGGCTCCAAGCGTAATGTCAAAAATGTCCGGGTTGTACGCAAACGTAATTGAGTAATTGACAGCTGTCGGCGAGTCTTTGGCACCGGCGACGCCGAAGCTGGCAAGCACCACATTACTAAAGGCCGGCTGTGCGGTCTGGTTCTGGCTGTCAGTGTAGGTTGTAAACTTGAGGGTGTCGACAAACTTGTTGACGCTACTCAGGCTGTTTGTAGCCCCTTGTAACTGAAACGTGTGGTTGATGAAGTCGACACCAAGATTGCTGATGCTATCCTCTGCCGGTGTAATTTGATTGAGGTAGTCGGCCAGTTTAGCGGCATCAGGCTTAGTCTGGTGCAAGGCAGCCAGGCTTGCCAGCTGGTTTTGTACTGTCAGGATCTTGTTGATCTGCGGCTCATTCTTCAGGGTAGCGGTTTGCTGGGTAATGTCTTTGGACAGGTCACTCAAGTGCTTTTTCTGCAAACCGTTGACACTGAGCAACAGAGCCAGCAGGACCACAGCGGCAACACTAACTAACAGCGACAGGCTGATCACCAGGCGACGGCTGCGCTGGGCTTTGATGTATTCCAGCTTAACGTCAGGAAGCAGGTTCAGTTCAATCATGAGTTGCGCTCCGCAAGGCCCACGGCCACTCCAAATTGGTTGGAAATTGTCAGCAATTCATTCTGGCGATCACGACTGAAGCTGACGCCTCGCCATGAGTTGCCTATCTCCACATTCAGGCCAAACTTGTTGGCCATGTATAACGGAAATTCTGGAATAACTGATGCACCGCCAGTGACGATTATGCGGTCGATCTTACTGCCGACATAACGAGTCTGGAAGAACTTGATGGACTTTTCAACTTCGGTCGTCAGCAAATCAACGGTGCTGGTGATGGCCTGGAAGACCTGCCCTTCAAGCTTGTCCTTGCTGAGGCCAAATTTGAATACGAACTGCTCGGCTTGCTTATCGTCGATGTTGAGGTTCTGGACAGCTGATTTGACGATCGCTTCGACACCAGTCGGAATGCTGCGAGTCAGGTGCGGCGCATCGCCCATGACCACTACCAGGTCAGTTGAACGCCGACCGACATCCAAGATCAGCTGCGGGTTAGCGTCCGGCATAGACAGTGCTCGGGCCATAGCCAGGTTGTCGGGCTCAAAAGCAATGACATTCAGGCCAATTGACTCCAGCATGTCCAGTCGCTCTTCAACAAATTTGTTCGGCACACTGGTCAGCAGAATCTCTTGCTTGGTCTTATCAGCCGGTGAGTCACCGATCAACGCCCAGTCAACTTTTGATTCAGCTAACGGCGTCGGGATCAAGGAGTCGGCCTGGTATTGAATGGCTTTGGCTAGTTCATTCGTTGGCAAGCGATCAACGTCAGCTACAGTCGTGAAGACGCGGCTTGAGGGAATACCAACCGCCACATTCTTGGTTGTTGGCTTAGCTTGATCTACTAGCTCCTGAACTGCTTGGGCAAGCTTCAGTTGGTCGGCTTTTGAGTCACTGACTGACAGGTTATTCGGCAACGGAACATAGGCATACTTAACGAGTGCTTTGGGTGAAGTAGCACCGCGCAATTGCACAAGCCGGATAGCGGTTGTACCGATATCCAAACCGAAGAAGTCGCCGGTGGCACTAAGGAATGTACTCATGATTCACCCCGAATTATATCATAAGCACTTTCGAAGCGTCTCTGAACCAGTGCTCCCTGGAAGCCATCGATAGTTTGGTTTGATTGTGCCCCACCCATTTGTTATTTATTTCCTAATTAACTCTTGCATTATATCCTACAAAACCGGTGGCAGACTACTTATGGTGTCGTAATAGACAGCGCCACTACTGCCGGAGTCGGCCGACGGGCTGCTCAGGAATAGTTCCGGGTCGTACTCAAAGATTTCGCTACCACACGTCTGGCGTGAGGATGTCTTAATGCCGACGTTGCTACAGCTTAGCGTTGCAGGGTTTGGTGGTGTTTTAGGGATTTTGTTTTCACACAGGTAGGTCCGTGTCCAAGCCGCGGTGCCGCCATTGCCATCGTTATCCGCGCCTTCAGTTATTGGAATACAGACTTTTGATGGGTCGTTGCCATTGCGGAAGTCCAGACCAATATCCACATCACTACATAGGAAGTTGTCACCCCAGGTGTACGAACCACTCACGCCAAGTGGCTGGACAACACTACCCCAAGGGGACGTGCAATGGAGGCCACTGAAGGCACCACCGCTATATGTCCAGGTTAGATGGACAGCTGAGCTGGATGGAACACAGATATAATTATCGTCCCAGGTGTGGTTCGGCGGCCCTGAATTTGGTCCACCAGGATAGCCCTGCTCTGAAGGCTCATTGACCCACGTACAGCGCATGCCGCCAATACCGTCAGCTCCAGTGGGCGTACCGCCGGCACTCGTCCACTTCAGACCAGTCTGTCCACCGCCAGTTTCGGCTTCATCACGCAGACTGCCGTAGGTTCGCATCAGATTAACTTTGTCAGCCACGAACTCACCATAGACACTCAATTGAGTCTTGCAGCTACCGTAAAGGCTGGTAGAAGCTAGTGGCGCAAAAGCGTTGGCGCCGTTCACATGACCGCAGGTGTAGACCTGTCCCTTGGACCCCGTGACGACTGTATTCTGAGCAACGTAAATACCATCAAGCTCCTTCACACCAGGATCAATGTAGATATTACCAGTAGCAACGACGATCAGTGACGGAACATTGGTTGAGCCGGTGCTGGGAGTAGCAGACCAGCCGGTACTGCTGTAGGTGATATCGTTCTTAATATAGACGTCACCGTAGACATAGACCGCAGCATTCGAACCATTGCTGAGCGTCACCGCGCCACCAGCATTCAGCTCAAGATTTGCCGGGCTTAAGGCCGTGCCATAGGTGTAATTGCCGTTGGCGCCGGCTGGGATGTCGAAGTCATTACTGCCCAAATCACCTGCAACTGGTGCAATCGCAGTGGTCGTTGCACTACGCTTCGGGTTCGGTGTCGTGATGCAATGGCCACTATAGCCGTCTTTTCCACCTAAGGTTGGGCTGTCATTATCCCGGGTGAAGTTACCGGTGGTGTTAGAGAATGCCAACCGGTCCGAGCCGCTGTCTGAAGCCAACCCAATAATATCCAGGAAGGAGCGGGTGCTGAGTTGGGTGCTACTGCCGTAGCCATAAGCCGGGTCAGTGTTATTGAACCAGCCGCCGAGCATGCCGTTCTGCGGTGAGGCGGTCGTACAGGTACTGGTGAGTCCCGAGAACTCACCACCGGCCGATATGCTACCACCATAGGCCTTGAAGTACGGTGCATTGTGGACGGTATCGCAGGCTGGTGGGTTGGAGGTATAGGGGCCGGTAGCCGATATCAAGTTGCCGTTTCTATCTACCCAGCCAGTATGGTTCTGGATGCTGGCATAGAGACAATAGCTGTCACTCGAGTCAGCACACGTTACCGACGTTTCGACTTGGTACTGATTATTCAGGAAATGGTCGTATGGGTAAGTATTCGGTCCTAGGACGGTACTTGAAGGACCACACGCCGAGCCAGGTCCGGCAGTTCGGGTGATCCAATATGTGGCACCGGACGGCACGCCTCCACTTGGGCCACCCCAGCCACTCGCATAAGTGGTTGTGTAGTTAACTGTCCCGTCGTAAGTGGTAGGCGCTTGAGAGTCATCGAGACCACCGGTAACTGTCGGCGTAATCGTGAACTGTCCGCAACCAGTCAGCGTGGCTGACGCCGTGTTATTCGTCCCGTCTTGGGCACCGCTACTATCTACCCCTAGTGCTCTTACCGTAAAAGTAGTGTCAGCGCCATTGAAGTAAGCACTTATATCGAACGAGAAGTTATGTGAGGAAGTTGTTTGGCTTTGCACAACCCCACCGCCAACGATCAGTTGAACAGTTAACTCCGAACTAGGATCATCAATGTCTGATGCCGAGCCAGTGAGCGCATTCGGGCATTGTGGTGGGTTGACCGACACGGTCGGAGGGTTAGGTGGCACGATAGTACAACTGGCGCTCGCTAGTACCGTTCCGTTGCCGGTCAGATAGTACGTGTGCGTGCCAACCCCAGGACTATCACCGAAAGCAACCGGGCCACCTGTGGCTACACCTGCCCCTCCGCTCGCGATGAGTGTCGAGGTGGTGTCGGTCGTGCCGTCACGCCGTAACTTCGCCTGGCTGCTAGAGCTTATCCCAGTCCAACCAAAGTTACCGCTGATAGTCGATGTTCCGGCGGTGCAGTTTACATAATTGGAGCCTGCAGGCGGCTTCAGTGCGCAGGCGGCTGACCAAGTCTTTCCATTGGCATGCAAGGTATATGTATATGACACGCCTTGGGCCAAACCAGCACCACCGTCTATGTTCGTAGTGCTCTTTGAGGTGGCTGACCATGATCCGATCGTAGCGGATGGATTGTTCCTCGTTAAGCTACCGCCAGGAGGCGAGTTCGCGTACGCGAAGGTAACCGTGATGTTCGTCGTGTTAGAGGTACAGCTAATACTACCGGTAGTTGCCGGCGGGTTTTTGTCATAATAGAGTGTGGAGTCAAAGTTAACAACGCTGTTGGCGCCACTAAAGTAAGGGAAATAGTTAGCGGCAGTCGTGCTATTACCCTTATAGTCGATCGTGTGGTTGTAGGTGTAACCAGATATGACCACGCCATCGACTTTGTTGTTGGTTGTTGTGTCATTTTGAATGTTATAGGCCGGGCCATTACAATCGAGGATGACATCGAGTGTACCGGCATTATTATCAGAGAAGCTTTTAGTGACAATGTAGCATGACCCCGAGCAGCCTGAGTTCGTGGTGACACTCCAACCACTACTGGTATAGCCGCTCTTGTCACAGTTACCGGTTGTTCGGCGTGCGCTCGCCGTGAGACTAATATTCGCACCGGACAATAGTGCATTGGTATTATTGTCTCGGTATTGAATCTTATAGTCGAGTTTGTGGCTTACCAGACAGTTGGCGCTTGGCAAAGCATAGGCGGTATTCTGGCCCAAAGCATCTGTTAGTGCATGCCAATTTGACTGCAGGAAACCGACTGTCCGATGGAGCATTGTCGGCGCAAAAGTGACCCCCGACTGCTTCCGATAATAATTAGTAAACGCTGTCCAGTCAGCATAGTTTCCACCAGTTGAGGCATCGAGGCGAACGATGATTACCATGCCTGTATTTGCCTTAAACGGTCCTGTGTAATCACCGACATTCTTGAGTGACAGCATCTTGCTACTCATATCTTCACCCTCGGGATAGGTTTGGAACTTCGATGATGGATTGCCCAAGCCAAAGCCCATGTGCAGATACGTGACCGGTACACCGTTGGTCCGATCATATACTGCGAACTGCTCATCTTGAGTTTGGGTATCATTTAGCTCGGCGGCGGCGGCCAGCTGACCCGGCGTATCTTGCTTGGCGTAATCCGGGAGGTACTTTGTCTTCAACAGCGCAATTTTGTCATTAATATGAGCTTGGTAGTCCTTGGGGTATTGTGTTTTGAGCGTATCCCAACGTACAAATGTCATTGAGTAGATGCGGTCAGATATCAAAGAGCTCTGGAGTTTACCTTCAAGATAGTCGATGGCATTCTTACGGTAGATATCGTCCTTGTTCCAGCCGTAGGTCTGCTGCATGTACGTCTCATACTGTGCTTCAGTGCCGTATTGTGCGTACTTGGTTGAGACAAAGGCATCAAGTTCCGCCTGACCGTACTTAATACCCCGCTTGTCGGCTTCGGTTTTCAGACCGGCGAGCAGAATCGCCTCATCCTGGGCTTCTTTCTTCAACTTGTTAGCATCGATATCTTTTTGTCCGGCAGCTTTGGCAGCCTTCATCTTTGCAGTAGCAGCAAGATCCAGGTCATTACCAGTGAACTTGTGATTGCCCACAGAGTAGGTCTTGTGCTTGAGTATGACTTTCTCGTACACGGCAAACAGGCCGACGACAACGACTACACAGATCAGTACCAGGACGATCGACTTCAGCAGTTTGGATTTTGGCCCGCCCTGGTCGTGGCTCTGGGTAACCTCAGCAGCAGTACTAGCAGACTTACCTACGGCAGGCTTTGCTGCAGGCTGGTCAGTTTCAGTATTTTTCTTTCTCTTTAAGAGCTTCATCGTAAACACCTTGTGCCCTGAGCTGCTTTCCACTTATGGTTTCAGTATATCAGCTACGTAAGAAATTAAAACGTTTTCTACAAATACTGAGCAACTAAGTGTACTCGGGGTGATTTACTGATGGCGGGATTAGTGCATTGCAACTGTTTCGCCGTGACTCGGGTCAGACTTTGCGGCCTGATTGCGGATCACAAGAGTGGCGATCAATGAGGCGGCAATGCCGAAGGTCGAGCCAACCAGATAGCCGTTGTGGAAACCGTGGACGGTTGCAGCAGTCACCTGTGCATGGGTTGGTGCTGCGTGCAGATGCAGGTTCTGGAGATACTTAGTCGTCCCGGAGGTAGCGAGGCCAGTCAGGACGGCTAACCCAAGAGCGCCGCCGATCTGCTGCGAGGTATTGAGCAAGCCAGAAGCCAGTCCAGACTCATGATGTGGCACTCCCGATGTGGCAGCAATGGTCGCGCTCACGAAAGTACCGCCCATACCCAGACCCAGTAAGATCATGCCAGGTGCGACATTGCCCCAGAATGTTCCATCAACTGGAATGTGTGACATCCAGAACAAGCCGGATGACACTACCAACGGCGCAACCATCAGGATTGGCCGGTAGCCAATTTTCTGGACAATCCGCGGCACGTTAGTTGCCGTAATCGCTACTGAGATTGGCACGATCAGGAAGCTCAGCCCAGTATGGATCGGTGTATAGCCCAGAACTTCCTGCAGGTACAGGGTCGTGAAGAAGAAGATTGAGAACATCCCGGCGGCCATGAACAACATCAGTGAGTCAGCGCCCGCCAAGTTACGGATGCGGAAGATTTTGAGCGGCATGAGCGGATGCTTGGTACGGGCTTCATTGATCAGGAACAAGGCAATGGCCAGCAAGGCAACACCAAAGTGAACGACTGAGAAGTTTGAGGTCCAGCCTTCGGTCGGTGCTTTGACAAGAGCGTAGACCAACATCATCAGTCCACCGGTTGCCAGAATGGCACCAGGCAAATCGAGGTTGTTGTGATCAACTTCCGACTCGTGGCGACCAAGAATACGCAGCGCGGTGACAACGACGATCAGCCCGATCGGCACATTGACGAAGAAGTTCCAGCGCCAGGAATCGCCTGCATGCGGCCAGGTCAGATACTGCGTAATGATGCCGCCGAACAGCACGCCAGCGGCTGCACCGCCAGAGGCCACGGCGCCCCAAACACTCAGCGCCACATTGCGTTCATGACCCTCTTTGTAGGTTACTAAGATGATTGACAAGGCCGCAGGCGACATAAAGGCACCGGCCAGACCCTGTACAGCGCGGGCTGCAATCAGCTGTCCCCCGCTCTGCGACAAGCCATCAGCCAGCGATGCCAGCGTGAAGAGTAAGACACCGCCCAGGAATGTTCGGCGGCGGCCAAATAGATCGGCGAAGCGACCACCAAGCAGTAAGAAGCCGCCAAATGTCAGCGTGTAGGCAGTGACTACCCACTGCAACGTGGTTTGTGACATATGGAAAGCGTGCTGGATCGACGGCAATGCCACATTCACGATCGACACATCGAGCACCACCATGAACTGCGCCAGCGCCAGTAATATAAGAATCAGCCAGTGACTGGTTTGTTTTGTCTCTGATTTTTTGGCCATAGCCCCTCCGTCTCTGTAGTTTACTGCCACCCTTAGCCGTACTTACTATACATAGTAAAGGATTGTCGCCTCGATCGTCAAACATAGCATGACACTAAGCACGCTACTCTTGAGATTCGCCCTAGCCAGAAGTTAGTCGGCTTTGTACACTACATACATATATAAGGAGATCATATGTTCGGAAAGATTGCCCGTTTCTCAGTTCGTTTCCGCTGGTTGATTATCATTTTCTGGATCGCTGCCGTGCCAATCGTCACTGCCAACTTCCCAAATATTAATGACGTCTCGAAGAACAATAACTCTGACTTCCTGCCAAAGAACAGCCCGACCGACACCGCTACCAACCTGGAATCGGCGTTCCAGCATAAGGACACCGCTACTAATGCAATTATCGTCTTCAGCCGGAGTGATGGACAGCTGAGCACCGATGATGTGGCCGCTGCGCAGCAAGTGATCGCTCGCGTCAAAACGTACAAAAACATTACGCAAATTCGGGACACCGGCGCCAGCGCGGATGGGCAGGCTCATGAGTACCTCGTCGGAATCTCGGCAGCTGCCAACGGCCCCGGCTCAGAAACAGTCGTTCCAGACCTACGCGCCAAAATACATCAGGTCAAACTACCGACCGGGTTGACCGTCAACCTCACCGGTGATCTGGCAGCCGCCACCGACGCCTCAAAAAGCCACAACCAAGGCCGCAACACCACCGAGATTTATACAGTCATTCTGATCATCGTCTTGCTGTTGCTGGTCTTCCGCGCCCTGTTGGCACCACTCGTAACCTTGATCCCCGCCGGACTGGCCCTGGCCGTTTCGCAACCTGTGATTGCCGAGTCAACCAAGGCTGGTGTCCAAGTCGGCTTCATCACCCAGATCTTACTGATCGTCTTGATCTTGGGTGCCGGCACCGATTATGGCTTGTTCCTGGTTTTCCGAGTTCGTGAGGAGCTGCGCAAAGGTGCCAGCCCCAAAGAAGCAGTCATCAAAGCCATGACCCGCGTCGGCGAGTCAATCACCTTCTCGGCAGCGACCGTCATCGCTGCCCTGCTCAGTTTGCTGCTGGCTACCTTTGGCATATATAAAGGCCTTGGGCCAGCGCTGGCCATTGGTCTAGCGATCATGCTGCTCATTGCCCTGACTTTCCTGCCGGCTGTCCTGGCGGTACTCGGTCGAGCGGTCTTTTGGCCATCGAAGACTGTCAAACAGCCAGTCAAGCTTGGCCTGTGGGGACGCCTGGCTGACAAAGCCATCACCCGCCCGTATACCATGCTGGCGCTTGGCGCAGTCGTCTTCGCTGCCCTGGCACTCGGCATGCTGGGCTACAAGGCTGGCGGCTTCGGCAACCAAAGTGCCCCGAAAGGCAGTGAGTCAGCGGCTGGTCAGGCCGTCATCGACCAGCATTTCTCGGCGGCCAGTGACAGCCCGCAGTTACTCATCTTCCGCTTCAATAGTTCTGTCTGGGACAACCTGTCAGTTCTCCAGCAAGTACAGACCAAGCTACAGACAACTGGTGACTACAAACAGGTTGTCGGCCCCTTCAGCGCCAACGGCTTCACGCTGACGCCTGACTCGCTGCAGCAGCTGCACAGCCAAACCCCGGAGAGCCCCATCCTGCAAGGGGTCAGTCAATTCATTAGCCCTGATGGTAAGACAGTCCAGTTCTATGGCGTGTTGAAAGCCGGCAAGAGTGGCACCAACGATGCTATGCAAACCACACCAGCCGTTCGGGAACATTTGGCAACAATTGCCTCAGCGGTTGGCGCCAACAAAGGCATTGATTACAGTGCCGATTCAGTGGCCTACGATGTCAACCATGTCGCCAACAACGACCTGCGAACCATCATTCCATTGGTCCTGATCATCATTGCTGCCCTGCTGGCCATCATGCTCCGCAGTCTGGTTGCACCGTTGTACTTGATTGTGAGCGTTGGCCTGTCATATCTGGCTAGCATGGGCTTTGCCATGATTGCCTTTGTGCACCTTGGCCATCAAGATGGGCTGTTCTTCATATTACCCTTCCTGATGTTTGTCTTCGGTATGGCCCTTGGCGAAGACTATAACATCCTGGTCATGAGCCGCATCCGCGAGGAAGCCCACGGCAAGGTTACCCTCAAGCAAGCAGTTACTAAAGCCATTGGCGTGACTGGCACTACCGTCACCTCGGCAGGGTTGATTCTGGCCGGTACGTTCACCATCCTTGGTCTGGTTGGTGGTGACCAATCGGTCCAGCAAATTGGCTATGGCGTGGCGTTTGGCATCCTGCTGGATACTTTCTTTGTTCGCACCCTGCTTGTCCCGTCCATCGTCGTCATCCTCGGCAAATGGAACTGGTGGCCGTCACACCTTTACCGCCGCTGAGTATTCGTTAGGCGGGAGTCCTGACCTCTGTTACAATAGCTGACATGAGTTTATCTATTGGGATTGTCGGCTTGCCGAATGTTGGTAAGTCTACCCTGTTCAACGCCCTGACTGGCAGTAATATTCTGGCAGCCAATTATCCATTTGCTACCATCGAGCCAAACACCGGCATGGTACCGGTGCCCGACCCACGACTGCAAAAACTGAGTGAACTCTACGGCAATGCGCCTATCAAACCGGCGACTGTGACTTTTGTGGACATCGCCGGCCTGGTAGCTGGAGCCAGCGAGGGCGAAGGCCTTGGCAACCAGTTCTTGAGTCACATCAGGAGCACCAATGCCATCGTCCAAGTGGTTCGCGCCTTCGCAGATGACAACGTCTTGCACGTTGACGAAGCCCATGACCCAGCCAAAGATATTAGCGTTATCAACACCGAACTTGTCCTGGCTGACCTGCAGACCCTCAGCAAGCGGCTGCCGAAGTTCGAGAAAGAAGCCAAGGCCGACCCCAAGCTCAAACCCGTTCTGGAGACCTACCAAGCCGTGAATAAACTTTTGGATGACGGCCAGCCGCTGTGGGCTCACCCAGAGATTGACCGGGAGCATTTAGCCGATCTGCACCTGCTGACCACCAAGCCAATCATCTATGTGTTCAATGTCGACGAAGCTGGTCTGGGCGACGACAGCTTGCAGCAAAAGCTGAGACAGCTGGTCGCACCCGCTCAAGCCTTGTTCGTCTGCGCCAAGCTTGAGAGTGAGCTCCAAGAACTCGATGAAGCAGACGCCGCCGAACTGCTGGAGAGTTACGGCCAAACAGAATCAAGCCTGCTGCAGCTCATCCACGCCGCCTACCAGACACTCGGTCTACAGAGTTACCTGACGGCTGGTGATAAGGAGGTGCGAGCCTGGACGATTCATCACGGCGATACTGCCCCACAAGCTGCGGGGGTCATTCATGGTGATTTCGAACGAGGCTTCATCGCCGCCGAAGTTGTCAGTTACGAGGATCTCCTAGCTGCCGGATCTCTGACCGCCGCCAAAGCTAGCGGCAAAGTCCGCACTGAGGGCAAAACCTATGTCATGCAGCCCGAAGACGTAGTCGAGTTCCGATTCAACGTCAGTAAGTAACTATTGGGTAACCGCCTGTGGTCGTTTAGGCACAGTCTGATTGTGGCCGTGGAACGACATTGCGTGTCCAAACTTACGGTTGCGTAGTGCCAACGGTAGTTTGGCGCGAGCAATATTGAACGGATTAATCTCAAGGGAAGCCGGGTTGATGCTGCTGGCCGCCTGGGCGATAGCTGGGAAGATACCGACCGCTGGCGTCGCAGTTTGCTGCACGGCATGTTTACCGAAGATTTCCTTGGCTCCCTCAGTGTAAAGTTCCTGAAGTTGAGCGGTAGCGGCTGTGCTCTCCGGACTAGCGGTAGCCTGGCTGACCTGACTGGTCTCGGCCTCAACTGGTGGTGTCAGCCCGAGCGTCTCAACCGGTAGTTGCCCAGTCTGAGCCCGGTACTCAGCTAACAAACGCTGAGCGTACAGGTAATCAGCCAGCTCTGGAGATGGCTTGACCGGTTCTGGCAAAGCTGCAGTTGGTGCGGCCTGGGTCTGCAGTTGTATCCGCAGCTGCTCCTGTTGCTGATGCTGTGTAATCAGGTATGCCTGCAGCTGCTGGTTAATCTGCTCCAGGTGGATTCGCTGATCCTCCAAGTGGCTGGTCTGCTTCTTCTTGGACTCGGCCATACAGTGTTGAACATGGTTAATGACCTTACGTAACCTTGGCTGGTTATAGCTACGGAAACGGAGCGCCTTATCGCCTGAGGCAATATTAATCGTAGCCCCCAGCAGGCGGTGGCTATAATCAAGTTCATTAATCATGTCGAAACGTAAGTCTTCTACGGTCAGATAATTGAGCGGTTTTTTGTCTATAAGTAAGAGCCGGACGTTGGTGGCAACCAGCAACGCGAACCCGCCTTCGTAAATACCATTTACCAAATCGTAAATCTCTTCGTCGGGCATCAATATGTGAGGTAGTTCGCTGACTTCTGCTTTACCCCAGCCGTGTGGCTTAAAACCAAGCTGTTTCAGTTGATCATGAACGATCTTTTGACTTACCATAGCACCTCCCCTAATGCCTACCTATCATAGCTGTTGCTGCCTGAGGAAGTGGTTAGAATCCTCACTCATTGGCTGAGATTTTCGTCACACCTTTGTGCGCTACCTCTGTTCACTTTCGACCGTCAGCAGGCTTGACCACTGGCTTTCTCCTTTGACATTTCCCGTAACACCTATCATAATCAGTTCTATGCTCGCCACGCTCAAGCAGACGGCAGAACTGGTGGACTTCTTCAGGGCAAATGGCGTTAAACAGACATTCAAAAAAGGTGACTTTGTTATCCGCCCCGGCGACCCGCCGCACGGGGTGTTTTATATCTATGATGGTCTTGTCAAAGCCTACGACATAACCAAGTACAACGAAGAGAATCTACTGATCATTCGCAAGCAGGATGAGATCTTTCCGCTTATCTGGGCTCTGACCGCCAAAGAACGGCACATTATCTACCAAGCACTGGCACCGACCACAACCTGGCGCCTGGAACGCAAAGATTTTCTGGACTTTATCCGCAGTACACCCGATGCCCTGGCTCCCTTGCTCGACATGACCCTGGAAATGTATCGCCTGCACGGCGACCGGATCCTGAATCTTGAGTACCGTTCTGTCCGCGAACGGATCATTTCGTTCTTACTGACCACCAGCCAACGCTTCGGTAAGCAAACCAGTGAAGGTATGCTGATCGAGGTCGCCCTTCGGCACCAGGACATTGCCAGTTCAATCAACGCCACCCGCGAAACAACCAGTCGTGAGCTATCCGCCTTGGAGCGCAAAGGCCTAGTGGCCTCGCGAAACTCCTATATATTGCTGACAGATGTTGAAGCGCTGCGTAAACACCTGAACTAGAGCTATTTCCAGTTCATGACCAGCTGCTCAATAGTCTTGAGCACTGTCCCGTGATCGGGCAAGTCGTTTCGATCATAATAGTGATCCGTGTCCATGTACTCGGCCAGCACATTTAAGCAGTAAATGTCGTCGGCCATGACATGCATGCGGTCAACTGCCGCAACGCTGGCGAACGGCACGGCTACGATGAGACTCTCATAATTTATTGGTTTGAGAAATTCAAAGGCCAGATCAAGCTGGAAGCCAGTTTTCAGACCATCAGACACCAGAATAACATGATGGCCTTTGAGCAAACGCTTATCCATCGGGCCTTTATCCGTAATGAGGTGGTTGAGGGCATGCATCTGCTCAAGCTTCTGCTGCTCGATGTATTGCCGGTACTCACCGACCATTTCATCTATCTCTCCCTCTGAGTAGCGGTGATTGTACGATAGGACACCTTCAGCCGTGATGCCAGCAACGGCATCCGGTTCGCGCGGCAGCATGATCTCGGCACTTTGCAGCATTGTCATGACGCAGTGCAGCTGCATGGCGATCTGGGCACCAACGACGGCTCCACCATCATTGAGCACCACAATTGCACAGTTCTCGTAGCGGTATTTGGGAACCATCTGCGCCGCCAACATACGTCCGGCTTGGACCCGATCTGCGAAATACATCTAGAGACCGTTCGACCTTTCCGCTTGCCATACCGTAGAATGCATACCCCTAGTGTAGCAATCCGTTTATGCTTTGCGTAGCAAATAAAACCGTTCGAGATTGCCCTTGGCTCCTTTAATATCAGAGTCAGCTTTTTCCAAAATCAAGAAGTGCTGTCGAGCCCAGGCTTCAAAATCTTTCAGAATCGTCCGGCGCATCGCATCATTTTTGATTACACCTTTATGTTTGAGGCTGGACTGGCCGGCTTCGAACTGCGGTTTGGCCATAGCCACGATTTGTGTCTGCTCCGTACACAGGCGAGCGACGGACGGTAGGATCTCTCGCAAACTAATAAAGCTGACGTCAGCCACCACCAGGTCAATCCGTTGGCCGGTAACAAAATCCCGAATGTCGGTCTGCTCGTGCAGTTCAATCTGAGGATTACCGCGCAGGCTGTGATGCAGTTGGTCAGTGCCAACTTCTACGGCAATCACCTTTTTGGCACCATGTTTCAGCGCGTAGTCAGTGAAGCCACCAGTGCTACTGCCGACATCAAGCACCGTTTTGCCATCAAAATTTAAACGTAAGGTCTGGGCAACTGAGGCCAACTTCAGGGCAGCCCGACTCACATACTGCTCACTGGCAGTAAGTTGAACATCTACCGCCTCGGCGACCAGCTGTCCGGGCTTCATTTCAACCTTGCCGTTGACCTTAACCTGGCCAAGTTTGATGTAACTCTCGGCTTGGCTGCGTGAATTGACCATGCCGCGCGCCGCTAAGAGATGGTCAAGCCGCTGTTTCATACCTTTTTATTGTAACCTGTCTGCTCGAGTGCAATTCGCGATGAAAGGCAAAGCCCGTAAACGAGCCGTATATAGCATACGGTGAGTGCGGACTGCAGCGTTTCGCGAGAAATGTGCCGAGCAGACAGGTTACCCTTTAACGCGTTCGCGGTAGCTGCCATTAGTAGTATCGACGCTGATCACATCGCCCTGCTTGATGAAGGCAGGTACTTTGATGGTGATGCCCGTCTCTAATCCCGCGTCTTTGGTGATGGCACTGCTGGTGTCACCCTTCACGGCGTCTTCGGTGTAAGTAACCAGAAGTGGCACGTTCTTTGGCAATTCAACGTTGATCGGCCGACCGTCAAAAAACTGTAGTTGCACATTGTCCCCCTCTTTCAGATAGCCAGCACCGTCACCCACAAGGTCAGCTGAGACTTCAAACTGATCAAACGTCTCCTGGTTCATGAAGTGAAAGGTTGTTCCGTCGTTGTAGAGATACTGCACCGTCTGGGTGGTAACGTCAGCACTGTCCAGCTGCTCGTTACCTTTGAAGGTCTTTTCCAGCACCTTGCCATCGATCAGGCTCTTAATGCGGACATTGACGATACTGCCGCCCCGGCCCATAACCTTCTGATTGTAGTCAACAACGCGGAACGGTTCACCTTCCCACTGGAAGAGTGTGCCTTTTTTGAGATCGGTAATACTCAGTGCCATACAAGCTCCTTACGTAATAAATCTATTCAGTAGTTTGAGCGGTGGAATGCTCGGTTGATTCCACCAGTCTGCCCAGTTCACGGTAGGCGGTGGCCGCCATTTTCTCGAGCTGTTTGAAGAATTTCTTCTCGATGTATTTGAGTTTGAGCGCATATTTGAGATGCTCGTGAAGCTCCTCAAGCGCCTGACGGGCAGCCAGATAACAGGCTAACTTCTCCCATGCCAGCTCTTTGTCGACACTATCCTTTATCTGCTGTGGCGCCATGGCCGAAGCCTGACGCATTTTGACAGCCAAGTCGTTGGCCACAGTGTCCGTGGGCACCACTTCGCGTACCAGTTCGTGTACTTCGAGCGCTAATTTGTGGCTGTGATGCCAGGCCTTGGAGGCACGGTAATCCATGCCTCTAGCTTACCACTAGCGGCTTGCGTGGAACAGGGGTTAGTTGTTCGCGACAAACGGTAGCAAGGCGATGTGACGAGCCCGCTTGATAGCGATGCTCAGGCGACGCTGCTGGGCCTCAGTCAGACCGGTCTTCTTGCGAGTCTCGATCTGGCCGTAGACGTTCACGTAGCGCTGCAAGGTCTTGAAGTCCTTGTAGTCGAAAAACGCGACGTCAGTTCGGTGTTTAAAAATCTTTGCCATTAGTTATCTCCTAAAATGGAATGTCATCTAAATTAATTGGTTCGTCGCCGATGTCTTCAATGACGACATCATCTTTCTTCGGGGCTTTGCTCGGGGCTGGCTTGCTGGCTGGTGCTGGCGCAGAATCGCTCGATCCGCCACCAAAGTTGCTGCCGCCTTCTTCGCCGCCACCGCGGCTGTCCAGGAAGGTGACATCATTGGCCAGGACCTCCACTTTGCTACGCTTCTGACCGTCCTGCTCCCAGTTGCGGGACTGTAAACGTCCTTGGACGAGACAGCGACGACCTTTGCTCAAATACTGAGAAACACGCTCAGCGAGTGGCCCCCAACAAACAATATCAATGTAGTCAGTGGCTTCCTGCCATTCACCGCTCTGATCTTTGTAGCTGCGGTTCAGTGCCAGGCTAAAGCTGGTCACATTCTGGCCAGTTGGTGTCTGGCGCAGTTCGGGATCCCGAGTCAGGTTCCCCATTAACGTTACTTGGTTGAGACTACGTGCCATATGGCAATCCTCCTTGTAGGAAACTATGTCCTTTAATTTGTTCTCTTACCCTAACCCTCGCTTAAATATTCGTCAATAGAATTAACAATTATTTAAGCTTGCTCTTCGTCTTTGCTGTCTTCGTCGTCATCCTGATCACCGCGCTTGGCAGCCTGCTCGGCTTTTTCGGCCTTCAGCTTTTCAGCCTTAGCAATGGCCTTGAAATCTGGCCGAGTGATCAGGAAACGAATGACTTCGTCAGTGATGTTGAGCGTGCTCTCCACCTTGGCTACGCTAGCGCCGGGAAACTCGACGGCGTAAAACACGTAGACCGCATGTTCATTGCCCTTGATATCGTAAGCCAGCTTGCGCTTGCCCCAATTGTCAGTGGCTGTGACCTTGCCGCCATTGTCGGTGAAGATCTTCTTGACACGGTCCTCGGCCTTGCTGAGGTCGACTTCCAAGTCAGGGTGATACAACACAGCAATTTCGTACTGATTCATAGCATTCCTTCCTTTGGTTATAGCCCACAGACACTAGCGGTTGTGAGCTGAAGTTGATAGTCAGATAAGTGTACCTGATCCACCCCTGTTAGTCAATAGGCCTGCTACAATGAGGGCAATGACGAAGTGGCGCCACGACAAGCAGCGGAGACGCATCCATTGGGGCCTGCTGTTGGTCGCGATTATCCTGCTAGGAGCTGGCAGCGCTGCCTACTGGAAAATAAATCAACCTCAGAAGGCTGCCTCCAAGAAGCTGCAGAATGTTAGCGTCCGGGTTACCCCGGCCGCACCAGCTGCCCCAACGACGGTGGTCGGCCGTTATATGTTCACCGGCACCAGCTACTGGGCTCGGGCCATTGAGACTGAGGCGCATGGCGACTACAATCAGCCCTTCAGCCAGCTCGACACCTTCCACCGCGACAAATATGACGCCTGGCAGACCGACATGGAGTGCCCGATCACCAACAATGTCGTACCTTATGCTGACCAGGTCAAACTGCTGGTCTTCAACTGTCGACCAGAGTTCCTGAACGCCTTTACTAAGTACTTCAACATCATCAACCTAGCCAATAACCATACCGACAACCAGGGCGGCATAACGGGCCTCACCGAGACCCGGAATAGGTTGAAGGACGCCGGTGTGCAATACCTGGGTACCTTCGACCCAGCGGTTGCCAGTGACATCTGCGAGATCATCGCCCTGCCCGTCCGGCTGGAGGAAACCGGCAAACCAGAGACCAAAGGCAACCTGCCGGTGGCTTTCTGTGCCTGGCACTACGTCTTCCGCCTGCCGCGACCCGGCGAGATCGATGTTATGAAGAAATTCGTCGACACCTTCCCGGTCTTTGCCTTTGCCCACATGGGCCGCGAATACATCCCCAAGGCCGATCCGGTGCAGGAACAAATTGCCCACAGTATCATCGATGACGGCCCGGAATTCTTGATCGCCAACCAGTCACACTGGGTGCAAAACACCGAGGTCTACAAGGGTAAGTTGATCGTCTACTCCACCGGCAACTTCATCTTCGACCAGCTGGATGCCGAGACCAATCGTGGTGATAATGTGGCCGTGAATCTCAGCGTCAAAGCTGACGATAACGTCAAGAAATGGCTGGCGCTTGGCCCATCATGCTTCGGCTTCCAGGACGATTGTTTCGCCAAAGCCCAGGCTCAAGGCCTCAAGAAAGTCCAGCTCAACCTGGCTTACAGCGTGGTCGTCAGCCAGGGCGGCTACAAACTACTGACCCACCGGGCCGACGCTGCCACTCAAGCAGCGGTTGAGCAGCGGATGAACTGGACACCAACCTGCGCACAGCTCAGCGCACCCTACAGCTGCGGCACCAACGACGGGCTCTAAGCCTCCGAAGCTAGCAGATGTGGTCCCAGTCGCGAATAACACCATTGATTGTGGTTTGATCCTGTACCTCGACGACAACCTTACGGTCATCGCCATCAATGAACGGCAGATAATCACAGCCTAGCTCTATCGTCCTGGCCTCATTATCGGCACGCTTATGGATCGGCTGCCACTCTTTGAGCCCATCTAAGGTGCTGCCGCTCCTTGGGCCAACGAGGTTGCCGGCGATAGAGCTCCAGTAGTGTTCTGAGCTGTACAGCATGACCGAGAACCCTGCGGCTTCAAAGACGTGCTGCTCGCCTTCGAGCGCCGCTACATTATCGCGCTGGGCGGTTGGTGTGTCATGCATGAAATTGGTGTGGTCCCGGCTGTATTCAACATCAAGCGCCACGACCTGACCAGCTTGCAATGTAAAGCCGACCGTCCGAGCCGATCGCTTGAGCCCATTCAATGCGTTTGTAGCGTCCTGTTCGCCTTCTACATAGGCACAGGCACGGGTGTCACCACCACGACAAGTACTATCCTTGTAGGGTGTTGTACCCTTCTTCGGCCAGCCAGACGAATTCGGTTTATCAAGTTTCGGGACTGCATAGAACATGGTCCTCGCTGGGCCCAAATGCTCCTTCGCCCAGGCCAGCTGCCCAGGCAGATATTCATTCAGCTTGTCGGGCTGACTGATATGGGTGAGCCCAAGGGTCACGAATGAACCGAGCGGTAATCCTTTCGAAGGGTCATCGGGCCAGCTGTAGTCAAAACCGTCGCCTTTTAGCAGAGCAAGCTGATCGCCACGCGCACGCCTTAGTCCCTGCCGATGAAACTGAGGGATATGCGTTGGTGAGGGCTTTGGCGTTGGCTTAGGGGTAGCGTGATGCACCTCGACCGGCTTGGGCGAAGGCTTTGGGGTCTGGACCGGTGTTAGCGACCGCACTATCTTGGGTGGCATAGGGTCCTTGAACACTCCGCCCGTAACCAAGCGACCGCAGTCTTTGGCGCAGTCTGCTGCCCGAGCCCGTGACTCATACACCGCTACAGACGCCCCCATAACCAGAAGATTACCGGCCAATACCAGTGCTGGTAGCTTGGGATTTTCCCGTAAGCCTTCATGCCAGCCTTTTGCGTGCCGTCCCTGTGCCATTTGATCTCAGCGTATCATACGCTCCGGACAAAGAGGTGTTGTGATATTTTGTTTACTCTTCAACGAAGTTTTCGTCGAGGACTTCATCACTAGTGCCGGCAGCCATAGCACCGCCACCAAAGACTTCATCGATGGAATGAACCAATACTTCGCGTGGCCGTGAGCCATCAGCCTGGCCGATAATGCCTTGCTCTTCCATTTGCTCAATCAGTCGGGCAGCTCGGCCATAGCCGATGCGTAGACGCCGCTGCAGCAAGCTGGTGCTGGCCTTGTGGTTTTCGATCACCACGCCGACAGCATCGCGGAACATGTCATCATCGGCATCGTTGGCGCCGAAGTCGGCCACGACGCCGCCCTTACCGTTGAGCTGGACTGGCTGGCTGACCACTTCGTCATCATATTGTGGCGGTCGTTGCATGCGAATGAAGTCGGTCACCTTGTTGGTCTCATCGTCGCCGATCAGCGCACCCTGGACACGCTTAGGCTTGGGCATATCAGCTGTGCTGAACAGCATGTCACCCTGGCCGAGCAGCTTCTCGGCACCCACTTGGTCGATGATGGTTCGGGAGTCAACCTGAGAAGCCGTAGTAAAGGCGATGCGAGCCGGCACGTTAGCCTTGATGAGGCCGGTGATGACATCAACAGACGGCCGCTGCGTGGCCAGCACCAGGTGAATGCCGACAGCCCGGGCTTTCTGGGCAATCCGCACGATCAGCGCTTCGACATCGCGAGCCGCCATCATCATCAAGTCCGCCAACTCATCGATGACGATCACAATGTAGGGCATGCCCTCTTCCTTCTTTAGATTGTTATACTCAGCGATGTTGCGCTTGTTGACGTCGGCTAGAGCCTTGTAACGGCGCTCCATCTCAGCCACCGCCCATTTGAGAGCACTAATACATTTCTCTGGCTCGACAATCACCGGTGTCAGCAGGTGTGGGATATCATCATACGGCTTCAGTTCAACCTGCTTGGGGTCAACCAAGATCAGCTTCAGGTCGGCTGGCGAGTTGCGGTACAGCAAGCTGGTCAGGATAGTGTTGATCATCACTGACTTACCGGAGCCAGTCTGACCGGCCACCAGCAGGTGCGGCATCTTATCCAGATCGGCCACAATCCCCGTGCCTGAGATGTCCTTACCAATGGCAATGGCCAGCGGGCTCTGCTGATCCTGCCACTGCGGCGATTGGAATAGTGAGCTAATGCGTACTGTGGCTGACTTCACATTCGGCACCTCAATACCGACGGCGCGCTTGCCAGGGATTGGCGCTTCCATGCGGATACTAGTGGCCGCCAGATCGAGTGATAAGTTATTCTCGAGCGCTGTTATCTTGGTCAGCTTCACCCCTGTCGGTGGCTTCAAAGTATACTGCGTGACACGTGGGCCGATGTTGGCCCCTTCCATCTCAACTTCAATGTTAAAGTTCTCGAAAGTATCGTGGATGATCTGAGCGTTGGCATTCACATCACCGGCATCAGCTTTATCTTGCTTCTGATTCAATAAGTCCATACTTGGGAACTGCCAGTCAGGGTCGCTGGCGGTCGTCAGCGCCTCGTGATTTTCGCTGGCACCGAGTTTCTGTGCTGTGTTTTTCAGGCTAGTCAGCGGCTTCTGGTCTGTCGGGTTGTGGTGCATGACCGGTACACCTTCATTCAGCTTGAAGCTCGGTTGTTCAGCCGCTTTGGCTTTGAGACTGGCCAGATCGCCCTCGCCATCTTCACGCTCACGCTTTTTGAACAAGTTTGCGAGCTTGGCAAAGATTTTCAATGACACGCCGAACGCAAAACAACCAGCTAACAGCGTGAGTATGATCAATAAGAAGCCGGCCGGAACTTTATCCAAGACGATCAGCAGGCCGGAACCGATGGTATGACCAAAGGATCCGCCGTGCCCCGCCAGCCACACACCACTCGGTTTGCGCTCTGCAAAGACAATGTCGGCCCAGCCAGCCGCAAACACCAGGAAGGCAATCATGCCAGTCAATTTGGCCAGTGGGATGCGTCGGTCCTCGGCGTTGAACTTGAAGATACCCCAGTACATCAGGGCCACTGGCGTCAGGTAAGCTGCCCAGCCGAAGCCCCAGTAAGCACCCTTGAACAGATCCACGGGCAGCGGACCACCGGTGCCGAAGCCACCGATGAGCAGGAAGACCGCCAGCACCATCATCAGCACTGCGCCGGATAGTGCCCAGAACGGCGATCGCTCAACAACCGTGTCAACTGTTGGCTTCTTCTTTTTGGTAGTTTTTTTCTTTTTTGCCATTGCGTATGTCTTAGGTACTTATTCTATAACAATCAAGGTGTCCGCTCAACTGATAGCGCCGTAGCAATCGAACCAGAAGCCCGGACCATGTCACTACCGACTGCTTGCGGCATTTCAACGAAGAACTCCCGGCTTTCAGTCTGCCTTGCTTCTCGGGCAAAGTGCTCGAACACCGATTGTGCACCGACTAGTGTGGCACCAGCCAGCAAGGCGGCTTCATCGGCATCGTTGAGATTAGGGCTCAGCAATATTTCGCCATTCATTTCGCCGCGACTCGGTATACCGCGTGCCTTACCGGCACTTTTGAAAAGAGAAACAAGCACCGTGAAACTGCTGTCCACCGTATCACCTGCGGTAATGTGCTCGGAGAACCAGACACTGGCAACCATCGGGCCGGTCTTGAGTTTGGCATCAATGAGCGCCTGCTGCGCTCGCTCGTCGTAGGTGACAACTTCGCACTGTATTTTCAGGGCATCACGGACTGTTTCTGCCGCCCAGCGTTGTCCGACGACTTCCGTGTCATCGAGATCACCGACAGTATCGAGTGGTGCATATTCTTTCTTCAGGTCGGCAACCGTGTATGAGCTACGCTTGTCAGGGGCTGCTTCCTGGAGCTCGCCGAGCTTTTTGACTAGCCGATTCACACTCACCGTTGTGACGGGTGTGTTATCGATGAGTTCGGGTGTTTGGAGCGGGTGTTGGTTTTGTCCTGTCATAGCAATACTATAGCAAAAAATACAACTTTTGTCAATCCGCTTACGCTATCGTTTAGCGAAGGCTTCCCACTTGCCTGCTTCGAAGGCGCGGTCAGCGGCGGCGTCTGCATCATCAGCCCGATTCTTCAGATCACTCAGATCGAGCACAGCACCAACTGGCTCCCACAAAGTGAGCATCCGTACCGGAACACCAAAGCTTCGAGCCTGGGTAATCAGCTTGCCACGGGAACCAATGAGTAACTTCGGGGCATCGACATGTTTGCGCGGCAAAAATTGCTGCCACGTCGGATCAGCGATGACATCGTGCGTGACACGGCTCGGCAAGCGCACATAACTATGCTGCCCGGTTGTGGTGGGGCGCACCTCATGCTCAGCGTCGTGACCGAGCGTCGCCAACTGGCCAATCATCAGATCAACCACGTCATAACAAACTGGCATAGTATGCACCCGAGCCAGCGGCAGCCCGTTTTCCGCTAGCTGCCGATAAGCCTTTTGGGCTGAATACTGTAAATCACGATGAAGATCTAGACTATGCGCCACGTTAGAATCCTAGTTCTGATCCGGGGCTTGTGGCGTTGGGCTCGCAATTTCGTCTGGGCTGGGCATACCCGGCTGCAAATCAACAGCTGCACCAGACAATGCCTGCTCACCTGCGGCGGCGACCACCTGTTGGCCAGTGTGTGATCGATACCTATCTATCTCGTTCTGAAGCCCTATATTGCCCTTCAGTATGTCAGCATTATCCATTGCGATCGGCTTGTGATTCACCAAATCAATATCAATCCCGGGTGCAGCTTGACCACCGGTTGGCGGATTATAGGGAACAATAATCTCTTTCGGAGCCTGAGGCTCTTGAGGCGATTCTGCTTTATTTTTACGGCCAAATGGCAACGGACTCATATTAAAACATTAGCACTTTTACGGTGAAAAGTCAAGCTACCGTACGGTGAGTACTGTGGCCGATGCAAGCGATGCGGGCAGCACGACGGTTGCCCGTGAGTAGTCAGCATCGGTACGGAAACAGCTCTCACCTTCAGCGGACGGAACCAGCGCAAAACGCTTCGGTGCGCCACTATCAACAACCATAACAGTTGCATTAGCGGCGCTCGCGTTCAAGCAGTAAGACCACTGTTTGTTAAGGCCGAGGAGATAGCTACCGCTAGTCTTGGTCGTATAGTGACTGAGTGCGTAATTCCCTTGATTGAATGTCTCAATCGGTTGGTGGTCAGCATAGCTCCCGACCAGTGCAAAGCCACCAACTCCGGCAAATAAGGTCACAAACAAGAACATGCCATCCATTCGCAAGCGTCGACGGGCAATCTTAACGGCCACGACGGACAGCCTGTTCGGTCTTGATAAGGTCGACTGAGAAGAAAGCAAACGCCAGACTCAGGCTCAACAAACCAAGCTGATTAATCGCTTTGCCGATGTTATTGATCAGCAGCAAACGATCGTAGTTGTGCGGCACCAGATGCGGATTGTACCGGAAGATACCATAGATCATCAGCGCGTCGACCACCAACCACAGCAGGTTAGAGATGATCAGCGGCTTCAGCTTGTTCGCCACGGCATATAGCAGCGGCACCACGCCAAAGGCCGCGTACAGCACCCAGGCTGAGGCTGAGAGACCAGTCGCCACTTTGGTGCTGTAGATCTGGACCAGCTGTGGGATATCAGTCAGCGGCATGCCAACGGCTACAAAGTACATCATGTAACCGATGAGCTTATCGGAAGGTACGGTTTTAGTTTTCGGCATAATGCTATGATTATACAATGGTTGCCCAACAGATACACAAACCGCCCTATCGACGTCTTGGTTTTATTTTTCTGAGTCTGGGCCTCGGCTGTGTGATTATCTCGGCCTTTGTCAGCTTTATTTACCTTCGCCCGACCAACTTCAAAGCCACCTACCGGCAGCACCAGCTAGCTGACTGCCTGAAAACGACAACTGCCGCTAGCGTCTGTCACGCTCGCTTCGATCCCAAGCGCTAACTGACTTCAGACATATGACTGATCAGCGACCGCTCATCTCGAGTGCAGTTTGTGATGAAACGCGAAGCCCGCAAACGAGCCGTACTTTAAGATACTGTGAGTGCGGACTGGAGCGTTTCGCGTAAAATGTGCCGAAATGTGCGGTTGCCTTAGTCGACGCGGGGGTCTTGGGTCAGCAAACGAGCCCGCATTTCCTGGAAGCGCTTCTGCTGATCGGCAGCAATCTGTTCAGGAGTCTTTGGTGGCTGCTCACCAGCCTTCTTCTGCTCAGCAGTCTGTGGTTTGGCGCTACCAGCACCGCCGCCTCCACCAGAGATAACATTGACCACTGGGATGACGATCGGGCTACGCTGGGTATGTTCAAACAGGTAGTGGGTGACATGCTCTTTGAGCTCCAGCTTGAAACGATCGAGGTCGACCCGCTTGTAGCGCTGTTGGACAGCTCGCTTGAGTTCGTTGCGCAGACCGTTCATGATCTCTTCGTTATCACGCATGTAGATGAATCCGCGACTGATGATGTCCGGGCTGGTTGACAGGTTACCGGTCTTCTTATCGATGGTCAGCACCACGGCCACCAAACCTTCTTCGCTCAGTAGCACGCGGTCTTTGACGACGACGTTGCTGACAATGGCCCCAGTCTGGTCAACCAAGATGGTGCCGTGCGGCACTTCGCCGACCAGTTCCATTTTGTCGGTTGTCAGGGCGATAATTTCACCGTTGCCAACATTCATGGTGTTAGCGCGAGGGATTCCCTGCTCAACTGCCAGATCGACGTGGTATTTCTTGGCGGTGTAGTCACCGTAGATTGGGATGAAGAACTTTGGCTTCGTCATGTTGATCATGTCAGCGTACTCGTCGCGGGAGCTGTGGCCGGACACGTGCAGTGGGCCAATGCCATCAACTTCACGAGTCTCGTGGCGGAAGACGTGCACCTGCTTCTTCAGCAGCTCATCAACCATGGTGCGAATTGCTGCATCGTTGCCTGAGTACGGGATGGGCGTGCTGGATAGGATGACAGTATCTTGTTCCTTCAGCTTGATGTGGCGGTGCTCGCCATTACTCATGCGTTGCAGCGCACTGCTCGGCTCACCCTGGGAACCGGTACAGACAATGACCACGTTCTGGTCCTGCATGGTACCAACGCTAGCGATTGGCACAAAGGTACCTTTGGGAATGCGCACGAAGCCGTGGCGGACTGCCATTTCCAGGGTAGAAACCATGCTACGGCCGTCCATGGCGACCTTTTTGCCACTGTGAACGGCGGCATTGATGATCATCTGGACACGGTTCATGTTGGTGCTAAACAGACCGACAAATATGCGGCCTGGGGCATTGCCCATGATGTCTTTGAAGGTCTGCTCGATGGTCGACTCGCTCGGCGTCCGGCCCATACGTTCGGTGGTAGTTGACTCGCTGAGCAGCGCCAAGACACCTTGATTGCCAAGCTCGATCAAGCGTTCAGTGTCTGTACGCTCGTGGTCGAGTGGGTTGGGGTCAAGGCGGAAGTCACCAGTGTTAATGATGCGGCCGACCGGGGTGTCGAGCACGATCACCGTACTGCCAGGAATGGAGTGCGTGATCCGCACCAGTTCGACGAAGAATTCGCCGACTTTGAGGCGCTCGTGAGTGTTCTCATTCATGGTCACAGTCTGGAGTTCAAAGCCGTCAGGCATCGGCAAACCGAAGTTCTCGAAGATTTCTTCCACGCGGCCAATGGTAAATTTCGAACCGTAAATCGGTGCCGGGAACTTCGGTACAATGTGCGGCAAGCCGCCAATGTGGTCAAGGTGCCCGTGAGTGATGATGTACGCTTTCAGCTTCGGTCGGATCTGCTCCAGGTAGGCTGTGTCGGCAATGCCGTAGTTGATACCTGGCAGGTCGACGCCAAGGTCGTTGCCACAGTCCAGGATGACCGCGTCATTCTGGTACTCCACCAGGATCATGTTCTTGGAGCCACCGCCATCCATACCACCCAGACCGATAATTTTCAGTCGTGGGCTGTCGTCAATGACGTTGGCTCGTGGCTTAGCCAGCTGTTCGGCTGGCAAGTGTTGGTTGGCAATGCGCTGGGCGTCCATTTGTGAACGCTTCTGGGCTCGGACAGCCTGTCCTCGCGACGTGCTGAGGTTGCTACTGATCTGAGCTGTGGGCTTCTGTGGCCCTTTGCCACCGCGACCGCGGTTATCAGGACGGCGGTTGCCGCCTCCGCTTCTCGGTGGTTTTGAGCTAGTTGGTTTGTCGTTTGGTTGCATAGATTCCTTTCTGTGCAATTCTAGAATTATTAAATTTTCTGAAGAATGAGTGGGATGAGGGCAAAGTCGTCAATTAAGGTTTGCCTCATGCCTCCGTTGTACAGGGCGGCCGCCGGGTGAAAGAGTGGCAGATAGACATGGTCTTTCACTCGCATCGACTTGCCATGAACCTGGCTGATTTTCAGCCCGGGCAGTAGCACATCCATGCTGTGCCTGCCTAGGGTGACAATCAATTTCGGGTTAATCGCTTCGAGTTGCGCTACAAGGTATGGCAGAAAGGCTGTCTTCTCTTCAGGGAAGGGATCGCGGTTGTTCGGTGGACGATATTTCACGATGTTCGTGATGTATACATTGTCCCTCTTTAGGCCAATCATTTCCAGCATTTCATCGAGAAACTTTCCGGCAGCACCCACGAACGGCTTGCCCTGCTGGTCCTCATTCTTGCCCGGCGCTTCGCCAATGAAGACAATTTCGGCTTCCGGGCTACCATCGGCAAACACCAGCTGGGTTGCGCCTTGTCGTAGTTCTGGTGTCGGATCATCATCCAGAATCTTCTGGCGAATGTCATCAAGCTGTTGCTGTTTACTCGGCATGAGTCACCTCCTTGCGGTACATCCGCTCGGTCCAGCCAGTGGTTGGCTCGGTGAAGGTCTGGTCCGTTGTCTGCAGACCCAGCTTGTTCAAGACATGCACGCTGGCGGCATTATCGTCTTCACAGAAAGCTATGAAGCTGTCGACAGTCAGTTCAGCTTGAGCCGCATCCATCATTGCCACGATAGCGTCTGTCACCAAGCCACGACCACGGGCCTTCGGGTGCAGAAAGTAGCCAAAGCCGAAAGTATTCGGTGCCGGTTCGTAGCCAAAGTAGCCGAGGTCTTGCCAGAACGATAGCATGCCGACGACCTTGCCCTGCTCGACAATTACAAAGCGCAGCAGGAACGTTTCGGTGGTCTCCGCCCGCTTAACTTCGGCTTCGACGTCAGCTGGTGTGAATAACCGCGAGGCGATCGTCACTCGTTTGCGGATTTCCGGATCGGCCTCGAGCGCACTGAGAATCTCGGCGGCGTCGCTGGCCTGCAGCGGCCGCAGTTCGACGCCATCACGGACTGGAATGGTGCGATGCAAGGAGCTTAAATCCTGCTGCTCAACGACCACGCTTGCCCCCGAAGTACGAACCAATCAACTTGAAAATGTTCTGGAGGCTACCGACCAGGAAAACCAGCGTCAAACCGTACCACCACAAGTTGCCGCGGTCGATCGCTAAGCTCACGAAGCCATAGGTGATGAGGAGCTCAACGAGCCCAAAGACCAGCAGCCCTGCTCTGGTCTTATGCCAACGCTCGAGCTTATCCACGGTCCGGCCTTTCGATCAGCCAGGTGTCATAGCCAGCCATTTCGTAGCCTTTTATATAGCCCGGGATCAGTTGAGCACCAAGTTTACGTGCCACCCGCTGACTCGCTCGATTACCTGGTGCAATTGTCAGCACGACACGTGTAAGGCCCCAGTCCTCAAAGCCAAAATCTACCAGCCGGCTGGCGGCTCGCGTGGCGACTTGTTTACCTTGGGCGTCATCATGAACACCATAGCCCAACATAATGGAATCGTTGCGGCGCTTGTAAAGCTCAACGGATCCCAGACGCCGCCCTTCCTGGACACCCATGATCGCATAACACAGCATGCTGTAGTACTCGTCGTTGTTGTTGTATACCGCTCGTTGCAGTAGTAACTCATCGTCAACGACTAACTGCTCCGCAGCTTCAGATATCACTTCGAGAGGGCTAAGGGTGGTCATTGCTACTTCTTATCTGCGAGTTCGCGGGCGGCGGCTTTCATGGAAAGCTGCAAGCGGCCGCGGTCGTCGATGGCGACGAGTTTGACGGTGACTTTATCACCTTCTTTCACCACGTCGCTGGTCTTCTCGACGCGGTCTTCGGATAGTTCCGAGATGTGCACCAGGCCGTCTTTGCCAGGCATAATCTGTACGAAGGCACCGAAGTCCATGACGGACACAACCGGCTTGTCGCGGTAGATGGCGCCGACTTCCGGCTCAGCCACAATGTCACTGATCCACTGTTTGGCAGCAGCGATGCTTTCACCGTTCGGGCTGGCGATCATGATCGTCCCATCGTCCTTAATATCAATGTCAGCACCCGTTTCGCCGGTGATCTTTTGGATGGTTTCGCCACCCTTACCGATCACTTCACGGATCTTGTCAGGGTTGATCTGCATCGACTCGACGCGAGGAGCGTGCGGGCTCATCTCATTTGGCTTGGAGATGGTCGTCAGCATGTGCTCCAGAATGAAAGCCCGACCTTCGCGACCTTGCTCCAAAGCCTGCTTCAGGACGCTGACAGGTAAACCGTGGACCTTCATGTCCATCTGCAGCGCGGTGATGCCCTTCGGCGTGCCAGTCACCTTGAAGTCCATGTCACCAGCGAAGTCTTCAGCATCGGCAATGTCGGACAGGATGAACGGCTTGTCACCTTCCATCATCAGACCCATAGCAATACCACTGACTGGAGCCTTGAGCGGCACACCAGCGTCGAGCAGTGCCAAGACACTAGAACAAGTAGCAGCCATGCTGGTAGAACCATTCTGGCTCATAATTTCAGTAACGGTGCGGATCATGTATGGGAATTCTGCTTCGCTCGGCAGCACGGCAGTCAGTGCCCGCTCAGCCAGGTAGCCGTGGCCGATTTCGCGGCGGCCCGGAGAACCAAGGCGACGGACTTCACCAACGGTGTAGCCAGGAGCATTGTAGTGGTGGATGTAGCGACGCTCGCCTTCCTTTTCCATGGTGTCCACCAGCTGCACATAGCTCAGCGGTGCCAAGGTCACAATGTTGAAGGCTTGGGTCATACCACGAGTGAAGATGCTGGAGCCATGCGCCCGCGGCAAGAGGCCGATTTCACTGCTTAGCTGGCGAATCTCAGTCATGCTACGGCCGTCAGGACGGACGCTGTCTTTGACAATGCCTTTACGCACGTCTTTGTGCAGAGCCGACTGGAAAGCTTCGTCATAGTGATCCTTCAGGGCTGAGTATTCATCCCCATGCTTCTCGTCAAACTCAGCGTGCATCTCGTCTTTGAGCTGGGCCACCAGAACATTGCGCTCCGGATATGGCTTGCGCAGGTCTTCGCCAAGCTTGCCTTCCAACCAGGCGTCAACCGCTTGCTGGATTGATTCATCAGGCAGACTGAGCGTGAATTCTTGCTTGGTCACGCCAACTTTCTTGACCAGTTCTTCCTGGGCGGCGATCGCTGGCTGCATCGCTTCAAAAGCGTAGGCAATGGCATCGGCTACTTGATCTTCAGTCACTTCACTGGCGCCGGCTTCCACCATCATGACGCCGGCTTTGGTGCCAGCAACCACGAGGTCGAGGTCGCCTTCATCGAGTTCGGCAGGTGTGGCGAAAGCTTTGAACTTGCCATCGACCAGACCAACCCGCAGACCAGCAACTGGGCCGTCAAATGGTGCCCCGCTGAGCATAAAGGCGGCGCTCATGGCAATCATAGCGATCATGTCCGGGCGAAACGCGGGATCCATGCTCAGGACCGTTGCCACACCCTGGGCTTCGTGGCGGTAGCCTTTTGGCCACAGCGGGCGGATCGGGCGGTCGATCAGACGACCAATCAAGATGGCGTCGTCACTGGGACGGCCTTCCCGCTTGATGAAGCGTGAGCCACTGACTTTGCCGGCAGCGTACATCTTCTCTTCATAATCGATACTCAGCGGGAAGTAATCCATGTTGATCGGGCTGTTGCCGACCATGGCTGTACCGAGCACCACCGTGTCGCCGTAGCGTGCCAACACCGACGCACTGGTGCGGAAACCGACACGACCGACTTCGAGGGTCAGTGTGCGGCCACAGAGTTCAACTTCTACTTTGATAATTTCTTTACCGAGCGGATTAATGGTTTGTCCCATGGGATCCTTTCATCAGGTGATAAGGTTCAAGCACCCTGCAACTATGTTCAGGGAACCTGTGCTTCATCACCCGTTGGTTAATGTTCTCTAGAATTACGATTCTAGATAATGGATTCGAGCGCAGCGCTGCAATCGACTGTTCCAAAACCTAATTCTAGATTTCAATGTGCACAGGCTCGGCACCTCGAGGTTCGAGGGGCCTGGTCCGAGCACTAACGGCGAATGCCGAGCTTCTGGATCAGTTCTAGATATTCCTTTGAGTCGTTCTTGGCAATGTAGCGAAGTAAACGGCGGCGCTTGCCGACCATCTGCAACAGGCCACGACGAGCCATGAAGTCATGCTTGTTGGTCTGTAAATGCTCAGTAATTTCTTTGATACGCTCTGTCAGCACGGCTACTTGCGCAGCTGGGCCGCCAGTGTCTTTGTCGTGAGCTTGCACGCTTTTGATGGCAGAAGCTTTCTTCGTTGTTTCAATCATGTACAACTATATTAACAGATCAGCGCCCCTATTGCAACACCAAGGAATCCAAAATGTGTTCGGCGGTTGGCTGGAGCGCCTGGGAGACATTGTATTCTCCGACGAGCGTACGGCGGAGCTGGCAGGTGTAGGCGCCGCTACCTAGGGCTTGGCCAAGGTCTTCAACCAGTGTGCGGATGTAGGTGCCAGAGGAGACGTCAGCCTTGAATTTGACCGCTGGGTAGGTGTAATTAGTCAACTCTAAGCTGTTAATGCGGATGGTACGTGGCTCGATGACCACTTCCTTGCCCTCTCGTGCCAGCTTGTAGGCGCGTTGACCGTTAATTTTGATGGCTGAGTAGGCCGGTGGGATTTGCTCGATCTCACCGACGAATTGCTGCAGCGCTGCCTGCACCTGGTCAAGTGTCGGCTCCGGACCGTTGACGGGCATAATCTCGCCCTCGGGGTCGCCAGTGGTGCTGGTCTCGCCCAGCATCATCGTCACCTCATAGGTTTTGTCGAGCTTGCTGAATTCGCTGGCCCGCCTGGTATACTCTTTGCCGACTAAAAGGATCAGCAGCCCGGTGGCAAAGGGGTCAAGCGTGCCGCTGTGACCGACTTTGACGTTCTTCGGCTTCTTACCTTCTTCGGTCGCCACCAGCCTACGGATATAGTTTACGGCATCAAATGATGTCCAATCGGCCGGTTTGTCGACTAAAAGTATTCCTTGCATCGTCTAAGCATTCTACAATGGCGAATATGAAACGAATACTCTTCGGCATTTTCGCCCATCCTGATGATGAAGCCTTTGGCCCGTCAGGCACCTTGTTGCAAGAGGTCCGAGACGGCTCAGAGCTGCATTTGATCTGTGCCACTCGTGGCGAAGCCGGTAACAATCCCGATCACCACGCTGATCTTGGCACTGTCCGCGAGCAAGAGTGGCGAGCAAGTGGCCAACAGCTTGGCGCTACCACCATGACCCAGTTGCACTACCCCGATGGCGGGCTGGGCAATCAGCTCTATCTGGAAATTGCCGGCAAGCTCAAAACTACAATCAACGAAGTGCTCAATGACCAGCACGAGCCGGTTGATCTACAATTCATCACTTTCGAGCCAGGAGGCTTGACGGGACACCTCGACCACATTGCCATCAGCCTCATCACCACCTTTGTGTACGCCTCGCTGCAGGAACAAACGCCAAAATCCGTTGAACAACTAGGCCTGCGCTACTTCTGCCTATCGGACAAACAGGTACCGACGGCCAACATAGACTGGATCTTCCAGCCGGCGGGATTGCCGAGCGATATGATTGACGAAACCCGGGATGTAACAGATATGAAAGAGCAAAAGCTGGCAGTGATGGCGGCGCATCATAGCCAACGGGACGACGCCGCTATGATCAAAGCTAGATGGGGCGATGCCCTGCAGACTGAGTGTTTTTATTATCCTGATTCGCGTTAGCTAGCGGCTGGCGGGTTGCCGTTCGCGCCAAACTGGAACGGAATGGGTGGCGGTACTGGTGGTGGGCTGTTGGGGTCAGCTGGCGGCACGGCATCACTGGAGACTACCGGTGTGGGGGTAGCTGAGCTGCCTAAAATATCGTTGAGATGTGGGCCAGGCGACAGCGGATCATCGACCACAGGACTGGCGGCTGCCTGAGCCGGCATGGTTGGCATAATGGTCGCGCTGGTGTCCGATGGATGCAAATCACCGCCAAATGGCTGGGCATTGAGCGCCTCAATCGGTGCAGGTGCCGGGGCTGGCGTTGAAGTGTCTGCGATCGCGGCTTGTACTTCACCCCGGGCATCATCGAGCGAGGCAGTGTGTGGACTATCGACTGCTTCCTCGAGCTGGGCCAAGGTTTCATCGGCCGGCGCAGTGGCGGCAGCTTCTGGCACGCTATCTGTCGGTGGCACCCAGGCTGGAGGCGGTGGAGTCAAACCAGTAATGAGTGGTTCTGGAGCTGATGGTGCGGGGGCTGCCGCTGGCTCGACCGGAGCTGCCGGCGGTGCGGGTGTTGGTTCTGGAGCCGGCGCAGGTGCTGTTTCTTCTGGCTCAGGAGCCGGTGCTGGTTCTTCCGGTTCTGGAACCGAGGGTACGGGAGCTACAAAAGCTGGCGGCGGCGTCTCAAGGAGCGAAGTGGGGTCAACCGTTGGAGCTATCGGTGAAGTCACCGGGGCTGCATCATGATCAAGCAGTGGTTGGTCTTGTGAGCTCGGTAAATTCATCGGGTTCACTGCCGGTTCGTACTGCTCCGACTGAGTGTTGGCAGTCAACATGCCGCCGAGTTGCGGTGCTTCAGTGATCAATCGACTCCCGGTACCAGTAATTGGATTGGGGTTGCTGGCTGGAAGCTCAGTTGCTGGCTCGGTCGGTACTGGTTCATCAGCCACACTATCATCGACCGCTGGCAAGGATGCCGTCGGTGCATCATCGGCGGCTTCAGCCTGCTCGTCGCTATCATCATCGCCGACCAGGTTGCCATCGTGATCAATTTCGATAGTACCGTCGTCTTTTGGTGGCTTGGGCGGCGGCGTCTGCAAATCAGCCGAACCACTATCATCATCTTCCAGATCAGATGCGCCACCGTTTTCCAGTTCGCTGGCAACCAGTTGCTGGTTGGCGCCAGCAGCCATCAGTTTCGAGCTGACACTCATGGTTTGTGCTGAAGTTTTGGCGTTACTGAAGCGTTCAGTTTCGGCCACGATACCAGTTAGCAGCGCCGTAGCGATCTGACCATCAAGCTGGTCTTTGTCGAGTTTTTCAATAAGTTCAGTCACTAGCTCACTCAGGCTACTGGCATTGGTGTCTTGCCAGTTGATGCTGCCCAGTTCCCCGGCGGTGGTTGTGATGCTGGCGATTGTGGCATCATGCAGGATTCGGCCGTGAGCCGTGATGGCTTCATCGAGGTCACCCTGTTCTTGGACGCCGATGGCTACCACGACATCAACGTTGAAGTCGCCCTGACTGAACTCCAGGTCTTCTTGAGTGATCGATGTCCGATACGGGGTAATGAAAATCCGCACCACATTGTCTTCGACTTTGTAACGCAGCTTGTCAGCTTTGGATTTATCGAGCGCAATGATGAAATCACGCAGACTATCGGTGGTTTTTTCGATGGTTTCGTCAGGCTTCAGGAACTCAATGGTTGACGGCACAGCACCGCTGAAAACAGCAGCAGCGTGTTTGCCCTGCTTGTTCAGAAACAGAGTCAGACCGAGTAAGGCGGCTAGCTGGTCGACCGAAGGGTTACGACTAACCGTGACCAGCACATTGTTGGCAGTCTTGAGCCGGTCAATAAGTTGGGTTTGGGCATTATCCATAGCTATCTATTTTTGTTGGTTTTTATTTATGGAGCTGTTATCTTTTACACTACCATAAGCATCAAGGGTTGTCCACCAACTTTTAGGGGTTAGCCCCTCCCGTATTGGCTCAGTGTGGCCAGGTGTCTTTACAAAACCGCCTCACCCCTGTATAGTCAAGCGTCGAATTCAATATTTCGTAAAGTTGTAAAGTAAGGATCGTCAATGCCCATTATCAAATCTGCAAAAAAGCGCGTTCGTGTTGCCAAGAAGGCTTCCGTACGCAACAGCAAAACCAAGCGTAGTCTCAAGTCTGCCCTGAAGCTGTTCGCTAAGAGCCCGGCTGCCAAGAGCCACAGCGAGAGCCAGAGCGCTATCGGTAAGGCTGCCAAGAAGCACGTGATTCACAAGAACAAAGCCGCTCGTTTGCAGCGCCAGGCTGCTGCCAAAGCTAAGGCTGCTGGCGTGAAACCGGCTAAGAAGACCTCTGCCAAAGCTGCTCCTGCCAAGAAAGCCGCACCAGCGAAGAAACCGGCTGCCAAAAAAGCTCCTGCCAAGAAGAAATAGGCATCGCCAGCTTTCACAAGCCGCCCTCCGGGGCGGTTTTTTATTGGGCGAGGGTCAGTAGATAGTGCTGCAGAGCTTCATCGGCGTCAAGGTTGGTACGCTTCAGGTCGGTATCGATTTTCAAGAGGTCGCTGACAAGTCTTTTCAGGCTGATTAGCGACAATTTGCGAGTGATGCCCTGGCTTTTCTGCACCACGAAAGGGTTGAGCTTGGCGGCTTTGGCGATGTCGGCCGCTGACCGCTCACCGGCCGTTTTGATAATTGCCAGTACATTCAGTTGCCAGCTCAACATGGCAATGATCTGCTGGGGCTCAACTTTCAGCGCCCGCTGTTCGGCATACAGTTCCAACGCTCGCTTCTGGTTGCCGGCGAAGGCCGCCTCGAGCAACTGGAAGATAGTGCTCTGCGGCGTGGTTTCGGTCAGCAGTTCGATCGTCTGCCGGGTAATGTTTGAGTCGTAGAGCAGTAGCTTCTCCAGCTCATTCGCCAGCAGCTGCTGCCTGGCGCCCAGCCGCTCAACCAAAAAGCGTGCATCGGCGAGGCTGAGTGAACCGCCGCCTTGCTTGGCGGCATCAACCAGCCAGGCTGCCTGGCCATTGCCGTCGAGCTCCGGGAAGTCGTGAAACTCGGTCGATTTCTTGATAAATTTGTAATACGCAGTGCGCTTGTCCAGCTTAGGCTCGACCAAAATAACATCGGTTGTTTCCGGTAGATCACTCAAAAGTTGCTCAAACTTTTCCAGGAACGGTTTGTTGCTACTCGGCGAGCGCAACACTACCAGTTTTTTGCTCGACAGGAATGGCAAGCTGGTCAGTGCTTCGCTGATCCGGGCAAAATCCGCCTCTTCGGCATCAATTCGCTCTAGCGCCAACTCGTCATGTTCTTTGACAAAGGCAGCTACCAGCTTGCGCAGCTCCGCTTGCAAACCAAAACTATTCTCTCCTGTTAGCGTCCGTATCATCAGTACGGCTATTATACGCGACTAGCCGAGGTATGGCTTGAGACGTTCGATAGAATCAGTGACAAGCTGGCGGTTTTCCTCATTATTCGCCCAAGCGGCGTCAGACTCATCGAGTATACCGAGGGTAGCGTGAAGTGAAGCACTAAGGGCAACCGCAACATCATGACCAAGTGGCTGGGTGCGGGGGTCGAGTTGCAGACTAAGGGTATAGTCAACATCTCGCACCATACGGTCTTGCAAGCCATCAAACCAATGAATCTTCCCTGCCGGGTCTAGCCGACCACCGATGCGCAGATATTCGGGCAAAGCACCCTGTCCCCAATATTTAATACAGTTCTTGAGGTCCTCGATGCGTGCTGCGCTATACCGATCAAAGGTTTTATCGGTGAAGCCCAGCCGCGTATACTCATCTTCTACTTTGGAGAAGTTAGACATCGCCGTTTCGCTATAGGCCATCATTTGAGCACGAACGTCAGGGTCTTCCAGGGCTGCAGCATCAACACCAGCTTGAATTTCATTCCGCACCCCCACTAGGACATCAGTAAGCAGCTCATAAGTACCTCGGTGTGGCTCATAGGCATCCTCTTCTTCTTTATGTACCAGCCATTTGCTGTCAGGCTTTTGGTTATATGGCACGTGAACGTCTTCTGGCCGCAAGCTTGCCAGAAACGAAGCGAATAGAGTGGCGTTCTCAATAGTCGGCTTTAATTCAGAGACCGTCACCGCTTCGCCCTGAGCGCTGGCTAAATGATTGCCGTTTGGCAGTAACATAATGCCAATGCTTGTGAAAACTCCCTCGTTCATCAAGGCTGTGAGATCCTGCGACATTTCGCCTTCTTCTCGACCGCGGCTTAAAGACTCGGCAATATCTTTTTGCTGAGCTGATGGGTCAATAATCTTGGGGTCGAGTGAGCCAGATGCGATTTCATCGCCGTTATCATCAATATCAATGAAGTCACCGGCAGCCATGGTGGCCTGCACTACGCCACGGAAAAGTGCACCGAAACCGGTGTGTGAACTATTGTGATCTAGAACGTCGGCGTATGCCTGGCGTACAGTCTCTAGCTCTGGGAGTGGCGCTTGGTTGTCTTGTTCGTGTGTCATAACTTTTTTGTGTTGTTCGCTATGTAAACATTAGCAAATTATTGCGCTTTTGTCAATTTAGGTATAATTAATATTACAGTGCTCGTATCTGTTTATTTGCTATACTTACGCAGATATATGTCACAAGTTATCATTGTTTCTAACCGCTTGCCGGTGAGTGTTAAGAAAGTCGGCGGCAAGCTCAGCTTCGAGAGCAGCATCGGTGGTCTGTCAAACGGGCTCAAGGGCTACGTCAGAGGTCACGGCAATGTCTGGATCGGCTGGCCGGGGATCGCCAGCGACCTGCTGACCAAAACTGACCAGAAGACCATCATCCGTGAGCTGGCCAAGCACAATTGTCAACCGGTGTTTTTGACGCAGAAACAGATCGATGATTTCTATAGTGGCTACAGCAATGGCCTGCTCTGGCCGCTGTTGCACAGCATGAAGATGGAAAAAACCGAGACGCCCGAGCGTTGGTGGCAAGCGTACCGTGAAGTTAATAAGTTATACGCTGAAGAGATCGTCAATAGTGCCGAGCACGACGCTACCATCTGGGTGCACGACTACCAGCTGATGCTCGTCCCGGAATACCTGAAGCAGGCTTTGGCACATAACCATATCGGCTTCTTCCTGCACACCCCCTTCCCGACCTTTAAAACACTGGAGAAGCTGCCCGAGACCAAGCGATTGGTTGGGTCGCTGCTGCAAGCCGACCTGGTGGGGCTGCAGACGAAAGAGAATGTGGAGTACTTCTCGGCTGCCGTTGAAGGCTTCGACTTCGGCGTGGTGAGTGACGGGCTACTCATCCAGCATGGGCATTCGGTGCAAATTACTGACTTCCCTATCGGTATTGATTATGCCAAGTTCGACAAAGCCTACCAGCTGCCCGACGTCAAAAAGGCGCTACAGCATATGCGCGCCAAGTACGCTGGCCTGAAGGTTATTGCCGGTGTTGACCGGCTCGACATCACCAAGGGCTTCGTCGAACGGCTCACTGCCTACCGGACTTACTTGGAGAGACACCCGCGGCAGCGGCGCAAGGTCGTATTCGTGCTGGTGGGAGCACCGTCGCGTGGCGATGTGCCGGCTTATCAGAAGCTTGCCAACGAGGTCGAAAAACTGGTCGACAAGATTAATGAGGAGTTTGGAACTGACCATTGGCGACCGGTGGATTACATCAAGGGCCTGCCGTTTCACGAAGTCACGGCGCTCTTCCAGCTGGCTGATGTTTGCTTCGTAACTCCCTTGCGTGACGGTATGAACCTGGTTGCCAAGGAGTACATCGCCAGCAAGCGCAAACGCGGTGTGCTAATCCTGAGCGAGGGTGCCGGCGCAGCGCATGAGCTGCATGATGCTCTGCTTGTGAACCCAAAAGATCCAGCAGCCCTGGTTAAGGCCCTTGAGAAAGCCCTGAGTATGCGGAAACGTGACATTGCCGGACGCTTCAACACCATGAATGAACAGATCGCCGGCCACACCATCCAGCATTGGGCCAAAGAGTTCGTCGACACCCTCAAGAAGCCGCCAGTGCCGTTGCCAGTCCGACCACTAACTGCCGCTGTAGGCCGTAAATTGGCAGCAGAGTATGAGCGGGCTGACCGCCGAGCATTCTTCTTCGATTATGACGGCGTGTTAGCCGAAATTGTCACCCGCCCCGAAGACGCGAAGCCTACTGAAACTGTTCTGGAAGTCGTCAGCCGATTAGCCGCTGACCGCAAGAATGATGTCTACATCATCAGTGGCCGTAGTCGTCACGATCTGGGTGAGTGGCTTGGGCAAACTGGTGTGGGCATGGTGGCTGAGCATGGCGCCTTCGTCCGTAGCCCCGGCAAGCAGCGCTGGCAGCCAACTTCGACTCGTGACAGCAGCTGGCAACACTCAGTACTGCCACTCCTCAAGTTCTACGCCAATGAAACACCCGGCGCTCACGTCGAACAGAAAGCTACCAGCCTGGTCTGGCATTACCGTGAGTCGCCAAGCTACGCCGCTCAAAAGAATATCGTGTTGCTCAAGAAGGAGCTGAAGCCGCTGCTGCAAGGCACTGGCCTGCGCGCCTATACCGGAAAAAAGGTCATTGAAGTCAAGCACAAGGACACCCACAAAGGCACTGCCGTGAAGCACTACATGAGCGAACAGCAGTACGACTTTATCATGACTGTTGGCGATGATTACACTGACGAGGACATGTTCAAAGCTGTGCCTAAGTGGGCTTACAGCATCCGTGTTGGCAGTGGCGCAACTGAAGCCCGATTCCGTATCAAGACTGTGGCATCGTTCGTAAATCTGCTCGCCAGACTAACGGGCTAGGCGCTGACACGTTGGGCAAATGTGTGTGCCGCGGCCAGCGACGCGTAACTTCTGGATGACACTGCCGTCTCGCGGACAAGCCTGTCCTTCGCGCCGAAACACCCGGGCAAAAGTCAGGTAGCTGCCGCGTTTGCCCTCGGCGTTGACGTAGTGCTTGTCGGTTGAACCACCCTTCTCAATCGCCAGCTTCAGCACAAACACCAGCTCCTCATAGAGCGTCTTGAACTGCTCGTCACTTAATTTACTCACGGGCGTGTTGGGGTGGATTTGGGCACCCCATAGCGATTCATCAGCGTAGATATTGCCAATCCCGGCAATCACCGTCTGATCCAGCAGTACCGCTTTGACATTACTGTTCTTGCGGCGCAGCATCCGATCACGGAGCACCTGCCAAGTGAAGGCTGCGCTCAGCGGCTCAGGGCCGACTTTCTGGAAGAAATCGAGGTTCATGACTTCCAGCGTCGGTATCAGCCGCATCCAGCCAAACTTACGCTGATCATTGAAGAAGAGCTGTGCACCATCAGTAAACGTCAGTGTCACACGGGTTGATTTGTCCGGCAGCTCACCGACTAATGACTCATTGGGATGACCAGCGCCAAACCGCTCTCCCTCGCTTCGGAAGACCAGTTGACCGGTCATCTTCAGGTGAATTACTAATGAATATTTGCTCGATAATTCGATAATCAGGACCTTAGCTCGTCGTTTGACTCCAGTAATCTTAGCGCCGATCAGAAACTGCTCGACATCCGCTGCGGCATTCGGGAAAGATTTGAGCCAGTCGAAGTCAACCACCTTGATCAACCTGCCTGGCAGCAAGCGAGATAAACCCAAACGGACAGTTTCGACTTCTGGTAACTCCGGCATGCTCTCATTTTACAGGTATACTAAAGTGAATGGACAGCTTGAGTAGCATTTTGGGTCGCAAAGATTTCGACGAACCGCCGGAGGTTCAGGCCATTAAGAAATATGTGCAGGCTGAGTTCAAGATGGATGTCTCGGTGATGGTCCGAGAAAAGGACATCCTGGTCGGGGTCTCCAGTGCTGCCCTCGCCAACAGTCTGCGGCTTCGTTCGCCAGACATGAAACGCCGCTGTCAGCTGACCAAACGCCTTACGTTCCGGATTGAGTAAGCAACGCTGCTAGATCTCGGTGGAGCTGGGCAAAGTCCTGGTACAGAATTGTCCACATACCTAGTGCCTTGGCAGGCTCAAGCAAGGCTTCGCGGTCATCAATGAATACGCACTCATCGAGCTCAACCCCGAGCCGCTCAGCGGTATAGCTATATATTTCTGGATCAGGTTTGGTCAAACCTACCTCGGCCGACACGATAATGTCATCGAAGTAATGCTCGCCGCTCATAGACTCCAAGTAGTCTATGAGACCCCTGTTGGCATTACTCAGAACCGCCAGTTTATACTGCTGCCGAAGCTCCTTAATGTAAGCCAGCAGTTCCATATTGGGCTGCTCTACTTTGTGCAAAACATCTTGCCAATCCTGGTCTGTGATGCCGAGTTTAGTGGCCATAGCAGTGTTAAAGTCTGCCTGGCTGATAAGCCCCAGATTGGTCTGCCCCAACATATCAGTGATGAACTCTTGATCCTTGATCGGGTCGCCACCAGCCGTTCGGTAGGTCTCCTCAAAGCCGCGGCCCACCAGCACCCCAAAACAGTCAAAGATAATTGCCTTGATCATAGCTCTAGTATATATAGCTTCAAGCCGAGCTCGCTAATAACTTGGTTAGAAGCCGAGGTCTGTGCTGAGCGCTAGATAGTCAGGCACCTGCTGCTTGAAGAGCTGTATGGTTGCCTGTGTGCTACCGAGATAGGTTTTGGCGCCACCACAACTGGTGACCCATAGTCGTTCAAAGCTATGATTGCCCTGCTTGAACTCGAACACTGAACGTTGGCCAAGCGGGCAGCGGCCACGCTCATCAGCGAGTTTGCTATCGTTATTGCCGCGAGTAAAGCTCACCAGTTCCAAGGCACGTAAGAAGGTAGCGTACGAGGCCTCGGTGTTGTGATAGGTCTTCTCTTGAATAACCTGACCGTTGTAGCCAGTGAACTCCTGGTATACCACACTGTTCTGTCCGACGGTTACTTTGAGCAAACGGTGGTCCTGGTCGGCGTTGACCGGCCCATCGATCGTCATACTGGCTTCAGCGTCAGTGTTGGCATAACTGGCAAGGGTTTTGCTGGAGGTTGCGACCTTGGATTTGCCACTATCGCCACTGCCACCAAACAGCAAGACAATGATCAAGATGATCAGTCCGATGGCGATGAGGAATCCTACAAAATATCGCATAAGTCTTCTCAGCTAAAAGCTGATGTATATATTATCATTATTATGCTTATTTTGCAAGGGTTTTATCCGGCTCATTGGGCGTATAATTTGACTATGCGATTGACGTACGAAACCGGCAGAGGCACACTCATCCAGTTCATCGTACTCAGTTTTTTGAACATCGCCACGGGTCTGAACTCAATTATTACTGCCTGCCGGCATGGTGACGAATGCGTCAGTAACGTGCTGACCTCGATCATCTTCTACATCTTAGTTGTCATCTGGTTTGGTGCTATCTGGATGCTCGGCTATATGGCCCAGGATCGGCGCAGCAGGCGCTTGGCACAATTGCTGATAGCCGCAGAATTGTTCATCGCCTTGATAGCCGTATTCAATGCCAAGCATCACACCGATATCCTTGGTCTGTGCACCAGCATAGTCGATTTCGCTTTGGCGCTGTGGGTGGTCACCCTGGCCTTCCGCCTGATGCGTGCCGGCACCGGTCGGGTGGTCAAACGGACCAGCGACAGCCAACGCCCTCGTCAACGCCGCAAGCCAGACGTTCAGGTCTAGTCTTCTATCTGTACCCGTATGAAGTTAGCATTATCGATGGTCCGATCCAGATCAAACTCATCAAACGTTTTCTTGCCAGCACAGAGTTCAAGCAGATACAGACCGGCGGCGGCATGACCAACCACTACCACTAAACCGTCTCTGGACAGCGCCTTGATCTGTTCGATCGCCCGCTGGGTACGGGCGGTGACCTTGTCTGGCAGCTCAAAGTTCTCATCACCGGGGTGACTGTTGTACCACTCGCTGGGATGTTGCTTGCGCGTCCCTTCAAACTTACCGGCTCGCTTTTCATACAGTTCCTCAATAATTTTGATGTGCTGCACATCAATGCCAAGTTCACTGGCAATGGCTTCGGCAGTTTGCTGCGCCCGGATATACGGCGAGCTGACAATGGTCGTGACACCAAGTCCCTTCAGCTTTTGACCCGTCACACGTGCTTGTTCCAGCCCAGCTTCGGTCAGCACCGTATCTGGGGTGCCGAGATACAATTTGGCATTCGCCTCACTTTCCCCATGCCGAACGAAGATAAACTGGGTCAAAGTTCACCCCAGTTGTCGCCGATCGATACATCGACGTCCAGGCGAACAGGCAGTTCATACACGTTCTCCATGGCGTCTTTCAGCAGGTCAGCGATGCGGTCAGCAACTTCCGCTGGACATTCTACGACGATGGAGTCATGGATCTGCAGTAATTGGTAGCAGTTATTGTGCTGCTTGGTCAGCAAATCCTGAACCTTGATCATCGCCAGCTTCATCAGGTCGGCTTCCGTCCCCTGAATCGGCAAGTTCATAGCTGCCCGCTCGGCTGCTTGGCGAACCACAAAGTTGGCCGAGTGAATGTCGGGCATTGGCCGACGGCGACCGAAGAGTGTCGCCACATAGCCGTCTTTCTTGGCCTGCTCCTTGATGCGATCAGTGTAATCGAACAGTGGTTTACGAATCGCTTTGTAGCGTTCGATGAACGTCACGGCCTGGTCGCGAGTCATGCCGGTGGCCACGCTCAAGCCGTGGGGGCTCATGCCATAGAGGATGCCAAAATTGATTACTTTTGCCGCCCGGCGCATGCCCTTGGTGACGTCTTCCGGCTCGCGGTCATAGACTTGCGCGGCAGTCGTCATGTGAATGTCGGCACCTCTGTTAAACATGTCGATTAGCTCTTTGTCGTCGGCCAGCACAGCAGCCAGGCGCAGTTCGAACTGCGAGTAGTCGGCACTGACCAGTTTATTGCCAGGACCGGCTACGAACGCTGTCCGGATGTGACGGCCCAGGTCGGTACGGGTCGGGATATTCTGGAGGTTTGGATCGTGGCTACTCAACCGGCCGGACTGGGCCTGAGTCAAGCTGTAGGTAGTGTGAACCCGGGACTGCTTATCAACCTGGGTCGGCAGGGTGTCAATATAGGTGCTCTTGAGCTTGGTGACCTCGCGGTACTGGGTGATGAGGTCAATGATCGGGTGCAGGCCGCGGAGCTTATCGAGTTCGCTGGCCGCTGTGCTGAAGCCGGTCTTGCCTTTCTTGATCCCCTGCTTGGGCAGATCGAGCTTATCAAATAAGATGTCAGCCAGCTGCGTGGGACTGGCAATGTTGAATTCCTGGTCGGCGTGGCCATAAATCTGTTGCTCGTAATCCGAGATCAGGTCATTAACTTCATCAGCAAACTTAGCCAGGTATTTGGTATCGAGCTGGATACCGGTGCGTTCCATCTGGGCCAGCACTGCTATGACCGGCCATTCGATATCTCGGGCAAGCTCTGGCAGCATGGGCGTCTCTGCCAAGGCTTGAGCCTGCTGGGCGTGCAGCGCCTTGATAACCGCCATGATCTCCGGCGCCCGGGTGATAACTTCCTCGGCATCGAGGTCTTCGAGCGTCGAACCTTCGTAACCCAGGTCGGCCTCAGCCAGCTCGGTGAGCGTCTGCTCACGCCGCAGGCTGTTGAGCAGGAAGGCACCGACATTGACGTCATGCCCAACCTCTGGCAGATCTTTGACACCCAGTTCGAGCAACAGCTTGTAGGTCGATTTGATGTCATAGCCAACCAGCGGCCGAACGTCTGTGAAGTTGTCGGCGACCAGTTGATGGCTGACTTTCCGCAAGTCAATGGTGTAGGTGTCTTTGCCATCCAGGCTGATGATTAGCACTTCCGGCTGCTTACCATGCTTGCCAGCCGAACGGCTGTGGATGTAGAAATATTCGGAATCGGCCAGCCTGAGCTCCCGGGCCTTGGCATCACTGTTGATAACAACGTTTTTGCCTGTCTTAAGCGTGGTAGCGCCATTGGCCACCTGGTGCTCATCGATTTTCACCTGCATGACTTCTGGCAAGTGCCGGACGAGTGATCTGAACTCCAGACTTTGCAGCAGCTCCAGGACTTTTTGCGGATCACACTTGCTGCCATCAACTTCTTTCAGGTCAAGCTTCAGTGGCGCATCAGTCCAGATTCGCGCCAGCTCTTTACTGAGGTAAGCGAGCTCCTTGCCGGCCTCCAGCTTTTTGCGAGTCGAATCTTTGACCAGCGCCAGATTGTCGTAGACCGCGTCGAGCGATTTGTACTCTTGCAGCAATTGAATCGCGCCCTTTTCGCCGATGCCTGGCACACCTGGGATATTGTCTGAGCTATCGCCTTTGAGAGACTTCAGGTCAAGAAACTGATGGACACTAATGCCATACTTGGCTTCAAAACTTTTCGGTGAATACAATTCGATATTGCTGAGGCCAGTCTTGAGTGCATAGACGTGTACGTGGTCGTTGATCAGCTGCAGCATGTCTAGGTCAGACGTCACCAGCAACGTTTCTATGCCCTTTGCCTCAGCCTGCACCGCCAAGGCACCCATGATGTCGTCAGCTTCATAGTCATCAAGTTCGTACAGTGGCCAGCCAAAGGCATCCAGTAATTCATGGAGGATCGGAATCTGTAATTTAAAGTCCTCGGGTGCCGGCTTGCGACCAGCTTTGTACTCAGGATACAGCTCCAAACGGCGGCGAATGTTGGTTTTGGGCTTGTCCCAAGCGACAGCTACATAGTCGGGTTTTAGTCGACGCAGTACTTCGAGCGCCATGGTAGCGAAGCCGAAGACGCCACCTGTCGGTGTGCCATCTTTAGTTGAGAGATTGGGCATGGCGTAGTAGCCACGGTAAAACACCGACTTGCCATCGATGACCACCAGCTTCTTCTTGCTCGCCTCTGTCATACCTCAAGTATACGCTAAGGGGTTAACGAGCAGTACTGCTAACGTTTATAAATTAATCGATCGGTGACTATCAGGTCGAGCGGCACATCGTGGGCTTCACTGGGCAAATTTATGACTCGGCCCTGTTCAAAGCACACACCAATTTTCTGCGCCTGCAGCTGCGTGTTCAAAAATTTGTCATAAAAGCCGCCGCCGTACCCGAGGCGATGTAGGCTGTCAGGGTCGAAGCCAAGCATTGGCACAATGATCACGTCGAACTCCGGGGTACCGACTGATTGTTCAGCGTCGATAGGCACTACTTGCCAGACATCGTCGAACTTCCGTGTCGTATACATATCAATCTGTGGGTGCGCCTGACCCAGCGCAGTGAGGAAACCAGCAATGTCGACTTCGCCAAGTTCCAGCAGCGGCTCGAAGTAATGCACGTATCGCACATCCGGCCAGTTAACAACGGTCAGCAGGCACTCATTGATCACTGCACTGCAAGCCTGACGCACTTCGCCGCTCAGCTTGAGGCGGTCGGTTTTGAGCTCTGAACGAAGAGTTACTTTGGTTACCGGCATAAGCTTAACTATACTCCGAGCAGTTCGCGAGGAGTATATGAAGAACCCGAGTGAACGGTCGCTGAGAAAATAGTGAACCCGGCGTGAAGCTATATAATACGTTCTATGAAGCTCACCAAAGTCGCCCGAGCCGTTTTGACTGACAGCCTTGCCCTGGTGGTAACCTTTGCGCTCAGCCTGATCGTGCTCAACACCCAACATCTCCCGCTGGCGATTCGACTCATCCAAGTCCTCGGGCTAGCCTTGCTGCTATCGTGGCCAGTGGCTACCTTGCGGCACGATACCCACAAGCATAAGGTTCGCGATACGCACCAACGGCAAGTTGTGTTTGAAATCTTAGCCTTTGGCTTGGTGGCAGCCAGTTTAGCCTACCTGAACTACAGCTGGTTTTTCGTGCGTCACGGGCTCAGCGCGGCCTACCTCGACACCACCAGCAATCTGTACATGGAAGCCACAAGCGTCACCCTGCTGACACTGCTGCTCTGCCAAACTGTACACCTGGTGTTTGTGCGCAATGATCACGAGAAGCGATTGTCACACACCTTTCTGCGCGGCAACCAGGAACTGCATCGAGCCTGGGCCGTGTCGGCTTTTATCTTGTTGAATCTACTGTACAACCCGCTGCTGCAAGTAGTGTTCAAAACTGCTGGCTTGGACTTTTGGGATTGGCTCAGCGCCCTGTTAATGGCCAGCCTATACACCGGCTTGAAAGTAATCCAGCGCCACTCCCGCGAGCATACGCACCATGCCGTCCTGAAGTTACACCACGAGCTGGGCAAGAAACTTTAGAGTTTAATAAACGCGCTGACTTCTTGCGTACGGTCCAGGGGCAACTTGTAGTAGTCACCGTGGCTCAGGGAGTTCCGCGACATCAGGGTGTATAAAGCTTTGCGCCATTGGGCAAGATTGTGCCGTTGTGTGGGAACAACTTTGTAGAGCGAAATGTAATAGGATGTCTCCTTCAGATCAATGTTCAGCTCCGGGTTTAGGTGACGAACTCGCTTGAGCATTCTGGGGATGTCGATCGTGTCAAAGTAGCCATAGCGCAGCTTGAGATGACCAAAGCCGTCAAGGTAGCCGAGCGAATCGTAGTCCGCCCGCTCATCTTCAGGCACGTGTGCTTCGTTGGTTACGGCAACCGAGACAATCAGCACTTTGCTGGGCAGCTCGTGGAGCTCTTCAAGTGTTTCACGCAGCACCAGCGGCGCGTAGTTCGGATGCAGGCTGATGTAGACCGCTTGGTCATCAAAACGATGAAGCTTTTTGTCGTGGTGAATCTCATCCACCAGATGGTCAAGCGTACCTTCCAGCTCTCGGCGCTCTCGCACCACAATCCGCTCCGCCTTGACCCAGGTTGTGACTACGATGAACGCCAATCCGGCCAGCAGTAACGGGATCCAGCCACCGTGCAAGATCTTCGTCGTATTTGAGGTAACAAAGAGCAGGTCCAGCGGTAACAGAACAAGCCCAATGAGAGCCACTAGCCGCCCTGACTTTTGCCACTTACTGCGCATCGTGACCAGGAACAGGACGCTGTCGACAGCCAGAGTTCCAGCTACCGCTATGCCGTACGCTCCTGCCAGCCGTTGTGACGAACCGAACAAAATAACCAGCAGGATGACAGCAGCGAACAGGGTGAAGTTAACAAATGGCATGTATATCTGGCCGGCTTCGCTACTGGAAGTGTGACGGACCAGCAGCCGAGGCAGGAAATCGAGGTGAGCGGCCTGCCGGGTGATCGAGAAAGCTCCCGAAATAACTGATTGCGAGGCAATGAGTGTGGCAGCCGTCGCCAGGAAAATAACTGATACTCGCAACTGTTCCGGAAACAGATAATAGAACGGGCTGCTGGCCAGTTCTGGGTGATGCAGAATGAGTGTACCCTGCCCCATGTAACACAGCAGCAGCGCCGGAAAGACCAGGAAGAACCAGGCTCGGGCGATTGGCCGGCGGCCGAAGTGTCCCATGTCAGCATACAACGCCTCGGCGCCAGTGATCGCCAACACCACGGCCGTCATTGCCAGGAAAGCGACGACAAAATGCTGCACAAAGAATTGCAGAGCTGTCAGCGGCGACAAGGCTTGCAGGACATCGGGGTATTTAATGATTTCGTGTAAGCCAGCCAGGCCGATGGTCGTGAACCACACGGCCATCACTGGGCCAAACAGCCGGCCGATCAAGCCAGTGCCATATTGCTGCAGCCAGAACAGCAGCGATAAGATGATCACTGTCGTACCAACCACGTAGTGCGTCAAGCTGGGTTCCACCACCTTGACACCCTCAACTGCCGACAGCACCGAAATCGCTGGAGTAATGGCGCTGTCGCCGAAGAACAGTGCCATACCAACCAGGCCAAGGGTGATGAAGGCCCATTTGCGGCGATCGTTCGTCACTGAGCTTTTGATAATTGACACCAACGCCATGATGCCACCCTCGCCCTTGTTGTCGACGCGCATGATCAGGGTTATATATTTCAGAGAGACAACGATGAAGACTGACCAGAGTACCAATGAAATGATGCCGTAAACATTAACAGAGTTGATAGCCAGGTGCTTGCCACCCACGCTAAAGATCGACTGGATGGCGTATAGCGGGCTGGTGCCGATGTCGCCGAACACGACGCCCAATGCACCCACCACTAATGCTGCTTTAATCTTTTGTGTTTTGCCCTTCCCCATAACCCGTATTATAACGGACAACTGTCATCCCCGATTTAGTCGGGGATCCAAACAAACGATAAGTCTCCATTTGGATCCCGCAATGAATGCGGGATGACAGAAGTGGAACTACTCGCTTTCGACTGTTTCGTGAAGTACTACGATTGGTGGCGAGTCAGTTCTTGGGCGTTGCGAGCAATCTGACCAAGTGCAGTGAAGGGATTCTGATGTGTGGCGGTTGGCTCTTCGCCAGTACCGAGCGGAAAGCCGTCGCTGGCAACCCAGTAGCGAATGCCACCGAGGTCTTCCTGAGTTATGGCCCGGAGCAGCTGACCGCCATTTTGCACCCAAGCACCAGCGTTGGAAACGAGCCCGATGCGCGGAACCCGCACGTTGCTCACAAAATCCCGGACATAGGCCGCAGCCGCTGCAGCAACTTCATCACCCTTGTCTGTTTCAGGACAAACGACATCTACATCCAGACCATCAGCGAGCAATCGAGGCCGAACTACTTCAGTGAAGTAGTCAGACTCAGTCATGCCCTCTTCAACGTCTGAGCCTTCGGCGGTCTTCATCTGCCGGGTACCGCCGACCAGTACGGTGCCAACGACAAAATGGTTGGCTGCCAGCTCGCTTAAACGAGTAGCGCGTCGCTGCATCCAGTTGCGCACCCCGCCCATCACAACAGCTATATCCAACTCTTCGGTCTCGGGCAGTGCTTCAGCTGACAGATAATCGCGAGCCACCGGTGTCAGCAAGCCAGATCGCTGCACCCAGCCCTGTGCAATCTCAACCGCTGACCAGTCGGTGCCGAGCACATCCTGCACGCGTCCAATGTTCTCCTGAAGTTCCTTGGCTGGACCAATAGCACCGATCAGGCCACCGAGATTATCGACATCTGGCTCTGCAGTTAGCTCATGGCCAAAGGCAGCTGCCATCTCTTCGACGACGCCAGTAGTGCCTTCTACCTCGAGCCCCACGTCATAGACCGAGTGGTCTGTGATAGCAAAATTCTCAAATGTGACTGGACTCGACATCTTGTACTCCTGCTCAATTTAGTCATATTTTACAACTTTTACTGCTAATAATCAATGTCTCATCTGTAGTACAATGGCAGCATGTCAAAACGAGCAATTATCTTTGTGGGTATGCCTGGCGCCGGCAAAAGCGTCTGTATGGAGCACTTGAAAGCCAAGGGTCTACCCTCCTGCTACTTCGGTGGCATCACCATTGAAGAGATCAAGAACCGCGGTATGGAAGTCAACGAGATCAACGAGAAGGTAGTCCGCGAAGACATCCGCGCCAAGGAGGGCAAAGGCGCCTACGCCCTGCGCATCCTAACGCAGATCGAGAAGTTCTTCGAACAAGGTCAGGACACAGTCGTGGTTGATGGGTTATACAGCTGGACTGAGTACAAAATCTTCAAAGAGGCGCTGGAGTACAACGCCATTATCATCGCCGTGGTAGCGCCGCGAGAAATTCGTCACAATCGCCTAGCGGAACGCAAGATTCGACCGCTGACAGAGGCAGAAGCCAACTCCCGTGATTACGCCGAGATTGAGAACCTCGAAAAGGGTGGCCCGATCGCGAACGCCGATTACTACCTGTACAATGACGGCGACCCAGCTTCCCTGCTCCACTCCCTCGACAAATTACTCGACAGACTCAACTTCAGTCTATAGATTTATTCAGGCTTGTGGGTCTGTAGCATTTGGTTCGGGTTCAGGACGTCGAGTAAGTCATAGGTGAGGTTCGGCAATGTACCATCAGCTTGAAAATCGCTCAGGTCTAGTGCGTGCGCTAACACCTCGTCAGCATCGGCTTCATCGACACCCTCGTAGGGATGGACTGTCGGCGAAGTCTGGTCGATGCGCCCCAACTGGAAATAGCTGACAGCACTGCGGTCTGGCCGGAGCGCAGCCAGCTGCAGAATCTCTAAGGAGTCCTGGCCGTGACGCACCTTGATACGGCTGGGGACAAACAGCACATCAAGTTGAGCCAGACCTTCAACCTCAACGACTGCACCGCGAGGCTGCAAGCCGCCGCTGACGATACGCGAGACAATCCCCAACTCAAACAGGCGATTAGAAATATCCTGTTGGCGGGCTCGCAAGAAAGCACTCTGCAACTCGTAGTTTTCAGAACTCGCTGACATAGAACATCATAGTACCATAATTCTTGTGCTTAGTCAATATTCCCTCCTGTCCGTACCTTGACTTTTAAGCATAAGTGTGATACATTTCAAGCAAGTTACAAAAACCAAAACAATCTATAAAACAGGAGCTTTTCCATGGAAACACCTGACCAGCCGATTCCACAAATTCAACCAGTTCAGCCGGACACCATGCCGCTGACGCCAGATCAGCAAGCCGACCAAGCAGCTGCCGCTGGTAAATGGGAGGGCTTTGCCCAGCCTGGTGCCGAACAAGCAGCCGGCGGTATAGCGACCGAAGCAAGCGCTGAAATGAATGCTGCCATGCCAGAAAGCTGGAGTGCTGAACCAGTCATGCCAGTCGGACCAGCCCCAGAGGCAGAAGAGACCCCTGCTCCTTCGGGCTTCGAAAAAGCCGAGTCCGGCCTGTTCGTTCCAGAAGAGGGCGCTCAGGTGAGCATGGGTATTACTCGTGAGGCGACCCCTACTGGAGTCTCCCTGAGTAAGGATCCTGGTCTTGCGGATGAGGACCCCGACCTCACCGTCACCACCGCCCCAGATGTACTGATTAGTGACACCCGCCGCAATACGCTTGAAGGCGTGGAGGCCGCATTCCAGGCACATCAGGAAGCTTTGCGTGGCCCCCTAAGCGATGCTGAAGCGGTTCAGGCAACTACCACGCTAGCACAAGTCATCGAAACCTTCAGAATCCAGACTAAAGAAACACCAGAGAACAGACAGCAGCTCCATGATATGGGTGGCGATAAAGTTGCGCTGAACGACATCCAAAGGATGCTCAGCGGCGACACCCTGGGTATGCTCTACAGCGACGATAAGGCAAACAAGGAAGCCGGTATGGACATTGGCCAACGATTGGATGCTCTCGTAAAGATTTATGGGCACTACGTTACCGAAAACTTTGATGAACAATCACACATTGGTTCTATGGGCGGTACGGTGCTAGTTGGCAAGGAAGGCGGCGAGCTACACCACAATGGATATACCAACGGCAATGCCTATACCATTGTCCGAGCTCGTCAGATCTGGGAAAAGATGCAGGCCGACCCTAAGATGATTCGTGAGAAAGTGCTGGCCCCCGAAGACGGCGCCCTGCCCGACATCAGCTGGATCATTAACGAGCCAGCCGTGATGAAGCCCGAAGACATTACAGTGCTCGAACGCGCCAGTTAAATTCGGCTCGGAACAATTTATTTAATGTAATCGTGGAGCTTCTTGGCGTCTCGGTGCTTGCGCAGTTTGGCCAAAGCTTTGGCTTCAATCTGACGAATGCGCTCGCGAGTCACGCTGAATTCCTGGCCAACTTCTTCCAGGGTATGTGACTTGCCATCTTCCAGGCCAAAACGCAGCTTCAGAATCTTCTGTTCGCGCTCAGTCAGCGCTGCCAACATGTCTTTGACCTGCTCTTTCAACAGCTGGCCGGTGGCTGACTCTTCGGGGCTGACAGTGTCTTCATCCTCGATGAAATCGGCCAGCACGCTGTCCTCTTCGTCATCGCGAATCGAGGCATCAAGCGAGCTAATGTCCTGCTTGATTTTCATGATGTGCTCCACCTTGTCGACGTCGATCTCCATGGCTTTGGCAATCTCTTCGTTGGTCGGTTCACGGTTTAATTCTTGGGTCAGTCGACGCTGGGTACGCAGTAGCTTGTTGATGGTCTCCACCATGTGCACCGGAATACGGATGGTACGAGCTTGGTCAGCAATAGCACGGGTGATAGCCTGACGGATCCACCAGGTGGCATAGGTCGAGAATTTAAAGCCCTTATCCGGGTCAAACTTCTCCACAGCCCGCAGTAGACCGGTATTGCCTTCCTGAATCAGGTCGAGCAGGTCGAGTCCGCGTCCAACGTAACGCTTAGCAATGGACACCACCAGACGCATGTTGGCTTCAGCCATCTTGTCTTTGGCATCTTTATCGCCAGATACCACGCGCTGGGCGAGTGCCAGCTCTTCTTCGGCATTGAGCAGTGGAATCTTGCCGATCTCGCGCAGGTACAATCGTACTGAGTCGTCAGCTACGTCATCATCCAGATAAACTGCCGCGGCAGTGTCGACTTCTTCTTCCTCTTCTTCGGCCCATTCGTCGGTAAAGTTATCAACGTCCGGTTCGGTGGTTGTGATCTCGATGCTGCTATCAGCTAGCTCGGTGTAGATGGCGTCCAGGAGCTCAGCATTTTCCGGAGTTTCCGGAATGGCAGCAACGATTTCTTTTTGGTCAATGTGACCGGCCTTCTTGGCCTGTTCGATCAGCTTCTGCCGGGCTTCGTCCAAGTTAACTGGAGCGCTGGCTTTCTTAGCCTTCCCTTTTGGGGCTTTGTCGGTATCTTTGGCTTTAGCCATTCATACTTCCTTTCACTTGATTAAGTAGTTCGTCGTAACGTTTGGCTTCCAGCAGCAAAGTATGGGTTGCTGCTTCATCGGCAGTTTCCATTTGCTCGGCAAGCCTTTGTTTTTCAATTTTGATAAATGTTTCTATCAGTCGTGCCTGCAATCGAGCGGCTTCGTAATGAAGCTCATTGAGCTCGAGGCCTTGATAGAGTTCCTCGTAGAGTAATCCCAATATTTTAACATAGTCTCCGATGCTTTGCACGGTGCTACCCTGTACTGCCTGGCTATCTTTGCCATCGAAGTCCGGGTGTTTACGCAGGAATTCCACCAGCTGTTTGGCTTCTGGTGTATACAGCATGTCCGGCGTAATCAGTTCCAAAAACTCGCGCAGAGTTTTGCGCATCAGCACCAAGCTGAGGAAGTTGTCCTGCATTTTTTTGTTCTCAACAGCGGTTTTGTTGAGCTGTGCGGGTTCGACTTTGATCCGGCGCTTACGGGTTGGAGCGTCCGGGCTGGTAGTTTTCTCAAACTTCTTGTCGAGTGCCGCTTTGTCGACACCGATGGTTGCGGCAATGGCATTCAAGTAGTGGTCTCGCTCCACGTCGTCGGACAGACCGCGTACAATCGGCAACAAGATGTCGCTGAATTCGCGCTTGCCGGGCGCACCAGTGATGTCCAGCAGCTTCTTGTAACGCTCCATCAGCCAGTCAAGGGCGTACTGGTGCTTATCAATGGCCTGCTCCCAGAGCTTGGGATCTTGCTTGATGAGTTCGTCGGGATCTTTACCGCTGGGAATGTCGATAATACTAAGTGTGACTTTGACACGACTGGCGATCGGAATTGCTCGCTCAGTGGCATTAATGCCGGCTTTGTCGGCGTCAAATGCCAGACGGATATCACCGGTGAAACGGCTAAGAGCCTTGAGGTGCGGCTCCGTCAGCGCCGTGCCAGCCGTGGCCACCACCTGATGTACCCCGGCCTGGTGGCTGGCGATGACATCGAGGTTTCCTTCCACCAATACCGCAACTTTGCTCTTGCGGATTGACTCCTTGGCCAGGTGTAGGCCGTAAATGTGCCGGCTCTTGTCGTAGAGCACTGTTTGCGGCGTGTTGATGTACTTCGGCGCGTTCGGGTCATCATCCAGCTGGCGTGCCGTGAAGCCTATCACCAGGCCTTGGGCGTCCTGCAGTGGGATCATGAGCCGGCCGCGGAACATATCTTGGATACCGCCTCGGTAGTTCTGAGCACTTAAACCGGCCTGCTTGACCTCCTCCTCGCTAAAGCCTTTGCTCTTGGCAAACTTCAGCAGTGCGTTACCGGTGTTTGGTGCATACCCCAGCCGCCATTCCAGGGCCGTATCTTTGCTGAATTTGCGGGTACCCAGCACATACTCCAGGGCAATTTTGTGCTTCGAAAACTGGACTTGGTAAAATTTGGTGCTCAGTTCCAGCAGCTCATGCAGCCGAGCTTTGTCTGGGCCACCACGCCGCGCCGGGGTACTGCGATATTGCTCGAGATCGATCCCGGCTTTGCGAGCCAGCAGTTCAAGGGCGCCTTTGAAGTCGACACCTTCAACTTCCATGACAAAGCTGAACATGTTGCCGCCCTTACCAGAGGAGAAGTCATGCCAGATCTGCTTTTCGGGACTGATCATGAAGCTCGGCGTCTTCTCGTTGCTGAACGGACTGAGCCCCCGCCAGTTGCGCCCGGCGCGCTTCAGTGGCACATACTCAGAAATAACTTCCTCGATAGAAAGCCGAGCCTTGACCTCTTCGACAGCATCCATAGCAACCAGTATCAGGTATCGGCTAGCTTGTAGCAAGGATTAGCATCTTGCTCCGAGAAGGATCCGCGGTGCATAGTGGGCGATTACGCTGGCCAGGTTTCGCTTGGAGTAGAAGCTTATGGTTTAATAGAGGTCATGCAACCACACGAACAGTTCCAGCCGAAAGGCCCCGGGACTCCAAACTTGGGTCAGGATAAAAACCCGTTCAAGGGTCATATCGCCCGGCCCCAGGAAGTGCCCTTGGCCCGGCCGGAATACACACCGATCGAGCAGCTGCAGCGGGCCCAGCAAGCTGCAGTGGCAGCCCCCACACCACAACCAGTTACGCCAACCCCCTTGCCTCCGGATCATCCCTACTCGTTCATCTTGAACCCACAGCAACCAACCAACCGAAGTCCACTCAACGTTTCTCTGCCGCTACGAATTGGGATGATTGCTGGGCTGCTCGTCGTTCTGCTCGTCGGCTTTTCGCTCGTCAAGGGTGCCATCGGCGGCGGTAACAAACTGGGCGAAACGGTCGCCACTGTTCAGCGTCAGCAGGAGATGTTGCATGTACTCACCGGTGCCCTTCAGCAGCAAAGTTTGTCTGACCAGAATAAGAGTTTCGCGCTGACCGCCCAGTTAGCTCTCGGCAGCTCTGAATCAAAACTCATCACCTATCTGTCAAAAAACGGCACCAAGCTCAAGACGCCGACACTCAACTTGAAGATCAGCAAAACCGTCGATGCCCAACTGGCCTCGGCCATAGCCAGCAGCACCTATGACTCTACGTTCAATCAAGTTATGCAATCCCAGCTGACTGCTTACATAAATGGCCTCAATGCCGCCTACAACCAGAACAAGGGCCAAAAAGGTCGAACACTTCTGCAGGATGATTATCGGCAGGCCAAGTTGCTACAGCAGCAACTGACCACCCCGACTAACTAGCTCCGACAACCAGCTCGTAACTGTGCCGAATTAGGCCCTGGGCCTCTTCCCAGCCCAGTTGGCCGGCGAGGACTATCGTATTCCAGTGCTTCTTATTCAAATGATAACCAGGCATGACTTCGTCATATTTCTCGCGCAGCGTGACGGCCAGTAACGGATCACACTTCAGGCTGATACGCACCGGCGTCTTGCCTTCGGCAATCAGTGCAAACATCTTGTCGTTAACTTTGTAGACGGCCACGTCCTCGCCGAACGGATATTCTAGCCGAGCGTTAGGCATACTTAAGACATATTCCTCAACAGTTTTATGGTCCATATGGCGATTGTATCAGATTAATAGCCACGTTCCATGTGTGTCATAAACAAGTCGTCGTCAACGACTTCCTGCTCAAATCGTCCGACGAGATAACTTCCAATCTGAGCTCGTAGGCCTGGCACTGACAGCCGTTCGGGCGGTGCAGAGGGTCGGCCAATGACAGCTCGTACTGCGTTCCTGACGTTGGGCAGGCGTTGGGGCTTACGGTGTGAGCTTCAAGGTACTGTTGGCGCGCTGCAAGCACCGTATGGAGGCCAAAGAGCTGCTCTGATGAGAAAACCATGACGTGAGGCTCGACATCAGCCGCAAGAATCGTGTTTACGATCCCGGATTTGATTTCAGGGCTGTCCAGAACACCTATGAACCCCCAGCTATGCCGGATCGCCCAATATTCTGCGTGGTTTGGGGCAAGCTGCGCTTGTTCGCCAGCCGCCGTAATGTTCATATTTACGGTTTAAACCATTCCAGGTAATATTGCAACTCAGCAATACTGGCCTGGATATCGTCGAAGGCACGGTGAACTTCTTTCTTTTCGAACTGCACACCATACTTGGCTTGCATCAGTACTTTCCAGGAGCTGACGTCGAGCATGCGGTAGTGCAGTTTCAGGTCCGCCTCCGGCCACCACTGTTTGATAAAGTTGCGGTCATTGTGGATGCTGTTGCCGGCTAGAACCGCCGGTTCGGCACCGAACTGCTCGGTGATCAGTGCGATCAATTCTTGCTCAACTTGTTGGCTTGGCTTGCCGCTGTCCATTTTGGCAACAAATTCGTCACGATTTTGCGGAAAGTCAGCCCACCAGATATTTTTCTGCATACGCTCGATCACCACATCCTTGGGCTGTTTGACGATCGCTTCGTAGCTGGCCAGGGTTTTGAATTCGAAGTCCGTGACTTCCGCCGCCACCTCGAGTATTACGTCTTCGAGCGGGTCGAGCCCAGTCATCTCCAGATCTACCCAGAGTAGCTTGGTTGGCACCGCAGTTTTGTCAATCATTGTCACCATGATAGCAAAAGAAGCCGCAGTTGCGGCTTCTTACCCCTCCACAAGTCTCTCAAACCGACAAAGTCGTCCTGAATTTATTTCAGGATCTAGGCGTCTTTGGCGCGAGCGGTGGCCAACGCTTCGGCATACCAAAGCAAGTTCTCTACCTGCGCTTCAAGGGCGTTATGTGGACCGTACGGTGCTGCCTTCACTTCTTGAGCCAGAGTACCTTCTTCGTCCAATACTTCGCCAACACGCTGGCTGAAGAATAGAGCGGTTGGAATGGTCACCGCGCCAACCCCAGGAAACGCCATGCGCAGATTGGCGATCGCCTGGGCACCGCCGCTTGAGCCGTGGCCGACCAGCGCCACCGGTTTCTGCTCCATCTGATAGTCCAGGTAATCTATGGCGTTCTTGAGCACCCCACTGGTCGAGCGATTATACTCTGGCGTGACGACGATGTACCCGTCGAACTCGGCAATCTTATCCAAGAACTTCTTGACGGCCGGCACTGCCTTACGTTCAGGGTTGTAGCGGGGGCTAATTGCTTCATCGAAAAACGGCATCGGATAATCCTTTAGGTCAAGGACCTCAACCTCTGCGTGCTTGGCGGCTTCTTCGGCCGCCCATTTGGCCAACCGATCCGTTACTCGACCTTCACGTACACTACCGACAATCACTGCTAACTTCATATTTTGTACCCTTCGTGCTATACTTTTTATAGTTCTGGTGACAATTATAGGGCCATTACTATACTTTGTAAAGCTATGAAATCTACCTCTGTTATATCAGCCTCACGACCGCTCGAATCAAAATCGGGCTGCATTGAAAGCGCCATGGAAATAATTGGCAGCAAATGGACTGCGCTGATCCTGCGCGACCTCGCAGCCAGCGAACAACGCTTTTGTGAACTCGAAAAATCGGTCGGCAAGATCAACCCACGAACGCTGAGCCAGCGCCTCGACGACCTCGAAGCTCACGGCATTATCACCAAGCAGACGTTCGCCGAGGTCCCACCACGCTGCGAATACGCCCTGACCGACAAGGGTCGCGACCTGATCCCGGTTCTCAAACAAATGGCCGCCTGGGGCGAAAAGCACAACGCCAGCTGCTAGAGCGCTGCTGCGTTACTATTTCTCTTCGAAGTTCAGGCAGACAGAATTGACACAGTAGTGCTTGCCGTTCGGCGATGTCGGGTCATCCTCGAACAGATGGCCAAGGTGACTGCCGCAGTTAGCGCAGGTGATCTCCGTTCGGTGCATGCCGTAACTATTGTCATCGACGAGCTTGATGGCTTCATTGCTAGCAACTTCGGAGAAAGCCGGCCAGCCCTGCAGACCAGGCATACTTGACTCAAATTTTGTGCCACTCTTGAATAAAACAGCACCGCAGGCTGCACAGGTGTAGTCGCCGTTACGGCTCTCGTCGAGGTGCTGGCCGGTTCCTGGCATCTCAGTCCCCTTCTCGCGCAGCACACGATATTGCTCAGGGGTCAGCTTTTGCTTCCATTCGTCTTCAGATAACTGTTGCACGATGTTCAGGCTCCTTTTCTTTCTTACTTTTCTTCACAGGCCTGTCGAGCTTGTCGAGGCGTGAGAACTTCACAATCGCATAGATGGCTGCCATAACAAATAAGAAGTTGAGCAGGCCATAGGCAAAGGCTCCCCAGCCAAAATGCGCAACTCGGTCATTAAGGTGCATCGTGAAGGTTCGCTGGCTGAGCGCCTGACCAAACAGGAGTTGGAAAAGTGGATCGATGAAGCTCGACACTAGCTGCTTAACGAGTGTCTGCGCCTGCAGGCCAATGATGAAGCCAATTGCCAGGCCAACAACCGCGTGTTCGCGCAAGAAATTGACGAAGCCGCCGACTGGATTAACTTCTTGGACGACCATGACAGCTGGGTTTGGCTTCGGCTTGCGACCACTCTTGGGGGTTTCGAATCGAATTGTTGCTCCAGGGGCGACGTTGACTTGGGTGGTTGGCTTCTCGACAGGTTTCGGCATACGACTCCTTTGCTACATTTTATCAGGTGCGGTGATGCCAAGTAAGTTCAAGCCGCTGCGCAAGGTGTCAGCGTAGCGCTGCACAAGTGCCAGGCGCAATTGCTGACGCTCATCACCCATTACCCGATTGTGCTCGTAAAAACGATTAAAAGTCTGCGCCAGCTCGTACAAATAGGTGGCAATGTGGTGCGGCATCAGCTCAGCTACTGACTTGTCGACAACTTCGCTGTACTCACCAATCTTGCGCAGTAATGATCGTTCACCGTCTTCGAAAGCTACTTTGTCATCTCGAGCGAAGTCGAGAGATCCGTTTGGCTGAACAGATTCCTCCGCTTCGGTTGGAATGACATTTACCTGGCGCAGAATCGAGCGGGCTCGAGCATGGGTATACTGCAAGTAGGGACCGCTGTTGCCTTCCAGGCTAATAGACTCTTCGAGATCGTACACCAAATCGCCACCCAATCGGTGCTTGGTGAATGCATATTTTATGGCGCCGATTTTAATCTCTTCGGCCTGGCCACGATCAAGGTCCTTCAGTGTTGCTTCGACGTCAGCAATCAGATCAGTGGCGCTGTAGACATCACCAGTACGACTGCTCATCTTGCCGCTTGTCAGACTGACGAAGCCATGGGTAAGGTGTCTGGTTTTGCCGGCCAGTTCCGGGTCAATCTCTTTGAGAGCCGCCAGCATGACTTTAAAGTATTCAGCCTGCTCGTTAGCGGTGATAATAATTGAACGAGCAGCCTGCGGGAAGTCACTTTTTTTTAACTCGGTCAGGCCCAGGTCTTTGGTCTCGTAGGTCGGCAAGCCTTTGCCGGTAATGAACACTCGGGTGTGCAATCCGACCTTTTCGCCTTCGAACACAATCGCACCTTCGCTCTCGGTGAAAACATCGGGATTAGATTTTACGGTTTCCAGCCCAACGGGTGCTGATTTGCTCTCGAGGTAGCGACCATCATTACTGTGGCCATCATTTTTGATATGCATCTCCTGCAGAGTCAGGTCAAAGTTGGCAAAGCTGCGGACTTTGCCTTCATCGTAGAGTGATTTGATTGACGGATCCTGGGCATAGACCTGCTTGTTGATATCGTCGATGGCCTGCTTGGCGGCTTCATCTGCTTCGTAGGCTTGGGCGCCGGCAGCGTAGTAGACACCGATATTGTTTTTAATCGGATCGGTCATGGTCGCCGGATCATAGCTGGCTTGTTGCATGCCCCATATGGCCTTGGCCACGTGCAGACCAACGTCACCGTGATAGCTAAGGCGTTTGACTTCGGCACCGGCAGCCTCCAACACGTAACAGATGGCGTCGCCCACAATATAGCTGTATAGATGGCCAATGTGCATGGCTTTGAAGGGGTTCGGATCGCCAAACTCCACCAGAATTTGCTGGCCAGCCAACGACTGGGTTGGTTGGGTCTCTGCAGCGGCCAGCAAGGCTTGATCACGGAGGCGCAGATTCAAGAAACCGGGACCGGCGACTGACACTTCACTCACCGGCTCAGCCAGTGACTCGCGGAGTCGGTCAGCCAGCTCTTCGCCAATCTGCCGCGGGTTCTTACCTAATTGCTTGCTCAGCTGCAGCGCAACATTGGTGCTGTAATCCCCAAACTGTTCTTCCGGGCGCGTTAATTCAATCGGCGCATCAACGCCGAATAATTCTCGGACATTCTCAGCGATCTGTCGCTCCAGCTCGTGCTTCATGCTGTCTAGTGTAACAGATTAGCCGTCAGGGAGCTGACGGACCAGCCGCGCGCCTTGCCACAGCAAGCCGTACATTGCACAGAGCAAAATGAAAAACGTGACAATCGACAGCAACATGTGTGGATAAGAAGTCGGGTGCAGCAACCGATCTGACACATCGAACAGCAGGCCGCCAGGGTTTGTCAGGATATCCCAGCTGTTCCAACGCAGGTCACGACCGAGATAAATAGCCGAACTGCAGGCCAACAGAGTGGCAGCGATCAGACCAACTGTCACCTGGCGGGAGGCCCGCCGCTGCAACTGATGATGAATCAGGTAGAGGCTGCTGAAGCCGAGCACTACCCCTGTGTAGATGAAGGCTGTGAACATCAGTGTGTCATAGAGGATGTCTACCCGTTCAACATCGCGCAGATGGATAAAATCACTGATCATGTAGAAGCTGTTGGGCAGAAGTACCAACCAGACAAAGCTCAAGCTCAGTCCCTCCCAGCTGGTCCAGGCTTTGCGCCGCAGGACGATCACCAGCCTGACAGCAAAGACTAGCGGCAGCCAGGCCAAGAAGAGATTCCAGATCAGATAATTGAAATCGAAGCTGTGGTTACGCCAAGCGCCAAAGCTGAAAAGCCCGATACTTACCAGGCTCGAAGTACCGAGTGCCAGCAGATAGCGGCTGCGCGCCGACCAGGCCTTCCCCATAACTTTAGTATACCTTAGCGGCCGGCGACCAACTGGTCGGCATGATCCGCAACGTATTGATACTGAGCCTGAAGTTGCAGCGTTTGGCTCAGCACGGTGTCAGTAACATGCAGCACGGCATACAGATACGCGCCGACCACTACCCCCAGAGCCAAGAACAGCTTCATGGCCAAAGTAAACCAAGCTTAGCCGTACGAAGCAAGCATGAGCAATTTACTCGTGACGTTCGAGCTTGCGCTGCTGCGGCGTTTCGTGCGGGCGGGCGAAGTCGTCCTCCAGCCGCCAAGTGGTACCAAGTTCCGGCGTTGACACTTCCACGATGTCACAACCATCTTCCAGGCCTTTCAGTCGATGCCGTTGCCCGATCTTGGTGCTATAACCAACGCCTGGCTGGAGTACGGTTTCGACCAATTCACCCTTGTTATTCTCCCAGATCACAGCACCATTGCCGCCAACAATAAACCAGCTCTCCTGCTTTTCGTCATGAACCTGCAGACTCAGTCGTGCACCTTCATTGACGTGCAGCAGCTTGCCCATGTAGGGCGCATCAGCCGGTACCCAGTGGAGCTCATAGCCCCAGGGCTTTTCAACGCGACGGACATATGAATCCGTGCTGAAATTTTTCGGGTCATAGTGTGGTGCTTGGTCATCTGCCATAATTCTCTCCTTTATCCCATCAATTTTTTAAGCGTATCCACGAGCTCCAGCGGCGCCGGATTGAGGCCGCTGAGCAGTGCGGTATAAATTGTCACGAAGTCGCCCAGCGCCATCGCCCACAGCAGCTGCTCGAGCATGGTCTTGCCTTCTACTTGTACCACATGCGGCGCTGGCCGCCTACCGGACAGCAGCCGCTCGCTGAGTTCGAACCTTTTTTGGACGCGTTCATGTTCCAGGGAGCTGCGCAGCTCGAAGACCGCGTACGGCTTTTGCGGCGGCTGGGCTGTCCAACCCATGAACTCATTGTGGTTGAACTCTGGGTACTGGTTACCCCAAGCGATCTGCTTGGCGTTTTCGTTGAAGCCAATCTTCCATTTATAGGCGGCTGGCCACAGCTTTGGGCCACTATAAATCACCGCAGATTGGCCGAGCGCTTCCTGCGCCAGCCGCTTGGCGGGGTTGGTTTTCACCGGAACGGTTGGCAGCCAGGCCTGTACTGCTTGTTTGAGGAAGTCCGCCGCCTGGGCCAGCTCGTCAAGTGCCGCCTGGGGCACCAATCCAGCGTGCACTAAGAGCACCAACAGGGCTTTGACATTCCCCAGGGCCGCATAGCGCGGCTCTTGAGTGTCGGGAAGTAACAATAACGGGTAGTCGTGTTGGCGGGCGAAGTCTGCCAGTTTGCCGCCGTGGGTGATGACCATGATCTGGGCACCTTTGGCGCGAGCCTGCTCGACAGCCGACAGTGTCTCCTCGGTGTTACCGGAGTAGCTGGCAGCAATGCACAACGTCTTGGGACTCACGTAATCCGGCAGGTCGTACTCCCGGCTAATGTCCATCGGCACTGGCAGCTGTAGCCAGCTCTTGATAAATAGTGCCGCGATGCTCGAACCGCCCATCGACGCGTAGACCACATTGGTGATCGGCTCCACGGATTTCTTGCTAGCATGCACCTCAAACTCCAGCCCCAACTGCTGCCACTGGCGCTCGACAATACCTAACGTGTCCTGCGGGTCACGAGTATGCAATAACTTCAGATCATCAAGCATCCAAAACCCTCCAAAATATCAGTACTAGTAAACCGCATCTGCCGCTCGAATGCCAGTTCTTGCAAGAAGGTGCTTATGCTACAATCAGTGCATATAGATTTAGCACAACTTCTCAGGGGGGCACCGTGTTCGGACAACCAGACCAAACTAACACTGACGGCCAGGCGGCAATGCCGGCTGACAACCCAGCACCAGCAATGGACACTGCATGGGGCCAGCAAGATACCGCAACCCCGGCCGATCAGCCCGACCAGACGTTCGAGGCTGGTGCCGTTTCGGACGGCATGCCCGCTCCATCAGATGATTCCTCGGCTCCGGCCGACGATCAGGCTTGGCAGCATCCTGGTACGCCATTGAATGAAGATGCCCAGCCGACAGAAGCACAACCCATCAGCGATGTTATCTCACCGGCTGGAGGCTTTCCGAAGCCACCGAGCTTCCCTGCTCCGTCCAGCTCAACTCCTCCAGACCTGACACCTCCACCGATGCCGCCAATGCCTCCAAGCGATACGCCAAGTAGTGATGCGGCTCCGGACTTGACTGACCTCAAGCAACAGGCCTTGCAAGAACTCGCACCCCTGGTTGATGACCTCCAGCAAAAACCTGAGGATCATTTCCGAACCATCATGATGCTGCTCCAGGCCAGTGATGACCAGAGTTTAATTCCCAAAGCCTACGCTGCTGCTCACGGTATCGAAGATGAGCAAGTTCGTGCCCAAGCCCTGTTGGATGTGGTCAACGAGATCAACTACTTCACCCAGCCGCACGAGGGCGAAGAAGCCCCTGCTGAAAGTTAAATCTCCTCTAGCTACTTAGAACTCTTCGCAAATCTAAAAAGAGCCGGCTGACCGGCTCTTTTTTTGCACCTTTGTGCGCAGCTTACATCATGGCACCCATGGCACCAGACATGTCTGGGCCACCAGCGGCAGCTTCCTTCGGTACGTCGACAACCAACGCACCCATGGTCATGGCTGTGCCGGCGATGGAAGTGGCGTTCTGGATAGCCTCCTTGGTCACCCGAGCTGGGTCAACAATGCCTGCCCCCATCACGTCAACAATCTCACCAGTACTAACATCTACACCCTGTCCAGGCTTCTTCATTACCTCGTTTACTAATGCCTGGCCGTTATAGCCAGCATTATCCATGAGAATTAAAAACGGTTGGAGTAAGGCGTTAGCTAAAATGTCTGCTCCAGGATCGCCCGTCACCACACTTGTTGTGCTGCCAGCAGCGACTGAAAGTAGAGTCTTAAGGTCTTTATCCTTAGTTCTCTCAAGGACTAGTGCTTTTCCAAGCTCAATTAATGTCACGCCACCACCAGGCACGATGCCTTCGGCCAGAGCGGCTTTGACAGCGTGGACAGCGTCGTCGACGCGGAATTTCTTCTCTTCAATCTCGGTCTCAGTCGCACCACCAACCTTGATGACAGCCACTTTGCCGCTCAGAGCAGCCCGGCGCTTCTCAAGGTTGTCCTTGTCGTAGTCGCTGGTAGCAGCATCGGCCTGGGCAGAGATTTGTTTGACGCGAGCGGTAACTTCAGCTGGAGTGCCGGCACCTTCAATGATGGTCGTTTCGTCTTTGTTGGCGATCACACGGCGGGCTGAGCCAACCACATCAAGCTCAACGTTCTCGAAGGTCATACCACGGTCTTCGGTAATGACGGTGGCACCGGTCAGGATAGCAATGTCTTGCAGGATATCCTTGCGGCGGTCGCCAAAGGCCGGCGCCTTAATAGCGACGGTGTTGAATACGCCCTTGAGACGGTTAAGAATCAGCGTGCCCATAGCCTCGCCTTCGACATCTTCGGCGATCAGCACCAAGTCTTTCTTGCCGGATTGAGCGACTTTCTCGAGCAATGGCAGGAACTCTTGAATGCTGGTGATCTTCTTGTCGGTAATGACGATAGCTGGCTTGTCATAGACTGCTTCCATGCGGGCTGTGTCGGTCACCATGTAAGGGCTGACGAAGCCGCGATCGAAGGTGAAGCCTTCCACGACTTCACTCTCCAGTAGCAAGCCCTGGCCTTCTTCGACGGTGACGACACCGTCTTTGCCGACCTTTTCGATCACGTCAGCGATCAGCTTGCCGATCTCGGCGTCACCCGCTGAGATGGTAGCTACTTCGGCCACGCGAGAGGTCTTGCCTTGGATGTCCTCAGCCATGCCTTCCAGCTTGGCAATAACTTCACTGGCAGCCGCTTCCAAACCTTTGCGAAGCAGCATTGGATTGTGACCAGCAGCAATCAGCTTGTTGGCTTCGTTGAGAATGTGGTAGGTCAAAACTGTCACGGTAGTCGTACCGTCACCGGCGACATCGTTCATCTTGCTGGCAGCCTGCTTGATCAGCTCGGCACCAACTTTGTAGCCCAGGGTCTCATCATCCTTGTCTTCCAGGTCCACACCTTTGGCGACCGTCACACCATCGTGAGTGACGGTTGGAGCACCAAACTGCTTGCTGATGACCACGTTACGCCCCTTGGGACCCATGGTGGTCTTGACTGCGTTGTAGAGAATCTCGGCACCGGCCAACACGCGGGCTCGGGCGTCTGCATCATAAAAAACTTTCTTAGCCATCTGTAAACTCCTATTTAACCGTCGCCAGGACGTCTTCTTCTTTGACTAAAATATACTCTTCGCTGCCGACTTTAACATCGGTGGTACTGTAGCTTTTGTAGACGATCCGGTCGCCAACTTTGACCTGCTTGGCTTCGGGTCCGACAGCCACAACCTTGGCGGTTTTTGGCTTTTCCTGGGCGTTGTCTGGCAAATACAAACCACTGGCAGTTTTCTTTTCGGCTGCTTCAGCCTGGGCCACGACGTAGTCGCCGAGCGGTGATAATGGTGCACTCATAGAATAGAACCTCCCTGAACGTTAGTACTCACAGCTATGCTCTCGCACGGCACACCTGTTTCTAGCACTCATGATACCCGAGTGCTAACGCCGGGTCAAGCGCTGAAGGGCTTATGATTCAGATATGTGGAGACAGCCTTTTGGCCAGTACGGACGATAGACACTAGCCAGTGGGGGCATGGGCAGCTTGGTTCTAATGATGCTCTGTATGGCGTCAGCCGCTTTCTCGATATCAGTGGCAAAGCCAAAGCCAACTGCCGAGTGCTTGCCGGTAGTGTGGCAGTTACCCCTGTTGCCGGCCTCAGGCGCATCGTGTGCGGCGTAATAAGCTCGAACTTTGATCGGCGGATGCGAGCCATAGTTGGTTTTGAAGCCATCGCGTATGACGGCTTCGGGCGCCGCCAGAGCATGAATCTCCATGGAATCACGATACTCAAGCATCTCCGGCTTTTCGAGGAGCGTGGCACACCGGCCCTGCATTTGCGTGCCAGTGACGAGCCAGTCATCACCCACTGCCACAAGCGTGTCTTCCGGTGCGGCCGTCAACTGCTGTGTGTCGTGTACCACTCGCCGTTCCAGACTTCCGTCATCGTGGGCGCACAGCAAACTCAGGATCCGATCCGTGACGAAGGTATCGCTCTTCGGTAGAACGCGTGCCATGCCGGTCTCGGTATTCGGATTTGAGGCGATCAATATTTGCCGTTTGGAGTCAGCCTCCAGGAATGACTTCCAGAAAACGGCAAGACCCACCGCGGCAGTTATGAATTCTTTTTCACCGATAAATGTCAGGTTCTCGTGGATACTGGCAATCTTGGGAGCAACTTTCTGGAGGGCTCGTTTGCGGTCCCTGCGGATGGTGCCATCTTCGTTGAGGGCCAGCCCGGTAACCCGACCGAGGAATTGATCGATGTCCCGCAAACCGTCAACCTCGCGCATTGACCACAGCCATTTGCCGCGATCAGGCACTTTGGCATACGATGACTGGCCATCGTACGCGAAGAGGGCTGTCCGGCTGTCGTCCTCGACCATTTCGGCAAGTGATGGCGTCCGGTCTACAAAGCCCTGACCGTACAAACGCGCCAGCACTCGGCCTTCATCATGGGTAGCTGGTGCGGTTGGCATAACCTCATCACCTGACAACGACCCCGTAACCTGTAGGGGTACATCAACTACGATGGATAGCTCGTCGCTCGGTGCAGTTGCTAGTGCCAACCAACCGTCTACGAGCGCTGTTCCCTGCTCAGATTGAGGCAGCAGTAACTCCCTGGCATCTAAGGTTCGCCCGCCAGAAAATGCTCCTGCCTGCTCATAGCCGCGTAAGTCAATTATGTTTTCTCGACGCATTTTTGTGCCTACTGCTCTTTTCTAAAGCATACTACTTGTTGGCTGGTAAATCACGCAGTTCGTCACGAGTCTCCATCAGAATCTTTCCCAACCAGTTCTCGCCTTTCTGGCTGAACGGCGGACAGACGCCAAAGAACCGGTCGCCCCAATCATTACCTTCGACCAACTGTTGGCTGCCAGTAGCGATCAATAGTTCGGCCAAGTCCGGGTTGAGCGTAAACTTCTGCCACACGTAACCTCGCATAACATCCAGTCTAACTTCATACCAATCGGGACGAATCGGCACACCAGACTCCTTGAGCTCTCGTGACATACGACGCGCCAGATGACCGGTCGGGGTAATCAATATATCGTGGCGAGCCGAACGATCAGTGAATTTATCGGCCTGATAACCGTGTTCGACCGTAGGGACTTCTATACCTTCTGGTAGCACAAGATTGCCCACGCGCTGACGGAAGAAATTGTTGAGATAGCGGTTCTCGCCTTCAAATTGTTCAATTGCCATATGCCATCCTAGGACACCAAAACTTTATCTAGATTATCCTAGCATATTTTTACAGATTTGTCCATTGGTTATGCTTACGCTGCCGTTGGATCTTCGAAGGCAGTTACTTCGGGGTAACAAGAGTGGCGCCAGGCGTTGGTGGCAACATATTGTCGACAACCCCACCGACTGGTGCTGGACCGGTTGGGAACGTGTCGGGAGTCGGCGTCGAAGTAGGCTCTGCCGTTGGCGTGGTGGTTACTTCCACTTGGCGCAACTCGGACTTACCTGCGTTTTGTGTGAGCTGATCATAAGCCACTACCCCGCCGCCTAGCAATATACCGGCAGCTGCAAGGCCAAGCACGCGGGCTCGGAGACTCGAACGAGCTGCTTCTTGAGTGGTGTCGGGTGTAAGAGGTGCTTCTGACATAACAAGCATAGTATACTACTAATGCTTCTCAATGTCAAGTCTATCAGGTGTGGGACAGGAACCGGCTGTTAGCGGTGTTCCAGTACTTTGCCAGCCAGCCGGTGGCGCCAGCCGCCCGGAAGTACGTGTCGTTGCCACAGTCAAAACGCCATAGGTAAGCAACGTTCGTGCAGCGCGTGAACATGGCGTGCCCAGAGCCATCGGCATAGCACATGACGTCGTGCTGGTCGTAACAATGCAGGTTTGGTGTGCTATAAGGTGCGGCTACAGGTACGTAAGTCCCGTAGACATGGCCCAAGACAGCCCCCATGGTGTGCATCAGTTCGTGCGGTTCATCGTAGTTCCAGCAGGGGTACCAAGATAGGGCGAACAGATTTCCGCTGTTATTGCCATTGTCTTGAGTTGGCCGAGCATCGAAAGATACGTCACCATAGCCACAGGCCGTACCGCCTTCAATTTCCACCAGATACTTGCGGGCCAGCGAGCTATAGCCCTTGGCTCGTAGCTGACTCTCTACACTGGAGTAGCTATTGATGTTCGTGGCGCTGAGGGCGACGGCTGGGATCGACAAGGCACAGGCGCTGTTGGTAACAAACCGCACGTTTCGCACTCCCCCGCTGGCCACACCACTGTTGTGAAAGACGGCGTTGACTCGACGCATGATCGCTTCCAGGCCGGCTCGTCGGGCGCTGAGGTTATTGGTATGGCCACTTACGTAGGCATAAATCACCTGCACACGGTAGCCATCAGTACCGGTCCCAACGCATGGCCAGTTCACCGGCTTAACCGCGCAACTGGTCGATGACATGCACATACTGTTACGACTTTGGACATCATCGGCGCCGCCAACTGGGTTCTGGACTACACTGGAGTCAGAGGACTCAACAGGCGTGGAAGCATCAGCAGCGGCGATATTAGCCAAGTTGGCATCGACACCCTTGGCTCGCTCACGCACATCCACACCTTCTGGTCCTGGATCAGGGTGAGTGCAGATCTTTTGGCCGTTACTATCGACACCATCGGTTTCGTACACTCCCTTACAGGGGCCGGTGGTAGCTTCGTGGTGGCCAGCGTTGACCAGGCCACGGGCCGGGTTATCAACCTCAGCTTCGCCTTGGCTGGTGTTCGGTAGGGCAGCTCCAAAGGCCAGAAGGTAGGTGCCAACAGCTGCCACCAGTAAGATCACAACAAACTTGGCACTCTTGTTGGCGCTGAACCGCTGCCAATATGAAGCCTGCCGTTTGCGGGTGGGTTTCTTCGAAACTTTTGTAGAACGAGTCGTTTTCTGGGCCATTATTTCTCTCAAATAAAGACGCTTATGATACTGCTGCCATGGTGCGCCGAATTGTGCCAGCTGTCAATATCAATACATCGACCACTGTCCAAGCATAAGCGGCGTGATACAATTTTTACGATGAAACCTGACCATGTCACGCTGTTCGGAGTACCATTGGACCTCGGCGCCAAAAACCTGGGCGTAAGTATTGGACCCGATGCCTTTCGTCACCAAAAGATTGCTGAGAAGCTGGGCTCTGTTGGCTTCCAGGTGCATGACAGCGGCAACATTAAAGTCCGCGACCATACTGAGATTGAAGTCGGCAGCCCGCGGCTACGCTACCTGGATGAGATCGTGCGCGTCAACCGAGAGGTAGCCGAGCGCACTGAAGCTGCGCTGCGGGATGGCAACCGGGTAGTTGTGCTCGGCGGTGATCATTCTATTAGCCTTGGCGCTGCTTCTGGTGCGTCGGTGGCTTTGGCTGGCAATCTGGGCCTGGTGTACTTCTCGGCTCACGGTGACCTGAACACCGACCAGACAACTCTGACCGGGAACATCCACGGCATGCAGTTGGCTGCCCTGCTCGGCCTCGGCCATCAGGACCTCGTGCAACTTCATAACCCGCAGACCAAGCTTGATAAAGCCAACGTGCTGCACATTGGCGGCAGCAATTTTGACCCCTTGGAGCTTGACCTCATCGAGCGCGAACACATTCACATGTTCACACTGTTTGATCTGTTGAGTAACGGTCTGGCAGCAGCTTTTGCCAAGCTGGATGCCATCATGGCTCAGGTACCGAACGTCTGGGTCAGTCTTGATGTTGATGTCATCGACCGCTTGTACGCCCCGGGTGCTGGTATGCCGAACAACAAAGGCCTGACCTATCGTGAGATCTCTGCCCTGGCCGAGTACGTCGGCAAGCACAGCAATGTCGTCGGCCTGGATCTGGTGGAATACAGCCCGCTCCAGGACGAACAGCGTAAGACCGCTGAGCTTGGTATTGAGCTGATTACGACTTTCTTGGGTAAAAACTACAGCTGGTACAGCGGTTACCTTGAAGAAAATCGGATCGGTTAGTTTATTTCTTCAGCTGTTTGAGGGCTTGGCGGGCGGTAGCAATTTCGTCCCATGGGTGTTCGCCATCGGCTCGCTCAATGGTCTTTTCGTGACCTTTACCGAGCAGCAGCACCGTGTCGCCCTTTTTGGCGCGTTTTAGGGCAAATGCAATGGCTTCGGTGCGATCGTGCACCAGAAATAGGTCTGTGCCCTGCACTTTTCCGGCTTTTTCGGCGCCAGCGGCGATTTCCTGCATAATGGCCTGTCCGTCAATGTCTCGATCATCTTCTTCGGTAAGGACAACCTCGTCGGCATACTCACCGGCCAGCTGGCCTTGCACGGCCCGCTTGGCTTCATCGCGGCGGCCAGCACTGCCAAACATCACGATCAGTTTGCCTTTGACTACTGGCCGGAGGTCTTTGAATAATTTTTCGAAGCTGTCGGGCGTGTGAGCGTAGTCAACGATCACATCAAAGTCCTGGCCCTCGCTGAGTGTCGCCATCCGTCCCTCGACACCTTTGAGTGCGGCAATTCCCTGCTCAATCTGTGCCTTAGTAAGTCCAAGGGCCCGGCCGACACAGACTGCCGCCAGCGCATTCTGCACATAGAACGTTCCGGGAATATTAATGCGGATCTGGTAGGTTTCGTCCGTGGCTACGGCCGTGAAGTTACTGCCCGTTGGCGATAACTCGAGCTTTTCAACGCGCACATCGCCTTGGCTCATGCCATACAGCATCGGATGTGGCGTGGTTTCGGCGAAGTAGGCCCCGTTCGGGTCATCAGCATTGCCAATGCCGACCTGCAGGCCTTTGCGATTGCGGGCAGCACGTTTGAAGAGCAGTCGCTTGGCTTCAACATAGCGTTCAAAAGTCTTGTGATAATCCAAGTGTTCGTGCGTCACATTCGTCATAACCGCTACTGAATATGGCACGCCGTAAAGCCGATGCTGCGCCAACCCCTGACTGGTCGATTCCAGCACCAGCCAGTCTATCTGCTGAGCTTTCATCCACTTCAGGCGCCGCAGCAATTCTGGCACAGGCACATTGGTGTAATGCTGCACCTGGTTCTTGATGTCGTCGTTAACACCGTAAGCCACAGTCGTCATGATGCCAGTCTTGTAACCTGCCTCAACCAGCATCCGGTGAATGATAAATGAGGTTGAGGTCTTGCCGTTGGTCCCTGTCACTCCGATGACATGCAGGCCGCGCGCCGGGAAACCGGCCTTGGCGTGCCGCAGACTGGCCTCGACCAGGTGGCCAGTTGGTTCGACTTTTTCGAAGACGGCCTTGGGGATGAGCTTTTTGACGATTTTCCGTGGATTCATGTGCTTCCAGTATAAAGCACCACTCAGCTTTGCTTTATACTGTAGGCGATGAAGATTCTTGGGATCGAAACCAGTTGTGATGAGACCGCGGCTGCCGTCGTAGAAGATGGCCACCACCTGCTGAGTAGTGTGGTGGCCAGCAGCGCCGACATTCACGCCCAGTATGGCGGTGTCGTTCCAGAGGTCGCAGCCCGCAGCCACATCGAGGTAATTATCCCTGTTATTCAACAAGCTTTGGATGAGGCTGCCTGCACTTGGGATGATATCGACGGCCTGGCGGTGACCTACGGTGCCGGGCTGGGCGGCAGTCTGCTCATCGGTGTCATGACTGCCCGGACACTGGCTATCATCTTTAAAAAGCCGCTGTACGCTATCAATCACGTTGAGGCGCATGTCTATGCCAACTTCCTAACTGACACTTCCCTGCCGGATTACCAGGTACGCACCGTTCAGCCGGAGTTTCCAATGCTGGCGATCATCGTTTCCGGTGGTCATAGCCAGCTGGCGCTGTTCCGTGACCACTTTGACTACACCTTGCTCGGGCAAACCCACGACGATGCCATCGGTGAGGCCTTCGATAAAGTGGCCAAGATCATCGGCCTGCCCTACCCTGGCGGTCCAACAGTGGCCAAACTGGCAACCGAAGGTGATCCTCAGGCTTTTGCCCTGCCCAAAGCCAAGGTCGCCAAGTACGACTTCAGTTTCTCCGGCGTCAAAACAGCCGTTCTGCGGCAAGCACAAGCAGCAATCGGTGAAGATTACAGTTTTCCGTCTACAAAGCTGCCAGAGCGGCTGTCTGAAGCTCAGAAACGTGACATTGCGGCCTGCTTCCAACGAGTAGCCGTCGAGACCGTCATCGACAAAGCTAAAACAGCCTATCAGGAGTTCTCGCCCAAGTCCGTGGTTGTAGCCGGTGGCGTGGCAGCCAATCAGGAGTTACGGCGCCAATTGACCGCTGCCCTACCCTTGCCGCTGGAGTTCCCTGACCTCAAGCTCTGTACCGACAATGCCGCCATGGTGGCGACACTCGGTTGCTTCAAGGCCCAGCACAATCAGCCGACGGCCGATCCCTACACGCTCGAAATTCAGCCTAGTCTCTCGATGTAGTTTGCTTTTTGTTCGATATTTCGTGCCTGACAACAGAGGTGATATGATGGATTGCATATGAGATTGCCAAAAGTTTATGAGGCCAGCAAGTACGAGGACGACATCTATGCGCTCTGGGAGAAGAGCGGCGTGTTTACGGCTGATCCGAAATCGGGCAAGGAGCACTACAGCATCAGCATGCCACCGCCGAATGAAACTGGCACCCTCCACATCGGTCACGCGCTATTTATTACACTCCAGGACATTCTGGCCCGGCACGCCCGCCAACAGGGAAAAGACGTACTCTGGCTGCCCGGAACCGACCACGCCGCTCTCCCGGTCAATGCCATTATTGAGAAACAGCTCAGCGAAGAGGGAACCAGCAAGCATCAGATTGGCAGGGAAGCGTTTCTGGAGCGCACCAAGGAGTTCGTCGGCACTAGTCGCGAGACGATTAACGGCCAGATTCGGGCTATGGGCGCCAGTGTTGATTGGACCCGCAGCCGCTACACCCTCGACGACGCCCTGAACCGCTGCGTTAATGAAACGTTCGTAAAAATGTACCACGACGGCTTGATCTACAGGGGTCATCGTATCGTTAACTGGGATCCCAACTTGGAAACTAATGTGTCTGACGACGAGGTGGCTTACGTTGAGACACCGGGCAAGTTCTACACCTTCCAGTATGGGCCGTTCCAGATCGGCACTGCCAGGCCGGAAACTAAGTTTGGTGACAAGTATGTCGTCGTTCACCCCGAGGATAAGCGCTACGCTCAGTATCAACATGGTCAACAGTTCAGCGTGGAATGGATTAACGGTCCGATTACCGCCACGCTCATCAAAGACGAGGCCGCCGACCCGGAGTTTGGCACCGGCGCCATGACCATCACCCCTTGGCACAGCCAGGTGGACTTCGAGATCGCCGAACGGCATAACCTCGAGAAGCAACAGATCATAGACTTTCACGGGAAATTACTGCCCGTCGCCAAAGAATTTGCCGGCCTGTCCATCGAAGAAGCACGGCCCAAGATTGTCGATAAGCTGAAAGGCAAGGGGTTACTACTCAAGATTGATGAAAACTACGTCCATAACGTGGCCATCAACGACCGCGGTAAGGGAGTGATCGAGCCACAGATCCGTCTGCAGTGGTTTGTTGACGTCAACAAGCCGGCAGTCGACTGGAAAGGGAAGCAGTGCAGCCTGAAAGAGGTCATGCAGACCGTCATCCGAGACGAGGACATTGAACTTATTCCCAAGCGCTTCGAGAAGACTTACTTCCACTGGATCGATAATCTGCGTGATTGGTGCATCTCGCGACAGATCTGGTGGGGACATCGCATTCCGGTCTGGTACCGGCAAGCGACCGACGGCAGGGAAGAGACCTACGTTGGCGTCCAGCCACCAACTGATCACAGCGAAGGTTGGCACGAATGGGAGCAAGATCCAGACACGCTCGACACCTGGTTTAGCAGCGCCCTGTGGACCTGGAGCACGCTGATCGACCCGGCCTTGGCGCAGAATTACGAATTGAATCTTGGCGACCTGCTGGCCCAGAGTCAGGACTTCCAGACCTACCACCCCACCAGTGTCATGGAGACTGGCTGGGATATCTTGTTCTTCTGGGTCGCCCGAATGATTCTGGCCACGACCTACATGACCAATCAGGTGCCGTTCAAGCAAGTCTACCTGCACGGCTTAGTACGTACCGAGGATGGCAAGAAAATGAGCAAGAGCAATCCAGAGACCATCATCGATCCATTGGAAGTCATTCCCGAATATGGCACCGATGCTTTACGCTTCGCACTGATCCAGGGCATGTCGGCAGGCAATGACCAGCGCCTCGGGCGCAGTAAGATCATCGCCAATCGTAACTTCGCCAATAAGCTGTGGAACATCGCCCGATACATCGAGGATACCATCGGAGAGGAAGTAAATCGTCCAGACTTGAAGCTCGTCTCAGCGGCCGATCATTGGATAGTGGACAAATTACGAACATCGCAGGATAAGATTGGAAAAGATCTCGACGAGTTCCGCTTCAGCGAAGCCTACGAGACGCTGTACCACTTCGTGTGGGATGACCTGGCCGATTGGTATGTCGAAGCCAGCAAGGTAGAGCCTAACAAACCCTTGCTGGCCTATCTGTTGGAGAACGTCTTGCTACTGGCTCACCCCTTTGCGCCATTTGTCACCGAGACCATTTGGCAGACGTTGGCTTGGGAGAACGACTCCGTCCTAGCCGGCAAACCCCTGCAGAAAATCGTCAACAGTGATGCCAAGCAGGCCAAGGACTTTGCTGAACTCCAGGCCATCGTCAGCGAGACGCGGGCCATCACCAAAGTCCTCAAGGTCAGCGACGTGACACTGTATTACAGCAACGCGCCATTCCTGGAGCAGAACGCCACCATCATCAAGCGTTTAGGCCGGTTGCTCGCTATCAAGCAAGTGACGGACGGTGGACAGGGCCTGAGCCTCACCAGCACCAAGTACGACTGCTGGTTGGACATCGACAGTCGGACCGCCCAGAGCTACCTCAAGGAGGTTCAGGCCAAGCATGGTCAACAGCTGGCGCTTATCGACCAACTCAAGGGTCGCCTCAGCAACGACAACTACGTCAAAAACGCGCCGAAGCAAGTAGTCGACCAGACCAAGGAACAACTTGCCGAAGCCGAAGCGCTACTCAAAACCCTCGAGTTGGAAATCCAGCGCTTCAATGTGATCAAACCTACTGAAAAATAACATCTTATTGCCGTTCCAAATAAAATCGTTAGGGCGCACTAGTTAACTGGCTGGCTCCAGGGCGTCGCGCACTCGGACGACTGACTCTTCCGGTCGAGCGTCGTCAAACCACAGCGTGTGCCAACCTTCGCGCTCGGCAGCCATCAGGTTGACCCGCGAGTCATCGATCAACAGGATCTCATTGGCCGGTACGCCGGCTCGCTCTTGGGCAATTTCATAAATCTTAGCTTCTGGCTTGATGGCCGCCACCTCTGATGAATCGATGACCGCATCATAGGCAAGATCTGGCAGCTGGTTGCCGCGGCGCATGGCACTTAGCAGGCCGGGCATAATGTTGGTCAGCAGGCCGATCTTGTAGCGTTCGCTGGCCCAGTGCAACACTTCCTGCATCTGTAAGATGGGCTCGACGGTCTCCAGATAGTACTTCTGCCAGTCAACGGTCTCCACACCAAGCCGTTCGGCCAGTTTGGTGTTAAAGTCACTGATGCTCATGATGCCGCGGCAGACATCGTCGTTGAAGTGCCAGAAGGCTGTTTCCACAGCGTCAGACGGTGCTCCCGTGGCTTGGGCCAACTGGGCGAAAGCCCGCTGGTAGAAGTGCACCAGACAACCGTTAACATCGAAGTACACGAAGCGTACGCCACTCTTGGTCTGCTGCAAGGTACGGTCAGGGGTTACCGGCCTACCGGTACCGACCAGGGCGTCGAGACTGCTTCCCAGGGCGCCAGCGATAGCCTGCACGGTGAAGATCGAGGGTGCCTTAATGGCTCCGCGCTCGATCTTTGTCAGAGTCGAGAAACTGAGGTTGGCTTTCTGACAGAGCTGTTGTTGCGTCAAGCCAGCAGCCTGGCGTGCCCGTTGTAACTGCTTACCCAACCCAACCTCATCCATGGCCATATCATACCAGTGGGCCGGCAGAAAACCAAGCCATAGTTAGTACTAAACGGCTACTAGTGGGGGATGATAAACCGCAGCACAGTATAGAAGAATATCGTACTGAGCACGAAGATGGCACCAAGAATGGTCACCACGCTCTTTTGGTCGTTATAGCCGACCCGGCGACCAACCCTTGAATACGCCCAGGCAGTGATCCCAGCTCCAAAGGCAACAGCAATCCAGAAATTCATACCGCTTATTGTAACTTAAAACTTCAGCTTCTCAGCCATTTCCGCCAGGGCGGTATGATCCGGCTCAGCGTTGGGGTCGGGGATGTGGCGTGATTCTTCGGTAGTTGAGAAAGGGAAGACATGGACGTGAGCATGCGGCACATCAACTCCCAGAACCATTTCACCGACGTACGGTTTGCTCGTAACTTCTTTCAGTCGCAGCGCTACTTTGCGAACCGTCGACATGACCGCTTGGTAGTCAGATTCGGTGAGTTGCCAGACGAACTCCACCTGCTTCTTCGAAACGACTAGTACGTGACCGGGCGTCTTGGGATGAATGTCGAGGAAGGCGTAGGTATGCTCGTCCTCATAGATTTTGTGGGAAGGGATCTCTCCCTTAATGATTTTGGTAAATATGGTGTCCTGCATACTCTCAGTATAGCTGAACACACTGGCGTACAGTTCCTGTGGAAGATGGTTACAAAATTTGGCTGGCTTCCTTTACAATGGGGTCATGATTTGGTTGCGCAAAGGAGTTGTACATCTGTTGGCCTTGCTTATGCTTTTTGGGCTGCTGGGTACGGCCGTCTCAACGAGTCTCAATCTGAACCTTTCGTCACCGACTAAGCTCGAAACCTGGCTGGACCAGAGTAAGCTCTACGATCATTTTGTGGCCCAAGCGGTCAACCAGGCTCAGAAGTCAGCCGACAACCAGAACGAAGGTGCCGACAGCGTCTCACTGAGCGATACCGCCGTGCAACAGGCTGCTGATGACGCTTTTTCGCCAGCCCTGTTAAAACAGAGTGTCAACACTTTCCTGGACAGCAATTACTCATGGCTACAGGGCAAGACGGACAAACCGAGCTTCAACATTGATCTGACGAACGCCAAGCAAACCTTTGCCCAGCAAGTTGGTGCGTACGTAAAAACTCACCTGGCAACCCTCCCGGTGTGTACACAGCAGCAGCTTTCCCAGATTGATATTCATAATTTTGACCCGTTGAACGTACCTTGCCGCCCATCGACCATTGACCCGGCCGCCGAGGGTCAGCAAGTCACTCAGAAGATGGAAACCGGTGACTTCTTGAGCAATCCAGTCATTACGCCCGAGTCTATCAACCCCAACCAAACTGGTGACAGCAAACCGTACTACACCAAGTTAAGTTTTGCGCCCACGCTGTACAAATATGGAGTAAGGCTTCCGTGGGTCCTGGCTGTCATTTCGCTGCTCCTGGCGTTGGCCATTGCGTTCATCGCGCCGACTCGCCGCAAAGGGATCCGCCGCATTGGCTCAACATTATTGGTCGCCGGTCTACTGCTCGTCTTAGGTAAGTTTGCCGCTGATGCGGTGTTCACCAGGGTGCAAGCCAAAGCCTTCAACAACGCCAGCGTTGGCCAGATCCAGCAGTCACTGACGATCTTTGCTCACACCGCTGAGTCAGAACTGGTGAAAATTGATCTGTACTTCGGCATATTATTCATCGTGCTGGCCATTGTCTGTTTCGTGATCGTCGCTCGGAGCAGGGAAGCAAAGCAAGCCATGGGGCCGACAGCAAATACACCGAGGCCAACAGCGAGCACTGAAAACGCCGTAGCAAGCACTCCCAAACCAGTTGCCAGTCGACCGAAGGTCAGCCTCGACGGTATCGGGCCAGCCAAGCCAACGACCGCACCTCCGTTACCAAAGGCTAAGTCAATCGCCGTCAGCAGCGAAAAGTCCAAGACTCGCAAACCACCACGCCTCGTACAGTAGACAACCAGTCAGTTTACACACAGTGAATCTTACAAACCCAGCGGTCAGTCTTCTGGAGACGCACGGTAGGCGGCGGTTGTTTTTGCTCGATCGTCGAAGTAGCGACTATAGTGGGATTCCAACTCTGCGCTGATACCCGGAAGCTCGGAACCAATGAAAGAGTGGGCTTCATTGTAATAATCTGCCTGGTCATAGCCCTGCAGCTCTTTGGCAATACTGGCCGCTGCCGGCTTGGCCATTTCAGCTTGCAGCAGCGGCTCTAAGTCCTGTTTCTCACTGGAGCTCAGTCGACTGTAGGCAGCATGCAACATCTCATGGGCAGCCGTCACGGTCGTGCGGTTCGCCTCGGTCTGATTGGCTGGCTGTAACAGATAGATCTTGCGGCCTTCGATGCACCCCAGCTTCTCAACGCTGCACAGACTATCAAGCTCTGACTGTGACACGATCTGTGGCTCGAAGCGATAGAACAGCTGTCTGCCGGTTTCACTCATTCCGGCAGCGTCAGCTAACTGAACGATGTCAGTCGGCGGACTATATTGTTGTTGGTGCCACCAATCACCGATCGCCTGGGCATTCCGAGCCGCAAAGAAGCCGACGACCAGTACGATGAGCAGAATGAGTAAGTCGAGTTTTTTGCGCATGTTTTCTCCTCGCAGGATAACAGACGCGGCCATTCCTGCTCAACTTTAGGCCACGCTGTGGCTCTCCGACAAACGCCTAGGCTACCCAGTAGTCGTTGGCGAATAACAGTAGTGACCAGGCAAGTAAGAATGTACTACTTGCGATATACAGTGACTTTGTCAGCTTTGGAGCGCTGAGCTCACCAAATATTGCCAGGCCCAGAAATATCGGTAGCAGGCTCAACGTGAAGCGATTGACACTCAAGAAACTACCGGAGGCTAAAGGCAGCAAAATGAAAGCCAAGCTATAGATAAAGTAGGCCTTACCGAGGTGCCTCCATACGCTCCAGAGCCCAGCGACCCAGACTGCCACAAACCAAATGTACATTGGTCGAAATGACGAGACCAGATTATGGATCAGGCTGCCGCTCAATCTGCCCCAATCTTGTTCGGCGCTTAGAAATTCAAAGGCCGAGCCGTAGTGAATACTGAGAAACACCATGTACGCCAACAACCCGGCAGCCCCGACAAACGCCGGTATCAGCTTTTGCCAGTGCCTGTCCTTTTTCACAAGCACGTAGTCCGCCAGGAAATAGAGACACAGAAGTAGTCCTTGGTCTCTAGTGGCAGTCGCCAGCGCAGCCAGCACTGCAGCAGGGAGGTACTGTCTCTTGCGATAGGTTAGAAGAGCGCTGGCCGTCAGTACGATAAATAGTGATTCGGTGTACGGCGCGGCAAGATAGAAAGCAGTAGGGAAAAGGGCCATTATACCAAGTACCAGCCAAGGCGAAACAGCAAGCTTCCGCTGTTTTAACTCCAGCGCTGCCCACTTATAAATAGCAATTGCAGCCCCACACAGTGACACCCAGGAAACAACAAATCCTGACCAAGCGTAAGGAAGCTTGGTTACGGCATGAGTGGCCCGGATTGCCAGCGGGTACAGGGGCATAAAAGCCGCGTCGCTCGGATCACGGTAGCCGTCTTCGGCTATCTGATTATAATGCCCGGCATCATAGCGATTCAGCGAATTAACGATCGACTGTGTTGATACCGGAGAACCCAGTCCCATCGGCGCTCCGCCGGCAGTGCCAAAGTCCCACACCAGCCCATTGGCATATACCGCGGCAGCCAAGGTAAAGGCTATGAAGAGCAGCGTCGCTATGAAGATACTGGCACTGTTATACTGCTTGATAAATATTTTGAGCCGCCTCAGTAAGGCAGTACTCTCAGTGCTCAAACGTGCCGAAAAGCTCATCTCAATAACACCCTCTACAATCATGCGCATTATACAGACTTGTAAGCCGGCCGAACACTCGTGATCTGCCGCGGTGTCCGTGATCGGCAGCTGGCGGAGAGAGAGGGATTCGAACCCTCGGTACGGTTGCCCGCACAACGGTTTTCGAGACCGTCCAGTTCAACCACTCCTGCATCTCTCCGTAATCTAGCTATTCTACCAGATTAGTGAGGGCTTTTGCGGCCAGCACAGAAATCGTCCTTAGGCCTAGCCAGAAACAGATAAATGTGCTAAGATTACCCCTGTTACTCAAAAAAAGCGTTTACCAAAATTGCAATCCAAGGAGCATTAGCGACTGAATGCAATTTTGAGAGGACGACCGTAGCCGTAAGTCGAAGCTTTTGGTGAAAGCCAAAACGAGACAGAGGCGTACGGAAGGACGAGCACCCGTAGCTCAGCTGGCGTTGGCGAAGCCGACACATTCGTGTAGAGAATCATTGCTCTAGCCAGCGAGAACAGACTAAAAGTGCTGGGTACCTTACAATTAAAGTAGCATGTGCACCCGTAGCTCAGCTGGATAGAGCGTTGGCTTGCGGAGCCAAAGGTCGTAGGTTCGAATCCTGTCGGGTGTACCAAAGTAAGAGCCCTAGCATAAGCTAGGGTTTTTGCTTTGGTAGGTTCGTGTCAGCGAACACGGACCGTAGGGTTCGATCACAAGGAGCTCACGCAGGAGCTTGCTCCGAGTAAGCGACACAGGGAGTAGCGAAGCGTTCATCCTGTCGGGTGTACCAAATTTGTAACCTTGAAAGCCCTTCGGGGCTTTTTTGTTATCATAAGCTTAATGGACAAAGCAATCGCAGCCAGCAATCTGCAGGTGATCAAGGGTGGGCAAACCATTCTGAATGATCTGAGCTTCACACTGCCCGCTGGCAAGATCATCGGCTTGCTTGGACCATCAGGAGCGGGGAAAACCACGCTGATCCGGGCAATTGTCGGGCGTCAAAGCCTGGACAGAGGCTCACTGGAAGTCCTCGGCCAGTCGGCCGGGGCCGCAAGCTTACGGTCACAAATCGGCTATATGCCCCAGTCGCCAGCGGCGTATGCCGACCTGTCGGTGCAACAGAACCTGGAATACTTCGCCCGCATGAACGGCCAAGCCGACAACCGCGTTAAGGCAATTATCCAACAGGTTGGACTGGGCAATCAGATGCATCAACTGGTTGAGAGTCTATCCGGCGGCCAGAAGTCTCGTGTATCACTAGCAGTCGCTCTCTTGGGCAAGCCAGCGCTGTTAATCTTGGATGAGCCGACCGTTGGTGTCGATCCAGTTCTCAGACAGCAGCTCTGGGGACTGTTCAGCGACCTGGCCAAGGCCGGCGCCACGCTTGTAGTCAGTAGTCACGTGATGGATGAAGCCGACCGCTGCGACGAACTGCTGCTGTTGCGCGACGGGCAGCTACTGGCTTACGGCACGCCAGCAGAGCTGAAACAACAGACCAAGACCAAGACTATTGAGGACACCTTCCTGAAGCTGGTGGAGCAGGGAACATGAGTCTGACGAGAGCTTTTGCCACCAGTCAGCGGGTGCTGCGGCAGCTGTCGCATGATCATCGTACGCTCGGCTTGCTGTTCGTTGTGCCGCCGGTGTTAATCACCCTGTTGAAATACGTTTTTAGCAACGACCTGTTGTTCGGCCAGTTGGCGCCGATGCTTCTCGGCATTTTCCCTTTGATCATGATGTTCTTGGTGACCTCCATCACCACTCTGCGCGAACGGCGCGACGGCACCCTCGACCGGCTGATGACCATGCCAATGTCGAAGCTGGACTTCATCCTTGGCTACGCGCTGGCCTTTCTTATCTTGGGATTTGTTCAGGCCTCAATTGCCTGTACGGTCATGCTCGGCCTATTGCACGTCACGGTTTACGGCGGCACGCTGCCGGTGCTGGTTGGGGCTATCGCGGCCGCCTTCTTGGGCACCTCTGTCGGCCTTTTCACCAGTGCCTTCGCCAACAGTGAGTTCCAGGCCATCCAGTTCATGCCCGCCTTCCTGTTCCCACAGCTGCTGACTTGCGGCCTATTTGTGGCGCGCGACCACATGGCTCAGGCTCTTCAGTGGTTTGCCGATGTTATGCCGCTGACCTACAGCGTAGATGCTATGAAACAGGTTACGTCCCACCCCACCTGGACAACAGCACTGACACACGATCTACTGATCGTCCTCGGCTATGGCCTGGTAGCACTAGTCCTGGCGTCAGCAACTATCAGGCGCCAGGACTAGGTGCTATACTCCGATTATGAACTTACCGAGTAACTGGAACTGGCACCAAAAGCACAAAGCGAGCCTGTCGGTCGGTGATCGCGCAGCCGACAAAGTGCGCAACGGCATGGGCAGCTGGGGATTCGTCTTCACATTCGTCAGCTTCATGGCAGTCTGGGCATTCTTGAATAGCGCTGATGGTTTCCGTCACTGGGACAAGTATCCGTTTATCCTCTTGAACTTGTTCCTGTCGATGTTAGCCGCCCTGCAGGGCGCGATCTTGTTGATTGCCGCCAAGCGAGCCGATGCCATCAGTGCCGCTATGGCCGAGAACGACTTTCACACCAATGTAGAAGCCAAGAAAGAGGTTGAAGAGCTGATGGCCATCAACCGGGAACAACTTGCCCTGATCAAAGAGCTCGTTAGAGACCTCGAAAAAGCCAAGCACCTCAAATAATCACAACGTTGTGGGAAAATTAACAGCGTGCACTCAGGCAGGCAGGCTATGCTGGCAGTGGTGAGAGTTAGGGGAGGATATTGGTATGACTACCGAACAGACACCGCGTCATCGTGTCGCAGCCAGACAGCGCGTCTGGTGGCGTGAGTACTTACAATAGATTTTTGGATTTCAGGGCGGCCAACCGTTCATCTGCCTTAGTGGGTTGGTCGTGTGTTAAGCTTCTTGGAAATAGCCGTTGACTACTGACAACGGCTATTTCGATTGCGTAGTACAGAATCTGAGCCTGTAGGTATATCCAGAACATCAGGCTGAGGGCGACTGCGAAGTAGCTGTACAAAGCACTGAGATTTTTAAGCTCGTGGGCTAACAGGTAGTTGCCAGCAAGCTGCAGGATCACCAGGCCGGTGGCGGCCACCATTGCGCCTGATCGAAGCTCCTTGGCTTTGACGTGTCGCGGCAGGCTGAAATTTATCAGAAACAAGAAGAGCCAGAACAGCATGACGATATTGAGTAGTACCGAGAGTGCCACGAATGCCAGACCATGACCGGCGGCAGCCGCAATGCCGGAGATGATCGAGGCGGCCAGGAAACCAAGGCCACCGATCAGTACCAAACCAAGGCTTCGGAACAAAGACCTGGGGAAGGTGTCAAACGACGACTTCTGCCCCAGCCAGATGTGTTGCACGCCATGTCGGAAGGAGTCGGCAACACCACGCGTACCGTAGAGCGAGATCAGAATGCTGGCCGCCAGAGCCAAGCCGTATTTGTGCAGACTATGGACGTGCGTAGCCAGCTGAGTGCCGAGCAGTGGAAAATAATTCGTCACTCCGTCAATGATGGTCTGCGACAGATGGGACTGGCTTCCGACCAGGTTGGTCGTCAAGGTCGTCAGCAACATAAGCAGCGGGAAAAAAGACAGGAAGGCATAGTACGTCAGCAAGGCCGCCCGCGTGCCGGCTTGATCGTCTCCGTACTTCTTGATAACCGCTACCGGGAAGCCGACCGCCTTGCGCCGTCGTTGGAATCTATCAAAGCGCTGCAGTGTTTGTTCAATCTGATTCATGAAAGTATTACAGCACACTCTGGCGCGGAGCGACAGTCAATCCCTTGAGTTTGCTCGCATTTTGTTTTGTGAGAAAGTTTACAGCTGCTTGCCAGCCATGAGCGTGATAATAAGCAGCACAAACATAAAAGGAGGGCATAATGTCCAGCGAAGAAGCCGAAGCACTGATGGAAGAGTTTGAAAGATGGGATGCCAAACAGGCAAAGCATGATTTCATCAGTCGAATGGAGCGTAAGCTCAGCCGCAAGGAGCGCAGTAGCGGCGCCTAAAATATCCTCACTTTGTACATTTGGACCCGTTCTGTCATCAGAGCGGGTCCGTTTCTTTTTTAGAAGCGGATTTTCTTGAGCAAGCGATCGACGGCGTCAAGATGGTGATCTTCGAATGGCAGCGCTGCCGATAGTACCGAAAGAATTGGGTCCTGGTCGTCCGGGTGATAGTAGATGGTCATCACCGGCATAAAGCGCTTGAGCGGCAGCAGATCGACACTGGGGATGGCCGCATCTTCATTGACTGAGAAGCAGCGGAACTCACTAAGTGGATAATATTTGTCGCCAATGCTGAAGCCACCACCATCGAGCTGGTATTGCAACTCTCGGGGTTTTCGAGCAGCATAGCCGCCAAAAACAGCAGCACATACGATCACCACCACGCACGAGATCACATCACGCGTTAACAGATAGGTCAGAACCGCTAGAAGGGCCGCAATGCCGGCAAGCGCCAAGTACCAATTAATGGACTTCTCATGAGCTATGTATTCTGAAGCTGTCCAGCCAATCGCCCCTTCATCCAGCGCCGCAAACTGTTCAGTCGTTTGATCTGGTGCTGCGGTGTCCTCAAAGGTAGTCGCATCGCTGACGACTGCAACCGGCATTTCGGGAGCGGCTGGGGGTGGCACGGGCGCACCACCGGGGGCAATAACTTGGCCCGGCTGTAGCTGGTCGCTGTCTGTTACTCCGCTGTCTGCTTGGTTGTCTTCCGCCTTAGCCATGAGCGTTATTGTAACCCAGTCAGAGGGGTAGGGCAAAAGGCTAGATTAAATAATAGTGGCCAGGCGTCGCTAGTGAAAAAATGTAAAACCCCGCGTGGTGCGGGGTCATACATTGGCGGAAGGGGTGGGATTCGAACCCACGGTACCATTGCTGGCACGACGGTTTTCAAGACCGTTTCCATCGACCACTCGGACACCCTTCCAGGCAAATACAATAATGGCGGAGAGAGAGGGATTCGAACCCTCGCGGGAGATTGCTCCCCCCTATCGATTTAGCAAACCGACCCCTTCAGCCACTTGGGTACCTCTCCGTATATGGACGCTGAAGTAAAACAGGAGAAATTATATCAGTTTATATCTGTTGAGGGAAGCGGGTTTACGGCTGGGCAAAGGCAACCGCCTCGACTCGGCGAGCGCCGGCACGTTTGCAGACCCGAGCAGCCGCCTCGAGCGTGGCACCGGTGGTTATGACATCGTCGACCAGCAGAATGCGCGCACCAGCCAGCGGCTTCGTGACTCTGAAGGCGTCTTCCAGCTGCCGCAGGCGCTCCCGGCGGCTGGCACCGACCTGATGAGCCAGGCCGCTGCGACGCAGGCAATCGAGGTAGGGAAGCTGTAGTTGCTGTGCCAGGGCTTGCGCCATGAGCTTGGCCTGGTCATAGCCTCGCTGCCGACAGCGACGTGTGGTCGTCGGCACCGGGACAACATACAAGCCTGCAGGATCAGCGATCGTCAGTCGACGACTCAGGCTGGTTGCCAGCTCAGCTGCAGCCGCCTGGGCACCATCAAATTTCAGGCTCCAGATGACAGTTTTGGCAGTCCCACTGTAATTCGTCCGAACTGTCACGGCATACAGCCGGCTTGAGCTGCGACAACTTGCGCAGGTAAGTCCACCCGGCGATCGCTTTCGACAGCGATAGCAGCGAGCGGGCAGTGCCGGTAAGCCCGACGCGCAATCTGGGCACAGCACGTAACCCTCCTGCCGGCAACCGCAGCAATTGTGAGGAGTTATACAACCGATAAGCCGATCAAACAGAGTCATGTTGTGTTTAATGTGTTGTAAATAGTGGTTTCGCGCATTGCACAGGCTTCGCCACCTAAGCTATACTGTGACTAATACAAAAATGCAATTCTCTTAAGTAATATTTAACTTCTGCGTCCGTATATCACCTATACAGGCCGCAGCTGATCAACCGGAGGGTAGTATGGCGCGACGGAATCGCGACGACGATTTGTTATTAGAAGAAGATGAATTAACTGCTGCATTTCTCGGTGATGAGCCGACAATGCCGGCTGAAGAATCAGAAGTTGCGGGAGTTTCACCAGTTGTTGAAGACGAGTGGGATGAGGACGAGAGTGTCCCTGGCCAATTGGCTGTCGACGTCTACGAAACCCGTGAGAAACTGTATGTGAAGGCTCGCACCGCCGGTGTGAACAAGAACGACCTCGATGTCAGCATCTCAGACAATCAGCTGACTATCCGTGGTACGCTCAGCTCTGGCGCCGAAGAAGGCGTCGAGAACTACTTCCTCCAGGAATGCTACTGGGGTGAGTTCTCTCGCACCATTGCGCTGCCAGTTCCAGTGAAGGAAGAAGAGATCGAAGCCGTACTCAAAGACGGTGTGCTGACCATCAGCTTTGGCAAGGTCCAGCAGGACACTGTCAAGAAGATCCAAGTCCTCTAGAACCAAAGCTTTGAGCATAAAAAAGACCCCTCATCCGAGGGGTCTTTTGTTAGACACAAGAACTACTAGAAGCTACTGCCAGAAGTGTTCGCCTGAGTGATCACCACCCGGACGATCAGCTGAGCCAATGCCACAATGATCAGGCCAACTAGGGCGTAGATCAAGGTGTTCTTGGCGTTACCAACCTTGCCAGAGTCACCACCAGAAGTGATGTAGCGGAAGCCACCGTAGATGATCATCAGCACTGAAGTGGCACCAACGATTATCGAGAACCACTTCGTGATGGTGGTTGCCAGGCCTTTGAGCCCGGTTGACGCATCACCTGAAGTTGAAGTACAGGTTGTACCCGAGCCGGTTCCGGCAGCTGAGTCTGCACCCTCACCAAGGCTCGATTGAATACCGGGGCTACAAGCAGCTGACGCTAAGCCCACACCGACACCACTCACCAGGCCCAAGCTTGGCACCAGCAGCAATGCGGCGAAGCTTGTGACGATAAAGTTCTTAATTTTTTTGATCATTTTTAGAATTACCTTTCTTTAACATTACTTAACTTATACTACAGCGTTGTCAGCGAATCAAGCGTCACCTCAGGTCACGCAAGCACTTAGGTCGTCAGTCGGATCCAGGTGGTGTTGGCCGGACGGACAACTGGTAGCAGCACCAGTCGTATCGTTCACGACGACCCGCACAATGACTTGTGCCAGAACCACAATAATGATGCCGACAAGCGCGTAGAGAATAGTGTTTTTGGCATTACCGACTTTGGCGGCCTCGCCGCCAGAGGTGATGTACTTGAAGCCACCGCTGATGATAGCAACTAGCGAGATCACCCCTACAAGAAAGCTTAGAATATTGACGATCGTGGCAACGGTGTTTTTGACGCCGGTTCCCGTACAGTCAGTGTTCGTGGTGTTCGCGCTAATGCCGGTCAGAACCTGTCCTTTGGCATCTGAATTTGTGCCCCCGCAAGCGGCACTGGCGACGGCGCTGAAGGCCAGCGCCGGTGACAGAACCAGACTCAGGCTAGTCAGAATACTCAAGATCATATGTTTCATGGTGCTCCTTATAGTTTACTCAAGACGAAATCGATCAGGAATCGGCCCAGGATGATAATGACCAGTCCGATGAGAGCTCCGCCAATGGTACGGCGAGCGGTTTCGATGTCAGTGTCTGTCCGGGAGTTGGTGCTGACGTCACTGCCGGAAGTCGCAAAGCGCAGCGCGCCAACAATGATGACGATCACCGCCGCGGCGCCACCGATGTAGCTGACAATATTGGTGACATCGTAGAGTACGCCTGTGCCGCAACCTGTCGGTGGGTCACTCGGATTTGCTGCGGGAGTACAGCCAGTAAGTGGGTTGCGACTGTTGTCGTGCTGCTGACAGACTGCGGTGTTGGCATTGTCGCCAGAGCAGTCAAGTCCGTTGCCGTTACCGGTCAATATATCGGTTGCAGCCAACGCTTGAGGCGATACGCCGAGCATGGCGAAGCTGACAATTAGTGTAAGTACGGCTGCAGCGAAAACCTTCATACCTAGCCAGCCGACTTTAAACGATCCGTTATGAAGAAGAGGATTGATTCGGCAATGATCGCTACAACGATGCCAACCAGGGCATAGATGATGCCGTTGCGAGCCTTGGCAACTTTGGCCGGGTCGCCGGCGGCAGTAATGTAACGAAACCCAGATAGCGTAATGACCAGCAGCGCGGCAGCACCAATGATGCTGCGAGCAATCGCCAGGAGGGTCAGTATCGGGTTATTGGCCGGGTCCGAACCAGTATGTGGCAAGTTACCTGGTTTGATGGCCGTCGCCAGAATAGCTTGATAAATAGTATGCATGTCCATAGTTTACCCTAGCACGTGGCCTATATATGAAACTATCAGCACTGACACGATGGCGAGCGTCATGCCGATCAGGGCATTGACGATCGTTCCCTGAGCCTTGGAGGTCGACTCCGGGTTGCCTTGGCCAATGACGTATTGGAAGGCGCCATATAGCACAAAGGCCAGGGCGACCATGCCGGCGATCCGTAGCAGATCATCAATGACCGCCAGCAGGACCAGCGGAATGTCGCTCTTGGTGTTGGTCGGTTCACAACCCCGATTTGTTCGATCTGTGGCATCGGAAGTTGTTATATTGAAACACTTGATATCACACTTGCCGACCCCGCTGCCTCCTGCAAATTCGGTATCTGGAATGTAGGCAAACCAGGGCTCCAGGCCCAAAAAGCTGTGCTTGCACTCAGCGCTATTGGCAATTGCGGTAGTGGCAAGGACACGGTTGGGTAGAGCAGCGGGGATGTGCCAAGCAAGGGCTCCTGCCGAGGCTGGCATCAGCGTCAGTAGCGTGGTGAGGGTCAGGACTATTTTGTGGAAACGGCTCATCGGAAAGCTCCGCCGGGTATGATGAATTGTAGGAAAGCATATAGGAACATGTAGGCGACGATGCCGATGACGGTGTTGGCAATCCGCCGCTTGGCTTTGCTGGCTTTCTGGGGATCACCCTCGGAAGTGGCGTAATTAATACCCGCCAGGATGAGCGAAATCACCGCTAGTAAGCCGAAGATAACAGATAGTAGGTCGATGGCGGGGTTGACGTACTTCTGGACTAGGTCGCAAGTGCCGCCGTTACCATTAGTGGAGCAGGTCGCCGCCGGATCGCTGGTTGATTGCGTACAGCCCGAAGCGGTCGCTGAGCCTGACGGACATGATGAACACACAGCACTGGTGCTATTGTCACAGCCTGTCGCAGGCGTAGAAGGGGTGCTTCCGCCGCCCGGATCTGTTGGCCCAGCATAGACAACTGCACTGGGAGCCAACAGCAACAACGAGGTTAGCCCGACGAGCATCAGCCGTCGGAGACGAGAGACAGGAGGCACGCTGAATGTCTGTTTTTGCATAGCGATTACTTTCGCTCACTATACCGGGAAGTCGGCCTCTTGGCAAGCTGCCCTCCTTAGCATGAGAAGACGCTTATGATATAGTGAAATGAGGTACTATACTAGAGATAAAAATGCGTCGCTTTCTTCATATTATTCCGCTCATTGTGCTGCTCACCACGAGCCTGGTAACTTTTTGGCACCCCTCTGTCAGTGCTGCCTCTTTTGACACAAGCCCTTGGTATGACACGACCGGAAATACCGTCAACCTGAAAGACAAGAACGCTATTAAAAGCCGTTTCGTAGTTGACGATACCGACAATATTAGGGATACGGTTACCGGCACTGTTTATACCCTCAACGGCAGCATCACCCATGTCAACCCAGCGATTGCAACCACTGGTAACACAACCGGTAACGGCACATTGTCGAAGGGTGCCGATGACATTTATGAGAACTACAACAACCCAGTTCATCACCCCAACAAATTCTACTGGTACTGGCCGGGCGGCCAGGCGCCCAAACAGGTCACCATGGGTACGGCGGTCAATGGCGTAACATATTGCGCCGGCGGTATTATGGCGACTACAGAGGTGGCAGACTCGCCATACCTTTGGGTAAACTTCATTCCAGCCACACCAGCCCTAAGCGACTCGACAACCTGTAAGACCTACGGTGGTGGCCCGATCACAACTGGCGAGACAGACCACGTAGCGTTTCGTAGCACCGACTATAAAACCGAGCGGGACGACATCCATAGCAAGAAGAACCCTCTGCAGACGCTTGGCGGACCAGCAGGCCAGTACTCGGCATACCTGCATTGGCAAGACTCCCAAACTATTAACATCATTAACAGTTCAATCACGTTCCAGCAAATGACAGATGCCGATGCAATCTCGGTATTGCAGGGGCACCTTAGCCATGGCAAACAGAATGCCAACAAGTACGCCAGTGGCTACAACTATTTCGCCAGTACTGCCTGTGTCAGCAACGGCGGTCCAAAAGTTATTTTGGCCATCAAAAGCGACGGTGATAATACCGTTGGCTACCTGCTACATGACAACAAGCCAGGCGGCGAAGCCAGCACCGGCGATGCCTATGCCGACTGGTGGGGCAAGAGCTTTACCTGCGCCTTCGGTTACGACGGCCTTGACGATAACCCATACGTCACCCTTCAGACTGGCTGGGTCACTGACGGGGAAGGCGCTGTTGTTACGTCCCTCATTAGCGGTACGGACAACGCTTCCAAGACACCAGATCCTTCAACACCACCGATCGACCTGACCGGCGGTACCGGCGGTAGTGGCACCAGCAGCGGCGCACCGAAGCTGAGCTGTAAGGCAAGCAATGGCATACTGGGGACTGTCTTCTCGCTCAACTGGATACTCTGTCCGCTGATCGGCGGCTTCACCGATATCATTGGCTTCGTTGATAACGCCATCACCAGCCAGCTGCTAGTTGGTAGCAATAACGGTACTGGTAACCCGAACAAGATATTCTGTAACGATAAAACATGTAACGCCTACCATCAGGCTTGGGCGTCCTTCCGCAATATCTCTCTGGGCTTATTAGTGATCGGCGGACTGGTGATGCTCATCGCCCAAGTACTGGGCTTCGAGATCTTGGATGCCTATACCTTGCGCAAAGTGGCTCCCAGGATATTCATTGTGGCCATTGGCATCACTTTGTCCTGGCAGCTCATGGAGTTCATGGTCACGCTGACTAATGACCTTGGCCTCGGCGTTCGCAACATCATTATCTATCCGTTCCAAAGCCTGGGCACCGACACCATTAAGCTTGGTGGAGCCGGCTTCGCAACTACCCTCGTTGGTGGCATTGCCGCATTCTCTATTGGTCTCGTCGGGTTGTTGGCCTTAGTTGCTTCTGGCGCGCTAGTCTTGCTCATGGCCTTCGCCGTGCTGGTGCTGCGACAAATCGCCATCATCATGCTGCTCATCTTGGCACCGGTAGCTATTGCCTCCTACATCTTGCCGAACACCCAGAAGGTTTACCACATCTGGTGGGAATCATTCAGTAAAGCGCTGCTGATGTTCCCGATCATTGCTGGGCTGATTGCCGCCGGGCACGCCTTCTCGTTAGTTGCCTCGCAAGACACCGGCACCATCAATCAGTTCGCCGCCTTTGGCGCCTACTTTGCGCCGTACTTCCTGGTGCCAGCTACCTTCAAGATGGCCGGCGGCGCCATCCGGCAGCTCGGTGGCTTCGTCAACGACCGCAGCCGCGGTGCGTTCGACAGCCTGCGTGGTGTCCGGCAACGTAACTCCAAAAAACGCCGCGAAATGTACGCCCACAAGTTCAAAACAGGTGAGTTCGCTGGAATTCACACCCCCTCCAGTCGATTTAATGCCGCTAGCCTTAGAATTGCTAAAGCAACAAATCGGTTAGGCACAGGTGCCTCTGCCGGCTGGCGCGGTGCCTATGGATTTGGGGAGCGGGGTAAGGTCCTCAACGCCGCAACCCTCATGGAGGGTGCTGAGGCCTCTCGCAAAGAAAAAGCCATGCAGAAACTGGCCTCCAGCAATGCCTTCAACCGCTACATGGTTTTGACAGCCAAGCACCACGGCAACGAGCAGAAAGCCATGGAAGACTTGCGAGGCTGGTATGCATCTGACAGGAACGAGTACGGCCGGAAGTTCGAAGGTGAGGATCTGGAAGGTAAATTAAGCGAGGCTAGCGCTGGCATGCGGGCCGTTGGCGGCTTCACGGCCGGGCGTGCTGTTGCATCATACTTGAACATGGGTGCCGATAAGACGGCCATTAAGAACCTAGAGGACTCTGGCGAAATTGCAGCCTGGGTCAGCGAAGGCAATGGCAGCACCGCCTACGAGCTGTTGTCCAACGTGGGCTCTATCAGTAAGCAAGGCGGTCGAGCAACCCTTACCGCATCCCAAGACAACCGTGCGGCCCTTATTGGCGCCACCATGAAGCGGCACTGGGGCGACTCGACAGGTAGTAAGGTTGTCGGTGATTACGATGAGGTTGTTGCCAAGGCTACCATGTCAGGTATCGGCGGCGAAAGCGGTTACACCAAGCTCCTCAACAGTCCGTCTCGTGAGATTCGCTCAAGTGTCGAGGAGGCCTTTAGGGTTCTCGATGGCTACAATCCAGATGATCCGAATAACACTGTCAGTTTTGAAACCGCAGCCCAGGCGGCCGCAACCGTTACAGACCTCAAGAACAACGTAGACATGGGTTACGGTACTCCTGACAATAAGATTGAGTTTAACAATGCTATGAACACTCCGGGTAGGCTTCAGAAGTTAGCCGAGTTCATGGAGCGGCCTAGTGAAGTTCCAAACAATGTTCCAGCAAGAGCTTCCGATATCGCAACCCGGCAAGAGAGAACTGTAATTAATCAAGTTCCGCAAAAAGCCGGAGAGTACGTCAGGAAGCTCGTAGGTGAACGAAACACTCAAATATCGCAAGACCAGCTTGCACAAATGAGTGCCGCCGAACAGGCACGTGTACAAGAACAGCAACAGCAGCAAAACGACCAGCAGCATTAATATTTAGCCACAACCAGTGATCAATTAGCATAACCGCTTATTGCAAAATAGCAAAAAGTATGGTATGTTATTAAGTATGGAAACACCTGGTCACGAGCCTCATGATCCAACCCCATCTCCAGTTCCAGGAGGCCCTGTAAGCGGCGACCTCACTCCGCCGGACCCAGTTATTGATCCGCATATGGCTCGTCGACCAAGCCTCGGCAATCGTGTTTTATCAATCTTTAAAAGGTCGACAGGCGACACCTCTCTGCATGGTTCCGCTACGAGACCTCCAATGCCGTCAGTTAACCTCTTACCTCCTGAGTACACGCCTCGGCACACGCCTATTGGGCTAGTTGGCTACCCGAGCGTTCTGGCGCCATGGATGCCAGAAGAAGGGCATGAAGAGCCTCACGCAGAATCTCATACCGACCATTTAACACTCCCTGACCGTGATCCGAGTGTTCCTGCCAGGGATCAATATCCAAGGGAGCCAAACGCTACTAAGAGAGAAGCTTGGCTATCCCACCTGGAACACGCTCTCGAGCGCAAAGCAGCAGACAGTCGTGGCTCTGACCCAGAGGACTACTTGTCTGATGATGATTTGAAGTTTGTTCGTATGCTACAAGTTGCTGCAAACAGGGATCACGATGGCACAAGTGACGAACCGGGCGCGCGGGGCACCGACCGGCCTCGATGGCCCGGATCAGAAGCGATCTGGCACCGCCAAATCACGCGAAAAACCTTGAGCGAGCAACACCTCCCGCCAAAGCCACTGCTCGACGATGAGGGCAACCCAATCAAGGGATATCGTATCGGCTATCTGAACGTACGCCAGTTCCAGTCACCAGTCCTGTTCTGTAGTGACGGCAAGCTACGTATGCTCATTAAGGTCAGCGGCCACGGTAAAAAAGCAAAGAACTATTCTGGCTACGCTACATTGCCTGACGCCGGGGAGATCCTGACTGTTCGTGACCTTGGGACAAAAGACGCCGTATCCATCAACCACTCACACAACCACACCTTGCGCACTGAGATTAAGCGCTACACTAGCAAAGCAGGTGAGCACAGGGGCATAGACATCGACATTGCCAACTATGATGAGTTGATACAGCGCGAGGAAGCGCCTGAGTCGTACGAACATATCACTTGAGCTTACCCGCCACTTCGGGTACTTTAGGCCGTTCATTGCGTTCGTTCCATAGCGACAGACTGAGCACCAGAAAATCACGCTTATGATAAAGAGGAGATTTTCCGGACGCGAAGCTATATAATATAGGGATCGTGGGCACATATAAACTCATTCAGGACATTGAGGCCGAAGACCATATTCTCGGTCCGCTGACCCTAAGGCAATTTATCTTTGCCCTGATCACGGCATTCTTGCTGTATATAGACTTCTTGATTGTGGCCAAGGGCGCAGCCTTCTTACTCGTTTTGTTTTTGCCACCAACGGTGTTGACTGGCTTTTTCTCGGCGCCCATCGGCGGTGACCAGTCCACAGAAGTCTGGGCGCTGGCCAAGCTGCACTACTGGTTCAAGCCGCGCCTGCGGTTGTGGAACCAGAGTGGCGTCAAAGAGTTAGTGACGATTACTGTGCCCAAAAAGATTGAGCGAGTCTACACCGATGGCCTGACCCAAACCGAGGTCAAAAGCCGCTTGAAAGCCCTGGCCAACACCATCGACACCCGCGGCTGGGCCGTCAAAAACATCGATCTGGAGACCTACGGGCCATCATTTGTAAGTGGTGACTCTGACCGGCTGTTTGATCTCGGAGCCATGCCGGCACCCGTGCCTGAGGCCGACATGGCCACCAGCTATGACATGCTTGATGAAGTCAACAGTCCGGTCGCCCAACAGCTGAACACCCTGATGGATAAATCAGCTCAAACACACCGCCAGAACCTTATCAGCCAGCTACAGGCACCGGTGGCGACAGCCCCAGCACCACAGCCAACTGCGGCATCGGCCGCACCGCCAAATGACTACTGGTTCATGCAGGCCGCTCCCGGCACCAAGGCGCCCTCACAGCAAGTTGCGCCGGTGGCCGCCGCCGTACCAACCGCCGAGGAGGAGGCTCTGGCTGAGCGCTTCAAGCAGCAAGCCGCCGAACAGGCCAAACTGACGCATGGGCACATGCATACTCTCCAGCCACTTGGATCACAGCCCGTTGCTCCACCAGCTCCTGTTGCCCAGCCAGTTACCCCGGCCCCTGTCAATCCCGCCATTCAGGCACTGGCCTACGATGACGATAAGGATATTGCGACCTTGGCTCGTGAAGCACATAAAAGTAACCCCAGCGGAGACGACGGGGAAGTCGTTATCTCCCTCCGTTAGGCAGGCATATAGAGCATGAACCCCAACGATCCAAACGCCCAGGCCGCTCCGCAGCAACCCTATGTACCGCCAGCCGTTACTGGTGTTGGTGAGCCGCGCAATGGTCTCGCTCCAACAGTTTATTCCGCTCCCGAGTTTCAACCGGGCGCCGCCCAGACTCTGCCATTGCCGCCAGCTCCGGCTAATTTTGTAGCCCCAGCCCCCGTGGCCGCCGCACCGACACCGCCAACTAGCGCTACCACCGGCGGCACAGCTGCCGCACCGCCCATAAAAGCCAACTCCAATAGTACCCAAAACTCGCTCCAGATCGCCGAGGTGCGTGACGGTATCGTCATCATGAACGACGGCTCATTCCGCTCGGTACTGATGGTCAAAAGCATCAACTTCGACCTGATGAGCCCACAGGAACAAGAGGCTGTGGAGTTTAGCTATCAGGGCTTTTTGAACTCTCTATATTTCCCGATCCAGATCTTCATCCGTTCACGCAAGGTCGACCTCCGACCCTACATTGAGAAGCTGGACAAGATCCGCTCCGAGCACGATAACATGCTGCTGGCGCTGCTGATGGAAGACTACATCAACTACATGGACGCCCTCAGTCAGCAGACCAACATTATGGATAAGAATTTCTACCTGGTGATCCCGTACTTCCCAGTGGTCGAGGCGCAGCAGTTCCTGACTCAGAACAAGAACTTCTTGTCCGGCCTGACCAAGCTGTTCGACAAGAGCGAGCAACACGTCGTGATCAATGAAGCCGACCTAGAAAACGCCAAGGGTGAGTTGCGCAACCGTGTACAGTCGGTGTTAGCCGGCCTGCAGCAATGCGGCATTCAGGGCGTCCCACTCGACACCCAAGAGCTGATCGAGCTCTACTACGACACCTACAACCCTGACACTGCCACTCGCCAGCAACTGAAAGACTTCGGTGGTATGACCACCGATGTCGTGCAAAAAGGTGTCGGCACTGCGCCACAAGCCCATTTACAGCGGGAGTTACAGTAATGCTCGGCAAAGGCAAACAACCGAAGCTGGATCCGGTGGCCATCGCCCAGGCTCAGCGAGCCCGTGAAGAACAAGAAGTCCAGACCGCTTTCCAGCGGGGTATCACCGCGCTGCGTGACTTCATCGCGCCCAGTTCATTAGAGTTCAAGAACACCCACTTCCAGATCGGTACCCGCTTCGCCCGTACCTACTACGTCTACGGCTATCCACGCCAGGTCTACACCGGTTGGCTGAGTGGCATGGTCAACCTCGACGAGGTCATGGATATGAGCCTCTACGTCTACCCGGTTGAGAGTCAGGTGGTACTCGAAAACCTGAAGAAGAAGGTGACCAACCTGGAGGCCGGCATCCAGATCGATTCCGAAAAAGGCCGCGTCCGTGACCCAGGCAAACAAGCTGCCATCCTCGACGCCGAAGAAATGCGCGACAAACTGCAGGTCGGCGAGGAGCGCTTCTTCCGGTTTGGCTTCTACTTCACGATTTACGGTGGCAGCATGGAAGAGCTGGAGTACATTTCTCACAAAGTTGAGTCGATGCTTGGTCAACAGCTGGTCTACAGCAAACCGGCCACCTCTCAGCAAGAGCAGGGGCTTAATAGCACCATCCCGCAGCTGGTTGACCAGTTACAGATTCGGCGAAACATGAGCACCGGAGCGCTGTCCACCAGCTTCCCATTCACCAGCGCCGACCTCAGCCAGGACAATGGCATCCTCTATGGCATCAACATGCACAACTCCGGACTGGTCATCTTCGACCGCTTCAGCCTGGAGAATGGCAACTCCGTGGTCTTCGCCAAGTCTGGTGCCGGTAAGTCATTCACCGTCAAACTGGAAGCCCTACGCAGCATGATGTTCGGCACCGAGATCTTCATTATCGACCCTGAGAACGAATACCAACGGATGTGTGACGCCGTCGGTGGCGCCTACGTTCGGCTCAGTCTGGCGTCAACCACACGTATCAATCCGTTTGATCTGCCTAAGGTCGTTGATTCCGAGGAGTCGGACAACGCGCTGCGCACCAACCTGATCACGCTGCACGGACTGTTGCGCCTGATGATGGGCGGTGCCCAGGCCCAGATTCAGAACAGCGGCGGCCAAACCTTCATGCCCGCTCTGAGCCCGGCCGAAGAAGCCGACCTGGACGCAGCGCTCATCGAAACCTACGCCAAAGCCGGCATCACCAACGATCCGCTGACCCACACCGCCATTCCACCAACCATCAGCGATCTCTACGACACCCTGTTGCACATGGGCGGTACCGGTCCACAGTTGGCTCAGCGACTACGCAAGTACACCAGCGGCACCTTCGCCGGTATCTTTAGCCAGCAGAGCAACATCGACATCAACAACCCGATGGTCGTCTTCAACCTCCGCGACCTGGAGGACGAGCTGCGGCCAGTCGCCATGTACATTGTGCTCAACTACATCTGGAACAAGACCAAGTCTGATCAGAAGAAGCGCATCCTCCTCGTTGACGAAGCCTGGCAGCTGATGAAGTATGAGGATTCCGCTAACTTTCTATTCTCACTCGCCAAGCGAGCCCGCAAATACAACTTGGGCATCACCACCATTACCCAGGACGTCGAAGACTTTATGGGCAGTCGCCTCGGCCGGGCTATCGTGGCCAACGCCAGCATGCAGTTCCTGCTCAAACAGTCGCCATCAGCCGTCGACGTCCTGACTGACGTCTTCAAGCTGACCAGCGAAGAACGCAAACGCCTCAGCCAGTTCCCGGTAGGGCAGGGCTTATTCTTTGCCGGCCAGAGCCATGTCCACTTGCAAGTTGTCGCCAGTCCAACCGAAACCGGACTCATCACCACCAACCCCGACCAGGTCCGAGCCATGAACCAAGCTGACCAAGCCGCTGTTGGCAGCCCTGTCGGGCCAATTGCCGGCGATCTTAACCAACCTCAGGGCACGATCGACCTCGGTAACCGCCTCTATCCTGGTAACGTTTAAACAGGGTATACTGGTACCAAGGGAAAACCATGGCAACCAACCTTGAAGACAAAGAGGGTGAAACGGGTATTAATCAGCCTGATCCGGGTCAGGCGTATGTTGACCGCGAATTCGCTGGCATAACCAAAGGCGCCAAGAGTCCGCAAGATTTGCGTGAGGCCGAAGAATACCCCGATGCCGAAGGTGATGATGAGGCCGATGAAGACAGTGGGGACAGTGAAGGCGGCCTGTACAACGACGGCAGCGACGAGTCGATGGACGGACACGGTCTGGCCCGCAAGGGATCAGGCAAAAGCACGGGCGACGGCGACAAAGGCGGCAAAGCCGGGGGCGCCGGTGACGGCGATGCCTCGGGCGGTGTCGGCAGCGAGAGTGGCGGGGACGGTGAGGGCGGATTATACAATGACAACGCCAAGCAGGGTCGGCTGGCTCGCGGTGCCGCCAAGTATCAAAAGGCCAGTAGCGGCTACCAGAACCTCAAGAAGAAGGCCGGCACCAAGAAATGGTTGGTTGGCGCGGGGGTTGGTGGTGGTGGCGCGGTCATTGCCCTCGTCATCTTGCTGCTTGTCTTCATGGGTGCCTACAAGGCAGTAGACTTCGCTGAGCACATCGCCGCTTTCCAGTTTGCCCGCACCGCCATCATTGCCAATGAATCAGCCGCTAGTATCGAGAATGAAACCGTCAGCATCGCCACTATTGCCGATGATAGCGCCTATGCCAGACTGGCAGCTAAATACTCGACTGCCTCTGGAAAAGTGAAAGACACCTGGGCTAAACTCGATAAATACCGGCCTAATAAAACCTTGGAAAATTATCAAGCTGACGGCAAGCTAAAGTTCAACTATGCAAGAACCGGCTTGGGGCGCCAATATCTCAAAAGTGTCACCGTCGACGGGGTTGAGCACACCCTCGAGACTCCCTCCTTCACTGGCACGCTAAAGAATAAACTAATCCCTGGCTACAAGTTTGCCAAAGACGTGAACTTCTATCGTGACTTTGCGCCGGCCATGAACCAGTCCCTGAAAGGCGGTGACATCGGCGTGATTACCCGCGGCCGGATCGCCATCAAAATCCAGCAGCGTATCGGTATGGGGCTCGGCGGTGCTTTGTTCGCCAAGTTCCTTGGCAAGACCAGCGAGCCACCCAAAGCTGGCGCTACCCCCGCCGAAGCCGAGGCGGCCATTGACAGTGAGGCCCAGCAGTTGTCGCTCTTCGAAGACTTGGGGCCAAACAAAGATCTTGCCCAGGCCCCAGGTGGCAATAAGGTGATCCAGCAGGCCGAAGAAGAAATCCGCAAAACTCTGGAAGAGGATGCCGCCAATCCAGCGGTCGCCAATAACCCCGAACAACTTCAGCTTGACCTTGAGGCTGTCCTGGAAAAGAATGTCAGTGGTGACGCCGCGGCTGGCATGCAGGGAGCGTTTCAGTCGGCTCTCGGCAAGGTGCTCGGCTTTGTTAACCCAGTATACAAAATCGCTGTGCCAACCTGCCTGATTTACGACGGTTCAATTGTGAAATCCGGGCAGAGCATGGACATTCAGAGCCAGCAGGCCGAACGGACTGGTGGGCTGGTAATGACCGAGGGGGCCTGGATGAAGGATGGTAAGGCCGTCAATGCCCGGGCTGCCGGTGCCACCAACTGGAAGCTCGGCGACATCACCCAGACCTATGCCGAACGCCGGGCTGCCGGACAGCAGGTTAGCACCGCTGACTACGCCAGTACTGAAGCTTCGGCACTCGGACAGCGCAGCGCATCCATCGGCGACCTTCTGCCTGGCCCATTGGGGACGGCGGTCAACGCCATTGGCCCAGCCTGCCCATATGTCACCAACATTTGGGGCGCAGTTGGCCTTGGAGCCATCAACATCGCCTTTAATGCAATCACGCTTGGTGGGGCAACCGCCGTCGAAGGTGGCACAGAGGCAGGAGCGGAGGTCGCAATCGAAGAAGCCTTGCCGCCGCTCATCAGCCGAATTATGGCAAGAGTCTTTGACGCTGGTGGTAAGGTCAAACAGTTCGGCATAGACACGGCCAAGTTTGCTGGTGTTATCGGAGGCCTGACCTTGCTGGCTCGCTACTATGTCGCCACCTACTCTGGCATCAACCATAACCCGCTGGCCGTCGGTGCCGAGTATGGTGACACTGCCGATTGCGGCACCAACATTTATGCCCAACAGGTGAACCAGGAGCAGTACTACGGAGCGCCGATGACCGATGAAGCGCTGCGACCGGACTACGCCGACATCCAGACCGCTATGGCTCAGCACGAGAGCCAGAAGAGCACCTTTGACCGCTACTTTGCGCTGTCCAACGCCAACTCTCTCACCAGCCGGGTCGGCCTGATGGCTGGCGGCTACCTGAACCACGGCTCCTTTGCGACCGTCTTCCGGCAGGGCAGCGCCATGCTGAACCCGGTACAGTCGATTGGCAGCTTGACCCCGCACTTCTTTGGTCGGGCCAGCGCCGCCGATCCAGTGGGCAGCGTCAACACGTACTGCGGTAATGTCCAGTTTGGCTACACTGTGCAGGAGCGCAACCTTATGAAACAATGTCCGGCTGACACCCACGACCCGAAACTCTGCTCCTTCCAAATGCTCGAAAACCAGGACGCCCTGGATCAGAGCGGCTTGGAAGATGCTATCAATAGCCATTACGGCAAGTGTTTCGATGGTAGTGAAACCATTGGCAATATGCTGGCCAGTGGCGATATCCAGCGCAGTCAAGATGGCACCGTGTTGCCTGACAAGGGCCTGTGCTCGCCGAACAACCTCGGCGTCAACAACCGAGATCCGGATAGCCCGTGTGGCTCCGGCGGTTGTGGAATCCTGGTGTTCCGCTACCGACTCGCCCACGCGTATGCCAACCAGATGGACCAAATGTTAAGCACTCAGGACGTGAGCGATGGCACAAGCACCTGACAGAACATCGTGGCGAATGGCCTGGCACCGTCTGAAGCTTATTGCTGCCGTGTTTGTGGTGCTCGCCAACCCAGCTTCGGCCCTGGCGGTAAGCTCCAATGACGTAGGCTGTGTCCTGGCTGGCGGTATATCCGGCACTTGCTGGTACAATCCCTCGGCTGGTAGTCAGTGTAGTGGTGCCGCTTCAAGTCTCCCGGCGGGCACGTTGCCGTCATTCGTGCCAGAGCCTTACAATGGCGCTTTTACGGCTGGGGCTAAGAAGCACAATGTTGCACCGGCCCTGATCGCAGCCCTCTTCAGCGAAGAAAACTTTACAGGGACCGACCCAGATAAACTACCCCAGGCCTGGGCGAACCTGCCCAAGCGGCATCCAGATCCCAACAGTGGCTGGCCAACAAATCAGTACAACACCGAAGGTGCTTTCCAGTTTATTCCTGATACCTGGGCTGCCTACGGCGATGATGGTAATGGCGATGGGGTCAAAGACCCGCAAAATATCGCTGATGGTGCTGCTGGTGCGGCCAACTATGTGGCCGCCAATGGTGCCACCGCCGACAAGCCCGAAGCAAGCTGGCAGAACGCCATCTTTCACTACAACCACGCTCAGTGGTATGTCGACGCAGTCTTGAAGTATTACGATTACTACAATTCTGGTGGCCAGAGCACTGGTCAGACAGCACCATCCACTGCACCAACCACAAGCATCTGTGGTGGTTCCGGTGGCACCGGTGTCAGCCCTGACGGTTTTGTCTTCCCGCAGAAGACTACCAAAGCACAGCTAGCCAGCCAGAAGCCGTACGCTTGGAGCCCAACCTGCAAAAACCCCATTCCAGAGATGGGTCCCGGCTCAACATTACCTGGTAGCGACCCGGCAAGAGACGTCAGCGGCCTTTGCCACCATGACTACCTGGCGGCTGACATCTTCAACACCACCGGCACGCCTGTGGTTGCCCCACGTCCTGGTATTGTTGAGTCCTACCACGACGGCGGCAGTGTTGGTTGGACGATCCGAATTTACAGTGACAAAAAACTTGGTGGTGACGGGCTTTGGTACTACCTGGCTCATATGAAGAAACCGTCAGAGGGCGGCACGCTCTTCACAGCAGACGGACAGACCGTCAAGGCCGGTGATCAGGTCGGTGCGGTTGGCACACCAGCTGATGCTGAGGGCACTGAACAACACACCCACATCGACATCAGTCCGGTCGACAATAGCTTTAGCCGTGGCTACACCGGTACTGACGGCCCGTTACTTGACCCCATGCCAGCTCTGTATCCGGCCTGGCAAGCATTACCTGATTAGAAAGGAGGAAATATGCGCAACCGTATCGTTTTCATTAGTCTCACACTCATAGGCTGCTTGGTTGGCATTGCTGTAGCACAGTCGGTTTTGCACGGGCGGCAGCTCGGAACGCTGGTCGTCAACATGAACACCGTCGCAACGGTCACCTACAGTCAGCTCGATAAAACTCCCGTGAAAGCTGGCTCTGGCTCAACGGTTCGGATCCGACTACCAGCAGGGGTTTACCAGATATTAGCCAGCGCCAAAGCCGGCTATGGCCAGACCTCGACCCCGGCACAGGTTGAAAAACGCAAGCTCACCACCATCAGCCTGAGCATCATTCAGCCAGTGGCACCTCAGCGGGTAGCTCTGTATACGGGGCGAGATGTTCATGAGCTCAACAATGGCGACCTGGCTTTCGTCAACTCGCCATTCCGTCTACCGTCGATCATCGGCCATGGCACTTCAACTGCCCAACCATATCGCACCGAACTCTACCCGGTCGACAGCATTACCTGGTTGAGTGATCAGACCGGTTATGCCAGCAGCAATCAGGGTGACTGGACGTATTTCAACGGCGTTAGCACTGGCAAACTTCCGGTCAGCGGCGCTGAAGGTCGGGTTGCTAAAACCCAAACCTCGGTCAATAGTTCGGGCGGCGTAGCCTTCGTCATTGACGGCGGTCTATACCTTCTGACAGGGCCAACTGCAGCCCCCCACAAGCTCCTTAGTCTTGGTGACGACTCCTGGACACCGGTTTTGAGTTCAACAGGCACGACCCTGGTGTTCGACTCGCGAGAAACGGCCGATTCAGGCGGTGGTAGTGTGCGGTCATCTCAGCTCGTCTTGGCGGACGGGACCAAGCAGTCCGTTCCGGCAAGCCTCAGCCAGTTGACGGCCGCCAGTTGGTCACCAGACGGGACCAAGCTTGTGGCTCTAAAAACTTCCGGGCTCTTTCTGTACAACGCCAGCTCAAACAGTGTCACCCAACAAGCCGTTCAACGCCCGACCAACAGTTCAAGCGTCAGCTGGGTTGACAACGATCGATTCCTCTACGTACAGGGTGGTCGAGTTTGGCTAGTTAGCGTCTCAAAGAATGTGATCCAGTTGATGAGCAACATGCCTGGGACCCCCACTGGCACAAATCCGTTCAGCCTGAGTCGCGACGGCCATGCCGTTTACTTTGGCAGCACGCCAGAGTCTAGCGACGGCGGGTACATCTACAAGCTTGTCTTGCCTCAGTAGTGTTTACGGCGCCAGGGCAATGATCGTTGCTTCATCGGTGAAGTGCTGTAGCACCACGTCGGCATCAGTCGTCGTAATAAACGTCTGGTAGGGAGCCAGGTAGTCCGTGAGGGCGTGGCGACGCTTACCGTCCAGCTCACTGAAGACATCGTCGAGCAGCAGCAAGGGTTTTTGCTGTCGCAGGGTTTCAATAAGCTCCAGCTCCAGGATCTTCAGGGCCAGGATGGCGGTTCGAGTCTCACCCCGCGAAGCCGTCTCACTAGCTGGCCGGCCATCGAACAACACCCGGAAATCATCACGGTGCACACCGCTTCCGGTAAATCCGCGAAGAAGGTCAAGTTCACGATCAGCCTCTAGTTTCTTGAGCAGGCTCGTTTCGTAGTTATCTGGTGGCCAGGCCGTGTCATAGGTTATCGTCACGACGGTATTGGCGGCAGACAGAGCTTGGTAGAGTTCGGTGAGCTTGCTGTCCAATTGCTCGACGAGCATTGTCCGCGCCCGCACGATCTGACCAGCCAGCTGGCTCAACCGCACGTCCCAAGGGAAAAGGTTGTTTTGATTCAGAGCGCTCTTCTGTTTCAAAAGGCTATTGCGCTGTGCCAGGGTTCGCCGGTACTGCCGGCGAAGCGTCCCGTAGCTGGCTTGCGTCTGCTCCAGCAGATCATCCAGGTAGTCACGGCGCCGTTCCGGACCGCCAGACAGCAATAATAGGTGATTGGGCTCAAATAAAATGACCGGCAAGCTGTGGGCGTGGGTGAGTCGCCGAAAGATCTTACCATCGAACTCAAAGCTTTTTTCAAACTTCGGTTCGGCGGTAAGCTTCAGGGTGCGCTTGCCGCCATCAGCCAAGTCGGCATCAACCCGGGCCCAAGGAGCTTGGAAGCGCACCAGCTCAGCATCTTTAGCACGATACGAATTACCGCGCGCCAATACCAGGACTGCTTCAAGGAGATTAGTTTTACCGCTGGCGTTCGGCCCAACCACAATGTTCACCCCACTCCCAACCTCAAATGAAGTGTCACGGTAGGAACGGAAATTCTGCAACCGCAGGTCAGTTATCATGCCCTTATTGTACGTTAGCCCAAAAGTGTCCTGTGGACACTTTTGTAGACACGAGCGAAGCGTCTTCGTTACGGCGACATGACCCGTTCATTACTAGCCTTTGAGCGGCATAACGACGTGGCGGTAGTCAGTTGTGTCAGGATCAGACAAAAGGGTAGGCTCTAGTTTGCCGTTGAACCCAAAACTGATGTTCTCACCCGAGAAAGCATTTAACCCGTCGAGCAGGTAGCGGGCGTTCAGGGTGATACTACCACTGCCGGTGGCCTTGGCCGGGGCGGTGGCGGTGTTTTCACCAAGCTGTGATGCAATTGAACGAATACTCAGTTGCCCGGCGGCTTCATCAACTTCAAGCGTCACACTACCAGCACTCTCTCGAGCGAAGAGGCTTGAAACCTTAGTGACATTCATTAAGTCAGCTCGCTTGAGGGTTGCTTGAGTTGCGAAACTCTCGGGAATAAGCTTGCGGTAGTCTGGGTACTTGCCGTCCACTAACCGAGTCACCAACTCAACGTCGCCAACTTGGAATAGGGCTTGTTGGTCATCATGGGTGATATGAATCGTTTCGGTGTCGTCACCCAGGACGCGCAGCAGGTCCTGCATAGCACTGGCTGGGACGAGCAAGTCAATCTGTTCCTTGTTTTTGCCGAGGCGCTTTTCGGCTAATCGATAACTGTCGGTGGCAGCCATAGTCAACTCGCCATTGTGGGTTTGAAGTAGCACACCGGTCAGAACTGGGCGCGTCTCATCACCGGAAGCGGCGAAAACTACTTGCTGCAAACCGCGCTTGAAGGTGCCGCTGTCTAGCGTCCAGCGCTTACCCTCAGTGATCGCCGGCATGACGGGGAAGTCATCAGCCACAATACCATTAACCACTGATTGGTACTGGTCGGTGGTGACGTGCAGCTTGGTTTCCTGAAGGTCAAGTTCGATCACTCCATCCGGTAGACTACTGATGAAATCTTGCATCAAGCGAGCTGGTACGGTGATGGAGCCTTCTTCTTTCACCTTAGCTCCAAGGAAGTAGGTGATGGCAATGTCGAGGTTAGTGGCCGCCAAGCTCAACCGGTTATTACTGGTTTTGAGAAGGATGTTGGCTAAGATCGGTAAGGTGCCGCGACTATTGGCAACTCGGGCAACAGAAGCTAGTGCTCGGTTTAAATTTTCCTGAGTGACTTGCAATTTCATAGTGAGGCTCCTAATAAAGATAATGAAATATATTTATAAAACTTTGTAGTTGTCTTTATTGGTGTGGTGGAAAGTGCGGATAAACTACCAAAAAACAGATTGAGTGACGGACAAAAGCCTGCGGAAAAGCTGCCGACAAAACCTGGGAAAACTCGGGATAAGCCACCTGTTTTATCCACGCTGTTGTGTAATTGACGAGCGGCTGTGGAGCAATGTGTGGTTTGTTCGCGGCCAACCCCCAAACAAACCACAGTCCGTCCACAGGCAACACACACCATATTAGACATAGAGGTGCTCCCGAATCTCATTAACGGCCAGCCGCAAACTAGCATCCAGCCGAATCTCTTTCTCAATTTTTTCGACTGAGTGAATGGCGGTGGTGTGATCTTTGCGACCCAATTCCCGGGCAATCTTCGGAAAACTCAAATGCAGCTCGTTACGCAGCATATACATGGCAACTTGTCGTGGCACGACAATGTCTTTGTCTCGTTTTGGCCCGACGATGTCATCGAGCGGAATCTGGAAATGCCGCGCCGTCCGCTCGATGATCTGCTTGGCGCTTAAGTGTTTTGGCCGGGACTTATTGACGCCGAGTAGGCTGGTGGCGACTGACAGGGCAGGCTCCAGGCCGCGCATCTCACAGAAAGCCAGGAGCTGGTTGAGCGCACCCTCCAACTCCCGGATGTTGGTCTGAATGTTGGCGGCTAGATACTCCATGAGGTCTTGCGGTAGCACAGTGCCATGACTCTGGGCTTTGGCCTGCACGATAGCGCAGCGTGTTTCGAAGTCCGGGATTTGCATATCAATGCTCATACCGCCCGTGAAGCGTGACCGCAAACGATCTTCGAGGGTTGGAATATCCTTCGGCGGTTTGTCGGAGCTGATAATAATCTGCTTATTGGCCTGGTGGAGGGCGTTGAAGGTGTGGAAGAATTCCTCCTGCATCTTTTCTTTGCCAGCGATGAACTGCACGTCGTCGATAATCAACACATCAGCTGTTCGATAGTGGCTGGCGAAGGCGGCGGTTTTGCGGAAGCGCAGCGCATCGACAAACTCCTGCACGAACTGCTCGGTCGATATGTACAGGACTTTAGCATCCGGATTGCGCGCTGCCACCGTGTTGCCCACGGCTTGCATGAGGTGCGTCTTACCGATACCGACGCCACCGTACAGGAATAACGGGTTGTACTTGGTTCCGGGCTGGGCGGCTACGGCCTGGCAGGCAGCAAACGCCAACTCGTTACTGGCGCCCACCACAAAGTTCTCAAAGGTGTAGCGCTCATTTAGTCCCTGGCGGTAGGAATGGGAGAAACCGCTGCTGTGGTTGGGCCGGGCTGTTGCGACCGGCTCACTCGTTTCAGATTCTTCCGCTGTAGTAGCTGTCGACGGAGTGTTGTCAGTGGTTTTGGCGATCGGTATGTTGGAGATCTTGTATTCAATCACAGGCGCGGTTACCCCATTACGGCGCAGGGTGTCAGCAATAAGTTCACCATACTTACGCTCCAGCTGCTGCTTAATAAAAATGTTCGGGACGCCGATGGTCACTTGCTCAGCGGTGCTTTCCAGCAGGCTGGTGTTTTTGAACCACGTCACGAAGTTGCCGCGGGAAACCGTCAGCTCTATCTCACCCAATACTGCTTGCCATAAGGCACCCTGTTGCATAACCGCTCCCATACGTAGGGACTAATATACGTTAGTCCGACATACTTTTCCACACCCGACTAGATGTTTCCTGGTAGAAGGCTAAAAAGGGGCGCACCGCTGATAGGTTTGTACACAGCCCGTCGGCGGATCTGTTAATCTGTGGACAATCACTCGGGGAACGTGGATAACTTAGCGGGATCCGGGGCTAAACATTGTCAAAATGACGGCGTAGCCGGCGGTTTGAGCCGGGCAGAGCGCTTGATTCAGGACCAAGGACCATGCCCGCGTAGCGCTTTACAAACAGGGGCAAAACAGATATAGTAATCGGACATCATTTATTACTGTTAGAGATCTCAAAGGAACATCGATGCCAAAACGAACCTACCAGCCGAAAAAACGTTCTCGCGCCCGTGAGCATGGTTTTCTGAAGCGGATGGCCACTCGCGCCGGTCGTAATGTCTTGAAGCGCCGTCGCACCAAGGGCCGCGCCAAGCTCTCAGCGTAACAAGCGGAGCCACCATGATTGGCCGCGCCCATCGTTTCCATGGATATGGCAGCCTGAGAGCTGTTTACCAACGAGGCAAAACTGCCCATGCACCGGCACTTAATCTGCGCTACAGCCAGCGAGACAGCAATAAACCCTATCGGGTGGCTGTCGTGGTGAGCCGCAAGGTAAGTAAATCGGCAGTTGTTCGCAACCGTATTCGCCGCCGGATCTATGAAGCCGTTCGCCGGCACGATACGCTCATCCCGGCGGGCACCGATCTGGTGTTCACGGTCTTCGGTGAACATTTAGCCGAGCTTGATGCCGGCAAGCTGGAACTGACCATTGCCGGTCTGCTACAAAAGGCAGCTGGCTGAACGGTGGCCGGAAACGTCTGCACCACCGACGAAAATCCTGTATAGTACCTAACAGTATCCTAACGAGGGAAGCCGCGCCACATGTTTACGACGCTGATTGTTCAACCGATTTTTAATCTGTTAGTTCTGGTCTATGCCTTGTGGCCGGGCCATAACTTTGGCATCAGCCTGATTATCTTCACGATCATCGTCCGCTTGCTGTTCTGGCCATTAGTGAAGCGCCAGTTGCGCCAAACCAAAGCCATGCAAAAACTGCAGCCAGACATCAAGCTGATCAAAAAGAAGGCCAAAAACCGTCAAGAAGAGCAGCTGCTGACCATGGAGCTGTACAAAGAGCGGGGCATCAATCCGTTCTCCACCTTCCCGATCATCATCGTGCAGACAGTTATCTTGATCGGCCTGTATCTTGGGCTACGACGAGTCATCAAGGACCCGCACACCCTCATCACTTTTGCCTACCCGCCACTGCAGCACCTGAGCTGGATCCAACATTTGTCACACAATATCCACGCCTTCGACAACACCCTCTTCGGAGTGATCAACCTGAGCCGGGCGGCGCTCAACCCGGGCGGCGGAATCTACTGGCCAGCTATGCTGCTGGTGATCGGTAGTGCCGCGGCCCAGTTCCTGGTGAGTGGTCAGCTGATGCCAAAGACCGACGACCAACGCAATTTGCGCGACATCCTGCGAGCAGCTGGCGAAGGCAAGGAAGCCGACCAGGCCGAAGTCAACGCTGCGATCGGCCGCAAGACGCGCTATCTGCTGCCAGGTATGATCTTCTTGTTTACGGTCAACCTCGCTTCCGCCCTCAGTCTCTACTGGTTGGTCGGCGGCGTCGTAGCCTACATCCAGCAGGCTCTGGTGTTGCGCCAGGACGAAGGCGATCTGGAGGCTCTGGCTGACGGACCAACCAAGAAGAACGTCGCCGATATCCCCGAAGCCGAAGTAGTAACGCCTGCCACTTCCAAAAAATCCTCCAAACCCAAAAAGTCCAAAAACGCAGCCAAACGGAGGAAGAAATGAACGATTCACTCGAAGAAGCCATTGTCTACGCCAAAAAATATCTAGAAGATTTGCTATCCTTTTTCGGTCTCAATACCGACGTCCATGCCACCAGTGACGACGAAGTCATCCAGCTTGGCGTCCCCAGCACGCACATGAACGGCTTCCTGATCGGCCAGCACGGTGAAAATATGCGTTCGCTGCAGTATCTGACGAGTACCGCGCTCAAGAATAATGACTTCGGCAACACCCGGGTCAACGTCGACATTGCCGACTACAAAAAGCAACGCGCCGATCGCTTACGCGAAAAAGCCGAGGGCTGGGTCAAACAAGTTCGCGATGGCGGGGAGCCGATGGAGTTGCAGCCGATGAACGCGGCCGATCGCCGGATTGTTCACCAGCTAGCGGCTGATTACGGCCTAACCAGCGAATCAGCCGGTGAAGGTCGTGACCGCCACATTATTCTCAAAGTCGCCGACTAGTCGGCGCTGGGGGCCGGCTCACTTATTTCAGCGACCAGTGCTGGCTGCAGGCGACCGGTTACGCGTCGAATAAATTGCTTTATGTCAGACATGATCGCTCCACGGAGCAAGTAATCACCGGCCTGCTTGGAGAGACCTACTGATGGCGTGTCCACCCAGCGGGTGTAGTAGTGCGCAAGTCCGAAGCTCACGCTTAGACCAACGAGGAACACGATCAACAGAGTGGCTGCATAGCCAGCCACCGGCAGCAGCCAGGTGAACAGGTAGCTCGAGAGGCTACCGAGTACGATGAAGTGCGTCAGATAGAGCGCAAACGATATCTTGCCCAAATACTGGAACGGTCGCTTGGCCAGGAACTTGGCCAAACCTGGCAGTCGGAGCACGGCAAGCATGACAAGAATTGCCCCAACGACATGCGCAAAGGTTTCGAGCTCTCCGTTCGTAAAGAAAGGTACGTGAAGGTGGTTGTACACGCTGGGGTAGGGCGTATCGACGGTCGTTGTCCAAGTACCAAGCACGGCACACAAAGGCAGCGCTAGCCAGAAGAAGCGTGGACGAAGTTTTTGGAGCAGGACTGGCTGGGTAAGGCTTAGGTCACAGATTGCCAAGCCTGCAATAAAGGCTAAGAAGTACGTTTTTATAAGAATCAACCCGAAGAGTCCGTAAAACAGCCAGCGGTTACGTTCGGTGCCAAAGAGGGCCAGCAATCCAAAGACCAGGAACGATCCCAGGAGTTCGTAATGCATGGTCCAGAGCGGGACGTTATAGCTGGCAATAAAGTCAGTATTGCCGAACCAGATGCCATAGAGGCCTTGAAAGAGTGCTTGGCCAAAGTGAGCGGGATAGCTCCAAAAAAGCTGCAACCAGTTGTTTCCGGTTGCTGCGCCGGCGGGTCCATTATGCATTGCACCAATGCGCAGCACAAAATAGGCGAGGAAGATCGAGCCCACGGCCGGAATCATCAGGCGGAATATACGTCGGGCGGCGCTCGATACAACAACCTGTCTATCTTTCGTTTTGAAGAATTTGATACTCAGCACAAAGCCGCTGAGTACGAAGAAGATGCACACGGCAAAGTTGCCAGCGATCGGCAGCTGCAGAGGACTTGTAGCCACTACATGATCGAGCTTTGGGTAGCGATCAATCGCCGCATAGCCAATCAAGAAGGGCAGAAAAGCGGTGACATAGTGCAAGAGCACTACGCTCAAAGCGGCAATGCCGCGCAGGCCATCAAGGCTATGATAATGCTGTTCACCCTTCACGATTTAGCTCTATTTTACCATGCCACACCAAGCCCTAACACCGGCGAACAGTAGCAGCTCATTTAAAAAGATGTTATAACTATGCTAATGAGCGAATCCTCGCCGAAGGTTGTGTTTGCTAATGGTAATGTTGCCCAGTCACCGCTGGCGCTTGCTTCGATGGAGACGCTGGGTCGCTTTGTCACTGATGCCGGCTTTGACGGGGTAGAGTGGCATCCGCTCTTTCGCAGCGCCCGCTCGGTGGTGGAGGCGGTTGACAGTGGCGTCTTGCAGCTCAATTCATTGCACCAGACGTTTCGCACTAACCGGCATTCACGCGACACCAATCGCTTTGGTGGCAACCCTGGCTTGATTAATCGGCTGATCGACAGCCCACTGGGTGGCTTGATGATGCCCGAAGTGGTGGCTTCCGCTGACTATATCGCCGAAATACAGACAGGCATCAATCAGTCATTGCCGGTGGTGTTCTTTCCGCAAGAGCAGGCAACGGTTGACCGCGTAACGCTCAACAAGGTGCGGGCCAGCCTGTCACTGTTTCAGGCGACGGATCATGTCGCACGTTTGGTCTATGCACAGGATTTTCGGCAGTTCGAGGACGTCATGCTCGAGCAACGCGGCTATGACGGCTTTGTCTTCGACACGCTGCATGTGCGCCGCACCTATGGCAGTGATCCCGGGATTGTCAGCCGCAACCCGTTCCGATTACTCGAGCATACTCGGGCCGTGCACCTATCGCTTAATCGTTTGGACTTTGCCAAGAGCGAACCGCACATTCTCGGCAAACAAGAATTGGACGACGCATTGAGTGGTGAGTTTACGGGCTTTCATCGTGATGTGCTCGATGCCGTGCGTGAGCAGCCGCAGGTCAAGTATGTGGTGGTGGAGCTGGCGAGTGGCGCGCTTAAGCGTCAGGCTGCCGAGCGACGACTGACAGTGCAGCAAGGCTACAGCCAAATTGCCGGCAACCTACGCAACTTCTTGGAACGTTAGTCCCGGAGGGCGTCATTGTAGCTAGCTAGCGTCTGTTCAGCCATGCGTTGCCACGAGTATTTTTTGACCTGTTCGCGCCCAGTGGCTACTAAGCGATCGCGCAACATTTGATCTGATAGTACCTCTTTGATAGCCCTGGCCATGGCGGGCACATCAAGCGGGTTGAAGTATCGGGCAGCATCGCCATAGATTTCCGGCAGACAGGTGGCGTTGCTGCTGACCACCGGCGCGCCGTGAGCCATGGCTTCCAGGCCAGGCAGGCCAAAGCCCTCACTCAATGACGGGAAAATATAAGCGGCGCAATTTTCGTACAGCCAGCGCAACTGGCCTTCGTCCACAAAGTCGGTAAAGACGATGCGGCTGCGGACCGTGTCCGGCACGCCGTCGGCGAAATGCTCATAGTTGGTATCTTTCTTGCCGGCTAGTACGAGGAGCAAATCGGGGTCATCAACCATTGCGAAAGCTTCCACTAAGCGCGCCAGATTCTTGTGCGGCGTTGGCCGGCCAACATACATGATGAACTTTTTATCAATGAGTTGTGACAAGCCAGATAGTTGAGTGACAATCGCGTCGGCGGCTTCGAGAGTGACAGTCACTTTGTCTGGGCTAATGCCACTAAAATTGACGAGGTCAGATTTCACAAATTCTGAAGGCGTGAGTACCCGCTGGGCTTTCTGGGCAGCGCGCTTGATGACGTGGGCGTAGACCCGTTGTTTAATTTTGAAGACGGCTGCATTCTTGGCGGGATTGCTGAAGCGCAGCGTGGTCAGGTCGTGGATGGTGGTCACCGTCCGACCACGGTACCAGATCGGTTGCTGTGGAAACGTGAAGTGCACCAAGTCGGGTTTCAGCTGTTGGATCTGACGCTTTAGCCCCAGCTGTTCGTCGAAACTGAATTCTTTGTGCGGGCAGGGAACGACGCTAAAGTTGGCAGCCGTCGGCTGCCAACCGTTCACATCTTCTGGTTTGAGCAGGATTTGAAAATCATGTGGCGAATTGATCGCTTGCAAGTAGTGCAGCAGACGCTCTACATACCGGCCACTGCTGGTCCGCAGTTCACGGCCGTCGATCACGATTTTGGACATGCTCCTATAGTAACCGCTGTTGTGAAATAAAACTACGCAAAACGCCACTTTGTCGGTATACTTTTAAGATACGAGAACGAACTAACTGGAGGGACCTGTGGCAAAACGAGCACTGATTACTGGCGTGAATGGACAAGACGGCGGCCACCTCGCTGCCTTACTGCACGAAAAAGGCTACGAAGTTTTTGGCATCATGCGTGGGCAGTTGGAAGCCTCGCACCCCAAGTACAAAACCTTCAAGCAAGCGTTTCCATACGTCGAAGTCATTCTGGCTGATCTACTTGATCTGTCATCGCTGGTACGTGCCATGCAGGTTGCCAAGCCTGATGAAGTCTACAATCTGGCAGCCATCAGCCACGTCGGCTACTCTTTCCGCGACCCAATTCTGACACACCAGATTACTGGCGGCGGCGTGCTCAACATGCTCGAGGCCATTCGTCTGACCGGCGGCGAAGACCGCGTACGGTTCTACCAAGCCTCAACCAGCGAAATGTTTGGCGGTCTGGATTACAACCGCCCTGGCGAAGGCTACGATGAAGACTCACTGTTCCACCCACGCAGCCCATACGGCGTGGCAAAACTTTACGGCCATTGGATCACCAAGAACTACCGCGAGAGCTACAACATGCACGCCAGCTGCGGCATCCTGTTCAACCACGAAGGTGAGCGCCGCGGTGTGGAGTTTGTGACGCGTAAGATCAGCAACTCGGTAGCTCGCATCAAGCTGGGCAAGCAAGATGTCATTGAGCTTGGCAACCTGGATTCCAAGCGAGACTGGGGCTATGCCGGTGATTACGTTAAAGGTATGTGGTTGATGCTGCAGCAAGACCAGCCCGACGACTATGTGTTGGCTACTGGCGAAACGCACACCATCCGTGAGTTCTGTGAGCTGGCCTTCGCCGAAGTTGGCATGAAACTCAAGTGGCAAGGCAGCGGCGAAAAAGAAGTTGGTATCGACGCCAACTCCGGCAAAACCGTGCTGAAGATTAATCCCGAATTTTTCCGACCAGCCGAAGTCGACATCCTGCTGGGCAACCCAGCCAAGGCCGAGAAAGTCCTCGGTTGGCAGCGAGACGTCGACTTCCCGGGTCTCGTCAAAATGATGGTCGAATACGACCTTGGCCTAGAAACTTCCGGTACTGCTTAAGTATTCGTTGGGTGCTCGGTGTTGAATTGGCGTAGGGCACTGGCGGTGGTAGCTGCCGCGCCGGCCAGTCGAAGGCGCTGCTCGGCTATGTCCCGAGGTGCACCAGGCTTAGTTATAACCTCAAGGCCGTCAGCTGCCATGTCAACCAGGCAGGGATGATAACTGCCGGCTGGGGCCTCTAAAATTTCGCCGAAGCTCAGCCAGCGCAGGGAAGAGAACTCTTCATTATGATCGAGCTGATCCAGCTCGCGGTCGTCGAGCGGGTAAAGCTCCAAGTTGGAAACCATGTGGCAGCCGGTGGCGTAGCCGGCAATGCGCGTCGGGCTGGTTTCGTCATCAAGCACTCCGAGCGGTGTGTGCTGCTGAGCACGGCTATCCCAGATCAGGTTGTAGCGGCCCACATTTTGCAGCTTCGAGGCATCAATATCCAGGCCCAGCTCGCGCTTCATATTGTCGGCAGCTGACTGAGCGATGGTTTGACCGGCGCCCATCCGGCCGCCAATTACCCAATCACCGGCGTGCGGCTCCTGCTGGCGAGTGCCGATTAAGATTTTCTCAGTTCGCGGGTTGTAGACCAGCAGATCAACACAGTCGATAGCTAGGCTGCTCAGGGCTTCGCCATAGGTTGCGTCATTGCCAATCCGTTTGCGAAACAGGGGATCATGGGCAGGGTCTGAGGTCGTCACATATTCGCGCTCGTGTGGTATGCGGACGAACTTCTTAGTCTGGTCTACGAAAACTGACTGTTCTACAAGGGCCATAATAACGGTATTTTAGCATATTATTCTAGAAAAAGCAAATACAGGGCAGGGGTTAGCGGCTGCGGAAGTCGGCGATAACATCGACCAAAGTTTGGTCGAGGGCAATTTCCGGTTGCCAGCCAGTGTCGGCCGCTAGTCGGTCGTGTGAGCCATAGATTTCTGGTGTATCGCTGGGCCGCATCTTGTCTGGATCCTGTTTGACCTCGACCTTGGCATGTGAGGCCTTCACCAGACCATCCAAAATGGCATGACCAGCCACTGGTTTTCCAGAACAAATGTTGTAAACTCCACCAGATTTGCCTTTCTCCAGCAGTAGTCGATATGCTCGGACGATATCACGGACATCGGTATAGTCACGCTCGGCTTCCAGGTTGCCGACCAGTACGTCGGTGGCTTCGCCCTTTTCGATAGCCACAATCTGCTGGGCGAAGTCTGGCACGATGAAGCCAGGTCCTTGGCCCGGTCCAATGTGATTGAACGGTCGGGCAATGATCACTTCGAAGCCGCGGCTCTGATAGTACAGTGCCATTTGCTCCTGGCCGATTTTACTGACAGCGTAGGGTGAATTCGGGTCAACCGGTGACGTCTCGGTCAATGGCAAGGCTGACTTCGGATCGTACAGTGTGCCACTGCTAATGATGATAAACCGAGGCTTGGCACCCTGCTTCAGGGCTGTTTCAAACAGATTGACCTCAATGCCAACATTAACATTCATATAGAGCATTGGGTCATCAAAAGACGGTCCAACGGCTGCCAGCCCGGCCAGGTGCACCACGCCAGTGACACCAGTGAAGTCGATCTTGGCGGCCTCCTCAGGCTTACTGAGATCAAGCTCCAAATAGCTTTCCACATACGGTGGCTGCTCGTGATTGCCGATCGGTCCACCGACGCCGACAACCGTCATGCCGTTGTCGGCTAACTCTTTGACGAGATGCTGTCCGACGAAACCATTCGAACCAGTTACTAGAATTTTAGACATATTAGTAGAGTACAGGAGTTTTCGATGGCCACCAAACCCATTGCCCCAAAGGTGTTTTACAGATACAATATGAGGCACGTGCGACAATTTACCCAACGCTACCAATACTCGATAATTTTGCTCAAACAGCTGGTCAAAACTGACTTCAAGCTGCGCTATCAAGGCTCGTTCCTGGGCTATGTCTGGTCGCTGCTGCGCCCTCTCCTGCTGTTTGTCACGCTGTACTTCGTCTTTGCCCGTTTCCTGAAGGTTGGAGACACCATTCCCCACTATCCTCAGTACCTACTGCTCGGTATCTTACTGTGGAACTACTTCGTGGAAGTGACATCCGGCAGCGTTGGTGCCATCGTTGGTCGGGGCGACTTAATGCGCAAAATTAACTTCCCGAAATACGTCATTATCCTGGCTGGATCGTTCTCGGCCTTCATCAACCTGATGCTGAACTTTGTGGTACTCAGCCTGTTTATGGTTGCCGGCCACATCGATATCAGCTGGCGAGCCTTGCTGATCGTTCCGCTGATCGCCGAGCTGTTCGTTATCTCAATTGCCCTGGCCTTCTTCTTGAGCACGCTGTTTGTGCGCTTCCGAGACGTTTCCTACATCTGGGAGGTGGTGATGCAAGTTGCGTTCTATGCCACACCAATTCTCTACCCGATCGCTAAAGTACCAGAGATTGCCCGCCACCTGGTTGTCCTCAGTCCGCTAACGCAGATCATCCAGGATGCTCGCTATGCGCTGATCACGCCACAGACCGAAACCATCTACACCGTGAACAACCACCAGTCGTGGCAATGGGCCATACCAATCGCCATCACCCTGATGTTGGCAGTCATCGCCGGTACATACTTCCGCAGTCGCTCTAAGTATTTTGCTGAGGAGGTCTAGCGATGGCTGAAAAAACTGCAATCGCTGTCCATCACGTTTCTAAGGACTTTATCCTGCCCAACGAGAGCACCAACTCTGTCAAAAGCCGTTTGATCAGTGTGTTCTCCGGCGGCCGCGACAAGTCAGTCGATATTCAACATGCTCTGCATGACATTTCGTTTGAGATCAAAGAGGGCGAATTCTTCGGCATTGTCGGCCGCAACGGTAGCGGTAAGAGTACGATGCTCAAGATCCTGGCCCAGATTTACCAGCCGACCAAGGGCAGCATTCATACTGAAGGCAAACTGGTACCGTTCATCGAGCTGGGTGTTGGCTTCAACCCGGAGCTGTCCGGCCGGGAGAATGTCTACCTGAACGGCGCCATGCTTGGCTTCTCCGAGAAAGAGGTCGACGCTATGTACGATGCCATCGTTGCCTTTGCTGAGCTGGAGCCATTCATGGACCAGAAGCTCAAAAACTACTCCTCTGGTATGCAGGTTCGCCTGGCATTTTCGATGGCGACCCGTGCCCAGGCCGACATCTTGCTGGTCGACGAAGTGCTGGCCGTCGGCGACGCTGACTTCCAGCGCAAGTGTTTTGACTACTTCCGGACACTCAAGAAGAATCGCAAGACAGTAGTCTTCGTGTCACACGACATGAACGCCATCCGTGATTATTGCGACCGGGCTGCCCTCATCGAAAAATCCGAATTAGTCATGATCGGCAACGCCCAAAAGGTCGCCTCGGCCTACTCCAAGCTCTTCATCCCCAAGGACGAAGCTTCGACCAGTGATGAAGATACCGAAAGCCGCTATGGCTCACGAGATATCTCTATCGAAAGCGTCCATGCTCGGCAGACCAGTAGCGATGGTGCGGGCAAGATTCTCATCAATGCCAAGCTGGTGGCACACATTGACTGTGAAAACCCACGCATCGGATTCTCGCTCAAAGATTCCTTCCTGCGGCCGCTGGTCGGTACCAATACCAAGCTCGAACACTTCAAGCTGGGTAAACTCAGAGTCGGACAACACTTCAACATTCAGTTCGAACTCGAAGACATTTATAAACAGGGTGACTACACTATCGACTTCTCGGTTGAGGATGAAGCAGGCACCATGGTCTATGACTGGTGGGAAGAGGCCACGTCATTTTGGATCAAGAAGGATTCCAACACGGCATTTGTAGTGAGCCCACCCGTAACCATTAGTAGTGACGATGCCGCGTAATACAGCTAAAGATCATACCGAGAGTTATCGCCAGGCCAGCGAACGGCTGATTGTACTGCTGTCCTCGTCACGCCATCAGATAGACATTTTGGAGTCGAAACAGAAACGGTACGAGCGACCGCTCCATGCGATGATTCAGCTTATCAAGTCCATCGACCTGGCAATTCTCGATTTCTTTGGCCTGTCGCCGCGCTTGCTGGCGCACATTGTGCCGCCAGAGCAAACTAAAATCGATGAAGCCTCAGTTGGCACTATGACGGCCGAGGAGCTACAGCAAACAGCCCTTGCCTATGACGCTCGCTTTGCCGTTGCCGAACGCCGAGCTCGTCTACATGCCCCCAGGCAGTCCATCGGCACGGCCTACCGTTTTATGCGTGGACAAGGCATTAGACTGGCCAAGCGGCTGGTGAAAATACTGCGACGAGGTAAGCAATCATGAGTGGCCAAACCCGCGTCTGTCTGATTGATTGTCAGGTCTTCCAAACTCCAGCCTGGCACAGAGGAATGGGCAAATACTCCATGGAATTGCTGAGGGCCTTAGCGCATAACGAGACCTTTACCGCCAGCCGGAAGATCGTGCTGCTGTTCAACAAAAACCTGTCGATGGATGAGGACATGCTGGAGGCTGCCAAGCGTGCCTTACCAGATGCAGAGATCGTTACAGTCAGCCTCAAGATACGCACTGAAGGGGCTTCGCTGCCGCATCAAATCAAAAAGAACCAGACCTATATCGATAGCTTCGTGGCCGACAACTATGCCGAGTATGAAGTCGAATTCTTGATCTTGTCACTCTTCTTGTCAGAAGGTGCCACAGCCTTCCCGGCTGTTGCCAAGAAGATAGTGCTGGCTTACGACCTGATTATGCTGCAGTTTTTTGAGATGTATTTGGGCTTCGGGGCCTCTGACCAACACTTCGGTCATTACAAAACGCTCTTCCAGGCCGACCTGTACCTGACGATATCGGAGACGGTAGCCAATGACTTGGTGACGACGCTTGGGATTAGCAAGGACCAGATCGTGAGTATCGATGGTGGGGCGATCGAACGCCAAGCCATCAAGACCGTTAAACCCACCAATGCTCCGACCAAACCATTCATCCTGATGCCAACTGGCGGGGATCACCGCAAGAACAATCACCGTGGAGTTCGGGCTTTCGAACGTTTCAACGCCGAGCACGGTAAGGCCTACCAGCTGGTCCTGACATCGACCTTTGCCCCACAATTAGTGCACGCGTTGAATGCCATTTCAGACGGACTGCACTTTACTGGCAATATTGAAGAGGAAGAACTGGCTTGGCTTTACGAGCATTGCCAAGGCGTGCTCTTCCCGTCTGAATACGAAGGGCTTGGCTTGCCGATCCTGGAAGCAGTCGAGTTCAATAAGCCGGTGGCGTGCTCTGACATCTCGGTATTTCGTGAGATTTCCACCGAAGCTTTCTATTACTTCGACCCCTACAATATCCCGCACATGGCACAGGCTATCGAGGATATGGTGGCTGGTACTGACTGGTCGACAAAACTCGATAGCTACAAGAAGGTGACTGACCAGTACTCGTGGGCACGAAGTGTCAAACGCATGGTGGCAGCGATCGATTCATGCACTGCAAGAGTCGCACAGCAAGCGTTGCCAGAACGAGCGGTCATCGCCCCGAATGTCATGGTCGACAATCAGCTCTCTCGATTTGTCGGCATGCAATATCCGCAGGATTCACAGGTGAGCAACATTGATTACTACTATGACCTGGGCGTCAAACCGAAGCCGGCTCGACCAAACCACTTGGCATTTAGTGCAACCTGCCGCGAGCTGGCTGAGTTTGGTAGAGAAGATTATCTGGGCTACGACATAGTCGACTACCACATTGCGAATAATGCTGGCAGCATACACACGCTTGTCAAAGCGCTGGCTTTGCCAGGAACGGTCTATCTTCACAGCCCCAGCCTCGATCGGACCTTTGCCAGGGCGCTGAAGCACGGCTACATGTCCAGCGGTCGTTATCAGTTAGAAGCACGGCTTGGAGAGCTCTACAAGGATAGCTCGTGGCTGATATCACTTCTCAGCTGCTCCCAGCGGGTTATCACCTATGACAAAACAATTCACCGCCAGCTCCTTAGTCTTGCCAAGCGTTTGCCGAAGGCTGCCGACATTGAACTACAGGCTTTTCCTGGCCACGAGCTGCCGTACAAACCTGCCCCGAGTTTGGAGCACATGCCATGCATTGGCCTAGTTGTTGGGTGTGACATATCCGGCGTCCACGAAGTGTTTGATGCTGCCATCGAACGCTGGGGTATGGACGTCAGCTACAAAGTATTTCTCGATGGCCTCAAAGAGGAAAAGTATTACGAAGAAGTCGGCTTGGACTATCCAAACTTTGTGCCACACTTCAGTAGCACGGACTATGGCTTCGACCTATTCTTGCAGCAAATCGATACTTATTATTCCTACCAAGATACCCGCGAGACGGCGGCTCGCTTCATAGAGCAAATGGCTGCCGCTCGCGGCATCGAAATTGCCAAGCCGTAGCTAACCGAGCTGTTTGGCGGTTTCCAGGAAAACTTGGGCACTTGTTTCCCAAGAGAATTTGGCAGCCTGCTGCGGTCCCTCAATGCGTGCCTGCTTGGTGATTGTATCAATATGTTGGAGGTGGTTGGCCAGCGTTGCCGCCAGTTGAGCTTGATCGTGACTATCAATCATCATGCCAGCATCGCCGATAACTTCGGGCAGTGACGAATTGTTGGAAGTGATCACCGGCACGCCACAGGCCAGGGCTTCCAGTGGCGGCATACCAAAACCTTCGTAGTGGCTGGGGTATACCAGCAGACTGGCACCAGATATAACCGCCGCCTTATCAGTATCAACGACGTATTCACTAGGTCGGATGATACGCCCTGCTTGCTTACTACTGGCCTCAATTTTGCCAAACAGCCGCTCGGCCTTCCAGCCGTCGGCCCCGACGATTAGTAACGAATATTTTTTGCGTGCGGCAACCGGTAAGCTGAGGTACGCTTCAACCAAACCTTCCAGATTTTTGCGAGGCTCCAGATTTGACAGCGCCAGAATGTAATCGCCGGTGATGCCGTATTTTTTCTTGGCGGCCGCGATCTCTTTAGCTGGGCGACGATTGATAAATGCCGGGTCAACTGCCGGTGTAGCCACACTGATTTTATCAGCCGGTACTTTGTAGAACTGCATAACCTCGCTGCGAGAACTTTCGGAGATAGCAATAATGCGCGAAGCCTTCTTCACCGAGCGGCCAACGGCACCAGACAGGAAGCGGGCGTTATTGTCTTCTACAAACTCTTTGTGGAGCTCAAAAGATAAGTCGTAGATGGTTAAGATTGATTTGCTGAACGCCAAACGCATGCCAACAAAACGCGGGAACAAATAAATGCCACGACCGTACAGCAGGTCCATCGGCGGTAGCTTATTGTGATGCCACATCGCCAGCATTTTACCGGTCGAAGCGGGGAAGGTTTTGTATTGGAGGTGCTTGAAGCCGAAGCTGAGGAACCGCTCGACTGCGTCCTGAGGAATGATTACAATGACTTCGCGAGCTTTTTCACCAGCGGCTTTTTGTTGCCCGATGACATGGTCCATGCCACGCAAAATCCCCAGAATGTACTGACCGACGCCGCTAAAGTGAGCTTCAACGATCCCCAGGCCGTCAACGTACAGTTTCTTCATCCACCTATCTTAGCAGATCAGGCGGAGCTATTGGGCGCCGGGCGTGTTGGTTGACCAGGTTGGTCCGCCGTTGCTGTTGTAGAGGACAAGATTGCCGTCTTGCTGGATCACCAGACTGGACGTGCCACGGCCGGATGTTCCGGAGGTCCACAAGGCTTTGCCGGTAGCATCGTAGAGTACCAGGTTGCCATCGCCTTGCATGGCCAGGAAGGCAGCTGCCTTGCCGACAGTACCAGACTGCCAGATGGCGCCGGTCGGTGAGTAGAGCACTAGATTTCCATCACTCTGCAGGCGAAGATGATATTTACGATCGGCCGTATCCAGCGACTGCCCGACAAAGAGATTGTTGGTCGGATACAGCTGCTTACTGACGCGGCTCAGATGGTCGGGAACACTCACGGTGTTAGTCCACCACAAAGGGGTATTTCCGTTATAGAGCACGATGTTGCCGTCGCACTGTAACACTAACCGATTAGCGGAGGCACTCCCGGCAGTAGGTTTATTGGCGGTATTTGAGTTCCAGAAGGCTACCGTGTTACCGTTACTATCCTTGCCATATTCCACCAAGTTGCCATCGGGCTGGAGGATGAGTTGTGTGACTTTATTGCTGTTGGCACCATTGGCCCAGACTGCCCGGAAGTTGCTGTAGTCGACGAGATTGCCATCGCCTTGCAAGTTTAAGGTTGTTTGGCCGTCGGGGGAAAGTAGGAATTGGCCAGGAACGATTGACTGGCCAGCCGTCAATGAGGCCGTGCCACAGCTGGGCTGGGTGACCGGACTGACCACATCAATCGCGTAGTATAGCCCAATGTCATTTAGCCAGCTGGTACCCTCGATGAGGAGGTTGAAGTACTCCTTGTACGCCCCGACCGTTGCCGGAGCCGTGACTGAGAATTTGAAGGTGGCCGTGTCACCGGGCAGAACACTCGTCTCCTGCATGTCGATTCGCGTATTGCTGGCCCAGCTCGAGTCTTTAAAGACGCTGGTGCGATCTTGTGGATTGCTAGTACCGAGCCTTAGCGACCCTTGGGTCCAGGTTTGGTTGGTGTTGTTACGAGCCACAATGGTCAGATAGGCCGTACTCGGATGGTTTGCATCTGATTGTGCGGGTGGTGTAAGCGTGATCGAATCTCCAGTAAACGGTTTGGTGCGGCCACTGTCAGTGTAGGCTGACTGCTGAACCAGGGTCCAGTTGTAACGCGGGACGATGTTCTGCGTTGAGCCAAACCATTTCTCGAACCAAGTTATGAAGTTGTAGCTACCCGAGAAATAGTTATTTGGACTGCCAGGATAGACATGAGGTGTGTAGCAATACATACCAGCGGTGGCAGCATTGGCAATTGTGAAGTTAGCGTAGGCGTAGCCTTGGTAATCGTAGAACGTCACATTATTATTTGGATACAAACCGGGATAATAGTAGCGCGGTGTGTAGCCCGCTCTGTCAACGTTGCTGTTGCTTCCCGGGGTGTACGGAGGTATTCCAGCATGGCTATCACTGCATGCATAGTTGGCGTTGCCGTTGAGGCCCCACCAGCTGACATTGCTCATGGTTTCAATGTAAGCCCGGAATTGCCAGGTGCCGTTATCAACCTGATTGAAAAAGCCCAGATATGCAGGAGCACATGACTGGTAGCCCATGGCGCACTGGATTTGGCTCGCATCTGGAGAGGGGTCTGTCACCAGCGATTGTTCTTTTTGCATGGTGGCCAGAAGCACTCGTGGACTGATCTGATACGCTCGAGAAGCATCATAAATTATCTTGGAAGCTAAAACATTCTGGCCACAGGAATAGTAGGTGGCGTAGTAACTATAGTGAGCGCCGCTTGGGCTGCCACAATTTTCGGTATCGGTAAAACCTGCCAAACCACTGCGCTGAGCCGTCAGAAAACTTTGGATATCTGGTTGGCTCATCGAGCCGGCGTCTTGGAAGACAGCGTCACTGATGAGGTTGGGCGGGTTGTAAGCAGCTGAAGCTGCCGGGGCATGCCAAAGGCTGGCCGCCAGAACGGTTGCCAACACACTAAAACCAAGACCTAAGGCTTTCATGATCCGAACTGTACTGCTATTTGCATTTCATTTATCTCAGTTCCGTCTGAGTCATAACTGAAAACGTCGAGTTTTCCGGTGCTTGCTGAAGGTTGAAAGTGCATTATGCCAGAGAAGTTTCCGCCCGATACATTGAGTTGTCCTTCTGATATGACGCCCAGCTTGTTGTCGATGAGTCGATACTGAACCATGCTAACCTTGGCGGAACCACCCAACACGCTACCATCGTGAATTACGCCATTCGCAGCAGGCTGCTTGACGGTGATATCGCCAGATGCGGCAGTAATCCATTGGCTAGAGTCCGTCTTGATTATTTGGCCGCCTGTATCGGTTGCTGTACCCTTATTAGCGCTGTTGTTAGTGCTGATGGACTTATCGGATTGACCAGATTTAGTAACGGTCGGTTGCTGCTTAGAAATTCTTCCTGCTGTCACGACGACCTGGCTGGCTGGTGTTGAGGAGTGGAAGAAGTGAGTAGTGTTCGTGAGTTCCAGTGCGGCAACGACAACAATCGCCAGGGCTACAACCGCTGCTAGGCGGCGCCACTGCTGAGATGAGTTTGATTTCTTTCGAGCCATACTTTTTATTTTAGCGCTAATGCCTATAGTATGACACCATATAATCGATTTTGGAAGCCCTACAATCCAGTATTTGGATTGCGGATGCTGGCATTCAGCTTGGTGTAACCAGGATTGCTCGGCGGATAGGTGTAGATGTAGAACGATGGACAGTCATAGACGGCAGTTGGTGCACCGAGCAGGTTCTGGGTACGGTCGGCCAGAATGGCAAAGTTTGGTGACAAGGCCACTTCTTGATCAAACGCCGGTGCCGGCACTTTGTCTACGACCACAAATGTCGGGTGATAGATATGATAGTCAGCGCTGTTGTATAGCCAAGTGAACTTATCGAGAGTACCGAGCGTCTGTACCAGGACTAAGTGCTGCCGGCTGTTAAGCTGCAGCCCGCGAGCCCGCCAGTACTGAGCGACACCGACTTTGGAGGTGCTGTCGGCCAGCTTTTGATCCAGGCAACGCTCATCGGCCGTGTAGTAGTTGGCGGTTGCTTGGACATTAGCAACGGGGTGTGACAGCAGGCCTGCGCTGAGCGCCAAGACCACCACAGCGAGCATGGCCAGGCGACTGGCGCGAATGATCACCGGCCTCTCGAAGAACTTCAGCGAAGTCAGCGCAGCGCCGGCCAACAGCGGGAAGATAATCAGCGGTACCAAGTAGCGAGTCAGGGCATTGCCGGTGGCCACGCTGCCAGCTATCACGATAAGCGGCGTCAACCCAGCCAGCCCACTCACCACGAAAACCTCAGGCGACAGCAATGGTTTGAAGCGATTCGTCACCCGAGCTCGCGTGGTCAGCTTGATCAGCAGCGCGAACAGCCCAAGGCTTACCACCAGCTCCAGGACAATAAATTTCAGCTCAACTTTTTGCTGCCAGTTGCCGTGCTGCATTTTCGAGACAAACACCGAGAAAGTTCGAAGCGAATCGCCGATCATCCCAAAGTGCAGGTATTGTCCAACTTGGCCGAGCGGCGAGAACAGGCTCTTCAGCAAGGTTTGCCGGATCGCAACGGCCACTAGGCTACCAACAAGTTGCGGCGCCAACAGTAGGACGACCGTACGCCAAGACAGCACGTTGAGCAACCACGCCAAGCCAGCAATCAGGGCCAGTGGTGCCACAAACTGCAAGATGTACAGCGGATTGGACACACTAGTTAGCAAGGCAATTGTCGCCAGGCCGACCAACCACCAGCGTAGTCGCTGCCAGTCTTTGGTCCCGCCACTCTTTACACGACGCAGCAACTGGACATTCAGACCCAAGCTTGCCAAAGCCATCAGGATCACTCCGTAATAGGTTGTCGACATGATGAAGAAAATAGCCAGGCCCGGGTCAGTCCGATTCTCTAAGAGGCTGAGTACCAAGACTGAACTGCTAGCCAACAAAGCGTACAAGCGGGCAGTCAGGACGTTGCCAGCAAACATCCCGGTAATCCAGCGTAACAGCGCATAGAGCGCCAGGCAGTTAATCAGGCTGTTCAGGATCAACGCCAGCCGAAAGTCAGGTGTCAGCAGGCTGGCCAGTGAGTAGATTGGTGCCTCCGGAAACAGGAAATTTTGTGACGAGAACACCCAATGAAACGGCTCGTGGAGAGCCAGTGACTGAGCGACCGCCGGTAGGGTCAGGAAGTCGGCGCTGCTGAACACCATGGCTTCCCAGGCCGAGCGGACGAGGTGGTTGAACTCCGCCAGAAACAGACCAATGATCGCCACCACCGGCACCAGCTCCGGCCAGTAGCCCCAGTCGCGGAACCGCCGCCAAAGATGCTCGAAGCGTTTCATCGTCCGAAACGCATGCGCGCCACCAGCGCCAGATTCTTAAAGATAATGCCCTTTGGCAACTTCGATTCACCATGCGTACGATCCATAAAGACGATCGGCACCTGGTAAACGCCTCCAGCTTGCTGGAGTGCTCGGAACTTGAGCTCTATCAGGAAACCGTAGCCAGCGGCTTGTAGCGTATCGAGATCCAGGCCTTGCAACAGGTCGCCGGAAAACATGTTGAAGCCACCGGTGTAATCGGTGATCTTGGTGCTCAGCAAAGCCCGGGCATAGATATTGCCGCCACGGCTCAGGAGTTTGCGATGCCACTGCCAGTCGGGCGTAGCGCCACCTTTGATGTAGCGCGAGCCGATCACAAAGCTAAAGTCCTTGGTGGCATCCAGGAACTGCGGGATGTACTTAGGATTGTGAGACAGGTCGGCATCCATCTGCAAAATAAAGTCGTAGCCTTCGTTCAGCAGTTTCTTGAAGGCATAGACGTAGGCCTTGCCCAGTCCTTCTTTCTTGGTGCGGCGCATGACTTGCACCTCGAAGTTCTTGGACTTCAATTTTTTGCCGATTTTTTCGGCGGCGTCGGCCGTGCCATCTGGCGAACCATCATCGATTACCCAGACGGTGGTGGTGAGGTCAGGGTAGTCTTTCAGGTATTTACTGAGTGCCGGCAGCAACTTTTTGACATTGTCCAACTCGTTGTATGTAGGTACGGCTACCGCCAGTTTCATGCCTGCCTCTTTGGTCATGCCATACAGTATACTAAATACCATGCTGAAAAAGATCTGGGAGGTTAAACTAACGCGTTTTTTAACCGTTGGCGTGTTCAACACAGCTTTCGACCTTAGTCTGCTGAACGCCTTCGTTTTCTTGTTGCACATCCCGCTACTGGCAGCGAACCTGATCTCGGCGTCGATCAGTATCAGCACTTCATACTTCTTGAATCATCACATTGTGTTCCGCAGTCCCGAACAGCATGAGCTAAAGCGCTTCCTGCATTTTTTTGCCGTGACCGGCATCGGCATTCTGGGCATCCAGACCCTCGTCATATATACAGTTAGTCATCTACTCTCGCCTCATGATGCCGCCCTGACTCGTGTGTTCCGCGAGATTGGCTTCCGGCACATTACCGGTCGACTGGTTGATCTGAACATTGCCAAACTGTGCGCGGTAGCGGCCGCCATGGCCTGGAACTTCTCGATCTATCACTTCGTGGTCTTCAAGAACCCCGAAACTGATGCTGAAGGTGATGATTTGGAAGTCAAACCGCAGCCCAAGCGTCGGTAATTTCTGCCTAGGCCTTTTCGGGCCCAGATAGTAGAATAACTAGGACGCTTCATGAAACACCAAAATAAGTTAAAAGCTCTTGTCATGGCACTGTTCAGTGCTGTTTCGCCGTTGCTGTTCAGCGGCACGGCCCTGGCGGCAACACCCACACTGGTCTGGTCACGCTCGTTTGCCTCGAGCGGTATTAACGAATCATCACCAATGCCGGTCAATATTGGCGGCAGCACTGATAATATTGTTGTTGGTTCGCTCAATGGCAATGCCTACATGCTTGATGGCGCTACCGGCAATGACGTTGCCGGCTGGCCAAAGGCCACGGGGCATCCGATTGAATCTTCAGCCAGTAGCGCAGATGTCGACCATGATGGACACCAAGACATTTACATCGGCAGCGGTAACGCCTCAGGCGAGTGTGCTGGCGGCGGTATGTTCCGCTTCAAAGACGATGGCACGCAAATCTTCAAGTTCATAGCTAATGATGGGGCAGGCAGCTGCCCTGATGCTGCCGTGCACCCCTCAGCAGCGCTTGGCGATATCAACCGGGACGGCTATGCTGATATAACATTTGGCGCCCTCGGACTGAAGGCGTTTTCGGCCCATAGTATCACCGGAGGCTTAAATCCCGGTTGGCCGTACTATTGGGATGATACTCAGTTTGCCTCGCCGGCCTTGGCTGACCTCGATGGAGATGGCGTTACCGATGCCGTGCTGGCAGGCGACTCGTCACCTGGGCCGCCGGTAGATTGGAGCGGCGGGTTTGTCCGTGCGCTGCGCGGTGATGGTTCGGAAATCTGGGAGTACAAGATTACCGAAATAGTCCGCTCTTCACCCTCAATTGGGGATGTAAATGGTGATGGTATCCCTGATGTCGTATTTGGCGCCGGCAATTTCTATAGCACAAGTGATTCTACGAAAATATTTGTGCTCAACGGTGTAACGGGGGCGCTTGAGTGGTCTCGTGATTTAGGTGCTCAGACGTTGGCTTCGCCAACACTGGCCGACTTCAATGGTGACGGCCGGCTCGATATTGCTATCGGGCTCTGGGCTGGAACCAACCAGGGCCAAGTCTACGTTATGAATGGCACCAATGGCAGTAACATGACAGGCTATCCACGCAGCTCTGGCGGCGGGGCTGTCCTGGGCCAGCTCACGACGGCCGACCTAAATGGTGATGGCAAACAAGACCTCGTCGTCCCGACGGGCGGCGGCATATTTGCCTATGACGGCAACACCGGCACCAACCTGTGGGGTATTCGCCAAGGTTTCGCGTCGTATCAGAACAGCCCGCTGATCCGTGATCTTGATGGCAATGGACAGCTCGATATCGTGATCTCTGGCTGGAAGTCAAATGGCACGCAAGTGGTAGATCGCTTTCAATTCCCGAATGGCGACCCGGCCGTGCTTGGCGGCAATGGCTGGCCAATGTTCCGGCTCAACCAGCGACTGACTGGCTCCTGGACCAATCCACCGCTTGAACTCAACCCGCCGACCGGTACTGCGGGCCAGGGCTATCGTTTAAGTACCAGCGACGGGGCAATCTTCACGTTCGGAGAGGCTCAGTATTATGGCTCAGCCAACGTCTACCACCCCAGCACGCCCGTAGTGACGAGCATGTCAACACCAACTCACGGCTACTGGCAAGTGACGCAGGACGGCGGCCTGTTCAGCTTCGGTGACGCCCAATTCTACGGCTCAGCCAACGTCTACCATCCCAACCAACCGGTGGTAGCGGCCATGGCAACCCCGACCGGACATGGCTACTGGCTGGTCACCCGTGACGGCGGCCTGTTCAGCTTCGGTGACGCCCAATTCTACGGCTCAGCCAACGTCTACCATCCCAACCAGCCGATCGTTTCGGCGATGGCTACCAGCACTGGACATGGTTATTGGTTGGTCACGGCCGACGGCGGCTTGTTCAGCTTTGGCGACGCCCAGTACTACGGAGGCGCCAACATCTACCACCCGACCACCCCGATCGTGAGTGCGCTGCTTGACGCCAGCGGCAATGGCTATTGGATGGTGACTAGCGACGGCGGCATCTTCACATTCGGCGATGCGCCATTCTACGGAGGCGCCAACATCTACCACCCGACCAAGCCGGTCGTCGGTATGTCACGAGCTGACACTGGCGGCTACTGGATTACAACCAGCGACGGCGGCATCTTCACGTTCAATGCGCCGTACCACGGTGGCGCCGGTGGCCGAAACACCAGTCACCCCATCGTCAACATTGCAACGCAAGGCTATTAAAACCAACCAAGGCTAGAGCAGGGGCGCAGAGTTTGGTATTATAGATCGCAATGATAGTCGTAATTATCGCTGGAGGGTCCGGGACGCGCCTCTGGCCGCTCTCAACATCGGGGCACCCGAAACATTTGTTGAACCTGACAAATGACCGTAGCCTACTGCAAAACACCTGCGCGCGCATTGAAAAGCTAACCACTCCGGAGCAAACTTTCGTGGTATCCGAGGCATCACACGTCCACCATGTTATTGATCAGCTGCGTGACATTGTCCCCGAAGAGAACATTCTGGCCGAACCAGCCCGACGTGGCACGGCTTCCTGTTTCTTGTTGGCGCTCAACGAGATAAAGCGACGAGGTCTCGACGATCAAGCAGTTTTCTTCCTGTGGGCTGACCATGTTATCCGCGATGGACGGGGCTTCACCAGTACTGCCAGCCAAGCCGCTGAACTCGCCGAGAGCATGCAAAAGATGGTCTTCATCGGTGTTGAGCCAACACATCCTTCCACCGGATTGGGCTATATGGAAAAGGGCGATCGCCTGCAGAATGGCTTCAAAAACGCTTTCGAACTCAAAAAATTCGTCGAGAAGCCAGACCACAAGACGGCTGCTGACTACTTCCAAAGCGGTAATTACCTATGGAACACCGGCTACTTGATGGCCACTCTTTCGACGCTGGAACGTGAGATTCAAGCCAATGCCCCCGAGCTCTGGACGAGCTACCAAGCGCTGCTCAATAGCTCCGACACGACGGAAACCTATCTGGACCTTGAGTCGCAAGTTATCGACAAAGCCTTGTCCGAAAAAGTCAGCGATGGCCTGGTAGTGCCCGGAACCTTTGACTGGCTCGATGTTGGCTCATTCCAGGACCTGCATGGCGTCAGCGAACAAGACGATGACGGTAACTACACAGCCGGCGACAACCTGATGGTTGAGCAGGTGACGAACAGCTACATCCGTAACGAGCAAGACATACCGATCGCCGTCATTGGCTTGGATAACATTGCCGTGGTGGCGACCAAGAACGGTTTTCTGGTGACCAACAAAACACACTCTCAGAAAGTCGGCGATGCCGGCAAAAAGTTCGGAGATGTGGCGTGAAGAAACTGATCGCTTTCGACCTTGACGGTACGCTGGCTCCCAGTAAATCACCGGCTCCCGACCGCATGGCCGAAGACCTCAGCCAGCTGCTCGACAAGTTTCACGTCTGCGTCATTTCTGGCGGTAAGTTCGAGCAGTTTGAAAAGCAATTGCTGGCCAACTTGCACGCTTCGCCATCACAGCTGGAGCGACTGCACATTATGCCAACCTGCGGCACGCGCTACTACAGCTATGACATTGCCACGAAAGATTGGCGCCAGGTCTATGCCGAGAACTTCAGCGAAGCGCAGAAGAAGAAAATCATCGATGCGCTCAACAAAGGCTTCGATGATCTGAAGATGCGGGCTGACAAAGTCTACGGCGAGACGATCGAAGACCGTGGCAGCCAGGTGACCTTCTCGGTACTTGGACAAGACATTGTTGACGTCTTGGGTATGGAAGGTGTCGAGCTCAAAGAAGCTTGGGACCCGGGCAATGCCAAGAAACTGAAGCTGCGTGACTACATCCAGCCACTGATCCCCGAGTTTGAAGTTCGCGTTGGCGGCGTGACCAGTATCGACGTGACCAAGAAGGGCATCGACAAAGCTTATGGCATGCGGAAGCTGATGGAAATGCTGGAGATCTCTAAAGAGGAAATCCTGTTCATCGGCGATCGCCTGCAAGAAGGCGGCAATGACTACCCCGTCAAAGCCTTCGGCATTGACTGCTTGGAAATCTCGCAATGGCAGGAGACGGCATTGGCTGTCGAAGCCATCTTACATACCGTCTAGCTTCGACAGTCGCATTATTTTCAAGCTATTCTTCAGGTTTTCTGGTAGACTAGCTGACCAAGAGGAGTTACATCTATGAAGCTGGCAGTTGTTGGTACAGGATATGTTGGTCTGGTGACTGGCACTTGCTTTGCCGAAGTCGACAATGATGTCACCTGCGTCGACATTGACGCCGCCAAAGTGGCCCGGCTGCAGGCTGGCGAGGTGCCGATCTATGAGCCAGGCCTTGAAGCCATGCTCAAGCGTAACGTGGCGGATAAACGGCTGCACTTCACGACTGACTTAGCTAAAGGTATCAAGGATGCCGAAGTCATCTTTCTAGCCTTGCCAACGCCACCGAATGAAGATGGTTCAGCCGACCTGTCATATGTGCTCAGCGTGGCCAAAGACCTCGGACCGCTGCTGAAAAACTACACCGTCATCGTCAACAAGAGCACCGTACCGGTCGGGACTGCCGAGCAGGTGCGCCAGACAATCGCCAAGCAAACAAAGGTAGCATTCGATGTTGCTTCCAACCCGGAATTCCTACGCGAGGGCTGCGCTGTCGAAGATTTCATGAAGCCAAATCGCATTGTGGTCGGCAGCAGTTCCGGCGAAGCGCGAGCGCTGCTTGAGAAGCTTTACGAGCCGTTTACGCGCCAGGGTTCACCGCTGCTGATGATGGACGAACGCTCGGCCGAACTGACCAAGTATGCCGCCAATTCATTCCTGGCGGCCAAGATTAGCTTCATGAACGAGATTGCTAACCTGTCTAATCTGCTCGGTACGGATGTTGACAGCATCCGGCTGGGCATTGGCAGCGACGAGCGCATCGGCCATCGCTTCCTGTTTCCCGGCATCGGCTATGGCGGCAGTTGTTTCCCGAAAGACGTCTTGGCCTTGCAGAAAACAGCTCATGACCATGGCTACCGATTCAAAACCATCGATGCCCTGATTGAAGTGAACGATCACCAGAAGCGTATCTTGTTCGAACGGGTTAAGGCGTACTATAAGGGTCAACTTAAGGGCAAGCATTTCGCTATCTGGGGCTTGGCCTACAAGCCGGATACCGATGACATCCGGGAAGCGCCATCTTTGTACCTCATCGAAGACTTGCTGAAAGCCGGCGCGACGGTTACCGCCTATGACCCCGAGGCAATGGACAATGTCCGCGGCCGTCTGGGCGAGCAAGCGGGCTTACGCTTCGCACAAGAACAATATGCCACCCTTGAGGGTGCTGACGCGCTGTTGATCGTGACTGAGTGGCAGACGTTCCGGACACCGAACTTTGAGCAGATCACTAAACAGCTCAGCTCGCCAACTATTTTCGATGGCCGCAATATCTACGAGCTGGCTGACATGGAAAAGCACGGCTTCCACTACGAAAGCATCGGCCGCCCGACCGTTGGCTAACTATTCAACAGTTACTGATTTTGCCAAGTTTCTGGGGCGGTCGATGTCTTGGCCCTTGTGTTCGGCGACGTAGTAGGCAAACAGCTGCACGGCAATGACTTGCAGGAGCGGGGCTAGCTCTTCGAGAGTCTTCGGGATGTAGATGACATCATCAACCAGGCCCTTAATGTGCTCGTTACCTTCAGTTGCCACGGCAACGACCGGACCGCCGCGAGCGCGGATCTCCTGGATGTTGGAATACGTTTTGTCCAGCAACGGTGAGTCGGTGGCGATGGCAAAGGTCGGGAAGTTTTCGTCGATCATGGCCAGTGGTCCGTGCTTCATCTCACCGGCAGCGTAGCCCTCAGCATGAACGTACGATATTTCCTTGAGCTTCAAGGCGCCTTCTAGTGCTGATGGGTAGGCGTTGTGCCGGCCGATGTACAGGAAGTCGCGGTAGTCGGCATATTTCTCGGCAACTTTTTTGATGGCTTCGGCGTGGTCGAGCACGGCCTGGGCTTTGGCCGGCAGATCGTCCAGCTCTTGGATCAGTGCTTGGAATTTCTCGTGCTTGCCTTCGCTCAGGTGGAGGGCAATCAGCGCTAGTACGGTGACTTGGGCAATGAACGCCTTGGTGCTGGCCACGGCTCGCTCTGGACCGGCGTGGCAGTAGACACCGGCATCAGTCATGCGGGCAATGGTGCTGCCAACGGCGTTGACGATACCGAGCCGCAGGACGCCTGCGTCATCAACTTTTTTCAGCGCGGCAATGGTGTCGGCAGTTTCGCCCGACTGGGAAATGGCTAGTAGTACTGTGCTGCGCGAGAATGGTTCCTCGCGGTACTTAAACTCACTGGCCATCTGGACTTCAACCGGGATGCCAGCCAGCTCTTCGATCAGATATTCGCCAACCAGACCGGCGTAGAATGACGTACCGCAGGCCACGATCACGATGCGGTCAATGTGCTTCAGCTGACCCAAGACACCTTCCAGACCACCGAGCTTGACGACGCCCTTGTCGACCACTGCGCGTCCAAGAGCCGCAGATCTAATAGTGGCCGGGATTTCAAAAATTTCCTTGAGCATAAAGTTCGGGTAGTCGCCGAGCAGGGCTTCCTGGTTGTCGAAATCAAGTAGCTCAGCCTGCGGCTCAGTCTGCTTACCTTCTTTCATGTTGTGAATCTTGACGTTGTCCGGCGTAATGACCGCCAAGTCATAATCTTCCAGATAAATAACTTTCTTGGTGTGTTCCATGATGGCAGTCGGGTCAGAGGCTAGGATGTGCTCAGCTTCGCCGACGCCGATCACCAGCGGGCTGGAAAGTCGGGCGGCATACAACGTCTCTGGCTCGCGGGTACTGACCATGGCGATGGAGTAGGCGCCGCGGACATCCTCGAGAGCAGTCTTGAAGGCTTCCTCCAGATTGCCATCGTTCTGCTTGGCGTAGTAGTCGATCAGGTTTGGGATGACCTCGGTGTCGGTCTCGGACACGAAGTTATAGCCTGCGGCCTGCAACCGATCACGGATCTCTGAGAAGTTCTCGATGATGCCGTTGTGTACAACGAAGATTGACTGCTCGTTGTTAGCGTGTGGATGAGCGTTTGGTTTGGTGACGCCACCGTGAGTTGCCCAGCGAGTGTGACCAATCACGAGCGGCCCAACGAGGTTAGCTTCCTGGACAGACTTCACCAGCCCCTCTACCCGGCCAACTTGCTTCAGCACTTGGTGCTCACTACCGTTGATGGTAGCTACGCCAGCGGAGTCGTAGCCACGGTATTCGAGCGCCGTCAGACCCTCCATGACGATGTCGATCCCGGAACGTTTACCAATGAAACCGACAATTCCACACATGGGCTAGGTTTTCCTTTCGCTAAGGCAGTTATCTATATATGTTTGCATATTTTTACGAAAAGCTACAGTCGAGAAGCTGGCAGCGTGCTCGGTAATCGCTTCGTGGTTGAACGACTTGGTACTGGCTGTTTCCAGGGCGCCGACCAGACTCTTGACGGTCTGCTTGTCGAAGAATAGACCAGTCTTGCCATCGACTAGATAGTCTAGTGAGCCACCCTTGCGGTAGGCCACCACCGGCGTGCCGGCGGCCATGGCTTCGACGGCCACAATACCAAAGTCATCCTCATTCGGCATAATGAAGGCAATTGCCGACTGGAAGTGCTCGGCAATCTCAAAGTCGTTGACGTTGGTCAGGAAGGTCGTCTGACGGTCGCCCAGTTTTTCCAGCCGCTTATGGTCAGGACCGTCACCGATGACGATCAAGGGTACTTTCAGCTCGTTGCAGGCTTCAATCGCCAGATCAAATCGTTTGTAAGGCGTTTGTCGCCCGGCCACCACGAAGCCGTGCCGCAGCTCCGACTTACCAGTTGGTTTGAAGCGATCAATCTCAACTGGCGGATGGACCACAGCCGCTTCACGTCGGTAGTAGCGCTTGATCATGGCCTGCGTGTGCGTTGAGTTTGTCACCAAGTAGTCGGGTTGCTTGGCAGCATAGCGATCCCAGCGCTTCAGGGGACCGTTCAAAAGCCGCAGCCCGAGCCGGGCCAGCCAGTTCAAGCCAAACGGGAAACCGGGGTTCTCTAGATATTCCTCATGCCGTGACCAGTAGTAATGGGTTGGTGCGTGGCAGTAGCAAATATGCACAGTGTCTTTCCCAGTTTTCACACCCTTGGCCTCGGCGCCGCTGCTGCTGATTACCAGGTCATACTCACTGAGGTCCAGGCGGCTGAAGGTCCAGGCGCGCAGCAGCGGTAAAAACTTCTTCAGGCTTTTTGGTAGACGCTGTAGCGAGGTAGTACGGATATCAGCTTCGGCAAACCAGTCAATCTTGCTGGTGTCGTACTGTGAGGTGTAAATCGGAGCATCAGGGTACAGCTGGTGGAGCTCCCATACCACTCGCTCAGCACCGCCTATGCCAGTGAGCCAGTCGCAAACAATGGCGACCTTCAGCTTGTCAGCCTTGCTCACGCGCGGGTCCCTTTGTGGAATAACACAACCCAGACGGTCCGCACCAGGATAACCAGGTCATCCCAGAAACTCCAGTTCTGCACGTAGTACAGGTCCAGCTTTCGCCGTTCTTCAAAACTCAGGTCGACGACACCCGAGATCTGGGCCAAGCCGGTCAGGCCGGATTTGACGCTCAGGATCAGATTCTTCTGGGCTGACTTGTCGAGCTCGTCGGCTATCAGCGCCCGCGGGCCGACCAGGCTGATGTCACCACGCACGACATTGATCAGCTGCGGCAACTCGTCCAAGCTGTTGCGGCGCAACCAGCGGCCAAATCCAGTAATCCGCGGATCCTTAGCCAGTTGATCACCATTCTCCCGATAGCGTTTGATAAGCTCCGGTTTGCCCAGTTTGCGGAAGGCTTCTTCCGGACTGAGGCCGTTATAGGCACGCTTCAAGGTACGGAACTTAAAGATACTGACGTTGGTGTCGAAGCGGCTCAGCCGGGTTTGTCGGAAGAATATTGGACCGCCGTCGCTCAGCTTGACCCCAAGCGCGAACAGCACCATGAACGGCGAGGCGATGAGCAGCAACAGGCCGCCCAGACCAATATCAGTCAGCCGTTTGACCACTCGGCCCCAGCCGATGAGTGCCGTCTGATGCACGGCGATGATTGGCACCGTCTTAAAGAGATCAACCTCAATGTTACCGACAAAAAGCTCGCTGTTGCCGGGCACAAAGCGATACGCGACATGATGTTCCTGGGCATGGGTTAGAATCTCGTCATTTTTCTGCCCATCGGCATAGAGCTCAGTCTGAATGATGGTATGCAGCTGCTCACCTCCTAGGCCGTCGACCGCTTCGCGGAAGGTCTTGAAGCAACGATGCTTGGAGTCTGATTTCAGCGGGTGCTTGATGCCACCAACCACGCCAATGATCTGGTAACCGGTGACGTCGACGCTGGCCAACGCTTCGAGCAGCCGGTGCGTGGTTTTGGTGTCGCCGACCAGCAGGATGTTATTGATGCCGACGCCGTAGCGAAACAGCATCCGCCGCACGCCGCGAGCCATGGTACGGAACAGCAGGGCGACAAAGAAGGCCAGACCAAAGCCATAGAGCGTCACCAGCCGAGCCGGGAAGATGGCCGTGTTGGTGATGTAGGCATAGCTGATAACGAACAAGATGCCAATGAAGGAGCCGGTTAGCAGTCGACCCAATTCGCTGAAGCGGTTCTCATACACCCGGGCGTTGTAAAGCCCCAGCAGGGCAAAGATCAGCAACCAGAACGGCAGTAGTCCAACCAGGATTGTCAGGTAGCTGTGAGCGTGGACATTGGCACTCAGTGGTTGATGGTCGAGGGTGACCCGCAAGATGTAGGCAACGGAAAAGGCGACAGTAATTGCCACAGCATCGCTGATCAGTAGACAAAAATTGTAGACGAGCGAGGCGTTATTCTTCATAGTTGTTTGCTATAGTGTTCAGCAAGCTGCTGTCACAGCACGGCCGAGAGGTGACAGATTATTTCGCGGCCAGGCTATATACTAGATTGTAACACTTATGAACACCGTTCACACCTCAACCCCAGCCTCGTGGCTCTCAGAGAGCAGACAAGCCTTGAAAGGTGATCAATGAAAGCATCAACAGTCAAATACGGCATTTTAGCCTGGGTTAGCCGGTTCAGTACGGTTATCCTGCTGCTGATGCCGTTTCACGCCTTTTTGACTGTGTGGCTAGCTAGCCTGATCGGCCACTATACGGCACTACGTCTCTGGAAAGAGGCGCTCCTGGTGCTGTGCGTGGTCGGTACACTCTTCCTGTTGGCTTTTGACCACAAGATTCGTAGCCACACCATCACGCGGCGCTTGGTGTGGTTAATCTTGGCCTACAGTGGGCTCAACCTCGTCTGGGGTTGGCTGGCACTGAACCAGCATGATGTTACCTCCAAGGCTCTGGGCTATGGTTTGATTGTTAATCTGCGCTTCCTAGTCTTTTTCTTAGTTACTTGGTCGGCAGCCCTCCGGCTCAGCCGCTTACGGGCCCACTGGCAGTGGCTGGTGCTGGCTCCAGCGACGGTCGTGATAGTCATTGGGCTGCTGCAAATCTTCGTTTTGCCGCATGACTTCCTGCGTCACTTTGGCTACGGGGCGGCGACCATCCCGGCTGTCGAAACTGTTAATCACAACTTGCACTATGTGCGGGTGGCCTCGACGCTCCGGGGAGCTAATCCATTGGGTGCTTATCTGGTGGTGCCAATTAGCCTGCTGACGGTTTTGCTGTTGCGCGAATGGCGGAACTGGCGTTACGCTAGCCTGCTGCTCGGGGGATTGATCGTCCTATTCTTCAGCTACTCACGGAGTGCGCTGGTCGGCACAGTCTTGAGTATTATTGTGCTGCTGTTCCTAGGCCGCCTGTCGGCAGTTGCCCAGCGTCGAGCAGCCATGGTCTTAGGCAGTCTGGTCGTCTTGGCTCTTGGCACGGTCATAGCCTTCCGCCACAACACCCACTTTGAGAATTTCGTTTTCCACACCCAAACCCACTCGGCGGTAAAGACTACCTCCGACCAAGGACACCTGTCGGCAATCAAAGACGGTTTGCAAGATTTGGCCCACCACCCGCTTGGCCTGGGGCCGGGCACGGCTGGACCAGCCAGCTACTACAACACCCCACACGGCGAGAAATTGGCAGAGAACTACTTTATTCAGGTTGGCCAAGAGGTTGGCTGGCTTGGCCTGATGCTTTTCCTGCTCATCAACATTGGCGTCGGTTATCTGCTTTGGGGTCGACGCAATGACCCGCTGGGCCTCAGCCTATTTGCCAGTTTGATCGGCCTAACCTTTATCAACTTGCTGTCACATGCTTGGTCGGACGATACCCTTGCCTATATCTGGTGGGGACTAGCCGGCATAGCTATGGTTCAGTTGCCGAAAGCAGCGGAGAAGCGACATGCCAAGCCCAAGAAAAAAGCTGCCTAGCCACCCTTCGTGGAACAAACTTTTTGTTCAGTTTGCCAGGTATATGGCCGGCGGCAGCTTGTATTTCTGGTCGGGCTACGCCATCTTTGCCATCTGTTATTCTGGTTTCCATTGGGATTGGCTACCATCCAAAATCGTCTCTGACGCCATCGGCTGGTCTCTGAACTATGTTGTCCAGCGCTACTGGGCGTTTGCTGAACAGCACCACCTCAGCGAAATGCAACACGTCGGCCGCTACTTATTCATTGAGACGATCGGCTTCTTCCTAGATTACCTAATCATCTGGGGCTTGAAGGCCGTCGGCGTCAGCCCCTACATCGGCTTCTTCCTGAGTGCCGGCTTCTTTACGATCTGGAGTTTCCTCTGGTACAAGTATTGGGTATTTCCTGAGCGCAAGGCTTCTGACATAATAAAAGCATGAACGAAAACCAAACGGAGTTGGCGGGAAAGGTCCGTCCCACCAAAAAGCAAAAAGAACTGCTGACGTATATCGAAAAGTTTATCGCTGAGCACGGCTACAGTCCCAGCTATCGCGAGATTATGACAGGCCTGAACTACACCTCGGTAGCCACCGTCAGTCTGCACGTTGGCAACCTCATCAAGCGAGGGCATTTGCGCAAGCGTGACCACTCGGCTCGCTCACTAGAAGTCGTTGCCGGTTCTTCGCCAGCCAAAATTACCACCAATGAAGTTGCTCCTGGTGAAGAAAAATGGCTGGTCGAAAAGATCGAACACGCTTTTGCCCAGCTCGAAAACCTCGGCGGGGAACTGGCTGAAGCCAGCTTGGACCACTTGTACGTGTTAATCGGTGCATTGAAAGTTCTTGGCCTGGAAGGTGCAGCTCAGAGCTTCATGCCGCGCTTGACGGCACTCAAACAACGCCAAACGACATAGATCATGCAGTCTACAGGGGTCTACAGAGTTGGTGATCAGCCGGAACCTCCCAAGCGCCACCGCAAACGCAAGTGGCTGATAGTGACCATCCTCATCATTGCCGTGCTGGTCGGCGGCCTATTGTGGCTGAAGAGCCAACTCAAGCCGCACACCGTCATTCGCCAATCGAAGGCTGTCAGCACCAAGATTGATTTCAATAGTCAGACCAAACACTACGTTGAACCTGACTTCAGTCTTGATCTACCAGCTACCTGGCAGCCCCAACCACGACCGGTCGGACCATACCAGAGCTACACCTGGACGACCAGCAGTAAGGGTACCAACGGACAGCAACTGGTGATTTACGAGGACAAGATTCCGGGCAACTTTGCCGTCAACCGAGTGCTGATCGTTCACAGTGAAGGCGATCATGTGGCGTCGGACGGCACAGCCTCTGATAACTGCGCCAAGTACACTATCGGCGGGCCAACGATTGGCGAGTTTGGCTCACCAGCAAAGTGGCAGGGGGTATCGTTCATCTGCGACCAAGCCAACCAGGCTCGTGATCTTATCGGCACCAGTTCGACTGACGGCCTGAATACAGTCATTCTGAAAAAGAGTGATGGCACCAGTCACCAATTCTTATTCACTCTGACCAACCAGAACTACGCCAGTCCTGATTATTCGGTGTTATACAACATGCTCACCAGCTTCCTGATGAACTAATTTCTGCGCCGTTCTGCGTGGTAATTACTACCATATCTAGTGTCCGACCGCGGTGCTACACTACTAGAACTTAACAAAACTAAGCTGGAAGTGTGGTGAGAATCCACGGCAGTGCCGCTACGGTGATTTCCCCTAAAAGGGACAAGTCCGATACAGCAAAGAGGGTTTACGTGAGTCGTCCAACTCACCTCACAGCAGAGACAAACACATTTCATAGCCAGGGTTCATCCGCCTTGGCTTATGAGTTTGGGGCAGAACCGGAGACGGAATTAATCCGTCCACAGCTCAACTTGGTACCACCATCGCTGGAAGGCGCCGTTCGTTTGGCACACGAAACAGGACTTGAAGACGAAGCCCAGGCCCGCTTTGCGCACTGGCGCGGCTCACTGGCCGTAGCCGCAACCACCCGGATTCAAGAGGTCGCTGTTGCTCCGCCTAAAACTGACTTGCTCGAACAGATCCAGAAAGCCCGAGAAGGCGACGAACAAGCTGCTCGATCAGTCCGATTGAACGTTTCCAAAGCGACAAGCGAAGGCTTCTTCAAGAAAAATCACATCACCAAGCCGGTAGAAATGCAGCGTGGCGCCGATGGCCAGCTTATCCAGTTTGGTCAGAGTCTGGAGAGCGTCCATGGCAACGCCATCTTGATGCGTCCAAACCGGCACCAAAGCCTCAAAGACATCACTGAAGCCGAGGCTCTGAATGGCCAACGAATTCAGCTGGCCGCCGAGAGTGGGGTACTAAAAGATTATTACTACGTTGTGTTCTCAGTTGTTCCTAATGGTGTGCCTGAGGCTCAGCTTGACCATCGAGGCGATGGATATTTCCTGGAGGACTTAACCCTGGTGCCACAAGCTACGACTGAGACAAATGGCTCAGTCACAACAGAATCGGCCTTCATGGCCGGTGTTGAGTCCAATGGCACGGAGTCGTTTGAGGAGCGCCAGAAAAAGCGTTTCGACTTTGCAGCGCTTGCCAAGCTATACCAACGCTTCAATAAAGAGGCGCCATCGACTGCTGCTGGTTTGATCCAAGAGGGGCTATTTATTCATAAGAGTTTGATGCCAAATGGCGTACTCGACCCAATGCGCTGGTTTGATGAAGCGGCCGACGAAGTACTGGGTCGAAACATTGAGCGTAAAGCCGAAGACTACATCAAGCGCCGTGAAGAGTCACGGCGCGAAGAAGACAGCGTTGCCGAAGTTGAAAACAAAGTCTTCAATGACTTACTGAATGCTGATCTCGAAACACCTATGGAAGCAGCCAAGCTGATGTGGAAACTGGTAAAAGATCACGGCCTCAAAGAAGCGGTCACCAATGAATACATTGACCCAATTGTCTTTGGTCGCCGAGCAGCGGTTGAGCTTGCGCACGCTCGCGTGCTGACTGCAGGCGGATACACTCTCCAGGCTGAAATGCACTTGCGTCTTGCAGAACAAGTTGCCGTAATTGCTGGTTGCGGTGGTGGTGCCGGCAGTGGTTCGGGCCGGGAAGGACAGGAACGAGGCTTCAATGAACAAATGACTGAGGCTGAACTGGCAGAGACGTATGGTACTGATAGGTTTGGGGCCATGGCTTTCTATTGCCCTAAAGGCCATCTGAATGTCCGCAAAGAGCGCGATAAGCTTATCCCTAAGTGTCAGCACCAGGGCTGCAAGGCTGCAGTCGCTTGCGACTAGCTATAATGTAAATATGAGCATTGCTGAGTGCACTCTCTGCCAACTAAAAAGTCCGGGGATGTAGTGCGACGGATCGGGATCTATGCTGGAACGTTTGACCCAGTGCACGCCGGGCATCTGGCCTTTGCCCTGCAGGCTACGGAAGCAGCCCAACTTGACGCTGTTTATTTCTTGCCTGAGCGCCGACCGCGTGACAAGCAGCACGTCGAGCATTTTGGCCATCGGGTTGCCATGCTGCACCGGGCGCTGAGGCCCTACAAGCAGTTTGAAGTGCTGGAGCTCGTCGATGTCAGCTTCAGCGTGCAGCGGACCCTGCCCGAGCTGCAACAACAATTTCCGGACACCCAGCTGGTCTTCTTATTTGGTTCTGACGTGGTTGCCAAGGTGCCGGACTGGCCGCATGCCAAGCAGTTGCTGAAAAGCTCCGAGTTGGTAGTTGGCTTACGTGCCCAGGATGACGAGCAGAAGCTGCGTGCAGCTTTGGCAGCCTGGGCTGACCGACCGCAAGCATTAACGCTGTTCCACAGCTATGCGCCCGATGTGTCGTCTGGCAAAATCCGCGAAGCTCTGCGGTTGCGTCAAAAAGTGCCTGGAGTGCTAAAAAGTGTCGAGCGTTATAGCGATAAGCACTGGCTGTATGTATCACTCCAAAAAACCGATGACCGCTCAGCGTAGCTTTGACAAACCGCAAGCATTTTGCTAAACTTGTCGTACTTCTTGGTTCGTGCGAGAGACCGGAGAGACAAAAAAGTTAGCAATAAAAAAAGTGAGAGGCTTGTTCGACGTATGGGAGCGTCCGAGCCCGTCTAGTGAGAGGTGTAAATGTCCGTCAAAATCAAGATTGTGAATAGTCCTGCCACGGAGGTACGGGTCCACGTCGACCATCCCGAATGGCGCGAGTACTTGTACTACTAAGTTACTGACCGCTAGTTGAGGAACTGGAGTTCGCGTTCGGTGTGTTGGAGCTGCTAGGAGTCTGCGAAGTGCTGCCGGCGTTTGAGGCGCTGCCTTTCTTGGCGATCTCGGCGTTGATGACTTTCTCGAAGCTTGCAACCGAGCCGGAGATTTCGACTTTTTTGCCATCGATGAAGAAGGTCGGCGTACCGGTGATCTGGAGCTTATTGCCTTCGGCCATGTCGGCGTTGATCAGGTCATTAACCTTGCTTGAGGCGTAATCGGTCTGGAACCGTGTAGCGTTCAGCCCGAGCTGTTGAGCATAGCTCTTGAAAAGGGTTGTCGGGTCAGTCGTGCCAGACCAGACGCTCTGGTTTTCGTACAGCAGGTCGTGCATCTCCCAGAACTTATTCTGCAGAGCGGCTGCCTCAGCTGCCCGGGCACCAGCGAAGGCGTTCGGGTGAGCGCTAATCAGCGGGAAGTTTCGGAACTGGAAGAAAATCTTATCGGCAAACTCAGCCTGGACCTGTTTGACGATTGGGTAATATTGGCCACAGAACGGACATTGATAGTCGCCATATTCGACAAGCGTTACACCGGTCGAGCCCTTACCCTCAACGTGATTGGTCAAGGTATTAGAATTTTTTGATGAACTGTCTGGCTTGTTGCCGCTAAAGGCGATAATGCCACCAGCGATCGCCAAGATGATAATGATAACTCCCCAAAACTGCTTGGACATGGAACTCCCTCAATAAATATTACTGCTCCAAGTATAGCATTGACCTATACTGTATGAAGATGCAAGTTACCCACTTTTCACATAACGGTGAGCTGCTGCCAATCGACCAGGCAGTGGTATCGCTGAGTAACATCGCCTACAGCTATGGCTTTGGTGTCTACGAGACGCTCCGGGTCAGCGGTGGTATCGTGTACTTTGCAGATGAGCATGTCCAGCGTCTGCTGCATTCAGCCGAAGTTATTGAGCTGGCGCATACCTTCACTGAGGAATTTGTTACCCAAGCGATCCAGGCTCTAGTCGAGAAAAATCAAGTGCAGGCCTGTAACATCAAGATCCTGCTGATCGGTGGCACGACTGCGGTCGATGCGCAACTGTATATACAGTGCCTGAATCCATTGTTTCCGGATCGCAAGCTCTATAGCCATGGCGGCACGTTCATCACTGAAAGCTACGAGCGGCGTTACCCGCAAGCCAAGACCCTCAATATGCTTCCCAGCTATCTGGCTTACCGCAAGGCGCAACGCGAGCATGCCTATGACGCCTTATTGCTTAACAACCAAGGCCACATTGCAGAAGGTACGCGTACTAACTTCTTTGCGATGCGTGGCAAAACCATTACCAGCGCGCCTGATGATCAGATTTTGGGTGGGGTGATGCGTAAGGTTATGCTGCAGGTTGCGACAGGTAACGGCTACACGATTGAGCAGGGGGACATCGGGCTGGTAGACTTGCCAAACTACGATGCTGCTTTCGTAACGAGCACCAGCACGAAAGTCATGCCGGTGCTATCTATCGACAGCCATAGCTTCGGTGAGCCGACAGCCGACCTCAAAGCACTGATGAAACTGGTCGATGATTTCCTGGCCAACTCGCAAGGCAAGCTCCAGTAAATGGTAAGATGAAAGCATGAGTACAATCATTGGCCTAGCTCTGTTGATACTGGCGTTAGCTTTTGTGGTTGTCCGCAAAACCTACTATTCTTTGCCGTTGAAAGAGCTCAAGCGTAAAGCCGAGCATCACGATTCGTTCGCCAAGGTGTTATATCCAGCAGTCGCCTACGGCAATAGCCTGCGCAGTCTGCTGTGGCTGATCACTGGTTTCCTGAGCGCCGGTAGCATTATCCTGCTGGCTCGCAGCCTACCGGTCTGGGCTAGCTTGCTGATCGTTGGCCCACTGCTGTGGCTCACCTTCTCCTGGTTGCCGGCCAGCAAAGTCAGCACCATTGGCGCCTGGCTGACCAAGCTAGTGACGCCACTGATTGTCTGGTTACTGAACTGGTTACACCCGTTGCTGAGCCGCGGCGCTGACGCGTTGGAGAAACGCTACACGGTGGTCAAACACACCGGCATATTCGAGCGCGAAGACTTCATGGACCTGATCCATCGCCAGCAAAAACAGAAAGACAACCGTCTGACGGTCGAAGAGCTGGAGATTATTACCAGAGCACTGAACTTCAGTGAATACACGGTCGGCGACATATTGACGCCAGCCAGCCAGATCAAATCCGTGCTGGCTGACGACATCGTCGGACCGATCCTGATCGATGAGCTGCACCAAAGCGGCCAGAGTCTGGTGCTGGTACGCGACACCAAGAAAGGTCCGGTGGTCGGTTCGCTGGAATTCCGTCAGCTCGATATCCATAGCCACGGCCACATCCGCGACATTATGAACAAGACGGTCTACTATCTGCACGAGAATGACGCCCTTGGCGAAGCGCTCCATGCTTTCTTCGTCACCAACCACCCACTATTTGTGGTGGTCGATAGCTTCGAGGAATATCTCGGCATCGTCACCATCGAAAACATTCTGCACCAGTTACTTGGCCATGTACCGGGAGATGACTTCGATCAGTACTCTGACCTGCAAGCAGTAGCTGCCCGGCACACCAAGCGACGCGAGATTGAAGTTGATGCTGAGATCGATATGGCCGAGGAAGAGGCTCGAGAGGCAAGCGGCGAAACCGAAGAAACCCCTGTAAATACAGATGACGAAGTGGTAGAATAGCTTCGATGTTTCGCGTGGATCAAGCCAATATGAATTCCCGGATCGGCGGCAACTGCTAGCCGGCAGTTGTTTGCGTACCCGATCCGCGTCAGGCTTCCACCAAATCTAACGGAGAAAACCCCCATGAGAATTTTAAGTAGTGACGTCAAAGACCACGTCGGCGAGACGATCCACGTCGAAGGCTGGCTGCACAAAAAGCGCCTGCTCGGCGGCCTGACTTTCATCAACATTCGTGACCGCCGCGGCCTGGTGCAGATCGTCATCCAGGATAAGGACGAAGTCGAAAAGCTTCGTGGCCTGCAAATCGGCACTGTGTTGGCTGTCGACGGTGTCGTCCACGAAGAGCCGCGAGCTCCCGGTGGCGCTGAACTTAAAGACGTTAAACTGACAGTGCTGGTGCCAGTCACCGACGAGCCGCCGATCGAAATCGACAAGCCGATCCAGCACAAAGCCGACAACCTCGACACGCTGTTCGAATATCGTGTGCTGAACATCCGTAACCTGCAGGAACAGAAGATTTTCAAAATTCGCGGCGCGCTGACGCGCTCTATCCGCGAGTTTCTCGACCAGCATGAGTTCGTCGAGATCGATACCCCGAAGTTCTTGGCCGGAGCCACCGAAGGCGGGGCAGAGGTCTTCAAGCTTGATTACTTCGGCAAGGAAGCTACGCTGGCCCAGAGCCCGCAATTCTATAAGCAGATCATGGTTGGTGCCTTCGAACGCGTCTACGAGATTGGCCATAGCTACCGAGCCGAGCCAAGCGCTACCAGCCGTCACCTGACTGAACTCACGATGCTCGATATCGAGATGGGCTTTGTGGAGAGTCACGATGAAGTGCTCGACATGGTCGGCGACATGACGCAGTACGCCCTCAAGCAAATCTATGAACGGCACGCCGATGACCTGAAGAGCCTGAATGCGCCGGAACTCAAATTACCCGAAGACGGCAAGGTGCCACGCTTCACTGTCGCTGAGATTCACGATATGTACAGCCAAGCCAACAAGACCGACACTCGTGCCGAGAAGGACCTCATCCCGGACGAAGAGCGCTGGATCTGCGACTACGCCCGCAAAGAGCTCGGCAGTGACCTGGTCTTTGCCACCGAATTCCCGATCGAAGCCGCCAAGTTCTACCACAAAGTTGACGCCGAAAAGGGCGTCACCATGTGGGCTGACCTGCTGTTCCGCGGCCTGGAAATTGCCACCTGCCCACTGCGTGAGAACAACTACCAGAAGATGATCGAACAGATGACCAAGGCCGGCCTGGATGTCGAACACCCGGGCTACAAGTACTACCTGCAAGCCTTCAAGTTCGGCCTGCCGATGCACGGCGGCTGCGGCTTCGGTATCGACCGCCTGGTCGAAAAGACCATCGGCCTGGCCAATGTCAAAGAAGCCACCCTCTTCCCTCGCGACATCAACCGCTTGACCCCTTAATCTTAATTAATCTAAATTTTTAATTGCTCATGCTTGCTTTAGCGAAAGCACTGTTAGATCATGGGCGTAACAATTAACGGTGGGCATATGAGGGTTACATGGCTACCGAAGATAACGATAAGATCAAATCACTCAACTTGGCTCTGGAGGAGCAGCGAAGAGACTACGATGTCTTGCATAGCCTTCACGAGGCAATCAAAATCAAAAATCTTACCTTTTTAGCGACCGCTTTTGGTCTCCTTGGATATCTTTATGCCGCAAATAATGGTAGCAAAAACCTAAAAAAGAAACTGTTTATACCCGACCAAGCTTACGGAGACATAATTTATGTCGCTGGTATTTTATTATTGCTAGGGGCAATCGCAGGTTTTATCGTTGTTTTGACAAAAAACCGTGTTTGGAAGACGGCTTTTCAAAATGACCAAGAGGATAAACTGATGGATAACTACCAGGAGTACCTTACATATATGCATAAGCGCTATAAGCATATCTCTAAGGTGAACGGGGAGTGTTATGAAAAGAGGAGATATTTGTTAAATATCTCATTCATGGCTATGATATTAGGTGGTAGCATATTAGTTACCATAAAGACATTCGGAGGGTAACCAATGACTAAAAACTTAAACGATTACGGAGAAGGCGTTTAGCCTTCACACTTTTAAGCCCCGAAAGGGGCTTTTTTTATTGGTACAATTTCCATATGAAAGATGACTTATTGGTTGAGTTGTTTGAGGGGGCGGAGGAGTTCGGGCGTTGGATCGAAAAGCACCCAGACGCTGCTGGGGTGTGGGTGAAGATCGCCAAAAGGGGAACAGGTGTCACGAGCATTAGCTTCGACGAGGCGCTGGAAGTGGCACTATGCTATGGCTGGATCGACACTATGAATCACCGACTGGATGAGACGTTTTACTTGCAGAAATTTGTACCGCGCAAGCCCAAAGGCACCTGGTCAGCTCGCAATAAAGTCATCGCTGAACGGCTAATCGCCGACGGCCGGATGCAGCCCAGTGGCCAAGCTCAGATCGACGCTGCCAAAGCTGACGGCCGCTGGGACGCAAACTAAAACAACCCGCCGCGCGGACGGGTTGTTCTGAGTGCCGGCTGGCTTAGTTCCAGCCGAACGTCTGGCCAAGTAGCCAGATGCAGAAGCAGACTGCGATAAAAAACAGTCCGAGTCCGACTGGGCTGCCCCAGCTGAACCAGCTTCCCCACGAGCGCCAATGTTTCATATGGTCCTCGTAGTACTTGTAGTCCTTTTCGTCGATTGGTTTCGACATAGTAGACTCCTCGTTTAGGTTGTTAAAACCCGTTCGAGGTGGCCTTGGGTGTCACGTCATGTTGTTCGCCGGAACGGACGTCGCATGAACTGATAAAGTGACGGCCACGTCACAAGTATTCAAACATATTTGATGATTTTTCACAATATGCTTGACGCCAGCGGCGGATATCCTTTAAGATAAAACACTATTGGTTATTAAAGGTGGAAAATAAAGAGGTACCTACTATGGCATTTATCATCGTACCCCGCAAAAAGTTCAATGCGCTCGCACTGACTGTTTTCCAGCTGTTCTCATAGATTATTCATAGTCAGTCGCCACCGAATTTGTTAGACTTATCTTAACGATAAGCGGTTTCAATATATCCTATGGCCAAAGACAAGGCACCAGCTGAACCTGAAAAAGACGTCCTGACCCAGCGGGTCGATGCCATGATGGATCCTCGCCAACCCGATCCGGCCACACAGCCAGAGGTCGTACCAGGCGACAAGCCCGAGATCGATATCTTCAAAGAGATTGGCACGGCGCCCAAACTCTCCCCCAAACTCAAGAAAACTATTGCATCAATAGGTAAGGATGAAACGGCAAACCCAGAGGAAGCCGTCCCCGCTATTGTTAATTCGGTAGCGAGTGATACTGTTAGTGAAGACGACAATAGCAATCAAGTACCTGACCTGGAGGCGGGCACACTTATGACCAGCGAACTCAGCGATCCTGACACCGACAAAGCTGTCGATGACATTGTGGTGAAAGAAGGTGACCAAGTACTGGAAGCCGAAGACAGCAAATCGAAAAAGACTGATACGGCCGATAAGCAACCAAGTGCCTGGAAAGCAAAGCTCCAAAAGCTCGTGAAGAACAAATGGACTTGGATTGGCCTGGGCGTGGTGCTGTTGGCTGTCCTGGCCGTGCCAGTCACGCGCTACCAAGTGCTCGGTCTGGTGTTGAAGGGCAAAGCCGACATCACCGTTGTGGACAGCAAAACTGGTACACCGGTGAGTAATGCTGAGATACATTTTGGCGGAGCAACCGTCAAGACCGATGGCAGTGGTCAGGCTAAATTCAACGCCCATGTCGGTAAGCACACCCTGACAATCACCAAACAGTATTACACGACCTACAGCCAGTCATACTTTGTCGGCTTCAGCGCTGACGGCACTGGCAAAGTCTATGTAGTGGCCACCGGCCGCCAGATCCCGGTCGTGGTGCTGAACGCTATCGATGGCAAGCCGCTGGCCAATGCCGAGATCAAAGCTGTAAGCTCTACGGTCAAGACCGACAAGTTGGGCAAGGCTACGGTCGTGGTGCCGATCAACAAGAATACGACTGACCCGGGGAGCATTTCATTGAGCGGCTATACCACGACGGCAATCACACTCCAGGTGACTGACAAAGTTGTTGACGCCAACACCTTTAAAATTGCGCCGAGCGGTCACGTCTACTTCCTGTCCAACAAGAGCGGCAAGATCGACCTGGTTAAAACTAACCTGGACGGAAGCGACCGCAAAGTGGTCTTGGCTGGCACCGGTAACGAGGCTCCGTCAACGTTGAGCCTGCTGGCTTCAAAAGACTGGAAGTACCTGGTACTAGAATCGAACCGTGATGACGCCAACGCGTCGCCGGCGCTGTATCTTCTGGACACGTCAGATGACAGCGTCACAAAGTTCGAGAGCACCGACAAGGTCTCCTACCAAATTATTGGCTGGCACAACCACAACTTCTTGTACAGCATCAGCAAAAGTGATAATACCAAGGCTGGTAATCAACAGGTTAAAAGCTACGATGCCGATCATCGTCAAACCAACCTAGTCGTGCAGGATGACATTGACTCGGCCTCGAGCCTTTACCAATATCTCTCAGATTTCTATGTTGTGGGCGATGAGCTAATCTATAGCTCAGCGTGGCAGTATGCTACGTACAGCTACTATGGTCATCCCGCAGACACATCGCCACACAGTGATACCGTTACCGGAGTCTCACTCGCAACTGGCAAAAAGACGCTCGACTACGGTGAGATACCGGCTCACTCAGGAAATTTCCAGATAGTTCAATACGAAGCTAAGGGTCTTTACGTCCAGCAGAATAGCGGCAACGACACTGGCTACTTTAAGATTGAGGATGGCAAATCTACATCAGTGAGCGACCTCACTTCAACGAAGTTCTATCTGCCATACCCGACATTCGTCCAGTCACCATCGGGCAAGCAGACGTTCTGGACGGTCTACCAAGATGGCAAGAACACGCTGACAATCGGCGATGAAGAAGGAGGCAACTCCAAGCAAATTGCCAGCCTCAGCGACTACTCACCGTACGGTTGGTTTACAGACAAGTACCTGCTGGTGACCAAAAACAACAGTGAGTTGTACATCATGCCGGCCGGTCCGCTGAGCGACAAGCAACAGCCACTCAAAATCAGCGACTACTACAAGCAGCAGCAAACCTTCCGCGGTTACGGCGGCGGCTACTAGGCCTTGCGCCTAGATTTGAGTCGGACGATCGCCATTCTGCCATCAGTGTGCAGCGAACCGCTGAGCACGCGGTTCATCAGGCGGTAGGCATCACCAAGTTTGATGGAGTTCACCTTGGTAATGAGCTTCTGGACTTTGAGCTGACTAACGATTAGTTCGCGTTCCTGGTTAGTGTCAGGGTCAATCATATGGGTGAACTGCAAATTGTGCCGGATGAAACCAATGCCAGTGTCGAGTGATGCGGCACCCACCCACAGCAGGTTATCGCCATAGACTCGTGCTTTGCGGTGATGGAGATTGATGCTGCGCACATTGAGCGGCTGCTTCTCGTCATAGGTTGTGGCCCAGAATCGGACGTGATGACGCAGCCGAGCAGTGCCATCGACTTCCATTTCAAAAGCAATGTCTTGCTTGCGGCCGAATAGGAAGAGACTGCTGACTGGCGCCGTGGGGTACGACCACTCATAGATGATGCTGAGCAGCTGACGGACAATATTACGGATAGAGTGTGCATCGGCCACCGACCAGCCGGCGCGTTCCATGGCCTGGATCAGTTCGCGGCGGGTGCTGATGATGCCGATATTGATTGGGTCGGAGGCGAAGCCGTCGGGCGTCACGCAGTACAGTGGCAAGTGCTGTGCTGGTTTGAGTATTCGAAAACTACGGATAATGGCCGGTACCAGCACGTAGGCACCGAGGATATAGGTGACCAGCACAGCGAAGGCTGTCGGAACGCGGTTGCTCAAGAACGGGTAGATATTGCGCACCGAAATATAAGCGATCACGAGGCCGGGTAGGAGTACCGCGAAACGCTTTACGAAGCGGACAGCAGATTGAATCATCGCTGTTATCATACAATGAATGCAGATGATTGCCGAATTACAGCGCACCGAATTCCAGGAAGCAGTCTGGGATTTCTACCACGAGCATGGTCGACATGACTTGCCATGGCGGCAAGGCCAGCTTGACCCGTACCACATTTTGGTTAGCGAACTCATGCTGCAACAGACGCAAGTCGGGCGGGTGATTCCTAAGTACCATGAATTCTTGGCACGTTTCCCTGATGTCCAACGTCTGGCCGCCGCTCCGTTGGGTGAAGTGCTGCGGGCCTGGAGCGGGCTGGGTTACAATCGTCGGGCTAAATTCTTGCAGCAGGCCGCACAAGTAATCGTCACGCAGTTCGGCGGTGTCTTTCCCCCATCGGTTGCCGAGCTCACACAGCTTCCCGGAGTGGGCGTGAATACCGCCGGGGCAATCGTGGCCTATGCCTTTGACCGGCCAGTTAGCTTCGTCGAGACGAATATCCGGACGGTTTATCTACATCACTTCTTTCACGACGAGACCAATGTTGCGGACAAAGCCATTCTGGAACTTGTTGAGCAAACGCTTGATGCTGAGCATGCCCGCGACTGGTACTGGGCGTTGATGGATTACGGTGCGCATCTCAAAAAGACAGTTGGCAACCCGAACCAGCGCAGCCGAAGCTACGCTAAGCAGCCAAAGTTCGAGGGTAGCCGTCGCCAAATCCGCGGCCAAGTCCTGCGACTGCTCAGTAATCGGCCAATGACGCGACAGAAACTTGCCGAACAGATCAGCGACGAACGTTTGGCTGACGTCCTGACCGAACTGATCACTGAGGGGCTAATCCAGCGTTACGGTCGATCGCTCAGCCTATAACGCTTATGATATAATTCGCCATAGTATGGAACCAGTCCCAGCTCCACCAGAGGAGCCAACCGAAGAATCAGGTGCGACCCCGGCAGCTACCGGTGGTTCAGCTGAAGTTCCGGTTTCCGAGACTCCAGTAGTCGAGCAGTCGGCCGAAGCTCCAGTAGAGTCGCCAACTGAGACTGCCACAGAGGCACCGGCGGTAGAGCCTGCTGCCGAGCCTACGCCATCAGACAAGCCAGCTGATACCCCATCACCAGTCCAGCATGCCGTGCCACCAAAGCCTAAGACTCCACGTACACAAGACGCCACTATGGCGATCATGGCAACGGTGGTTATTGTCATAGTCCTAGCTGCCATCGCCCTGGTTGCTTTCCTGAAAAGCGCAAAGTAGCAGCCGTTCAAACAGTCAGCCTACTCGTCAACTGCTACACTAGAGGCATGTTTGATGAAGTTACCGATGTTTTGCTGCAGCCTGGGGCTGTGGCTGTCATCCCGACCGACACCGTCTACGGCTTAGTGGCTCGAGCGGCCGACGAAGCCGCCGTGCAACGACTTTTCGAGATAAAAAAACGTGATGCGAAGCCAGGCACTTTGATCGCTGCCAGCATCGACCAGGTCGAAGCGCTCGGCTTCAAGCGGCGATATCTGACAGCCGTTCAACAGTATTGGCCGGGCGCGGTCAGTGTGGTGATTCCGGCAGCCGATCCGGCGCTCAAATATCTGCATCGCGGCAAAATGAGCGTCGCGGTACGCATCCCCAAAGACCTTGAGCTCCACAAGCTCTTGGAACGAACTGGACCACTGATGACCAGTAGTGCAAATGATCCTGGCCAGCCGACGGCTGCAACAGCCCAGGCGGCTAAAGACTATTTCGGTGACCAGGTGGATATCTATGTCGACGGTGGTGATTTGTCTGACCGACAGCCATCAACGGTGATTCGCATTGTCGACGACGCCATCGAAATCTTACGCGAGGGCGCCGTCAAAATTTCCGAGAACGAGTAACGTTGCTACAATAGCTGCATGACACTGGATGACTATCAGAAGCAGGCGTTGACTACCGTGCTCAGCGACGGCGACGACTTCAAGGATTTATTGCACTGGGTGCTGGGTATCAACGGTGAGGCAGGAGAGATCGCCGAAAAGGTTAAGAAAATTATCCGTGACAAAGGCGGCAAGGTGTCTGACGCCGACAAAGCCGAGCTGGCCAAGGAAGTCGGCGACGTTCTGTGGTACTTGGCAGTCTTTGCCGATCACTTAGGTCTATCATTCGAACAAGTGGCTCAGGCGAACCTCGATAAGCTGCAGAGCCGTAAAGCTCGTGGCGTACTTGGTGGCGCTGGCGACAACCGATGAGCGCACAGCATACTACCAACATTCCGTGCGTGGCCATCGTCCTGCGCCGTGATGACAAGGTGCTGTTCCTGCTGCGCGAACACACTGGCTGGCGCGATGGATACTACTGTTTGCCAAGTGGCCACGTGGAAGATGACGAAAGCTTTACTGACGCCGCACAGCGCGAATTACTCGAGGAAACTGGCATCAAGGTTGACCCCGGCCAGCTGGATCATGCCCTCATCCTGCACCATCAGTCTGACGACGGCGTGCGGGTGACCTCCTGCTTCGAAGTTGAAGGTTGGACGGGCGAGCCGCAGAATGCCGAACCACACAAACACGCCGAGATTGCCTGGCTCGACCCAGCAAAATTACCCGAAAATATCGTCGAAAGCTCGCGCTTTATGCTCCAGCAAATCGCTGCTGGCCAGCATTACGCCGAGATGGGCTGGCAGGCTACGACTTAAACTCGGTGCGGAGCCAATCGTCCAGGCTGTCACCGCCGCCGCCAGCCATACCGACGACCATGTCACCCTCGTCCAGGTGCTTCTGAATCACTTTCTTTAGCTCGGCATTTCGCTCCATCGGGCCGGCAAGGCTTGGGTTGGCGAGGTGTGAGATGAGTTCTTCGGGTGGAATGACGCGTTGCTGGGCGTCTTCGCGAGCCAGGTAACTCGGGATCCAGTACACATGTTCAGCACCGTCGAAACAGTCTTGATACTCGTTGAGCATATAGTGCTGGCGACGATTGGTCAGCGGTTCGTACACGACGATAACTTTTTGGCCAGTCTCGGCGGCCATTTCAGTTGCCACACTCATGGCACCGCGGATTTTCTCTGGCGTGTGCGCATAGTCGCTGTACAGGTTTGGAATAATTTCTTCCATTCGGCGCGAAAGGCCAGGGAATTTGTTCAAAAGTGCTATAAGTTCATCAAGTGCCGTTTCTGTCAGTTGCTTGGTTGCTCGAACGGCTAGCCATGCGTCAAGGCGGTTATAGTAACCTTTCAGAGTCAATCTACTAATCTCACGATCATCACCCCTGAGTTGATGCACATTCTTCCAGCTCCTAATTGCTATGTAATCCATCGCATCTTCTTCATAGACATAGGTTGCTTGTGATTGCTCAATGAACTCACGGAAGGCTGCCTGGTAATCTTCGCGGGTGGGGAAGATCTCATGGTGATCCCAGCTGACGCCAGTGATAATACTTAGGTAGGGCTCAAATGCCAGGAAGTTGCGGTCGAACTCATCAGCCTCATAGACGAAATATTCCGACCCCGGTTCATAATGGCCCATATCAGCGAAATTAGTCTTAGCACCAACTGAATAGCTGACCGGAATGTCCAGTTGCTTGAACTGCCAGATCAACATAGCGGTGGTAGTCGTTTTGCCGTGGGTGCCTGCGACGGCGATGAGCTTTAACTGCTTATCGTGCAGAATCTGATTCAGCAGCTCATCACGCTTACTGGTCTTGATATCCTGTGCTTTGCAGAACGCCAGTTCCGGTGCGTCAGCGTTCTCTAACGTCACCGCTGAACTGTAGACAAACCAGTCGATCGGCTGCTTGTCGTGCAGTTCAGCAATTGCGTCATGGCTCTGGCCAATGTGGATGTTGGTGATACCGTGCTTTCGCAAATTCTCAATGTAGCTGGAGTCTTGCTTGTCCGAGCCAGAGACAGTGTAGCCCGCTTGTTGGGCAATCAAAGCCAGTGGCGCCAGTCCAGCACCACCGATGCCCGAGAAATAGATATGAAGCGGTTTCGCCATCTTCTTTATAGAGTACACTATTAACGATATGGATAAGCGGCAATTACATCACTTCTGGCGAACGTTCCGACTGGTCAGGCCCTGGTACTTCTTGATTCTGGCTATCATCAGCGCCGCCATCTGCGTCTTCAGTCTACGGGCCAACAACGAGCACATGATCACCTTGCGCGATGCCGTCTACGCCGCTGACAAAGACAATGGTGACGTCACCACCACGCTCAAAAACCTTCAGAGCTACGTCACGCGACACATGAACACGAACCTCAGTGCCGGGCCGAATGCTGTCTACCCGCCCATCCAGCTCAAGTACACCTACGACCGCCTGGTTCAGCAGCAAAGTGACCAGATCGCCGCCGCTAACTCACAACTCTACTCCCAGGCACAGGCCTACTGTGAAGCCCAGAACCATAGCGACTTTTCGGGTCGCAACCGGGTGCCATGCATTGAACAATACGTCCAGAGCCACACCAGTCAAACTATCAATATACCCGATGCGCTGTACAAGTTTTCCTTTGTATCACCGGTTTGGTCGGCCGACAGGGCTGGCTGGAGCATGGTGGTCGCCGGACTCAGCTCGGTGCTGTTCGTAGTGAGCTTTATCACCAACTTCTTGCTCAAGCGCGCCAGTAAGTAGCTATTCTCAACTACTGTCATCCCAGCGAAAGCTGGGATCTTAATGTATTGTTAATCTTTCTCAGCTATTCTTGGTAAAAGTGAAGCAGTATTACGTCTACATTTTGGCTAGCAAGAAAGACGGCGTGCTATATATTGGCGTGGCCAGTGACCTAAGTCGACGAATAGGTGAGCATCGTTCGCATGCAGCTCCAGGCTTTACGAGTAAATATTTCGTACACAAGCTCGTATATTACGAGTGCTATGACAATCCTACGGATGCCATCCGAAGAGAGAAGAATATGAAGGCTTGGAAGCGCGACTGGAAGATCGAACTGATCAATAACTCAAATCCAGATTGGCAGGACTTGAGTTTTGAGTTTCACTAAACACTAAATAAGATCCCAGCTTTCGCTGGAATGACAGGTAGGAGTAAGTTTGGTATAAGAAAACGCCCCTCCGAAGAGGGGCGTTCATCGTTCACTAAGCTAACAAGTTAGGGCTTAGCGGTGCCAGCGTTCTGAGTGGTGCTTGCACTGTTTGTGCTAGCGCTACTGCTCTGATCGGCACACTTCTGACCGTTCGGGTTTTGCTTCTCGAAGGTCGAGACAGCTTTGGCAACCTGACCGTTGTCACCGAGGTTCTCCCAGAAGGTAACCTGGTCACGGTTAATGACCATTTGGTCCAGTGGTTCGTGCAGTTCACAGCCGAGCTTCACGAGCGAAACGCTGGTGTTGCTGCTTGCGGTGCTGCTCGTACCGTTGCTAGAAGTCTGCAGGTAGTAAATGTTGCTCAACACAAAGTACTTGCTGTTCAAGGACTTAATGTTGCCGAAGTACACCTGACCAGTGTTCAAGAAGACGGCCTGCAAGCGGTTGCTGTCTACGAACTTATCTTCTGGCTTTGGGCCACCCGTAGCCACGACGAGGGCTACAGCTACTAACAGGACAGCAACGGCTGCGGTTGCAACAACCATACCGATGCGGCCCCAGTTACCATTTGTTGATTTACTGCGTTTGCTGCCAACACTGCTTGCGCTTGGGTGTGTTGGGGCTTGTTGTGTAGGGAAATCCATGTCTCTCTTATCTCCACCTCTTTATTACTTTTATAAAAGGACTTTCACTCCCTGGAGCCGTATCTCTACCCTCGCAAGACGCCTTCGCCGCTTCAATGCTAGTAATTCCCGTACCGCACCAAAGAGTGAAGGTCCTTATGTTTACCGAGACAGTGTAATACAGCTCGTGGTGCAGTGCAAGGAAATACCAGTGGAAAACTGACAGTATTGGCCAATCTAGCGACGAGTTACAGCTCGTCCGAGCCGCTCATTCTGTAATGACAAGTCAATATAATTACCGCCGGTCCGCAGTTAAATTGTGATGTTTCTCTGGTGATAGGGGTTGACAAATAAAAACCCACAAGAGTATCTTTAGGGGTACATTACTAACGGTAAGAGAGGGAGAGTCAATTATGGGTTACAGTCACACGAACTCAAAGGGTGTAACATATCACCTTAATTCAAAAGATGTTGTCCTGCGCGGCGGCAAGAAGCAAACTATCTACTACTTCAGCAAGGATGTACGCCCAGAAGCTACTGAGCTGCCTGCTGGTTTCGAAGTTAACGAAAACCCACGCAACGGTTTCCTGACCGTCAAGCGCAAATAGTATTGGCGGCCCCGTACACGGGCACCACCAATCAACACCCGGTTTGAAAAAACCGGGTGTTTTCTATATGTGATGCCCGAGCAGTTACTAGGAAATATTGAAAAAGATAACCCGAGTTGGATAAGCCACAAGACTTTCTCGACAAGAGGTTATATAATCGTAGATAAGATATGGCGAAACCCATCCTCACAGTCAAGAACCTGCGCAAGGTGTACGACGACAAAGTAGCTGTCGACGGTATTTCGTTTGAAGTCCAGAAGGGCGAGATCTTCGGCATCCTTGGTCCTAATGGTGCCGGCAAGACGACCACCCTGGAAATGATCGAAACCATGCGGGAGATTGATGGCGGCAGCGCTACGATTGATGGCATTGATGTAGCCACTAACCCATACGAGATCCGTGGCATCATCGGCGTGCAGCCACAAACACCAGGCTTCCAGGACAAGACTAAGCTGACTGAGCTGATCGAAATGTTCGCCGCGGCATATGGCGAAAAAGTTGATCCCAAAAAACTCTTGGATGAAGTGAATCTCGGCGACAAGGCCAACAGCTTCGTGGAGCAATTATCAGGCGGACAGAGGCAACGTTTCAGCATTGTCACGGCATTGGTTCACAACCCGAAAGTATTCTTCCTCGACGAACCGACGACCGGTCTTGATCCGCAAGCTCGTCGTAACCTCTGGGATTTGATTGAGGATGTCCGCAAGCGTGGTATCAGCGTCATCATCACTACACACTATATGGATGAGGCTGAAGTGCTGTGCGATCGCATCGCCATCATGGACCAGGGCAAAATCATCGCTCTCGATACGCCCAAGAAGCTTATTAAGAACCTGCTGGCCAAGGGCTTTACCAAAGAAGCAAAGGTCGAGCAGGCTAACCTGGAAGACGTCTTCCTGGATATGACCGGAAAGGGGCTGCACTAAATGACTTTGCAACAAAAGCTCAACACTATTCGCGTGTTCTTCCTCATCAATTTCAAACGACTCTTCCGTGATAAGACGGCACTGTTCTTCACCTTCATGTTCCCGCTGATCTTCTTGCTGGTCTTCGGCTATGCGAACAAAAACGGCGGTGTCTCCTTCAAGGTCGCGGTGCTGAATGAATCAAGTGCCTCAGTCGCCGCTAAAACGAGCGATGACATCAAGGGTCTCAAGGTCTTCAAAGTCGACAAAGAAGTCATCAACCTGGATCAAGCCAAGGAGAAGATGAAGCGCAGCCAACTGGATGCGATCATTATTCTGCCGAAAGATTTTGGAACTGTACACAACGGAGAGGTAAGCGGCGTGGCTGACGTCCTCTACACCCAGAATGGTGCCCAAGGCGGCCAGGCTGTGCAATCAGTATTGCAGAGCCAGTACTTCGCGCGCGTCAACGCTAAGTTTGTGGCCCAAAAGGCACCCTTTGACGCCAAGACGGTGGTCCTGAACGAGAGGAGCCTTACCTCCTTCGACTATGCCTTCGCGGGCATTCTCGGCTTTACAATTCTTGGCTCCGGCATCTTTGGGCCAATCAACATCTTTCCGGAACTCAAGAAGATGGGTATTCTCCGCCGGTTGCACACTACGCCGTTGCGGGTGTGGCAGTATTTCCTGAGCGTCATGCTTGGTAACGCCGTCGTCGGCATGTTGTCGCTGGCTCTGATGTATGCCGTCGCCTTACTTCTATTCCATCTGCATATTGCGGGCAATATCTTCGAACTGATCTTCTTCCTGATCTTTAGCTTGCTGGTGATCCTGGGCATCGGATTGGCTATCGGTGGTTGGGCCAAGAATGAACGCCAAGCCGCACCATTAGCCAACATCGTCGTCTTCCCGATGATGTTTTTGTCCGGCACCTTCTTCCCGCGCTTCGGACTGCCACTGTGGCTGCAGCACGTCACTAACTACTTCCCGCTGACACCGGTTATCGATGGGGCACGACTGATTACTACCGAAGGTCTGCATCTGTCACAGATCGGTTCGCAGCTGGGCATTATGGCCGTTTGGCTCGTTGTGGTCTACGCTATTGCTTTCCGCGTCTTCCGCTGGGAATAGCAAAATCTATCTAGTTCCAGGCAGTGCTTTTGGCATGACCGCCAACAATGAAGTAGACGCCAACGGCGGCTACCAAAAGTACTACAATGATGACGATCAGCATCTTCTTTGAAATTTTCATGTTAACCTTTCAGTTTTAGTGTGACCGAGGGCATTGTTACACAATAAACCTACCAGGACAACAACTAACCGCAAGCGTCATTGCCAGATTAGCATAAGTGTGATATAATATCATCCATGAATGGCCACGAAAATCTAAAACCAGACCAGGGCGAACTCTTTGGTGTATCGTCACACGACGGACTCAAGTACCTGACTGAACCTAGTCCTCATGCGCAGCCAGTTGATGCCGGGCCAGCTGGCCCACAGACGTTAATTGCTGAAACTATTGATGCTCGTGTACGTGCCGCTTACCTACTTAGCACACTGGACTTACTAGCACTCGCAAATCGGGGTCGAGGTTTTTTGGCGGCCACAAGCGAGGGTAGTCCTGAACTACCGAGGATAAAAAGTGGGGTTGGTGATGATGAAGCCGTAAGCCATTTCGCACGCGAAGTAAACTACAAGAAGAATAGTCAATTGATAAAAGCTCGCAAAGAATTCCTCAGGGCCTATGAGACGGGTATGGGCAGGGTTGGTGATGAAGACCCCGGGTTCACTGAGGCGTGGGCGGACTTTTATCGAAGCTACAACGGCACGAGCAATCGCAAGGCTCGGGATAAGCACCGAAAGAATCTTACAAAGATAAAAAACATCAAGGGTCAACCGCTGCATAGTGATAGCTATATAGATGAGCCGGAACTGGCTAAACCAGAGCTAAAAACTCTGACGAAAAAAGAGAAGCTGGATATTTTTGAAGACGATTCAAGGTTGCTGTTTGCTCCTGCGACTAATCGTGAAGAAGAGCAGGCTCGCCGTGCACTGAACTACATGGACAAACCCCACGGTATGTTGGATATGCTCAATGAGATTGATCGAAGCAATTACAAGGTCGCCCGCAAAAAAGGCGAGTCACACTCAAAAGCCAAGCAGATCGGTGACTTAGGCCGTCAAAGCGTGATCTTCGAGTGGGGCAGCTATGTTGGCAACGCCAAAGAGTCGCTCGACAGCCTCAAGGATTTACAAGCTCGCATCCAGGCAATTGATGATATGGATACGCCGCTGATCGACATCGCTGGGCTAGATCATGAGGCTCTAGCGGTGCTAGTGCGGGATGTTGACTATGATACTTTCCGAAAACACGGCATCACTAAGCGGCGCGACGATCCATTACAGACAAGGGAAGACCGAAGGCCTCAGGTTAACCCGAGTCGTAATAAGCAGGTTGAAGACCGATATACTGGGAGCCAGGTTGATGAGGAGACGCGCAATCAGATTCAGCTTTGGGCACAAGTGACGACAGCTCGAGACCTTCTCGGGCAGGGACGGCTTAAGAGGACTGTGGATCGCCAACAGCACCGCGTACAGTTCTGGGACAGGCTTCTGCAATCGACAGAGGGAAGCGATAAGCGCATCGCTCAGGACATACGGCAAGAACTTGGCCTCGTTGCGTAAGGCATCCGCTACAATGGTTTTCGATGAGTAGACGTGTTTCAAGAGTCCCCTTTTTCATATTGGCGCCGATGGACGATGTCACCGATACGGTGTTTCGTCAGATTGTGGCCAGCTGTGCTCCGGCTGACCTGTATGTTACGGAATTTGTGAACGCCGATGGTTTGCAGAGTCCGGGTCGCCAGAAACTCTTGAAGAAGCTGAGGTTTGCAGCCAGTGAAGGCCCGCTGATCGCCCAGATCTGGGGCAAAGACCCGGAAAATTTCCGCCTGACGGCCGAGCAAATCGCAGATGGTACCTTTGCTCGCGAGCTTGGCTTACCAGAGGGTGTTAATTTCGCTGGTGTGGACCTCAACATGGGCTGCCCACAAAAGTCCGAAGTCAGCAACGGCACCTGCGCGGCATTGATGAATGACCGGCCGCTAGCGCACGACATTATCGAAGCCACCAAAGCCGGCCTGGCCGGTCGCCTGCCATTAAGTATCAAAACCCGCGTCGGCTATCACGAAGTTGACCTGACCTGGATTGAGTTCCTGTTCAGCCATGACTTGCACATGCTGACGGTTCACGGCCGCACCAAGCGGCAAATGAGCAAGGTGCCAGCCGATTGGGAACTGATCGGCCAGGCCAGAGAGTTGCGTGATAAGCTGGCGCCCAACACCTTGATCGTCGGTAACGGCGATGTCCAGAATCGACAGCATGGGTTAGAGCTGGCACAGCAGCACGGCCTCGATGGCATCATGCTCGGGCGCGGCATTTTCCACGATCCATTTGCCTTTGCCGAGCAAAGCCCGTGGGCAGACTATGCTCCCGAGCAACGCATCGATCTCTATAAAAAGCACGTGCAACTGTTCGCCGACACCTGGCAAGCCGGCGAGCGCCCGATCCACACCCTCAACAAGTTCTGCAAGATTTACATCAACGGCTTCGACGGCGCCAAAGAGTTTCGTGAACACCTGATGGCTGCCAATAGCGCTGACGAGCTACAAGCGATCATGCAGGCTTACCCGGCTGTTGTTGCCAAGTAGTATTCTTAACTGCCACCTGACAGCCCGGGGCTTACACTGAGTGCATATGCTAAATACGAGGAGACGCATATGTCAAAATTAGACTTCGGCATCAAACGGCATTATCAAGATCGAAAGTTCATCAAAATGCGCTTGAGTCAGGACGATCGAAACTTTTGGTAAGTCTTATCCTAAAGATATAATCCAGAAAATCTAAGTGGTGGGGGTGGATGGACTTGAACCATCGACCAAAGGATTATGAGTCCTCTGCTCTAACCACTGAGCTACACCCCCTCGTCCAAGCGTACGCCTCTGTCTCGTTTTGCCTGTTCGGCAAAAGCTTCGGCTCACAGCTACGCTTCTCCTCTCAAAATTGCATTCAGTTGCGCTGCTCCTTGGATTGCAATTTTGGTTAATCGCAAACGCAATATAACAGATCAGAGTATACCACTTTCGGCAGAAGTTATATAATGGTGCAGCGCAGTATGAAAATAAAAATCGAGTATTTAAAACTGATCCCCGACTTCATCCGTCGGCTGAGCGATCCACGCTTCGCCGGGCAGATGGTCTTTGTGGTGATCGTACTGCTTGTCAGCTGGAGCGGCATCAAAACTATCCAGAGCAACTACAGTTTGCAGAAGCAGATTTCGACGATAAACCAGCAGAATGAACTGCAGAAACTCCAGAATGACAACTTGGCGCTCCAGAACGAGTATTTCAACACTGATCAATACCTGGAGCTGTCAGCCCGGCAGAATTTTGGCTTGGCCGCCCCGGGCGAAAAAGAAGTCATCGTGTCAAAGGCTGTCGCGCTTGCCCATACCGCCAACTTGCCGGATGCCAATACTCAGACCAAGACGCAGGCTCCGCAGCCGGCCTACCAGCGCAATTTTGAAGCTTGGGTAAACTTCTTTCTGCATCGCCAGAGCGGTAGCGATTGACCAAATCACCTCTGTTTGATACAATGCTAGTTCGCTCATAGCGCATGACGCGGGATGGAGCAGCGGCAGCTCGCGTGGCTCATAACCACGAGGTCCCAGGTTCGAGTCCTGGTCCCGCAACCAAGAAAAGAGTCCCAACAACGTTGGGGCTTTTTTCTTGGCCTCGAGGACAAAGACACGAACCTTCAAGTGAGCAAAGCGAACGTAGGTTCGGTGGAGCGAAGCCACGCGCAGAAGCTAGCTTCGAGCATGGCTGAACGGAGGAGCGAGTTTACGAGCGATCCTGGTCCCGCAACCAAAAATTCTAGCGCTGTATTTATATGTTCTAGTATGAGATTAGTGAATTGTCAAGTATGCGCGTATAGTTATACGTATAGACGACCTCAACACTAAGTATCGAGCAGGGAGCTGACGAAAAGATTGTTGTTGGGCTATCCAATAACCTAACGAGAGGCTCACTATGACTGTATACGCACCAATCAAGAAACAAGAACAGGCTCGCGTCCCTTATAATCATTCCATCAAGACCGAGAATAAGCCCGACACCGCAGACGCGAAACCTGCAGAACCACAACATCCTGAACAGCCCGAAGCTAAATAGGTAACTATGTGAGCTTTGCCAACGCTGAGCTCACGCTAACGAAGAAAGAGATTATCATGCCGAAAGACAAAGGCAGAAAAGAAGTGAAGAAACCGCGAGCAAGTTAGCGGACTGCAGTTGTTAGGGAGTAGCTTGTTGTGACGGGGAACCTGGCACACGAGCACTGATGTCTTGTGGCGGAATGGTTCAGCGGCATTTCGTTCCTAGATGGCGGAGCTCCTTGTTTGCGCAAATGACGTCAACTGGAATGCTATGATACGAGTAGGGGGTTACATGATATGGACGAAAATAGCTCAAACTACCCAGTACTAGCTGAATACATCGGCACCCATCCGGCCGCGGTGCTCAGTACGATTAATGATGATGGTACACCGTACGGCAGCGTAGTATATGTCGGCCTTGCTGGGCATCGTCAAGTATTTTTTGTCACCAAAAACCAAACCCGGAAATATGCCAATGTTAGCAAACGACCCCAGGTGAGTCTGACATTTTTCAACGACAAAGACAGCAGCACGCTACAGGCCAGTGGCAAAGCGTTTGTCGCCGACGATCCCAAAATGATAGACCATGCACTTGACGCCATGAAAAAGATACATGCGATGCAGGCTGAGTGGCTGCCGCCAATCTCAAAATTGAACGCGGGAAACTATGTGCTGATTGGCATCCAGCTCGAATCAGCCCGCCTGGCGCAGTACAAGGGCCTCGGTATCGGCAGCGACGACATCTTCACCGAACTGTAGCTTGTCAGCCTGCCCGACAAGGATCATAGTAGCGAGTAACAGGAAGAGGAGACACGATGAAACAGCTATCAGAATTGTTGGACTTGCACGGTAAAGCTGCAATTGTTACGGGAGGCGCCAAAGGCATTGGTGCGGGCATTGCGTATCGCCTGGCTGAAGCTGGCGCCAAAGTGCTCGTGGCCGATATGGATGAGGCAACAGCCCAGCAGACCGCTAAAGAATTGGTGGACAAAGGCTGGACAGCCGAGGCGCTCAAGGTTGATGTCTCGAGCGAAGATGACGTCCAACGCATGGTTGAAACATGCAAGCAAACGTTCGGCTCAGTGGATATCTTGGTCAATAATGCCGGTATTTATCCTCCGGAGCCGGTGGCACAAATGTCAGCCGCAGACTTCGAGAAAGTACTACACGTCAATCTACTCGGCGTCTTTCTGACGACCAAATACGCAGCTGAGGTAATGAAGCCGCAGGGCAGCGGCAAGATTATCAATATTACTTCGATCGACGCTTTGCACCCTTCGATGGTTGGCCTGGCCCATTACGATGCCTCCAAACACGGCGTGTGGGGCTTCACCAAGAACTCGGCACTCGAGCTAGCCCAGCACGGTATAACAGTTAACGCTATTGCGCCGGGCGGTATTGCCACCCCAGGGGTTGCCAGTATGAGCCAAGGGGCCTCAGCGGAGCAGATGGCCGAAAGCACCAAGGCCTTCATGGCTAAAATACCGATGCATCGCATGGGCGAATCCGATGAGATAGGTATGGTTACACTGTTCTTGTCATCGGACATGTCATCATACATGACCGGCAGTCAGATTGTCGTGGACGGCGGCGCCCTACTGAGTTAAGCTGAAGCTATGCAAGATAAACCATCACACGCGCACCAGAAAGTTCACACATTTCTACATCAGCACCCAATGGGCATCCTCTCTACCGTTGGTGCCGACGGCATGCCGTGGGGAGCGGCCGTCTACTATGTTACCGACGAGGACTTTAACTTCTACTTCGTCACTCGCGCCGAAAGTTTTAAGTATCAAAATCTCGACAAAAATCCGGTAGCTGCCCTGACAGTAGCAGATAGTGAGACTCAAACCACAGTCCAAACCAGCGGCAAGATATTGCGGCTATCACCAGAAAGATACATCGAAATTGTGTTTAACAAGTTAGCGCATCTGCGTCCCAAGGATGACCCGCACTGGTCGCCGCCAATGTCCAAGCTGAGAATGGGTGACTACATGCCGCTCTATTTGGTGCCGGACAAACTGCAGTTCGCTGATTACGGACACCGAAAAGCCGATATCGATGCTGAGTACATCGAGCACATCATCTAGGAAATAGCTGCAGATCTTAAATGATCTTCTGGAAGAAGTTCTGGTACTTTCCCTCGGGTGTAATTTTGAAGTTGGCGTATGTCATCTCACTTGCCGTAACTTTTATGACCGCCAGGTCATTTGTAGCCCCACTTTCAAGCAGGCGCACGGTCGGTATTGGCCAAATCTTGTCATTAAATCTGAGGCTCCACAGTTCAAATAATAGGCCCTGCTCAACGTCGAGCTCCTCAACACGTATTGCCTGGCCGGTTAGCTGGAGTGTTGCCATGGTCCCTTCGTCAGTAATAGCCATCGCTATTACCGGGTTGAAGACAAGATTGCGAAATTTTCGACTTTCGACGCGACTCGTAAAGTAGATGTCGAGGTTTTTATGAGCAACGAAGTGCACGGGCGCAGCGTGCGGCGTGCCTTGCTTATCTGATGTTGCCAGAGCTGCAACGCGGTTGCCAGACAAGAATTTATACGCCTTGTCCCGAGCCAGTTGCTGCTCGCTTTCCATACTCTTATTATACGCTCATCAGGGAAGCTACTAACTATTGGTTGGACATCATGGCCTTGATGGGCGCGACTGGCGGCTCAGGGGTCAGAGGTTTGGTAAAACTGGTAGGCGTCACTGGCGTGTTAATGGTGACCACCATGTCATAGCGGGGGAAGAGGCACAGACCTTGGCAATCGGTGCGGGCCGGCAGCTGACTGCCGTCGATCACCAAGCGGCCATCGACCACACTGATCTTAACTTTGGATAGATCTGGTTGGCCAATGTAGCGTAGCGTCACACTGTAGGTGTTGGACAGGTTGACATCATAAGTCAGATCGCCACTGACGGCGACATCGGTAAAGGCTGGCTCACTGCGGGTGATGGTGTGATGAGCATCCTCCACTCGATTGTGAACGCTCGGTGCAATGTCGGCGCCCAGTGCAGCACCGGCAGCCATACCAATCATCAACAGACCCAGAATTACACCGGTGGCCCAGCCGGCAATTGGCCAGCGCCGGCGAACCATAGCTATGCCAATGAGTGCTGCAAACGTCGTGGCCAGACCGGCCCAAGCTAGCCCCAGGTAGATAGCGGCGTGCTCAGCTGTACCCACCGGAAACAGATTCTCCTCGACCAACGGCCCATGGTGCAGGCTGACATAGAAGCCGGCAGCAGTGAGCCCAAAGGCAATGCAGAGGGCCACAATCAGCAGCGTGAAGCCGGCAATCTTGAGCAGGGCGCCAAACAGGGCATTGATAGTAGGTGCTAGGCTGTTGCTGGCACGGTGGGCGGCTCCGTGCACATCGGCCCGCTCGACGATCTCTTTCAGACTATCGACGGTGACCGGTTTGCCCTGCATCTGCAGGCGCTCGCTGGAAGTCTTGGCTTCCGGCACGATAATCCACAGCACCAAATAGAGCAGCAAACCCCAGCCGCCAGTGAAGGTGGCAATAACGAATAAGATGCGAATAATTAGGGCGTCGATGCCAAAGTAGTTAGCCAAGCCAGCTGCCACGCCAGCTAGCATGCCGTTCTCGGTGTCGCGGAACAGTCTCTTGGATGGGTTCGGCTCGGGTGAGTCGTCTGTCTGGTCATCATCTTCCTTGAAGTCTTTGGGATCGCCCAGTTGTTCTTGGAGAAAGGCAACATCGTCCAGTAGCACAACTTTATCACCAGTGACACCGCGTTCAGCCAGCAGTTCGACCATCCGTAGCTCAACCTCTTTGATGACCTCGACGCTTTTACTGCCTACTTCTTTCTTGATGTCAGCCAAGTAGGCCTTGAGGGCTTGGTGGGCATCGGCCGCAATCGTAAACGATTGCCGACCCAGATGGATTCGCGTTACTTCATTCATGACTTTGATCCTTTCTCCAGGGTCTTAATCGAACTGTGTAGTTTGGCATAGGTGGCGCGGAGGTCTGCAAGCAGGCTGTGTCCATCCGGAGTCAGCCAATAGTATTTGCGTGGCGGACCTTGCTCTGACTCCTGCCATTCATAGGCCAGAATTTTGTCACGTGCCAGGCGATTGAGCAGGGGGTAGAGCGTACCTTCCACCACGATCAGCTCAGCCTGGCGCAATGCCTTGATAATGTCGGTCGTGTAGACCTTGCCGTCTTTGCAGAGCAGCAATACGCAGTAAACCAACATGCCTTTACGCATTTGCGTCTCTGATTGATTGAAGCTCGTAGTATCAGTACCTTCATTCATATACTACTATGTTATACAAGGTAGTATGACATGTCAAGTAATTGCATATGAGCAGCTTGAGTTGAGTCGCAAACAGACAACCCACCAGCGCCGTCTGTTGTCTAGGCGGAGCCTTTTTTCAGGAACTTGTTGTACCCAATGAGAGCATTCACAAAAACGCCTGTTCCAACAACAATAGCACCCCACATAACAACGTAGGTGTTACCAATCGTAAAGTAGAACGTTAGTAGGGTTATGCCTGCACCAGCGAGAGGTGTCAACGACAGCCAGGCGATTTTCTTACGCTCAGCGTTCTGCCGAAGCTCAACTGCTGATTTCTTGTGCTTGCAGCAATAATTCCGCATGACATACCACAGGAAAGTTACAACAGAAGCTAGGGCCGTGACCGCCAACGCAACCCAATAAATAAATTGGTATTGGCTATCTGTCAGAAAGTATTTTGCTTTGGAATAATCATTGAGCGCGGCATTGAAATCGTCAATGGAGTTACTTCTCTCTAATGATGCCTTATCGCCGGCTTGCAGGTCATTCTTTGCAACAGCTTTGCTCCAGTCATCCATTGCTCGAGCTTCATCGAGCGTAGAGGCGCGCAATCGTTCAACTGCCCTTGCTTCTTTTTGTCCCAGGCCCTGGCTGGAGAATTCGTCCGCAGCACGACGGAGCTCCTGAGCAGCCTTGTTAGCCTCTTTCACGGACTCCGAATAATAGGCAGGCGATGTATCGGTGCTATGTGCGTCAAAAAAAGTCTGGAAGTTCGCATCTGCCGCATTGGAATCGTTAATTGCAGCTACGTTATCTCCGGCGTTATGAGCCAGCACAGTAGCGCTGCCTGAAGTTATTACGAGCACTACCGTGGCGAGCGCCACCCTACGCAAGTTAGTCAACATCATGTTTACTCCGATCAGTTGTTAAGGCAATAGTAGGCCACCCAAGCCCTATAATCAAGTAGCTTACGATGATGGACACACATGAATGTTATGCACACAAAAGACCAGAAGATTCAATCATTCCAGCAACCATCGTCTATGTACCGTTGTGCCTGTCGGCTACAAAGGGTTTTAACCGGTTGCCGGGATAGCCTTGCTGGGATGGACGTTGAGATCGTCGTCGAAAATCACTGAAGCGTGAGTGTTGAACGCGCCGGACAACACCTCTGAATCAGTATCGTGCACCGGGTACAAGCACATACCGACAAAGGTTTTATTACTCCCCGCAAACTCGTCGATATCCTGCTCATAATCCAGCGCATCGGCTACAGCCTCAGGGGTACGGTTGAGCCAACTCATCTCGCCAGCGGTGCGGATGCCGCGGTAGCCCTCGCGCTGAGCGTCTTCGGCGAAGTTAGTGACATTCGTAAGCATATAATTTCGCACAAAGCTGCCATGCGGCAAGTAGGTATCCTCCATCTCGAAGACCCGTAGTGCTCCTGACTTGATGGCTGACGTCACATCGAGGGCGTACTCTTTGAAGTCTTGGATAACTTGTTTTTCGGATTCGGGCGTTACAAAAATACACAGTTCGTGAGCTTTCAAGCCCTGCTTGAAATACTCAGCCAAGAGCTTGAGACGTTCCTGAGCAGTTTGGTATAAGAAGGCAGTGTGCCCGTGGGTGTGTGCATGGTCGAGGGTGGTGATATTGCCCATACTTACCACCCTGCAAAGCCACTCAAGGCACGGCTGTCAAAGTTGCCCGCAGTAAGTACTGTCAACACCGAGCCGAACACACTGATCATCTATTGAGCCACCCTACATTTGCTCTAAGAGTTTACTGGCATTATCTGCCGCCTGGGGCCTGGTGGTCAAGGAGTTATCCACCGGTGCGTGCGGCTAATCCGTAAGATGTGCGATTTATTACCGCTAGTGGTCTTTTGTCCGACCGGCAGTCTAACACAGCGCCGCAACCCTATATTTTACTGTCATTTTTGTGGACGGGCTCTAGACTGAGCAGGTAAGTAATAAGGAGGGCCTATGGCAACAACAAATCGTGGCTTCGCGGCGATGGATGCCGACAAACAGCGAGCAATCGCCAGGAAAGGCGGCAAGGCCAGTGGCGGCCAGTTTCGAGCTGGTGATCCGCGCACTAGTGCGGCTGGTCGTAAGGGTGCAGCTGCCCAACCGACTGAAGCCAAAGCGCGTGGCGGACAGAACAGCCACCGCAACACGTAGCCTCCCCACTTCCCGTACTGCTCGAGAACTGGCTTTCCGGCTCGTCCTCGAGCAGTTTTCATAGATAGCAATATCCAAAAATGTCCCCAGCAGCTACACTAGGCATATGCAACAATCAATTAATCGAACAGCAGCCAGTGCAACCTTGCACTGTCTGACTGGCTGTGCCATCGGTGAAGTTGCTGGCATGATTATCACTACGGCTGCACATGCCTCTAATGCTACCAACATCGGCTTGTCGATTGTCTTGGCTTTCGTGTTTGGCTACTCATTCAGTTTGCGGCCGCTCATCAAGCACGGCCTTGGGTTGCGGCATTCACTCAAACTGGCGCTGGCCTCCGATACGGCGTCGATCGCGACCATGGAAGCGGCTGACAACCTGTTCATTGTGCTAGTTCCGGGGGCGATCAACGCTGGACTCGGTACCGGTTTGTTCTGGATAAGCCTTGTCCTGTCGCTTGGTGTAGCCTTCCTCGCAGCTTTCCCGGTGAATCGATATCTCATCGGACGTGGCAAAGGCCATGCTCTGGTACACGGGCAGCACTAGTTGTAGCGGATAAACTCCCGCCAGGTTTCTGGATCGCTCAACGGAGGCTGCGGCACAACCCATTGCTTGATAATCTGCCGAATTGGCTTGGTGGGTAAAGTAACCATACCCCTAGTCTGCACTACACTACTGTGCGTTAGCTGCAAGATTAATAACAAATAGTTTGTAAACTATGTCACAAACTCGGGCCCGATAGCTTACAATAGAGGAAATGGCAGATCAACTTACTGCAACTTCGGGGTCAGGAACGCAGACCACGACTGGTACGCCACAGTCTGTGCCGATTACGGCCGGCTTTGGTGGCGGGACGCAGGCCAGCGGGGTTCAGCCGGGTACCGCGACCAGTCTGTTGAACAGTAGCCAAGGTGTTGAATTAACGCCAACGGCTCTGCCGAGCGTCAGCCTGGACAGTACTACTACTGCCGGAAAGACGACTTCGGGCGTCCCATTAGCTGTTAAGCCACACCATCTGAATCTTGGTTTACTGGGCATTTCAGCGCTATTGGTGGTGGCGGCCATCGTGCTCTTTTGGTCAATGAACCGCTCTGCAAAAAACACAACAGAGTAGCCACAGAATTTGCTTGCACTGCTGAAACGTAAGCAGTATGATACGGCTTAGATCAGGCGAGATAAACATCAACTGAAGCACAATTTGACAAAATAGCGAATTCGTGTATAATTGATACTGTTTCGTGATCACAAACAAAAATTTTACAAAACAAAAAGGACAGCGATGAAAGCCAAGAACGGTTTAGCATTTGAGTTAGCAACCTCAAGCCAAGATTTTGTTAAAATCGACCGCTTGTTACGCAAGCTCTAGTGCACGCTCTATGATGAAAGAACTCCGACTTCGTGTCGGAGTTTTTTCATGTTTGAGTCAGACGAGCGATCATGTAATTGCTAAAGCCACGCTCACCACTCATCATCACTGTGTGATGCCCCCAAACAAAGAGTGGTTTGAGTAGCGGTGCCAGGCGGTTCATCCAGGCCTTCATGGTCTTGACTTGCCAGTCGATAGATAAGTGCGTCACATCACCTTGGCGTCTCATGGTACAGACGGCGGTGCCGGCTAGATCACCGCTGATTTCCAGTACTGCCGACTGATGCTGCTCGACACTTTTGACCAGGATTAAGCAGTCTAACCGATAGCCAAGCGGTGCCTGCCAGCTGCAGCGAAACGAGCTACCAACTTCTCCTGGCTTGATGCGAATGTCATGGACATCACGGAGTTGTGGCCACCAGTGATCCCAGGCAAAGGGTTGGCTCAGCAATGCTTGCCAGATTTGAGCTGGCGTTGCCCTGATTTCCCACTCGGAGTGGAAATGATAGTGCCGCGGGCTACTCAGCATGCTTACGAGCCAGTAGTCGTAGGCTGTATTTGCGGATGAGCACAGCGGTCAGGCTCAGACCGTAAAACCACCAGATCGCCCGGAACCAGGGATCGGCCATCAGTTGCGAGCCAAGTCGTAACGAATGATAAAAAATAGCCAGCATGGCGATGTCACTGGAATCTGCAACATAATGCCACCAGACTTTCTGTCTGAAGAAACGGTGCAGTTCGAATGCCAAGAACACACACAAGCTGGCGGTGCCTAGGAGTGTGATCCAGCCCAGGCCGTGCGCAACATAGGATTCGTAGCTGCCCGGCGGCAAACCATAGCCGTCACGGAAACGCTGATAAATCAGCAGCCCGGGATGTAGGCAAATCGCCACCAGTACCACGTAGCCAGTGTAACGAAACCACTGCGCGAGGACGCTCTTAGGCAATTTGGCCAGCTCGCGGGCGGCACCCATGACGTAATGCGTCCACATCAGGCTGAAGGCCAGCAGCCCCAGCACGGGGAAGAACTGGTAGGCATTGAATGAAAAGATTTGCCAGCCATTGTCATGCCCCCAGACAAAGACGGCAAGGCCGCTTACGACCACGCTGAGCAGCCAAGCCGCCAGCTGCAGTACTCTGGTTTGTTGCTGAGTCTCGGATGGCTCCGGTGCTTTAGCCTGCAACGTTGACATGGATCAGGTAGCTTTTCTGAATATTGCTTTGGTACCAGTACGGTGTGAAATCGAATGATTTATCGGCAGTGAATGTGACGGTATCTGAGCCACCGGGCTTGATTGGTTTGCTGGAAACGACATCACTGCGGAACTCCAGCCCGCCGTGGTAGACCTCATTGGTGTCGACCTTGAAGGTCACGGTGATCTGGTCGCCTTTTTTGACGCTCAGTGACTTCTGGTCGGCCGTCTCATCGTTGGCGTTGACCGTGAAGCTGGTAGCTGTCTGGGCAGTGGAGCTCGAGTTGCTTGCTGGCGTGTTGGTGGTGTCTGAAGCAGCGGCTGGGGTCTTAGTCCCTTGAGTAGTTGCCGGTTTGGGTGAAGCTTTTGGTGTTGAGCTGTGGTTCGCCAGTTCATAACCGCCGATACCCAAGATTGCTAAAACTATGACGACAATTATTCCGGTTTTCATAGATCCTCCTTAGCTGACTCTCTTAATAATATACTTTTTATAGTCAGTCGCAACCAGCCTGAAGCTTAAAACAGGTGGTGTAGACGCTGGCTGGCGGTGACTTTCTCACTGCCAGCACAACTGGCTGGATCTTTCGCCTCGTCGTAGTGCTTGGCGGTGTTCGGCACGGTTTTGAATTCCTGCTGCAGAGTGGCATCGTCAATGTTGCCGAAGCTGACCAGCAAGCGTTCGCGATCTTTGATCAGCGTGTTGGTGATGGCGCCCAGACCGGTGAAGTCCTGACCGTTCTTGACGATATGCAGCTGGCTGTCACCGTCGTTGCGGTACATCGTACCGTCGGCGGTTTCGATAAAGTCCGGCCCAATGTACCAACCCAGATTTTCGAAGAACTGACCCCAGGTTACCGCGTGGTCATGGACATGAATAACTGAATTGATGTTGTCATGCATATGCGCGCGTTGCTGGGGAGAGGTAAGGCCGTTCACTGAGCTACAAACTGCCTCTTCCTGATAATATAGCGAGCTCTTAAACTGTTCACGTTGACCATTGATGTACAGCGCGAAGTTAGCGTGAAAGTGGACCTGATCCGGTTTGTAAGTGAAGTAGCGAATGCCAAGCAACACCAGCACACCGACCAACAAGCCGACGCCAAGTAACACCCAAGTCTGCTTGAGGAACGGTTTCAGAACTGCCAAAACTTTCTGCATGCTTCCTACTATAACCTGTCCAGCCATTGAGCTCCAGTCACCGAGCTCAATATCTTGTATGCTCTGAATAAAACAGTGGTGTGCTTAGCCAGAGCTATCGTCTTTGTCTTTTTTGTGGACGAGGTGCAGCGGGTTAATGCGCTCCAAACGCTTCAGACTGTGACGATAGACACCAAACACGGTTCCCGTGAGTGCCAAGAGGCTGATGTTGCCTCCGAAGCCTGACCAGAAGTTGTACATTTCGGTAGAGAATTTATTCTCACCGTTGTGCACACCGATAAAGTTCAAAAACCAGTGCAGTACGTGTATGTGCATAAGCTCCTCCCTATAACCTTATCGCAGTATAGCAAAGTGGTGCCAGTGGTCGGGTTGACTATGCTGTTTGGGTTTGTGGGCTTGGAGGGCTCGCAGGCGTTGGGCTGCTACCGCAAACCCAGCCAGCTACATCGACAGCATCGTTGATGAGTTCTTTCTGGGTGAGGTGAATGCTGAGGCCGCTCGGGAATGCTTCGTTCATCTGGTTGGGAACGGGTGCAATCAGGGTTGTAGCAGCATCAGAGAATGCTATGGCCTGAATCAGGTTGCCACTTTGGTTTTGGGGGTTCTTGATGCGGCCGAGATTGCTCAGCACACCGGAATCTACGCCGCCTATATCTTTGATTGGGCGTGTCTCACCGGCAGCAAGCTTCAGTGCAAAACGAGCGCAGTTTTTTGCATCAAACGGAACCGTAGCCTGTTCCGGCGTAATGCCCGAAGGGCCTTGGTGTGGTGCTACCGGGCCGAAACTCTTGTTCGACTGCGGCTTAGCCTCGCCAGAGCCAGAATTGGTACAGCCAGACAGCAGCAGACCAAGTGACAGGCCAGTTGCAGCTAGAGTTACTCGAGATTCCACAGATTTCATATGTTTACTATAACATTACACGAAGATAATAGCAAATGGCGTTGTATGTGCATTTAACAAAAAACTCCAGCTGAGCTGGAGTCCTTACGTTGGTAGCGGCGAGTGCAAAAAGCCAAAGTCTTGGCTTTTTGTAGACTCGAGCGAAGCGTCCGAGTAAAACGCACTATATTTGGTAGCGGCGAGTGGACTCGAACCACTGACCCCAGGCTTATGAGTCCTGTGCTCTAACCAGCTGAGCTACGCCGCCTCGTCCTTCCGTACGCCTCTGTCTCGTTTTGCCTTTCGGCAAAAGCTTCGACTTACGGCTACGGTCGTCCTCTCAAGAATTCAAAATCGAAGATTTTAAATTCTTGGTTTCGCTGCAACAAATTGCAAAGAACAGGGCTCAATATAGCATGATTTGTATCTGTTGAACAGACTAATAGTTACGGAAAATGAGGTAGCCAGCAGTTATCACGCCGATGACGATGATGGCAATCCGCAGGGCATGTGACGAGACTTTTTGGATGTAGGTCGAACCAGCATAGCCACCCAACAACCCGCCAGCCGCCATCACCAGACCATGTCGCCAATCAATCAAGTGGGCATTGAACAGACACAGCAGGGCAGTGATTGAGATGAAGATACCAGTAATATTCTTCAAGGCGTTCATGCGGTGGATATGGTCGTGCAGGCGAGTAAAGCCCAGGAACGCCAGCATAATGAAGCCAAAGCCTGCGCCAAAATAAGCCGCGTATATAGCGATGGGCAACACAGCCAGCGCAATGAGGTAGATTGGTTGGGTACTTTCGCGGACACGCTTGGGTGCTTGGAGATGTGCTTGGATGTAATTGAAGAGGAACGGCTGAAAAGCGAAGAGTACAACGGCGAACAACACCAAGCCGGGGACGATTTGATTAAAGTTTTTGGGTGAGGTATGACGTAGCAGAAAGGCGCCAATGATCGCGCCGACGACTGAAGGGATGAGCAGCAGCATATAACTGCGTGGTACCTTTTTGAGATATTTGCGGTAGCTGACGGCTGCCGCCGCGTTGCCGGGCAGCACAATCAACCCCGTTGTAGCATTAGCCACTAGTGCGGGGACGCCGAGCGCCAGCAGTACCGGAAAGCCCACCAACATACCGCCACCAGCGATGGCATTCATGGCACCAACGACGATGCCAGCCAGAAAGAGAATGATATCTTGCATGTTTGTTTTGTGTGAAGCCTCCTAAGCTTAGCACGATTGGCGGCCGTTCACCACGAGTCTGGCTAGGGGCGGCGGGCCAGACACCAGCGCTTGAGCAGCGATAATGTCAGCGTAGAAAGCGTGAACCCGATGACCGGCACCAGGGCATTAATCCAAGGAGAAATATGGACGACGAAATGTAAGTAACCGACCACCACAAGGTAGGTCAGCAGCATAATCGTCACACGCCGTAACCAACTAGTCTCCCAGGCTTTGTCAGCTTCAACCCGCCGATTGCGGCTTTCGAGTCGGGCGACGCGCTGTTCAATGGTTAACTTCTTGGCCATTATCGATACAATACTAGTATGAAGCCGCAAATGCCAGCACCTGGTACCTATGTGGTTGCTGTAAGTGGAGGCGTTGATTCCATTGCTTTGCTGCACGCTTTGCAGGCTCAGCCGGGCTATAAGTTTGTCGTGGCGCACTACGACCATGGTATCCGCGATGATTCATCGGAAGATCGTCGGCTGGTGCAACAGCTAGCCCGCCAGTACCAGATGCCCTTTGTCTATGAAGAAGGCCGGCTCGGTGCTGGCACCAGCGAGGCCGAGGCGCGGGACGCCCGTTACAATTTCTTGCGTCGAACGCAAGCTGCCAGCGAGGCTCGAGCGTTGATTACTGCCCACCATCAGGACGATGTGTTGGAGACAGCCATTATCAACATTCTGCGTGGCACTGGGCGCAAGGGGTTGACCGCGCTGCGCAGCCATCACGACTTGGTACGGCCGCTGCTCGATGTGCCGAAGCGCGATCTTGTCGCCTGGGCTCAGTCCGAAGGGCTGGTCTGGCGCGAGGATAGCTCCAACTACAATCTCGATTATTTGCGTAATTATGTCCGGCATCGTATCTTGCCGCGCTTTGATGACGCTGCACGAACCCGATTGTGGGAATTGATCAACGATCTGCGCTTCACCAATGATGAGCTTGATTACCTGTTGATTAATCAGTTGCAGATGCAGTCTCAGCAAGGCCGGCTGGATCGGCAATACTTCCTGCAGTTGCCCTACAGTGTGGCTCGAGAGGTGATTGCTGCCTGGTTGCGAGCCCATGGTGTGAGCGGTTTTGACAGTCAGACCCTGGAGCGTCTGGTGGTTGGTGCCAAGACTGGCGGTAAAGGCCAGCGCTTCGATGTACGGCAAGGAGTGAGCATGGTATTGGAAGCTGACCATCTGGCACTCACGGCACAGGAGCGCTAGGCAATCGTGACACACGAGGGTATAATAATTGCCTATGGATAAAAAAATTCGACGACCCAACCGGAACGCTGCTAACAATCGCCGCGGTATGAAAAACGCTGGCTTCATCGCCCTCTTAACCCTGTTTGCCTTGATCGGCATCGCTGCGCTCAACCAGCCGAGCACGGTCAAGACACTGCCCATCACCACCGTCGTGTCCAATGCCAACAAAGGCCAATACGGCAAGATCGTCGTGACCAATAACCAGCTCGACATTTATAAGAACAAAACCGACAAGCAACCAGTCGCCAAGTCGTTCCTGGAGCCCAACGCGACGCTCAAAGACGAAGGCTTCAACTTCTCCAAAGTCGAGATTGACACCACAGCCGCCAGCAGCAGTTCTTCCAACTGGGTAACACTGGCTGAGTCGGTGTTGCCGGTCTTGATCATCGCCGGCGTCCTGTACTTTATGCTGCGCAGCGCCCAAGGCCAGGGTAACCAAGCCTTGAGCTTCGGCAAATCACGCGCCCGGCTGTACGGCAACGAAAAGGACAAGGCCACGTTCAAAGACATTGCCGGCTCCGACGAAGCCAAGCAGGACCTGGAAGAGGTTGTTGAATTCCTGAAATTCCCCAAGAAATTTGCCGGCATGGGCGCTCGTATCCCTAAGGGTGTGTTGTTGGTCGGCCCTCCCGGTACCGGTAAGACTATGCTGGCTCGCGCCGTGGCTGGTGAAGCCAATGTACCATTCTTCAGCATTTCTGGTTCTGAATTCGTCGAAATGTTCGTCGGTGTTGGTGCTAGCCGGGTTCGCGACCTGTTCGCCAAAGCCAAGAAAAACGCGCCGTGCATTATCTTCGTTGACGAAATCGACGCCGTTGGCCGACGTCGTGGTTCGGGTATGGGCGGTGGTCACGATGAACGCGAACAGACGCTCAACCAAATCCTGGTGGAGATGGACGGCTTCGAGCAGGGCGAAAATGTGATCGTTCTGGCTGCTACCAACCGCGCCGACGTCCTTGACCCAGCCCTGCTGCGTCCTGGCCGTTTCGACCGCCGAGTCAACATCGGTCTACCGGACCGCAAAGACCGTGAAGCCATTCTGAAAGTTCACTACGCCAAGAAGCCACTGGCCAAGAACGTTGACCTTGACGCCTTGGCTGCCAAGGCAGCTGGCTCATCCGGCGCTGATCTGGCAAATATTGCTAATGAATCAGCCATCATTGCTGCTCGCAACTCACATAATGAAATCACCCAATCCGATGTCACCGAAGCCTTCGAGCGGGTGGCCATTGGCCCAGAACGTAAGAGCAAGGTCATGACTGAAGGCGACAAAGTTACCACCGCTTACCACGAAGCTGGCCATGCCTTGGTTGGCCACGTTCTGCCCGACAGTGATCCGGTCCACAAAGTCACCATCATTCCGCGTGGCGGTACCGGGGGTGTGACCTGGTTCATTCCACCGGAAGACCGGGTGTTTGTATCGCTCATTCAGTTTAAAGATATGCTGGCTCGAGGTCTCGGTGGCCGCATTGCCGAAGAAGTGGTGCTTGGACGTGATCGCATCACTACCGGTGCCGGCAACGACCTACAACATGCTGCTGAGCTGGCTCGTGACATGATCGTCAACCAGGGTATGGGCAAAGTGCTGCGTGACCAGGTCTTCAAAACTGACGATGGCATGATGATTGATCGCCTGATTCATGAGCGTGACTACTCTGACGAAACAGCCAAGGTCATCGACGACGAAGTCGAAAGCCTGATCACCGAAGCCGCTACCCGCGCCCGCACCGTCATCAAAGCCAACCTCGACAAACTCGAGGCCCTCAAAGACCGCTTACTCGAAAAAGAGACCGTCGATGCCGACGAAGTCCTCGAAACTCTGAAGGGTGCCAAGATGCCCGCCGGCGCTGCACTCTACTAATCGGCTGTAATTCCAAAACCCAGAAATTAACCTGTCATCGGACAGGCTGCTGCTCTATAATATTGGGTAACTTTCATGAATCCATCTCAGCCGTCTGCCCCAAAGAAAAAACGCCTCAACATCAGTAGTGTGGCGGCGCTGTTGGTGGCGACTTCTTTCGTCGGCCAGCTGCTTGGGGTGTTGCGTACCAAGCTGGTGAATGCCAACTTCCCGACCACTGGGCCTCAGGGAACGGATGCCTACTTTGCTGCCTTTACTATTCCGGACTTCTTTTTCTTCACCTTGGCTGCTGGCGCGCTCGGCGTGGCCTTCATGCCGGTACTGTCTGACCGACTCCATCGTTTAGGTCGCAAGAGTGCCTGGGAACTCTCTGCTTCGCTGATGAACTTCCTGGCGATCATCATGGCCGTGGTAGCTGTTGTCATCCTGTTGTTTGCCAAGCCACTCATCAGCCATGTGGTGGCGCCGGGCTTATCGCCTGAGCAGCTCAACACCGCCGCAGACATCATGCGACTGCTGGCCTTCAATCCGCTGCTGTTTACCATCTCAGGTATTTTGACCAGCGTTCAGCAAACCATGGGTCGCTTCTTTTTCTTCGCTATCGCGCCATTGTTTTATAACGTGTCGGTCATCCTGAGTATCTTTGCCTTCAAGCATAATGTTGGCCTCGTTGGGCTGGGGCTGGGTGCCTTCATCGGTGCCATTTTGCAATTACTGGTAGTCATACTAGGACTTTGGAAGACCAACTTTCACTGGCACCCCAAGATCGCTTTCCGCAACAAGGACTTCCACACAGTTCTTAATAACTTGCCACCTCGATCGCTTGACCAAGGGATGGATCAAGTGGAAAACATCGTCGAAACACATATCGCTAGTGGTCTAGGGACTGGCAATATCACCTTTTTCAATAATGCCTACATCCTGAGCACAGCGCCGATCCTGTTGCTCGGCACGGCGATTAGCACCGCTGCGTTTCCTCGATTGAACGCTCATCTGAGCCAAAACCGCCCCGACCTGTTCCGGCGTGATTTCCTGATGGTGTTGCGCGCTATGATCTGGCTGGCGGCACCGTTGGTGGTGGTTTGCTACTTCACTCGCGGCTATTTGGCACGTTTGATTTATAGTCAGGGCAGTCCACAGATTGCCACAATCTTTGGCTTCCTGGCCTTGGCAATTTTCTTCCGTATTGTATACGCCATTATTTCGCGCTGGTTTTATGCGCAAAAAGACACCAAGACGCCTCTGTTTGTGTCGCTGTTTGCTATTGGTCTGAACATTGTGCTGGCAGTCACCTTGGCGCGCCCCAGCGCCTATGGTGTTGAAGGCTTGGCGCTGGCACAATCGATTGTGGCGGTGGTCGAAGTCTTCCTGCTCTCGGTCGTCATGCTGTTTCGCGATCACCAGCTATTTGATGGTGTTTTCTGGAGTGGTGTCGTCCGCATTGTGTCGGTTAGCGGCTTCAGCGTTGTGGCCTGCTTCATCATGATCTCGCTCTACCCGCTGGGCTTCAATGACCGGGGTATTCTGACGCTGGGCACCAAGCTACTGTTCATTTCGGGCGTGACCTTTGGCGTGCACTTCATAGTCTCTTCAATCTTTGGCCTCGAGGAAGTCCGGCCGATCGTTTCGCGCTTCAAGAAGATTATTCTGAGCCCTATCAAAGCCGACGTCTAGTGGTACACTAAAGTTATGACGCGGGAGCAACGACTTGCCCTGATTGCCACAATTGTTGGCAGTGGGATTGTGATCCTCGACTCAACGGTCGTGAATCTCGCCCTTCCGAAAATCGCGGTCGGCCTGAGCGCCAGCTTTGCCGACCTGCAGTGGATCGCTGACGGCTACCTGCTGTCCTTATCGGCCTTGATCCTGCTCGGTGGCTCGCTGGGTGACATCTTCGGACGCAAGCGAGTGTATATGATTGGCTTGGTGGGCTTCGGCGTAGCGTCGCTGCTCTGCGGTTTAGCGCCGACCGCGCTCTTACTGATTCTTACCCGTATTTTGCAAGGCATCTTCGGAGCCTTGTTGGTTCCCGGCGGCTTGGCAATTATCAACACCAACTTCCCGATGGCCGAGCGTGGAGCGGCGATTGGCACCTGGTCGGCATGGTCGGCGATTTTTGCGGCACTCGGCCCATTGCTCGGGGGCTATATCCTTGGTGTTACGACCTGGCGCTGGATTTTCCTTATCAATGTGCCGCTGGTAGCACTGTGTTATGTACTCGGTAGGGCCAGCATCAAAGAGGGCAAAGACAGCCGGGTGCGGCGGGTTGATAGCAAGGGTGCAGTTTTGGCGATGCTAGCCTTGGCCGGCTTGACCTATGGTCTGATTGAAGGGCCAGCCAACCACTGGGGACTCGGGTCACGTATTCCGCTTATCATAGGTCTGATCCTCGTGCCACTCTTCATTCGATTCGAGCGGCGCTCCAAAGACCCCATGGTTCATCTGGATCTGTTCAGGTCTGGCAACTTCACTGGCAGCAATCTCATGACCTTTGGTATGTATGGTGCACTCGGCGGCTTCTTCTTCGCGCTGGTGATCTATTTGCAAACCGGGCTGCACTATTCGGCCATCAAGGCCGGGCTGAGCCTGATGCCGGTGACGATTCTGCTGGTGCTGTTCTCGAAGCGGGTCGGTAAGCTTTCTTCTCAGGTTGGCCCGAAGCTATTCATGACTTTCGGACCATTGATTGCCGCCGCTGGCATCCTGTCACTATTGAGGCTTGAGCACCACGCGAACTACCTGACGGTTGTACTACCTGGCGTTGTACTATTTGCGGCTGGTCTGACACTGTTGGTGGCACCGCTGACAACTACCGTCATGACCTCGGTAGCTGATGAAAGTTCCGGTATTGCCTCTGGCATCAACAACGCCGTCTCGCGAGTGGCCGGACTGATCGTCATCGCCTTGCTTGGCCTGTTCGGCACTGCCCACGTTTTCCACTTTGCTATCTTGTTATGCGCTGGTATGGCAGCCGCGTCGGGCATTATTTCATTCCTGACAGTCACCAATCCAGCGTCTGCCAAGCTGAGTAAAGCCACCAAAACCACGACTTGATCACCCCTGTTATTTTTCGACCTTTACAGGTATAATGGTCGGACATGAAGCAAGATCACATCCGGAACTTTTGTATTATTGCGCACATCGACCACGGCAAGTCGACGCTGGCTGATCGTTTGCTGGAACTGACCGGCACGGTGCTGAAGCGTGACATGAAAGCCCAGATACTCGACCGCATGGATCTGGAGCGAGAGAAGGGTATCACCATCAAACTGGCGCCAGTACGTATGGCTTACAAAGATTACGAGCTGAACCTGATCGATACGCCGGGCCACGTTGACTTCAGTTATGAAGTTTCCCGCAGCCTCGAAGCTTGCGAAGGCGCGTTGCTGGTGGTTGATGCCAGTCAGGGCATTCAGGCGCAAACCCTCGCCAATGTCTATCTGGCGATGGCTGCCGAGCTGACTATCATTCCGGTACTCAACAAAATTGATCTGCCAGCAGCTGACGTGGAGAGGGTCAGTGCTGAGATTATTAGCCTGCTTGGCTGCAAGTACGAAGATATTCTCCAGATCTCTGCTAAAACCGGTATGGGGGTTGAGCAGGTTTTGGAACGAATTGTTGCCGATGTCCCTGCCCCTACACTTAGCAAGTTAAGCGAAACTCGTGCCTTAATCTTTGACTCCTACTACGATGACTACCGCGGGGTCATCCTGTATATCAGAGTCTTTGACGGTGGCATCGCCAAGAATGCTCAAATAAAAATGATGGCTACCGGCGTCTCTGGCTTAGCACTGGAAGTTGGTGCTCTGAGGCCGGAAATGACAGCTGGCCACGAGCTGCAAGCTGGTGAAATCGGCTATATCGTCACTAACCTCAAGACAACTCGCGATGCCAAAGTCGGTGATACCATTACACTGACGGCCAACCCAGCCAGCCAGCAGCTGCCAGGCTACAAAGACGTTCAGCCCTTCGTCTATGCTGGCTTCTTCCCGGAGAGCAACGAGTATTACCAGGAGCTGAAAGACGCGATCGAGAAGCTCAGCCTCAGCGACTCTGCCCTGCAATTTGCACCAGAGAACTCGCCGGTGCTGGGCTTCGGCGTGCGCATCGGCTTCCTGGGCTTGCTGCACATGGACATCGTGCGGGAGCGGCTGGAGCGTGAATATAATCTCGAGCTGGTCGTCACCAATCCGTCGACTGATTATCAAGTGACCATGACCAGTGGCGAAGAGCTGGACATCAAAAGTGCCGCCGACCTGCCGGACGTTGCCCAGATCGAAGAAATCCGTGAGCCGTGGATCAAAGGCGAGATCGTCGTACCCAAAGCCTATGTTGGACCAGTCATCCAGCTCATCAGCAGTAAACGCGGCTTGCAGACTAACCTCAGCTATGTCGAAGACCGCGCACTCATTAGCTTCGAAGCGCCGCTCGCTAACCTGTTGACCGATTTCTACGATCAGCTCAAGAGTCTAACCAGTGGCTACGGTTCGTTCAACTATGAACTAAACAATTATCGCGCCGAAGACTTGGTGAAGCTGGACTTTTATGTTGCCGGCGAGAGAGTTGACGCGTTAAGTATCATGGTTCACCGCAGTGAATCACAGCGACTGGGCCGCGAAATCGTCGAAAAGCTCAAAGAGGTCATTCCTCGCCAGAACTTCCAAGTCGCCCTCCAGGCGGCCATCGGTGGCAAGTTCATCGCCCGTGAAGACCTTAGCGCCTTCCGCAAAGACGTTACGACTGGCTTATATGGCGGCGACGTCTCACGCAAAAAGAAGGTTCTTGCCAAGCAGAAGAAGGGCAAAGAGCGCATGAAGCGCTTCGGCAAAGTCGACATCCCTGCCGAAGCCTTTACTGTCATGCTCAAACGCGACTAGCTACATTGAGCAGTTGAGCGAACGACAGCTGCAGAGTCTGCGTGTAGCCCGTTGGAACCAACTGTTCGTACGAAGTACTTAGCATAGTAACTTAGCTCGGGAGCCTCATCAAGATTACCGACGCTCCAAAAATTTGCCTGAGTCTTGTAGAGAATAATAGATTTACCCGTTGAATCTATACCATAGTACTCACGGTGATCGATCCGATAACCGTTATTGGGCTGGTAGATATATATCTTTTCAAAGTTTTGGTTATACGGATGACAAGTCTTAGTGATCTTTGCTGCTAGCGGCGTGCCACCACCACCTTCCGACGGAACCATAGCATGGCTGGCGACCAACAGGCCGGTGCCGGTAATAGCGATTGCTAGCACCGCAAAGGCGCCAACGATGTGGTGGGAGAAGCCGTGCATATTAAGTTTTGTAAGTTTCATTGCTTAGCTCCTTGACGTTTATTGCTTAATGCGCAAGTCCTGCTGATTAGCATGGTTGCGATACTCAACTGGTGTGGCCCTAATTTGTAACACTGATAGAGCGGGCACAGTGGAGGTACGGATTGCTCAGATCAACTGCCATACTTACACTCTGGCCAGCGCTTGTGGTTCCAGTTGTCCACGTCCCAAAGGATACGTTTTTACTAGAGAATGCTGCAATCGATACTGACGGTTGTGGCGCGGCTCCTTTAGCGCCTTGTCCGATACTCATCGTCGGCTTAATATTCTCGGTATTGTTATAGCCGTTTTTGATTGTGGCATACGGGCTTACACTTTGACCCGCTTTGATAGAAGTGGGTGCGGTAATTGTGCACGAGAGCTTGCTACCACTCGGTTCTGGCGGTACCTGAGCGTGACTGGCCACTAGCAGACCGGTGCCAACAACGGCGATTGCCAGGACTGCGAAAACGCCGATTATTTGATGTGAGAAGCCGCGCATGTTCAGTTTAATAAGCTTCATGGATTTCCTTTGAATTGTTTTTGTTTTTGTTGAACTGCTTGTGATTATCAGGGGCGCAAGAAGGGAAGTCAACTACTTATCCACAAGCGGCATTGAGGTGTGCCAGAGGGTAACCATGGTAAATTCCCGAGGGGCGGTTTGAACTACCCCTGTAAATTTGCTAGACTAAGCAGTAATGTCCGATACGATCACGACCAAACTGGCTGCCTACAAACCAACACCTGAGATCACCCAGCTCATCAAAGACACGTCGATCCTCTTGCTCGTCGGCCCAACTGGCGCTGGCAAAGATGCGTTGAAAGAAAAGCTGCTCCAGACTGGCCACTACCACCACATTGTTTCGCACACCACTCGTCCACCGCGCATCAACCACGGTGTCCGTGAGCAGGACGGTCGCGACTATCACTTCATTGACTTGGCTACAGCCGAGCAGATGATTGACCGGCACGAATTTATTGAGGCTAAAATCTACAGCGGGAACGTCTATGGCACCAGTGTAGCTGAAATCCAGGCTGCTCATGACGATGGCAAGGTGGCAATGACCGACCTTGAGGTGCAAGGCGTCGCTGAATACAAGGCTCTCGACCCGGACGTCATGGCAATCTTCTTGCTGCCGCCTGATTTTCAGACTTGGCAAGATCGACTGCGGCGTCGCTATGGCGATGTGGTGGACGCTGACGACTACCGGCTGCGGCTACAGACGGCTTTGACCGAACTCGAGCAACTACTGACGACTGAGTACTACATGCCGGTGGTGAATGAAGAGCTAGACAGCACTTTCGCCAATGTAGAATCCATCGTGGCGACCAAGCAGTGTCCCGAAGCTCAGCAGGCCCAAGCGCGGGCTGTGGCCACCAAGTTAGCCGACGACATTCGAGATTACCTACAGCGCAGCTAGTCACGCTGGCACTCTTGATAGGAGACTGCTAGAGGCGTATACTTTAGCCCATGACAGAGCGACAAAAGCAAATTCTGACGGCCATCGTCGAACAGTATGCCGAGGTAGCCAGTCCGGTTGGTAGCAGCCTGCTAGCTAAGCTGTTCAATGTCAGCTCGGCAACCATCCGCGCCGAAATGGCTGAGCTGGAACGACTCGGCTTCATCCATCAGCCGCACACCAGTGCCGGCCGGGTACCGACGGACACTGGCTATCGCTTCTACGTTAATGAGCTGGCCGAGATCCACAACACTTCGGTTGCCATTGAAGGCCGTGCCGAGCGCGCTCTGGCCTCGAGGGTGCAGCAAGCTGGCGCACCAGAACGCATGATACGCAATGCCGTTGATACGCTCGTCGAATTAACACACAACCTTGGCCTGGCAACCATTGGCAATCAACTGTACATCAGCGGTCTTGGTAACCTCTTCGGTCAGCCGGAATTTATCAATGGCGTCCAAGTACAGCAGGTCGCTCAGCTGTTGGATAATCTCGAACCGTGGCTGCGTGAGGCCGCACCGAATGAGCCACTGAGTGTCTACATTGGCCAGGAAAACCCCATCGGCCGCACCGCTGGTGCTAGCCTGATCATCAGTCGCTTCCGCAGTCCGTTCAGCGACCGCAGCTACATTGGCACCTTGGGCCCAACTCGCCAGCAATATCGTGACGTCATGACGCTTGTCCGCCGCGCCGGCCAAGAACTGGAAGAGGTACTGTATGACTGACCGCTCACCGGAAGCCTTGACCGACCCGGATAACTTCAACACTGAGCAGATTGCCAACTTCCCGGCTAATATTGAAGCGATGATCCATGGCGAACCGTTTAGCTTTGATAAAGCGACGACCGACACGCTGATGGCAGAAGGCTTCCAGTTCAGGGCCATGATCAATGGCCGTTCGTTTGCCGACCAATTAGTGGCAGATGCCGAACAGATTGTTGGCGATGAGCGCCAGCTGTGGCCCAAACTGCGCGGCAAGCTGGGCGGTATGCTTGGCTGGCTGAAGGAGCAAATCTAATGGCGCACCCAGTACTCGAGCAACCAGCCGCCCAACAAACGTTGGCAGCGCTGCGCGAAGCTATTCCCAAGGGCCAATTCTGGATGGACATGGTAGTTTTCGAGGCCGGCTATGCTGCCGTTGAATCCCTTATGGACCACGATAAACGACAATACCCGAACGCCAAGCACATCGTCAATCTGGCGCTGGCTGAGATCCTGCGCCCTGAACCGTCAACAGGAGAAACCAATGCCTAAAGCACCAAAAAAGCCCGACGCTACCGGGCAACTCGAGGAACAGATCGCTGCCTTGACTCAGGCCCTACAGCGCGAACGAGCGGATGCCGAAAACCTACGCCGCCGCCACGAAGCCGACATGGCTGGTCTGCGCGGACGGGTGAAGGCTAGCGTGATTGCCGACTTGCTGCCAGTTATCGACAATTTTGAACGCGCCCTCAAGCATGTGCCGGCCGAGCTGGAAGGCAACGACTTCGTCAAAGGCGTCAGCGGTCTGGTCAAACAATTCGAAAAAACGTTGGCCGATCTCGGCGTGGAACGTATCAAAACCGTTGGCGAGCACTTCGACCCACATTTGCATGAAGCAGTCAGTATGGAAGAAGGCGAGGGCCACCAGGAAATCGTCAGCGAAGAGCTGCAGGCCGGCTATCGTCTCGGCGACGAAGTCATTCGGCATGCCATGGTGCGCGTCAAGCAACAATGAGCCCCGAGCTTGATGAATTTGTAGCAAGTGTTGAGCGGGCCTGGGTGGCCCATCGTACCGGGCGTATCCTGGGCTCGTATCTGCGGCTCATAGAACGGCGAGTTGCTCGGCAGGCCGACTGGCTGGACGCTCATGGAATCGGCAGTGAACTGGGAAATGTTCGACAGGTGGTTGATATTCCCGAAGAAGTGAATGGCTCGCCGGTGGCGACCGCTGATCAGCCGTCAGCTTTGCAATCGTCAACAAACCTTATAGAATATAGTCCAAATGAGTGCTGAGCTTGCTCCAAGCGAATCAAGACAAGCGGTGGATGCTGCTAGCTACCCGCTAGTCGGTGACCTGTTAGGTTGGTCCCGGGATATGTATGCTGACGTGGTATCTGTAGTAGCCAATGCTAACCTCGACGATAGTGCGCGTCGTACTGAGCTGCTGACGGTCCGCGATCGCTTCGGCGCGACCGGTACCGAGCTATGGATGTTTCACTTTTTTGCCATTTGCGACGCAGCTCAACCAAGCCCAGTGCGTGCTCAGCTCACCGTATTGCCCGGTCAGCATGAGCCTGAGAGCGAACAACCGCTGGCCCGACACGCCTAACGAGCCCAGCCATGAGTGAAGTTTCTGAATTTGCCCGCGCCAAAGCCTACTTTTGGGCGATTACCGATCCTGAGAGTGCCCGAGCTCTGTTGAATGACCTGGAGGGCATACCTCGTCCGGCCGATTCCAACCCACATGTAGAGATGCGCCGGCAGCACAATGCCCGCCGAGCACTCGCAGCTGAGCCGGAACGACGGGCAGCAGCCCTGGATCTGCTCCGGGAAATCGTCAGCAGTGAATGTTTCTTTGATGATGAGAAATACGCGAACTTTGACATGCCCATCGAGCCAGTAGCTGAGCGCGAGGTTAGTTAATTGGCGTTGACCAAAACACAATATCTGGCACTCTTGACACCTGAGTGCTAATTTCCTATGCTAAAGACAGTGTTGCGAACGTAACCGGATAAGCGGATCATTCACATGTATCTTCCATTTAACGAAGCACTGACGACGGCCGAACGGCAACAGTATATTGAGGACTTCCTCAGTACGTTTCCAGAAGAAGCCAATCACATCCCTGACGCTGATCGTATCGAGGCGGCAACCAGGATTGTCCGATCCATGAGTTTCGTAGCTGGCGCTATCAATAGCGGGTTTATCAGCACGTTACACTTCAGCGGCACCATCAAAGATGTCCCATTCGAATTCACTATAAGTAAGGAGCAAAACAATGAGTAAAATTATCGGCATCGACCTCGGAACCACCAACTCGGCTATGGCTGTGATGCAGTCAGGTAAGCCAGAAATTATCGCTAACAGTGAGGGTAACCGTACGACACCATCAGTCGTAGCGGTCAACAAAAATGGTGAGCGTCTGGTTGGCCAGGTGGCTCGTCGCCAGCAGGTGACTAATCCCAAGAACACGATTTATGAAGTCAAGCGCCTGATCGGCCGTAACTTCAACGACAAAGAAGTCCAGCGCGACCTCAAGCTGATGGGCTACGAGATCGTCAAATCCGGCAACAGCGTCAAGGTCAAAATGGCTGACAAAGAATACTCGCCGGAAGAGATCAGCGCCATGATCCTCGGCAAGCTGAAGGCTGACGCTGAAGCCTTCCTCGGCGACAAAGTCACCGAAGCCGTCATCACCGTGCCGGCCTACTTCGACGACAGTCAGCGCCACGCCACCAAAGACGCCGGCAAGATTGCCGGTCTGGAAGTGAAGCGTATCATCAACGAGCCTACGGCGGCTGCGCTGGCCTACGGCCTGGACAAGGCTGACAAGAAAGATGAAAAGATCGCCGTCTACGACCTCGGTGGCGGTACCTTCGACGTCTCCATTTTGGAACTCGGCGATGGTGTCTTCGAAGTCAAGTCTACCAACGGTGACACTCACCTCGGTGGTGCCGACTTCGACCGCGCCATCATCAACTACTTCGCTGACGAGTTCAAGAAAGAACATGGCATCGACATCACCGGCGACAACGCTGCCATGCAGCGGCTGCGTGACGAAGCCGAAAAGGCTAAGATCGAACTGTCGACCGCCCAGGAAGTTGACGTCAATCTGCCATTCCTGACGGCTGACGCCGATGGTCCGAAGCACTTTGAGCACAAGCTGACCCGTGCCAAGCTGGAAGACCTGGTCGGCGACCTGATCGCCAAGACCGCCGAGCCTTGCGACAAGGCGCTGAAAGACGCCGGCCTGAAAGCCAGCGACATCGACGCCGTGGTACTGGTCGGTGGTATGACCCGCATGCCATCCGTCCAGGAAAAGGTTAAGAGTATCTTCGGTAAAGACCCGATGAAGGGCGTGAACCCTGACGAAGTTGTGGCCATCGGTGCCGCTATCCAGGGTGGCGTGCTGCAGGGCGACGTCAAAGACGTCTTGCTGCTCGACGTGACACCGCTGAGCCTCGGCATCGAGACCATGGGTGGCGTGATGACCAAGCTCATCGAGCGCAACACCACCATCCCAACCAGCAAGTCCGAAGTCTTCAGTACCGCTGCCGACAATCAACCACAAGTCGAAGTCCACGTCGCCCAGGGTGAACGGGAGATGATCGACGGTAACAAGTCGCTCGGCCGCTTCGTGCTCGATGGCATCCCACCGGCACCCCGTGGCATTCCGCAGATCGAAGTGACCTTCAACATCGACGCTAACGGCATCCTGAACGTCACCGCTAAAGATAAAGGCACCGGCAAAGAGCAGAACATTACCATCTCCGGCTCCGGCAGTCTGGACAAAGCCGAAGTTGAGAAAATGGCCAAAGAAGCCGAAGCTCACGCCGACGAAGACAAGGCTCGCAAAGAAGCCGTCGAAGCCCGCAACTTACTCGACAGCGCCGTTTACCAGGCTGAAAAGCTGAAGAAAGACAATGGCGACAAGCTGAGCGACGAGGACAAAAAGACGCTCGACGAAGCCGTGGAGGCTGCCCAGAAAGTCGTCAAAGACGACAAGGCCAGCAAAGAAGATCTGGAGAAAGCCGCTTCTGAGCTCAACGACAAGCTAATGCCGATCGGTGCCAAGATGTACGAGCAGGCTGAGGCCGAAGCTCCCGCCGAAGGCGAAGATGCCGCTGACGACAAGAAGTCGGACAAGTCTGACAAAGACGAGCCGATCGAAGGCGAAGTCGTCGACGACAAGGAGAAATAGTGACCGAACCAGGCTTCCGTGAAGGCGGCTACAGCGTCGATGAAGAATTTAACGCTTTTGTGGTTGGTTTGCCTGAAGATGAGCGAACAGAAGCTATCGCGGACCGCGATTTTGAAAAATCTCTACGCTGCGTAATCATTGATGGCATGTTTGTGACACTAACAGGTCCTGAATTGTCTGACGAGGCCATGGCTGAGATGACGGCGTATATACGTTCCGTTAGAGCAGGGCACAAACAAGAAGCAACCGGCGGCACAGTGGCCGAGAGCGGTGAATAATTTCGTAGAACTGGTGCTGACCTGTGGCAGCTGGCAAGAGGCGCAGCGGATTGCTGACAAACTGCTGGAGCAGAAGCTGGTGGCCTGCGTGGAGTTCATCGAGATCAAGTCCAAACACTGGTGGCAGGGCCATCTCAACGAAGCCAACGAGATCAAACTCATCATGCAGAGTGCCGAACATTTATTTGACCGGGTTGAAGCCGAAGTGAAGCAGCTGCACAGCTACGAGACTTTCGTGCTCCAACAAATTCCATTGACGAATATTTCATCAGCGGCCAAACTGTGGCTGGAGGGAACAATCGATGTCGAACCCAGGTAATAGCGACCCATTCAGAGAAATTTTAACGGATGATGAACCAACAGCAGCCGAGCGCATCAGCCTGGCTAAATTTGAGTTGGACCACCGAGCTCATGCCCAACCAGGTGCTCCAGCTCACGATCCAGCAGAGACTATTTCCTTCGAGGTAATCTCACCTATTGGTGAGCGAACAGAGGTGTATTTCGAACATGAAGCGCCTGAAGATGGATTCCCGCAGCCCAGGCTGATGTGCGTTTATCCTGATAGCGAGGAACAAGAGTCATTCGTCTTCACGCCAGAAGTGCCAGAAGATGAGCAGGCTGCACATATGCCTCGCGAGGGTGCGATTGCTTCTCAAGGTGCAGACACAGCGCGTCAGATGGCCGTGATGTTCGAAGAACTGCTTGACCTGGCCGCGAAGCAAGCAGTGCACTACACCGTTGAAGTGGAAGCTTAAGTGACTGGTAGAATAGAGCGATGAGTCAGCGAGATTATTACGAAGTATTAGGGGTTGGTAAAAGTGCCAGCGCCGACGAGATTAAGAAAGCCTTCCGCAAGGCTGCCATTGAGCACCACCCCGACCGTGGCGGTGATGAAGCTAAGTTCAAAGAGGTCAACGAAGCCTACGAAGTGCTGAAAGACCCGGCCAAAAAGCAGCGCTATGACCAGTTCGGCCACGCCGGCGTTGGCGGTAACGCTGGTAATCCGTTCGGTGGCAGTTATGGCGGCCAGAACGTCAATTTTGACTTTGGCGACCTTGGCCTCGGCGATATCTTCAGCAGTTTCTTCGGTGGTGGCCAACCTTCAGGTCGACCGCGTCAGGCTCGAGGCCGCGACGTGGAAGCGACGGTTGAGATCAGCTTCGAGCAAGCTATTTTCGGCACCGAAGTCGAGCTGGCGCTGCACCTTGACGACACCTGCGAACACTGCAAGGGCACGACGGTGGAGCCCGGTCACGAGCTGAAGACCTGCGACCAGTGCCGAGGCTCTGGACAGGTGGTGAGCGTCACCAAAACAATCTTCGGCAATATCCAGCAGGCAGCAGTCTGTCCGAAGTGTCATGGCAGCGGTAAGGTGCCAGAAAAGGTCTGTACGGTTTGCCACGGCAAAGGTACCCAGAGCAAGCACCAGAAGATTGAGCTGAAAATCCCAGCTGGTGTTGATGATGGAGCGACGATTCGCTTGCGAGAACATGGCGAGGCCACGGCTAACGGGCCGAAAGGTGATCTGTACGTCAACATCCGCGTCAAACCGCACAAGAAATTCACACGTGAAGGCGACCTGGTGTTGAGTGAAGAGCACATTGCTATGGTCGAGGCAGCACTCGGCACCGAGATCGAAGTCGATACCGTCGACGGGCCCGTGACCATGAAGGTGCCGGCTGGCACGCAGAGCCGCTCGGACTTCAAATTATCAAATCATGGTGTACCGCACCTGAAGGGCAGCAGTCGCGGGGCGCACATCGTAACCATCATTGTTGACACCCCAACCAAGCTCACGAAGAAGCAACAGGAACTACTGCAAGACTTTCACAAAGCCGGCGGCAAGCACGGCCTCTGGTCTTAGCGACGGGCTTCGGTCCCTGGCAATTGGATAACCATTGCCTGAGCTTGCTCTTGTTCACGCAGTAAGTCACCGTAGCTCATCACGGCGTTACGGTTCATTTCGTGCTTGACGTAGTACAGTGCTTTATCGGCTTCACGCAGACTGGCATTTGGATTTTCGCCGATAACACTGAAGCCGATGCTCGTAGTGATGCTGAAGCCAAATTCCGGATTACCATGCTTAGCGACCTCAATAGCTGCCCGTAGATGTTCAGTTGCGGCGGCGGCACCGCTATCCGTGGTGTCACGCAGAATAATTGCAAACTCTTCGCCGCCGATGCGGTAGGCGGTGTCCCCGGTTCGAATATGGGTCTGGAGCACCCCGGCTGTATTACGGAGAACTTCATCACCCATCCCATGTCCCCAGGCATCGTTCACGCTTTTGAAGCGGTCAAGGTCAACCATAGCCACGTAATTTTGCAGCCCAGTATGATCCTTGTCGTCGTGTCGTCGTTCCGGATAAGCAGGTTTATAACCAGCAGCCAGGTCTTCGGTAAAGGCTGCATAATTGTGCAAGCCAGTCAGTGCATCAATCTTGACTCGCTTCTCCAGCTCCTCAATTTTGGCACGACTGGTGTGAGCCTCCCAGGGCGAGAGGGCGACAAACTTGGCAAGTCGCAACGGGGCACTCATAACGTTGAATGCCGGATGTATCAAACGAAACGCTGCCCGACCAGCATCAAACTTTTGTGGCCCAAGCGCCACTTCACGCAAGCCGTTCACTATGACGCGTGGTACATCTTTGGGATCGAATTCAGACATAGTAACCTTCTTATAAATGATAATAAATGTCCCTGAGACACCAGAGTATTGTATTATCTCATGACTGCCGACTTTCGAACAGTGGCCACGCCTACAATGATAATGCTTGCGCTTACGAGCAGTTCGATTAATAATAGGGCACAAATGAAGCGTTCACCGCTGAACCACTCTGGCTTTGTCCCACTACTACTAACCATACTAATCATCGTTGTAGTGCTAATTTATGTCGGCTACACTCGCGTACTGCACGCCAGCCACTAACTTGCAAAATACGTCATAACTTGTTATAATAAGCATCTATGATGCTGCACGAAATCACACCAGTCGCTGCCTTTAAACCAGTAGCTGTAACGGAAGCTGAGAAGCTGCTCGCCTATCCCTTTCCTCGTCCCGAGAATAGTGTATTGACTGACGGCGAGCAGGTAATCCCACTTCCTGATACTTTCAAAGAATTTATGACTGCCGCTGATGCCTTGCTTATCGAGCGCGGTTTGCCCGGCATGGCCGAGCGTGTACCGGTGATCGCCTACGGCGCGAACTCCAGCCCGTGGAAGAACCAAGAGAAGATGTCCACGTATGGACCCGAACAGCAGGAGTTACTGCAGACGACCCCTATGCTGACGGCAACAGTACCGGGTACGGTCATCGCCTGGCACGGCCGCCCGGGGCAGAAGGGCGCCATCTTTGCCGAACTGTACAGTGACCTCGATACTATGAACGAAGCAGCTAGCACACATCTGACATTTCTGGATGAGAAACAGCTTGCCGCAATTCACGTCACCGAAGGTATTACCTACCGCGTACAGTGGCTGGATGTACTAGCCGGATCCGACCGCAAACCATTGAAGGCCATCGCCTATGTGGCCAACGACGCCACTATCTTTACAAAAGATGGTCGGCCGGCGCTCGTGCAGCGACCTGGTGATACCGCAATTCCCAGTGCGCTGACAGCACAGCAAGCAGTCGACTTGATGTTGAGCCATGGTGGTGCCGACGATGATCCGCATAGCGCACAGGAACTGATCGAGAGCTTTGCCAAGCTCGATCTTGATACTCGTAAGAAAATCCAAAAGGGAATCGGCCAGCGGCTAGCCCAGACTGGTCGGAGCCGCGCCTTTGCCTTTCCTGGTGATGCCGCTGACACCATGGCTCGTGGCGACTTCAATGGTTTGCAAGCGCCGCACTATGCCGGTCTGCGCCTGGTAGAGCAGGTGGTTGCACCTTTACGGCCAACTGCCGAACAGATTGAAGCCAAGGCCAGTGAGCTACAAGAGAAAAGCCTGCAGAAGGGCAAAGATCTCAGCCGGCTGGTGGCGCTCGACCAAGCTCGCCGCAAGTTAGACATTGCCGCAGAGGTCCGCCGCCGGGCTCATGATGAGCTTGCAGTTCGTCTGGACGCAGACAAAGCCGGCCGGGTATTGTAAAATTCGTACAAACGTGGTAGAATAAGCTATTCTTTTCCACATTGTTCTTCATTGTGTTCGTGGTAAAAGACCATACAATAAGCAATAGCATTATGACGAAGAAATTACCCATCGAATATAACCGGTCACTGCCACTCGGTGTGGTCGGTACTGACACCTATAATTTCTTGGTGTATGACGGTATGTTTGATAACTTCCGGATCGTCAGCGAAGTCCGTCAGCAGTGGCTGCATGACCTGAAGCTTGATTCTCAGGTGTCTTGGATCGGTAAATCGAAGCTCTACGGCAACAGTGTTGCCAAGCTGATGCGTTCCAAAAAGTTTGTCGACGACTTTAAGCAGGATCCTAAGCGCAAATACATCATGTACTCGCCGATTGACCCGCCATACAAAATCAACCCGTTGGCCTACCTCATGAACTCGCCAACAATTGCCCACGCCTACGAAAACAAGCGTTACTTCCGTGATGAATTCTCCGACCTGATCCGTATGCCCGAGTACGAGATTCGTTACATGAATGAACTCGACCGCGCTGCCAGCTATAAAGATCTCAAAGAACGCTACGGCTCATTTATGCTTCAGGACGAAGAATCGTCTGGTTCCAAGGGCACGTATGCTATTCATAGTCAGGACGATTATGTGGAAGCCATCAAGTCGTTGAAAAAGTTCTCGCGCGGCCGCACCATCGTCGTATCAAAATTCGTAGAAGGTGAGATCGCCAGTATCCAGGTCTGTATCACCAAGTACGGTGTCTTTAACGGTGGTATCCAACGCCAACTTATCAACAGCAAATATCTGGTCAACAGTGAGCTGGAGGGCAGCAGCGGCTGGTGCGGTGGGGAAGTCGGTGACGAATATCCCGACATCGTTCACCACCAGACCCAAGAGATCGCTTCCATCGTCGGTTCCGAACTGGCCAGCCACGGCTACAAGGGCGTCTTCGGCATCGATCTGATCATCACACCGGAGCTGGAGATCTATGCCATTGAGATCAACGCTCGTCTGACCGGTTACTCGCACCTGATCAGCGATTTGCAGATTGAAAACGACAGAATTCCTTTCATGCTGATGCATGCTCTGGAGCTAGGTAACTTCGAATACACAGTGACCGATCCGGAGGCGCTGCCAAGTACCGGTCGCTACGACAAACCAGCTTCGCTGCTGATTCTCAGCAATCCGCTGGACGATGACTTGGTGCTCAAGCACTATATCCAGCCCGGTGTTTACCGGCAAAAAGCTGGCCGCGTTGAGTTCGTGAAGCCCGGGCATACGCTCGGTGACCTGCACAGCGAAGACCAGATGTTGATCACATCTCGTTATAACGAGGGCGACACCGTAGAACGCGGTCGGCGAGTACTCAAGGTTATGAAATATGGCAAGACGATGGGCAAGAATGGCGACTTGAACGCTAAAGCTCAGACGACCGTACAAGCCATCAAAAACACTTTCGACCTCCCGTAGAACTATTTGGTCGGCACATTTTGCGCGAAACCTTCCAGTACGCACTCGTCGTACTTTTGAGTACGACTCGCTTGCGGGCTTCGGGTTTCATCGCAAACTGCACTCGACCAAGTAGTTCTATTTCATAAGTGCTTGTGTTTGAGTGCTATAGTAAAGCGCATGACACCCGAAGTCACACTCGCGGCGCTAGTTATTGTCCCCATGTTGGTACTCCTGCTGCTGCGGGTCAACGCTACGTTGGTTTTCCTCAGCCTCTGCCTCGGCGATGTGCTGACGCAGTTCGTGGCTGCTGATGCCAACGAACTGATCGGTCTGCTGAGTGCCTCAAACGCCCAAGTCCACCTCAGCTCGACCAACAACACGCTCAAAATTATGCTGTTACTACTACCGGCCGTGCTGACGACAGTGTTCATGATTCGCACGGTAAGGGGACGATTTCGCCTGTTGCTGAACGCGCTGCCAGCCGTAGGAGTTGGTCTGCTTGGTGCACTGCTGATTGTGCCGTTGCTGCCACCCGGCCTGGCCTACAACATTATCGCCAGCCCACTCTGGGGGCAGGTCCATCGCGCCCAAGACTTGATCGTCGGCAGCACAGCCCTGGTCTGCCTGCTAGTCCTCTGGTTACAACGGCCAAAAACTGGCGGCAGTGAGGGCAAACACGGCAAACACAAAGGCAAGCACAAGGCCTAATTTATCGGCGGACAACCGTTAGCGGCGACTTGGGCTTTGTAGGTCACATACAAGGAATCGATCAAGCTAAAGTAGCGATTGTTTTCGCTATCGCGGTCTGCCTGGTAAGCTTGGTCGTCCGGCTCACCGGTGTCAGGATCATCGTAGGCACCGTTGTTATAGTCATCTTGCAGGGCTGCAAGTTTGGCCTGATGAGTCGTAAGTTCGGCTTGGATCGTCGCACTGTATAGATTGTAGGCAGTGGCTAGCTGCTGCTGGCAGGCACTGATGCCATTGTAGATGGGCTGGCTTTTGACAACCGGCTTAGTCGTAGGAGCTGGAGCAGGCTTGGCATTGGGATCGGGCAGCTCCTGCAGGTAGGTGGGGGCGGGGTGCGGCACTGGTTTCTTGATGACCACAACAGGTTTCGGCGGCAGCGGCTTCGGCACCGGATGACCGCTCGCCACCACATAACCACTAGCACTGACTAGTATCACGCTCAGCACAATTGCCAGCACCATGTAGGGTTGAGCTTTGGCCAGCGGCACGAGCTTGCCAGACCACGTCGAAAGTTTAGGGTCAAGTCGCTTCATAGCTGTTAGCGTAGCATTTGCTTGACAGGCGGACAATACAAGCGTAAAAACGTAAGCATGGTTAGTTTCAACTACGCCAAGCAGAATCAGTCATGGTGTCACCTTGTGACGCGTATGACTATTTGTGCCTGGAAGGTTGAAGCTGCCTAAATATATACAATCAAACGCGAAATCAATGGAGCTTCAACCACGAAGCTCCATTTTTTTTGCGAAGAAAGGCGAACACCACTATGTGGCACGCAGAAGCAACAACGTATAACTGGGAGGTCAATGTCTTCCCGGAAGGGCTGACGAATCGCGAACGTGACATTGACGCGCATCTGATCGATGGTGACGTCCGTCAACTCATGCGCCAGGCTTTTGCGTATATCTGTCAGGAGATCGAGGAAGATGTACTGGTGCTGACGATGCCCGGTGAGTTTGAAGATAATCTGGATCAATTGCTGCAGACTGGCAGTTTGCCCATAGTCGAAGTTCAGCCCACACATGGAGTTCCATGGGCGATCGCCGAGGTTCAGCCATGAGACGTAAACCCCGAGGCCTTCTGGTCGTAACTCTCATTTTTTAGGTAACTATCCTATGGCAGATTACCCAGAAGTACAACTACAGGCGGCACAAGAGCATAGCTCGAACCACCGGCACGAAATTCTTAACAGCGATGTTTGCGGATGCTTTTATTGCTTGGCAAACTTTTTACCCCGTGAGATTGAGGAATGGGTGGATGAAAATGCATGCGCAATCTGCCCAAAGTGTGGCCTTGATGCGGTGATAGGTGATGCGTCAGTCTTTAATGTCACCAACCAGGCTTTCTTAAAGAGCATGCGTGATTATTGGTTTATGCCTCCAATTCAAAAAGTCGCCGAAGCGACTGCATGAATTGGAGGGCCCTGCGGGGCTCGAACCCGCGACACGAGGCTTAAAAGGCCTCTGCTCTACCAACTGAGCTAAGGGCCCGCATTTTTTTGGCGCGGGAACCAAATTAACTCCTTACATTATCTATTTTTCGGCTAAAATGTCAATCGTCCAACAGATTAGTGTGATTAAAGAATTCTTAATTTTATATCGTACAGGCTCGGCAGTTGCTAGAATCTGTTGGCATGAAGCGGCTTTGGCGGTACCGGTTTCGCCGCGTCGACCTGCAGCTTAGTTTTTGCATCGCACTGCTGGGCGGAATAGGCTTGGCGCACTACGGCTGGCAGCTGCCAGGGTGCTTCATGATTATTGCATTTGGCCTCAGTGCAGTAACCGCCAGGACCCGCAGCCTCGTACTGGTTATCGCCGTTGCAACACTTGGTTTGGGCTGTGGCCTGAGCCGGGGCCATGTTTTCCAGCGGCACTTGGCTGACTATCAAACCCTGCAAGACCGGAAAGTTCAGCTGACGGTCGAGGCTTTGAACGACGGTGCGTACGGGACGAATAGTCAGCTGTCGTTTGATGCTGGCCAAGCCGAGGTGAATGGGCAAAAACTCAGCGGCAAATTGCACATCAGCGGCTTCGGACTGAATGCCGTCATGCAAGGTGATGAAGTTCAGGCCTTCGGAAAACTACGCAGCGGATCGGGTCAGTACCAAGGCTATATTAGCTACGCCCAGCTGCAGCTTGTCCGGCATCATCCATCACTAGTCGCGCAACTACGTCGCCGCTTTGCGGCTGGCATGCAGTCGGCCTTGCCCGAGCCACAAGCCTCGTTTGCCATGGGTTTGCTGATCGGGCAGCGCTCTAACCTCCCGGCCAGTGTGAAGCAGGATGTGTTGATGGTCGGGCTGACACACATCATCGCGGTCTCTGGCTACAACCTGACTATCATGCTGCAGGCGGCTCGGCGAGCACTGGGGCACTATTCCAAACGACTGACCACTTGGCTTAGCCTTGGCCTGATCGCTGCCTTCCTACTGATGACCGGTTCCAGCGCCTCCATTGTCCGCGCGGCAATTGTTAGCGTGTTAAGTATCTGGGCGAGCTACTATGGGCGGACCTTTCGGCCACTGAACCTGATTTTGATTGCTGCGGCGCTGACCGGCTGGGCCAATCCGTTCTATGTCTGGTCGGATATTAGCTGGTATCTAAGTTTCCTGGCGTTTCACGGTGTGCTGGTTGTTGCGCCGTTGATTGCAGCTCGCTTCCACCATGCCTGGCAGCGCTCTATCTTGGCGACGGTCGCCCTGGAAAGTATCTGCGCCGAACTGATGACCTTGCCGATTATTATCTTTAGCTTCGGGCAGCTGTCACTGATTGGTTTGCTAGCCAATGTGCTGGTGGTGGCTTTGATCCCGCTGGCGATGCTGCTCTGTTTCATCGCCGGCCTGGCTGGCATGCTGATCTTGCCGGTTGCTGGCTGGTTCGCCTGGCCGGCACAATTGCTGCTGACCTATATGCTCGATACCGCCCACCTTTTGGCACGGATTCCGGGCATCTTTATCCAGCAGCTAAGTCTATCAACGACAAAGCTGGTCGCGCTCTATGCCATCACCCTTGCCGTAACCGTTGTGTGGTGGCACAAGACAAAAATACTTGAATCTGCTAGAATAACAGATAAGAAATCTAAACTTTCGGGAGTTAGTTTTGAGCGGACACAGCAAATGGTCAACGATTAAACGCGAAAAGGGTGCCAAAGATGCCGCCCGTGGCGCGGTTTTCACTAAGCTTGGTAACACCATCGCCATTGCGGCTCGCGCGGGTGTAGATCCAGAAACCAACTTTGCCTTGCGTCTGGCGATAGACAAGGCCAAAGCTGCCAACATGCCTTCGGCCAACATTCAGCGGGCACTCGATCGCATCAAAGACAAGAATGCTGCACAGTTGCAGGAAATCTTGTATGAAGGCTACGGCCCTGGTGGCGTCGCCATCCTGGTGGAATGTGCCACCGACAACATCAACCGTACCTACCCAGAAGTCCGGCTGGCCTTTAGTAAACACGGCGGCAACATTGCCGAGAAAGGTGCGGTGGCTTTCCAGTTTGACCACAAGGGGATGATTCGCGTCAAAGCTACGGGCGATGATGTGTTGCTGGCAGCACTGGAGGCTGGGGCTGATGACGTTCAAGAAGAGGCTGGTGAATCAGTTATTTACACCGACGCCAAAGAGTTCGCTAAAGTCCGGGATGCCTTGAATACAGCTGGCCTCGAGATTCTCGAAGCCGAACTTACCTATGTCCCCAACACCACCGTCGAAGTCACCGGTGAAGCCACCGCTGGCAAAATCATGCGCTTGATGGATGCCCTCGACGAGGTTGACGACGTCAGCAATACGCACGTTAATTTCGACATCGCCGAAGACCTTTTGCCATGAGCTACGATCGAGAACTGAAATTTGCGCAGGAGGTTGCCCGCGAAGCTGGTGTGATCATGAAGCGCTACTTCCGGGCTGATGATATTAACCTCCAACACAAAGGTGATAACACGCCGGTGACCGAAGGTGATCTAGCCGTCAACCGGATGGTCATTGAGCGAGTTCAGGCGGATTTTCCGGGCTACGATGTACTCGGCGAAGAAGAGAGCTACGAAGCTGGCGGTGATTATGTCTGGGTCGTTGATCCAATCGACGGCACTGTTCCGTTCAGTATTGGCATGCCGACCAGCACATTCTTGCTCGCACTGGTTGATAAAGACAATGGCCAGCCGGTGGTTGCGGTTATTTATGATCCATATCTTGACCAGCTGTACCACGCAACGAAAGGCGGCGGTGCATACCTGAATGGAATGCCGGCTCATACGTCTAAAGACGCAACCTTTTTGAAATCCTATATGACACTGCATGGTCCGATCCTGATAACTGATCAAGTGAACTACCACCCCGGCCGTGTCTGGGACAAGCTGCGCAGTGACGGTGCCGGTTTACTGAATATGAGCTCTGGCGCCTACACCGGTGCAAAAATAGCTACCGGGGAAGTTGCCGCTATTGCCATGGCCAACGGGAAGCCGTGGGACTCGGCAACACTCTGTTTGCTTATTGAAGAAGCGGGTGGTGTAACGTCTGATCTCGTAGGCCAGCCTCGGCGTTATGATGAGCATGGCCTTGGATTTGTAGCAGCCGCCAACCAACCTCTGCACACTAAACTGCTCGAGCTCATCAAGGCTACCTAGCCCCAAGCTGTGCTAGTATGAGCATATGCTTTTACGGCTAGCCCGGCATCGCCTATTCCAGACTTTCATTGTCTTACTGATCGCCAGTGCCGCCTTGGCAACGCCGATCCGTCACGATTACACTTTTGATCAGTATCCGGGGGTAAGCTGCAGCAAAGATTGCAGCTCGGGCAACCAGACAACCACAGTGGCATACGGCGTGCCGGTCGTCTGGCTCAAACTTACCAAAACAGTTAGTCTCGACGACCAGCATGTCGTCTCGCAACACCGAGAGCAACTAGTGAAGCCGCTACTTCTGGACGGTGTTTCATATGTTCTAATGCTGGCTGTCTACGTGGCTTTTACCCAGAAGGGGAAACTGAAACGCTATGCGAATTCTCGGCATTGATCCTGGCACCGGCATCCTGGGCTTTGGTGTCATAGATGTCGAGAAGGGAAAAGCCCAGCTGGTCGATGCTGGTGTGATCCGCACACCAGTCAAAGAAGACGACGCGGTGCGCCTACAGACGATTTACGAAGAGCTGACAGACATTATCGCCAATACCAAACCTGAGGCTATGGCTGTCGAGAAGCTATTCTTTGCTCGCAACGTCACAACTGCGATGACAGTGGCCCAGGCTCGCGGGGTGGTGTTGCTCTGTGGCCAGCAAGCCGGACTCACCATCAACGAATACACCCCGATGCAGATTAAGCAGGCTCTAACTGGCTACGGCCGGGCAGAAAAAAAGCAAATCCAGGAAATGGTGAAAGTTATCCTGCAGCTCAAAGTGGTACCGAAGCCTGATGACTGTGCCGACGCCCTGGCTGCAGCCATTACCCACTCGATGAACATTAGACACTAGCGGCCTCCCGATCGTTCTGCGATAATAGGCAGATGATTGCAACCTTGCAGGGAGTGGTGGGTGAGAAGACGCTCGATGGCGTGGTGCTGGAAGTACAGGGTGTGGGCTACGGCCTGTTGGTACCAGCTCAGGACAACAACCAATTACGCCTCGGTGACACCACTAAACTCTACGTACACGAACACCTCCGCGAAGATGCCCACGATCTGTATGGTTTTGTGTCGGCCGATAGCAAGGCGCTGTTCGAGCAACTGCTGAGTGTCAAAAACGTCGGCCCCAAAGTTGCGCTTGCCGTGTTAAGTATCGGTACAACAGATAACGTGCGGGCGGCCATTGCCAGCGGCGACGTGAAGTTACTGCAAAGCGCCAAGGGCGTTGGCAAGCGGGCGGCCGAGCAAATGGTGGTTGAACTGCGTGATAAAGTTGGCTTACCAACTGGCCAAAGTGCCGAAGACCTGGTGACCCGTGGTGGCGTTCAAGTTGATGATGAAGCTGCTCAAGCCCTGCTGGCGCTTGGTTACAGTGAAGCTGATGCCATGGTTGCACTACAGCATGTGGCGGCTAGCTTGCCGACCGAAGAACGAATCAAACAGGCGCTGAAAGGTGTGCGTTGAGCATCCCGACTATCAAACTTAGCAATGGCCGCACCATCCCCCAGGTTGGCTTAGGCCTCTGGCAGGTGCGTGATCAGGCAGAATTTGATCGCTCCTTTGCAGCCGGTGTAGCTGCTGGCTATCACCACTTCGATACGGCTCAGGCCTATCACAACGAACAGTTTCTCGGCGAAGCCTGGCAGCGGGCCGGTCTGAAGCGAGACGAAATTTTCATCACCACCAAGATACAGTCTGAACATTTCGGTTATCACCGCGCCAAAGCCACGATCCAGCCCTCACTCGATAAACTTCAGACACAGTATGTTGATCTGTTGCTGCTCCATTTCCCAGTGCCAATTCTGCGCAAAAAGACTTGGCTGGTAGCCGAAGAAGCTCTGGCTGCTGGGCAGGCCAAATCCATCGGCGTCAGCAATTATACGATTCGACACCTCGAAGAACTTCAGAACTATGCCAAAGTTTTACCGGCGGTCAATCAGGTCGAGCTTCACGTCTTTCTGCAGCAACCTGAACTTGTTAAGTATTGTGCTGACCACAATATCGTCGTCGAAGCCTACTCGCCCTTGGCTCACGGTAAAGCAATGGACGACCCTGAGATTCAGCAAATTGCCGAGAAGCACGGCAAAACCTATGCCCAGATCATGCTGCGCTGGCTGATCGAGCAAGACTGCGTGATTCTGCCGAAGTCTGTCACTCCTGAACGGGTACAACAAAACATCGATTTGTTTGATTTTCAGCTGGACGCCGATGATCTGACCGCCATTGCCAAACTCGATCGAGATCTGCGCACTTGCTGGAGCCCTGTCCACGTCCCGTAGCCCTTTGTGCGCTATACTATTAGGTAATGATTGAACGAATTGTGAATGCTGGGGTTGAGGGCGAAACACCGCAAGAGGTAGAGCTCGAGGTTACTTTACGGCCAAGAGACTTTGCCAATTACATTGGCCAGGAACGACTAAAGCAGAATTTGCAGCTAGCGATCGATGCTGCCACCAAACGTGGCGAACCACTCGATCACGTCTTACTACATGGGCCACCCGGGCTCGGCAAGACGACTATGGCCAGCGTCATTGCCCACGAAATGGGTGCACAGATCCGGATCACCTCAGGTCCAGCCATCGAACGGGCCGGGGATCTGGCTAGTTTGCTGACCAACCTGGCTGATGGCGACATCTTGTTCATCGATGAGATTCACCGCTTGAATCGCACTGTCGAAGAGGTACTGTATAGTGCCATGGAGGATTTCAAGCTCGATATTATGCTCGGCAAAGGACCGTCAGCTCGATCGCTACGACTTGACCTACCGAAGTTTACGATCATCGGTGCAACTACCCGCACTGGCTCACTGGCGGCACCACTGCGCGACCGCTTCGGCATGATTCACCGACTGGATTTCTACACGCCTAATGAGATTCAACAGATTATCGAACGGGCAGCTACTATACTGAAGGTCAAAATTGACAAACCGGCAGCCGCCGAACTGGCTAAGCGGGCCCGTCTGACGCCGCGTATTGCTAACCGCCTACTCAAGCGGGTCCGTGATTACGCCGACGTCAACGGCGATGGCATCATTGATGCGGCCCTCAGCTTTGACGCTTTGAAATTGCTCGACATTGATGAGTTGGGCCTCGATAATGCTGACCGCAGTCTGCTAGAAGCAATTATCGATAACTACAATGGCGGTCCAGTTGGCGTCGAGACACTGGCCGCCCTGACAGCCGAAGAGCGGGGTACCATCGAAGATTTCTACGAACCGTACCTGATGCAAATTGGCTTGTTGGAGCGCACGCCGCGTGGCCGCAAGGTCACTCACAAGACCTACAAACACCTGGGCAAGAAACCAGAAGCCGGCAAAGAAACTACGCAGCCAACGCTGCTGTAGTTCTGTGCAGGAAATTACCTGTCAAACTGCTCTTAGCCTCTCTTGGTATATGACGTGAGGGCGAGAGGCTATATAATAATTAGCCATGGAACCACAACAGAACCAGCCTGACCCTCGTACCCGAGTTTCCAATAGCCTAGCAGTTACTCAGACTGGTGAGCAGGTATTGTTTACCATTCGTCGTCATCCGATCGGTATTCTTGGTATGTACGTGGCTGGTGGTATGCTGCTGATCGCCTCGGCTGTCGTCTGCTTCGTAGCACCGATGCACCTCAGCGGTGATGTGACGCAGTTCAAACATTATGGTGCATTGGCCTTCCTGCTGGTGCTGCTGGCGGCAATGGTCTTTCTGTTCATCTCCACCATCGTGTACTGGGGTAATAGTTGGGTCCTGACATCGGATAGCATCACGCAAATTCAGCAAACCAGTCTGTTCAACCGACAATCAAGTCAGTTAAGCCTCGGCAACCTCGAAGATGTCACTGCCGAACAGAACGGTATCCTGACGCATATATTCAATTACGGTTTGCTAAAAGTCGAAACGGCCGGCGAACACAGCAAATTCTCGTTCTTTTACTGCCCGAACCCGAACTTTTACGCCCAGCAGGTCATTGCGGCGCGCGAGGCCTTTGAACAAAAGGTTGGCGACGGTAATCGCGATACGTACCTGAACACTCACGCTGCACCGACCAACGTGCCATATGCGCAAGATCAGCCTCCAGCCGGGCCTCCGCCACAAGCTTAGTAGTTACTCTTGAAAAGGATTGTCGCGAGCAGCATTAAATAATGCTTGAACGCTGACGCTGTTATCCTGCAAGGATTTGAGCTGACTGACGACGGTAGGGTCGATGTGCGGGATTTTGGCAGCATTCACCTGGCTGTCAACATCTGCCGTTGACGGCTGCGCGTTGCTGAGGTTGTGAATCTGCATCACAATAATTGTGTACAGGACGCCAACAAATACCAGGAATAGCAGCAAGCTGTAGCGCTGCACCTTGGCAAGTGCTGACAGGACGGCTTCCTTGATGCTGGCTAGATTGAATTTCTTGGCTTCACTCATGGCTTAATATACTCGCTTACCCCTAGTGTAAATGATATAAGGTCTGGATTGGTTTTGTCCGGGTTGAGCGCAATGGTGTTGACCTGGGCTGTGCGACGGTTGCGCTCCAGGTCGGCCAGGAAGCTGATGAACTTGTTGTAAGCAACCGGCTTGGTGGTGTCGCTGGCCACACTGATCTGCAAGGTGTAGACACCCTGTATAGTCTTGACTGGTGCCAATTGAGACAAGGCGCTGGTCTTGCTGGCGCTGCTGGCGGCGCTGCTGCTTGACGTGGCGCTGATTGCACCAGTTGGCGAAACAGTAGTTCCGCTCGGGCTGGTACCGAGTGTCGACGCCGGGAAGCTGATACTGGCCAAGTTGACACCGTTGTTAGCGGCGATGTTGACAATTTCGCGGACGGCTTCCGCCTGATCTTTATCTTCCGGTACCACCGATTTGGCGATCTTCTCCAGGTCAGCATAGGCGCTGAGCTCTTTCTGAGCAGTCTTCAGGCTTTGCTGCTCCTGCTGTAGCGCGGCACTCTGGGCTTTGAGGGACAGCAGTTTCTGGGCACGTGATTTCAGCAGTGAGTTTGCTCCATAGGTGCCACCGACCAGCCCAATCGTTAGCAGCGCAATCAGGCCGATGAGAAGCAGGGAAAGTCGTTTGCTGGTCATGCTATTTCACCTTGCTGTTAATGAATAGGTACGGATTGTTGTTGGCGAATAGTGCTCGAATAGTGACGCTACAGGGGTACTGCGGATTAGTGGCATTGGCACCGCCGCAGCTGATGCTCACGATGTCAGCCTTGCTGAAGATCTTGTTAGCCGGATCGGACAGGTTTACCTGCACCTGAGTAGCGGTCTGGTAATCAGTGGCAATAGCCGAAATATCAATGCCACCAGTCGTTTGACTGATGTTTAAGCCGGTCAGGTTGGCATTGGCGGGGATGGTGGCGGCAATCTGCTTGATGAGCGACGAGAACAGCACTTCCTGTTGCAGCACTTTAACCACCAGTTTGAAGCTGGCGCTGATATCCTTAATTTGCTTCTGAGTATCGGCGTATTTTTCTTTCTGGAGCGTCGCCTGGGAGTCAGCGATCTGCCGGTTATAATTGACCGTTGATTGCTGCAGTGTTAGCAGGCCATATGTCGACAGGGCGCCCAGGCCAATAAATGCAATCAGAAAACTGACTACCCACTTACGGAGTTTAACGTTGCGGTGAGCATAACGGTAGCCCTGCTTCATGTCGGGCGGCAGCAGATTGATCATGCGCCAAACACCTCTTTGGGTTGCACCAGACTGAGACCCGCCACAGTGGCAAACATCGGTCGGTCAGCTTGTGACGGTGGCTGCAGCCCCTTGTAGTTTAGATAGTCCCAGGGATCAGTATGGCGCACTGCCATACGCAGAGAGTCAGTCAGGTAATCACTGAGGCCGGGCATGTTGGCGCCGCCGCCGAGGGTGATGATTTGTTGGACTGGGCGGTCTGTACCGTAGCGTTCTTCGTAGTAACGCAGCATCCGATGAATTTCTTTGATAATCTGGTCGAGGGTTGGCGCGAGCGCTTCTTTGATATCGGTTTGGCGCTTGCTGGCACCGAGGCCATAGCGGGTTTTGATCAAGCCGGCTTCTTCGTCGGTGACGTTAAGCTTGGCTTTGATGGAATTAGTAAAGTTCACGCCACCGCCCTGCACCGTACCGGTCACCAGAACATTCTTGTCGAAAATACTAATGTCTGATGACAACGAACCAAAGTCGATAATGAAGGTTGCCGCATCACTGTTATCGTCGATGGAGAATAGCCGGCCCGAGGAACTGAGGGTAGGCTCGATCAGTACCGCCTCCAGACCCATGATCTGAGCTAATTCGAGGTAGGAGTCGACGATTGCCTGGGGCACCGCAACCACTAACAACTCAATGCCTTCATCGGTCTCGCGGATGACGTTGTAGTCCAAATAGAGATCTTCGAGCGGCAGCGATACATATTGCTCAGCTTCAAGCTCGACGGCTTCCTGGAGTTCGCTGGGCTTCAACTTTGGTAGCTGAAGTGAACGGGTGAAGGTACGATACGCGGGGATAGCAATGGCTACTCGTCGCGTGGTGATGTCGCCGACGAGGTTATTTTTGAAGAGGTCCCGAGCGGCCTTAGCGATAATCTCTGGCTTGATAACCACACCGTCTTCTTGGGCGGCCTTATCAAAATTGGTCGAACCGTAACCGATAACCCGCGGTACGTGTTTTTTGCCTGTCGACTTCGGTGGCCGCTCTTCGAGCTGCATGACTTTCATCGAACCGTGGCCAATATCCAAGCCGAACAGCGGTTTATCGTGGTAGAAATTACTTATTTTTGCACTTTTCATATAAGCCCACCCGAGGCATAACTATGTCCAGTATACCAGATCTGGTGCTAGCATAAGCGTGTTTCATTGGCGTCGATAACCTTTCACGACCCAAGTCGTTGTGCCGGTGCCTACACTGCTTCCAAAAGTAATGGTACCGCTGTTCGAAAGATTAATCGTTTGGCCAACTAAAGCCCCGATTTGCCCACTGTTTGCCAAGCTGACCTGTGACCAATAGGCGTAGAACAAGCTGTTGGCCGCGTCACCGCTGGTATTAATATTAATGGTTGACACAGTGCGTGAAGCTGCCAGGCTGGTTCCAGTGACAGTAGCACAGTCGGGGGAACAGCCGGCTGTACTGTAAAATGTGATGAACTCAAAGCCAGTGCCGGCACTATTGGCCGTCGTGCCGGCACTATTGGTAAAGGCGATGCCGCTCACCGAGTCAACCATAATGACCGGCTGGGTGGCACCCAGCGAGTCGGCCACGACCAATGCAGTCTGATTATTTGACACGCTTAGCGAACCGGTGATCCAGACATTGCCCTGGACTGTAACTTGACACTTGTTGCTAACGCTCACATCACCGGTAATTTTGGTATTGGCTGGCCATACGCGGGTGGTACTTCCGGAGCATGAAGCTGCAGCAGCGGTCATAGTGTTGGTGACAGCCGCTTTTTGGGCGGCGCGGTCATAAGTGGGCAGGGTTTGAGGGGCAACGGTACCAGATACCAGACCTGGGTTGGTCATGCGGGAACCGTCGGTCTGGTTGGTGGCAGTGACGGTGCCGTAGATGTGAGCAGGATTGTTGACAGTGATTGGCGGGTTAGACGTATTGCCGCAGACCTGTGGATAGGTGCTGTCGGCTGGCACTGGACAGATCTGGTCGGCGACTTTGACATTGACCGGGTTGGTCGTCAGGCCAATTTGCGAGTTATTGGACATGGTGATCGAGCCGTTGATGAAAACGTCACCACCGACGACCTTAGAGCTGTTACTCATGGTCAAACCGCCGGCACCTGTAACGATACTGTACGAACCGCCGCTGACTGGTCGTAAGTCAACGTAGATCCTGACCGTGCGATTTGGCGTGGTTTTGCTGGCAGGGAAGTAAGTTTTGCCAGTGATGGCCAGCACCTTGGCAGTGCTCGTGCCACTAATACTGGAAGTGTACGTTGTCTTGATCTTGCTATCACTATGTACGGTGACTTCACCACCACTACTGGTCCAGGTGTTGTCGGCACTGAAAGCTTCCACCGAAGCATCAGCTCCGGCATCGGCTGCCAGCTGCGCCATGGTGTGGAATTGGTCGAATCGACCAACCTGATAGCTGGTGAGCGATAATCGCATATAGTACAGCGAGATAGTAATCAAGAACGGCAGCGTAATGATAAATAGCAGCAGGATTGATCCATGGTCATTGCGAAGTAGTTTCAGGCGTTTCATCAGAAGCGGTTCCTTAATGTTACTTGAGTGTTGGTAGTTAGGTTGAGCGGGTGGCCAGGCGCGTTGCGCTGCATGTTCAGACTAACTTTGATGGAGCGGGCCGCCGAGGCTGTCGCCGTGCTGACGTTATCCTGGTCGTACATGGTGAAGGTCATGGTGTTTACATATTGGGCGAGCTGCGTATCCGCCGGACAGCTGCTGCTGGCCAAGTTTGCCGGGCAGGTGGTAACTAAGGTGTTGCCGGTGGCGCTGGGGTTGGCCAGCTTGCGTTCCAAGAGGGTCGTCCCGCTTTTGTAATAGACCAGTTCGTTCATGTACGGGCTGCCAGTGCTGGGGTCAATGATGTAGTTACGCGAGGTGTCGAGGGCCGGCACAGCCAGGATAATCACGAAATTACTAACGCTGGTGCTCCAGCCGCCAGATGGCCCGTTGGCATCAGTTATCTGGTTGGTTTGGCGCACACCATCACCGAAGCGGATGTTCTCGACGGTGGTGCGCAGCAGGTTTTGCGAGCTGACGGTCAGCTCCGACAGCTCGTTATTGCGGGTAATAACCACAAAGTAGTTGGAGACGCTGCCGATGAAGGCGATGCCAACGATAGCCAGCACGGTCACTACCACTACCACCTCAACGAGGGTGTAGCCGGCTTGGTCAAGTTTTCTACTGCCCAACACCGAGCTCTCCTATGTAGGTAGTGTAGCCATATGACTGGGTTCCCTGGTCGTAATACGAAATGGTGATGTCAACTTTCTTGACGCCGGTGGCTTGGTTGCTAATAGCCATGCTGGCACTACGGCTTGGTGGTAGCTGGGTGGATAGTTCACTCGTCAAACTCGTTGTACCGATGGCTAACGAGTTATAGCCCTGGTTGCGCAAGGTCTCTACCTTGGCTTCAACGTACGAGTTTGCCAGGTTCAGATATCGGCCACGCTGGGCAACATGAACATAGCCAGTTACTACTGAGCTCAGGCTGCCGATAACGATAGCCGCCACGGTAATTGCTACCAAGACCTCGACTACTGTAAACCCAGCTGTTTTGGACCGATGTTTCATGCTTATGCTAATTATATAGCAAAACTCCCCAGAAGAGCCCAGTGGGCTCTTTCTGTAGACTCGAATGAAATGTCATTTGTAATTGTCCAAAGATAAACCCCTGAGATTTCTCCCAGGGGTTTTCCCTATCGACGAAAGTGTACTTACTTAGTCGAGGTTCTTAGCAGAAGCGGTTGTGGCACCGTTCACGCTGTTCTCGTAGTTAGCAACGAGGGTGTATTGTGAGCAAGTTGTATCTGTTGCTTCACAGTTAGCACCGCTACCACCACTGTCTTGTGGCAAGTACTGGTAGTGCTGGCCAGTTGTTGGGCTAGCAGCAAAACAGCTACTGCTGTTGCTGGTGATGTCACACTGCGCAGTCGTTGACTTAGGATCCTTAATGGCGTTGTGGTCGAGGCTTGGCATGTTGGTTGTGCGCCAACCAGCATTGTTCATGTCAGCACGGCTTGGGTAGTAACCCTGCTGGCTGAAGAACGCTTCGATTTGTGTTTGCAGTGACTTAACGTCGCTAGAACGCTTGCTGTCACGTGCCTTTGCTTGAATACCGGCGTAGGTTGTAATAACCAACAACGCCAAAATACCGATGACCACGATGACGATCAAGAGTTCGACGATCGTGAAACCTGATTTACGATTTTTAAGGGAGATCATGAGAGCCCACCCTCCTTGATTAATTTTTTAAATACCTTAATTGTTAATTGATTTTTGTCAGATACAGCAAGCTGTCGCTGACAACTATCTGAGAATGATTATAACCATAAGCAGCTCTTGGTCAAGCAGTTTATGGAAAAAGCCGTCTAACTGTTGCCAATGTTTTTCGACAAATTGGCGATCGGACCCATGACCGAAGCAGCAATCAAACCGACACCGGCGCCGAGGAAGACGATCATAATGGGCTCGATGATAGCCGCCAGGCCGTCGATTAGCACGGTAACCTCTTCTTCATAGAAGTCGGCAATCTTCACCAGTACGGTGTCAATCTGGCCGGTTTCTTCACCAACTGAGAGCATTTGAGCCACAATTGGCGGGAAGTGCTTACTTTGGCTAATCGGCTCACTGAGCTGCTTACCGTTTTTGACCTCTTGAGCAGCATCCTTGAGTTCTTTCTCGATCACTTTGTTACCCAAAGCTGCACCGGTTACCTCCAGCGCATCGAGCACACTAACGCCTGAGCCCATCAACGAGGCGAAAGTGCGCGAGAAGCGGGCAATCGCTACCTTAAGGATCACCACCTTGACAATGGGAATGCGCAGCAGCAGGGCGTGGAACTGGTATTTACCCTTGTCGGTCTTGATGTAGCGCATGGCGTAGACGGCACCAATACCCATGACGATGACGATCAGGATCAAGTTCGGGATCTTATTTACAACTGGGATTGGGATCCAATGTACCAAGGTTGGCGACGTACAGAACTTACTGATATTCAGCATGATCTGGGTGTAGATCGGCAACTTGGCATTTGGACCACCAAGACTGGTCAAAATCGTGCCGAGCTTTGGCACGATGAAGAGCATGATACCGAAGAAAGCCAACACCGTGATGCCCAGGATGACGATCGGGTACATCATGGCGCTCTTAATCTTTTTACGGATGGAAGCGTCCTGTTCTACCTGGAGTGCCAAGCGCTTCAGAATATCATCGAGAATACCGCCTTCTTCGCCGGCTCGTGTCATGTTGACGTAGACTTCGGAAAAGACGTCAGGGTATTTCGCGAAGGCATCGCCGAGCGGTGTGCCACCTTCAATATCTTTGGTAATTCCGCCGAGCACTTCTTTCATACGGGGGCTTTCAGAATCACCCTGCAGAGCTGATAGCGAACGGGCTAACGGCACGCCAGCACTGATCATCGTCGAGAGCTGGCGGGTGAAGATGACCAGATCCTGGAGCTTGATTTTTTTCTTGCCACCACCAAGCAGTGACCGACCCTTACCCTTTGATTTGTCGAGCTCAACCAATACCGGGTGCAGTTCTTGTTTATGCAACAGGGCAAGCAGCGCCTGCTTGCTGGCTACGTCGGCTGTGCCGGAAATAGTGCGACCCTCTTTGGTAGTGGCCTTATAGGCAAATTGCATTATTGTTCCTGGCTGGTGACTCGCAGCACCTCTTCAATTGTCGTCTGTCCGCGTAATGATTTTATCAGACCATCAAGTTGCATGGTCAGCATTTGCTCGCCGATGGCAGTCTTTTCAATATCTTCAGACGTACTATTGGCGACAATCATCTTCTGGACCGCCGAGGTGTTGCTGAGTACTTCGTAAATGCCGATGCGTCCTTTGTAGCCATTGTGGTTACAGCGATCACAGCCGTCATCGTGGGCTTTCCACAATCGACCAATGCTGGTGGCGGTGCTGCTGAGTTGGTCAGTGTCAGCTTTGCCAGTCGGCGACTTACCAATGCCGTCTTGGAGTGCCAGGCCTTCCAGATCGTGCATTTGTTTGATACCGCCGTTGTCGTCCAGGTGGAAAGACTTGTCGAGCTGTTTGAGAACGGTGGCATCGGGCGCATACGGTTCGCGGCAGTCAACACACAGCCGGCGGACTAAACGTTGGGCAACAATTACGCGCACTGTGCTGGCTATCAGGAAGGGCTCAACGCCCATTTCCAGCAGACGCGGCAAGCAGGTCGCGGCATTGTTGGTGTGTAGCGTGCTGAATACTAAGTGCCCAGTCAGCGCCGCCTGGACTGCCAAGTCAGCAGTCTGGCCGTCACGCACCTCACCGACCATGATAATGTTCGGGTCTTGGCGTAGCAGGGCCCGCAGGCCGCCTTCGAAAGTCATACCGGCGATCGGATTAACCTGCGTCTGGTTGGCACCGACGATGTGATACTCTACCGGGTCTTCAACGGTAGAAATGTTGACGTTCGGCGTGTTCAACGAGCTGAGCACACTGAACAGCGTCGTCGACTTGCCGGAACCGGTCGGACCTGTGACTAGAACCATGCCGTGCGGTTGGACGATGGCGTGCTTGAGATCTTGTAAGGCCTTGCCCCAGAAACCAAGCTCGGTGAGGTCGGCCGGCTTACTTGATTCGTTCAGGATACGCATGACTACTTTTTCGCCGTCCAGAATCGGCAGGGTCGAGACACGTAGAGCATAGACCTGGCCACTGACTTCGACCTTGAAGCGGCCATCCTGTGGCGCGCGGTGCTCGTCAATTTTCAAATTGCTCAGGATTTTAATGCGGCTCACCAGGGCGCCAAGCAGTTTGCGCGGCAGCTTGTTGGCTTCACGCAGCAGGCCGTCAATGCGGTAGCGCACCACGACGTAGTCTTCCCGGGGCTCGATGTGTATGTCGCTGGCGCCAGCCTTCACCCCATATTCAATGATGATATTTACCGTCTGGGCCACTGGTGAATCTTCGGCCAGGTCACTTTCGTCGACCTCTTCTGCTTCTTCAATCCCAGCTTCGTCAGCAATCACTTTAGTCAGTTCGCTACTGATGTTTCCGCGGTACTGGTCGAGTGCTGCCTGCAACAGGCTTTCGGTGGTGATGTGCACTTTGATGTTGGCGCCGAGCTGTTTCTGCAGGAAGTTCAAGGCCTGAATGTCATCAGGGTCTGCCATGGCTACCAGCTTGGTGCCGTCCTGCTGAAGGTCGAAGACTACGGCATTGTACTGCCGGGCGATCCGCTCGGGCAGCTGCTTCAAGGTCTCGTGTTTGATCTCCTTGGCATTCAACTCCACAAACGGTACTTCGATCTCATCAGCGTAAAGTTTGGTAAGATCTTTTTCACTCAAGAGGTTATTCTTGATCACCAGATCTTGCAGCGGCTTTTTCTCGGCAGTTTCTTGCTGGTGCAGCTCAGCCAGCTGTTCTTTGGACAGCTGTTGGCTTTTAGCCAGCAACTTCTCGACGAGCGAATCGGCTATGCGCATCGCTCATCACCCCATTTTTGTCTTGTAGAAGCTCCACCCATGTCGGGTTAATCATACCATAAGCGGTGAGTTGCCAGATTAAAATTTGGTTAATTTTTGCAACAAAATACCACCCCTCTAAGCTGTAGCAGTTTTCACACCCCGACACCTGTGGTTTAGTGCTACACTGTTAGCAAGTGGTGGCATTGAATTGTTTAAGACCTAGAGGAGGTATCTATGGCTGCTAAATCGACGAAAGAACCGAAAGAGATGCAAGCGAAATCAACCGATAGTGAAGGTAAGAACAAGGCGCTCGGTATGGCCTTGGAAAGCATTGAGAAGCAGTTCGGTAAGGGTTCAATTATGAAGCTTGGCGATGCCCACACGACGGCAGTAGAAACAACGCCAACCGGAGCGTTAAGTCTCGACATCGCACTCGGTGGTGGCATCCCCAAGGGCAGGGTAATCGAAATTTATGGTCCAGAATCATCAGGCAAGACAACCGTCACGCTGCACGCCATTGCCCAGGTTCAGAAAGCAGGCGGTACCGCCGCCTTCATCGACGCCGAACACGCACTCGATCCAGCCTACGCCAAGCGTATCGGTGTGGACGTGGAAAATTTGCTGCTCAGCCAGCCGGACAACGGCGAACAGGCGTTAGAGATTGTTGAAACCTTAGTGCGCTCCAATGCTGTCGACCTGATCGTCGTTGACTCTGTTGCGGCGCTGGTGCCACGAGCTGAAATTGAAGGTGACATGGGTGATTCACTGCCGGGTTTGCAGGCTCGCCTGATGAGCCAAGCCTTACGTAAACTCACCAGCGTCATTAGCCGTAGTAAGGGCAGCGTCATTTTCATCAATCAGATTCGTATGAAGATCGGTGTGATGTTCGGCAATCCGGAGACAACCACCGGTGGTAACGCGCTGAAGTTTTACACTAGCGTGCGCATGGACATTCGGCGTATCGGCCAGATCAAGCAGGGCGAGGACATTATCGGTAACCGTACCCGCGTGAAGGTGGTCAAAAACAAAATTGCGCCGCCCTTCCGCCAAGCTGAGTTCGACATCATGTACAACGAGGGCATTAGTGTCTCGGGCGACGTACTTGATCTAGCGGCAGCTAGTGACATTGTTGAAAAGTCAGGTGCTTGGTATGCCTACAACGGCGAGAAGATCGGCCAGGGCCGAGAAGCAACCAAGAAATACCTAGACGACAACCCGAAAGTTTTAGCTGAAATCGCCGACAAAGTTCGCACCGCCGAAGCCGCCAAGGAGTAGTTTTGAAAAAGGCTGTCATCTTGCATGGCACGGATGGCTCACCAGAGGGTGTATGGATCCCTTGGCTGAAGACACAACTCCAGACACGTGGCTACGAAGTCTGGGCGCCAGAGCTACCGGGCAAACATACGCCCAACAGGCAGATCTATAACGATTTTCTCTTCAATGCAGACTGGGATTTTACCGATAATCTTGTTATCGGTCACTCATCGGGAGCGGTTTCGGTACTGAATCTGCTGCTTGATGATCGATGCCCTCACATAGCAAACGCAGTACTTGTTAGCGCCTGGGCGGACACTGAGGCGGCTGGCCTGCAGGACAAGGGCTTTGAAGCCGAACAGTTCACTGAACTCTTTCCGCCAGGTGGTTTTAACTTCGACCGCATCAAGTCCCAGACAGATCACATACTTTTTTTTCACGGCGATGACGACCGCTATTGTCCGCTCGACCAGGCACAGTGGCTCGCACAGCAAGCCGGCAGTGAAATTGTTGTCATTCCCGGAGGTGGGCATTTGGGCAGTCAATTTCCAACGTTCCCGCAACTTACGGAGGCGCTCGAAGCCCGTCACCGGCTATGAAAATCACCAAGATTACTCAACAGGTGAAGCGCAGCGATCGCTATTCGGTCTATGTTGATGAGGCCTATAGCTTTTCCTTGAGCGAGGCAGCACTGCTGGAAAGCGGAATAGCTAGCGGACAGGAGTTGACCAAAGAGCAGATCGAGGAGTATAAGAAGCTGTCAGCTGACGATAAACTTTACAACAATGCTCTGAGATACGTGGCGATGCGCCGGCGGAGCCGCTGGGAAATGCAATTTTATCTGGAGCGCAAAGGTGCTTCCCCTCCCCTGGTTGAGATTATTCTTAACAAGTTAAGTCATATACATTTGCTTGATGATGAAGCGCTGGCCCAGAGCTTTGTGGCCGATCGCCAGCTTCTCCGCCCTACCTCGCGTCGCAAAATAATGCTGGAACTAAAAAAGAAACGCGTGCCAGAGGAGATCATCAGTCGAGTGCTAGGGGAAACGTTTGCTGGTGATGGGGCTGCCCTGCGCGAAGTTATTGAGCGCAAGCGGCGGCAGACGAAATACCAAGACGACCAGAAGTTAATGCAGTACCTTGCCCGGCAAGGCTTTAACTACGACGATATCAAGACCGCCCTACACCAACCTGACTAGGCGATTGATGCTGGTGCAGCCACTGGCGCAGTGCCGAAGAGCTCACTAATGATGATCGCCCGCGGCGTCGTTTCGATAACCTGAGTGCGGTCGATGCTCAAACTGCCCCCGGTCAGGCTCTTCAGCAATGATTGTGAGACGTACAGCTTCTGGATGTACATGGTGTCGGTTTCGATGGCATAATCGTTGACCTTGCCGATCTTCTGTTTGTCACGAGTGATAACCTGCTTGCCCAGCAGCTCATAATTAATGTCCAGAACTTTTTTGAGCCGCACGAGCTCATCGGGCTCGGTCAAGACATCGAAATCATTAATCACAAAGCCCTGGGGCATGAGGTCGCGAATGTCCTGATACAGAAGTACCAAGATCTGCTTCTCGTTGCGGGCTTGGCAGTAGAATCCTTCAACCTTCAAGTTATCCGGGTTGACGATCGGACTCATGATGGTTGCGACTGGCCCGCCGGTGCGTAGCGATAGGATCGATTTGTTGAGCAGACTTCCACTGAGTTTCAGCATGGTTTAAGTATAACCTGCCCCGAATCGCTTCGGCTACAACATATCACTCACCCCAGATAAAGATTAAATAATTTAATGTTTGCCACACTTTCTGGACGCTTATGCTTGCCTAGATTTTGAGTCGATCTTTACAATCCGACCTACTATGAAACAAACCACCTGGGCCAAACGAATGTTTGCAGTCATCATTGCGGCGGCACTGTTGCTTGGCGGAATGCCAGCAACATCCTCGGCATCGACTACGTCTTCACCGGCATTAGTAATAAGTCAGCTCAAAATGACGAGCAGTAATGGCCAGTTCATTACCCTCTACAATGCCGGCTCGACTGCCTTGGACATGAGCAAATACGAACTCGAGTACTTCAATAGTTATGATCTGACCAAGGCTACTAGCAGCAAGTTGATCGCACTCTCGGGCTCGCTGGCAGCGCATAGCTACTTCCTGGTCAATGACAGTAGCCTCCTGCTGTGCTATCAGCTGACGATCGACTCTGTATCGCTCGGTCTATCAAGTACGGCCGGTATGGTAGAAGTCTTGGCTTTGAACCAAAACAGTGTTGGGAGTTCGGTGACGCCACAGCTGCTGGATTATGTTAGCTGGTCGAAAACTGCAGTCAGCGGTGCCCAAACATTGCCGACCAACTCCAATGCCTTCTTGCAGCGGCAGCCAGTCGACAGCCAGAACAACCCGGCAGTTACAGCTCCGGGGAGTGGATCATGGCAAGCCGTACAGCCTGATCCTGCGAATGCGTGCAGTTTGGTGACTGGCAACAGTAGTGGTCCAACGACGGCGGTTGCAACTGGTTTGAGTCAATTACTACCGGCCACAGAACCACCTGCCACTATTCTCGGCGCTGCGGGCACTGATGAATCACCGACTGCGCTACTGCCAGCGGCAGATGTTGGCCTCATGACGCCAGTCATTACCGAGACACTGCCAAATCCGCTTGGCACCGGCAATGATTCGACTGATGAGTTTGTTGAGCTGTACAACCCAAACCCAGTAGCTTTTGATCTCAGTGGCTTCGAGCTGGTGGCTGGCACCACGGTACTCCACGAGTATCTCTTCCCAATTGGTGCCAGCCTCCCAGCCCAAAGCTTCACAAGCTACTACGCCTCATCAACCGGTCTTAGTTTGAGTAATAGTGGCGGGCAGGTACAGTTGCTTGATCCGGCCGGGAATACTATTGGGAGTAGTGCACCGTATGATACTGCCAATGACGGACAAGCATGGGCGCTGGCGAACGGCCAGTGGTACTGGACAACTACTGTTACGCCTGGCATGGCCAATGTGATCACTCAGCCAGTTGCTAAGGCCAAAACTTCAGCTGCCATCAGTAAGGCTAGTTCCAGCTCGAAATTCAACCAGGGAGTCGTGAAGGGTGCGAAGACCACGAAATCCAAGCCCGCGACGAAAACACCAAGAGCTAAAAAGGCTGCTTCTACCAAACTCAGCGCCAATACTGTCTCGGCAAATCCGGCTCCAGCAACCCCCATACATTTCTCAACGCTTGCTCTGATTGCCGGCCTCGCGCTACTATACGGAGTATATGAGTACCGATCAGACCTCGGAAACCACCTCCACAAGCTCCGAACATACCTTAGAGCTCGGCGAGCACATCGGGCGTAAGCTCCGGGGCGGTGAGGTTATTGAACTGCTCAGTGACCTCGGCGGTGGCAAGACGACCTTTGTACAAGGCCTGGCAAAAGGCATGGGCAGCGAAGACACCGTGCACAGTCCCAGCTTTACGCTTGGGAATGAATATCATGCTGGCAAGTTGACGCTGCATCACTTTGACTTTTACCGTCTAACAACCGCCGGCATCATGACCCAGGAACTGGCTGAGATTCTGACTGACCCAAATGCTGTGATTGTAGTGGAGTGGGCCAACATTGTGGAGCACGTTCTGCCGGCCCAGCGGCTAACCATTCACCTCGACACTGTTAGTGAGACTGATCGTAAACTTCGTTTTGAGTACCCTGCCGAGCTTGGCTATCTGGTCGACGAACTATAATGCTCATACTGACTGTTCGCACTGATAAGCCTGAGGCAGAACTGGGACTTTTCCAGGATGAACAGCAACTAGCCTACGAGGAATGGGAGGCTCATCGCCAACTTGCTGAAACGATTCACCAAAAACTTGAAAACTTACTTGGCTCACAGCAGAAGACAACCCATGACCTAGAAGCAATAATTGTTTTCAAGGGCCCGGGTAGTTTCACTGGTCTCAGGATCGGTCTGAGCGTCGCGAACACTTTGGCCTATGGCCTGAAGCTACCAATTGTGAGTACAACCAGTGATAGCTGGATCAAGCTTGGCATTCAACGCCTGCAACAGGGAGACAACGAGCAAGTAAGCCTGCCAGACTACGGAGCATTACCGCATATTACGGAACAGAAGAAGTAAGCGCCACCACTTGACTCTCCTCCCAAACTGCTTATAGTTGAGAGTGTTACTAACAAAACAAAAATCAGTATGAAAATTTTTGAACGCCTAAGTCGCATTGCTATGGCTTGCCTGCTGAGCCTTACTTCGCTGTTGGTTATGGCTCCTGAACTGGTCCATGCGCTCGGCAATTGCACCTGGAACGAGAGCACTAGCTTACAGATGAGCAATGGTTCGAACTGGAGCAACTGTAACGGTTCCGGTACGGCGCCCAACAAGTTGCCGGCGGCGACTGATGATGTGTTTTTCGACACAGCGGCTATCACTAATAACGATCATTTGATAAATTCCAACCTGCACGCCAATAATTTTACTTTCCAGGGTGCGCAGAATATCAGCTACGCCATCGACCAGGCGACGCTGACCATCGATGGTGATGTTACGGTAAGTACCCCACAGGTTGTGGATATCACTAGTAACATTAACTTTACCAAGGCTAACACGACCATCTCAGTTGCTGGCGGCGCGACACTTATTATCGATGGCGTGGTTGGCGGCAGTATAAATTTGACCAAGACTGGAGACGGTACCCTTATCATAACTGGCGCCAATACCTATAACGGAACCATGACGGCCAGTGGCGGCACGGTAGAGGCCGATGACACAGCCTCGTTTGGTAGCTCGTCGAACGCCGTATCCATCAATAACGGCGCTGACCTACAAATTGGCAGCTGCAGTGGCAGCTTTACCTTCGCCAATCCGCTTACTTTAACTGGCCAAAGCTCAAGCCCGAGCGGCAACAGCCCGCTTGCCAAACTAGCTGTCGGCAAGCAATGTAGTGGTAGCGGAAGCACGGCCAATGAATTTTACGGTCAGGAAACAGCAAGCAGCCAACAGTTTACGTTGAGCGGAGCCGTGACCTTGGGCAGTGATGTAACTTTCGCCGGACATGCCAGCCAAACCACACTCAGTGGTGCCTTGAGCGGTTCGCATAGCATCACTACACCGCCGTACTGGAGTGGCAAGCTGGTGATCGCTAGTAGTAGCAATACTTCAAACACCGCCAATGGCAGTTATACGCCCGGAACATTAACCGTTACCCTCAGCGATAGCCAGCCGTCGAGCACGGTTGAGATCGGCAATAATACAGAAGTAAGTATTGACGGCACACGTAGCAATACAACGGTTGATAGCGGCGGTATGCTCAAAGGCACTGGCACGGTCGGCGCGCTGAGCGTTGCTGGCACCGTGGCTCCCGGTCACAGCCCAGGTTGTATTACCGCAAGCAGCCTGACATTGACCGGTACCTACCAGGCAGAGATTGGCGGCACGACGGCCTGTAGTGGCTATGACCAATTACAAGTCACCGGGGCAGTCAGTGTTGCTGGCGCGACGCTGAGCACTAGTCTTTACGGTGGCTTTGTGCCGAGTGTTGGCCAACAATTCACGATTATTGATAACCGCAGTAGCGGCCAGGTGGCAGGTACCTTCAGCGGCCTGGCAGCTGGAGCCAGCTTCACTGCCAATGGCGTGACATATAGTATTGCTTACAACGGAGGTGACGGCAACGACGTGGTATTAACAGTCCAGGCTGTTGATACTGCAGTGGCCGCGGCTGCTAGTTCAGCAGTGACACCAGGAGCTCCGGATACGGGTTTTGCGCTCAGTAGCACGAAAACTTTGCCCACTGTACTCATGACAGTCTTTGCCCCCCTCTGCATCCTCATGCTGGCTGCACGGAGTGGTCGATTTTCCAAAACAGCTCGCAAATAAATCGACGTAGCTTGATCCATCACGCTTGCGCTCGATCTCTCTTAAGTGGTATGCTGACCTCTAGCGAGTGGAAACAAACACGCTGAAATAAAGACACATTAAAAGAGGGGATAGGCATGGCAGACCGAGTGCACATCGGTCTCGATAATCCTGCGTTTCGCGGCCGACTGCGCCCAGTCAATCGATCGGCGCCGTCTTTTCGTGCTGCCAGTATGGCTCCGCCTCAGTCCCGTCAGTATCCCAGTTCTCTGACACAAACGCCGACTCGTGTTCGGCCTGTCATGTTCACACCTACGCCACAGCAGCGCGTGGCTCCAACACCTATCGCAACGCCAGTTACGCAGGTACCCCCAGTCACCTCATCACCGCTGCGAGCATCGAGCGGTATGCCAACACAATCACAACCGGCTGTGGTATCAAAAGCCGCACCCATGCCGCGTTTTCGAGAAGTAGCCCAACCGGTTGTCGCAGCAGCATCACTCGACCAACAGCAGCTCCTGGCAAACAATACTCTGGCGCGGGTTGCCGAGCCGAGGACCAAGCGCTTGGCTCATAAACTCAGCCCACGACGAGCCCTAACGAGCTTCAAAGGCTATAACAAACTCCAGTACACTTTGGTCGGCATGGCCGGGCTAATCTTTGCCTCCGGTATCTTGGTCACTCTTTCAACACTCAAAACAAATCAGGATAATACAAAGAAGGTTACAGCCATTGTCCATGCTGTTGCTGACGCTCCTGCGGGAACGGCCGCCGCCGCTCCGCCAAGTACCACCCCGCCGTCAAGTAAATCAGTCAGTTCCTATACCGTTGGTCCGAACATGCCGCGCTATCTCGATATTCCCAAACTGAGTGTCCACGCACGAGTATTGTCGCTTGGGATGAAAAACGATGGTTCCTTGGCAACGCCTGGCAATGTGTTTGACGTCGGCTGGTATGACTCCAGTAGTCTCCCTGGCCAGCCGGGTGCTGTCCTACTGGATGGCCATGTCTCCAGCTGGACAACTCACGGGGTGTTCTATGGCATAAAGACACTCGTCGCCGGTGATACAGTACAGATCACGCGTGGTGACGGCACGGTCTTTACCTACAAAGTGATCCGGACGCAGACCTATGATTCGGACAGTGTCGACATGAACGCTGCCATGAACCCGGTAACCCTTGGCAAACCCGGGCTCAACCTCATTACCTGTACCGGCAAGGTGAAGCCGGGCACCAGCGAGTTCAACCAGCGGGTCATGGTGTTTACCGAGCAAGTGTAACCTGAGAAATAGTGCTTGTGTTTATAATTGCGGGGTGCTAGAATCACCGTAGAACTCCTTAAAACCAAAAACCAACATAAACAGAAAGACCCAACCATGTACAAGCGTATTCGGAACGTTTTGTGTGCGCTCACTCTGAGCGTGATGTCATTAGCCCCGGCAATCGCCCTGCCAGGTATCGCCCATGCGGCGACCTGTGATAGCACTTCTCAAGGCGGCGGAGCAGGTGGCGGCCTCGTCACTGATGGTGGCGAAAGTGGCGCGATCGACAGTGCCACAGTAAAGGTTAGTACCGAGCTTACCCCCGTTACGGCTTGGCCAGCAACCTCGAATGGTTTCACTAGTTTCGTTTCACTAGCAAAGACTGACTGTACCGATGCTGGCGTTTTCGTAGACTTACATATTGACGGCAACCATGTACTGACCGCCAGTATGTATGACAGCAGTCACTCGGCAGCCTATGTCCAAGGTACAGACTTTGCCAACGGTGCCTCAGGTGTGACCTGGGCTTCCGACAGCAACAACCATCAGACCATGACCTACACTATTCCGACCTTCCCAATGAATACGGCCCAGCTGGTGAGCGTCGACCTATCCAGCCCTGGTTTTGTAAACATCTACCTTAAGCAGGGCAGCGGTACAGACACGCTCCTCGGTAGTATGTCGCTGACCAGCGGTGTTACGAAGTTCTTAAATACTAACGGTGACGGTGTCTTTTTCTTCCTGGACGGCACCGACCAAAGTTGGACAAAGTGTAGTGAAGTTACTGCCTTTGAAGGCAAGGTTCGGGTATTGGCTGATGGGGTAGCCCAGGCCATAACCGTTGATGCTAATACCGACGATACGTGTCCGCACCTGAGCCAAAATTCCTATGACAGTACCAATAAGATCGTTGACTTCAAGACGGTGACAGTTGCTCAGTCAGGCGTTGCCGAGGATGCGCAATTCCTGCTGCCAACTTCCACCGGGAGTGTCTTTACGAACATACTGACAAGTACTCAAACTACAACTTCCAGTGGCACCACGTACTTCACAGATTTCTTCACCTCGACTAACACTGCCTCCCAGCAGCTCTTCTTTGCCAACTACTTCACGTCTGATGCCCAAGGGTACAAGGCGAACGACGAGCCAATTGTGGCCAGTGGTACCTTCGACATGTCACAAGGCGATATTGATGCCAGTACAGTCGTGTTTGATACCAACAAGACTACCTTTGCCGCAGTCGCTCACAACTTTGCCTCACTGACCAAGGACAAGACCTTCACGCTCTACGTACCCTACCGTGATGCTGACAAGTCTGTCGGTATTTGTCCCGGCGCTGCCAACCTGGCTGCTGTGACCACCAGCTGTGACAAGCTCTACTACATTGGCGATGGCCAATCCAAGACCAGCGCCGACGCCGGCGGCATCCCAGCCAATGGCACCGTCAAAGCTGCCATTGTCACCATCAACGGTAACAAGTATTGGCAGGTCGATGGCCTGACCGGTACCGGTGGCTTCAGCTCAACCGCTGACCCGAATGTTACTGCAGCTGCAGCTCCTGACACTGGCTTTGCCCTGGTGGCCAATAAGTCGTTCAGTACGCTGGCTATCTCAACCATCGCTGCACTTTCGATCGCTGCAATTGCTCACCGCCTCAAACCGGTCAGCAAACGCTAGATTACTTGCAGCCTATCTCAAGAAGCTCCCATAGTGGAGCTTCTTGTTTTGTTCCTAAACCGTTTGCCAGCCGTCACGCGGCAGCGTATATTTGAAGTAGGACTTTGACGTTTGAGAGACGTTCAATCTTCCGACACTTATTCAATTAATTCGATTTTCAGACAATTCGTTCCCGGCTAGAGAAGTGATAGCGATGCCATAGGGCGATGTCTGCAGGATAGAAAGGACCGATATGTTAGCAATTGTGCTCGCTATTGTAGGGCTGGTTGCTGGTTTTGGGGCCAATGTGGTCATTACCAAACAGCGCCAAGGCTCAGCCGAAGAAAAGGCCCAGAAAGAGTTAGAAAAAGCTAAAAAAGAAGCCACAAAGTTGGTTGAACAGGCTCGCGAAGAGGCTAACAAAGCCGTGGAGCAAACCCGCAAGGAAGAACAGTCACGCCGCGGTGAGATCAAAGATCTGGAGAAGCGTCTCCTGTCACGCGAAGAAGCTTTGGACAAAAAGCTCGACGAGCTCGACAAGCGTGCCGAAGCGGTGCGCAAGAACGAAGATGAAGTCGAAGCGCTGAAAGGCGAGATCCGTGAGATCCGCACCAAGCAGCAAGAAAAACTGGAGAAGATTGCCAAGCTGACCAAGGAAGATGCCGCCAGCAAGCTGATGCAAATGACTGAGCGTGACATTAAGCATGATCTGCTCGGATTGGTTGATAAGCTGCAGAATGAAGCCCGCGAGAACGCCGATGAGCAGGCAGCTTTGATCATCACGACCGCCATGGAGCGCATGGCCAGCGAAGTCACCGCCGAGCGAACCGTCACCAGCCTGAAGCTTGAGGACGAGGAGATGAAAGGCCGGATCATCGGCAAAGAAGGCCGCAACATTCAGGCATTGCAACGAGCAACTGGCGTCGACATCATGGTCGACGATACTCCTGGTTACGTGGTCCTGAGTAGCTTCGATCCGATTCGTCGCGAAGTTGCCCGTCAGACCATGGAAATGCTGATGAAGGATGGCCGTATCCACCCTGGTCGCATCGAAGAGGTTGTTGAGAAAGCCCAGAAGAACGTCGAGAAAGACGTTATGCGTGCCGGCGAAGATGCCGCCCGCGAAGTTGGCGTCATCGGCATTCCAAAAGAAGTCTTACAGCTTCTTGGCGAGCTGAAGTATCGCACTAGCTATGGCCAGAACGTGCTGAAGCACTCTACCGAAATGGCGCACATTGCTGGCATCATCGCTGAGGAAGTTGGCGCTGACGTCAAGATTGCCAAGTACGCTGCCCTGGTCCATGACCTCGGCAAAGCCCTGACCCACAAAATGGAAGGCAAGCACCACCACATTAGTGGCGAGATGCTTCGCAAGTATGGTGCGCCCGAAGCAGTCGCTTTGGCAGCTGAGCAACACCACGACGACGTCGAAGCTACCAGTGTCGAAGCCTTGATCGTTCGCACGGTTGACGCCATCAGCGCCTCACGCCCAGGTGCCCGCAACATCTCTGCCGAGAACTTCGGTGAGCGCATGCGTGATCTGGAGAACGTCGCCAATGGTTTCCCGGGCATTGAGAAGTCCTACGCCATCAGCGCTGGCCGTGAAGTTCGGGTTTTCGTGAAGCCAGAATCCATCGATGACCTCAGCGCCATCAAGCTGGCTCGCGATATTGCCAACAAGATTGAATCAACCATGCAATACCCCGGTACCATTAAGATCAATGTCATCCGCGAAACCCGCGCCGTCGAATTCGCCAAGTAGTATTGCGGTATACGGAATACAGGATATAATAGCCCAAAAGGTTTTTTATGTCGGCAGGCGAGCTTGGTTTTGATTTTGAGGCGAGAGAAGCGGAGTTTGCGATCGCTGATCCGGTGATGGAGCTTATGCTTCAGATTGGCGACAGGCTGTCTATGCTCAGGGAGCAACGAGTTGCTGCCCGCGACTTTGAAGTCCACACACTTCCCGGTAATGATGACCGTACTGAAGTGCTACTCATCGACCGCTATCATCCGCAGTATGGTGTCTATGCGCGGGTTGTCAGTGCAGTCCGCCGCTTTGATGAAGCCGGCGAGAAGATAGAGAGTTTTGATCGGCACATTGCACCCGGCGCCGGACGATTCTGGTTTTCCCAAGGCTCTACCCTGATCCGACCGCAAGCTAATAGCTGGCCGATAGGATTAAAGAGTGCACCAATTCTGAAGCTCAAAGACCAGGTCGTAGATATGGTCGCCGGCCCACGCTATGATGCCTATCCAAGAATGAAGCGGGTTGCCGATGACCCAGCAAGCATCCAGCGGCTGGCGACTACGTTGCAGCTGCTACAAGGCCTTGGCGAAGTCAGCTATGAGCCGACTTACGAACTAGGTCAAGGCGACTTCTAACGGTACACTAGATTCATGAATATTCTTTACGTCGGTGATGTGATGGGTGATATGGGCATTGAGGTGGTCGAAGCGGTGCTGCCGGCTTTGATTCAGGAGCGATCAGTTGATCTCGTTATTGCTCAAGGCGAAAATGTCAGCGATGGGCGGGGCATGACTTTGCTGGACTACAAGCGGCTGCGAGCTGCAGGTGTCAGCTTCTTCACGGGCGGCAATCACATTTTGGACAATGATAGTATTTATCGTGAGCTCCAGGATCCCCAGGAGCCAGTTATTCGACCAGCAAACTATCCGTCCGAGACGCCAGGGCTTGGCTACAAATATATCGAGGTAGCCGGGGGCAAAGTGCTGGTGGTCAGTTTGCTCGGCAGCATTATTGGCCGTCAAGCCAACGAACTCGTCGACAATCCGCTCCAGGTGATCGATAAAATCTTAACAAGTCAAGAAAGCACCGAACGGGCAGCCACCATTATTAATTTCCATGGTGATTACAGTAGTGAAAAAGTGATCATTGGTCATTATCTGGATGGACGGACCACTGCCGTGCTCGGCGACCACTGGCATGTACCAACGGCTGATGCGCGCGTTTTGCCAGGCGGCACAGCCCATGTCACAGATGTTGGAATGGTTGGGGCACTGGATGCGAGTCTCGGGGTGAAATTTAGTAGCGTCATTCCGCGCTGGCGTGATGGCAGGCAAACCCGCAACGTTTTGGAGTCCAACGGCCCACGTCAATTCAACGCCGTACTGATTACATCGAATGCCCAAGCCTTAGCCGATTCAATCGAACGAATCCAAATCCAACTTTAATTTTTGATCCCAATTCATTCGGGGATGAAAAAAGAATTGTTTTTGTTTGGATCCCGCAATAAATGCGGGATGACACTGGTAATGAACCAAATTTCTATGTATAATCAACCCCTGTTACGCAAATAATGTCGGGGAGTGGCGCAGTCTGGTAGCGCACGCGGTTTGGGACCGCGGGGTCGCAGGTTCAAATCCTGTCTCCCCGACCATAGATTATGATTTGTAAAATCTACCTTGTCCGTCATGGTCAATCTGTTGATAACAACAGTGGTGTCTTTGGCGGGCAACACGATACACCTCTAACAGATAGAGGTCGGCAGCAGGCGAGGGATAGCAAAGCGCTGTTTGCAAACATCAGCTTTGACGATGCCTTTAGTTCAGATTTGCTGAGAGCCTCTCAAACAGCTGAGATTATTTATGGCAAACCAATCCCCCCAGACCATCAGCTTTCTTCACTGAGAGAACGCACTGCCGGAAAAGACCATGACGGATCATGGCCAGAGGAAGAGTGGTTCAAGCTGAATACTGCCTACGATGCTAAGTATGGACAACTGTCATTCGACGAACGTTGGGAGAAAGCGCCAGCTGATTTTGTGGAAACTGACAGATCTCTTTATGAACGCTGCTCAGAAGCGCTTCTTTCGATAGCCACGGATCATCAAGGCCAAATAATTCTCGTGGCATCGCACGGCGGCTGTATACGGGCCCTGCTTATGAAGCTCGGCTTTGCAAAACTACTGACAGCCGGTTCATTCAAAAATGCTGGCTATATTGAACTCCTCAGTGATGGTGAAACGCTTAGCATCGGGAAGGTTGTGGGTGTTGATCCGGCAACCCTCACCGTTGGGGGCTAGTACTTTCTTTTGAACTGAGTATATGTTGGTTCTGCGACAGGAAATCGCAGATTCGCGGAGCGAGGACACGTCCAAGTGCTCGTACAGGGCATGCCGCAGCGGAGAAGAGCACAGCCCGGTAATCCCACCACCCCGAGTATTGCAAAAATTAACCTAAAGTGTTAGAGTAGTAAATTCTATGTCCGAACTTATTTCATGTAACGACCATCTCGAGCCGATCACCTTTACGCACGTTCCACAAATCACTCAGCGAGCAGTTCCGGAGCTAATTGCTCGCCTTGGTGTTCGGCAACGTAAGCCACGAGCCTCAGCCGAAAGTTTTGGTGCGCTGGTGATTCGCGAAGGCGGCCCAGAACTTGCCGAGCGATTGCTAAAACGCCTGCCAGGAACGGGTGTTGTTGATTGGGCTGAGTTCAAAGACCCGATTGCTGAACTTCATAGTGATCGTTTACCAACTGCCCGGGGTGAGAGCGTAACGGCGCACGTTACGCTCCATGGTAAGGTTGAGGTCGCGGTACTTGTTGGTCCGCTGAAGGCCGAGTATGCAGAAGAGAATCGTGTTGTTGAGTATCCCGCTGGTGTGGTGCACGAATCCAAAGACATAATGACCGAACGACTCTTCGACGAAAGCGTGCTTTGCCTCGATGCAGTCCAGCTGGCTGCTCAGCCAATGCGAGCTCTGCGCGCTACTCTCGACCAAGGAGACATTCTAGTTTTTGATGATAGACAGATGCACGCTGTGCAATCTCTCAGCGCAGAACGACTGTCTCGAGCCTACTATCTGTTGCCAGCTCAGCCTGCTCAAGCGCGACAAGCCTAGTATTTGCGGTTTGCCGCGCCGGTCCGAACCAGCATGGCGAGCGTGTCGTCAACGACTTGCGGGGCGTATTCGCCGTGGGCATTGATGGCGGCTGTTTCGATCAGCCAGTCATTCAACTGCGGATTGCCGGGCAGCACCGGTCCATGCATGTAGCAGCCGATGACATTATTGGTTCGTGCCCCCTCTGTCTTATCTTCACCGTTATTGCCATTACCGCGACTGACCGTGCCGAGCGCTTGTTGCGTGCCGTGTAAGTAGGTGCGGCCACTATGATTCTCGAAGCCATAGAGGGTACCGAAGTCTTCGGTCTCGACGGCAATGTTGCCAATCAGTCGTTTGTCACCGCCTATGGTTTCGGCATCAAAAATGCTGATGCCTTTGACTTCTTCATTGGCGTTGGTAAGGAAGCGATGCGCGAACAATTGATACGTGCCGCAGATCAGCAGCATCGGCGTGTCAGACTCAGTCAACTCAGTTAAGCGACCCCGAATGCGTTGAATGTCTGACTGGATTTCGGCCTGGGCAGCATCTTGGCCACCGCCACCAAGGACGATGTCTACCTGTTTCGGCAGTGTTCCACCAATGTGATAGTAGTCAATCACCGGAGTGTAGCCACGCCACTTGATACGTTGCGTTAAGGCCAGCAAATTACCGCGGTCACCATAGGTGTTCATCTCGTTGATATAGAGTTGAGTGATGTGTAGTTCCTTAGCCACGGTTTGCCTCCTGCTGCAGGCGCGTTAAACGATCATGGAGTTTGAGCATTGCCGTATAGGTTGCCAGGATGAGTTTGTCCCCAGATTGACGAGTGAGCATACCGAGTGCCTTGTCGATGTCTGGCTCAACTTTGCCGACACTCGCTTCGCCATACTGCAAGCGTAGTGCCATGTCGGCTGCTCGGCTACCGCTCGTGAAATTGATAGTCTGGCCTTCCAGTACTGTAAAGTCGACATCCCAGAGCCAGGATACATCACGACTATCGGCATAGTTATCATTAATGACTACCATGCTCATCCGTTCACCGATCGGGTATGATGCCAGAGCCTGGCGAAAGCTCGGCGGATTCTTGACGAGTACTAGCTGGACGTCGCCGGTGCTTAAGCGATAGACTTCGCCCCGACCGAAGGCGATCTGCACAGCTTGCAAATCCTCAGTCAACTGGCCAATCGGCCGCTCGGGTACAAGTTGATGCACGAGCGCCAGAGCTGCTGCAGCGTTTTGAAAATTATGCTGTCCAGTCAGCTGCAGGCTGGTCTTGTATTGTTTGTCGTCAATCGTATAAGTTGCCGAATTGTCGGCAAATTTTGTGAGCTCGACGTCTGGATGACGAGGGTGCTCTGGGGGTAAGGGCGTGTCGCCGGTTCCCACCGCCACCAGTTCGTTGTCGGTTGGAAAGAAGCGACGCAGAGCAGGGGCGACTCCAAAGTAAGCAGTTGGCACTTTGAGTGTGCGAGCGATCGGGCTGAGCCGTGGGTCATTGGCGTTGGTGACTACGCCAATCTCGGCTGCTTCCATGACAGTCTGTAGCAGACGAGCGACAGCATCAACTTCACCAAACCGGTCCAGCTGGTCACGGCTGACATTCAGGGCCAGAACCCACTGCGGCTTGATAATCTTCACGAATTGCACGGCGAAGGCTTCGTCGATTTCAAACACCCCAATATCCTGGCGGAGCTTACCGTTCATCTGAGCTTGCTGTGCCAGGCTAGCGATCAGGCCGCGCGTGAGATTACTGCCGGTCTTGTTGGTCACCACTTGCTTACCGGCTGCTTGTAGGAGCTCGACCACCATTTTGGTGGTTGTTGTTTTGCCGTTGGTACCAGTGATCAGCACCACGCCCTCAGGCAGCTGGCTGATCATACTGGCCAGATAGTTGGGGAATAATTTTTCGACTACCAAACCAGGCAAAGCCTGCCCGCCGCCGGTTCGGAAGCTCAAGATGGACTGCAGGGTTTTGCCTAGCAGGGTGCCGAACATGCGTTGCATGTATCTATTGTAAACCGAAACCCCCTGAATCTGATATAATTACCCCTGTTACTTTTATATTTTTCAGGCCAAAGCGCCAACGGCGCAACACATTTGGCTGAGAAATCGGGGCATTTCGGGGTGTAGCGCAGCTTGGTAGCGCGCGTCGTTCGGGACGACGAGGTCGTGGGTTCAAATCCCGCCACCCCGACCAAAGGTTTCCCCAGGCTCAGGACTACTCGATTATTACCAGAGAATATTGTCGCTTTCGTTAGCCTGTTTCTGAGCCTTGGCAGCTGCTGCCGCCTGTTTAGCGCGCTCTTGTTCGATCTGCTGAAGCTTCTTCTGCTGTGCCAGCGCCCGTTCTTCGTCGATTCGTCGCGCCATATCATCGATAAAACTCATGTTGATACTCCTGTTTAACAGCTTGTAGTGTAAGGGACGGCGCCCAACATGACAGTCAGATTTTTTACCAAAGACAGTGATTTAAGCAGGGTTGGCGTACAATACGGACATGGAACTAACGGTAGTTATTGCGCTTATCCTTGCCATCCTGATCGGCAATGAATGGTGGCACCGTCGCTTCCAGCCTCACAGCGAACTGAGCCGCAAATTTGTCCACATCACCGTCGGCTCGCTGGTAGCGTTCTGGCCATTCTGGTTCAGCTGGCAGCAGATTGAATGGCTGAGCATTGTGTTCCTGGTGGCCGTTATCATTTCGAAACAGCTCGGTGTCTTCCAGGCGATCCATAGCGTGCAGCGGCCAACGTGGGGTGAGTTCTTCTTCGCTATTGCCGTTGGCGGCGTGGCCTTAATTACGCATAACAAATGGATCTATGTTGCCGCTTTACTGCAGATGGCGCTGGCAGATGGTCTGGCGGCGGTTGTTGGTGTGCGTTACGGCAACGGCCAAGCTTATACGATCTTCCGGCACCAGAAGAGTCTGGCAGGCACGGTCACTTTCCTGGTGAGCTCATATGTAATCCTGCTGGTCTGCAGCCAAGTCGGTCTGCTGCCGGTCAGCGCACTCATGCTGTTCGGCATTAGCTTGTTGGCGACCATACTTGAGAATCTTGGGGTGGCTGGGCTCGACAACCTACTGGTACCACTGTCAGTTGCGCTGTTACTGCGAACGTTCGCGTAACGACGGAACTGAAATGGCGTGTGCCCGGAGGGCGTTGAAAATCACCACCACGTCCACTACTTCTTGCAAGGCAGCACCGAGTAATGGAGGGAACTTTCCAGTAGCAAATATGGCCATTAGCACCAGGCTGAGTCCAATACCGACGAGGATACTTTGCTGAGCGATTTTGAAAGTTCGTTTGGCAATCTCCACACCTGCGGCGACACGGCTCAGGTCGTCAGTCATGACCACCATGTCGGCTGACTCACTGGCAGCCGTTGAGCCGCGGGCACCCATGGCGATACCAATATCTGCAGCGGTGAGAATTGGCGCGTCGTTAACACCGTCACCAACAAAGGCCAGAGGTCGGTACTTGACCTCGGCCAGAACGTGCAGCTTGTCGGCCGGCAAAGCTTCGGCATGGACATGAGTAATCCCCAGCTGCTTAGCGATGGCATCGGCTGTAGCTTGATTATCACCAGTTACCATAATGATTTCTCGGCTGCCGAGTTGGCGCAAGCGTTCCAGAGTCGACTTGGTCTCGGGCCGCAATTCGTCGGTGAAACTGATCACACCGGCCAACTGACCATCGACGGCCAGATACACCACGGTTTGGCTGACACCAACGGCTTGCAGTTTTTTGGGCACGGTCACGCCCCGCTCCTCGAGCAGGCTCAGTCGGCCAATGATGATAGCCTGGCCTTTCAGCTGGGCTTCCATGCCGAGACCGGCAATCTCCTGGATATGCTTGGCCTTGGCTGGCTTGCAATGGCGTTGTTGGGCTTCGGCTACGACGGCCCGGGCAACGACATGGTTGGATGTCAGTTCTAGGCTAGCCGCCAGGGACACCACTTGGTCCTCAGTGTAATCGCCGACCGACTTGATGTCATGGACGCTAAGTTCTCCCCGGGTGAGCGTGCCTGTCTTGTCAAAGGCGATTGACTCAACATCCGCCAGGCGTTCCAATGCCGCACCGGTTTTGACAATAATGCCGAACCGGCTGGCCCGAGCCATACCGCCTATCAACGCAATCGGTGCAGCTAGCAGTAGCGGGCAAGGCGTGGCCACTATAATGACCTCCAAGAAGCGAATGGCTTGGCCGCTGAGTACCCAGACAGCAATGGCAATGGCATACGCCATAAAACTGAACGGTACACTGTAGCGGTCGGCGAGTCGTACGAAAGGCGCTTTGCTGGCGGCGGCACTGCGCACCAGCTTAATAATTTGCTGATACTGACTGTCGTCGGCCGTCGCCGTCGCCTTGGCGGTGACTGGTCCATCGATGTTGATCGAGCCACTCAACAGCTGATCGCCAGCTTGCTTCGCTTGAGGCAAACTTTCACCAGTCAACGAGCTTTCATCGAAACTGGCTTGTCCCTCGATGATCACTGCGTCGACCGCCACAACCTCGCCGGCTTTGATCAATACGCGTTCACCAACGTGAATTTCACTAACCTTCACCGCAACCGTTTTACCTTTGCGGATGACAGTTGCTCGGCGCGGCGCGCGAGCCAATAAGGCATTAAGCTCGGTACGAGCTCGGTGCTCAGCGAAGTCTTCTAGTGATTTGCCGCCAGTCAGCATCAGCACTACAACCATACCTGCCCAGTACTGTCGTAGTAACACCGACGTTACGATGGCAGTCGCCGCCAGTATATCAATGCCATACGAACCGTGGCGGACGTCCTGCCACATGCCCCACAACAGCGGCAACACCTCAATAATCGACACAGCTCCCAGCACAGCATGCGCTGCGGTGTGTTGTTTGGTAAGCTCCAACACCAGACTTGCCACCGATGCGGCGAGTGCCAGGCTGAATAATTTATAGCCGCCAAGTAACTTCAGCAGTCGTTTCATGTTTCCCCTCTCAGTTTGTGTGATCGTTGCCTCTAGTATACCAATAGTTGCATTTTTTCAGTTGCGAGTTCGGCCAAGGGGCGTATACTATACGAAATATAGTATTAGGAGGGAATATGAAAGCAGCACAACTTCAGCACTACGGCGACCAGGATGCGGTAAAGGTCATTGCGGATGTTCCGCAACCGAAGCCTCTGGCTGGCGAGGTGCTTGTAGAAGTGCATGCTGCAGCCGTTAACCCCTTTGACTGGAAAGTCCGTGACGGTGCCTACCAGCAGTATTTTCCAGTTAACATGCCAGCCACTCTTGGTGGTGATGTGGCTGGTGTAGTCCAAGAGCTTGGCGAAGCGGTTGAGGGTTTCGAGATCGGCCAGACAGTGCTCGGGCAAGCCAATGCTGTGGGCGGCCAGGGTTCATTAGCGGAGTTCACGCCCGTCAAGGCTGAACATCTAGTGCCCAAACCGGAAGCGATCGATTTTGTGGCAGCTGCTGCTCTGCCACTAGCCGGCGTGAGCGCCTATCAAGCCCTTGTTGACCACATGAATCTGCAAGCCGGTCAGAAGATCTTAATTCATGGCGGTGCCGGGGGCATCGGCTCGTTGGCTATCCAGATCGCCAAAGACATCGGTGCCTATGTAGCCACCACAGCGAGTCCTGATGACGCTGAATTCGTCAAAGAACTCGGTGCTGACGAGGTGATCGATTATACGAGCCAGGATTTCTCACAGATCATTAAAGATTATGATGCGGTTTTTGATACAGTTGGTGGTGAAACTAATGAGAAGTCGTATGGAGTGCTGAAGCCAGGCGGCAGTTTGGTATCAATGTTGGTTCCACCAAATGATAAACTTGTTAAGCAACGCCAAATCAATTACACCCAACAGAGTAGCAAGGCTACTCAGGAGCGCTTAGTCGCTGTAGCCGAAATGGCCGCTGCCGGTAAGCTCAAAGTCAATATCGACAAAGTTTTCTCGCTCGATGAAGCACCCGTAGCTCTGGAACATCTCAAAACTGGGCATCCTAAGGGTAAAGTTGTCGTCCAGGTCAAAGCCTAGTCTCAAAAAAATCGCTACACATCTGTTACAATCAGTGCTACGGTGACCCATTGCCCTGGTAGCTCAGCTGGATAGAGCAGAGGACTTCTAAGCCTAAGGTCGATGGTTCGAATCCATCCCGGGGCACCATTTTCCGGAGGACGCTTCGCTGGTGTCGACAGCAACAGCCCACCGGGCTGTTCTGGGTTCGAATCCTACCCGGGGCACCAGATTCCTTGTAAACGTACGGTGTTTAACGTATAATCAACCCCTGTTTACGGCGGAAGTAGCTCAGCAGGTAGAGCGTCGGGTTGTGGTCCCGAATGTCGCGGGTTCGAGCCCCGTCTTTCGCCCCAAGAGCATTGTAAAGACCCAAAGGGGTCTTTTTTTGTTGCCGGGCGAAAAGCACAGAGTGCTATACTATCAGAGGTAATCGAAACACAAACATGCTAGTTTTTGCGCTGCTTATTATCTTCATCACCCTGACTGTCGGTTTGGCCTGGTTCTTGATTGCCCACGATCGAGGGCAGAAGGAACCGGTTGGTGCTTTGTGGTTGGCGGTGGGCTTTGGTTTTGCTGGGGCGATTGTGGCGGCTCTTGCCGAGGTCTTTCTACTGAATGACAAAAATCTACGTCCTGACGTGGCGCTGCCGCTGGTGTTCGGCACGGCCTTGGGCGTCGGAGTGATTGAAGAAGTTAGCAAATTCCTGCCACTGGCGCTGTTCATTTTCAAGAAGCCATACTTCAACGAGCATACCGATGGCGTGGTGTACTTTGCGCTGGCCGGCATGGGATTCGGCCTTCCAGAAAATTTGCTGTACACCTTGGAATTTGGCTCACAAGCTGGTGTCGGGCGGATTCTGTTGACACCATTTTTCCACGCTGCCACGACAGCACTGGTCGGCTACTTCTTAGCGCGGCGTAAACTAGCGCACCAATCACTCATCGGGATCTGGCCAATGTTACTGGCCGCTGCGGTGTTGCACGGCATTTATGACTTTGGGTTGTCTACCGGCAGTGCTGCCTATGGCGCGGTAGCAGTGTTGATCACCTTTGGGCTGAGTGCGGCGCTCTTCATGCTCTACCTACAAGCTACGGAGCGTGACGAAGACCAAGGCCTGAGCGTGGTGGGCGTCAACAACTTCTGTCGTTCCTGCGGTACACCGAATCCCAAGCACAACCTCTATTGCACCCAATGCGGTAAAAATGCTTAAATAACAGGGAACTGCCAAAACCAACAACCAAATTATGAATTGTCCAAAATGCCAGCAGCCAGTCGATGATAGTGCCGCCTATTGTGGTAATTGCGGCCAAGCTCTCAAAGCGGCTTCACCAATCGCCCAAGTTATCAATCAACCGGCTGAGCCCTCGGTAGTTGCTAGCCCGAGTCTCGATATGCCGCTCATCGCCGGCTCGAGTCCGATGGTTCCCGGCTATGCCTTGGCCAAGCCGACGTCTCATGCCGGTGAAACCAAAGCCTTACTGTCGGTCGTATTCGGGGTGCTTGGCTTGGCTGGATCAGTGTTGGTGGCCTTGCTCGGCCTGGCGCTTGGTACCGCCGGCATTGTGATCGGCACGATGTCACGGCAATCTTCCAAGAAAGCAGTGAGTACCGCCGGAATCGTCATCTCCAGTTTGGCCATAGTTGCCGGATTGGCGGTCTGGGCCTACGCTATCAAGCATGACACGCGTCTGGGGCAACCATCCACCAAGGCAGTCAACCACCAGTTACCCAGCACGGCAGTGGCAGCCACCACGCTGTCGACACCGTGCTATAGCACCGGATTTAGCTCGAAACTCAATGTCAGTAATGCGTCTAACAGTTGTGACATGGCAGCCTACGACGGCACTTCTATGGAGACTTCGAGCGATCTGTACAAAGTCTACGCCAACAAAACAAGCATCGCCTCGGAGGCCGGCTTCACCAATACCGCCAAGGCAGCCATCGAAAAAGATATCGCGTCCAACCTGCCCAGCTTCACCATCGATAGCGAAAAAGTCAGTCGATTCTCTGGCAGTACCGCCTACGTGGTCAACACTTCTGATTCAGCCAAAGATATTGCCCTGGTGGAGGCTGCTGTCTATCACCCAGTTGATGATGGCGAAAACGTCTTCATCCTAGTGCATGCCTCTGGTGGCAAATCAACTGACCTGAAAGCCTTGGAGACCCAATGGCAATGGCGCTAGCTGATCACAAGAAGTTGCATCACCACGCCCTCCCATTGCTACTGTTAGGCCTGGTTTTGACATTGCTGTCAGCTGCTAGCTTTGGCTATTATCGCGATGCTGGACTGAGCGCCGAAGTCTCAGTCGCCCGAGATTTACTGACCCAGGTAGTCCACGTGCACCCCACCGCTAACGGCATGGCACAAGTCACGGTCGGTGAGCCACAGCCCAGCCAAGTCGGTACAGCGGCGGCGGCTGGTCAGGGCAGCAACCTGACATTCTCCTTTGATCAGTAATAAAAATTGATCACAGCCGCATCACAAGAGCCCAGAACCGTACTTGTCCACTACAGCAGACTGGCTGCTCCTTGATCGAGCACTACGCTCACAGCAGGATGATATCTTAAGAAGGAGGCGGGAGCGTCAGTGGATATTTCACCTTGCAGACTGCGTCGCACGCCCCATGCTTTATGCTCACCAGTAACGATGAACAGAATCCTCTGCGCTGCTAAGATGTTGGCTACTCCCTGAGTGATTGCACCCGTTGGCATCTGCTCCGGGCTGTCGAAGTAGCGGGCATTTGCTTCCATTGTTTCCTGGTCAGGTACGACGTAGCGAGTCCGAGAATCAAGTGCTGAACCACGCTCGTTAAAAGCAATGTGGCAAGTCCTGCCAGGACCAAGTGCGATAAGCCCAAGGTCAATTGCATGTGATTGTATAACCTTTTCATAGCGCTCAGCTTCAGCATCTCGGTCTGGAGCCATGCCATCTGGTATGTTGCGATTGTGCGGTGGAACATTCACCTGAGAGAAGAAATACGTATCCATGTAGTGCTTGTAGCTCGTCGGGTGGTCGGTATCGATGGGATAGTACTCATCTAGGTTGAGCGTGGTGACTCTGCTGAAGTCAACGCGCCCGGCTTGATAGGCCGCCACTAACAGGCCGTAGACGCCGATGGGCGTACCGCCGGTCGGCAATGTTAATACAGATTCTGGCTTGGCTTGTACCTGATCAATGATGCCATTCGCGACGTACTCTTCGGCCGCCGCCGTGGTCTCAAAAACGGTAACTTCTGGATCATAAACTGTTGGCATAAGACAGAATTATACGGTATGGGTGAGCTATAAGCATGAGCATCGGTGTAGTATCGGCAAGCAGCATAGCGCAACCCTTTTCAATATATACGTGGTGCGGGATGGGGTAGTCGAAACCCCGTCTCAAGTTTGGAAAACTTGCATATTAACCGTTATACGAATCCCGCGTGGCTTTGATTATAACAGATGTAAGGGCTAGATTTCGTGTAGGACGGTGATCTTGGCACCCAGCGAATTGAGACGTTCGGCTAAGTCTTCGTAACCGCGGTTGATGGTATAGACGTTGCGCAGTACCGAGTTGCCTGGCGCTGCCAGCATACCAATTAGCAGCATAACCGCCGGGCGAATACCACTGGGGCACACCAGGTCAGCTGGCTTCCAGCGGGTTGGACCTTCGATGAACACGCGGTGTGGGTCAGCTAGTTCCAGATTGACGCCAATCTTCTTCATCTCGGTATACATCAAAGCACGGTCTTCATATATCCAGTCGTGGACTAGTGTCCGTCCCTTGGCAACGGCGACGATTGGCACAAAGTAGGGTAGATGGTCAATGTTAAGGCCAGGGAAGACATTGGGGTGGATTTTTTCCTTTGGTGCCAGGAGCTCCCCGTTGTGTTTATGGATCTTCAGGTCAACGAGATCAGTTTTGCCGTTTTCGGCCTTGTATGTGTCGCTGACTTCTGTCTTGAGCCCCATTTTCTCCAGCTTCAGCAGCTCTAACTCAAGGAACTCAATTGGTGCCCGCCGGATAGTTATTCCTGAGTTGGTAGTTACGGCCGCCGCGATAAAGGTCATTGCTTCAACGGGGTCTTCTGCCGGTGCATAACTGATATTCTTCCGGATATTCGACACACCCTTAACGCGTAAAGTACTGGTGCCAACACCTTCAATCTGAACGCCAAGTCGCTGCAGGAAGAAGCACAGATCCTGCACCATATAGTTGGCGCTAGCCATTTTGATAACAGTTTCACCGTCAACTCGCGCGGCGGCCATCAGAATGTTCTCGGTGGTGGTGTCGCCTGATTCATACAGCACAACCGGCCGGCTGGGTACCTGCGGGTGAGCATCAATCACATAGTGCCCCGATTTGGTTAGCACGCCAACGCCGAACTCTTCTAAGCCATAGAGGTGAGGCAAGACGGTGCGCCGACCGAGTTCGCAGCCGCCAGCGTATGGAATTAAGAATTCCCCAGCTTCATGCATCAGCGGACCGATGAACATTAGTACGCTGCGTGTCTTGCGAGCCGCCTCCTTATCCATGTTTTCCAGATTGAATTTTTCTGGCGGCTTAATCTCCAGCTCATTGTCCGGCAGCCAGCGGACTTGCACGCCAATACTGGTCAGTACCTCGACCAGGCGGTTAACTTCTTCGATCCGAGCGACTTTTTTCAGCCGAGTCGTGCCTTTGTTGAGCAGACTTGCACAAAGCAAGGCGACCGTGGCGTTCTTGCTGGTTTTTAACGTGATTTCGCCCTTCAATTCATGGCCTCCTTCGATAAGGAGGTTGACCGCGCCGCTGTTCAGACTGATGAGCTGCTTGTTGAGCACATCACTAATGCGTCCAAGGGTTTCGAGACTCAGGTTCTGGCGACCATGTTCGATACGATTGACGGCCGATTGAGAGGTTGATAATTGGCGAGCAAACTCGGCCTGGGTAAGACCGCGTTCTTGTCGGATTTTGGCAATTAATTGACCGATTTTCTCATTGGTTGAGATCATACGTCCGGAAATCTTACCATATGTGATATTTTTTGCGCAACATAGTATTTACAACGAACTTTATGGTTTTGTAGGGTTTTAGTACACCGGAAAACCAGCTATACTAAGCTGTAACGCATAAGGAGGTCACGATGAACGACACAGTCGTAGCTGCTTTAATCGCCGCCGAAGAGAAACGCCAACGTGAAGGTCTGGAGTTAATACCTTCTGAGAACTATGTCAGTCGCGATGTCTTGACTGCCATGGGCAGTATTTTTACCAACAAATACTCCGAGGGTTACCCTGGCAAGCGCTATTATGGCGGTCAGGAAAACACCGACAAACTCGAGCAGCTGGCTATCGACCGCGCCAAAGAGCTGTTCAAAGCCGATCACGCTAACGTTCAGCCTCACTCCGGTGCCCCAGCCAACGAGATTGTATATTTCGCATGGCTGGAACCCGGTGACACTGTGCTAGCCATGGACCTCAGCCACGGCGGCCACCTGACGCATGGCAACCCAATGACTCGTTCGGCCAAACTTTATAATTTCGTACCATACAAGATGAAAGACCCCAGCACCGGCGAAATCGACTATGACGAGCTGCGAGCTTTGGCTCAGAAACACAAGCCAAAACTGATCATTGCTGGCTTCAGTGCTTACCCGCGCGAGCTGGACTATGCGAAATTTGCTGAAATTGGCAACGAAGTTGGTGCTTTGCTGATGGCCGACATGGCACACATTGCCGGCCTGATCGCCGGTGGTGTGGCCAAGAATCCCTTCGACTACGGCTTCCATGTCATTACCACAACCACCCATAAGACGCTCCGTGGACCCCGTGGCGGGATGATCCTGAGCAAGGGAACGGTCAGCACGCCACTGAAAGCACCAGAAAAGACCTTGGAGAACATCCCAACCTTGATCGACCGGGCTACCTTCCCGGGTATGCAGGGTGGTCCCCACGAGCACATTATTGCTGCCAAGGCAGTAGCCTTTGGCGAAGCCCTCAAGCCGGAATTCAAGACCTACGCTGCCCAGATCGTCAAAAACGCCTCAGCCCTGGCCGATGCCATGATCAAAGAAGGTTTCAAACTTGTCACTGGCGGTACCAGCAATCACCTGATTTTGGCTGATGTCTATGGTAGCTTTGGCCTCGATGGTAAAATTGCTGAAGAAGCGCTCGATAAGATTGGTCTAACGCTCAACAAGAACTCCATCGCCGATGATACGCTGCCGCCGTTCCGCCCGAGCGGCATCCGGCTCGGTACGCCAGCTATCACGACTCGCGGACTCAAAGAGGCTGATATGGCCAAAGTCGCACGCTGGATGAAGCAAGCCATCGACAATCGCGAGGATGAAGCTGAACTTGCTAAGCTTCGCCAAGAAGTCAAAACTTTCGCGCTGACCTTCCCATTGCCAAGTGATCAATAACTAGGCTGGTAACATCTCGGGCTCTTGCTCGAGGGTTATGCCAAAACGCTGTTGCACGGCAGCGATGATTTTCTGCTTAAAGGCCAAGAGATCAGCAGTATGCTTAGCATGTTCATTAATCAGCACGAGCGGCTGTCTGGGCCAGGTCGCCATGCCGGTCTCCTCATCGTGATAATCTTTGAAACCGGCCTGTTCGATCAGCCACGCGGCTGATAATTTCACCGAACCAATACCCACCGACCAGTGCGGTACCGGATCATAATTCTCGGCAATGTAGCCGTATTGTTCCTCGGTGACAATCGGATTGGCAAAAAACGAACCGGTATTATTGATTACCGCCGGATCTGGCAGTTTGGCAGTACGGATCGCCATCACGGCATCACGGATAATCTGAGGTGTCACCTGGGTGATTTTCTGAGCTTCAAGATAGGTTTGCAGCGCGCCATAAAATGGTGGCTGGGGATTGCCCTTGGTGAGGTGCAGGGTAATGGCCGTAATGTAGAAACGTCCGTGGTCAACGGTCTTGAAGCGGCTCATGCGATAGCCGAAGCCACAGTCACTGGCTGGGATGTTCACGAAGTCACCAACTTTAGTGTCGAAGGCTTCGACGGTCGTCAACGTCTGAGCAATCTCCTGACCATAGGCGCCAACATTCTGTACTGGAGTGGCTCCGGTCGACCCGGGGATTAAGCTCAGCGCTTCAATGCCAGTCAGTCCAGCTTGAACGGTTCGTTCCACAACCGAGTCCCAGTTCTCTCCGGCGCCTGCCGTGATATAACAGTTCTCATCATCTTCGTTGAAGGCTTCATAGCGCTCGATTTTATTAACGATTAAGAGTCCGGGGAAGCCGGCATCTTGCCAGACAATATTGCTGCCGCCACCGATCATAATGACTGGCAGGGTCTGGCCTTGTGCCCAGCTAAGGGCCTCGAGCAGTTCCATACGGCTGCGAATGGTGGTAACGTAGGCGACTTTGCCACCTAGGTGCATGGTTGAATAATCGGCGAGACTGGCGCCACTGATAAGGTCCATGCTGACATTATATAGAACTCTTTAAGATCCGGCGTATCCGAGGCCGTGCTTGTGCTTGCGCCCTCTTGGCAAGGAGCATAAAATAGAGAGAATGAGTCAGCAGGAAACCCCAAAGCAGCCTTACAAGTCACTCGGCACCCATCTGAAATATCTGCGCGAGCAATCCAATCAGACCATTGCCGAAGTCTCTGGTTCGGTAGAGATTGACGATGCCGAATTGGAACGGATTGAAGCTGGCCAGGAGTGTCCATCAGAGGATATCCTGCTGTTACTGATCAACCATTTCAACATGCACGATGGGGAAGCCACACAGCTGTGGGAGTTGGCTGGCTATGATGCTCCAGCCGACGAGAAACATCAGCTGAACGATGAGGCAAATCTTCAGAAGCAGGTGGTGATGCTGCTCGCGCTCGATTCTCGCACGCTTTATACCGATGGTGTCGACATCGTTTGCAACCCGGCAGGCGTCAACATGAACTTCACCCAGCAGACTGGGCAGGGTCAGGCGAATCCAATTGTCCGGCTCGGTATGAGCTATGAGCAGGCAGAGCAGGTTTCACAGGCGCTCCAGACAGCCTTGTTGCAAGCCAGATATCTGCGTGGACCCAAGCGTCTACCGCCAACTACGACCCCAGACAGTAATAAATAATTAAGGTAGCCAATGACCAGCCGCACCCATGATCTCGCGGCCATCACTGCCCTCGGTATCGTTGTGGTTACTAATCCGCTTCCAAAAATTACTCTGGCTACCGCCCTGGTCTGTATTTTAGCCAACCAGATTGGCGGTATTGCACCTGACATTGACCAGCCAACAGCTCCGTTCTGGCGTAATCTGCCGGTTGGCGGCTTCTTCGGACGGATTATTGACAAAATGCTTGGCGGGCATCGATTCATCACCCATTCGCTGCTCGGTGTTGCCCTGTTCGCTGGTCTCAGTGCTGCACTCCTCAAAATTCTGCACCCCATAATGCCGCACGTCGACATTCATCTGGTGTGGCTATCGTTCTTGATTGGGATGCTGTCACACCTCATCATGGACACCTTCACCAAAGAGGGCGTGCCATGGCTACTGCCAATCCCCTATAAATTTGGCTTCCCACCCCTCAAAAACTTGCGCGTTACGACTGGCAAACATGTAGAGGGCTGGATCGTATTCCCAGGGCTGCTACTATTTGACATCTGGCTTTGCACCAGCCATTATGGCTATCTTCAGCAACTGCTGCACAGCCACATTCGTTAAGCACTGTTGTAAATATGTGTGAAATGTCACGTGATGACTGAGTCTCACTGTAAGAATTCTTACAGTGACCCTGTTGACACAGGACTATGGTTAGCTCGTACGCGCTTAAAATAAAAGGTGACTATGACTTACGAAAAAATGCTACAGGGGCTGCAGACCATGGCACAGCACACTGCTGAGCCACCAGTTGTCCAGCCAAAAAGTCGTCGCACACCGGCCAAAAGCAAGAATAGCTAAGCAGTCGCTGCTTTAGTCTTCGGTTTTGACTGTGACTTCGTAGTACTCCGGCGTTTGGACGTTGCCGTAGTCGTTTTTACTTTCTCGTCAGGTTGAGTTCGGTGCTGTTCCTTAGCGATCAGATAGATGGCGCTGGTCAGAACAACCGCCGCCACTGCTTGACTGGCCAGTAGCACCTGATGCTGCCAAAGCCAGCCAACAATCACAGCCGAGGCCGGCCAGGCCAGTTCATAGATTGCCGCCCGAGAGGCCAGCACGCGCTTCAGACCCCAGTAGTAGATGAGTAGTGCAACGAGTCCGGTCGAGAAAGTGATGGCTACCAGATAGAGGAATTGTTCACGGGTTAGTGTCCGTAAGGCGTGATCACCAGTGAACAATACGAAACCGAGGGCAAAAATCGGGGTAATGCTGAAACGCAACGAGGTGACGTGCAGCGTTGAGGTGTCTTTGAGGGCATATTTGGAGAAGGCGGTTGAGGTACCCCAAGCGGCGGCAGCGATCACTGCCAGCAAGCCACCAATGAGCGTACCTTTGCCGGTCGCAAAGTTAATTACGCCATTTGGCAGCCACAAGAAGTAGGCTGCAACCAGCGCAATTGCCGACAAGCCGTAGAAGCGCTTAGTTAGTGGTTCTTTGAGGAACAGCGCGGCAGCTGTCACCGCAAAAATCGGATTTAACTGTTGCAGCAATACCACAACCGAGAAGGGAATGAACATAGTCTTGCCCAGTGCAGCGGTGTAGGCGATAGTACCGACGGCTCCAGACAAGAATGACACACCAGTGATGGCCAGCCATTGTTGACGTGTTAAGCCTTTGAATGATTTGAAGCTAGCCAGTACCAATGGTGCCAGCAAAATTGCACCAAACAGATGCTCCCAGAACACAATGACTGGTGCCCGCAGCCCTGCCATTTGCAGGTGAATACGCAGCAGCCCGTCGACACTCCATAGCAATGCCGCCACAATCACGGCGATAGCGCCGAGTTGACCAAATTTCTTCATAACTGTTCCTTTTCTACTGCGTTTCCTAGACGCAGTTGCTGCCATAGCAGCTCCCGACTATACGGTCGGCTCACGAATTGCACGTGATCATCCATGCCGAAGGGCGATGGTCGACGGCTCCAGAATCATCTGTTACGTCCGATTGGCGAATTGCACGCCACCCACAGGAAATTAATTGTTAATGGCACTATCATAGCACATACTAGAATCATGTCATTCCAAGCTTACATCGATAATATTTATGCGAAAACCGGCAAAACACCGAAGGACTTTCTAGAAGCGGGCAAGGCGAAAGGTATGTTCACGCCGGACGTCAAAGTCATGCAGATCGTTGACTGGCTGAAGCAGGATTACGGCCTGGGCCACGGTCACGCCATGGCGATTGTGCTGACTTTCAAACAGGCTGGCGTTATCCCTCCTACGAAGCGCTAGACGTCTTTACAGAAACATACATTCATGCTATAATAGTGTGATGAAACCAGAGAGACGTGAGCTTGATCATAGCCTGAGAATGGCTCTAAAGACCGGCGACAAAGCACTGGCCGCGGCCCATGCAACCTGGGAGCCGGTCCCGAAAGCCGAAACTGCAGAGGTGCCTGCACCTGTATTGAAGCAGATGCCACAGCTGACAAGCGAAGCAGCGCAGAGTGCAGCAGTTGACGCCGCGTTCGAGCGAGCCGTGACGCATATGCATGATGCAGAGGATGGCAAAGCCGAGGGTGTCGTTGGGATGAAAACGTACGGTCTGGCTATTATGCACGAAGTGTTCGACATGGATGCCGAAACAATCGTGAAGGATGCTGGAGCACTGTCTGATCTTACGGAATACTTATTGGCCATGGTCTACGCTGAGCAACGTGTCTATGTTCGTGGTGGCGATATTGCTGCTGAGCACCAGGACAATCCTGACGTGCAGCTGGCGCAGAGCCTGGTCAACACTTGGGAACTTCCCGACAATGAATTTGGCGCGCCAGCTATGTATCAGCGTGTTCAGTGGCAATAAGCCAATCAGCCTGACCAAACCAAAAAGAGATAAATTTGCTACACTGATTGGACTATGCGCGCGTAGCTCAGCTGGATAGAGCGTTGGTTTCCGGTACCAAAGGTCGGGGGTTCGAATCCCTTCGCGCGTACCATTTCAAAACTGGAGTTGTATACTAATGAGCATGAATCAATCAAAGGAAGATCCCCACTACATTATCTTAAAGAATTTATATGAGCTTTGGCAGAGCAGCATGCATGATGAGAAAATGCAGCAATCAATTAAATGGATCGCGTGGGAACTAGGTGTTGAACTAGGCTTCGATAATGGCTACTTTGAGCTGTCTGAATTGGCAAGTATTGATATAGAGAAAGACGCTTCCGCCGAAAAGCACTACCGTGAAGTTATTGAAACTAACCTGCACAGGTTAGGAAAAAAATAGCTCTAATTTTGTAAACAGTGCTGGACCACGTTTGTCGCAGGGCTTCTGTTACACTAGGCTAATGCATTGGCAAGATATTGTGATTTCGGGCTGTCAGATCTGTTTTGTCATTGCTCTGCTGCCTAGTTTGCGCAGCCACCACAAGCCGCATGTTGCCACCAGCGCCATGAACTTCGTACTCGTCAGTATTATCACCTTCTGTCTAGCGACACTGAAACTCTGGGTGTCAGCCGTGACAGCCTCATTCGTTGGTATCACCTGGCTGATCCTGGCCATTCAAAAATCAAAGCTTGATAATGCAGTCAAAAGCGAACAAAAGTAACTGGTACGCCCGGCAGGACTCGAACCTGCGACCCCTTGGTTCGAAGCCAAGTACTCTAATCCGCTGAGCTACGGGCGCTCGTCCTCAGTTTGCAAGAATGCAGAACGTATGACGTATACTATTCTAACAGATAAGCAACGGAGTGAGTACCTGTGATGATACAGACAATACTTGAAGCAGAAGCGGCACTGCAGCCCTACGTGCCACTAGTCAAAGAATTGACAGGCAAAGACACGACGCTTAAGCGTATACAACCGCTCATGCAACTGCTTGGAAATCCTCAGGATCGCTTGCGCATCGTACACATTGCCGGAACCAGCGGAAAGACCTCGACAGCGTATTACATGGCGGCTTTACTGACAGCTGGTGGAAAAAAGACCGGCTTGACGGTTTCGCCCCATGTCGATAGCATCACCGAGCGAGTCCAGGTGAACGGCAAACCACTGTCTGAAGCTGATTTTTGCGAAAAGCTCAGGCATTTCTTGAAAATAATTGAGCCAGTCAAGCAAAAACCATCCTATTTTGAACTGCTGTACGCCTTTGCCCTCTGGGTGTTCGCCGACGAGCAGGTTGATTATGCGGTCGTAGAAACCGGTGTCGGCGGTCTGCATGATGCCACCAATGTCGCCGAGCGACCCGATAAGGTGTGCATCATCACAGATATTGGGTTTGATCACATGAAGCTGCTTGGGAGCACTTTGCCAGAGATTGCCTCGCAAAAGATTGGCATTGTTCATTCGGGCAACCAAGCGTTTACTTATCGGCAGTCAGATGAAGTGATGGCTGTATTTGAGGCCTGGACACAACAGCAGGGGGCTGAGATGACGGTTGTGACTGAACCGACAGAAGTGCAGCCGTTTGATGCCGAGCTACCAGATTACCAACGGCGCAATTGGTGGCTGGCATACCAGACTTTTCTCTATCTCGCACAACGCGATTCCCTGTCAAACTTAACAAGTCAAGAATTACAGGAGACTCAACAGGTGCTCGTCCCGGGTCGGATGGAGGTCACCTTGGTCTCCGGCAAGAAAATTGTCATGGACGGGGCCCACAATCAGCAGAAACTGACAGCGTTCATTGCCAGTTTTCGGCACGCCTATCCCGGCGTCAAGCCGGTCGTACTGGTAGCTTTCAAAGAAGACAAAGCCTACCAATCAGTCGCCCCACTATTGGCAAGTTTTGCAGATCAGTTTATTGTAACCACTTTTAATACCAGTCAGGACCTGCCGGTGAAGTCAGTTGATCCTGAACTGGTGGCCAAGGCACTGAGAACCGCCGGCGCCAAAGACGTCGAATCAATTCCGGACCAACAGCAAGCCCTCCAAGCGTTGCTGGCAGCTACTCGAACAGTCGGTGTGATCACCGGCTCGTTCTACTTGCTGAGCCAGATACGAAGTACTAAGCTACTAGTATGATTCGTTTAATTGCAGCCGTAGACCGACAGCTCGGCATAGGCAAACACGGCGGCCAACCCTGGTACTTGCCGACCGATGAAGCCTATTTTGCTGAATGCACCAAGTCGCTCGGTGGGAAAATTCTGGTTGGCAGCACAACCTTTCGAACATTCAAGCGAGCTTTGCCGGAGCGCGCGAATTATGTGCTGACAAGCCACGATGAGCCGCTGGAGGGCGCTGAGTTGGTACATGATCTGGCGGCTTTTCTGGACAGCTTCGCCGAACAGGATCTCTGGGTAGTTGGTGGCGCAAACGTCTTTCAAGAAGTTATCGACCTCGGCAAGGCCGATGAGTTATACCTGACACATATCGATGCTAACTTTGGCTGCCAGGTCTTTTTCCCGTCATACGAAACGAAATTTAAGCTCATTGAACAAGGTGAGGAGCAAGAAGAGAACGGCTTCCGCTTCAGGTACGCAAAATACGCCAAGGCTTAGGTAGCATCACCTGGCTCCCTTCATTCAATATCCGCTTGTTCTTGTTCGGGTCGAGATCGATCATAATTTGAACCCAAGTCAATGCCGACTTTGTGGGCAGCTTGCCAAGTTCGCGACGTATGTTTACCGATAGCCGGGTATGGTGAAGGTCTGACTGGCATAGGCGCCCCTTTCTACATCTGATTGTGCGGGAGTTAGGCGTCAGAAACAGTTAGATTTTTTACCACAATATAGTGAAATAACTTATAGAGCCCTGGCTTGCCGCCAGCTATGATGGCCGTAGAGACATAAGCGAGGAGGAATATATGTCCCGAGTCATTGAACAAAACTGCCGGCCGACCACGAAGTCATACTTTGACTTTCGCAGCCAGTCCTTTGACCCGTTGTCGGTTTCCTGAACTTGCGAGACCTCGGCTTACGTCTGTATAAACAGCTCGCCCGATGTAGAAACGGCGAGCTGTTTCTTTTGGCTTCGAATCTGATGGTCTTTTCCTGAGCCAATCCAATTATACTGGTCTGAGGAGAGCTGTTTACTCGTTGTCGATCGCCTCGATGCGGGTTCGCAGTAGCTCGATGATCAGCTCGTCAGGGATGGGGGTGTCGACAGTGAATTGCAGGGTGCCCTTAGAAGTTTTGAAGGCGGCTAGACGAGGGTCAACATCGTCAGGAATGGCGCCAGGGAAGAGACTGAGGTGGTCTTTGAACGCCGCAAAAGCAACGAGATACTTGTTACGGTATTTGAAACCAGCCATCCCATAGGTCATGACCTCTTCAGCCGCCGGCACAGTACGATGAATAACTGCCCGAATATGCTCCAGCGCAGCGCGGTCGGGTGCGGCAACAGTGGCGAGAAGGTCATCAACGACGGACATGGTGAGCTCAGTATAGCACCGGTGCATTCGGGTTGAGCATCGGGACTGTTATGATGCTTAGGTGAACATCTTCCTGCTGGCATTCTTGGTTTCGCTCGGCCTCAATCTGCTGTTGTTTGTGCCAGCCTACTTATTTAAAACCGACAAATTGACTGATATTTCTTACGCCGTAACGTTTGCAGTAGTTGCCGCAGCTGGTTTCCACCAGAGCAGCCACACGAAACTGCACCGACTGCTACTTATCATGATTCTGGTCTGGGCCTTCAGGCTGGGCAGCTTCTTGCTGATGCGGGTCTGGAAGAAAGGCAAGGACGCCCGCTTCGACGAGATGCGCGAAAGGTTTGTAACCTTTCTACGATTTTGGCTGGCTCAAGGCCTATCAGTGTTCGTCATTATGTTGGCGGCTCTGAGCGGGTTCGCCCAGCACCATACACAGGTGACATTTGCCAGCTGGCTTGGTGTGGTGATCTTTGCAGTTGGACTCATCATTGAAGCGGTGGCCGACCAACAGAAATTTCGCTTTAGCCGTAACCCAAAAAACAAAGGCAGCTGGATTGACCAAGGTGTTTGGCGTGTCAGCCGCCACCCCAATTACCTTGGTGAGATCATGGTATGGATCGGTCTGTATTTCACGGTGTTATCGTCACTCGTCGGTGTCACCGTGCTGTGGGCGCTGTTGAGCCCGCTATACATCATCGTCCTGCTCCTGTTTGTCAGTGGGGTGCCGATTCTAGAGAAGTCCGCTCAGGCCAAATGGGGGAGTGACCCAGCATTCAAGAAATACGTAGCCGCTGTGCCGGTCTTGCTGCCGACCTGGAACTCCATCAAACGTTATTTCTGATAGTTGCCTTCGCAGGCTGGCTGAAGCATCACGGCCGGGCCGCCGTCAGCTTGCAACGTAGGGTCTGGGGTGGTGAGCTCAGCACGGACGCCAGCGAAACCGATGAAGCCATGTGGCTTGTTGGCATCGTGAAACCAGACATCGTTATTAAACGGCGGCTGATTGTTGGGGTAGACGGCAACACCAGTGTGCACCCAGCCGTCAACGGTGATCGTCTCGTTGCCATCGTAGCCATCGATCTTTTGAGCTGAGCGGTCAGGCTTGTCACGTTCGGCTGCGCCGACTGGTGTCCAGCGGTTCTGGGCGTAGACCACGAACGGCTTACATCCACCTTTGAAATGCGTATTTTCTGATTTGCCGCAACCACTCGCCGCTAGCGCGAGAGAAGTTACTGCGCCGACAGTTTTCAGTTGCCAGCTCAACCGTGCTTGAGGTTCCCGTTCAGCCATGTGAAGGCTATTCTACAATAATATTCAGTATCATGCAATGCAGCTTGATCGCTACTAGGGATTCTTAGTACTGGATGTCGTAAATTCCAAGATTTCATCCACGACATTCTTGAGCGGTTTAGCGACATTTATAGGTGTTGCGCCATGATTGAGCAGACTTTGTTCGAAGTGCTCGTGGAGCGTCAAGATGTCCGATAACTCAGCATCGGTCTTGCCGATTGCCTGCCCAGGCCGACTCCGCAGCCGCTGAATAAGCGTGGTGAAGTCCAAGGTCAAAACGAATATACGGTCGAACTTATCATAAAACCCTGCCTGATTGTGAGCTTTGGCGCATATGAATATGTCGCCTGGCGAATTGAGTAGCTGAGACAGCCTTACGGCATCCCAGTTGTAGGCGGCGTCAGTGTCGTACCAGCCTTTTGGAACCTCGGAAGGCTTATGAATGGGCTGGCCATTCTTGCGATTCTCCAGATGCATCAGACCGCGCATGTTTTGAGTATCGTAGGCGACATGTCCCCGACGTTTCAGTTCAGTCGCGACTGACGACTTGCCGGTACCTGGAAAGCCGGTAATTAAGAAGTTCATCATTCTGAAGTATAACAAAAACAGATGTGAAGCGGGTTACTTGTCACTGAGCAGGGCTAGGGAGAGGGCAACACAATGCTTGCAAAAAATGTCGTGACTCTTCGGATTGCCCGTACAATGCCAGGCCAGTCCTTCTGGAGTCGCCTGCAGCTGAGTGCGACGACGTGAGCCGCCCCCTTCTATAACTTTTCCATCCAGTCCGCCAACCCAGGCTTCCACCTCCCGCGGCTCTTTACGGATGAATTCTACGGCCTGACGATTAGAAATCGCCTCACCATATTTGAAGTTGGACGGCAGAGACAGCGCCTGTATTAATTCAAGATTCAAAAGCTCTGCGAGATTTTTCATGTGCTAAGTATATCAGTGATAAGACTGCGCTCTCGCCCCCAAGACTACCATACAAAAAACCCACTCTTGCGAGTGGGCTCTTTGTATGGAGGGCCATCTGGGACTCGAACCCAGGACACGCAGATTAAGAGTCTGCTGCTCTAACCAGCTGAGCTAATGGCCCTCGTCCTTCCGTACGCCTTTATCTCGTTTTGCCTATTCGGCAAAAGCTTCGACGAACGGCTACGGTCGTCCTCTCAAAATTTCAAACAGCTTCGCTTGGTTTGAAATTTTGGTCGAGCACCATAAACACTGATTGTGTGTTGTGCTCAAACTAGACAAACTTTAGCAAATTACCTCTGTATTGGCAAGACTTAGCCAGCGGTGGGACCGGCTGGTGGTTGCTGGTCGGGGGTTTCTGGTGCGGGGAATCCTGCTTGCTCTGTAGGAGCCGGTGGTTGCATCGGATTCATGTTTGGAGATGCCGAAGCAGCCATCTGGTCGGTTGGAGCACCAGACATTGCTGGCATACTACCAGCATCAATCATATCGTTGAAGGTATCTTGAATGATAGCTACACCGAGTAGGTGCAGAAGCCACAGCAGCAGAAACGATACGCCGGTGCTCATCTTGCCACTGGTATATTCGTGAACAGCCTTGGAGAAGTTGAAGAACCAGTAGAAGGTGATCGGGAGAATCAGCAGGAACGACAGGCCATACAGGACTAGCGTGAAGACGGCGAATGCCGAGTTAGTGCTACTAGCACTTGGTGACGAGCCGGCTGCCATGATGCCAGCAATGACAGCGAAGCCGAAGATCAAGATGTAGGGCGCGAATAGCAGCCAGACAGTTGGGGTGTGGATCTTGGTTTTGGCGTTGAGCTCTTTCTTGGTGACGACCAGCCAGTAGATGTCGTAAATGCCAAAAGTAATGATGCTCAGCAGGAAGACGGCAACTGGACTACGCTTCTTCATAGCTAGACGACCGGAGCCGCAGGTGGTGGAGTTTGTTCGTCGCTGCTAACATTTGGGGAGACGGCGTCGGCGGGTGTGCTAGGTGCAACTTGGCCAGCGGCATCAGCGGCCGGTGCTGGCGCTGGAGCAGCGGCTGGAGTTGCGCCTGCAGCCAGCTTGTTGAACTCGGCTTGGATGATGGCCATGCCGATTATGCCGAGGAAGAACAGTAGTAAGAAGGCCACAGCGCCGCTATATGCACCGTTGGTGACTTTTTCAACGCCCTTACTGTAGGTCCAGAGCCAATACAGGTTGACCAAAGGCACGATTAACAACCAAGCGGTCGGAATGTTAGCACCAAGCTTGTTCATTTCGCCCTTGGTCTTGACTTGCCAGACAATGCCGTAAATACCGAAGGTTACGATTGATAATAGAAGTGCTGCAAGTGGATTACGATTTTTCATGATGAATCCTATGTTATTAATACTGTCGTTATCATAAGCGTTACACCAGCGTAATGCAAACTGCGGCGGCTCCGGCTACTTCTTGGTTGTGCGCTTAGCCCTTGGAGCCTTCACCATTTCGTACAAAACCGCGTAGCTGGCGCTGTACATAACCAAGAAGTAGATGGCGAACGGAATGCCAATGATGGTGATGAATAGTAAGGTGTAGACAAAGTAAGCGCCAAAGATTCCCCAGACTTTGCCGATATGACCCTCTGTCGCCCGCCAGCTGGCTTTGTAGGCTTCCATAATGCCCATATCCTGATCAACCATGAAGTATTTAGCGAGAACCAAGCGAGGAATGACGAAAAAAGCCGGAATGATGAGCGCCAGTATGCTAAGCAGTGAAACAACTGCCACCAAAACGGTCAACCCCAGCATCCGGATCCAGAAAGGCAACGCCTGATTAACTGTTTCGTTAAAACTGAGCTGTTTCTTTTTGATGCCGGCAAAAAACAGCAAGATGCTGCCGACGCTGACTATCGGTCCAAGTAGAAAGCTTGCCAGATCACCCATGTGCATCTTGGGTGAGAGCAGATTCAACATGGCCGTAAACACAATGGCCAAGAGGTTTAGGGCAACAAAGACACCGACATTGACCATCATGATGACTTTGGAGTGCTTATAAAGGCCGAAGGCACCGGGCCATTCTGCTGGAATTGGTGATACAGTTTCGGTATTTTTTGCAGTCTGTTTCGTGGCCATGGTAACCTCCGATAATATTGCTCGCTAGCCGGAGCATAGCACAGCTATTCAGATTGGAGCAATACTTTGTCGTCGAGCGGTTACAGGCTACAATATGGTCAATGAAGTTACTCAATGGCAAAGACCTGGCCGAGTTCATCAAAGAACGACAGGCCCACCAGGTGCGTGCTCTGCGCCAGGCCCACCAGGTTTTCCCCAAGCTGGCTATCGTCATGACCGATCTTAACAATCCGGTCATTGATACCTATGTTCGGATGAAGCAACGCTACGGCGGGGACATTTTGATCGATGTCGATATTCACAAAGTCGAACAGTCTGAGGTCCGCAAGCTGCTAGCTGAGTTAGCGGCCGACGAAGCCGTGCATGCCATCATTGTGCAGTTGCCGCTGGCCGATATGAGCGAGTCTGAAGAGATCCTGGAGCTCGTGCCTGCCGAGAAAGACGTTGATGGTCTGGGCAGCGATCCGCAGTTTGACCCAGCCACAGCGCTGGCCATCATGTGGCTGTTGGCGGGCTACAATGTCCAGCTGGAAGGCAAAGACGTGGTGCTGGTTGGTTATGGCAAGCTGGTCGGCGCACCACTTGAGAAGCTGATGCTGGCTTCGAATATTACCCCGCGAATTATCGACAAAAACACGCCTGATGTCCCGGGTGAAGTTCGCAAAGCTGACATCATTATCAGTGCCACCGGCGTAGCTGGACTTATCAAGTCTGACATGGTCAAAGACGGTGCTGTGGTGGTCGATGCCGGTGTGGCCAGCGAAGGCGGCAAAACTGTCGGCGATGCTGCACCAGAACTTTACGAACGTGACGACCTAACTATCACGCCGCAAAAGGGCGGGGTCGGGCCGCTGACCGTCTGCGCACTCTTCGACAATGTCATCCGCGCCGCGCAGCGCGTTGCTGAAGCCCAGGCCAAATCACAACCAGCATGAAAATTGGGGTTTTCGATTCGGGAGTGGGCGGACTATCAGTCGCCAATGCTATTCAAGCTGCCTTGCCCGAACATGAGATTATACTTCGCGAAGATCATGAGCATGTGCCATATGCCAATCGTCAGCCGGCAGAGCTACTTGGTTTCGTCGTCCCGATTTTCCAGGATTTGATAGCGGAAGGTTGTCAGGTGATTGTTGTCGCCTGCAACACAGTCACCACCACACTCATCAAAGATCTTCGCCAGCGCTTCGACATTCCGCTGGTTGGCGTTGAGCCAATGATCAAACCGGCTGCAGAGCTGACAAAAAGCAAAGTGATTGCCGTTTGCGCAACTCCCACCACGCTGGCCAGTGCGCGCTATGCCGAGCTGAAAAACTCCTTTGCTGATGGTATTCAGGTCCTGGAACCAGACTGCAGCGATTGGTCAAAGATGATTGAAGAGAATATGATTGATCACGAACTGATTGCCGAACGAATCGGAGAAGTTCTAGGCAATGGGGCGGATGTGATTGTCCTTGGCTGCACGCATTACCACTGGATCGAAGAGGAAATTAAGCATCTGGCGGTCGATCGTGCGCAAGTGCTCCAACCAGAGCCGGCCTTAATCGAACAGCTTAAGCAAGTGCTCGTACGGCTTGGCTGAACAGCTCACCGCGCTCTTTGTAATTATGGAAGGTGTCGAAGCTGGCACAGGCGGTTGATAGCAGCACGACATCACCGGGCTGGGCGGCGGCGCGAGCAGCGGCAACAATATCGTCCATGGAGGAAACGCCTGGTTTCACCAACGAGGTGATAGCCGTAAAACCTTGATCGCGCAACGCAGATTCAATTTTGGCTGAATCGCTCGGATGGCTTCTGCTAGTTGTGTTGCCGATCAGCACTACCTGACGTACGTTGTGACTGATCGCAGTCTTGGCCAGCTTGGTGAAATCAGCGCCTTTCGTCCAGCCGCCCAGGATCACAACTTTTGGCTGAGCGAAGGCTTCGATGGCGACAATTGCTGTCTCCGGTGTGGTGCCGAAGCTGTCGTCGTAATACTTGACGTCAGCAAGTTCACGAACAAACTCCAGGCGATGCTCGAGTCCCGTAAATGTGGTCAGTACTGAGCGCATCGCGTCGACATTTTGTGTGACTTGCCAGACGGCAGTGACTGCGGCGCAGACATTTTGCCAGTTGTGGGCACCAAGCAATCTTAGTTCTGACGTCTGACAGATCACTTGGTCGCCGATCTTGATAGCGTCATCGGCAACCAAGGCACCAGGTGCTTCGTAGTACGGAAGCTGCTGACCAAAGCTGGCATCAGCGATGCTCGCCGAAGTCTCATTCTTGGCGTAATAGATGGCGATGTCGTCCTCGGACTGATTGATGAACAACTGCTGCTTAGCCGCCACATACTCCTCGAAATCTTCGTGCCAATCCAAATGTTCAGATTCAACCACCAGGCAGACGGCGATGTGTGGCGAAGCTTTGAGGTCGATCAGCTGGAAGCTCGATAGTTCCAGCACCACCCAATCATCAGGCTGGATATCTTGATCGAGCATGGCGAGTGGGGCAATGCCGATGTTACCGCCCAGGAGCACGCGCCGGCCGTCAGCTTCCAGCATTTTGGTGATCAAGGTGCTGGTGGTACCTTTGCCCTTGGTGCCGGTGACGCCGATGATATTTTTGGTCGGGCAGACCTTCATGAACTCATTGGTGTTGCTGGTGACTTTTTCGAGGATGGCTTCGTCGTTAGCAGCGACGATGTCGCGCGGATGCAGGTTGGGCGACCGGACGATCAGGTCGAACTGCGACAGGCCGTCTAAGTAGTGTTCGCCCAGCTGAGTGGCTACGCCGTCAGGCACTTCCAGAGACTCGTTGCGATCACAAATAGTAATGTCATTGCCATTCTGCCAATAGGCGTAGGCTGCCTGACCTTCAACTCCGTAGCCCAGAATGGCGATTTTCATGTCATTATTATGTCAGGTAGAGCCGAGCCTGACCAGCGGGCGACGTTTGCAATAGTTAGGATCTCAGCCTACACTCGGATTTATAGTTGGAGTCGATCCCCCATGGTACGAGAACATAATGATGTAAGGGCGCACGGTAAATTAACGGCCGCACTCTTTACGACAGTCTTGGCTATTCTTAGTCTCACTAGCTGGTATGTTTGGCACGCCAAGAGCAATGCCGATAACGTGTTAAATCAAGCTGCCCATTCGTCAATAACGAGTATAGCTAGAACTGACCAATATAGTGGTTGGCAGACCTATGAGGACACGGGCTATCCGCTTGCGTCAAAAATCACTATTAAGTATCCGCCAGGCTGGACAGTTACTAAAGGTGGTAAGTCAACTACTTGGCAAATTGTTCAGGAGGGCACCGGCAGCGCAATTATTAGCACACGAATTGTCTATCTGGATAACTCTCAATCACCAAAGCAAGAGTGGAATGGCTGTACATCTGCTGATAGCTGCGGAGCATCGGAGGGGGATATTATTCTCGAAACTAACGAGTTGAGAGTTAACGGGTTGGCGGCATACAAAATCAAAGGCAAAAACACCGGGGGTATTTTTTTCACAACTGTACTCAAGAGTGACAAGTCTGACGCAAATGGTACGGCTTTCATTGAGTTAACAACTTACAATTCTGACCCACAAACGCTGCATACTTACAATCAGATCTTAAAGACCGCACACTTTTAATAACCCAGTAAAGCACGTAGCAGTTATTAACTTTTTACTAAACCGTTTGCCAAAATAAAAACCGGGGGATACACTGAGCCTATTAACGGGGTAAGCGAGGGTATACCTATGGGGCGAAAGAGTAGTAATGATGATGCGCACGGCAAGCTAACAGTCTTGTTAGTGCTGATAGCCTTGGCTATCGTCGGCTTTACCAGCTGGTATGTTTGGCACGCCAAAACAAATGCTGACAAAACACTCGGCTCGGCAAACAAAATTACCAGTTCAGTAACTGTCGCCAAACCAAAAAAATCTACCAATTTAGCCACAAAGCCAGTTGATGAAACTGATGGCGGCAGATACCTCTACATAAAGGAGTGGAATGTCAGAGTGGCCTTGCCAAAGGAACTTTATGGCAAAGTTACATACGACCAAATAGCGACTGCGACGGATCCTGACACTGGATTGCCGCTTGAGTCGACAAAAATCTACATTGCAAAGACCGCTCTCGATAGTACTATCAGTGACTGTGCAGTTACTCCTACAAGCCTCGGGGACTCAGTAGCTTCGGGCGCACAATATATCAGATCTGACAGTTCACAACCCTTTAACACAAGTCGCTATAAAGGGTCTTTACATGCCCACATACTTACGGCTGGCCAGTATTCATTCCATGTAAACTCCATCCAGCCCGATTGCTATGGCGGCAGTAACGCGAATCTCGACACAGAACTTATTAATGCACTGGAGGGCCTGAAAGCAGTTAGCTAGTTTTCTCTAGAGGGTGGTTATCAACTTACGTAAGGAGCTGAAATGACTAATGAACTACCCTCATATGAAGCTAGTAGAACAGAAATCACTGATCACGACCCGGGTCTTATCTCCCGGTTACGACAGCCAATCGGGAGGGTTGCACTAGCCTTTGGTTTATTTGTGGCCACTTCCGCGGCACTTGAAGTTGCCGATGCCACTTTGCAAAATCAGGTAGCATATGCCAGCACCACATTCGAGAATGATTATCCGGATACTGATGCGACCGATTGCTCAAGCATCTACGGTATATATTCGTGGTGCAAAGGTGATCCTAGCACTCCGCACGGCCCGAGAGGGTTTGATTATCGAAACTGTACAGACGGTGTTGCTTATTGGGCGCAAAAGTATCTTGGAGTCACAATTCCAGGTTCATGGGGAAATGCCAAAGAGTGGGCAGGCAAAGCCACCGACTATACGGTTTACGGCGGAACTACTAGTAGTATCGAGGCTGGAGATGTCGCCCAAGACGACACAGATACATATGGCCATGTTGGTTTTGTGACGGATGTAAATAAAGACGGCCAGGGAAAAATTACTTCTATTCGAGTTGCCGAAATGAACAAAGCTGGCACGGGTGATTTTAGCTGGGACACTTATAGCACAAAAGATAGTAGCGGGAATTTTAAACGCAATGCCTCTGGTAAAATCTGGGATCACTTCATTGATTTGAATGGTAGTGGTAAGGGGCTCAATGGTGATGTCGTTACAACTCAAACGACGACTGCACCATGGACGGGCCTCAGGGAGCCAAGTGTGGTTGTTGATCCAGCCACTGGCCGCAATGTCTTCTTCGGTGGTGCTGATAACTATGTGCACTAATGGTCCGTACAGAACGGGCACTGGATCGACATCAAACTCACAAACCTCGATGGCTCGGCCATGCAGATTGCGCCAAATACCAGCCCTTCGGCAATTGAAGATCCGAACACCGGTCGCAACGTAATCTACAGTGGAAATGACGGGCGAATCTGGCAGTGGTCAGTGCAGAACGGTCATTGGGTTGATACTCCACTCGGTGGTTCGGTGAAGGCGAACACTAGCCCAAGCGCCATCGAAGACCCAGCAACCGGTCGCAATATTTTCTACGACGGCACCGATAGCTCCATCCACCAGTTCTCAGTCCAGAACAATGGTTGGTACGATTTCAAGCTCGGTGGTTTGGTGGCAGATGGTTCCAGCCCAAGCGCCGTCGAAGATCCCAACACTGGCCGGAATGTTGTCTACGTCGGAGGTGATATGAAACTACATGAATTCACCGTTCAGGCGCCAGGCTGGGTTGATACGCCACTCGACCATACTGGCAATGACGAGAAAGTAGAAGTCGGCACCAGCCCGAGCACCGTTGTCGATCCACAAACCGGCCGCAACTTCTTCTACACTGGCGAAGACAACAATGTCTGGCAGTACTCAGTCCAAAACAATCAATGGACGAACTTCAAGCTGCAGGGCGGGGGATCATCGACTGCCGTCGCAAAGGGGACCAGCCCTTCAGCCATGGAAGATCCGAACACTGGCCGCAATGTCTTCTACAACGGCGATAATAAACAGATCATGCAATGGAGCGTCCAAGGTAACGGCTGGTACGGTAACCGTTTAACCGGTGCCGGTGGCAATCCCAATGTTGATGACTATACGAGTCCTGGCGCAGTCGAGGACGGACCAACCGGTCGAAACATTATGTACTTCAGTAACGGCATGGTCTACCAGTGGTCAGTCCAGAACAACACCTGGACCAACTTCCTGCTCCAGCCGTAGCGAGTCGAGCAATAGCTAGTAAACGGTAATGCTTGATAAGAAGTCTGTCAGCAGTTGGGAATACGCTGTTTTCGCAGCTGTAGCTGCGTCAGAGTTGCTGTTTGCGGGTTCCTCTGGGCAGAATTCTGGAATTGTAATAACAGCGTAAGAACTTTTAAGCGTCAATAAGTACCTCGTCTGGGTGCAGCCCTCGTCGACAAACGATAAGTCGATTGCCGAGCCGCCACTAACTTTTTCTTTCCTAGCTTTGTATACATCCCCAACTTTGTAGTTGTCAGCAACTGCCGGGTTTTCATCAGCAACTACCCAAGTCTTGCCGTCATCTGATGGTTTGATGGTCGCTCCATATTTCCTTGCCACTACCGTGAAGCCAACTTTTTCAGAAAACGTAATAGATAACCGGCCCTGCATACCGCCAGCCTGATCTTGGTTACTGGGTGTCTGTAGGGTTGTCTGATCAAGCGTGCCCCATTGCATGGGGTAACCCAGGCGCAGGCCATTGGCTGCGCTTCTGTACTCAATCCAGTCACTCGGCAGCTTCTTGAAAATAGGAGCGCCGGGCTTGCTAGCAGCAACAGAAGTAGGGTGGACAGCCAGGTTTTTATCGGCTGCTTGCTTGGCGTGCCAGACATACCCGCCAACGAAACAAACCAGAGCCACAAGGACTAGCAGGAGAGCTGTCTCCACGCTGCCCAGACCTCTGCCATTGAGCTTTTTCATTAGGTGGTGAGCTGTTTTTTGACCAGGTCAGCAACCTGGCGGGGAGTCATGTCGGCTTTCAAGATAATGGCGCTGATATTCAGCTCTTTGACACGCGGCGGGATTTCCTGCTCACCCATATTGGTCAGAATGATAACTTTGATGTCTTTGCCCCAGGAGGTGGCGCGCAGTTTTTCGAGCATTTGGTCGCCGGTCATTTCTGGCATCATCAGATCGAGCAGGACGATGTCGGGCTTCATGCTTTCGACTAGTTCAAGGCCGATTTTGCCATTTTCGGCGGTCTGTACATCATAACCTTCGCCTTCAAACTTGAAGCGATACATTTGTGAGATAGCCTGATCATCTTCGATGATGGCGACTTTGGTCATAGGCTAATGGTATGCCAACCTGAATGGTTTGACAAACAAATTACTTTTTGAGGACTTCGGCAACCATATCCAGTATCTGTTGCGGCGTGGTCAAGGCCTTGACCACGTAGCGGCTGATACCCAGTTCGTTCAACTCGTCGGGGGCTTCTTCGGCACTCATATTGGTCAGCACGATGACCCGTATGTTCTTACCCCAGTCCTGTTCGCGGACTTTCGCCAACACTTCCGTGCCGGTCAGGCCTGGCAACATCAGGTCGAGCAGAATAAGGTGCGGGCGGAAGCTTTCGACGAGTTTAACCCCGTCTGGGCCATTGCCGGCTATCTTCACTTCATACTTGGCAGCCTTGAGCTTGAACTCATACATCTGGGCGATGCTGGCTTCATCTTCGATTACGACTATTCGTGACATAAGCGTATTATAGCCGCCTAAGCGTAAGCGGAAAAGTTAGTTTCTTGATAATCGAGATGCCAGGCGCTGCAACTTCGTTGGTACCGAGTCTGTCCCGGTTCCGATCCAGCCGTGCGGTTCGAATACAGCAGTCACTAGGGCACACACCGGCTTGTCCTCGCAACGAGCGCCAGTAACAACCATGTGAATCGGCCCAAACTTGGCGTGACGGTTGGCCATGAGGCCCTGTAAGCTGTTTTCGATATCGGCACGGACTTCGGCCTCGTTGTGGCCTTCGTGCTCCACGAGCAGGCCCTTCTTGGTCTCCAGGTCTTGGATCCAGCCAATACCAGCCCAAACCTCCTGGTTGCGCTGAATAGTGCGCTTCTGGGCCATCACAACGTAGAGGCGGTCGCCCCATTCGCCACCAAGGTTTCTGGCAGCAGCTTTGTTCACGATAATGTCGCTGTTGGGCGGCAGCACCGAGCTGAGGTAAATTAAATTAAAGTTGGCGATGCCAGCACTTACTAGGGCAGCATCGAAGGCTGAGAGCTCAGTCGGACCGATACCAATGCCTTTTGCGATCTGTATTTTCATAGGTTTGGAGTAATTGTAACACAAAACGGTTTGTGTCAAGCCCGCGTTGGAGTACCATGGTGACGATATGACTTGGTTCTATCTCGCTCTGCTGGCACCGCTGCTGTATGCCATTGTTAACTTGCTTGATGACAATTTGCTGCATTACGTGTATGAGTCGCCGAGTCTAGCGGCAGTGTCGGCTGGCCTGTTCGGTAGTCTGCCTCTCTTAAGCTTATTTGTTTTGCATGCACATGCGCTCCCCCCGCGAGTGGTGATCATGGCTGTTTTGACTGGAATGCTGACCCTCGGTTATTATTATTTCTACTTTCGCGGACTCGAATCAGAAACGCCGGCGGTAGTCGTTGCGCTGCTTGGACTGGCACCGGTCTTTCTGCCGTTGTTTGCACATGTATTCGTCCATGAACACTTAGTTGGCCCACAAGCTATTGGCTTCGGGATTGTCCTCGTGGCTTCTCTAGCATTGGCAATTACAGATTTCAAAACCTTCACCTTCTCACGCGCCTTGGTGCCCGCCCTAGTTGCAGTTTGCTTGCTTGATGCTGCGGCATTGTTCAGCAAATCGGTATACCAGCAGACTGATTTCTATAGTGGTTATATGTATTTTTCTCTCGGTATGGGCTTGGGTGGTCTCGGATTTTTCATAATCATGTTCCGCGACAATGTCCGAACAATAGTGCGTAGCAGCAAAAACCTCAAGAGGCTGTTACCGGTCATCGTCATAACTGAGCTCATGGCGGTCGGGGCAGAGCTTACCATGAACCTAGCGATTAGCCGCGGTCCAGTTTCGCTGGTAAAGGTAATTATGGGCATTCAGCCAATGTTCGTGTTGCTGATTGCCCTGGCGCTCTACCCGTTTTGGCCACAGTACTTCCGCGAAGTCAAAGCGGGCAAACTCATCCGCAAATTCGCCATTATGGCAATTTTGATTGGTGGCCTTGCTGTTGTCGGTATGTCGGCAACAACCTAGGATCGGCTCTCTTATGCTGGGCGGATCAGTTATTTAGTGATGTAGCTCATAAGTATTCTGTCGGCAAGTAGGCCTAGACATGATAGGTTGGGAAAGCCAGGGCCTTGAGTCATTGCTGCCAAGTTCGGCAAATGGAGACGTGGCGATAATCCACTGACGCCCATATCAGTCTCGATTCGTTCATGCAGCGAATTAGGGCTTTCAAACAGTGTTTGATCGGGAAAAAGTTCGAGAAAGCTTAGTTGATCAAAACCAGTTGCCTCGATAACATAGTCGTAAGGCCCTATTCGCGTCTCTTCATCTCCCTTGGAAATTAGATACAGCTTATTATCTGCAGACTCGATTTTACTTACGCTGCCTAAACGAGTGCTGACATTGTAGGCGGAGTCTAGGAGGTTTTTTGCGGCAACCGAAAAAGTTCCCCTGTCGGCGTGCCGGATGACCTCTCTCTTTTGCTTATCTGATAGCTCTCCCCAATTCATAACCTTCGAAAAGTACATCACTTCCATCCAGTGTTCGTTGCGGGTGAAAAGGATAGGGTGTCTTGTAACGATCTCGAGCCGAGAGGATTTCCCCACCACGCCAAGTAGCCCAGTTACGATACCGGCTGAAGTCTCGCCTGCTCCAATAACGGCAATAATTGCATTCCTTGCATCCCTTAGACGATCCAAATTGTGCCAGATATTTTGACCATTTAGGATGCGTTCCTCCGCGTCTGAATGTCCAGAGCGGGGAAAGCGGTGTGGCTTGCCTGGTCCCGTCAACACCAAAGCATCGGCATCTATCTGTGCGTCGCTCGAGCCATCGTTGTAGCTAACATGCCACCGATTAGCGGTGTGTGAAATGGTCGTAACCTCTCCCACCGTACATGTCAGGTCAGTCTTGCCAAACACCCACTTCATGTATTCCGCATACTTAGCGTGTGAAGGTGAGGGCAGCCCTCTGTCCACCCATTCAGCATATTTACCGAGTTCAATCTGGTAGGCCATATATGAAAGCTTCAGCATTTCTTGATCTACGGAAGTATCTATCAGTGACTCATAGGGAAAACCTACATCTTCGAGGGGAGTTGTACCCAGGATAGTGTCACCGTCGGTGTATCCGTTAGTTCCATCCCAGTTTGAAGCCGGCCCGTGCTTGTCAATGATTACGACTTCTGGCACCTTCCAACCAAGCTTTTTGAGTACATGTGCTTTTGCGGCAATAGCTATTGCCTTAGGACCGCAACCAACTACTACTATCTTTTTCATGCCAGTCCTATCATTTGAAAACTAAAGGGAACAACTTGCAATATACTGTGACCGAGGTTCGATGGTCAAGTGATGGCCCGTACAGCTTGACATAAAAGGCTATGCTTAGGTAATCTTAAATTGAAATGCATATAACAAAAAACAAACTGCAAATTTTCGTAACATTAGTATTTCTAGCATTTTTCGCATGGTGGATTAGCTTTCAGCATATTGTTACCAAACAAGGTGTTGCCGTGCAGTGGTTTGGTGGTACTTACGAACTCTTGGCTCTCATTGGAGCTGTTATTGGATTTGTCTCTGCACGTAAATGGGGCGGTTTCAAGGCGGTTTTAGGCAAGGCTATTATATTCTTTTCGCTCGGTTTGTTGGCTCAAGGGGTCGGCGAGCTTATCTATACTTACTACATCAATGGGGCAAAGATCCAGATCCCTTATCCATCCTGGGGTGATGTGGCCTATTTCGGGAGCGTTCTGTTGTATATTACTGCGGCTCTTTTCTTGGCGAAGGCTGCTGGCGCAGGCATATCATTAAAACAGAGGCGATTATATAAGCTGATTGCCGTGCTTGTTCCGATTGCCATTTTATCGGTATCTTACTACATTCTCCTTTACAAACATCAATATGACACATCACACCCACTGACAGTCTTTTTGGATGCGGGATATCCTGTGGGTGAGGCGATTTATATATCAATTGCCGTAGTAGTGTATCTGCTGTCAAGAAAATTGCTAGGTGGGTTGATGAAGCCGGCATTACTCTTGTTGATTGGCGCGCTTATTGTGCAGTACATTGCTGACTTTAATTTCGTCTTCCAGAGTAACAGAGGAACTTTTTTGCAAGGAGAGTACGGCGATTTCTTATACGTAGTTGCCTATTTTGTCATGACCACCGCTTTGATTAAATTCAAAACTATTCATGACCGCTTGAGTAGTTTTGCTCCAGCGGCTGAGACACAGGAGTTGCAACAAGAGCCTAAGGAAGACACTGATACTACAGATCAAAACGGGGGACAGCAATAATGGACGTCTACGCGCAGATTGTAGTCAAGATCATCCAGGCTCAAGAAGCTATCATTGGTCCTGTTGCTGTCGAGCGTGCCCAGCAAGTCTCTGGCTTGAAAGTTGTTGATTGGTCCAAGCAGGATGTCCAACTGTCTGGTGAAGAAGAAAAAGTGGTGGATAGGCTCATTGGTGTCTATCAGGAACTGTTTGGTCAGATCTCGGTGGAAGTCTCTAAGGAAGCTGCCGGCGCCTTAACCGGCCAGCTGCCTGCTGACCACGTGCCAGCTGCACTGAAATAAGGTAGTTGATGGCCTCTTCTGTTAAAGCCCCCAAGGCTGCCGCCCTGCGAGCGACTTTGAAGCGCCGTAAAAAGCTGGAAAAAGACCTGGCTCATGTCCAGGAGGAGATGTATAAGCACCAGCTGGAGTTAGTGAAGACTAACAATACGCTGTCGCTGCTGCGTAAGATTGATAACCTGGTGCTCGATTCCAGCCAGTCATTGCCTGAAGTCTGTTCTCAGATCGCCCAGGCGATCAGCGGCGTGGCTCAGTACCCGTTCGTCGGTATCTTCACTCGGATGAAGGTTGAAGACGAGCTGCTGCTGAGCGGCTGGGGTATGCAAGCCAATGTCCAGCAACCGCTGGAATTTCCGAAGCTGCCGCGGCTGAATCTCAATCACCCCTGGTTTGAGTCTTTGGAACAGCACAAACTGATCTCGCTGGAGGATGTCCCGCATCACATCATGCAGGAGTACATCACGTTGACAACCAGCCAGTACCACTGGTTCAAGCATAATCTACCGCTGCAGTCGCTGTATGTACTGAAGCTGCTGGCGCGCAACCAGCTGGTAGGCATCTTGGTTGTCGGTTTCCAGCAGCCGGTCAGCGAAGTCCAGGAGTCGCAGACTTTACTGCTCGACCGCTTAAGCGAGAGTGTCGGCGTGGCGCTCGACAACAAGCTGCTGTTCGAAGAGAACCAACACATGGTCCGGCAGCTCCGTGAATCAAACACCAAGCTGAAAGCCCTCGATGAGACCAAAGATGACTTCATCAGTATGGCCTCGCACCAGTTGCGGACGCCATTGACCAGCATTAAGGGTTACCTGAGCATGGTGTTGGAGGGTGATACCGGTAAGATTAGCCCCGTGCAGGAAAAAATGCTTGGCCAAGCCTTCTTCAGCAGTCAGCGCATGGTGTATTTGATCGCCGACTTGCTCAACGTCTCGCGGCTGAAAACCGGTAAGTTTATCATTGAGTCGGCACCGGTCAATCTGGCCGATGTCGTCGAGCAAGAGATGTTACAGCTGAAAGAAACCGCCGCCTCGCGTAACCTGACCATGACCTACGAGAAGCCCAAGCACTTTCCAACCCTGATGCTCGATGAAACCAAGACTCGTCAGGTGATCATGAACTTTGCCGATAACGCCATTTATTACACGCCGGCCGATGGCCACATCGACGTCAAGCTCATTGAGACGCCGACTAGCGTAGAGTTCCGGGTGGTTGATAACGGCATTGGCGTACCCCGGAGTGAACAGCCGCACCTGTTCACCAAGTTCTACCGGGCTGGCAACGCCCGACAGGCCCGTCCCGACGGCACCGGCCTTGGGTTATTCATGGCCAAGAAGGTGATTATCGGCCAGGGCGGCGCCCTGGTCTTTGAGAGTAAAGAAGGCAAGGGCAGTACCTTCGGCTTTGTGTTCAGCAAAAGCCAACATGCCGCGCCTGACAAATTGCCCGAGAAGCCGGCAGCTCCTAAAGCGGCTGCGGCCGAACCACGACCCGAACCCGCAAAATAATAAGCATAACTAATTGACAAAAAAGCACTTTTGGTGTAAAGTATGCTGATATGTCACCCGAGTTATATGTCGAAGCAGCAGCTGCCGCGGGTTACGCCGCCGGTATTGTAGCTGATCAGATCGCTGTCCGTATGGCAGCGCGTACTGAAACTGCGGCGTTGCCAATCTGGGAACAAGCGGCTGATGGGGTAGAACCTCAGAGCCGATCGTTCGCCTATCGAGCCGGGCACTTCGCCGTAACTCGTTTGCTAGCGCCGACAGCGCTCGTTCTGGGTGCAGCCAGCGGCATCGAAACTGCAGCCTGGGTTCCGGGTACGACTCAAGATCCTTCACAGCCGACGGTTGAGCTGTTGGTTGACCATTCAGGAGCTACGGCTCACAACCTGCAACACAAGCCGGTGATCAAACAAATCAATACCATTGCAGGCCAATTTAACAGCCCAACGAGCAACATCAAAGCCACAACCGCTAGCGCTGGTGAATTCCGCGAAATGTCGATCTCCGAGGTTGCCAACGATCCGGCAACCGGTCCAGCACCGCTGCCCGACGCTCTCACCAATGTGCTTTCCAAACTCAGCAGCGCTGATCGGGCAACAGCCACTAGCAAGGCTGGTGAACGCAGCGTGGTGGTTATCACCAACGGCAACGCCGTCGGCAACCCGACAGCTGTAGCGCACGCTGCCCAGACCGCCTACACCCACGTGTACGTGGTGAACGTCGAAGCTAAGCAGCAGCAAAATCCCCAGATTACCAATGAGCTGATGACCATTGCCAAGCAGACCAAAGGCCAGTACTGGGAGGCCGATCAGGCCAATGCCAAGAACATTGCTGATCAGGTTCAAGCAACGGTAACACCGAACCAACGACGTGACGACAATCCGTATCGAGTACCGCTGGCGGCTTTGGGTGGCATGGGCGCCCTAGGCGCGGCTGGTTTTTTTGCTCGACGTAAGAAATATACCTTTGGACGAGGAGTGAAAGGAGAATAATCATGAATCAACCAATGAACGCCGGTGAGGCACTGAACTTTTATCAAAACGGCATGGAGCAGCTGGACAAGATTGTCTTTGGCGAAGAAGCCGCCAAGGCAGCAGTCCTGGTTGGCTTGGTCATGCGCAAAAACCTGTTGCTGTCCGGCACGCCGGGTGGTGGTAAAACTATGTTGGCACAGGATATCTATCGCCTGGTCGACGGGACTGACTTCGACGAGCATGTGGCCGTTATCCCTGGTCAGCACGACCTGACAGGTAACCAAATGGTTGGTGGCGAGATCCCGATCAAGTCGGAAATCACTGACGCCAAAGGTACACGAACCGAGAAAAAGATTACAACTATTGAAGGCATCGTGAAGCCGCAGACCCGTTTTGTCTGGGCCGAAGAGATGAACCGTACCAACCCTACGGCTCTCAACTCGACGCTGCCGGTCATCGAAAGCCACCAGCTGATGACCAGTGCCGGCATCGTGTATATTCCTGACTACACCATGGCCGTGGCTACTGCAAATCCGTCTGATAACCGTGAAGGTACCTTCAAAATTACCGATGGACAGGCCTCGCGCTTTGCGCTTGGTGCGCGCATGGGTGCCAAAGGTAATCGCGCAGAACGCCTCCAGAACCTCCGTGGAATGCACGCTTTTAAACCGTCTCCAGAAGATGTGAAGCCGGTCGGTGACCTGCAGGACTTGGCTCGCGTCCGAGCCTATGCCCTCCAGACTGGCATGGATGACGCCACCTTCAACCGAGCATTAGAAATTAGCGTCGATACCAATGATGCGCTGCAACAGATGGGTGTTAAGGGCGTCGACGAAGCTGACAATCGTATGTCAAAGCAGATCACTACAACTGCTCAAGCCTACGCTGGCTTGCGCAATCGTGACTACGTTGTCCGTGACATTGACCTCGTTGATAGCGTCCAAGCCCTCGTCTCGGCTCGCTTGGGTGCCAAAAAAGGTGTCTCAGATGCCGAGATCCAGCAGATTGTTGCGAGCGTAACCCGCTTCTAAACCGGAGAGACCGGATGCCATATTTGCCCGAAACCGAAGCTGCCTTGGCAGAACTAGCTGCCAGTGAGAGCTATGTCTTTGGGACGCACGATGGCACCGAACTCAAACATGGGGTGATTGGTCGGGCGATGGGCGATGTGCCATTTGACCCCGCCAAGCACCAAGTCGGTGACATCAATCCGTTGTCTGTCTGGGGCTTGGTGCTCGATGAGCCACATGTCTCAATCGTCTTACCTGACCGGGCGCTGCAAGCCAGTGTTATCTTGCACACTGAACCGGGAACTGACCGCTTCGGTGTCGCCCAGGCTAAACAAGCCTTGAGCCGGCAACTGCACCAGTCAATTATCGAATCGATGCCCGGCATGACCGACCGGACATCGTTGTTCGTGGTTGGTGAAAATGCCGTTGACATTGCTGCTGCCACCCCTGATATGGAAGCCATCGTGACCAACGGAGATCCTGCCATCAATGCCAAGCTGGTCAGCGAACTGTGTCTAGACGGCCTGGCGTTTGTGACGAGCGATTTTAATAACCTCCCCCTGGAAACGGTACCCGGTGCAGCCTACCCGGCGACTGTCGGGCTCAAGATTAATCATTCACTGGAGCGCCACTTCCGATCCGGCATGGGCGTAATCCGACTGGGCGGCAGGAAAGAAGTGAACACCGACAAACCGCGAGAGCTGCGTCGCTTTAACGATGGGCTGGAGCTGCTGCACACTGGTATTATCCAGCGTTTGGGGCGGGTAGGGATCAGCGTGGCCGCGCTTACCGTCGCACCGGAATTACCAGTCGGCTTTGATTTGCCGCAGACCGACCAAGCTATTGCCGAGGCACTTACCCGGATTGCGCCACATTAAGCATAAGCTTGATTGGGGTCGCATACAATATTGTTGACAAAACAAAGATCATATGATATCATTTAACAGTAAAATTGCAATGGGGTTTCGGGGTGGCTATCTGACCAAAAGAGCCGGGTAGCTTCTCGAGAAACTCACTGCAAATCACATAGGAGCGAAGGAGCACACATGACACAGCAACCCGAAGTAATGTCACTCGCACCAGTACGAACTGGTGAAGAAGGCGCAATCAGCCGTAGGGTAGTTGCCGTTGTGGCCGCATTAGCGACCGCAGGAGCACTCGGTACCTTTGGTTACAAAGCAGCATTCGGGGGCGATAAGAGCGCTAACCGTACTCCAGTGCCTGCAACCTCACCTATGAGTGACCAGGCTACCAACTGTGACACACTCCAGTTCACGGCTGTAGATGCTGAAGCCAGCTTCGACGCTGAAGCTGCCTTGCCTCGCAATGATGTGAAGAGCAAAAGTGACGTGCAGCCATATGTCAGCAGCCTGTTCGGTGTCAAAGGTCCGCTTGGTGGCAACGCCAGCGCTGCCTCACTGGCCGGTGTTGAATCAATCATTACTATCTCTGCGACAGATGCCAATGCTGCTAAGGATCCCCACTACAGCTACGTCAAGCACTGGGAAGACAAGCTTGCGCAGTACGCTGCCAAGGGCGGTCTGGAAGTTGCTAAGACAGACTGCGCCGATACTGAAACTGTCTTCGGCGAAGTTGCCAGCTACAACGACAACTGGGCTCACGTTGGCGACAAAGTCACGGAGTTCAAGTTCAACCGCAATGGCAAATATGCAATCGATGGCTTGAAAGTTGTTGACGAGTTGGTTACTAATGACATGGTTTCCCAAGGCGCCAAGGGCACGCTCGGATCTATGAGTGGTGTTGAACTAACCTACAGCCCAACCGCTCACGATGTGTTGAACGGTTTCGGCGATTTCCTAATCACCAAATCTGGCCGTATCTTCGCCAAGGGCTACCGTCCCGAAGAAAGTGGCACCCTGAACGAAGGTTCACCTAAGCCAAGTCCGAGTCCAAGCCCAGTCAATGGTGGCAACGCCAACCAAGGTGGTGGTTCTAACGGCGGTGGCGTAAACAAGGGTAAGCAATCAGAGAACAACCCGAACGGTCCGAACAACGGTCCTGGTACCGGTCCTTCTCCAGAAGCCAGCCCTGGCAAAGACAACACGCCAAACGGCGGCTCAACCCCAACATCCGGTCCCGGTCCAAGCACTGGCCCATCACCTAACAAAACACCTTCGCCAAGCACCGGCCCAACTCCATCACCAAGCCCAAGTCGTAGTCCATCACCAAGCCCATCTAGTACACCAAGCCCAACACCAAGCCCGAAGGGTACTGACCCAGGCATCGGCGGCTAAGCCAGTAACGGAAGAATAAGGAGATATATTCATGAAGAATTTCAAAAAAATCGTAGCCACTGGTCTCGTCACTGCCGTTACCTTTGGTCTCTCAATGCTCGGTACTGCACTCGTCAGCGCCAACCCGGCTTGTTTCCAGTACGATCCGAGTGGTAACTTCACCACCAGCAACACCCCAGTTTTTAACAACATCTGTGGTGACACCACCCAGTTGAACTCAACTGACGGCCCGTACGCTTTCGGTAATGAAAGCAACTTCGTCCGGATTCGTCCTGACACCAGCGGCGATGTTACCAGCAACCGTAACAACCCAGCCCTGACCAACCAGGTTACCTCAGCTTGTACTGACGGCTCTAAGTTTGACGTCTGGACGTACGTCCACAATGACGCTCAGGCTTCGGCTAACGACAACGGTGCCGGCACAGCCGTCGCTCACAATGTTCAGCTAGCTCTCGCAGCTGCTGGCGTCGGTACTGAAACTGGTGACAATGGTGGCACCTTCACCTTCGGTAGCACCGTGAGTGCTTCCAACGCTGAGACCGTTACTGATACGGCCAGCCTGGTCTGTAATGGCCACAAGGTCAAGCTGACCTTGGTTCCAAGCTCGGTTCACTACACCCTCAATGTTGCTAACCCAACTTACGCTGGCCTGCCTGACAGCGCCGTCAACGGCACAACCGCCCTCGGTAACCCTACCTTTGGCAGCGGTAACGTCTGGGGCTGTTGGGACTTCCGTACAGTCGTGGTCTACCAAGTTGTCGTCCAAACCGTCACCGTCCAACCAGAAATAACAGCCACCTGTGATTTCTTCACCATCCTGGCTAACTCTGACCGTAAGGTTACGGTCAACACCTTTGGTGCGACGCACAAGAACGTTAACATCAAGAATGTTGTCGTGAGCTGGGGTGACACCACTGATGGCAGTGATGACCAGACCATCAACATCGTCAACAACGACATCAGTGTCGTGTCCAACGGTACGGTTACGCACAGCTTCGCTAAGGATGGTACCTACCTGGTGAGCGCCTTGGTGAACTTTGACAATGCCCCCTCAGCTGGTGGTACAGGAGCCGGTAGTAACTGTCTCGAATCAGTAACGTTCAGCCCTGCGACGCCACCAACTGTTACTCCCCCGCACATTACGGTTACGACTCCTCCAAAGCAACTGATCAACACCGGTCCTGGTGAAGTTGCTGGCCTGTTCAGTGGCGTGAGTGCTGCGAGTGCCTTGGGGTACCGCAAGTTCCTCAGCCGCCGCCTGAGCCGCTAAACTGTGGATAAGCACTAGCGGGAAACCCCGTTTTGTGCTACGGTAAACCTAGTTCTACGAGCAATGACTGACCGCTCCAAGACAAAAACCAAAACTTGACACTAAAAAGCTCCTCTATAGTGGGGTAGGGGAGCTTTTAATTTTGTATCTGTTATGATACTCTGTAACAGATCAAATTACGAGCGCCGACTGGTCCCATATGCTTCGCATATGCAACCCAAATGCTCGGAATGAAATTATATGTAAACACAAAATTTCATTCCTGCGCTTTGGTCCCATCGTCTAGCGGTTAGGACACCGGGTTTTCATCCCGGCAACAGGGGTTCGATTCCCCTTGGGATCACCAAACAAAGGCACCCACGTGATGTGGGTGTTTTTGTTTGGTGCTTGTCGCGTAGTGGCGCATTGAGCGGAGCTCAATATTCCCCTTGGGATCGCCCCAGGTAAGACGTTCTCCAGTCGGAGGGCTTTTTACCCGGTGACTGTAGTCTGAGCCCATCGTTGTTGGAAATACCTGGGAAAAGCAGTATAGTAGCAGGGAATACTATAAGTGCTCATTATTAGTTTGAAATTAACAGTAAATAAAGCCTAAAAATGAAAAATCTCAAAGAATTCTTCTCCAAAACAAAGTCTTCAACATTTATGTCCAAACTGTCTTTCGGTAGCCCCAAAGTCCAAGTGGTCTTCGTGACATTTATGGTAGCCTGGATCGGCGTAGCGCTGCTGTGGCACTCTTTCGCTTCATCACCTGTAGTGGCAACGTTGCAGGCCGAACAAATGGTGCTGCCAACTGGTGTTACGGCGGTGTCTGATACCAATGCTAGCGGCGGCCAAGCTGTGAAACTTACAAAGAACGGCGCACTGGCCGGTACCATCACTTTGCCAAGTGCTGCAACCTCGATTACGGTTACGGCGCGGGCTTCGCAGTGCCGTGGCTGGCCAATGCTCAGCATAGCTGTAGATGGCACCACGGTCTTGGCAAATAGCAGCGTCAGTTCGACAAGTTGGACTGGGTACAGTGCCACGGTCAATCTCGGCAGCGGTAACCATAACGTCAACTTGAGCGGGTCAAACTTCCTAGCAAAAGGGAAGTGTAGCCGGGCTCTCTATCTAGATGTGACGACATTTTACGGACCAGCACCAGTCACAACGCCGCCCCCAACGGTATCGTTTAGCTCTACACCAACCAGTGTCACCGCTGGCCAGTTGGCAACGTTAACTTGGAACAGCACCAACTCCAGCAGCTGTACGGCATCCGGTGGCTGGAGCGGTAGTGAGCCGACAGCCGGATCAACCTCCACCGGAGCCCTCAACACCAGCACAACCTACAACCTGTCATGTACCGGTATGGGCGGGTCTGCCAGCTCGAGCGTCACGGTCACTGTCACCCCGCCATCATCTGCTTCAGGCAACCCATCAGGTCTACCTTGGAAATCGGGCGTGACCGGTGACTGGAAAGCCTTTGCCAGCTGGCGGGGCCGACCGGTTGACACTGTTGTGGTCTACAACCATGAGCGCTGCTTCAATGGCTGTGGTGACAACATGGATGATACTTATTCACTTGATAACAATGGTGGCAATGATCTCTACGGCAGCGGTTATCGCGGCTGGGTAGTTTTCAGCCAGGCCTTGCTTCCAAAAGATGATAGTGGCACCTATACTCTGGCCAAATGCGGCAGCGGCAGCTACAACAGTGACTTTGCGGCTATCGCCACCCGTCTGAAGAATGACAACTTTGCAGGAGTCTATGTCCGCTTAGGCTGGGAAATGAATGGTGACTGGTACCAATGGGGGCTGGGCCGCAACTATGGTGGCATTAACAATATTGGCCATGAGACCGATTTCATAAACTGCTGGCGCCAGGCTCACGATGCCATGAAGGCTGTCTATCCAGCATTGCTCTTTGACTGGAACCCTACCAAGGACTCCAGCCACATGGGTGACGGTCAGAATGCTACAGCTACCTATCCCGGTGACGGCTACGTTGACGTGGTAGGAGTTGACTACTACGACTACTATCCGCCGTACGCCAATGACACTGACTGGAACAACGATTACAACACCACAATGTCCGGCGGCCCCCGAGGTCTTGGTACCTGGCTGGCCTTTGCCCAGGCACACGGCAAGCCACTATCCTTCCCGGAGTGGGCCTTGTCCAACTACGGTAGCTTCGGCACAGCCGGCGGTGGTGGCGACAACCCTTACTTTGTGACGAAGATGTTCCAATTCCTCCAGCAGCACGCCGCTAACATCGCCTATGAGTCTTACTTTGATGTGTCCAATGGCACCAATGGTGCTTACAACCAAACCTGTGTCTTCCAGGTCTACGACCCGAGCGCTGAATGTCAGCACAACGGAGCCTTCATTAACGCTCAAGCCCAAGCGGCCTACCTGCAGAGCTACCATCCCTAATTTGTCCGGCGGCGTATAATATAGCCCATGAAGCAGTCTGCGAATTGGCTGGCAGCCGCGGTGATCATTGTGGGTACGTTCTTCACGATCTATGGCGTGGCACAGCAAATACTGCGCCAATCGGCCAACAATGCCCTGATCGTCTATGCCGAGAGCGATGCCGACTCTCTTAACCAGGGTGCGCAGCCCAGTCAGCTAACTTCGAATACCTATAAAGCCAATCTGGCCCGCGTTGATGCGCCGTTTATTATTGTCTATGACAAGCAAGGTAAGACTTTGTCTGCAAGTGCCCAGCTGGACGGACATGCTCTGCCAGTGATTCCTAATGGAGTATTGCTTGCTTCACGAGGTGAAGCCTACCATGCTGTCACCTGGCAGCCGCGGGACGATCTGCGCTTTGCCACGGTTACGGTAGCCGCCAAAGACTACTACGTAGTTGCCGGACACTCGCTGGCCGAAACCGAAAAGACCGAATCACACATGCTTGGCTTGGCAGCCATCGGCTGTGCTTGTTCGTTGCTGGTGCTCGGCAGTGCCTTTTGGGTAAGCACGAGCGGAAACAGACGCCGATAATTTACTTGCCAAAATATAAAACTTAGTTTATCGTAATACATATAAACGGGAGACAGTTATGTCGACAGTGCGCGTTCTACTTTTATACTTGCTCTACATTGTGCTGATTGGTGGCATCACCACTGTTATTGTGCTGTCTCTACATTCCGGTAATAAGCCAAAAGTACACACCAAGCCGGTCACGCAAACCCAGGTCGCCACACCGTCGCAGTCGACAACCCCGTCTAAACCGTCGGCTGGCTCAGCTACCAGTAATGCTGGCTCAGCGGCCTCGCAAAGCGTCGCTAGCGCCAAGAACAACACCGCGATCGCTGATTCCGGCCAGCTGGTTAATACGGGCCCAGGTGATGTCGCTGCCGTGTTTGCCGGTACAGTTGTGATCGGCTATGTAGCCTACCGTCGCCACTTGGTTGCCAACAGCTAGACCACCTCTTGGTAAAAGGTCACTTGCACGCTATACTTGCTTACGGTATGGGTGGGCAACAAACAACCAAAACACCGAAGTTATCACTGGAGCACTCCAAGCGCACGCGCGTCATTGCGACTGTCGGCCCGTCGACGAATAGCTATGAAGCGATCTTGGCGTTGATTGAAGCTGGTGCCAATGGCCTTCGACTCAATTTCAGCCACGGTACTGCCGAAGAGCGCACCCAGCAGATCAAATGGATCCGCCAGGCCAGTGAGGCTTGCGGCAAACCGGTAGCTATCATTCAAGACCTTCAGGGACCCAAAATCCGACTCGGCGACTTCGACGGTATTCATAATGTCCACAAGGGACAAGACCTGGCCTTTGAGTACAAGGCCGACTATCTCAAGACGGGCCATCTGCCAACACAGTATGATCTGAGCAAGAAAGTCCGACGCGGCGAGCGCATCTATCTGTATGATGGCCGGATTCGGACGACGGTGACCAGCATCCGCAGTGGTGTAGTACACGCTCAGGCCGAAAATGAGGGCATTCTCATCAAGCGGAAGGGCATGAACCTGCCGGACACTGACTTTGGCGGTGACATCATCACTGCAAAGGATCGTGCTGACCTGGTCTATGGCTCAGCTGAAGACTTCGACTACGTGGCGCTCAGTTTTGTGCAGACGGCCAAAGACATTGAAACGCTGCGTAAGTTGCTCAAGACCATGAATAGTACTGCGAAGATTATTGCCAAAATCGAGACCAAATCAGCCGTCGACAACATTGACCAAATCATGCAGGCAGCTGATGCCGTGATGATCGCCCGCGGCGACCTGGCGGTGGAAACACCGGCTGAAAGCGTGCCGATCGTCCAACGCCTGATCATCGGTCTGGGCCGGCAGTATGCCAAGCCAACTATCGTCGCGACCCAAATGTTGGCCAGCATGACTGACATGCCCGAGCCAACCCGGGCCGAGGTGTCTGACGTCTCGACGGCTGTCATTCTGGGCGTCGATAGTGTCATGCTCAGTGACGAAACGGCCAGCGGCAAGTATCCACAGGAATCAGTTGCCATGATGAAAAAGATTATTCTCTATGCCGAATCGCATATGCCGGTGACGGTGAACTTCCCGCACGTTGACGACACCAGCCGTCATGCGGCCATCTGTAAGGCGGTCATTGGCTTAGCCGACAGCATCGGTGCGCGGGCGATCGTGGCCGAGACTAAATCTGGTGCGACAGCCCTCCAGCTGGCCAGCCTGCGCAGTAATCAGCCAATTATTGCCGTGACCAGTGTTAAGCGCGTAGCCCAGCAGCTGGCGATTGTCTATGACATCAAGAGTTACGTTCGTCCTGACGACCCCTTGGCAGCTACGAAGCTGACTGACTGGCTGCTCCGCAATAAGGTGTTAGCCAAAGGTGATGTGATCGTGACGGCTTCGGGCAAATATCCTGGTGTTGTCGGTACGACTGATACGATTAAAGTTCGCGTGCTAGAATAAACGAATAAGAGGGGTGGCATGTTTACCAAGCAGACAATCCGTGACATCAACCTGAAAGGTAAAACCGTTCTACTGCGAGCTGACTACAATGTGCCACTCGAGGACGGTAAAATTACCGACGATTATCGCATTACCCAGTCACTGCCAACGCTGGAATATATCCTGGACCAAGGCGCCAAACTGATCATCTGCTCGCATCTCGGCCGGCCAGGCGGCCAACCCGATCCGAAGCTCAGTTTGTTCCCGGTTGCCAAGCGTTTGCAAAAACTGCTTGATCACCCAGTCGAATTTGCCACGGATGCCGTTGGTGAGGTTGCTAAAAAGGCTGCTAAAGGCATGAAGGCCGGCGATGTGCTGCTGCTGGAGAATATTCGATTTTATCCTGGTGAAGAGGCCAACGACACAGACTTTGCTAAGCAACTGGCGTCGCTGGCCGATATCTTCGTCCAAGATGCCTTCGGTGTCGTTCACCACGCAGCCGTCTCAGTTTCGGAGCTCCCAAAATACCTGCCCGGCGTGGCTGGATTCTTGGTCGAGAAAGAAATGGATACTTTGACCAATGTTATGCATGACCCCAAACGACCGCTGATGGCTGTGGTTGGCGGTGCTAAGATTGCCGACAAGCTGGAGGTGATGCATCGCTTTATCGAGCTAGCTGACGTTGTGGCGGTCGGTGGCGCTATGGCTAATACCTTCTTGGTGGCCAAAGGCTTCCAGCTGGGCGATAGTCTGTACGACACAGCTGAAGTGCCGGTTGCCAAAAGTTTGCTACGAGCGGCGGCGATTGAAGCCAAAAAGCGACCATTTGTCTTTGCCGTACCGCATGACTTTGTGGTGGCTGCGGACATCAGCAAAACCGCACCAACCCGTATTGTCGAATTCACCACGCACACCATGGCCGATATCCAGCACTATCCCGGGCGAGTACCGGCCGAGGCCAGCAAGATCCATGCCCATGAGAAAATCCTGGATATTGGTCCATTCAGTGCCTCCTTCATTGCCGGGGCTATGCAGCTGGCCAACACCGTCGTCTGGAGTGGCACCATGGGCGTTACTGAGACGCCGAGCTTACAGGGACCGATCGGGCCAACAGCTCATGGAACCCAAACCGTCGTCGAAGCGATGCTCGGCGAATACGGCCATCGTCCGTTTAGCGTCGTTGGCGGTGGTGACACGGTCGGCTATGTGCAGTCGCGAAAGTTGACCAGTAGTTTCGACCATGTTTCAACTGGTGGCAGTGCCAGTTTGGAAGTGCTAGCTGGACATAAAATGCCTGGGGTGGAAGCCTTACAGGACAAGAAGTAGTACAATAGCCGTAAGCATTATGAACCGCAAGCTGATCGTCGGAAACTGGAAAATGAACCTCAACACTCATGAGGCTAGCCTCTTGGTGCAGCGCCTCAGCGATCGGATTGACGTTCATCGCGATGTTGAAGTTGTGCTGGCGCCGTCGATGTTAGTTCTGCAGCCAGTCAGTCAACAGATTGACCGACGCAAATTCAAACTTGCTGCCCAGAACGCTTATTTTGTTGATGAGGGTGCTTACACCGGTGAAGTCAGCTTCACGATGTTGCGGGATCTGGTAGATTACTGCCTGGTTGGCCACTCTGAACGGCGGATTTACTTCAACGAGACGTTAGAAATTGTTCGCGACAAAGTGCAAGCGGCCATCCGTAATGGCATTGCCCCAATCCTGTGCATTGGCGAAACCAAGCACGAACGCCTTGCTGGCGAAACCAAGCGAGTGTTGCACGATCAGCTCACTACCGCACTGTCCAATCTGACTGACGATGAGGTGGAGCAAGTCGTCATTGCCTACGAGCCGGTCTGGGCCATTAGTACCTTCGGTGGCAATCAGCCGGCCAAGCCTGACGAGATCCACGCAGCTATCCAGTGGATTCGTAAGCTGTTGCAAGAGCTCTACGGGGAGCAAGTGGCCACTGATACACGCGTCATTTATGGGGCCAGTGTCGATGCTGAATTCGTTGGCACGATTCTCGGCCTGCCTGGCGTCGATGGTTTGCTACCCGGCGCCGCCAGCCTGAATTATCACAAGTTTGCTGCCATTGTTGACGGTGCCTACCGCGTGGTCCACCAAGAAGGGAAGCACGGTGGCTGATTCCAAACCGGCAAATGGTAAGCCGATCGCAGATGTTGCTCACCCGGCCAAGCCGGAACTGAGCGATGCCTCCAAACCGCTAATCACTCGCCGGCCAGTGCTTAAAGAACAGCCGACAACCCCTGATACCGCCGTCGAAAATTTGGAAGGTGCCAAAGAGACTGAACGTCTTGCCAAAACGATTCCGGTCAGACTCCAGCCGCTCAGTGAATCAACTCCACAGCCCAAGGCTGCTGCCGAAACTGCCGAAGCGACTCCGCCAGAAGATGCCACAGCCGAGACGCCCGAAGCCAAGCCTGCTGAAGCAGCTGCCGATACTACAGCCACATCCCCAGAAGCTACCGAATCGAAAGATCAGACGACTGAGGCAGCTGATGACACCACCGCGTCGGCTCAGGCTGAACCTGAGACAGACGCCAAGACAGAGGCTGAACCGGAAGCCGAAACTGCCAGCGACGAAGCAGATGCCGGTAAGTTAGCCGACCCCGCCGGCCTGGAAGCTGCTGCCGCCAAGCAGGCGGAGCATGACGAAGCAGTCCAAAAGTTAACCGACAGCAAGCAGTATTTCTTGCCAATTAACAGTGTTGAGCAACGCAAGACAAAAAACTTCGTGATTATGGGCGTTATCCTGAGCGTCGTGTTGATTGGTGCCTGGCTGGACATTGCCGTCGACGCCAGCTTGATCAATCTGCCATTCAACGTTCCGCACACTCATCTATTCGCTGGAACGACGACCACAACACCAGCTCCGACGAGCAAAGTTGTCACACCGGCAACACCGCCGGCAACTTCGTTGTTTGCCACCTATACCTCCACGAAAGACGGGTTAAGCTTCCAGTATCCAAAGACTTGGGCACTCGATAGCACCAGCACCTTGCAAGGGCAAGAGGTTATCGTGAACCCACCGAAAGCGACCAACGATACTTACGTTGCCCTGGAGCGTAGTTTGCCGTCTAGCAGTAGTACCGCCAAGCTTGATTTCATTCACTATGTGGCCTTTGTCAGCGGGACACATCATCTCTTTTACCGCCAAGTTGTCTATCACGACCCAACCGCCAAGACCCCAGCCTACATTCCGGCTGCCAGTGTTACTGACACTAAGGGTACGGAGAAGATCGGCGATAGCGCACCGAGCCTGGCTGGCTTCAAGACGACCACCGGCTTGAGTTACCTGGAAACCTATAGTCTCACCGACAAGAGTGGGATAACCTACGCCAGTGCCACAGCCGCTCGTGCCTACCTTCAGACCGCCAATGCCAAGGCCGCCCAGCGGCTGCTGACATCAGTCAAGTTTTAAGTTACAACAGACGCCAACCGTCAGTTTTGTTAGAATGGTACGGTGTTAGACCAACTCTTGGAGGGCTTAAATCCGGAACAGCGCCGGGCCGTGGAAACGACCGAAGGGCCGCTGTTGATTCAAGCTGGTGCCGGTTCCGGCAAGACCAAAACGCTGACCCATCGCATTGCCTATATTATCGCCGACCACAAAGCGACTCCCTACAATATTTTGGCGGTAACCTTCACCAACAAGGCGGCGAAAGAGATGCGCGAGCGGGTCGCTCACTTGCTTGGTGAACGAGCTGATAACCGGAGCTTCATGCCGTACATGGGTACATTTCACGGTATTTGCGTGCGTCTGCTGCGCCAAGAGGGCGAGGCCATCGGTATTCCCCGCAGCTTTGTGATTTTTGATGAATCTGACCGCCAGGCGTCTATCAAACAGATCAGTAAGCAACTGTTGCTCGACGAGAAAGCCTTCCCGGCCCGACAGCTCAGCAGCATGATCAGCAGTGCCAAGAATGATATGGTTGGCCCGGACGAATATCGGGCTATGGCCAAAAGTCCAGCCGCCGAAGCTGCCGCTAAAGTGTTCCCGCTGTACCAGAAAGCGCTCAAGCAAGCTTCAGCCCTTGATTTTGATGACCTGATCAACCGCACAGTTGAACTGTTCAAAACCCAACAGGAGATTCGCAAAAAGTGGCAGCAACAGTTCAAGTACATCATGATTGATGAGTACCAAGATACCAATGCTGCCCAGTATAGCCTGGTTAACTTGTTAACTAATGCTGATCGCAATATCGCTGTCGTTGGTGACGACTGGCAGAGCATCTATAGCTGGCGTGGAGCTGATTTCCGCAACATTCTCAAATTCGAAAAGGATTTCAAGGACTGCACAGTCATCAAGCTGGAGCAAAACTACCGTAGTACCAAAAACATTCTGGATGCTGCCCACGCCGTCATTACCAAAAATACTCAGCGCTCGGACAAGCAACTGTGGACCGACACCGGTGCCGGCTTGCCCGTGCAGATGTTGCAGGTTGGTAGTGAGCGCGCCGAGGGCGAAGCCATTATCCGGCGTATTCGTAATGGCGTGGACAGCGGTCAGCGCCGCTACCGCGACTATGCCGTGCTCTATCGTACTAATGCCCAAAGCCGGAGCATTGAAGAGAACTTTGTACATTATGGTGTGCCTTATCGGGTGGTTGGTGGGGTGCGTTTCTATGACCGCAAAGAAATCAAAGATATCATGGCCTATCTACGCCTGATTTTTCAGCCCGAAGACCGGGTGAGCTTTGAACGTGTTGTGAATATACCGACCCGAGGTGTCGGCGCCAAAAGCTTGCAGAATTTCTTTGCCTGGCAGACCGAGACTGGCCGGACGCTGCTGGAAGCCCTACAGACGGTTGCTGAATGTGGCCAATTGACACCCAAAGCGCGCCAAGCACTTGGCGAACTGGGCGATATCATCGCCAGTCTGCGGATTGTCAGCGAAGAAGCCACCGTCGCTGGTCTGATTGATTCGCTGTTACGCCGGATTGATTATCTGAACTTCCTGAGCGATGGCTCGCCGCAAGGTGAGGCTCGTCAGGAAAACGTCAAAGAGTTGTTGAGCGTAGCTCAGGAGTACCAAGACGAAGGCTTAGCGGGCTTCCTCGAAGAAGTGGCCCTGGTAAGTGATCTGGATGGCACTAATTTCGACGGCGACGCTGTCACTCTCATGACGCTGCACGCCGCCAAAGGCCTGGAATTTCCAGTGGTGTTTATGAGCGGGCTGGAAGAATCGATCTTCCCGCACTCCCGAGCGCTGTATGACCAGCACGAAATGGAAGAAGAGCGGCGCTTGTGTTACGTCGGCATGACGCGGGCTCGCGAGGAATTGTATATGACTTATGCTTCCAGCCGCATGCTATACGGTGGCGTGCAGCACAATCCACCGAGCCGCTTCTTGTCGGAAATTGACGGCGAATTTCAGGCTACTAACAGCTTCGAGCCGGCCTTCACTTTTCAAGCTACGTTTAGCGATACGTCAATGCCGGCTGTCAGTAATGAGCCGCGCTACGTGCCCGACTTGGTAGAGGGTGATGGGGTGCGCCACCAGGTGTTCGGTGTGGGCACAGTATTGGAGATCGAAGGTGACAACGCCGTGATTTACTTCAAGGGCAAGGGAACCCGCAAGCTTAACATCAGCTTTGCGCCGTTAGAAAAGCTCTGAGCACCACTGCATGCTAAGGTGTTATTTGCTACAATAGACCACAGGCTTCGCCGAGGTATGGCTAATCAACTCCAAAAATTACGCTTAAAATTCATGCGCGCCCGGCGCATTCATTGGCCACGCCGTGTCCGTGCCGTCAAGCGCGTCAGTCGCCACCCGTCGTTTCGCATCCCGCTTATCACGCTCGGAGCTCTGGTGTTGGTAACCGGAGGTGTCTACTATGTGGCACGGAGCACTCATCGTTTGCCAGTTGCTACGCTGAACGCCAAGATTGTTATCATTTCACATGACCACCAGCAGCAAATTGTCCCAACCAATGAGCCAACTGTCGGCAAGTTGCTCGCCAAGCTGCACCTGACGCTCAACCAAGGTGATGTGGTGGAGCCTGACCAGGCAACGCCGATTGACCAGGATCAGTTCCGTATTAACATCTATCGAGCGGTGCCAGTGGAAATCGTCGACGGCAGTCACCACATTTTTGCCCTCAGTGCCGCCAAGACACCACGGGCTGTCGCCCAACAAGTCGGGGCCGGGATTTATCCGGAAGACACTCCCGGCATTGAACCCTCACCAAATTTCCTGCGTGATGCTTCACTTGGCCAGCGCATCGTCGTCGACCGGGCCACGGCTATCAACGTTGATCTCTACGGCACGCCGGTGGTGCTGCGCACCCACACCAAGACGGTGGCGGACTTGATCAAAGAAAAGGGCATTAAGCTGATCAAAACTGACCAGATCGTACCGGCACCAGCCACGCCAATCACGCCGAATATGCAGCTGTCGCTGATTCGTACCGGCACCAAAGTAGTGACCGAGATTCAGCAGATTAAAGCACCTGTCCAAGCAGTGTATGACGACAGCCTGGCCTACGGCACCAGCGCCGTGCGGCAGCAGGGCAGTGACGGCCAGCAGACAGTAACCTACCAGATTACCTTGACCAACAATGTGGAAACTGCCCGCACCGTCATTCAGCAGGTTGTGACGCGACAACCAGTTACTCAAGTGGTGGTGGTCGGTACATCACTGAGCGGTATCAAGGGCGACATGGCCCTGGCTGGCATTAGCCCTAATGACTATCAGTATGCCGATTACATCATTAGTCACGAGTCCGGCTGGTGCCCGACCAAAGCTCAGGGGCAATACGGCGGCTGTCCGCCATATTCGGGCTCGGTGCCGAGCTATGGCGGTTACGGGCTGTGCCAATCAACACCAGGCAGCAAAATGGCTAGCGCTGGCGCTGACTGGGCGACCAACCCGATCACTCAGCTGCGCTGGTGCAGCGGTTACGCTCAGCGTTACGGCGGCTGGGCTGGTGCGTACGAACACTGGTTGAATAACCACAACTGGTAACTATGGAACCAATACCTAAGAAATCACTTGGTCAGCACTGGCTGCACGATACCGATAGCTTAGAAGCGATGTTGTCGGCCGGTGCCGTCAAGCCCGGTGATGTGGTACTGGAAATTGGTCCCGGCCTTGGCACCTTGACCAAACTGCTGGTCAAGCGGGCAGGGCGGGTGATTGCTGTGGAGTTTGACGCCAACCTGGCGCGTGACCTGCCTGGGCGAGTCCCGGCCGACAATCTGGAGATTATCCAGCAGGATATTTTGAGCCTGGACTTCACGCGGTTACCGCACGATTACAAAGTCGTTGCCAACATTCCGTACTACCTGACAAGCAACCTTATCCGGATACTGAGCGAGACTTCCAATCCACCCAGTCTGGCCGTATTGCTTGTCCAGAAAGAAGTCGCCGAACGAGTTGCGGCCCAACCAGGAAGCATGTCAATTTTGAGTGTCACCGCTCAATACTTCTGGGAAGTGACACTTGGCAAACTGGTGCCAGCTGAACTATTTACGCCACCACCAAAAGTCGACTCCCAGATCATCAGCCTGCATTATCGGCAGCAGGCCCGTTTCGCCGATGTCGACAGCAAGGACTTTTTCAGGCTGGTGAAGGCCGGCTTTTCGCAGCGTCGAAAAACCTTGCTCAACAGCCTGAGTGGGGGACTCCAGCTGGACAAACCAACTGTCAAACTGCTCTGCGAATCGGTCGGCATCGACCCAGCGCGACGGGCGCAAACGCTCAGCCTGGATGAGTGGTATGCCCTGTGCCTTTCCTACAACACTTGATGTGTTAAGAATCTAGCGTTACACTGAGCTAAGTATGGGACCCACCAACAACCTCAGCTATCTCGTGCAACACCTGGCGGCCGTCATTGGCAAACAGGCCGACCAAGTGCTTCAGGAACAACTTGGGATTGGCCTCAGCCAGTTCAAGATCCTGATGGTTTTGGAGTGGAATCCGCGCGTGCAGCAAAAAAGCATTGCCGAGAGCCTCGGCCAGACGGAAGCCAGCGTCAGCCGGCAAATCAAACTATTGAAGCAGAAGGGCTTGCTGGTTACCAAGCCTGACGCCCAGAATCGGCGCAAGCACATCACTATCCCAACAACCCTCGGCATGCAAGTCACTGAAGCCGCAACCAACATCATGCGCCGGAGCTTCGGCCCGGAGTTTGCGGCTATTGGCGAGGATCAGCTTCTACAATTGATTACTGGTCTGCAGCGGCTGCACGCCATCGTCTGCCGCCCCGGCAAAGTTGGCGCTTGCGACCACCCGCTCGGCCTTTAACAGTTTATTTTTCGCGATTCTTGACGTTCTTGAGATTCTCGTTGATGGCGTCACGGTAATTCTCCAGATCCTGGGTATTCATGGCAATTGCGCCGATGACATCAATCTTGTCCACATGTTCACCGCTAATCTTACGCATTTGATAGAACAGCAGGTTGGCCATGCCATTTTCGTTAATGGCAATCAAGGTACCATCGCACAGTGAAAGCGGGACTTTGTAGTTCATGTCGGTGTTATCGTCGATTTGTAGTGGCATACACTCAGTATACTCCTGGCTAACCACTAGCATTTAAGATGTAAAAGTGGTATAATTCTTTGTTACGGGGCTGAATTTTAAGCTCGACGTTGGACTTTATCGGTTAGATCAGCAGGTCGCTTGTCAGCGTATAGGCAAACCTTTTAGATGCAAATCTCAAAGCTTCACTGTTAGCCCGCTTTGGTAACTTCCAAATGGCTACAGTACCAGTTTTAGCTTAATGCTAATTCCGTGTCGCGCGTGATGCCTGATAATGCAAAGACACGCTATATCTTCAGGACGCTCAGTTAGAATTATCCTAGCTAGCTGCTAAGACTTTGGATTGCTGGAATGAGATGTTTGTTCGTTTCGATATTCATTCCATAAGAAAGCTAAAACGAACTATACCTGTAGAAGACTAACTAAATAAACTGACGGACGCGGGGGCAGTACCCGCCAGCTCCTCCAAAGAAAGTGCCCGACCTATGGTCGGGTTTTTTCTTGGCTGAATCCCGGCTCTAGACTAAAATGGTTAGGAATGGTGAAAAATAAATATTTGGGGATCGTCTGGGTTGTGCTGAGCGTCGGGGCGCTGGGTGCTGGCAGCTGGGTCGTCTGGCACGCTGGCCATAATAAGTCGGCGAACAATAATCTCTTCGGTGCCGAAGCTGGTATGGCTGCCAGCCAGGCCGAATCTTCAGCTTCCGGCAGCAACATACCGCTGACACCCACCCAAGGGACTAGTTCAGACAACAGCGGCCTCAGTGTCAATCAGTCAACCCCAAACAATAGCGTCGGGCAGCTCGGCAATAGTGCCGGCCAAAACTTGATCGCTGGCTCTGGCAATGGGAGTGGCTCAGGCTCATCGAGCCCATCGCTGCCTGATCCATCGACGTTCGCGCAGTATGACAAGTACAAGAACGACCAGTCGGCACTGTTTGGTGACATTGTTGCCGGCACTGGTGACAGCTTGACGAGCGGCAAGAAAGCCGCAGTCTACTACAAGGGTTTCCTGACGAATGGCAGCGTCTTTGATCAGTCGCGCGCTGACAGCAGTGGCAAGGTCCAGCCGTTTGTCTTCGAGCTGGGTGCGCACCAGGTGATTGCTGGCTGGGAGCAGGCTTTGGCTGGCATGAAAGTTGGAGGTGTGCGACTGCTGATCGTGCCGCCGGCCGCCGGCTATGGTGATCAGGCGCAAGCGAGCATCCCGGCAAACTCCGTGCTGGTTTTTGAAGTGCAGCTCCTCGAAGTGCAGTAAACCGACATCTTATTTACTCTTTAGCCAAAATCTGTTATAAATTATGCTATGAATGAGCTGGCTAACCGTGATGGAGTTCTGGCATCGCTTCCGAGCAACCCGAACCAGTTTGCATTGACATGGGAAGTCGGCAAACGGGAATCCGAGACAGATAAACTCAGCGCCGAAGTTGCCGAGACTTTTGTGAGTGACGAACACATTGGTGTTTACCAGATTGTTGGGCGAAGTATGCTCGCTATAGCCGGTATGGACATCAGGCAAGCCGATGGCCAGTCACTGGAGGTGGACGGTCGACTCTTCGTGCCGATTGACGTTGATGCCCATACAGAATTATCCCATGCTATGCTCAACCGCTTTCGCCAACTACAGGCCGACAAACGGCCGGGTGATGATCCACGTATCCGTTGGAATGGTCAGCAGCTGGGGATTGGCAATGTGCTACATAACGGCTCGCTTGAGCGTCTCGATGGTGAGCAGATACAGCGGGCGATTGATGAGAAAATTATTTGGATCGATGATGAGTCGAGTGATCGTCCGACCGGGTACCAGGTCACCGACGAATCGCTGATGATCGACATGGCTTCATGGTTGCTTGACCTCGACGAGGCAGCCATCATGGCCGATGAGAAAAACATCCTCAACCTGATCCTCCACGGTCGTCGTGCGTTTGGTGTGCACACCGATATCGACCGACCGAATGGCGACAGTCCTCATGGCCGATTTGCAGTCCGCGCCGCCCTGTTTGCACCGGGTAACTTAACAGCGCAAGTATTGGGTACCAATGATCCTGGATTGATCCAATTGCCCAGTGGTGCCTGGATTCATGCCAACCGCTTCATGGGGACTGATAAGCGTATGTCGCCCCAGGCACGTGGCCAGCAGATTGAGCTCCTGAACCGAGGTACTGACATTGCGTGGGCCGATGCCCAGGCAGAGATTGCCTTCTACCAGCCAAAGCGGGAGGAGCGTATCAAGCAAGCCGTGCAACCGATTGTTGATTTGGAAGCCTTGCAGCCGGAACGTCGGGCTCACCTGCAGCAAAAGGGCTATGACCTGCTGAGCTTGGTGGCTCGCCGCGATATTTATCAAACCTTAGGTCAGTCACTGGATGCTGGTAATTGTGCGCTGGTGATTACGCCAAACGGTATTACCGAAGTGCCGAACACGAAATATGATTCCCGGAATGCTCGACACGTGCTCAATGCGGCGATCAGCTCAGGAACGGTACGTACGGTGCCCGAACACCTTAGTGAGCTTGGGCCATTTATTGAAAAACTTGGCATGGTCGCCAACAACCCGCGGGTTGTTGTGGCCGATCGTTTGCTGCTTGAGGATATTCCGGAGATCGTTAACAAGGGCGATGTCCAGGCGGTTATTGTCCGCGACTTTGGCTCGCCATTCATGAGTCAACAGACTCACACCGCTATCGTAGAGCTTGCCAAACAAGGCATCACTATCGCCTGGGATCATGATGGCGATATCCGCAAAATGCACCGCAGCGGTTTCTGGATGACTTCCGAAAATATTGAGCGCTTCGAAAAACTTGAGTTTGTCTACGCCTTTTATGGCACACACATGGACGAAATCGTGGCTGGAATGGAAGAGGACTATGAAACCAGCTTCGACATTATGAGCGGTATCATGCCTACCCGTTATGTTGGGGTTACCAATGGCGGCGGCCCAGGTGCGATGGCGGCGGCCAACAAATACGGTGGTTTGCAGGATATGATGCGCATGGCGGTCATGATCGACGTCGAGAGCAAGGGCCAGGGTGGGTATCGCCACCTCACAGAAGGTCACTTTGGTGTTGGCAGCGACTTCCGAACCTATCGCCAAACCACCCTAGACCAGACACGCGATGGATCAATTACCAGTACTGGCGGTTCGGGCTCGATCGAAGAGACCACGATTGGCGTCGTCACCACTAAGCTGCATGATGCCTTACCGTTCCCGATTGTTACTTCGGCGCCGGATAACTTGTACGGACCACTTAAGAAGGTCTATGAACGGTCATCCAACATCCACCTGCTCAATCCAAAGGGCAAAACGGCTTTTGAACTATCGAAACCACTGACCCAAGCTTGGGTTAGCCGCATGATCTTTAACACGCCTACCTTGGTGGAAGCGGCACAGATTTACCGGCGCTTCTGGGAAAATCCGAAAGCCATGTGGGGACAGGCGATGATTCCTAAGGCAGAGCTCGAATCGGCGCTCGCCAAGCGGCTAATTGTCGCTGACCGCATCGGGCGTCGAGTCTCGCCGTACATTATTGATGCCGTCAATTCCTACCGGGATCCGTCAGATCTGCCTGCCTAGACGTACGAAAAACCGCTGCGAGTGAGCACCCACAGCGGCTGAGGCTTCGGCCTACTTAAACAAGAGCAATACAAGGGGCTGGCCAAGTGCGTACCTCACGCACCTCGCGATTCATTGCCTGTCCGTTAGATCTAGGACTTTTCAATGGATTACCCCCTTTCTGTTTTTGACTTATATCTTTAATGTAACATTCCGTGCCAGTTTGTAAAGACTTATTAAAAAGAAATTAATCACACCTTTCCAAGCTTGCCACAAGGGGAGTCCTCTGGTATACTGGCGCTACTAGAACAGCTGCTAAGGTGTTTGACCGATCTAGACTTAAAAAGTTAATTGTACGTGTTTCAGAGGCGCAGCTAACTGGTTTGCCAGATTACCTCAGTACGCGATAGGAGAGTAAATGGCAACCAAACTATTCATCGGTTCCCTAGCATGGGCAACCACTGATGACAGCTTGAAGAGCTTCTTTGAGCAAGCCGGCACTGTAGTGTCTGCAAACGTGATCATGGACCGCGAAACCAACCGCAGTAAAGGTTTTGGCTTCGTGGAAATGTCCAGCGACGATGAGGCCAAGAAGGCTGTCGACGAACTCAATGGTAAGGACCTCGACGGTCGCGCCATTGTGGTCAGCGAAGCCCGCCCGCGCGAAGAGCGCCCCCGTTACTAAACTCGCGTTAGTAACACCCAAAATGAGCAGGGAAACCTGCTCATTTTTTTATTTGCTAACAGATGAGAGGGGTTGACAGTGCCGGCCTCCAAGCATAACCTAAAAAGGTTAGTCAGGAGCTACCAATGAAACTTAGTAAACTCAAATTAGTACTGGCCAGTCTTATAACAATCGGTGCCTTGGCCGCGCCAGCCTACAGCTACGCTGAAGGTTCATCAGGATCAGGCACCGAATCAGGCAGCACCTCTTCCTCTGGAACAGACGATACTACTACTAGTGGCTCAACCGAGACGCACAACTCAACTACCGGTGCGCACATCGAGGCAACTGATGATTCAAGGTCCGGTGCTGAAGTTAAGGCAGCCGCTCAGGCTAAAATTGCCGAGCACACTGAGGAGCAAAAGACCAAGCGCTGCGAGAAACGGCAAGCTGACGTCAACAAGATCACCGCTCGGATCGCTGAGCGCGGACAGAGGCAGATTGATTTGTTCAGCACCATCGCAACTCGCGTCGAGGCTTTCTACGTCAAGAAAGGTGTGACGTTAAGCAACTACGATCAGCTTGTCGCAGCCGTCGATAGCGCGAAAGCCAACGCACAAACCACCGTCGATACCATCAAGACCACGACAATTACCCTCAAGTGTGATGGAACAGACCCTAATGGTGCCGGTGCTTCTTTCAAGGCAGCCCTGAAAGCCGAGATCCAGGCTCTCAAAGACTACCGCACCGCTGTTAAGAACCTAATCGTTGGTGTTAAATCAGTCACCAGCACCACACATGACGACAGCAGCACAGAAGGGAGCCAGCAATGAGCCGACAGACTATCAACCAACGAGGCTTCTCGGCCTTTGAGCTCATCCTGCTCGTAGCTGTGCTCGGCATCATTGCCGTCGTAGGCTTGCGCTTCATGAATGCTCACAGTAAAACCCAGGCGGCAGCTACCAAAGCCGCTTCCGTTTCGGCCAGCACCACCACAGCTACCGCTCCAGCCGTCAATTCCAGCAGCGACCTGACCAAGGCAGCCACAACACTTGACCAGAACGACCCGACAACTGCTAATACCAGCGATAGTGGTGCGCTTGACGCTCAACTTGCAACAAACTAGCGCCAATTACTTGACCGCGTAAGTCGCGAGCCCTAGGCTGGAAGTATGCCGTTTGAAGACGCCCGTGCATTTATTAGCCAGAAACTTGGCCTGTCGTTCCGCACTGACAAACCGTTAACGCCGGCCGATGTCCAAGCGGCCCGAGTGTACATTGCCGATTATTGGACGAAGGTTGAGCGCTTTCACCCCAAGGATGACGAGAGTCTGCTCGGCCTGCCCAAGCCCTACCTGGTGCCGTCGTATATGGCCAAAACCGGCTTTGACTACAACGAGCTGTACTACTGGGATAGCTATTTCATGGTGCAGGGTATGCTCGATGCTGAGCACCAGGAGCTGGTGACGGGTATTCTGGAAGACTTGTTGTTTCTATTCAAGCGCTTCAAAGTTATTCCCAATGCTTCGCGGACCTATTTGACCGGCCGCTCACAGCCGCCGTTTCTGACCACCTTCATCTTTGACGTTTACGAGCACTTCCAGCCGGGTGAGAAGTGGCTGACAGAAGCCATCAAACTGGCCAAAAAAGAGTATGAAACGGTTTGGAAAGGCGTCAAAAAGCCCAACGAGCGCCAGGTGTACCAGGGCTTGAGCCGCTACTACGACATCAACTACCTGCACGATTTGGCTGAGGCCGAAAGCGGCTGGGACATGACACCACGCTTCGATCGTCGTGCGCTGAATTACCTGCCGGTTGACCTCAACGCTTTGCTGTACAAATACGAGACTGACTTCGCGCGAGCCGCTCGCATTCTCGGCAATGAGAAGGAAGCCTTACAATGGGACGAAGCCGCCGCCGCCCGCAAGCAGACAATGAATAAGCTGATGTGGGACAAGATCCGCGGCCTGTACTACGACTATAACTACGAGAAGAAGAAACGAGGCACTATCAGCAGTCTGGCGGCCTTTTTCCCAATGTGGGCCGGCATGGTTGACGAAAAGCAGGCGGCCAGCCTAGTGAAAGGTCTGCGGCGCTTTGAATACAAGGGCGGCCTGACTACCACCGACACTCTGCCAATTGGCCAGTTTGTGCTCGGCAGCACCCCGACCCAGTGGTCATATCCGAACGGCTGGGCGCCGCTACACCTAATCGTCGTTCAGGCCCTAGAGCGCTACGGCTACCACGACGAAGCCAAGCGCATTGCCATGAAGTGGCTCAAGACTAACCTGTGGTGGTTCAACTCGCACCAGGTCTTCCTGGAGAAGTACAACGTCGTTGCTCCAGATAAGCCTCCACTAAAAGGTTTGTACCCGTCTCAGACCGGCTTTGGCTGGACTAACGCGGTCTTTGAGCGTTTCTGCCAGGATTACGTCGACCAACAGGGATAAAGCTGGTATACTTAGCGAGTTAAGCGGCACTTTTGGGGTTGTAGCTCAGTTGGCTAGAGCGCGGCATTCACATTGCCGAAGTCGGGGGTTCGAGCCCCTCCAGCCCCACCACGACCATAGGCAACGAGTCTTACTCGAACCGTAGCAGGGGTGAGTAATTCACAAACCGCACAACAGAAACGTTGTGCGGTTTTTCTTTGACTCGAAACTATACCTTGGGTTCGAGTAACATCCCCTAACGGTGTACTTTGCTAATGGCCTCATTATAGTTCATAATTAACTGTCTGTTATGGCAGGGCAAGGTAACGATGCACCAGTAAAAAAGATGCCAGTTCCCGATAATTCAACACGGGAACTTCTTGCACATGCTCAGGCTCGTGTGATCTTCGGCTGGCTAACAGCCCCCGAGGCTCTACCAATGCTTACTACGGAGGGCGATGCTGATGAAGCAGAGCTACTAGAGCGACATGGTGCCATGACTGCCGCTGTTGATGCTCGACCAAAGCTTGCAAATACTCCTGCTCTTGTCAAAGAGCAAGGACGATGGGGGCTAAAGGAAGCTGCGAAGAGAGCCGATCTTCAGAATGCCTTTCGGGGTGCCGACTGGCGACTTGCTGCTGTTGACCTGTCAAAAGTCCTAGCCTTCCAAAAGACTGTTCGCCTACCAGGACTGGATGAGCGCATCCTAGAAGCCAAGGAAGACCCAAAGGCGCTACTCGAACTTTGTCTGCCAAGCGAAGAGCCGGAGGTTCCTTTAGTCTGGGCGCCTGACGCAGACGGAAAGGGTTATACGCTCAGCTCGTTCAATCCAAACTTTAGGGTTTACGAAGTAATGCCTGGTACTGCCACCGTGCCAAGTATGCCGGGCTCAGAGCCAATTAACCGAAACGCGATCTTTGTAACTTATGGTGCGCCTCCAAGCTACCTTCAAGTTGCCTCGTATCGTGGACGGTTTTTCTTGCGTGATGGATATCACCGTGCAGTTGCTCTACTGAGGGCGGGTGTAAACGAGGTTCCCTGCGTATTGGTCAAAGCAACTAATCTAAGTCAGGTTTTTACGGCCGCTGGAAACTTTCTAACAGAAGATGTAATGATGGGTGAGCGGCCACCATTCGTGAAAGATTTTGTCGATGACAACGTTAGTGCTGATGGCGATATGATCGAGATTAGGCGCGTGATTCGCATCCGTGGTGATGAGTTCGTTTTGCCTAGTTAGGAACGTTTAACGTAAGATAGGTCTATATGATTCGAGTAACAGCAATTCACTTAGTGCCGAGTACTAGCACGCTGCACGAGCATATTCAAAGCGTACAGTGGATCAACACGGGTACCGGTGTTACTGGCCAGAGTACAAAATCTGCCATGGTGGAGTACATTAACTCCGGCGGTAGTGTAATTGTTTCGGACGGGATTAGGGCGATTGATGTGGGAGTTGTATCCGCACCAACGCCATACATAAGGACTCGCGCCGACGGAGTCTGGACTGACAACTTGCTCGCTTTGCCGAAATATTGACCCTACTCAATTGCCTAGTTACGATCCCACGGCTTCCGTAGAGTTACGCCAGCAGTCTTCAGTGCCTTACGAACTGTTTCTGCATCACAGCCAAACTTGTGGCCAATCGCCTTCAGTGACCGTCCTGCCTTATAGAGCTCAATCGCTTGAGCAAGTTGGTCAGTCGACAGGCCTTGGTTGCGCAACGGCACACCAGCCTCACTCAGGATGTTGAGGACCGTGCCCTTGCCCAGGCCATACTTCTTCATGAGATGGGTCGACGGAAAGCCAAGCTCGTAGTCGTTGATGAGGTGCTGGATCTCTACAGGCGTCAGTCGAACCTTGGCCTTATGAACGCGAGGCGGCGCTGACCGTGATTGTGGCCGGGTAGCTGGTCGTTGACTGAGCCATCGTGCTCGTTCCAAACGTTGGCGCATGCCTGGATGTTTCGAGTACTGCTGCAGCACCTGGACCAGGACGGTCTTACTCGAACTGTCCTCAAGATCAGAACCATGGTTCGAGTAACGTCCGCCAGCGCCCACCAACCTGGTATAATTGAATCAATGAACATCACCGTAACTCCATCGATGCGCATGATGCCCGGTCGGGCGTAATTCTCTTTTCACGACATTTATTAATTATTTCTAAACAGGTAGACTAAACAGCATGAGTAAATTCTATGTTTGTACGGCGATTCCTTATGTCAACGCTGAACCACACATCGGTACGGCGCTCGACGTGCTGACAGCCGATGTGCTGGCACGAGCTGCTCGGCAGCGAGGCGATGACGTCACTTTTTGTACTGGTACGGATGAGCATGGTGGCAAAATTGCCGAAAAGGCGGCTGAGAATGGCAAAGATCCTAAGGCGTTTGTCGACGAACTGAGCGAACGATTTGTAGAGCTTGGTCGGCTATTGAACATCAGCAATAACCGTTTCATTCGAACGACCGACGAGACCCACGAGCAGCGCGCCCAAGTGATCTGGAAAGCGCTCAAAAAGGACATCTACAAGGATAAATATGTCGGTTGGTACTGCACCGGCGACGAGGCCTTCTTCACCGAGACTGAGGTCAAAGCTAACAACGGGGTCTGCCCCAACCACAATCGGCCATACGAAAAGATAGAGGAAGAGAACTATTTCTTCCGGCTCAGCGGCTACACCAAACCGATCCTGGAAGCCATCAACAGTGGTAAGCTGGCGATCGTGCCGGAGACCCGGCGCAACGAAATTCTATCCGTGCTCAAAGATGGCTTGGATGACATTAGTATTTCACGGCCGAAAGACAAGATCAGCTGGGGCATCCCAGTGCCTGGCGACGCCAAGCAGGTAATGTATGTCTGGTTTGAGGCTTTGATGAACTACATCACGGTACTTGGCTACCCGGAGCACCAAGATTTCAAAGATTTTTGGCCGGCTAACGTCCAAGTGCTCGGCAAAGATATCATTCGCTTCCATGCGGCTATCTGGCCGGCGATGCTGATGGGCTTAGGTGTTGAACTGCCTAAGATGCTGTATGTCCATGGTTTCATCACTGTCGACGGGCAGAAGATGAGCAAGACCCTCGGCAATGTAGTCAGTCCGACTGACATTGTGGCCAAGCATGGCGTCGACGCCTTTCGCTACTACTTCCTGCGTCATATTCCGAGCTATAGCGACGGTGACTTCAGTTGGGAAACGTTCGAGAACGCCTACAATAATGAGCTGGCCAACGAGTTGGGCAATGCTGTCCAGCGCACCAGTGTGCTGATTCAGAAAAACCTGGCCGGCAACTACGGTGACATTCCGGCGGCCGAGCATGATATTGCCCAGTACGAACAGGCCCTGGCCGAGTGTCGCTTTGATCGGGCGCTCGATGAAGTCTGGGAACAGGTGCGTGGCCTGAACCAGTATATTGACGAAGAAAAACCGTGGACGCTCAGTGGTGCCGGAGAAGGTGACCACTTGCGAGAAGTGCTGGCCTACCAGGTCAGTTCGCTGTTGTCGATTGCCCGTCTGTTGGAGCCATTCCTGCCAGAAACGGCCGCCAAGATTCAAGCGATTTTTGTCGACGGGACCGTCAATCCGATTGACGGCACGCTGTTCCCCAAAACCGATGTTAAATAAATCTTGACTTCGTGGCATTCGACCGCTCTACGGCGTAAAATAGACCCCAATGACCGAGTTTGTTGATACCCATTGCCATATCCAGTCGATTGGCTTGCAAGAAGGTGAGCCGGTGACCCGCGAGCTGTGGGCCAAGGCCGAATTCACTGCCGACCAGGTGGTGGATGAAGCCGTGGCTGCTGGCGTGACCCGGCTGCTGTGTGTCGGTTGCAGCCCGGAGGATAGTCAGTTGGCAATTGATTTTGTACAGCACCGCGACCACTGTTGGGCGAGTGTTGGCATTCATCCGCACGAGGCCGAAGCAGCGCTCAGTAGCGGCCGGATCCTGCCGGAATTTGCCGGTCTGGCCACTAAGCCAAAAGTTGTGGCAATCGGCGAATGCGGACTGGACTATTACTACACCCACTCCTCGAAGGCAGACCAGCTGCGGGTACTCGAGTTTCAGCTGGCGCTGGCCCAGGAGGCCGAACTGCCGGTGATTTTCCATGTTCGCGAAGCTTTTGACGACTTTTGGCCAGTTTTTGACGCCTACCATGGCCTCAAAGGAGTTCTGCATAGCTTCACTGATTCTGCCGAGAATCTGGAGCAGGCTATCAAACGGGGCTTGTACATCGGTGTTAACGGCATTGCTACCTTCACCAAAGATCCTGCTCAGCTGGACGTCTATCGCACCATCCCGTTGGAAAAATTACTACTCGAAACCGATGCCCCTTTCTTGACACCTACCCCTTATCGTGGTAAGGTAAATGAACCGAAACGAGTAGTGGACGTTGGGCGGTTTCTAGCCGAACTTCGCGACGAAAGTGACACAACTTTAGCCGCGGCGACGACTCGAAACGCTCGCCACCTGTTTGGGATATAAACGCTATGAAAACATTCGATATTTTAACCTCACTAAATCCGCTCGATCGCTCAGACAAAGAGTTGCTGAGAAGTGAGATTGGTGACCGCATCGGGGAGCTGGGCGAAGCTTTGGGCAATGCCGCCACTGAGCTGGCTGGCCAAGTCGATAGTTACATGAGCACTGTCAATGCCCCAACTCCAGAGGCTACCGTTCCACAGCCAACTACTGACAACCTTGGTCGAGTTGCCCTCGAGGATCTACAAGCTCAGGCCACGGCTGAGCAGACCAGGATATTGCTGGCGTACATCGACGAGTTACATGAACAAGCGCCGACTAATCTTCAGCCGGGGAGCCAGGACTAATGAACTTGCTACCGAGAGTTACGCCGCGCAATAGTGAAGACCGCCGGGCAGCCATCAAGCGTACCTTGCTGCGCCGCGAAGCTGAGATCGGCGGCAAACTCTTTGGTCCCGTGCCAAAGGGCCATCACCGCCAGTTTTTCTGCTTGGATCGCCACACTTGGATTTGGCATGAAGAGTGGCGCGACAAAACCGGTAAACACCACGTGGTGACTACTCGTTATGAAGTTCGTAAAGGTGGCGTCATTAAGTCACAAGACGGGCAGCTGACCTTCCACCGCTTATCCGATCAAGAAGCTTTGAATTTGTACAAAGCTACGCAGCTGTATGGTCAACGCGTTGGGGCTGAGTACCAGACGATGCTGCAAGCTGCCTAACCCGGCTATACTACTACTGAGATGTCTGACACGGCGATTTATTTAGATTTTGCGGCTGCGACACCGCTCGACCCGGCGGTGCTGAAGGCTATGCTGCCATTCTTGGCCGACCAGTTCTATAACCCGTCAGCTACCTATCAAGCAGCTCGCGATACCCGCAAGGCCTTCGAGGCGGCCCGGGTCAGTATTGCTCATTGGCTTGGCGCTCGGCCGAGCGAGATCATCTTTACGGCTGGCGGCACCGAAGCCAACAACTTGGCAGTACTTGGGATTGCCCGACAGTATCCGGACAGCCATCTGGTGACGACCCAGCTGGAGCATGATTCAATTCTTGCCCCATTCGCTGCCTTGGGTCAGCAGGGTCAGCAGACCACACTAGTTGCTCCACAGCCTGATGGCCTGATCACGGTCGAAGCGTTGCTGGCGGCTGTCACCGACGACACCGTTCTGGTCAGTGTCGGCTATGTGAATAATGAGATCGGTACTATCCAACCCCTATCCAAGCTTGCTCAAGCACTGCAGGCTGTGCGTGCAGACCGGCGCCAACGTGGCATCACACTGCCGCTCTACCTGCACACCGATGCCTGCCAAGCCGGCAATTATCTTGATCTCCATGTCGCTCGGCTGGGCGTTGACCTCATGACACTGAATGGCGGCAAACTCTACGGGCCAAAACAGAGCGGGGTATTGTACGTTAAAGCCGGTTTGCAGCTGGAACCCCTAGTGTTCGGTGGCGGTCAGGAACACGGCTTGCGCTCCGGCACTGAAAACGTGGCGGCAGCCATTGGTTTGGCTCAGGCGCTTGAACTTGCTCAGACCCAGCGGCACACCGAGGCGAAGCGGTTGCAACAGCTGCAACAGCAATTTTTCCAACTTATCGAAACGCGACTGCCAGCGGCTCGGATCAATGGCTCACGCAAACTGCGTATCCCCAACAATGTTCATTTGACACTTCCCGGCCAAGATAATGAACGGTTACTGATCCAGCTCGACGAAGCTGGCGTTCTAGCTGCAGCCGGTTCAGCGTGTAGTGCCAGTGATGAAGAGCCATCACATGTACTTCGGGCGATTGGCCTAAGTGATACCGAGGCCCAAGCATCGCTACGCTTCACCATGGGTCGCTCGACGGATGAAGCGGCAATCACCCGAACCGTCGAATTGCTCCACCGGCTAGCCTTAGACTAAGCAAAAGCGATATACTGTGTTCTGATATGCGCCAATATAAACAGCTTTTGCGCCCTTTGATGACATTGCTCGGCGTGCTATTGCTGGTAGTCGTCAGTGTTCCGGCCTCGGCCGCCAGCTCCACTGGTGCCACAGCTGGAACAGACGCCGCGACGGCCAAATCAACCAGCCAGAGTCTCAATGATGCCGTAACTAAAAGCTACAATGCTGATGCATCAGTTCAGATAGGTATGATCGTCGAGCTCAAAACCAAAGCGCCCGACACCGTGGTGCCGCTGCCGAACTCTGACATCAAAGGCATGCTTGGGGTGGTGATCCCTGAAAGTAACGCCAGTATTGTCCTGACCCCTCAGAACATCCAGACCCAGCAAGTGTTGGTGGCTACCTCAGGACGTTACGAAGTACTCGTCAGCAACCAGAACGGCCCGGTCAAAGTCGGCGATTACGTGACTATCTCGGCTATCTCCGGGGTGGGTATGAAAGCTGGCGACAATGAGCTGGAAGTCATCGGCAAGGCAGCTGGCAACTTCACCGGCACCGCCAACGTCATTGGCCAGGTCAAGCTCACTAGTACCATCGGCAAGCAATCAACAGTTGCCCTGGGCCGTATTCCGGTCGACCTGAACATCTCGCACAACCCGTTGTTCCAGAAGACTGTCGACTACGTGCCAGGCTTCATGGCTAAAATAGCCGTATCCGTAGCCCAACATCCAGTCAGTGTGGCGCGCATCTACCTATCCATGGCGCTTCTGGCCGTAACAGCGGTGATTGCCGGCAATGTGCTGTACAGCGGTGTTCGCAGCGGCATGATCGCTGTCGGTCGTAACCCCTTGTCCAAGAAGTCAATTTTCAGGAGTCTGATCCAGACAGTAATTGCTGGATTAATTATTTTTGTTGCAGGCGTGTTTGCGGTATACTTACTCCTGAAGCTCTAGCGTTTTCGCTACAAGCGTTAATATACAGCATGCGCATGGTGGGTAAACAAACATGACAATCTGGTGGCTCATCCTTATTCTGACCGCAATTGGTGCCAGCGGTGTTGCTTTTGTGTGGTTGGCCGTCAACGTCAAGGGCGGTGCCAAGCCCAAGGCAGCCGGCCCCAATTCCATTGAAGAAGCTGCCGACCAAGATGTTGAGCACGTCTTTAACGAAGATTTTCGTGAGGAGCTGCGCAACCGCGGTCGCCTGCACTTTGAGAAGATCATTGGCGAAAACGCCATGTTCCTGCAGCAAGACTTGCGATTGACGACTTCACAACTCAACGAATACATGAAGAGCGAGATTACCAAGAAGCTCAAAGAAGAGTTCCAGAAGTACGAAGAGTCGATCATGGATGCCAAGCAGTTGGCGATCGAATCAATTGAAAAAACCAATGCCGCCATCGACGAACAACGACAGCAGCTCGGCCAGCAACTCCAAGCCGAGATTGCCGCCGAGAAGCAAAACTTGCTCAAGCGCTTCGAGGACAATATGGCCGACATCGTCAACCACTATGTTTTGGCGGCTGTCGGTGACCAGATTGACCTCAATGATCAGCTGGAATATATCCTGAACGACCTCGAGGCCAACAAGCAGGCGATTATTGAGGATATTCAGAATGGCGCCTAGCACACCTGCTACTCCTCCAGTTGCCGCCACGCCCCAGCCTCGCAAAATGGTTGGTCTGCCAACGCTAGTTACGAGCCCAGTGGATATCGGTCGGCTGATCCGCGAGATCGAAATGATTGACGAGTCATTGCTGCAACTTGGCCTGCGCCAGAGCGGGACAGAGATCAAGATGCCCAAAACGACAACGCTAATGGACCAAATCATCGACCTAAACAAGCTCAATTTACTGCAGACGGAGGATCGCCAACTACTCAAACAGTTCCTCGAAGCGGTCAAGCAGAAAGCGCCAGTGATGCACGTTAGCTTTAGTGCAGATCCCAACACAGCCTTCATCGAGAAATTGATGGCCTGGTTGCGCCGGGAGATCCACCCATTGGTGCTGATGACGGTTGGCCTGCAGCCGAACATCGGTGCCGGCTGCGTCATCCGGACTACCAACAAGCATTTTGATATGTCGTTGAAGCAGGATTTTGCCAAGAAAGCCGAAATGCTGCGTCAAGCTATCGTGTCAGGCCCGGCGACAGTGGCCGCAGCAGCACCGGCCGTTCCGGCAGCAGCCCCAGTCGCTAGCACTGGAGCAGCCGCATGAGCACCGGCAACAAGCACTTCGACAAACTCGTTGAGGCCGGCAACCCGGTCGGGGAAGTTATTGCCATCGAAAAGTTTCTCATCAAAGCCAGCGGTTTGCAGCCCTGCTCGGTGCATGCCCTGGTGATGTTTGAAGATGGCAGCAAGGGGTTTGTTCATCAGGTCCAACGCGATCATGTGGTGATCCTGCATCTTGGAGTCGAAGGTTTACGCACCGGCACTATGGCTGTGATCCAGCATCAGGAACTGGTCAGTAAGGTTGGCAAAGATTTTATTGGCCGAGTCGTGTCGGTCACCGGCGACCCACTGGATGGCAAGGGTCCGATCGCTGCCGATGGCACTTGGCCGGTCTTCAACGTGGCACCATCGCTCTACCAGCGTCGCTTAGTTGAAGATCAAGTGGAAAGTGGTGTCACCGCCATCGACGCTTTGTTCCCGATTGTGCGCGGTCAGCGTATGGCTATGCTTGGCGACAGCAAATCCGGCAAGAGTACGCTGGCGACCCAATTCGTCATCAACCAAAAAAACACCGATCAGGTCGTGGTCTACTGTCTGATCGCCAAGCGACGAAGTGACATCGACACCTTGCTATCGCGTTTGACCGAAAGTGGTGGCCTGGAAAAAGCCATCATCGTGGTGTCAACGATGTTTGAATCGCTGATCATGAGCTACCTGGCACCATATGTTGCTTGTTCGATGGCCGAGTACTTATGGCAAAAGTGCGAGCAAGACACGATTATTATCTACGATGACCTCACCTCACATGCCCACGCCTACCGAGAAGTTGCCCTGCTGTCCGGGGTGAGCCCGGGCCGCGACTCCTACCCAGGTGACATGTTCTACGCTCACTCCAGTCTACTGGAACGTGCTGGGCGTTTGGATACCACCGGCAAATCGCTAACGTCCATCCCGATGGTCCACGCTGCTAATGGTGACATCACTGCCTATCTACCAACCAACATTATGTCGATCACTGACGGTCAATGGATCCTGGATATGGAAATTTTCCGATCTGGTGTTCGTCCTGCCCTGAGCATTGGTTTGAGTGTTACCCGAGCCGGCGGTGTCGGTCACAATAAGCGTCAAAAAGCCTTGGCTGCCCAGACGCTTAAGCTGCTGGCAGACTACCGTCAAGCTGAGGAGTTTTCGCACTTTGGTTCGGAACTGGCCGTTGAAGCCAAGCGAGCGCTGGCTACCGGTAAGCGCCTGTTTGAAGTGATGACCCAGAGCCCGACTGATACCTTCTCGCTGATGGCTCAGCAACTGATGTTTGATCTGGTGCTTAACCTTGAAGATGGAGCTGATCTGGACCTGAATGCCCTCAAGCTGAATGCCAATGAATACGCCCTCAAGATTACCAAGGACGAAGAGTATGACGCCATCCGCGAACAGCTGAAAACAAAGTGTCTAGTTGAGCTGAAGGGTATACCCGGAAAACCAAAGGAAGCCGAAGAAGCGGCACCGGCTGCCGACACCAAAGACACCGACAAGCCAGCTGACAACAAAGACAAGCCCAAGGAACCACCGAAAGACAGTAAGCCCGATGCCAAGACTGACGAAAAGGCCAAAGACAAAGAACCAGCAGAGGCTAAAGCATGAAAAGGCCAAATGAAATTGCCCGCGAGGAAGCTAACATGGCGACCCTCGTTGAGCTGACCAGTGTCTTCGAAGGCATCGCCAGTATGCGCATTGCACAGATCAAGAACCAAGTGCTGCAGTCCACCAAGTTTTTCGATGAATTGTGGCAGATTTACTCTCAGCTGCGCGTCGACAGCTTGTTTAGCTTTGGCCGCGACGAGCAACACCAAGTGTCTATCAGCAAGGAGCTATATGTCATCATTACTGCCGAGGGTGGCTTCAGCGGCGAAATCGACCAGAAGCTGATCCAGATGATGCTCAAGACGTATGACAAGGAAAAGAACGATATCATCGTGATTGGCCACCACGGTGCGGTACAGCTGGCTCAGCGCGGTGTGACATACAAGAAATACTTCAAGCTGCCGAATCGTGACAAGAACATCAATGTCATGCCGATCATTCGAGAAGTCCAGCAGTACCAATCGACCAAGATGTTTTATCAGGAGTACGTGTCGCTGATGGTGCAGGACGTGAAACGTATTGAGCTGAGTAGTGCCGTCAAGGAACGCGGCTCATCATCGGATAAGGATAAGGACGTGATCAGCGAAGACACTTACATTTTTGAACCAAGCACCTATGCGGTGGCTGCCCACCTGGAGCGGTCCATGATGCAGATTGCCATTAGCCAGCTGATTCTGGAGTCCAAACTGGCGCAGTACGCATCGCGCTTCCGAGCCATGAGCGCTTCCCACCAACGTGCCGACGAGACCAAGAATGACCTGCACATGGCATTCAACCGTGCCAAGCGTGGCGTGAAAGACGAACGCCTCAAAGAGATCATCAACGGTATTAAGAAGAGTAAAGCAGGAGTGGCAGCGTAATGGCAGGCAGCGTAGTAATGGTCAAAGACCTGGTGGTGCGCGTGCAGTTTGATGATGATGCGCCAAGCCTGAATGAACTGGTGACTGTTCAAAACGGTCATGACACCCAACTGCTGGTTGATCATCTGGAGCCCGGCGGGGTGGCGTTCTGCCTGAATGTCCGGTCTGACTTGCGCATGGTCAAGGGCATGGCTGTTGAGCGTACCCACAAGGGTATTGAGATCCCAATTGGTGAAGTGACGATTGGTCGTATCCTGAACGCTTTGGGCGATCCACTCGATGGCCTGGAGGCTATCACTGACCCCAAAGTGCCGCGCAAAGATATTCTTAAGCTTCCGCCACGCAAGAACGATTTTGCTGTCCAGAAGCCTGAAATCCTGGAGACCGGCATTAAGGTCATGGACTTCTTCACGCCATTTGTGAAGGGTCGCAAGATTGGCATTATTGGTGGTGCCGGTGTCGGCAAGACGGTCTTAACCATGGAAATGATCAACAACATCGCTCGTAGCGGCTCAGGCCTTTCTTTCTTCGCCGGTATTGGTGAGCGTATCCGTGAAGGTCACGAATTGTTTGTGACACTGAAAGAGAATGACCTACTCAAAAACACCTGTATGTTCTTCGCCCAGATGAATGAGAACCCGGTACAACGTTCGTTAGTCGGTATCTCGGCCACGGCCAGCGCCGAATATTTCCGTGACGAAGAGCATAAAGACATTCTGTTTTTCGCCGATAATATGTTCCGGTACATTCAGGCTCGCAACGAACTGTCGACTATCCTCGATCAGGTCCCCAACGAAGGTGGTTATGAGCCGACGATTTTCTCTGATGTGAAGATTCTTCAAGACAGACTGAGCTCCAATGAGAACGGTTCCATCACCTCAGTGCAGACCATCTACGTGCCAGCCGACGACGTATCCGATCCGGCGGTGCAGTTTATTCAGCACGAAATGGACTCGATCATTGTGCTGTCCCGAAAAGTCGCCGAACAGGGTATCCGCCCAGCTGTCGACCTCAATATGACTACCTCGAGTCTGCTGACACCGGAAGTTGTCGGAGAACGGCATTACTTGCTCAGCGTACAAGTCCAGGCCTTGCTGCAAAAGTATGATTCACTGAAGGGTATTATCGCCATCATCGGTGAGAACGAGCTCAGTCCGGCTGACCGGTCGGATTACGCCAAGGCTAAGAAGCTGATCGCCAACTTTACCCAGAACATGAACGTCATGACCAAGCACACAGGTGTACCAGGCGACTTCTTTACTCGCGAAGATACCTTAAAATCGATTGAAGAAATCATCGTCTAGGTAAGCTATGGCTGACAAATCTTCTTCCGTCGATGACAAGAAAGTCCTCGGCACAGCAGCTGTCCCGAAGCAAGACGAGCGTGACAAGCTCAACCAGCAAGCAGTCAATGACTTCAGTCAAGTTGAAGCCAACGGCCAGCTGAGCATGCGGGTGAAAGTCCACTCACCCTTTAACGAATATTACGACGCCCAGGCTTTTAGCATCACGGCCGAAAACGCCACTGGTCCATTCGACGTCTTACCACACCACCACAACTTCATCTCGCTGCTCAACCCCTGCGAGCTGATCATCCGAACCATCGAAGAAAGTGAACAACGCATCAAAATCTCCGGCGGCATTATGCACGTCAAGGCCGATCGCGTGATCGTATTCCTTGACGTCTAGCTATCCCAGTCGACTATTGGGTGCAAATTTAGAGTGCACAGTCTAACTACTCTAAGACGAAGTAATCGTAGGCAAATGAAGTGCCGGACGGCGGGGCTGACGAGTCACAAATACTAAAGGTAGTGCTGGTGCGAGTGACGTAGTAGGCAAGCCCGCCGGCGCCTGAGCCAACTGGCGTTAGCAAGACATGTGGCGTCTGCGAGTATTTGGCAGTAAAGGTGATGGTAATGAAACAGCCGGCAGTTGGACTGCTACCAATGTTGATCGTTGCCGTACCGGCGGTGTCCGAACCATTGACCGTGGCTGAACCGCCGCTGCCGAGCGCCGGGCCGCTGCTGCTGCTCGGTGTGCCCCCGCCGGCCGTAATATGGTGGGTGAGTACCAAGTCGGCATTTAACTGGAGGTTCGAAGTGGCGATTTGTGGCGCCGAGATCGGCCCGGCAAACGATGCGCCACCGTTCACCTGAAGACTCTTAGCAATTGTGGCCGAACCCTGGATGGCAGTATTGCCAGAGACAGCCAAGTCCTTGCTGACTGATACCTGGCCAAGCTGGCTGGTGCCAGACACCGCAATGTTATTGAGGGCAACAGTGCCTCCGATCTGTAGATTGCCGGCTACTTCGAGACCTTCTCGGACCAAAACTTTACCGGCGAAAACAGCACTGGACTGAACATTCAGCACCGACTGAGCATTGCCGACACTGGCGTCACTATTGGCAACTTGCTGGAGGGCCTGCTGGGTGAGAGTTTGGGTCTTGAGGGTGCTGGTGGTCGAGGCTTTTTTGCTCTGGAAGTAGGCAATGACCACAATCACCCCAGCCACCAACATGATAAATAGGAATAATAACAAGTAGATGTTGAAGCGACGGAGCTTGTCTTTGAGACTTTTTTTTGACGGTGGGGCGGCTGGCTGGCCAGCAGTGGAGTTGGTTGAGGTCGCATCAACAACAGCACCTGGCTCTGCGCTGCCGGCTGTTTCGAGCGTTTCGAGTGCGTTCTCGTCGTCCGCCGACGCTTCCGCGGGTTTTGTTTCTTCCTCAGCCATCCAATAACTCTTATGCTTCCTGTTTCTATCATACTACAGATTAACCGCCGGTGGTTGCTATAATGGTTATGTAATGTCGTGGAAACAAATACTAAAAAGCACCACTGCTGTTGTATTGGCCGTACTGTGTACGCCGGCGATAGCCTTTGCTTCGCAGACCAGCTCAAGCCACTATCAGATCAATGAGGTCTTCTTTGGTTCCGGTGGCGAGTTGAACTCCTGCAGCACCAACTACTGCTCCAAACAGTCGGCTGGCGAAACGGCTGTCGGCAAAACTTGTTCCAGTGGTACGCTCTGTGCCCAAGCTGGTTTCAACACCGATCGCTACCCCTATATCGAGATGACAGTCAGTAACACCAGTATCGACCTTGGTACAGCCACCGCTACCACTACCAAGACCGCTACAGCCAGTTTCTCCGTCAAAGCGTACTTGGCCGAAGGCTATGATGTAGTGACCGCTTCGCCGCCGCCAACTAACAGCGGCTACACGATCCATACCGACTCAACACCGCAAGTTTCTAGTGTTGGTACCGAGCAGTTTGGGATAAACCTTGTGGCGAACACCAGCCCAGCAACTTTCGGTGCCAACCCGGTGTATGTGCCAGATTCGACATTCAGCTTTGGTCAAGTGGACGCCAACTACAGCACCCCCAACCAGTACAAGTATCAACAAGGTGACCGGGTGGCCTTTTCCCAGGCAAGCTCCAGCTTTACCACCTACACCGTAGCCTATATCTTTAATGTCAGTAATGTCACGCCGGGTGGTCTGTACACCATGCAGCACGTGCTGGTGACAACTGCTACATACTGAGCTCAAAATAACTGTGGAAAACTCACAACATTAACCTGAGAAAGCACTTGTAGACCTACCATAAGCGTGTTACGATGAAGCCACGTAACCTAAACAAAAACATGATTGTATCAGATGAATAGCCCACTCAGGATCACTATCCACGCAGCTCAGCGAGTGATTGCGACGCTCATAATAGCAGTGCTGTTGGTAGTCGGCGTCTTACCATTGTTTGACTGGAACAATTCAGCTTCAGCCGTCGGCTCTCAGCTAACCAGTCGCAGCATCAAGCTCAGTGACGCAGGTGTTAGCAATAACAGTAGTATCACGACTGGCGTCGGCAGCGGTACCAACGTTACCTATCGGTTCCAGTTCACGATTGCTAGTACCGCGCACAGTTTGGTGATCGACTTCTGTGACGACTCACCAATTATCGGTGACACATCATGTACTACACCAGCCAACTTCATTGACGCCAGCGCCGGAACACTGGCTCAGGTAGGTAGTGGCGTGATCGGCGGTACTGGCTGGGCGGGGACATTTAGTACGACACAGATTAAGCTTCATGACGACAACGCTCACGCTATTAGTACCGGTGATGTCACCTCCGGAGTGGAAACGTTTGATATTAATGGCGTCACGAACCCGTCACAACTGGGTACTTTCTACGCTCGTATCTATACATACTCGAACAACAGTTACGGTACCTATAGTGGTGTCGCCAATGTGGCCACTGACAACCACTTAGACTTTGGCGGTATCGCTCTGACGACGACACGTACAATTACCATCACGGCTCGTGTCCAAGAATCATTGACCTTCTGCGTCACCGGTAACGGCGGTGGTACTGGTACGGCTGGCGACCCGTCAACTTGGACGACGGCCGGACCCAATATTCACAGTTGTGCCGACCCCGTGGTAGCGGCCAATCCGCCTGCCCTTGTGCTGGGTACCGGGTCACCAACACCGGTGCTAAGCGCTACGTCAGTGGACTATGGTAATGTCTATACGCAGCTATCAACCAATGCTACCAATGGGGCCGTGGTGCGTATGCGTAACAGCAACTTGAACTGCGGTGGCCTCAGCGCCAACGGCGGCACAAGCTGTTCTATCCCAGCAGCAAACATTGCAGCAGCCAACGCTGTGCAAAGTGGTGCAACCTCCGGTAATGCTGCTTTCGCGATGTTTGCCAGCGATGGTGAAAACGACCCTGGTAGTGGTGGTGGCCCAACTGTGAATACCGTAAATGCCGCCAGTTGTACTGCCGATGGCCACTTCAACGGTGGCGCAACGCACCAGCAAGCTGATCCCAACCACAGTGGTGACGCCGATACATACTATGGAATGTACTACGACAACACCAACGTTAATGGTGTCACCAGCACATTTGGTGCCACCGTCTTCAGCTGTACTCAACCGGTCTACCATGTTGATAACTACTATCAGTTTGCGGTAACCCCTTCATTAAGCACTCCAGCCGGCATCTACACAGCTAACTTGAGCCTCATTGCAACGAGCACATTCTAGGTAAGCAAATGAATGGGCTCCCCCAAACCAATCCAGCATAAACTTCGGCGACTCACGAACTTATTGCTGGCCTTGCTGTTCATTGGTTGGCTGATCAGTTATCTGGTGGCGCCGTCATATGGCGCCCAACTCGGTAAACGCAGCCTAGAACTGAGCGACAACCAGCCTAGTAGGACCAGTGATTACGTGTTGACCTTTGACCTGGCAACAGCCGGCACCCTAGGGTCGGTAAGAATCTTGTTCTGCACCGAAAATCCGATCATCGGTGATCCATGCACGGCCCCATCAGGCTTTGACGCCAGCAGTGCAGTGTTAGCCAGCCAGAGCGGCCCTGGTAGCTTCATCATTAGTCCGGCCTCAACAGCCAGTGAGATCATTCTTACGAGACTGCCTGCCAACGCAGCAGTGGGAACGGCCAGCTTCCATTTCACCGGCATCAAAAACCCTTCAAGCATTGGCTCATACTATGCCCGTCTGCAAACCTATGCTACCGCTGACGCCAGCGGTCCTGCCAGTGACTATGGAGGAGTCGTGCTTAGTATCACCAACTTGATCACTCTGAGTGCGGAGGTACCGCCGTATCTTACTTTCTGTACAGGTGTAACCATCAATGGTTTAGATTGCGCCAATGCTCGAGGTGACTTTATTGACTTTGGTGAGCTGTCGCACATTCACAGTAGTAGTGGCTCGTCGCAAATGTTAGTCACCACCAATGCCGAGGATGGCTACACTGTCACAGTCAGCGGGACGACCATGTCGAGTGGTAACAATGTCATTGATGCCATTCCGAGCGGTGATGTTTCGCGCCCTGGCACGGCCCAGTTCGGTTTTAACCTGCGTGCCAATTCCACGCCACCGGTCGGCAGTGACCCGGTTGGCCCGGGCAATGGCCAGCCACAGCCCAACTACAACCAGCCAAATAGCTTCCGGTTCGTCAGTGGTGACGTAATTCTGGCACATAATTCGCCCGATCTGACCCGCGTCTACACAGCGAGCTATATGGTCAACGTACCAGCCTTACAGCAACCAGGCGTCTATGTCTCAACGCTGACATACATCTGCTTGGCAGATTTCTAGACTTTCATGGTATTATTGCAGGTAAGCAGAATGGAAACACAGAGGGAACATTCATGAGTCGCTGGAAGAGTCGTCAATTACTGGCAGGAGTAGCTGTTGCGCTACTGACCTTAGTGAGCATTTCGCCAATTGCGCACGCCGCCGGCTCTGGCGGTAATGGCTTACGCGTCTCACCAGTTCGCAGTGACCTGACCATCAAACCTGGACAGTCTTACACTGTCACGATCAATGTGACCAATGTGACGACTGCACCGGCCAATCTCCAGGCCATCATCAACGACTTTACTGCCAGCCCCGATGAAAGCGGTGCACCGGCTATCATCTTGGATGCCTCCAAATTTGCCAGCAGCCACAGCTTGAAGCGCTTTGTCCTGCCAATCGCCAACTTCAGCGTCCAACCGAGTCAGACCAAGGCCGTATCGGTCGTCATCAATGTGCCGAACAGCGCCGCCGGTGGTGGCTACTTTGGCGCTATTCGCTTCGCGCCAGCCAGTAGTACGCTGGGTCCGAACCAGAACCTTAACCTGGCCGGCAGCGTTGGTTCGCTGATCCTCGTCAAAGTACCTGGCGACATTACTGAGAAAGTCACCATCGCCAGCTTTGACGCCCGTTCTGGCGACCAGCCCAATACCTTCTTCACGACCAACAAGCATATTGCCGCCACTGTGCGTTTCCGTAACCAAGGCAATATCCAGGAGGAGCCATTCGGTAAGATCCTCCTCAAGAATCGCAGTAATAAAATCCTAGCCAGCTTCGAAGTAAATGACAAAACGCCGGCCGCTAACGTTTTGCCGGACAGTATCCGTAAGTTCTCTGTCCCATTGAACAAGGTCGGCAGCTTCGGTGAGTACAAGCTTGAGGGCAACTTTGGTTACGGTAGCGGTGGTCAACTCCTGAGCGCCAGCACAACGTTCTATGTTATTCCACTATGGCTGATTCTGGTAGTCGTTTTGGTAATTCTCGCAGTGCTGTTCTTGATCTTTGGCTTACCGCGATTAGTTCGAGCCTACAACCAAAGCGTCGTTCGCAAAGCAAATCGTAAATAGTGCCAGGGCATACCAACGCAGAGCTTTGCGGTTCTACCGATTAAGGTTATGCTAATAGACATGAAACGGGTGATCCGGTTGGTAGGCTACGGCTTGGCAAGCCTCGGCATTGGGCTGCTGGTGCACGGCACGGCAAGTGCTGCTGGACAGTTCCCAGACCAGACTGCCTCTGGCTCAGTTGGTTTGCAAGGTACGATTTCGACAGCGCCGCCGACGCGTGGTGCAACCATCACCTCGCCTAGCAATGGCGCTATCTTTTCGACCATTCCCATCACCGTGACTGGACTCTGTCCTACTGGGGTGCTGGTCAAAATCTTCTCCAACAACATCTTCGTTGGGTCAACCTTCTGCTCCAATGGTAGCTACTCCGTCCAAGTTGACCTGTTCAGTGGGCAGAACGACCTGGTTGCTCGGGTCTACGATGCCTTGGATCAGGCTGGGCCGGATTCCAACACTGTCAATGTCACGTTCAATGACGCCCAGTTCCTGCAGTTTGGGACGCACGTCACTCTAAGCAGTGTCTATGCCGAAAAGGGGGCACCGCCCGGCCAAGAGTTTGAGTGGCCAGTGGTGCTCAGCGGCGGTACTGGCCCTTATGCAGTCAGTGTTGACTGGGGTGACGGGACAGCAACTGACCTGATCAGTGTCGATAATCCAGGTACTATCACGCTCAAGCACACCTATAAAACAGCCGGTATCTATCGAGTGATCGTCAAGGCCACCGACAAAAACGGCGGCACGGCCTTTCTGCAACTTGTCGGTCAGGCTACCGGCGCTGGCCAGAGCAATGCAAACAAAAATGGCGCCAACTCTTTGGTCAAGATTGAAGTCCTGTGGTGGCCAGCCCTCGCTATGCTCCCGCTGATTGTAGCCAGTTTCTGGGTTGGTCGGCGGTATGAATTGTACGTATTGCGCAAGCAGCTCGAGCGAAGTCGCGACCTAGAACAGGGCTAAACGCCAATAATTTGATAAAATAGTAGAAGTATGTCGAAAAAAGTCTATGTCGGAATGTCCGGCGGTGTCGATTCATCGCTGACCGCCGCTTTGCTCAAGCAGCAGGGCTATGACGTCACGGGCGTCTACATGAAGAACTGGAGCCAGGATTTGCCAGGCTTTGAGTGTCCTTGGAAAGAAGACTTTCAGGATGCTAAACGGGTGGCCGTGCAGCTCGACATTCCGTTCAAAATGTACGATTTCGAGACCGAATATCGACAAAAAGTAGTCGATTACATGGTGGCCGAATATCAGGCTGGCCGGACGCCGAACCCGGACATCATGTGCAACCAGGAAGTAAAATTTAAGCTGTTTTTGGACGCCGCACTGGCCGATGGTGCTGACATGATCGCCACCGGCCACTACGCCCGAATCCAGGATAGGCAATTGCTCGTCGGTCTCGATAAAGGCAAAGACCAGTCGTATTTCCTGTACCGTGTCACCGAAGATGCTCTCCGCCATAGTCTGATGCCGATCGGTGAGCTTGAGAAGCCCGAAGTGCGGCGTCAGGCCAGCGTCTTGGGGCTGGCTACCGCTGATAAAAAGGACAGTCAAGGTATTTGCTTCGTCGGCAAGGTGGGGATCAAAGAGTTTTTACTCCACGAACTTGGTGAGCAGCCACACGGGCCAATCATTAATCAAGCCGGCCAGACGATTGGCGAGCACGACGGGGCTATTTTCTACACCATCGGCCAGCGCCACGGCCTGAAAGTCGGCGGCGGTTTACCGTACTACGTATCCCGGAAAGATATGGCGTCTAACACGGTCTACGTCACCACTAACCTTGATGATGCCAATCTCTGGGTCAAACAGTTGCGACTTGAGGATCTGCACTGGATCAACCAACCTGCTGAGGCTGGCAAGTTTTATCAAATCCGTTTGCGGTATCGCGGTGCGCTGATCGACGGACATATTGAAGGCAATGAGCTGAAGCTTCGCCAAGAACAGCGAGGCATTGCAGCCGGCCAGTCGGCCGTTATCTACGACGGCGACCGAGTGGTTGGGGGTGGCATTATCAGTTAGTGTGTGGGGGAAGTTCTGGTCTTTCGCCGGCTGTCTGTTCAGGGATGCCAACGATTGGATATACGGCCAGTTGACCAAAACTCAGTGTATCGGTGTAGTACCTGGACCGCAGCAGCTTGAAGTCTTCTTCGAGTCCTCGAAACAAGTTAATAGCCGGACGTGTCACGCGCTCGTTAGCTGGGATTACTTCTTGAAATAAATTTTGCATGCTGTGAGTATGAACTTCAGAATTGTGAAAGTAAAGTCGAGGCTCAGTAACGTCCAAAGAGCTATTGTACTTCGAGAGCCACAGTACTAAGCGCACAATGGGGTGCCAAACAGGCAAAGGTGGCTTCATTGCCCAATCGTACGGCGTTGGCACCACAGAACAGGCTGCTCGGCACCTGCACAGACTTCACGTCTTGAATCTGTGCTGTAGCGCGAGCCACACCACGCAAACAGTCAATCGGTGCATCTTGCAAGTTAGGGATGCCAACAATCGTATTAGCCTGTAATTGGGCTGATTCCATTAAATAATTGTAACATAAATAGCGACTAATTGCAATTATTCGCTAGGGCTCATCTGGGGTAGTTCTGCTCGAGTGCTCGAGATAACCGTCGATTCAAACTGGCCGCGGATCGGGCAGGCGACAGCCAATGGACAGTGGAAACCGAACGCCCCCGTGTCTGCATTTCGTGCTACCAGCGCCAAAGTACAGTTACCGAAACGGAGCAGCCTTGACTGCCTGATGGCGAGCTCCGGCTCCTGTTGGGCATAGGCATGCTGTTGCAGATTATCGAAGAGCGCTGCATTTGCCACGGCATGTTCACCTATGGCGCTGAGCGTGGCCTTGGCTTCTTCGCAGTCGGCTCCGGGATCAAACCGCTGTTCTGGGATGCTAATACCGGCGTTGAGGGGCAGTGGTGTCTCTCGTCGAGTTTTTCCAGAACGTTTGAACGGATTGCCAAACATGGTGCTCATAGTATAACGCCGCTTCCGAATCTGATACAATCTAACAGATATGACAGCCCAAGAAATCCGCCAAGCCTACCTAGATTTTTTTGTGGAACGTGGCCACAAGGTCATCCCGCGGGCCTTGCTGGTGCCATTGAACGATCCCTCCACGCTGTTTACGGGCAGTGGCATGCAGCCACTGATACCCTATTTGCTCGGTGAGCCACATCAGGCTGGCAACCGGCTGGTCGACTCGCAAACCTGTCTGCGGGCACAGGATATTGAAGAGGTCGGCGACAATCGCCACACGACCTTCTTCGAGATGCTCGGCAATTGGTCGCTCGGCGATTATTTCAAAGCTGAGCAAATTGACTGGATGTTTGAGTTCCTGATGGACGTTGTTGGCCTCGATATCAACAAAATCTACGTCACCTGTTTTATTGGCGACCCCCGTTTTGATATTCCTAAAGACACGGTTGCCGCTGAAAAATGGCAGGAACTTTTTGCCGCAAAAGGCCTCGATGCAACGATTGCCGATATTGGCTCCGAGGAAGATGGGTACGCTCGCGGCATCAAGCCTGGCGAACGCATCTTTTACTACGACGGCAGCAAAAACTGGTGGAACCGTGGCAAAACCGGCCCCGAGACTACGCCGGTTGGTGACCCGTGCGGCCCTGACTCCGAAATGTTCTATGACTTTGGTACGCCGCACGATACTAAGTGGGGTGAGCACTGTCATCCTAACTGCGACTGCGGTCGCTTTATGGAAATTGGCAATAATGTCTTTATGGCCTACCGCAAAGTTGCCGAAGGCCAATTTGAACCACTCGAAAAACCAAACATCGACCACGGTTCCGGCCTAGAGCGCATAGCCGCCGCTGCCATCGACAACCCCGATGCCTTCAAGATCAGCCTGCTCTGGCCAATCATCCAAAAGCTGGAGAAAATCTCTGGCAAGAACTATGACTCACACACTGAGTCAATGCGCGTCATTGCCGACCATCTGCGTGCCGCTACTTTCCTGGCTGTCGATGGGGTAGTGCCGAGCAATAAAGAGCAGGGCTACGTCATGCGCCGTCTGGTGCGTCGCGCCATTCGCTTTGCGTTTGAACTCGGCGTCGAGCAAAATTTCTTACCCGAAATAGTGCCAGTCATCACTGATTTGTACAAAGACGACCTGCCGGAAGTTGCCGAAGCCCGCGATAAAGTCATCGAAGTCCTTATCAAAGAAGAAAAAGCCTTCCGCCAAACCCTACGCGGTGGCGTGAAAGAGTTTGCAAAGCTAACGGCTGATAAACAATCACTTGATGGTGATGTGCTTTTCAAGCTATATGACACATATGGCTTTCCGGTTGAACTGACGCTTGAAGAAGCTTTCAAATCCAATCTTTCATACGACACAACTACTACCAAACGGTTTGAACTCCTGATGAACGAACAGAAGCAGCGCTCGCAGACTGCTAGTAAGGGTGTTTTCAAGGGTGGTCTCGGCGGGCAGACCGAACAGCACAAGAAGTACCACACCGCCACGCACCTGATGTATCAGGCATTGCGCGATGTCTTGGGCGACCACGTGGTGCAGAACGGCTCCAACATCACCGAAGAGCGGCTACGCTTCGACTTCAGCCATGGTGAGAAGATGACGCCGGAGCAGATCAAGCAGGTTGAAGATATCGTCAACGAGCAAATACAAAAAGATCTCAAAGTGAGCTTCCAGGAGTATCCAACCAAGGTTGCCATTGAAGAAAAAGGTGCTCTGGGCCAGTTCGGCGACCGTTACGGCGACACCGTAAAGGTCTACAAAATGATCGCCGACGGCGCTGACCAGCCGTTTAGCTTCGAAATCTGTGGCGGCCCGCACGTTGACCACACCGCTCAACTGGCTGAAGACGGCAAGAAGTTCAAAATCATCAAAGAAGAATCCAGCTCGGCCGGCATCCGCCGCATTAAAGCCGTCCTCCAGTAATCTGCTACGCTTAAGCCAGGATGCTGACCAAGTCCATTATTGAAAATGTATTGCTGCTCGCGGGTGAGTCATTCTGGGCAGTTTCGATACTAGCGCAGCTTCGCAAGGTTTTGCGTACCCACCAGACGCATGGCTTGTCGGCACTGTCGATTACGCTCAACGCCGCCGGTAACATCGGCTGGATCGTCTATTTCGTACATCGACAGCTGTGGTTCCCGGTTGGCACAAACATCGTGGTGGTAGTGAGCGCGATACTGTTGCTGGCGGCAGTTCTTGAGAACAATCGTCACCAATTCCGCCTCGGTTTGTTCAGTATCGTCACCGTCGGCCCGTTGACCAGCCTGCTGTTGGTCGCCTTTCCTGGCATGGCTGGCTGGATCGGCATGAGCTATAACTGGATCGCCGGTACGCCGTGGTTGATCCATGTCATGAAAAGTCAAAAACTGACTGGTATATCTGCGCAATCGTTGGCCTTCACTTGGGGTGCAATGAGCTGTGTACTTATCTATGGTGCGCTGATCCAGGCTCCACCGCTGGTTGCCGGTAGTTTGCAGGGTATGGGTTACCAAGCAGTCATCAGTGGTCGATACTACAAATTCCGTCATCACCATTGACCATTCTGATACCGTTTATGGTATAATTATCGAGTTCAATCAAAAATAAAAATCATCATCAAATCCTCACATGAATCTAGGCACTCATCCTGATATCCCGTATTCGGCTGCATCAGTCATCTTGCAGGCTGCAAAGCCCGTATCACTCGTCACCGTAACTTCAGTTACGCCTCCTCATGTTACGGACTTTTCGCTCTACAATCTGACTGATTCGCCACGAAAGAGGATATCAGGATGAGTGCCCGGTCCAAACGACCAGTTAAAGCTCAGTTGCGGGCTATCCAGGCCAGCCAGCATCTGCACACCGTGCATCGTCGGCACACTGGCCATGTTACACCGCACCAAACGACCTCGTATCCGGTGCTAGCCATGCTATTGCTGCTGGTCGGCGTCTTTTTGGGTGGCTGGGGCCACATGGTTACTGCTGATACCATTACCGCACAAGACAGTTATGTGGTGCATGCCAGTGTACCTGGACCACCGCCGAGCCAACCGGCGACGATTGATGAACCGCACGATGGAGACGTCTTCACGACCAGCCCGATAACGGTCAGTGGTAGTTGTCCGGTCAACACCTATGAAAGCCTATACCGCAACGGTGCCTTCAGTGGCGTAGCGCAGTGTGATGCCGCGGGTCACTACGAACTCAGCACCAGTCTGTTCCCGGGTACTAACCAACTTCAGGTGCGCGACTACAGCCAGACCGATGTCGGCGGGCCATTATCGAATATCGTGACGGTGCAGTACAATCCGCCTGTTCCACCCAAAGCGCCAGATAGTAGTGGTACCGGCGGTACGCCCTCGACCACCAATACCAGCGGACCAAATGTCTACGGCGAGCCATTAATCTTCAAAACCAACTTTGTATACGAAGGCCACTACGTAGACACCGTCACCACCTGGCAGCTGGATATCGAAGGCGGTACGGCACCATATGCCATCAGTGTGGAGTGGGGTGATGGCCAGCATAGTTTGTTGAGCCGACCAAAGGCCGGAACCTTCACCGTTCAACACACCTACACCAAACCTGGCAGCGGCTATCGCGGCAGCTATGTTACAAAGTTCTCGGCGAGCGACAGCGATGGTGCACAGACTATCCTGCAGCTGCTGGCCATCGTCAATAATCCACCGAGTGCGCTCTTTCTCAATAATGCCAATGGACATGGTGCGGCCGGTGGCAGTACCAGTGGCTCAGCTGGTGGCTCTGGCGAGAATGTACGCAGCTACGTGCTGACGCTTATGAAGTTCATCTGGCCAACCTATGGCGTGGCAGTCTTGTTGGTAATCAGTTTCTGGCTTGGCGAACAGCGTGAATATCTGCGCCTTAAATCACACCACAAAAAGGTGCGGCACGCCTGAATGGTCGGCAATTGTAAGGTGATGGTGTGCTAAAATAGTGCATATGCTTGATAAATTTAAGGCCGTCAGTAATGATGTCGCGCGTCGCGCCCGCCAAGAGGCAGGCAAAGCCGCCTCCAAAGCCCGTGACAAAGCCTCTAAAGCCAAACAACCCTCCGACCAATACCTCGTAGCGCTGGATATCGGCACCGAATTTGTCAAAGCCCTCATCGGTAAGGTGAACCCCGAAGACGCCACACTGGAAATCATCGGCGTCGGCCGCTCACACCAAGGATTAACCGACATGCAGGCCGGTGCCATTTCTGATATCGCCGGAGTAGTCGAAAACTGTGACCAGGCCTTGAACCAAGCCGAAGAACAGGCTGGCATCAGTGTCCGGAGCTGCATTATCGGTATTGCCGGCGAACTGGTGAAAGGCACAACTACCACTGTGCGCGTGGCGCGCAAAGAGCCAACCAAGCCATTGGACATCGCTGAAATGGAGAAGATTATCAATCTGGTTCAGCAGCGTGCTCAGGAGAAAGCTAAGCAACAGTTGGCATGGGAGCTCGGTGGCAAGGAAGTCGACGTCCGACTGGTCAACAGCGCTCTGGTGAGCATCGAGATTGACGGCTATCCAGTGACCAATCCCATTGGCTTCCAGGGCAAAGACGTTGTTGTGCAGCTCTACACGGCCTATGCGCCGATGATCCACATCGGAGCGCTGGAGAAGACTGCCCAAGAGCTGGATCTTGATCTACTGGCCGTGGCCGCAGAACCATTTGCCGTTGCTCGCGCCGTCATCGGTAACACCCCGAATCAAACGCTGAGCGCCATCCTGATGGACGTTGGTGGTGGCACCACTGATATCGCTGTAATTAATGAAGGTGGCGTGCAGGGTACCAAGATGTTTGGCATTGGTGGCCGGGCTTACACTCGGGCTGTGGAACGGGATCTTGGCGTGGAATTCGAGCAGGCTGAGGAGTTAAAAGTTGGTCTCAGCAATGGCAAAGCACCAGTCTCCAAGCGGGCGGCGATTGAATCGGCACTTGGTAAGACAGCCGATGTCTGGATCAACGGCATTGAACTAGCCCTCAGCGAATTTACCAAGCTCGACCACTTGCCGCACCGCATGTTCCTCTGTGGCGGCGGCTCATCACTTGATCTACTTATGGACCGGCTCGAGGACACTGACTGGTACAAGACCCTGCCGTTTACCCGGAAACCATCGGTTCATCATATACAGCCAGGGCAGGTGGCAGGCATTACCGACCAGACCGGCAAGGTTACTGATCACACTTTCATTACCGCCATGGGCCTGTTGCGGGTTGGCATGGATACCATGCAGTTCGCCGGGGGCGGCAGCACGATCCGCGATAAACTTGATAAAATGTTAAGCGTATAACGTTTAGGTAATACATGGCCACCGCTGACAAAGATACCATCTACATCGACATCGACGACGAAATCACCGGGATTATCGACAAACTGAAGGCCAGTGACGGCAAAGTTGTTGCTCTGGTTCTGCCCAAGCGCGCCAGCGTCTTCCAGAGCATTGTCAACATGAAGCTACTCAAGCGCGCCGCCGAGACCTCCAAGAAGAACCTGGTGCTGATCACCGCCGAAACCGGCCTGTTGCCACTAGCTGGAGCGGCCGGTATTCACGTAGCCAAAAGTCTGACCAGCAAACCGGAGATTCCCTCCGAGCCGGAAGCGGTCAGTGACGAGGCTGAAGTTGACGAAGATCCAGATGTCGACGAAGTCACTGCCAAAGCCGCTGGTGCTACCGCTATCGGTCAACTCGCTGGTAAGCCAGCGTCTCCGGCGGGTGCCGTCAAGCCACCAAGTGATGATATGGAAACCCTGGAACTCGACGACGAAGACCTGCCGCCCGAAGATAATGTCAAAACCAAGGATTTCACTCCGCCAAAAGGTAAGAAGAACAAGAAGCTGCACGTGCCAAATTTCGAACGTTTCCGCCTGCTATTGGTGCTCGGCGGTTTATTGCTGGTCATCCTGATCGGCGGCTTGATTTTCGCCAATTACAACCTGGCCAAAGCTACCATCAGTATCAAAACTGACGCGACCGCTGTTGATGCCAATGCTGACCTGAACCTGTCGATAGCCGCCCAAAGCTTTGACCCCAGCGGTAATACCACGCCAGCCAAAATCCAAACTCAGCAGAAGACCTACACCCAACAGGTTCCAACCACGGGCCAGAAGAATAATGGCAACAAAGCTAGCGGTAGCGTGACGGTGACAAACTGCGGCCCTGATGATGCGACAATTCCTGCTGGCATTGGCTTTAAGAGTTCCAGCGGCAACACCTACATCAGCCAAGAATCAGTCGACGTCCCGACCAGCAATTTTACTTTCGGTGGCAAGTGTAAGAATGACGGTAAGGCCTCGGTGAATGTACTGGCTCAGAGTCCAGGCACAGGCTTCAATGCGCCGGCTGGCGGTAGCTATACTGTTTCGTATGGAACAGGTTTGACAGGGGTTGGTGACACGATGGCCGGCGGTACCGACAACATCGTCCAGAGTGTGAACCAGAATGACATTAACAGTGCTAAGTCCAAGATTACGCCGAGTGACGCTGATGTTAAATCGGCTCTGGAAAGTCAGCTCCAGCAGGCGGGCTACTTACCGATTACTGCCACCTACCAAGCTGGTACGCCAGCGGTTACCCAGAGCGCCAACGTTGGCGACACGGTGAGTACCGTGACTGTCACCGAAGTCATTACCTACTCGGTGTTTGGGGTGCACAAGTCCGACCTCGAAATAATCATTAAGAACAGCATCAAAGACCAGATTGACACCAGCAAACAAACCCTGCTGGACGATGGCCTCAGCAAGGCGGTGTTCAACGTCACTAACATCAACGGTAATGGTGCGGCGCTGAGCATGTCGACCAAGACTACTGTCGGCCCGGATCTGAAAATCGACGAGATCAAGTCACAGGCGGCCGGCCAACACATCGGCGCCATCAAGCAGCAGCTGGGCAACAATCCCGACGTCACCAATGTTGACGTCAAGTTGACACCGTTCTGGGTGACAACGGTGCCCAAGCAGGCTAACCGCATTACTGTTATCATTGCCAAACCAACCACTACGAGCAAGCCTAATGCCACAAGCCCCTAACCCATCCCTACTAGCTTTGGATGTGGGAGCTAAGCGTGTCGGTGTCGCCATCGCCTCCTTGGCAGCGCGTTTGCCACGACCACTCATTACGCTGCAACGGGATGACACGTTGTTCCCAACGCTGCAGACCATTGCCGAGGTCGAAGGTGTGAACAAGCTGATCGTTGGCTTCCCACGGGGCTTGCAGGGGCAACACACACAGCAGACTGAAGCCATTGAAGCCTTTGTGGTGGAGCTGAAACAGCATTTTGCCTTGCCGGTGCAGCTGCAGGACGAAGCTTTGACCTCCAAGCATGCCGAAGACGAGTTGCGTATGCGCGGCACGCCGTACGAGAAGGAAGATATCGACTCACTAGCCGCAACCTATATCCTGGAAGATTATCTGAAAGAATTCAAAGAGAAAGTTGCCCATGGCTAAGCGCTACCTGGCAGGCACCAAGAAAACTCGTGGCATCCGGCGCGTTGCAATACTGTTGCTCAGTCTGCTGGCTATTAGCCTGTTCAGCGTCGTCTGGGTTCGCCATACCTACAACAGCGATCTACAGCCGGTGAGCGGTAATCCGCAAACTCAGATCTTCACCGTGGCCCAAGGTGCCTCTGTTAAACAGATCGCCACCAAGCTGGAGCAGGATCACCTGATTCGTAGCGCCTGGGCTTTCGAGTTGTACGTCCACAGCAAGGAGTTGAGTGACCGATTGCAGGCTGGTACCTACGCTTTGTCGCCAAGCCAAAGCACGGCAAGTGTGGCCACGACGATGACCAAAGGCCGAGTGTCGACTGAACTGGTAACGATTTTGCCTGGTCGACGGATTGACCAGGTTCGCGCTGATCTTATCAACGTCGGCTTTGCGCCTGCTGATGTCGATCGGGCGCTCAATCCGGCGCAGTACGCCAGCTTGCCGGTGCTGGCCTACAAGCCTGCCGGTGTGGACAGCCTGGAAGGCCTGTTGTGGCCGGACTCCTGGTACAAAGATGCCGCATCTCAGCCGTCCGATATCATCACCAAGTCCCTGAAGGCGATGGGCGACCATCTGACACCAGATGTTCAGGCGGCTTTCGCTGCCGAAAACCTGACGGTGTACCAAGGCTTAATTATCGCCTCAATCGTTGATCAAGAAGTCAGTAAGCCAGCTGACCAAGCCCAGGCTGCCCAGGTCTTCCTAACGCGCCTGCACAACGGGTCGCCGCTGGGATCTGATGCCAGCGCCAACTACGGTGCAATTGCTGCTGGTCACGTGCCAAGCGTGAGCTATGATTCGCCATACAATGCTCGCTTGCACCCTGGTCTACCGCCAACGCCGATCAGTACGGTCAACGGTAGTTCCTTGGCAGCAGTCATGCACCCGGCCAACACCAGCTGGCTGTATTTTGTGACCGGCGATGACGGCACCACCTATTTCTCGACAAATCTGCAAGACCACGAAGCCTACACCCAAAAATACTGCCATAAATTGTGCGGCAATTAAGCAGTTAACAGGGGTCAATAAACCATAAAAACTTTGGAATATACGCAAAATTTGCTACAATAACGCGGTAACGTGTGCCAGAGGTAGATATTTCGCAAGACCTCTCCAACAGTTACCTCTGAAGTTGACAACTTTCTGGGTGGAAACCTACGGAATACCTAAACGTCTCCTTAAGAGTTATCGGCGACCCGTGTGGCGCCCGGAGTTTGTATTAGTACAACCCCTACATCGTCAATGACCGATCGTCTCGCGATTCCGCGAGGCCTCCACGCAGTGCCTTTGTGGCGCCGCATGCAGCGTGCAACAGTTCGCCGTCGGGTTACCCGAACGGCGATTGTCATATCCAATGTCATCGTTCTGGCCGTTATCGTCTTGTTTGTGCTGCAGGCCAAGAGTGCTAGTGTCTCCAGCCGGGTGACGGTGGCGAGTGAAACCACTACCAATGTCGCCAACAACGTGGCCAACCCCCTGGACCAAGTATCTTCGGCTGACATCGCCCTGACAGTGGCTCGCTTATCAAGCCTGCCAGAGACCACCGCCATTACCAACCAGGCACAAACTGATGCCGCAGATGTGGCTTTAGCTTCGTCGAATGCTGATGTGATTGCCAAACCGCAGGTAGTGGCCACAGCGCTGAAATCCAAGGCCGACATCAGCCAGTATACTTCAGCTGCCGGTGACACGGTCTCTAGCTTGGCCGCCAAGTTTGGAGTCACCTCTGACAGTATTCGCTGGTCGAATGATTTGAGCAGTGACGCCATCACAGCCGGCACCAAACTAACCATCCCGCCGGTGAGCGGTATTGTCTATACCGTCAAGGCCGGTGATACCCCAGACTCCTTGGCCAACAAGTTCCGTGCCGACAAGGATAAGATCATAGCCTACAATGACGCTGAATTGACTGGTCTTACGGTCGGTGACCAGATTATCATCCCCAATGCCACCAAAGTAGCACCAGTCACCGCCTCGCATGTTATCACTGGCACGGTTGCCTGGGGCGCCGCACCTATTTACGGGTACAACGGCTACGATTACGGCTATTGCACCTGGTACGTGGCCACCCAGATTTCGGTACCAGCCAACTGGGGCAATGCCAGTACGTGGTCGTACTACGCCGGCCAGAGCGGCTGGAACGTCAGTAGCACACCAACGGTCGGGGCAATTGCCCAAACACCGTATGCTGCGGGCGGCCTGGGCCACGTGGCGATTGTTGATGCAGTCTCAGATGACGGTTCACAGATCCAGATCCGCGACATGAATGGTATTGCTGGTTGGGGTCGGGTTGGCTATAGCGGGTGGATCTCCGCCGCTACTTACCCTCACTACATCACTCACTAAGCTGGCACATTTCCTGGGCACATTTTGGGCGTCAATCTGCGCTCCCTCCTCGACGTACCGTAAGTACGTCTGCGTTCAGGTGCTCGATTGCCATCCCAAACTGCACTCCAGGAAATGCACCATTCCCAATGTGCAACCCTAGACCAGCTGTGGAAAAGGCTGTAATCTGTTAGTAGATGAGTTTTGTAGATAAAGTTATGGTGATTGCCACCGCCGGTAGCGGTGGTGATGGTAAGTTAAGTTTTCGCCGGGAGCGGTTCGTCGATAAAGGTGGCCCTAACGGCGGCGACGGCGGCGACGGCGGCGACATTGTTCTGGTAGCCAGCAACAACCAGAATACCCTGGCAGCCTTTCGTTACCAGAAAGAGGTGCGAGCTGATCCGGGCAAGCCGGGTGATAAGAATCGCAAGCATGGCCGCAGCGGTGCAGACTTGCTGGTACCGGTACCAGTCGGCACCATTGCTACTGATGAGAACGGCACGGTCTTGGCTGACCTGGTAGAGGATGGCCAAAAAGCTGTTGTGGCCCGCGGCGGCCGCGGCGGCTTCGGTAATGCTCACTTTGTATCCTCACGGCGCCAGGCTCCAAATTTTGCCGAAAAAGGTGAGCCAGGTGAAAAGCGTGATCTACAGCTAGAACTGAAAATGATCGCTGACGTTGGATTGGTTGGACTGCCGAATGCCGGTAAATCAACCTTACTCAGCAAGTTAAGTAATGCCCGTCCAGAGATTGCCGATTACCCATTTACAACGCTGACGCCCAATCTTGGAGTTGTCGATATCGATAAAACCAGCAGTGTGTTGCTGGCTGACATTCCTGGCCTCATTGAAGGCGCAGCTGAGGGCAAGGGGCTGGGCCATGACTTCTTGCGTCACATTGAGCGTACGGCTGTTGTGCTGCATCTGATCGATGCCTACATCGAGAACGTAGCTGAAGTCTATCAGACGATCAGGGCCGAGTTGGAAGCCTACCAACCAGAACTGCTGAAACGCCCGGAGATTGTGGCTTTGACCAAAGTCGAAGGTCTTGACCAGGAAATTATTGACGACTTAGTACGCCAGCTCGAGGCAGTCACTGATGCCGACACACCGGTGGTGGCGATCTCGGCCCAGGCTGGGATCGGCCTCAAACCACTTCTCTTCGACATCAAGAAAGCCGTCGACGAAGTGCGCGCCCAACCCCTCGAGGAGGCTGATGAGTCCCAGAACTTACCAGTCATCACACTGGCTGACCGGTCTGCCGAGTGGCGGGTGAGCAAAGAAGGCACGCACTTCTATGTGACCGGACCGAAGATTGAGAAGTTCGCCAGCCGTACTGACTTCAGTAACGACCAGGCTATCCAGCGCCTGCGGGACATCATGAAACGCTACGGTATTCTTCACGAGTTGCGACGCCAAGGCATCGAGGTCGGCAACCCGATACACATTGGCCCCAGCGAATTGCCATATTAATTGTTGGTTAAATCGCACACTCGTTCATGAGCATAATGCTACACTGGTAATTCATGGCTGCTAGCTTCTTTTTTTACGACCTGGAAACTTCTGGCTTTGATCCGCGTAATGCTCGGATTATGCAGTTTGCTGGCCAACGGACCGACCTGGAGCTCGAACCTATCGGTGAGCCAGTCAATGAGCTGATCAAGCTTACTCCTGATGTCTTGCCGGACCCGGATGCCATCCTGGTCACCGGTATCACACCGCAGCAAACCATTGCTGACGGTCTGACCGAAGCCGAGTTCCTGAAGCTGTTCCAGCAACAGGTAGTTCAGCCAGATACCATCTTCATCGGCTTCAACAGCATTCGTTTTGACGACGAATTTATGAGATTTCTTCAATATCGTAATTTCTACGACGCCTACGAATGGCAATGGAAAGACGGCTGCTCCCGCTGGGATCTGTTAGACGTCGTGCGCATGACACGAGCGCTGCGCCCGGACGGCATTGAATGGCCGTTTGCTAGCGATGGTAAACCGACGAACCGGCTCGAGTTATTAACTAAAGTAAACAAGTTAAGTCATGAGGGTGCTCATGATGCCTTGAGTGATGTCCAGGCGACCATTCAGGTGGCTGCGCTTATCAAACAGCACCAACCAGAGCTCTTCAACTTCCTACTCAACATGCGTACCAAGCAAAAGGTAGCTGAGTTGGTGAACACTGGCAAGCCGTTCGTCTACAGTTCAGGGCGTTACCCAAGCCAGTATCATCACACTACGGTCGTTGTTCAGCTAGCCAAACACACTCAACAGGACACTGCCTTAGTCTACGATCTACGCCATGATCCGACATTGTTTCTGGAGATGTCGGTCGATCAGCTGATCGAAGCCTGGAAGTATACCAAGGATCCGGACGCCGTCCGACTCCCGGTGAAAAGTCTCAAGTATAATCGCGCACCAGCTGTAGCACCGCTCGGTGTCATCAAAGATTCGGCCAGCCAAGAACGGATTGGTTTATCTCTGGAAACCGTCCAAAAGCACCTGAAAATCTTAGTTGCTCATCAGCCCGAGTTTGCCGATAAAATCCTGCAGGCTCTCAGTAGGATGGATCAGGCTCGTGAGCAGGAACAGGGAGCTCTCATCGACAACCAGTTAACAGTTGACGGCCGACTCTACGATGGCTTCATTGACGGTGGTGACAAAAAGCTGATGAAACGAGTTGTCGGTGCCACTCCAGATGGGTTAGCAAATTTTGCCAGTCAATTGCACGATGAGCGACTCAGGAGTTTGCTGCCGCTCTATAAGGCGCGCAACCATCCAAGTTCCTTAAGCGGAGAAGAGCGGGCAGCCTGGGACGAATTCTGCCACCAGCGCCTGTTTGCGGGTGATGCTAAAAGCCGGGCGGCCACTTATTTCAATCGTTTACAGGAGTTAGCAGCGGCCAAGCCAACCCAAAAGCAGCAATTTCTCCTGGAGGAGCTTCGGCTCTACGGTGAGTCTATACTGCCCGCAGATGCAGTGAACTAGCGTGCAGCGGCATACGCAGTTTGGCGTATGGCAGCAAGCGCCGTCGGTGGAGCTCGATCATCACGATGCTACTGACACCTGTCAAAACTGTGAAGACGGCAACGATCGCCGTAAACGACAGCTGAATATTCGTTCCAGGTACATAACCGAGGACTAAGAAGTTATACACGGTGCCCAAACCTTTACACTTAACGTGAACAGGATTATACACTAGTTTGTATATATGTCAAGATATTGTATAAAACATAAGCCGTTAAGGCCAACACTGGAAAAAATCTTGCCGAAGCGGTATAATTGATCGTTCTAACTGGGGAGAAACGGTGGCTGATCAGATTATCGTCAAAGGTGCCCGCGAGCACAACCTAAAGAATATCGATGTAACCATTCCACGTAATCAGCTAGTGGTAATTACTGGTTTGAGTGGCTCCGGTAAGTCGAGCTTGGCGTTTGACACCATCTACGCTGAGGGTCAGCGACGCTATGTTGAGTCGCTTAGTTCCTACGCGCGCCAATTCCTAGGCTTGATGGAAAAGCCAGATGTCGACCAGATTGACGGTTTAAGCCCGGCGATTTCCATTGACCAGAAATCGACTTCACGCAATCCGCGTTCAACAGTGGCGACCGTTACCGAAATTTATGACTACCTGCGATTACTTTACGCCCGCATCGGTGTGCCGCATTGCCCAATTGACGGCAGTGAAGTGGTTCGCCAGACCAGCACCGGCATTATCGATCAGATTGTTGCGACCACGAGCGGTAAACGTCTAATGGTGTTAGCCCCGGTTGTCATTGATAAGAAAGGGGCCTTCGAGCACGTACCCGAGCAGTACCGTCGCGTGGGCTTTGCTCGCGTCCGAGTCGATGGGGTCGTTTACTCCCTTGATGAATTCCCGGAGCTCGACAAAGCCTACCGTCACCGCATTGAAGTGGTCGTTGATCGCCTGGTTAATGACGACGACAGCCGCAGTCGCTTGGTGCAATCTGTTGAGCAGGCGCTGGAAGTGGCCGAAGGCAAGCTCGTCATCCTCGACGCTGATAGTGACGAAACGTGGACCTACAGCCTGATGTACGCCTGCGCCCAGCATCCAGAAATTCAAATTCCTGACCTTGAGCCGCGAACCTTCAGCTTCAATAGCCCCCAAGGTGCCTGCCCGGTCTGTACCGGCCTGGGCAGCCGCTTGGAAGTCGACCCCGAACTGGTCATACCGAATGGTAAGTTGACCATTGCTGAAGGTGCTATCCGACCCTACAACCGGATTAACGTCGACAACTGGTACATGAAGAAGCTGCAGGTGGTAGCTGAGCGCCATGGCTTTAGCTTACAGGTGCCAACGGGCGAATTAACACCCGAGCAACTCAATCTAGTGATGTACGGTACCGGAAATGAGAAGTTCCAGGTAAGTTTGGGCATGGGCCGTTCGTTCGAAACCACCTACGAGGGGGTAGTGACCAATCTGGAACGTCGGCACAAAGAGACCGACAGTGATTTCATTCGCCGTGACATTGAACGCTTCATGCAAGAAAAGCCTTGCCACGCCTGCCAAGGGCAGCGCCTGAAGCCGGAAGTACTGGCTATTACGGTTGGCGGCCAATCGATCATGGCGGTCTGCTCGCTGTCGATTGATGATGCCTTGGCCTGGTTCAAGGGGCTCAAACTTGATGCCAAGGAAACGAAAATTGCCGAGATGATCCTGAAAGAAATCGGTGCTCGGTTGCAGTTCCTACAAGATGTCGGCCTGAACTACCTTAACTTGTTAAGAAGTGCTAATACGCTGAGTGGCGGCGAGGCTCAGCGTATCCGTTTGGCTACCCAAATCGGCTCAGGTTTGATGGGAGTGCTGTATGTCCTAGACGAGCCAAGTATTGGCCTGCACCAGCGCGACAATGCTCGGTTGATCCGCACGTTGAAACATCTGCGAGACCTCGGTAATACCGTCATCGTCGTAGAGCATGACGAAGAAACCATCCGGACTGCCGACTTCTTACTCGATATCGGTCCCGGTGCTGGCATTCACGGCGGTAACGTCGTAGCAGCCGGTCCGACGGCGCAGGTGCTCAAGATCCCTGAGAGTGTAACCGCCCAGTACCTTAACGGCAAAAAGCACATCGCCGTACCTAAAAAGCGCCGGACTGGTCATGGCACAGCCTTGGTCATCAAAGGCGCTCGCGAAAACAACCTCAAAGATGTGACAGCAGAAATTCCACTCGGTAAGTTGGTGGTCGTCAGTGGCGTCAGTGGCTCTGGCAAATCAAGTTTGATCAACGACATTCTGGCTAAGGAACTCCTGGCACGCTTGCACCGGGCCAGTACTGTCCCTGGTCGTCATGACGAAATTGAAGGTATCAAGCAGCTCGACAAAGCGATCATCATTGATCAGTCACCGATTGGCCGGACGCCACGCTCCAATCCGGCAACCTACACCGGCTTATTTACGCCAATTCGTGAGCTCTTTGCCCAAATGCCCGAGGCCAAACTGCGGGGCTACAGCGCTGGTCGCTTCAGCTTCAATGTCAAAGGTGGTCGCTGCGAAAACTGTGCCGGTGATGGCATCATCAAGATCGAAATGCACTTCCTGCCAGATGTCTATGTGCCGTGCGAAGTTTGTCATGGCAAGCGTTACAACCGTGAAGCCCTAGAGATCCATTACAAGGGTAAGACCATCAGCGATGTCCTGGAACTGACCTGTGAACAGGCTCTGGAATTCTTCGCCAACGTACCAGCTATCGCCCGCAAACTGCAGACACTGGTTGATGTTGGACTTGGCTACATCTCGCTCGGCCAATCAGCCACGACGCTAAGTGGCGGTGAAGCGCAGCGCATCAAATTAAGCTCAGAACTCAGTCGCCGACCCACCGGTCGAACACTGTATATTCTCGATGAACCAACCACCGGCCTGCACATGGCTGATGTTGATAAATTGCTCGGCATGCTGCACGCCCTGGTCGATGCCGGCAACAGTATGGTGGTCATCGAGCACAACCTGGATGTCATCAAAAATGCTGACTGGCTGATCGATATGGGCCCGGAAGGCGGCAATGCCGGCGGACAGATTGTTGCCCAAGGCACACCGGAGCAAGTGGCCAAGGTGGCCCAGAGTTACACCGGCCAGTACTTGAAAGCCTTACTCTAGTTTTTTCGATTTTGTTTTGCTGGCAGCTTGATGTTCACGGCGATTCCTGAGAATGGCCAGTGACAAGTGATAGAGTGTCGGGCCAAGGGTGATGCCCATGACGGCAATCACCGCCAGCACGATGTAATGGTCAAGGTTAGGGATCTTGGTGCCGAACCAGTAGCCGACCAGTGTCACACTTGTGGCCCAGGCAATGTCACCAACTGCATCAAACAACACAAATTGTCGGTACTGCATATGGCCAACCCCGGCAACCGCTGGTGCGAAGGTCCGTACTACCGGCACGAAGTGAGCAAACAACATGGTCTTTGTCCCGTAACGTTCGAAAAACTTTTCGGCGCGTTGCACGTACTCCTGGCGGAAGACAATGCCATCTGGCTTGCGGAATAGCCGCCGTCCATAGCGTCGGCCGATGTGATAGCCGACATTATCACCGGCAATCGCGGCTACGGCAATCACGATAATGGTCAATAGTAAGGGTAGTTTGTGCTGGGCGGCAAAGACGCCAGCGGTCAAGAGCAGGGTGTCACCAGGGAAGAAGAAGCCGATGAACATGCCGGACTCGCCAAAAATTACTGCCGCAATCAGCAATAGGCCGCCGGCTTCGATAATGTGTGATACGTTGAGCATTCTACTAGCCTACCGTGTTTGGCTAGGCAGGTCTAGCTGGGAAAACATGGCTCAATCTGTTACAATAGAGCGATAAGCGAGCATTGTATGCCAAAACCGAGCGAGCCTTCCAGAAAGAAGTAGCGAGCACGGCGTGAAGCTATATAATGGAGCGAAACGCATCAAGTTAAGGAGACCATCCCGACATGTCCAACGATTCAATTAAATTGTCAGTTGACCCCCGAACCATTACCGGCAAGGCCGTCAAGCACCTGCGCACCGCCGGTCGTCTACCAGCCGTTATTCATGACCATGGCAAAGATTCTATCCTGGTAGAAGGCGACGCCGTGCAAATGCTGAAAGTGTGGAAGCAAGCTGGCAAGCACCACCCAGTGGAACTCAAGGCTGGCGACCAAAACTTTGTGGTCTTGATCAAAACTGCGGACTTCGATCCCAAGAAGCACCAGCTAACACACCTGGTCTTCAATGCTGTCGATAAAAACCAGATGGTTGATGCTCAAGTGCCAATCCAGCCTCGCTACGCTGAAGGTAACGAATCAAGCCCGGCCGAGCGCTCTGGCCTGATCGTCCTGACGCAGCTCGAAGCAGTTGCCGTGAAGGCTGTGCCGAGCATGATTCCCGACGTCCTACTATACGATGCCGAAAAACTTGTAGAAATTGGTGACCACGCCACGGTGGCTGACCTCATCGTGCCCGAAAATGTTGAGATTGAGACTGACGCTAACCACGCCGTAGCAACCGTCTACGAGCCGAGCGCGCTGGCCGCCGCGAACGAAGCTGCTGCCGGTGATGGTGAAGATGTCAGTGCGGTTGAATCTGACACTGCTGATAGCACCGAAGCTGCTGGTCAAGCTGCCGAAAGCATGCCAGGTGGCAAAGAGCAGAAAGAGCCGAAGCCGACTTCCGTCGAAGCTGCCAAAGCCGACAAAGAATAGTTCTCGTTTTTCATCCGAAATGGCACACAGCTCAATGAAAACATAGTTTGAGCAGTGGTATAGTGGGGTCATGCCTTGGTTTCATCCCAAAACACTACTCGATAAAACCTATGAGATAGGTATTCTGATCAAGGGCTTTGATGGAGTATTGGAGCTTGTCGGTGGTTTATTGGTTTTGATTCTTAGTCCGCATACTATCACCGGTATTACGGCTTTTTTAACACAGGATGCCCTGCAAGAAAACCCCCACAATTTCATTGCCTTACGTGTGCAACACGCTGGCCACCACTTGGCCACTGGGCACACCTTATTTGCTGCTCTATTCTTATTGACCCACGGAATTGTCAAAGTAGTACTCGTTACCTGTCTGTTGCTTAATAAGCTCTGGGCCTATCCATCGGCTCTGGTCGTCCTAACACTGTTCTTGATCTATCAGATATATTTGCTGATAACAGCCCCTACTTTTGGGATGGCCTTCCTCACAGTACTCGATATTATTATCATCTTCTTGGTTTGGCGCGAATGGCAAAAGATCAAAACTGACCACATCTCACTGGTAGCTGAGGCACACTAATTCTCTTCAAGAAATCCGCCGCTTTGATGTTGCCAGAGCCGGGCATACAGGTCTTTACGCTTGAGAAGCTCTTGGTGAGGACCCTCTTCAATAATCTTCCCGTCATCAATGACGACAATGCGATCCAGCCGTTGAATGGTGCTCAGACGGTGGGCGATCACCACGGCCGTTTTGTCTTTCATCAGCTCCCACAGGGCTTCCTGAATGACGCGTTCGCTATCTGAGTCTAGGGCTGAAGTTGCTTCGTCGAGAATCAGAATCGGTGCGTTCTTCAGCATGGCTCGGGCAATCGCCACCCGTTGGCGCTGGCCACCACTGAGTTTGACACCACGCTCGCCAACGATCGTGTCATAGCCATGTGGTAGGTCTTTGATAAATTCATGGGCGTGTGACTTTTTGGCAACTGCGATAATCTCGGCATCTGTAGCTTTGGGCCGACCGTAGCGAATGTTTTCTTTGATCGAGCGATGAAAGAGCAACGGCTCCTGCGGAACATAGGCGATGGCTTCACGTAGTGTCTGCTGCTGCACGTCATAAATACTCTGTCCATCGATGACAATATCGCCGCTCTGAATATCGATGAAGCGCAATAGCAGCCGTGTGAGAGTGGTTTTGCCACCACCGCTCGGACCAACCAGACCGATCCGCTCACCGGCTTTAATCTTCAGACTGAAGTTATTGAACAAAGCCTCGCGCTGCTGATTAGCATCATGGTACTGGAAGGTCACTGCATCCAAGACAAGCTCATCTTTGCCAGGGCGAAAGGCTTTGGCGTGTGGTTTGTCTTGGATATGTGGTTGCTGGTCGAGCATCTCGGACATTTCCTGAGCATCGCCGGCTACCGCTTCCAGTTGACGCACCATAAAGCTGCTACGCCGTACGTTGTCGATGACACGGATCATGTACACCTGGATCAGCAGGAAGGTAGCAATGCCCAGGACGCCGTGCTGGACCTGCACAATTGCCAGAAACAGCACTGTCAGCTGACCTGCCACACACATGCTCTCAACAATCCAGCCATTACGGATGGCCCGTCGCCAAGCCTGCAAAAACAAGTTGCCGCGGTGGATATTAATGGTGTGATAACGTTGCATTTCCGAAGCTTCCGCGGCAAAGGTCTTCACCGCCAGGGCGTTGGTCATAGCATCGGCCAGTTCGCCGATCTGCTGACTCTCTTTGGCGACTGCTCCACGACGTAGCGGTAGACGGCCGAGGGCGAACAGCACAATGACAACTTGCGAGAACAGCCAGAAACCGAGGACCACCAGCGCCAGCATCGGGCTGTAGTGCCACATAACGCTCAGCGCAATCGCTACCACAAACAGCTGCGGCAATAGCTCAAAGAACATCACATCATTGAAGGTGGTGTAGACTTTGGCGAAGCGGCTGGCCTTGGTGACAATTGAGCCGCTGAAGTTATCGGCGAAGAAGCTGTAATCCTGGTGCACCAGATAGTTGAAGCAGTCTTCGTAGAGTCTGTCAGTGACTTTGTGGTGCAACACCGCCACTCCCCAGCCATCAAGCACATAGGAGATCACCACCAACAACAACTGGACGATGGCGGTTGCAACCAGCAGGCCAGTATCTACGACGTGTTGTTTGACCAAGTGCCCGAGCACCATGGCTATCATCAAGGGCACGATGGTCTGCTGTATGGCCAACATCAAGCTAAAGCCAATGCTGGCGAACATGCTTGATGGATATTGCCGCCAGTATGCTAAGTACAGCCACAAGGCTTTCATGCTCGGCTTGTCGGTCGAGGGGTCACTCATCTGTTCTATTCTAACTCAGTTGAGTTGGTTTCGTCGTCATCGTCAAGGAAACCGCCGCTTTGATGCTTCCAGAGCCGGGCATACGTGCCATTTTGCTGGAGCAGATCTTTATGACTACCTTGCTCGACAATTTGACCGCCATCGAGCACGATGATGCGATCCATTTTTTGAATAGTACTCAGTCGGTGGGCAATGACAATTGCGGTACGGCCTTCCATGAGTTTCCAGAGCGCATCCTGAATCAGTAGTTCGCTTTCCGAGTCGAGCGCCGAAGTTGCTTCGTCGAGTACTAAGATCGGCGCATTCTTCAGCATGGCTCGCGCGATAGCCACCCGCTGGCGTTGACCACCACTCAGTTTGACGCCGCGTTCACCGACCAAGGTGTCATACCCCTTCGGTAGTTTGCTGATGAAGTCGTGGGCATGTGCCATCTTGGCCGCGGCTTCAACTTCTTGCTGGCTGGCTCGGCGATTGCCATAGCCGATGTTTTCTGACAAGGTTCGGTGAAACAGAACTGGCTCTTGTGACACGTAGGCAATGCGTGAGCGCAGACCGGACTGGGCAACGTCAGCAATGTTTTGGCCGTGAATGCTAATGGTGCCATTTTCGATGTCCATGAAGCGCAGCAGCAGACGGGTAACTGTCGTTTTGCCACCACCACTTGGACCGACCAAACCAACTTTCTCGCCCGGTTTAATTTTGAAACTCAGACCCTGGAACAACGCCTGTTGGGTATTTTCCGGATATGAGAAGCTGACATCATCGAACACTACCTCACCGCGCTGCATGCGTGTTGGCTGGGGGTGCTTTGGATCGACTACATCGGGTTTCAAGTTCAGTATCTCTGTCATTTCGACGGCATCGCCGAGACTGCGATTGATATCGCGAATCAGACGGCTGAACTGCCACAACTGATTGGTAATGTTCTGTGTGTAGGTCAACAGCAGGTAGAGCAGGCTGGCGTTAGTGCCGTATTCGGTAATGGCAACCAAGCCAACGGTGAGGGCAATAATCTGAAAGCCATTGGTTTGCAATTGGCTCAAGGCTTCCGACTTCAGAACTTCAATCGACAGAATGTTGTTGGCCTTAAATAGCTTGCCGCTGACGCCCTGAAAACGCTTTGATTCGTAGGCTTCACCGGCAAAAGCACGAATAGTACCCATATTGGTGATGGCGTCGGCGAGGGCTGCCGTTTGTTTGCTTTCCAGGGCCGCTACCTCGGCGTTGAACGGCAGCTGTTTAACCATCCGGCGGAACATGATCACCAAGTACGCCGCGACAATAGTCAGCAGAATCAGGGCGTAGGGCCAGGAGATAAACAGCAACACCATCACCGCGAAGACGATAGTCGCTACACTCGGGATAACGTTCCAGATGAAGTTATCCATCAGTCGCTCGTAGGCTCCAATGAATTTGTTGGTTTGCGACACCAGCGCGCCACCGAACCGATCAGCATGAAAGCGCTGACTTTGGAACTGCAGGTGATCGTAGATGTCGTTTGCCAGATCGCGCCGCAGCTTAATCTCGAATTGCCAGACCAGGAACGATTGCACGCGCCAGAAAATTGCACCAGCAAGCATGGCGGTACAGAACCAGATTAGGTAGCCCCGAAACATCACCAAGTGTAGTGTCTGGTGATGCTGGAAGGCAAACTGTAGACGGCGGAATACCAAGGCAACAACAAACGGTGCCGCGATACCTTGGGCGATGACCGCCAAGATGGCGCCAATCGAACCAACTAAGAATTCGGCTAGATAGCGACGGGTGTACTGCCAGTAGATGCGCAGCGTTTTACGGGTGGTTGAGGTAGGTTGTAATGCTTTCATCGCGCTGTCTCCTGCAGCGTTCGGCCGTACTGTTCGGTACGGGGCGTGAAATGATATGAAGTTTTTGTGAAGAATTCGAGAGTTAGCACGTGCCACCAAAGGCGGTGTCTAACAAAGAAAGGTTGGTTGTGTACATTTTTTGCCGCCTCCGGTTACGTCAGCCACAGGGGCCAACATTGCTAAAAGATACTTCTTATCTTATACTAAAGTTTTTATTACTGCAAACTGAGCCCTGTGAGCATGGAAAGTAAGTCCGGCGAAATTGAGTCCAAAAAATCCAAGAAGCGGCTAAGTCACTTCGGGGCTTTTGCTGTTGAAACCAATCAGCAGACTAAGAAGGCAGAGCGACGTGGTCAACACGCCGATAGTTTGCATCAAACGACACCTGCGCCCGAGCATATTGGTCATATGTTGGTAGCGGCCGACGAACGTACACGCCAGGGTCCGGAAAAGCCCACCCGACCAACAGAGACGGTTGGCCTGGAAGCTGCCAGCGCCAAGCGAATTGAAACCATGAGTCGGGCAGAACTCCTGACCATCAGCGACAAGATTATGGTCGACGGCACATCATTGCGCCAGATCTATGAAACACATCTGATTGGCGAGCACGGCTTACGCCGGTTGGTGGCCGAGTATTACCGTGGCGGTGATCTCAGTCAGGCCTTGAGACGCGAGATCCTGGAACGTGAGATTGATTTTGAACGTGACCCGGCAGTGCGTGACATGCATCCACTCGGCGGCCAAGGCGTACAGGCACCAAGCGGCAAAGCGGCGCTCGAACAGCTCCTGGAAACGGCAGCCCATGTTATTGCCGAAGATACCGAGGAAGTGGCATTCTATAAAGCCAATGCTGCCTATCGGGAGCAGCAGCGCGAAAAGCAAAACCGTACTCGCCGCTTGCTTGATCTCAGCCTCGGTGGCATTATCGCCCTGCTGATTGTGCTGGTGCTGGTGCTATTACTGACGCGCCACTAAAGCTATATTTGAAGCGATAAGCGAAAATATATACTGAAGCCGAGGAAGGCATATCTAATATTTATTTGAGACTTCCCCGGCCAGAGGTTATATACTAGACAGATGCAAAAGATCATCCTCTATTACAAATTTGCACCCGTCACCGACCCGGAGGCGGTGCGTTTGTGGCAGCGGAGTCTGTGCGAGCAATTGCACCTCAAAGGCCGAATTTTAATTTCGCCGCACGGCATCAATGGCACGCTGGGCGGAGAGCTTGACGATCTGAAGGCTTATGTTAAAGCAACGAAAACGTACCAAGCCTTCAAGGGCACGACCTTTAAGTGGAGCGACGGCGGCCGGGACAACTTCCCAAAGTTGTCGGTCAAAGTGCGCGACGAGATTGTGACTTTTGGCGCGGCTGACGAGATTGTGGTCAATGAGCAGGGAATTGTCGGTGGTGGCAAGCACCTGAAGCCGGAGCAGGTTCATGAACTTGTTAAGCGTCGTGGTGATGAAGTGATTTTCTTCGATGGCCGCAACGCCTACGAAGCGGCCGTCGGCAAGTTCAAGGACGCTATCGTACCCGACGTTGATCATACCCGGGACTTCGCCAAAGAGCTCGAAGATCCCAAGTATGATGCCATCAAAGATAAACCTGTCGTCACCTACTGTACCGGCGGCATCCGCTGCGAGGTACTGAGCGTATTGATGAAGAACCGTGGCTTCGAAGAGGTCTACCAGATTGATGGCGGCATCGTGAAGTATGGTGAGCAGTATGGCGATGATGGCTTGTGGGAAGGCTCACTCTACGTGTTTGACGACCGGATGAGCCACAAGTTTAGCGACAAGGCCAAAGATATCGGCAACTGCCTGCACTGTGGTGGCAATACCAGCAATTATGAGAACTGTGCCAATACGTCGTGCAACAAGTTGATACTAGTCTGTGCCAACTGTGTGACGAAGCGTTTGTGCGGCGATTGTCTTGAATCTCACCAGCGAGCACGTAGTGTCCGCTAAGACAGCGCTATACTGGTAGCGTGACTACACAACTCGAGGAGAAGCTCAAACAGCTGCCCAAAGCGCCAGGTGTCTATTTCCACAAGGATGGCAAAGGCGAGATTATTTACGTTGGCAAAGCTGCGGTGTTGCGCAATCGGGTTCGGCAGTACTTCCAGGTCAGTCGTAACCGAGATCCAAAAACTGAAGCGCTGGTTGCCGAGATTGTCGACCTAGACTGGATGGTGGTCGACAGTGAGCTCGAAGCTTTGTTCCTGGAAGCCGAGATGATCCGCCGCTATATGCCGCGCTACAACATCCTACTGCGCGACGATAAGGCCATGAGCTACATTCGCATCGACTACGACAGTGATTACCCAACGGTAACCACTACCCGACGGCCGCTGGATGATGGTGCGCGCTACTTCGGGCCGTATTTCAGTACGCTGGCAGTACGCCAGTCGCTCAAGCTGTTACGCCGGGTTTTCCCATTTGCTACATCCCGGCAAATAGGGCAGAAACGCGCCACACTGTACTATCATCTTGGGCTCGATCCGGGCTTGGAAGAGAACAAAACCGCCCTTGAAGATTATCGAACAAATCTGCGTAAACTGATGGCGGTCATCCAAGGCAAACGCAAAACAATTGTACGCGAGGTTGAGCGTGACATGAAACGGGCCGCTAAAGCAGCTGACTTCGAACAAGCCGCCAAACTTCGCAATCAGCTGTTCGCTCTGCAAGGTCTGGACAAGCAGGTCATTTTCAGCGACAAAGAATTCCTGGATATCAGCAAAGACCATGCCCTGAATGAATTAGTTGACGTGTTAAGTCTGGCTGCTTTCCCGCGCCGTATCGAAGGCTACGACATCAGTCATATGCAAGGCAGCGATGTGGTTGCCAGCATGGTGGTCTTCACTAACGGTGTCAGCAACAAGGCTGAATATCGGAAATTCAAAACCAAGATTAATCAGAATAATGATTTTTACAACATGAATGAGACTATCAAGCGTCGGTTGAGTGACAAGAATCGCAAGGCTTGGGGTGTACCAAGCTTAGTGTTGATCGATGGCGGAAAAGGGCAGCTGGACGCGGCCATTCAGGCGCGCGACGCTGCCGGTTGCCCCCAGATGCCATTCATTGGATTAGCCAAGCGCGAAGAACAAATTGTTGTCGAAAAACAACGGTCAAATGTCACACTTAACGAGTCAAGTCTGCACAAACTTGGTGGCTTTGCCACCGAGACCGACGATTTCATCGTGGTAAACCTGCCACACAACACCAATGTCGTGAAGCTTCTACAGCGGATCCGTGACGAATCCCATCGCTTTGCGGTCAGCTATCACAGTGTGCTGAAAGAAAAGCGTCAGACAAGCAGTCTGCTGGATACTATCCCGACCATTGGGCCGGCCACTCGTAAAAAGCTATTGCGGACATTTGGCAGTGTGCGGGGTGTAATGCAGGCAAGCAACGAGGAGCTTGAAAAAGCTGTCGGCAGGCAGAAGGCAGCTATCCTAAAGCAATACTTGCAGCCTCTCAAGCAAGAGCAGACACACACGACCGACGCCTAGATTTCAAGCACAAGCGGCACGAAGGCAGCCAGATTTGTTATACTGGGGGCTTAATTATGGACTCGAGATTCAACAGCGGCTTTTTTGCCGCTAACCGTCAACGTTTGAAAGAACTTTTTACGGGGACCGCACCAATCGTCATGACGGCGAACGGTCTGCTGCAGCGTGGCGCGGACAGCACCTATGGCTTCGCACAGGATGCCAGCTTCTGGTACCTCACTGGCATAGATGAGCCGGATATCTTGTTAGTCATCGATCGTGACAAGGAGTATCTGATCGTACCGGCTCGCTCTGCCGTGCGTCAGGCCTTCGACGGTTTGGTGGCCTTCGACCGTTTATCACAACGCTCAGGCATCAAACAGGTTTATGACGAGAAAGAGGGCTGGGAGCAATTGACGACCCGACTCAAGAAGGTCAAGCATGTAGCCACACTGGCAGCTGCCCCATCGTATGTCGAACAGTTTGGCATGTACACCAACCCGGCACGAGCAACACTCACCGAACAGCTGAAGGTTGCGAACCCGGATGCTGAACTACTTGATCTGTCGTCGCATTTGGTGCGGTTGAGGATGGTCAAGCAGCCAGAAGAGATAGTGGCTATCCACGCGGCTATTGATACAACAATTGCTGGCATCAAAGATGCTACTCGTCCAACCAAGCTGGCGAAATATGAGTATGAATATGAAATCGAAGCTGAGCTGACACGGGCCTACCGTCGTCGGGGAGCGACTGGTCACGCCTTTGAACCGATTGTGGCTGGCGGGCCACGGGCAGTGACTTTGCACAACGTGGCGAACAACGGAACCCTCAGCAGTGACGAACTACTACTGATCGATACCGGTGCCGAGGTAGAACACTATGCGGCTGACATTACCCGAACCATCAGTCTCAATCAGCCGTCGCGGCGTCAGCAGGCTGTCCATGCTGCCGTGCTCGATGTGCAGCAGTTTGCTTTTGGGCTACTCGGCCCCGGGGTGCAACTCCGTGATTACGAGCAACAGATCGAACATTATATGGGTGAGAAGTTGCGCGAGCTCGGGCTGATCAAAACCATTAGTCATGAGGATGTCCGAACGTTCTATCCGCACTCGACGTCACACTTCATGGGATTAAACGTTCATGACATTGGTGATTACGATCGACCACTGGAAGCAGGAGTGGTCATTACTGTCGAGCCAGGGATCTACATCCCGGCTGAAGGTATTGGAGTGCGCATCGAAGATGATATCTTGATAACCGACAGCGGCACGCAGATCCTGACCGACAAACTTTCTCGGGAGCTCACTCAATCATGACCAGCTGCTACTGCCCGCCGATCCTAAAAATACCAACGATAATCCTGTAAAATAAGCGTAAGCACATGAATAACAAAGCCTTATTTCGATTTCTTACCCGTTGGGTGGTTTGCAGCCTCGGTCTGTGGGTGGCAGCTAATTTCTTGAGTGCCAGCATCGACTATGGCAGTCGGGCACGAGTTATCATTATTGCTGGGCTGATCCTGGCGATCGTCAATGTGGTGATCAAGCCGATTCTAGTAATCTTCTCGTTACCGGCGCTTGTATTGACCCTTGGGCTGTTCATGATCATCATTAACGGTGCGACTGTCTTCCTAGCTAGTAAGCTCTATCACCCCTTGCACATCATGAATTTCTGGGCAGCGGTGTTTGCCGGAATGGTAATCGGACTGGTAAACTATCTAGTGACGACTATTTTAGGGGACATGCATAAATGAGTATTTACAACTACGTCACGCTTGGATCAATGCTTTTGATGACGTTACTGATCCTTATCCAAACCCGTGGGGCAAGTCTTGGCGCCGGTCTGGGTGGTGCTGGCGAAGTCAACACGACACGTCGCGGTACCGATAAGACCATCTTCCAGCTCACTATCATTTCGGCACTGGTCTTTACACTCTCGCTGATCTTGGGCGTGATCGTTAAGTAGCAATAGGCGCAATGCGGGCCCGACTCATTCGATTACGTTTCCGTCGCGGTTTGCGCGAAGGGCAGCGTCAGGTCGAAGACCTTGGCAGTATTGCCGAAGAAAACCTCGAGGAACATTTATTCAAGCGCTTTGACCGGTTGGCTTCGGTTCAGCGCTTTATTATCACTTGGCTCGGGCTGCTAGTTATCTTAATCGGTGGTTTGGTGGTTCAGAACGTTGGCCTTGGCAACTACTATCAGACCTTAGGCACTGTGCCTGGCGGTATCTACCGCGAAGGCATCCTCGGGCGCTTCACGAATGCCAACCCGCTGTTTGCGACCAGTGATGCCGACGCGGCAGTTTCTCACTTGATCTTCGCTGGCCTGCTGACCGAAGACCCCAATGGCAAGCTGGTCGGTGATTTAGCCAGTGACTACAGCGCTGACCCGCACGGCACGACCTACACAGTCCACTTACGGCCCCATCTGACATGGCAGGATGGCCGGCCGCTGACCAGTGCTGATGTGCTTTTCACCTACCAGATGATCGAAAATCCTGACGCCCAGTCGCCATTTTTGGCTGGATGGCAAGGGATTGAAGTTACTGCACCGGATAGCCGCACAGTTATTTTCAAATTGCCCAGCGTGCTGGCGGCTTTTCCTTACAACTTGACCAATGGTATCGTGCCGAAGCATCTGCTCGAGCACATACCGGCGACTGACCTGCGTTCGGCTGACTTTAACACCACACACCCGGTCGGTGCTGGTCCGTTTGCCTGGCAAGCTGTGGAAGCCACTGGTAACGACCCGACGCGGGCTCAAGAGCAAGTGGAACTGACGGCCTTCCCAGACTTCCATGGCGGGCAGCCTAAGCTCCAGAAGTTTGTGGTGCGGGTATTTGCCTCCGAGAAAGAGCTGATGACGGCTTTCAAGACAAATCAGCTAACGGCCTTGCAGATGCCGAATGATGCCGATCCACAGGACGCAATCCATAAGGGGGCGATTGCCCACAGCATGCTGCTACGGGCCGCCAACATGGTGTTTTTCAAGACTTCTGAAGGTGTACTGGCTGATGCCCATGTCCGTCAGGCGCTGGTACTCTCCAGTAATGCACCGGCTCTGATACGGAGTCTTGGGTACCCGACGCACGCGGTTGTTGAACCATTGCTGACCGGTCAACTCGCCTACGACGGCAGCCTGGCCCAGTCCAAGTTTGACCTCAAGGCCGCTCAAAAACTACTCGATGACGATGGCTGGCATCTTGGCAAAAATGGTATCCGCCTCAAAGACAATAAGCCGCTGGCCTTTAATCTTACTGTCACTCGCAACGGCGAAAACCGCTATGTTGCCGAAACGCTGCGCAAGCAGTGGCAAGCGGCTGGCGTGAAAGTCAGTCTGCAGTTCCAGGATGCGGGTGACTTTCAGACCAGCCTGAGCCACCACGAGTACCAAGCTATCCTCGATGGTATTTCCATTGGTGTCGACCCGGATGTGTTCGTCTACTGGGACAGCTCCCAAGCCGATGTCCGCTCGGCCAATCGTTTGAACTTCTCGGAGTGGAAGAATCAGACAGCTGATGCAGCACTGGAAGCCGGCCGCACGCGGCTTGACCCGCGGCTGCGGATCATCAAGTACAAACCCTTCCTTCAGGCTTGGCATGACGATAGCCCGGCACTCGGCCTGTATCAGCCCCGGATGCTGTATCTGACCAACGGGCCAGTCAATGGGCTGACCAACCAGCCGATCAGCGCGCCAGTGGACCATTTCATGAATGTCCAAGACTGGGAAATCCGGCAAGCCAAAGTCACCAACTGAGCCTTGAGTTTTTCACCCAAAACAGATAAGATATGACGGTCTATTTGCGCGGATGTGGCGGAATTGGTAGACGCGCTAGCTTCAGGAGCTAGTGAGCATTACGCTCGTGGAGGTTCAAGTCCTCTCATCCGCACCAAGCAAAAAGCCCCGATTTTATGGGGCTTTTTGCTTGGTCTGACGACTAGGGGTAAGAACTTCCTGAACAAAGTGAGTAGATGTCGTGTAGCGAGGACGCGCACAGATGCTTGCATCGAGCACGCCGCAGCGGAAAAGGGCGAAGCCCGCCAGTCCTCTCATCCGCACACAATTCATGAGACTTGCTACAATACTGTGATGCTGCACTATGTTGATGAGGGGAGTGGACCAGTAATTGTAGCCCTGCACGGAATGGCCGGTTCACTACGCTATTGGGAAGCCCTGTCCGCAGATCTATCAAAAGAGCATCGTCTTATTCGACTCGATCTGCTTGGCTTTGGACACTCACCTGCTTCAAAAAAAGGCTATCGACCGGTCGATCATGTACGGGCAATCGAAGAGACGCTCCAGCGCCTCGGCGTCACGGAGGCCTTTACACTTGTTGGACATTCTATGGGGGCGCTGATTGCCCTCAACTACGCAACTACACACCCGAAGCGATTGCAGGACCTCGTCCTGATCAGTATGCCCATCTATAGCTCTGCGGCGCAGGCGCGGGAGGACATCACGAAATCCAAGAAGCGGTATCGGTATGCCTACTACGGACGTGGCTCAAAGCTCCTCTGCACCGTCTGGTGTCGCTGGTTGCGGCCTATTAGCCGCAACATTGCGCCACTATATCTTCGGAATCAGCCGAGGCATGTTGCGCAAGATAGCGTACTACATAGTTGGCGTGCGTATTCAGAAAGTATGCGGGATGTGATTGAGCAGCAACAAGTTACGAGTGATATACAGGAGCTGCGCGTTCCAGCCCGGCTCGTCTACGGAGCAAGTGATAGTGAAATTGTGCTTGCCAACGCCAAAGCGTTGCGCCTTAACCCCCGCACGACTCTCACTCTGCTGCCTGGTGGTCATAACATTCCGTTAGAGCATCCCCAGATCATTACGCATTTGATCCTTGAGCAGGCCTAGATAGCTAATAACCTGAGAAGTGGTCAGTTTTGATATGGCGCCGGGCTATGCCAAGGTCACGGATATATTTTTTGCAGGCATCGACCATTGTATTGGGCCCGGAGATATAGAACATTCGCTCGTTATAGTCAGGTATGAGTTGGGAAATCAGTTCTGGAGTAACTTTGGCGCTGACGACACCTTTTGCTCGGTAGGCTAAGTCAGTTACGATTGGGATGGTTTTTACGCCGACTGCTGCTGCGTCACGCAGCTCCTGGACGTAGGCAAATTCCTGAGGGTTACTCACGACATAGAGCACCACTATGTCAGAAGCGATATTTGCATCGATCAGGTACTTAATCATGCTACGGAATGGTGTGATGCCAATACCACCGGCAATCAAGGCCAGTTTTTTGTGCTCATTTCCCTGAAGTGTAAAGTTGCCGGCCAGCTGACTGGCAAAAATTGTGTCACCAGGTTGCATGCTGAAGAACGCTGCCTTGTAGGTGCTGGCTGGCTCGTAATATTTGAGGCCGAGCTGAACATCTGGCTCGGTCGGCGAGGAGGCAATAGTAAAGGTCCGACGGTTACCGCGACTGTCGTAGGGTATGTCAGCCAGTGTCCATTCCATATACTGCCCAGGCAAGAAGTTGAAACGCTCCTCAGGCTGAAAGACGTAGCTATAAACACGGTCTGATATTTTTTGAATTTCCTTAAGATGCAGACGGACTCGAAATTTAGGAGACACAGCGAAGGCAAAGACGTTGCCGATTAGCAGGGCAACTTCCGGATAAATAATTAGCGGCCCGATTTTCCAACCAGTTATGTAGAGGGTAGCCACAAGTGCCGCAAATACCAGCTGTAGGTTACGTTGCGGTGGCATGGTGGCCGGTTCAGTCAGCATGATAGTACCAAGAAAAATGAAAGGTGAGGCCAAGAGTGCATGATGCATGTTGGTTGCTAGAGCTTGGTGGTTGTGGGCAAATAATAGTAGTTGCAAGCTGGCGGCTACAAGCATGAAGCAGATGACCAAAGGGACACGTTTGATTTTGTAGACAATCGCCGCACCCAACACTAGAGTAACTGGCCAGAGTGCCGAACTTCCCACCCACCAGGTTACGGCATGCAAGCCGCTGACGCTCAAAACAGCCGCCGCCAGGGCAGCGGGATTAAAGATATGTTTGTTACGCCAATTTAAAGTAAATTTGGAGGCGCTCGAAACGGCGCCAGCCAATAACAGGCACAGCCCGGCTGGCACCGACCGTGCCGGATCGATGATCAGGCAGAGGATCAGGGCCGTGATGAGCGAGGACTCCATATTAACTGGTATCTTGAACACAGCACCAAGGCCACGATCAATGACGTAGGTGCTCGTCAGGAGCAGGCTAAGCGAAATGACAAGTGAAGTTGGACTCGCTGGCAGGCGCCCCAAGAACGAGAGCATTGTGGCGTAGGCGATAATGCCGCCCAGCACATATACCACCAAGCGATACATGGTAATGCTATTGAGAAGTTCTTTAACGAATTTCATTGAGTGGTTCCAAAGACGGTTGCGGGAAAGTTGAGTGAGTATTCAAGCTGCTTATCTTGGTGGAGAACGGCATAGCTGAATGTAAAGTGCTTGGCAAGCAGAGCTGGCTTGCAAAAGAATAACGCCGTTGCAAGCCCGTCGGCCGTCATAGTGTCATCGGCAATTACCCACGTTGCTAGGATGCCTGATGCTGGCCGCAGTGTCCTCGGATTCATAATATGATGGAAGTCACCCCACGTTCGTTTACTGCCGGCCGAGGCGCACAAACTCTGGTCAGACAGCTCCACAATACCGATAACCTCGGTCGTATCAAGTGGGTTTTCGAGCCCGACTGGCAGTGGCTTACCGGCTACTCCACGATGGACTATATCGCCGCCAGCATTGACGGTGTAGTGCTTCACCTGTGCTTGCTCGATCAACTGGCTGACGAGATCGACGAGGCAGCCCTTACCCGCCGCACCGAAATCAAGCAGGGCAGGTGTTCGCATGGTAATCGACCGCTCGTCGAATGTTATAACGTCTGCCCACTGCGGAGGTGCCTGGAGGGGCTTGGCTGTCAGTGAATAGTCGGCATCATAGCCAGTATCTGCTATCACCTGGCCAATCAGCGGCGTAACGTGCCCGTCCGTAATGTCGTATAGCTGTTTATATAATTTGAGCATTCGAAAGCCATCAGTCGGTAAGTCATAACGTCCGGCTTCTTTCGCCAGCTGGCTAACGAGCGAATCAGCTCGAAACCGCGAGTAGGTGGCGTCAAAAACCTCAATACGTTGCTGAATTTTTTCTTGTAGGTTTGTCCAGGCTTTGTCACTGAGCGCTTGGTTAATCTGGATATCCCAGTGTGTGCCAATGGCTTCAAAGCTGTAGCGTCGGGTGCTCATTGATGTGCTTTAAGCTTGTGCCTTGGATGAGATCTGGTTTAGTGCATCTTGGAAGCCTTGTGAAGTGTCTGACGCGCCAGCAATTACCCCAATCTGGAGACCACTAATCTTCTTGCCAACGACGTAGCTCTTGTAGCTAGCGCTAAAGCTCTCTTGATAGTATGCCGACTCCTGGTCTCCTTCACTGTTTTGCACCGATACGCCGGTAATCACGCCATCCTTCAGGGTCAGGCTGACTTGGATTGCTTCATTGCTATGCGGCACATAGTAGCTACTGCTCCCTGAATACGTGCCGTCGTGGTAGCTTGCCGAGGATGAGGTGGTTGCTGTGGTGCTTGTGGTCGTTGTCGCCACAGGAGTTGTCGTGATTGCTTGATTTGAGGTTGTGCTGTTGCCTCGTGCAAGTGAACTTGCTGCTACAGTTGAAGGCCCAGCTTTAAAATGGTCAAAAACCACAATAGTTCCCGCAATAACGAGGATAGATAGTAAGGTTACAACGAGTTTTCTACGCGAATGTTGTTCGTAAGTCTGGAGCACAGTTACACATCCTTTAGCTAATCTTATAGCTTTAGCATAAGAATGTAAGTTTAGAATTCCCTGAGAATAGCGGTAAACGAGTGTGCGATAAGCGTCATCTCAAGCAAACCTCTCTGTTGAGCTAGTCTTTACGAGGCATAACCACAAGCTTATTGACTTTCGGTGCAATTTGTACAATGATTCAGAGAGTAATAATTATCTATAGAGATGGTAAATAAAAAAGGAAAAGTCATGGATTCTGAGCATTCAGCTGACGACAAGCCAGTCATTCACGTGGTGTCTGACGAAAAAAAGCGCCTCCAAAAAGTACACATTGATCGTTCGACCCTCAAGCGACCACCGATGATTGCCTTCATGTTCATTTTTGCGTTGTTCGGGGCGTACTACATCATTAATAGTTTTGCTGCTACGAGTACACTAACTAAGGTCTGGAATGCCAACGCCAGCTGGACGGCAACCGGTAACACACTCAACAATGTTTCAGTGGCCAATAACGCCGTCAGCTTGGCACCAGCCAGCACCACGGCTATAACTCCGACCACTACTAGCGACGTTGCCTTGAATCGCCCAATCTACGCTTCGTCAGTTTACCAAACCGGCAGCAAGCATAACCGCACAACCTACCCGGCTAAGTATGCCAACGACGGTATCAGCTCTACGGACTGGGTCTCACAATCAACTGACCCGCAATGGATCTATGTTGATTTGGGCAGCCAATACAATGTCGGCCGCGTCAAACTCACCTGGGGCAGTGGCTACGCCACTAGCTACAATGTCCAAGTTTCCAATGATGCCAGCACCTGGACCAATGTCTATTCCGGGACTAACAACAGCGGTGGCATCAGCGATCTCGGTAGCCTCAACGGAGCTGGTCGCTATGTTCGCGTCTATGACACAAGCCGTGGCGGTAATGGCGGCTACGCGCTGGCTGGCTTCGAAGTATATGGAGGGGCCACCCAGCAGGCAGCAACCGGCAACCTCGCACTCAACCGACCAACTTCCCCAAGCAGCACCACGGCTGACGGTTCAGGCGTTAACCTGCCCAGCAGTAACGCCGTTGACGGCAATGCCTCGACACGTTGGAGCAGTGCCTACAGTGATCCGCAGTGGCTGACCGTTGACCTAGGTGCAAACTACAACATCAACGAGGTCAAACTGAACTGGGAAACAGCCTACGGTAAAACCTACATTATAGAGGTTTCACCAGATAACAGCACCTGGACAACCATCTACCGTACGCCGACAACCGGCAGTGATGGTGGCATCGATGACCTGACTGGCTTGAGCGGCAACGGCCGCTACGTACGGATGTATGGCACAGCGCGCGCCACCCAATGGGGTTACTCCCTCTGGGAAATGGAAGTCTACGGCGCATCAGCCGGCTCAACGACATACAACTCGTCTGGCAACATTGTCCTCGACTACGACGGCGATGCCGGTACTTCGCAGACCGGTCCTGTTACCTGGTCCAACCTAGCTGCAACTGCCAGTCTGCCAACAGGTACTGGCATTACCTACCAAGCACGCACCAGTAGTGACCACACCAACTGGTCATCCTGGACATCAGTCAATGGCAGCCTTGCCGGGCTCGGGAGTAGCCGCTACATTCAGATTCAAGCTAATCTTACTACTTCCAGCACCTCAGTGACGCCGACCCTGACCGGTCTGACGCTTACGTACACGGTCACTACCGCTGATCCGGCACCTGGCGTGTCACTGACCGCATCGCCAACCAGCGTGTCGTCTGGCAATGCCTCAACGTTGTCTTGGTCATCAACCAGTGCTACTGGTTGTACAGCATCCGGAAATTGGTCTGGCAGCCAGGCACTATCCGGTAGTGTGGTGACCAGCCCGCTGACTGCCAATGCCAGCTACACCTTAACCTGTACCGGCCCTGGCGGCAGCCAATCGGCTACGACCACTGTCTCGGTGACTGCTCCACCGCCAACCACCACCAGCACCTCTGGCCAACCAGTGCCAATCGGGGACTACACCAATCCGACAACCGGTCAGGCTTGGCACCAAATCTTCGTCGACGACTTCACAGTTAATGCGCCAACTGGCTCATGGGGTACCACCGATTCACAAAAAGTGGTGTACACCGGTGACCATGGTGGCAAGTGGATTGAATATCCAGATGGCTGGCCATCGACGCTGAGTGGCGGCAAGCAAGGCTACAACCCGGCAACTGTGCTCAGTGTTCATGACGGCACCTTGGACTTCTACTTGCACAGTGTCAACGGCCTGCCACAAGGCGCCAACCCTTCAGGGATCTTGCCGAGCGGCAGTGTCAACCAAACCTACGGTCGTTACACAGCGCGACTGCGGGTGCCAACTCCAGCAACGACTGGTGACTACCATGCAGCCTGGTTGCTCTGGCCGCAGGATGAGTCGAAGTGGGACTACGGTGGCGAGAGTGACTTCCCGGAGACTGATCTGAACTCTGGCTATGTCAACTACTATCACCATGATGCTCCTGGTAGCCAGGAACAATCGGCTGCCAACAACTATCAGGGCCCAGCCATTGACCTCAGCCAGTGGCACACTTACACCGAAGAATGGGCACCTACTTACATTAAGTACTACATCGACGGGACGCTCATCGGCACCGCCACCAGTAATCTCTACCAAGCGCCTGAGCGTTGGCAGTTACAGACTGAATATTCCGGCCACAATAGTGGCCAGTCTGGCCACCTCCTGGTCGACTGGGTTGCGGTCTACTCCAAGCAGTAGAACGACACTACACTTCAACTGAAGTGTTGAAGATGCGGACCCTGCCAACCGCCAGCCGGCTAAAGATAGTGATAATGTGCAGGGTCACTACAACGATGGCGAAAGACAGCAAGGAATACTCGAGCCCTGTGCCACTCAGAATGTCAGCCGCGGCAGCGTGGGCGGCCGTGATGCTATAGGGAATAACCTGCTTCACAAAGACAGCGCACAAACCAATAGCTATTGTGGCAGATACGAACCGGCCAATGAAGTGCTCAACAGCAATCTCCAATTCCAGTACGGGCTTGGCATTGACATACTCCAGCTCTTCCGTCAGTTCTTTGGCGCTGCTGATGGAGCGAACAATGGCCATGGCGATGCCGTAGACTATCAGTCCGACGCCACTCCAAACGATCAGTAGCGGCCAGCTGCCTTTCAGCGTTGGCTTGTCACTTTCTTCGAGATGTTGGCTCGGAGTGGTCAGGGCTTTGGGCGTGTTGTGCGGCTGCCAGGCAATCAGTTGCTGCTGGACAGCACTATCATTGGTAGCGAAGACGATCAGCACACCGCCAGTGATCACTAGACCGATAAGTATGGCTAGCAGGCCACTCAACGATGAGGGGGCGAGTAGCTGGCTGATGACTTTTTGGTTTTGTTTACTAATCATGGTGAGACGCGGCTTATTATTACACATTGCTGTCGCCTTCGCCAGTAGCATAAGCGTCACCTCGTCTGATGTGCTATCATAGGCTCTAGATTATGCGAGATTACGGGGACCGTGGCTGATGAGTAAAGTTGCACACTATTTGCAGGAACATCTAATCGGTGAAGTGATGACTAGCACTGATGCTCGGCGCTACTTCGCAACTGATGGCAGTATCCTGCAGCTGGCGCCAGCTCTGGTTGCCTATCCACGCAATGAAAATGATGTGCGCAAGGCTGCCCGCTTTGCCTGGCAACTGGCGGAACGTGGCCGGGTGATTCCGGTGACGGCCCGCGGTTCTGGCACCGATTCGTCTGGTGGCGCCCTGGGACTTGGCATCTCGCTGGTGTTTCCGGCTCACATGAACCGTATTCTGGAACTTGACACCAAGGCCAATACTGTCACTGTCGAACCAGGTATTAACTACGGCAAGCTGCAGCAGACCTTACACACCCACGGCCGCTTCCTGCCGCCGTATCCGGAATCGTTGGAATATACCACTGTCGGCGGCGCTGTCGCTACCAATGCTAGCGGTGACAAGTCAGTCAAATATGGTGACACTCGGGGGTATGTCCAGGGGCTGCGTGTCGTGCTGGCCAACGGCGAAGTGATTGAAACCGGGCGGATCAGCAAGCGTGATCTGAGCAAGAAGCTGGGCCTGGCAACCTTCGAAGGTGAGATTTATCGTTCCATCGACACCATCCTGGAAGAGCAGCGTGACCTGGTGGAACGCCTGGCGCGTGACGTCACGCGAAACAATGCAGGATACAACTTGCTGGACATCAAACGCCGCGACGGCTCATTTGACCTGACACCACTATTCGTCGGCAGCCAAGGCACCCTGGGCATTATCACCGAAGTCGTGCTGGCCACCGAAGCTCACAACCCGCTGTCCACGCTGCTGCTTGCCAAGTTCGATAGCCTACAGCAGTTCCAGGAAGCCATCTCTGAACTCCGCGAATTACCCGACAAGCCAAGCGCTCTGGAGATGATCGACCAGTATGCCCTCGGCCAGATTAATGAACTCAACCCGAATCTTTTCGGCGACTTGCTGACGACGCCATTCCCGGCAGTGTTATTATTCGCCGAGTTTGATGATACGGACAAAAAGATCAAGAAAGCCGTCAAGCGGGCCGCCAAGATTTTCGAAAAGTATGCCCTGTCGCTGGACACCTACACTGACCCCGAGCAGCAACAGAACGTTTGGAAGTTGCGGCAGGCCAGCAGTCTGCTAGTCGGTCACAATGAAGGCCTGATGCGTCCGACGCCAATCATTGATGACGGCGCCGTCCCCGTCCACAAGCTCCGAACGTTTATGGAAGGTATCTACAAGATCCTGGAGGCCAATGGCCTGGAGGCTGGCATCTGGGGTCATGCTGGTGACGCTGCGCTACACGTTGCGCCTCGTCTGAACCTTGGCCAAGTTGGCGATCGCCAACGAGCCTTCCGCATTATGGACGACTACCACAAGCTGGTTCTTAGCTTGGGTGGCACCATCAGCGCCGGCTCTGGTGATGGCCGGCTGCGCGCCCCATATCTGGAGCAAATGTACGGTTCGGAACTGTTCGCCCTCCTACAAAAGGTTAAGCAAGTCTTCGACCCCTACGGCATCCTCAATCCGGGCGTTAAGTTCGGCACCTCCATTGATGACCTGAAGTCGATTATTCGCACCGACTTCGGCCTCGACCACCTCTACGAGCACCTGCCGAGAAGCTGACCAACCCTTGAGTTTTTTGCCCAAAACAGATACCATATGACGGTCTATTTTGCGCGGACGTGGCGGAATTGGTAGACGCGCTACCTTGAGGTGGTAGTGGGAGTAATCCTGTGGAGGTTCAAGTCCTCTCGTCCGCACCAGCTCGGTGAGCCCAGTTTCTGGGGTTACCGAGCTGGTTGGGACAGGAGGGGTGAGAAGCTCCTGAACACCAGTGAATAGAGGTCGTGGAACGAGGACGCGCGCAGAAGTTTACTTCGAGCACGCCGCAGTGGAAAAGGGCGCAGCCCGCTAGTCCTCTCGTCCGCACCAGACCCCATGCGCGCTTAGCTCAGTTGGCTAGAGCATCTCGTTTACACCGAGAGGGTCGGGGGTTCGAGTCCCTCAGCGCGCACCAAACAAAGAAGCCCTTTCTGGGCTTTTTTGTTTGGTTGATGGATCAAAATTCCAACGCCAAGGGTCGAGTCCCTAGGTGCAGTCAGCAGCCTATTCGACTACGAAAGAATAGGGGTCTTTCCGGGTGATTGATATGATTAGATGATGGCAAGCAAAGATTCTTTTAGTGATGCACTAGTGACCTGGCTCAAGAGTGATCGGCCAAAGAGTCTAACTGATTTAGTCGGATTATTTGGCGAAAAAAGCTTTGCCGTTAGCTTACTCATCCTAATGGCAACTCCGGCTTTACCGATACCAACAGGCGGTATTACTCATATATTCGAGATAGTCGCCGTTCTAATATCCTTCGAGATTATTTTAGGCAGAAAAACAATTTGGCTGCCCAACAGATGGAAGAAGATTAGCGTGTCGGGTCTTAGTGAAAGCCGGGCAACAAGAATGATAATCAAGCAATTACAATGGATTGAACGCCGGTCGAAGCCGCGATCAAGGGGGGTGATTAATAATGAACTATTCCTGCGGATCACTGGCGTACTTATCCTACTTTTTTGCGCGGCCGCCTTTCTGGCGCCTCCGTTTTCCGGTTTAGATACACTCCCTTCGATCGGGGTTGTTATTATTGCCCTTTCCTTGATTTTTGAGGATTTATTAATGTATGTGACAGGTGTGATAGTTGGCTCCATCGGTGTAGGGACGACTCTGGCCTTGGGGCTGGTACTATCTCGATCCTTCAAACTGCTGCTCTAACGAGTGAGTAGACGTCTTTTGGTATGATGGTTGTGTGAGAAAAATTGTCGTGCTTTCGTTCATCAGTCTTGACGGTGTCATGCAAGCTCCGGGCGGCCCGGATGAAGATACTTCCAGTGGCTTCAAGTACGGCGGCTGGACGTTCCCGTATTTTGATGAATTCTCGGGCAACATTATGGGCGAGCAGATCAAGCCACCGTTCGACTTACTGCTAGGGCGTAAGACCTACGACATTTTTGCTGCCTATTGGCCAAAGCAAGATTCCAGTAACCCGGTTACCGAGCCATTTAATGCGGCGACTAAATATGTGGTCACGCACCAAGGCGATTTTCAGACCAGCTGGGAAGAGAGCGTAGTGGTGAGCGGCGATGATGCTGCCGAACAGCTCCAAAAGCTGAAAGCCGAGGATGGGCCGATGCTGCAAGTGCACGGCAGCGGCAACTTGGTACAGACTTTGCTCAAGCATGATCTGGTCGATGAACTGTGGCTGAAGATTTTCCCGGTGACGCTCGGTAACGGCAAGCGCTTATTTGCCGAGGGAGCTATACCAGCCGGCTTCGAACTGCTGGAGTCGCAGACTTCACCAAGCGGTGTCATCTTCGCCAATTACAAACGGGCCGGTGATGTGAAGACCGGTTCATTCGTCTAGCAGTTTCCAAGATAGCAATTATTTAGCGAGTGGGTGAAGCAGCCGCCACCAGATCGGTGGTTCGGGGATGGTGCCCTGTAGTTTGACACCGACGCTGTTCTGACCAGCCAAGATTTGTCCGGCGGTTTTGCCAGCAGCACTCAAACTGGACTGTGGCTGGAGTTTAATGGTCGCCGAAACATTGCCGCCAGCCCAGGCGTGCAGCTTCAGGTCATTACGTGCCACGGCTGAGACCGAAGCTCCCCACGCTGTGCGGTAGTGGCCGACTACGTCACCAGTTTTGACGACAGTGACAGGCTGGAAGTTGTTCTGGGCACTGACGATGAATGGTAGGCTGCCCTGGACGGCATCGAACAAGGTAGGGGCACCCATGACGGCTGTGACAATTGTGACGGGCTGTTCGTCAACGGTGGTTCTGGCAGCGGAGACGTAGACGCCACCCGCCTGGTCGCTATTGCCGGTCTTGATGCCAATGATGTTGGCCGTACCGAGCAAGAAGTTAACGTTCTTGATGGTGCCGGCGACCGGAATGTTAGCGGCTGTCTTCTGGGCGACAATCTCCGACAGTACCGGGTCTTGCATGGCCAACAGGCCGAGTTTGACCAAGTCATGAGCGGTGCTGGTAGTGCTGGGGTCGAGGCCGCTAGCATCTTTGCCGACGTGGCTGTCCTTGAGGCCGAGGCTGGCCAGGTAGGCATTGGCGGTAGTAGTGTAATTGTCGAGCGAGCCAAAGGCCCAGACGGCTAGACTGTCAGCAATGTTGTTGGCAGAAGGTAGCATCATGGCCTGCAGCATCTGGTATTCGCTGATCTGCTCACCGGCTTGGACGCGGGTGACTGAGCCGTCGGCTTTGGCATAGGTCTGGTACAGGGCCACGTCCTTAGCGGTCAGAGTAATGGTCGGACCTGGTTGGCCGGTTTGCAACGGTTTCTGTTGGAGCACCACCAGCGCGGTGATGAGCTTGGCGGTGCTGGCGGTCGGTGCCGGCGCTTGTAGGTTGTGGGTCTCAAGTGTCTTGGTGCCGAGAATGGCGATGGCCGCCTGGCCGGAGAGTGGCCACTGCAGGCTGCTGGCCGGAGTCTGGACAGTCAGCGTTCGGCTGGCAGCTTGCGGGCTGACTGTTGGTAGCGGCTGGCTGAGGGCCCAGTAACTATAGCCAGCTAGCAGGCCGACAATGGCCAGTGACAGCAAACTGTTTCGAACCGTGTGCCTCCGACGATACTGCTTCATAATGACTCATTTCATGATACACGACCGGACAGCACTTTGCCCGAGGTGATATAATGACAGTACAAAGTAAAAGGGGTAGCACATGACACTGATTATCATTATTGCGGTTGTCGTCCTCGTTGTCGGTTTTCTGGCGGCGATGTTCAACAGCCTCGTCCGACTCAACCAGCAATCCACCGAAGCCTGGAGCGATATTACCGTTCAGCTGAAGCGTCGTGCTGATTTGATCCCGAACCTTGTCAACACGGTCAAAGGTTACGCTGGTCACGAAAAGTCTGTCTTCGAAGATGTCACTGCCGCTCGAGCCGCAACCTTGAGTGCCCAGTCGCCAGCTGCGGCTGCCAAGGCCGAAGGTGATTTCCAGACCACCATGAAAAGCCTGTTTGCGGTTGCCGAAAACTACCCAGACCTGAAGGCTTCTCAGAACTTCCAGGATCTCCAGGCACAACTGACCGACACCGAGGACAAGATCCAAGCTTCACGTCGCTTTTACAACGGCGTGGTGCGCGACTTCAACACCAAGCGCAAGACCTTCCCGACGGCAATTTTCGCCGGTATGCTCGGCTTTAAGGCCGACAAAGAGTTCTTCGAGGTTGATGACGCCGAGAGTGCGGCAATTCAGAATCCGACCGAAGTCAAATTCTAGTACATGTATTCAGAGATCGCTGGTAACAAACGCAAAACCATCTTCATCATGGTGGTGTTCCTGGTGTTTTTGGCCGGCATTATCTGGGTTTTTGACAAGCTGTACGGTGGCGGCAGCACCGGGGTGTTCTATGGTGGGCTGATCGGTTCGCTGCTATACGTGATCATCAGCTACTACAGTGGAGCCAAAATGGCGCTGGCGGTTAATAGCGCCCAGCAAATCGAAAAGAAGGACAGCCCGCGGCTGTACCGCATCGTCGAAAACCTGGCAATTACTGATGGCTTGCCGACCCCCAAGGTATATATTATGGATGACCCGGCACCGAATGCCTTTGCGACTGGCCGCGACCCCAACCATGCCGCCGTCTGTGTGACGCAAGGCTTGTTGGATATCATGAGCGACGAGGAATTGCAGGGCGTGATCGCCCACGAGCTGGGACACGTTAAGAATTACGATATTCGGGTGAGTCTGGTGGCCTTCGCCCTCACGGCAGTGATTTCTTTCATCGCTGACATTATATTGCGCATGACGTGGTTCAGTGACCGGGACCGCGAGTCGAATCAGCTGACCTTTGTCCTCGGCCTGGTGGCAGCCATTCTGGCTCCACTCGTAGCGACGATGATTCAGTTGGCAGTCTCCCGGCAGCGCGAGTACCTGGCTGATGCCACTGGTGCCCTGACCACTCGCTATCCGGAAGGCCTGGCCAGCGCCTTGGAGAAAATCAAACAGAGTGGCAGCGTGTTGTCGCACCAGAATACTGCTACGGCACATTTGTTCTTCGCCAATCCGCTGAAAGGGCACAGCTTGGCAAGCCTGTTCAGTACTCACCCACCGATCGATGAGCGGATTGCCCGGTTGCGTGAGATGGGCACCCACGCCTAAGTTCGGCTCACGGGAAACGTCACAAGTCCTAAAAAGTCTCTAGGGGTTAACGGTTTATCTTATATAATGGGTGCATGGCTAAAAAACCAGGGAGCAAGACCACGACGAAAGCTACCAAGGCGACCGCCCGCAAGCTGCCAAAGGCTAGTCAGAAGCCAGTCAACGCTGCTCGGCAGGTCAAACCGGCCAAACGCACCGGCTGGCAACGTCTGAAACCAGTGCGCACCGGCAAGCAATTGCCAAGTGTGGCGGCGATGGTCAAGACCACGGCGATTATTATTTGGGGACACCGCCGGTTATTCATTGGCATTAGTTTGCTCTACGGCCTATTTAACCTCCTGCTGGTCCGAGGTTTAAGCAGTGGGATTGATATCCAGCGACTGCGCGCCAGCTTTGACTTGACCACTGGTGGCCACCCTGGCTGGCTAGCCTCAGGCCTGGGCACATTCTTCAGTCTGCTCGGGACTGGTAGTAATGATCCGAGCGGGGCAAGTTATCAGCTCTTCTTGTTGCTGTTTCTTAGCCTGGCAATTATTTGGTCACTACGCCAAGTGCTGGCCGGTCATACCATCACTATCCGGGACGCCTATTACCGTGGCATTTTCCCGCTGATTCCGTTCATAGTCGTCCTGGTGATCATTGGCTTGCAATTGTTACCTCTGATGATTGGTACGACGATCTTCAGTCTGGTGCTCAACAATGGCATCGCCGTAACCCTGCTGGAGAAGATCATTTGTGGCGGGGTGTTTGGGATGCTGGTGCTACTGACGCTCTATTGGCTGTGTAGCTCAGTGTTCGCGCTGTATATTGTTACGTTGCCAGGCATGACGCCCATCAAAGCCCTGCGTTCGGCCAATGAACTGGTACGACATCAGCGGCTGCTGGTCTTCCGCAAGCTGATCAGTCTGCCGGTCATCGGTCTAGTGTTGACCGGCCTGATCATGGTACCAACAATTGTCCTGATACCGACCGCGGCAGCGTGGGTGTATGTGGTGCTCTCAATGTTTGCACCATTGTTAGCTCACAGTTACTTGTACACCGTCTACCGTGAGTTATTGGATGAATAAAGCTCAAGCTACTGACCGAATTGCCAAATTACGCGAGTTGATCAACGACTATCGCTACCATTATCACGTGCTTGATGAATCGATCATGAGCGAGGCGGCGGCAGACAGCCTCAAGCATGAATTAAGTCAACTGGAGGCCGAATTTCCCGAGCTGATTACGCCTGATTCACCGAGTCAGCGGGTAGCTGGCGCACCATTACCTGGTTTCAAACAGGTTGCTCATAGCTCACGGATGTTGAGTTTGAACGATGTGTTTGACGAAGCTGAAATTCGGGCGTGGCAAGAACGCATCAGCAAGTTACTCCCCGACAACACCAAGTTGGCCTACTTCGCTGATGTCAAGATGGATGGCTTCGCCTGCGCCCTGGTCTACCAGGACGGCCAACTGACGACTGGCATTACGCGAGGCGATGGCTTTGTCGGCGAGGATATTACGGCCAACGTCCGGACTGTCGAGTCGGTACCACTGACCTTGCGTCAAGCGAAAGGTCTGGAGCACTTCAGTCGTGGTCGGACGGAAATCCGCGGCGAAATTGTCATGTACAAGCGGGATTTTGAGGCGCTGAATGCTGCCCAAGCAGCGGCCGGCAAACCGCTGTTCGCCAATCCGCGCAACACCGCTGCCGGTACCGTCCGTCAGCTTGATCCAGCACTAGTCGCCCGGCGCACACTGCACTTTCATGCCTATGATTTACTGCGGGATGACCCGACAGAAGTGCCAACTAACCAAGCGGGCTATCAAGCCTTACGAGATCTCGGCTTTCTGGCTAATCAGGATGCTACGGTGCTCAATTCCATCGATGCCATCCTGCGCTTTTCCGAAAAATGGGACAGCAAACGTCGCGAACTGCCATTCAACACTGACGGGCTGGTTGTCAAAATTAACGACCGAGAAACGTATCGCCGGCTCGGCGTTGTTGGCAAGGCACCACGGGGTGCGATCGCCATCAAGTATGCAGCCGAACAAGCAACCACCAAGGTCAAAGACATCTTTATCTCCATCGGCCGGACTGGTGCTGCCACGCCGGTAGCTATGCTTGAGGCTGTGGTCGTTGCCGGCAGCACTGTACAGATGGCGACCTTGCACAATGAATCTGAAGTCCTACGAAAGGATATCCGCGTTGGCGATACGGTGATTGTTCACAAAGCTGGCGATATCATTCCGGAAGTCGTGGAGCCGCTGGTGAAACTGCGAACAGGTAAGGAGCAGCCGTTCGTCATGCCGACTCATTGCCCGGAGTGCAACACGAAACTTATCAAGTATAAAGCCGAAGACGCCGTCTGGCGCTGCCCCAACGAAGCCTGTCCGTCACGGTCCTGGAAGCGCATCGAGCACTATGCCAGCAAAGCCGCACTCGACATTGAGGGCCTCGGTGAAAAAAATGTTATTGCTCTGATCGAGGCCGAGCTGGTGGAGGATCAAGCGGATATTTACACTTTGGAAGTGGAGGATGTGCTGAAGCTCGATCGCTTTGCAGAGGTATCTGCCAACAAGCTGGTCAAGGCGATCCAGGCTAAGAAGCAGCCGCCGTTGGCACGCTTTGTCTACGGTCTTGGCATTCGCCACATCGGCACCCAAACGGCAATTGACCTGGCCAACCACTTCAAAACTCTCGCCGCTATGGGGACGGCTACCATCGAGGAATTGGCCGAAGTTGAAGGCATTGGCGAAGTCGTCGCTGAATCGCTCGTCGAATGGTTCAGCGAGCCGCGTAATCAAGCCTTGCTTGCCAAATTTGATAAGCTGGGCGTCCAGCCCGAAAGTGTCAAACATGTCGGCGGCAAGCTGAGCGGCAAAAACTTCGTAGTCACCGGAACGTTAGAGACAATGGGCCGAGACCAGGCCGCCGACCGCATTCGAGCTCTCGGTGGCACATTCCAGAGCTCAGTCGGTAAGGATACTGATTACTTAGTGGTTGGTGCCAACGTTGGTGCGAGCAAGTTGACCAAAGCCGCCAAGCTCGGCACGCAGCAATTGAACGAAACTGAATTCCTGAAGTTGTTATAGCCTCGCCTATCATGCCGGTTTGACTACTGTTGTACGATGCTCGAATACGCTATACTAAGCTGAAGTTAAGCATAAACGGAAAAAGCATGCCACCTGGGGAGTTTTCGAAGCGTCCAGTTCAAGGTCGACAACCGTACGCCCGTCGTACGTCGGTCGATGGCGTGTCTGGCCCGCCAGCACCATTTCCAGATCGCCCACGTGGTGGCCGAGGCCGACCGCGTCTGCAGGAACCTGCAGCCTACTGGCAGCCACAGCGTACCGCTGAGCCGCAACCTACCGTGCAGCCCGTACAACCTACACAACCTGCAATCCCAGTGCCTGAATCACCGCCGGCACCGCCAGTTGATAGCGACGATGATCTGTTCCAATCGCTGAACACCGCTGACGATCGACCATTTGTGGCTCCGGCTCAGACAACGGCTGACAGCACATCAAATCAAGTAGCGCCTCCTGTTGAGCCCGCTGCTGGAGCAACTACTGAAGTTGAAGTCGTACCACCTCAGCCGACACCGAAAGTTAGGCGGCCACGCAATCTTCGCAAACTTCTGAAGATTGGCTTTGTGGTGCTGGTCGCTGGCCTGTTCGGTGGTGCGACTATGCTGCTCCTGCAGCGCCAAGCTGACCACAACAGCCCCCAACAAGTCTTTAATAGCGCTCTACAGTCAGCGCTGTCTACCACGCAACTGAAGACTGACACCGGTGACAGCGTCAATCATGCCACCGTCAGCTTAGACTTCACAGTGCCGACCAAGATCGTTTCCAGTAGCCAGTCGACTGTCAACATCAATGGCGGGGTGGCGCAAATCAGTGGCTATGGTTCAGTCGATAGTACCTACATTAGCTACCAGAAGCTGCCCAGCTCAACCTCAGCGACTACGGCGGCGGTTGCCAAAGATGCTTGGGTGCAACTGCGCCAGAAGTCCGTTCTGCCACCAGGGGTAAGTGCAGTATTGACCAACGCAGCTGATCCGCGCTTCCAGGCCTTCGGCCCAATAGTTTTTGGTAACTTCCCGGACAAAACCCAGTCCCAGCTGTTGACTTTCATCAGCTCTCACGATGTCTATCATTTTGATCCTAAACAGGTGAAAAAGCTGACTCGCGAAGGCAAGACGGTGCTGGTTTACCCGGTCAAGCTCAACAGCGGCTCACTGAGTATCCTCAACGAAAGCGCTGCCAGCAGTGAAGGGCTGAAGCCCGGTGATGTCCAAGCGGCTATGAGTTTCATCAGCTCCCTAAAAGACACCACGGTCACAATCTACGTTGACGCTGGCAGTCGCCAGTTCACCGGTGTTGATATTGAGCAGGGCGGCCAAACTACCAGCTTCCGATACAGCAGTTACGACCATGTCAGCCTGGCCGATGAGCCGCAAACCAAACTCAGCTGGGCGCAGTTCGCGGCGACTCAATTACAGATTGAGACCCAAGCGGCAGCCAAGTTGACTCCGACGCAGGTCGATGCCTTGCGGCAAGGCCGGTTGGCACTGCTGCACAATACGCTACATGTCTATTTTGCTGACAATAGTGCCTACCCCACGGCTACTCAGCTGAATGATCAGACATGGGTGCAGAACAATCTGGCTGGTCTTGATCCGGATGCGTTGCATGATCCACTGGCCGCTACGACTGGTCTGGCGACGACGCCGAAAGCTACCAGCTTCGCCTACCAGCCAACCGGTGCCGATGGCAAAGTAGCCTGCGACAACCTTGCTCAGAACTGTGATCACTATATGCTGTCAGCCGTACTAAGCACCGGCAAGGTCTATACCGTCAAGGATCTCTGATACTTGACAAAAAAGCAAAATCAGTTATGCTTTTACTAGATCGTGCGCAATAGCGGCGCGTGAACACAAACATAGATCGAAAAAACAAAAACACATCTATACCCACCCGCCGCGGGTGGGCGCGCACGAAAACAGACAGAGCCGGGGTAAAATCACCCGGCTTTGTTGTACAATGAGCCGTAAGGATAAACGTTATGATCAAGTATTATTTCAAGAGTCTCCGCACCGATTCAATTACTGAGATAGACCAACCCAAACCAGGCACGTGGATTCATGCCGAAGCACCGTCGGAAGCCGAGCTCGAGCAGTTAATCAGCCGTTTCAAGCTCGATGAAGGTTTTGTTCAGGACGCCCTCGACGAAGACGAAGTCCCACGTTTAGAACGCGAAGCGAGCCAGACGTATATCTTCGTGCGTTATGCCTACAAGACTGGTGATGGCGATCTCGACACCGCCCCGCTGCTGATTATCTTTGACGCCAAGCAGGTGATCACCATCTCGCCGTTGCCGCTGCCGGCTGCTGAGGCTTTGCTCAAGGGTCGCACACAATTGGCCACGACGCAGCGTACCAAACTTATCCTGCTCATCCTGACGCACATTAGCGACCAGTACGATGTCTTTATCTCGCAAACCAGCCGCAAGATTAAAGCGATTCGTTCACGCTTGCGTGCCCAGGGCGTGACCAACCAAGACCTTATTGACTTCGCAACTATCGAAGACGAGTTGAATGAGTTTCATAGCTCACTGCAGCCAACCAACGCCGCCTTACGCCGTTTGCTGGCTGGCCATCAATTACCACTGTTTGAAGAGGACCAGGACATTGTCGAAGACCTGCTGCTGAACAACGAGCAGTCCATCGAAGCTATTCGCAGTAACTTGAAGTCCATTGCTAACATCCGTGAGGCATACTCGGCCATTAGCGCCAATAACCTGAACAAGACACTGACTGTCCTGACCGTCGCGACTATTCTGATCTCGATTCCGAGCCTGGCCATGGGCGTCTATAGTCTCAACCTGCCGCTGCCGGCCCAGCACAACCCTGACACTTTCTGGATTATCATGGCAATCAACCTAACCTTGATGTCCATCGTCATTTACATCGTCCGCAAGAAAAAAGTTATCTAGTACTGGGCAATTCGCCCCTGTTTTGGTAGAATAATGTAACTCTCATGGTGCGCGAGAGAACGTGGGGCTGTAGCTCAGTTGGCTAGAGCGCTTGCATGGCATGCAAGAGGTCCAGGGTTCAAGTCCCTGTAGCTCCACCAAATAGTTCTTACTCGAACCCACGGGTTCACGGTTCGAATTTCTGTTCGAGTTAGTTCCCAGCGTCTCCACCAAAATCGAATAGCTAAAAACCCTGTCCTTGCGACAGGGTTTTATTGTGGTGCGCGTTTCTGCCGGCGGTGCTCACGCAGTTTGGCAGTCGTGACGGTCAGGGCGCCGATACTCCACCACAGCAACGGGCTTTTGACATCATGTTGGATCTGCTCGGCAACTTTGGGTTGATCTTGGGCCACTAGCTCAATCGCCGTGGCAATTGCGCCGTATGTCAGGCCGGTTACAACCGCCGCATCAAAGCTCAGAACCCGACACAATCGACCTCGTTCCTCAGGTGATTGGCCCGTCAAACCGGCGGTAACGATATATGGGGTTAGTTGAATATTGGCGGTGGCCCCGCGCTTCAATAGTGTCAAAGCCCGCTTGCCAAGCTGGTGATGTGTCGGCGCTTGTCTGGCATGGGCACGTTCAGCTTCACCAACTGGTTCCAGGCCGTGCAGCAGGCCAGAGACAAACTTGATGGTCTTCGGAAATTGACGCCCGGTTTCCAGAGTTGCTTGCTGGAAGTTATTAACCGCATGATTGGTGGTGTGCGTGGCTACGTTCGACCATGCCAGATTAATAACAGCCGCTGCTCCAGCTGCGGCCAGGGGATTGCCTGTCTCGGCGAGTGTCCCCATCGCGCTGTAGGAAATTGCCAGCGATGGTGCCTTAACCTTGCCGGCAGCTTGGGTAGCAACATAGCCTAAACCGCTTGTTACGATGTGGGCCTGCTGCAGTCTCGTTTTGCCTCGGTTCACATCTCTGCCGGCGGCGCGCAGGACCGGGTAGAGCCAGCTGCCGACGGTGTGATGCTCTAAACCAACGGCTGTCGACCAGAGTCTTTGACCAAGGGTTGTGACGGCATCCTCGGCCGTATGATGTGGTTCCATTTCATGCGGTTGGCCAGTGGGTACCAGGCTGAGGCTTGGCTGATCGTCGAGTTGACCCTGCTGCTCGTGAGAGGGCAGCGACACTACTTCTAGCACATCGGCCGCTGTTGCTGCCGTTTCGGCTTGCGGTGAGGCTTCACCAAGGCTCGCCATAGTCATTAACTATAGTAGACCACATTTTGCCCAGTTCAAGCAATGCTTGCCGATGTTTGATAAGATAGAATTATGCTTGATAAAACCTTTACCGCCACGCTTCAGAAAAGCCCGCACCACGGCGCTTGGACATACGTCGTGATGCCGGATTCAGCTGAGTTTTTTGGCACCAAGGGCCTGGTTAAAGTCAAAGGCACAATTGATGGACAGCCATTACGAGCTTCGTTTATGGCTATGGGCGACGGTGTGCACATGCTGCCGATCAAAGCCGAGACTCGTCAGGCCATCGGCAAGGATGAAGGCGACAGCGTTACGGTCCACCTAACCGAAAGGCTATAGCGCCAAATTGATTATTTGACGTAATAAACGACCGTCAGCGAGTAGGCGTAGTCATTCTCTCCCGGCTGGACGCTCACTTGGGTCGCAACATCGGTCGTCAACTTTTGGTTGGCACCAGACTCCGTGGAATAGAACGGTCCGGGGTTGAGGCCGGTTTTGTCATCAACTGACTTCACGGCACCAAGCTTGAAGCCAAGGTTCTTAGCCATCTGACTGGCTTTAGCTCGGGCATCTTTGGTGGCTTTGTCACGAGCCTGATTATCAAGCGTCTGGCGTTTCTGATCACTGAAGGTGATTTGCGGCGTCACTGTGCCGCTCGGTGAGGTAGTCACCAGATAATCTTCAACCTTTTGGGCCACATCACGTTTGTCTACGGTAACCGTTACCAGCAAACTGTAGGTCGTGGATGGACTCGGGTTAGGGTCCTGGCAGGTTGAAGCCGAGCCTTGGTCATAGTACGGGCCACGGGTGCAGGTAGCCACTCCACCATAAGCATACCCAAGACCATTGACGTCAGTTTTAATACTCTTGTCAGCGACGCCCAAGGCCTTGAGCTTGCTGACAATTTCGTTGGCTTTCTTGTTGGCGGCATCAAGCGCCTTGGTTCGGTCAGTGTCTGCGAAGCTGTATGACGGGCTGAAAACATACTGATCAGGCTCGGCGCTGATCGTGGCTGAACCAGTTACCGAAACGGTACGGTCGCTTACTTGGGGTGCCTGCACCCAGGGCTTCCAGATGGCGAACATCGCTACAATCACAAATACCAGCAAGGCAACGATGATCCGCAGGTCAAAACTGAAATCGAGATGGACGCGGTGTTTGGGCGGTGTGGACTGTGCGGTAGGTTCCATGTTCAATATCCTCTTACGGTATCTTTAGTTTGCTCGGCTTTGTGGCGAATGTAAAGCTCATGCTTACACTCCTGTTGCGTAGTGCGGTGGGGAGGCATACAATGACAGCATAACTGACGGAGGGTAACCATGTCTGGCGCGCTGATTGTTATTATAATTGTTGCACTCTTCATCACCATCAACGGCATTCGCTTGATCAATCAGTATGAGCGGGGGGTCGTCTTCCGACTCGGTCGGGTGCGGCCAAGCGTCAAAGAGCCGGGCTTGCGGCTGATCATCCCACTGGTCGACCAGATGCGCAAAGTGAGTCTGAGGATCGTTACGCTGCCAGTTGAATCGCAGCAGATCATCACCAAAGATAACGTCTCTATTAGCGTCTCAGCTGTGGCTTATTACCAGGTACAAGATCCGACCAAGTCAATCGTGGAGATCGAAAATGTCGTTGCGGCCATCTACCAGATTGCCCAGACCACGGTTCGAAACATTGTCGGCCAGAGTGCTTTGGACGATGTACTGAGCCAAACGGCTGCCATCAACGACAAGATCAAGGCCATCCTCGATGTCCAAACTGAGAAGTGGGGTGTCAATGTCAGTACGGTGGAGCTCAAGGACATCCAACTGCCCGATACTATGCAGCGCGCCATGAGCAAACAAGCCGAAGCCGAGCGTGAGAAGCGAGCGAAAATCATTGCCGCCGAGGGTGAAGCCCTGAGCGCCCAGAAGCTTGGCGATGCCGCCGACATTATTGCCAAGCATCCGATTGCCCTGCAGTTGCGTAACCTGCAAGTCTTGTCCGATATCGCTACCGAGAAGAACAGCACCATCGTCTTCCCGGCACAGTTCATGGACACCGTCCGCAGCGTCAAAGACTTTCTGAGCAAAGAGGGGTAAGGCTCCCCCGGCTCGAGCAAGTGTTCGTGAGAATCGTCTCTGAAAACTAAAGCGCAGATCCGTAGATCTGCGCTTTTTTTGTCTCGCTGGCTTTACGTGACAACTCTCAGGTTATGGCTAGAGAGCGTCGCATGTTGCCCGGTTGTCAGCATTGATAGTGCTGTTATCACCCGCCCGGTCACTAAAGTACTGTGCCCCAGCATTGTTGGTACCAGGTGCGTGACCGTTGATGGCTTGGACAGATCCGGCACGCCAATTGCCAAAGCAACCAGGACCGGCAACGGGTCCAGGTGTTGGAGCGGCAAAGGCTGGAGCTGCCATGGCACCTGTCATTGTCACAACGGCGGCTACGCCTGCAAAATACTTTTTCGTATTGGTTTTGATTTTGGTCACCCCTGTTCGGACACTATAACGGTACTTCATATTGGGTCCTCCCTACGTTAGTACTTGGCATTATAGGCTTAACAATAAATATAGCAATACGGCAAATGAAAGGTGCCAGTTGGAGCTCCTCCCAGAATATAGCTTCGCTCCGGGCGAGCTATAACTTTTAAGGAAGGCTCGCTCGGGCTCTGCATAGGTTTGCACTGATCGTGCAAACATCGAACCGCCTGCGGCAAACTCGTTGAGAGTGTCACCAAATAAAAATACCCCAGCTTTCGCTCGGGTATTTTATTTGGTGGCTCCTCCCAGACTCGAACTGGGGACACGCGGCTCTTCAGGCCGCTGCTCTACCAACTGAGCTAAAGAGCCGCGTTGCCGTTCAGGTCTAAAACATGGTGCGGGTCACGGGACTCTAACCCGTGGCCTCATCCTTGGCAAGGATGCGCTCTAAACAACTGAGCTAGACCCGCACGCTCAAAAGATTGTACCGTGACAGGGGCTAAAAATCAATTCAGCAGCCCATATGCATGTAACTTTGGCTAGCTAAAGCACCTCGTTCATAGCCTCGATTCTTAATCTTTTTAACTTTTGATTGCGCCCAATACGACATTGCTGCGATACTGGGAGTCCATGCTACAAAACCAGGCGTTAGATATCTTGAAGATGGGGCACAATGTCTACTTGACTGGCGCAGCCGGCAGCGGCAAGACCTACGTGCTCAATGAGTATATTAAGTACTTGCGGCAACACCACATCATTGCTGGGGTGACCGCCAGTACCGGCATAGCGGCCACGCACATGAACGGTATGACCATTCACTCCTGGGCCGGTTTGGGCATCGGCGAGGCGATTGATATCGACAAGATACTGGCGAAATCGACACTCAAAAAGCGGATGGCTGAAGCTAAAGTTCTGATCATCGATGAAGTCTCGATGCTCGATGGCCATGTGCTTGACGCCGTCGACACTATCACTCGGGCATTCAAAGATTCATCTAAGCCATTCGGTGGGCTGCAAGTGGTGCTGAGCGGTGATCTCTTCCAGCTGCCACCTGTCACCAAAAGCGGCGAGCCGTTCTTTGTCTTCAACTCTGAAGCATGGCGGTCGATGAATCTCAAAATCTGCTATCTCGAAGAACAGCATCGCCAGGATGACAGCCAGCTGTTGGGCATCCTCAATGCCATTCGTTCGAACGATGTTGATGAGACCCACTTTGAAATGCTCAGCGAACGCCTCAAGCCGGCGCCGGACGGCGAGGATATTATCAAGCTCTACACCCACAACACGCATGTTGATGACATTAACCAAACAGAGCTGAAGAAGCTGAAAACCAGCAGCAAAACGTATCAGATGACGAGCAAGGGTCGGCAAAGTGCTGTCGAATCGCTGACCAATCGTTGCCTGGCACCTGAGCAACTGGTGCTAAAAATTGGATCCGAAGTTATGTTTGTGGCTAACAATCCCGCCAAGCAGTTCTACAACGGTACCCTTGGTAAAGTCGTGCAATTTACCAGCGCCGGCCGGCCGGTTATTCAGACTCGCGAACGGCTGATAACCGTCGATGAACACAGCTGGAAAACCGAGGACGGCGAGAAAACCATCGCCGAAATTACCCAGCTGCCGTTGCGCTTGGCATGGGCGATTACGGTTCACAAGAGCCAAGGTATGAGCCTCGACGCGGCCGAGATAGATTTGTCTAAATCATTTGAGCCGGGCATGGGCTACGTGGCACTGTCGCGTGTCAGGAGTATCGATGGCTTGTTCATCCGCGGCATCAACAATATGGCAATGCAGGTGAACCCACAGATCATTGACTACGATGTCCAACTCAAAGCGCGGTCTCGGCAAGCAGTGGCGGGGCTCCAGATGATTGAGGCCAGCGCCATTGAGCGGCACCATCAGACGGTCCGCCAGGCCTTGAAGCCCGAAGAAGATAAGCTGCTGGAAGACTATGACGAAGCGGTATTCAAGAAGCTCAAAACCTGGCGGACCAAACTGGCGGCGCAGCAAAGTGTGCCGGCCTACGTGATCTTGGCTGACAAAACCCTGAAGCTGATTGCTGTCATTCTGCCTCAGAATGAGCAACAGCTCGGACGGGTGCATGGCATTGGCCCACAAAAGCTCGAAAAATACGCGACTGACATCCTCAAGCTTCTAGCCTGAGTTGACGCCTGTTATCATGGGGTATGAGGAAAAAGTTTGGCAGCTGGCAGCAATTGACCACGAAGATTATCCACAAGAATCCATTCTTCTCTGTGACTGAGGACACCGTGCTACGGCCAGACGGTACGGACGGTACTTTCTGGAAGGTCGTCCAGCCGGTCGGTGGGGTGATGATTGTACCAGTCGATGATCGGCAGAATGTGCAGCTCATCGGCCTGCATCGCTATGCGAATGACACCTATTCTCTTGAAGTCCCCGGCGGCCGGGTTGACGATAATGATCCGTTAGCAGCAGCCAAGCTTGAGCTTGCAGAAGAAGCCGGGCTGTCGGCCAAGCACTGGAAGCAACTCAGCAGTACCTATCCAGCCAAAGGTCTGCTCAAAGAAGTTAATTATATGTTTCTGGCGACGGGTTTGTCGCCCACTGGCCACAATGAACAGGCCGAAGAGGGGATCGAAGAGACGCGCAGTGTGCCATTTGAACAGTTGTGGGATATGATAGAGACAGGCGAAATTACTGACGGCCAGACCATCACAGCGCTGACGCTGGCCGCGATTGAGTTAGGACTGATCCGTTAGATTTCTCATAGCCGTTTCCTAGGTCCAACGTCTACAATTACACCCAATTGCAGACTGATTCTTTTGGTTTCATCAGTCTGATGGTTGGCTCTGCAATATACAAACATAACCCAAGGAGGGTGCATGGTTAGTGGTGAACAAAATGGTACAACGATTACACGAGATGATGGACGGTTAGGTGCCGATGATGCGCCGGTGGTTGCCAGTGCTGAAGCGGCGGTAGCCTATGGTGCGCCGGATGAACTGCCGGTGATTGAGCGTGATGAGATTGATGAATTAACCGGTGCCTACGAAGCGGTCGGGGTGCCGTGGACGCCAGAACCATCAGCTGCGGCCGAACGGCCGAGTCGTTTCGTGGGTACCCGTTTGGTACGAGAAGCCTTCTCCCAAGCTGCCCGAGCAGGCTTATTTGGCTTGGAGTTGGGTTTGACTGCTACCGAAATGACCGCTGACTTGGTAGCCAACAATCCACTTAACAGGCTACGGCCGAAAACTCGCGAGCAGGCACATACCGAAATCTTGCGAGACGAACGCTTCAAACTTCAAGTCTTTGTTCGCACCTTGACGGATGGTGGCAGGAAGCCGCTCGCCGAAATGAATCCTGAGTATCATCTGCCCTATGTGGAGCAAGCGGCGCGAGTCAACATGATGGAGCAAGGTGACAGCCTGGATGATGCCGATGCATTTAGTAAAGTGCTGACGGAGAATCTCAAACCGATCGCCGTCAAAACGAGTGACCTGACTGGCGAGCAAGCTGTCGACGCTAAAGCACCACCGCTGTCAAAACAGGCAGCAGCTCAGATAGCTTTCATGAAGCTTGAGGCTGTGGTGGCAGACGACCAGCAGCGGGCTGAGATTGCTCGAGTGATTGGCGATGCTTTTGGCACAGACCTGGAATCGGAAATTAAACTACAGCTGGATCGAGAAGTAGCCCTGAAAGAAGCCAGTGGTATGGACATCGTCGCTGCTTTTGACGAAGAACTCCTCGGTCGCCACTAGCCGACAAATCAAAATCGCACGGGGGTTGAAACATAAGCTGTTTTTTGGTATAATAGGCTCTTCGTGTTTGAGACATGCGGCCCCCCAGCTTTTGGGAGGCCGCATTCATTAACTCTTCACTGACACAACCATATATATCCATAAAACCCTAAAGGAGTTGCATGATAAATAAACGATCGATAGAACATACCCGAAGCATCATAGGCCATGGTGGTGAAATCGCCGGCTACCTTGCTAGTGGTGTCGTAGGCCAAGTAGTTAAAATGGTGCCTGCCCTACAGAGCAGGGAGTTAGGCGCACGCCTGTTGCACGCCAATCTGGCGGCTACGAAGACCACTAAACGGGAAGCGGCTGAAATGGATGCGCTGCTGGCGCATCGGAATGCTGCACACAAAGCCCTGATGGCTGAGCAAGTGTTGCTCGTGGAGCCGGAAATGGCAGAATTTGAAGAAGAATTTGTGCCAGCCGACATACAATTGCCTGAATCTGAATTGGCAATTCCTGTAGCTGCCCACGAAGCTAGTCACGGACCTGTAGCCGTACATTAATCCCATCTGCTTGCTTGTCGACTCCGGCAGTCGCTATAATACTCCTGACCTCGAAAACAACACAGCTGACCAAATCAAGGCGCCAAACGCCTGTTTGGGCAGTTGAGAGGCCACGGCGCCTTGGCGGAGTAGTTACGCAGCGGTCTGCAAAACCGCGTACACGGGTGCAAATCCCGTAGGTGCCTCCACGTCGGAATACGCTTCAGCCTCATGAATTATTCCGCTAGCTCCGCTTCCGGAATAATTCATTAAGGCCTGCGCGATTCCTCCTTACGCTCGCCAAACACTTCGTTGGTTTGGCTCGCGGGGCGAGTGGCGGAATTGGTATACGCGGCGGACTTAAAATCCGCTGGCTGAATAAGCCTTGTGGGTTCAAGTCCCACCTCGCCCACCAACTAAAAAGACCCCGTTTGGGGTCTTTTTAGTTGGTGGCCATATGCAGGACTTGAACGGGCTTGCTGGGGGGCAAGCCCGGCACCAGACCAACCTACCGGAATACTCAGACTTGCAGCTGGAAGCTCAGGAGCCGTCTTACCTTTGGTAAACCATCTCGCTTATGTATAATCAAGGGTAAACTAGCGTTCACCATCGGGAGGATGATCGTATGGAACCAAATGCAGCAGAGCTATCATCAGAGGGTATGCCAATTACCGTGACAGTGAAACCTTCGTCATCAGCAGCTGAAGAGTCAGTAGCACCTCAAGAAGACATGGAACCAGTATCAACCGACGAAGTCGTTAGCTCCCCGGCAGAAGTCATCGAACCTTCTACCCAGCCAACGGTCGGCGGTAGTAGCGAACCCGAATCACCGACGAGTTCAACTCCAAGTACTGACGGCGGTGCTCCGGTTATGCCCGTCAAGTCTGGCTCAGGCGGCCGCAGCAAGAAGCCACTCCTGTTGGGCCTGATCATCGCATTATTACTTGGTGGCAGCGCTGCAGCGTATTACTTCGGTTACTACAACAACCCAACAGTGGTCTACAACCAATCATTGACCAATACCGGCAAAGCTTATGACACCCTGACGACCTACTTTGATAGTCAGTCCAAGCTAAACTACAAAGGCTACACCGGCAGCGGCAGCTACACTATCGGCTCCGGCGGTTTTGCTACCGATGGCAAACTGACCTTTAATAGTGATGGCGACAACAGTGATGCCACGGCTGACATCAACCTCGGCGCCAGTCGGCTTGGTTTGGATTTTCGCGCTATCAAGTCCAAGACAACAACGCCAGACCTATACTTTAAGGCCAGTGGCCTGAGCGGCTTGACCAGTCTGGTCGGCGCGACCTATGGTGGCATCATTGGCAAATACGACAATCAGTGGATTATGGTTGATCCATCGCTACTTACCGGTTTGCAACAGAAGGGTGGTACCAGCAGCGCCAGCAGCACTCCCACGCACGACCAAGTGCTCGATGCTGCCCAAGCTTTTGGCCGCGTCAACCGCCAGTATGTGTTCACGACTGACAAATCAAAATCTGTCACGACGGTCGTCAAAGATCTGGGCAGTGAAACAGTCGATGGTCACAAGACCTTTCACTACCAGATAGCCTTCGTGAAAGATAACGTTAAAGCGTATTTGACGGCACAGCGCGATGCCCTGAAAGCCAGCAAGCTCGGTACGTGGATCAAGCAGAATAACTATGACAACATGGTGGATCTGGCCTATGACTCATTAACGCAATCGGCTGACGGTATCAAAGCCACCGACACCGTTGAAGTCTGGATGGACAGTAGTCAGCGAGTGCTGTACAAAATTCGCGTAGCTGATCCCAAGCAAGCCAGCAATTACACCGACTTTGGAGTTGATTACAAAGGTGGTACCGACTATCCATTCTTCGTGAAGTTTAGTTCCGTCGACAAAGGTACCACGACTACCGGTTCGTTTGTCCTGACCCTGAATACCGACGATACCAGCACCAAGCTGGCGCTCAATGCTAAAGGTAGCGGCAAGTCTGGCTTCACCTTCAAAGCAGACCTGGTGCTCAAGCCAACCAACAACGCCCCAGCCATCAGCGCTCCAACCGGCTCCAAGCCACTGACGCAGGTTATGCACGAGTTAGGGCTTGATGGCTATCTTAACCAGTTGAAAGCACTCGGTGCCACCAGCGCAACACCAACTACTACAACTCCGCTCAAGAGCCTCAATTAAGCTATACTGGAATCGTGAATATTGTCGTTAACGGTCTCCTGACAAATTACCAGCTACAAGGCAAGGGCAAGCTTGTGCTGCTGCTGCATGGCTGGGGCGATAGCAGCAAGGGGCTGGCTGACTTGCAGATTGCGTTGGGTAAAACGTACCAGGTCCTGGCGCTTGATTTGCCGGGGTTTGGCGGCAGCCAACCACCCAAGAAAGCCTGGAATCTTGACGACTATGCGGACTTTCTGGCCGCTGTACTGAAGAAACTTGAACTGAAACAACCATACGCCATTGTCGGCCATAGCAATGGTGGGGCAGTGGCCATCCGCGCAGTCGGGCAGGATAAGCTGCGGCCGCAAAAACTGGTCTTGCTGGCCGCGTCAGGCATTCGTCACAAGCATGGCGCTCGCAAGGCTGTGCTGCGAGCGGTCGCCAAAACCGGCAAACTAGCAACGGCTCGACTGCCGGGACGATTCCGTCAGGCACTGCGGCAAAGCCTGTATACGGCTGCTGGTTCAGATCTCTTGGTCGTGCCTGGCATGGAGGGCACCTTCAAGCGTACCGTAGCTCAAGACGTCCAAGCCGATGCCGCCAGCATCGACGAGCCGACCTTACTGATCTTCGGCGAGCAAGATAAGGCCGTGCCGCCAGCTGACGGCGAACGCTACCACCAGCTACTGGTTAATTCTCAGCTTGAAGTGCTGCAGGGTGTTGGCCACTTTGTCCACCTCGAACAGCCGACGCAGGTCGCTAAGCGTATTCAGGACTTTCTGTAATGATTCGCAAGCTCATCACTGGCCTCAGCATCTATCTGCCGAGCTACCCAAAAGCCCTGGTCTACATGCTGCAAAGTACTGAATACCAGGTGCGGCCCTACCTCAAGTGGGTGTGGCGCACGACCGATTTCCGGTCGGTTATGCAACGACGGACCTTGGATCGTACCAAAGCGGCTCGGTTGCTACTGTTGGCGTTGCGATTGGGCATCGTTGCCCAGCTGGCGATTGGCTTGTTGCTCATCTACCTCGGCGTCTACCATGATGTGATGTATGCCTTACCAGGGGGGCTTGGGCTCATTGTGCTGTATCCATATGTGTGGCCATATCTGGTGGTGGTACCTATTGAGTTAGGGCGCTGGTTGATCAGCAAACCGGCCGAAAAGCTGGCCGTCGAAGAGTCCGGCATTATCTTTGCACAGCATCAGGCTGTCAAAATCGCTGTGGCCGGCAGCTATGGTAAGACGACAATGAAAGAATTGTTGGCGACTGTTCTCAGCGAGGGCTTGAAGGTGGCAGTCACCCCTGCCAACAAAAATGTCAGTGGCAGTCACGCCCAGTTTGCGAAGAGCTTGAAGGGTGACGAAGACGTGCTGGTGATTGAGTACGGCGAAGGTGCGCCGGGAGACGTGGAGCGCTTCGCCCGGGTCACCCAGCCGACACATGCCATCATTACCGGCCTGGCACCAGCTCACCTCGATCAGTACAAAACGCTGCATGCCGCTGGCGAGGATATCTTCAGCGTGGGGCGCTATCTCAAGGGTCAGCATGTATACGTCAACGATGAGTCGCCGTCGTTGAAGCGTTTTCTCAAGAAGTCGTATCACCTGTTTGATCGCCATGGGGCGCTGGGCTGGAAGGTGTCCGAGATCGTCGTCGACTTCAGCGGCACCAGTTTTACGCTCAAAAAAGGCAAGCACAGTCTCAAGCTCCAGAGCCAACTGGTCGGCAAACATCAGGTTGGTTTCCTGGCGCTGGCTGCCGCCCTCAGCTTAGAACTTGGTTTGACCATGGCGCAGGTCAAAGCTGGCGTGGCTGCCACCAAGCCGTTCGAGCATCGCATGCAACCGTATAAACTGGCCGGTGCCTGGATCATTGATGACACCTACAACGGCAACCTTGAAGGGATTCGAGCGGGCACAGAGCTGCTCCACGACCTCAAGGCTGGCCGCAAGATTTATGTTACACCTGGTTTGGTCGACCAGGGTGAAGAAACCGAACGCGTGCACAAGCAAGTCGGTCACCTGATCGCTGCCGCCAAACCGGATCTGGTGGTGCTGATGAAGAACTCGGTCACCGAGTATATCAAAGCGGGCCTCGACAAGGCCAACTACAAAGGCGAAGTGCAAGTTGAGGACAAACCGCTGGAGTTCTATACCAACCTCCAGCACTTCGTAGCCCACGGTGACTTGGTACTCATGCAGAACGACTGGACCGATAACTACGCCTAAAACCATGCAATTTTCCTCTAACAGCGCTTATAAACTTGCAGCGATAACATCGTGCACGATACTCGTAATCGCTTACGCTGCCGGAATATTACTCCTCGGAACACAGTCATCATCCGGAACAGTTGGCGATAATATTGCAGTTCTTGCTTACGCGGTAGTTTTAACTCCCGGTACTATCCTGGTGATTTTTAAACAAAAATGGGCAGCCTATCCATTAATCATTCTGTATATTTTGACATTCTTTACAGTCATTACCTTAGCTGGTGCTGCCTGCTTAATTTATGCTGTGACGCGAAAAAAACAATAACAGATACCGTGAGCGCAGCACCGCGTAATTGCAGGGCTTAATTGCTATAATGAATGGTATGGAAACCATCGCAGTAATTTTCGGCGGGCGCTCAGCCGAGCATGACGTATCAATCGTGACTGCTCTTGCCAGCATTATCAAACCACTGGAATTGACCAAAAAATACCGGGTGGAAGCCATTTACATCTCCAAAGATGGTGCATGGTACTGGGATGAAAAACTCAAAGACATCAACCTGTTTACCTCTGGTCAGGTTCAGGATTTCTTGCATCGCACGCAGCCGACGAGTGTGCAGTTCGATGGCGGCATGACGCTGGTCAAGGCCAGTGGCATTGCCGGTCGCAAACAGACTCGCAAAATCGACCTGGTCTTTCCGGCTATGCACGGCACGTACGGTGAAGATGGTGCGCTGATGGGGCTGCTCGACCTGGCCGGCATTCCTTATGTCGGTTGTGGCGTCAGTGCCAGTGCGATTGCTATGGACAAAGTCCTGGCCAAGGAAGTGGCTGTGGCTAACAGCCTGCCGGTCAGCAAGTTCCTGAGCTTCACCAAAGCTGACCTGGAACGCGAGCCGGGTAAGGCCGTCACCAAGATTGCAAAAAGCTTGGCTTTCCCGCTATTTGTGAAGCCAGCCCATCTGGGCTCAAGTATTGGCATCAGCCAGGCCAAGACCGAGCTCGAACTGCGCAACGCTCTGGAAGTTGCGGCACACTACGACGATCGAGTGATTGTCGAGGAAGCTGTCCAGAATCTGATTGAAGTCACGCTACCCATCATCGGCAACGATCGGCCGCAACCAGCGCTGCTGGAGCAACCAATGACCAAGCCAGAAGATTTCTTCGACTTCGACACCAAATATCTGCAAGGTGGCAAGAAAGGCAAAGGCAAGGGTGGTGCCAAAGGCGCCCAAGGCTACAGCCAGATCCCGGCCGATCTACCCAAAGACCTCTACGCCACAGCCGAACAGCTCGGGCTGGATATCTACAAAGCCTTTGGCTGTAGCGGCATCGCCCGCGTCGATATGCTGATTGACCGCAAGGCCAAGCGCGTCTACTTCAACGAGGTCAACCCGCTGCCCGGAGGTTTGTATGCTCACAACTGGAGTCAGGCCGGAGTCAGCAGCGTCGAGTTGGTACAGAAGCTGGTGGCTTTCGCCAAAGAGCGTCACAACCAGCGCCAGTCTCAAACCACCGTCTTCAACACCAACTACCTGCAGCAATTCTAGGAGCTGCGAGTGACCAGCTGACCACTGTTGGCTGGACAACTGGCTGTGATACAATAAGATATGACGACCAAAAACCGCGTGGCCATTCTCGACGCCGGGGGACAATATGTTGACCTGGTACGCAAAGCGGTAGAACGACAAGGCATCCCAGCCGATGTTTTGCCCTTGGGCACTAAGCGTAGCGCTATCGAAAAGCAATACGGCGCGATTATTATTTCCGGCAGCCCGGCCAGCAGCCATACCGAAACGGCTCCCCAGCCTGACAAAGACGTTTGGAATAGCTCGCTGCCACTACTTGGCATTTGCTACGGCATGCAAGCGATGGTGGTGGCTCATGGTGGTGAAGTGGCTACCAATGCCATCCGCGAAGACGGGCGAGTCACAACCAAAGTCGACACTAGCCACCCCTTGTTCCAGGGTGTCAAAGTCGACTTTACGGGCTTATTCACTCATGGTGACTTCGTGAAGTCTATCCCCGAAGGCTTCACGACACTCGGTTCGCACACACTCAGCGACGGCTCGACGGCCTTCAGCTCAATCGCCAAAGGTAACAAGCTCGGCGTGCAGTTCCACCCAGAAGTTTTCGACGATACACCAGAAGGTTATGTCATTTTCCAGAATTTCCTACACACCGTTGCCGGGCTGACGGCCGATGAACACTTCCGCGAAAAACAGCTGCAGGCGATGATCAAGCAAAAGCAGGCGGCCATCGTCAAGCAGGTTGGCGAACGGCCGGTGATCGCCTTCGTCAGCGGTGGCGTGGATTCCAGTGTGGCTGCCACGCTCGCGGCGAAATGCTTGCCCAAAGATCAGCTGCACTATTTCTACATCGATAGTGGCTTCATGCGTGATGAGGATGACGAAGTGATCCAAGCTTTGCAAGCTGCCGGGCTGCCCGTTCAGAAAATTGACGCCGCCGAACAGTTTGAACAGGGAAGGGTCGAGATCGATGGTCACAAAGTCGGACCATTGGTGAGCGTCACCGACCCCGAAGACAAGCGTAAGATCATCGGCAAAGTCTTCGTGGGGATTCAGAATCAACTGGTCGCTGACCTGAAGTTTGACGAAGCCTTGCTGCTACAGGGCACCAACGCCGCTGATCGCATTGAGTCCGGCCACAGCAAGGGCGACCACAACACTCAGACGATCAAGACCCACCATAACCAGGTCAAAGAGGTCCAGGAACTCAAAGCCGCCGGTTTATTACTCGAACCGATCGATGACCTGTTCAAAGATGAAGTCCGCGAACTAGGTCGCGAGCTGGGTTTGCCCGAAGAGCTGGTGCAGCGCCAACCCTTTCCGGGTCCGGGCTTAGCCATCCGCATTCTCTGTTCGGATGGCCAGGTCAGCGAACTCCAAGAGCTCAATGAGCTGCAAGCTACCTTGCTGCCGGTGCGCAGTGTCGGTGTCGGTGGTGATGAACGTACCCACCTGCAGGTGGCGGCCATTGCCCATGGCACCTACACTCCCGAAGAGTTGACAGCCTTTGGTGCCGACCTACCGGCTCACCACCGCGGCGTGCTCAACCGCGTGGTCTTCGCGCTTTTACCTGGCTCACTCGCCCAGCCGCAGTTGACCGAAACCTATCTCACCCCCGATACCCGAGCGCAATTGCGTCAAGCCGATGCTATCGTCCACGAAGAGATGCGCGCCGCCGGTCTGCTGGCAGCCATTAAGCAATTCCCGGTTATTCTACTGCCGCTTTCGTTCGATGAGCCAGGCAAACGCTCGGTCGTTTTGCGCCCCGTCCAAACCAGCACCTTCATGACTGTGCAGGCCATGCTGCCGGGCCGTGACTTATCGGCTGAATTTCTGGAGCTGGTAGCTGACCGTATCGTTACGGAAGTGACTGGAATTTCCCAAGTCTTCCTCGATGTTACCAATAAACCACCAGCCACCACCGAATGGGAATAATGGTCGGCTAGTCTGACCCCTGTTCTTCTGCTATAATTCACAGATCATGAACCGCTACAATCCAAAAGAGATAGAGCCGCGTTGGCAGAAGTACTGGGATGAAACCGGTACTTACACCACTGATTTGCAGAGCCAAAAGCCCAAGTACATTGCCATGAGTATGTTCAATTATCCAAGTGGCGCCGGTATCCACATCGGCCACGCCATGAACTACACCATCAGCGACGTCAAAGCCCGCTTCAAACGTCAGCAAGGCTTCGAGAGCTACCATCCCGTTGGTTGGGACGCCTTTGGCCTGCCAGCCGAAAATTACGCCATCAAAGCTGGTGTCTCACCGCAAGAAAGCATGGCGACAATTATTCCCGATTATCACAAACAGTACAAAGCCATGGGCTGGAGCAATGACTGGGAAAAAGAAATCGCCACCCACCTGCCGGAATACTACAAATGGACTCAATGGGTGTTCACCCAGATGTACCAAAACGGCCTGGCCTACCAGGATAGCCGCTTGCAATGGTGGTGTGAGAAGGATGCCACCGTGCTGGCCAATGAGCAGGTGATCGATGGCAAGTGCTGGCGCCACGACGGCCCCGACGATCCGTTGGTCGAGAAGAAGGAAATCAAGCAGTGGTTCTTCAAGATCACTGACTATGCCGATGAATTACTGGAAGCGATTGACGATCTGGACTGGACAGAGAGCGTCAAACTGGCTCAGAAGAACTGGATCGGTCGCAGTCAAGGCGCTGAGATTGACTTCCAGATTGATGGCAAGGACGAAAAGCTGACGGTTTTCACCACCAGGCCCGATACGCTGTTCGGTGCCACTTTCATGGTCGTGGCGCCCGAGCACGAGCAGCTGGCCAGCCTTACGACCGACGAGCAGCGCGCTGAAGTCGAAGCCTACGTCAAAGCCACACAGTTGAAGTCTGAGCTTGACCGCCAAGCGTCGAAAGCCAAGACCGGCGTGTTCACCGGCACCTATGCCATCAACCCAGTGAATGGTGCAAAACTCCCCATTTGGACCGCCGATTACGTCTTAGTAGGCTACGGCACTGGCGCCATCATGGCCGTGCCAGCCCACGACGAACGCGATGAAGAATTCGCGCAGGCTTTTGAGCTGCCAATCATCGAGGTTATCGCTGACGACAAGCTTGTTGCCAGCGGTGAGTTCAATGGCCAGAGTCCCAAGCAGGCGCAAGAGACGATTGTTAAGCAGTTGGCGGCCAATGGCCAGGCTACCGAGAAGATTAACTACAAAATGCGCGACTGGAGCGTTAGTCGTCAGCGCTACTGGGGTGCGCCCATCCCGATTATCAATTGTCCGAAAGACGGCGCGGTGCTTGTGCCCGACGACCAACTGCCAATCATCCTGCCGGAGCTCGATGATTTCCAGCCGAGCGGCGATGGCCGCAGTGCCTTGGCTCGGGCGACTGACTGGCTGAAGGTCGACTGTCCGACCTGCGGCGGTCCAGCCGAGCGCGAAACTGACACCCTAGACACCTACATCTGTAGCAGCTGGTACATGTACCGCTACTTTGATCCGCACAATCAACAGCAGGCGTTCGACCCGGCGATTGTCAAAAAGTGGGAGCCGATTGATTTCTACAACGGTGCCGACCATGCCACGGCGCATTTGCTATACGCCCGCTTCATTGGTCACTTTTTCAAGAAGCTCGGCCTGGTTAATGTCGCTGAGCCATTCAAGCAATTCCTGTTCAATGGCAAAGTCACGGCCAGCGACGGCACGATGTTCAGCAAGTCCAAGGGCAACGGCGTTGACCCGCTCGACATTATTGCCCAGGGCTACGGCGCTGATGCTCTACGTACCTATCTGATGTTTGCCGCCCCATTGGAGCTGTGGGCTAAGTGGGATCCGCAGGGCGTGCCCGCCACCCACCGTTTCATTTCCCGCGTCTGGACACTGGTCGGCGAGTACCAGGAAGCCAAGGCAACCGAACTGATCGATGATCAACAGGCAAATATCAACCGAGCTGTCCACCGCATGATCAAGAAAGTGACCGACGACATCGATCACAATCGCTACAACACCGCGATTGCGGCCATGATGGAGTGCACCAACGACCTCTACAAATTGAAGACCGAAGGCTTCGGTCAGCATGACGTCTGGCACCAAGCACTGATCGACCTGGTTGCTTGCATGGCGCCGTTCGCGCCTCATGCTGCCGAAGAACTCTGGCACCAACTGGGCCATTCCACAACTGTCCATCGTGACACATGGCCGAAGTTCGAAGCCAAATATCTGGCAACTGATCAAATTACGATTGTCGTACAGGTCAATGGCAAGCTTCGCGGTCAGCTGGCAGTCTCGACAGATGCCGGTGAAGCATCGGTTGTCGAACTGGCCAAGGCTGACCCGAAAGTGTCTGTCCATCTCGACGGCCAGACTATCCACAAGACTATCTATGTACCCGGCAAGCTGGTCAACTTTGTGATTTAGGTCTCACCCCTTGAGAAAATCACCAGATTAGGCTAGAATGGAACCAAGATTGATAATTGTAAGACAAAGGATAGCTCTCTATGGGTAAACCCAAAAAGCGAACCTCCCCGCGTAAGACCGGCACTCGTCGCTCTCACCTGGTGCTCAAATTGGCCCGCAAGGTCAATGCCACCTCGCCGGTGAAAGTCCGTACCACCAAGCGTGAATCAGCCAAAAAGGCTGCCTAAACCCGCTCGAACTCCTAAAGAGGATTAACAATAAGTCATGGCATCCAATCGTCACCTCGGCCGCATCATCGTGTTGCAAACGCTCTACGAGCAAGAGTTGCGGCATGAAGCTGGCGATGTTGATTTTGACCTGACGGCTGTTCTGAAGCGCAACATTGTGCGTTATGAGGACATGCTCGACGACGTCGACTTCATTGAGAAGCTGGTTGCTGGCGTCAGCCAGCACGCCAAGGATCTCGACGCCAAGTTGCAGCCAGTAGCCCCCGAATGGCCAATTGACCAGATTGCCCGCATGGATCGTTTGGTGTTGCGCATCGGTTTGTATGAACTGGAGCATGAAGCGGACGTTCCGCCAAAAGTGGTTATCAACGAAGCCGTAGAATTGGCCAAAGCCTTTGGCGGTGACAACTCCTCCAAATTCGTTAACGGGGTTCTTGGTACTCTGTTACGTGAGCGCGAAGGCGACCAGTCAGTAGTTAAGCCTGCACCGAAAAAGCCAGCAGCCAAGAAGCCAGCAACCGTCAAGGCGGCCCCCAAGAAAGCCAGGAAATAAGCCATGCAGCGACCCAAGCCAATCCATGGGATTAAGAAGCTCGTAACCCGTCGGCCAGTGATCGACGAAGTGGTCCGTGAAACAACCTCGGGCGGCATCGTCTTCCGTCACGACACCGATGGTAAAGTCCAGATCCTGCTGATGCAAGACGCCAAAAACCGTTGGACGATTCCCAAAGGCCACGTCGAACCGGGTGAAGAGCCCAAGGGGACTGCCGAACGCGAAATCCGCGAGGAAACCGGCTTGCAACAGATGAGAGTTCACAACTGGCTCGGCAAGGTTAACTTCCGCTACCGCCGCAACCACACCTTGGTACTGATGACCATGCACATTTACTTGGTGGAAGGCCTCGGTGATACCAACAAGCTTAAGCCCGAGGATTGGCTCAATGACATTAAGTGGCTGAGCACCAGTGACGCCGTTGATAAGATTGCTTATGACGATATTGGCAAGTTGATCCTGGTCGGCATGAAGCGCATCCGCGAAGGGAAACTCTAGCCTCAGATGGACACGTCCGTTTACCAAACCTTTGCCCAGGACAAGCTGCACAGCACTTTCAACAACATCGAGCTGCTGCTGACAGCCTTCACCCATCGTTCGTATCTGAATGAGCACAAGAAGACCGTCAAAGAGCACAACGAGCGCCTGGAATTTCTCGGTGATGCCGTGTTGGAGCTGGTGGTTACGGAGTATCTCTACATCAACCACCCGGAACCCGAAGGTATCCTGACCAACTGGCGCAGCAGCCTGGTTCGCACCGAATCAATCGGCGCCGCCGCCGCCCGCTATGGCTTCGAGCCGCTGCTTCGCCTCAGCCGGGGTGAGAAGCGTGGCACTGAGCGCGCTCGTGCCCAGATCCTGGCGAACAGCTTCGAAGCGGTCATCGGCGCGCTGTATCTCGACCAAGGCTACGACGCTGCCAAGGTCTTCATAACCGACAGCATCCTCAGTACCTTTGATGAAATTCTCAAAACTGGTTCCTGGATGGATCCCAAATCACACTTGCAGGAGCTGGCCCAGAGCAAAGAATCGGCTACCCCGGTCTATAAAGTGATGGATGAGCAAGGCCCAGACCATGACAAGACTTTCACTGTCGGTGTTCACGTCAATAATGTATTGAGAGGCCAGGGAACTGGCCCCAGCAAACAAGCCGCCCAGCAAAAAGCCGCCGAAGCCGCCCTCAAGTTTTACGGCCAGGACATCAAGTAGTCCAGTCGACTACTCACGTGCTGAGCTAGGGTTAGCCATATCTCAAAAAGTAGCCACACTGCAAAAGCCCAGACAACGGAAGTATAGATAAATAACACAAATATTATATAATTAGCGATTATGAAAGCTGAGATGAACGGTCATGGCTTGGTGGAAGGCCTGCAAGCTGTCGGCAATGTGCCGAACTTATATTTGCACCCCACTGATCCCCAGAAATTAGTAAGGACTGATAATAATCTCAATCCTGGGGAGGAGTACGCTACGCTACTGGCTACAGAAACAGTCTTTCAGACCTTGCGTGATGATTATGCGGTTGCGGTTGTGCCTCATGCCAGGGCGGTGATTGGTCCGGCGTTAGTGGCAACGGTCGTTGATAAGGTCGAGGGCGCAAGCTTAGATAGTCGGTCACCGTTCAGTAAGCCCTTGGCATTCGAGCAATTATCCGATGATCAACAGGCAGCGCTGGACAAGCTAAACGGAAAATTGCACGTCTTTCTTGCCGATCGCATCCTGGCTAAGGACGGGTTGCCCAGCGATATCTATCATTCAAGCAATTATGTTCTAGCGGATGGCGGCGAGGCGGTCATGGTTGATGTGGATGTGTTGCTGTCCTCTGAGATGGGAGTGAAGCAAGAGCCAATTATGCAGTTGGATTGGGAGTGTTTCGTCGTCAGCCAGTTTTTACGGGCGCTGCGTGACGAATACCAGGCTAACCCAGAGCGTCTGGCGCATTGGCGGCAGGTTGGCATTGAGCTGCTGACGCTGAGCTTTGCTACTAATAACTTCGTAACAGATAGACGATTGATTGAACGCTTGGCAGACCTGAGTCTAGGGTTAGCAGAATATGATGATGAAGAATACGATGAGCTTTCTGACGAATTGGAAGACCTGGTGTATTGCCAGGCCGTTCCTGAGAGTTGACAACAGAGGTGATCTCGCGTAAAATGAACAGATTGTCTTTATAAATCTTTTAACAGGTAGAGACACGTCGATACAATAAGGGAGATTAAATGTTAGTTATTCGCATGCAGCGTACCGGCCGCAAAGGCCACGCCATGTTCCGCGTTGTCGTCCAAGACAGTCGCCGGACCCCAACCAGCGGTAAAGTTGTCGCTTTTCTGGGAAGTTACGATCCTCACGCCAAAACAGTCATCTTGGACAAAGAAAAAGCCCAGTTTTATCTGGACCACGGTGCTCAGCCGAGTGGCCGAGTAGCTTTCCTGTTGAAGGCGGAAGGTGTCAAACTGCCAGAGTGGGTGAAGCTGGAAGCTAAGCAAGAGGGCGCAGTTCGCAACGCTGACAAGCGTCGCAGTACTCGTCCTGCCGAGCCAGAAGCACCGACCGAAGAGGCCGAAGCACCTGCTGAAGTTGCCGAAGATGCACCAGCTGCCGAAACTGAAGCCGTTGAGACCCCAGCCGAAGAAGCTGAGGCCGCACCTGTTGAAGCTGAAACTCCTGCTACCGAAGACGAGCCAGCGGCCGATGCCACCGAAGCTGAAGACAAGCCAGCCGCCTAGCCTACAGGGCGAGATATTTCACACTGCCCTCAGCTCGGTTTGTTATAATACTAAGCTCAACTACCTATTTCTAACCGAGGAGTCTGCCCATGAGCGATATCGACCAGCAATTTATTGAATACGTTGTAAAGTCTCTGGTTGGCAAGCCTGACGAAGTCAAAGTTGAACGGCGGATTGACGAAAAAGGTGTGCTACTGGAGCTGACGGTTGACCCAGAGGATCTCGGTCGAGTCATCGGTAAACGCGGCGCTACGGCACAAAGCCTGCGCACCCTTTTGCGAGCCCTTGGCACCAAGAACGACGCCCGCTACAATCTCAAAATTATTGACAACGGCGCTCCACGCACTACTAGCGACGATGCAGTGGCCAGTGACGATCGTCCAGTTGATAAGCCAGCCGACAAGCCAGCCAAGGTTGAGGCAGTTGCTGAGCCGACTGCTGAGCCAGAACCAGCACAAGCACCAGTCGACGAAGTTGTTGACGATACTCCAGCCTCAGAGGCTGAAACCAGTGACCGGATTGCGGCGGCTCGAGAAGAGCTGGCTGATTTAGACGACTTAGATATTTAGCTTGTGATCTGTCATGGCGGGCCAGTTCCGCCACCTATGCGGGCAGTAAGAGGTGACGCACAACGAGACGCACGGATCATGAAATGAATTCAGGACGACAAGTAGTTGAAACCAAAAGCAGAATTGTCTATACTGACTGTTAGTCGAAAGACGTTTCAAAAATAAAAAAGCTCTTTGCGAGCATCTACATAGATGAGAGCTTTATGTGCCTAAAAGAACCTCTTTGCGAGGTTCTTTTAGGTTATGTTTGGTGAGCAGTCAGCGCGCGGAGGGTTAGTTCCATGAATGTTCGTCTGACAGTACCGCGTGGTCGAATTGTAGTGTGCATGATTGTGACCTCCATAAACAGTCTGCACCAGCGGGCCGTAAGATTCGGTGACAATAGTAGCAAAATTGCTGTGATGTCTGTCATATCTGCCTCGGAGCTACAAATTTGATACAATGTAACAGATGAAGATCCAGATTATTACCTTATTTCCCGAGATGTTCGACGGGGTGCTGAAAAGCAGCATGCTCTGGAAAGCCAGCGACCGTAAGATTGTTGAGTATCGACTCATCGATCTGCGGCAGTTCGGCCAGGGCCCACGCCGGCAAGTTGATGACACCCCTTATGGCGGCGGTGACGGCATGCTACTCATGGTCCAGCCGCTGGTGGCTGCTATCGAACAGGCCAAACAGCATGATCCCGAAGCACGGGTACTATTGCCAACTCCACGCGGCAAATTCTACAAACAGTCTGATGCCAAGCGTTTAGCTGCCGACGGACAGGGACTGATTATTATCTGCCCGCGCTATGAAGGTTATGACGAACGGATCACTGAGTGGGTGGATGAACAGTTTTGCATCGGCAATTATGTTCTGACCGGCGGTGAATTACCGGCCATGGTGCTGCTGGACTCAGTCGTGCGGTTATTGCCCGGCGTGCTCGGCGGCGAGACCTCAACCGAAATTGAGTCATTCCAGAACGATGATGTCAGTATTGAGTTTCCGCAGTACACCCGGCCGGAGGAGTTCCAAGGTATGCGCGTACCGGACGTGCTACTGAGTGGCCACCATGGTGAAATCGCCAAGTGGCGGAGCAAACAGCAGAAGACGTCGGACTGAGTTAGCTGCAGCGAAATTGACCACTGCAAGGCCTGCAAGAAGCCGCTATAATAGAACGACAGCAACCAAGGAGGACCCCTATGCGATTATTCTCTATCAAGCCGGTGTACGCTCATTGTGATCTGCCGTGTGGGGTCTACGACCCGGCACAGGCCAAAATTGAAGCACAAAGTATCAAAGCTATCATGGAAAAGTACGATGGCCTCGATGAGCATAACAAAATGCGAGCCGTCATTATCAAAGAAGAACGTGCCGAACTCGTGAAGCATCATCTGCTGGTATTGTGGGCTGATTATTTCAAACCGGAACACCTGGAGAAATACCCGGATTTGCATGATAAGTTCTGGAAAGCCATCAAGCAGGCTAGTGAATGTAAGCACCATCTTGAGGCCGCCGAAGCTGACAAACTGATTACGCAAATTGACGAGATCGCCGAGATCTTCTGGGCAACTAAGAAGTAGGTAGCCTCATGCCGGCGTGGTTATTCATTCGCAGAGTTGTCGGTGCCAGTATGGCGCCCAAACTACAGCCAGGGCAGCTGATCATCGCCACGTCACTGTTCCGGCGATTGCGCACCGGCCAGGTAGTGGTCGTACATACCAACAATCGTGAACTGATCAAGCGCATCGAACGTATCGATCACGATAAATTGTTTGTGATTGGTGATAATTTGGCGCAAAGCACAGATAGCCGTCAGTTTGGCTGGTTAGACCGCCGAGCAGTTGTGGGTCGGGTGATTCACCCAAACCTGGCTAAGTAAGCTGTGGTGCCAGCAGTGTCATGATGTGCCGTACAACTTGCTTTTGGTTGAGCTGCGCGGCATCTAATCGAACCTCGGCATGAACCTTACTCGGTCCGACGAACCGGTCATGCATTGGCCTGAGCACCAATCGCCGGTAGTCATCAGGGTGTTCAGCAGTCTGCGGCTGGCTATGCTCGCGACGAGACACGTGGGTGTGAAATGGAGCATCGAGATAGATACTGAGGTCGAGTAGCTGGCGGATCTTGGGGTAGTAGAGGGCAAACGCACCTTCAACGATGAGTAGGGGCTTCGGCTGGAAGCTGATTGGAATCCGTTGGCCACTGCGCGGAAAATCAGGGTTCAGTAGCGGACTCTTGGTATTGATAATGACCGATTCTCCAGCTTTCAAATGCGCTAAATCTTTGGCCATTTGGCTGTAATACAAAGCGCGCGGATCATCCCAGTTGTGCCGACTGGCTCGCAGCGGCACTTCAGCTGCTGGCCGAAAGTAGTCGTCCATGTGGAAGATGGTGACCAGCCCGGGCAGAGCTGCTTGCAGCGCCAAGGCCACACTGGTCTTGCCGCTGCCCGAGCCACCGGCAATACCGACTACAAAGGGTTTCATGCTAGGTATGATAGCAAAGATTAATGGCTGTGGTCGGCGGCTTCCAGGCCTTCACCTTCGGCCATCTCGCGGGCTGTGCTGTGCAGAGGGGTCTCCTTGAGAGCCAGAGCAATCAGCAGCGCGGCTACAGCGAAGGGGATGCCAACCAGAAACACATCATGGAATGATTGAGCAAAGGCTTTGAAAACGGTGTGTTGGACGGCGGGCGGTAGTAGTTTGACGCTGGCGGCGCTGTGCTTAAGACCGCCAGCGGCTTGGGCACCGAGACTGCCCGGCAAAGCCTGGGAAATATGGGCTACCAAGCGGTTGGTAAGGATAGCTCCGAACATAGCGGCACCGAGGGAGCTGCCAATGGTGCGGAAAAAGACAACCGACGACGTGGCAGTGCCAAGGTCACGACGGTCAGCCGAATTCTGTACCGCTAGAGTCAGCACTGGCATTACCTGGCCAATGCCCATACCTAGGATCACCATCCAAATGCCGAGTTCCCAGCGCGGGGTGGTGGCAGTGATGTGGCTGAACAGCCAGAAGGCCACCGTGATGAAGCTGCAGCCAATGATTGGGAACAAGCGATAGCGCCCAATCTTGGAGATAATCCGGCCAGAAGACAGAGAAGCTAGCATTAAGCCGCCAATCAGCGGCAGCAGCATTAGGCCTGATTTGGTAGCCGAGTCACCGCGCACGATTTGCTGGTACTGCGGCAGGAAAATCAGGGCTCCAAACATCACAATACCAACTACCAGGCTGAGCAGGGTCGTCACTCGGAAGACATCATTTTTGAACAAGCGCAGCGGCAGGATCGGCTCGGCTGCTCGCTGCTCGCGCCAGATAAACAGTAAGGCCGTCAGAGCACTAGCGGTGAACAGGCCAATAATCTGGCTTGAACCCCATGGGTAGTCCACGCCACCCCACACTGTGGCTAACAGCAGACTAACCACACTGACAGCCAGCAAACTGGCCCCGGCATAGTCGACCTGGTGCTCGGTCTTGTGGACTGGCAGGTGCAAGCGGGCGCCAATGGCACTGAGAGCCACCAGGCCAATAGGTACATTAATGTAGAAAATCCACCGCCAGCCGGCCACGCCAAAGATAGCATGGGCATCGGCAAAGAAGCCGCCCAGCAGCGGGCCAATGACGCTGGAAGCGGCAAACACGGCGCCAAAATAGCCTTGGTAGCGCCCCCGTTGTCGGGCTGGGACGATATCGCCAATGATCGCGAACACTAGCGTCATCAAGCCGCCGGCTCCTAAGCCTTGCAAGCCACGGAAAGCTATCAGCTGGTTCATGTTTTGGCTGAGCCCACACAGAGCTGACCCAACCAGGAAGATGATAATGGCGATTTGGAAAATCTTCTTACGGCCAAACATATCGCTGATTTTGCCATAGATCGGGGTCGCGATTGCGCTGGTCAACAGGTACGAAGTGGCAACCCACGAGTATTTGCTGAGGCCTTTGAGATCGCTGGCAATCCGCGGTAATGCAGTCGAAACAATCGTCTGATCCAGGGCGGCCAGCAGCATTGCCAGCATCAGGGCTGTAACGATAACCATAATTTCAGCGTGGCTACGCTCGTGGTGATCGGCAGTGTTAGGCCGAGCTGTGGCAGCCGCAGTATGACGGGACATGGAACTCCTTGTGTTGGTTGTGCAACGCTACTGCGTATATCATGCAAAAAAGCGCTTCTATACTAAGTATAGTATCACAATTCCGACCCGCAGCCAGGTTATAGCTTATGCAGGAGATTGTGTAAGAAAGAAGGACTCGTCGGCTGCTTGGTTGGCGCACTTTTGTTGATAACTGAAGAAGTTCTGGCACGGTGTGCGGCTACTGGCACGGTGATAGTTTGCCCGTCACTGGCCACCGTGCTTTGCAGTGCGTTCACGCCATTCGTACCAGGCTGCGGTGTGCCGGTGGCAATGTCGGTTGCCGCAGTACCGGCTGGAATGTCTTGCTCAATGGTTGTTAGCGTGGGGAGGGAGCTGGGGGAGGCAATGTCGAGCGACGGCAGGCCATCCTCAATGTCGGTCAGCCCGACCGGTTGCGAAGCTGCGGCTGATTGATTTTTGGTGGCATGCGGCTGCATCAATACGAAGGCGTAACAGAATGCGACAGTGACTAGGAGCGGAGGCAGGACGAGCACACCATGACCCACCCGGGAAGGTTTGGATGTTTGCAGAACGTGATAAGACAAATAGGGCTCCTGGCCGAGGCCATTAATTATCAGGAAGTATAGCATGAAGCACGCATTCATCTGTAAGCTTTCTCACAAACTAGCAGTATCATACCAACAGAGTCTGTCACATCATGCCGTACAATGAAGCAATGAGCCGTAAACTGCCCGCCGTGCACTACGCTTTGGCTGGTCGTCACCAAGGTCACCAAGCCGCAGCAGGCGGATCGCGACATCGGCGATGGTTGGTTGGAGCTGGTCTGCTGTTGGCGGTAATCGCCGTCGTGCGGATCCTGTCGCAGCCAGTACATGGACACACCACAGCCATCGATATTCAACCGAAGAAACCGACTGTTGCCAAGCCGACGGCAGTGCTGCCTGCCAGCCAGCAACAGAATTCCTATTACAGCTTGGACTTGCCGATCGGTTATCGGGCCGGGGCGGGCAACCAAACTGTACCCGGTCTGTTGTATACGCAGCTGATCACCAAACCGGGCGCGCTCGGCAGTCTTGTTATCAATATAGCTATTGCCAAGCTGCCGGTCGGTGGACTTGGAGAGAACTCTTCATATCGCTTGCGGGTGGAGCAATCAGGCCGCTACCGATTGACCAGCCAAGTTCTGGGTGGCGATACCATTCACGTCTTTCAGGACAGCCAATCAGGTGAGGTCACGGCTTTTTGGCCGCACCACGACCACCTGGCAACCATTGGCGTATCGTCTGTACTGGAAAACCCAGGTGCAGCCGATAATGCCGAAGGTCAAACTGTCCTCCAGACTATGCTGCATGGTTGGCACTGGCAGTAAGCTGGTTTGAGCCTGTCCGCTGAAGATGCTACTGTTAAATCAATGAAGGCGTTTTTACTCGGCGGTGTGGTGCTGTTTGCAGCCCTGCCAGCCACCAGCAACTATCAGCTAAACAGCTATGGCTTTGGTAGCGGCGGGACGGCCAGCAGTACAACCTCGACCTATGCGATTGAGGGTACGACTGGTGACCTGAGTGGCTCAGGCAGTTCGACGGCCAATAACCAGCTTAAACCAGGCTTCATCCAAACCGAGCAAGCCAACGTACCGCAGGTCACGGTCGATAATGGCAGCGGTATTTACTACAACAAGCTGCATTTCGTCCTGAGCCCGAATAGCCATGATCCGAGCGATGCCAAGTACTTGATTGCCGTTACCACCACCAGCACCACCAACATGAATACCGCCAGCGGTGTTACCTATGTGCAGCCTGACGGCACCCTGAGCTCGACGCTCAACACCAGTGATTACCAGACCTACAGTGCTTGGGGTAGTGGTAGCGGCAGCAATATCATTGGCCTGACGCCAAGTACCACCTACTATGTTGCAACCCGTGCTACCCAGGGCAAATTCACGGAATCAGCCTACGGTCCAGTTGTCAGCCAAGCCACCGCTGCCCCCAGCATTACGTTTAGTCTCAACACCAACACGGTTAACTTCGGTCAGCTGACCCCGGACAATACCACCATTACCGCGGCTGCTCAGACGATCACTACCACGCTGACTACCAATGGTGCTAGTGGCGGTGATGTCTATGTCAACGGTAAGAATGGCGGGCTGAAGAGTAGCTCTACCGGTGGTTTGATAAGTTCTGTCAGCAACGATCTGAGCGCCCTCAATGATGGTTTCGGTGCGCAAAGTAGTGGTACTGGCGCCTGTAGTGGCGGGCCGTTTAATGTCATCAGCCCCTACGGAGTGAGCGGTACTCAAGTGGGGATCATCGACACGACCACACGGAGTGTCTATTCGGCCAGCGGGCCGATTACCGGTTGTACTGGCACATTGACACTTAAAGCTAAGGCTGCCCGGACTGACATTGCCGCCAACGATTATCAAGAAATTTTGACATTTGTGGCCTCGGCTAATTTTTGACCCCGGCGTAGGCTGTGGAAAACCCTCGCCTAACACTTTGTAGATGGTGGCAGATGTGATAGCATAAGCGTAGTTCTCAAAAACAAACACAAGCCTCACATCATGACAATCAAAAAACGCTTCTTGTTCACCGCTGGCGTGCTGCTATTGGGCTTGCTATTGCCGGATATTGCCAATGCGACGCAACTAACAGCTGCCAGCTTACGCTTAGGCCGTCTTGGCATCAGTGTGTCAACTGGCAACGACCTATTGGTGGTCTTCAAGCTGAATACCACACCAACCAGCGTGTCCCGCATCAAAGTTTGTCTGCCGACCGGCTTTACGACCACCAATGGTACGCCGGCCACCGGGACAAGCTTCCCGAATACCCCAGCCAGCATTACCGCACCACCAGGGTTGCCAGCCACGGCTACCACGGCAGCAGGAGCCGGTGGCTGCCCAGGAGGCACCGTAACCGTCGCCGGTCTGACGTCCGCCAGCCTTAACAACTCAACACTCTATGGCTTCACGGTGGCAGCCGGCAATGTCACCAACCCCGGCACAGCCGGTCAGTATAACCCGACAGTCGAGAGTGAGAACTCCGGCGGCACGACGGTTGACAGCACCTCCACGCCTATTTACATCTACGGCGCCTCTGCTAACCAGGATCAAATCACTGTTACGGCTTCGGTGGCCCCTAATTTCAGCTTCCAGCTACTATCCAATAGCGACACCATCCCGCAGGTTGATTCGGCTACCGTCAAGACGTCAGCTGGCGTCACTATGGTGGTGGGTACCGACTCACCATTGGGCTACACGGCGTATGTTAAGTCTTCCAACGCCGCACTGGTGTCTGCCACCAGCCCGTCAACGCCGATCGGCACCGGTACCTTCGACGGCACGCCGGACACTATCACGGCCGGCACCACCAAATATGGCTTCCTGCCAACCACTGGCCCAGCCTGCTCAATCTGTAATGGAAGTCTGAGCTACGATACGGAATACTCCAGCGGTGGCGGTGCCCCGATCGTCTCTGCTACCCAAGCCGGCTCGTACAATTCAACCGGCTTCTCATCGTTTGTCTCTCGGAGCGGCTATACCAACGCAGACCAAGTGATTCTGAGAGAACGCGTCGCCGTGGCCAATACTATCGGCTATGCTAACGACTACACCGACACGCTGACGATTGTGGCGGCCGGCAACTACTAGCGCCGCCGCGGCTCCTCGAGTATACTGAACACCAAGATGAAGCGATTTGTTTGGGGGTTGAGTTGCCTGACATTGTTATTGATGGCAGGCTTGCTGCAGAAGCCAGCGGTCGTTGCTGCTGCGCCGCAAGAGGGCTTCAATATCGTCACCTCACCGTTGCCGATTAAACTGCTCACCAGTCCAGGCAAGACGGTCGAAACAGAGCTGCGACTCAACAACCAAGGCAGTAAACCCGAAGACATTAAAGTTGGCTTGATGAAGTTTGGCGCCAGCGGCGACACTGGCCAACCGAACCTCTTCGACATTAAGCCTGCTGACACCTATGCCAGTTGGGTGCACTTTTCGCCGAGCCAGTTTACGGCACCGCCCAACACTTGGATGACGGTCAAAATGACTATCGACGTACCACAGGACGCCGGGCTCGGCTACTATCTGGCAGTCACTTTCTCTCGTGTCTCACAGCCAGGTATCAAAGCCACGGCCGATCTGCATGGCGCGGTGGCAACATTGGTGCTGCTCGATGTGCATACCCCGAACGAGAAGCGCGAAATGAACATCGCCAGCTTCACGACCGATCACGGCCTGTATGAATATCTGCCAGCCACTTTCAAGGTCAAACTGCACAATACCGGCAACATCTACCTGACCGGCAGCGGCAATATTTTCATTCAACGGGGAGACAAGACCGTCGATACCTTGGATTTCAATAGTGCGGGTGGCAGTGTCTTGCCGGCCAGTAACCGTGTCTTGAGCGTGCCGTGGAACAATGGCTTTCCGTACTTCAAGCAGCGTATTGTCAAGGGTAAGCCAGTCAACGACTATGACCTGAAGTGGGACTTTGCCAGGATCAACCACTTCCGAATTGGTCGCTACACCGCTAAATTGCTGGTGGTCTACGACAACGGTACACGGGATGTGCCACTGGAGTCGACACTCAACTTCTGGGTATTGCCGTGGAAGCTGATGCTTGCCGGCCTGTTGATCGTCGCCCTGATTGTTTACGGCATCTTCAGCTTGATTAGGTCTGTGGTACGAGGTGGCCGACATGGCGCACGCAGCTTCCGTCGCCGTTAAGCGGTTCGGGCTGATTTTGGGCGGGTTCTTAGTGTTGCTGCCAATGTCCGTGATGGCTGCGCCGGTTGCGCAGGATACTGCCGGCGGCATCAGTTTGAGCCCGTTCTTGCAGCAAATCTCACTGTCATCGACCGAGCTGGACAAAAGCTTCTCATTGAGTGTCACCAATCACACGGCTGGTGTGCAGGAGCTTGACCTCAAAACCCAAGATTTCGGCTCGCTGAATGATACTGGCGGCATCCTGCTGGTAGGTTCCGACAGCAGCTATAGCCAGAAGTATGGTCTGGCCTCGTGGCTGAGTCTGGAAGCCGATACCGTGGTCTTGCAGCCGGGTGAGGCACGCAACGTGCTGGTAACGGTCAATAATCGTCCTGATTTGCAACCGGGTGGACACTACGGGGCGATTGTCGCCGCTGTCAAAAGCCTGGCCGACCAATCAGGCAATAGGGTGGTAATCAACCAGCAATTACTAAGTCTAGTGTTTGTGAACAAAGTTGGCGGTGAGCACTATGATCTCAGGCTGCGATCGGTGACGCCCGACGGCAACTGGCTCCACCTGCCGAGCACTGTAAAATTACGTTTTCAAAATCCAGGCAACGTACATGTCATTCCGCGGGGCGTGGTCAAGCTGAGGAGTCCGACTGGCACCGTTGTGGCTCAAGGTGTCATTAACAGTGAGTCGGCGTTCATTCTGCCGGAAACTTTTCGCGAATTGTATGTGCCGCTGACCAAAGTCGGCAGTGCCTATCCACTTCCCGGGCTGTATCACCTCGAGGTTGACTATCGCTACGATGGATTCAATCGCTATGCCGAGAAAACAGTGCCAGTGAACTTCATCGACTTGGGACTCTATCTGTTGCTCGCCGGTGTCCTATTGCTGGGCACATGGTCTGGCCGGAAGTTCCGCAAACCGCGCACCAAAACCAATTCCAAAAAAGCTCACAAAACAGAGTAAAAACGCTTGTGTTTGGTTGAGTTTTTCGCTACAATTTCTGAGTAAGTTTAAAAAGAAACACGTGAGGGGAAACGTCGGCGATGACTCGCAGATGGAAAATAGTTTCTTTCAATCTGTTATGGGCCGTTATTGCGGTCTGTTTTTCGTTGTGTGGACCCACCAAAACGGCCTCCGCCGCCAACCCGGCGACCATTAACTTCCAAGGTAAAGTGGTGAGTAATGCCACGGGCCTGGTCGGTACTAATGTTGCCGATGGTAGCTATAGCTTCGTCTTCCGGCTGTATGATTCCTCAAGCCCCACGACCACCACGGCCTGTAACGCCAATGCCAGCTGTTGGTGGGAAGAGACGGACACCCTAACCGTCACCAACGGTGTTTTCCAGGTCGAACTTGGAGCAACCTGTGCCTTCAGCGCCGCCTGTAACAGTACTCACAGCGGTATCAACTGGAACACCAACAACGCGCTGTACCTGACATTCAAGTTCAACAACGACGCGGCTGGCTTTATGTCGCCGACGGTTCACTTGACCTCTGTGCCATACGCCTTTAATGCCGACAATCTCGGCGGTATCAGCTCCAGTGGCTACGTGCAGCTCACACCAGCCAGCCAGCAGTCCGGCTCGATCGATGTCAACGGTGCGATTAACAGCGCCAACGGCTTGAACACGGGCAGTACACAGCGTATCGACAACAGTGGTAACTTAGTCAATATTGGCAATCTGACAGCCACTGCCGGCTCAACCTTTACGGCCGGTGGGGCGAACGGCTTTAGCTTTAAATCGGGTACCGACAACACCAACGCCTTCCAGGTGCAAAGCGCTGCCGGGGCTGATTTGTTAGTAGTCGACACCAACGCGGTTATGCAGCTGATTCAGAACAACTCCATGGAAGCCAACATTAACGGCTGGACGGCCAAAGGTGGTGGCACGATCACCCAAACCGATGCCTCGGCCAAATTTGGCTCTCGAGCCCTGCAAATCGTCACCGGAGGTGCCGCCGGAAATGGTGCCGCTTACAGTGTGCCATTCAAAGCCACCACCCAGTATTCACTGAGTGTCTGGGCGCGCAAAGACGCCGGTTCGGCTGCGGCCTTTAACATTAGCTTCCAAGAAAATGGCGCCGATAACGACGCCAAGTGTCTCACCAACCAGACACTAACCGCCACCTGGACCGAATACACCTGTACTTTCACTACCGGCGCAACGGTGAACAACACCGGCAACGTCTATATCAAGCAGACCGACACAACAACCGATACGATTTACGTCGATGGCTTATCGCTGGTTCAAGCGGCGACGCCAGTGACCTTCGATCCAGGCGGTTCCAACGTGTCGATCAGCACCGCGCAGTCAAACATCGTGCTAAACGGTACCAATACTGGCGAGCTACAACCTTGGCGGCAAAGCGCCAACTCGGTCACAAATGTTCGCGAAGATGCAGCAACCATCACGGCCAATGGCTATATCTATGTCATCGGTGGTTACGACGGTGCTACCGTCCAAAATACTGTCTACTATGCCAAGATCAACGCCGACGGCTCGACCGGATCATGGAACACTACGAACGTGCTGCCCGGCGCCCGGCGCTATCTGACGGCATCGGTGGTCAACGGCTATCTGTATGCCATCGGCGGTTTCGACGGTACGACTGCCCAAGCGACGGTATTCTACGCCAAGCTCAACGGCGACGGTACCATCGGTACCTGGCAAACCGGCGCCCAGCCGCTACCTGGCGCACGCGTTGGTGCGGCGGCGGTTATCTCCAATGGCTTTATATATGTCTTGGGCGGTTGTAGTGATAACACCGCGACCTGTGGCACGCCAACCAACACTGTTTACTACGCCAAGGCCTTCGCCGATGGCGCAACTGGTGCCTGGACGCCGAACACCAACACGCTGACTCTGGCGCGTGGTTTTGGTACAGCGTCCATCGCCAACGGCTACATCTATTACATTGGAGGTTACAACGCCACTGCCCAAACAACGGTCTACTATGCGCCGATTAACTCTGACGCAAGCGTAGCAAGCTTCAACTCGAGTACGGTGCTGCCAAATGCTCGCCGTGAACTAACGTCGATAGTTGCCGACGGCTATCTCTACGCCATCGGTGGCTTCGACGGCACCAACCGCGTGTCAACGGTCTACTACACCAAGCTCTACGCCGGTGGTACCACTGGTGCCTGGACGGCTGAAGCTAATGCTTTGCCAGCCAACCGCTCCGCTCAAACTACCACCGTGGCTAACGGCTATATCTACGCCATCGGTGGCTTCGACGGCACCAACCGCGCCGCCACGGTCTACTACGCCTCAACGCCGCGCTTGACTGTTGGTGGATCACTGGACTTGATTGGCTTGGGCACGCAAACCTTATCTGATTTTGGTGGTGGTGGAGCGCTGACTGCCGGTAATACGCGCGTGGTCGGTGACTTGCGTGTGGATGGCTACGCTGATTTCAACAACGGCATCAGTGTAGACAGCGCCCTCACCCTCAATGCTGTTTCAGCCACCGCTGGACAAACTGTTTTCAATATAAACAACAACTTATCCAACAGCATCTTCAACATTAAACACATGGGCACCAACTTTGGTGCTGCCGCTACAACCGGCGCTTTCATAAGCAAGAACTCCTACTGGGGTGAGGAATTTAACGTAACACAGACCAACAACTGTAGCTCGACGACTACGACTAACGCTTGGAAAGTCCGCGGGGACTCTGGTAACAACGTCGGTACAGCGTGTACGGCCGGCAATGGCGAGCTGGCCCTGAGCCGCGTCTTAGGCCTCGGGGGCAGCGGAAATACTAGTGCAGCTTGTAGCTCTAACAGTGCTACTGCTTGTGGCGGTAGTGTGCCAAGTGCAACGTATGGTCTAGAGAGAATTTCTGCGACTTCAACAGCCACAGCCTTAAATACTGCGGCTACCCTTGAATATGTTGCAACAACTGCGGCTGGTGGTACGGCAAGTGCGGTGACAGCTGCCAACAATCTGCCAATTTTTACTGCTAAGGTGAAACCCAGTTTAGTTAACTCTGGTAGCAATGCCCGCTTTTTTGTGGGCTTGGGTGATAAAGGCGCAGCAAACGGCTTGTTCCCGACAAACGGCATATTCTTTAGCAACTGTACGGCTACAGCTACACCGGCTTGCACCAGCACCACTTGGATCGGAGTGGTTACAACGACTGCCGCGGGTGTTGTCGGCACCGTTACGTGTAGTGCCGGTACAGAGACGGGTACTATCAACACCGCTAACTTTAACTATCTGCGGATTGAAGTGCGCAGCAATACTGATATCCACTTCTTTGTAGATACCAATACCGCTACCGGCATAAACGAGACAGAATGTGGCAGTGGGGTAACTGGTACTGGTCCAGCGGCTGTCGGCCTTTCGCCAATGCTTGAGACGGCCTTCATGACCAATTCGGCTACGACAGAAAACCTTGATATTGACTTTGTGCGTATGTGGCAGGACGACCCGGCTGACGCTGATTTGGCGACTGATGGTGTTACTACGAATAGCCAAGACGGCACAACTGCCAACGATCCGGCTCTATCGTCACTAAGTACGACGGATTCTGGTGATGCACTGACACCACCGACCGACACGAGTGGTGCCGTGGCAACCGATGGTGCGCCGGCAGCTAGTCCAGCGTCGACAACTACCGCTTCTGATCCGCCACTGGCAGATGCGGCTGGGACGCCAACGCCGAACGATTCTGTCACGACCAACAGCGACGGGAGCTCGCAGCTGAAGGATGCCAACGGCCATCAACTGATTACCTTTGATCCAGCGGGTAATGCAACATTCAGCGGTGATTTGAATCTGGCTGATGCCAACCTCAGCGGCAACCTGACTGTCGGTGGCGATGCCAACATTGCCGGCCTCAGCACTTTCCAAAAGCTGGCCACCTTCCTGGCTAAGACCGTTTTCCGACAGGATGTAGAGTTCGACGGTCATATCGCTGTGTCCAAAGATAGTGCTGGCTACGCCATGTTGCATGATGGTGAATCAACCGTGCACGTGAAGTTCGCGACGCCGTATGCCGATGCGCCGATTATCACCGCCAACCGCTTTGATGGTCAGTTTAGCTTGATGAGTGTGAACAATGTCAAAGCTGACGGCTTTGACCTGACGCTCCAGACGCCGTCGATAGGTGACACCAAGCTCAGCTGGACCGCTATCGGCACCATCGACCCCCAAACAGCCACCAATCCGCCACCGAACAGCGCAAGTTTGGTACAATAGCAGGTAATGACACAGGGACGGGATTCGACTACCAGTTCGACACGGACGTACATGCCAAAATCGGTTGAACCGGCTAAGCGCCAGAAAAAACTGCCAGAATTGCCCAAGCTGCCTCACGTTCGCCCGCGCGCCCATCTGACGCAATTGCTGATCATCGCCCTCGTACTCTTTAGTGGCTTCATGGTTGTGCAGTACCAAAGTGCGCGCCACAAGCTGCAGACGGCCAGCCCGGCCGCTGCCGCACGCCAGGTGAGTGATACGGTCACACAGGTTGGCAAGCTGATGATTCTTCCATCCAAGGAAACGCCTGTCGTCAAAACCGTGGTACACGCTGACAAGCTGAAGACCCAGCCATTTTTCGCTCAAGCCAAAGATGGCGACAAAGTCTTGATCTATAACACGGCCAAAAAGGCGATCCTGTACCGCCCGAGCCAGAATATTATCGTCAACGTCGCGGACGTGAGCACTACGCCGACTCCTTAGCTGGCAATTGCCATTGGCACCACCGCGGGTTTCTGATTGCCAATGACTGCAGGTGTTGTTTCTAGACGGTAGCCGACGCCGTGGACTGTTTTGATGAGCTGCTCGGCAAATGGCCGGTCAATTTTGTCACGCAGATATTTAATGTGGACATCAATGGTGTTAGTCCAGTTGTCGTCGTTGCCCTCCCAGCCATAACTGGTAAGCGTGTCGCGGTTGACTACTGTGCCGGCGCGGAGCATCAGGCACTCCAGAATGGCAAACTCTTTACGGCGCAGGTCGATGACCTGGCCGTCACGACTGACGCAGTGCTTGGCACGATCAAGCGTAAGCTCGCCAACCGTCAGCTCAGTTGCGGTTGTCACTGGCAGTTCAACGCTTCGCCGTTGGACGACCCGCAAACGAGCTTTGAGTTCACCCAGGCTGAAGGGCTTGGTCAGATAATCATCTGCACCGGCATCCAGCAGTTTGATCTTGGTCAGTACATTGGTTTCACTGCTAATAATTAAAATCGGGGCGGTAACGCCCCGATCTCGTAATGCTTCGCACACCGCCAAACCACTGCGGTCTGGCAGGGTTAGGTCCAGGATGATGGCCCCGTAGTGCTCCATGTCGGACCTGAATAGTCCTTGTTCGGCGGTGCCGGCGACAACTACTTCATAGCAGGTGCTCAGGGCTTGGCCCAGTGCTTCCGAAATCGCCCGATTCTCTTCGATGAGTAATAGCTTCGGCAGAGTTCGCATATCGTTAGTATTACGAATGAAAATTAAAAAATCATTAAACCAACATATTTTTGATGATAATAACAAATAAGTATATATAAATCTATACTAGATTAAATAAATATGTCAAAGCTTACTTTTGCTGACTGGTGTATGGTTTTCGGCCATCATGTCTGGCCACATCTCTTGAGCGGTATCGAGGCCGATCACTTTGGCCAGGCCGGATAAGTCTTTGATGACAATGCGTCGCTCGTCATCGTATTCCAACACCCCACTGCGTTTGAAGCGGGCGAAGACCCGATTGACCGTTTCGCGAGTGGTGGCTACTGAGTGGGCCACATCCTGGTTGGTCAGTGGCATATCGAGAATATAGCGTTGACCATCAGCTACCCGGTAACGATTGAGCAGGGCGAGCAGCCGGAAGGCAATACGCTCGGTGGCGTTGGAGTACAGTAAGTTGTCGATCTGAGCGCCATAGAGCTTGAACAGTTCGGTGGTGCGTGTCAGCACCTGGAAGGCGATGTCGTTATTCTGCTGGATGAGATCAACAAAGACGGCTTTATCGAGCGACCGGATGACACAATCGGTAATGGTCTCGTAGTACACACTGCGGTGGGTGCCTTCGATAGCCCAGATAATCGGGAAGACGTCACCCGGGCCGTAGAAGAGATGGTCATGTTCGATGCCGTCATGCGATACCGAATAAACCTTCGTCAGTCCTGATTCAATGAAGGACACTGCTTGTGGCTCAACACCGGGCCGTAATAGGATCTGACCTTTATGATAACTATGCTGTCGACCATGCTGTATGAAGTAGGTTTGGAGACGCGTCATGTGTGCCATGCTATGCTCCGTTCGCGTTGGTGACTATCGCCGGTGATCGGCTCCGTACAAGCCCTGTTATAGTCCCCATCGACGGTAGGTGTCAAGTAGTGCCCGCGTTGAACTATCAGTCTCTTCGTTGGTGGTATGGTCAGCTAACTGCTGGTAAACACCTTTGGCCAGGACTTTGCCGAGCTCTACTCCCCACTGATCGAAGGAGTCAATATTCCAGATAACACCTTGCACGAAGATCTTATGTTCATACAGGGCGATTAGTTTGCCCAGCGCCGCTGGCGTTAGCTTCTCCAGCAGTAACGTCGAACTCGGGTGGTTGCCGGCGAAAGTTTTGTGCGGCACCAGGTCTTCAGCCACGCCGTCGGCCCGGACTTCATCAGCCGTCTTGCCGAAAGCCAAGGCCTGGCTCTGAGCGAAGAGGTTGGCCATCAGCTTGGTGTGGTGCTCGCCGAGGTTATGTAACGGCTTGGCAAAGCCGATGAAGTCGATGGGCACCAGCCGTGTACCTTGATGGAGTAGCTGGTAAAAGGCGTGCTGGCCGTTGGTGCCCGGCTCGCCCCAGATGATTGGCCCAGTAGCATAGCCGACTGGTTGACCGTCAAGCTGCACTGACTTGCCGTTGCTCTCCATATTGCCCTGCTGGAAGTAGGCCGGGAAGCGGTGCAGGTACTGTTCGTAGGGTAAGATGGCTTCGGTCTCAGCACCAAAGAAGTTGGTATACCAGATGCCAATCAGCGCCAAAATAACCGGCAGATTCTCTTCAAGCGGCGCATTGCGGAAGTGCTGGTCCAGCTCATAGTAGCCACGCAATAGGTCGTGAAAATTATCTTTGCCAATAGCGATCATCAAGCTCAAGCCGATGGCGCTGGGCAGTGAGTAGCGGCCGCCGACCCAATCCCAAAATTCGAACATATTGGCAGTGTCGATACCAAAGTCGGCCACGGCTTGGGCGTTGGTCGATAGTGCCACGAAGTGCTTGGCAATCGCCGCACCATCGTGCAGGCTAGCCAGCAGCCAGTCACGGGCGCTGCGGGCGTTGGTCATGGTTTCATCTGTCGTAAAGGTCTTGGAGGCAATTATGAATAGCGTTTCGGCAGGGTCAAGGTCGATCACCGCTTCGGCCAGATGGGTGCCGTCAATATTCGACACGAAACGCACGGTCAGGTCGCGGTCGCTGTAATGCTTCAAGGCCTCGGTGGCCATCACCGGTCCGAGGTCTGAGCCACCAATGCCAATGTTAACGATGTTTTTGATCGGTTGATCGGTGTGACCGGTCCACTCGCCGCTCCGAACACGGTCGCTGAAGTCGCTCATTTTGTCGAGCACGGCTCGGACGGCCGGCATGACATCGTGGCCATCCACCAGCACTGGTTCATCCGACTGGTTACGCAGGGCAGTGTGTAGCACGGCGCGGTCTTCGGTGATGTTGATATGCTCACCGCGGAACATGGCATCACGCTTGGCTTCAACATTACGGGCGCGAGCCAATGCAAACAACAGCTGCATCGTCTCATTATCTACCCGGTGCTTGGAGAAATCGACGTAGATGTCTGCAGCCTCGACACTGAAGCGGTTACCGCGATCCGGATCGGCCGCAAATAAATCGCGGAGTGTACGGTCTTTGGTAGTGGTGAAGCGTTCAGTCAAGGCCTGCCACTCGGGTAGCTGAGTCAGATCCATTCATCCTCCTGATTGGTTGCTGCTTATAATATACCATTTGGGCAACGCTTATGGTTGCCGCTTGTTGCCGCCGACTGCTAGACTTGATAGGTGAAAGAGACGCACGCTACACTGAAGCTCAAAACTGGCCTCGCTGAGATGTTGAAGGGCGGGGTGATCATGGACGTCGTCAACCCTGAACAGGCAAAAATTGCCGAAGACGCCGGCGCGGTTGCGGTGATGGCGCTGGAGCGCGTCCCGGCCGACATTCGTGCTCAGGGCGGGGTCGCCCGCATGTCCGACCCACAGATGATCAAAGACATCATGGCGGCCGTCAGTATTCCGGTCATGGCCAAAGTTCGCATCGGTCATTTGGCCGAAGCCCAAATCCTGCAAGCACTCAGTGTCGATTACATTGACGAGAGCGAAGTGCTGACGCCAGCCGACACTGTTAACCATATTTATAAACAAGACTTTGACGTGCCATTTGTCTGTGGGGCTCGTGACCTTGGCGAGGCTTTGCGGCGCATCGGTGAAGGGGCGGCCATGATTCGCACCAAAGGTGAGGCTGGCACCGGTGACATCGTCCAGGCTGTCATGCACATGCGTACCATGCAGCAGCAAATTAAACGTTTAACTACCCTCGACTCCCATGAACTGATGCGGGCCAGCAAAGAACTCGGTGCACCGTTCGAGCTGGTCAAACTGGTGGCTGAGACTGGCAAGTTGCCAGTACCAAACTTTGCGGCTGGCGGGATTGCCACGCCAGCCGACGCCAGCCTGATGATGCAGCTTGGGGCTGAAGCAGTCTTCGTCGGCAGCGGGATCTTCAAATCAGGCGATCCAGCCAAACGGGCAGCGGCCATCGTCCAGGCTACGGCTCATTATGATGACCCCAAGTTACTGGCTAAATTATCAGCCGGGCTCGGTGAGCCGATGGTCGGCATTGCCGTTTCAGAACTCGACGACACGGAGCGACTCGACAAACGTGGCTGGTAAGGCCATTGGCATCTTGGCACTGCAGGGCGATGTGGGCTTACACGCCCAGGCACTCGCTCAGCTTGGCATGAAAAGTCGGTTTGTGAAGACGCCGGCCGAATTGGCCGGGCTGACAGGCCTTATTATTCCAGGCGGTGAAAGTACAGCGCTGTTGCGGCTGTGCGAGCCGATCGACATGCTGGGGGCATTGATGACTTTTGCGCAGCAAGGTGGTTCTATCTTCGGCACCTGTGCTGGTGCTATTCTGCTGGCCAAGACAGTTAGTCATCCCAAGCAGCACAGTCTGGGCTTGCTGGATATCAGTATTCAACGCAATGGTTACGGTCGCCAGCTGGACAGCCAAGAGACATACGGCCGAACGCACGGGCCGCTCGGTGACCACGAGCTGGCGCTGACCTTCATCCGGGCGCCACGCATAACGCGCGTCGGACCAGCGGTTGAAACATTGGCAACCTATGAGGGTGAACCGGTGTTGGTTGCGCACGATCGACTATTGGCAGCCACCTTCCATCCGGAACTCACCGATGACCTGACGGTTTATCGGCATTGGCTGACGCGGTTTTAGGGATTTTTGACTGGTGCCGGCTGGGCCGCCGGTTTTGGCTGTTGGGCTTGGCTCGATCCAGGTAGGCCAGGCGGCTGGCTGGCCGTGCCCCGGAAGCAGCTGGCTGAGTAGGGGAAATCTTCGGTCATCACATAGTGGTAGCTGCTGACTGGCTTACTGTCGAGGTTGATCTGGCTGGTCAGACCGTGGCATTCGTCAAGGTTAGCAGTAGCCAGCACGTTACCAGTAGCTAATTTTGGACCGGTGATTGGGAAGCCATCAAGAGCAAAGCCAATGACGGTTTGCACACTGGTGTCTTTGATGCAGCTGCTGAGTGTGTGGTAATGGTATTCACCGGTCTTTTCGGGGTGGCCAGCGCAATCGTCCTGTACTTCCCAGGCGCCAGCATCACGGCCGCCGGCATCGAAGGCATTGAACAGCGCCACGCCAGTCAACATCACGCCGACCTGGCCGCCCATGCAGTTGGGGCTGCCATAGCTGGGGTTGGCCGGCAACGAGTAGGTCAATGATTGCGCGCTGATCCGATTAGGATTCTTATCGTAGCTATAAGCCGGGTCGCTACTGGCGATTGGAAAAATACCAGTGGCATGGTTCGGCAAGTCATTGGTCGCAATCGTGCGGGTGGTGCCACTGACGGTGTTGCTGAAGCCGGCCGTCCAGGTGGCTGCCCCTTGGACATTGGCTTTCTTATTGATGTCGTACTGTGTGTTGTTATTGGTAAACCATGGGCCGCGGCTGTCAGCGCCAGCTTGGCTGGAGCTGAGGTTCTGTGCATAGCCGCTGCAGGCATAGATGTAGCCTTGCTTGGCGCCAGCGGTAGAATATTTGCCGTCACCAACTGGCAATAAGCCATTAGCATACTTGTCACCGTAGTTTTTCTGGGCGTCAAGTTGGAGTCCCTGCTGCGTCGTGGCTGTGGTGCTGGCTTTGGTTGCTTGTGTAGGCGTAACTGAGGTCTTAGCCGTTGATTGCGGAGCAAAATGGCTGCCGACTAGGAAGGCGATCACCACACCGATGATGCCGAGTCCGCCTAAGGCTAAAAAAGGCCAACGAGGCGATCGCGGAGCATTTGGAGGGGGCGGTGGTGACTGCATTGGTGTGGGCGCGATCGGTGGTGTTACATCGTCCATTCGTTGGATATCCTGCTGATTGTCTTCTAAGTATAAGCGGTTCACTGGCCAGGTCAATCCGGGTCAATTATGTTTACACAACGTATTGAGCAGAAAATCAAAAAAAGTTGCGGAGGCCGGTGTATACTGACTGGATATGCGACGTTCTGAGGTAACTTTGGAGAATGCGCCGAACCTAGCTGCCTATTATGCTGGCAAGCGTTCGCGACGGGCGTTCATGACGTTCTTCCATGCTGTTATGCCCCGTGTCGTCGCTGTTGACACGCACTACCAAACAGGGGCGGAGGCGGCTATTGAGGACCACCTCGATGATGATAAGTCATTGTTTGTGGTGCACAAGCATCAGCACTTCAACGACCCAATGGTGCTGGGAACCATGATGCAACGAGAGTCAGCCTTGCGACCGATGCGGCACCACAGCCGGATTGCCGCTCGCATGGGCATGTTCAAGCTTGAGGGGTCGGCAACAATGCTGGCCATGGGCTGGTTTATTCGGCATTCACGAGCGGCCGTGCCGGTGATCGTTCCCAATGATAATGAGTCGCAGGACTCCCCGGCCATCAGAGCGGCCAACGATGCGACCTTGAACACACTTACCGATGACATCGATCGTGGCCACCATGTCTTCATGTATCCGGAAGGCAGCCGTCACGAAGCTGCCGACCTCGGCCCGGACCATGTCTGGCCGTTCTTCGAGGGAATGGGTCGAGTCGTCACTGGTGTTGCTCGTCCAGAAGACCTTTCCATTATGTGCATCGGCACCAGTTACCACCAGGGCACCCATCATCGCCGAGCTACTTCCTATGTGACCACACCGCAACCAGTCACCGAGCTTAACCCGCAACTTGTCGTGGCCAGCACTCGAGACGTTCTACAGTATGCCCAAAACCAAGCAGCCGAACTGGCGCGCAGCACGTAAGAAATCGTATTTTCGATCGCCACTAATTTGCTACAGTGGCATAGTAACTAATCAAAAAGGAGCGCACCATGTCCAGCATTACCCCGTTCTTATGGTTCGACAACAACGCTGAGGAGGCCATGAACTTCTACGTTTCGGTCTTCAAGGATTCCAAAATTAATAGTATCCAACATTACCCGGAGGGCTTCACCGAGGGGCCAATGGCCGGGATGGCCGGCAAGGTCATAAATGGCGATTTTGAACTCAACGGCCAGCGCTTTCAGGCGCTCGACGGCGGCCCGATCTTCAAATTCAATGAGTCAGTCTCCTTCCTGATTGACTGCCAAGATCAAGCCGAGGTGGATTATTACTGGGAGAAACTGTCAGCGGTGCCAGAAGCCGAACAGTGTGGCTGGCTTAAAGACAAGTATGGCGTGTCATGGCAGGTCATTCCACGCCAGCTTGGCGAGTTACTGAGTGACCCCAATCCTGCAAAGGCCAAGGCGGCAACTGAAGCGATGCTGCAGATGAAAAAGATCGATGTCGCGGCGCTGCAAGCAGCTCACGACCAGGCCTAGTGGCCAGCTGCGCTGCGTGGTATAGTGAGCCGTATGGATCCGAATAATCAAGTTGGCTCTTGGGGTAAAATCGTCATCGTCGAAGATGAAGCCGCCCTGGCCGACATTTACAAAACCCGCTTAGAAATACTCGGCTACGTCTGCTTTGTGGCCCACGACGGCATCGAAGCCTTGGCCATTATCGAGAAAGAACGTCCCAGCTTGGTGCTGTTGGACATCATGCTGCCGAAAGTTGCCGGTGACACCATCCTGAAAGTCTTGCGAGCCACTGACTGGGGCCGAGATATCAAAGTGCTGGTTATCTCCAACCTCAATGAAGCAGACGCCCCGGCCGGCATCCGCGAGCAGGGCATCGAAGGTTACGCGGTCAAAGCCAATCTGTCCAACGATCAGTTGGACGCTATGGTCGACAAAATTCTCAAGCCCACAACTCAGAACGAATCAGTCTCGCTCGAAACCAATGCCGACACCGTCACTATGACTGACGGTACGACACCACCCGCTGCTCCTGCCGCTTAGCGGACCGTAAAATCGCCGTGTACGTGGTCAGCATCCTGATGGTCATGGAACGGGTAAGTACCAGTTTTCACCAGCGTGATCGTTACACTGTGGCCAGTGCCAATCAGGCGCTCCGACACCCCATCATACGAGATGTGATGGTCGTGCGGACCGAAGGCTAGTAGCCGGTCTCGATCGTCATCGTTGGTGATGGTCAGTACGTCACAACGGTGCACGCTGGTATGCTGCGGCACAACCCGATTGTTGAGAATAGTAACGTACCAGTGGTGGCCAGTCTGCGGACAACCCCGAGCCGCCTCACTGCTCGTGAGGTAGCGGTCGGCAACTCGGAAGCCGACCAGCCCGACTCCCACGAAACCACTGGCACAGATCAAAGCGAGCAAAGCAAACCGTAAGCGTTTCATACGCCAAGTATACCCTAGCGACCGAGGGTTTGGAGTACGTGCTGCTGGTAGCCAGTGTGGAGATAAATAATGAAGCCGATGGCTGCCAGTAGCAACACGACGAGTACTATGGTGCGCTGCCACTCTTTCATGTCTGGCTCACTTTCTGGGCGACAATCACCAGGCGATCCTTCAGCGACCACAGCGGTGTACAGGTGTATAGCGTCAGCTGGCTGTCGCTGCTTGGTGCTTCAACCGTAGTGTCCTGCGGTGTCACAGCCTCGATGAGCTTGACGGTGTAGATGTAGGCCGTACCATGCCAATCCACTTCGATCGGATCACCGATATTAATCTTATCTAAGTAATAGAATACGCCACGCGGCTGTGTGTAGGTTAGTCGGTGCCCGACCATTACGGTGTTGCTGCCGTGATCGGGCGTGCTGGCCGTCGGCCGCAGCCAGATGCCTTTGTTGACCGTTGTGACACTACGCCCCTCATAGATGGGCTGGTCGAGGTCGATCGATGGTACAACCAGCCGATTGCCAGTTGGTATCTGGCGCGCCAAACGGTGAGGCAGGGTGTGGTGAACCGGTTGCGAGACTAACGGTGCCGAATGTTTGAACCACCAGCCAAACTCGGGCAGCACCGGCAGGAAGAAAATGTACAGCGCCAGCACGATTATGGCCACACTCAGCACATTATTGATAATTCGCAGGCTCATAGGTATAGTATACGGCTTTCCAGGCCGCTGCGTTGCCCAAAAATGTAATCGAGATTACAAAATTCGCTTGCAAAATTTGACATCAGGGTGTATGAATAGGGTGAAGATAAACAAGTGGGCGAGTGCATAGAGTCAGAGGCCAAAAATCGTCGCTTGGTAGTAGGGCACCAGCGCAGTTCAACTGCCACCTCTTTGCATATTTAACAGGGAGGCCGTGATGTTCCGCAAGAAGTTAGCTACATACCTCACACGACTGAAGAACGGTTCAGTTGGTTTATTATTTGTCGGAACACAATTACTTTTCCCGCTGGCTTCGGCCGGTATTTTTGCAGCTCACGCTGCAGCAGCTCCCATTTGTATTGTTGATACCGCCGGTGCCAATGACGAGCCAGGCCAGAAAGACCTCACTAAGTTATGTGTGGATTATGCCAACGTGCCGACTTCTGTCTCAACCACCTGGAATTGGGATGAAACAGGTACGGGTGGCTCGAACACCATGGATGCCTGTAATCTTTTCGACACCAATGGTGACGGCAACATTAACTATTCCGTTTGTGTGACCACCCAAGGCGACCCAGCAACGCTGCAAACAGTCACGACGTATTCTTGTGGCGATGCCAAAAGCGATCGCTGTACCTCGCCAGTCACTCCAGTGTCGAGCGGCACCACCTCCTGTGATGTTACGCAAGTCACCAACGATCCCTTCCCGAGCGGCACCAGTTCACCGAACGACACACAAGGTGCCTGTACGGTTGACTTATCAAGTGTCGGCGGCTCAAGCGCCAAACTTATAGATGTCTGTTCTTATCCTTCAAGCGAACCTAACTCTGATCCGTCCGACTGTGTGATTGCCCAGCCCAAAGCTGGCAAACTCGAGGTTAAGAAGAATCTGGTACCAAGCACCGACTCTGGTCTGTTTAACTTGCAAGTTGACGGCACTACTAAGGCTGCCAATGTTACCAATAATGGCACCACTGGCGAAGTCGTACTGCCCGTCGGTAACCATAGTGTTGGCGAGACAGCTGGTACCAGCACTTCACTTGCTGGCTACAGTTCGTCAATCTCCTGCCGCAACCTCAATGGCACCGGCTCAGTGGTAGCCAGCGGCACCGGCACGTCACTGGCAAGTGTGCCAGTAGCCGACGGCGATGACATCGTCTGTGTTATTACCAATACCGCCAGCGGCTCAATCACTATTGTCAAAGACGCAGTACCTAACAGTCCGCAAGACTTTGGTTTCACAGCCACCGGTACGGGTGTCAGCAATTTCTCACTCGATGACGACAGTGATCCAACACTGTCTAACACCAAAACTTTCACGAGCTTGGGTGCTGGCAGCTACAGCTTCACCGAAACCGCAACCAGTGGCTGGGACCTCAGCACCATCAACTGTTCAGGCGGTTCAACAAGCGTTAACGGTGCGACCGTGACGGTCAATTTGACTGCCGGTCAAAACGTCACTTGTACCTACACTAACACCTCAAAAGGCCATCTGGTCGTCGAGAAAACCACCGTGCCAGCCAGTGACCCAACGGTCTTTAGCATTACGGCAAGTGGTACCGGTACGATCACCGGCGGTGGCGCTGGTACGGTCAGTGATGCCACTGACCAAACTTACGAAGTCACCCCCGGAACTTATTCTGTGAGTGAAACGGTACCCTCCGGCTGGTCCAAGACCGGCGACACTTGTCAGAGTGTCGTAATTGCCGCTGGTGCGACCGTACACTGTACGCTGACTAACACCAAGCTGGCTAAGCTAAAGATCGTCAAGACGACCGATCCATCAAGCAGCTCGCAAGCTTTCACCTTTGGTGCCACTGGCCCAAGCATCACTCAGGCTACTGGGTCGTTTGCCCTCGACACCAACGGCGCCGACAACACGCTGCCTAACAATTTCCAGTACACCAACTTGGCACCAGGCACCTACACCGTCACCGAAACCGAACCGAGTGGTTGGCAGCTGACCAACTTAGTTTGTAGCGGCATTACCTATGCCTGGAATGGCAGCACCCAGACTTTAAGCCTCAACATTCCGGCTGGCGCTGACATCACCTGCACCTACACCAACACGCAGCTGGTATCCATCTCTGGCTTTAAATATGAAGTAAATGCCGATGGCTCGACGGTGGGACCGAAAGCCAACTGGACAATATTCCTCCTCAAGAATAACCAAGTGGTTGGCCAAACGACAACTGATGGTTCGGGTAGTTACTCATTCGTGAACTTGCTGCCTGGTATGTACAGCCTCGGAGAGCAACTACTCAGTGGCTGGACGCAGATCTTCGGCCCTTCGAGTGTCAACCTGAGCGCCGGCACTAACTCCACCGGTAATAACTTCGGCAACTTCCAGAACGCTACAATTAGCGGCTCCAAGTTTAATGACCTGAACGGCAATGCCAGCTGGGATGCCGGCGAGCCTGCTCTCAGTGGCTGGACCATCACGCTCTATGACAACGGGGGCAGCGGGGCGTTACTGACACACCAAGTGGCCCAAACTGCAACTGACGGCAGTGGCAACTACTCCTTCACTAATTTGCCACCGACTACCTACCGCTTGTGCGAAACTATGCAGGCGGGCTGGGCCCAGACCTTCCCAACTGGCAACGGCGGTTGTCAGCTGGTGACCGTAGCTCTGTCCGGGCACAATTACAGCAACACAAACTTTGGTAACCAAGGTCGTGGTACCGTCGCCGTCGTCAAGAATGTTGACACCGATGGCAATGGCACAATCGACCAAACCAATGTCACTAACTGGAACTGGAATCTTGACGGCAGCGGCAACTTTGCAACTGGCAGCGGCAACACTCAGGCAACTGCAGCAGGTAGTCACACGGTCAGCGAAGTACAAAAAACCAACTTCCACGTCACCGCCAGCAGCTGTAGCGGTGAAGCGACACCCAACCAGCCAACTACCAGCTTGTCGGCAACCGTCAGCCCTGGCGAGAATGTTGTCTGTACCTTCACGAATACTCGTGATACCGGCACAGTGAAACTCGTCAAACACGTCATCAACAACAATGGCGGCACTGCCGTTGCCAGCGACTTCAGCCTGCACCTCATGCAAAACGGTGTTGATGTCGCCGGTAGTCCAGCGGCTGGCTCAGAAACTGGCACACTTTACACCGAGACAACCGGCACCTACACCGTCAGTGAAGACACGCCACTGGCTGGCTACCAACAGACCACCATCATTTGTGACGGTGTCTTGACCAACAGCGTGACCATCACCACCGGTACCACTAAAACCTGCACGATTACCAACGATGACGTGGCACCACAACTAACAGTTATCAAGCACGTCATTAACGATAATAGCGGCACCTCGACAGCCAGCGACTTCACTATGCAGGTCACCGGCACGAATGTCAGCAACCCATCATTCCCCGGCAGTGAAGCTGGCACAACGGTCAACGTTAATGCCGGCAGTTACAGTGTCGACGAAGGTAGCCACGATGGTTACACCGAGAGCAAGTCAGCTGACTGTAGTGGCACGATTGCCCTCGGTCAAACCAAGGTCTGTACTATCACTAACGACGATGTGGCACACCCTCACATCCATGTGGTGAAGACCGGCCCGGCTACCGCTCACGAAGGCGACACGGTCACCTACACCTTCACCGTTACCAACACCGGCGATACTGACCTCAGTGGCACCACTATCAGTGACAATTTGGCTGGCACAGCCACCTACGTTTCTGGCGACACCAACCACGACTCAATCTTGCAGAAATCAGAGACCTGGATCTTCACTGCCAATTACGTCATTCCAACCCCACAAGTAGCCAATGTTGTGAATACTGTCACCGCCTGTGCTAATGACCCGGCTCACACGCATGTCTGTGACACTGATGAGCACAACCTGGATGTTCTACACCCATCCATCTTTGTTACCAAACAAGGCCCTGCCTATGGCTACGAAGGCCAGGTGATCGGTTACACCTTCGTTGTCACCAACACCGGCGACACGACGCTCAACAATGTCCACATCGACGACAACATCGCTAACCTCGAACACTGCGATGCTGATGTGCTGGCTCCAACTGCTTCCACCAACTGTACTGCCAGCTTCTTGATCCCGACGCCACAGACGGCTGATGTTACCAACGTGGTAACTGCCTTTGGCACTGACTCGCTTGGCGAAACAGTTACGGCGCAGGCTGACCACACCTTGGACGTACTACACCCCGCTATCCATGTCGTCAAGACCGGCCCGGCCACCGCTCACCCTGGTGACACGGTCACCTACACCTTCACCGTTACGAACACCGGCGACATCGCCCTGAGCAGCTTAACCGTCAAAGACAATGTTGCTGGCGATGGCGTCTATCAATCTGGCGACACCAACAGCAATGGCAAACTTGACCTGACTGAGACCTGGATCTACACCGCTAGTTACCTGATCCCGCAAGCCCAGGTCGCGGATGTCGTGAACACGGTTACGGCCTGTGGACTTGATCCGATCCAAGCCGGACTCGACAAGCCAGTGCCAACCTGCGACACCGACGAGCATCACCTCGATGTGCTGCACCCAGCTATCCATGTCGTCAAGTCTGGTCCAGCCAACGCCTACCAAGGCGACGGCATTACTTACACCTTCACGGTAACGAACACTGGTGACACAGCGCTCGACGGCCTGACGGTCGGCGACAATGTTGCCGGTAACGGCGTTTACCAGTCCGGTGACACTAACAGCAATGGCTTGCTTGATCTGGATGAAACCTGGGTCTACACGGCCGATTACACAGTGCCAACGACCAGTGCTACGACCATCACTAACACCGTGACAGCTTGCGGCAGCGACTCACTGGATGAGCAGGTTTGCGACACTGATGAGCACAACCTACACGTCTACCACCCGACGATCACTGTCAATAAGGTCGTAGTGACCAGCCAGGAAAGCGATGGTGGTCTGTTCAACCTGCAGATCGATGGGCAGACAGCTGGCACCGGTGGCAACGTCGGCAATGGCGGCACGACTGGTAGCATTGAAGTAACACCTGGCACCCACAGCGTCGGTGAAACGGCTGGTGATAACACCGACCTCGCCGATTACACTTCCAGCTACAGCAAGGACTGTTCTGAGGGTAGTGTCACCGTAAGTGGTGATGACCAAGCAACTTGTACGATCACCAACACTCGTCTCGGCAGCATTACCATTGTCAAAGATGCGCTACCAGACAGCACCCAGAGCTTTGGCTTTACTGGTGACCTTGGCCAGTTTAACTTGACTGACGATGGCCTGGGTGATGGGCTCAATGCGCACCAATTCACCCGCTTAACACCTGGTACCTACACAGTGACTGAGCCAAATGTCCAGGGCTGGGATCTGACCGACATTACGTGTGATGGCGAGCAAGGCGTCAACACTAACAACCGTAACGTAGTCATCCACCTGAGTGCTGGCCAAAATATTAGCTGTACTTTCACTAACAAGCAGCACGCTTCAGTTGTAGTAACCAAGTACGAAGACTTAAACCGCAACGGCGTCTATGACCCGGCTAGTGATCTGCCCGAGCCGGCATTGCCAGGCTGGGATATGGTTCTCGACCAGACCACCCAAACAACAGGTGATGATGGCTCAACGACCTTTACCGATGTTAAGGCTGGCGTGCATGCTCTCGGCGAAGTTCAGCAAGACGGCTGGCACCTCAACAACATATCTTGTGATGATGAGAATGACCAAGACATTGGTCGCACCATTGATGAAGGCGACAACACCGGCACCTATCTGCTTGACGCTGAGCCTGGCGCTACCATCCACTGCTTCGTCGGCAACTTCCGCGACTCAGTGCTGGAGCTGACCAAAACCAATGACAAGCCAAACCCGACACTCGATGGCGACACTGTGACCTACACGCTGGTCGTTACCGTACCTGATGACAGCGGCGCAGTCTTCGATGCCAGTGTCACCGATCTGCCGCCAGCTAACTTCACCTACGTACCCGGCAGCTGGACTGCCAACTCATCTGACCGCGGTGACCTGAAGGCTGCCGACGTCACTGGCGAGCCAACCTATGGCTCACCGGGTATCTGGCAGCTTGGCAACGTGCGCCCCGGCGAAGTCATCACCCTGACCTACAAGGCCTTGATAGGCAGTTCAGTCTCCAACGGTGTTTACCCAGACTTGGCCTTCGTCAGTGGCTCGAGTGCACCAGGCGGCGGTCGCGTACTCGGTAACGTCCAATTTGCCGGTACGCCGTTCGTGGGTACACAGGTGAGCATCGTCTCTGCTGCAACACCAGCGACTTTCGCTGCCGGTACAGTACTTGGTGCTGAGGTGCTCGTAAACACCGGTACCAGCCTGCTTGCAGCCCAGTTCATTTTGCCAGTCCTGCTCGTCGGTGGCGTGATACTCGTCAGACGAAGCGCGACCCAAGGAAAGGGGAACAAATAAGATGAAACGTCTCATTGCACAACTCGTTACCACTCTGACGCTGATCGCAACGATGAGCGGCGCGGCTTCTGCCTTCACCAGCTGGTCATTACGAGTGGACGCTCCACAGAGTCCCTCAACCAGCCCATCAGTTAATGTTGAATACAAGGTTTTGTCGGTAGATCCGCATGACTTTGCAGTAAGTCTGTATGAGGATGGATCGTCGACAGCCGTTGCTACCAACCATACTCAAGTTGCAGGTGATCCAAATACCACATACGGCAATTCGGGAGCCTTCACCGTAACGTTGCCAGACGGTCACCACACCTTCCACGTTGTTGCCGTGAACCAAGACAATAACTCGGACACCCAATCGGCCAATACAGCAGTTGATGTTGATGCCACTGCGCCAGGCGCTCCAATCTATGGTGGTAAGACACAGTCTGGTAACAACTATGTCGTCAGCTTCACTGCTCCAAGTGATAGTGATGTTGTGACCGTTAAAGTCTTTGCTTCCACCAGTAAAACTTACACAGCTGATGCCAGCACACTGGTTGGCACGGTTTCAGTGTCTCCAAGTCAAGCCAAGACCTTCAGCTACACCGCACCCGACAGCACACCACGATACTTCTCGGTTCAAGCCTTTGATGCTGCCGGCAACGGTTCACCGATCGTCGGTGACCCAGGTACCGTGGTCACTCCAGTCCGTACAGTTAACACTGGCGGCACAGCCGGGACTCCATCGGTGACAACTGCTGCAGCAACTGGCCGGACCGGTCAGGTGCAGGGGGTCAGCACCACAAACAATGGCGAAGTTAATGCTACCGGTCAGTCCAAGACCAACACTACCAACAAGAACGGGAAAGTGCTCGGCACGGAGACTTCGGCTAACAATGCTAGCAAGGCACCTTGGTACTTTGCCGGTGGCGTACTGCTCATCCTAGTTGCCGCTTACTACTGGTTCTTTGCCCGCACTAAGGGCTGGTTGGGCAACAAACAGCCCTAGTCGTCTCATCGTCCTAACCTTGATACTTGAAGAGTGGGGCCAGTGAGGTCTGGAAGAGGCCAAACTGCAAGATTGTAAATACCGATCGGTGCTGCTTCTTGGCTGTCTGTGACGTGGTAGCTCGGTGGGTTACCCGCGTAGCATGTGAGGTGGCTGCAACTGGTGCTGGCTGAGGCGTAGCCGTAGCGGTTGCTGGAGCTGCAGCAATCGGAGCTGGACTAGCAACTGCCGGCGAAGCTGCAGGTGCTGGTTGTGATTCGTTGAGCGGTGTGCCGTAGTGTGCCACTACTAGGGTAGTTTGTTCGCCCAGGAGCGTTCCTTGCACCACAGCGATGCCCACATCTCGATAATCACCCAGGACGTTGGCTCGGTGGGTCGGGCTGTTCATCCAGCCAGTCATGACGTCATCGTCAGTGCTAAAGTCCATCGCCAGGTTCTCACCAGCGTGCCGGTACTGGTAACCAGCCTGACTCATGAAAGACCACGGTGTGGTTCCATCGGGTGCGAAGTGTGCCCAGTAATCACGAGCCAGCATATCCTGGGCCTTAGCCGTAGCCGACGCGTCGAGTGCCGGGCTTTCGTTGAGCGGCTGCAGGCCAGCAGCTTGCCGCTGCTGGTTGGTAAGGTTGATCAACGTTTCGGGACTGATTGCCAGGGCTCGTACGGGAGAGAACCACAGCATCATACCAAGGGTTGCCAGTGCGAGTAGCCAAAGCTTTCGGTGTTGCATGATTCCTCCCGTGAGTCTTAATCGTCAGGCCGCACCGAACTAACCTCGTAACCTATGACGGGGATACGGTTTTTCGGCCGACGAACTTATAAAATGAGTGAGTTGCTTCCAAGGAGGTTGTAGGGCAACCCCCTTGTGCACTCATTATCTGACAGAGAGCATTTTGGTTCTGTTAGCCGGGAAACAATTTTTAGGTAATAAGTATTACGTTTTTGCGAGGACTTTTACTCGTAACCTTCGTGCTGCAGGCGTTCGAGATCAATTACCGTGACTTTTTTGCCTGCCGACAAGACCAGTCCCTTGGCTCGTAGGCGAGTCATACTGTTGGTTACTGTCTCCCGTGCCAATCCCAGAATTTCGGCAATAGTTTGCTGGGTCAACGGCAGCTCAATTAGCAGCTGGCCATCACCAATTGGTTTGCCGAAAAGATCAGCTAAGTAGACCAGCAGTCGGGCGACGCGGTGGTGGCTACCGCTGACAGAGGTGTCTTCCAGACGGTGAATGAAGGAGTTCAGCCGGACTCCTGCAGCATAGAAGAGATCTTGGTAGATCAAGGGGTTCTCGGCCACAGCTGTCTGCAGCGTTTCATGGCTGATGGTGTATAGCTCAACATCAGTCATTGATTCGTAGTAGTAGGTCTCTGGCCCGCGGTAAATCTTGAGTTCAAACAGCCGATTGTAAACAGGGGTTAGTGGCACGATATCACCAGGACCGTAGATGACCTGAATATTGCGTGAGCCGTCATTTTGGATCATGTAACGCTTAACGTAGCCACTTTTGATAAGGTGTAGGAGGCTATTATCCTCAAAACCGTGGATAATTTGTTTCTTGGGTAAACGCTGTCGCCGACCGCTGAGCAGCAATTCAAAGAGGGGACTGGCATCTGGCCCGTAGGACATAGTTATTATATATCACAATTACCTCTGATTATCAAGTCCCTGACCCCAGTTGTCGAGTAGACACAATACTTGCTGAAATTGCTATTTTATTGTATTATTCAGCTATTATGAGACCCGGCGAGAATTCACCGACCTTTATTTTGGCACATGGCAGTTTTCATACCGCCAAGTCTTGGGATATGGTGCGCTTTGCGCTCGATGCCATGCATCACAATAGCATTGCCGTAGACTTGCCAATCGGAGACCAAGATGCCCGTTTACCTGATTTTGCACAGATGGTGCGCGAAGCCGCAGAAGGAATTGACTCACCGACGCTTGTCGGCCATTCATGGGGATCAAACGTCGTGGCCTGGGCGGCTGGCATCATGCCGGTAGAAGGCGTGATACATGTGACGCCGTCATTTCACAAGCGAACTCTAGAGGCCCTCGAGCGGCCAGCCCTCGAAGATCGAAGCATGCCACCGCAGTACAATCCCCAGCATGAACAGGCGATCATCTCAGTCGGCGGCGAACTGGTTGATTACGACCGCGAGTCAGCACTCGATACGTTCTACAACATGTCACCCGATGCCATGAAAGCTGCTGGCATTGACCAGCTGCGGGTCACTCGGCGCTCGGCAGATCAGCCAGTGTTGCCAGCCTGGCCGTTGGTCCCCACCGGTCTGATTGGTGCCCGTTATGACCAGGCAGTCAATCCAGAGTGGCTGGAGTATATTGCCAAGAACTGGCTGGGGATCAAAGTGGAATGGCTGGAGCAATCCGACCATGCACCGATGTATTCACAGCCCCAGGAACTGGCACGGCTGCTAGTGGCTTTTAGCGCTGGCGCTAAAAAGCTGCCACAGGTCCGTGGCCACAGAGGGGAAGTACTATACTGGACCCCCTCCCTCGACCAGCCAACCATTCGGCAGCACTATAGTGAAGATGATGATCCATCGGGCGTACGATTTAAGACCTACGAACATACTAAACCGCTGATCGACATTCATGAGGCAGAAGTCTTTGTTTTGGAGCGATTGGGCAGGCTTAGTGGCGCTGGCAATGTTGTATTTGATGCCATGTCGTCCAAAGCAGCAATGCATGCTCGGTTGGCTCGACATGGTTTTGACGGCATCTATGTAGCTTTGGATTATGATCTCAAGCAGCTCCAAAAGGCCAAGGCCAGTCTGCCGGCCGAAAAAACCCTGCTGCTTAGGGGTGATGCTGCCACAGCGCCACTTCGAGACCACTCTATTAAAGTAAAAATGAACAATATGGGGGCCTATCACCTGACGAAAGCCGAGCGCTTGGCCATGTATCGCGACGATAAGCGGGCGCTCGATCCTGAGGGCTTGCTGATCTACGGCTTAAGTGGCGAGCTGAATAAGTATTTCCAGCGTCTCCGAGAAATCCGCGTCGGCAAACGCACCAAAACCTTGCCACCACCACCATTTAACATTGACTTCCCGACAGAAGTTGCCGAACAGGAACTGCACGAAAACTTCCCCGATTGGTACAGCTACTGGTTCTATCAACGGAGTGAGTATGCGGCTGACACTGTGGAAAAAATTGCCGACTCGCTTGATGCCCAGCGAACCACGCGCAAACTGCACCGGCCAATCCCTCCCCAGGCCGCGTACGAGCGAGCCTTGGCCGAAGAGGAGACACGGCTCCTCGAGGATATGAAAGCCGGCCAGCCTGAGGTCGATATCATTCATCGGGCGTTTTGTGTGCTGAGTCGAGTCGAATTAGACTTGCCCAAGCGGGCATTGCTGACAGCTACAGATAGTTGGCGCGAAATTTAAAGCTAGTCGGGGCACTCGTTATACTGTGACGATCTTGATCTTCCCTCGTTTAGGGCGGAGTGCTATAGTAGCCATGAGAGGAATAACGCAGGTATGACAGTGCACAACCAGCAGCCAGAGACCAGTAAGAGTAAGCGTATTTCGCGGGTTTCTTACAGCGTGTTCGCGGTGCTGGCAAGCATCTATACCTACCTTATGGTCAGCGCCCCCATACGGTCGAATAACTACCATCTCAGCGCTACTGCGATTCGAGTGCTCGATGCGACCATTATCTTGCCGATTTTCATCGTCTGGTTCCTGGCGATTTTCGCCGGGGTGCGCTTCAAGCAATATGCCCTGAAGCTGGAAGGCTATGATGATGCGCTGCCATCCAACACTCTGGCTGATGGCTTGCTGACCCTTGGCTTTGGCAGCATCCTGACGAGCATCTTTAGTCTTGTCCGTAGCTACTATGCGTTAAACTCTCAGGCCTATCAGACCCTGACGGTCCTCAGTAACTACTTGTCGCTGGCGCTGATTGGCACCGTCTTTGTGGTGGTCTACATTGGCTCAAAGGAGTTGCTGGCACTGCTGAAATCCAGCCCAGCGGTTGCCCTGGTTCGTCAACGACTGGTGGCTTCGATGGTCTCCACCGGCTTGGCTGTTGTTTATACGGCTGCCGTTTTCACCGACGATTACCGGACCACGACCAGTAATCCGTTGACTCACGCCTCGTTCTACCTGCATGACGGCGCGCTGCTGTTTACGATGGTGCTACCGACAGTCATCATCTGGACGATTGCCGGACAGGCAATTATTAACCTCTACGCCTACCAGAAGAACGTCCAAGGCTCCACTTACCGACGGATTTATAAATTGTTATCAATCGGCCTGGCAACCGTCCTGGCATTCTACGTACTTATCACTATGCTGACCACTTTGAGCGGCTTTTTGTCAGGTTCCAGCCTGGCGGTCGTCTTAGCCTTCCTCTACATAATAATTATTGCCTACGGTGCCGGTTTCGTCGTTATTGCCCAAGGGGCGCGTAAACTGCGCCGCCTGGAGGAAGTCTGATATGGTCGCCAGCGATAACTTAGTTGATAAAGTCGTAGAAGTCGCCACCGTCTACCTTGGTCCGAGCGCTGAGCGTTTTATTTATCGCCAAGTTGATATTCACCTCAACAAAGATCCACAGAAGCTAACAACAGCCGACCTGATGGTGTTGGCTGATTGGTCCAAGATTGCCTTAGCCTTGGTCACCAGTGACAAACAGGAAGTTGATCACTTCGAAGCCGATTTACTGAAGCTTATTAACTCTGCTGCGGCGAGCAATAAAGCGACACGCACCAAACGCCCAAAAGCCACCAAGGTGTAAGCACTTTGACCTCTAGAAAATTTGTGCGTACTATGGAACTGTGAAAGCCAGAGACTACTATGTCGTCAATCGTGAAAAGCTGGCCGGTGTTATACCTGTATATATTGGCGTCGCAGCGTTCTATCTGATTGTCTTCACTCCGGCCGTGGCGCTGGTTTTGAAAAGCCCTGGCTTGCTGGCTGTGCACATCCTCGACACCATAATCGTGGTCTGGTCGTTTCTATACTTTCGGCGGACGAAGAATGTGCGCCGCGTGTCATATGCTCTCAGTGTGATAGCTTATTTGACAGTCGTCTCGGTGATGGTAACCAATGGTGTGGCGCAGTCTGGCTTGTTCCTAGCCTTTCCGTATATACCCTTTATTGCGTTCATGCGGGATCCCATGAGTGCTCGGCGCTGGATGTTCGGCATGCTGGCGACGATGTTGGTGCTGCTGAGTCTATCGGCAAATGGTAGCCTACATCTGCCATACTCCAAGGCAACCTTCATGCTGTACATGATCAACTATCTGATTGCCCTGATCCTCATATTTGGCTATATATCCGAGAAAGAACGCTCCGATAGCTTGATCCAGCAGCAACTCTCTGAGCTCGATGACGTCAACACTGAGCTTGAAGAGGCGCTCGGTGAGCGATCCAAAGCGGTCAAAAAACTTGAGCATCAAGCCGATGAGCTTGGCAGTGCCCAGAAGGACGTGTTGAAGGTCTTGAGTGACCTGAAAACCGAAAAGACGTATGCCCAGACTGAAGCCATGAAGAACGAAGCCTTGATCGGCAGCATTGGTGACGGCTTGGTCGTCACCGACGAGTATGGCCACATCACATTCATTAACCCGGTGGCTGAAGCACTGCTTGGTGTCACAAAGCAGCAGGCTGCTGACCGTTGGTATCAAGATGTCATACACCTCTATGACCACGACGGTGAACCGGTGCCCGGCGATAATCGGCCCCTGTACATTGCCATCTCAACTGCCAAGCCGGCCTCAACCCGAACGTTACTGCTAGGTAGTAGCGATGGTGCTCGCATCCCAGTGGCAATCACTGCGTCACCGTTTGTGATCAATGGCCAGCCGCGAGGCGCCATCGAGCTGATTAGTGACATTACTGCTGAGCGAGCGCTCGATGAAGCCAAAGATGACTTCCTGGCCCTGGTGTCGCACCAGCTACAAACGCCAGCCACAGCCGTCAAACAGTTCTTGGGCTTGATACTCGAAGGCTACGTCGGCAAAGTGAATGCCGAGCAGCAGAACGTCATCAAAAAGGCCTATGAGAATAACGAAGACCAAATCAACATTATTCAGGATCTCCTAGAAGTAGCCCGTATCGAGTCCGGTAAATCAGTCATTAATTACGAGTCGGTTCCTATCAAGACGCTGATCGATGAAGTGGTTGGAGCTCAACATATTACTTTCGAAAAGCGTCGCCAAAAGCTGACTGTCAGCATTGCTAAGGATCTGACAATTCAGGCTGACCGGGTCAAGCTCAAGATGTGTATCGCTAACCTCTTAAGCAATGCTATTAAATACACGCCAGAGAAGGGGGCCATCACCATCAGTGCCAAGCAGGTCGGCAAAACCTGCGAGATCGCCGTTGGCGATACGGGTCTGGGGATGACCAAGTCACAGCTCGATAAGCTCTTTATCAGGTTTGCACGGGTCAACCAGAAGGCTGCGGCTAATATACCGGGAACAGGCATTGGCCTGTACCTCTGTAAGCAAATTGCCGTGATGCACGGTGGCATGATCAGTGTGACATCGAAAGTTGGCAAAGGTTCAACCTTCACGCTACAATTGCCTAAGCAGCCTAGTGCCAAAGAAAGACCCGCAGCATGAAGAAACTACTTGTCATCGAAGATCACATGGGACTCCGTGAGTCATACCAGATGCTATTTATCAAAGAGGGCTACGATGTCACACTGGCTGAAGATGGTCAGCAAGGCCTGGATCTCGCCAAGAAGCACGATTATGATGTCATCCTGCTAGACATGTTGATGCCGGTCAAAGACGGCATCAGTTTTCTGCGTGAATATAAGCCACTTGAGCACCCCAACGTTAAGATTATCGCCTTTAGCAACCTTCAGACGCCCGAAGCCGTCAAAGAAGCCACTAATCTGGGCGTTAAGCGTTACATCACCAAAGCAGTTACGCCGCCAAGAGAGATGGCAGAGGCAGTTCACGAACTCAGCGACGGTTAGGTGTACGCCGCGTACTCGGCCGCCCTTGCTACATGTTGCTGGCTTGCAGAACGCTGACGCGGTTCCCTTCGCTGTCCTTGAATGATACCCACAGGCCGACACCGGGTATTTCTTGCGGCTCGCCAAGCATGATTCCGCCGGCAGCTTCAATGTCCTTGATGGTTTTTTGGAGGTCTTTGACGGAGATCACCACCGACGGTTCCGGCGAAGCGGCCGCCATATTGAGGTCGTAAAAGCCGCCGTTAATCGTGCCCGGTGTTTTGACCATGCGATTCTCATCAGTCTCTGCAGTCCAGGCGGTGATGTAGTTGCCCATCTCTTCGCTGGTGCCGTTCATCTGCCAGCCGAAGGCTTTCTGGTAGAACTCACTGACTCGCTTGGCGTCCTTGTATGGCATTTCAAAATGTACTACTGGATTATCACTCATGGCGCACCTCCTATTAATCATTTCAGTATACTCCGCCACAGCCATGATTCCGCCAGCATATTTCGCACGCAGACATGTGGAAAGCTGTGCCTGGAATGCCAGGCTTTGTGCGATAATTAAGGTAGTTGTAAATCGAGGGAGCTTACGTGGTCACCGGAGAGACTGAGCCAAAGCCAACAGTAGAAGCACAAGTACTGACGGCACTGGGGTATGCTCACTGCCTCGATGCGCCCGTTGGTGAAGCTGGGGTGGTAGTTGGACGTAATTTTCTGGATGTCTATGGTGACTCGCCGCATCGGGAGCAGACCGAAGACTTGCTGCACGGATTCGCCGCCATGGCACCAACCGATCCCGATTACGAGGCGACCAAGGCCTATCTGACGAGGTTTATTGAGCCATATTTTGGGGCGCCGCAGGTGGGTCCATAGTGATGACAATGAGGGTGGGATTACATGTCAGACTATGAGGCCGCTATGATGTCGCCAACAGCTGAAACTCAGCCAGTAGTAGCTGAAGTGATACCGGCTCCTACGGCTTCGGAAGTTCAGCCAGAACTTCAGGCTGTCGAGCAAGTCTTTAATCATGCCCATGGAGATGGTCAAGAATTCTCCGGTACTCTGGAGCAGGCCAGGCAGGTCTGTCCGGCACTTGGTAAAATGAGCGTCGAGGCTGCCCAGGCAACACTGGAGCAGTCCGATCTGGCTGCCCGGGTTGCGGAGCGGGGGCGTGAAAGTCGACGAACCGCGGCTGAGACCAAGGCCAAGTCGGCTGAATCATCATCAAAAGAAAAGTCTGACACCCTGAAAACCGATAAGCTAAAGGAAGCTAGTGCTGAGCATGAGCAGAATCCTGAAGTAACTGACCGTAAGTCAACTAAGACCGACAGCATCGACCGATCGGCGAGCACGCCAGTCACCAAAGTGGTTGTTGATGCCTACGCTGGCGGTGGTGGTGGCGGAAGCAGTCGAGCTGCCGCCGAGGAGGCAGAACGTCTGCGGCGCGAGAGTGAGGCATCCAAGCTGTCCACAAAGCCGGAGCAAGCCCAACCCCAGCCTACCAGCGGAACCCCAAGGAATAAGATCCGAACCGAACCGAAGCGACCGGTCGAGCGTAGTAGAGGAAGTCTGAGCCTCGTACGAAACACTGAAGAGAAAGTTTCAGCAGACGTTACGCCCAGCAGTGATGCGACGATTCACACTGAATCGCTTAAAAGTCATATACCAGCAAGCCGGCCCAGACAGCCGAGAGCAACAGGTATGGAGCAGTTGAACGACGTGTCACAAACTGCTGACAGCGAAACGCCAAACGGAGCCAGACTGTCGGAGGTCGAAGCCACGGGCGATTCCCAGCTGGCTTGGACTGAAGTTGAACAGTTGATTCTGCTGGCTGAGCAGGATGTTGCGGCCAGAGAGCTTGGTGCTGAACATGAGGTGAGCTTGTTTGCGACATCATTCGATCCAAACTACACAGCTGACATGCTGCAACCAGAAACTGCCTCCCCGAGGTTGCCAGCACCGCTCGGCGAGATCGAGACTGCCTTGGTCCGGCTCGATGCTGCTCTGGTGTCAGCTGAGCGACAACAAGATCAGACTATGCAGCGGATCGTGGAGGCCATTGCCGAGTTGCCAGGACAGAGCGCAGGTGATAATCCCGAGCATCAGGTGAACGAACAACAACTCGAAGATCTCTTGATAGCCCTGTGTGAAGCGGCAGACGTTGCCCATACTCCAGCACTCATCACGAGCTTGGTGAAGCTAACTACTGCCCATTATTTAGACGTCCTTAAAGCTAGTAATCAACCGGCCACAGACGACACGCCGCTGGCGCTTGACGATATTGGCACACGAGAATTTTTGCAAAAATTACAACATGGACTGGGTTCATTCCAACATAGCGCGGCACGGGTATACGGCGTCGGCAAGTCACTGCTGCAACTATATGCCGTCAGTATGAGCGCAGCAGCTTAGCCGTATTATATTGTGTGCTTTAGCTGGCAGGATTAAGGGGCTGGCGAAAACCGACGACATTGCCATCGCCGTTTTTAACTTGAGCTACCAGTAAGCCGCCACCAACATCGGTGATGTCTTTGACGGTCTCGGCACCGAGTTCGGTCATAGCCTGCACGCTAGCCTTAATGTCGGCCACATCAATGTAGGCAATCGGTCCAACTGTCGAGTTTGGATCCAGGCCAACTTCCTGATCACCAACTTTATAGCCAACATAATAGGGCCCATCAACATAGGGTTCGACACCGAGGTATGCTCCATAAAACGCTTTGGCTTTTTCTAGATCAGTAACTGGGTAGACGATAAGTGGAACAGCTTGTGCCATGTGGGCCTCCTTGTAGTTTTTGATCACTTTGATTTTTGTCCAGAAGCCCAATGCTGTCAACGGAAATGCCCACACAACGAACCCATTTCAAATCCCCCTCCAGCTTCAATCCACCCTGACGGCACCCCGCACCAGTTTTGCTCGTCAATATACCAACAGGTATGCCTCCTCACAACAACTGGCACTGGGTACTCACCAGGATGGCTTTCACTTAACAGACTGGGGATTTGGAATGGGTTCTAGGCGTTTAGTGCTCACCAGCGTATACTTAAGGTAGCAAGTGCACTACTCGAAGCTCGCACGCGACGCTCCAAATATGCGAATTTGCTGCTGCGTTAACGCATAAGGAGCCCCCATGAATTACGATGAAATTGAAAAACTGAACGGTAAACACTTTACCCTCAGTCAGAAGGAATTTTTCAACTCAGATGCGGCTGCCAAGGTTAGGATGAACTTGGTATTGATGGACAGTGACCCGCTGTACAACACCACGGCGTCGTATCAGTACTTCAACATGGCAGGTTTGTCATTCGTCGACAAGCACATGCTCTACCTTAGCCAACATCCAAATGTCAGCCACCAGCACTATCTATCGAACTTACGTCTCAAGTCAAAAATCAGAGTCTAATTAGCTTGTCACGCTAGCGGGGTATGAAGGTGAGGGCGTAGCCAACGCGTCCAGCTCGTCCGGCGCGTCCAATGCGGTGCACGTAGTCTTCGTAGTCGTTCGGTGTCGAGTAGTTGATGACATGGCTAATGTCGACCACGTCAATGCCGCGGGCGGCCACGTCGGTCGCTACCAGAATCGTTGCGTCACTATTCTTGAATGATGCCAGTGCTCGTTTGCGTTGGCCCTGTGACTTGCCACCATGAATCGAGATTGATGGGAAGCCGCGTTCTCGCAGTTCATTTTCAAGTCGTTCAACACTGCGCTGTGTTTCGTCGAAGACGATCGCCTTGGTGACATCTTGGGAGTTCAGTAAATCATGCAGCTTTTCCATTTTTTCGTGCTGGCCACCATAGGTAATGACATCTTGGTGGACGTTGTCGCTACTGGAGCTGGCCTTCAGCGAAACAGTGTGTGGGTTGGCCGCAAACGTTGTGATCAGACTCTGTACACCCTGGTCGATCGTAGCCGAAAAGAAGAACGATTGACGGTTAGTATGAGTGCTCTTGAGAATTTCAGTGACGTCTTTGACGAAGCCCATGTCGAGCATACGATCAACTTCGTCGAGGGCAATGATATTGAAGTTGGCAAGCTGCAATGAACCGCGTTGCATGTGGTCTTTGATGCGTCCCGGTGTGCCGATAACCAAGTTGGGCTGTTGGCGGAGAGCCCGCAGCTGATTACTCATGTTGGTACCGCCGATAAGCAGGGCGCCATGGACGCCTGAACCCTTACCGAGGGTCTTGCATTCCTGTTCAATCTGCTCAGCAAGCTCGCGGGTAGGGGCAATGATGATGGCTTTGCTGCCGCGTTCTACCAACAGCTTATTCAGAATCGGCAGTGCGAAGGCTGCAGTCTTGCCCGTGCCAGTGCTGGCCACGCCAATGATATCTTTGCCTTCAAGGGCAGCTGGAATTGACTCATCCTGGATTGGTGAGGGTTGCTTGTAGCCAATGGTGCGCAGATTCGCCTGCAACAGTGGCGTCAGGTTGAAGTCTGAAAAAGTGTGCTGCGGTACGTACGATGCAGCTTCTTGCTGCGTTGCAGCTTTTACAAACAGTGCTGGGTCGATGTACTTCTTGCGGTTACCGCTTGATTTGTTCGTTCGGCGGGGCGCAGAGTATCGGGTACTACTTGAGCTATAGCTACGGCGTGAATTACTATTAAAAGACATAAAAAATGAATCCTTATTGTTAGTTATTGTTGACTCGATTGCCTGCAATGAACATCGAATCACTAGTAACTAGCACGGATTCATTAGAAACAATACTATAACTCTAGCATAATATTATTAGATAAGCAATACAGGTGTTCGGCACCCTTGGCGCAGTGAGCATGGCCGTATTGTTTGCCACGGGTTGAATCATCTCATTAAAGTCTTGCGTTACAGCAACCCGATTTCTGCCCGGACAATCGCGATATCGTCAGCGAAGCTGGCGGCAGCTCGGCGTGTGAAGTCATGCTGACGAGGGTCATTAGCAATATCCCACATACTTTCAATAATGATTTTGCTGCAGAACTCACGATTCATAATCGCAAAGACTTCTTGGACGAGGGGCTTATGCTCAGGATAGTCCTGCAGGAATTCTGCACTCTCGATAACGCCTTCGCCGAGTAGCAGTAGCTTGGCGGCGCAAACTGGAAATGACTCACACGCATCACCCGTATAAGGGCACTGCAGTCCACCTGATTCAGGGCTTTGCATACTATCTATAGAATCATCGATTACGAGAGAATTCAACTGCCAACCGCAGCGCTTAATAATGGTCAAAAGCTCTCTGTGAGGCGGAGCCGTACTGCCACGGCAAACGCCCTAACAATAGGAGAAACTCACTAACCATGGTAGAGTCTAAGTAAGCAAGTTGTTATTAAACACCTCTCCGTATCGTAATTTGTTCCTTACAGACTTACTATCATCTCGGTTAGACGTTACTAACGCGAGCGATATTAGTTAACAGAAGGAATAATATTATGGCTATGAAACTCTACGTTGGCGGTCTCGCCTACAGTGTGACCGAACAAGAACTACAAGAACTCTTTGCAGAGCACGGTACTGTTACCAGCTCAGCAGTGATTAAAGACCGCGACAGCGGCCAGTCAAAGGGCTTCGGCTTTATTGAGATGTCCGATGATACTGAAGCTAAGGCTGCAATGGCAGCCCTGAATGGCAAAGAAGTCAGCGGCCGTTCGATCATGGTTAATGAAGCTCGTCCCCAAGAAGACCGACGTCCAGGTGGCGGCGGCAACTTCCGCAAGTCCTACTAAGATCTAAACTAACGCGCGAGCTACTATGCTTCGCCTCTGATCGGGTGTTTATTTGTGATGAAAACTAACACGCATATTGAGATTGTTGCTTCAACTAACCCGCGCCTCAACGCCATGGCTAGTGGTTCGCAACAAGCTATTCTGCAAGTGCTGAGCAAGCACTACTCGAAGGTCGGCATTACCATCGTCAACACGCTGGCCGACCTTAATGCGCTGGTCGCTAAACGGCCGGACTTGGTTGTGCTGGGCATGAAACAGGTGCTTTTGGACGAGTCGACCAGCTATGAGGACAGCCCGAAGTTGTGGCTCTCAAGCCATTTGAAGCAACAGGGCATTACATTTGTAGGCTCTGAGGCCAGGGCTTTAGCGACGCAGCTCGATAAACCACTGGCCAAGCAGCAGGTGCTCAACGCCGGACTGCGCAGTGCTGCCTACTTCATCGCTCGTATTGATGAGCCAACCGTCCAACACAGTCTTCAGTTTCCATTATTCGTCAAGCCGACGAACAAGGGTGGCAGCAAAGGCATTGATGAGAATTCGGTGGTGCACACTCAGCTTGAGCTCGAGACTAAGGTCGCTTTTATCCATCGGCAGTATGCCTCAGACGCCTTAGTGGAGGAGTACCTGTCCGGCCGCGAATTTAGTGTGGCGGTCATTGCCCGACCAGTCACGGGAGATGTGCTGGCTATGCCGGTGGAGATAACCACGGGGCCAGACAGCAACGGCCACAGTTTTTTGAGCGAAGCCGTCAAAAAAGCCGACACCGAGCAAGTCATAGCCGTCAACGAGCCGGCCGTCCGAGCGGCGGTGAATAACTTAGCTATCGGCGTGTTCGAGGCCTTAGGCGCTCGGGATTACGGACGGATTGACGTGCGGCTTGATGCCTTTGGCGTGCCGAGCTTCATCGAGGCCAACCTGCGACCGGGCCTGTCGACGCACGGTTATTTATCCCGCTGTTTCTCCATCAACCAAGGTGCTTCATACGAAGACATGATCCTGTCTATCGTCAGTCTCGGCTTGGCTCGAAATATCGATGGATCAGTCACCACGCCCGCAGATGTTTACCCCAAGCGAGTTGTGACGCCACTTGCCAGCCCCAGCATTATCTAGCTCTACGAAGCCTCAACGCTCCTGAAGCCTTGCGGCTGACCACGCATCCGTCGTAGCATCTGGGATATTTTGCGCGCCCCTTCGCACGGGACTTGTGAGAAACGCTGGCTGATTTCCTCGGCATTGTCTTGCCACGCTTCAATCTGTCTGGTTATCGGTCGATCCTCATATATACGGTACGGTAAGTCATCGCCCAGTAATTCATGCAGCATGGCATATTTGAGTTTGCGCTCTGGACCGGCATCGTCAACCAAGAGCAGCGGCTTTTTATTATCTATGGCTTCGCACAGAATACCCATGCCCGGTTTGGAGATGACGCCAGCCGAGGCGGCGACAATATTTTGAGCATCCATCCGATGTGATACCGAGATAATGTTACCGTTATCAATCACGAGTTGCGAGCTAACCGACGTGCAGGGTGTCATAACGATTTTCAGACCAGACAGGCTGACTGACCCCATTGAGATCACCAGGTTTCGCAGTTCTTTGCTGCCGGTCATACCGCCTTGCACATAGATGAACTCATCCTCCGGCGACAAGCCCAGCTCACGCTTAACCAGCTCCGGATCTTTGTCGGCCTTGCGCACCACAGGGTCACAGGGAATCACGATGGTGCTTTCGTCGAGTTCGTATGGCTGCTTGTGATGAGTGCGCGGTTCGGTCAAGAATACAACATCGTGTGTTCGGGCAATCTTTTTGTAGCGCTCCTGGTAGGCCTTTATCTCAAGATCATCGGTGTGATAGCCATCCATCGAATGGTATACGCCAACGACCAATTGGTCAGACTGGTCGTAGCCCGGAATTGATCGAATGGCTGGAATTTGCGTGAAGAAGTCATTCACCACAACGGGCCTTTTGGTGAGCTCATCGCGCAGGACGCTATTGGCTTCCAGGAAGGCCTCGTCAGATATGTTAAAGCCATAGTACAGCGGTTCCAGCCGAAAGTTGAGCGATGAATGAGCCAAGTTATCCAGCAAGAATTGGTGGCCAGCCGTATGAGACATAAGTGTGACTGGCGTAGCCTGGTCCAGCTCATGAGCAATGGCAACGGCCCGGCTCAAGTGGCCATAGCCGGAGGAGCTTGAGATCAAATATAGAAGGGGATCCGGGTCGTCGGACCATTGAGCATCGCCATGCTCCGGATCATCGTTCTCAGGTGCCTCGTCAGTTATGTTTGTTGTTTCGGGTTGCCCGATTGAAGATGGCGCTAGTTCCATGAATTATATCTACAATATCTAGTTACACTGGCTATTGCAAGAAAAAAGCATAAGCATTTTGAATAAGCTTCAAATGCCGGTCTGTGCTTAGTCTTGAGGAACGATTCCCTCGCCAAAAACCCGGGTTTCGGATGGGCTGGTCTGCATAACCACACCCCAATTTTCTTCCCATTCCTTGGCAGCAGCTTGCTCGCCGGGCCGGTCGTAGTCGTCGAGTAGAATGACCGCTCCCGATAATGCTTTTCTCATAGATGGCAATAAACCGACGCGTCCGCCTCTGGTGTCCCGGCCGGGTGGGCCGTCACACAAGACCAACGAGAAATTGTCGGGCAGATCTTCAGGGACGGTGTACCAGTCGTATTCGCCATAGGAGCGCAGCGGCGCGTGATGGACTTGGACGTTGGTGAGCCCGGCCAAATACGTGATCATGCCCATGCGGTCCGCCCATTTATCCATGTGTTCGAGACTATGTACGGCCACCTCGCGCTTCTTGGCGATTGTTCCGGCCAGGATCGTCGTCAGTCCGCTGCCGCATTCCAGGATGGGGCCTGGCGTGGTGTTGGCGGCCACTGTCGTCGCCCGCAGATAGTCTAGCTCGGCCGGCCAGGTTCCATTGCCCCAAGTGGTTATAAACTTGCCGAGCAGGGCATCGTTCGGATTATCGTGAGCCGGCAGCGCCTCGAGCTCACCCACCAATTCCACAATCTCGTGCTGTCTATCGTCGAAGCTCATCATTGAACAGTATCATAGCACAACGCACCAACCATGGTTGGGAACCAGGATGTCACGATCAGCGCCAACGAGTATATAATCTTGGGTATGAAACGGCGCTTACCGAAACGCTACCGACGCTACGTGCAGAGTTTTTTGCTGGTGGTGCCGATGACTGGCATTGTCACATCGGTCAACATCTTGGTCGCAAAAGGCCTGGAGGCGATTGTAACGGTCGCTACTCTGAAGAAGTGGGGCATCTGTATACTTGTAGCGTTTCCGATGGTGCTACTCATCCAGCCACTAGCCGTGAAGTTCACTGACCAACTCGTCAAAGACGACTGATATGGCTGGGGATGAGGGATTCGAACCCCCGATCCTGGGACCAGAACCCAGTGCCTTACCGCTTGGCCAATCCCCATTGCCATGCCTTATTTTACCCTAAAGCTAGGTTTGAATTGTATATAGCTATTGCTGAAGTGCTAAGGTGTGCCTTGGCAAGCTTCGCCTGCCCACAGAATTTTCTTACTACGAACCAGTTCGTAATCAGAAAAGTTCTCTTGCGAACTGCCACTGGCAATTCTCACACTTGGCCAATCCCCATCGTCAGCTGCAGACTGCGCTACGAGAGACAATTGTAACAGAGATGACCGTCTTCTGCCAGTGGGAGTAGTAGGCTAGATCAGGCCGACTTTTTGGACAGGTAGCGTTCGGAGCGGACGACGCCGTTGGCGAAGATCAGCGGGAAGGCCGCGTAGAAAACATCAGCGATCGAACCGTTCCAGTAGGTGTCATGGGCACTCATGTAGTAGAAGATGAAGTCGGCAAAGCTGAGCATCAGCAGGCCGGTAATCAGCAAGTAGAAGTGGCGTTTGGCAACGTTACGGGCAGCACCTTGCAGAGCCACCAGGCTCATGGACAGCAGCAGTCCATCGCCGAGCGATGAGGCAAAGTTGATCAGTCGGGTCAGCAGCGGCAGCTCGCTGGACAGGTCAGGACGGGCAAAGACGAAGAATACCAGGATCATGGAGGTGATGATCAGCGGCAGGCCGGCCAGCAGCGGCTGCTTGTTGGCGGTCTGGTAGGCACCTTGGATTTTCCAGGTGCCGTAGGCCATGATTGGCAGGAAGAGCAGGAAGCAGAAATCAGCCGGGGAAGGATAGGGGATGGCCACTTTGGTGACCAGGTTGTAGTACGACCAGATGAGCAAGCCGAGGGCGTAGACAATCAGGGCAAAGGCCCACAAGCGGAAGGCGCTGATCGTGTTCTTGTCACGCCGGCCGCCGCGCAGACGCTGGGAAGTTACCAGGCACAGGTAGCTGGCAAAGATGTAAAAACCGGCGTAATAGAGGTTCAGCGTGTAGTTGGCGGTCATGGTTTTGTTGGTGCTGTGCCACAGCGGAATGTCCCACGCCGCAAAGCCAACAGCTAACAGGAGGGTGATGAGCGTAACCAGTCGGACACGTTTGTGCATATGCTTATTCTACACCAGGCATCAACTAGGCCTTGGGTAGCACGAGACTGAAGGTCGAGCCCTTACCGAGCTCGGAGCTGACAGTGGCGCGGCCGCCAAGTGTTTCGACGCAGGTGCTAGCCAGGTAGAGGCCGAGTCCTTGGCCGTTGGGGTACATTTTTTTGCCGTTTTTGGCCTGGAAGAACTTGGTGAAGATCTCCGGCAGCTCTTCGGCCGGAATGCCGATGCCAGTGTCGGTGACGCGGATGGTAACCTCGTCGTCGGTTTCGTAAGCCGACAGGCGGACGGAACCTTGCTCGGTGAACAGCAAGGCATTACGAACCAGGCTGCGGAGCGCGACTCGCAGCAACTGGGCATCAGATTCCAGACGGATTACCTCACCGTCCTCGACCATCAGCTCAACATGCTGCGTCTGAGCGTCTTTCTGGAACTGGTCGACTACCTCGCGCAGCAGACCACGCAGTTGGAGGTTGGTCAGGTGTGGTTGGGCGTGACCCAACTGGACACTGGAGACGGTCAGTAAGGTCTCGGCGACGTCGTGCAGCTCCAGGCTGCCTTTGCGGATCAGCTCTAGGTACATGGTCTGCTCTTGGCTCAGGCCGCTGTGCTGCTTGGACAGCAGCTCCTCAACCGAACCGGTGATGATCGTTTGGGGCGTCCGCAGGTGGTGCGAGGCTAGATTGATGAAGTCGGATTTGATGCTATCGATATGCTCGATCTGGTCGGCCATTTCGTTGAAGCGTTGGGCCAGCTCACCAATCTCATCGCCAGATTGGAAGCTGACCCGTTCGCTGAAGTGCCCGCGGCTGAGTTTGGCAGCGGTCTGAGCTACTTTGATGATCGGATCGGTGATGTATTTGGCAAACTGCAGGGCGAAGAAAACCACCAATATGATCAAGATGAAGCCGACCGACACCAGGCTGCCGGTTAAGCTGTCGGTATGATTATTATGCACGGCCCACAAGCTAAGCCCGATGACCAGGCCGATAGGAATGACCGAGACGGCCAGGAAGGTGAGAACGAATTTGGTTTGGAGTTTCATAGTGCTTACGTAACAGATTATACAGAATTGTCGAGACGCTGCCCATCTGCTATAGTGGTGGACATTAACAATTCGGATATAACGAGTGCAGCGAGAGATCTAGCTCTATGACCTGCCGGCAACCAGCGCGCCAGCGCCCGGTGCTCCATCTAGCCCGCCAGACGGGGAAGATATGATGACATCCTATCCTTTCTCGTGCTGACAGAAAGGATTTTTTATGCCACGACAGTTCGACTACTTCACCAGTGAATCAGTCTGTGCCGGCCACCCCGACAAAATTTGTGATGCTATCAGTGATGCCATCGTCGACGCCGCCTTGGCGCAAGATCCGCAGAGCCGGACAGCGATTGAGACGGTCGTCGGTGCCAACAAAGTAGCGCTCTTCGGCGAGATCAAAACCACAGCCCAGCTCAATTTTGAGCAGCTGGCCCGTGACAAGATTCGAGAGCTCGGCTACACCGATGCCGGGTGGGGCTTCAGCGTTGAAGCCGAATTCAGTAATAACATCCATGCCCAGTCACCGGATATTGCCGTCGGTGTTGACCATGATGGAGCTGGCGACCAGGGAATGATGTTTGGCTTTGCCTGTGACGAGACACCGCAGCTGATGCCGCTGCCCATCACCTTGGCCCATGCGCTGACGGCCCGGATTGATGAAGCTCGTGAAACTGGCATGCTGCCCTGGTTGCGCCCCGACGGCAAAGCCCAGGTGACGGTTCGTTACCAAGCTGAGCAGCCGGTGGCGATCGAAAAAGTGGTGCTGGCGGTGGCCCATGATGAGCAGACAGTCTCGGCTCAGGTGCGGACTGAGGCGATCACCGAGATCGTCCAGCCGATGCTGCGGCACTATGGCTTTGAACTGCCAGCAGCTAAGAATATTATCGTCAACGGCACTGGAGTCTGGCATATTCCGGGGCCAGCCAGCGATGCCGGCCTGACCGGACGTAAGATCGTCGTCGACACCTACGGCGGCTATGCCCGGGTCGGCGGCGGGGCCTTTAGCGGCAAGGATCCCAGCAAGGTTGACCGCAGCGGTGCCTACGCCGCCCGCTACATCGCCAAGAATATCGTCGCCCATGGACTGGCTCGTACCTGCGAGGTCGGCCTGGCCTACGTGATAGGCCAACCCAAACCATTGATGCAGACCATTCATACTTTTGGCACGGCCACCGTCGACGAACGTTTGCTCTACGAATTCAAAGACAAACTACTCGATACCAGTGTGCGCGGCATCATCGAAACGCTTGAACTGCGTCAGCCTATCTACAGTCAGACCAGCGCCTATGGGCACTTCGGCAAGCCCGATCTGCCGTGGGAACAAGTTACCAAACGCTAATCGATATCACGGTGGCGGAAGCCAAAATATGCCGCCAGAGCGGTCAGTGCGAAAATTCCAATCAGATAGCTATCAAGTCCGTGGACGGCATAACCCTGCAGTGTATTAACCGGCAGAAAGTAATGGTAGGGCGCCAGTTTAGCTGGGTTGACCAGCCAGTGACTGAGCCCAGACAGGCTGGCCAGTAAGTAGCCACCGAAGGCGATGGTGACGGCTATCGCCGTGCTGGAGCGCTTGGTCAGACGGCCGAAGGCCACCAGCGCAAAGGACAGTGCCCCGAAGCTGAGGCAGAACAAGGCGGTATAGACGCTGGTGATGATCAATCGACTGACGGCAATGTCGATGTCTACAAGGTGACCAAGTCCGAGGATGGCGAGGGTGGTTATGGTTGTAATGATGCCGAGCTCCAACACCAGGCTTGCGGCCTTGCCCGCCAGCAGCTGTCCACGACTGATCGGTCGGGCCAACAGCAGCTCGAGCGTGTGGCTCTGCTCTTCACGGCCGACCAGGGCACTGCCACGGGTGACAGTCAGAATGATGTACAGCAGCGGCAGCGTGATGTAAAACAGCTGGGAATTGAGGAACCCGACCGGCGAGCCAACATCGAGGCTGCTATTGCCGTTCTTGAGCTGGCGAATACCGTTGGGCAGCTGGTTCAAAGTCTTCTCCAGCACCTGGGCGTTATGATGCAGTGACGGGTAAATACCAAGGATCACGGCTACCAACACCAAGCTGACCACCGTCCACCAGAAGATGGCCATTTTGCGCTGACGCAGTTCCCAGAGCACCATAGTTTTCATGCTTGGTCTCCGTAAAATTCCAGAAATTCATCTTCGAGGTTGAGTTGCTCGGTCGTCAGGTCAGCCAGCGGCAGGGTACTCAAGGTCTTCAAGGCCGCAGGCAGGCTGCCAGTGGCTTGCAGGCGGAGGACATGACCCTCTCGGGACAAAACTTTGAGACCCGGTAGTTTGGCGGCCTGTTTACCTGACTTTAAGACTACCCGGAAAATTGTTTTGCCAAGTTCGGTATCTTCGCCGACCGATTGTTCGCGAATGAGTTTGCCGTGCTTGATGATGCCGATCCGGTCGCAGACCCGTTGGGCTTCGGCCAGGTTGTGACTGCTCATCAGTACGGCTGCGCCGCGGTCCTTGTACTCTCGGAGGGTCTCATAGAACACTTCTTGCATCAGCGGATCGAGGCCACTGGTTGGCTCGTCGAGAATCAGAACAGCGGGCTGGTGCATGAAGGCCTGCAGAATACCTAGCTTTTGCCGGTTACCCTTGCTCAGGGTTTCGATGGGTTTGTGGAGGTCAGCTTCAAAGCGTTTTTCCAGCTTCCGACGATAGCTGATGTCGACACTTCCTTGCAGGGCGGCCAGGTAGTCAAGCAGCTCACGGCCAGTGGCTTTGGGGTAGAGAGCCACATCGCCGGCCAGATAGCCGACGTGCCGTTTGACGTCCACGGCTTCGCGGACACTATCGAGCCCGGCAATCTCGGCCGAACCGCTAGTCGGTTGCAGGAAATTCATCAACAAGCGAAGCGTAGTCGATTTGCCGGCGCCATTGGCACCCAGATAGCCGTAAATTTCCCCGGTAGGGATTTGCAGGGTTAGATCATCGAGGGCCAGCGTTGGCGCTGTACCGTAACGCTTGGTGAGTTTGTGGGCGGTGATCGCTGCGGTAGCCATATGCATCTCAGTATAGGGCAGTCGGCGAGTAGCTACCAGCGGCGGGTCGACTTGCGGGCCTGGAGCTTCGGCCAAATCACCAGGAAGAACAGCAAGCCGAGGGCAGTGAGCACCACGGCAGCCAAGATGGCAACGCCAGTGACTAGCATGTGCTGCTTCTGCAGCGAGACGTTTCTGGTGCCGATGATCTCGGTGGTGCTGGTGGTGCCACCACTGTCAGCAGCCAGCTTTCCGGCGGTTTTCACAGTTTTGGTAGTAGTTTTCGGCGTTGTCACCGGTGTGCTGGTGGCTGGAGCAGCTGGTGTGCTGGCCGAACTGCTGGCAGCTGGGGTGCTATCGCTTGACGTGGTGGTGACATAGGTGACAGGCTTGGCGGCGATCGACCAGGTGGCCGGCGTCGGGCTGCTACAAGTGCCGATGGCACTGAGGCTCAAGCTGCTTTGCACGGCACTGAAGACTTGGTTGGTACTGCCGCCATTGGCAGGCACCGAGAAAGCCGTCAGGACAGTGCCGTCCTGGGTAGGCGTGACAGTTAGTGTGTCAGCCGAGCTGTTGGTAATTGTCACCGTTACATCATCGCCGGGCGTAGCATTGGCAGTTGAACCCGTCAGGCTGCCGCTGCAGGCGCTTGTATCCCAGGTGCCACTTAGCGAGTAGGTACGGGGTGTGGCCAAAGCGTTGAGCGGCAGCAAAAGCGCCAGGGCCAGAACGACAAAACAAAGCTTGGCAAGTTTCATAAGTAAGCCAGTATGAAGATCGACTGCCAGCCTGTCAATCGTACTGGGCGAGCTAAATCTAGTGCGGGTACGGGCTGATATCAACCCCGGCGTGCAGGGCGGCTTGCTGTCCGAATTTGGTGAGCAAAGTTGGCATGATATTGCGTGCGCCCGGTGTTTCGGCCATCTCCGTACGTGGCTTAGGCATCGGTGCTTCTGGTGGCATCACATCAGGATACGCCGCGATGCGCTCAGCCATGATTGCCGTCAGGGACTCGCGATCCAATTCTACCCGAGAACTGTCAGCCGGCCTGTCAAGAACCAGCCAGTATTGGCTGGTTGAGCCACCCATAAATTTCTTCTGATGCTCAGGACGGCCTTCCATTATTTTTTCCGGATTGTCGTTGGTGTTGAACACTAAGGGAGTGAAAACTGGTTGCTGATCAGAAGGTTGGCGCTGAGCGGCAGCGTACTGTTGATAACCATCGAAACTCTCTGCTTGGAATATCCGCGTTACCTTCGCCGGGTGTTGAGCCGGCGCTTCACCCCAGTCAAACGCTGGGTCGAGCAAGGTACGTAAACTGGCATTGAACACTTGGTTATAGCCGATTTCTACATCCACCACAGGCTGACCTACGGCTTCGGGATGCCGTGATACTGTTTCGAGGCTCTCAACAACTACTGTCATATGGGTTTAGTATCCGTCACAAAGCATACTACAGCAGTCAAGATTCTTACAGTTTGCGTTTGGTGCGCGCTTTGCTGGGAGCTCTCTTGGCGGGGGTGCCGGAGGCGGTTTTGGTGGTGATCAGCCAGCAACCAACAACGAAGCAGGCGGCAATCACCGCGAAGCTAATACCCAGGCGCAATCCTTGGTCGCTGTGGCCGGTGCACACATGGCGTTGATCAGTATCATTGGCCATCGGCATCGCTTCGTCCGGCGTACCCGAAGTGCCTGGGGTGCCAGGCTCCATCGGTACGATCATTGGCGTGGCATGTAGCGTTGTATCGGGGGTTGGGTTGGTGGCAACCGGTTGCGCGTCGAGGCTTAAACTACCGGCGGTTGGCGAATCACAACTGGGCGTTACGGGGAGTACAGACAGCGTTAGATTTTGCTGGACGTTGGTGAAGGTTTTCTGGGGTACAGTCCGGGCGGCTGGGAGTATCAGGCTGTCGGCATCGGCTCCGTCCTGAGTAAAGCTGACGTTGAGGTCGTCGTTGGAGGTGTTGCCGAAGACCAGGGTTACATCTTCACCGCTGTAGATGATTGATTTATCGAGCTTGGTAATTGAACCGCTACAGCTGCTGCTGTCCCAGTTGGCATTCAGCTGCACCACTTTGTTGTAGGCGAAGGCATGCGTCGGCAGGGCGGTAAGCGCCAGTACAACGAGCACTGCTTGGATAGAGCCAAATCGTTTCATGGTAGTAGCGATTATGAGAACCTCGGCCAGTAGTGTCAACTGAAGAAATCGAGGTCTTGGAGTTCGTCAGGCAGGAAACCATCGGGATGTTTGAAGCCGGCTTTCCACTCGGTGGCCACGCCACTCTGGCCCCGGCCGTAGCCTAGGTCCTTCATTAGCTTGGTCGGTGCGTTGCGCAGTTGCAGCGGCACCGGTACGTCCGGGTAGTCGCGGGCAGTGGCCAGCGCCTGATTCATGGCATCGGCTACCACGCGCGATTTCTGGGCTTTGGCCAGCACACTGGCACAGTGGAACAGGTTGTACTGGGCTTCGGGCAGGCCAATGCGCTCCACGGCCAGAAAGGTTGAGACGGCTAGATTGAGCGCTGCTGGTGCCGCCAGGCCAATGTCCTCGGACGCAAAGATGACCATCCGGCGGGCAATGAATTTTGGATCCTCACCGGCTTGCAGCATGCGGGCCATATAGTAGAGCGCGGCGGTAGCGTCGCTGCCGCGCATAGACTTGATGAAGGCACTGATGACGTTGTAATGATTCTCGCCCTTTTTGTCGTAGCCTGGCAGTTTGGTCTGGGCAGCGGTCTCGACGATACGTGGCGTTATCGGCTGACCGTCGGCCAATTGTAAGGCCAGCTCCAGGTTACCGAGCGCCACCCGGGCATCGCCGCCGCTGAGCTCGGCCAGCAGGTCAATGCTTTTGGCCGGCAGCTGCTTGGCACTGAGTTTTTCAGCCTTGGCCGTCTTCTTGATAATTGCCACAATCTCATCCTTGGTCAGCGGTTCCAGCACCAGCACCCGCGAGCGGCTGAGCAGCGGATTGATGACTTCGAAACTGGGATTTTCGGTAGTCGCGCCGATCAGCGTGATGGTGCCGGCTTCGACATGTGGCAAGAACGCATCCTGCTGGGCTTTATTGAAGCGGTGGATCTCGTCGACGAACAAGATGGTCTGCATGCCCAGCCGTTGGTTTTGCTCGGCTCGTTCGATGACTTTCACGACGTCGGCTTTGCCGGCGGTCACAGCGCTCAGTTCGACAAACTCAGCCCCGGTTTCGCGGGCGATAATCCGCGCCAAGGTGGTTTTGCCGCTGCCCGGCGGTCCCCACAGGATCAGGCTGGTCGGCTGCTGCCGGGCAATGATCTCGTGAATAATCTGGCCGCTGCCCGTGAGGTGCAGCTGCCCGACGACGTCAGCCAGGGACTCTGGCCGCATTCGCTCGGCAAGCGGTCGATACTCCATGTCTCCAGTATACGCGGCATTGCCTAACAGAGGAGCATATGCTACAATTACAGATAAGAAAGCTTGATGCCGGCTTCGGCATTATTTTTTTGTAACACCCTGAGTATGAGCAGCACCCAAGACCCCACCAAAATCCGTAACATCGCTATTATTGCGCACGTTGACCACGGCAAGACAACACTGGTTGACGGTTTGCTGAAGCAGTCGCAGACTTTCCGTGACAACCAGGCCGAAATGAGCCAGGAACTGATCATGGATAGTGGCGATCAGGAAAAAGAGCGCGGCATCACCATTACCGCCAAGGTGACGGCTGTGCAGCACGGCGATTACCGCATCAACATTATCGACACGCCGGGCCACGCCGATTTCTCTGGCGAGGTGGAACGCACCCTCAACCTGGCCGACGGCTGCCTGCTGATTGTCGACGCCCAGGAAGGCCCGATGCCCCAGACCAAATTTGTACTGGAAAAGGCGCTGGAAGCCGAGCTCAAACCGATTGTTGTCATCAATAAGATCGACAAACCTGGTGCCCGGATCCCCGAAGTTGAAGATGAACTGGCTGATCTGTTCCTGGAGCTGGCCGTTCATGAAGACCAATTGCACTACCCGGTGTACTACGCTGTTGGCCGGGCCGGTAAAGCCTGGGAAGCTGTGCCGAGCGATGCCGAAGCTGAAGGTAATCTGGATCCGGTGTTCGACGCTGTTATCAATAAAATCCCGGCACCGACGATCGAACTCGACAAGCCTTTCCAGATGCTGGTCACCGCGTTGGCGCACGACACCTTTAAGGGCAAATATGCCATCGGCCGCATCACTCGTGGCCAAGTCAAACCTGGCGACCAAGTCGTGCTGTGCAAAAAAGACGGCAGCCAGACCAAGGCCAAAGTCGACAACGTCTTTATGAGCCATGGCGTCAGCAAGTTTGAAGTACCTGGCGGCATCGCCGGTGACATCGTCCAACTGACCGGCATTGCTGATGCTCAGATCGGTGAGACCATCGCTGATGCTGACCAGCCTGAGGCCTTGCCGACTATCGAGGTCGAAGCGCCAACCCTGCGCATTTATCTGGGCCCCAACACCTCGCCATTCAAGGGCCAAGAGGGTGAGTTCAGTACCTCGCGCCAGATTGCCGAGCGGCTACACAAAGAGACTGAAACCAACGTTGGCCTGCGGGTCGAAGACGATGGCATTGGCTTCACCGTAGCTGGCCGCGGCGAACTGCACCTCGGCGTGCTGATCGAAACCATGCGCCGCGAAGGTTATGAATTTGAAGTTGGCCGCCCGCAGGTGGTGACCCACCAAGAAAACGGCGTCGAAGTTGAGCCGGTCGAAGAAGTTATTATCGAAATTCCCGCCGAACACGTTGGGGCTGTCCAGACCGAGCTCGGCCAGCGCCGCGCCGTGCTCAAGGAGCAATTTGCCAGTGCCAGCAAGGGCGTCACCAAGCTGGTCTACGAAATGCCAACCCGAGCGCTGCTGGGTATGCGCAACATCCTACTGACCAACACCAAAGGCACCATCGTCATGAACAGCCTGGTGATCGGCTTCCAGCCCAAGGGCAGTGACCTGCAACAACTGCGCAACGGTGTGCTGATCAGCTTTGAGGCCGGCGTGACTACGCCGTATGCCTTGCAGAACGCCGAAGCCCGCGGCACTACCTTCATCGGCCCGGCCGAGAAAGTCTATGCCGGTCAGATTATCGGTCTCAACACTCGTAGTGAGGACATGGAGATCAATGTCTGCAAAGCCAAACACCTGACCAACATGCGCTCCTCCAGCTCTGACGGCGTCGTCCAGCTGACGCCACCGACCATCTTCAGCCTGGAACAGTGTCTGGACTTTATCGAAAACGACGAACTGCTGGAAGTCACGCCGCAGCACCTTCGCCTGCGCAAAAAAGAACTCGACCCGAATAAAAGGAAACGGCTACAGAAGTAGCCTGGGCAAGCGCAAGCGCCAGCAAAAGTAGTCCGACACCGGCGAACTATTGTAATTATCTCTGTAAAGTGATATAATTGCTATTCTTATGGCATTAATGACCTCAGCTGAACGCAGCGCGGTGCTTGGTGAAGCCCAGCGCGGTATTGGTCCGACTCTGGCGAGCTCTGGCATGGCGGTTCGTCGTCATGCAGACGGCCATCAGCTCGATCGGGCGATGGCTCGGATCGCGCAAGTTGCCGACCTCATTCCCGGTGTAGACCTGCGCGGCCCGCATGGTTCACGACCGCTTGACTTTCTAGTGGTGGGGACGCGTGAACTCGATGTCAAAGGCCGAAACCTCAGTATCTTGCCGATCGTTAATAAGCTCGTGGAGCTCGTACCTTCGCTGGCTGTCGAAAAGCGCGACGTGGTATTTGATGACTATAGTATCCAATATGTCAAAAAGGGCACAGAGCTTTACATTATGTTGCACCCCAGCGAGCAAGGGCCGCAAGCCCAGGCCGAAGATCTCTACCAAGAACGTCTCAACACTATCGGTGCGCTTGCCGAACTGTCCATAGCCGCCTCAGTCGGTGCCTTCCCAGAACGTGAACCCGACATGACGGTTCTGTGGTACGGCGGTGGCCAGATGAATGAGGGCGGTATTAACGGGTTGTGCGAGGTAGTCGAAGAGATCTTGCCATTTGAGGCTACGCTCTGGAAAGCCCGTTTTCCTGTTCGGCCGACGGTGAGCATGCACCCCGCTGCACGCTAGCAGTTTGCCAAACTAGAGATAACACTATTTTGCATAATAGGGTATTATGTGTGCATGAGTAGACAACCCCGTGCCCAAGTTGATGTCCCGGTCGTGCACCTGGCGCGACGCTACAATACTTTCAGACCGCCGCTTGCCAAAGACCCCGAAGAGATTAGCCGTCGCAAACAGTTACGCCGCGGTACGCTATTGCTGGAGTTTCAGGCTCGTGGTCTACAGCTTGGTGCCAGCATTCTCGACCGTGTCAGCCAGAGTGAGGATATTCGCTTTACCGCTGGCGCACTGGCCATGATGGGCAACAATAGTAGTTGGCACACCATGGCTGAACGAGCTCCGACCGTTGGCAAAGACGGTGTCACCCGGCGGATTGTCAAAATGCCAAAGGCCTACGACGCCGAAACTGGTCGCGTGGTCTTGCCTGATGAGTTGGTGGCCATGGGCCGTACCGCCATGGGCGAGACAGCTGACATGGCCCAGGACCTAGCAACTGCCTATGGTGAAGGTAAGTCAGTCAAAGGTCTGGCACTAGCTTTCGGTAGGAGAGCCGGGACGACAGCCGTCTTGCTGGCTGGTATCCATCATGATGTAGCAGCCGAGATCGTGACCGATCCATTTGCCGTGCAGGACGCTATGCGTGCCGCTTACCTAGATATAACTGACGAGTCTCGAACCTTTGGCTTGGGTAACCGCCAACATCCAACGTTTGCCCAATTCGCCTATGAAGATAGCCCGGTCTCCGTCTACTTCCGAGAGCAAGGGCCGCTCGGCGCAGTCCAAGCCTACCACGCTGCCATCGCTGAGACTGCTCAACCCGGCGTTTAGCCAACGCTGTAGCACTAAATACTAGGCGGTTTTCGATTCAAGTGTCGTTAGTCGTTGCTCGTGATTGAGTAGGGGCGCCGAGCGATCGGTGACTGCGGCTCTGATGATCTGAACATCTGTCTCAATATTCTTTAGCCGTTCATCAATGGTATCAACCTTAGCAGGAAGTGGGCTCAACGGCGCCAAGTACTCGAGAATCACGTCGAACTTGTGGTTCATATCTTCGAGTAATACAGCATCATAGCCGCCCATAGTCTGCCCATTATAGCGCCTCCCAGCCAGCGGCATCAATCAATTAAGAATTATTTAATCGCGCTTGCCAACCGCTTCCAGAACAGATGAAAGTGGTATGCTTAACTGCATGAAGCGCATGCACCGCCGGCTGATCATCTTCACCGACAAATTTCCGCTGCTGGGACCGTCGATCTATATGCTCTGCGTCCAGTACCTGATCGTTCAGCCGATCGTGGCCAGCGCCTGGCCGCTCGGCTACAGCTGGCGCAACAATTACATTAGCGATCTGGGTAACACCGTCTGCGGATCCTATGCCCACCGCCTGGTGTGCTCGCCGGAGTACGCCCTGATGAATCGCTCATTTATCATGCTGGGCCTGACGATGGCCGTTGGTTCGCTGCTGATCTATCAGGAATTTCGCAAAAGTCGGCTGTCGCTGCTCGGCTTCAGCCTGATGGCCGCTGGCGGTGTCGGCACCATCCTGGTCGGTGCCTTCCCGGAAAACACCATCGCCGCGCTGCACGGCCTGGGCGCCGTCTTCGGCTTGCTGGTCGGCAACCTGAGCCTGATCGTGCTCTCCTTAGCCCTGACCAAAGTACCGCGCAGTCTGCGAATCTACACCCTGCTAACCGGGCTATTCACGGTGGTCAGCTTCATTCTCTTTACCCAGCAGATTACCTTTGGGTTGGGGCAGGGTGGCATGGAGCGCCTGGTCAGCTACCCGCAAACCCTCTGGCTAACTCTCTTTGGCCTGTACATGACCCGCACCCACCTCCGCGCTCGTTAATAATTCATTAAGATATTTCGATTACTTTTCTTGCTCGGCGTGCTTTATTGTAGAATGCCATCCATACCATGGCACGCAAGACTACCCAACTCGATCAGCAGACGCTTGCCTATGAATTGGTGAAAGAACGGCTCGCTCAGCAGATAGAATCGGTAAATAGCCTCGATATCAAAGCGAGCATTGTGCTGGCAATCATCGGCGTAATATTCACGGGGTATCTTGGACTGATTGATCGCTTGCATAACGACTGGTTACGTTCTGTTACACTACTGATCCTAACGCTTGCCGGTTTCTTTGCGGTCAAAACCTTCGTGCAGACCAAAAGACGCCGGGATGGCTGGGATGATTGGCGGAATGACCCTGAGCCCGAACAACTACTGGAAATTATCACCGATCCGGACTTCGACACCTACACAGAAGGAGAGATTACGAGTTATATTCTTGATTCGATGGCCCGCTCCTATGAGCACAACAAAACACTCTACCGTCAACGTTATAATTTTCTCTATAGTTCCTTAGCGCTTGTGCTACTGAGTGTTATAATTATAGGTATACAAGTGATATTAGAGGTATAGATCATATGGCCAACGCTCGTCCAAAACCAGCTACAGCTCCAAAGCCCCAAGCTCGCAAACCATTGCCGTCGCTCGAGAACTATATCCAGCTCGGCCAGAAGCCCGTGCGCTCCAAATAGCCTTTCTCCGTTCCAAAACAGATACAAAAGTGCTAAGCTGTCTCTAGAATTGGAGACTTTTCAGTATGTCTGATGATCAGAAAAAGCAGTTGCAAACTCAGCTCTGGAACATTGCCAACGAACTTCGGGGAAAAATGGGTGCTGATGAGTTTCGTGACTACATCCTTGGCTTTATTTTCTACAAGTATCTTTCAGAGAAAATCGCATTGTATGCTGATGATCTTCTTAAGCCAGATGGTGTTACCTACGAGCAGTTGATTGGTCATGCCCAGGAGGCAGAGTTTCTGGAAGAAATTGAAAAGGCGACCATCGATAAACTTGGCTACTTCCTGAAGCCTAGTGAACTGTTTCATCATGTTGCCGTGACCAGCATTGACAACGACAATCTGAACGAAGACCTCGAGAGAATTCTTAACGGTATCGAGTCCAGCACCATGGGGCACGATAGCCAGGAAGATTTTGAACAGCTCTTCAGCGAATTGGATCTTAACGCCACCAAGCTCGGCAAAACAGTCAGTCAACGTAATGAACTCATCAGCCGAGTACTGCTTCACCTAGACAAGATTGATTTTATGCTACAAGACTCTAAGATTGATGTCTTGGGAGATGCCTACGAGTATTTGATTAGCCAGTTTGCGAGTGGCGCGGGAAAAAAAGCCGGGGAGTTCTATACCCCGCAAGAGGTCTCCGAAGTCTTAGCTCGCATAGTGAGCAGTGGCAAGAAAGAGTTAAAAGCTGTTTACGACCCGACTTGCGGCTCTGGCTCACTCTTACTCCGCATTGCTCGCCACACCAAAGTCGATCGTTTCTTTGGACAGGAACTTAACAATACTACCTATAACTTGGCTCGGATGAACATGATTCTGCATGACGTGCACTTCGCAGACTTTGACATCAAACAAGAAGATACCTTGGAGCACCCACAGCACTTGGAATATCGTTTCGAGGCAGTCGTTGCTAATCCTCCTTTTAGCGCTAACTGGTCGGCTAGCCCGCTTCATATGAGTGATGAGCGGTTCGCTCAATACGGTAAGCTGGCACCTAGCAGCAAAGCTGACTATGCCTTTATTCAGCACATGATCTATCAGCTTGACGATAACGGCACGATGGCGGTAGTCATGCCACACGGCGTGCTGTTCCGCGGCGCAGCCGAAGGTCATATTCGCAAATTCTTAATTCAAGATAGAAATTATCTGGACGCCGTTATAGGTTTGCCACCAAATCTGTTTTTTGGCACCAGTATTCCCGCTTGCATCCTGGTTTTTAAAAAATGTCGCGGCAACGATAAGGAAGTACTGTTCATTGATGCTAGCAAGCATTTCGAAAAGGGCAAAAATCAGAACCATTTGCGGCCAGAGGACGTCGACAAAATTATTGAGACTTACGAGCAGCGAAATAACCAAGATAAGTACAGCCACATTGCGAGTTTAGAGGAGCTTAGAGAAAACGACTACAATCTTAATATTCCACGTTATGTAGATACTTTTGAGGAAGAAGCTGAAGTTGATCTCGACGAAGTCGTAGCTGAAATCCGTAAGCTCGACGCAGAATCAGCCGAACTCAACAAGAAAATCCAAGAGTACACTAGGGAACTCGGCATTAACTCGCCGTTCTAGATTATGAATTTGCCTGCTGTCCCAAAGCTTCGCTTCCCAGGATTTAGCAGTGCTTGGCGACTAATAAGAATTGCCGATTTGGGAAATGTGGTTACTGGGAGTACACCACCAACTAATGATCGTAGTTTCTATGGAACTAAATATGATTTTATTAGCCCAGGAGATATGAACAATGGCCGCTATGTGACATGGACCAAGCAGAGTCTATCAGAAAAAGGCTTCTTGAGGTCGCGTCGCGTTCCTGCGAGGAGTACGCTATTTGTCTGTATCGGCTCAACGATTGGTAAAACCTCCCAAACATCGAGAGATGCGGTTACTAACCAACAAATCAATTCTGTAGTGCCGTCATCCGATTATGACGCAGATTTTGTGTATCTTGCCCTTAACAAAATATCTGAACGGATTGCAGGTCTTGCAGGCAAACAAGCCGTACCGATGGTCAGTAAAACTGATTTTTCGAAAAATAAGCTCTTCGTTCCTAATAGACAGGAACAGGAAAAAATTGCAGAGTTCTTAACTGTATATGATGAAATACTTGCAGTAATGGATAAAAAATTGCAGTTGCTAACGCAATACAAAAAAGCGATAATGCAAAAAATTTTCACTCAGCAAGTCCGATTCAAAGACGAAAGGAATAATCCATATCCCAAGTGGCAGGCCGTAGAGCTGAGTCGGCTATTCAAAAAATATACCGATACAATTCATGTAGATGATGCCCAGGTATATAGCCAAGTAACAATCAGTAAGACGGGTAAGATCCTCACAAGAGGATTGAAAAAGGGTGACCAGATTGGACGAAAACGCCAGTTTGTCATAAATCTAAAGGATTACCCGAACACTCTAACTTTCATCCGTCAGGGAGTTTTTGATGGTGCTATTGGTTTTGTCCCGTTGGAACTAAATGGCTATATAGTAACTGAAAATATGCCGCTACTGTCTATGAATACTAGTTTGGTGAGCAGGATATACTTTACGCAGTTCATAAGGACGACAGCCTACCTGAGGGATGTTATTTTCCCAGTAAAGCCAGTCGGAAGCGCGCAAACTGCACTACATGAAAAAGAATGGCTTAAGCAATCCATTTGGCTACCCGCCCTTGCCGAGCAAGAAAATATAGCTAACTTTCTTCTTAGTTTGGACAACAAAATCAAAGCCGAAGAAGATAGGTTGACCGCTGCCAAAAACTTCAAAATGGCCCTCCTTCAAAGGATGTTTGTATGACGACTATAGTGAAACTGAATCATGACAAGGCGAGAAAATATTTTCTGCAATCAGAAAACTATTGCAATGTAGATTTTCCAAAATATGTTAATTTCCAATCACTACTAAATGAAGTCGACAAAAAGATCGGCAGTGGTCAATTATCTTCCTGGTATGATGCAGCCTTAAAGCCCCAGGATGACGAGAAAGTCAATTATCGCTTGTTAGGAAACAAAGATAATAATTATGGCTGGAGGCCTTACGAGCTAATCAACCCAGCACTTTATGTCGACCTTGTTCATTTAATAACAGAGCAACAAAACTGGAAAGAGCTGGCAAAAAGATTTGACGATTTCAGCACCAAGAACTTGGTTACATGTTGCAGCATGCCCATGGTTAAGCATGCCAAGAAGACGCAGAGGGGAACACAAATATTAGCTTGGTGGGAGGGTGTTGAGCAGGAATCTATCAAGCTATCTCTAAGTTTTAACTATGTATATGATGCAGATATTAGTAACTGCTACAGCTCTATTTATACACATTCAATATCATGGGCTCTACACGGGAAACCTGCCGCACGTGCTGATAGAAGTGACAAAAAACTATTAGGATCAAGAATTGATGAAAAATTTCAAACTATGCGATATCGACAAACCAACGGCATACCTCAGGGGAATACTTTATCTGACTTTATTGCAGAGCTAGTTCTTGCCTATGCTGATGAGCAAATCAGTGAAAAAATCAGAGCTCGCAAACCAGCTATATCTGCTCGTGACTTTAAGATCATTCGCTATCGGGATGACTATAGAATTTTTATTAATAAGCCAGAACTAGGCAAGCTCATCTTAAAATATATCTCAGAATGCCTATCTGACTTAGGCATGCATCTTAATACCTCAAAAACGAAAGAGTCTTCCGACGCAGTGCTCGCATCAGTAAAAGACGACAAGATAGATGAGCTCTTCGTAATACCCCGAGAGGATAATTATGCGAAGTGGTTGCTACAAATCTATGCGACTATTCAAAGACACCCAAATAGCGGTAAAGTAGTACGGCAGCTCAATTATTTTCACAAAAAACTATATGAACGCTATGAGCAAAAGGAGAAGCTTGAGCCTTATGAAAGGGCAGATGTTATGATGGGAATGATTGCGAATATCGCGGTCAGGAACCCTAAGTACTATAACTGGTCGGCGGCAATAATTAGCATACTCCTTGAGTACACCGCTAGGAGTAAAAGAAAAATTACTGCATCTAAAATTGTTCGTAAATTCGAGGCGATTCCCAATACCGGTCTACTGGATATCTGGATGCAAAGAGTTACCTTTCCTGAAGATCCAACCAAAAAATATAGTGAAATATTTTGTCAGTTAGTAACTCTAGGCTTGTATCCAGGGAATGACTTACTCTGGTCATCATCCTGGTTGGCTGAGCCTAGCCTAAAAAAAATTATCAAAAAAACTCCAATAATAGACAAAGCAGAGCTGCGTAAGCTTGCACCTGTTATGGATAGAGTTGAAACCGATAACTTCCGAACGCAACCAACATAGGAGATGCTATGAGCGTACAGCCCGAACAAGCGCTTGAGAATAATTTGATCGATCAGTTGGCCGGGATGGGTTATGAGCGGGTGACTGTGGCTGACGAAGCGGCGATGGTCGCGAATCTTAAGATTCAGCTAGAACTACACAATGATATTAAGCTCACTGATAGTGAATTTGAACGAGTACTGAACCACTTGAATAAGGGCAGCGTTTTTGATCGAGCGCAGACATTGCGCGAGAAGATGAGCTTGCTCCGGGACGACGGCACACATAAGAATATTGAGTTTTTGAACTCAAGTAAATGGTGTCAGAACCGTTTCCAGGTGACAAATCAGGTCACAGCCGAGGGAACCTATAAGAATCGCTACGATGTCACTATCCTTATCAATGGCTTGCCACTGGTACAGATAGAGCTCAAACGGCGTGGCATCGAACTGAAGGAAGCGTTTAACCAGGTCAATCGTTATCGCCGACATAGCTTTGCGAGTAGCTATGGGCTGTATCAGTTTGTGCAGCTCTTCGTTATCAGCAATGGTGGCAATACGAAGTACTACAGCAATACGGTAGGCTACCTGAACCCGCAAAAGACCGGCTCGTTCAAGTTTACCAGCTTCTGGGCCGACAAAGAGAATGTTAAGATCACGGAGCTTGAAGATTTTACTAAAGTTTTCTTGGAAAAATGTCATCTAGCGAAGATGATCACTCGCTATATGGTGCTAAACGTCAAAAAGGAACTGATGGTGTTGCGGCCATATCAGTACTACGCCGTGGAAGCCATTGTCGATAAGGTGCAGAACGAAGTCAAAGGCGGGTACATTTGGCACACGACGGGTAGTGGCAAGACGCTGACATCATTTAAGGCCGGTCAGATCATCGTCAACAATCATGATGTTTACAAAGTTGTGTTCGTCGTTGATCGAAACGATTTGGATAATCAAACCATCAACGAGTTCAACGGCTTCCGTAAAGATAGCGTCGATCCGACGAATAATACCAAAACGCTTGTCAAACAGTTCACCAATCCCGACAACAAGCTCATTGTAACGACAATCCAGAAACTCAACACTGCGATCACCCGCGAACGTCACTCGCTGAAGATGAACGAACATAAGAACAAGAAAATCGTCTTTATTTTTGATGAATGTCACCGTAGCCAGTTTGGTGAGACACACAAACGGATTACCGAATACTTCACGAACTATCAGCTATTTGGTTTTACTGGCACGCCTATCTTCGTCGACAATGCTGGTGGCAATGGGCTGGGCAAACGCACCACCAAAGACCTGTTCGGCGAATGTCTCCATAAGTATGTGATTACTGACGCCATTCGCGATGAGAACGTGCTGAAGTTCTCGGTCGAATATTACAAAGGCTTCAAATTTAAAGACGGTCGTGAGGATCTAGACCTCGATGTTGAAGCTATCGATACTCGAGAGGCACTGGAAATGCCACAGCGCTTAGAGTCGATCACTGACTTCATCATTGCTAACCATGATCGTAAGACAAAGTCTCGTGAATTTACAGCCATCATGGCCATCAGTAATGTCGATACACTCACGAAGTATTACGATCTCTTTCGGACTAAGCAGGCGGCCGGCGAGCACAATCTACGCATAGCAACAATATTCAGTTATGGCGTCAACGAAGATGATAAAGATGCTGACAGTCTGCTTGACGACGATCCGCAACTCAATCTGTTTGATAACGTTAACAAGCACACGCGTGAGAAACTAGATGATTACATTACCGACTATAACGTAATGTTCGGCACTAGCTACAGCACCAAGGACAGCGACAGTTTTTACAATTACTACCGCAATATCGCAGATCGAGTGAAAGCTCGCGAGATCGATCTCCTACTGGTCGTTAACATGTTCCTGACCGGCTTCGACAGTAAGACACTTAATACTCTGTATGTTGATAAGAACCTCAGGTATCACGGGCTACTACAGGCCTACTCTCGAACTAATCGAATTTTGAATGAAACTAAATCCCAAGGTAATATTGTCGTTTTTCGTAATCTGAAAAGGGCAACTGACGATGCGCTGGAACTCTTTGCTAACAAAGACGCTAAGGAGGATATCTTTGTCGAGTCTTACGAAGTGTATGTCATAAAGTTCAATGAGGCACTGCGTATCCTTCAGACTCACGTTCCGACTCCTGCCAGTGCTGATGGTTTGGTAGATGAAGTAGCCGAAGCTAATTTTGTAACTCACTTCAGAGATCTGCTGAGACTCAAAAATGTGCTGACAACCTTCACTGATTTTGACTTTGCTGATCTGGGGATTGATGAGCAACAGTTTGAGAACTACAAGGGTAAGTACCTCGACATCTATGACAAAGTTCGCCGGGAGAATGAGAAAGAAAAAGTTTCTATACTTGATGATATTGATTTTGAGCTGGAGCTTACCCGACGCGATGATATAAATGTAAGCTATATTCTCCGGCTTGTTGCTCGGATGGTTGGCGCAGATGAGGAAAAACAGCAACAATTACGACAGACTATTTTGGAGACAATGGCTAATGCACCCCAGCTTCGCAGTAAGCGCGAGCTCATTGAGCAGTTCATCAATGGCACACTTCCCGAGATCGAGAACTCAAGTGATGTGGAAGATCGCTTTGCAGAGTTTGTAACCGATGAGCAGGCCAAAGAGTTCCGTGCGCTCTGCCAAGAAGAAGGGCTGGATGCGGAGAAAACCCAGGTTTTACTTGACCGTTACGTATCAAACGGGCGAATCCCACGAGATCATGATCTCGATGGGGTGCTTCTCGACAAGCCCAGTGTATTGAAACGAGAAAGCATCTTACAGAAGCTTAAAAAGCGACTCATAAGTTACATTGAAACCTTCATCGAGAACCAGTAGCCATCCAGCTAAGGACTAGTCATCAAAAAATCCGATCACGAAGGGCTATAATAAGGCTATGACCGATCTGCCGAGTTTGGAATATGAGAACCTGTTGCCGACGAGAGATTTCTTGCAGGATGCTGGCAAAGTGCTTGGCAAACTCCAGCAGGTTTTCTTGCAACCCATGCCCCACGACTGGCACTACGGCCTGGAAGTCGGCATGCGCGGGCCGCTGACCCAAGAGTTCCAACTCAAGGACCATGCCATGCGCGGCTCGCTCGATCTGGTGCAGGGCAAACTGCGGCTCGGCACGACCCGCTGGCGCTTCGACCGCCATAGTCCGCCGGAGTTATTGAATAATGTGAAGGTCTGGCTGGAGAGCCAGCAGCTGCCGCCGAAGGTAGCGCAGCCGGAATTTAGCGGCAGCACGACCTATGATCCGGCGGAGGCCGGACAGTATGCCCAGGCTCTGTGGTGGATGCATGAGCAATTTTCCAGCATCAAGCAGCATCTGGATGAGGGGCTAACCAGTCCGATTTTGCTATTCCCGCACCATTTCGACTTGTCACTGGTCTGGTTCCCGCACGACACTGGCGACAAACAAGATGAGCGCCAGCTGTCGCTCGGCTGGTCGACGGGCGACGAGACGATTGCCGAACCGTATGTCTACCTGACGGCTTATCCGGAGCCGGCCGGCTTCACCAGACTGCCGTTGCCTGAGCCAGCTTACTGGCAGACTGAGGGCTTCAGCGGGGCGATTATCAAGCACAATGACCTGGTGACCTGTGACAATCCGGCAGCGACCCTGATCGAATTTGCCGCTGTCATGCGGGCGGCGGCACCGCTGCTAGTCAAACCGGCTTAGTGGTCGGTTTCGTCCTCGATCTCGCGACCGATAATCTCTTCCAGTAAATCTTCGATGGTAATGATGCCGATGATCTGGTCATCACGCTCGATGGGGATCAGGTGGGTACGGGCGGCAATGAAGCGCCGGAACATGGTGTCCAGGGCGGTCATGCTGCCGACCAGTTGGACCGGGTGGAGCGGCATGTCCTCAACCCGGAACTGGTTGTCATCGAAGTCGATGTCCACCAGGTCTTTCATCAGGATTAAGCCGTAGCATTTGGTCAGCTTCTCGTCGAAGATCGGAATGCGGCTGTAGCCCTTGGCCTTCATTTCGTCGATTTTCGCGTCATCGAGCTGGGTCTCAGGCAACAGCCAGTAGGTGTGGCGGATGTCGGTCATGATGTCGCGGACGCGCTTTTCGCTGAGTGATAGGGCGCCGCGCATGATTTCCACCTCATCCTCGTCGAGCTCGCTCGACTTGTTTTCGAGGTGCTCAGTGATCAGCAGGCCCAGCTCGCGTCGGCTCTGGAGCTTGCTACGTTGGCGCGGAAACAACACGTCCAACAGTATTTGCAGCGGTTTACTGAGCGGATAGGTGACGATGTTCATGACCTTCAGCAGTGGTGCGAAGAAGCTGGACCACGCCAAGGGGCTTTTGGCGAACAGGGCTTGGGGAATAACTTCGCCAAAGATGACGATCAGCAAGGTGCCAAACGTGCCGGCCAACCAGCCGTTGAGGCGCTGGTCGAGGACTAGCGAGGTGGCTGACACGGCGGCAATGTTGGTGAACAGAATGCTAGCTAATGTCAGGTGGGTGTGTTCGCGCAATGGTAAGACGCGCTGGGCCTGCCGGTTGCCGAGCTTGGCTTTGCGGATCAGGTCACCCTTGTCCAGCGACATAACGCTGATGTTCAGGCCGGAGCATATGGCTGAGGCAACAATCAGGCCGATAACTTCGAGTGTGACAATGACGACGCTTTCACCGGGGTGCATTATCCCTAGTATACCGGAAAGCATGAGCGAACGGCTAGTAGAGGAGTTAATCCAGGGTGTATTTAGTGTATTTTGTGATGGATATCACATTGATTTTCAAAACGGCCAGGCATAAGCTGAATGGTAGGAAGTGTGAGGCTTCCTAATGACCCGGGCGAATCATATCGTCCCGGGTCTTTTAGGTTCTCGCTCCCTTGTTCGCGTCATACTGAATTTATTTCAGGACCCATACGAACAAGCAATACTCCGGAGGTAATGCTTCACCTTGTACTCTCGCTGAACTCTCTCCCTATCTCTTCTTTTGTACCGACAAAAGAAGCAAAAGCTCCCGAACGTTCAGCAGTCTTGGGGTAGTGTTGTTGATACAGACAACGGGTTCGACAGTCGCTTCGCTAAAGTCTCACCACTACTGTTGTCTGATCACAACACTACCGCCAGGACCGCTTCCTGATGTTCGGTTTGGTCGCAATAGTGCAAAAGCACAGAGAACAGACGGGAAATTATCGGGATGACGAGGCGACAAGCGAGAGCGGTTCCTGCTACCATAGTAGGCATGGATCGGACATTTAGCGTTTCGGCGATTATTACCGTCGCGGCAGTTTTGCTGGCGTTGCTGTTTCTCGGCCCAGCAGCGGCCATTACGACAGTGGTGCTGATCGCCATTGAGGTGGCCTTCAGCTTCGACAACGCCATTATCAACGCCAAGGTGCTGGAACGACTGTCACGGCGCTGGCAACATCTGTTCTTGACCGTTGGCATGGTGGTCGCCATCCTCGGTATGCGGCTGGTGTTCCCGATTCTGATCGTCATGGTCAGTGCCCATTTGCCGTGGGGGCAGGTGATCGACGATGCCTTGCACAATCCCAGACTGTATGGCGAACATCTGGCCCATGCCCATGCCAGCATTTCGGCTTTTGGTGGCAGCTTCTTGTTATTACTGACTCTGTACTTTTTGCTAGACGACGGTCGGGAGATCTTGTGGATCCATCGCATCGAACGGCCGCTGCAAAAGATTGGCGGCACTCTGTGGCTGCCACCACTGCTGGTGGCAGTATTAGTGATCATCTTGGCCAGCTTTACCGGCCAGAAATCCAGCGAAGTGCTGCACGCCGGGCTGATTGGTACCGGCTCCTACTTCCTCCTGAAACTAGTCATCGACGGCCTGGCGCATCTCGAGCCGAAACAGCGGGCGCTGTATACCGGTTGGCCGGCGTTTCTGGCGTTTGTATATCTGCAGGTGTTGGACGCCAGCTTTAGCTTCGATGGGGTGCTTGGCGCCTTCGCCATCACTGATAAAGTGGTGCTGATCGCCCTTGGCCTGGGTGTTGGCGCGCTGTGGGTGCGCAGCCTGACAGTCTTCATGGTACGCAAAGGAACACTCGGTGAATATGTCTTCCTGGAGCATGGTGCGCACTATGCCATCCTGGTGCTGGCCATCGCCCTACTCAGCAGCTTGTTCTATGAAATCCCCGATGCTATCACTGGCATAGTTGGGCTGGGCGTGATCGCCGCCTCATACAATGCTTCCCGCGAAATGCGCGAAGCCCATCTCAAGGCCAAGCACACACCTACGCGGATCGACTAAGCTGTCGCTGGCAGTTCTGGCAGAGGCCCTGGACCTCCAGCTGGTGGCCCTGGATCAGGAAACCAGCCTGCTTGGCCAGGTCATGCAAGCGTGCCTCCAGTTGGTTGTCGGCCGGCAGGGGAATGGTCGTGCCGCAGTTGCGGCAGGTCAGATGATGATGGTGATGGTGGAAATCGCCGCTGAGTTCCAATTTGTACTTCCAGCCAATCTGCAAGCGTTGCACAATGCCAAGCTTCTCAAAGACGCCCACCGTGCGGTAGACGCTGGCTCGATCAATTCTTCCCTGGCAGGCAGTGACCAGCTGCTGCATAGTTTGTGGCTCCTGGTTCTGTAAGGCCTCGAACACCAGCAGGCGAGGTTGGGTGAGGCTTTGGTGGTGCTGCTTGAGGGTGGTTTGCAACAGATCAAGGGGATCACTCATGCTTGCAATTATGACACGAATTGCGACATATTTGCAATAATCAATATTGGCCGCTAGCATGTACTCATGACTGCAATTTTACTGTCACTAGCAACCTTCCTTTCAACCTTGTGCGGCGGTCTGACCGGCTTACGTAACCGCGACCGGTTACACCGCTTCCTGGGCTACACAGCTGGCGTGTTGCTTGGGGTGGTGGCTTTCGATCTGTTGCCCGAAATCTTCCGGCTACTGAGCGCCAAGCATGGTTCGCCCACCGGCCCAATGGTGGCTCTGGTGGCTGGTTTCCTGCTGTTCCACATCGTCGAAAAGTCGATCCTGATTCACCACACCAACGAAGCCGAATATGAAGTCCACAAGCACCCCGATGTCGGCGTGGCCAGTGCGCTGGCGCTGTGTGGTCACAGCTTCCTGGATGGCGTTGGTATTGGCCTGGGGTTCCAGGCCGGGACAGCCGTCGGCGTGGCAGTGGCCATTGCTGTCATTGCTCATGATTTCACCGATGGCCTGAACACCGTCAATCTGATGCTGCTCAACAAAAATCACTCGCGCAAGACGCTGCTGTTCTTACTGCTCGACGCTCTGGCGCCGGTGGCCGGCGTGCTGGCGACGCGCCTGTTCCATTTGTCAGATAGCGGTCTGGTGCTGTACCTCGGTTTCTTCGCCGGCTTCTTGCTGTACATCGGTGCCAGCGAAATCTTGCCCGAAGCCCACAGCTCACATTCGTCCTATCGCACGATTGGTCTGACCATTCTCGGGGCAGCATTCATCTTTGCCGTGACTCGCTTCGTCTAAAAAGTGGTATATTTTGCGGTTCAGCAAAATATATGCCGAACCCCTGTGAGCATTCTAAAGGATTGTGCTCACAGGGCGTGAAGCTATATAATTACTTCGGTACTATAAAAATACACACAGCAGTGGAAAGCGTTCGTACGATAACATAGTGGTTACCGTCAGCAAGGCCACAACAAAACTATGAGAACCTCATCACTCGAAAGCAAAACCATCCGACCAGGCTTGAACGCCTATTCGTTCTATCGGTCTGACCGCCACCCCTATAGTCCGCCGCCGGTCAAAACGCGGCGTCACTCGCCGGCAGCCATGGCCATTATCAAGCGTGCCTTGGTGGTGGCCGTGGTGCTGCTGGCAGTCGTGATTGGCTATCGGACAGCGACCAGCTCCTCTGGACACAGCCCCAGCTTGTCGACGAGCGCCAGCACCAAAGCCTCGAGCCCTGCGCCTCAGCCGGCGAAAGCCCCCGCTGTTGCTACGCCGGTAGTTGCCCAGCCAAAACCATGTGGGACGGGCAACGGCGCCAAGTCGGTCGTCATCAGCATCAGCGCTCGACACTTGTGGGCTTGTGCCAACGCCAAGCAAATCTACGACGCGCCGGTGATCACCGGTATGGAAGCTCACGAATCGACCAAAACCCCACTTGGCACCTACCACATCTATACCAAGCAAACCGATGTGACCCTCAAGGGCTCAGATGAGACGGGTAGTTGGAACGACCCGGTCCATTACTGGTTGCCATTCCTCGACAATCAGTACGGCACCTATGGCTTCCACGATGCCACCTGGCGACCCGGTAATCCCTTCGGTACGGTTGACCCCAACACCGCCGACGCTTCCCACGGTTGCGTGGAAGTGCCACTCGATACCTCGGCTTGGCTCTACAAGTGGGCCGAAGTTGGAACCACCGTCATCGTCGAAAGCTGATAGAATAACTACATGATTGTGGCGGTGATTATTCTCGGGGTTGTAGTCGTAGCGTTGCTGGTCGTGCAGATTGTGCGCCGGCCGAGCGTATCCAATGACAGCCAGAGCGCCTTGTTACTGAAAGCTGATATGGCCGAACTGACCAAATCAATGGGTGCCCTCAAAGACGGTCTGCAAAAGCAGCTCCAGGACCAGGCCAATGTCAGCACTAAGCAGATCCAAAGCCAGTCGGCCGCCAGCATCAGGATTCTCGAGCAAGTGACCGAGAAACTGACCAAACTGGAAGGCACCAACAAAAACGTTGGCGACATCGCCAGTGAACTTAAGACTCTCCAGAATGTGCTCCAGAACCCCAAGCAGCGCGGCGTGATCGGTGAATATTATCTCGAGCAAATTCTCAAGAATACTTTGCCGCCCGGTGCCTATCAACTGCAATACAAGCTTGGCGAAGGCATGATCGTCGACGCTGCCATCATCCTCGACGACAAAATCCTGCCACTGGACAGCAAGTTTAGCCTCGAGAATTACAATCGTCTGCTGGAAGCCAAGGCCGAGGATCGTCCGGCGCTGGACAAGACCTTCAAGGAAGATCTCAAACAGCGCATCGACGAAACGTCCAAATACATTCTGCCCGGCAAAGGTACTCTCGACCAGGCGCTGATGTTTATTCCCAGTGAAGCTATCTACTACGACTTGCTAGCCAATAAGGTCGGCCTGGGCAATGTCAGCGGCCGTAACCTTATCCAGTACGCTTCGGAGAAGAAAGTGACGATCGTCGGTCCCAGCACGCTGAGCGCCATGCTGCAGACGATCATGCAGGGCCTGCGCAGCATTGAGATCCACAAAGACACCGAGAAGATTCGCAAGAACATTGAACAGCTGAGCAAACACCTGATCGCCCACAACAGTTACATGCAGAAGCTCGGCTCATCGTTGGGCACGACAGTTGGCCATTTCAACACCACCTACAAAGAACTGGGTAAGATCGACCGTGACATCGTTAAGATTGCTGACACCGAACCAAGCGTCGAACCGTTACTGCTCGACAAGCCAAGCCTAAACGACGATTAGCGGCTCAGGCAACTTTTTACTCAGTGAGGTTGGGACAGGTCGAGCGCCAGGGCGGCGGTCCACGAGAAGTTAGGCGCGCCAGCTGGCTCACCAGTCAACGGATCGAAATATTCATAGCAGCCGCTACGGGCGACCATTTCCAGAGTGCTTTCGGTGAGGGCGGCGGCGTGGTCTTTGAAGCCATAGCGCTTCAGGCCATCAATGATCAGCCAGTTCATATTGACCCAGGTTGGACCTTGCCAGTAGAGCTTCGACTTAAACCAGAACGAATTGGTCGGCACGCTTGGCACCGGATAGGCTGGGCCAAACTGGTGTTCGTTCTCCAGCAAGCGCACCAGCTGTTCAGCCCGTTCCTGGCTAATGCTGCCGGCGTAGAGTGGCAACAGCGTAGCAACACTCGGCACTTTCAGCAGGCGGTGAGTGATGAAATCACGGGAATAATATTGCCCGGAGTATGGGTCCCACAGATCTTCGAAGGTCTTTTCGGTCAGTTTCATGTGCTTGTCGAGCGCTTCGGGCAGCGTTTCGCGGATACTGGTGGCGATGTCGCGTAGATGCTGATTGGCCCGGATGAAGATACTGTTGAAGTTGAGATCTTCGATGGTGAACAAGGAATGATCGAGAATTTTATTGATGTCGTAGGCCTTGCGGCGCAAGCGTAGCTGAACGTCAAACATGGCGACGGCTTCCACTGCCGAAAAGCGCTGATCCATGGGAACTGATTTGGTGTCACGACGGAACATGTTGATCAGCCATTGCAGGCGCAATTTCTCAATCATGCGGATCCAGAACGGCAAAAGGTGCTCATGCAGCTCACCCATCCACGGTGGGGTGTTGTCCAGGCCAGTTTCCCAGGGGTGAATCTGCAGCACCAGGCCTTCGCCGTGCGGGTCACGCTCGCGGTAGAGCCATTCGTGGTAGGCGAGCACGGCCGGGTACATGGTGCGGTACCAGATGCGGCGGTCCGGCCACTTCAGCTTTTCGCCAATTCGGACAACCGCTTCGGCTAGCATGGGTGGCTGAGTGATGCCGGTGGTGCTGACATCATTCGGCGCAAACGGGCTGAGCCAGCTGCGCCACAAATTACGGTCGGCACGATACTGCGGGTCGTCACGAAACACGATATTGGGAATCATGCCGTTGTGCCACTGACCACGCAACAGGCTGAGCAGCTCCATTTTGGCTCGTTCAACATCCAGGTGGCGCCAGCCGATGGCGGCAAAACAACTGTCCCACAGCCACTGGTGTGGGTAGAGGTCATAGGCCGGCTGAGTGTAGTTACCCCGGTCGTTCATTTGGAGCACGGCTTTGGCTTGCTCGGTAACATCTGGCTGCTTTGGCATAGCTTTTAGTATAGCGTAAGCGGCTCCCAGGCCGTCTATGGTCAGCGGAAGTTAGTGAAGCTCACTGGAAAGTCAAAATCGGCGGCTCGCAGCAGCTGCATAACAGTTTGTAGTTCGTCTTTGCTGGAGCTGGTCACTCGGACCTCTTGGCCTTGGATCTGAGTTTTGACTTTGGGATATGACTCACGGATCAGACCGGTAATTTTTTTGGCCTTTTCCTGGTCGAGGCCTTGCTTGAAGGGCACCAGCTTGGTGGCCTTGAGGTTGCTTTCGGTAATATCACCGCTGGTATCGAGCAGCTTCTGGCTCTGGTTACGGGCGGCCAATTTCTTGCGGATAATATCCAGAATGGCGTCGATCTGCCAGTCGCCGCTGCCGGTGATTTTCAGGCCGCTTTTGTCGCCATCCAACCATTCGAGCTCGGCCGGTGTGCCCTTGAAGTCATAGCGGCTAGCGATCTCGCGCAGTGCCTGGTCGAAGACATTATTCAGTTCTGCCTTGTCGTAGTCGCTGACGATGTCAAAAGAAAACGTTCCCATGGAGCTCCCTGTGGATTAATCGTAACCATATTCTATCACCTCTGGTACAATGTTTGACAGATATGATTGACCAGAAACTGGCTGATAGTCTCAAGCAACGAGCCCAAGAGGGTGATAGCTCAGTGCTGCGCAGCCCTGAGTTCAGAGCGCTGTTTGACGCCATCAAAACCATTGAGCCAGAACAGCGTAGTGCCTACGGTCAGGCGGTCAACGCCTTGCGCCAGGAGCTGACCGAGATCCTGGACCAACTTCAAGATAACGAACAGGCGCTGCCGCCGATCGATGTCACGGCGCCTTTCGACGTTAACGTACCGGCCGATCAGCGCCCACGGCTGCTGCCAGCCGATCAGGGCAGCCAACATCCACTGATGAAAGAGCGCGACGCCATGCTCGACATCTTCTATCGCATGGGCTTCACGGCCAGCGAATCGCGCGAATTGGACGATGACTTCCATATGTTTGGCGCTCTGAACTTTCCAGATGATCACCCGGCGCGTGATGATTATGACACCTTCATGACGGTGCAGACCGACAAAAATGGCCGGCGTTTCGTGGCTCCGGCACACACCAGTACCATGCAGAACCGTTTGTTGCGTCAGCACAAGGCCAAGCTTGACGCTGGGCAGCCGATCGCTGTGATTGTACCCGACCGGGTCTTTCGCAACGAAGACCTCGACGCCCGTCACGAGCACACTTTCTACCAGTTCGAAGGCATTTATGTCGACAAAGGCATTAACGTCGGTAATCTGATAGCCACACTCAAGGCTTTCTTACAGGAATACTATGGCAAGCAGCTTAATGTGAAGACGCAGCCGTTCTACTTCCCATTCACCGAACCAAGCTTTGAATTCGCCCTCAGCTGCCCGTTCTGTGACGAAAAGGGCTGCCAAGTCTGCAGCTACACTGGTTGGATTGAGCTGCTCGGTTGTGGCATGATCCACCCCAATGTGCTGCGCGAAGCTGGCATCGACACCAACCAGTACACTGGTTTTGCGTGGGGCGGCGGCATCGACCGGTTGGTGATGATGAAATATGGCATTGAAGATGTGCGTTACTTCCAGAGTGCGCGTCTAGAATTCCTGAGGCAATTCCGATGATTCGACAACTTTTGACGGCCCAGCGCTGCGTTATCGCTCGAAGCTACGCTCACCGTATGCTCGATACGGCTCGCACGTCTTCTTCACTGCTGCCTTGCGCTGCATCCGTCAAAAGTCGTCTATGCGCTGGGGAGGAAATCCGATGAAAGTCTCTTATAACTGGATCAAAGAGCTGGTCGACTTTGATCTGCCAGCAATTGACGAGCTGGTAACCAAGATTGGGGCGCAGCTCGGTGGGGTCGACGAAGTAATTGATCTGGGCAGCAAATACCAGGGTATTGTGATTGCCAAAGTTATCAGCTGTCAGCCGCTCGAAGGTTCTGACCATCTCAATGTCTGCCGGATCGATGACGGCAAGGTTGCCAAAGACATCGAGCGAGGTGATGACGGTCTGGTGCAAGTCGTCTGCGGTGCGCCAAATTGCCGTGAGGGTCTCTTGGTAGCTTGGCTGCCACCAGGCACAACCGTGCCGGCATCACACGATACCAACGAGCCCTTTGTGCTGGAAGCCCGTGAGGTACGCGGCGTGATCAGCAATGGTATGCTGGCCAGCCCCCAGGAGCTGGCGCTGTATGAAAATCATGAGGGCATTCTGGAGCTGAACCTTGATGACGCCAAGCCAGGCGCTGACTTTGCCGAGACCTATCACCTGGCTGGCGAGTACATCATCGATATTGAGAATAAGATGTTCACCCACCGACCAGACTGTTTCGGTATGCTCGGGGTGGCACGAGAGATTGCCGGCATCCTCGGACAGCAATTTACATCACCAGAGTGGTATAGCAGCGTACAAACCGAGCTCTTCGATAAGGCCGGCAGCCGATTGCCGGTCACGGTTACGAATGAATTACCTGAGCTTGTTCCGCGCTTCATGGCTGTGGCCATGAGCAATGTCTCAACCAGTCTGCCCAGCTTCCCGTGGATGGCAACCTACCTCAGTCGCGTCGGCATCCGGCCGATCAACCTGATCGTGGATTTGACCAATTATTTCATGCTGCTAACCGGCCAGCCGCTGCACGCCTATGACTACGATAAAGTCAAAGCCCTGAGTGATGGTGACACGGCCCATCTGGTTGTCCGTGCGCCACATACCGAAGAGAAACTGACGCTGCTCAGCGGCAAAGAAGTCACGCCGCGGCCGGAAGCTATTGTGATCGCTAGTGACAAAGCGGCCATCGGTCTCGGTGGCGTCATGGGTGGTGCCAACAGCGATATTGATGAGCAGACCCAGAACATTATTCTGGAGTGCGCCACCTTCGACATGTATTCCATCCGTCGGACGAGCATGGAGCACGGCCTGTTCACTGATGCCGTGACGCGCTACAACAAGGGTCAATCACCATTGCAAAATGACCGGATCCTGGCGGAAGTCTGTCGCCAAGTCTGGCAGTCGACCAAGGAGCAGGCTCAGCTGGAGTCGGCAGTTGTTGATGATGTGCACCTCTCCAGCGATACCCTCAGCCGCTTGTCGCTGCACCCGGCGGTCAAGGTCCCGGTAGCATTTATTAACGAGCGACTTGGTTGCCAGCTGACGGCTGCTGACATGCGGCAGCTACTCGAACATGTCGAATTTACAAATGCGGTTGATGGAGATGACCTGACCGTTACGGCGCCTTTCTGGCGAACGGATATTGAGCTGCGCGAAGATGTTGTCGAAGAAATCGGCCGGCTGTATGGCTACGACCAGCTGCCATTGATTTTGCCGGAGCGCAGCATCATGGCGGCGGTGCATGACCCGACCCTCGATAGTAAGACGGCAATTCGCCAGCAACTGGCTGAAGCCGGTGCCAACGAAGTATTAACGTACAGCTTCGTTCACGAAGATCTGCTCAAGAAAGTTGGCCAAGACCCGTCCAAAGCCTTCAAGTTATCCAATGCCCTGAGCCCGGAGCTGCAGTACTACCGCATGAGTCTGCTGCCCAGCCTGCTGGAAAAGGTACATCCTAATCTCAAAGCTGGTTATGATGAATTTGCTCTGTTTGAGCTCGGTAAAACCCACAACACTGAAGCCATCGACGACGATGGCCTGCCAGTCGAGTTCGACAATCTTGGATTAGTCTACAGCGCCCAGAAATCCCAGATCGCCGGGGCGGCATTTTTCGAGGCCCGCCGCTTGTTAGTTGCCCTAGCCGATGGCTTGGGTGTCACCCTGGAGTTTGGTCCGCACACTGACCAGGCCAGCCAGCTGGCCGCGCCCTTTGAGCCGAGCCGCACTGCGGTCATCCAGGTCCAGGGCAGCAGCGAAGTGATCGGCGTTATCGGCGAGTTTAGTGCTTCAGTTCGCCGCCAGTTGAAGCTGCTGGAACACACTGCTGGCTTTGAGTTGGCCATCGATGCCCTGCAGCAGTCCGCCTCAAGCTCGAACTACATACCGTTATCGCGCTTCCCCAAAGTGACCCAAGATATCAGCCTAAAAGTAGCTGCGACCTTGCCATACGCCGAGCTGCATGACTTTGTGGCTGAGCAGCTGACAACGCAGGCGCCCCAGGATAGTCGGGTGCAGCTTGAAGCCTTGGATATCTTCCAGCGTGATGATGACCAGACGCACCGACAACTGGCCTTCCGGGTCGTGATCGTCAATTATGACCGTACCTTGACCGACAAAGCGGTCAATGAACTGCTTGATGGCGTGGCCGCTGCTGCCAAAACCAAGTTTGGTGCCGAGCGATTGTGAAAAAGCTGAAGCTGCTGCTGGCGAGCGCAGGCTTCCTTGTTATCCTGAGTGCGCCAATCGCGGCCAGTGCTGACGTCAACAACTTCACAGTAACCTCCTTCACAGCCGATGAGACCCTCAGCCACCATGACGGTCAGGGTGAGCTGCACATTGTCGAACATATCAACGTCTACTTCACCGATTTCAACCACGGTATCTTTCGAGCTATTCCCGATCGCTACAAAGGCCACTCACTACAGCTGAAAGTCAACGGTGTGACCTCAGATACCGGCGCGCCAACCCACTACACCACCTCCGGCAAGAACAGCAATATCGTGCTGAAAATTGGCGACCCCAAGCAGACGGTCACTAATGCCCAAGAGTACAACATCGATTACACTGTCCGTAACGTCATCAGTTTCTACAAAGATCACGACGAGCTGTACTGGGACGTCAATGGCGACCAGTGGCAGCAAATGTTCAATCAAGTCACGGTCAACCTCCAGCTGCCAGCTGATCTGAAGCAGACCCAAAAGCCGGTGTGTTATGCCGGCTCATATGGCTCAACTGCCCAGGACTGCGTCATCACTAGCAGCGACAATAGCATCAAAGCCGTGACTGCTGGGCCACTGCTGGCCCAACAAACATTGACCTATGTGGCTGGCTTCCAGAAAGGCTACTTCCAGCCCGCAACCTGGTATGAGCACCTCGGAGAATATGCCAGAGTAATAATCGGCTTCCTGGCGCCAGTACTGGTACTCGGTGGCGGCAGCTGGGTTATTTGGCTGAGGCGGGGTCGCGACCCCAAGGGCACTGGGGTGATCGTGCCTCAATATGAGGCGCCCGATGGACTCAAACCGATGGATGTCGGAGCGATCGTTGATTTCCGGGTCGATAATCGTGACATTACAGCCACCATTATTGATCTGGCGATCCGCAAGTACCTAACAATTACCGAAAAGAAACATGTCAAAAAACTTGCCAAAGACACGCTCAGCTATTCGTTGAAGCTGATCAGCAACGACCCCGCGGGCTTATCAGAAGATGAATCCTCCTTGCTGGACGCCTTGTTTGGCGGTACGCGAGCGGTAGGTGAGACGGCCAGTCTCAATCAGAGTAAGTCTCGGCTGTATAAAGCTGCAGTAGCGCTTCGCAAAAGCGTGAAAGGCCGTTTGGTGGCTGCTGGTTATTTCCGCAAAACCCGCCTCAGCTTTGACACCAAGTCGGTTGCTAAAAATATCTTTGCGTCTATCTCTAGCGTCATCGGGCTCGCGATCTTCATTTTTATCATATTCTCGTCGCTGGCCAACGCATCTGGTGTTGGACCAGCCCCGCTCGTCGGGCTGATCACTGGTGTGGTTGTGGCTGTGCCATTCTGGGCGGCGATGAACGCCCGGACGTCCAAGGGTGTAGCTACCAAGGAACACATTGAGGGTCTCAAGCTCTATCTGAATGTTGCCGAAAAAGATCGCTTGCAGAAGCTCCAGGGTCCGGATGCTGCCTATGCCAGTGCCGCATCTGAGCCGGTCAAAACCGTCGAGTTGTTCGAAAAGCTATTGCCGTACGCTGTAGCACTTGGGGTTGAGCAACAGTGGGCCGGCCAGTTCGAATCGCTCTATACCGCACCGCCTGATTGGTATAACGGTAATTGGTCGACCTTCAATGCCGTGTACTTTGCCAGTAGCTTGAACAGTGGTGTCGGCTCAGCGGTTAACTCAGCTTTCAGCGCACCTTCCAGCAGTGGCAGTAGTGGGTTTAGTGGTGGTGGCGGCTTTTCTGGTGGCGGTGGTGGTGGCGGCGGAGGTGGCGGCTGGTGACGCGCCTTTGACAACATAGGCTATAACAGGGTAGAATGGAATATGGAAATCAACGATACACCGACACTAACATTCGATGATGTACTCTTAAAACCCGGTTATGCCGGGTTTTCGCGTTCTGAGATCAACCTCAGCACCCAATTGACCAAAAATATTGCTCTCAAAGCGCCGCTAGTTTCAGCGCCAATGGATACCGTTACGGAAGTCGAGCTGGCGATTGCCCTCGGTAAGTTCGGCGGCATTGGTATCATTCATCGCAACTTGACTATCGAAGAGCAGGCCAAGCAGGTCAAAGCGGTCAAGCAGGCCGGCCAACTGGTTGGCGCGGCCGTCGGTTCCAGTCCAGGTTATGAAGCACGGGTTGCCGCGCTGATCAAAGCTGGTGTCGATGTTATCGTTGTCGACTCAGCGCACGGCCACTCCAAGTACGTGATTGATGCCCTGACCCACATCAAGCAGCACCACCAGGTCGACGTTATCGCTGGCAGCGTGGCAACTGCTGAAGGCGCCCAGGCGCTGATTGATGCTGGAGCCGACGGCCTACGGGTCGGCATGGGGCCGGGTGCTATTTGCACCACCCGGATTGTCTCAGGCATGGGCGTGCCACAGCTGACAGCTATTATTGAAACAGTATCGGTTGCCAAGCAGCACGGAGTCCCAGTAATTGCCGATGGCGGCATTAACTACTCAGGTGACATTACCAAGGCTTTAGCAGCCGGAGCATCGTCAGTCATGATGGGTCGTCTGTTTGCCGCCACCGAAGAAGCACCGGGTGAGGTTGTAACGTTCACGGCCGACCAGGTGCCAGCCCGTTTCCGCAGTATTGTTAATGGTGACGATACCTACACTTTCAAGGGCTATCGCGGTATGGGCTCACTCGGGGCTATGGCTCGCGGCAAGCAAATCAGCTCCGAAGATGAATTCCATGGCAAGAGTTATACCGACAAGAGTGTCTTGGTGGCTGAGGGCGTCGAAGGCCTGGTGCCGTGCAGCGGCAAGCTGGATTTGGTGGCCGCCACTATGCTGGAAGGCGTGAAGTCCGGCTTCTATTACGTTGGTGCCAAAAGTATTGCTGAACTTTGGGAGACGGCAGTTCTGCGCCGGATCACCAATGCTTCGCTGACCGAGAGTCATCCACACGATTTGTTTGTGACCAACCCTGGCAACAGCTACCAGGCCAAATAGCTCGCACCGGACGGCACATTTGCGGCGAACCTCTGCAGTCCGCACTCGCCGTACCTTAAGTACGACTCGCTTACGGGCTTCGCAGTTCATCCACAACTGCACTCATCCGGTGCGAGCTAGGCTATACTGGATTTTATGAGGCAATCCGTTCGGGCAATTATCATCAAAGATGGCCAGCTATTGCTCATGAAGCGCAATAAGTTTGGCCAGCAATTCTACAGTTTAGTCGGTGGCGGTGTCGACGAAGGCGAAATGCCGGAGCAAGCGCTGCACCGCGAGGTTGCCGAAGAGAGCTCGCTGACGATTGCCAAGCCTCGATTGGTCGTCGTGCAACAAGACCCGCAGTTCGGCGAGCAGCTGATCTATCTGGCGGAATATGTCAGTGGCACGCCGCAACTGGCGGCAACCTCAGCCGAAGCGGCCGACACGGCGGACGGACAGAACACCTACGAGCCAATCTGGCTGGCTATTGATCGGTTGCCCAGTATCAAGCTGCTGCCGAACGAATTGCAGCAGCTACTGGTGCAGTATGTGGACGCTGGTTTTCCAGCTGAACCACAGACGCTTAAAATCAACGCCTAAATAGGCTATACTAGGGCAAACAACGGAGGGACTGATTGTCATGGCTCGTACACGCGAACGCTTATTTGCTGGTTTTTTTGCAATACTGTTTCTGGTAACTTCATCAGCGATTGCCGTCGCTTTCATTGTCAGTCTGGTCCAGCAGCATAACCAGGATAAACGCCTGGCGCAGGCTGCCAAAACCGTCTGTTCCACCAAGCCAGCTAATAATAAGGAGAATGAATACGTGAACGGACAACCATTACAAGGCACCCAGCTCGCCAACTTCGACGCTGGCTGCCAGATCCCCAAACTAGAAGTCGTCGACACCGTTGCCGGAAACGGCCAGGCGGCTCAGCCGACTGATACGGTGACCGTCGATTACACCGGTGCGGTAGCCTCAACCGGTACAATTTTTCAGAGCTCATTGGACAGCGGCAAGCCGGTTAGTTTCCCGCTCAACCAGGTTATTGCCGGCTGGACTGAAGGTATTCCTGGCATGAAAGTTGGTGGCACCCGCCGCTTATTGATCCCAGCCAATCAGGCGTATGGCGCCAATCCACCGAGCGGCTCTGGAATCCCAGCAAATGCTGACTTAGTCTTTGACGTCACATTACATAAGATTGGCGGATAATCGTTAGAAGCTGTAGCTGCTCTCAAGAACCGCCTCAAGTGGCGTTTTGAGGGAAAAAGCACAACATATGGTGTCTTGCGATTAACTCAAGCACTATATATAATCTTTTTTACAGTCAGAAAGATCTGTCTCGCACACAATAAACATCAGCAGAAAGCTTCGGAAACTCGACTGTAGCCGCAAATGAGAGACGCGGCGAGGTAGCGGATGCTCTCTGCGCGGGACGTTCAGGTTCTTCATAAAATCTAAAAGAGGGAGACCATCATGGTCAAAAACATCACAATCTTCACTACCAACACCTGCGCCTACTGCGCGATGGTCAAGCGCTATCTTGACGTTAAGGGTCATTCGTATGAAGTCGTGAACCTCGACGACAATCCAGAGCGCCAGGCTGAGGCTATGGCCTTATCGGGCGCCATGACCGTGCCAATTACCGTTGTGACCAAGCATGACGACAGCCAAGACGTGATTGTTGGCTACAACCTAGCTTCTTTGGCTCCCGCCGTCGCTTAGAACGTATTTCTTGGGCACCCGTAGCGGTTGTACGGTTCACTCCAAGCCGCAGCGTTTCCGTGCACTGCACTCCTAGAAACAAGGTTCTCCGCACCGATGAATACTGATACAATAGAAAGCCAATATGAGCGACAAAACTGACATCCCAAAGCACGATGTGATCATGATTGGTGCCGGCCCAGCGGCACTGACAGCCGCGATTTATACCACCCGAGAAGATATCGAGACCGTGCTCTTCGAGCGAGCGGTCATTGGTGGGTTAGCAGCGGTTACTGACAAGATTGACAATTACCCTGGTTTTCCCGACGGTGTAGAAGGCCTGAAGCTGGCTGATGACCTGCGGGCTCAAGCTGAGCGCTTTGGTGCCAAGATCGAATATGGCGAAGTGACGGCTATTTATGACGAGGGTGAGTACAAGCGGCTGGAAACCACCAGCGGCGACATGCTGGCCCGGGCGGTGCTGATCGCCACCGGCTCAGACTACAAGAAGCTCGGCATTCCTGGCGAAAAAGAGTTCTACGCTCGCGGTGTACACTATTGCGCCACCTGTGACGGAGCCTTTTATCGTGACAAGCGCTTGGTAGTTGTTGGCGGCGGCAACTCGGCAGTCCAGGAGGCCATTTTCCTGACACGTTTCGCCAGCCACATTGACCTCCTAGTGCGTTCAACCATCAAAGCCAGCGATGTACTGCAGCACGAGCTCGACGAGTACGTGAAGCAAGGCAAGGTTACCATTCATCTGGGCACGACAACCGACGAGATTGTTGGCGAAGAGGGCAAAGGGGTGACCAAAGTTCTCGGCACTCACGATGGCCAAAAAGTTACCTTCGAGACCGATGGCGTGTTTGTCTTCGTGGGCCTGATGCCCAACTCTCAGTTCTTACATGAGAAGATGATTCGCTTGGACCAAATCGGCTTCATTATTACTGACGACAACCTCCAGACCGGTATGCGCGGCGTGTTTGCTGCTGGTGACATTCGCTGCGGGGCCACCATGCAAATCGCTTCGGCTGCCGGCGAAGGTGCCACGGCCGCCCTCAAAATTCGTGAGTTCCTCGAGGGCCGTTTGCACCCTGTTCAGAACTAGATCGTCTTATAATTTGGGAACTCGTCCGATACTAGATTGGCTCGTGGGATGCCGACGGCCTTGAGGTCGCGATGAAGGCTTTGGACCATGGCTTCTGGGCCGGAAACATAGATGAGGCCGTCCTCAGTTGGCTCACCAAGTCCCAGAATGAGTTCGGCGGTCAGACGGCCTCGCTCACCACCCCATGCGGCCGTTGGATCCTCGACGATGATAGTGGCATGCACCCCAGCCCGTTCGAACGTCTCTTGGAAAATAATCTCGTCCTCACTGTGGACGCCATAGAGTAAGTTGATAGGGCGCTGCTCATTCGTAGCGGCCAACCACTGCAGCATGCTATGTATCGGTGTGATGCCGATGCCGCCAGCTACGAAGATAAGTGGCGTCTGGACCAGCTTGGGCAGCACAAAGTCACCCATGGGCTCAGCTAGCGTGACCTCGGAGCCCGGTTCGAGCGCAAACAAGGCTTTCTTGAAACTACTACTGGCATCATCGCCAGCATATTTGGTGGTGATACTCCACAATTCATCAGTTGGTGATGATGACAGGGTAAACCAACGGCTGGTTCCCCGGCCGTCGGGCTTGGGATGGCGGATCGTCAGTTCAGTGAATTGGCCAGCGGTATACTGCACCGGTTGCTCCGGGCGGAAGAAAAACGTCCGGATATTGGCTGCCTCGGGCTGACTATGGTCGAAAACTCCTCGCATGTATCCAGTATAGCTCAGGCCATCGGGCGCATGGTGTACAATATTTATAAGCTAACCAAAGGAGTAAACGTGCCTGACTTTAACCAAGTATTAGATCCCGGTGACTACCAGAACGGCACCGTCAATGCCGTCGTCGAAATTTCCGAAGGCAGTTCGCTCAAGATTGAGTGGGACCGAGGACGAGCAGCGTTCATGCTGGATCGTATCGAACCGGGTATTTTTGCTAAGCCATGCAACTATGGCTTCATCCCGCAGACCCTGGATGATGATGGTGACGAGCTCGACGTGCTGATCGTGACCGATGAGCCATTGCCAACTGGTATCTGGCTGGAGGCGAAGATCCTTGGTGTCATGAACTTCGAAGATGATGGCGAAATGGACCACAAAATCGTGGTGCGGGCGGCTGACGACCGTAATGACGGTGACTGGCTGAACACACTCGATGACCTCGGTGAACGCTGGAAGCAAATGCTTGAATTCCACTTCAACCATTACAAAGACCTCAAAAAGCCTGGCACCACTAAGGTCTTAGGCTGGGGTGATGCTGAGGAAGCCAAGAAAGTTATTGCTGAGTGCGTTGAGCGCTACAAGACGCAAAAATAGCTATGAAAAAGCTGGTTCCGGCTGATGCTGTGCTGCTGCCCGACAACGCCGCCCGAGTGTTTAAGGGGGAGATTTTCGACGTCTATCAATGGCCACAACCGTTGTTTGATGGCAGCCAGGCGACCTTTGAAATGCTCAAGCGACCGGATACCGTCAGTGTGATTTGTGTTACCGGGGACACCGTGCTGGTACTGGATGATGAGCAGCCGCATGGTGGCTCGCGAGTCAGCTTTCCCGGTGGCCGGGTCGACGAGACTGATAGTAGCATTGAAGCGGCTGCCCAGCGTGAAGTGCTGGAAGAGACTGGCTACAGCTTCCAGAATTGGCGGCTGATCAAAGCCTGGCAACCACACACCAAGATGGAGTGGTTTATCTACATTTTGCTGGCATGGGACGTGGCCGACCGCCAGGTGCCGCATCATGATGCCGGCGAAAAAATTACTGTCCATGAAGTCAGCTTTGATGAACTGAAGAACCTGGTAATCAACAAATCTGGCTATCTGGGCGAAAGTACTGACATTTTCGAGCCGCTGCACAGCCTGAGCGAGCTGCTGGAACTGCCAGCTTTCTCCGGTCAAACAGTTGACCGTTAGAATAACGACAGCTACAATAAAACCATAACCGTTAAAATCAAAAAATAAACAAGGAATATCTCATGAAAACAAGGGTGGCAATTAACGGATTTGGTCGGATCGGGCGTAATGCCTTCAAAGTAGCCTTTGAGCGGTCGGACCTCGAGATTGTGGCAATCAACGACTTAACGGTGCCCGAGACGCTGGCGCATTTGCTCAAGCACGACAGTAATTACGGTACCTATGGCAAGGAAGTCGGCTTCGACGACAAGGGCATCATTGTAGATGGCCAGCATATTCAAATCTTTGCCGAACGCGACCCGGCCATGCTGCCGTGGGGCGAGCACAAAGTTGACGTAGTGATCGAATCAACCGGCTTCTTCGTCGACCCGGCCAAAGCTAAGGCCCACATTGATGCCGGTGCCAAGAAAGTCGTGCTCAGCGCTCCAGCCAAAGGCGACGGTGCCACCACCGTAGTGCTGGGGGTCAACGAGGACAAACTATCCAGCACTGACGTTAGTGACATCATCAGTAATGCCTCCTGTACCACCAACTGTATTACGCCGGTGGCGGCCGTCGTTGAAGCCCATTTCGGTATCGAAAAAGCGATGATGACTACCGTCCACAGTTACACCGCCAGTCAGATGCTGCAAGATGGTCCGGGTGCCAAAGATAAGCGTGAAATGCGTAACGCCGCTGAGAACATTGTGCCGACGACTACCGGCGCTTCCATCGCAGCCGGCCAGGCCTTCCCGGCTTTGCAAGGCATCTTCGGCGGTATGAGTATTCGTGTACCCACCCCGGTAGTGTCGCTCAGTGACTTCGTGATCATCACCAAGAAAGATGTGACCGTTGAGCAGGTCAATGAGGTCTTCAAGAAAGCTGCCAAAGAACCATATTACCAAGGTATCCTCGATGTCACCGAAGAGGAACTGGTCAGTAGCGACTACATTGGCAATAGCCACAGCGCCATTGTTGACCTCAAGCTGACTGCCGTCATTGGTGGCAATATGCTGAAAGTTGTCGCCTGGTATGACAACGAATGGGGCTACAGTAACCGCCTGGTCGAAGTGGTCGCTGACACTGGTCGCTTGCTCCACAGCAATGAGGACCACAGTAAACATCACGATTAGTGCTACCATAGCAATATGAAGATTGCGGTTACCACCGATCATGCTGGTTTTGAAGCTATCCAGGTACTGAAGGAATACCTTCAGTCACTCGGGCATGAGGTTGTGGACTTTGGTCCGCAGAGTTTTGACGCTGAGGATGATTACCCTGACTTTATTTTTCCGGCCGCCCAAGCGGTGGCTGGTGGCGAATGTGAACGAGCGATCATCATGGGCGGCAGCGGCAACGGCGAAGCGATGGCGGCCAACCGGGTCAAAGGCGTCCGGGCAGCTCTATTTTATGGTCCAGTGGTTGCCAAAGTCCCGATCGATGCCGAAGGCACCATGAGTGACGACCCGTATGAGATTGTGAAACTATCTCGCCAGCACAATGATGCCAATGTCTTGAGTCTATCCGGTCGCTTCTTGACTATTGAAGAGATGAAAACCGCTATTGAGATTTGGTTGACCACCGACTTCAGCGGAGCTGAACGCCACCGCCGACGTATCCAAAAGCTTGACGAGGTCTAGGCGCAATGAGGGTGGTTTGTCCAACGATTACAGCGTTCGACGCAGCTGATTATAAGCGACAAATGGAACGGGTGGCGCCGTTCGCCAAGCGAATTCACATCGACCTGATGGACGGTGAGTTTGCGCCGACCCAATCTCCATCGCTCGACAAAGTCTGGTGGCCACATGATGTGACTGCTGACATCCACCTGATGTACCGGCGGCCGATGGAGCAACTCGACCAACTTATCAAGCTGAAGCCCCACATGGTAGTGATTCACAATGAGGCTGATGTGCACCATATGCACTTCGCCGCCGAACTCCACAAACATGACATTGAGGTCGGCTTGGCGGTGCTGGCTGAGACGCCCATTGATTGGGCTCACCAGATCATGCACAGCTTTGATCACGTGCTGATCTTTAGTGGTAACCTTGGCCATCAAGGCGGTAGCCAAGTTGATTTTGGCCTGTTGGACAAAGTCCACTACGTGGCCGAACATCACCCTGAAGCCGAAATTGGCTGGGATGGGGGCGTCAATGCCGATAACATCAAACAGCTTGCTGAAGCTGGCATCGATGTGCTGAACGTCGGCGGTTTCATAATGAACGCTGACGATCCAGCGACAGCCTATCATCAACTCATGAACTTGATATAATCATAAACAACATGGGAAAAACACTACCTATCGAGCGACTGGAGACCATTGCCAATGATATCCGCGAGGACATCATTAAGATGTTAGAGCACGCTGGCAGCGGCCATAGTGCTGGACCGCTTGGCCTAGCCGATATTTTTGCGGCGCTCTATTTCGATATCATGCAGCATGACCCACAGAACCCTGATTGGGACGACCGCGACATTTTACTGTTGAGCAATGGCCACTGCGTGCCAGTGCGCTACGCCACCATGGCCCATGCCGGTTACTTTCCCAAGAAAGAACTGATGACCTTGCGCCAGTTTGGCACTCGACTGCAAGGCCACCCGGAACGGACCCGTTTGCCGGGCCTGGAGAACACCAGCGGCCCGCTGGGCTGCGGCCTGAGCCAGGCCTGTGGCATGTCACTGGCGATGCGCATGAACAAGCAGACACATCGCTGGGTCTACGTCGTCATGGGAGACGGCGAGCAGGATGAAGGCAATGTCTGGGAAGCCGCCATGCTGGCTTCCAAATACGAGCTGAGCAACATCATAGCCATTACCGACCGCAATAACATCCAGATCGACGGCCCCACCGAGCAGGTGATGCCGCTCGAAGATTTCCACGCCAAGTGGGAAGCCTTCGGCTGGCACGTCATCGAAGTCGACGGCAATAATATTGAAGCGTTCATCGACGCCTGCGCTATGGGCCGGGCCATCGAAAACAAGCCGGTGATGATCGTGGCTCACACCATTCCGGGTAAGGGTGTGGACTTCATGGAAAATGACTTTGCCTGGCATGGCAAGCCGCCGGATCGTGAGCAGGCCAAGAAAGCGTTGCACGAACTGCGCACACTTGGCGGGAAGATTCGAGGCGAACATGAGTAAGGTCAAAGCTGCTCGCCGGGAAGCAGACGGCAAGTTTGCCCACCACTACAGCCCCTCGCAGATTGCGCGTCAGTGGCTGCTCTGGCTCATTAGTCTGGCTATCTTCTATGGTGTGGCCCGGTTTATGGCCGCCGACTTTGCAGCCTTTCGCTCTTGCAGTCGCAACGACACCGGTCTCTACATCAGTAACTGCGGCAAGCAGGGCGTCAATGTTGGCGACTTGGCGGTGCTGGCTCTGTTTGTAATTAGCCTGCTGGTTGTCGTCGGCCTGTTTAATCGCGCCCTGCGCATGACGAGGAAACGGGCATGAGCGATCTCCATCTCGTCGATTTGACTGGCAAACTCGAGGCCGAGCCAATTCGCAAGGGTTTTGGCCGCGGACTGCTGGCAGCCGGCAAAAATGATGTCAATGTTGTGGCGGCCTGTGCCGACTTGACCGACTCGACGCAGATGAGCCTGTTCAAAGCGGAGTTCCCCGACCGCTTTATCGAAATTGGTGTCGCCGAGCAAAATCTAGTGACGGTTGGTTCCGGACTGGCGGCCATGGGCAAGATACCATTCGTGAGCTCTTATGCCGCATTCAGCCCCGGTCGCAACTGGGAACAGATCCGTACCACGATCTGCCTCAATGATCGTCCGGTCAAGATTGTTGGCAGCCATGCCGGCGTCAGCGTCGGCCCTGATGGGGCTACCCATCAGATGCTCGAGGACATTGGCCTGATGCGCGTGCTGCCGAATATGGTGGTCATCGCGCCTTGTGACGCCGTGGAAGCCGAAAAAGCGACGTTGGCCATGGCTGCCGACAAACGGCCAAATTATCTGCGCTTGGCGCGTGAGGCCACGCCGATTGTTACTACAGCTGACACGCCGTTTGAGATTGGCAAGGCCTATGTCTTTGCGGCTGGCAGCGATGTCACTCTAATTGCCACCGGGACGATGACCTACCAGGCCTTGGCCGCGGTCGACCGCTTGTATAAAGACGGGATTGAAGCAGAAGTCATTCATGTACCGACCATTAAACCGCTTGACGCTGAAACCATCCTGAAGAGTGTCCGAAAAACGGGAGCGGTGGTAACTGCCGAAGAAGGTCAGATCATCGGTGGCCTTGGCAGTGCCGTTGCCGAGCTGTTATCCGAGCAGCAACCGACACCACTGGTACGCATCGGGATGCAGGATCGCTTTGGTGAATCCGGCACGCCTGACGAACTGTTTGAATACTTCGGCCTTGACGCCAAGCACATTCGCCTGGCCGCCCACGCTGCCATTGATAAGAAGAAGCAGTAGTTGGCAGTCTAAGCACAAGCGGGTTATACTGGCGCTATGCCGTTGACACTGCAACAGATCCGCGAAAACTGTGAGCAAGCTAGAGCTCGCATGGCGCAAGCCAGGGCTGAGAAGTGGGCCTTCGGTGCTTTCAACCTAGACGACGAAGCAACATTGCGTGCCGTCGTCCAGGCGGCTGCCAAGCAGAACGCGCCGGTTCTCGTCGAAGTCAGCCAGGGCGAAGTTGATGATATCGGCCTGGAAAATGTCCGCGATATGGTCGACAACTTCAAGTACGCCTTCGGCGTCGAGATGTATGTCAACCTCGATCACAGTCCCAGCGTCAAAGCCGCGATGGCCGGCATCGAAGCCGGTTTTGAATTTATTCACATTGATGTCTCACAGGCCAACCACGATGCGACTGATGAAGAGATCATTGCTGCCACCAAAGAAGTCGTGGCCTATGCTCGGCTGACTGGTGCCTTGGTAGAGAGCGAGCCGCACTATTTCGGCGGCAGCAGCAATGTCCACACCGAAGAGATTAATTACGACGAGATCAAGAAGACCTTCAGCACCCCGGAAGGTACCAAGAAGTTTGTCGAAGCTACCGGCATCGACACCTTTGCAGCTGCCGTCGGCAATCTGCATGGCAAATATCCGGTGCCAAAAGTCCTCGACCTTGACCTGCTCAAGCAACTTCGTGAGGCCATTGACTGCAACATCAGCCTCCACGGCGGCAGCGACACCCCAGGACACTACTTCAGAGATGCCGTCGCCATTGGTGTCACCAAGATCAATATCAACAGCGACATGCGCTTTGCTTACCGCACGACGCTGGAGAAGGTACTCAAAGACAATCCTGATGAATATTCGGTCGCTAAGCTGATCGGTAAGGAAGTTGTACCTGCTGTCCAGGCAGTCGTCGAGAGCAAAATCAACGATTTCAACTCCGCCGGCAAGGCTGTGGTACACTAAAGCATAAGCAATGTAATCAAGGGGTGGGGCAGGTGTCAAAGCAACCAGACGTGGTCAGTATCGGGGACATCGTAACAGATGCCTTCATTAAGCTGTTTGAAGACCAGGCCGTCACCTATCAGAATGACAAAGGCAAATGGCTGGCTATGCCATTTGGCACCAAGATCCCGTACGATCACGTAGAAGTTATCGAGGCCGTTGGCAACGCCGCCAACGCCGCCGTGGCCTTTGCCCGCCTCGGCTTAGAGAGTTCCTTTGTGACCAATGTCGGGGCCGACGCCCACGGGCGTGACATGATCAAGGCGCTCGACAAGAACGGGGTTGATAGCCATTTGGTGCGTATCAACAAGGGCAAGAAGAGTAACTACCACTATGTGCTGCTCTACAAAGAAGAGCGCACCATCCTTATCAAGCACGAAGAGTACGACTATCACTGGCCACACTTGCACCCTGACGAGACACCACGCTGGGCATACTTCAGTAGTATCAGCGAACACGCCATCGAATACCATGACCAGGTAGCTGATTGGCTCGATGCCAACCCGGACGTCAAATTTGCCTTCCAGCCTGGCACTTTCCAGATGGCAGCTGGCACCGAACGGCTCAAGCGAATTTATCAACGCAGTGAAGTACTGGTGCTGAACCGTGAAGAAGCTGTAACCGTTGGCGGCGGCAACCATGAAGACATCAACGATCTGTTCAACCACCTGCACGAGCTTGGTCCGAAGATCGTCGTCATCACCGATGGTCCGAATGGCGCCTACGCGTCCGATGGCCAGCAGCGTCTCCAGATGCCGCTCTATCCTGATCCGGCCCCGCCAGTCGACCGCACTGGTGCTGGTGATTCCTTTGCCTCAACTTTCGTGGCTGCTTTGATGAAAGGCCAGAACATTGAAGGCGCACTGACCTGGGCGCCAATCAACTCCATGAGTGTCGTTCAGAAGGTTGGTGCCCAAGCCGGGCTGCTGACCGAAAAAGAGTTACTAGGCTGGCTGCACAAAGCACCTGACTGGTACCGTCCAAAACCGTTGTAGCTGCTTGACCGGTCACGCCGAGTCCGTATACTTAAGCAATATGAGCCAACACCCGCCCGGCCTGAAGCGCTCGCTATTCAATGATTTCAACGTCAACTTGTCACGGTTCATCCGTGACTATGCCCTGCACTCCCAGGGTATGTTTAACCGGCTGCTGGTGTCCGATATGGCCAACCGCCAAGCCGCTCGTATGAGTCCTAATGCTGCCTGGCAGCAGATCGTCAAAGCCGAGCGGACGGTGCCGGCTTTCCAGAAACTGTTGGCAACCAAGCATTGGCATGACGTGCGGGGTCTCAAGAAGCCGGCTCGAATTGCGTTACTGCCGGAGACCGACAAGCATGGCTACATTGATGTCTACAGCACGGCCGACCGCTGTATTGGTGGCCAGATACCGCTGCGCGATGCCGAAGTCGACGAAAGCTCCGGTTCGTCAGGCAAACCCTACAACTGGATCCGAGGTCGTGATGAATTGCTGGAGCTGCGCAAGACTTTAAGCCGCTTGGCGACGTTTATCTATGGACCAGACCTGGTGACTATCAACGGCTTCTCGATGGGAGCCTGGGCCACCGGTACCAACGTCAGTCTATCGCTGGCCCAGAATGGTCTACTCAAATCGACTGGTCCCGATCCTGAAAAAATGATCAGCGCCCTGGAGTTTCTGGGCCCGGATCGTACCTACATCATTACCGGCTACCCGCCATTTCTCCAAGAGCTGCTGGACTACGGTAAGAAGCTCAATTTCCCTTGGGAAAAGTACACCATGCACGGTATTGTCGGCGGCGAAGCCATGAGCGAAACGCTGCGCGACCGCCTGCTTGAATACTTCCAAACGGTGACCTCGGCCTACGGTGCTAGCGACCTCGATATCGGGGTGGCTAGTGAGTTCCCGCTAAGCAGCTGGATTCGCCGCCAGGCCCACAAAAACCCAGAGTTAGCTGCGGCATTGTTTGGCGAGAGCCGCCGGCTGCCCATGCTATTCCAGTACGATCCGCTCGATTACTACGTCGAACAAAACGAACAACAGGAGCTGGTGGTGACCGTCAGCCGTCCGCAGGCCTTGTCGCCACGGCTGCGCTATAACGTCCATGATGTTGGTGGTACGCTGCCGTTCGACTACGTTATTGATACTTGTCGTCAGTTTGGACTGGATCCCTTGAAGGACGCACCATTGCCATACGCCGGCAAGCATCCCCGCCTGCCATTCTTGTACATCGGCGGCCGCAGCGACAGTACCGTTTCCTACCAAGGGGCTAATATTTACCCTGAGGACGTGGAGCAGGCGCTATTCGCCGACGCCCCCAAGACCGAAGCCGGCTTGTTGCACGGCTTCGCCATGGAACTGATGGATGATGCTGCTGGCGAGAGCCGGCCATGTGTACATGTCGAGCTGTCTGAGGGCGTGGTAGCCAAGGCAGTGGACACCAAAGCTATGCAAGTCCGCCTGCGCGAACGTTTAGCCAAAAACAGTCGCGATTTCAAGGAAGCCGTTGCTGAAAACCCCAAGACTGGTGAACTGCAGGTGCAAGTGCATGCTCTCGGCACCGGTCCCTTCGCCGGTATGAACAGCCGCATCAAACGACGCTACATTATCAAAAAATAGGAGCCTTCATGTCCGATAGTGCCCACGACCTTCTCAAACACGTCAATCCTGATCATGTTGGACTGCTGACGGCAGCCTGCCGGGCTCCCTCGGCCCACAATGCCCAGCCGTGGCGCATCCGGCCCAAGAAAGATGGACAGAGCTACGAGCTGCACTATGACAACAAAGATTACTTGCCAGAAGACCCCGACGACCGTGATGCTTATCTGACCATGGGGGCTTTCACCGAAACACTGGTACTCGAAGCGCCAAACTATGGTTACGAAGCTCAGGTAACGCCCCGCCTGCGGCGACACGGCGACGATTTATTCGTGGCCGAAGTGCGCCTGGTGCCCAGAAAGGCGAGTGCTATCATCGACCCCTTGAGCAAGGCCATCAGTCGGCGGCACATGAACCGCAATGGCTACACCATGGAACCATTAACTCCTGAGCTGGTCGCTGAATTAAAAGCCTTGGGCAATAGTCTGCTGGAACCAGCCGCCTTGCGCAGTGTCTTAGCTGAAGCCAGTCAGAAATCCTGGGCCAACCCGCGGTTTGTCCGTGACCTGCATGAGTGGTATCGACCCAGCCTCAATGCCCCAGACGGATTTAGCAGTCCATTGATGCACATCAGTAAATTTGACACCCAAGCGATGAAGCTGGTGTTCCGCAAAGGTTCGCTGAAATCCCATTTCATGCAATGGCTATTCTCCACACGTGACATTGGCATGTTCATGAAGGCGCCGACGGCGGCTGTGCTGGCGGCCGATGACATGACACCGGCCTCACTGTTCGAAGCTGGACGACGGCTGCTGCGCTCCTGGACAGCAATCGCCGCGGCTGGCTACGCCTGTCATCCGTTTTCAATCGCCATTGACGAGAAGGCCACGGCGCCGAAAGTAGCCGCTATTGCCGGCGTGAAAGTACCGGTTGCCATGTATCGCATCGGCAAGACCGACCAGCCGCCGCGCGTTATCTCCAATCGCCATCCACTAGCCGATCGTCTGCTGCCACCAACTGATTGAGCAAAGTCTTTGCTTGCGGCAACGCTTATGCTAATCTGATAGTACAGAGGAAAACACATGTGGTGCCAAGACAAACATAACAGGGAAGTCCAATGAGCCGTCTGCTGTCGGAATTACTGCAAGCGCCTGAACCATTCTTCAGGACAGCCCTACGTGATCTGGAGACGCACCATGGCCAACCAAATCATGATATCCGACTGAGCACTGAGTTACTCCAGCAAACTCAGGCAAAAATTCGTGAGCTTGGTCTGGATCCACGCGACACGACCCCAGAAGAGCTGTACCACGTGCTACAGACTCGTTTGCAGCACGATGACGCCAAATTAGTGCGCCATCTGCGCGTGCGGGCGGCAACCTTCGTCTCGGCTGAGGGCGATGTGGCGGCTGGTATGCTGCACCTTCTCCAGAGCTTGCCGGAAAGCCGTCGAGTATTTGCCCTGAAAGGCAGCACCCTCCGTGCACTCCTCAAGAAACAGCCACCCACCAAGACTATCAAGCGTTTGGGCTATCGCTCGCTGGCTTCGTTCCTGAAGCACGAAACACCAGTCTCGATGCTGGCTGCTGCCTGGCTGGTCGAGAGTGCCCAGTGGCAGAAGCGCTTCCAGGAACAGTACAAACGTTTGCGACCGAGTGATTTTGAGAACCGTGACCTGACGATTGTGGCCGCTGACTTCAAAAGCTGGAAAGGCCTGGCTGATGCCGCCGTCGCTGAGCGCAAACACACCATCCTGAGCTTCAAAGAGCTCGGTGCGCTGGTCCTGCTGCCATTGCCTGACCATGCGCCCCAAGGTAGCGTCACGGCCAGCTTAGTGCTTGCCCTTCAAGAGTTGAACGAATTGCAGGCCGCCGGAACGTTCCTGAAACTGAGCCAGGTGCGGGGTGACTTCGGCACCATCGTCCAGCACGTTGCAGCTGATGAGCCACAGCTGTCGACCAGCATACTCAACCAACCTCTGTCATGGAGCCTCATCCAGCGCTTTTATAACCGCTTGAGCCAAGAGGTACGCGAGACAGTTTTTGAGCCACATATTGAGCTTGAAGACATGGCCTGGCGGCCGATTGAGGCGACGCTCGCCAAGCTCCAACCGAGTCTGGCGTTCTGGCAAGGCAGTTCCCATCTGGGTGTCATGCATGGTCAGCGACCCGTCTCGTTCAATCTTGCCGATGCGGCACTGAACTTTTGCAATCAATTGCCGTTTGAGCAGCGCCTGACGCACTATTTCCAGCGTTCCCTTTGGCACGAATTACTGTTACGATATTTGCAGCACGAACAGGTAGAACAGTCTGTCGCCGCGCAGTTGCAACCAGCACTGGCCGCAGCAACCGCAGAAGTATAAGGAAGGGTGGGAATGTATCAAATTTGTGTGTCGGGAGCCGCCAAGGGCGACAGTGTCGAAGAGGGTAAGGCCTTAGCGGGCGAGTTGGGTATCGCCATTGCCAAGGCTGGCCACGCCCTGATGACCGGCGCAACTATCGGCCTGCCGAACTACGCCGCCGAAGCCTACAAAAAGGCGGGTGGCAAGATGAGCGTCGGCATTAGCCCAGCCAGCAGCAAGGTTGAGCACGTCATGAAGTATCGCCTGCCGATCAAAGCCTACGACACCATCATCTACACCGGCCTGCATTACGTGGGGCGCGACACCTTGCTGATTACCTCCTCTGACGCCGTCGTCAGCATCGGTGGCCGGATTGGCACGCTGCACGAATTCACCATCGCTCTGGAAACTGACACACCGATTGGCTTCCTGCAGGGAGCTGGGGGCATATCTGAAGAGATCCAGAATGTCATGACCTTCGCTCACCCGCTGCGGCCAGGTGCCTTTGTGACTTTCAATGAATCACCGACCGAACTGATCAACGAGCTGACACGACACCTTGACATTGAGCACGCGAAGTATAAGAATCTCTATCAGTAACCATAAGCAGGAACCTTACCATGAAACTGAACCAAAAAGCCTTCGGGGCCATCGAAACACTCTTGATCATTGTCATTGTCGCCATCCTTGGCGGTACCGGCTACTACGTATACCATGCTAACAAAGCTACTAACGACACCTTAAATGCCGCCGCCAAAGACGCCAGCGGCTCACCTAAATTTTCGAGTAAGAAGGCAACAGCCAAGCCACCGTCTAAGCCGGTGGATCCGACTGCTGGATGGAAGACGTACAGCTCACCAACAGGAGCGCCTGATTATAGCTTTAAGTATCCCGGAAACTGGACACTCTCTACGGATCACGGCCAACTATCCTCGCCAGATGGCTTCACTATGAAGATAGCTTTTACGAAACTCTATGACGATAAAGGGCAGCCGGTGCAGACAACCGAGACCAAATCGACGGTGCTTTATGCGCAGCCAGTAAATGTATTGGTGAATGGTACAGGTCAGCCGGCCTTTCTCGACTATGTAGGAAGCTCAGCCGCTCCTGGACTCGTTCACGGGTTTACGCTGGCCGCGAGCGATTCTGACACTACCAGTCCATTTTCGACAGGTGGCTATCAAGACACGAAAGCTTACAAACTTTCTGTTACCGCGCAAGGCACGAAAGACATGAGCGTGGATGCAGCTAAAAGCGATAGCAACTACTTCAACGCATACCAGGTCGTTATATCGTTTGTCATTAAGCAATAAATACCGCAAACTTGCTAAACTATAAGGATGGCCAAATTTAAGCTATCCTCCGAATTCAAGCCAACTGGCGACCAGCCCAGGGCTATTGCTCAGCTAACCAAAGGCTTAGAAGATGGGCTGAATCACCAGACGTTACTCGGGGTGACCGGCTCTGGCAAAACGTTTACCATGGCCAATGTCATCCAGAATGTGCAGAAGCCGACGCTGGTGCTGAGCCACAACAAAACGCTGGCTGCCCAGCTCTACGCTGAGTACAAGCGGTTTTTCCCGGACAACGCCGTCCACTATTTCGTCAGCTACTTTGATTATTATCAGCCGGAAGCCTACATTCCACGCTCCGACACGTACATCGAGAAAGACTCGCAGATTAATGAAGAGATTGACCGGCTGCGGCACGCCGCCACCGATGCCTTGCTGAGCCGCCAGGATGTCATCATTGTTGCCAGCGTCTCATGCATCTATGGCATTGGCTCGGTTGATGACTACAACGGCCTGTCGATCAATGTCAAAACCGGCGAGCGCAAGGTACGCGACAAATTCTTGCGGCAGTTGACGGATATTCAGTACCAACGCAATGATATTGATTTTCATCGTGGCACCTTCCGGGTGCGCGGCGATGTCGTAGATGTCTTCCCGGCTGGCGAAGAGCTGGCTTACCGCATGGAATTCTTCGGCGATGAAGTGGAGCGCATCACCAAGATAGATCCCTTAACTGGGGAGATTTTAGCTAACTTGCAAGGTTATAAGATTTTCCCAAGCTCGCACTATGTGACGCCCCAGGAAAAGCTCAAAGAAGCTATGGGCCATATCGAGGAGGAACTGGCGCAGCGGCTGGCCCTCTTCAAAAAAGAAGGCAAGCTATTGGAGGCCCAGCGACTGGAGCAACGCACCCGCTTTGACCTGGAAATGCTGCAAGAAACCGGCTTCGTGAAAGGCATCGAGAACTACTCGCGCTATCTGACAAACCGCGAGCCTGGTGAGCAGCCAGCCACATTGCTCGATTACTTTCCGGATGACTTCGTAATGATGATCGACGAGTCACACATGACCATTCCGCAGGTGCGGGGTATGTACAACGGCGACCGGGCGCGCAAAGAAGTACTGGTGGAGCATGGCTTCCGCTTGCCGAGCGCTCTCGATAACCGACCGCTGACCTTCACAGAGTTTGAACGCCACGTTAATAAAGTTGTCTATGTATCAGCTACGCCGGCTGAATATGAGCTCAGCCGTAGCCCTGAGCCAGCCCAGCAGGTTATTCGACCAACTGGCTTACTTGATCCGCCGATCGAGATCCGGCCGATTGAAGGGCAGATCGATGACCTAATCGCCGAGATTCGCGACACCACTGCCAAGCACCAACGGGTATTGGTGACAACTCTGACCAAGCGGATGGCCGAAGACCTGGCTGAATATTTGCAAGAGATTAACATCAAGGTCGCCTACCTCCATAGCGATGTCGATACCTTGGACCGGACAGATATCCTGCGCGATCTGCGCCTTGGTGTCTACGATGTGCTGGTCGGCATTAACCTTTTGCGGGAAGGCCTGGACTTACCGGAAGTATCACTGGTGGCTATCCTCGACGCCGATAAGGAAGGCTTCTTGCGCAGTGAGCAAGCACTGATCCAGACCGTCGGCCGCGCGGCCCGCCACGAAGCTGGTCATGTGATCATGTATGCTGACCATATCACTCGCAGTATGCAGGCAACGCTGGATGAGACCACTCGTCGACGCAAAATTCAGGAAGCCTACAATACTGAGCACCACATCACGCCGACCGGTATTAGCCGGGCCGTGGAAGACGGTATGCGGCCGGAGTTGACCGACGAAGCCAAACGGGCCAAGCTGGACCTCAAGAAGATACCAAAAGACGAGTACGGTTCATTGATCAAAGACCTGACCAGTCAAATGGACTTGGCATCGGCCAATCTGCAATTCGAGCAAGCTGCCGAGTTGCGGGACCTCATCGAAGACATTAAGCAAAAGCTCTAGGCTGTTTCCTTGATGTCGTGATGGACGATGAACGGCTTGAGCTGTTCGGGGAGGACTTCCATGGCAGTCACGCCGGCCAGGCTGCCGCCGTGTTCGCGGGCGTAGTTAGCAATGTTGTGGAAGGCAACGCCTTTGATCATGCGCATTTCGGGTGAGGCGCCGCTGGTGTGGGCACCAGGCAAGGCAACAGTCACAATACCTGGTCGGGCGTCATTAATCCTCAACCAGTCTGGCAGGTGAGCCCATTGATCTCTTTGGTAGTGCAAGCGGATACCGCGGGCCCCCAGATCAACGGCTTGAGCGGCCTTGCCGGCTTCACCGGAGCGGAATTTATTGATCCAGCAGAGTTCGTTAACGATATTCAGCACATGGGCATCAAAAGTCCGGGCGTACTCACCAAGCCCGCCATCATCCTCGCTCAATTCCTCTTGGTCGCTGCCACGGAGTGATCGAGCGATGCCAACGATAGCGCCGAGTTCAGCCTTGCCTTGCCGGGCAGTGCTTTTGGCCATGCCCAAGAAACTGGTCCGATGGGGGAAGACTTCAGCTTCGTGGAAGCTAAAGCCCACGGTGCCACCTTCTTGCTCAACGGCAACTGCAAACGGATTAGCCGATTGGGCGCTTCGCGAGTAGCCCCGTCGCATGACAGTTACACCGGCAAACGATTCCACACCAATGACCGATTTCATAAAGGCTGCTTCTTGAGCAGCAGCTTGGGCAACACCTTTGGAGCCAACGATATTCCACAGCGTCTTGGCGTGCTCCAGGTTGCGTGGAAGCACGCGGTGTCGGCCTTGGTGATGCAGCCAACCGAGTTTGAGGCCGGTCTGCGCCATTTGTTCAATTTCACCCCTGTTAAAGCCTCGGTCACCAGTACAGAACGGGTCGGCTGATGACCACCATTCCTCGGCGGCGGGGTTATCGGGCTCGACGAAGGTTCCGAGTCGTACGGCGCCATCGCTGAAGCGCACACTCTCTTGATAAATTGTGGCATGACCGGTGTGTTCTGGTTCACCCCGTGAGGTGCGTCTGACGACGGTAACTTCCGGCAGGGCCAGTGAGCCGAGGGCTGCTTGCTGGGCGGCTAAGGCTTGCGTAAAAAAATCCCCGCTCTGACGGCGGGGATCGATATGGATCAAGTTAGTGCTAGCTTCACTACCGGCGGCTGTCGCCATGTGTGCACCCGTTTGGGGCCCTATTTCGTACGGTGTGGCCATCTCTTTTTTGTGTAAGATTTTTTACACTAAATGAATCATAATCCTCCGCTCATGCTTTGTAAAGCATATTTTAGGGGACATTGGCTGACCTCTGTTGACTAGCGGACGATACCGTGGAATGTACAGTAGTCATTCCAGGAGCCACTGAATTTCTCGCCATTGGCGTGGTACAGGCGGAGTGCGGCTGCATCCTGCGCAGCTCGAGGAGCGGCACCGGGGTAGGCGTAGTCCGCGTTGCCATAGAGACGCCAGGCTGGACCCAGAAAGCCGTAGGCACCAGAGTGAATGTGATAACGATCGCCACTCTCATAACGGCGGATACAGGCCCAGTCGGCAGTATGTACCGAGGTGGCATTGGTGACTGGAGGGGCCAGCCGGCGGCTTCTGGACGCTTCGTGGATTGAGCGCAGGACGAAAGAACCCTCATCCACGGCTTGCGGGTCAAACTCGGCTGCTGGAGCCAGGGTTGGAGCGGGTGGGGCTGCCGCTTCGGAAAAACCGTCGGCGCTGAGTGCTAACGTCAAGCTTGAGGCTAACAGGCCTGCCGCAAAGACTCTGGGATACTTCCCGCCACGGTCCATGATGCCAGTTTTTAGTACATACCTCTCAATAGACCCTCCTCGAGTCGTTTCACTGCTTGGTGGGTATGATGCCAAAAAGCTCACACGCTAGCTATAAAAAATGCCACAGCTGCGATTTTTGCTATTCGACCACGCTGTTCCTTGATATACTTGAGGTAAATGGCCAAACTTACCCGGGAAGATGTGCTCAAGTTGGCGCGGTTGGCGCGTCTCAAATTGAGCGATGAGGAAATTGACGAATACAGCACTGAGCTGACGTCTATTCTGCAGTATGTGGAACAGCTGCAGGCGGTTGATGTCAGTGGCCTAGAGCCGACCAACCAAGTGACAGGCTTGACTAATGTCACGCGGGACGATGTCGTCAAGGACTATGGCTACGCCCCAGCTGAACTCCTGAAGAATTTGCCGGACCAGCAAGATAGTCAGATTAAAGTGAAACGGATGCTCGGTTAAACATGGGTGGTCAGTGGCTACCAATTGCTGACATTGCGGCAGCTGTGCAGGCCGGAAAACTTAAGGCTGTCGACTTGGTGGAACAATCCCTCAAGACGATTGCCGACAAGCAAGAGTACCAAGCCATCATCATCACGCTTGATGATGCGGCTCGCGCACGTGCCAAAGATATCGACAGCCGTATCGCCAAGGGTGAGCGGGTCGGCCGGCTGAGCGGCGTGCCGTTCATTGCCAAAGATAATTTCCTGGTGTTCGGTGCCGACACTACGGCGGCCAGTAACATCTTGAAAGGCTTCGTGGCGCCGTATCAAGCGACGGCCATCGAAAAGCTTGAAGCCGAAGGTGCTATTTGTGTCGCTAAGGCCAACCTTGACGCTTTTGCCCACGGCGCCAGCACCGAAAACAGTGATTTCTTCACTACCAAAAACCCGTATGACAAAACGCGGGTACCAGGCGGTAGTTCTGGTGGTTCAGCAGCAGCGGTTGCTCTTGACTTGGCACCGTTTGCACTGGGCACCGATACCGGTGGTTCCATCCGTCAGCCGTCGAGCTTCTCAGGCACCGTTGGTTACAAACCAACCTACGGCCTGGTGTCGCGCAGTGGCGTGGTAGCCATGGGCAGCAGCTTGGACGTCATCGGTCCGATAGCCCAAACTGTAGAGGATGCTGCCTTAGTACTCGATGTCATGGCTGGCAAAGACGAACTCGACGGCACAACCATTGATCGGCAGACTGACTATACCGATCTGTCTGGCGATCTGAAGGGCAAAAAAATCGGCATCATTAAAGAGCACATGGCTGATGGTTTGCAACCCGAAGTTCGCACGGTCGTGGAAGCGGCTGTCGACAAGCTGAAGGCGGCTGGTGCGGAGATCAAGGAGATCAGCGTGCCGTCGGTCGACATGGCCCTGGCGGTTTATTACATTATTTGTCCGGCCGAAGTCAGCAGTAACCTCGGGCGCTACGACGGACAGCGCTTTGGCTTTAGCGACCACGATGCTCAGAGCCTCGATGACAGCTACATGAGCTCCCGCGGAATCGGTTTTGGCAAGGAAGCCAAGCGGCGCATTATGATCGGCACTTACGTGCTGAGCAGCGGCTACTACGATGCGTATTACAAGAAAGCCCAGTTAGTGCGCAGCAAAATTATCAAAGAACTGCATGAAGCGTTCGAGCAAGTCGATTTCTTGCTCGGTCCAGTCTCGCCGACGACCGCCTTTAAAATTGGTGAGAATGCCGACCCGTTGCAAATGTATCTGCAAGACGTCTATTCGGTAGCTGCCAACATGGCTGGTAACCCGGCCATCAGCCTTCCGGCCGGGCAGAGTAACGGCTTGCCAGTTGGCATCCAGATCATGGCTCCGCAGCGCGCCGACAAAGAACTGCTGGCTGTTGGGAAACAAGTTGAGGCGGTATTGGTATGATTGGCAAACTCCTTCGCCGTCGTCCGAAGAAGCTGAAAGTTGATGACTTTGTCTATGACTGGAAAATGCTCCAGCAGCACTGTCGCACCCGCAAAACTTGGCCGCAGGCGATCCATGAGGCTGACGCTCTGATCGAAAAGGCCCTCAAAGGCCGACGCTACAAAGGCAAAACCACCGGCGAACGCCTGGTGGCTGCGCAACACGAGCTGACCGACAACGAAGCCGTTTGGTTTGCGCACAAGTTTGCCAGCAAAATTGATGGTGAAGACGTCCGCAAGCTGAAGAAGCAAGATGTGCTCCAGGCGCTCAATGGCTTCCGCCAGGCACTGCGTGATCTGGGGGCTTTGCCGTCATGATAACAGCCGAGACCCGCGCCAAGTACAAGACAACCATCGGCATAGAGTGCCACGTCCAGCTCAAGACGGCCACCAAGCTGTTTGCCGCCGTTGGCAATGATGCCCGCGAGGCGCCGCCGAACACCCTGGTCAGTCACATCTGTTTTGGACTGCCGGGCGCTCTACCAGTACTCAACAAAGAAGCCCTGCATTTGGCCACGCGGGCAGCCTTCGCCCTTGGAACTGAGCCGGAACGTTTCAGCAAATTCGACCGCAAACATTACTTTTATCCCGATTTGCCAAAAGGTTACCAGATCAGCCAGTTTGACGAGCCGATCATCGGCAAGGGTTCGATCACCATTACGGTCGATGGCACGCCGAAAACCATTGGCATCACTCGTGCGCACCTCGAGGAAGATGCCGGCAAGAGCACTCACTTAGCTGGTAAAGATTACAGTCTGGTCGACCTCAACCGTGCCGGCACGCCACTGCTGGAAATCGTCAGTGAACCAGACATGCACAGCAGCGCTGAAGCCAAAGCATATGCACGCGAGCTCTACCTGCGTATGCGCTACGCCGACGTGTCCGACGCCAACCTGTACTACGGCAATATGCGCTTCGATGTCAATGTCAGCGTCAGCCAGACTGACGAGCTTGGCACGCGTTCTGAGACCAAAAACCTCAACAGTTTCCGCTCCGTGGAGAAAGCTGTCGATTACGAAGTCGGCCGCCAGATCGAGCTGCTGGAAAAGGGTGAGAAGATTGTCCAAGAGACTCGTGGCTGGGACGATGCCAAGCAGAAGACCTTTAGCCAGCGCTCCAAAGAAAATGCTGATGATTATCGCTACATGCCCGACCCGGACATCCCACCAATTGTGCTGAGCGATGAATATGTGGCTGACATCAAAGCCGAAATGCCGCTGCTGCCAGATGACTATCGCGAAAAGTTCAAAGACATTGGCATTGAGAGTCAGGTCGTCGAAGACATCATTGCAGTTCCTGAAACTGCCAAGTTGGTGGCTGGTATTTTGGAAGCCGGCGGCGCGGAACATGCTCGTCGCGTGGCGTTTTGGATGATGCTCAATCAAGCGAGTGATGATGAAGAGCAGGCAGACAGCGACCTCAACGTAAGTTACGAGAACCTCATCAAGCTTTCACAGCTGGTCTCTGATAACAAGCTGAGTTCAACCGCGGCCAAAGAAGTGCTTACTGAAGTTCTGGCGAGCGATGCTGACCCAGAAAAAATCGCAGCCGACAAGAATCTGCTACAGGTCTCCGACGAAGGCGAGATCGCCAAGATCGTCGAAACGGTGCTGAAAGATAATGCCAAGGCTGCTGAAGACGTCAAGAATGGTGAGATGAAAGCCATTGGCTTCCTGGTCGGCCAGGTGATGAAGCAGTCGCAGGGCAAAGCCAACCCTGGTATGGCCCAAGAACTGATCAAAAAACAACTCGGCCTCTAGAGCGACTTGGGATCTATCTGGTCACTGAAGTCAGGGCTTTGAAGTACCAAATCTTCGAACAGACCGGGCTGTAAGGCCGCTATTAGTATTCCAGCTCGTGTATTTGGCGAAAGTCCAGCTTCGTCTTGCTCACCACGGAACAGGCTGACGTCTTCCTCATTGTATTTTGATAGCACATCATAACTCACTGCCGCAGTGTGAGCGAGGGGACCGAGCGCGAGCGGCGCACCATTGGTGGCCGTGCCGGCCAAGCGTAAGTTTTCACGATGGATCTGGAAGGTACCTGCCACAACGTCCCGAACAGTTCCTTGATACATCGTCCACAAATCTGCACGACGAAGACATCGAGCTTCAAGTGACGCACAGGCGACGCCAAGTTCTGTAGATTTTACGGCCTCACTGGCCAATTCCTCTAAGCCGTGGGGGGCTCGAAGAAAGCGGGCTACACCGCGAGTGACACTCGCCGAATATGTCTCCCGACTTCGATAAGGATGATCCACACCTGGTTTCAGCCAATAATAGGCATCATGTCCGTATGCTGCCAGTTGTACTGCGTAGCGATTGAGTAACGTTCCGCGAGCGGCAAGCATAGCGGTAAGCTCCCAGCTTTGATCGGCGACACGTTCAGCATGCTTCCAATTATGAAATTCGAGTCCATCTTTGCCGTCTGTATACCCGTCACGTGTGGCGCGAGAGACTGCATTGATATTTTGCCAGCGAGGTTGGCGATGGAGGAGAGGCATAATTAGTTAGTTATACACTAAAAGTAAATAAATATCAAGCTTACGGTGCTTCAGAGGGCGGTGTGGTAAAATCTGGGAATGGCCGAATCAAAAGTCCGTAAAGCTGTCATTGCCGCCGCCGGGTTTGGAACCCGTTTCTTGCCGCAGACCAAAGCCATGCCCAAAGAAATGCTGCCGCTGGTCGACAAGCCGATCATTCAGCACATTGTTGAAGAGCTCAGCGAAGCTGGCATTACTGACATCGTCATCGTCACCGGCTACCACAAGCGCACCATCGAGGACCACTTCGACCACACCAGCGCTGATCTGCGAGCCAACCTGGAACAGGCTGGCAAGCTCGAGCTCTTGGAAGCCACCCGCAAGATTTCCAACTTGGCCAACTTCGCCTACATTCGCCAAAAGGGACCATACGGAACTGGCACACCGATCATCAATGCCGCTCACTTAATTGGCAACGAACCATTCATTTATACATTTGCCGATGACTTTGTTGATGCCAAGCCAACCCGCTTCCAGCAGATGATCGATGCTCAGGCCGAGCATGGCGGCTCAGTCATCACCTGCGTCCAGCGTGACGACGAGGCCAGTTACCAGCGCTACGGTTACGTAGGTGGTAATGAGATCAGTCCTGGTCTTATCGACGTCCAGACGGTCGTAGAGAAGCCTGGTAGCAGAGAAGCCGCGCCCTCCAGTCTAGCTTCAGTAAGCGGTTACGTCTTTGATCCGATCATTCTCGACTATTTGCAAAAGCAGCTGGCCAGTCATGATCCGGAAGAGGGTGAGTTCCTGATTCAACACGCCATGCAGAATATGATCAATGACGGGCACCACATCTATGGCTGCGACATCAAGGGCGGTACTTATTACGACACTGGCAACCCCTTAGAATATCTGAAAACAGTCTACAACTTTGCTCTGCTGCGTGACGATATCGGTCCAGCGCTCAGCGACTATTTGCGCGAAAAATTGCAGTAAATGCAAAAGCTTATATACTAAGTAGTATGAGTACTACTGATACCGTGCTAGTAATCGTCCTGACCAGCCTGCTTAGCTTGTTCTTTATCATGTGCACTGTGCTTACCGTCGGACTGGTAAAACTGATTAATAGTCTGCGGCGCATAGTAGAAAAGGCCGAGAGCCTCGTCGATAGCGTCGAGGAAGCTGCCGAGGTGTTCCGTGACACCCAGGGTAAGCTGGCCATCGTCAAGCTGGTTCGTAATATTGTTAAGCTCGCACAGAAAAGGAGTGGAAGCAATGGGCAAAAAAGATAACACCGTAAAGCGAGTAGCCGTGGGCGGGGCAATTGCCGCTGCCGCTGGCTACGTAGCTGGTCTACTAACTGCGCCAAAAAGTGGCAAACAAACTCGTGATGACCTGATGGAAGCTGCCAGCAAGGGCCTGCGCGAAGCCGAGAAAGAACTCAAGAATCTCCACACCGAATTGTCCAAGTTGATCGCCGATAGTAAGCCACAAGCTGATAAGCTCCGTGGCCAGGCTCAGAAAGATCTCGGAGCTCTGATCGAACGGGCAGCCGACACCAAAGAGAAAGCCCGCGAAATGCTCAGTGCCATCCATGAGGGTGACGCTCAGGATAAAGACCTCAAAAAAGCTGTCAAAGACGCCACGGCCGCCCTGGAAAATCTGCGCAAGTACTTACAGAAATAGCCCGCCGGAACATCCGATCCTGTTGTAAAACTTAACCTGTCATCTGACCCTTGTTGGGCGTATACTGTATCTGTAAGTTAAGTGATCTTGAGGGACATTTTGGCAGATAAAAAGACGGCGCTTCAGGCCGAAGATTATGTGCACCTGCACAACCATACCCAGTACAGCCTACTCGATGGGCTAACTAAGGTGCCGGCGCTTATGGCGCAAGTCAAAGCCCAGGGTATGACGGCAGTGGCGATGACCGATCACGGTACGCTCAGCGGTACCATTGAGTTTTATAAAGAAGCCAAAGCTCACGGCATCAAACCGATTATTGGTATGGAGGCCTACGTCGCTTCCCGCAGCCTGTATGACAAAGAGCCCGGCAAAGACAAGCAGTATTATCACCTGATTCTGTTGGCCATGGACCAGCAGGGCTACCAAAACCTGATGGCTCTCAGTACGATCGCTAACCTCGAGGGCTACTACTATAAGCCGCGGATCGACCGCAAACTGCTTGAGGAGCATAACGAAGGCTTGATTTGTCTCAGTGGCTGCGCCAACGGTGAGGTGGGCGATGCCTTGCGGCAAGGTCAGTACGACCAGGCCAAAGCCATTGCCAGCTGGTACAAAAAGGCCTTTGGCGATCGCTATTATCTCGAATTGCAAGATCACGGGCACCCCAAGCACACCAGCAAATGGGATGTTCAGGAACAAATGAATCAAGGTCTGCTCCAATTGAGCGAGGAACTCGCCATCCCGTGCGTCGTAACCTGCGATGCGCATTATCTCAAGCATGAGGATCAGGAAGCACATGAACTGCTGCTTTGTGTCCAGACAGGCTCGTTCATGAGCGATGAAAAGCGGATGAGCTTGCGCGAGTTTGAGCTGCATGTCACTGACCCAACGGAAGTCATTAAACGGTGGGGTGAAACGCACCCTGACGTAGTGCGCAATACCCGGGCGATTGCTGATCGCTGTAACTTGGAGATCGAACTTGGCAAAATCCTGATTCCAAAATTCCCAGTGCCCAAAGGTGAATCAGAAAAATCGTACTTGCATAAGCTGGTGTGGCGCGGTCTGGCTTGGCGCTATGGAGACGTTTCGGCCAAAGCCAGTCTCGAGCTGACAGTAGCTGCTGCGCGCAAACTGCTCAGTAAAGACATCATCGAACGGACTGACTACGAGCTAGAGACTATCGACACCATGGGTTTCAACGGTTACTTCCTGATCGTCCAGGATTTTATTACATGGGGGAAAGATCAAGGCATTAGTTTTGGCCCCGGCCGCGGGTCGGCGGCTGGTTCCATCGTGGCCTACGCCATTCGCATTACCGAAATCGATCCGTTCAAATATAACCTGATGTTCGAGCGTTTCCTGAACCCTAGCCGTATCAGCATGCCTGATATTGACATCGATATTCAGGACACGCGTCGCGACGAGGTCATCCAGTATTGTGTCGAAAAATATGGCAAAGAGCGGGTGGCGAACATCGTAACCTTCGGCCGTATGGCGGCTCGCAATGCCGTCCGTGATGTAGCTCGGGTGCTCCAAGTGCCGTATGCCGAATCTGACCGTTTGGCCAAAATGATTCCGCCGCCAGTCCAAGGACGACATATCCCATTGGCGACCTCACTCAAAGAGGATCGTGACCTGAAGCGCGAGTACGAAACCAACGACACCGCCAAGCAGGTGTTTGATTTGGCTATCCAGCTGGAAGGCACGATCCGCAGCCACGGTGTGCATGCAGCCGGCGTGGTGATTGCGCCCGAAGATATTGTCTACTACACACCGCTGGAAATGGCCCAAAAGGGCGTGGTGGCTACTCAATATTCGATGGGCCCGATCGAAGAACTCGGTCTGCTGAAGATGGACTTTTTGGGCTTGAGCAACCTGACGATTCTCAATAACACCCTGCGTATTGTCCGTAAGGTGTACAAAAAATCGCTGGACCTCAGCCAACTATCAAACGATGACCCCAAGACCTTTGAACTGCTGCAGCGTGGTGATACCACTGGCGTGTTCCAGGTGGAATCGGCGGGCATGAAGCGTTATCTGAAAGAGCTCAAACCGACGCTCTTCGAAGACATCATCGCTATGAACGCCCTATATCGGCCGGGACCAATGTCCGAGATCCCGCGCTTCATTGAGGGCAAAAACCAGCCGAGCTCCATTCGCTATTTGCATAGTTCGCTAGAACCGATTCTGAAAGATACTTATGGCGTGATGGTCTACCAGGAGCAGATTATTAAGCTCCTGCAGCTGGTGGCTGGCTATACGCCCGGCGAGGCTGATCTGGTGCGCAAAGCCATTGGTAAGAAAAAGCGCGATATCATGCGCGCCGAAGAGCCCAGGTTCGTGGAAGGCTGTATCAAACAAGGCTTGACCGAAAGTGATGCCAAGAAGCTGTGGGCGCAGATCCAGCCATTCGCTGATTACTCGTTCAACAAAGCCCACGCCACCTGCTATGCCCAGATCTCATACTGGACGGCCTACCTGAAGGCGCACTATCCTTCAGCCTTCATGGCAGCCTTAATGACCAGCGACTTTGATGACACCGATCGTCTGGCCATCGAGATCAACGAATGTAAACACATGAACATCACCGTGCTGCCGCCAGACGTCAACGAATCCTTCGTGGAGTTCGCCGTTGTGCCAGAGACTAACCAGATCAGGTTCGGCATGGCAGCCATTAAGAATGTCGGCACGGCGGCCGTTGAAGAAATTCTGCGGGCTCGAACCGAGGGTGCTTTCGCCAGCCTGGAAGACTTCCTGGGCCGAGTCAACAGTCGGATCGTCAACCGCAAAACCCTGGAAAGCTTAATCAAAGCCGGTGCCTTGGATCGGTTTGGTGATCGTCAGCAACTACTACACAATGTCGACCTGCTGGTGGCTTTCGCCAGTCGCTTGCAAAAGCAAGCTAACAGTGGTCAAACCGACATCTTCGGTGAGCTGGGGGCGGCCATCGTTGACCAGCCACGCTTGGAATTACAGCCGGCGCCAGTTGCCGCTGATAGTCGCGAAAAACTGCTGTGGGAACGAGAGCTGCTGGGACTGTATCTTAGCGAGCACCCTTTGGAACTGTTCGAAGACTATCTGGCGGAGCAGACCATACCGATTACCAGCTTAACGAGTGACCATGATAATCGAGCGGTGACCATTGGCGGGGCAGTCACTGACGTTCGGGAAATCACAACGCGCAATGGTCAACGCATGGCGTTCATCAAGATTGAAGACCGCTTTGGTGAGCTGGAGGCCATCCTCTTCCCCAATAGCTACCAGCAAACGCTGGGGCTATGGGAGCGTGACCGGGTGGTTTTGATTCGGGGTAAGGTCAATGCCCGTGACCGCGATGGCAACCGTTCGACCGAAATTAAGGTGATGGTCGATGATGCCCGGGAGATTACTACCCAACAAGCAGCAGGCTACCAGGCAACCGGCAAGAAGGCCAAGGTTCCCAAAGCCCGTACTGGCCTGAAGCCTCTGAAGCTGCCGACCAGTGACGAGGAATCATCCCAATCGCCGGAGACTGAACCGGCCGACCCGCGGGTGTATGTGCGTCTGCAGAATACCAGTGACCAGGCCACGTTGCTCTCGCTCAAAGAGACTATTGATGCTCATCAAGGCAATACAGCAGTCGTTCTGGTGCTGGGTGATGATGCCAGTCGGCAAGCCATCAAACTACCCGGCGGTATTGATCGACAGGGTGAAGGTTTGCACAAACTCCAAGAACTCGTCGGCAGTGAGAACCTAATTATTCAGTAGTTAGCGGATGAGCCCACCGCTGCGGGTCAAGACCAGGCCGGCGGTAATAACGGCGGTGACAACGATGTCCAGCATCGGGTGGTTGGTAATGAAGCGCTCACCCTGGAAGGCAAGCTTCTTGAGCCGTAAGCCATGGCGGACCACAAAGATAGCCAGTGCCGCACCAGTCATGGCTGACACAGCGACGGTCACCCAGGCAGCCTGTCCACCGGCCAGCAGCTGTACGCGTGAGACGCGTTGGGTCTGCAGTTCGGTTTGGGCTCCTTGAACACTCGGGCTGTTTTGGCTCGTTGGGGCGACATTGAAGGTGATGTTAGCAACGGCTGGTGCCGGCTGGGCATACTCGGCAACGATGACTACTTCTGTACCTTTACCCTGGAAGTTTGGTGACTCAGCAATGCCAAAACCAACGTTTTGGTAGCCATTATCCAGGATATTGGCTCGGTGTTCCGGACTGTTCATCCAACCAGTTATAACATCATCGGCCGAGGTAAAGCCGTAAGCTAGATTTTCGCCGGCCGACTGGTATTGATAGCCAGTTGTTGTAATGAACGTCCAGGGCGTCTGGCCATCTGGCGAGGTGTGCGACCAGTAATTCTTGGTGACCATGTCATTGGCTTTGGCCTGGGCGGCAGCCGTCAGCAGGGGATTGAGAGTCAGTGAGGCTTCGTGGTTGGCTAGGCGCTGAGCATTCGTACCGGCCAGCAAATCGTTGGTGCTGAAGCTGCTTGCCGACCCGAGCACCGCACTGCTGCTCCAGAGACTGTTGACGGCCAAACCGACACCAACAATCAGCAGCATCGGCAGGTACGGCCAGTAGGTCTTCAGGTACGGCTTGTTGTGCTTGTGGTGGCCGGCCTGTCGTTTCCGTTGATTAGTGGTTGGTTTGCGTCGAGTGGCAAGTGCCATGTTTTTCTTTTGTTTAAAGTTATTACATTATATCGCTTACGCTCTGAAACGGCAATGGTAGAGCGCCATGGCAGCCGCGATGGCGACATTGAATGATTCTTTAAGCCCGGCCATCGGAATTTCGATAATCTGATCGACGGCCTGCAGTACTTCCGGCTCGAGACCTTCGACTTCTCGGCCAACGATGATAGCCAATTTCGGTGGTGGCTGGAAGTCAGGCAAGGCAATCGAGCCAGCAGCTTGCTCTAGGGCAGCAATTGTAAAGCCCGACTGACGCAACGCCGCCAGGGCTTGATCAATGGTTGCGAAGTGCCGCCAGGGCACAGTTGTTTCGGCTCCCAAGGCGGTTTTGTGTATCTGCTGTGTCAGTTTCTGAGCCAGATGGGGCAGGCGCTCATCGTCTGGTGCCGCAGGGTAAGGTGTGTAACCGGTCAGGTAGACCGCTTCCAAGCCAAGCCCGTCGGCGGTGCGCAATAAAGAACCGACATTGTGGGTGCTGCGAATGTTGTGGACGACGAGAATAAGCTGAACCATACCATTAGTCTATCCAGGTCAAGTAGCAAACGAAAGCATTAGCATTTATACTAGACGGATGAGTCAGGATGCACGACATGACGAAGAACAGGCTACCCAGCGCCGGGCGGCCGTACTCGGGGCGAATTACTATGACACTTCACAACCTGGCGAGAAGACGCTGTATCGCGACCTACTGACGGTTCCCGAGTTATATGAGATGAAAGTTATCCCGCTGCGCGTGCAGGATAATAACATCACCTTTGGCTTCACCACATCGACCGGCCAGCAGACCCTGACACAGCTCCGACAGCGTTTTCAGGACAGCATCTTGGAGTTTATGATTATCTCCGACATTGGCTACCGCGAATATATGCGGCTGTATGATCCACCGCAGAAAGTCGTCTACCAGGATATCGAGATTACCGAGACCGGCTCGGACGAGATGGTGCGACAAGTCTCCCAGGTGCTTGACCAAGTGCGGGCCGACGACATGCTGGCCTATCTCGTAGCCCAAGCTCACAAGTTGAACGCCTCTGACATCCACATCGAAACCCAGGTCAATGACATTCGCATCCGCTTTCGCATCGACGGTGTGCTGCATCCAATCGCTCATTTGAGTAAGGAAAAATATCGTATTCTACGATCAGCGATTGCCAGCGCCGGCAATGTCTCCACCGGTGTCGATGAGGCCCAACAGGGTCGGATCGCCCAACGAATCGTGATGGCTGATGGTGGGGAAGTAGATGTCAATGTTCGTCTGGAAACAGTGCCAACGGTCAACGGTATGGACGTCGTGATGCGTCTATTTAACATGGACCAGACCATGTACACGCTGGACCGCTTGGGACTCGATGACAGAGAGCGGCAAGTTGTCGATAGCATTATCAAGAAGCCGAGCGGCATGGTCATGATCGTCGGTCCAACCGGTTCCGGCAAGACGACGACGTTATACTCCATGCTCAACAGCCTGAACACCGTCGAGCGAAAGATCATCACCATCGAAGACCCGGTGGAGTACTCATTCCCGGGCATCACTCAGATCCCAGCCAACAGCAGTCAAGGTGGCAACGACGGTAGCTTTGCCGAAAAGCTGCGTGCTGTGCTGCGCCTGGACCCTGATGTCGTGATGATTGGTGAGATTCGTGACATGGACACCGCCAAAACGGCGCTCCAGGCCGCGCTGACTGGCCACTTGGTGCTGGCTACCTTCCACGCCAGCTCTGCTGCTGCCGCCCTGACTCGCTTGGCCGATGTTATCGAGCAAAATCCATTGTTTATCTCGGCCATCCGTCTGGTGATGGCCCAACGACTGGTCCGCCGGCTCGATGACGCATCCAAGCAGGCCTACAGCCCCAGCGAAGCGGAGTGGACCAAGATTAATGAGGTGCTGGCCACCTTGCCGCACGGCACTCCACCGCCGCACATCGAAGGCTTGCAGCTCTTCAAGCCTGGTAGCTCCGAAGCCAACCCCTACGGTTACCAGGGTCAGATCGCTATCCGAGAACAGTTCACCATGAGCGAACCGCTCCGCTTGCTGTTGGAATCGTCCAAGACCAACCCCTCCGTTCAGACGCTTGAAGCAGCCGCTATCCAGTCAGGCATGCTGACGATGATTCAGGATGGTATGCTCAAGGTTATTGCCGGCGAGACGACGCTGGACGAGCTGTACCGCGTTGTCGGCTAAGCCACGCAATAAGGCTTGCCTAAGAAGTAAAAATGGTGTACAATCGACAGTCTATGCAAAGTGTGACCCAGAAAATTAACGAGCAATTCAAGAAATCGCAAGTCGTTGACGTGCGGTCTGGCGACACCGTTAAGGTTCACCAGAAGATTCGTGAAGCCGGCAAAGAGCGTATCCAGATCTTTCAGGGTTTGGTCATCCGTACCGACCTGAAGGGCAGCCACACCAGCCGCATCACTGTTCGTCGTATCGCTAGTGGCATTGGCGTTGAGAAGAGCTTCATGCTGCACAGCCCACTGGTAGTTAAAGTTGAAGTCACCAAGCGCTCCAAAGTTCGACGTAACTACTTGAGCTACATGCGTGAACGTACCGGTAAGTCGGCTCGTATGACTGGTGTAGAATTCGACCGAGACGCTGTCAATACTGTCCGTGATGAAGCCGCCGAAGCCGCCGAAGCCGCCGCCAAAGAGGCAGCTGCCGCCGAAGCCGCCGAAAAAGCCGAAGCCAAGGCTGCCGAAGAGGCTGAACTGGCTGCCAAGCAAGCTGAAGTGCTCGCCGCCCACGAACAGACTGAAAAGTCTGAGTAAGTCAAGCTCCGAACAGTGTAATAAACACGCCAGACCGGCGTGTTTTTCATTGCTACAATAATGCTTATGAGTATATTGGTAGGCATCGATGAAGTCGGCCGCGGTTGTTGGGCCGGTCCATTGGTGGCTGGAGCGGTTATCTTGAAGGAGCCGATTGAAGGGCTGAAAGATTCCAAAAAGCTGGGTGCCGCCCGGCGCGAGGAGCTGGCACTTTTGATCAATACCCAGGCGGTGGTCGGTTTGGGCTGGGTTGATGCTGCTACCATTGATCGGGTCGGGCTGACCACCGCCGTGAAGTGGGCCATGGAACGGGCGCTGGAAGCCATTGCCGCCAGCTATGACGAAATTATTATCGATGGCTCTATCAACTACATGCTGGAAAACTCGAAGGCCAAGGCCGTCATCAAGGCTGATGCCACCATGCCGGCGGTGAGCGCCGCCAGCATTGTCGCCAAAGTCGCCCGCGACAAGTATATGGTGGAGATGGCGCTGCGCTATCCCCAGTATGGCTTCGACCGCCATGTCGGCTACGGCACGGCGCTACATCTCGAGCGGCTCAAGACGCACGGCGTCAGCAAACTCCATCGCCAATCATTCAAACCAATTCAACAGTTGCTCAAGCCTACGATCTGAGTTTTGACCGTTTTTGTTTGACTTCACCTGTTTGCGATGCCACACTGAGAACGATTAACATAAGCAGGATCATTTCCGTGAAACTCAACCACAAGGCTGTTAGCAGCCTGGAAGCCATATTGATCCTGGCGGTAATCGCACTCATCGGAGGTGCCGGCTATTCTGTGTACCACACCAACAAGACTATCTCCGGTACCTATACTGCTGCTTCCCAAGACTCTGGTGCTACAGAAAAGACGAGTGCTCAGCAAACGACCGGAAGCCACGAACTGGTCATCAAGGAGTGGAATGTCAAAATGACGGTTCCGGCGTCGTTGAAAACAGTGACTTATAAATACAAGAAACCGGATGCGATCACAGATTCGATTAGCCTGCATTCAACGCTTCAGGATTCGTTAATGGCCAGCTGCCCGTATGCGAGGACAGACCCATGGGGAGTCAATCAGCAGCCAAACGGTGTTAGCCATAGTGCAGGGTTACTGATTGTTGGCGAATTCTCATATGCCAGGGTCTATCCTCAAGCAGGCTGTGAAGATCAGCTTAGTGTCATGCAAACTCTTGAAGCAGGCTTTAAGGCCATGTTTCAGTCAATCACCAAGTCTTAGATTGACTTGCTACAATTAAGGGATGAAATGTCTCAATTTGAAGCTGTATGAAGACGACTGAGGCTGGGCGCAAGGCCGAGCGAGCTGCGGCTGTCTATCTAGAGATGCGTGGCTTCAAAGTGCTGGAGCAGAATTGGCGGCGGCCAAACTGCGAGGTAGATATCATTGCTGAGAAGAATAAGGTACTGCATTTCGTCGAGGTAAAGTATCGGGCCAACGATGAACAGGGTGGCGGCTTGGAAGCCATCACCAATACCAAGCTCAAGCAGATGCGACGGGCAGCTGATACCTATGTTGAAGAAGTGAAATACCAGGGCGAATATGTACTATCAGCTGTCGAATTGGCTGGTCGGGAGTTCGCGGTCATTGGCTTTATCGAAAACGTGTTCTAAGGCAGCTATTATTTGGAGACTTTGAGGTAGTCACGGATAGCAGCCAGGTCGCGGTCTTTCCAGGCAGCTTGCCACTGGATGGTTTCAATGGCTTGTTTGACTGGCCGGTCGAAGCCCGGGCTCATGTGACTTTCGAAGAACTTCGTGAACTCCGGCAGGAAGTCGATGGTGCTGAAACCGCGAGCAGCGTAGATCGGCATACGGAAGAAGCTTAAGTCGCCACCGATGTGTTCGAACAGCCAGTCCCAGTTATCCTGCAACCACTGCCAGCTGGTCTGGCGGGCGTGACGGTTCATGAAACTGTAGGCGACCCAGTACGGCACGTCTTGCAGTCGGACATCGCCGCCGGTGATCTTGGCGAGCCCTTGGCTGATGAGTTCTGGTTGGCGGAAGCCGGTCAAAGCGCCGGCCAGAGTAACGCGTTCTTCGCTATTTGTGGCTTCGTCATGCAGCTTGACCATTTTCTGGAAATCTTTGGCATCCCCGGTTCGGGCAATTGTGCCATAGATGACACCACGGATATCTGGATGGACATCTTCGGGCTTCGTCATAGTGTCGAATCGGGTGCGAGCTTCGGCTACGATGGCGGAGTCCTCGCCGTAAGATGCCAGGCCAAGCACCGTTGGCCGCAGTAACTTATCGAAATGGCTGTCTGTGTCACGCTCTTCCCAGCCTAGTCGCTCGACTTGCGGTGCCGCTAACTTGCGGATGTAAGGTTTCAAGCCAGCCCGAACGCCATCGTCGTCCATGACAACTCGCAGGCTGCCGACGCTGCCAGCGATGACATCCCAAACTACCATGCTGGTTTCATCACGATAGGACTCCAACAGCTTCAGTGCGTCAACAGTTGGACCGTAACCGGCTTTGGCGGCCTCAAAAGCATCTGCCAGTAGGCCAAGGCGGTCAACGTCATCAAGTGATGTGATGTCGAGCCCGGCCAGATGCTCGGCATTGTAAATCGCGCGGAAGAAGCTGGTGCGGTCTTTATTGAGTATCAACTGATCACTATTTGCCGGTAGCGGCTGGCTGTCAGTGGCCTTGGCTAGCAACGGTGCCTGGAGGGGTTGACTACTCGCCAGCGGGATCGGCCAGGTGGTGTCAGCTTTCTCGGCGGCCGGATTAAGATAGAATCGCTCCTGTTTGAGCGTCAGCTGCTCGCCAACGCCTACGGTGACGATCGGGTAGCCGGCCTTGGTAATCCAATCGGTCATAAACTGTCGAATCGGCTGCTTGGCAACCTCTCCCCAGGCATCCCAGAGGTCAGTGGCGTCAGTGCTGGCGTAAGCATGCTTCTGCAAGTACAGGCGTAAGCCATCACGAAAAGCTTCGGGACCAATGTAGTGGAACAGCTGCAGCAGGACAGAAGCTCCTTTTTCGTAGCTGATAGCATCGAAAATGGTGCGGATTTCGTCGGGGTGGCGCACGGCCACCTGGATGGGATGGGTGTGTTCGAGGGCATCAAGCTTCAGGGCCATGGCTTGTTCCTCAACGATGAATTGCGTCCAAACCTGCCATTCCGGGAAGAGGTGGTCAACGGCCAACCAACTCATCCAGCTAGCGAAGCTTTCGTTGAGCCACAAGTCGGTCCACCAACGCATGGTCACCAAGTTGCCGAACCACTGGTGGGTCAGCTCGTGGGCAACAACATTGGCGACATACTGTTTGAGGTGCAGTGAGGTATTGGCCGGATCGACCAGCATGGCTTGTTCGCGGAAGGTGATGCAGCCCCAGTTCTCCATGGCACCGCTGGCAAAGTCGGGCAGGGCAATGAAGTCACACTTCGGCAGCGGATAGGGGACATCGAAGTACTCGTTGTAGAACTCCAGCGTTTTGACGGCGCAGTCCAGAGCGAAATCGGTGTGCTCAATGTTGTCACGGGTGGCGAAAGTTCGTACTAACACACCGTCCTTCGTCGTGGCTTCTTTGCTGGCTAGCTCACCGAAGATGAAAGCCAGCAGATAGACCGACATACGAGGTGTTCGCTCGAAGGTTGTTACAAGTGCTTTGTTCTTGGTGGTTTGTTCTTTGATCGGCGTGTTGGCGATCACGGTTTCGCCAGCTGGCGTGGTGAGTGTCAGATCAAATGTGGCTTTGGCCTCTGGTTCATCGATGCACGGGAAGGCCTCACGAGCATAGTGGCTCTCGAACTGGGTGGCGATCAGTTGTTTCTCGACAGCGTCTTCGGTAAAGAAACAAGGATAAATCCCGCTCATTGGCCTGGTAATCAGGCCGGTAAATTCCAGCGTGACGGTATAGTTGCCCGGATAAATCATATCGGTGGTATGCAAACGAACCTCATCAAAGCTCTTTTGGGGGTTGATGCGTGCTAGCTCGACGGCTTGGTCACCCTTTTTGTCGTGTTTGATGACGGTGGCTTTGGTGATGGTCAGATCTTTTTGGTGGAAGGTCAGGCGCTGACTGGGCCGGCCAGTTTTCTTGCCGGTGATAGTTACGGTCCCGGAAAACGTCATAGTCTTGCGATCAGGAATCAAGGCCAGCTCATAGTGCTCCGGCTGAAACTGTTCGAACAGTCGAGTGACGCTTTTACTCATCCCCTATAGCTTAGCAAAGCAAGACGCTTCCCCCAACCCTATTTACTAACACACAGATATATGTTAAAGTATACTTAGATGTCGGAATTTATGATTTCAAAACGTATGGCGCATATTGGCGCTGGCCTTACTCTGCTCGGTGCGGCTGCCTGTAGTGGCGGTAAGACAGCGAGTCACGAGACGCCAAAACCCACGGCTTCCATGAAGGTGACGCCGTCACCGACAGCTGAAACATGCGTTGATCACCTTGGCCTGTTACTGTTTCGAGGTCAGGGTCTGCCCCTGAGTGATCCTTATGATCGCGACACCTACTACGTGGAGAACCTCGGTGCCGATCCGCAAACTGGAGCCCAGAACACCATCCTCCTCAAGCACAGCATGACGACCGGCGAACAGCCAGAGCAGACTGATGCCAGCCAGCTCGGGTTTTTCAATTATCCGGATTATGAATCAGCGACTGTGACGGTCAACGACGCGAACCAAGAAGCCATCGTCGATGTAACCATCTGTGGCCCCAAGCTGCCGCAACCAACCGCATCCGCATAAGCAGACTGCAAGTATTGACAAAAAGATCAAATTGCCGTATAATAACACTATATATGATCAAGCACCGCACCGTCCCCCCAATTGAGACAGCTGCCACTGCAGAAGCGGTTGTGAAAAAGAGCAGCCGCTTTGCCAAAGCGCTGAGTCGTGTGGCGGTTCGAGCGAATATTTTGCCTGGGGCCGTGCTAGGTTCGGCTATGCTGCCAGAAGTTATGTATGGCAACGTTGCCGTGAGTGCAGCAATGCTTAGTGCTATCGGGAGTCTCCCCCTACTTGGTCGGCGAATCGCTCAACGTCGAGCCGACACGGCGATTCTGGGATATACCTGGAAACGAATTCAGGATCGTACGGTCGTGGTTCGAGACCAGAACATGAGCTTGACAGAGCGCCTTGATAGCAGCATGACCCCGTATGAAATCAACCACACCGTCATTAATGAACGCGGCGCGTTTGAGCAGCAACGACAAGCCGACCCTATGATTGACGCCTATCACGCCGCCAAGGGCCGAGAATCATTTGCGAGTAAGGCGCTTCGCTACGGATCAGCGCTCACCACAGGCCTCGGTGCGGCCGCCGTAAGCAATGGCCTGGGAAGTATTGCCGAGTCAGCCAGCCCGGTGCGTTCGGTCGCTGAGCTGCTGGGTGGCATAAGCCTCGCCGTCTTGAGCTTTCATGGTGCAGCTGCCGAGCAGGCAAGTTTGGCAGAGCTGGAAGCCTATCACTTGCGGCAGATTGATAACCTCGGTGGCCTCAACAGCATGGAAGCGCTCTAGCACGAGCTTGCGTACTGGCCTGATCCAGGCTATACTTTAGAAGTTGTCCGGCCGAAGTGGTCGGATTTTTTCGTTTCTAGACTTCACAATTTGGAGAAATAAGCACTAAAGAAAGGAGTCCACTATGGACTTAGATATGAAACAACTGGCGGTTGCCATTCGGACAATTGCCGAAGAGAAGAACCTGCCGGAAGATAGCGTTAAAGAAGTAGTTGAGCAAGCCTTGGCTGCTGCCTACCGTCGTGATTACGGAGACCGTGAGCAGGAAATCCGGGTAACGATGAACCTTAACACTGGGGACATCGACGCCTACATTACCAAAGAAATTGTCGACGAGGTCGATAATGATGCCTTTGAGATTAGCCTCAAGGAAGCCCAAGTTCGGCGCAAGAACGCTAAGGTTGGTGAGACCATTGAAGTCCACGAAAAGGCCGAGAATTTCGGTCGCGTGGCGGCTCAGACGGCCAAGCAGGTCATCCTGCAGCGCTTGCGTGAAGCCGAGCGTGAGATCGTCATGGCTGAATACGAAGACAAGATCGGTACTGTCATTAACGCTACCGTCGCTCGCGTTGAGGGTAACATAACCCGCATCGACCTCGGCAAAGCCCAGGGAATTATGCCACGCAGCGAGCAGATCCAAGGTGAACGCTACTACCCAGGTCAGCGCCTCAAAGTTTTCTTAAAGGACGTCGAACGTGGCTTCCGTGGTCCACAACTTGTCGTCAGTCGTGGTAACAAAGAATTCATTGAATGGCTGTTCCGCGGTGAAGTGCCGGAAATGGAAAGTGGCGCTGTCGAGATCAAAGGCATTGCCCGTGAAGCCGGTGTGCGCAGCAAGATCGCTGTGGCCAGCAATGTGCCTGGTGTCGATCCGGTTGGTACCTTCGTTGGTGGTCATGGTACGCGCGTCAACGCCGTCATGAGCGAAGTTGGCGAGCAAGAGAAGATTGACATCATTGTCTGGAACGAAGACCCGGTTGCCTACATCACCAATGCCTTAAGTCCGACTAAGGTGAGCAAAGTGGTCATCGATGAAAAGAACCACAAGGCCAAAGTCATTGTCCCTGAAGACCAACTCAGTATTGCCATCGGTAAGAGTGGCCAGAATGTCCGTCTCGCCAGCAAACTGTCAGGTTATGAACTGGACATCGAAGCTGAACATGAAGCTGCCGCCGCTCCGGCTCCGGCACCGGCCGACGAAACCGTCCAGACTACTGATAGCAATGTACAGACCAAGGAATTGCCAAAGCAGCCTAAGCTCAAGAAGAAGAATGAGCTGGAGAACTCGCTGCTCGAAGCTATCGAAGAACACGGCGAATAGCCACTATTGCATAAATCGGTTAAATATTGTACAATGACTGTACTTATGGCTTTGTACAATCCTGAGACAAGTGAGTTACAAGTTCCGAAGCTGCCCAACCACAAAACGCTCAAGCGGCTGCAAGGGTTCTATGACGCAATTCGCTGGGAGCGTTCTGACACTATCCCAAGGCTGGGGCACTCGGGGGTCTTTGATCAGACCGGCCCTTTCCAGGCATGGCCTACTGCCGGTCAGTCCGATCCAGCCATCAAATACGCCCTGACAACAGATCCTGCAGTAATCGATCAGTATGACATGGGCGGTGACAGTTGGAAGCGGAGTCAATTCGCTATGGGCATGAGTCGGAGAACGCTGGATTTCTCCGGTGTCGTACTTGAACTACCCGATCGCTTAACGGTTCACCTGACCGCGCTGCATATTGACGTGTCGATGCCCAAGCACATTATTGACCCCAACACTCTGGTGAACGGCTTGCCTGATGACGCCGGACCGTATCGCAATATTGATTGGGAAGACACAATAATTTTTGCCGATCCATTCAATCACGCCGTGCTTCTGACGACACCTCGCGAGCAGCAACCCCCTCAATAGCGTAACTGAATTAATGACCCGGATTAGCACTCTTGCAATGAGAGTGCCAAGTGCTATTATGGATGTAGGCTATACCGTGACTGATTATCAAAAACGCCGAGGATAGGAGCGCAACGCAATTATGATGCCCAACTCACCAGACTTCCAAGAATTTCTCAACCATCTCACTAACAATGCGCTGCAGAGTTTGAAGCATGCTGACGCTATCGCTCGTAGTTTCGGTAGTGCCTATGTTGGCACCGAGCACTTGCTGCTTGGTTTGCTGGCGCAAGACGGCAGTATGGGCTCCAAAATTCTGGAAGGTGTTGGCGTCACCCTTGACCGCGCTCGTCTGGCGCTCAATATGACACCCAAAACGCTGGTGATCAATGTTGGCGCCAAAGGCCTGAGTGAAACCGCCAAATTAACACTCAAGATGGCCTATGATGTCGCTCAGGATTATTCTCAAGAGTACTGCGGCACCGAACACATCCTCTACAGCATCTTGGGCCAGAAGAACGCTCGGGCGACCATTTTGCTGCGCGATATGAATGTCAATGTTGACGCCCTGACCAGCGAGCTGGAACAGTTCCTCAATCGCCAGCAGTATGAAGAACAAGAAGGTACCAGTCCTGGCCGTCGCAGCAAGAAGGGGAGCAAGAAAACCGCCCTGGATTTCTTTGGGACTGACCTGACGGCCCAGGCTCGTCAGAGCCAACTTGACCCGGTTGTCGGTCGCGAACAGCAGATCCGCCGGGTGATTACCATTCTGAATCGTCGTACTAAGAATAACCCGGTGTTGATCGGTGAACCTGGGGTCGGCAAGACCGCTATCGTCGAAGGCTTAGCCCAGCGGATTGTGGCTGAGGATGTACCTGACAGTCTGCTCGATAAGCGCATCGTGATGCTCGACCTGGCCGGCATGATCGCGGGTACCAAATACCGTGGCGAGTTTGAAGAACGCCTCAAGAAAGTCATGAGTGAGCTGGAAAAAGACAATAAGACGATTGTCTTCATTGATGAATTACATCTGATCGTCGGCGCCGGGGCGGCCGAAGGTGCTATGGATGCTGGCAATATTCTGAAGCCGGCCTTGGCCCGCGGTAAGATCCAGCTGATCGGCGCCACCACAACCACTGAGTACAACAAGCACATCGAGAAGGATGCTGCCCTGGAACGTCGTTTCCAGCCGATCCAAGTACCAGAGGCGACTCCCAGCGAGACGCTGGCTATCCTCAAAGGCCTGCGTAAGCACTACGAGAACTTCCACGGCGTGAAGATCAGTGATGATGTCCTGGAAGATACCGTGACGCTTGCCAAACGCTACATTAACGACCGGTTCATGCCTGATAAAGCAATTGACCTTATTGATGAGACGGCTGCGCACCTGAAGGTCGACAAGGGCAAGACTAGCCCAGAGGTCCGCAAGTTCCAAAAAGAGCTGAAGCTGGTCAATGCCCAGATCGACGAGGCTGTCGATGCCGAGGATTACGAGCGGGCTGCCCGAGCCAAAACCCGGGCTTCCCAGATCAACGAAGCCCTAGATAAACTACGGGCCTCCAGCCGCCAAGACAAACGCTTGGTGGTCACCAGCGAAGACTTGGCTGACGTCGTAGCTCGCATTACCGGTGTGCCTGTCAAAAAGGTCATTCGCTCCGAAGCCAAGTATCTGCTGACCCTCGAGAAAACCTTGGGCAAATACGTCATTGGTCAGGACGAGGCCGTCACAGCTGTCAGTAAGGCTATCCGCCGCAACCGCAGCGGTATCGGCAGCGACAAACGGCCAATTGGCTCATTCATCTTCCTTGGCCCAACCGGCGTCGGCAAGACCGAGCTGGCTCGCGTGTTGGCCCGAGAATTCTTCGGCAGCGAGAATGCCCTCGTCAAAATTGACATGAGCGAATTCAATGAGCACCACAACGTGTCACGCTTGGTCGGCGCGCCGGCTGGCTACGTTGGCTATGATGATGGCGGTCAGCTTACCGACAAGATCCGCCGCCAACCATATAGCCTGGTACTGTTTGACGAGATTGAGAAAGCCCACCCGGACGTCTTCAATATGCTCTTGCAAATGCTGGAGGACGGCTACTTGAGCGACGCCAAAGGGCGCCGCATAGATTTCACCAACACCATTGTCATCATGACCAGTAATATCGGCGCCGAAAAACTTCAGAAAGAAGCCAACTTCGGTTTCTCAGCCACTCGGCCAAGTGACCTTAAAGATCTCAATGCCCTGCACGAGGCCAACGAGTCACGGGTGCGCGATGAGCTGAAGAAATTGCTTCGACCAGAGCTGCTCAATCGTATCGATAAGACGATTGTTTTCCGGGCTTTGACGCAAAAAGACATTTACAAGATCATTGACCTGCAGATTGATGAGCTCAAGAACCGCTTGCAGCGCAAGGGTCTCAGCGTCCAGTTGAGTTCCGGAGCCAAGCAGTACCTGCTGGAGCATGGCTACGACGCTCACAACGGCGTACGACCGCTACGTCGTTTGATCCAGGATACTATTGAGGACCAGCTGGCTCTCGATATGCTCGATGAAAAGTACACAAAGGGTGATATCATACAGGTAGCAAGCAAGAACAGCGAACTTACCTATGCCACTGTTGCCGAATAATAAAAACCTTCTCCACAGCGCCCTTTGGGCGAAAAACTCCAGTTCGCACTCACCGTACCGCAAGTACGGCTCGTTTGCGAGCTTCGCTTTTCGCACCAAACGGCATCAGTGGAGAAAGTTTTTCGGTGTCGCCGCTCGCACTCGACAGAAAGAGCCGTTGGGCCTAAGCCAAGCCGGCGTCAGTCGGGTCGTCACCCTCGTGATTGTGGTGATATGGTGCGGGCTGCTGGGCTTAGCAGCACTCAATCGCCAGAACATTATTGACTGGTGGCTGCTGCGCAACTACCAAGCGCCGGTAGCCGTCTCAACATTAGCCACTCAGGATACGCTGACCAGTTATGCTCGCAAGGTGTTCTACGTCAATCATCCATTAGTTGATGATAAAGTAAGCTTTGCCACAACCTGCCCCAACAACGGCGGTGAGCAAACGATCGTCCTGGGCTGCTATCACGGCAATCAGGCGGGGATTTTCCTGTTGAGCGTCAATGACCCACGCCTCGATGGTGTTGAGCAGGTGACGGCCGCACACGAAATGCTGCACGCTGTCTATGATCGATTGAGCAGCAAGGATCGGACCAAGGTCGATGCCATGCTGATGGACTTCTACCAGCACGGATTGCAAGACCAACGCATCAAAGACACCATCGCTGCCTACAAGAAATCTGAACCACACGATGTGGTCAACGAAATGCACTCAGTCTTCGGCACCGAAGTGCCAACCTTGCCATCGCAGCTGGAGACATACTATCAACGGTACTTTGTGAACCGGGCGGCCGTTGCCGGTTTCGCGACCAAATACCAATCTGAGTTTACCAACCGCAAGACCGCCGTATCGCAAGCTGATGTCGAATTGGCACAGCTCAAGGCCCAGATCAATGCCAGCGAAGCCGATCTACCGACCAAGCAGGCGGCCATCACCAGTGAACAGAGTCGGTTGCTGGGGCTCAAGAACAGCGGTAACATTAGTGGCTACAATGCTGGTGTTCCGGCGTACAATCGACTAATTGATAGCTACAACGCCGAGGTCCATGATTTGCAGAGCCTTGTTGACCAGTACAACACCTTGGTTGGCAACCGTAATGCCATTGCGCTCGAGCAGGACCAGCTGGTCAATGAGCTCAAAACCAACGTCAGTACGATTAATCGTTAGTTAATGTTTCGGTCTCGGTCTAGTGCTACACTGGTAGCACGAAGGAGATCGAGTGGCCAAAAAAACAGCTCATTATGTATGTAATAATTGCGGTGCCCAAAGCGCCAGTTGGGCTGGTCGCTGCCCGGTCTGTGGTGAGTGGAATACCATCCATGAGGAGCTGTCCAGCACTGCCGTCAGTCAGGCAGTGAAGAGTGGACGGCTGCTACAGCCACAATCGGTTGCCAAGTCGGTTGCGGCCGATACACCTCGCCTGATAACTCGAATTAGCGAGATTGATGACGTCTTTGGTGGCGGTATTGTCCGGGGCAGTGTCAACTTAATTGCCGGACAGCCCGGGATCGGTAAAAGTACCTTGCTACTTCAGCTAGCCTACGCCATTGCCGACAAGGCTCCAGTGCTGTACGTAAGCGGCGAGGAATCGGCCCATCAGATTGGCTTACGAGCTCAACGCCTCGGTGTGTCGCGACCGGAGCTGCAGCTGGCTACCAGCACCTCAGCCGATGATGTAGCGGCGACCATCGCTGATGGTAACTTCCAACTGGTGATTATTGATTCGATTCAAACCATGACCGCCCATGACATTAGTTCGGCTGCTGGCACGGTCTCACAGATCACCAACAGCACTCAATTGGTAACGCAGGCCGCCAAACAGTCCAACACGGCCGTCATCTTGGTCGGCCATGTGACCAAAGAAGGCTCCATCGCCGGCCCTAAAGTCTTGGAGCATGTCGTTGACGTGGTTTTGCAGCTGGAAGGTGACCGCTATGGTGGCTTCAAGGTGCTCCGAGCCATCAAGAATCGGTTTGGCTCGACCAACGAGGCCGGCATCTTTGAAATGGTCGAGCAAGGCCTGAAGCCGGTCGAGAATCCTTCAGCGGCCTTATTGTCCGAACGACAGATTAGCGACGGGTCGATTGTCTTAGCTACCCTGGAAGGCACCCGACCGATTCTGGTCGAAGTTCAGGCCTTGGTCAATCGCACCAGCTACGGCTATCCCAAGCGGGCAGCCAGTGGTTTTGACCTGAACCGGCTCAATCTGCTGGTGGCCATGCTGGAGCGCCGCACAAAACTGAAACTGGCCGAGCATGACATCTACATCAATATTGTCGGTGGTCTCAAGATCACCGAGCCGGCTGCTGACTTAGCTATTTGCCTGGCGATTGGCTCTGCCGCCAAAGGCTTGCAGCTCAAGCAAAACGCTGTGGTGTTTGGCGAGGTTGGCCTGAGCGGTGAAGTCCGTCATGTGCCAAATGCCGACAAGCGATTGGCCGAGGCCAAGAAGCTGGGCTTCGACGGTGCTATCGGGCCTGCTACCAAAACCGACAAGAAGCTCACCGGCCTGAAAGCGGTCAGTGACGTACGCAGTGCTTTGAACCAGTTCCTCGAGAAAGACTAACCTATATTAGCTTTAGGGGCCGACCGTGACAGTTTGGGTGGCGGACTTGTTGCTGCTAGTATCCTGAGCGTAGACCGTATAGGTTCCCGGGGCCACATTCATAGTGCAAGATCCATTGGATGAGCCGTTACAACTAGCAGCCTGGACGCTAGAAAGGAATGCATATACGGTTACATTCCCGGCGCCTCCTGACCAGGTTGCGTTAATCTTGTGATTGCCTGCCACGGTTGTGAGGCTTATTGTTACCACCGGCGTTGGAGCCGGTATGGTAAAAGACATTGGCTGACTGGCGGTGCCCTGGTAGAGCACGCTGTCGGTGACAGAGGCAGTCAATGTATCACTGCCGTTGCCGGTCGGCGTATAGGTAAAGGACGTCGTACAGATATTTGCCTCACTGGTCGGGTCACACTGCTTGGTGTTGATGGTCTGACTGCCGAGGTTGATAGTGATGGTGCCCGGGAACTGCGGGTACTGTGGGTCGCTGAGCGGATGCGTGCCTTGAGTGACCGTTGCCGTAATCGTACAACTGGTGTCACAGCTGCTTGGCGCTGTCAGAGTGATCGTTGGCGGGCTATCATTACAGTTGTGGACATCATCGGTCGGTGTGCTGCCAGTGGTACCGCTCGACCCCGAAGTCGCATTACCAATATTGGCAATACCGCCACTAAAGATGTCGATATTCCACGAGGCGACGTTGGAGTTACCTTGTTCATCCTTGGCCAAAGCGGGCGTACAGCTGGTAGCAACTTTGTTGGACACTTTATCCATCGTTTGACTGGTAGATTTTTTGCCCGCTCCAACATACCAGCCGGGGAAGAGGTCATTGGTTGGACCAGGTTCGATGTCGCCGTAGTGAACGTGGTTACGCTGGATGAAGGCTGGCGCAGATTTGACGGTCGGTGGCTGTGTCCAGTTGACGGCTTTCAGGTCTTTGTGAGCATACTGCATCCATGGCTTCACCAGTGGACCTGTGAGGTTCTCCATGAAGTTGGTAAGGGTCACCTGACGGGTATGGTTGCCGACCCAAACCACCATGGCATACTTGGTGGACCAGCTGGACATCAAACCGTCATGGCCGTCGTTGGTGGTACCGGTCTTGATGGCAAAGTGCCAACCGTTATAACGATGGTTCTTGCCGCCGAGAGCACTCGAACAGTTGGTGTCGGTGCAGGTGCCGTTCAGGTAACTGGCGCGGGGATCACTGGCCATGTCGTCAACAATGTAGGCGGCATCGGCCTTGACGGCTTGTGTTGGCTTAGGCTGCTTCCATTGGTAGATAGTTTTGTCGGCCGAATCAGTAATCTTGATGATGTATGTCCGGGGAATGGCTTCACCCAGGCGTGCTAGGGTAGACAGGCCGTTGACGTGGTCATCGAGGTGTAGGAACGCACCATCACCGATGGCGGAGGCGCCGTAACATTGGCTGACTTGGGTCAGCGCTTCATCGGCGTAACAATTGTATGGGCGCAGGTGGTGAGTTTGGTCGTAGGTGTTGTCCATCATGGCGGCTGCCGTGTCGAGCACCTTATTCACGGAGTTGACATGGCTGTTGCTCTTATCGTTGGGCACGGCTGACAGCATGGCTTTGACGGCCGGGATGTTACGCGAGCCACCGAGGGCGTAGCGCAGGGTAATTGGTCCAGGATTCAAGAAGTCGTAATCTTCGAGGCAGTTTCCGCCATTTTTCGGGAGGGCTTTATTGGTACATGGATAGCCAGGCAAGGGGCCGACTTGGTCATAGAGCACTGAGCCAGCTCCAACGTTGTTGTTATTGTTGATCAGTGTCGTGTAGTCGTAGGGCTTGAAGCTCGAACCTGGTGGAATGAGGATACCGGCAGCATAGTTGTTTTGCCCATGATCGGGGTTGTTGAAGTCGGTGCCCCCAACCAACGTGACGATCTGACCAGTCTGGACGTCTTCGCCGACCATGGCTTCTTCATCAGCCTTGGCACGAGTAACGTTGGCCAGGTTGGACTGTACCAGCTCTTCAGCCTTATTCTGCAGATCCATATTCAGAGTGGTGATGATCTTCCAGCCGCCGCGTTGCACGGTGCTTGAGCCATAGGTCTGTTCCAGCTCCTGTTTGGCAGCCAACACAAAGTACGGTGCCTTGATATTGTTGTATTTTGGCGCCTGAGCGTGCACTTGGGATAAGACATCGACTTTCAGAGCGTCGGTGGCCATCTGTTGGCTGATGTAATGCTGCTGAACCATGATGTGCAGGATGTACTGCTGTCGTCCGATAAGCGCTCCTGGATTGAAGGTGTCGGCGCTAATCGCAGAGTTGAATTTAGAACTGGCGTAGGGCGAGTAGTAACTGGGTGATTGCGGGATGGCCGCCAGCATACTGGCCTGGGCTAGGCTGAGGTCTTTGGCGTCGACCTGGAAGTAGTCGCGGGCCGCTGCCTGCACGCCGTACTCCACACCGCCATACGGAGCGGTGTTGAGGTAGCCAGTCAAAATGTCATCCTTGGAGTACTCGCGTTCCAGCTCAGTTGCCAGAATCAATTCTTTGACTTTGCGAGTGATAGTACGGTTATTGGTCCAGTTCTCGTTTAGCTTGACCAGCTGCTGGGTGATGGTCGATCCACCCTGGACGGTGCCGGTGGCACCACTGATGTCGTGGTAGGCGGCGCGCATAATGCCGCGGACATCGAAGGCCCCGTGCTTATAGAAGTCTTTATCCTCGACGGCAACTGTCGCATCTTTCATATATATAGAGATGTCATTACCGGCAACCGGTTGACGCTTGACGGAGTTGTAGTCCTGGAAGAGGACGACCGTGCCAGTACGATCATAATAGGTGGTGTTGCCACCCAGGCTATCGCCCGAGAGGTTTTTAATTTTTGGCAGGTCTTTGCGGAAGTAGGCGAACAGGCCAATTGTCAGGAAGAAACCACAAATAATGGAGACGCCAATAATTTTCAGCGCCATGATGCCACCCTCGCGGCTAAACCAGTAGCGGGCAACGCGCTTGGGGTGCAGCCGGAACAGAGCGCGCTTGATGCGCTCCTTCGGTAGGGTGCTTAGATACTGGGCTTTGGCCGCTGCACGATCAGCTTTGCGCGCTTTACTGCGGTCGCTCAGCGAACTGTTCAGCTTGATAGACTTTCCACTTTTGGTCGTGATGGTATTTTTGGAACGGCGGTTACGCCCAGACCCTTGATTCGCACTCATAGGTTCGGATGCTTCTCCCTCATGCCTTTACTGCCGCCTATTATATCAAACTCGCTGGCGGAAGTGCCTATGTTTTTCGCAGCCAACTCTCAGCATTTGCTCAGCTTGGAGGGACCTATCAGAGTGGGTTATACTGATCGGTATCTATGACACTTTCTGAAGAACTGCAGTGGCGAGGGTTCGTAAACCAGACAACCTATGCCGACATCAACGTCCTCAACGGTGATGCGGTGACATTTTACTGGGGGGTTGATCCGAGCGCCGACTCCATGACCATCGGCAACTTAGCGGCCGCCATGCTGGTGAAGACCTTTATTAAGCACGGTCACAAACCAGTCCTGCTGGTCGGTGGCGCCACTGGCATGATCGGCGATCCGGACGGCAAATCCCAAGAACGTGACCTGATCTCACTGGATGAAATTACCCATAATAAAGAGGCGATTGTCAGCCAGTACCACCAGATCTTTGGCGGTAGTGAGCTGCAGATTGTCGATAACTATGACTGGTTTAAAGATTACAAATATTTAGATTTCCTGCGCGATGTCGGCAAGCACGTACCGATGCGCCAGATGCTGGCTCGGGAATTCGTGCAGTCACGTCTTGGTGAGGACGGCAGTGGCATTAGCTACGCAGAGTTCAGTTATGTGCTGATCCAAGCTTACGATTTCCTGAATCTCTATGAGCAACATGGCGTTACGCTGCAAGTCTGTGGTTCTGACCAGTGGGGCAACTGCATTGCCGGGGTGGATCTGATTCGTCGCAAAACTGGTGGCGAAGCCCATGTCTATTCGGTACCGCTGATCGTCAATAAGACCACCGGGCAGAAATTCGGTAAATCCGAAGCCGGAGCTGTTTGGCTTGACCCGGCCAAGACCACGCCAACGCAGTTCTACCAGTTTTGGATTAACTGTGATGATGAGGGTGTGGAGGACTATCTGAAAGTCTTCACTGAACTATCAAAAGATGATATCGATGCCGCCATGTCCGCTCACAGAGAAAATCCGCGTGAACGGCTGGCGCAAATTAAGCTGGCGCATGAAGTCACCCGCTTAGTGCATGGCCAGGAAGCGATGGACCGAGCCGAGAATGTCACTTTCGTTCTGACCGGCAGAATTCATGCTGGTCAGGCAGCGAATCTTGACGATGTACGTGCTGAGATCGCTAGTGTTCATACGACGGAGAGCGGTTCCATCACCGAGGCCTTAGTGCAGTCTGGCTTGGCCAGCTCCAACACCGAAGCCCGACGTTTTCTGAGCGAAAATGCCATTGCCATCAATGGCCAGAAAGTCAGCCGGGAAAACTTTGAAGCCGCCGACTTCCAGAACGGCCGTTTGCTGCTGCGCCGCGGCAAAGCTTTCAAAGATTCAGCCCTTGTTGAGCTAGGATAGACTCTCATGACACTCGATAGTCCTTTGACCGAACTCAAAGGGGTGGGTGAGGCTTTGGCTAAGAAGTTTGCGGTGCTTGGTTTGCACACTGTGGCCGACCTGATCGATTACTACCCGCGACGCTATGATGATTATTCCAATGTTTCGCCGATCAGCGGCTTGAAGCCAGGCATGGTCACCATTGAGGCGGTCATCAAGCAAGCCACCGGTCGGTATGTGCGACGCGGCCTGCATATCACCGAAGCTGTGGCCAGTGACAAGTCCGGCAGCGTACGTCTGATCTGGTTCAACCAGCCGTACAGGGCGGCTGGTTTGAAGGCCGGGCAATCCTATTTTATCTCCGGCACCTATGAGCTGAGCCGTCAGCGATTTGCCATTATGAACCCCAGTGTAGAGCTGGCCAGCGACGTGCCAGTCAGCGTGGGACGCATACTGGCTGTCTACCGCGAGACCAAAGGATTAACCTCACACCAGATCAGGCAAGCTGTCCGTCAGCTCTTGCCGCAGATTCAGTTACTGCCAGAGACCTTTCCAGCGGGCATCGTCAAAAGTCAGAAACTCATGAGCCACGCGGCGGCCCTGACTGCCTTGCATGCGCCCCAGTCTGGCGACGAACTTGAGCAAGCCCGACGCCGACTTGGCTTCGAAGAAGTGTTTTGTCTTAGCCTGGCTAGTTTGCTCAACAAGCAGGAAAACCAATCTGAGCTGGCGCTGACGATTGCCTTCAACGAGCAGCTGGCCCGGGACTTCGTTCGGCATTTGCCGTTTAGCTTGACCGACGGCCAACGGCGGACTATCTGGCAGGCTTATCAGGATATACAACGGCCACAACCGATGAATCGGCTAGTAGAGGGTGATGTTGGCTCCGGCAAAACAGTGGTGGCGACCATGGTAGCCCTGATGGCATTGGCCGAAGGCTTCCAAGTGGCATTGATGGCCCCGACGGAACTTCTGGCGCGCCAGCATGCCGAGACAGTCTACAAGTTGCTTCAGCCGCTGGATCGTGAAAAGGATGTCGTTCTCCTGGTCGGCAGCTTGAGTTCCGCCCAGAAGAGACAAGCCAGAGAAACGATCGCCAAGGGTCAAGCCGGCTTCATTATTGGCACTCAGGCACTGATTCAGGAGCAGGTTGATATGCACAAGTTGGCCCTAGTGGTTATTGACGAGCAGCATCGCTTTGGCGTCGATCAGCGCAAGACGCTGATGGCTAAGGCGGGTCACATGCCGCACGTCCTGAGCCTGACCGCGACACCTATACCCAGATCCCTCGCTCTGACACTGTATGGTGAGCTGGATATCTCGGTACTGGCCGAGAAGCCCAAAGACCGTCAACCAATTATCACGCAGCTGGTGTCGCCCAACTCGACTGCCCAGCTGTATGAAACGATCGACCAAGAGCTGGCGGCCGGCCGGCAGATGTTTGTGGTTTGCCCGTTGATTACTGATTCAACAATACTGGAAGCCAACTCCGCCGAAAAAGTCTACGAGCAGCTCAGCACCAAGCAGTTCAAACACCGTCGGGTCGGCTTGCTCCACGGCAAACTGAAACCGGCCGACAAACAGGCTATCATGCAGCAGTTCATTGACCGGCAGTTGGACGTCCTGGTCTCGACGACTGTCATTGAGGTCGGCGTTGACGTGCCGAACGCCACCATCATGCTCATCGAGAGTCCGGAACGCTTCGGCCTGGCCCAGTTGCATCAGTTGCGTGGCCGGGTGGGGCGTGGCGAGCACCAGGGCTCCTGCTACCTGTTACTCAGTGACTCGAAGGCACCAAGCCGGCGGCTCCGGGCGCTCCAGAGCTCCAATGACGGCTTTAAGCTGGCTGAACTAGACCTCGAGTTGCGAGGTCCGGGAGCCATCTATGGCACCACGCAGCATGGCCAGCTTGACCTGCGCATTGCCAAGCTGAGTGACACGCAACTGATCGCCAGTGCCCGTCAAGCAGCCGCCGACCTCCTCGAAAAGGGCGAAAATTTGCTACAATATACAGAGCTAATGCAAAACGTAACTCGGCTGCGAGCCGTCACCAATCTTAACTAGTATGTACTCGGGAACTACCATGAGTCGCTACTCAGGCACGCTGCTCGGTGCTCACCAGAGGATCGATCGTCTGGCGCGGCGTAATCTTGAACGGCTACTGCCGCACTCCAGCTTCCCTCGGACGCGTTCCATTCTGCACTTTGAGGGTCACAATGGCCCCGACGCCATCAAACGCAAGAGCCCGGCGCATAACGAACCGTGGCACTACTTGCGGCCGTTTGACACTGACGATAACCAGCTCATCGAACTAATTGAGCTGCATTACAAATCGCTGACCAGGGCTTTGAAGCAGCGTGACTCGGTGCGGGCTTCTTTCGAAGCCGCCTGGCTGGCGCATGCTGTAGTTGATGGTCTGACGCCAGCGCACCACTATCCGTACGAAGAAAAATTGGTCGAGCTGGCCGATGGTCGAAGCATTACCGAGCGCACGTCGATCGGTAAAAAGCTGATCCTACCTGGCAAGACGCCCAGCAAGCGCCTAAAGAATAACTGGCGGATGTGGGGCCCTAAAGGCCTGTTTATTACCCATGCTGGCTTTGAAATGGGTGTAGCCGTCATTCTGCTTCCGCTGAAATTCCGTACCCCACCGTCAGCCGAGCGGGTAGCTCGCTTTGAAGCGGCCTCGCTGTCTGAGTGGTTCCGGTCGCTGGCCCAGGAGGTTGCCCGGCTGGAACTGTATGATGCTTTCTACGAAACCGGTTGGACGATCGCCTTGGCCAAGCGTATCCGGCGGGAGCTGGCGCCACTGCTGGTCGAAGCTGTCGCCCTGGTCTGGTATGGCGCGGCGGCTGACGCGAAACGATAATCCGCTATAATTGGCCTGATGAAGGACATGTATATGCAGAGCCCACGGCGACCAGCCTCTTATAACAAAGGCGGCCTGGGGCGAAGCTATATACTGGGACTATGCTGATCATTGGCCATCGCGGCGCTCGCGGACTTGCCCCCGAAAACACCATTGCGTCTTTCAGGGCGGCTTTGGCAGCCAAGGTAGATGCCATCGAGTTTGATGTGCGGGTGACCCTCGATAATGTTCCGGTTGTAGTCCATGATGAATACCTAACGCATCGTGGCAAGAATCTGGTCATTGCCCAGACTACCTACGAGGTGCTCAAAAAGCATTTCGCTGACTTGCTAACCTTGAGTGAAACTCTGCGTTTCATCGACCGGCGTGTCCCACTCTTCGTTGAGCTCAAGCCTGGCACTCCAGTGGTTCCAGTGGTTGACGTTATAGATCAGCAGCTTGATGGCAAATGGCAGCAAACTGATTTTCGTCTGGTGTCATATGATCTCAAGATCTTGCAGCAGCTCCGCAAACACTATCCGGACATTGGCCTGGTCGTCAACGACAAATGGTCAGGTGTTCGTGCCAGCTACAAAGCGCGCCGGGTCGGTACCAACCAGATAAATCTCAACAAGTGGGTGGTGTGGCGAGGCTTCGTGCGAATGATCAGCCGGCGGGGCTGGAAACTCTACGTTTATCGCCAGAATAACGTGCAGCAGGCTCGTCGTTGGGAACGTGCCGGCTTGGCCGGTGTGATTACTGATTATCCCGATCGTTTCCAACAGTGACAATTTATCCTTGATCTCGTAGAATTATTGCTGACCAACCAAATTCCAGACCAAGGAATTGGCTGGGACGTGCGCGAGTGGTGGAATGGTAGACACGCTAGTTTTAGGAACTAGTGCCGCAAGGCGTGGAGGTTCAAGTCCTCTCTCGCGCACCAACTTAGAATATTAGAATAAATGAATCGGTGAACCGGCGATTGCCGTTAGGCCCCAAGCGCCAAGGGCGACGCCAATGACATCAAAGAAAATGTCAGAGAGTGAGTTCCTGATCGTCTCGTGGCCGAAGAGAATGCGACGGCGCCACAGCAGTGGGGACAGAACCAGGATTTCCAGAGGCTCCCAGAGGATCATGATACTGAGGGCCACAAATGGATCCATAATCCAGCCAAAAATAATTCCGGTGATCAAGTGAACGATGCTCCAGACATCGAACAGAGTGTCATTACGATGCGGCTTAAGGAGCGGCTTTGCCATAGCCACACCATACCGCATTAACCCTAGCCCCCGCTAGCACTTTCGCTTACAATATGGGTCATACGAAAAAATGGAAAATAGACTACACCTTATCTATATACCGGGCGTCGGTGAACAGAAGAGCGCCGAGAGCCAGCAGCGCGTGGTTGCCCATTGGAAACGCCAAGGCGTGACGGCTGAGCTATTCCCGATACACTGGGCAAGCAATGAGAACTGGGACGTTAAGTACCATCGATTATTGGATCTGATCGACCAGCGCCTGGCCGAGGGCAATCAGGTCGGACTGATAGCTGCCAGTGCCGGCGCGGCCGCCGCCATCGCGGCTTTTGGGGCACGACGTGACCACCTGTTGGGGGTGGTCTGCGTTGCTGGTAAGATTAACCGCCCGGAAACCATTGGCGCCCACTACCGCAAACGCTACCCGGCACTGTTGGATGCCGCCAAAGCCAGCGAACGAGCGCTGCAATCACTGCCGAGTGATGGGCGTGAACGGATCATGTCGCGTTACGCGCTAGCTGACGAAACGGTATATAAGCCAGACAGTCGAGTACCGGGCGCACACAATGTAATGGTGCCGACGATCGGCCATGCTCTGACCATCGCCACCCAGATCACACTTGGCTATCCTGGCATACTTAGATTCTTCCGCCGCTTGCAGAAGCGACAGCTCGCTCGATTGCCAGAGTAAACAGATTCGTATATAATATCGATCATGATCTATCAGTCTAACCAGCATCATCTGCATATCTTGCCGGAGCTTGTCGGTTAGTTCTCTTTTGTTTCAAAAGACCTAACGCCGGACATCGCTCCGGCGTTTTTGTTTGTTACAGATTAATCATTTGAAAATCTAGGAGAATATAATGATACAAGAACAATTCAACATCTATGAGGCCGTAAAAGCCGGCCTGATGAATTTCGATCTTGAAGGCCCCTATTGCACGGGTGACGGTGAGCTGATGTTTGACCGCCGGTATACAACTGAATCATTGGCTCGGTATGGCTTAAGTCCTCGAACTGCCGACTTCAATATTGATGGTCCAGAGGTCGTGCCAATCCCGGAGTGCTTACAAACGGCAGCCGGTCTACTAATGCGCTCACGGCGTGGAGAGAACATTCGACGGGCTGGAGTGAAATACTTGTGTTTGGCACTTGATGTAGCCACGCCGAACGTTTAACACTGCAACCAGAAGCAAAGCTAAGCTATAATTGGAGATACTCTATGGCACTTTCAACTCAACCCTACAAAGGCGCGCGCGACTTCTACCCTGAAGATAAGCGCATCCAAGATTACATGTTCGGTGTGTGGCGCACAGTTTGCGAGCGCTTCGGCTACGAAGCCTACGACGCACCGATCCTGGAGCCAACTGACCTGTTCTTGGCGAAGGGCAACCAAGAAATCATTGACGAGCAAACCTACACTTTCAAAGACCGTGGCGATCGCTCAGTGACCATTCGAACCGAAATGACGCCAACGGTCAGCCGGATGGTGGCAGGCCGACGCCAGGAGCTAGCCTATCCGTTGCGATGGTATAGCATTCCTAACTTGTGGCGCTATGAACGCCCGCAGGGTGGGCGGCTACGCGAATTCTGGCAGCTGAACGTCGACCTTTTTGGCGTTGACAATGCGGCTGCCGAGCTCGAGATGCTCCAGATCGTTGATGCCTGCTTCAAGGAGTTCGGTGCCAGTGAATCGATGTATGGCATTAGCCTGAATCATCGCGAGCTCATTAACTACTTGCTCGATGACTATTTGCAGCTTGAAGCTGCGGCCAAGCGCAGTGTCGCCGGGCTTATTGATCGCATGAAGAAGATGGAACGCAGCGTGTTCATCAGCAAAGTTGATGTGCTGCTCACGCCAGCTCAGAAGGCGGCCGGTGTCACCGAGAAGCTGTTGACCATTCTCGACGCCAAGGCGCTCAAAGATTTGCCAAAGGAAGTGCAGAACGAGCCACCTGTCAAGGAATTAGAGCAGCTCCTCGAAAAACTTCAGGCTGTCGGCATCACCAATGCTCGTTTTGACGCCACCCTGATGCGAGGCTTTGACTACTACACTGGCATCGTCTTCGAAGCGTTTGACGCCGATCCCGAAAACCGGCGCTCGCTACTGGGCGGTGGTCGATATGATGGCCTGGTCGGCCAGTTCGGCGTCACGCCGGTGCCAACGGTTGGCTTTGCGTGGGGGGATGTGACGCTTGAGAAGTTTTTGACTGGCCATCGCTTGTTGCCAGCCTTAAAGCCGGCAACTGACCTGGTTGTGGCTCTGGTTGGCGAGCTGTTGGATGTCGCCCAGCCGGCAATTGCTGAGTTGCGCGCTAGTGGTCTCAAAGTGGCGGTTGATCTGTCGGGCCGTAAGCTGGGCGATCAGTTCAAGGCAGCGGAAAAGCAGGGTGTCATGAACGTTTTGATCATTGGTGACAATGAACTGCAAACTGGTCAATACAAGCTTAAGAACTTGGAGACCGGCAACGAGCAGACCGTGGCACTGACCCAGGTCAAAGACCGCTTGTGACCGCGGCGAACCACGCACTCACGGGTACCTTGATTGGTCTGGTAGTTGGGAATCCCTGGTTGGCGGTGCCTGCCGCGGTCGCCTCACACTTCATCTGCGACGCTCTTCCGCATTATGATGTGCCCGGCAAAACTACCGCTGAACGCATACAGTCGAACTTCTTCTTACGCTTCCAGATCCTGGCTGGAGCATTGTTGTGTGGGCTGATCGTGCTTGGCTTGGCCCTGACACATCCGATTCACTGGCTGTTGGCGGCGATTTGTGCGTTCGCGGCCGCCAGCCCGGACCTGCTCTATGTGCCGCGCTATCTCCACGTCCGCAAAACCGGCAAAGACAATGTCGAGCGCTTTTGGTTCTGGAGATTCCATGATCGCATCCAGTGGTTCCAGCGACCGATCGGCGGTGTCGTTGAGGTTGTCTGGGCGTTCAGCGCCCTTATCTTGATCAGCAGTTTTGTGAGATAAGTGGTTGGCATAAGCGTCGGCCATCTGTTACACTAGCCCCCTATGCAAGCCAAACGAGATGATCTTACCCCCACCAGCATCAAACTAACAGTGACGGCCGAGCAGCCAGAACTCGACAAGGTCAAGCAGCACGTTCTCAAAGAGCTGTCTGGCAAAGTGAAAGTTCAAGGCTTCCGTGCCGGCAAAGCGCCAGCTCACCTGGTCGAGAAGCAAGTCGACCCTAATCTGCTGCAAACCGAGTTCCTCGATCATGCTGTCAACGATCTATATGTCGCAGCCGCCCAACAGCAACAGCTCCGTCCGGTTGCCCAGCCGCAGATTAATGTCACCAAGTTCGTACCATTCTCAACCTTGGAGTTCACCGCTGAAGTGGAAGTCGTTGGTGACGTCAAGCTGGCCGACTACAAGAAGATCAAGTTGACACTGAAGAAAGCCGAAGTCACTGCTGCCGATGTTACCAAAGTGCTCGATGACCTGCGCACCCGCGGTGCCGAAAAGGTTGCCGTGGAGCGTGCTGCCAAGGATGGCGATGAAATTATCATTGACTTCAAGGGCACCGATGCTAAGACCAAGGAAGCCATTGCCGGCGCTGATGGTGACGACTATCCACTGCTGCTCGGCAGTGGTAATTTCATCCCTGGCTTTGAAGCTGGTCTGGTCGGCCAGAAGGCTGGTGCCGAAACGACCCTGAGCCTGACCTTCCCGGAGGACTACAACGTCGCTGATCTGCAGAATCGCAAAGTTGACTTCGCAGTCACCGTCAAAGCGGTCAATGAGCTGAAGCAAGCCAAGCTTGATGACGCCTTTGCCGCCAGCATCGGGCCGTTTAAGACAGTCGCCGAGCTGAAGGCTGACATCAAGAAGCAGCTCCTGGCCGAAGCCACCCAGCAGAACCGACGGGCTTTCGAGAACGAACTGCTGGAAACAATTGCCCAAAAGTCGTCAGTCGCCATTCCCGAGAGTTTGCTCAATGAAGAGATCGATCGCATGGAAGATGAGGAAAAGCGCAATCTCGTTTACCGAGGCCAAACCTGGCAGGAACATCTTGATGAAGAAGGTGTGACCGCCGAAGCACACCACGATAAGCAGAAACCCCAAGCCGAACTCCGGGTCAAAGCTGGCCTGGTACTGAGCGAAATTGCTGCTCAGGAAAAGATTGAAGTAACACCAGAAGAGCTTGAGATCCGGCTGATGCTCCTCAGGAATCAATATACTGAACCACAGATGCAGGCTGAGCTCGATAAGCCGGAAGCCCGGCGCGAGATAGCCAGTCGACTGGCCAGCGAAAAAACCATCGCCAAACTGACCGAATACGCCACCAAAGCCTAAATTGGCACTCGCACTTGACGAGTGCTAATGGCCGGCGTAAACTAGCTGTATGAGTGTTTTAATACCCACCGTTATCGAGAGTGAAGGCCGCTACGAGCGGGCCTATGACATCTACTCGCGCCTACTCAAAGACCGCATTATCTTCCTGGGCAGTGACGTCAACGAAGCTTCAGCGAATATTGTTGTTGCCCAACTGCTATTCCTGCAAGCCGAAGATGCCAAGAAGGACATTTTCTTCTACATTAATAGCCCTGGCGGCAGCGTCTATGATGCGTTGGCCATCTACGACACTATCCAATTTGTCACCAACGACGTCCAGACTGTCGGCATCGGCGTGCAGGCCTCGGCCGCTGCTTTCTTGTTGAGTTCCGGCACCAAAGGCAAACGCTTCATGCTGCCGAATGCAACCGTTATGATTCACCAGCCATCCAGTGGTACCCGCGGCAAAGTCACTGACCAAGAGATTGATTTGCGCGAGAGTCTGCGTATTAAGAAGCTACTTGAAGAAATTATGGCCAAAAACACCGGCCAAAAGCCTGCCAAGATCCACGAGGACATGGAGCGTGATAAGTGGCTGACTGCCCAAGAAGCCAAGCAATATGGCATCGTTGACGACATCATCCAGCGTCCGCCAAAAGCTTAGTTCGTACCTGGCTTGACAATCTAACCCTGTTGGCGCACAATAGTACCCAAGAAGTAGTGTAAGCTCAGGGCGCTTATGATTTTTATCTAGCCAAACACCCCTGACTTAGGATCTTCGGCCGAATCAAAATTACACAAACACCATACGAGAAAGCATTGGCGGGCAGTTCGTCTTTGCGCCTAAAAACACCAATTTAATCAGGGGAACCGTTTGCATATGGCAAAAGCAACGACTACGAAAGCATCACGCGTATTTTTTACTAACACTGATGACGGCATTGACTTACCAAGCCTCGTTGATCACCAGAATAAATCGTTCCAATGGTTCGTCGAGGAGGGTCTGGGTGAACTCTTGGCCGAGATTAGCCCGATTGACGACTACACCGGCGGCAAGCTGAGCTTACGTTTCAAGGACTACCGCTTTGGTGATCCGAAGCTGGCTGAAGCATTGGCCCGCGAAAATAATGTCAGTTACGAAGCGCCCCTGATGGCCAATGTTGAGCTGACCAACAAAGTGACCGGCGAAGTCAAAGAACAGGAAATCTATCTTGGTGATTACCCATGGATGACCAGCCGCGGCACGTTTGTTATTAATGGTGCTGAGCGGGTGGTTGTTTCACAGTTGATTCGTTCAGCTGGTGTGTTCTTCACCGCCGATCAGCACGGGGCGACCAGCCTCTATGGTGCCAAGGTTATCCCCGGCCGTGGTGCTTGGCTGGAGTTCGAAACCGCTGCCAGCGGTGCGCTGTACGTCAAGATTGACCGAAAGCGTAAGATTGCCGTTACCACCTTGCTGCGTGCCCTGGGCGTCACTGAAAGCCGCATGAAGGAAGTCTTCAAGCATGTTGATACCGGTACTAAGAGTTACCTTGACGCTACGCTCGAAAAAGATCCTACCAAAGGCCAGAATGACGCCCTGATCGAAGTCTACCGCCGTTTGCGCCCAGGTGATCTGGCAACCGTCGACAACGCCAAGAGCCTGATTGAGAACATGTTCTACAACTACAAGCGCTTTGATTTTAGTCGGGTCGGCCGCTACAAAATCAATAAGCGCTTAGACCTCAATGTGCCTAACACGCTCGAAAACCGAGTCATGCGCCTGGAAGATGTTGAAGCCATTGTCATGGAACTGATTCGTCTCAACAACACCCAGGAGCCAGCCGATGACATCGACTCGCTGGCCAACCGTCGCGTCAAGCTCGTAGGTGAGCTGGTACAGCGTCAGTTCCGCATCGGTCTGCTGCGCATGGAGCGCAACACCAAAGACCGTATGAGCATGAGCGAAATCGAGACCGTCAGCCCGGGCCAACTGATCAACGCCCGCCCCGTCGTGGCTGCTGTCCGCGAGTTCTTCGCCAGCTCGCAGCTTAGTCAGTTCATGGACCAGATTAACCCGCTGTCTGAATTGGCGCACAAGCGTCGCTTGAGCTCTATGGGTCCTGGTGGCCTCAGTCGTGAACGTGCCGGCTTCGAAGTCCGCGACGCTCACGCCACCCACTATGGTCGTATCTGTGCCGTGGAAACGCCGGAAGGTGCCAACATCGGCCTGGTGCTCAACTTGGCCAATTACGCCCGAGTCAACGACTACGGCTTTGTAGAGACGCCATACCGCAAAGTTATTAATGCTGCGACCGCCAAGGACATCGTCGGTCACCTGGCTGCCGAAGACTTGACTGACGACAAAGGCAAAGTGCTGGTCAAGGCTGGTACCAAGCTAACGGCTGCCGATGCCGCCAAGCTGGCCAAGGTTACCAGTAAGGTCACCTGGCCGGTCAAGGCCAAGGTTACCAATGAGGTGATCTACCTCGACGCTTACGCAGAAGAATCAGCTGTGATCGCTGGTGGCGGTTCTGAGATTGACGCCAACGGCTACTTTGTCAGCGAGCGTGTCAGTGCCCGTTCACGTTTGCAGTCTGGTGAAGTTGACTCCAACGATGTGACTCACATCGACGCTTCACGCAACCAGATTATTGGTTCCAGCGCCGGGTTGATTCCATTTATTGAAAAGAACTACGTCTACCGCTCACTGATGGGTAGTAACCAGCAGCGCCAAGCTGTGCCGCTGATCCAGCCGTCGAGTCCTATTGTCGGGACTGGCTTGGAAGCTGTAGCTGCCCGCAACACCGGGCAGGTTATTCTGGCTGAAGATACTGGTGAAGTCACCAAAGCTTCTGCCCAGGAAGTTGTTGTTAAGTATAAAGATGGCAGCGTCACCTATGAGCCGCAGCGTTTTGTGCGATCCAACGAAGGCACGAGCGTCAACCAGAAAGTGGTTGTCAGCGCCGGCGACAAAGTGAAGCAAGGCGACGTCCTGATCGAAGGTATGTCTATCCAAGGTGGCGAACTGGCTCTCGGGAAGGACCTCATCGTGGCCTTTATGCCATGGGCTGGCTACAACTTCGAAGATGCCATCATCATCAGCCGCAAGCTGGTGGAAGATGACACCCTGACCTCAGTCCACATTGTCGACTTCATGATCGAAGTCCGTGAGACCAAGCTGGGCCCAGAAGTCGTTACCAGCGACATCCCTAATGTTTCCGAAGAAACGCTGCGTCACCTCGATGAGGACGGTATTGTCCGCATCGGTGCCGAAGTACACCCTGGCGACATCCTGGTCGGTAAGATTACACCGAAAGGTGAGCAGGAACTGAGCAGCGAAGAACGTCTCTTGCGTGCTATCTTCGGCGAAAAAGCCAAGGAAGTTCGCGATACCTCGCAGCGTATGAGTAACGGTAAGCACGGTAAGGTTGTCGGTGTGAAAGTCTTCAGCCGTGAAAACGGCTATGAGCTGAAGGCCGGCGTCATCATGCAGATCCAGGTTTTTGTGGCCCAGATGCGCAAGATCGCTGTTGGCGACAAACTCGGTGGGCGCCACGGTAACAAGGGTGTAATTGCCCGGATTTTACCAGTCGAAGACATGCCATTCATGGCTGACGGTACACCAGTTGACATTGTGCTCAACCCGCTCGGTGTCCCAAGTCGTATGAATGTTGGTCAGTTGTTTGAAACTCACCTTGGTATGGCCGCTCGGGCCTTGGGCATGAAAGTTGCCAGCCCGTCATTCAACGGCGTTTCAGTTGACAAGATTCACGAGCTGCTCAAGGAAGCTGGCCTGCCGGAAGATGGCAAGCAACAGCTCTTTGACGGTCGCACTGGTGATGCCTTCACTGAGCGCACCACTGTCGGTAGCATGTACATGATTAAGCTCAACCACATGGTAGCTGACAAGATCCACGCTCGCAGCACAGGTCCATACACTATGGTCACCCAGCAGCCGCTCGGCGGTAAGGCCCAAAACGGTGGCCAGCGCTTTGGCGAAATGGAAGTCTGGGCTCTCGAAGCCTATGGCGCCGCCAACACCTTGCAGGAAATGCTGACCATCAAGTCTGATGATGTCTACGGTCGTTCGAAGGCCTACGAGTCAATCATTAAGAAGACACCAATTGTCGGTCCAAAGGTACCAGAGAGCTTTAACGTGCTCGTTAAAGAGCTCCAAGGTCTCGGCTTGAAAGTCGACTTGGTGCACTCTGACACCGTGGTAGACGCCGAGGAAGTCCTGGCTACCAACATCCACGAAGAAGCGACGCATCCGGCAGAAGTCGGTGTGCCACAAGCCGCTATCAGCGACATTGACGTAACCGAAGAAAGCATTGCTGACGAAGACTTTAGCGTCGTAACCGTTGATGACAACGGCAGCGCTGATGCACTCGCCAACGAGGAAGATTTTGCCACGGTTGCGGCTGATGAACCGGAGACAACTGCTACAGATGACACAGAAGGGGAGGAGGCCTAATATGACACCATCACAACGCTATTCCAACAGTGGTACAGACATTGCCGATTTCGATGCTGTCCGTTTGGCCGTTGCTAGCCCACAAGACATTCTTGACTGGAGCTACGGCGAAGTTACCAAGCCGGAAACCATTAACTACCGTACGCAAAAACCAGAACGCGACGGTCTGTTCTGCGAACGGATCTTCGGTCCAGTTAAAGACATTAATCCACATGACGCCAAGTACAAAGGTGTTCGCAGCCGCGAAGCTGCCGTTGATAAGAACGGTGAGCTGGTTACCCGCAGCATTGTTCGCCGCGAACGCATGGGTCACATCAACCTGGCCGTTCCAGTCAGCCACATTTGGTTCCTTCGTGGTACGCCAAGTGCCATGGGCTTACTGCTCGGCATGACGGTGAAAAACCTGGAGCGCGTCGCTTACTTTGCGAGCTACATCATCATGACTGTCGATACCGAAAAGCGCAGTCAAATCCTGTCCGACAAAGAAGCTGAGTTCGCAGCTGGTAAGGAAGCCATCAAGCTTCGCTTCGAGAAAGAAGCTGAAGCGGCTGAGGCCAACGTCAAAGCCTTGGCTGAGATGCAGACCAAGGAAACAGAGCAGCTGACTAAAGATTTTGAGCTGTTCCGTGACCAACTCACTGGCTTGAGCCGACTGTCACTCATCAACGAGACTGACTACCGCAACCTGCCTGATGAATTACGCAGCCTGATTAAGGTTGGCATGGGTGGTGCCGCACTCAAAGACCTGCTGACGACCATTGACCTGAAGCAGCTGATTGAAGAGCTTGACGCTGAAGCCCAAGAAGCCAAGGGTCAGCGCAAGAAGAAGCTGATGAAACGTCTGCGCTTGCTGGAGTCCATGGATCGTGCCGGCATCAAGCCATCAAGTATGTGCTTGAGCGTTCTGCCAGTGATCCCTCCCGATCTGCGCCCGATGGTGCAGCTGACCGGTGGTCGTTTCGCCACCAGCGACCTCAACGACCTCTACCGCCGCGTCATTAACCGTAACAATCGTCTGAAGAAGCTGATGGACCTCAACGCCCCAGAAGTTATTCGCCGCAACGAACAGCGCATGCTGCAAGAAGCGGTCGACGCTTTGATCGACAACAACAGCGCCCGCAGTGGCCGCGCCGTGGCCGCTACTGGCCAACGTCGTCGCCTGAAGTCTTTGAGCGACATGCTTAAGGGTAAGCAAGGCCGCTTCCGCCAGAACCTCCTTGGTAAGCGTGTGGACTACTCCGGTCGTTCCGTCATCGTGGCTGGTCCTGAACTGAAGATCAACCAGTGCGGTCTGCCGAAGATGATGGCGCTGGAACTGTTCAAGCCATTTGTGATTGGTGAATTGATCGCCCGCGAACAAGCGCACAACATTCGCAGTGCTTCACGGCTGATCGAAATGGGTGAAACAGTTGTCTGGGACGCCCTTGATGCTGTCATCGAAGGCAAATACGTCCTGTTGAACCGTGCCCCATCATTGCACCGTCTGTCTATCCAGGCTTTCATGCCCGTGCTCATCGAAGGTCGCGCTATCCAGCTGCACCCACTTGTTTGTAAGGGCTTCAACGCCGACTTCGATGGTGACCAGATGGCTGTCCACTTGCCGCTCAGCGACAAGGCTCAGGCCGAAGCTCGTGACATCATGGCTGCCAACCGAAATCTATTAAAGCCAGCTGATGGTTCACCGATCCTGCACATTGAGCAAGACATCGTCCTCGGTTGTTACTACTTAACCTACGAACGCCCCGGTACACCTGTCGATGTCAAAGCCCTGCCATTCTCTGGTGTTGACGAAGCCTTGATGGCTCTCGATGCCGGTGTGATCACCTTGCAGACCAAGGTTCGATCGCCATTCCGTGGTCAGGTCGTTGAGTCGACTATTGGCCGCATCTTGTTCAACGAGATCTTCCCCGAAGACTTTACATTCCAAGACGAGACCATGACCAAGAAGCGCCTGCAAAAGGTGATGGCCAAGGTCTACGCTCAGTATGGTCAGGAAAAGACCGCTGAAATTGCCGATGACCTGAAAGATCTCGGCTTCTTCTACGCTACCAGCTCAGGTTTGAGCATGGGTATGGGTGACTTTGCACCTATCGAAGGCATGGACAAAGTGCTCGATGAAGGTGAAGTCCGCTCGGCTGCCATTTCCGACCAGTACGACGAAGGTTTCATTACTGACGAAGAACGTCACCGCCTGACGGTCGACAACTGGACGAAGGTTGAAACCAAAGTCCAGAACATGTTGTCTGAACAAATGGTTGGCCAGGACTCCAGCATGGCAATCGCCATCAACTCCGGCGCCCGTGGTAACATTTCGCAGCTCAACAACGCTGTTGGTATGCTCGGTGTGCTGCAGGACGCTGGTGGAAATGTCATTGAACTGCCGATTAAGTCTGGCTACATCAATGGTCTGAACCCCTTGGAATACTTCACCGGTACCCGTGGTACTCGTAAGGCACTGATCGACATCGCCCTGAAGACGGCTGACGCCGGCTACTTGACCCGCCGTCTGGTCGACGTGTCACAAGATGTCTTCACGATTGAAGATGACACTACCGACCCTGGCTTCGCCATGTTGCGAGCCGACGCTGCCTACATTGGCGTGTCATATGCCGCACGGCTGACTGGCCGCGTCGCTGCCGAAACTCTCAAGGGCTTCGTCAAGAAGGGCGTGGTCATCACGGCTGACGTTGCTGAACAAATTGAAGCTGATGCTGCCATCGATGGCGTCAAGATCATGAGCGGCCTGAGCTGCACCAATGTCCGTGGCGTTTCGCAGAAGTCATATGGCGTTGATCCAGCTACCGGCGAACTAGTGGCCGACCATCACCCGATTGGTGTGATTGCAGCCCAGTCGATCGGTGAGCCTGGTACGCAGCTGTCACTCGACTCGAAGCACCGTTCCGGTGGTGCCATTGCTGATGATACTGCCCAAGGTTTGAGTCGTATTGAAGAGCTCTTCGAAGTTCGTACTCCAAAGGGTCAAGCCTACTTGACTGAAATTTCCGGCGTGGCAAACACCTGGGAAGAAGGTGACCACTACGTTGTCCAAGTCACGGCTGATGCCGCCGAAAAAGTGACCCTCAAGCTCGGTGAGCGCAAGGCTGCCATCAAGAGTGGCACTGAAGTCACCGCTGGTGATGTTGTCGCAGCGCTCGAAGATGCCTCTGAGCCATTGATCGCCCCAATGGGCGGTAAGGCCAGTGTCACCGACAAAGCGGTGATCATCACCCCAACCAAGCAGAGCGTTGTCCGGTACGAGATCCCTGGCTTCAAACAGCTACAAATCGTCGATGGCGACAAAGTCATTGCCGGTCAGCGTTTGACCAACGGTTCCATCAACCTGCACGACCTGATGCGTTTACAAGGTGTTGAGCCAACTCAGCGCTACATCATGAACGAAATCCTAAAGATCTTCGCTGCCCAAGGCCAGAACATTGCCGACAAGCACTTGGAGATCATCGTCCGTCAGATGTTCAGCCGCGTCCAGATCGAAGATGCTGGCGACAGCTCCTTCGTAACCGGTGACATCGTCAGTAAACTGGCCGTCGTTGAAGCCAACGAACAGCTCGTGGCTGACGGCAAAGAGCCGGCCAAGATTGCCCAGCTACTGCTTGGCATCACCAAGGCATCCCTGAGTACCGACTCATTCCTGAGTGCGGCGTCCTTCCAAGACACGACTCGGGTGCTCATCGGTGCCGCTACCAGCGGTAAGGTCGACAAACTCTACGGCCTGAAAGAAAACGTCATCCTTGGCCGCAAGATCCCTGTCGGGACCGGCGTACTGGTTGACGACGACGAAGTTGACGAATTTACTGCCGAAGCCGAGACTATGGTCGGCGAAGCCGAAGCCCCAGCTGCCGAAGCAGTTGAAACCGAAGCTTAAACCTGTTACAATAGCGTTTACAAATTAAGCATCCGAGCCAGGAAGTCGGCATACTTCCCGCAGCAGATAGATGCAGTCCGACTGACAGTCGAACAAGGAGATTTAATGCCAACAATCAATCAATTGGTGCGCAAGCCCCGCGTTAAGGTGACCTCGAAGTCGAAGTCACCAGCCATGCAGCGTGTCACCAACAACCTCAAAACTCGTAACTACGAGAAGCCAGCACCGTTTAAGCGCGGTGTCTGTGTCAAAGTGACTACCAAGACCCCAAAGAAGCCTAACTCGGCTTTGCGTAAGGTAGCCCGTGTGCGTCTGAGCAATGGATACGAAGTCTGGGCCTACATCGGCGGTGAAGGTCACAACCTGCAAGAGCACGCTGTGGTTCTGGTTCGCGGTGGACGCGTCAAGGACCTTCCTGGTGTTCGTTACCACATTGTTCGTGGCAGTCTAGACCTCCAAGGTGTCAATGACCGCAAGCAAGGCCGTTCCAAGTACGGTACTAAGAAAGCGGGCAAATAATGACATCTCACAATAATTACACCGCCCCAATCATTGTTGGCGCCGAACAGGTGATTCCTGTGCTTCCGCCACGCCAAGAGCAGGCTATTACGTTGCCGCCAGCTCCTTCAATGGAAGTAGTAGAAGAAATTAGTTTAGCTCAATACCTAGCCGGCTCAGCCGTAGCAGGAGGTTTCTAAGATGCCACGCAAGAAGACCAAATCACTGATTCGTGATATCCAACCTGACCGCATCTATGAGAACGTCATGGTGCAGCGCTTGATCAACCGCGTTATGCTGAACGGCAAGAAGCAGATCGCTGAACGACTGGTGTATGGTGGTATGGAACAAGCTGCCAAGAAGCTCAAAGTCGACAACCCGCTTGACGTCTTTGAACAGGCACTCAAGAACATTCAGCCACACGTTGAGACCCGTTCTCGTCGTGTCGGTGGTGCTAACTACCAGATCCCGTTTGAAGTGAAGGGCCAACGCCAGAGTCACTTGACTATGATGTGGTTTGTGGCCGCTGCCCGCGCCCGCAAGGGTATGAGTATGCAGGACCGGATTGCCCTGGAACTGATGGACGCCTACAACAATCAAGGTGCTGCCGTGAAGAAGCGTGAGGACGTCCACAAGATGGCAGATGCCAACCGTGCCTTCGCCCACTTCGCTCGAGTTTAACCACCTCACCGAGAGCTTCGCGCCGTGTACAGCATAAGCGCAATAGGTTAGGATAAAAGCACATGTACAATGACATTCGGCAATTTCTGAGTGACCTGTTTTCCGGCTATAAAGCTGTGTCGGAACGTTTTGCCTACGCCAAGAGTAAGTTCTTCTATCGCCAGCAGTTCATCAGTGCCTTGCTGTACAACCGTGCCCACCTTAACCTGCCGAACACCAAATTCATTGACTACCGGCTGCCGTTTCTATACTATCCGGCCAATCGCAAACGCTTCACGCTGACCCGTGATAGTGAGAGCAAAGAGGTGGAGGTCGGCTATCAAGAGCTGATCAATTTTATTGAGCAACCAGACGCCACCATTGGCGTCTCTGGCGATTACACTGACTATGTCCAGCCAGCTGAAATTGCCGAGGCCAGTGAGGGTGCCTTCCGGGCATTCATGACCGAACGACCTCGAACGACTGATGGGCCGGTACTTCGTCTCGGCACGTTCGATGGTAATGGCAAGGGCGGCTGGCACTGTAGCCTACAGAAGAGCAGTTATTTCAAAGAAGTTCGGGCCGAACTCAGTCTTGATTATCCGATCAATGGTGATCCCTTCGACACCATGCGCATCCGTGATGTTGGCGACGATGGCAACCTGCGTCCGCTGAATGATTCAATTCTCGACAATCACATCGGCGTCTTCACGGTGGTGGCCTTTTGTTCAGATGGTAACTGGTATTTCCACATGCTGCCGCGCCAGAACAAGCTCGGCGTCTTTAACGGCATGCTCAGTAGTGTCAGTGGTGGGGTCGAACCACCTGAGCAACCTGTCAGCGAGTTGGTCGAGTACGCCACCCAAGAGATTAAGCGCGAGTTTCACGAAGAAACTGGGCTTGACCCCATACAGCTGGAACAAGAAGGGCGCTGCACGGTGGTACCGCTGGCCTTTACCCGCGAACTCAGCCGCGGTGGCAAGCCGCAGTTTTTCTTCCTGACAATGTTGCGGGACATTAGCGACAAGGAGTTTGGCAAAGGCTTCAAAGGTGCCGCCTGGAAGAATGAGTTCCGCAGTGACTTCGTCAGCAATATTACAGCTCTCGATGATGTGTTTTCGCCGGAGTTCAGTACCGCACTGTTCTATGCGTATGAATACTTGCAAAAGCAGCGCAAAATTCCAGGTGAGGCCCTGTTCCTCAATTCCTAAGATGAGACGGCCACCTGACGGCATTGCAGAGCTTGATGTCTACACTCCTGAGGGCATGGAAATAATGCTGGTTGATACGCGGCAGGCAGTCGGTCCTACCTTCAGCGATGATTTACGCCGGGCAGTCTTCCAGCGCTTTCCGGATGCCGGTGGTTGGGGCCGACTCCGACAGTTGCAGCACTTCCCGGAACTGACCGATGAAAGCGCAGATGTCTGGCGGTTGGCTCATGGTAGCCTGCACCGGATCTGGCGCGAACGCGCGCAGCAAGAGTTTATCGATAGCGCAGCCAAGGTTGTACCTCAGGTTCAACGGGAGTCCTAACTGATGCAGTCTGGTTGCTTTCGACCGGTGTTTCCGCTATAATTACAGAAAAGCTAAAACAAATGGGCGTGGCTTCAAAATAGCCGCTCATTTTTAATGTTAAAGATTGAATGTGCCATCATGCGAAAGCCTTACGTTAGTCCTAATCCGTACGATCATCTCCAAGTTCTGGAAGATGGTTGCTCAATCAAAGCCCAAGGCGAGGCGGTCGTGACAGTGATGATTGATAGTGGTCAGAGTGAGAGCCTGATAAAGCAGAAACTCCGTCGACTTTGTCAGCGCAATCAACATCTTGGCTTTTGCGCGGCACAGTGCTTGGTCGCTGAGACTGATATGGAGACTGAGGTGATTGATGATGCACTCACTGATGGGATGGACAGTGTACTTGGTCCGACCGAGCCCACAACTGCATCAGGTGTCATTTTCCAATCGATTCGTACCGCAGAACCACTGCCATTCGGACACAGCGCTGGCAGTTTTGGTGAATATGAACTGGTAGATTAACTAAGCTAACAAGAAACGATAAGAAGGAACTATATGGCAGACAAGAAAACCCCAATGGACAAGATTCGCAACCTCGGCATTATTGCTCACATTGATGCCGGTAAGACCACCACAACCGAAGGTATCCTGTACCGCACCGGCCTGAAGCACAAGATTGGTGCCGTGCACGAAGGTGAAACAACTACCGACTGGATGGCTCAGGAACGCGAACGCGGTATTACCATTGTGGCTGCCTCAGTGACTTGTTTCTGGAAGGGTAACCAGATCAACATTATCGATACTCCAGGCCACATCGACTTTACCGTTGAGGTGGAGCGCTCGCTGCGTGTGCTCGACGGTGCCTGTGTGGTCTTCGACGGCAAGATGGGCGTTGAATCACAGTCCGAAACCGTCTGGCGCCAGGCCGACAAGTACGGCGTGCCACGTATCTGCTTTATCAACAAGATCAACCAGACCGGCGGTGACTTCTACAAATCACTAGATTCCATCCACAACCGGCTCAGCAAGCGGGCCTTCCCAGTGCACCTGCCAATTGGATTCGAGCAGGCTATCAATGGCGTGGTCGACCTGGTGGAGATGAAGGCCTACACTTACAAAGAGTTTACTGACCACGAGCTGACCGAGGGCGAGATCCCGGCTGACATGATGGACCAAGTCAAGAAATACCGCTCGCTGCTTATTGAGAATGCTGTGGCTGAAGATGAAGCCATGCTCGAGAAGTACTTCGAAGTTGGCGAAGAAGGCCTCAGCACCGATGAGATCAAGCAAGCCATCCGTACCGCTGTGCTGACTGGTAAGTTCTTCGCTGTCACCGGTGGTGATGGCCGGGGTGTCATCGTTGAAAAAGTCCTGGACATGGTCAATGAGTACCTGCCGAGCCCGCTTGATGTTGGCAGCACCTGGGGTACTCACCCCAAGACTGGTGATGAAGTTGAACGCAAGCCATCCGAAGCCGAGCCGTTTGCATCGCTGGCCTTCAAGATCACTACCGATCCTTTCGTCGGCAAGTTGGCTTATTTCCGTGTCTATTCCGGCAAAATCACAGCCGGCTCATACGTACTGAACAGCTCAACTGGCGAGAAAGAACGAGTTGGCCGTATTGTCCGTCTGCAAGCCGACAAACGGGCTGACGTAACCGAAGTCGGTGCCGGCGATATTGCCGCCATCGTGGGCCTGAAGGGTACGACCACTGGCCACACGCTGTGTGACCCGAACAACCCGATCGTGCTGGAATCAATTACATTCCCCGAACCACCGGTTTCCATCGCCATTGAGCCCAAGACCAAAGCTGACCAGGAAAAGATGAGCCTGGCGCTCCAGCGTTTAGCTGAAGAGGACCCGACCTTCCGTATTCGTGTTGACGATGAAACAGGTCAGACCATCATCTCCGGTATGGGTGAGTTGCACCTCGAGATCCTGGTGGATCGTATGAAGCGCGAGTTTAGTGTTGAAGCCAACATCGGCCAACCACAAGTGGCCTACCGTGAATCAATCCGCAAAAGCGGCGTGGAGATTCAAGGCAAGTTTGTCCGTCAGTCCGGTGGCCGTGGTCAGTATGGTGACGTGTGGCTGCGCTTGAGCCAGAACGAACAAGGCGCGGGCTTCGAGTTTGTTAACTCCATCAAAGGTGGCGTTGTCCCGAGTGAATACATTAAACCAGTTCAGCAAGGTATTGAAGAAGCTATGAGTAATGGTGTGATTGCCGGCTACCCAGTCGTCGACATCAAAGCTGAACTCTACGATGGTTCATTCCACGAAGTTGACTCCTCTGAAATGGCCTTCAAAATCGCCGGCTCGATGGCCCTACAAGAAGGTGTCAAGAAGGCTGGTCCCGTCCTGCTGGAACCCGTCATGAAAGTGGTGGTTGTCACTCCTGAAGAATTCATGGGCGACGTCATTGGCGACCTGAACAGTAAGCGTGGCCGCATTGAATCAATGGAAGACCTGGCCGCCGGTGTCAAAGAGATCACTGCCTTCGTCCCCCTCGGTGAGATGTTTGGCTACACGACCAACCTGCGCAGCTCAACCCAGGGTCGCGCCAGCTCGAGCATGGAACTTGACCACTACGCCGACGTGCCGAACAACGTCGCTGAAGCCATCATCGCCAAGAACGCTAAGTAGTGTCTTGTAAAAATGCTTACGGCCATCGGTGACACTTTACGTTAGGCTGAAAACATTATGGGTGAAGTAGCACATCGCGGTATTGTTCCGCCGACACGAAGTTCCTTGGAAGTTGACCAGCCAACTGATGAGGGTGCTGACCAATTGGCGACCTATGAGTCTCGTTTGGCCCTACTCCGTGATCGCTGGGGCTATGCCGTTGGCCGGTTCAGCACTTCTAATCCAGAGGTCAAGCTACTCGAAAGACGCGTTGCAATCTTTGAACGCGTGCTCCAGGCTGGTTATGCCGAACAACTTGTACAGCAAGCAGCTGGTCAGACGGACGGAGTGGTCATTGACCTGCGTGAGCGAACCGAAACACCACAAGAAATTCCTTTACAAACATCTTGAGTTTATCTATACTAGGACGGTCACTTTGTGTGGGTTCTATTATTCTCATGCAAATAATCAAGTAATTAATCATTAGTAATATTAAGGAGAAATACCACCTATGGCAGATTCATTCGACCGAACTAAGCCACATGTCAACGTGGGTACCATGGGTCACGTCGACCACGGTAAGACCACTTTAACTGCTGCAATTACGCATGTACTTGCCAAGAAGCTTCCAAGCAAAGTCAACGTTCCAAAGAACTACGAGGACATTGACAACGCACCTGAAGAAAAAGCTCGTGGTATAACCATCGCTACCTCTCACCAGGAATACGAAAGCGAAAAGCGCCACTACGCACACGTCGACATGCCTGGTCACGCCGACTACGTTAAGAACATGATTACCGGTGCTGCTCAGATCGATGGCGCTATCCTGGTGGTCGGTGCTAACGACGGTCCGTTGCCACAGACTCGTGAGCACGTGCTGTTGGCTCGCCAGGTTGGTGTGCCAAAGATCGTCGTCTTCCTGAACAAGATGGACCTCGCTGATCCTGACCTCGTTGAGCTGGTCGAGGAAGAAATTCGCGAACTGCTCGAAAAGAACGGCTTCGACAAAGACGCTCCTATCATCCGTGGTTCTGCTACCAAGGCCCTGGAAGGTGACGCTGCTTCTGAAGACGCTGTCATGGAGCTGGTGAAGGCTCTCGATGACTTCATCCCAGAACCAAAGCGTGAACTGGACAAGCCATTCATCATGCCTATTGAAGATGTCTTCTCTATTAAGGGTCGTGGTACGGTCGCAACTGGTCGTATCGAAGCTGGTATTGTGAAGATCAACGATGAAGTTGAGATTGTCGGTATCCGCCCAACTACCAAGTCAGTCGTGACCGGCATCGAAGCTTTCAAGAAGAGCCTTGACCAAGGTCAAGCTGGTGACAACGCTGGTGTCCTGTTGCGCGGTATTGAGCGTGATGACATTGAGCGTGGCCAGGTCTTGGCTAAGCCAGGTTCGATCACCCCTCACACTGAGTTTGATTCAGAGGTCTACATCCTGACTAAGGAAGAGGGTGGTCGTCACACGCCATTCTTCAAGGGCTACAAGCCTCAGTTCTACTTCCGTACCACGGACGTAACTGGTGAAGTTGAGCTGCCAGCTGACAAAGAAATGGTCATGCCTGGTGACACCATCACGTTTAAAGTCAAGTTGCTCGCCCCAATTGCTATGGAGCAGGGTCTGCGCTTCGCTATTCGTGAAGGCGGCCGCACCGTTGGTGCCGGCGTGGTGACCAAGATCGACAAATAATCTGATTCTTTAGATTGTCGAAGGGCCTCGGGCAACCGAGGCTCTTTTCTTTTGTCAGGCCTGTCATATATAGTGAAAGTATGCCAGATAACGCACCAGGAACTCCAAACGTAGCACCAATGAATAGTGACTCCAAACTCGCGGCGCTGCATCAGGCTATCGGCGAAATCTTGGCTGACGATGATGTGCACCGACAGCAACTACTGGCTGCCGCCGACCAAGTTTTTGCCGAGCCGGGACAGGCTTTACCGCCACAGTACACACAACCTTCACCCCACACCGAACAACACGACTAACTTTACAGATTAGCATGAGTAGTATATAATAGTTCTCATGTTTCGTGAGCCAAATGTGTTTCATCGTCTAGCTGAGCGCCGGCTAATCAAGCGGGTGACGCGTCACCGTGCAGCTCGTGTCGCTATAGATCTGGTTGAAGACGATCAGGGCGAGCCGTTGATTGAGACACCGGATGCCGCTGACGAACAGCAAGACTCACGTTTTGTCCGCGTCGAGGCGTCTTATGAAGAATTGCTGGAACGGGCCATCGATGCCGCACTGGCTGAAGCCACGAGCCCAGTGATCGATGATTCAGTGCAAGTGATTCCTGACGGCATCGATCGAAATCGGGTGATTGGCCTGCACGACGAGTAGCGGCGGTTGCCTAAAAGCCACGGACGTTATACAATAACTCTTATAAATTAAGCGTGTTGATTAAAAGTTACGCTTTTGAAGCAGCGTAATGTTACAACACTTCCCGCAGTAGCGGGGGAAGGAACACCACCTATGGCAGATGCCAAAGCTCCTGACGGCAAGCAGCGGATCCGAATCCGTCTGAAGGCCTACGACCACAAAGTAATTGATCAGGCAGCCAAGCAGATCATCGATACCGCTCTGCGTACCGGAGCCACTCTGGCCGGTCCAATTCCGCTGCCAACTCGCCGCAGCACCTATACGGTTGTCAAAAGCCCGCACGTCTACAAAAAAGGCCGCGAACAGTTTGAAATGCGTGTCCACAAGCGTCTTATTGATGTCTTTGAACCAACGCCAAAAACCATTGACTCGCTGATGAACCTCAGCCTGCCCGCTGGTTGTGACGTCGAAATCAAGATGTAATCGGCTGACGCCAAACGTCCCATTCTTCCCATGTCAGCAACTTCTCCCGAAGCCTATAATCAGTTGATTGAGCACCCAGCCCAGCCGGGTTGGCTAGATATATTGGGCCAGCCGATATCTGATGCGGCCCGGAAACGCATCGAAGACCAGTTTGTTGACAGCACTCTGGACTCCGAAGCTATCGAGGGACTTGTACAAGAGATAAGTGTCGTCAGCACTCGGCGCGAAGCTCACCGTCACCTCAATGAGACTGTGGGTGTCGGTCGGTTGCTGCTCGATAATGAAGAGCGAGAACTCTATCGTGAATTGGCCGACAATATCGAAGACCCAGGGGAATTTGTTCACTGGTTCAGCACGGCCGCAGCCGCGGCCTTCGGCAGGACAGCCGATCATCCAGAGCTGTTCGGTAAGATTGGACTAGACCTGGGCGGCAAACGCCTTCACGGGGATTGGCGCGGCTCACGCATGGTTGACGACAAGATCGTTAGTATTCGTGAGCAGCTGCGATTTGATCATCCCAAAGCGACAATTATACGTCCTGATACCGTCCGTGATCGTACCACCCGACACAATGTTACTCGAGGCATAACCGAAAGCCAGGAAAGCGATATAGCTCCTGTGCGTTACGCCATTGTCCGGCAGCGTCGAGGCGTTATGGATGTTGATTTTACGACCGACGAGATGGTGGTATCTGACAGCGAACCTGAAGGCGTACCTACGCCCGGCAGTCAGATCGAAGTATTTCAAGACACGACAGGATTGATCGTGATGAGTGAGTTGCCAACCCACTTTCGTACGGTGATCAGCCGGGGCATTAAGGCTGATTTGCGAGCAACACGTGAACCGCAACGTCAAACGCCCGAAGTCGACGCCCAAAAGCAGCAATCCAAGGCAGCAGCCACGGCAGCCAAAGTTATGCAAAGGGCTATGGCAGAAACGAGTGGTCAGACGACGGCTGTGGTGCCGATTGGCATGCATTATGTGATGGTGGCTCGACGGACAGCTCGACCAACAGTCTAGCCAGCAGTCGCCATTGTGTAGAATTTGCAACACATTGACAGGAGTTATGATCCTGTGGTAATCTGTAATGGTATCTCGACAAAAACAGTACTTGGTGTGCGCCTGCAGGTCTACCAAAAACAGAGGTAGAAACCGCTAGCCGCCAAGCATTTTTATGTCAACCTCAGCCACCTCAACGCTGGCCGGAACAGGTACGACAAACGCTAAATAAGGAACTAGATGAAAGCACTCATCACCCGCAAAGTTGGTATGACGTCCACTATCGCTGAAGATGGTGTAGTGACGGCTGTAACTTTGCTGGCGTTTGACGACCACACTGTTGTTGGCCACAAAACCGAAGAGCGTGATGGCTACACCGCCATTCAAGTCGGTACCGGCACCGCCAAGAAGCTCGGCAAGAGCCTAGCCGGTCACGTGAAGGCCTCAAAGGTCAGTCCCAAGATGATTCGTGAATTCCGTGTGGACGAAATCAGCGAAGACCAAGGCGTCGGCAGCAACCTCCAAGCAGCCGACGTTTTTAGTGTAGGCGACGAAGTCCACGCTATGGGCGTTACCAAAGGTAAGGGTTGGGCCGGCACCATTCGCCGCCACAACTTCCACCGCGGTCGTAAGACACACGGTGGTCGCAGCTATCGCCGCCCTGGTTCCATCGGCTCGATGTACCCGCAGCACATTTTCAAAGGTACTCGTATGGCTGGCCAGTTGGGTCACGATCAAGTCACCATTAAGGGTCTTAAAGTTGCCTTGATCGATACCGAACACAATGTCATTGGCGTCACCGGTTCTGTACCGGGCCCACGCAAGAGCGTTGTCATTCTGAAGGGTGCTCCCAAGATCGTTAAGGCTGGAGGCAAACAGTAATGGCGGTGGCAACCTACACCAAGACCGGCACCAAAGCCACGACTGCTGCCAAGCTGGACAAGGCTGTCTTCGGTGTGGAGACTACCAACCATGAGTTGCTGAAGGCCGCTTACACGACCTACCTGGCCAATGGTCGCCTCAACCTGGCAGTCACCAAGACTCGCGGCCAAGTCCGTGGTGGTGGCAAAAAACCTTGGAAGCAGAAGGGTACCGGTCGAGCTCGTTTCGGTAGTTCACGTGTGCCAATCTGGCGTGGTGGTGGTATCACCTTCGGTCCAACGGGCGAAGAAAACTACAGCAAGTCAATGAACGTGAAGGCTAAGCGCTTGGCGATTCGGCAGGCCTTAAGCGTTGCTTCGGGCAAAGACAAAGTGATTGTCATCGAAGATATCGCCAGCAAAGGCAAAACTGCAGATCTGGATAAGCTACTTCAGAAAATTGGTGCCGAACGTAACGTCCTGATCGTTGTTGACCACAAGACACCAGAATTGGTACGGGCTGCCCAGAACTTGCAAGCTGTCAAAGTCGTGGCTGCTACCTATGTCAACGTGTACGACGCCCTGAATGCTGACTGTATTATCTTTACCACCGCTGCTCTGAAGCTGACGACCGATTGGCTTAGTAAGACCAGCTCGAAGGTGGAGGCAAAATAATGAGTAAAGACATTGCCTTGCGTCCTCGTTTGAGCGAAAAGACCTATGGCCTCAGTGCCAACCGGGTATATGTTGTTGAAGTGCCAACTGGTACCAACAAGCACAGCGTGGCTCGTGCCGTTGAAGCCCAGTTTGAAGTTAAAGTTGCTAAGGTTAACATGACCAACATTTCCGGCAAGACCAAGCGTACTATGAGCCTGACTGGCAAGCGCTATCTCAACAGCAATGGCAAGCGCAACGACATCAAGAAAGCCTACATTACGCTAGCCGAAGGCCACAGCCTGCCATTCTTTGCAGCTATCGAAGAAGAAGAGCAGCAAGAACAAGCAGCCCAGGAAAAGATTGATAAAGCTGCAGCCAAGCAAGCTACCAAGACAGCCCCAAAGACTGATGCCAAGCCGGCTCGTCGGGGTATCTTGGGTGGCCGTCGTGGTGCCCGCGGAGGTGACAAATAATGGCTATTAAGACCTACAACCCGACTACTCCCGGCCGTCGTGGCATGACCAGCCAGGACTTTGATGGCATCACCACTAAGAAGCCGCTGAAGTCATTGACAGTCGCCAAGCGTCGTGGCAATGGCCGCAACAACCAGGGCCGGATCACCACTCGTCACAAGGGTGGCGGTGCTCGTAAGCACTACCGTATCATCAACTTCAACCTGGCCGCTGGCACGACGGTGACTATTGAACACATCGAATACGACCCCAACCGCAGTGCTCGCATTGCTCGTGTTAAGGAAGCCAATGGCGTCTACCACTACATCTTGGCCGCTCAGGGTATGAAGGTTGGCCAGACACTCAGCGCCGGCGAGGAATCAGCTATCGAAAATGGCAACCGCTTACCGCTCAAGAATATTCCAATCGGCAGCACCATTCACGCCATTGAGCTCAAAGTAAACGGTGGCGCTCAACTGGTTCGTTCGGCTGGCAACAGCGCCCAACTGATGGGTCGCGACAATGGCTACGCTCAGGTGCGTTTGCCAAGCGGCGAAGTCCGCATGATCAACGAAAACTGTACTGCTAGCCTCGGTGTGATCGGTAATGAACAGCACCAGAACGTCAAGATTGGTAAGGCTGGTCGCAGCCGTCATAAGGGTATTCGCCCAACCGTCCGTGGTGTTGTTATGAACGCCGCAGACCACCCACATGGTGGTGGTGACGGTGGCCGTCACGGTGTTGGTGGTGGTAAGAACCACGGTGCCGCACCAAAGACACCATGGGGTCAGAAGACCCTTGGTTTCAAGACCCGCCGCCGCAAGTCCACTGATAAATTCATCGTAAGAAGCCGTCACGCGGCGAAGAGGAAATAAGTATGAGTCGTTCACTGAAAAAAGGACCATTTATAGATTTCAAACTCAGCAAGAAAGTTGCTGCGTTGGCTGACGACGACCGTACGATCATCAAGACCTGGGCTCGAGCCAGTACTATTGCCCCTGAATTTGTTGGTAAGACGCTGGCTGTGCACAATGGTCGGGTTCACGTGCCAGTTTTCATTACTGAAAACATGGTTGGTCACAAGCTCGGTGAATTTGCACCAACCCGCAAGTTCCGTAGCCACGGAGGTAAGAAGTAATGTCTGTTAAAGCTGTCGCTAAAGGTGTCCACATGAGCCCTCGCAAGGTCGGTGAAGTTGTGGCTTTGGTGCGCGGTCGCTCAGTCGCTGACGCCCTGGTCATCTTGAGTCACGTGCCTCGTCGGTCGGCAGTGCCGGTTCGCAAAGTTATCGAAAGCGCCAAGGCTAACGCGGACCACAACCATGACCTCAAGCCAGCCACCCTACAGATTGTGGAAATCAGTGTTACACCAGGGCCTCGCATCAAGCGTTATCGCCCAGCTGCTCACGGCCGGGCTCTGCCATTCCAACGCAAGTCCAGCCACATTCGCGTCGTCGTCGATGGCGAGAAGCGTGAAGCCAAGAAGCCAGTTGTGAAGACTGAAACCAAGCCAGCCGCCAGCGCTGCCAAACCAGCTAAGACCGAGGAGAAGAAATAATGGGCCAAAAAGTTAATCCAATTTCTATGCGCCTGCAGGTCAACAAGAACTGGAGCAGCAAGTGGTTCGCTGACAAGCGTGATTATGCTAACTTCCTGAAGGAAGACCTGGCCGTCCGTAAGCACATTTCCGGCAAACTTGGCAGCCGCGCTGCCATCAACAAGGTTGAAATCAGCCGAACGCCAAACCTGGTAACTGTCACAATTGCCACCGCCAAAGCTGGCGTCGTGATTGGCCGGGGCGGTACCGGCGCTGCTGAACTCAAAGAAGCTATTGAGAAGATCTACAAGACGCCAGTCCGCGTCAACATCGAAGAAGTCAAAAAGCCCGACATGTATGCCAAGCTGGTTGCCGAGAACATCGCCCACCAGTTGGAGCGCCGCATGAGCTTCCGTCGTGCCATCAAGAGTACCGCTGCCGCTACCATGCGTGCTGGTGCCCTCGGTGTCCGCATCGAAGTTGCCGGTCGTCTGAACGGTGCTGAAATGTCACGTCGCGAAAAAGAAGTTGCCGGTTCTGTGCCATTGCACACCCTGCGCGCTGATGTTGACTATGCTCAAGTGAATGCTCAGACAGTCGCTGGTATCATCGGCGTCAAGGTCTGGATCTATAAGGGAGAGGTGCAAGCGTAATGTTACTGCCGAAACGACAAAAGCACCGCCGAGTGCGTAAGGGCAAGATCCGTGGCGTTGCCACCTCTGGTAACTACATTGCCTTTGGTGAATATGCCCTCCAGGCCCAAGGCCAAGAGCGCATCACCAGCCGCCAAATCGAGGCTGCCCGTCAGGCAATGACCCGCTACATCAAGCGTGGTGGTAAGATCTGGATCCGCATTTTCCCGCACACCCCAGTGACGCGCAAACCACAGGACGTCAAAATGGGTAGCGGTAAGGGTTCACCCGAATTCTTCGTTGCCAAGGTTCGTCCTGGTACCATCATGTTCGAAATGCAAGGTGTTTCCGAAGAGGTTGCTCGCGAGGCTATGCGCCTGGCAGCCAACAAGCTACCGGTGAAAACCAAGTTCTTGTCACGGGAGGAGGCGTAATTATGAAAGTCGCTGAAATCCGCAAACTGTCCACTACTGAGCTAACTACCGAAAGCACGAAGTTGCGTGAAGAAATCGCTGAGCTGAAGCGTCGTTTGCACATGGGTGAAATCCAGAATGTCCGTGTCATCCGCGGCAAGCGCAAAGACCTGGCTCGTATGTTGACCGTGCTCAGTGAAGCACTCGTAAAGGAGGCCAAGTAATGGCTAAGACTATTCAGGGTGTTGTAACCTCAAACAAAACCGACAAGACGATTGTTGTCACTGTCCAAGAACGCAAGACACACCCGCTGTACCGCAAACAGTACACCGTGACCAAGAAGTTTATGGCTCACGACGAGAAGAACGAAGCCCAGCCTGGCGACAAAGTCTTGATCGTCGAAGTCCGCCCCATCAGCAAGCGCAAGCGCTTCGCTCTGCAACAGATTGTCGAGAAGCCAGCACTGCGTGCTGACACTTTGGCCGCTGCTAAGTCAGAAGACACCGGCAAGAAGCCGACCAAGGCTAAGGCTGAAGCCGAAAGCGAGGCAGCGTAATGATTCAGCAGGAAACCCGCCTCGTGGTCTGCGATAACTCTGGTGCTAAGGAGATCCTGTGCATCCGAGTCCTCGGTGGTACCCGTCGTCGTTACGCCGGCGTAGGTGATGTCATCGTTGCTACTGTCAAGCAAGCTGCGCCAAATGGCCAGGTCAAGAAGAAGTCAGTCGTTCGCGCAGTCGTCGTTCGCACTCGCAACCAGATTCGTCGCAAGGATGGCTCGACCATTAAGTTCGACGACAATGCCGCGGTGATCATCGGCGACGACAAATTGCCAAAAGGCACCCGTATCTTTGGGCCGGTTCCTCGTGAACTGCGCGACCAAGGTTACGCTAAGATTATTTCTCTGGCTCCGGAGGTTCTGTAATGAGTACGCCTACCAAGACAACTAAAGTCTACAAGATTCGCCTGAAGAAGGGTGATCTGGTGGTCGTGCGTGCCGGTAAGTACAAAGGTAAGACCGGTAAGATCAGCGCTGTCCATCCTCGTGAGAACAAGGTCACCGTCGACGGCATCAATATCGTCAAGAAACACGTCAAGCCCAACCAGCAGCATCCGCAGGGCTCGATCGTGGAAATCACTAAGCCAATTTGGGTCAGTAAGGTGTCGATCGTTGAAGCCACCAGCAAAAAACCAACCCGTATCGGCTATAAAGTTGACGCTCAAGGTGTGAAAACCCGCGTCTATAAGTCAACTGGAAAGGAGATCAAGTAATGGCTAGTACTACTACCGCAAAACTCGCAGCTACTGGCCCGCGTCTCCGGACCCAGTACACCAAGACACTTCAAGCTGAACTGGTCAAAGAGCTCGGTTTGAGCAATATTCACCAAGCACCACGACTGGAAAAGATCGTCGTCAACTGTGGTCTCGGCCGCGCCAAGGACGACAAGAAGATTATGGAAGTGGCCAGCAACACCTTACGCAAGATTACTGGCCAACAGCCAATCCAGACGACCGCCAAGAACTCTATCGCCGGCTTCAAGCTGCGTGAAGGTAACAAAATTGGCCTCAAGGTGACGCTGCGCGGCGACAAGATGTATGAGTTCCTCGACCGGGTGGTCAGTATTGTGCTGCCGCGGTTGCGTGACTTCCATGGTGTCAGCGCCAAAGCCTTCGACCGCCAGGGCAATTATTCACTTGGTTTCATCGACCAGTCAGTCTTCCCGGAATTGAGCTTTGAAGAAACCACCACACCGCATGGTCTACAGATTGTGCTGGTGATCAGTGCCCAAGAACCCGCCCATGCCCGGGCTTTACTCGAAAAGTTAGGTATGCCATTTGAGAAAGGAGGCAAATAGTATGGCCAAGAAATCCATCATTGCCCGTGACGCGAAACGCATTAAGCTGATCGCCCAATATCAAGCCAAGCGCAAGGAGCTCAAAGAGCTCGGAGATCTGGAAGGTTTAGCTAAGTTGCCTCGCAACTCATCACCAACCCGTCGGACCAACCGCTGTATAGAAACCGGCCGGCCACGTGGCTACATGCGCCAGTTCGGGTTGAGCCGTATCAGCTTCCGTGAACATGCAAGCAAGGGAGAAATCCCTGGTGTAACGAAGTCGAGCTGGTAGGAGTATATATGAGCAAAACTACAACTGACCCCATCGCCGATATGCTGACCCGCATCCGCAACGCTATTGCCGTCCGCAAGAGCGAAGTGAGCCTACCGCACAGCAACCTCAAAGAATCGGTTGCTCGCTTGCTGCAAGCCAGCAACTTCATTGACGGCGTATCAGTGTCTGACGCTCCAGTCGGTAAGACGCTGATTGTCACCATCAATGGCGAAGACAGCAATGCCCGGATTAGCGAAATTGTCCGTCTCAGTAAGCCAGGTCGTCGCTACTACGTCAGCAGCCAGGATATCCCAACCGTCAAGCGCGGCCGTGGCGTCATCATCATCTCAACCTCCAAAGGTCTGATGACTGGTGAGCAGGCCAAGACCGAAAAGGTCGGCGGCGAATTAATTTGTAAAGTTTATTAAGGAAAAGGAATAGAGTCATGAGTCGAGTAGGAAAACTGCCGATCAAAGTACCCAGCGGTGTGACAATCACTGTCGACGACTCCGAGATTACCGTGACTGGTAGTAAGGGCACGCTCAAGCAGTTTGCCATGCCAGGCATCGCGGTAAAGCAGGAAGGCGACGAAGTCATCGTGACACGGGCCAGCGACGCCCGTGAGCACCGGGCCAAGCATGGTCTGATGCGTGCTCTGGTCAACAACATGGTCACCGGAGTGACCGAAGGCTTCAGCAAGAAGCTGGAAGTCAACGGTGTTGGTTTCCGCGTTGCCCAACAAGGCCAGGATCTAAAACTGAACCTGGGCTTCTCGCACGATGTTATTTATAAGGTGCCAACAGGCATCACGACTGCCGTCGACCAAAACACGATTGTTGTCAACGGCGTCAGCCGTCAGCAAGTTGGCCAGGTGGCTGCCGAAATTCGTGCCCTGAAGAAGCCAGAACCCTACAAGGGCAAGGGCATCAAGTATGAAGGCGAACGAATCTTGCGCAAGAGCGGAAAGAGCGGTAAGGACAAATAATCATGAGTAAAGCATTAATTCACAAGCAAGCCCGTCGGGACCAGCGTAAAGGCCGGATCCGCTCAGTCATCAGTGGCACCGCCAAGCGCCCACGCCTGAGCGTCTACGTCAGTAACTTACACGTGACCGCCCAACTGATTGACGATGAAGCTGCCAAGACCTTGGCGTACGTTACCACTGTTGGCCAGAAGGCTGCCAAGGGTACTATGACCGAACGTGCCGTCTGGGTCGGTAACGAAATTGCCGGCAAAGCCAAGACCCTTAAGGTCAAACACGTGGTATTCGATCGTGGTGGCAAGCTCTACCATGGCCGAGTTGCCGCCTTGGCGGATGCCGCCCGTAAAGCAGGATTGGAGTTCTAATATGGCTGATACAAACACTCGACCAAACCAGGGCCGCCGTGACCGCCGCCCAGACTTCCAACCAGAAGAGAAACAGTTCGACGAGCGCACACTGCACATTGACCGTGTCGCCCGTGTCGTCAAAGGTGGCCGTCGCTTCCGCTTCCGCGCCCTGGTTGTCGTTGGTGACAAAAAGGGTAAGGTCGGCATCGGCACTGCTAAAGGCGCGGACGTAACCGCCGCCGTGACCAAGGCGACTGAAGTTGCCAAGAAGAGCTTTGTTAGCGTCTCACTGTATAAGGGTACGCTGCCACACGAAATCGAACGCAAAGTCAGTGGTGCGCATGTACTACTGAAGCCAGCAGTCGCAGGTACTGGTTTGATCGCCGGCGGTACCATTCGTACCATTCTGGAAGTTGCCGGCGTCAAGAATGCCCTCAGCAAATCCCTTGGTTCATCCAACAAGACCAACACAGCTTACGCCACTATCCAGGCGCTGAATGACGTCGTACCAGCCAAAGACTGGGTGACCAATGTTGGTAAGAAGTCCGTTGTCAAAAAAGCTGTGCCCGCAGAGCCTAAGGATGCTGCAACTAAGCCAGCTAAGAAGCCAGTAAAGGCTAAGGCCTAAACTATGAAATTTCACGAACTCAAAACCATAAAGACCAAGCGAACCAATCGTGTTGGTCGTGGTATCGCTGCCGGCCAAGGTAAAACCGCTGGTCGCGGTACAAAGGGTCAGGGTGCACGTACTGGCTCAAGTGCCAAGCCTGGCTTTGCTGGTGGCTCCAATCCACTGATGCAGAAATTGCCGAAACTGCCTGGTTTCCGTAGTCATCGCCCGAAGGCTGAGACTGTCTACACTGGTCAGCTGGAGCGCTTCAGTGGCAAGACCGTTGATGCCACAGCTCTGGCCGAAGCCGGCTTGATTAGCAACGCCTTTGTTCGCGTCAAGCTGATCAGCAAGGGCGAGTTGACCAAGAAAGTCACCGTCAAGCTTCCGGCTGCTTCCGAGAGCGCCATTGCAGCGGTTCAGTCGGCTGGCGGCAGCTTCGAAAAAGCCAAGCGCCTGCAGCGTCCTGTAACGACGACTAAGAAGAAATCGTAGCCTACCAAGCAGCAGTCACCCAGCCGGGGGCTGCTGCTTTTGTATTTCTCGGTTTTCTGTCATACTTATCGTAATCATTTTGAGGGTACAGACCGACACATGAACTGGAAAATTATTTGGAAGAGTCTCGGGCATCAGGATATGCGCAAGCGCCTGCTGGCGGTATTGGGCATTATCCTGGTTTTCCGCATTCTGGCGCACGTGCCAGTGCCGCTGGGTGACCCACAGACTCTACACCAGGTGCTCCAGAATCTGTTTAACTCCAACAATACTCCGCAATTACTGAGCTTCATCAATGTTATTTCCGGCGGAGCGCTGGCAAACTTTTCAATTATGATCGCCGGCATGGGGCCGTACATTAACGCCTCAATTATTATGCAACTGCTGACCAAAGCTATCCCGCAGCTTGAAGCGCTCCACAAAGAAGGCGAATTTGGTCAGAAAAAGATTAACCAGTACACCCGTATTTTGACGTTCCCACTAGCAATTATTCAGTCAATTGGCTCGATCTACCTGATCCGTCAGGCAGCGCAGTCCATTGGCGGCATTGGCGACATCACCGCTCACGCCACGATCATGCAGTGGGGTTTAATGGTCGCGGCTCTAACTGGTGGTTCGATGTTACTGATGTGGCTCGGTGAACTAGTCACCGAACAAAGTGTCGGTAATGGTATTTCACTGATTATTACGGTTGGCATTGTCAGCCGCCTGCCGGCGACGATCGGTGAGATCTTCAGTTCGGTTGTCCAGAAAGGACAGCACTGGACAGTCTTCCATCATAATCTGCCAATCAACAAGAGTGGTCTAATCCTATCGCTGATCATCCTAGTCTCAGTACTAGTTGTCACCTGGCTGGTGGTGATGCTCAACGAAGCCTCGCGCAACCTAACCGTCAACTACGCCAAGCGGGTACAAGGCAATCGAGCCTACGGGGGCATTACAACGGTTCTGCCAGTCAAGCTGATTACGGCCGGCGTGGTGCCAATCATCTTCGCTGTGGCATTTCTGAGTGTGCCAAGCTTCGTCGGGCAGCTGTTGACCGGCAACCATAACCCACATTGGGCACATATCGGTACCAATCTTGTCACATGGTTCCAACAGCCGTCCAAGACAACCTTTGCAACTGAAAGTCTCAAGGCCTACATTTACCCGGTCACGTATTTCGTACTGGTGTTCACCTTCACGTTCTTCTACACCAGCATTACCTTCAACTCCAAGGAAATCGCTGAGAACTTGCACAAACAGGGCGGCTTCATCGAGGGCGTGCGTGGTGGTGAACGGACCGAGAAGTATCTCAGCCAGATCATTAACCGTCTGACGTTCTTCGGTGCCTTGAGCCTTGGCTTCCTGGCCGTCGTGCCAATTATTGCCCAGGTCTTTATTAGTACTAGCATCACGATTGGTGGCACCAGTGTGCTTATCTTGGTCTCAGTAGCCCTCCAGACGCTGCGAGCCGTGGAATCACGGGCCTTGATGGTGACCTATGACCAATACTCTGAGCCAGACTTCTTCTATGAACCAGACCCACTGGAAGCCGGAACGGATGCTGGCCGCTTCAAGTTTGTTCGTCGTCTACCTGGCCTGCACCGGTCCAAAACCCAAGCTTCAAAAAAATCTTAGACAGTGCTAATATAGGGGTAGATTCATCCACAAGGCCGAATCCTAGATAAAGTTGCACAAAACACTTTACAAACCCTTGTGGTAATTGCTATAATTGACCCTTAGTTATATTTATGGCAGCCAACAAGGAAGTAATCGAGCTCACAGGCACAATCATCGAGACCCTTCCAGGGACTCAGTTTCGTGTAGAACTCGAGAACGGCCATCAAATTATAGCTCACGTCGCCGGCAAGATGCGAAAGCACTTTATCCGTATCGTGCCAGGGGACAGCGTTACTGTAGAATTGACGCCTTACGATCTAACGAAGGGTCGGATTACGTACCGCAAGGGTTAAGAGCCCGCAATAATAGCAGTGAGTCACCCTCCTGAAAGGAGATGATCCGCATGAAAGTGCGTGCCAGTGTCAAAAAGATTAGTCCAGATGATAAAATCGTCCGCCGCAAAGGACGATTGTATGTTATCAACAAGTTCAAACCTAAGCACAAGCAGAGGCAAGGTTAAGTATGGCTCGTATTTCCGGTGTTACCATTCCAGCTGAGAAGCAAATCTGGGTTGCGCTGACCTACGTCTATGGAATTGGTCCCAAGACTGCCAATGATATCCTGACCCAAGCGAACGTTGAGACCACCACTCGAGTCAAGAACCTAACCGACGCTGAGATTGGCCGTATCCAAGAAGTCATCAATGCTGACCTAGTCGTCGAAGGTGAACTGCAGCGGATTGTCAGCGGTAACATTAAGCGTCTCAAAGACATCAAGTCCTACCGTGGTATGCGCCACGCCGCCAATCTGCCGAGCCGTGGCCAACGCACTAAGACCAACGCCCGTACCCGCCGTGGCAAGAAGGTCACCGTCGGTGGTACGGCTAAGAAGGTCGCAAGCAAGACTTAAGGAAGTATATGGCTGAAGAAGATACCAAAGACATTATTGCAACTACCGAAGCTCCAGCTGAAGCTACCGCAGTGGCTGAGACTCCAAAAGCAGCTGCAGCGCCAAAGCGCAAAAAAGCTAAGCGTTCCGTGCCTGCCGGCCAAGTCCACGTTCTGGCAACCTTCAACAATACGATTATCACTTTCACCGATAACCAAGGTAACGTCCTAACAACCAGCAGTGCTGGCGCCTGTGGTTTCCGCGGTTCCAAGAAGGGTACGGCCTATGCAGCTCAAGTTGCTGCCGAGCGTGCTGCCCAAGCAGCCAAGCAAACCTATGGCTTCAGCAAGGCTGAGGTGTTTATCAAAGGTATTGGCTTGGGTCGTGATGCTGCGGTTCGCGTACTGGCCGGCATGGACATTGCTGTCGAAAGTATCAAGGATGTAACTGGTGTGCCACATGGTGGCGTGCGCCCTAAGAAAGCGCGGAGGATCTAACCATGGCTCGTGATCGTCAGTCGATTGTTAAAATGTCTCGCCGTGAAGGCTACGCCTTGCACCCCAAGGCTCACAAGGCTTTAGTCAAGCGCACCAGCATGCCGGGCCAAAGCGCCAACGCTCGTCCGCGCACTAAGACTAGCCAGTACAGCTTGCAGCTGCGTGAAAAGCAGAAGGTTAAGCGTTTGTACGGCCTCTTGGAACGTCAGTTCAGTAACCTCATGAAGGAAGCCAACCGTCGCCAGGGTCAATCTGGTGAGATTCTGCTCCAACTGTTGGAACAACGCGCCGATAACGCCATCTACCGTGCTGGATTCGCACCAAGCCGCCGGGCAGCCCGCCAACTGGTGACCCACGGTCACTTCCTGCTTAACGACACCCGTGTTGACATTCCATCCATCCGCCTCCGTCCTGGTGACGTGCTGATAGCTCGTCCCCACAGCCTCTTGACTGAGTATTTCAAGAAACTTGATGAAGTGAGCCCAGCGCCGAGTGAAACACCCGGTTGGATCAAAGTTAATCGTAAGAAAGTTGAACTCTCGGTAACCGGTGTCCCGACCCGAGATGACGCTGAACCCGAAATCAACGAGCAGTTAATCGTCGAGTACTACTCACGCTAAAGTTAAGGAGAAGAGCAGCATGTCACAAACCATTCACACCCCCGGACTCGTCAAGGTTGACGAGCACACCGCGACCAGCGCCACTTTTGTGGTCGAGCCGTTGCACAGTGGCTACGGGATGACCCTGGGCAACTCCTTGCGTCGAGTCCTGCTGAGCAGCATTGCTGGCTCGGCTGTTACATCATTCAAGATTGAAGGCGTGACTCACGAATTCACCGACGTTCCTGGCGTGAAGGAAGATGTCGTTGATATTATGCTCAACCTCAAGGGCGTTCGTTTCCGTATTTATGGTGGCGAAGCTCAGACGCTGCGGATTGTAAAATCTGGCAAGGGCGTCGTAACGGCCAAGGACATCCAGACCAACGCTGACGTTGAAATCGTCAACCCTGACCACGTTATCGCAACGATTGACGATGCCAAGGGCAAGCTGACCGTCGACCTGACTATTGAAGTTGGCCGCGGCTACCGCACTATCGAAGAAGGTGCTGCCAAGAAGGCCAGCGACATGATCGCACTCGATGCTATCTTTAGCCCGGTATTGCGAGTGCGCTACAAGGTGGAAAACACTCGTGTTGGCCAGGCGACTGACCTCGACAAGTTGCTGTTGACCATCGACACCGACGGTTCCATTACTCCACAAGACGCCTTCGAAGAAGCTGCTGCCATTCTGGTCAATCAGTACACGGCATTGGCTGGTAAAACTCGCGTAGCAACTGCTGAAGTCGAGACCAGCGAGGCTGCAAACAGTGATGGCGAATTCGGCAGTGACCTGCTCGGTGATGAGCCAACTGCTTTGAGTACTTCTATCGAAGACCTCAACCTGTCAGCCCGCACCACCAACGCCCTGATTAACAATGACATCCACACCATCCGCGACCTGTTCGCTCTCAACGATGCTGAACTGCGTGACCTCAAAGGTTTTGGCAGCAAAGCTCTTGACGAAGTCAAAGAGAAACTTGCGGAGTTGGAGCTCTAAATGCACCGTCACGGTTACCAAGGGCGTAAACTGCACCGCGAGCGCGACCAGCGCGAAGCGTTGATCAAAGGTCTGGCCGACTCATTGATTAAGTATGAGTCAATTGAGACCACCTTGCCTAAGGCTAAAGAAATTGTGCCCTATGTTGAGAAGCTGATTACCAAGGCTAAGAAAGGTGACCTACACAACCGTCGCCAAGTGATTTCTGGCCTGCAGACGCTGGCAAGTGCCCACAAACTGGTTGATGAGATTGCACCAAAGCTCAAGGGCCGCGTCAGTGGTCACTTGCGTATCGAGAAAACCCGAACCCGTCGTGGCGATAACGCTCAGCTGGCCAAAGTAAGTTTCGTCGATGATCTGGCCAGCGCTCCAGTTGCTAAGCCAGTTCCTGCTGCTCCAGCCAAGCCTGAAGTTCCGGCAGTGAAACCTGCCGCTAAGAAGCCAGCTGCCAAGAAGGCGCCTGCCAAGGAGAGCAAATAATGAAAACCTATAGCGCCAAACCAACTGATGTCACCCGCGAGTGGTACATTATCGACGCCAGCGAAGCGACGCTTGGCCGTGTGGCAACCAAGGTAGCAACCTTGCTCACCGGTAAGGGCAAAACACAGTTTACCAAGCACATTGACACTGGCGACTACGTTATCGTGATCAATGCTGCCCAGACCAAGGTTACTGGTGGCAAAGAGACCAAGAAGATCTACTACAGCCACTCAGACTTCCCAGGCGGCCTCAAAGAAACCAGCCTGGCCGACAAGATGGCCCAGGATCCAGCGTTTGCTATCACCCACGCTGTTCGTGGCATGCTGCCAGTCAACAAGCTGCGTGATGAGCGTCTGAAGCGTCTGAAAGTTTACGCTGATGCAGCTCACAACCACGAAGCCCAGAAGCCCAAAGCAATCCCCGTGAAAGAAGGTAAATAATGGCCAAAGATTCATATTTCTACGCCCTCGGTCGCCGCAAGAGTGCTACAGCTCGCGTTCGTCTGCAAGGCGGCAAAGGTATCATGACCGTCAATGGTAAGCCAGCTGAAGCCTACTTCGCCGATAGTAAATATCTGTTGACTAAGTTGCAGAAGCCATTCGCTGTGCTCGAACTGACGAACAAGTATGACGTCAGCGCTGTCGTTTCTGGTGGCGGTCACGAAGGCCAGGTCGAAGCGATTCGCCTTGGCATCAGCAAAGCCCTGGCCATCATGAACGAAGAGCTCAAGAGCACCCTGAAGCGAGCAGATCTGCTCAGCCGTGATTCCCGTGAGAAAGAACGCAAGAAGTTCGGTCTACGGGGCGCCCGCAAACAGCGCCAGTTCACCAAGCGTTAGGACGCCAAACATCCCAGGAAACTGGGATGTTTTCATGGGGAACCATTACAATCTGCGTGGCGTGCATTCAAACTCACTGACGTGGATCCGGCGTGGTTCAGTAGTGACACTTATAAAGTTATGCTCGGCTTGGGGGATGCAGACATCGCCAATAAGCCCACCAAGCGCCACAAAGTAGAGACTGTCTCCGGGTTGCTGAACGGTTTCGTAAACAGGAGCCGCCGGATCGCGCTTAAAACCTGAAGTTCCGTACGGTGCTCGTTGGGTGGTGCGAGCTTGCACGAGCGAGGCTGAGCCGGCGGCGGTATGGCGCCGCAAGTCGATGGCCTTCACGTGAGGATAATAACTTAAGCCACTACCTTCACCTCTATTGTCAACATGCCAGCCCTGGTCTTGCTCGACTGTTGCGTAGCCGGCAAGCCGCCCAAATATTTCCTGTTTAACATAGCGCGTCTGAAAGCCAAGATTGCGCAGAACAAGGCGCATGGCAGGGATATCGCCCCGTCGCAAGGGCGGTCGGTTGGGATTAACACCTGGCTCGGCTGGGAAATGTAACATTGGCAGATCACCGTATAACACTGCTTCAACCAGCCCGGTAAGGTGCAATAGGCCTCTGGCGGTTTCCAGGCTCCGGGCGGTAAATCGCGGGACTTCCAAGCTCATGATCCTATGCTAGCAGCTTCATCCGGCGACGCAAGCGGTTGACTTGTGGGCTCAGCTGCTATATATTCGGTACCTATGTTAACTGTTCAGAACAATCAGTATTGGTTTACCGACACATCCGTGGCGGTCTGTTCTGTGTAGTTGCAAATCTCGAAGACATTGAAGAAACCGCCACCAGGCGGTTTTTTAAATTAAATGTGAGGATATCATGATAGAAACGTTAGTCAGACCAACAGTAATAGACATTCCCAGTCAGTCATTGGGTGGCTTGATGGTGCCGTCACTTGAAGGCGACCCGGCAGCCATCGTTGAACTGCTGAGCCAGCTCGCTCAGCCCGAACGCTTTGAGACGCGACTGGCGCTCATTAAAGATGCCATCACCTTGCACGATCTGAACCTTGAGTTATCGCTTGAGCTGCAAGCAGCCACTGGCTCAGTCATCCCGGTTGAGATACCGTCGGCCCTCGCTATGCCCAAGGTGGTCAGCCCCGAAGCGATTTGCATCATGGCTCAAAAACGTCGCACTGCTGGCCGGCAGCTGGCGCGCCATGCCACCGAACCGTTCAAACACTTAATAGTTGGTCGCCAGTAGGATATACTGAAGCAATGAGTAAACCGGTGATTTTGACGGGCCTGCGGGCGAATAACGACCTCCATATTGGAAACCACTTGGGAGCATTGCTGCCAATGGTTGATATGGCTAAGCAAAAGGCCGGTGAGTATCAGATCAACCTGTTCGTGCCGGACCTGCACAGCTTCACGACGCCGATCAACCACGATGAACTACAAGCAGGTATCAATAACGCCCTGTGTGTCTTTGTGGCGGCTGGTTTGCCACTGGATAATCCCGATGTGCACATTTACCGCCAGAGCTACGTGCCAGCCCACTCCGAACTCACGTGGATCCTTGATTGCTTCACTGGCATGGGTGAAATGAGCCGCATGACACAGTTCAAAGACAAGTCTACGACCTTGGGCGAAGATCGCATTAGCGTCGGACTGTTTAACTACCCAGTCTTGATGGCCGCGGATATCTTGTTGTATGGGGCGAGCTATGTGCCGGTCGGCGATGACCAGACACAACACATTGAATTTACCCGCGACATCGCAGAGCGCCTGAACAGCCAGTTTGGGGAACTTTTCGTGGTGCCAAAACCAGTCAAGGAACAGCATGAGTTCTTTGGCAAGGACCAAGGGCTACGCATTAAGGACCTGGCTGACCCGACCAAGAAGATGAGCAAGTCCGATGAGAGCGGCAAAGGCGTGATCTTCATGAGCGACAGTCCGGACGAAGCTCGCAAGAAGATTATGTCAGCCACCACAGATAGCATCGGCAAGGTAAACCGTGATCCTCAGCAGCAGCCGGGACTCACGAACTTATTACAAATCTTTGAGCTACTCGGTGGTAATGCCGAGGAATTCATCGGCCAAGAGCAGTATGGTCCACTGAAGGCGGCCGTTGCTGATAAAGTAGCTGAATTCTTGACTGGTTTTCAGGGAAGATTGGCACAGGTTGACCAGGCGGCGATTCAAGCCAAATTGACAGCGTCCGAGCAGTTGATGAATGAACAAGCTGCAGCGACCTTGCTGCAGGTTCAACAAGCCGTCGGCCTACGATAGCCTATGAGTAATCTGGAAATTTCACGAGCTGAACGACTCGACCAGTATGTGGTCCGTTTGCAGCCACTGCTTAGTCGCAGTGCAGCCGTCCATTTGATCGAAGCCGGTGGCGTGGTGGTCAATGGTAAATACCAGACTAAGCCTGGCTATAAGGTTCGGCCTGGTGACGAGATTAGCATTAGTTTTGAGCCGAGCGAAGTGGAGAAAATTCCTAAGATTGATCTACCGATTATCTACGAAGACAAACAGGTAGTGGTCATCAACAAGCCAGCTGGAGTCCTGACTCACAGCAAAGGTGGGTTTAATCCTGAGGCAACGGTGGCCACCTGGCTGCGCGGGCGGCTGGCTAAAGAATATGACCCCACCGGTGGTGAGCGAGCAGGCATTGTCCATAGGTTGGACCGGGCGACCAGTGGTGTCATGATTTGCGCCAAGACCCCTGAAGCATTGAGTTGGTTGCAGAAGCAATTCTCGCAACGCAAAGTCAAGAAAACCTATGTGGCAGTCGTTCAAGGTACCTTCGATCAACCACAGGCCATCATTGATATGCCGATTGAGCGTAATCCACGCAAGCCCCAAACGTTCCGAGTCGGCGCCAATGGTAAGCTGGCGACCACTGAATATCGAGTGCTAAAGTCTGATGGCGAGTATTCACTGGTTGAGCTGAAGCCAACGACCGGCCGGACTCATCAGCTACGGGTGCACATGCACCATATCGGTCACCCGATTGTTGGCGATGAATTCTATGGCGGCAAACCAGCTGATCGGATGTTCTTGCATGCCCAGGAACTCGAGGTGACCGTGCCAAGCCGGGAGCGAAAAGTCTTCACCGTGCCGCTGCCGCGTGAATTTGAACAGTGGGTAACAGGATGAGTCTTTTGGTCCACCATCAGACCAAACAACGTCTGGAGACCTTCGTGGCTGCTCCTAGCCACGCCGTCTTGCTGGTTGGACCACGAGGTAGTGGCAAGTCCAGTCTGGCGCGTCAGCTGATTGAGCAATTGCTTGATCTGCCTGAGCATGGACTCGAGCACTACGGCTATAAGCTTCAGATAAGCCCAGTCGATGGCAAAGCCATTGGCATTGAAGAGATTCGTGAACTGGAGCATTTCCTGAGCCTGAAGGTGCCCGGTACAAGCGCCGTTGATCGCGCCGTCATCATCGAAGACAGCCAATTGATGACCACTGAAGCCCAGAATGCGCTCCTCAAAGTCTTGGAAGAACCACCAGCCGGCACCATTCTGCTGCTGACTACCACGAACAGCCAGGCACTGCTGCCGACCGTACGTTCACGAACCCAAGTCATTGACGTCATGACCCCCGATCGCCAGGAATTGGAGTCTTACTTTACGACACAGGGTTTCGACCTGTCGGCTGTCAGCCGATTGCGAGCACTCAGTGGTGGGCTGCCAGGCCTGATGAGCAGCTTATTGCAGGATGACGAACATCCGCTGCGGGCAGCCACCGACATGGCCCGTCAACTGCTTAGCCAGTCCAGCTACGAACGCCTCTTGTTAGTTGATGAGCTAGCCAAACAGCGCCCACTACTGGCGGATACACTGTTTATCTTGCAGCAAATGGCCCAGGTTAGCCTGCGCACAGCTACCGGCCCAGCCGCCCGCAAGTGGCAGAAAGTGCTCGAGGCGGCCTACGAGGCCAGCGAGAAATTAGGCCAGAGTGGGCAGCCCAAGCTTATCCTAACGAACCTAATGCTAGCACTCTAGACCAGATATGGAGTTCCAGAGCCTCACAACCAGCTTGCCCAATGACCCTTTGGCAGCCTTCGCACGTCTCGTTGATCAACATGATAATTGTTTTCTATTGGAAACGCTCGGTGATGAAGAGCAGCCCCTGAGCACTGGCAAGAGCTACATTGGCGTGGCACCAGAGCATGTCTATGCTGCTGACAAAGATGGCTTTTCTATCGATGGTGTGGCGGAGGCGGGTACTGACCCATGGCTGCAGCTGGCCAGTAAACTCCAGCTACAGCCGCAGCTGCCTGCTGGCTACTGTGGCGGGCTCGTCGGCTATTTGTCGCATGAGGCCATGCACTATATTGAACCGAGCCTAGAATATGGCTATGATCGCCAGTTTTACGATTTTCAGTTCGGCGACTACCGTGATGGTTTGGTTTTCGATCCTGGCCAGGCGCCGCGTTACTTTACCCATGGCCCGGATCGCCGGGAGCTGTATCAAGTGGATGTCAAGCCGAATGAACGCTTGCAGATAACACCGCTGGCGGTGGAGAAAGACGAGCAGCAGTATCACCGAATGGTTGAGCAGGCCCGGGATGATATCCAGCATGGTCGGGTGTTCCAAGTAGTACTGGCCGATGCCTTTTCGTACGAGTTTCAAGGCAATTTAGTAGCGCTCTATCGGGAGTTACGACAGATCAACCCGTCGCCGTTCATGTTTTTCTTGAAATTTGGCAACTTCGTCACCATCGGAGCCAGCCCGGAGCTGCTGATGCATGTTGATAGTAACCGCCAGCTGTATCTTGAGGCCCTGGCCGGGACCATCAAGCGGGGACAAACTCCTCACGCCGACAAACAGTTGGCCGAAGCTCTCCGTAGCGACGAGAAGGAGCGGGCTGAGCACAGCATGCTGGTCGATCTGGCCCGCAATGACGTCGGACGGGTTAGTCAGGTCGGCTCAGTCCGTATTGATAAGCTGATGTATCTCAAGCGGCTGAGCCACGTGCAACACCTTTGCTCGTTGATCTCGGGCAGCCTACGGCCAGACAAGACCGCCTTTGACGCGGTGGCTGCCAGTTTTCCGGCTGGTACACTCGTGGGCGCGCCAAAGATTGAAGCGGCTCACATGATTCGTGAGCTGGAAGGTTATGAGCGCGGACCCTACGGTGGCACCGTCGGCTACTTCAGTCTGAACGGCGAGGCCATGCACGCTGTTAACATCCGGTCAGTGCAAGCCCTCGATAACCAACTGTATGTGCACACCGGTTCAGGTATTGTCTATGATTCCCAGCCAGACCGTGAATATCAGGAGATTCTGGCCAAGAAAACTGCCATGGATCGGGCAATGGCACCGTTCATCAAGGAGGCATCGTGAATATCCTGCTGATTGATAACTTCGACTCCTTTACCTACAACCTATATCAGTACCTGGCCGAACTGGCTGGTGAGGTGACGGTGGTGCGCAATAATGCCGTACCCTTTGAGCGGCTTGACCAAGGTGAATTCAGTCACGTGGTGATCTCACCGGGGCCGGGCGACCCAACTGATCCGGCTTACTTCGGCGACTGTCGACGGGTGATTGAGCAGTACCGCCAGACCCTGCCAATTCTTGGTATTTGCTTAGGGCATCAGGGGATTGGTGCGGTTTTGGGCGGCAGGGTAGTGCAGGCGTCACGAATTATGCATGGCAAGACTAGTCGCCTGGTGCATAGCGGGCAAGGCCTCTTCCAGGGTTTACCAGCCGAAGTCGAAGTCATGCGCTACCACTCGTTAGTGGTGGACCCTGACACCTTGCCCGAGGAATTACTGGTTGACGCTACTGCTGATGACGACTCGATCATGGCTTTTCACCACCGTCATTTGCCGCTGTTTGGCTTACAGTTTCATCCTGAATCATTTGCTACACCCGAGGGCAAGCAGTTGTTGGGCAACTTCCTGGCCACTCACCCCTAGTTGCTGGCCCTGTTACTTCCGCGTATACTAGAGTCAAGATGTATGGGCTTATAGTTTTAGTAGTTTTTGCCATTCTGGCCTACAACAATGCCATTGTGCATGATGATGAGTTTGCTAATGTCTCACGTAAAGTTGGTGACCGTCTCGGCAAGCTGTGGGATATTGCCCACCAGGGTATGCGCGAAAACCGTTTTCTGCGGGCCGAAAAAGCTTTGCTGACTATCCTCAAGATTGATGAGAAGAATGCTGCGGCCTACAACCGCCTTGGTATTCTCTACGCTAAGCAAAAGGAATACCGTGACGCCATCGACTGTTTTGAAATTGCTTCCAGTATTGAGGCGACCGCTTCGAGTCTCCACAACCTTGGCTTGATTTACTACGAAACAGAAAATTACGAGAAAGCGGCCATTGCCTTTGAGCAAGCCTTAAAGCTTGAAGATGGCCTGGCTGCTCGTCATGTGGCCTACGCCAAGATTCAGGAGAAGCTCGGTAACGATAAGTTGATGTTCCAGGAGCTCGAAAAAGCCGCTGAGCTGGAGCCCAACAAAGAAACGTTCACGCTGCTCTACAAAGCCTACGTTTCACATGGTATGGAGGCTGAAGCAGATCAGATTGCTGATCGTATCAAGAAGCTCAAAGCTCCGGCCCGGGCCAAGCGCATTTTGCGACCCCGACGGGTCGTAGTCTAGATAGCAAATACTTGTTGATTAACCCCTGTTTTGGTACACTATCTGCTGATATTTATGCCGCCTTAGCTCAGCTGGTTAGAGCATCAGTTTTGTAAACTGAGGGTCGTCGGTTCGAATCCGACAGGCGGCTCCACAGTGTCGAAGACGCTTCGCTCGTGCCGACAGAAACGCCCACCGGGCATTTCTGGGTTCGAATCCGACAGGCGGCTCCAGTACGTTTACAATATATGTATGCCGTCTTAGCTCAGGGGTAGAGCACATCCATGGTAAGGATGGGGTCCGGGGTTCAAATCCCCGAGACGGCTCCAGGCAGGGATACTCAAGTGGCCAACGAGGGGTGACTGTAAATCATCTGGCTTTCGCCTACGGGGGTTCGAATCCCTCTCCCTGCACCAAGTAAAGAGTCCAGCAACGGCTGGGCTTTTTGTTTAGTAGTGTTACAGATGCCAGTGCTTGATATACTTTAGGCATCATGCCAGTAAGAGATAGAATCAGGCAAGTTAAGCACTTGCAGAATAAGTACTACATATGCGTGCTTGAAAATCCTAAGGATGCAGTGAATATAGCTGCTGCTATGAGGAATATTTCCGCTTTTGGGGTAGATAAGCTGTATGTCATCGGCAACAATAATCTAGTAAAGGATTTTGAAACCTCAAGAAGCAACAAGCACCTCACCAATATCAGCGTTGGCGCCAACAAATGGGTCTTTGTGCATCAGTTTGATACGGCTGCAGACTGTATTGCTCACTTGCGCAAGAACCGCTATATCATTGCAGTTACTTCGTCTCATACCAAGGGTAAAAACAATGTGAGTCTTTATGAGGAGAGCTTTACGCAAAAGCGCTTAGCGGTCTGGTTCGGTAATGAAACGCGTGGTATTTCTGAGGAGGCCTCAGCTGAAGCTGATATGTGTATACAGATCCCGATGGGCGGAATCGTGGAAAGCCTGAACCTCGGGACCAGTACGGGTATCATTCTAAGCTACATTTCATATCAACGTTTGCGGTTCATCTTTGATAACAATAAAGCTCACTTCGCTTCTAAGGCGATGCGTATCCAAAAGATGCGATCTTGGAATGAATTTCTCAAACCACACCGTGACTGATGAGTGTGACGAAAGACACGAGCGTTTTGTAAGATTTTTCACGCAGCTCCCAGGCACTGTCAGCTAAGCTAAATATAGTGCTGACCTGCGGAGGCGAACAGGCTCACCGCGAGCACCGAAAAGCACCCCCAAAGGGGTGTTTTTAATTGTGGAAAAAACTATGGCAAGTGTTGACAAAGTTAGTACAGTGGATTAGCATAAGCGATAGGTAAGAGTAAATCCAAAAGAAATACCCTTACAAATTGTCCTTCTTGCAAGAGGAAAAACAATAAAAATAGCGGTGAGATCAGCCGCTATTTTTATATTGTTTTGGAGACGCTTCGCTCGTGTCTACAATTAGCTTCACCGGAGCTAATTGGGTTTGATCGACCACTATTTTTATTTTGCCGACAGTATTTACAATCTATACCTTATCTGTTAAACTTTTAGGTCTATGGCTAAAAAAGGCGACAAGCGCAAAATCATTGGTATGATCTCCGAAGAGAGCGGTGAGCGCATTTATTATACGACTAAGAACACTATGAACACGCCTGATAAGCTGTCTCTCAAGAAGTACAGTCCGAAACTGCGCAAGCACGTGGTTTTCACCGAGACCAAAAAGAACCTCGGCCGTAACGAAGCTCCTAAAAGATAGCCTGTCTCCAACAAGACACACACTACTTGTGTTTATTTAGAAACTCGTTAGAGAGTTCTTAGTTTGATTTGGATAGGTCGAGTAGCGTGTTGACCATCTCAGCGTGGCTCCAGACCAATGGTGTGACACCGAGTGGCGTGCCGGTCTCAGGGTCAAATTGCTCACTCAATACACCACTTGGTAGTTCTCGAGCCAGTGACCAGTCGAGGAGTTGCTTAGCTTCATCGATGCGGCCAGCAGTAGCATAATATTGGGCCAACCAGAGGGTGCTGACCACCCAGGGGTTGCCAATGAACTGGCGCTTGGTCAAGAAGTAATTATCGTGCTCATAACGCAGTACGCCACCGCTGGGAGAGACATTGAGAATGCGCTTTTCCACTTCGCGCACGGTGCTTTGCATGCGCTCATCGTCCAAAGCTAAGCCGGCATACATGTATGGGCCGTATAGACTGGAAATGTCCAGGGTGTCGTCGAACTCCAGCTCACCATTCTCTTGGAGCAGGAAGCCCTTCACGAAGTAGCCGTTGCGGTAGAGTTTGTCGAGGTTGCCTCGAATAGTCTCAGCCACGCGCTTCCAGCGTAAGGCATCATCGGGCTGTCCAACAAGCTCGGCTAGCTTGGCGGCTGTCTCCAGGCCAGCGATGACTGTGCATACTGTGTAGGTGCTGGTCAGGAACTTCTCCTCCCACAGGTCGTAACTGGCGTGTGGCAGTCCAGTTTCTTTATCGATGAAGCGGCTGAGGAAGTTGGCGCACGGCACCACAAAGCTGTGATAGAGGTTCTCGACGTATGCCCGATCCTGGCTGGCTTCATAGTATTCGCCGATCATAAACACCACACAGGCGGTTTCATCCTCTTGGATGGCCAACTCTTTGCGGCGGCCATGAACCAGCGGGTGCCAGGTGCTGCCAATGGCGCGGTCGGGTTGGTACTTGTGCATCAGATAGCCGTCTTTGTGCATGGTGTCACGGGCAAAGTCCAGGAAGGCTCGGGCTTCATCGAAGTGCCCCAGGCGAATCAGTGGCCACAAGGCATAGGCGGCATCTCTCGGCCAGCAGTAACAGTAGTAGTCGCGGCCGTAGTTGAAGATGCTGGAATCGCCGCTGGCCAGGACTGAGCCGCGCTCATCGCAATGGGCTTTGACGACCAGTAAGCTGTGTAGCAAGCTGCGTTTGTGGAAGTCGGGGATCTCGACGTCACCGCCGTTCACCCATTTTTGCCAGTATTGGCGCACCGACTTGAGGCGCTGATCCATATCCTGGTGCTTAAACTCGTTGTGTATCACCTGGGCATCGCTTTGGCTGCTGGCGGCGATAATCCAGTAGTCGATGACTGCCGCTTGGCCGCCCCGCAAATTCTTGCGGAAACGGAGCACACTGTCGACGCCGCCATGTTCGACTGCGTTGTCGGAGAGCTCACCATCTTCGGCGTCGAGGAAGGTGCCAGCCTTACCTTCGATACCATAGTTGCCGACGGCATACTGGTCGAAGGCTTCGCCGTCACTAAATTTGCCGGCGATTAATAAACAGTAGCGGCCCTTGTAGTCGAGAAGGTAGTGATCATCGGGTACATACAGCGCAGTGTCAGCCCGTCCGGCCCGTGAGATCTGGAACACTTGGTGGGTGAATAGCCGAACATCGCGTTCGTGGTCCTGCTCGTTGGTGATGGTGATGTGGCGCACCAGAGCATTGCTGTGGGTGTCGATGTAATCCTGGAGTAACAGGCTGATCCCGAGGTCAGGCGAATGCAGTTTGATGCTGCTGATCAGGCTATCAATCTCGAAATCAACCAGTACTTCCCAGCTGCCATCATCAGTCCACTTGAACTGGCCATCGACCCAAACACCAATTTTATGCTGCGAAGAACGGGCATTGGTCAGGTTTTCCAAACCGACATACGGATAGTAGAAGTCATGCACTAAGCCGTTTTCGTCGAGCCCGACAAACAGCTGGCCATTGCTCAGTACTACTGGACGTCCCATGCCACCCCCTTTTGCACCATTATACCTCGTAGCCCTTTTCTGCCAGGCGGTACTGGACGTCTCGATAGGCATTCATGAAGTTCATATAAGCCTCGTAGGGAGTATCGTAGGGGCTAAAGTAGGCGTGAATGTCGCCGTCGTTGAACCACTTAGTACACATGTAGTAGAAGTGGTCGGAAGTCTGTAGTTTGCGCCAGTCTTCGATCAGAACCAGGTCGTTGGTGCTGAGGATTTTATCTTCGAGGGCATACAAAGAGGTAATTGATGACGCCTGCATGGAATTGCCGAGCCAGGCGCTCAGGTCACGTTCGGTGTCGGCCCAGGTGATAGTCTGCGGCACATCAACCTGGTCGACCGGCTCAAAGTTATCAATCGACTCCGAAACCGTCATGAAGCGGTTGCCCTCGGTCTTCGACCATTCACGCGGCAAGTGCTCAAGGAAATCAAACACGCCTGAAGCCTCCCACTGGTGTTCGCCAAAGGTCTCATAATCCATGAACAGGTTGAAGTTGGTCGCGTTGTGATCTTCGCTCATCCAGTGGGCGAACTTGTCAGCCGTCAGCGGCCATTCCGCCCAGTCATGGTCGCCAAAGCGGAAAGCCACGTCATCGCTGAGCTTGTAGTTCTTCATCAGTAGGCGGATGTGATCGGTACCAGCCGGACGATAGACGAAGTTCGGACTGCGCCACTCCAGCACGGGGTCCCAACCCTCGGTCAAGATACCCTTGTAGCCGGCTTGCTCAGCCCACTGGGCCAAATCGTTGTTGTACGACAACTCGGTATTGCGGAAGACTTGCGGTGTTTGCCCAAATAGCTGCTGCACCTTTTCGCGATGCATCTGTACCTGCATCTCAAACTCTGAGCGCGAGTAGAAAAACGCCAGGCTGTGGTGATAGGTTTCGGCCACAATCTCCACCCGACCGGTCGCGCACAGCTCCTGGAAGGAGCGCAAGGCCTCTGGCGACCATTTCTCCAGCTGTTCCAGCACAGTGCCGGTGATGCTGAGGCTCAGCTTGAAGTCTGGGTTTTCGTTGAGGATTTTGAGTAACCGAGCGTTGGTTGGCAGGTAAGATTTCTCGGCAACTTTCTTGAGCACCTTTTCATTGCTTTCCTTGCTGTCGTAGGGTGCGTTGAAATAGTCGTGCGTCAGCCCGGTATCAAAGATGGTGTAGTGTCGGATACGGTAGGGTTGGTGGACGTGCAGGTAGAGGACGACAGCTTTCATCTCGCGGCTCCGGCGTGCTGCTGGTACAGATCATGGACTTTGTCACTGACGCTGTCCCAGGACATGCGTTCAAACTCGTGGTAAGCGTTCTGGGCTAGGCTGTCGCGGAGCACATCGCTCTGCATGACGGCTGCAATCTGATTAGCCATCTCATCAATGTCCCAGAAGTCGACTTTGAGACAATTCATGAGCACTTCACTAACGCCGGATTGGCGGCTGACCAAGGCCGGTGAACCGTAGCCAATGGCTTCCAGTGGTGTCAGGCCAAAGGGCTCGGAAACCGATGGCATGACGAATAGGTCACCGATGGCGAAGGCGTCACGCCAGCGTTTGCCGCGCTGGAAGTCGGTGAAGATGACGTTCGGGCCAATACCCAGGTCATTGGCTAGGTCGATAAGCTCGTAGTACTGTTCGCCGCTGCCAACAATCAAGAACAGGGTCTTGGGGTGTTTGGCAACAACCTTCTGCGCCGCTCGCAACAGGTTAGGCAAGCCTTTCTGGATGGTCAGACGGCCAATGTTGGTTACTACCCGGTAGCCGAGTGATTTCATTAATGTCAGGTAGTGGTAGGCATTATCACCGTCGCTGGCCACCAGGTCACCCGCTTCAATGCTGTTGTGAACCACTTCAATCTTGTCAGCCGGTACACCGTAATCATGGATAATGGCATCTTTGGTGCGTTGGCTGACGGCAATCACCCGATCGGCGGCGTGCAGTGCCAGGCCTTCAATCTCTTTGACTAGCGGGTTGCCTTGTTTGCTGCCGGAACGATCTGACTCAACAGAGTGGACATGCAGAATGATTGGGCATTGTTTCATCTCTTTGACACGCAGCGCAGCTCGGAAGGTTAGCCAGTCGTGAGCGTGCACGATATCGAATTCCCGGGCCTCGACCAGCTTGGCGACAGCGTGCTCATACAGCTCTTGCTGGCCGTAGATATCAATCCACGACTCCGTACCATCCTCCAGAACGTACTTGTAACTGTCGTAGGCAATGCCAGAACGCAGCACTTCGGCGATACCTTGCGGGTGAGCAGCAGTAATATTCATGAAATCAATCCCATGGTCGGCACTGTAGGGCAGAATGAACTCAATATCGATCGGTTTTTTAGCGAGGGCTTTACAGAGCTGGTAGCATGCAATCCCCAGCCCGCCGCTATTGTGGGGAGGTAGCTCCCAGCCCAGCATCAGTATCTTCATGTCCCTCGTTTTTAAGCCGTAATTTTATTTTCCCTGAGCTAAATTATAGGTGTCAGACCTCTATAGCACAAGCGTAATACTCTTAAAGTGTAGCATATCTGTTGACTAGGTCAATATTTTTTCTGAAGCGTTCAGCTGGTATTTTTAGACTCATTTTTATGGTGTCGCTCATGCTTGCAATATCGTCAAAGCGTTCGATAATGAGACTATGTCTGCCGAATACGTTGACCCCTCACAAGGTGAAGCTGCACGCACTTATTACCAACGGCTTACCCGTCGTGAACGTCATTTGTTCCGTGGAGCTGGGATCGGGGCCCTGGCAACGTATGGCTTGTTTGTTGCTGTAGCTTTCGGCTCTGAACGTTTCTCGCCACCGGTTGAAGAGGGTCTCACCTCACTACTAGTGCTGACGTTGGCCGGCACGGTCATTAGTCTCAGTGATTCAGATATTTGGCGAAAGGCCAGCAGGGACTATGTACGTCAAGGCACTGAATATTATCGTCATGCGCCAGAACCCCAGCCCGAGTGGCTTCAAAACGGCGCAAATCAGCTGTCTCGCGAGAACTAGCAAAGACTGGATCGTCAGTCTTTTAAGTGATAATAGACAGTAAAAAACGGAATTTGATCTTCTTCTAAACCTTCGGCATGAAAAACGATGTCCTGTATGTCAATCTCATCGAAGTCCCTCAGATTTTCGGCCAGGTGTTCCAGTAATTTCGCCACATCTCTCACGTCCGGATCATCATGAGGTAGGTTAAGGCTGAAGTTTTTGATCGTATGGTGCTTGTCGGTCATGGCTCATTTAGGTTATGGCAGGGGCACGTGGAATCGAACCACGATCTAAGGTTTTGGAGACCTTTATACTAACCGTTGTACTATGCCCCTGCGTTCAAACGCAAACCCTGACCATGTCTGTTAGCCAACCGGGTAAACGCATGACCAATCATACGGGAAAAAGGGGGGTTTGTCATCTGATTTTGCTTCCCAACTCCCCGATAATCTGCTATACATAGAAGATATGGCGAAATTATACCCTGTGAAGCCGTTCTTGCTTTTGTTCTACGGCTATCCTGGAGCAGGTAAAACGTACTTTGCACGTCAATTCGTGGAGAACGTGCAGGCTGCCCACGTTCAAGCCGACCGTATTCGGGGCGAATTGTTTGAGCAACCACGCTACGATAAACAAGAGAATGACATTGTCATGCAACTGATGGACTATATGACCGAAGAGTTTCTGTCAGCCGGCCTCAGTGTGGCCTACGACACCAACGCCATGCGTGCCAAACAGCGTCGCGCGTTGTACGAGATGGCCTACCGCTGTCACGCCCAACCAGTCGTCGTCTGGTTCCAGATGGACCCAGAAACAGCTTTCTTACGCAACGCCAAGCGCGACCGTCGCCGGGCTGATGACAAGTACGCTCCTGGTTGGGACCGTACGGCTTTCGACCAAATTCTCGGACATATGCAGAACCCATCTAACGGTGAGAACTTCGCCGTTATCAGCGGTAAGCACCTCTTCAACATGCAACACAGCGCCATCGTCAGTAAGTTACGGCAGATGGGTGTGTTGAGCAGCGGCGACGCCAGCACCCAGACCATCAAACCCGGGCTGGTCAACCTGATCCCGAACCAAGGCCGCTTTGACGCAAGCCGACGTAATATCTCAATCCGTTAATCGCCAAATCAATGCCATACAAAAAATTTGCGCTCGATGAGCGTATCGAAGTCACGATCTACAAACGCAAGGCCAGCCGCAGCTTGAAGCTATCAATTGGACCAGATGGTGGCGTACGGGTCAGTATTCCGGCATGGGCGCCATATCGCAGTGGACTGAGCTTCGCTAAGTCCCGCTTAGCCTGGATCAACAAGCAACAACCAACGCTAACCAGCCTGCAGTCTGGCCAAGTCATTGGCAAAGCTCACCACATGTTTTTTGAGTCAGCGGCTGTCAGCAAGCCGACGGGCCGAGTCTACCCCGACAAAATCATCGTTCGCTACCCAGCCGGTCTGTCTATCAGTGACTTAGCCGTCCAGCAAGCGGCAACGGCAGCGGCTGAGCGGGCGCTTCGACAACAAGCCGAAGAACTTCTGCCAAAGCGCTTGGCGGCTATCGCCACGCGCTATGATTTCAGCTATCGTTCAGTCAGTATCAAAAAGCTCAAAAGCCGCTGGGGTAGCTGCGACCACCAGCACAACATTGCCCTCAATCTGTATCTGATGCAGCTGCCGTGGGAGGTGATCGACTATGTGCTATTACACGAACTGACGCACACCAAGTTCCTGAATCATAGCCCGGAGTTTTGGACACATTTGGAACGGCTGCTGCCGAGCTATAAAACTATCAAAAAAACGCTGCGCAGCTTCAATCCTTCGCTGCAGCGCACCGCATAAACCTGTCTCAAAGCATAAGCGCAGTATATAATAGCCTACGATATGCCGATTCCCCGGAACCGAAATAACTTTCAAACACAGCTGTTAGAATCCGGCCACCGCTGGCTGGTAATTTTACCGCTGGCAGTCGCCATCGGTTGCATGGCAGGCCAGGCTCTATTTACCGACTACTTGCATGTACCACACGCCAGCTACCTGTACGCCATCTTGACGATTGTGGTGCTGCTGACCCTCGGGCAAACCCTGGTCAAAAATCCGTCGCGCGACTGGAAGATCGCCGAGCAAGTGCTCTACTATTTGGTTACTTTTATCAGTTTCGCCTTCATTTTGCCGCTGCCATCGCCATACCTGATCTTTGTGATTTTGCTGGGCTTGCTGACCTTCTTTGAATTCGGCATGACCGGCCTCAACATTGGCTTAGGGACGCTGTTTGTGGGGCTGACGGCCCGCTTTTTGCAGCTGCATGGCTGGCATCACGCCACTGAACTGAGTGTGTTTCTGGTGTCGTATCTGATCACAGCAGTGATGACCTACTACGCGGTCGCCTTTCTCAGAATTGCCCAAGAAGAGCTAACCCAAGTCGATCGCAGTAATGCCCAAGCACGCAATAATGAACAGCGGGTGGCCTCGCTGATCAACAACATTACTGATGGCGTGATTGCCGTCGACCACTTGTTTCGGGTGGTCATCTACAATGCCGCAGCGCTAGATGTGCTGGATGTGAACATTGATATTAAGGGCAAAAAGCTGAGCCAGCTGTTCCACCCGATCAACGCCGAAAAGCAGCCAGTTGACATCGGTGAACTGCTGGAAGCCACCACCACGCCGACGGTTAACCGTGACTTACGCTTGGCCTACAAAGATGGCAGCATCTCCAACCTTTTCATAGGCATTGCGCCGATTTATCTCGGCTATGGCAAGGCGGAGAATAATGGCTTCACACTTATTCTGCGTGACATTACTCGTGAAAAATCGCTTGAAGAAGAACGAGATGAGTTCATTAGTGTGGTCAGTCATGAATTGCGGACGCCGATCGCCATTGCCGAGGGTAACATTAGTAATGCCGAGTTCATAACCAACAAAACCGGCGATATCTCAGCTGTCAAGAAAACACTGCAAGAGGCTCACAACCAAGTAATTTTCCTCAGTGATATGATCAATGACTTATCGACCCTCAGCCGGGCCGAACGTGGCAAGCTGGAAGTTGAAGTTGAAGCCATCAACGTCCATGATCTGCTCAACGAGCTAGGGGATAATTACCGCGCTGAAGCCCAATCCAAAGGCCTGGAAGTGCATGTTGAGCCCGATGCCAAGCTTGAACTGCTGCATAGCAGCAAGCTCTACGTGCGCGAAATCCTCCAGAACTTCATTACCAATGCCATCAAGTACACCGAGAAGGGCTCAGTAACAATTGCTGCCCATCCAGACCAGCGCGGTGTTCTGTTTACTGTCACTGACACCGGCATTGGCATCAGCAAGGCCGACCAAGAGCGAGTGTTCGACAAGTTCTTCCGTTCCGAAGATTTCCGCACCCGCAAGGCTAATGGTACCGGGCTGGGGCTGTATGTCACCATGAAGCTGACACGCTTGATTCATGCCGAGATCGAGCTGCAGAGCGAGCTGAACAAAGGTTCGACCTTCAGTATCTTCATCCCGAACTTTGAAGAAGTTGCCAAATAGCTAGTCTGGAAGTTTCGGCAGTTGTGGAATGGCGCGCATCACCGGCAAGCAAACATTACGGCCCTTCCATAGCACTTCGTTGAATTCGTATTGCCACATTGAGTAATTCAACAGGAAACAATCGTACAGAGCAGCAAACGGCAGCAGCCACAAACCTCGAACTAGAAAATGGCGGTAGGTGAGTCGTACGATGAGCGCGTAGTGGGCGGTGATCAAGCCGCAAGCCGCCAGACTTAGACCAACTAACAGCCATTCACTACGCACGATTCCGGCCAGCAGTAGAATATAGGGCAACACCAGAACGGCCAGGTCGCTCAAGCTGAGTAAGGAAGCGATTTCCGGCCGGCGATGGAGCTGAGGGTAGCGCGTTCGAATTGCGGTGGCTCGTTGCTCGACCAGCGTCTTTTGGCAGCTCAGGCCAATACGTTCGTCACTGACCAGGAAGGTGTAACCATCGTGTGCCAGCTGCTGACGCGCAAAGTAACTCTCTGGCGAAGTGCTGTGGCTCACTGCCTCAAAGCCCCCGGCCGCATTCAAGGTCTTTCGCGTGATCAGCCAGCAGGTGCTCAGTACTGGCGGACGATTCAGCCAGCGGCGGGGCAGAGCCAGCTCCCAGGCGTAGCGGCTGGGCTGGACTAATAAAGCTTCTAGAGCCCAGCGTCCGGGAAGCTCATTGCGCGGTAACACACTGCACATGGTTTTATGTTTTTGGAGCACGGTGTCAATGAGTACTTTAAGACTGTCCGGTTGGAAGCGGGTGTCAACGCCACAGAAAAGTATAAGCTCGCCATTAGCCTCGCGAGCCAGTTGTTCGTAGGCAAAATTCTTGGCCAGCCAATGCTCAGGAGTTGACTCGCCTGCCAAGAAGCGAACGCCGTCATGCGCAAAACTTCGGATAATCTCTGGCGTTCGCTTATCCTGCGAACAGTCATCAAGCACCAGAATTTCAAGTTTCGGATAGGTGTTAGCTACCAGTGATTCGAGACAACGCTGCAGGTCATCGCTCTCATTACGAGCTGGAATAGCCACAGTCAGACTGGGCAAATCTCGGTCAGCCAGTGGTTTGACAATCGGTGGCCGGGTGGTTCGAAGATGTCGAACGGTTGATAAAAATATAATGCCAGCCATCACGATCTCGGCCAATGCTACCACTGACCATCGGATATCAGCCGAGGGAACGTAGCGGTCAGCGAGTTGAGCCGCTATCACGAGTAACAGCTGCATGGCAATGAGTAGCCAGCTACTGGTCCGAGCCACGCTGGCCAGATAGTGACTATCAGTTTGGCCTTTGACCAGACGCATCATGTTGATAATTCGATAGGCACTGAACAGCCCTACTAAAGCTGTCCACACTGCCGGCTGGCTACCAAACAACTCAGAACTAACGAGTGCCAAAGCGACTGACACCGCTGAGGCCAAAAGCTTACGCAGTTGCCAGACACCAGGCAGCCACAGCAACAATTCTGCCGCACTAACAGCGGCAAGCAGCATAAGCGTAAATCCCATGGTTACTAATATAGCACTTGAAACCCAGGACCTCTCCTGCTACACTTGACAGCAATGGCCTACAGAATATGTAGGTTTTTTTAGTGGGAAACAATATGGCAGACCAACCAATCAAGAAGAAGCGCCTGGTTAAAAACCCGGAAACCTTCCGTGAACGAGCTGTTAAAGCCAGTGAACGGCAGGATAAGCCTGGCCGTGCATCACGCGTCCGTACCCTGAGCGGCAAGCTCACTGGACCGGTAACTCGGCCAATCGGCCGATCCGGCAAACGACTTGCGAAGTTGAAAATCTTTCGCTGGCTACGCAAGCCACTGCGTCTGATCGGCAAAGTACTGTTCCCCAGCTACTTCCGCAACAGTTGGCTTGAACTACGACTGGTCAGCTGGCCAAGCCGTAGACAGAGCCGCCGCTTAACGGTTGCCGTCCTGATCTTTGCCGTTGCCTTCGGTGGCACGGTGGCCGTGGTGGACTTCGGCCTTGATAAATTATTCCGACACGTACTACTCAAATAAGCCCAGCCATAAGGAGAACTCATGAATACTAGCAAACGTTATGACACCAGCAAGCAGTGGTATGCCATCCATACCTACAGCGGCTACGAAGAAAAAGTCGCCGAATCAATCCGCCAACGTGCTGATTCGTTGGATATGAAGGATAAGATTTTTGAAGTTCTGGTGCCGAAAGAGAAAATGATCGAGATCAAGAATGGTAAGCGCCGTGTGGTTGAAAAGCGTATCTTTCAGGGTTATGTCCTGGTACACATGAAGCTGTCCGAGGATGCCTGGTACATTGTGCGCAACACACCATCAGTTACTGGTTTCGTCGGTTCAGGTACTGATCCAACACCGATTGAACAGGATGAAATTGAAAAAATCCAGAAGCGTATGGGTCTGGAACAGCCGAAGCACAAGATCGACTTTGCTATTGGTGAAGTCGTTAACATCATCGACGGGCCTTTCAAGGGCTTCGACGGTTCGATCAACGATATCGACGCCGCCAAGGGCAAGCTCAAAGTCCTGGTCAATATGTTCGGCCGCGAAACACCTGTCGAACTCGACGGTCTCCAAGTCAAGCGAGTCTAATCATGCCTCGTCGCTACGAAGATTTTCGTCGGCCATTTGAACCGCCTGTGCAATTGCTGGCCGCCCTCGGCACAACAGCACTCGGCGAACATGTCGCAGAACATTTCCATGCCTCCAAAAACATCCAGGGGTTTGGCGCGGCACTCGGCTTTGGCGCCGGTTTGCTGCTTACGACCGTTGCCAACTCTTGGAACGTTCGCCAACAAGCCCGTGAACAACAAGCGTCTGTCAGCTATAGGCCTCCAGGCGAGGACTACTAGAATTGTTGGCTCAATTCTAGTGGGTGCACTGGCATAGAAGACCAAACTTGACAGCCGTGCGACATAAGCGTATTACGGATAGTAGGATTTCTTACACAAAAGGAAATACGTGTCCAAACCAGAAAACCAGTTTTATCTCACCATCGGCGAAGCGCCGACAGATAAAATTTCTCTTCTGAACATCTGGATTGGCGGTATATTATCAGACGAACGACCGTGGTTTTTCCCGGCTTCCGCCCAGCAACGACAGGATTTTGCCTGGAACCGACCAGAACGCTATGACAGATTGTCTACCGCAGCTGATAGCTATTTAGAGCGGCGTGCGCTGCCAGCGTCTCTGGTTCCTGTTCAGCGGGTTGCGGAACTGGCAGTTCGTGACATTCAGCTAGAGTTACCGTTTGAAGAACTTGCAGTGGCAGTCGCTGCCTAACAAAAAGAAAGTTGAGGCCAACAATGCGTGGTGAAGAACTAAAAACCGTAAGTTTGCCGGGTGAGCTCGTAGCGCGCCGCTTGGGGGCAATCATTGAGTGTCATATGGGGCCGTTTCTCGATGAACATCAGGACTTTGAGGTCACAATGAGCGCCCTGCACTGGATTGGCCAACACCCTGATACCGACCCAACACAGCTGGCACTAGAAGACTTCCGCGCTGCCTTTGGCTTTGCACCTCGACAAATACCGCTTGCCGAGACCAGCCAACAAGCCGCATAGACGCTTGCCAACAGATGTAACTTAGGCTATAATGATCCAGTTACGCACGGTGCTGGGTTACGCTTCTATTTGACCCAGATCGAAGGAGATACACATGGCTAAAGTAGTCAAAGCTAATTTGAAAATGAAAATCAAGGCCGGTCAGGCCAGTGCCGCGCCGCCCGTCGGTAGCACGCTCGGTCAGTACGGTGTGAACATGATGGATTTCATCCAGCCGTTCAACGACGCCACCAAAGACATGCAAGGCGCAACCGTCACAGCACACATTACGATTTATGACGACCGCACTATGGACTTCCGTGTCGTTGGCATGCCAACCGATGACCGCATCCGCGCTGAACTTGGCATCCAAAAAGGCTCAGGCCGTCCTAACAGCGAGAAGATTGCCAAGAAACTGACCGACGCTCAGCTGACTAAGATTGCCGAAGAGAAGGCGCATGACATGAATGCTGACGATGTTGCTGCTATCAAGAAGATGGTGGCTGGCACCGCCCGCAGCATGGGTGTCGAGGTAGAGGCTTAGTGACAGGCTTTCCTGGTGAGACCGTGATTGATGATGCGCCGATCGCCGGCCATCTGAAGCTGATCGAGGCACTGACCGAAGAATACCAGGCCACAACCGATCCTGAAGTACGCGAGGGCATTGAAGAACGCTGCCTAGGCTTGGCCTTCGCAGCCATACGGATCGGCATCGCCAAGACCATTGAACTTCCCGAAGGTATAGACCAGTACGCTAATTAAATAATTTGTGGGAGGCGCTCAAACCGCCGCTAGCACCACGAAAGGAGTACCAATTATGGCAACAAGTAAAGCAGACCTGCTCAAAGAAGCTGAAGGTATGGGGCTGGCCGTGACCAGCAAGAACACTGTAGCGGAAATCACCGCTGCCATTGCGGCTATAAGCCAAACCCCCATTGAACCAATTGAAAAGGGCGACCTGGAACCAGCTGAAACTGGTGAAGCTATCCAGGCTGAAGAGGTGACTGACGAGCCAAAAGCTGCTAAGGCTGGTAAGCGCAGCGCCAAAGCCCTGGCCGAGGCTGAAGAGAAAGAGGCTAAGGAAGCTCGCAAGGCCACCGGTGAGACCGCTGAAGCCAAGCCAAAAGCTACTGTCAAGCCAGCCCGTTCACGTCTGGAGCGCCGCGGTAAGCATTTCCGCAAGACTGCTGAACAGCTTGAGGCAGGTAAGACCTATGGCCTCGAGGAAGCTGTAGCTTTAGCGAAGTCCACGAGCTACGTGAAGTTTGACGCTACTGTTGAACTGCATCTACGACTTGGTGTTGACCCGCGTCATGCTGACCAGAACATCCGTGACAACCTCGTCCTGCCAGCTGGCACCGGCAAAAACATTCGCGTAGCCGTGGCCAGTGACGACCTATTGGCAAGCCTGGACAAGGGTGTGATTGATTTTGATGTCCTGGTTGCAACCCCAGATTTTATGCCAAAACTAGGTAAATACGCCCGGGTACTTGGTCCGAAAGGTTTGATGCCAAACCCTAAGAGCGGCACCGTGACTACTGACACCGATAAGGCTGTGGCTGAAGCCAAAGCCGGACGGGTTGAATACCGTGTCGACAGCACCGGTATTGTTCATCTCGGTGTTGGTAAGGTTAGCTTTAGCGCCGCCCAACTCCTTGAAAACATCAATGCTGTTCTGGCCAGCATCAAAGCCAACAAGCCAGCCAGCGTCAAAGGCAGCTATTTGAAGGCTGTTCATCTGACCACCAGTATGGGCCCGTCGATCACTCTCGACACCAGCACCCTCCTCTAAATAAACGGCAATTGTGTCATACTAGTGGTATGACCGTCCAACCTCAGAAGCTACCTGATGGCCTGATTGTAATGTTTGAAGGCTTGGATGGGGTTGGCAAATCAACCCAACTAAAACTGGCAGCCGCAGAGTTGGCAAAGGCTGGCTGGCCGGTTGAGACCACCCGTAACTTGGGTGGCACGCCGATTGGTGAAGCGTTGCGTGAGGCCATGCTTTCTAAGCTAGCTCGACCAGCAGCGACGGATTTCTATATTTCGATTGCCATTCAAGAGGCATTGATTGAAGAGTTGGATAGTCTTAGAGCACAAGGCAAGATCGTCCTGATTGACCGTGGGCCGCTGTCGCTCGCAGCCTACCAGATATATGGTAGTGGTTTCGATGAAGCGACAGGCTGGCGAGCAGTTGATGACGGCATGCAGAGCATCCGTCCGGAACTGGTTATTGGTTATAAAGGCAATGTTGACACGGCTATCAAACGCGCGCACCAGGCGTCAGCTGAACCAGACTACTTTGAGAGCAAGCCAGCGGCCTTTTTCAAACGAGTTCAGCATGGGTATGATCTGGCAAGCGACCGTTATCCAGTTCGGGTGCTCGATGCCGAGCAATCCATTGAAGCCGTCCACACCGCTACCATGGAGCTGGTCTACGGGGCGATTGACAGCAAGCTACGTTACAGCTAACTCTTGACGCGCATAATCTGCATCAGGGCGTTGGTGGTGCGCGAAAAGCCACGCACGCCACCCTTGTAGGCGACATAGCGATCGCGCCACACCGGTTCATACTTAGCTTTGAAGCGATGCAGTCCGTTGAACGAAAAGAAACGATCGCCATTGGCATAAGCGAAACGCAGGAAGGCGTCAATCACTGTTCGGTTGCTGGCGGGCACATCATCCAGCCCGATCAACGGGCACATGCCCATGTTGAGGTGTTGGTAGCCATCCGCCTGCAGGTTTTCAGCGAGATTAATTAATAGAAAGTCATTGATATTGCTGGGACTGTGGTGGGCGTGGCGCAGCATATCGAAGGTTGCTTCTTGCCTATCAAAAGATGCCGGCACAACATTGGCAAACGCTTGAATGGTGCTGGCGGCATCGCGGACGACCATCACTGGACATTGCTGCAGGTAGTTGTCGGTGTGGTAACCGAGCGTAAACTTGCGTTCCGCCCGCCCGCTAACTTCGAGCCACTCATTGCTGATGGCACGCAACCGTTCTAAGACGGCTTGATGGTGTGGTGGTTGTAGCAATTCAGCGGTGAAGCCTTGCTTGGTAAATTTATTGCGGATATGTCGAAAATACTTGTTACGGACAACCTCTGATTCAAAATGGTTGAGCTCAACGACTGCTTCTTCACCAATTTTCTGAGTCTCATAACCTGCTCGTGTATACAGCGCCGTCTGTTCACAGTTCACTAACGCCGGCAGCCAGTCATTGTTAAAGCACTGCTCTTCAAACGCCTGGAGCAATGCCGGAAAACGCTGAGGATCACCCGCCGGATCGGCGAGGCAGAGCGCCACACCGTGGTAGACATGGTAGGCCAGGCCGCTCTCACCCTGGTCATCGAAGAAAAACTGTTTGTCATGCGGCCACAGCTTGAAAAAGTCTTCGCTGTGTGCCGGATAATCAGTCAGCAGTCGAGTCATGTGTTCCCGGTTTTGAGTCTGATCGGTCCAGCGCATGCGCAGTGGCTGGAAGAATGAAATAACGGCGTAGACCACTGCGGCCGTACTGACGAAGGACAATGAGTCAACAAACAGATGGGCTCGTTTGGTGGCTGGGTGCAGCGGGCGATTGGTAGTCAGGTCAAATTGGTCGATGGTGTAGTGAGCGGCCGTGGCCAGGCCAATTTCTTGATGAAAATCGGAAGTATCGAGCAGACAGAAGCCAGTAACGCCGTACAGAAAGGTCACTATAAACAAGCCAACGACGAAGCGCAGTGCCCAGCGAAAGCCCTGCTGGTCGCTCTTAACTACAAATTCTCGCCGGAAGACTACAAGTAGTAGCAGGACGATGGCAGGAATTACTAAGTTACGGATGATCCTCAGGCTGTCCACATCATGGGTGCCAAACCGCATCAATACATCGGAAAGTGTCAGGCCGAAGTAAAAAATGTAAGCCAGCAGCGTCACCTGCCAGGCATTGTGTTTCCGACGGCGCAGTAAGGTGGCCAAATATAGTAAGCCAAGGCCAATCAACAGGGGAATATCGATCACAATGTCGGTCAGGTGTGAACCGCGGTGAGCCGCCAGCTGATCAAGCAGCGAGGTTGCTAGGATGAAACTACCGTGTGTGGCTACCAGTAAACTCAGGAATTGGACGGCGAACCGACGGTGTACGTGCAGCTGCTTCCAAAGTGATGTGTGAATGAGCATGGACCTATTGTACTAAAGTTCACCACGCTTAAGCATAAGCTGTTATACAGTTAATTTGCGTAAAAATCACATTATTATTATGCTTGCCTTAGTTGAGACGGCACCGCTACAATAGTGTCACGAGAGGAGCGACCACTTTGGGAGTTTATAGCAACATACAAATTCGTCAGGCGATTGATGATGGTCACATCATCTGTCACCCCTTGCAAGCCAAACACGTGGCGCACGCCAGTCTCGATGTGACGCTTGGCTATTATTACTACCGCATCGAGAAGATGAACGAGCGGACCATCTACAATCCGTTCGATCGCGAAGATGTGGAGCGCTACTTTGATGGCCCTTACAAGGCCATCACCCATGAAGAGTGGTGCAAGCTCAACGGTTTCAAGCCGGTCAGCAACATCCCGCTTGACCATCCGGTTATTAGCCTTAAGCCGCGCGAGCGCATTTTGGCGCATACGCATGAGTTCTTTGGCATTTTGCCTCCCGGTGCCTGTGAAGTCCGTTCTCGCTCCAGCTGGGGCCGCAATGGCATCGCCGTCTGTTTTGACGCCGGCTGGATCGACCCAGGTTACATTAACCGACTGACACTCGAGATCTATAACCTCAATGAGCGCGAGACCGTCCTGCTGCCGGTCGGTGAACGTACCGCCCAGATTATCTTCCATGAGACTGGCCCGGTTGACGGGAACTACGGTGCCGGTCGCGACCAAGGCTTCAGCGGCAAGTATCAGCAGGGAACTGACCTGGACACTATTATCCAGACCTGGTCACCCGACATGATGCTGCCACGAGCCTACAAAGACCAGCGGGCACTGCCGCAGAAGATCGAAGGTTTGTCCTATGACTAAAGGCAAATACATCGTCCTTGAGGGGCCGGAAGGTGTTGGCAAGACCACGCAGTTGCAGGAGCTGGCCCGTCGTCTGCAAGCTGCCGGACTACCAGTACGCACCTTGCGTGAACCTGACAGCCAGAGTGACCTCACAGCTCGGGCGATTCGCCAGCTGACGCAGGACCCCCGGTATCCTATGAATACCCGAACTGAAGTGTTGCTATACAACGCTGCCCGCTCACAGAGCCTACAAGTCATTCAACAGAGCGTAGATAACGGGGTTGTCTGCCTGGTCGACCGAAATTATTTGACGACCCTGGCTGTCCAGTACTACGGCCGAGGTGATGTACCAGATTACAACACCATTAATAGCATCATCAATTTTGCGATTGGTGGTGTGGAGCCTGATCTCTGTATTGTCCTGGACGCCCCAGTCGCTACTTTACGTGAACGACTGTCTGACCGTTACAATGGCGAGCGCTTCGACAATCTGGATGATGCTTTTCTGGAGCGCGTGCGAGCTGGCTACCTGTGGGAAGCCCGTCAGCGCAACTTGCCCGTGGTCTTTGCTACGGACGCCGAAGAGACGGTTGCTGACAATATTTGGAGTCTGGTGTCAGCTGAACTGGCGGTCCGCGAACCCAGCAAGGCCAGCGCCAGTGCGCCAGCTGTCTCCGTCAAGGAGATCATTGAACAAAAGGCCGTAGCCGAACCCTCACCGGCGACCCCTGCCAGTGTTGAAGCCACGCCACCGCCAGAAGTGATTGACGAACCACTAGTCAACAAAGATGACGATGGTAACTACAGCGTCACTCCGGCCGGTAAGAGCTACCTGGAAGGTGCCGTCACCAGCGTTGATGGTGACGTCTATGCCTTTACTGACAAGCTCAGCCCGGTCACGATTGCCGCTGCCATGGCACGCTTGAGCCGTCGGGCCGATGATATGCGTATTACGATTCTCGACGAGTTTGCCGGCAAAGTTGATAAAGATGCTCAGTTGCTGCAACGGGTGATCACCGCTTACGGCGATGACTCTGTCCAACAGCTTGGAGGACTGCACTTTGTGGTGGAAAACGCCTCAAATCTCCTGACCAAAAAGCTGGAGTGGGGTCGGTTGGCCGCCTATCTGGAACAATCAACCCGCTACATTTACTTCGACCGCAAGGACGCTCAAGGCAAGTATCGCTACTACACGCCGCCGCACCTGAAGCCCAAAGTCAAAGTCCAATATGAAACCGCCATGGACGCCATCTTTGATCTGTACTCGGCTATGGTACACCGCCTGACTGACTATGTTCAGGCCAACTCGACGGTGCCAGAAGCTGAGCGCGACGTCGCCTGGAAAGGCGCGACCCGAGCCCAGGCTTGTGATGCTGTCCGGACGGTGCTGCCGGTGGCTGTTAAATCGACCGTTGGTATTTATGCCTCAGGCCAGGCCCTGGAGAGCCTGATCATGCACCTGCTAGCCGATGAGCTACCCGAAGCCCGCACCACTGGTGAGGCGCTGCTGGAGCACGGACGAAAGATTGTACCGATGTTCCTGGAGCGCGCTGATAAGCCGGAGCGAGGCGGCGCAGCCATTGCCTATATGGCCAACACGAAGGCCGGCGTCAAACAGTTGGCCGACAAATACCTGCCCGAAAACCACGCCGCCACCCAAAGTACAGATGTTCATTTAGCTGATTTCTGGCCCAGGAATGAACTATTGCTGGTTCCTGACATGCTCTACGAACACAGCAACCTGCCCCTGGAACAGCTCCAGGCGGCGGTCAACGGTTGGTCTTACGACCAGAAAGCCGAAGTTCTGCGGGCCTACGTTGGCGATCGCCTCAACCGTCGTCATCGTCCCGGCCGAGCTCTTGAAAAAGCTCACTACAGCTGGGATCTGGTCTGTGACTATGGCATATTCCGTGATCTGCAGCGACACCGTATGGTCGATGATCTCAATTGGCAGCTGCTGACGCCGCGCTACGGCTATGAAGTGCCGGATCTGGTGGAAGAAGCTGGCCTGACCGAGCAGTTTGAAGCCTGCTTTGACATCAGCCTCAAGCTGTACAGCCTGCTGCAAAAGGAAGGCTACAGCCTCGAATCTCAGTATGCCACCCTCCTCGGCCACAAAATGCGCTGGAAGATCACCTACAACGCCCGAGAAGCCTTCCACTTGCACGAGTTGCGCACCAGCCCGCAGGGCCATCCAGGCTACCGCAAACTGGTCTTGCAGATGCACGAAAAACTGGCTGAAGTGCACCCGCTGTTAGCCGACAGTATGAAGTTCGTCAATACCGAGGAAGACCCGGAGTTAACCCGGCTGGCAGCTGAGCGCTACACCCAGTTCAAGCTTAATCAGTTTGACGCTCAAGAACAGCAGCCCTCAACCCAAGCCGAAGCTTGACTTCCAGCCCCCGCAGGCGTTAGATAGTAGTATGTCATTCAACCGCTTTGCACAGCAGGTACTCGCTATTATTAGCCCGAAAGGGCTGTGCTTCAGCATGGTTGAAGCCAAGACGCGTCGTCGTTAGCACAGTCCAGAAAACACTTAACAGGCTTCAACCGGAGCCTGTTTTTATTTTAAGGAGAAAATTATGACTTTAGTTACGAGAGAAGCAACCCAACAAGTGGCCGAGCAGCTGGCCGATCGAGAACACACAAAACACGTAAGACACCTGAGCCCGGTGCTGGTTGAGGCTCCATTTGACGAACCGGTAAGCCCGGTTGGTTATGCTGAAGTGAAAGCAGCGGCCGGACATGGCATGGGTGCCCTAGTGGCACAACGTGTATTGCAGGCTGCTGACTTTGAAACTCAACAAGAAGTGCGCGAGGACGCCGCCAGTGGTGGCCGTTCATATATGACGGCCAACGCCCTGCCGTTTACCGAGTAAACCATGGTCTTGCCGTTACCCATACCATGCCACCGTCCATCACCAGAGTTTGGTGCGCCAATACTAAATGACGAAGATGCCCCTAAGACGATTGAAGAAGCCATGACTGACATTCTCAACTCTGGCCACCAACGGATTGCCGATTACTGGGGCAGCACGGCTGTACAGGCTAGTGTTGCCCTTGAGATAGCCTTGGAAGTCTATCCGGAACTGTTCACGGAGAGTATGACGTGATTTTGACAAACGCTGAGCCATGCGTGGTTGCCAGTTTTCGAGTACCGCATGCTCCCCGAAGCCGCATGCTGATGGCCTCATTGCAACAAGAATCCCCTGAACCGCAGCATGTAGCGGTGCTGGCAGAACATGCCACACTCCTGATACAAGGCCTTCGGGCAGCGTGCGCTGGTGATGCCTTCGTCGGTGTCGGCGATCTGCGGAAGTTTTGGAAGCCAGCAGTTGAACGCCTCGTCAACAACACGTTTGTCCCCCAAGGTGGTGCCGACGGCCAACTACACCGAGCATTTGAGGCCGCACGCTTCTTGTATGACCAGCCGGAAGGTATCAATCGAGTTGGCAGCATCGCCCTGAAAGCGGTTGACCAATCGGCCTTAACAGAGTAGAATGGTCTTTAAGTTGCCAGAGACAGCGACGGGCATCAGCCTTGATAAAGTCGCCGAGGTACAAACAATCTATTTTGATAGTTTGACGTCTCTGTTTTCGCAAACGAGACGTTTTTGTTTGGCAACGTAGCAGATCACCGGTCGATTGAACTGCTTGCACCATAAGTAAATTGGAGAAATTTACATGGCTCTAACGAAAAACGAGAAGCACGATGTTGTGGCGGAAATTGCTGATTTACTTAGCAGTTCCAAAATGACAGTCGTTGCGAAATACGAAGGTACGACCGTCAAAGCGTTGCAACAGTTGCGCCGCGACGCCAAGACCAACGGTACAAAAGTCAAAGTGGTCAAAAACCGTCTGGTTATCCAGGCAGTCAAAGCCACCGATGCCCTTAAGGACGCTGACACTAGCGCTCTGAATGGTATGCTGCTCTACGCCTTCAATGGCGAAGATGAAGTAGCTGCCGCTCAGGTCCTCAACACCTTTGCTAAGGCCAACCCCACCCTGGAGTTTGTCGGCGCAATTAGTGCTGATGGTAGCTTTGTCGATGCCGCTGGCGTCAAAGCCCTGGCTGGCTTGCCAGGCAAGAACCAGCTGATTGCTGGCCTCATTAACCTGCTCAACAGCCCCGTGAAGGGTGTGATGGGCAGCCTCGGTGGTAACCTGCACGGGTTGCTCCAAGGCTTAGAAGCCAAGGCTTCAAACTAACCTATAGAAAGGAATACGAAATGGCTACTGATTTAAAGAAAATTGCTGAGCAACTCGTTGGTCTGACTGTTTTGGAAGTCAACGAACTCGGTACGATCCTGAAGGATGAATATGGCATTGAGCCTGCTGCTGCCGCTGTGGCTGTAGCTGCTGGTCCTGCTGCCGGTGGTGATGCAGCTCCAGCTGCTGAAGAGAAGAGCGAATACGATGTCATCCTGAAGGATGCGGGCGCTCAAAAAGTCGCTGTCATTAAGGCTGTCAAAGACCTGACCGGTCTCGGTCTCGGTGAAGCTAAAGCTGTAGTGGATGGTGCTCCTAAGCCCGTTCTCGAAAAAGCTAAGAAAGAAGATGCTGACAACGCCAAGAAAGTCCTCGAAGAGGCTGGCGCTACCGTCGAACTGGCCTAACCTAGGCTGGTTTACCTTGAAAAAGCCGCTCATACTAGAGCGGCTTTTTCTTTGGCTGCCAAGCCAGCGACAATCAGAGCATTGACAATTTAATACGTTTATGCTAATATAATGCTCATGAATTTTCTTAGGCTGTTTCTTACTTCTAAGCGCTCGGCTGCAATTGTCCTCATCTTGGTATGTATGATTGCTGCCGGTGGTGTGGCGTATACATCTATCAAGCAGGCGAAGGCTTCGATTAACGCCTCGCCGATCGATACACACGTCCGACCGGCTGTATCGTCTGCCAAACCAACTACGTCAAAGGCAGCTACCAGCCCGGCAGTGAACCCGACTGCTGCTAATACGGCGGCACCAGTCGCCCAGCCACAGGCGTCTCGGACGACAGTACCTGCCCAAGTCGCCAGCGCGCCAGCTCCTGCTTCCGCCTCTAATAGTGCCCCGGCAACCAGCACAAGCAGTCAGCTAGCACCGACAACTACGCCCGCGCCAGCGCCGCAGACTAAGACGCCAGCTATCGACTTTGGTCAAACCTATACCATCCTTGATCGTTATACGGACGGGAGCTGCAGCATCGGTTTCCAGACCACGGCTCACGCCAACATGAATCTCACGGCTGAGTTCGGTTTTGTGGTCAATCTAGCCAGTGATCCGAATCAGTCTCAGGCAGGTGATACAAATCCTGGCAGCTATGTGTACCCGCAGCCGGATACCATCACTTTGGACACTGATCAGTATGAATTTGACGCCGGCACCGAATACTACATCACGTTCTATGACGTGATCAACGGCGATACTCAGATTGGTCCTACTGCTAGCTTCACAATGCCCAGTGACTGTCAGGCATAAGCACACTTTTCCACAGATTTCAGCTGATTTTTGACACCAGGGCAGCTTCGTGGTATTTTGAGGGGGAAAAGTGTGCCAATAAACACTTATCAAGAGAGACAGAGATAGATACCGGGAATAGACATGGCAGACGTACCAGAAAAACAAATTAAGCGCTTACGAGCCCTCATTCAGGAAGCTGAAACCAGCCTAGCAGCAGCCACCGAGCTGTTGATTAGCTTAGTTGGTGACGATGAGAAGATGGCGCCAGTGGCCCGCGAAGATACACTCGGTAAAGTTATCGAAGGTGTTTTTGACGGTCAAAATATGGTCGGCTCTGACGGCAAAACATACCCTGTGCCTGCTAACTATGCCTCTAAGTCCAAGCTCGTCCAAGGTGACATCCTGAAACTGACCATCGCCGAAGACGGCGCTTTCTTGTACAAGCAGATCGGTCCGATTCCACGCAAACAGGTTGTCGGCACGCTTATTCTCGAGAACGGTCACTACTTCGTTGACGTCAACGGTAAGAAGCTACGCGTCCTTTTGGCCAGCGTTACCTACTTCAAGGCCAAGCCTGGTGACCAAGTAAGCATTAACGTTCCCGAAGATGACTCGGCCGCTGAGTGGGCTGCCCTGGAAGCTGCTCTCTAGATAGTATTACCTTTCGCACACAAACAAATCTACAACGCACACAATCACCTCGAGGGCGTATAATAAATAGCCCATGGGACAGGCACTCTATCGTAAATACCGTTCGAAGTCGCTCGACGATGTCGTTGGGCAGACACACGTCACCAAAACGCTGGCGCAAGCCATCAAACAGGGTCGGATTAGCCATGCCTACTTATTCACCGGACCGCGAGGTGTTGGCAAGACTTCAGTAGCACGCATCCTGGCTCACGAAATTAATGGTTTGCCATACACCGACGAGAGCACCCACCTGGACATTATTGAGATTGACGCTGCTAGCAACCGACGGATTGATGAGATCCGTGATCTGCGCGACAAGGTGCAGATCGCCCCGACCAGTGCCAAGTATAAGGTCTACATCATCGATGAAGTGCACATGCTGACCCGTGAAGCCTTCAATGCCTTGCTCAAGACGCTCGAGGAGCCACCTGAGCACGTGGTGTTCATCCTGGCAACCACTGACGCTCACAAGCTCCCGGAGACGATTATCAGCCGTACCCAGCGTTTTAGCTTCAAACCGGCAGAGCCACAAGCCGTGGTTGACCTACTCAAGCACATTGCCAAACATGAAAAGTTGTCGGCCGACGAGACAGCCCTGGAGTTGATTGCCGAGCATGGAGGCGGTAGCTTCCGTGACAGTGTCAGCTTGTTTGACCAGGCTAGCAGCCATGGTCAGACCGTTGATGTCGATCATGTCCGCCAACTACTCGGTATACCGCCGGAGACCGCGCTTGACGCACTCTTGGCCAGCCTGGCTCAGGGTGGACCACATCACGCCGTGGCCGAACAGCTCAGTCAGTTATATGAACAGGGCTATCAGGCAGCAACAATTGCCAAACAGCTTGGCCAAAAGTTGCGCGAGCAGCTCCTGACACAAGCCGTTTGGTCGCCTGCGACCGTGCTTGAACTGCTACAAGGGCTGCTACAGGTGCCGTCGGCACATGATCCAGCGCGCTACCTAGAGATCTGCCTATTGCGTGCCCTGCCGGCGACTGCAACTGTCCAGACACCTCCGAGTGCACCGGAGCCAAAGATGGCTGCTACTGTTATGGAGAGCCCTGAAGTTAGCGAAGAACCGCTTCCTGAACCGCCACATGCTGAAGCGGCCTCCGAGCCAGCGCCGGACCTTCCAGTTGAGACTAACAGTCAAACCACGCAAGGGGGGGGTGAACTCTGGCCCCAAGTCCTCCAGGCGCTCAAACAGCGCCACAACACGCTGTACAGTATCGTCCGGATGGCTGAGCCACACTTCGAAGGTGATGAGCTAGAGCTGGTCTTTGGCTTCTCGTTCCATCAGAACCGCTTGAATGAAGCCAGCAATCGCCAGCATTTACAAGAGGTCGTAGACAGCCTGATGGGGCGATCGATCACCATCACGGCGCGGGCGACAGGCAAGGCTGGCAGACCAGCCAAGGCTCAGGCGGCAGCACCAACGGCAGACCTTACAACCATTAGCAATATTTTTGGTGGCGGTGAGCTGTTAGAATCATAACTACCACCAGGTAGGTAGTACGTATGGAACCGCAGCAAACAACTGAACCACCACAGAATAGTGAAGCCGAAGCCAGCTTGCTCGGCGCTTTATTAATTGATAGTGACGCCATCGTCAAGATCGCTGACGATCTGTCGGCAACTGACTTCTATGAACCGCGCCATCAGAAGATCTATGAAGCCATCAACCAGCTATACGAAGCTCACCAGGCGATCGATGTGCTGACTTTATCAGATCGATTGCGCAATAACGGCACCCTCGAAGGCGTCGGCGGGGCTTCTTACCTGACTGAACTGACAAACTTTGTGCCGACGGCTGCCCACGTCGAGCAATACGCCGACATTGTGGCTCAAAAAGCCATGCGTCGCCGGCTGATTACTGCCTCCAAGGGTATTACCGGGCTGGGCTATGATGAGTCGAAGCCACTGCGCGAACTGATCGAAGAAGCTGAAAGCCGGTTGTTTGAAGTCAGCCAGCAGCACATTAAGCAGAATGTCATTAGCCTGGAGGCTATCCTGGCTGAAAGCTTTGACCGACTTGATGACCTGCACAAGGACAAGAACAAGATTCGTGGTATACCGACCGGCTTCAAAGATATTGACAATGTGCTGGCTGGTTTCCAACGTTCTGATTTGATTGTTCTAGCTGCCCGGCCATCAATGGGCAAAACAGCCTTGGCTCTCAACTTTGCGCACAACGTGGCCGTCCAGGCCAGTCAGCCCGTGCTGGTCTTCAGCCTGGAAATGAGCAAGGAGCAACTGGTAGACCGTTTACTGTCTATGGAGTCCGGTGTTGATGCCTGGGCGCTACGAACCGGCAACCTGACAGATGCTGACTTCGAGAAGATCGGCCAAGCCATGGGCACGCTCAGTGAAGCCCAGATCTTCATCGATGATTCACCTGGTATTACCGTCAGCGATCTGCGCACCAAAGCCCGCCGCGAAGCCCACCAGCGACCACTGGGGCTGATCATTGTGGACTATTTGCAGCTGATGAGCGGTGGCAATCGCTTCGGTGGTGATGGTAACCGTGTTCAGGAAATTTCGGAGATCTCCCGTGGCCTCAAAGGTGTGGCTCGTGAGCTCAATGTTCCGGTACTGGCGCTTAGCCAGCTCAGCCGATCAGTCGAGAGCCGCAGCCCGCAGATCCCACAGCTGGCTGACTTGCGTGAATCAGGCTCTATCGAGCAGGATGCCGACGTCGTGGCCTTCATCTACCGCGAGGACTATTACAATCCTGACACCGACCGCAAAAAGTTGACTGACATCTTCATCAAGAAGCACCGTAATGGTCCAACTGGTGGGGTCGAACTGTACTTTGACAACGAGAAACAGCGCTTCCGTTCGGTGGATTCCCGGCACCAGAACCCTTTCAACAGCTAGAGTAAACTGGCCCAAACCGCTATAATAAGCGAGATATGGCTGCTCGACGACGACCTGCATATTTCCGACCCCAGTATCTCGGTGTGGCCCTAGCGCTGGCCGTATTGGCCGCACTACTTCTCTATAAACTAGGTGGTCTGGTTGGTGGCCTCAGTGCCCAGGAAGCCAGCACGGCGACAGCTGCCGTCGGCTGGCATGGTATCTACCACGATCCTTTCAACCTGCCACTCAAGGTTATCCGATCGGTGGTTTACGCCCTATCTCCTAGCCATGGCCAAACGCTGACTAGACTACCAAATACCATATTCGGTGCACTAGCGGTCGCCGCCCTTTTCTGGCTGATTCGAACCTGGCACGGCTGGCGAACAGCTGTCGTGACAACTATCTTGTTTATGACTGCCGCTTGGACTTTGCATGTCAGCCGACTGGCAAGTACTGACGTGCTCTACTTGTGGAGTATGCCGATGCTGCTGCTGGCCAATCTCGCCCTTCACAAACGCCCCAATAACCCAATTTTCTTTTACGGCTCGGTGCTGCTATGGGGCTGCCTGTTGTACATCCCGGGCATGGTCTGGGTGGTGATCCTCGCCATCTATTGGCAGTGGGAAGACATGGTGTCCGGCTGGAAGCACTTTGCGGCTAGTTGGCAACGAGCGCTTGCAGTGCTGAGTGCGATTGTCTGGCTGCCACTACTTGGGATAGCTCTGCTGCGGCAGGGTAGCTTCCGGCTTTGGCTTGGTTTGCCGGCTCATGTTCCCAGTCTAGTCCAACTTGGTAAACAATTCGTGGGCGTGTTCGTCCACCTCTTCCTCCGAGGACCGCTGTACCCAGACACCTGGTTAGCTAAAGCACCAGTCCTCGATGTGTTCACGCTGGTAATGTGTCTGCTCGGCATCTATTTCTATGTAACGCATCTCGGTGCCTTCCGTACCAGGCTTCTGGCTAGCTTTGGATTGCTGGGAGTTATCCTCGTAGCTTTGGGTGGCAGTGTGGGTCTGAGCCTATTGGTACCATTGCTGTATGTCAGTGCCGCCGCCGGCATGGCCTATTTGTTACACGAGTGGCTGAGCGTCTTCCCACTTAACCCACTGGCTCGTGGTCTGGGACTTGGTCTGATCTTTATGGCAGTTGGGCTGGCCAGTATCTACAATTTACGCGCTTACTACATTGCCTGGCCGCACAATGAGCTGACCCAGGCCAGCTTTCAGTATCACCGGTAGACAGTGATATACTAGATACAACCAAAGGGAGGTACTATGAGTCGGTTTGACCAAGCGAAAATGCTTATGAAAGTTAAGAAAATTCAGGGTGAGCTGCAGAAAATGACGATTGAAGTCGAAAAAGGCGAGGGCGCCGTGCGGGTTGAATTCAACGGTGAGCAAAAGCTCAAGAAAATTCACATTGACCCGGAGTATGTTGACCTAGAAGACATCGGCCAGCTGGAACGATGGGTCGAAGACGCCGTCAAAGAAGCTATCCAAGAGAGTCAGCGCATTGCCGCCGAGAAAATGCAGCCAATGATGGGTGCGCTCGGTAACCTCGGGCTCTAGACCAATGCAGATTCTGCCTCCGGCGCTTTCTAATTTGATTGAGGCTTTCGGGCTACTACCTGGCGTTGGCCCTCGTACTGCCGAGCGGTATGCCTATTACTTGTTACGCCATGGCAATGATAGCCCAGCTCGGCTGTCAGCGGCCTTGCAGGCGCTCCAGGGCGGCATTGGCTACTGCCAGAAGACCTTCGCTCTTGTATCGGCAGGACAGGAGCTCTCAGACCTTTACACCGATCCACGACGTGATAAACAGCTGATTGCCATTGTTGCTGAGCCGTTTGACCTCGTAGCGCTTGAAAAAACTGGCACCTACCATGGCACCTATCACGTGCTGGGAGGATTGGTGTCACCGATCGACGGCGTCACGCCAGAACAGCTTCATATCAAGGAGTTAGTGGCGAGGATTGATGAAGATAAGGTCAAAGAGGTGATTCTGGCGACTAACGCCAGCGTCGAAGGTGAGTCGACCGCTCTCTACATCCAGCAGCAAATTGGCGACCGCAAGGTCAAAGTTACTCGTTTGGCTCGTGGTCTACCAATCGGTGTCGATCTGGAATACGCCGATCAAATCACCCTCAGCCGGGCGCTAGAAGGCCGCCAAGCACTGTAAGACTTTGGTGATCAGCTAGAGAATCCTTACAATAGAGGCAATATGTACGATCAAGCCAGCCACATACAAGAAATTATTGAAAGTGCTCACACGATTGTCATTGTTCAGGCTGACAACCCGGACGGCGATAGTCTGGGCAGCGCCCTAGCGCTCGAACATATCCTTGGCGAGCTGGGCAAACAGCCCAAACTGTACTGCGCCGTGGACATGCCGACCTACCTGCGCTACATGAGCGGCTGGGATCGAGTCGAGAAAGACTTGCCGAACCAGTTCGATGCCAGCATCATCGTTGACGCTTCTACCCTGACCTTGTTTGAGAAATTGGCGGGCAGTGGCCAGCAAGGGTGGCTGGCTGCCAAGCCGTGTATCGTACTGGATCACCATCAGACAGTCGAGAACCCGGTAACCTTTGCCGAAGTCACCATTAACGATCATCAGCGGGCTTCAACTGGCGAGTTGATCTATCTGCTGGCCAAACAACTAAATTGGCCCAAGCCGACCGAGGCCTTGGAGCACATTATGACCTCTATCCTGGGCGACACCCAGGGCTTAACCAATCAGCTGGCCACGGCTGAGACCTATCGAGTGATGGCCGAACTGACCGACCAGGGTGTCGACCGACCGCGGCTAGAGGAGCTACGACGTGAGTACACCAAGATGCCGCCGGCTATCTTTCGCTACAAGGCGGAACTGATTACCAGAACTGAACTGGTGGCCGATGGCCGACTGGCGATTGTCAGCATCCCGCAAGTTGAGATCAACAACTACAGCCCGCTCTACAACCCAGCACCACTCATTCAAAACGATATGTTGCAGACTACCGGCGTGCAGGTGGCTGTAGTACTTAAAAGTTATGACGATGGGCGAGTCACAGCGGCTATTCGTTGTAATGCCGGAGCGCCGGTTGGCGCACAGCTGGCCGAGCATTTCGGTGGCGGTGGCCATGCTTTTGCCAGTGGCTTCAAAGTCACCGGGCGGCCACTCAACGAGGTAAAGTCAGAGTGTATCACCCAGGTCACCCAGCTCCTTGATACACTGTAACCAGGATTACCCCATGAAACTCCAGAACACCCTTAGTAAACAACTTGAAGACGTGCAGCCGCTCGACGGGCAGACGGTACGCATCTATTCCTGTGGCCCGACGGTTTACGACCATATTCACATTGGCAACCTCAGCTCCTTTATCTTCGCAGATACCTTGCGACGAGCGGTAACCACTACAGGCACAGCCGTGCAGCACGTCATGAACTTTACTGATGTTGATGATAAGACTATCCGCCGCAGCCGCGAACGCTTCCCAGATATGGACGCCAAAGAAGCCTTACTGAAGCTGACAGGCGAGTACAGTGATGTTTTCTTGCAGGATATGGCGGCCGTCGGCAATGACGTTAAGGCCATAACCTTTGTGAAAGCCACTGACACGATCGAGGGCATGCAACAGCTCATCCGCCAGTTGCACGAGCAGGGCTTTGCCTACCTGGCTGACGATGGTGTCTACTTCTCGATCGAAGCCTATCGAAAGAGCGGCAAGACCTACGGCCAGTTGACCGAGATTACCACTAGCTCCACCAGCGAAGCACGTATTCAGAACGACGAGTATGACAAGGAGTCAGTGCACGACTTTGCGCTCTGGAAGACCCAAAAGGACGGGGAACCGGCTTGGCCGTTTGAGATCGATGGCAAGGATTTGACCGGCCGGCCAGGCTGGCACATTGAATGTTCAGTGATGAGTAGCCAGAGCCTCGGCCAGCCCTTTGATATTCACACTGGTGGCATTGACCTTATCTTCCCGCATCACGAAAATGAGATTGCCCAAAGCACAGCTGGGCAGGACGACCCCGTCTACGCCAAAATCTTTGCCCACAACGAGCACTTACTGGTCGATGGCCAGAAGATGAGCAAGTCGCTCAATAACTTCTACACGCTGAAAGATATCACCGACAAGGGCTACGACCCGCTGGCCTTCCGCCTGCTAGTTCTGCAGTCTCATTACCGCAACCAAGCCCATTTCACCTGGGATAACCTCGAAGCAGCTCAAAATCGGTTGAAAGCTTACAGAGAAATGGCTTGTCTACAATGGCAGCCAGCTGGAAAAACACGTTGGCTGGAAGATAATACAGATATCCCGTTGTTCGAACATAATCTTCAGAATGATCTTAACACTCCAGTTGCTCTGCTTGCACTTAGTGGTTTTGCTAATGAAGCAGCCGATAAGCTTATTTCACCTGAAGACATTACTCTATTCAAAGTGACGCTTGGCGATATCGACAGGCTGTTTGGCCTTGATCTAAGCCTTTGCGCCGACATAAACAATGAGCAGAAATTGTTAATCTCAGAACGGGATAAAGCAAGGGCAGCTAAAGACTGGACGAAGTCAGACGAACTAAGAGACCAATTGAAAGAGCAGGGCATTAGCGTTCGCGACACTGAGCACGGGACTATCTGGGCTCGGTTGTAAGTTGGTCGACTTCCGATGTCTCAATAATCTGCTTACTGCGCAAATATTCGAGGGTAGCAATCCGCAGGCAGCCAGCCACCGGAATGGCGAACAGACCGCCAAACAGGCCACTGAAGCTGACACCAATGACCACAGAGGCAAACACCAGCAACGGTGACATGTTCGTTGAGTTGGCTTGAATCTTGGGCTGAATGAAGATGTTTTCAATCTGTTGATACACAATGTAATAGATCAAGATAAAGATGGCTGCGGTAAGAGAATGGAACAACGCCACCATAGTCACAATAATTGCGCCAATTGTGTGCCCAACCATGGGAATGAGGCCACAAATAAAGATAATAACCATGATAGCTATCGGGTAGCTGACGTGGAACAGTAAGACCATGGGCATGATGAGTACCGCGGCGAGAGCCGCCAGTGTCACCTGGCCGTTTGCATAACCAGCAACGACCCGGTACATCTCGCGTGCCAGTCGATCAGCGGTATTGTGATGGCGGTCAGGTATGACATCACGCATGAAAGCTACCCAGACCGGGCCCTCAACCAGCATCATAAAGGTTAACACTAATATCGTTACAAGGGAGAAGACGCTACTTCCAATCTTCTGAGCAGTCGAAAAGGCTGAACCGCCAATATTTTTCAAGCGTTGTGACAGCTGATTTGAGAAGTTCGAAACCTGGTGCTCCAGATGATATTTACGTACCACGTGACCAGTAGCACTATCTTGACTGCGAAAATCTTGCACCAAATGCGGTGCTGCTTTGACGAAGCTATTGGTCTGTCGTACCAGGGGTGGAGTGATACTGGCGATGAAGCCACCGAGTAGTACGACAATCGCCAGGAATGACAAAGCAGTTGCCAACTGCCGGCTGCCCTTGCGCTTACCTGGTAAGTGTCGGCTCAACCAGTAGACTGGCCCATTGAGGGCAATCGTCAAAAAGAAGGCGATAAATATCAACAGCAGAGCGTGAGCCGCTTTTTGGGCGGCGTAGAGCAGGACAATTGTAACAACAGTCAGACCGGCCAAGCGGAAAAAGGTCTCATTGGTGATCGTGATCGCAACTTCAGGTAGATCAACCAGTTTCTTTAGGCGCAGCATGAGTTTCATTATCTACTGTGGCCGTCGTTTACGCAACGCCTGACGGTACAGTTCGACTAACTTTTGGCCGACAACCGCTGTGTCGAAACGCTCTGTGTAGTGCTCGCCCCATTGCTGAGCGGCCTGGCGTGCAGCGGTGTCATTCAAATAAGTCTCCAGCTTGGCGGCTAAAGCCCGGCTGTCAGTCGGGTCAAACAATAACTCAGGGCGTGGCTCCATGACTGAGCGATAGCCAGGATTATCCCCGGCCAAAACTACTGCCCGGCCACTGGCCATAGCCTCAATCAGCACAATGCCAAAGCTTTCGCCGGCACTGCTCGGAAACACCGAGATGTCAGCCGAGGCGTAGTAGCGTGGCTTGTCGGTCTCACTAACAAAGCCAACAAACTCCACAAATTCACCAAGCTGCCGCTCGGCAACAAACCGCTGTAAGTCATCTTGCAGTGGGCCTTTGCCGCAGATGACTACTCGAAATTTCGGTACCTCGGCTTCTTTCAGCTGGGCCACGGCATCGAGTAACAGCTTACAGCCCTTGCGTGGCACCAAACGGCCGAGGAACAGGATAGTCAGAGTATCATCTTGATATTGAGGCAACGGTTTGGCGGTATGAAACAATTGGTAATCAACAACATTTGGCAGGACCTGGGAATTGATCTTGAAAGTCTTGTGCGCAAAGCTCTGTGCAATCGAGGAAACGCTGACAATCGCATCAAAACGCTTCAATGACTGCCGCACTGCCACACCAAGTGCCAAGTTGGCAAAGCTGACCAGCTGGCTGTACGGTGCCACATGGAAGGTACCAATGACGGCTGTCTGCGGCGGTGCCTCCAACACCAGGCGGTGCGACAAGAACGGGCTGTGCGGTATCTGTACATGCAGGACGTCAAACTGCTCAGTAGTCAGAAACTTCCGCAATTTGCGACGATTGACAGGCAACGGTATGGTAGTCCGATTGCCATTGAAGCGCACGCTGATATTCCGAGCTAAACTGTGGATCTGTGGTAGGTCACGCGTCTCAGTCTGACCAACTAAGTAGCTGACGTTGTGTCCTTGAGACCGCAGCCATTCGCCGATGGCCACCACATATTGCTGCACGCCATCCATGGGATCTAGGGAGGTGTCCAGCACCAGGCCGATCTTAAGCTGCTTAGTTGTTGGCATGCTGCTCAAGCGCCTCACGGTACAGCTCTTCGTAACGGTCGACGATATTTGAGTAGTTGAACTGCTGGACGTAATCTTTCGCCCAAGTTTCCCATAGCTTACGCAGACCCTGCTCATTAAAGAGTAGCGTCAGGCGCCGGGCAAACTCCTCAGTGTCAGCCGGATTGATGATCGAAACCGCCCCGATGCCTTCCATAAGATCAGCATAGCCAGAGTTATTACCGGCAATGGTTACGGTATTGGTAGCCATGGCTTCCAGCAAGACAATGCCGAAACTTTCACCGAAGAGAGCCGGTGAGCAGAACAGACTGGCTTCCGACAGCAGCTGAAGCTTGAGCTCTTCACTAATAAAACCAAGAAAACTGACATTCTTGAGACCCAGATCTTCGGCCAGCAGCTCCAACCGCTCACGTTCTGGCCCATCACCAGCAATCACGAGCTTAACGCCAGGGTTCTCCTGAGCGAAGATCTGGAAGGCTTGTAAGAGATGCTTAACACCTTTACGACGTTCCAGCCGGCCGACGAACAGCACCATGGGCTCACGTTCTTTGGTGCGCTGGGTACCATGATACTTCTTGAGGTCAATCCCATTGGGGATGATGGTAATCGATTGATCAGTTAGGTTAGACACATACTCAGCTGCCGAGTCTGACACGGCCGTCAGGACATGAATGTACTTCAACACCGACTTCAGATACGGGCTTACTGTACGGAGTAAGGCCCGTCGCACGACCGCATCGGGAATCTTGGCGTGGAACGTACCGATGTTGACCGACCCAGATCGTTGCAACAACTGTCGGCTTAACAGCGGCAGCCAAGGCTCGTGAAAGTGCAAAATGTCGAACTGCTCAGTGGCCAAGATACTATCAACCTTCTCGTTGTCACCGGTGCTGGAAACCTGCGGCGTAGTATCAATCGCCCGGAAATCCGTCGAATTACCGAAGAAAATCACGCCTTCAGGCAGCTCTGCTTCATCAAAATTACGTGGCTTCGGCGTAATTATGCGCACCTCGTGGCCCCGTGATACCAGGCCGGCGCGCACCGCCAGAACGTGTTCCAGCACGCCACCATGCTTATTTATGCTATACGGACATACAAGCCCTATTTTCATCTTGGCTCTAGTATACCATCTAGCGCTGCCGCAGCTTGCGTCGTAAGCCGGCTGGCACCAGCACGGCCATTTCTTTCTTATTGGCTAAGATGCTTGGCGTGTGGGCTTTACTGGTAGCCTTGAACTCGTGGTAGGCCTTGAAAGTTACCAGCATATGCTGCTTAACAATCTCATTATGGAAGTAGTGATCGGCCGACGAGGCCACATGATAAATCGGTAAATCAATGCTTTTCTGGCAGTTGTCGATGTTCAGGAACTCTGTGGTGGTCAACCAGTGTGTGCGCACATCATTGGCTTGCCAGATTACCTTTTCGAAGTCAATATTGCGCTTGAACTGCTCAGGTGTGATCTCGATCATGCGCCGCTTAGAGTTGGGCAGCTTAGCGTACAGTGTTGTTAGGACGAATTTGTTGAGGCAACAGTAGCGGATGAAGAGCGCTACCGGCCGGGTAGCAAACAGTCGTGTGACGATGCGATAGCGACGCCGTTGGCCAGCAGAATATATGAAATCATCTTTGTGCATAAAACCGACAATACTAACCATCATATCGACCTTCTTGGTCAGCTCTGGGTATCGCTGCAGCATACGAGTGGCCACTAAGAAACCGAATGAGATTGCCATGATGGTGACTTTCTTACCCTTGTAACGCAGTGTGATAAAGGCCGCTAAATAGTCAGCATAGTTATCAATGGTCGGTTTCTTGCCCAGTTTGCTGAAGCTGTCCATACCGCCAAAGCCCGGCAAGTCAGGCATCGTGACATTCCCAAAGTCATGCAGGTTCTCTACCAGGCCCCACCAGCGTTCCAGCATGGCATGGTGACCATAAAGCAACAAAATGTCACGCTTGGCTTTGGACGTGCTGGGCATATACAAAAGGCGTCCCTCAAGCCCGTTAATGTCGAGGGGCACAATATAGTCAGCTGGGCTATGGGATACGTGAGGCATTTGGGCTATTTTATCAGATAGGGAACCAAGCGTCGACAGTTGTATCAACGGCCGTTGTACGTTAAAATCTATCTGTTCTATGGATTCCACAATTGACCAAACCAAGCGAAGCTGTTTGGGCGATTGAGAGGACGACCGTAGCTGTCGGCTGAAACTTTTGCCGCCAGGCAAAATGAGGCATAGGCGTACGGGAGGACGATGGGACGTGGCCAAGTGGTAAGGCACCGGGTTTTGGTCCCGGCATTCGGGGGTTCGAATCCCTCCGTCCCAGCCAAATTGATTATTATCACATTCGTTGTATAGTTTACCCATGACAGAGCCGGCTGATTGGCCTCGTTTTGAGACGGTACTATCTGCAGGGAGTAGTCGTGCAATGAACATGCTGCGGGATGTAGAGCAGAGTAGCCTTACTGAGTTATTTCGTCGGGCAGTTTCAGTCTACAACCTGGTATTAACTAATGATTTCGAGGGCGGAACTGCCTACACTGTCGTGGACGGAGCTACGACACTCATCCCTATCCGCCCCGAAATAGAACACAACGATGAACTTGGAACAAAGTTCTCCGTTAACATAGGTGCCCCAGTGCGCACAGCAATCGACACTATCTGTGACTTCGAGAGCATAGATGAGCGGGTGTGTGCCGATCGGGCGATCGGCGTGTATGCAACCATGCTTACGGCACGCTATGCTGGGGGAGAAGTCGTTATTGAGGAGAGCGGCGGTCGCAAAATGCAGGTTGAACTCATACCTTGACACGAGGCAGACCGCTAATCTAACCAGAAGCTTGCTTGCCGAATCTTGCTGTGAGCTCAGGCGCATTCTATAATTCAGGTAGTGATATTTCATGATCGGACGGGGAAACGATGGCGACGCATTAAGCAGTCTACGGCATGCATGGTGTTTTTCATTGTGCTGGCAGTTGGGCTACTGATTGGAGGAGCGCTGTTCTATCAACCGCCCTGGGGCACCATAGCTTTCCCGCAGCCCACCAAGGCCAAACCACCCAGTACTGTTCGACAACCCGTCATCGACCTGACCGTTATTAAATCCAGTCCGCAAACCTCGACCATTATTACCCATCCCACGGCACAAACAACTAAGACGAGTCCAGCCACAACTACCCCCGCAGCTACTCCTACCGCAAGCCCAACGACGACTACCACAACCAACACAACGGCACCGACTACGACGACCCCAGCTGCGCCCGGCAATAGCTCCTATGGCCACACCCACCAGCCGGTTACGAACTAACCCGCTCTAGATCCTTGCCCTCACGTTTCAGCGATCCCCAACCCACCAGGTGACCCTTCAGGACGTTAATAGCTGAGCGGACGATGACGTAGTACATTAACTGCCTATAGTAGACACGCTGGGGTAGGATCAGCCAGATTTGCCGCAACCGCTCACCGTCCAGTCGCAGAGCCGTTACACACATCACGATGTCGGCTGCCGTATAAATAGCGAAGCTCAGCAGTACTAAGTGGTAGCGATGTGATAGTAGACCAATGATCAGCGAGGCATCGAACAGTGGACCGACCAAAGGGAAAATTATTTGGAATAGCAGCAGGTACGGCAGGCCAATCATACCAACCGTACCATAGTGGGGGTTGAGCATAGCTCGTTTGTGCTTCCACACAGCTTGCATGGTGCCAAACGTCCAACGGAAGCGCTGTTTCAAGAGTTCCCGTATGGTAGCTGGCGCTTCGGTGTAGGCAATGGCATCAGCGTCGTAAACAATCCGATAGTGGGCTTCTTGGATAGACAGTGTCAGGTCGGTGTCTTCGGCTAAGGTGTCGTGGGCAAAGCCACCAACCTGCTCTAGCGCCGATTTGCGGAAAGCCCCGACAGCGCCCGGCACAACTGTTATGCAGTCAAAGAGATCACCCATCCGTCGGTCGAGATTAAAGCCGACGATATACTCCAAAGACTGCAACTTGGTAATGAGTCTGCGGCGATTAATGATGCGCGTATTGCCAGAAACGGCGCCGACTTTCGGATCGTGAAAATGACGCATCAGTCGGCGGAGTGTAAAGGTGCGAAACACCGTGTCGGCATCGATAGCTACAATGAACTTGCCGCGAGCCTGTTCAATGCCATAGTTAAGCGCCGATGATTTGCCGCCATTCGGTTTGCGCAGTACCCGCAGCCGGTGATCATCCATCGCTTCGGCCAGCTGCACGGTGTTATCCAGCGATCCATCATCGATCACAATCACCTCAAACACGTCGTAGTGGCTGGCTAGAATTGACTTCAGGCAGCTCTGGATGACCTTGGCCTCATTGTAGGCTGGCACGACAACACTGCAGGGAATGTTGCCGTCCACCAGTGGTGGCGGCTTGCGTCGAGCCTGAACATTGGCAGCCGTGAGCACCAGTATCATGCGACCGAAACTGGCAATAATCAGCAGTAAAATTACAAAGTACAAAGCATTACCAACGAAGGCACTGGTGTCAAAAACTATTAATGCCAGATGCGATAAAACCATGTCGCCTCTACTTAGTTTTGGCATGAGCTGTTCCCGCGGCAACCCCAGCGCCTGACTGACCGTCATAAACTGGTAGCCGCGAGCTTGGTAGTAATCAATGATTTCGGGCAGCGCCTTAATAGTCTGGCTCCGATCGCCACCACCATCGTGCAGCAAAATAATCCCACCGTTGGCCTGCGCCGTGGCACTGTCAACGATGTTAGGCACGCCAGGGCGGCGCCAGTCTGAAGTATCGACGTCTTCACCGATCGTGATGTAGCCTTCGCCATCAACTGTCTTAATCAAACTTGACGATAAAAATGTCAGGTTGTCCGACCCCAGATAGGGCAGACGGAGCAGTCGGGTGCTGTGACCGGTTTGCGATTCAATAATCAACCTGTCGAGGCCAAGCTCCAACTGCACGCGCCACAACGGCAGCATTGTAAGGTCAGGGTGTGTATAGGTATGATTGCCGATGTCATCGCCAGCATCATACAGCGCTTTCAGCTGTTTTGAGTAAGCCGCCTCCTTGCCGATAACAAAGAAAGTAGCGTGAACGTGCTTGGACTGCAAGATCGACAGCACCTGTGGTGTGTATTTTGAAGGGCCATCATCAAAGGTCAGAACAACAGTTTTAGCCGGTATAGAAGGGTTGCGCAACACACCGTTTTGGTCCAGCGAGTACACGTTGTTAGCCGCCGAAGCAATGGCAGGCATACCAAGGATACATATGACTAATAACAGGCTGACCTTAAACTTCAACGATATCTCACCCTCATTACAACTAGACCTATCTTAGCTAATTAGCTGGCGGTGTGCCAGTGCGCCGAGTGCTAGAATGAGGCAGTCAGGCTCATCCTAGTGCCCAAGATGGCAAGCCTATTGCATAGACGAAGCATAAGTAGTATTCTAGGCTCAAGAACACCTTAGATATGTAAGGATCATTGTGAATATAAAAAGAAGCGCTTCAAAAGTATCCAGCCGAACGATTATTGGTATTGTCATCGTCCAGTTAGTGTTCGTGTGGCTAACCCAGGTAGTTCATGCTGCCACGTTGACTGACACATCCATCCGCCTCAACCGTTTACAGGCCGGGGCCACAACCTCGTTCCGTTTAGTCTTTAAGACGGTTGGAGCTGGTGCAACTTCTGTGGCCATTAACTTTAACGGTGCCGACACCACGACCTGGACAGGTTCCAGCGGGTTGGTGAATGCCACCCAAACGACCGCAACTGCCGCCTGTGCGACTGAAACCGGCGCCACCGCCTTACCTGGCACGCTGAGTGCTTCTGGCTCAGGCTCAACAGTCACAATTACTGGTGTGACCGCCCTTGCAGCCACGACTACCTACTGTGTTGATCTGACCTCAGCTTCGGCCGTGACAAATGCCGCAGCCAATGAATACCATCCGACCATAACGGTGGGAAGTGATTCTACCACCGTGGCAGTGCGAACTATTTCTAATGACCAAATTGTGGTCTCCGCGGTTGTGCCGCCACTATTTAACTTTGTGCTCGGCGGTAATACTGACAGCTTCCCGAACCTGAGCACCACATCCGTGTCTTCGACGGCTGGCAAAACAGTTACTATCACCACCAACGCTCCAGCGGGTTGGATTGCCTGGGTGAAAGATCTGAACGGCTCCAGTGGTTCACCGACCAAAGGTGCTCTGAAGTCAATTACGGCTAGCAACTACACGATCCCAACGACCAATGCCAATGCCCTCGGCAGCGCTTCACACACTCTGACAACCGGCTCCGAAGATTATGGCTTGGGTGTGATCATCAGCACCGACGCCTCTGGCGGTGGTACCGTCAGCCTCGACCCAGCCTATGACGGCACGTCAAGCAAAGCTGGTGTGCTCGACCCCAATACCTATCGAACTATCGCGTCATCCAATGGCACGGCCAACGGTGACATCATTAACCTGGCCGAGCGAGCTACGATATCCGGTAACACTGCAGCTGCTAACGATTACAGTGACACCATCACTATCATTGGCGCCGGTTCCTTTTAGTCTGACATCACGGTTTTGATTGCCATTTCCTACATTTGATTGGATCATGTAGAATCGAGGAGATGAAGCGATGGAAGTTGGGTTTGCTACTGATCAGTGGGCTGTTGTTGGTCGTACCAACGCTTGGCTCACCAACGGCCGCTGCGGCAACGTCCAATTCGGGTGCACCATTCAATATCTTTACCTCGCCACTGCCGATTGATCTGACTGGCCCGCCAGGCAGTACGCTCTCTACTGACATTCGGGTTAAGAATGGCGGCGACACCAACGAAACCTTCAAAGTCACACTCATGAAGTTTTCGGCCTACGGCGACCAGGGTAAGCCAGCTATACACGACCGAGGGCCCGGCGATGACTACTTTGATTGGGTAAGTTTCTCGCCGCAGACCTTTGCGGCACCGCCGAATGTCTGGCAAACGGTGAAAATGACGATCAATTTACCCTCGACGGCCGCCTTTGGCTATTACTACGCGGTGATCTTTTCACGAGCTGGAGACACGCCAACGCACACCAACAAAGAGAACGTATTGGTCGGTTCATCGGCAGTGCTGGTGCTGGTTGACGCGCAGGTTCCCGGGGCCAAGCGAGCAGCTCAGGTTGTCAGTTTTACGTCCGATAAGCATGTGTACGAATTCCTGCCGGCCACTTTTCAAGTTAAGCTGCACAATAGCGGTAATGTTCACTTGATCGCACACGGTGATATCTTTATCAGCAAGGGTGGCAAAACCGTCGCTAAGTTGGCTGTTAACAGCGCCCGCGGCAATGTATTGCCAGGCAGCAACCGGGTATTTGCTGCCAGTTGGGATGATGGCTTCCCGGTCTATGTCACAAAAGAACGGGGTGGACAAGTCCTGCTGGATAGCCAGGACAAACCGGTCAAGGGCTTGCGCTGGGATTTCTCTAAGTTTTCCAAGCTCAAATTTGGCCATTATACGGCTCATCTACTGATGGCTTACGACAACGGCCAGGCCGATGTGCCACTCAATGCCGAGCTCAGCTTCTGGGTGATACCGTGGCGCGTTATTTTCCTGGCAATTGCCATTCCAGTCACCCCAGCCGTGGCGGTCTACCTTTTGATGCGCTGGCGCTTCAAAAAGCGCCTAGCCAAGGCTGTACATGGGTCAAAATCCAAGAAAGATACATAGTTTAGCCAACAGTGATCTGTCGACCGACACTGTAGTAGCAAACTCGGCAGTTTGATTGAGGTAGTGTAACAGCGCAGCAGGCACGGTTGAGATTTGAACTTCTTCTGTCTACGCGGTAAGCTAGATAGCATATGCAAGCACTGGTAATCGACACCGCCGACCAACCGTGGGACGACTCACGTGGCTTTGTGAAGCGCGAGCTCGAAGTCCCAACACTCGATGAGGCCAGCAACAAAGAAGATGCCAGCTCGGTAATCCTGAAGATGCAGTACGCCGGTGTCTGCGGTTCTGACCGCGGCTTGTGGTACCGCAATGCCTTCAAAGACCAATTCCTCGGTGCCCTGCAGACTCAAGGCAAGACTAGCCGCATCGTTGGGCACGAATTCTTCGGCGAGATCGTTGAAGCTGGCTCAATGGTCAAGAGTCTGTACTCTGACCCGGATCCACTGAACAAGGCCAAGATTGAGGTCGGCAGTGTGGTATCTGGCGATTCACATGTCACCTGTGGACGCTGCTATCAGTGCCGTCTGGGCCAACAGAACGTCTGTATGAACGAATCGATCCTCGGTATCACCATTGACGGCGTCTTTGCCGAGTACGTCAAACTGCCGGCCAAAAACCTGTGGTCCATCGACACTGACCGCATCCGTCCGGAGATTGCAGCCATTATGGATCCGTTCGGCAACGCCGTCCACGCCATGACCAAGGTGGATGTCCGTGGCCAGCGCGTCGCCATTTTTGGCTGTGGGCCTATCGGGCTGTTCTCTCTGCTGATCGCGCATAATTTTGGAGCAGCCAAGGTAATTATGGTTGATGTCAGCCCGGCTAATCTGGAACTCGCCAAGCAACTTGGTGCTGATGAGACAATCCTGATCGAGCCCAGCGACAAGGCCAACGCCTGGGAGGCCGATCCGGCGGTGATCGAGCGAATTATGGAAGTCACCTACGGTAAAGGCGTCGACGTCTCTCTGGAGATGGCCGGCCCCGCCTCGTCCATCAACAACGCCATTGACGCCACCCGTCGCGGCGGCCACGTGGTGCTCTTCGGCGTGAAGGATGGCGATGTCACCATTCCGCACTTTCCACGGGTTATTGTCCGTGGCTTGACGCTGCACGCTATCATCGGTCGTCAGATTTTTGAAACCTGGCAGATCTCCCAACGCTTGTTATCGCAGCGTAAGAACGGCATTCAGGATAAGATTTGGAATGTCATTCTCAATGATGGACATGACACCATTCTCAACTTGCAAGATTTTGACCCGGAACAGTTTGAACAGAAGCTCAACGAGAAGTCCAAACTACTGTTTAAGATCGGAGGTTAGTATGTACGGAGCACTGGAATCAATTCTGGAGGCTGAACTTAAAGATATTCGCGACCAGTCACTGTACAAGACCGAACGGGTGATTGCCTCACCGCAAGGGCGTGAAATCACTGTCGACGGCCAGCAGCTGCTGAACTTCTGCTCCAACAACTATTTAGGGCTATCAGGAACTGATGATATCCGCCAGGCTGCTGACAAAGCCCTGGAACGCTGGGGCTTCGGACAAGCGTCAGTCCGTTTCATCTGTGGCACTCAAGGTATTCACCGAGAGCTTGAGGCGGCGACTGCCAGCTTTTTGGGCTTTGACGACGTCATCCTCTATTCATCGTGCTTTATGGCCAACGTCGGGCTGTTTCAGACCTTTTTTGGGCCTGAGGACGCCATTATCAGTGACGAGCTGAATCACGCCTCAATTATCGACGCTGTGCGCCTCACCAAGTCTGAACGGCTCATTTATAAGCACATGGATATGGCTGACCTGGAAGCTCAGCTACAGTCAGTGGCCGATAAGCGCCTGAAAGTCATTGCTACCGATGGTGTCTTCTCGATGGACGGACACATTGCGCCTCTGAAAGAGATTTGTGACCTGGCCGACAAGTATGAAGCCCTGGTAATGGTCGATGACGCCCACAGCACCGGTGTATTGGGCGCGACCGGCCGCGGCACACCTGAGCATACTGGCACCCAAGGCCGGGTTGACTTCTTAACGAGCACCTATGGTAAAGCCCTGGGCGGTGCTGGTGGGGCTTTCACCGCCTCGCATGCCAAAGCCGTCGAGTATTTGCGGCAGCGCTCACGTACCTATCTGTTCTCCAATGCTCTGGAAGTCGGCACGGCTGGAGCATCATTGTATGCTCTGAAATTTGTTGACGAGCACCCGGAAGTACGCCAGAAGCTAATGGATAACACGGCTTATTTCCGACAGGAGATGACCAAGACCGGCTTCAACGTAGCCGGCAGTGAGCACCCCATTACCCCAGTTATGTTTGCCGAAGAGCGCCAAGCGGTAGATACGGCTGCCAAGTTATTCGAAAAGGGTATCTACGTTGTCGGCTTCTCCTTCCCGGTCGTTCCCAAAGGCAAAGCCCGTATCCGCGTGCAGATTTCTGCTGCCCACAGCCGCGAGGATATCGAAAAGCTGGTTGCCGGCTTTACCGAGCTCGCCAAACCTGTCTAGGACTGTGTCAACTCAGCAATTTTCGAGGGGCTCAGCACCATCATCATGCGAGCTTCATCATGGCTGATTACTTGGTAGCCGAACTTCGTATAGGTGGCCCGGGCTGCGGGGTTGTCGAGGTCAGTTTCCAGCCAGAAGCCATTGATCGGTTGGCCGGCAGCCTGTTTCTGCTGAACATACAGCCGTAGGCTCTGCAACATGAATGGACGAGCCAGGCCATGTCCATTGAAACCCTCATAAATGCGAATGGCAAACGTTTCGTCCGGGACAAAGTCAAGGCCGAGGTCTTGCGGGCAAGCAGCCGGTCCGTACCAAATAATGCCCGCCAATTGATCGTGTTCAGCCAATAGCCAGTGGACCGTTCGGCCTTTGGCCTGCCAGGCGTGGAAGGCTGCGGTATCCTTGAAGCGCACGGCCGCATCCTTGGGCGTAAATTCGAGCATTGGAGCTTGCCGGGAATTGGTTACCAGCTGACCAATCAGATCTTCGTCAACGCCTACGCCTATGGCCTGAATCAGCGGTTGAAGCGCCGGATCGGCTGGGTATGTTCGTAGGTCATTCATGCTGCTCCTTTCAAGCGCTCAGCTAACTCACTGGAGATGCGTTGGGCTTCAGCTTCAGCCTGTGGCGCTTCAACCATCACCCGGGCCAACGGTTCTGTGCCAGAAGGACGGATCAGCAGGCGCCCCCTACCAGCCAATTGCTGTGTCTGCTGCTCAATGTATTGTTGAATCTCGGGCTTATCTAATAACTGCCGGTCAGTCAGCTCAATGTTCACCAGCGCTTGCGGCAGCAGCGGCACTTCATCACACCACTGGGCTAAGGACTTATCTGAGCCCTGTAGAGCCTTGAGCACTTGCACGGCGGCCAAAATGCCATCGCCGGTCTGTAGCAAGCGTGGCAGGACGATATGCCCCGACTGCTCGCCGCCAAGCTCATAGCCAGTTTTTTCGAGTCCTTCCAGCACGTAGCGATCGCCAACAGCCGTCCGCTCCACGGCAATACCTTGCTTCAGTAAGGCCTGCTCGAAGCCGAGGTTTGACATAACGGTCGCTACCACCCCTTTGGTATGACCAGTTACCGCTAACAAGTACAGCAAGTAATCGCCCTTAACTGCCCGGCCTTGGCCATCGACCATAATCAGTCGGTCAGCGTCACCATCAAAGGCTACCCCAAGATCACAGGCTTGCGCCGATACCACGCGTTCCAGCTCGGTAACGTCGGTTGCGCCACAGTGGTCATTAATGTTCCGGCCGTCAGGTTGGTCAAAGAGGGGTGTCACCTGGGCTCCGAGACGCTCAAATACTCGCTGCGCCAGCCCGCTGGCCGAGCCATTGGCCATGTCGACAGCCAGCTTAAGGCCATGTAGCTGCAAGCCTTCACTTGAACTAACCAAAAAGTCTTCATAGTGCTTGATAAGGCTCTCATCGAGCGCTGAGCTGCCAGGCTGCTCGGCAGGGGCCACCCCTGACTCGATTAAGTCATTGAGCTGATGTTCGGTATCATCAGACAGCTTGCCACCGGTACCATCGAAGACTTTTACACCATTGTAGTTAAAAGGATTATGACTGGCCGTAACCATCACACCAGCGGCTACCTTGCTCTCACGCGTCAGGTAGGCGAGGCCTGGAGTAGTGATAATACCGACGCTGAGCACGCTAACTCCTTGCCGGATCAGGCCGGCCGTCAGAGAGCTGACCAGACCTGCAGAAGATTCTCTCGGGTCGCAGCCGATAAGTACCTGGTCACCGGGTTGGCAGAACAGCTGGCCGACCGCCGATCCAATAGCCATCGCCCCTTCGCTATCGAGTGGGTATTCACCGGCCTTGCCACGAACGCCATCGGTACCAAACAGTTCTCGAGCCATTTACTACGCAACCTTTACTGTTTTAGATTATACTAAGTATAGATGACTGACTCCGTTGTACCAACCGCTGATATCGCTGTCATTGGCCTAGCGGTCATGGGGCAAAACCTGATTCTGAATATGAATGACCATGGCTACACAGTCGTGGCTTTCAACCGAACAGTTAGCAAAGTTGATGATTTTCTAGCCAACGAAGCTCAAGGAACCAACGTCATTGGCGCCCATTCGGTTGAAGAGATGGTTGCCCAGCTGAAGCGTCCACGACGCATCATGCTGATGGTCAAAGCCGGTGACCCGGTCGACGAAACGATTGAACATATCCTGCCGCATCTTGAAGCCGGCGACATCATTATTGATGGTGGCAACTCACTATTTACTGACACTAATCGTCGTGTCGCGTACGTCGAATCAAAGGGCTTACTCTATGTCGGCACCGGAGTTTCCGGCGGCGAAGAGGGCGCTCGCCACGGACCATCAATCATGCCTGGCGGTTCGGCCGCTGCGTGGCCACACATCAAGGAGATTTTTCAGGCCATTGCCGCCAAGGTCGAAGATGGTTCACCATGCTGTGACTGGGTTGGCGAAGGTGGTGCTGGCCACTACGTCAAAATGGTCCACAATGGCATCGAGTATGGCGACGAACAGTTAATCTGCGAAGCCTACAACCTCATGAAGGTACAGCTTGGCATGAGCGCCGACGAAATGTCACAGGTGTTTGCCGACTGGAACACCGGCGATCTCGACAGTTACCTTATCGAAATCACTGCCGCCATTCTTGCCTACAAAGATGAAGATGGACAGCCACTGGTTGATCACATCCTCGACGCTGCAGGCCAGAAGGGAACCGGCAAGTGGACAGTTATCAATTCGGCCGAACTGGCCCAACCCGTCACACTCATTAGTGAAGCCCTGTTTGCCCGTTGTATCTCGGCGCTCAAAGAAGAACGGTTAGCAGCCGCTCATATCTTGACCGGACCAAGTCCAAGCTTCTCGGGCGACAAGACGGCCGCCATCGAAGACATCCGGCAGGCGCTGTACGCTGCAAAAATCATCAGCTACACCCAAGGTTACATGTTGATGCGTGCTGCCTCGGCAGAATATGGCTGGCGTCTGAACTACGGCGGTATCGCACTGATGTGGCGCGGTGGCTGCATTATCCGCAGCCGTTTCCTCGGCGACATCAAGGCCGCTTTCGATGCCAATCCCGAGCTCACCAACTTATTGCTCGCACCATTTTTTGCAGAGGCCGTGCAGACCCATCAACATGCCTGGCGCCATGTGGTAGCCAACGCTGCCATGACAGGCATACCACTGCCAGCCATGAGCTCGGCACTGAGCTTCTACGACGCCTATCGCAGTGAGCAACTACCCGCCAATCTCCTCCAAGCGCAACGCGACTATTTCGGCGCCCACACCTACGAACGAACCGATCAGCCACGAGGACAATTTTTCCACACCAATTGGACAGGCGAAGGCGGCGACGTCAGCTCAACGGCCTACAACGCCTAAGCCTGCTGCGCAAACCAGGTGCGAGCCTGGGCTTCATCGTCATGCATAACAGCCAGCAGCTCATCAATTGAAGCAAAGGTTTTATTTGCTCGATGAAAAACTTCCACTCGTAGGGACAACTCCTTGCCATAGTAGTCAATATCTGGCAGGCCGAGTACATGTGCTTCGACGCGACGTTCCGTATCACCCATCGTCGTCGGCACGCCAATAAAGATCAGCGCCGGTTGTTGCAGCCTGTCGGCCAGATCAGCAAAGCCAAAGTAGACACCATCAGCCAGATCAGTCTGGACGTGAATGTTAGCCGTCGGGTAACCGAGCTTGCGGCCATTGCCCTTGTAGCGGGTTACTATCCCTGAAAGTTGGGCGGGAAGATCAGTCATGGCTCCAGTATACTAGGTGCATGGCAACTCCGCTGTCCAGCGACATTCTTGAGGCTCAATTTGGGCCAACCAGCATCGAAATACTGTACGAGCACGGTCAGGACCGACTGATCTCGACCAAGGTTACGGCCAGTGACCAGCGGCTGGAACTATCACACGTTCGTTTCCGACAGACAGCCGACAACCTTCAGGCCATTCGCAGTGCAATGGCTAGCGGGCAGAGCATGGGCAAAGCCTTTCGTGATGCGGGTATCGCTTTTCAACGGGCTACGCCTCATGTTTCACGAGTAGCATTACCGTCAAGTCTACAGGCCTGGTTTTTGATCGCTGGCGAAGCGACAGTAGTCAAAGTTACGATTCTTGCTGGTGACAAACAACAGCCCTTCGCTGACATTTTTGAACTCTACAGTCCGGCCGTAACCTGGCCACAGCCTGTCAGCCCGACAAAGAGCCAGGCAATCGCCAGTGAATTAGCCTATCTTGCTGAAGTGGTGGCTCAGTAACCGTTCTGGTACTGACGGCTTAAGTACGCACCATAGGTTGGTGTGTCAAGACAGCTCTCCAACGACCGACAAACCGCGTGGTCGAAATGCGCGTAGGCCAGGAAGGCTGCGGCTTTATCCGCCAAGTCGCCGTCACTGATGTTGGCTGGCGATTCGTGAATAGTATAGCCACGATAGAAGTTGAGGGGAATCGAAACTGAATTGTTGAATTCATCAGTCTGATATAAGTTATGCGCGTCTTGAGCGAACATACCAGTTGTCACGTGATCACTATGGTCAGGATACTCGTTACTGTGATAGCTACTTTGCGTACTGATCTGTGCCGGTTGATAAATCCGCATCAGGCTCGCCAGGGCAGTAGTCAGTTGCTCGGCAGTGTATTTTGACTGCCCATCAACTGAGGTCATGCTGTTGATACGTCCGTCCTTAAGCCCTGCCAGACTATCAAAGTGCGATGCGGCAAAACCTTCACCATGCATGTTTCCATCCGGTAAACGCAAGAAAATCAATGATACACGGTTATTATTGTGCGGGTTGGCAACTGCTGCGAATTCTCCAGGTGCCAAGGCAACCGTTCGCGTAATCCAAGGCTGATCGCTGCCAAGCATCTGACTATAGGCAGCCTCTGAGCCTTGTTCTCGCGACAACCAGTAGGGTTCGGTGTTCCCAGCATCCCCAGCCGTCAAGTATATAGTCCGCACGCAGTGTCCGGTGTGCAGTTCGTGTAGCAGATCCGGGCTCAAGAACAGCAGATCATCATCCTGGTGGGCCACAATATTCATAACCGATGGTCCATGACAGACAGTATTAGGTAGATCTTCAGGCTGAATTGGCAGAATCGTGCCGGCGGTACTGCCAATCTTCGACAACTGAAACGACGGCGGATGAATACCATTATCATAGAACAACAGATACTCTTGAGGGTGTGACAGACTGCCGGCCACCAGCACACTACTGTTCGGCTCACCATACGCAGCGACAACTTGCTTGAGGCTACAACCGGGGTAATCGGTGAGACTGCCTTCCAGTGTCAACAAATAGGCGAAACTGGTCTGATACAGGTCGGGTTGCCACTGGCTACTGCTAAGATCCATACGCGGTTGTCCGCAGCTGCCAAGCGGCACAATGGTCTGTCGAACTTTATGCTGTACTTTCAGCGGCACGACCCGCCAATAGTCACCGACTAGGGCTTTCACTCGGTGATGGCGTAAGGTTTGGGCAATGCTTGCGTTGCGTTCAGTGAGGCTTTGGAGTGCCTGTGTGTCGGCAGTGCGTGTCTGGAAGGCATTAACTACGCCAAAGCCGCAGGCGACCGTCAGCAGCAGACCAACGGCCAGCAACACTTCGACGAACCAAGAACGGCTACGGACCCAGACCGCCAACCCAACCATACCGGCAAATAAGCTGATTGCCAGGTAACGAGCGTCCACCACGTAGTAGTGATTGCTGACCGCAAACAAGCCACAGACAGCAATCGTTGCCCAAAACAACAGCAGGAACAACTCCTCGGCACTGGAGATACGGCGTTCGCTGCCACTTCGAAGACTCTTCAGGAATAGACGAATGGCGACGACAGCAACAATCAGGAAAATGAGCGCATTGATGAAGAAAAGTGGGCCGCCGAAACTAAGTAAGTGGTGCAACGCCTGACGTGGCAACTGACCGATGGTTATTGCATCGTAGGCCGGGTTCGCACCAAAGTTTGTCAACAAGCCGAGAACCGCATAGAAAACCCCGAGACCGAGGGCCCGGCTTTCATGATCCGCCCCATATGGGCCGGTGACTGACAGAATGTGGATGTGAGTCACATGAACTTGATTGAGAACCAAGAGGCTACCAATGCCTATGCCCAGAGCCATGACAGCTAGGACCAACCAGTGCGCACTCAGACTAACCAAGCGGGTGCGCTGGCGCAAAGCGTACAGCACCAGTGCCAGCAGCGAGGCCGCTACCGACATTGTCAAAAATAAGTTATCACTCGCCACGAGCATGCCGAGTAACAGCAGCGACCAAAGAAACTGGCGGCTTCTAATGCGTGGCGCTTTGACGAGCAGCGCCAGCGCCAGCACATAGACCACGTACTCCAGGTTGCGAGTTGTCAGCATGGCCATACTGACAGGCAAGAGCGCACCAGGGTAGGGTTGGGTGGGAATAGCCAGTAATACGGCAGCTAACGCCAGACATATCGTGCCCAGGGCAATCGGTCGACGTTCAATGCGACTCAGCAGGAGTACCAAACCACCAACTGTCGCCAGCACGACCAAGACGGTCATAATCAGGTAGCTCGCCTGGCTAAATTCAAACAGCTTAACAATATAGAACAACGGCCATTTCAACAGGAAAGTATGGGCTCCGGGAAAGACTGCTCCATGGAAAGTCGGGCCGTCACTAAACATCAATGGGCTGACCAGCTGGTCGGCATTATTGAACTGTAAGTCAGCTCCCAGCCAGGACCAAATGATAGTAGTTATGGCCAGCACCAAGAGACTACCAAGCAGGTAACCACGACCAAATACAGGTCGCGTTGCCAGATGCAAGAACCGTTTCCACGATGGTTGCTTGCGCAATTTACGGTAGCGACTGGTTGTCGTCTTACTCAGTGACTGCCACCAACGTCTGAGGGAAGCTAGTAACTCAAGATTTTCGTTCATGCTACATCACGGCCGAGTGATTGTTCACTGGCTTTGAATATTCGAGTTTTATACAGGAAAAAGTTCCAGATCGTAGTGGTGCCAAGCGCCAAGGCCCGACAGATGAAGGCCGGGATAAGTGACGTCAGGAGCTTGGTAACGAGCAGAGTGAAGCCGAAGTTGAATAGCACCAGCAGAGTCACCGCCAGAAACTGGGCCAGCACGACCCTATGATGTGTCCGTTTATCACCAAAGGTTACAAATTTCTGCAGTACAAATGACACCAGCAAGCCAATCCAAAAGGCCAGACCGACTGCGAGCACGCTACCGGCACCGAAAGCTTGAGCGACAATGATCACCGCTACTTCGAGTAAATATACCGATACTCCTACCACCAAATAGACTTGCATGGCACGTGATAGTGACTTCCAAATGGCCAGTGGATTAGGCATCGTAGCCTCGTGATTGCTTACGATCCACTACAAATAGTGGTCGGTTCTGGGTCTCACTGTGAATGTGTGACAGGTACAGACCGATGATGCCTTGCGAAGTTAGCAGCACCCCGATCAGGAACAGTACCAGCACCAATACATAGGCCCCGCCCGTGGCGTGCCAGTTGAGGGGATCGCCAACCGCAGCATCAGCTACCATCGCCAAACCCAACAACAGTGACAGTGGCAACACCAGTGCGCCCAGATAGGCCGTCAGATATAGCGGCGAACTACTCATCGAAATAATGCTGTCTACGAAGAGTTTGGTAAGTTTCGGATACGAGTAGCTAGCCGTGCCATTGACCCGGGGCTTTTCCTGATAACTAACATAGGTTTGCTGGTAGCCAAGCCAATCTATCAAGCCACGGCTAATTCGGTTGCGCTCAGTTAATTGATTGAAGTCATCGACAACCTGACGATCAACCAAGCGAAAGTCGGTGGCTCCTGGCACGACGTTGACATAGGTGAGCCGTTGCATGATCACATGAAACAGCTTGGACCCAAGACGCTTCAGCCATGGGGCCTGGCGCTTAGTCGTACGCCGACCAACGACCACCAGGTCGCCAGCCTGCCAGTGCGCGATGAACGTCGGTAACATATCAATTGGCTGCTGCCCATCAGCATCCATGGTGACTACGGCTTGACCACGTGCGGCCTGCAAGCCGGCTGTTGTGGCAATTTCCTTGCCGAAGTTACGCGTCAGGCTGATGACCCGTACCGCTTTGTTGTCGGCAGCCAAACGCTGCAAATGATGCAGAGTCCGGTCGGTACTACCATCATTGCAGTAAATAATTTCAAAGTGGTAGTCAGGCAGACTCGCCAACTGCTCAGTCAAGGCAGTGTGGAAATGCTCCAAGCCGGCGGCCTCGTTATAGACGGGTACCACAATAGATACTAATTGGTCGTTGGTGGCCATAAACTAGGGCAAGTATAGCAAATCAGGCGGCTGCCGCACACCTGATTGTCGGTTTTCTGGGCGGTGCGCTACAATACTAATGCCATGTGGGAAGTCCTACGCAACAAACATCCTGAATTTGAACCAGTTTGGCATGTCCAGATTGCCATGCTCACTGCGATTGTCTTGCAGGTACTACTGCCTGATCGTTTTGTCTTTGGCTCGCACTACCTGCTCGTTGGCGCTGAGTTCCTGCTGCTTGTCGCCTTATCCTTCACGACGCCAAGAGAGCGTATCTTTCGATCACTGTCACGCCGGGTCAATGTCTTGCTACTGATTGGTGTCAGTGGCTTAGCCAACTGCTACGGGTTATTGGCAGTTACCAATCGGCTGTTGCATGCCGGTGCCCAAGCCAATGGTCGCGACCTGATCCTGTCGGCCATCAATATCTATCTGACCAACATCATTATCTTCGGCTTATTCTATTGGGAAATGGACGGTGGTGGGCCAGGTGCCCGACTGAAAACTCCCAAGCATACCCAAGACTTTCTGTTCCCACAAAATCAGAACGAAGACTACCGTCATCCAGCATGGCAGCCGACGTTCATTGACTATGTCTATGTCTCATCAACCAATGCCATGGCCTTTAGCCCTACGGATACGCTGCCATTAAGCCGTCGCGCAAAACTGTTGATGCTCTTCCAGGCCAGCATTTCTCTAGTGACGATCGCTCTGGTAGCGGCCCGAGCAATCAATATCTTGCACTAGGTTTTCAATAGGTGGCGCTGCTGGACCACCCCAAAAGCACCAGCCCCAACAATGAGACTTAACCAGTAGCTAATCAAACGATAGAGCAGGACAGCACCGAGTGCCGCCGGTGCAGCAACATGGTAAGCCAGCAAGCCTGTCACCAGACCTGCCTCCTGACCACCCAAGCCGCCCGGACTGGGCGTAGCCGTACCAATGCTTAAACCAATGCTAAAGACAATCATGACAGTCACAAACGACAGGTGAATGCCGACGGCCACCAATGCCCAGTACAAGCTGCCGACGGTGGTCAGCGTGACAAGCATGGAAGTTCCCAAGGCGGCTAGTAGAGCCAATGGCCGCTGGCGGTAACTCGCCAGTTGTCGTAGTAGTGCTCCGGCCGATCGGCTCAGCCAACGCCGCCATTTTTGGACGCTCAGTACACCCACCAGCAGCAGTCCACACCCGAGCCACACTAATACCAACCACCTGGTATGCACACCTCGCTGCATTGCCGGCAAGTGCTGGTGGAACAACACTAGCAGACTGCTGAAAGCCAGCACGTGACCAACTAGACCCAACAGATTATTGGCAGCAACGACGGCTGCCGCTTCGGCTGCTGTATGTTTGGCACGTCGTAAATACAAGTAGTTAACCCCGACTGCGCCGCTGCCGCCAGGTAATATGCGATTCACAAACATACTGGCCAGCTGCAACAGGACGGTGCGCCCGTAGAGCAGACGATGAAATGCCAACCAGCAGTACGTGCCAGCAGCTGCCAGGTAGCTGGTAGCGGTCAGGGTGATGGCGAGCAGTAAGGGCTGCCAGGTAGCATGTTGAATAATTCCAAGGCTGTTACGAAAGCTGCCGAGCTGCGGTACTACGGCATAAATGACCACGGCCAAGAACACCAGTAGCATCAGGTGACGGCGGCCGGGATGCAAGCGAACGAGTTGCTTGGTCATACTGCTTATCATTATCACCGCGCTGCCCAGCAGATACAAGCTGCTAAATATTTCACACCGAACAACGACAACAGAGGTGTATAATTGTTTATGAAAAACTAAGTTCAGAAATCTGCATGAAATACATTGGCAGTGCCGTTAGAAATTATCTTGTCCTGATCACCCTGTATCTCTTGCTTGGTCTGCTTTTGCCGGCCAGTAGCGTCGATATGCAGAACTACGGCTTGTCGGCCAGAGAGTATCATGTATTGCGGTTTGTGTTGGCGCTCCCACTGGCATTGGTCTGGTTTACGGCATTCTACGGCTACGCACGACTCAAAGAATACGCTGCCGTCATGGATAATACCGCCGAATCTCGCGGCTTTCAGCAGCTGGCCAGAGGTGTCCATTGGCTAGCCTGGGGACTGGCGCTGCCTTCAGTCTTATCACTGGTTCTGAATAACGGCATCGCCAATGCCCACCCCAACCTCCATGAGGCAGCAGTCATCAGCATAAATTACATAACCCTCGCGTTAACCCTTGTCGGCCTGGTCATCACCAGCAACGCCACCCATGAACTAGCCTTGCGATCCAAGCGCACCTTCAGTGCAGCCAGTGCTCGCAGCTTGCAATTCATCTTTGTGACCAGCGGCGTGTTGTACTGCTACCTTACCTTCCGCCACGTTGACATGCAGAGTCTTGCCTCAACCAACAATGCTTACTTTCTGCCAGTTTGGCTACTGATCATGACGATTATCATACCCAGCCTCTACGCCTGGTTTGTCGGGCTGCTGGCGGCCTATGACATTACACTCATGGCCAAGCAGACCCATGGCCTGCTATACCGTCATGCCTTGCGTAACCTGGCGGCCGGCCTGGTGGTGGTCATTGCCAGCTACGTTGCCCAGCAGTACCTGCATACTGTCGTGCCGAGGACTGGACACTTATCACTGAACACTACCTTATTGCTGACCTATAGCATCTACATTTGTACCATGCTTGGCTTCGTACTGATGACCGTTGGAGCCATTCGTCTCAAGCGAATCGAAGAGGTCTAATCATGGGGAGCGACAAGGCCTCAGACCTCTACGACAAAGTGGTACGTATTACCAATGTCTACCTTGGACCTGCCGCCGAACGATTTATCGTCCGCCAGGTGGAAAGCCACCTCCACAAAAACCCAGAGAAACTATCTAAGGCTGACCTTCAGCAGCTTATCGCCTGGATTCGGCTGGCAGTGTCACTTTTGACCGATGATAGTGAAATTGTCGATGAGTACGTCGGCCAGCTCGAAAAACTGGCGGCTACCAAGAAAGCTGGGCACTAGTATGGAGCCCCAGAAGTTCTCTTATGACACCCCGCCTAGCAACCTGCCGTTCACACAGCACGTCGAAGCCGACATCCTGTTCTCAAGTATTGGCGACGGCGCCATTGCTACCGATGAGTTTGGACGCATCACTCGGGTTAACCCCGTTGCTCTGGAGCTGCTGGGCTATCTGGAAAAAGAATTGATCGGCGAATGGCTGCCAAATAAGATGGTCGCCGTCACAGCTGACGATATGGTCGTGAACCTGATCGACCGACCGATCACCAAAGCCTTTCTGACTGGCCATCGCATTTCCGAAAAACTGTACTATCGACGCAAAGATGGCCAACGCATCCCGGTGGCCACAACTATCTCGCCGATCCTGCTTGACGGTCAGCCGATTGGCGCCATCGAAGTTTTCCGTGATATCACGCTGGACGAGGAGATTGACAGGATGAAGAGTGAGTTTATTTCGCTCGCTTCGCACCAGCTGCGCACGCCGCTGTCAGCCATCAAGACCTACTCGCATATGCTGGTTGACGGGTACATGGGTGAGCTGACTGAAACCCAGCGTAAGTCCTTGCATACCATCATTTCGGCGACCAACCGTATGAACGAGCTCATTAGCACACTACTGAACATCACCCGTATCGAGAGCGGCACTATTTCGGTTACGCTGAAGCCGATCCAGGTTGATCAGCTTATCGAAGAGGTTATGAATGAGGTTTCGCTCCAAGCTGCTGATCGCTCCATCACCCTAACTTTTGGCCGCCATGATCGCCCAACGCTCAGCACTAAAACTGATCCACTAATCTTCAAGGAAGTGCTGACGAATCTAGTTATTAATGCCATTAAATATAGCCCTGAACACGGCTTGGTCACGATTGATGCCCATCGTCGAACAAAAGACATTATCATTCGGGTCAAAGACACCGGCTGGGGCATCCCCAAGCACGCCCAGGACCAAGTGTTTAGTAAGTTCTTTCGTGCCCAGAATATTGTTCGCCGCGAAACCACCGGTACCGGTCTAGGTCTATACTTGGTCAAAGGTTTGATCAGTGCTTTGGGTGGCAAGATTTGGTTTAAGAGCGATGAGGGGAAGGGCACGGAGTTTAGTTTTACCATTCCGCACACCAAGCGCTCCACGAAGGCTGCTGCCAAATCGACCACCAAGAGGGTAAAGCCTCGACAAGGACGTGCTCATCATGAAAAGGTGTAAAATTTTTGATACTTTTGACAGAAGTGTCTATGCTATAACTAAGTCTAATAGTTTGCTAGAGAGGTAAATTGGTGGCAAAGATACTTATCGTAGAAGATGACCGCGATCTAAACAACGCCTATTCTATTATTCTGAAAAATGAGAACCACGAAGTCGTCGAAGCTTTTAACGGCCAAGAGGCTCTCAAGAAACTCGAAAAGTTTTCGCCGGACTTGATCTTGCTCGACCTCTTGATGCCGATCATGGGTGGTCTAGAGTTCCTGCAAGAATATGACCTAGCCCAGGAACATCCGAACGTCAAAGTCCTTATCTTCACCAATATGGAAAATTCTCCAGAAGTAAATCAGGCTTACAAGCTTGGCGCCCACCGCTGCATCATTAAGTCCTGGACCGCGCCCCACAACTTAGCACGAGTAGTCAGCGACAGCCTACACGACAAAGGCCACAAAGCCTCAGCCCAAGCTGCACGCTAGTTATCCTAGGGCTTAATTTGCATATCAGCAATGTACTGATCGTTCAACAGCTGCATAAGCCGCGTTAGATTCAAGCGATACGGCTTTTGTTTACCATAGGTGATAACACCTTGGCGTTTGAGTTTATTGAGCTCTGTAGCGGCCGTCTCACGTGTTAGGCCGGTGAGATTGGCGAAATCCTGGTGTGTTAAGTCGAGCGAGATCTGAATGAGACCTGGTTCAACCACTTCACCATGATTCAGCGCCAAGTAGTGCAAGGTGTAGAGCAGCTTGTCGCTGGCCCGAGAATGCTGCAGGGCATTGAGACGCATCGAGGTACCGAGTTGATCGACAACGTAACGCTCCAGCTCCTGATAGAGCAGCTCCGGTCGTCCTTTCAGGAAAGTTAGGTACTCCTCGCGGCCGATCATGTACACGGTGGCCTCAGCCGAGAATACTTCGTAATAATATACGGCGTTGGAGACCTTGCCGTACAGCCAGGGACCAGGGAAGGCCGCATCCTGTGAGTAAAAGGCAACTGGCTTTTCGTCACCGCCAACACTCAGGTTGTAGGCTTTGACCACCCCCTCTTTGACCACATAGGCATTACGCGGCGCTTCACCCTGGAAAATAATAATCTCACCTTTTTTGAAGGTGCGGGTAGGGTGGCGCTCCAGATAGGTGCGCAGATAATTGATGCTTACTCTGTCACTCATCTGTAACTATAGTAGCATTCACTGATACGGCTGAACAGCCGGAAGGGCTATTGCGTGGTAGTTGTACTAGGAGTCGTGGTAGCCTGGTCGTTACCGAGCACGATGATGAAGTCAGCCGTGTAGGTACCAGCGTAAGGGTTGGCGGTACTGACGTGCATGCCAAATAACTGCTCCAGCACTTTCAGGGTTGCCGGCTTCTTGCCTCCGGTTGTATCAATAATTGTCGTTGTCGTTTGGCCGGCTTTGGCATCGCCAACCTCAGTAACGTTGATATTTTTCGCCTTGATGGTGGTCCGTTTTTTGGAAGCCAACCCAGACGTACTTGTGCCATTCAAGACAGCCACAGTGGCGTTTTCTTGAACAACTGGATCGTTTGAGGTGTGCCGTTGCAGGAAGGCCTGAATATCGCTGAAGTCATCTAAGCCAGCTGCTGGTGCCAGCGCCGATTGGCCACCAGGCGCCGCATAACTGGTCAGCAGATTCTTGCCATCGGCCTTATTGAGACTAAGGGATTGAATGTTACTGCCACTAATTGGCTTGATCAGGTCAATGAGTCGTCGGACTTCACTGAACGTAAGATCGGTTTTGACATTGTTACCGATGGCGTTCGATAAGCTGGTGAGCTTGGCCGGATTTGCCAACACACCTGCGCTCACGGCTTTGGATTTCAGGGCGATCAGCATCTCTCGCTGGTGCTGGGTTCGGTCAAAGTCGCTGCCAGCAAAGCCATACGAATTGTAGGAGTCCCCACGGGCCCGTGCCAGGTCGAGGGCTTGTTGGCCGTTCAAGTGGTGAACTCCGTTGGAGAGTTTCGGTACGAGAGGACCGCCGGTAGAATAGTCAATGCTCGGGTCATAGATGCCGCGTGGATCGCTGCTCGCTATGTTTACCTCAATACCGCCGACCGAATTGACCGCTTCGCGAAAGGCGTTGTAGTCAACCAGGGCATAATAATTAATTGGTATGCTGAGATTTTCTTCGACAACTTGTTCCAGCTGACCCATGCCGCCAGTTGGATAATCGCTTGCACTGAACTTGTCCTCTTCGCCATAGACGTAGGCGGCGTTAATTTTGGCGTGACCTTGATCGCCAATTTGCACCCACAGGTCGCGTGGAATACTCAACATGAACGCCTTGTTGTTTTTGGTATCGATACTCAGCAGCATAATTGAGTCAGTCAGCTGGGCGCCGTCGTGTCCAACATCATCAGCTGAGTTACCGGCTAACAGGATATTCACTCGGCCAACGTTTTCGCCCTTGAGTTTGGTGGTATGCAGCACACCCAGGATTGAACCACCGAAGAGCTTGTGAGCGTTATACAAGAACGTACCACCAACCCAGCCACCGACCAGCAGCACCAGAATTGCCAGGCTGACTACAACTCGCTTAAGGGTAATCTTCTTCCAGAGCCGCTTGAAACGGCCGCCCTTGACTATCGCAGCCTGTCCGGTTGGACGACCGTGGTAATCTCTAGAGTCGTATTTGTAGCTATGCAAGGTCATACCTACGCTTGGAAACTGGCTGGCTTGCCGTTCGGCGGTGCCAATATCCATGCCTGGCCGAGACTTGGTGGCTAACATCGTAACAGGAATGCGGCGGGGTTTTTGTGACATTGAAAGTGGTACTCATTATAGCGGGTTGATCCTTTCTATGCGACCCCTTTTTGGGCTCTTTACCGTAGCCCGCGAAGCTGAAAAGTAGCTGATAAGGCCATACTCTGGTGCGAAGCTGAAAACTATTAAGCTAATCTTCAGCTTCACGCGTTGTAATGCTAAGAACTAAACAAGGAATTGTGTATGAATGTCGTCAGTCGTGGAATACGGAATGCGTTCCGCAATAGCATTCGTACCTTTTCAATTGTCGTTATCCTCGGCCTTAGTATCGGTTTGAGTCTGACGATGCTGGTCGCTCATCAAGCGGTTGGGCAAAAAATTAGCTCGGTGAAGGGCAGTGTTGGCAATACGGTAAGCATTTCGCCGGCGGGCGTCCGAGGCTTCGAGGGTGGCGGAAACCCATTGACGCAAGCGCAACTGACTGGGGTGCAGAAAATCGCACACGTTACTAAGCTCAGCGAAAGTCTCAGCGACCGGCTGACCAGTACAAACACCAATTTAGTGTCGGCGATTGACGCTGGAGCATTAGGCCAACGTTTTGCCGGCAATAGTGGCCAGTCCTTCACGCCGCGTGACGGAGGGCCGAGTTTCGCTGTAGGTGGCAGCAGTGCTGGCGGCACAGTCAGTTTCACACCTCCTGTGACGGTCAATGGGTCAACAGAACCAACGAACCTCAGCAGTGGCGCTGGAGGTGGAGGCAGCTTTAGTCTCAAAAGTGGTGCAGTATTCTCTGGCACCAGCACCGACCCTGTGGCGTTAGTTGGCAGCAGTTTGGCAACCAAAAATAATCTGAAAGTGGGTAGTACCTTTACAGCCTATGGCACCACGATCACCGTAGTAGGTGTCTTTGATGCTGGTAACAGCTTTGCCAACAATCAAGTCATTATGCCCTTGACCTCCCTTCAAAGCTTATCTGGCCAACCTGGCAGCATTACCAGCGCTACAGTCACCGTGGATTCAATTAGCAACGTTGCAGGTGTTACCACTGCCGCTCAGAAACTCTTAGGTAGCACTGCCGATGTGACGAACGATGCTGAACGGGCCCAACAAGCAGTGGCACCATTACAAAACATCCAAAGCATTTCACTGTACAGCCTGCTCGGCGCGGTGATTGCCGGAGCCGTGATCATCTTACTGACGATGGTCATGATCGTCCGTGAACGGCGCCGGGAGATTGGCGTCACCAAGGCGATTGGTGCAAGCAACCTGACAGTCGTGGCACAATTCACCGTTGAAGCAGTAACCCTGACTGTCATGGCTGCCGTCATCGGTGTAGTACTTGGTGTCGTGGCCGGCAACCCAGTTACAAAGTTGTTGGTCGACAATAGCTCAACAACCGTCCAGGGCTCCGGTGGCCGCATGGTTAGCATTGCCTCAGGCGACGGTCGAGGATTGGGCCGTAGCTTTGGCTTCGTACGCAACAATCTATCGGTCATTCATGCCGCTATTGGCTGGGACATTATCTTGTGGGGGCTGCTGGCAGCCTTAGTCATCGCCATTGTTGGCAGCGGGCTAGCTTCATTCTTCATTGCTAAAATCCGCCCAGCGGAAGTACTACGAACCGAATAAGGAGGGATTGACCTATGCTTGAAGTAAAGAACGTCAAACGCGTGTTTCCGAGCGGAGATGTAAACGTTTTAGCCGTTGACAACCTATCATTTACAGTGCCTCATGGACAGTTTGCGAGCATTGTAGGGCGCAGTGGCAGTGGCAAAAGTACGCTGCTGAGCTTACTCGGTGCCCTCGACAAGCCGAATAGTGGCAGCATCAAGGTTGACGGCCAAGATATCACCACATTGAGTGATCATGCATTAATTCGTTATCGCTGTCAGAAAATTGGCTTCGTATTTCAAAATTACAATTTAGTACCAAACCTGTCGGCTCTGGAAAATGTCATGTTGCCTATGGAGTTTGCGGGCACACCCAAATCCGAACGAATCAAACGGGCAGCTGAGCTCCTCGAACAAGTTGGCCTGACTGCTGACCAGAGGCTTCGTAAACCCGGCAAATTAAGCGGTGGGCAGCAGCAGCGAGTAGCGATTGCCCGGGCCTTGGCCAACAAGCCGGCCTTGATCCTAGCCGACGAGCCGACAGGTAACCTTGATACTCAGACCGGCAAGATGATCTTCAAACTGCTGCATGATCTATGCAAAAGCCAAAAGACAACCATCATCGTGGTCACGCACGACCAATCAATTGCCGGTAAAACTGATAAAACGTTCCGGCTACAAGACGGAAAATTGAAGGAGAAATCATGAGTGACGAATACGTTTCGGGCGAGGCCCACCAAGTCATAAGCAAGCAGCGCAACGCTAGCACCAGAAAAGTTACAGTTACGATGCAGGGCCTCGGCCTGGTGGCCGCGGCCATTGTCCTGTGCGGAGTTAGCTTCGCCGCGGGCGTCGACTATCAGAACCGTCATACTAAGGCTGCGGCAGCAAAGTTTATGACTGGTGGCCGATTTGGTGAGCTCGGGCAACGCCGTGCAGGTGACATAGGCCAGGTGATAGCAGTCAGCAGCACCAGTATTACCGTTAGCAATCGTCGAACTGGTGCGGACAAAACGTACACGATTGACAGCAACACCAGTGTCCTCAACGCCGGCCAAACCGGTAGCGTCAATGATATTAAAACTGGTGACATGGTCATCGTTGAGACCTCAACCAGTTCGAGCGTGACTGCTAGCCGGATCATTCTGAACCCTAGTTTTGGCACTATGGGGCCGGGTGGGCAAGCGGACGACGGCCCAGCAACCACCATCACCCAGTAGCCAAGATGGGCGACCACTGTTATACTATTGCTAAATTATGAAATTGGTTGTCCAGATACCGTGCCTCAATGAAGCAGCGACCTTGCCGCTGGTGCTAAAGACGATCCCTAAGACCATTCCCGGCATCGATAAGATTATCGTCCTGGTCATCGATGACGGTTCGACAGACGACACCATCGCTGTCGCCAAGAAACATGGGGTCAAGCACTTCGTCCACCACACCCAGAACCAGGGCCTCGGTCGATCGTTCCATGATGGCGTCCTCAAGGCACTCGAACTCGGTGCCGACATCGTCGTCAACACCGACGGTGATAACCAGTATCCGCAAAACCGGATTGGTGACTTGGTCAAGCCGATCATCAAAGGTACTGCCGACATCGTTATCGCCGATCGTCAGACCCAAACCATTGAAGATTTTTCCGCCACCAAGAAGTTTCTGCAACGTTTTGGCAGCCACATCGTTAACAAGGCGGCTGGCACCGACCTGCCAGATGCCGTCAGTGGTTTCCGGGCTTACAGCCGGGAAGCCTTATTCCAATTGAACACGATTACCCGCTTTAGCTATACGGTGGAGACGATTATCCAAGCTGGTAACAAACGACTCAAAATTGGCAGCATCAAGATCAGAACCAATGCCAAAACCCGTGAATCGCGTCTCTTTAAATCAATGCAGCACATGGTCTTTAAGCAAATGGTGACCATCATTCGGGCCTACATCATGTACAAGCCCTACGTTGTGTTTGGTTGGCTGGGAGGATTGCTGTTCGGCTTTGGCCTGATCCCATTCGCTCGGTTTGCCATCTTGAGCATCGAAGATGGTTCAACCCGAGGTCATATTCAGTCACTGCTGGTCGGTTCATTACTGATGATAACCGCCTTTCTGTGCCTGGTACTGAATATCATTGCTGACCTGATCCGTATCAACCGTATTCTAATCGAAGATAACCTGGAGCAGACCAAGCGCAGCCGCTTCGGGGCCTAATTGAGAAATTGCGTTGGCGTACGATAGCCCGGTGTCACAGGGCCAAACACCCGTTGGACAGCATGATTGGCGTCGTACACCGGTTGTACCGGCCAGTACCAGCGATCGTTGCTGCGCAGGACAAACGTCAACGCGCCGCCGCCCCAGGCCAGTGTCAGTACAGCGAGCGCGAACAACCCGACCTGCCAGCGACGGCGGTGGTGCATTAGCTTGCCAACACTCCAAGCCCCAAGCAATAACAAGGGCAGCATGATTGGCAACAAGTAGCGACCATTTATCGCCACCGGCTGGCCAGTTCGTACGTAGGCCCGGTATTCCTCAAGCCACAGGACGGCGATGTAAAAGCCGGCACTGCTTAGCAACAGCCAGAAGGCCGGGGTATGATGATCGCGTACAATTCTCCGGCCGTAGACTAAGCCGGCAGCGACCGTCAGGGCAGTCAAAACTATTGCGCCGATGCCTGGAATGACCAGCGGCCCGCGGGTTTCGAAGGTTGTGTCGGGGCCACCGACAGCGAAGAACAGGCGCAGCCACATGCCCTTGAGCCAGTCACCAGTGTAGACAATCGGATTATGTGCTTCATCAACCTTATTGATCGAGAAGTTGTAGTCGCGTATCCAAGGCCCATAGTGACTACACTGCTGCACAGTAAGCACCTGGTCACAATCGGGAGTCAAAGTATGGTAGCGCACCAGATTCACACCGTAGCGTTCGACGTTCAGTACTGCCAATAACAAGACCAAGCCCACTAACATCCAGCGCCGCGTGCCCTGCAAGCCGCGCCAACCGGCCGCCAGTTGACGGCCGAGCTGACCCCAACTTCCATATCGCCGTCGCAAACTGACCACTACGAAGACCACAACCACCAAGCAGATCGGCAGAGCTGCATATTTGATAATTGACAGGCTCAGAACTACAGCCAGTAGCTTGAGTAGATCGTCAACATCAACTGGCCGTTTGGGTCGCAGCGCATCGGTGCAGCGCACGGCGATCAGCAGCAACAGCCCTACCATCGGCAGGAGCAGATTGTCGTAATTGATCTGAGCCGCCAGCAGCGGCACCACTGGAATTAGCACAAACAACAGTAAGCAACCGTGCACCAGCTGACGTGATGCCCCCGTCATCAGCAATAGTTTGCGGAAAATACCAAGCGCACTGGCCAACAAGCCAATGTTGAGCATCCTCAGCAGCAAGACAATAATTGTCTGATCGCCAGTGAACCAGCTGAACAGACGGTAGGGGAAGCTCATCAGCCAATGGTATAGATATGACGGATCGCGAGCGACCGCTCCAAAAACATCGGCGCCCGGCGGCTGACCAGACCAAAAGGGACTGACATGGTGAGCATACAGGCGAATAATTCCCAGGTGGTAGTCCTCGTCAAAAGCCATTGGGTATTTGCCGCTCAGGGCGATCCACACCGCCTGAAACGCCAGCAAGCCAGTAATCAGCCAAAAAAAGTTCTGGCTGGCAACCAGAGCCAGGACACGTTGCGTCGTCAAACGTTGTTGCTTCATAAAGTCTTAGTTGTTCATTATAGCCTGAAAACTGGGGAATGGCTGAATGGTCGGCCGCGAGGTGGGCAACACCGGGCTGATCGGCTATGATAGACAGATGGATCGCCACTCGTTTCGTGCCCTTATCGCTGCCGTGGTACTGGCTATCACTGCAGTTGTAGTTGGCCGCTATTTTGCAGGCCACCCGGCCGTACGACACCAACTGGCCCAGACTTCTCTCGCAACGCTGGCATTGATTGTTATCTTATACGCCGCCACCATAGCAACGCTGGCACTCATCAACCGAGCCACCCTGCGGCTGTGCAATATTCACCCTGACAGGCAAGAAGTTATGCTGCTGACCGCCTACACGGCGGTCATCAACTTCTTTGGCCCGTTGCAAAGCGGACCAGCAGTCAGGGCAGTCTATCTGAAGAAGAAATACCAGTTGGATCTCAAGAAGTACGCGCTGGCCACCATCGTCTACTACGGATTTTTTGCGCTGTTCAGCGGCCTGTTTCTGCTCTCCGGCTGGCTGCGCTGGTTGCTGGTGCCGCTCACTGCAGCGGGCTTGATCGTTGCCTGGCAGGTGCTACGGCACACTGGGCTCCGGCAGCGCCTGGCAAGCCTGCAGCTCCAGCACTGGTACAGCCTGGCATTAGCCACCTTCTTACAAGTTAGCCTGCTGGTAGCGCTCTACTATGTCGAACTGCACAGTGTTTTTCCATCGGTCAGTCTCGGCCAAGCCATTACATATACCGGAGCGGCAAACTTCGCGCTGTTTGTGTCTGTCACGCCCGGCGCTATTGGCTTTCGTGAGTCATTCCTGGTGTTTTCGCAGCACCTACATCACCTCAGCAGTACAACAATTGTTTCGGCAAATATTATTGACCGGGGTATGTACGTGCTGGTCCTGCTGTGTCTGACAGTGCTTATCTTTGGCACCCATGCTAGTCAACGCATCAAAGCCGTGACGACCAAAAGCTGACAATCCTACAGCTATTTTTCAAGCAGACACCTATAATAGCTAGCATGAGAATCTTAGTAATTGAAGATGAGGCCAAGATTGCCCAAGCCGTCAAACGCGGTCTGGAGCTGAAAGGCTTCGCAGTTGACGCCGTCTTTGATGCCGACACTGGCTTGAGCTATGCCGGTGACCCTGGCTACGACGCTATCGTCCTGGATCGCATGCTACCCGGCAGCCTGGATGGCGTGGCGATTTGTCAAAAGCTACGAGCTGATGGCGTTCAAACACCAATCCTGATGTTGACGGCTCGTGGCACGATTGGCGATAAAGTGGAAGGCCTCAACAGCGGCGCTGATGATTACCTGGTCAAGCCATTCTCGTTCGATGAGCTAACCGCCCGGGTACGAGCACTGTTGCGACGACCAATCAACCAGGTCGGGACCCGCCTGGAAGTCGCAGATTTGACGCTTGATACCAACAGCTACGAGGTCATGAGAGCCGGCGAACCGATCAAGCTGTCGCACAAAGAATTCGCCTTACTCGAATACCTCATGCACCACCCCGGGCAGGTTATCACCAAGACGATGATCATGGAGCATGTCTGGAACGAAGCAGCCGACATTTTACCAAATACCATCGAGGTCTATATTGGCTACCTGCGCAATAAAATCGACCGTCCCTTCCCGAAACTCAAGCAACTACTGCAGACCCAACGGGGTTTTGGCTATAAATTAAGTGTCTAATATGTTCCGATCAGCCACCTTCAAACTGACTATGTGGTACCTGGCAATCGTCATGGCCATCAGCCTGACATTCAGCGCGGTACTCTATCAAGCGACTACCGGCGAGCTGGAACGAGGCCTACACCGAGAAACCGAGCGGATCTCCAGCCAGTTCCCGGTCTTCGAAGATAGCCCGGTTCTACGAGCCGGCGCTGATTACAGTAGTGGGGCCCACCGCATACTGCTCCGCTTGGTCGGCTTCAACCTGATCGTACTAGTTACCGCTGGTGGTGCCAGCTATTGGCTGGCACGGCGTACACTGCAACCAATCGAAGACGCCCACGAGCAGCAAAAGCGCTTCACCGCAGATGTCAGCCACGAGCTGCGCACGCCATTGACCGCATTGCGCATGGAGAGCGAGGTAGCCCTCCTCAACCCCAAGGCCAGCAGCCACGAGCTACGCAACACGCTGCAGAGCAATTTAGAAGAAGTTGGCAAGCTTGAGGCACTGATCAACAATCTTCTACGCCTAACCCATCTTGAGGCCGATGCCCTGCAGCAGTCCTTCAAGCAAATAACTGGCGCGGAGCTGATTGATGCCGCCGTCAAACAGGTTGAGCCGCTGGGTGAAGAACGAGGCATAGCCATTACACGCAACGATAAGCCAAGCACGCTGCTAGGCGACAAGGATGGACTGGTACAGCTGATGGTCATCCTGCTTGATAACGCCATCAAATATAGTCCCGCCAAAGGTTCGATCGAAATTCGTTCCACGTCGTCCAATCAGGGTCTCCAGGTGGCAGTAATTGACCAAGGTGCGGGCATTGAGCGCCCCGCCTTGGAGCATGTCTTCGATCGTTTCTATCGAGCCGACAGCTCGCGTCAAAAGAATAGTCACAACGGCTTTGGACTTGGCCTGTCAATCGCCAAAATGATCGCCGATCTTCATGGAGCGACCATTACCTTGCGCAGTGAGGTTGGCAAGGGTACCACTGCCGTCGTGCAGTTCCCGCCGGTTTCAGATAAAAACTAGCGTGCGGTAATTTGTAGGTTTTGCAATACCCGGTGGTGCTGCAACTCAACCAGCGAGAAGCTGCCTGACTGCACCAGCGTCACACTGACTTGCTGATGTGGCGGTAAAATATAGTCGGCACGGCCGTCGTAAACCACTGTCTGGCCATCAGCGGACTCGAAACGTACGGTCACGGGCATGATTGCCGGATTAGTCAGTATCAAAATATCACATTCTCGGGCTGAGACTGGTTCTGTGCGATTGGAAGCATTCACAACCAAACGGTGAGTTGCTTGGTCTTGCTTTTGACAGCGCAACCGAGCATGGCCGAGTTCAGCCGCCGGCGTGTGAGTGAGTTTAATCGCCGCCCATATACAGGCCACCATCAGCCCGACGGCTAGGATCAAGATTGTTGAAGCAGTACGTTTCCGGTGTCGACTCATGCCGTGCATTGTATCATGCGACTGGCAAGGTGCACCGACTCTGTAAACCTGTTATAGTAGCAAGCATGAGGGCTTTAGGGGAGTGGATTCGCTCGTGAAGAAAAAAACTTTGGGACTGATCAGCGCAACAGTGCTTGCTGGCCTCGGAGCCGCTGTGTGGTATCTCCACGCCAGGAACTTCGCAGTGCTGAACCCAGCGGGTATGATTGCCGCCAAAGAGCGCAACCTTATGATTATTACTGTCTTGCTCGGGGTAACAATTGGCCTGCCGGTCTATGTAATGCTCTTTGGCATTGCCTGGCGCTACCGTGAGGCCAATACCAAAGCCACTTACTCACCGGAACTATCTGGCAATGCCGTGGCCGAGACCATCTGGTGGGGCGTCCCAACAATTATCATTTTGATCTTGTCGGTCATAACCTGGCAGACGAGTCACAGCCTCGATCCACATCGAGCGATCAGCAGCAGTACCAAGCCGTTGGTCATTCAAGCCATAGCCCTCGATTGGAAATGGTTGTTTATTTACCCCGAGCAGAATATTGCCAGCATTAACTATGTTGAACTGCCGGTCAAAACACCGGTTGAGTTCCAGGTGACAGCCGATGCCCCCATGAACTCATTGTGGATTCCACAGCTTGGTGGTCAGATTTATGCCATGCCTGGTATGGCAACCCAGCTGCATCTCATTGCCGATCGAGCCGGCGACTACCGTGGTTCTTCGGCCAACATTAGCGGTGCCGGTTTCTCGGGGATGCACTTCATTGCCCATGCGGACTCGGAGCAAGTGTTTCGTCATTGGGTAAATAATGCCAAGCAAGCGCCGCAGGCCTTAACAGCGGGCGCCTACACTCATCTGGTGGTTCCCAGCCAGAATCTGCCACCGGAACAGTATTCTCCGGTCCAACCGAACCTATTTGCGTCAGTCGTTTTGAAATACATGGGGCCACGAGGTTAACATGTTTGCTAATCTACTTGGACGCCTCAGCTGGCAGGCTTTTCCGCACGACGCTATCACGCTCGGTGGGGCAGTCTCGATGGTCGTGATCGGCACAGCGCTGTTTGGCTTTCTGCTATACACCAAGCGCCTCAAATGGCTGTGGAAGGAGTGGCTAACCTCGTTGGATCCAAAAAAAATTGGTGTGATGTATGTGGTCGTGGCGCTGGTCATGCTGCTGCGCGGTTTGGCTGATGCCAGCCTGATGCGCGTCCAGCAGGCCACCAGCGTCGGTAACTCACATGGGCTGCTTGATGCCAACCACTTCCAGCAGATCTTCTCGGCCCATGGCACTATTATGATCTTCTTCGTGGCCATGGGTCTGATGTTTGGCCTGATTAATTTGATCATGCCGTTGCAGATTGGGGCCCGGGATGTCGCTTTTCCGTTCCTCAATTCAGTCGCATTCTGGTTATTTGCAGCTGGTATGCTGCTCATTAACCTGTCACTGATCGTCGGTGAGTTCTCGGCCGCCGGCTGGCTGGCCTATCCGCCGCTCTCCGAACTGGCCTACAGCCCCGGGGTCGGTGTCGACTACTGGATCTGGGCGCTCCAGATCGCCGGTGCTGGTAGCCTGTTGTCCGGTATTAACTTCTTGGTGACAATTCTACGTATGCGACGGCCGGGCATGAAGCTGATGCACATGCCGCTGTTCACCTGGAGCGTCTTGTGCTCGATGGTGCTTGTGGTGTTCGCCTTTCCGATCCTGACCGGCACCCTGGCCATGCTGGCCCTAGACCGCACGCTAGGTATGCATTTCTTCACCGCCGACGGAGGAGGGAATGCTATGATGTACGTTAACCTCATCTGGGCGTGGGGTCATCCCGAGGTTTATATTCTGGTCCTGCCAGCCTTTGGCATCTTCTCAGAAATTGTGCCGACCTTTTCGCGCAAACGGCTGTTTGGCTATAGTTCGATGGTCGCCGCGCTCATCGCCATCACGTTCTTGTCTTATGTCGTCTGGCTGCACCACTTCTTTACCATGGGAGCTGGCGGCGATGTTAACGCCTTCTTTGGCATCATGACGATGGTGATCGCCATCCCAACAGGGGTCAAAGTCTTCAACTGGATGTTCACCATGTACCGGGGACGCATCAAGTTCGCCACGCCAATGCTGTGGTTTATGGGCTTTGTAGTGACCTTTACCATCGGCGGCCTGGCAGGCGTAATGATGGCTGTGCCAGCTATCGATTTCCAGGTGCACAACAGTCTGTTTCTGGTAGCTCACTTCCATACCATGATTGTCGGCGGCGTGGTGTTCGGTTTCTTTGCCGGATTGACCTACTGGTTCCCGAAAATCTTTGGCTATACACTCAATGAACGACTTGGTCGGTATGCGTTCTGGTGCTGGTTCGTCGGCTTCCTGCTAGCCTTTGTGCCGCTGTATATTCTTGGTCTGATGGGGGCAACCCGACGCATGGATCACTATGATGCCAGTCTTGGCTGGCAGGGCCTCTTTATTGTCGCGGCACTCGGTGTCGGGCTCGTTCTACTCGGCACCGGCTTCCAAGTATTGCAGCTAATTGTCAGCATCAAAGACCGGGCCAAGCACCTGGACAAGAGCGGTGACCCTTGGAATGGTCGCACTTTGGAGTGGTCAACCACTTCGCCGGCTCCATTCTATAATTTTGCGCTGCAGACGCCGGTCAGCGGCCGAGATGCCTTCTGGGAAATGAAGCAAGCTAAGGCTACACCACATGCCAAACCACAATACGAAGACATCACCCTGCCGAAAAACTCAGGCCTCGGCGTCTTCATTGCCGGCTTTGCGTTCATTGCCGGCTTCGCGGTTATCTGGCACATCTGGTGGGCAGCGCCACTGGGTCTATTCGGCATCATCGCCTGCGTTATCATTCGTGCCATGAATGACGAGCCGGAATATACCGTCAGCGCCGAAGAGATCGCCAAACTGGAACGAGGCCGAGCATGAGCCAAACCACCGAGCAGACCGCTACTGCCAAGACAATTTTCGGTTTCTGGGTGTATCTGATGACCGATTGTGTGCTCTTCGCCAGTCTGTTTGCCAGCTTCGCGGTGCTGCGCTTCAGCACCTATGGTGGCTCGGCAGGCAATGAACTGTTCAGCATGCCGTATGTACTGGTGGAAACGATGGCGCTGCTGTTCAGTAGCTACACCGCCGGGCTGGGATTGTTGGCTGCCCGGCGTGGCAATAAGCGCCAGGTCCTCGGCTGGTTTGCCGTAACCATGCTCCTGGGTCTGATGTTCCTAACCATGGAATTGAGCGAATTCCACAAGCTGGCCGTCGAAGGCAATAGCTGGCGACGCAGCGGCTTTCTGAGCGCTTTCTTCACGCTGGTGGGCACCCATGGGGCGCACATTACCACCGGCCTGATCTGGATGGCTGTCTTACTGGCCAAAATCTGGCAACAGGGCATCACCAGCGTTAATCTCAAACGCTTGACGATGCTCAGCATGTTCTGGCACTTCCTCGATATCATTTGGATATTCATCTTCACTATTGTCTATCTGTTTGGAGTCAACCCATGACACGATCGGAAAATAACCACGGCACCGTGCGCAGCTATTCTGTTGGCTTCGGTCTGTCGATCATCCTCACGCTGGTGGCGTACTACGCTGGCACCCACACCATTGTGCACGGCTGGACGCTACTCTACGGCTTAGCAGCGCTGGCGATTGCGCAGCTGTTTGTCCAGCTCGTCTTCTTCCTGCACCTGAGTCGTGGTTCTGAGTCTCGTTGGAACCGAACAGCACTGTCATTTGCCGCCATGGTTGTCGCAATTCTGGTGTTTGGCTCACTGTGGATTATGAAAAACCTCAGCTACGATCATGAGCATCTGCCAAGCTCCTATCAAAATCAGGTGATCGTAAAAGATGAAGGGTACCAGCCATCAAATCACTAAATGCCTATGTCTATCTGACTAAGCCGGGTATTATCGCCGGTAATGCTTTGACCTGTGCTGGCGGTTTCCTCCTGGCGGCCCGTGGTCACATACATGTTGGCAATTTCGCAGCCACCGTTGCCGGTACGTCCTTAGTGATCGCCTCGGCCTGCGTCGTCAACAATTACATCGATCGCTCCATTGACAGTCAAATGAAACGCACCAAATGGCGGACCAAAGTGACCACTCAGGTCAGTCTGACGGCAGGCCTGCTCTACGCCGCTGGACTGGCTAGTATCGGTGCAGTCCTCCTGCTGTGGGGTGCCAATTGGCTGACCGCCGCCGTTGGCGCCACTGGCATGCTGTTCTACGTGGTGCTCTACAGCTTCATGAAACGCCGTTCCATCCATGGTACGGTCGTGGGCTGCGTATCAGGCGCCACACCGCTAGTTGCCGGCTATACGGCCGTCACCAACCACCTGAACACCGCTTGCATCCTACTGTTCATGCTGATGGTTTTCTGGCAACTCGCGCACTTTTATGCCATTGGCCTGTATCGACTCGAGGAATACCGGTCGGCCAAACTACCAATCATGCCCGTAGTCAAAGGCGCTCAGACCACCAAGCAGCTCATCATCCTTAATATTCTTGGTTTTGGCGCCACCGTCAGCCTACTGACGTTGTTCCACTATGCCGGCTATGTATTCCTGGTGACGATGTTGGCTCTAACTATTCTGTGGCTGCAGCGCGGTATCAAAGGCTATGGTGTAGCCGGCGATGCCCAATGGGCCAAAGGCATGTTCCGCTTCTCACTGATTGTGATCAGCGGCCTATCACTGATGCTGTCACTCGGCTCGATCTTAGCCTAGAAATGTTCGCGGATGTGTCCGAACGAGTATTCCCAGTCAGCATTGGCTTTCTTGTGCGGGTTGCAGATGTGCTGCGGGTCCATAATGTCTTTGACGTCGCGGAACAGTTGGTAGATATGCGGACCATACATTTGCTTCAGCCACGGGCCACGTACCAGTCCGTCGTTGTGTTCGCCACTTAATGATCCGCCGTATTTCAGTACCAGATTATTAACTGCCTTCATGGCCGGCAAAATCTTGCGTCGGTCTTTGGGATCTTCCAGCTTCATGAGAGGGATGATGTGGAAATTGCCGTCACCCATGTGTCCAGCGATCGTCGCCTGGAGCTTATATTTTTTAATAATCGTCCGGAGTTTGGGCAAAAAGTGGCTGAGGTGAGCTGGCGGGACTACCAAGTCATCGATGAACGGTGCCGTGTGCTTGTCTTTCACCTTGCTGCGCAGCAGCTGGAAGCTGTAGCGACGCATCACCCAGAACTTCTCGCTCTTACCTTCAGTTGGGTCTTCTTCGAAGCCGTTGATCTCATAGCGAGCTCTGTGTTTGGCCAGCTCACGATGCAGGGCATGAACCTTGCGACGGACGCCATCCTCGGTCTCATCGTTGAATTCAACCATTAGAATCAGCTTCGGAATGCCACGCAACAGCTGCAGCCCATCAGGAATCAGTGTGATCAACAAGTGAATAAATCGTTTCCAACCCAGGACTTTGAGGAAGCTGGGCATAAACCGGATGCTCAGCCACAAAGTCGCGTCGTCGAACGATTCAAAGGTGGCCGGTTTGGCTTCCAGGACCTTGGGAATGACTTCGCCCAGGTCATCAAGGTCACGCATGAACAACACTAACAGGCCTGAGTGCGCCCGGGCTGGGACCAGCCGGAAATGAATGTCAGTCACAAAACCGAGCGTGCCTTGGGCGCCGACGATCAATTTGGTCAGGTCAAAAATGCCCGTCTCACGATCCCAGACATCCCATAGGTTGTAGCCTGTGGAGTTCTTGCTGACGTGTGGTTTGGCGGCTTTGACCTGGTCGTAATTATCTTCAAGCAGCATGAACAGTTGGCGGTAGACTTCGCCTTCAAAATCTTTTTGCTTCATCTTCTTTTCGAGTTCGGCTTTTTTGAGCGGTTTAACGGTTCGTTCTACGCCATCGGCAAACACAAATTGCAGTTGCGTAACGAAATTCTCCGTCTTACCAAACTCCAATGACTTTTCGCCCCCGGAGTTATTGTTGACCATACCGCCGACGCTCGCCAGGTCACGTGAGGCAGGGTAGCTGGGCATCAGGGCATGGTGTTTGAGAGTTTGCGGTTCAAAGTCACGGTAAAGCACGCCTGGCTGCGTCTGAGCACTGGTGGCGGTGACCGGTCCAAGCTTGGTGAAGTGTTCGCGGAAATCAATAATAATCGAATCATTGATGGCGCCGCCGGACATATCAGTGCCGGCACTGCGGGCAGTGAGACTGAGGTGCGGATGGGCTTGCTTCTGGGCGGCTACATAGCTCACCAGGCAAGCCAAATCTTTGCTGTCGAACGGTTTGACCACCAGCTGCGGTCGCAGCTCAAACATTGAAGCATCGTGGCTGTAGGTGTCTAAGGTGGCTGGGGAAGCGTCCATTTCACCGGCAAAGCCAGCCTTTTGGAGCCCACCCCGTATTTCTTCCATTATATAAGCTTAAGGTGTTTGGTGCCGCTTTGGCAAGTTTTTATAGGCTTCGACATAGCGCTCGGCGATGCTAGTCCATTGATAGTGGGCGAGCGTAAACTGCCGCGCTTGGCGGCCGAACTGTTTGGCGACGGCTGGATCATTCAACAGACCGTCAATGGCAGCAGTGAAAGCCGCAACGTCCTGGACCGGTACCAATGTGCCGTTATCGCCATTACTGACGGCGTCAGTGATGCCTTCTGTTTCGGCGGCCACCACTGGCAATTCACATAATGCGGCCTCCAGAACCACCAGCCCAAAGCCTTCAATATTGTTCGGTACCGGGATGTTTGGCATGACAAAAATGTCAGCACCATTGTAAGCCGCTTCATATAACTGATCCTTGACTCGGCCAAGCAATCGAACGTGATCGCCCATAGCCGTCTCGGTAACAGTCTTCTCGATCGTTTCTCGCTCTGCACCGTCACCAACCACCAGGTAGACCAGCTTCGGGTGCTTGGCGACCAGCCCGGGCAAGACGTTGGCGATAAACCAGGCCACACCTTTGCGCTTGACCAGTCGGCCGACGGTTAGTAGCAGCTGACTGTCGCCAGCCAATTGCAGGCTCTGCAGCAGGTCAGCACGTGTTGCTTTGCCGTACAGCCTGTCATCTACAGCCAGCGGGATAACTAATAACTTGTCGCGAGCCACACCGCGGGCTGCTGCTTCATCGGCCGCCGCTTGGCTGATACAAAACACCACGGCCGCCTTGGCCACCATGCGTGGTGCAATTGCCTGGAACACTGGGTTGCCAAAGGTAATGTCTAGGCCATGGATGACTACGGTATACGGTTTGCGTGATAGTTTGGACAGCAACCAACCCAGCGGAGCTAAGAGACCGTCCTGGATGTGGATGACATCAATGCCGCCCTTAGCCAGATGGTGCAGCGCCTTGAAGAACAACAAGGGGTAGACGATCGGCAGTGCCTTGTTGGAACCACCCCACTTAACCAATTGTGTATCAACCTTGTTCGACAGCGCCGTATGCAGGTCGTAGGCGAACAGCTCCATGCCACCAACACTCGGCGGATACTTCCGGGTTATAAACAACACTTTCATTGCAGCAACTATAACATAATTATAGTTTTTGGGCTTGGCGTTCAATATCTGCTAAAATCATAAGCGAAATGGCGAAAGAACAGATCTTAATTGTTGGTGGCGGATTTGGTGGGGTCAAAGCCGCACTTGAATTGGCTGACGACGATCGCTTTCACGTCAGCCTACTTAGTGACAGCCCGGAGCTCCGCTACTACCCGACGCTATATCATACCGCCACCGGAGGCCGACGGGCGAATTCCAGCATCCCATTATCTAGGATTTTTGCCGATAAGCAGGTTACCGTCATCCAAGGTACAGCCACAACACTCGATCGCAAGGCTAAGCTATTGTCGACCAGCGATGGCCAGACGCACGCCTACGACGTCCTGATCATTGGTCTCGGCGTAGTGACAAACTATTTTGGCATCGAAGGACTGCAAGAATATGCCTACAGCATTAAGTCGCAAGATGAGGTGAAGCGCTTCAAAGCCCATTTGCACGACCAGCTGACGAGCGACCACAAGCCAGACTTGAATTATGTCATCGTCGGGGCCGGACCAACCGGCATTGAATTGGCTGGAGCCTTGCCGAGCTACATGCAGCACATTATGAAGAACCACGGTGTGCCAGCACGCAAAATTCATATTGACTTGATTGAAGCAGCACCTCGTTTGTTACCGCGTTTGCCAGTCGACACCTCACGGACTGTCAAACGTCAGTTACGACGACTGGGCATCAAGCTGTACCTTGGCAGTGTCGTACAGGCCGAAACCGCCAACGAGCTGATCGTCAACGGCAAGCCCATCCGCAGTCACACGGTAGTATGGACCGCTGGCGTGACCAACCATCCTTTCTTCACCGAAAATAAATTCACGCTCATGGGACGCGGCAAAGTAGGTGTTGATGTCTACCTGCAAGCCGAGGATAATATTTTCGTCATCGGCGACAACGCCAACACGCCATACAGTGGCCTGGCGCAAACTGCTTTGCGTGATGGCGCGTTCGTAGCTAATAACTTACGCCGCCGAGTGAGTGGTAAAGACTTTAAGAGTTACGTTGCCAAGAAGCCAATCACCGTCATTCCAGCTGGTCCACGCTGGGCGGCTGTGGTCTGGGGCGGCCTACGTATTTACGGCTGGCTAGGCTACCTGTTACGTGAAGCAGCTGACGTTGTCGGCTTTCATGATCTCGAACCATGGGTGCAGGCCAGCAAGCAATTCTTGACTGAATTTAGCGCTGAAGACAGCTGCGAGACTTGCGCCGCAGCCAGCAGCCGGTAGCTCTCACCGTCCCGCCACGCTACAATAGCTACATGGAGCGGGATTCTTTGCAAGCCTATACACAGCTAAATGCGGCTCAACGACAAGCTGTTGATGTAATTGACGGCCCAGTGCTGGTGGTGGCCGGAGCCGGCACCGGCAAGACACGGGTGATTGTAGAGCGTATAGCCCGGCTCATCGAGCAGGGCGTCAAACCGGATACCATTCTGGCGCTGACCTTTACTGAGAAAGCCGCTGGCGAGATGCTCGACCGCGTGAACGACAGCAAAACCGGTGTCACCCTCGACACCACCATCAACACCTTCAATGGCTTCGGCAACGACTTGCTGCAAACCTACGGTGGGGAATACGGACTTGGCCGACTGCGTTTGTTGGGCAAGACCGGACAGTTGGTATTTTTGCGCGAACATCTGGATGATCTAGCGCTGGACTACTTTGCCCCGATCAGTAATCCCGACGGCCAGCTGGAATTGCTGATTGACTATGTGTCGTTGCTCAAACAACAGCTAGTCAAACCCCAAGCGTACAAAGCCTATGCCGACCAATTGCCGCAGAGCGACGAAGCCGAAACACTGGAACGGCACAAGCAGCAGGAGCTGGCTCGCTTTTTCCAGACATACTTGGAGCTCTGCCGTCGGGAGCAACTGATTGATTATGACGATCAAATCTACCTGACCATTGAACTGCTCGAGGCGCGTCCCAATATTCTCAAAACTTTACAGCAGCGCTTCCAATATTTATTGATCGATGAGTTTCAAGACACCAACCCTATGCAATCCAAACTCGTCGATCTGCTGGCTGGCCGCTCGCAAAACATTATGGTCGTCGGCGATGATGACCAGAGTATTTACGGTTGGCGTGGCGCGACCCTGGCCAATATTCTAGACTTCAAGAAGCGCTATCCGCGGACCAAACAAATCGCTCTCATCGAAAACTATCGATCGAGCCAGGCCATCCTCGACAGCGCCTACCAACTTATCCAATCGAACAATCCGCACCGTCTGGAAGTCATCAATAAGATCGATAAGCGGCTACACGGCCAAACCAATGGTCCTGCACCACAGCTGGAACGGTTCAGCACCAGCGACGCCGAGTGTGCATGGGTGGCTGAAGATATTCAGCGGCGATTGGAGCAAGGGCAGTCACCTGGATCAATTGCCGTCTTGGCCAGACGCAATAATGGCGTCCAGAAAATACATGAAGCCTTAGAACTGCATAGCGTCGAACATATCGTGGCCGGTCTGGACACTGACGTCTATCGACAACCAGCAGTTCGTCAGCTACTTGAAGCATTGAAGTGTATTGCTGACCCTCAAGATGACCTGGCGTTATTTCATCTCTTGAGCGGCCCTATCTTTGGTATCGACATTGGCCAGCTGGCCAGATTGTCAGGTCAGGCTCGGCGTGAGCACCTGACGCTGGCCGCCTTGCTTCAGGAAGACGATAGCCCTGAGTTAGCTACTGCTATGGAGCGTATCAAGGAGTGGCGAAGCCATGCCCAGGAACAAGCCGTCGGTACGGTTGCTTACACTATCATGAGCGATAGCGGCTGGTTGCAACAGCTCTATCAGGTCTCGGCTGACGATCTGCAAGTATTTACGGAAGTCCAAGCACTGTCAAAATTCTTTAAGACGCTGAAGGAGTTTGAGTATATCGCCGGGGCAGCCAGCGTGCAACAGTACATTATCAATCTACCCGTGCTGCAAGCCGCTGGCAGCCAGTTCGATGATGGTACGCTCGACATCTCCGAACATCGCGTCAATGTTTTGAGCGTCCACCGCTCCAAGGGTTTGGAATGGCAAACAGTCTATATTGTCGACTGTACTGAGGGTTCATTTCCGCTCAGTGCGTTTGGTAGTAGCTTACGATTACCGCTCGAGCTGCAAGCCAACCCATCTGATGCAGACGAGCATCTCGCCGAAGAACGACGGTTAATGTACGTGGCCATAACCCGTGCCCAACAAGAAGTTATTCTGACCTACGCTGATCGCCATGGTGCCGGCGCAGCCCGCAAACCATCGCGTTTCTTGTGCGAACTATCCGGCCAGGAAACGGTGCAAGCAGCTCGTGACGAAGCTGCGCAAACAAGCTTGGAACTATTTGCTCCACGAGCAACACCAGGCACCATCAAACTGCCCGAAAGCATAGCACATGATGGACGGATTTACTTAAGCGTCAGCAAGATCGAGACGTGGCTGCGTTGTCCCCAGGATTTTTATTATCGCTACGTGCTGAATATGCCATTGCCGCCCGCACCGCAATTGGCCTACGGCAGTCTTGTTCATGCGGTTATTGAAAAAATTCATAAAGGGCGTCAAACCGGCCATGCTCCAACACTTCAAGCACTCATAGATGAAGTTACGCAGAATTTACCGCAGCAGGGCTACGTATCAAAGCGCTCGCGCGAACGAGCCCACGCGCGAGCCGTAGAGACTGTCAAAGTCGTCTATGAGCGTTTCATACACGACGATTTGCCAATCGAGACAGAATGGCCGTTCCATCTTGAGCTTGATGACATACCGTTGACCATCAACGGCACCATTGACGCCGTATACCAGCTAACTGACGGCGTGGAGATTCGTGATTTCAAAACCGGAACAAGTGTCCGCACAGCAGAGCAGGCCAAAAGCCGCGTGTCTGGCTCCCAGCAGCTGACACTGTATGCTCTGGCCTGGCAAGAGCTTCGCGGCGAGTTGCCAGCCAAACTGACGCTTGATTTTGTGGAAACATCGCAGATTAGTTCCATTAGGAAGCAAGCACGATCACTACAAACCCTCAGTAGTAAGCTACAGACAATGGTTGATCAATTACAGGCTGGTGACTTCCCGGCAGGACGTGATCATAAGCGTTGCATGCACCCAATAGATAGTTGAGTTGCAACATAAAAAATTGCCCCGACGAGCGGGGCAATTTCAGTGAAACTTTTCGAACTATTTTTTCTTGCTAGCAGACTTCTTCTTGGCAGCTGGCTTCTTCTTAGCAGTAACTACTTTGGCAGGTGCTGAAACGGCAGCGCTGGCTGATGCTCCAGACTCAGCAAATAACATGCTGTAGAGATTCACGCCAACCAAAGCACCGACGACTGGGCCGAGCACGTAGGTGCCCCATACCCAAGCGCGAATGCCGAGTGCTACAGCCGGGTTCAGCAGACCGATGGCAGCTGAACTGGCAGCTACGATACCGACGGTCAAACCAATACCGACGAAAGCCGCCCGAGCACCGTCGCTCAAGTCTTTCTTAAATACAGCTGCGGCCACAGCAAAGCCGAAGATTGCCGTACCGACTGCTTCCGCTACCATGATGCGGGCAGTGAAGTGACCACCAACAACAGTTAGCTTATTGTTAACGTAGAAGGTGTACAGCCAGTAGGCACCATACGCACCGAGGAACTGCACCACAACGTACAGAAATGCCGTCAGGGTTTCGATCTTACGAGCGGTCCACAGAGCGACAGTCAGGGCAGGGTTGAAGTAACCGCCCGACGCACCACTAACCGCGAAGTTCATTAAGGCCACGACAAGTCCCGCAGCCAAAGCTACGAAAAATGTTAGACCGATTTGTGAACGTTGGACGCTCAAGACTAAGAGCGTCAAAGCACCCGTACCCAGAAACTCCGCTACCAATGCAGCAGCTTTGCGTTTTCCAGACATTGTTGGAACCCTCCAAATTATGTAATGTCATAAGATTAACCTGAGTTTGCAGTTTTGTAAAGTGCACGATTGTTTTAGCTAGTATTTCTCTGGTATTATTACGAAATCATCATAGGGAGGTCAGGCCATGTTGCAAGACTTTAAAAAGTTTATTCTCAAGGGCAACGCCGTCGATTTGGCGGTGGCGGTCGTTGTTGGAGCGGCCTTTGGAGCAATCGTGACTGCACTCGTCAAAGATTTGGTCACACCGCTGATTGCTGCGATCGGCGGCAAGCCTGATTTTTCCAACCTCAGCTTTACGGTCAATCACAGCAAGTTTTTGTATGGTGACTTCATCAATGCCGTGGTGTCATTCCTATTAATTGCCAGCGTCATTTTCTTTTTCGTCATCCAACCGCTGAACCGTTTGACAGCTTTGGCTAATCGCAACAAGACCGCTGAAGACCCATCCGAGAAGAAGTGCCCCCAGTGCCTCAGCAGTGTGCCGAAAGCTGCCAAGCGCTGCAAGTTCTGCACCAGTAACTTGAAATAGCTAGATCACGCCGTCGTATTCTTGGAGCTGGGCGGGTTTGCAGTGGATTTTGATCAAGGCTTCGATTTTGGCAATGTCAGATCGAAGCTGTTCAGGATCTTTATGACTTAGCACACCATCAATAACTTGGTCACCACCATTACTGGAAAAGAGTGCCAGGTCACCAACACCGGCATGCTGTTTCAGGTAGACCACACTCGGTAATTGCCGAGCTTCGTCCAGACCCTCAATGGCTTCAATGTAGCCTTCTTCATCAGCGTACAAATTCATAAATGCCGTGTGAGCGATCGGGTCATAGTTGACTGTCGGCTGTTGTCCCATACGTACCGCCAGATCATTGTAGAAGTGTTCGATACCGTAGGCTTTGCGGTACATTAAATCACGGTGACCCCCGATGCGAGCGGCAAGTTCAATGATCTTCCAACCCTGCGGCGTCAAAAACATTTCGATGTGGGTGGTCGTGGAACTCAAATTCAAGGCCCGGATAGCCGCGCGAGAAGCCTCATAGGCACCTTCCACCTCCTCAGGTGTTGAGTCACCCGGCAGTAGTCCGTGATGGCCGTAGAACCCTTGCATACCAAGCATGTGCCCGGTGATGACCTGCACTGGTGGTAGACAGGTAATCTCGCCGTCGTGGGAGACGTAGGCATCAACTGAGTACATGCGACCTTGCATCATATCTTCGACTAAGACACTTGGCTTACCGGGATAGTGTTCCCGCTGATAGGCATGATGGATCAATTTGAAAGTGTGCTCCAAGGTCTGCTTGAGCTCTTCCTGGTTCTCGCAACGACTCACCAGCAAGGCCTTGGCTAAGCCGCTCGGCTTCACGATAACTGGGAAGTTAAATTTCTGCACCCAGGTGTCGATGTTCACCAAGTCGTGTTCTTCAACATACTGATACTGCGGCACCAGCGATTCATCATAATTGCGCAGCCGGTCGCGCATCAGTGGTTTTTCGGTTGACCATTGCAAGGCAGCTGATGACGGGGTGAAGAGGTAGGGCAGGAACGGGATAACTTTGGCGAACGGCTGCAGCGCCTCTTCGTACCGGCAGGTCACGCACAGCAACCGATCGGTATACGGCTTGAGAGCCTTCTGGACAGCGTCGGGGTCATCAAAGTCGACGACTAGCTCCTGGAATAAGCCTGTCTCATCTCGAGGACGCGCCGGATAGTCGGCATAGGCAGCATTAACCAGCACCAAGCCTTTGAGCTCGCGACCCATCGCTTCACTGTGCAACTGCACAGCTCTCACTAAGCCCGGTTCGACAACATTGATAGTTAGGATTGTGTCTCGTTCGGGCATCGTCTTTGTCTCCGCTATTTTCGTTGGTGTCGACGCTTAAGGCCCGCCACTTGGAGTCGCACCGCTTGGCGGTCTATCAGCGCTTGGGCGTGCTCCAGACTGACTTCGTCTTTGGCTTCGACCTTCATTTTGTGTGCTCGGTCGAGGGCTTTCTGGGCTTCAGCTTCATTAATCTCGTCAGTGTGGTCCGCTTCATCGACCAATACCCGCAACAGATTGTCTTCGACCTCGATCACGCCACCACTACTGGCGAAGAACTCGCGTAAGTGATCAGGATCCTTGGCCGTGTGGCGAACGATGATGACGCCGGTTTTGGCGACACTGACCAATGGCATATGGTCTTGCAGAACACCGATCTCACCATCCAACGTCGGCAAGATGACTTCGTAGACATCTTCGTCGAACTTTTTACCGGTAATGCTGACTAGCTGGAAGTGAAACACTATTTGGCCTTTACGTCCTTGATGGCGCCCTTCAGGTAGAAGGCACTTTCTGGTTTGTCGTCGTGTTTACCCTCCAGGATTTCCTTGAACCCTTGGATGGTGTCGGCCAGCTTCACATATTGGCCGGGGTTGTTGGTAAACTGCTCGGCGACGAAGAATGGCTGACTCAGGAAACGCTGAATCTTGCGAGCCCGAGCCACTAACTGCTTGTCTTCTTCGGACAATTCTTCCATTCCGAGGATAGCGATGATGTCCTGCAGGTCCTTGTAGCGCTGTAAGACACGTTGGACTTCACGAGCGATGTTGTAGTGCTCCTCCCCAACGATTTCAGGGTCAAGAATGGTTGAACTACTGTCCAGTGGGTCAACGGCGGGGTAGATACCGATCTCGGTCAGGGCACGGCTCAACACAATAGTTGAGTCAAGGTGCGCAAAGGTAGTGGCCGGCGCTGGGTCGGTCAAGTCGTCAGCTGGCACGTAGACAGCCTGCACTGAAGTAATAGAACCTTGCTTGGTAGAAGTAATGCGCTCTTGCAGCGCACCCATTTCCTGCTGCAGGTTTGGCTGGTAACCAACCGCACTTGGCAGACGGCCCAACAGGGCTGACACTTCGGCACCAGCCTGGGTGTAACGGAAGATATTGTCGACGAAGAACAGCACATCGCTTCCCTTATCACGGAAGGATTCAGCAATGGTCAGGCCAGAAAGCGCCACGCGCAGACGGGCACCCGGTGGTTCATTCATCTGGCCGAAGAGCAGGGAGGTGTTCTTCAGCACGCCAGACTCGTCCATTTCGTGGTAGAGGTCGTTACCTTCACGGGTACGCTCACCGACGCCAGCGAATACTGAGTAACCATTATGGAATTTGGCGATGTTGCCGATCAGCTCCTGGATCAGCACGGTCTTACCGACACCGGCACCGCCGAACAGACCAACCTTACCACCTTTCACAATCGGACAAATCAGGTCAATGACCTTAATACCGGTTTCCAGGATCTCGATTGAACCCGACTGGTCAACAAAGGGTGGCGGTGCGCGGTGAATCGGTGCAGTTACTTTGAACTCGCCTTTTTTACCATCAATTGGCTCGCCAACCACGTTGAACATGCGTCCGAGTGTAGCGTCGCCGACTGGTACACTGATCGGTGCACCGGTGTCAGTGACGGCCGTACCGCGCTCCAAACCATCAGTAGAACTGAGGGCAATAGCCCGAACACTGGACTCGCTGAGGTGCTGAGCGACTTCCAGTGTCACCGTCTTGCCGTCAAGCGGCAGTTCAAGTGCATTATAAATTGCCGGCAGGTTGTCGGTACTGAACTCAACGTCCACGACCACCCCAACGATTTGGGTAACCTTGCCGGCCTTAGTTTTCTCTTTGGTTGCTGTTGCCATTATGCTTCTCCTTCTTGTGCTGGTTGTGATTGTCGTTTCTGAGTTACTTGTTCTATCTGGAAGACGAGTGTGGGATTGTCGATCAGGAGTTCGCCGATCAGATCACGGACGGCAGCCTGAGCGGCGACCGTTTCCATCTCGAGCGTGGACTGCGGAACCTCCGGCCGCGATACAGGTTGTCCAAAGACTTGAGCCGCCTCATCAGTAACTTTCGCTTCGTGGGCTATGATCATTCGCGATGTGATCGGCGCTTCAGGTTGGGGGCCACCATCAAAGATACCTGCCATCCAGCCCATACCCGACTTACGAAAATTGTCGAGCAGTTCACGACGACGGCCCGTTGCTACTTGCTCACCCATTGAGGGCCTCCGCGCCGCCGGAAATCTCGGCTAATTGCTGCGTAATGGCCGCTTGGCGGGCAGTGTTGAGCTCCAATGTGTAGTCGTCAATCAGATCGGTGGCGTTGTCGGTCGCGCTCTTGGTCGCCAACATACGCATGGCATGCTCACTAGCCAGACTTTCCAGTACGGCTTGCCAGACTTGAGCTTCAACCAGGCGAATAGTAACTTGATCGACAACCGTTTCAACATCAGGCTCGAAGTTGCTGATCAGCGCCACATTATCCGGCTTACCATCACCATCAGTGTCAGGCAAGGGCGCTGGCAGTAGCTGTTGGCTGATAGCCTGCTGCGAAATTGTCGATTTGAACTGGGTATAGAGGATGCTCACCTCATCAACCGCACCGTCCTTATACTGCTCAATGATGGTGTTGAGGATTGGTCGCACATCGTTAGCAGTTGGCCGATCGCTAAACGGCGGGTAGACCGCTTCGAGGTTGACGTCGCTGATGCGCCGCACGAACTGGGCGCCTTTGCTGCCAATGGTGATCACGTGACTCTTGACCTTCTCGTCGCGGTCACGCGTCAGGCTGGTGGTGAGCTGCTTGAGCGTATTAGCGTTGTAGGCACCGGCCAAGCCAGTGTTACTAGTGACGATGACGTACAAACGGCTTTTGATCGGGCGCTTACGGAACAGGTCGGTACGACCAACTTCACTCATAGCATTCAATTTTCTCAATAGATCGTAGGCCAGATCACGGTATTCACGACTCTTTTGAGCATATTCCTGGGCACGGCGCAGCTTACTGGCACTCACCAGCTGCATAGCTTTGGTGATCTGTCGCGTGCCCTTGATGGAGCTAATCCGACGCTTTAAGATAATCGTGCTAGCCACTGAGCGCTACTCCTTGCTGGCCTTTTTGGTCTCTTTGTAGGATTCGGACACACTCTTGGCGACTTTGAGCAGCTCGTCATTCTGAGCGTCAGTCGGCTTGTCACCAGTGTTCAGGTTGTCAGTCAATTTAGCATGCTTGGCCTTTAACTCGCGGAGCAGAGCAGCCTGAGCTGGCTTAACTTTCTCCAGTGGAACGGCATCAAACGCGCCCTGGCCGGCAGCATACAACGTGGCATACATTTCCCAGATTGAATAAGGACTGTACTGCAACTGCTTGAGTAGTTCGGTCAGGCGTTGACCGCGTTCAATAGTATGTCGAGTTTCGGGGTCAAGGTCGGTACTGAACTGGCTGAAGGCCGCGAGTTCGCGGAACTGAGCCAATTCCAGCTTCAGGCTACCGCCAACGGCTTTGATGGCTTTGGTCTGAGCAGCACCACCAACACGTGACACCGACAGGCCAACCGAAATGGCTGGTCGAATACCCTGGTAGAACAGGTTTGTCTCCAAGAAGATCTGACCATCGGTGATCGAAATGACATTGGTTGGAATGTAGGCCGAAATGTCGCCGGCCTGGGTCTCAATGATCGGCAGGGCAGTCAACGAACCAGCACCCAGCTCATCAGACAGCTTGGCAGCCCGTTCCAGCAGACGAGAGTGCAGATAGAAGACATCACCTGGGTAGGCTTCGCGGCCCGGTGGACGGCGCAGCAACAGTGACATTTGGCGGTAGGCAGCAGCGTGCTTGGTCAGGTCATCGTAAATGATCAGGGCATGCTGCTTGTTGTCGCGGAAATATTCTCCCATGGCCGCGCCAGCGTATGGTGCTAAGTACAGCATGGCGGCTGGGTCAGCTGGGCTGGTAGCCACAATAATGGTCTGATCCATCACGCCTTCGCGCTTCAGGCGCTCCTGCAGGGCAGCAATCTTGGACAGCTTCTGGCCGATGGCCACGTAAACGTTGATTACCCCAGATTTCTGGCGGGCTTGGTTGACCATAGTGTCGACGGCAATAGCCGTTTTACCGGTTTGACGGTCGCCAATGATCAGTTCGCGCTGGCCTCGACCAATCGGCACCGTGGCGTCAATGGCGATCAGGCCGGTCATCAATGGTTCATGCACACCTTTACGGTCCATGACACCAGGGGCCGGGCGTTCCACGCGGCTGGTTTGCTTGGTTTTGATAGCGTCACCGCCATCGAGTGGGCGACCCAGCGGGTCAACCACGCGACCGACCAGCTCAGGACCAACTGGCACTTCCAGCACCTGGCCACTCAAGCGGACTTTAGCACCGGCTTTGACGTTGACATCCTCGCCAAGCAGCACGGCGCCGATCTCATCTTCACCGAGGTTGAAGGCGAAGGCCGTAACTTTCTGACCATCGACACCGTCAATTTCCAACATTTCGTTATAACCGGCACCGCTGAGACCGTAAATCCAGGCAATACCGTCACCGACGCGCGTTACCACGCCAACGTTTTCGATCTCCGGACGAGACTTCAGCTCAGCGATTGCTGACCGAATGTCTGCTGATAGTTCTGTAATTGATAGTTCTGCCACTCGTTAATCCTTTCCTGCACTGGTCAGTTGTTTAAACTTGTTCAATTTGCCCTCGACACTGAGGTCGAGCTGCTGATTAGCGAGGCTGAGACGGACGCCACCGATAACCTCGGGGTCGTGCGCTTCAGTCACGATAATCTGCTTGGCATCGGGGTAGAGCTGCTTGATCCGCTCGGTAATGTCAGCCTTGATGCTGCCGGTAAGCCCATGGGCACTGGCTGCCACCACTTCGACAACACCGGCAGTCGCCCAACTGGCCTGCACATCACGGAGGATGGAGTCCAGTTCGCTAACACGGCGTTCAGCCAGCAGGTACGCGGCCACTTCCTGGCTCAATTGCTTGGTCACCCCGTTTTTGAGGGTGCGCTCTGCCAGGGTCGTGGCAATGCGGCTGCGCGGTGCCTTCATTACGCAGCCTGGCGCTCCTTGAGGGCGCGTTCGATCAGCTGAGCATCTTTCTTGGCATCAACTTTTTCGTCGATGATGGCCTCAGTGGCTTCAGAAATCAGGTTAACCAATTCTTTCTCAAGGCCTTTGCGGGCCCGGACAGTTTCTTGAGCAATGCGGGCTTCAGCTTCGTCGAGGATGCCGGCAGCTTTTTCGTGAGCTTTCTCCTCGGCATCACGAATCGCTTGCCGACCGCTGTCTTGAGCAGCCGCAATAATGCTGTCTGCCTGCTGCCGAGCGGCGTGTAAGGTCTCTTCAACTTTGGCTTCCATAGCGGCCTCATCCTTGCGCATCTTCTCGCCAAGCTTGACGCCACTCTCGATGGTCTTGCGGCGCTCGTCCATGAGCTTGACGATCGGCTTAAAGGCGAAGCGCTGAAGGACCCAAAAAGCCAGCACGAAGGTGACCAGTTGAATCACGAACGCCTTACCGTCGATACCCAAGGCACCGATGCCGGACGAGCTGTCAGCAAATTGTGAAATAGAAGTAGTCAATGTGAATCCCTTATTTTACGAAGAATGTGGAAGCGAACGCTAACAGTCCGTAGACCTCGATCAGACCGACGAACACCAGCGCCTGGCCAAGGAACTTGGCAGCTTCTGGGTTGCGGCCAACGGCCTGCAAGTAGTTAGCGCCAACCAGGCCAATACCGATGGTCGGGCCGATAAAGCCGCCACCGATCATGATGCCGTGAGCGATTGATAGTGAACCGGCTGCATCTGCAAATACCATAATTTATATCTCCTTACTTTACGTACTTAATTAATGACACGCGAACAGACCCACTCATGATGCTGCCCCTGAAGCCTTTGCTTCAATTGTTTCAGGAACATCATCTTCGGTCAAGTCATCGTGGTCGTGGGCTTTGGCGGCGTTGACACTAATCGCCAGGTAGTTCACGCCCAAGATGACAAAAATGTAGGCCTGCAGGGCACCGACGCCCAGTTCAAGCAAAGTAAACGGCAGCGCCACAATCGGTGACAATACGCCGCCGGGTGCCAAGGCTCCGCCGAGGAAGGCAAAGACAGCAATGACGATTTCACCAATCGTCACATTGAGAAACAATCGAAGACTGAGACTCAAAACTCGGGTGAGATCAGTCATCATTTCGATCAAGCCAATAACTAGATAGAGCGGGTTCAGCGGGCTACCGATGAAGAAGTGGCGGATGTACTTCCGGAAACCACCGACTTCGCGGATCGAAGCCAGATAGACGACAATCATCGTCACCAGACCCATGGCCAGGGTCGCGTTCAGGTCGCCGGTCATAGGCCGTAACAGGGGATGAAAACCTATATGCAAGCTTTCTGTCTGCCAGCTTTCACCAACTAGAGGAAATAGCCCAGACCAGTTGTTAAGTAAGATAAAGAAAAATAGGGTGACAAAATAGGGGACGTACTTACGACCAACTTTTTTATCATCGAAGGCGCCTTCGACTAAGTTAGTAGCAAAGTCGACCCCAGCCTCAACGTATTGCGTCGCGCCACCTTTGGGATGCAGGGTCACTTTGCGGGCGATGTACGTCAAAAAGATGATCAGCAGCACGCAGACAATCCAACCATAAAACATCGAGTTAGTGATCTGCAGACCGCCCAACATAAAATCCGGTGCTGGCGCAACATGAATAGCCGGACTACCGAGTGCAACGTGGGTGAGTAAGCTAAACATTAGTCATCATCCTCCAGATAACTTTTTTTGATGGCCCGCTTTTGAGCGGCCGTGAGCTTAGGGACTGGCTGTTGGTTGGCAACCTGCAGGGTTTGCCATAACACCAACCCCATGCCTACCATCGCGATAATGAAGCCGATGATCGTCAAGCTTGGGCTGGTGTGCCACAGCTTATCAAGTTCCACACCGCCGATAATCGGCACGAGAATTGCAATCGCCAAACGCCAACTCATATCGAGTGCCATGGTAATGAAAACTGAAGTAGGGGCTTTCTCAGCCCGACCCGTTTTCGTTACTGGTACTGCCCCCGTATGGGGCAGGCGCATCGAACCTTTCGATGCTGACGCGTGCGACTTTGTCATTCAGGTGACAGTATATCAGATGTGATCTATATCACGCAACCCGTTAAGCGTGTCCGGTTCGTAATTATTCAGGGCAAATCAATGAAACATATCACTTTACAAAGTATAGTGAGATGCTACACTGGATACATGAGCGATACAACTGCCCCAAGTAAAACCCAAATCCTAGTTTATGGTGCCGAATGGTGCGGTTTCTGCCATACCGCCATGCGCTACCTCGATGACCGCGGAGTAACTGGCTACAAATATATCGATGTTGACATGGATCCAGCCGCCGGCCTGGAGGCTGTGAATAAATCCGGTCAGCGTGGTATTCCGGTGATCGATATCGGCGGTGATATCATCGTTGGCTTTGACCGACCACGAATTGACGCTGCCCTCAAAGCCCAGAATCTCATATAAGCCGCGTATAGTACCATAGTAGATACTATGGCGTTTGACGATTATCAGACAAAAGCATCGGTTGTGCTGGTCTACACCGGTGACAGTAAGGGTAAGACCAGTGCCAGCTTGGGCTTGCTGGTTCGAGCGCTCGGCAATCGCTGGAAAGTTGCCTACATCCAGTTCATCAAGTATTGGGGAGTTGGCGAGCATGTCTTCATCCGTGACATTCAGCCGCTCTACAAAGATCAACTCCACTTTTATAAGGGCGGCAAAGGCTTTTATAAGGCTGGCGAGCTCAGCGAGCAGCACATCAGCGAGCAGCAGCACCAGCGGGCAGCCGCTGAAACCTATGCCGAAGCCTTGCAAGCCGCAACCAGCGGTGACTTCGACCTGGTAATATGTGATGAGATCAATAACGCCGTCCATGATGGCCTGCTGACCAAGCAACAGCTGATCGACTTGCTGACCAAACGCTCACCAAAGACCAGTCTCTGCCTGACCGGCCGTAATTTTCCCGACGACCTAATGGAGTACGTCGACATCGCAACCGAGATGAAAAAGCTGAAACACCACTTCGACAGTAAGTTCCTGGCTAATAAAGGGATCGATTTCTGATGGCCGGTCAGCGACTCTATCTCTTTATCGGCGCGCCCGGAGCTGGCAAAACCCATGTGGCCAAAGCCCTGGCTGCCAAAACTGGTGCCATCCATATCTGGGCAGACATCGAACGGCAGCGACTGTTCGGTCAGCCGACACATTCTCAAACAGAGAGTGACGAGCTCTACGCCCGGCTCAATGACGAAGCCTCACTGCTGCTCAAACAAGGCAAAAGCGTGATCTTCGATACCAACTTCAACTTTTATGCCGATCGCCTGAAGCTGCGCAGCCTGGCCGATCAATCTGGCGCCGAGACGATTGTGGTCTGGGTGACAACACCGGAGGCCATCGCCCGCAGCCGCTCAGTCTACCCTCCAACCATGCGCAACGGCTACCTGCAAGGCATGACTGACGAGCAGTTCAATGCCATCACCAGCAAGCTCGCGCCGCCGCATGAAGATGAAAAAGTTATTAAAATTGACGGCCGAACGATTGACGACGCGGCGATACAGCGCGTATTACAAGAAGTATGAGTTACCGCTATCGGCGAGCACACGGCTGGTCAGCCGTTATTGTCCTGCTGTTGAGCGTCCTGCTGACGACCGCCCAGCAGCGGGGCTGGCTACCGGCCGTTGGTCAGGCAGCCATAGCTAACCAGCCAGGCGGCTACCGTATTGACCATTTCATCGATGGTGACACTATTGCTGTCGACATGAACGGCACCGTCGAAACCATCCGCATGATTGGTGTCGACACCCCCGAAACACACAAGCCCCACACCCCCGTACAGTGCTATGGGCCAGCCGCGGCTGCCTATACCAAGCAGCAGATTGGCAGTGGCACCGTGCGGCTGGCGGCCGATCCACTGAGCACCGACCGCGACCGCTATGGACGGCTGCTACGCTATGTCTATTTGCAGAATGGTCAGCTGCTGGAAGATAACTTGATCAAGAATGGCTACGGCTTCTACTATCCGTACTTTCCATTCAGCAAATCAGATCAGTTCGCGGCCGACGAGAAAATCGCGCAAACCGATCATCGTGGCTTATGGGCCAATTGCCAACCCACCCCGACCGATAGCGGTGGCTGGGTATCGAACCCACAAAGCTAATCGACGAAGGTTGCTGGGTTGACGCGGGCGATGGCCGAAGGACCTTCGAAAAGTTGATGCCACGAAAAGTGGTCGGTCTGCTGATCGTAGCCCTTGTGTAGGAGCTTGAGCAGCGGGTAGGCAAGGATGACGAGTGCCACGACCGGGTACATATGTCGGCGGCTCTTCAGGCCATGCAGGGCATAGGTTTTGGGACTGATCCAGGCGTAAACGCTGAAATTACGCCAGCTGGATTCAACCTGCCGGAAACTGATGGTCACTTCCAGCCGCTCATCAAACGCAATGCGGTGACCCTGCTCGGCCAGGTGAATAGCAATGTCATAATCCTCATGCAGGCCGCTCTCGTGACAGAGGTGCGACCGGACCGCTTGCCAGGCACTGCGGCGAACCGCCATGTTGGCACCTTGCATGGCGATTTCTCGGCCGAGTACCCGCGCCATGTGCCGACGAATCAAGAAGTCAGCTTTGTCCAAGGCGCCCCGCAACGCCAGGTTGTAGTAGCGCACGCGACCGGTTACGGCGGTTAACGAGCGGTCGTCGTCAAACAGCCGTTCGATAGTTTCTACCCAATTGACGTTGACAATACTATCGGCATCGATCCGACCAATGATGTCGCCGCGGGCAGCATTGAAGCCTCGGTCGCGGGCATAGACTACCCCTTGGCGAGGTTCACCCACTAGCGTGACAAAGGGAAATTGCTCGGCCAAGCGCCGACTGCCATCGGTCGAATTATTGTCCACAACCAGCACTTCAAAAGGTGCAACGGTTTGGACCGCAATGGCCTCCAGGCAGGCCCTGAGGTGATCAGCTTCATTGTATACTGGGATCACGATACTAATGCGGTTACGCTTCGTTTCAATCATGCCTACCAATCATAACAAATCCAACCTGAGAAAAAGCCCTAGCAAGAGCTTCTTTGCAGGCTGTGCTCGATGGCTCAGCCTCATCGTACAACCACCCCAAAAGCGCTGGATGAAGTGCTTGGTATACGGGGTAATCATTACCGTAGTGCTACTGGTTGGCGGCATGTACGGCATCGCCCGCTGGTACATTCACACTGAGCAGGGCCCGCAGACGTTTGGCGTCAGCTTCATCCCCGATTACGCCCAGAGCCTCGGTGTTGACCCGCAAGCTACCATGGACGCCCTCACCAATATCGGCGTGAAGCATTTCCGGCTGGTTAGTTACTGGAGCGACAGCGAACCAGCACCAGGCAAGTACGATTTCAGCCAGCTCGATTGGCAATTTCACAAAGCCGAAGCCGCCCACGCTCACGTCACGCTGTCGCTTGGCCTGCGTCAGCCCCGCTGGCCAGAGTGCCACATGCCCGACTGGGCCCGCGCCGAGCAGCCGGCCGTCTGGCAACCGCAGCTCACCCAGTACATACAGGCCGTCATCAACCGCTACGATCACTCACCGGCATTGGAGAGTTTCCAGGTTGAGAACGAATATTTCCTGAAGGGCTTCGGGATCTGTCAGCAAATCCCCGGCGCTTTGGACCGTTCACGGCTAGTCGACGAATACCAGCTGGTCAAACGGCTTGACCAAGGCAGGCATACGGTGATCATCAACCGCAGCAACAACGACCTCGGCTGGCCGGTCGGACAACCACAGCCGGATGAATTTGGCGTCAGCATCTATAAACGGGTCTGGGATGGCGGCGTGACGCATCGCTACCTTGAATACCCGTTCCCGGCCTGGTACTACGGCTTCATCGCCGGCTGGGAGAAACTCATGACCGGCAAAGACCTGATCGCCCATGAGCTCCAAGCCGAAGCCTGGGGTCCCAATGGCCAGAGCATTCAAAATATCAGCCTAGCTGAGCAGAACAAGTCGCTCAATGCCGACCGGCTGACGGCCCGTTTCCAATACGGTCGCGGCACCGGCATGCGGCAGATCTATATGTGGGGCGGGGAATACTGGTACTACCGGCAGCAGGTCCTGCACGACCCGTCTCTGATGCAGGTTGCGGCACAGGAATTTAGCGGCCAACCCTTGTCGTGCAACCACATGTGTTACCAGAAATAATACTAGACATTTTATCCATGTTATTGTCAAATTACCGCTGTTAGGCTACAATTACCCTTATGGCTAAGAAGAAACCAAACCAGCCGCACAGCATTCAGAACCGCCGAGCCCGCCATGATTATGCCCTCGGCGACTCTTTGGTAGTGGGTTTGGAGCTAACTGGCCCCGAAACTAAAGCCTTGCGGCTGGGCCATGGCCAACTGCGTGGCGCCTATGTGACGGTCAAGGCCGACGAACTATTTCTGATCAACGCCACCATTGCCGGCACCAGTGGCATACCGATCTCCGAGTCCGACCAGACCCGTACGCGCAAAGTGCTGGCTAAGCGGCGAGAGATCGCCGCGTTGGTGGCCGCCAAACAGCAAGGCCAAACCATTGTGCCGCTGGAGATTTTGACTCAGGGGCGCTTCATCAAGCTGCGCATCGCTGTCGGCCGCGGCAAAAAGCAATACGACAAACGCCAAACCTTGAAAGCTCGGGACGATAATCGTAGAGCAGCAACAGAACTCAAAAACGTCCGCTAGAGTTTGCGCCAAACGCCTCTGTCAGATATAATTTCCCGAGTTCATAACAAACCTTTGTTCGATATTCCGGGGTAGCTCAGCGGTAGAGCGGGTGGCTGTTAACCACTAGGTCGCTGGTTCGAATCCAGTCCCCGGAGCCACGTATAAGCACTTCGTAAGAAGTGTTTTTTGTTGCAATATTTTTTCTAAGTCATACAATGATCTCCAAGGGAGCATGCATGCTGGGAAAGCTGAAGACTTGGTTTACGGCTCTTTCTACCGCCGGTAAAGTAGGTGTCGTAGCTGGCGCTAGCATCATCGGACTTGCGGCTGCATCACCAAACACCTCAACAAATACCCCTACACCACAGCTCAAGGCTTCGACAGATACTCAGGCTGCAACCACTTGCGAATCAACGATAACATATAGCAGCGAAACGCAGACTGTCGCTTATGCTTCATCGACAGTTGATGACAATAGTATCAATCAAGGTCAAAGCAAAATTACTACAGTAGGTGTTAATGGCGAAAAAGAGCTCAAACATAAGATTACAAAATACTCGCCGTCAGGTTGTAAAGCCGATAGCGATGAAGTCGTCAGCACGGCCGTAACCAAACAGCCGGTAAATCAGGTAACAGCTGTTGGCACCTATGTTGCACCTGCGCCAGCTCCTACTGATTGCCCAAACGGAACTTACGTCAACTCGGCAGGGAACACGGTTTGCAGCCCGTACAACAGTCCGTCTGCACCTGCAGGCGCTACAGCACAATGCGTTGACGGAACATATAGCTTCAGCCAATCAAGAAGTGGCACATGCTCACATCACGGTGGAGTAGCCCAGTGGCTATAACGAATGTTTGGTAGCCAATGACTACAACAGACTTACTTAAAATTATAAACGCCCTGGACGACCGCAGTAAATTAGTTTCTTCATCTGACACAAAAGAAATACAGAGTATTCAATCAGAGGTTGATAGTATTTCAGCCGACCTAGCTAAGGACAATAAACGCGAAACAGTTCAGCATTGGTTATTCGAAATACAAGCTAGGCTACATTATTTAAACGGTCAGTATGATGAAGCGGAGATATTCTGCAATGAAGCAATTCGCCTTTTTGGAGAAGAATATCCCGATGCTACATGGCTAAAACATGCAATATCCAAGGAACAGCATCGTTCATGGAGTATGTCTTTGGACAAATCAGAGCTAAAGAATGTACGTGCTGAGAAGGGTAAACTCGAGGGCTATCTGGCTCTCGCTGTAATTGGCTTGATTATATTCGTTCCTCTATTTATTAACGCAAATAGCTCTAGCTCAACTAAAGGCGCAATGATTGATACTTGCATTTCGAATATCAATGATGCGAACGATATAATTAGCTCATTGAACGATTCTCTTGACGGCATTTCATCAGATGCGTCAGCTGCATCTGGTAGTAGTTATGATGATCAAGCGTCTGCTCTAGATGATATATCTAGCAAAGCCTCTGACGCGAAACAAGACGCACCTTCAATAGACTGTTCGCAACCAAGCGAAGCTGATAGTAGTAACTAGTGAATATGAAGATCATCAAACGCTACTCCTGATAGTTCCTGAGTAGCTCTACCAACGGGAGCCGAATCAAGATAGTCACCATCTGGTGGCTGTTTTTTTATATCGTTTTGGGGTCGAATTCTACGGTCCACTCAATGCCGTATTGATCTCTGAACATCGCAAAATAGGTGCCCCACGGGCTTTCTGCCATCGGCATTTCCACGGCGCCGCCTTCTGAAAGACCGTTGAATAGCTTATCGGCTTCTTCTTTCGTTTGTGCAGTAATTGCTATTTTGGATCGGTTTTCGTTTTCGCTGACCCGACCCATTGCTTCAGGCACATCATTAGCCAGCAAGGTATTGCCGCCAATTGGCAAGGCAATGCGCATGATTTTATTTGCTTCGTTTTCTGGTACAGGGAATTCGGCACTTGAGATATCTTTGAAGCGCACAATCGTTCCAAACTCCCCACCAAATACAGATTTGTAAAAATTGAAGGCTTCTTCGGCATTTCCATTGAAGTTAATGTAGGGATTGATAGTTGCCATGGATTATTCCCCTTTAAAAGAGTTGGTTTCATTCCTATTTTAGCAAACATAACTTTTGTGATTAAAGGACTGCATGCAGGTAGGAGCATGCGTTTTGAAGGATTATCGCAAGTCGGGTTCAAGAACAGCAGGCTGACTTTTTGTTTGTTACACTGGGAGTATGCAAAAAATCGCCACTCGAATATTTACTTATGCGTCTATTTCTTTTGGCATCACCGGCATACTGCTCGTACTGACAGCCTCAGGTCCCGACCAGCCTGACTCACGCCTGACCCAAGTATTGATACGACTACTGTTCGCAAACGTATTTGTTATTCTGCCAGCCTTTGCGCTCAGCATCGCCGGCAAATACTTAAACGGCAAGTCGTAGCGCCAGATTAGCTAGAGCGTCGATCCGATCAGATGGCCGATCAACGCCGTAATGGCCATAGCAAGCCCACCGCCAAAGAACACGCGAGCAGCTGCGCGCAGCCGATGACCCCCGCCTAAGATAGCGCCGACAGCACCGGACACCGCCAGGGCCAACAGCGAAGTGATGATAATAGCCAACGTGCTGGCAGCATTTGTGGCAAAGACAGCCGCCAGGATGGGCACCAGCGCACCAATTGAAAAGGCCGTCGCAGAGGCCAGGGAGGCTTGCAATGGATTGGCTAGCGCTTCGTGGTCGATGCCCAGCTCGTCACGCAAGTGAGCAGCCACCGCATCGTGGGCGTGTAGTTTTTCGGCTACGGTTTTAGCAAGCTCCGGATCCAGACCTCGGCCCTCGTAAATAGCCGCCAGTTCGGCCAGTTCTTCTTTTTCGTTGGCGGCAATCGAGCGCGTCTCTATATCGATGTCGGCCCGCTCCGAGTCCCGCTGGGAGCTGACTGACACATACTCGCCAACGGCCATCGATAGGGCTCCGGCCGTCAGCCCGGCCACGCCGGCAATCAATATCGCTGAATTGCTGGCCGCTGCCGCGGTGACGCCCAACATCAAACTGGAAGTTGAGACGATGCCGTCATCGACGCCCAGCACCGCAGCGCGCAGCCAATTGGCTCGATGTGACTTGTGCGCTTCTTCCGGGTGAGGTGTTGTCGACGCCTGTTTCATATTCTTAGTATAGCGACGTTTTGCCTGGTCAGATAGTCAGAAATCCTGCCTGAACCTTGACAATAACTCCTTAAGATGGTTAGTATGGGAATGCAATCAATAAATTATTTATAGGCACGTACAAGATTGAGCGTGCGCGAAAGGAAGTTACGTATGAAAGGTTTCGGACCTATCGGCGAACGCATTGAACGTGGTTTGCCACCAGAATTACCAACTATCTCAGTTGCCGAAGCGGCTGAAAAGGCAGAGGCCATCCGGGCACAACACCTCAAGCGTCAGGAACAAGCGGGAATGCTTTCTGGTCAGCGAGTAGTGTCGGCAGTCACCGAACCAGTAGTCACCGCCGAAGCACCGGCCGAACTACCACCAGCCACTGAAGTCTAGTACACACTTTGACAGGCCAACGCGAAACAGGACTCCCTCGGGAGTCTTTTTGCTATAGTGGAACTATGTCGAGCCTAACTATTACTGGCGGCGTGGTGCATAAGCTGCCCGCGGACCTGCGCAAGGCGCTCCTAGCGGACGAGTCAGCGCTGGAGCGCTGGGAAGACCTGACGCCACTGGCGCGCAACGAGTGGATCTGCTGGACGATCAACGTCAAGACCGATGAGACTCGAAAGAAACACGTGGATAGAGTCGTTAGCGAGTTGCTAGAAGGCATGCGCCGCCCGTGCTGCTGGATGGGCTGCAACCACCGCGACAAAAAAACTTGATCAAGCGCTAAAACTACCTTGGTGTTGAGCATGCTATTTTCATCACAAGCATTTTGTATTACAGTGGTGAGGTTATGGCACAGCGCCGAGCAAACAAAAAACCGAAACATACCGACATTATTCTGCGCATTCCGTCGTGGGCAGCGAATATTTATATCATGCTGGCCGTCGTCTTGCTGCCATGGACGATTTATCTGGGCCTGACGCTGCCTGAACGGCACCTCTCGCACAATTGGGATGTCAGTTGGACTGGACTGGACATTGGCCTCTTTGTGGCCTTGCTGGCCACCGGCCTGTTCGCCTATCTGCGTTCGATTTGGATCGTCATCAGTGCCGCGACGGCTGGCAGCCTGCTATTGGTCGACGCCTGGTTTGATGTGATGAGCGAGCATTCTGGTGTGCAATTTCACCAAGCCATGCTGCTGGCGTTCGTGTTTGAACTGCCGCTGGCTCTTATGAGCTACTATCTGTCGATCCACGCCCTGCATCACAACCGACGCCACCGCTAGATCCAAGCGCAACCGTTTTCGCGGCCGGCATTTTGAATTACAATAAGGCGCAATGAATAAAGTATTCCTCGACGATGACGGCGTAATTCGCATCGTCTACCATGGCAAATTCACTGCCGCCGACGGTGAGAGGGACATCGAAAATATATTGCTGCACGTCACCGAGCTGGAAGCCACCCATCAACCGGTGTTAGTGCTTGCTGACACCCGTGATATGGGCCCGCACACACTCGCCGCCCGGCAAACTGGCCTCAAAGCCCGTGAGGTCATACCGTTCCAGAAAATGGCCATCATCACCAACGAAGACGTCTATGCCACGACGATCTCCAAGATGATCACCTCATTGTCCAAGCGCCAGAAACAGATTGGTTACTTCGAGAACGAAGACGAAGCTCTAAAGTGGCTTCACAGCTAGAAACCTCGTGTTACAATAATCATAACGTAAGCGATTCCACAGAAAGGCAGTCATGGCCGACACACCAGCCCGCAAGAAAGTTCTGATCGTTGAAGATGAAGAAGCATTACTAGAGGTGCTCCAAGACCGTTTAGAAAATGAAGGTTTCGATGTTCTGATCGCCAAGGATGGTGCCGAAGGGCTACTTATGGCTCTCGAGAAAAAGCCCGACCTGATCCTCCTCGATATCATCATGCCCAAGCTTGATGGACTGTCGATGCTCAAGCAACTCCGCGAATATGAAGCCGGCAAGGACATTCGAGTAGTGTTTATGACCAATGTGAACGATTCCAAAGAAGTGCACGAAGCCCTCAGCTATGGAGCCCGAGACTTTATGGTTAAGTCAGATTGGGCAATGTCAGATCTGGTGGCCAGCATCCGCACCTTATTGAATGAACCTTTTCGGTTTACGCAACCGTAGGCACGCATGGCAAATATCGTGGCGCTGGATGCTGACGGGCTGATTCACGAAACGCTCATCGGCAACCAAACGACCGATACCATTGACCAACTCAATACCAAAGCGGCTGCGGTGATTGCCGAATTGCGCGAGCAACACCCGGACGCTGGACTGCGCTTTTTAGTCGATGTGCATCAAGTTGGATCGCAGACCCTCGGTGCCCGCCAGACGGCCGCCCGGTTTATTACGACCATGAAATTTGAGAAAATTGCCGTCTTTGGCGCCGACGATTATTTGAACGGTGTTATCAACCTGATCATTAGCGCTACCCAGCGCAGCGATAGTGTCAAACTGTTCAAGGACGAAGCCAGTGCCCGCGCCTGGTTGGTGGCATAGGCATGGATACTGACCTGAAATCACCAGAAATTGAAGCGTACAAGCGCCAACTACGAAGCAACCTGAAGGCTTTGGCGCCGATTTTTGCCAAGGCGGCCATCGGCGACTTCTCTGAGAATGCGCCGATTCCCAAGAAAGAAGATGAGCTAACTATCTTCTACGTGGGGGTCCAGATCATCCTCGACGCAATCCGTGAGAAGATTGATGATTCTCAAGCCGCACTGATCAAACTGAATGTCGCCAACGCCGATTTGGAGCACGAGAAAGCCGTCTACCATGCCATCCTGAGCAGCATCGGTGAAGGTCTGATAGTTGTCGATAAAGACGCGCGCATCACGCTGCTGAACCAAATGGCGGCTGACTTGCTGGGCATCGACATGAAAACGGCTATCGGCCTTAACTACTACGACATGATAGTCAGTAAAGATTCTGAGGGGGCAGTGATTCCGGTTGACCAACGACCGCTCTATCTGGCTATCACCACCGCCGAGCAGCAGGTCAGAACCCTCGGCGATGGCTTTCATTATGAGCGCAGCGATGGCACAATTTTCCCGGTCTCCATCAGTGCCTCGCCTGTCAAACTTGGCAAAGAAGTGCTCGGCTGTGTCAGTACTTTCCGTGACATCAGCGTCGAAAAGCAACTCGACCGCACCAAGAGTGAGATCATTTCCATCGCCTCGCACCAGCTACGCACACCATTAACCGCCATTAAGTGGGTATCCGAGCAACTTATGTCGCCGATGGAAAAGCTCAGCCAGCTGCGCCGCCGCAATTACCTGTGGCAGATCCATGCCTCAAACGAGCGAATGATCACCTTGGTTAATGATCTGCTGAACGTCTCTCGGGTGGAGCTCGGCACCCTATCACTCAATATTCAGACCGTCAATGTTGAACAGCTCTTGAGCGAGGTATTGACTGATCTCGATTCCCAAATAAAGCAGAAGCACCTCAAGATCAAAAAGAAGCTCAGCAAGGGGCTGCGAACCGTCCAGACCGACCCGCGCCACATCCAGGTGATCCTGCAAAACCTACTGAGCAACGCCGTTAAGTACTCGTCAGCGCGCAAGCAAGTCAACATTGTCATCGAACTCAAGCACGACACTATCCACTTCATGATCAGCGACCAAGGCTGTGGCATTCCCAAGGCGCAACAGGACAAAGTATTCACCAAACTGTTTCGTGCCGACAATGCCCGGCTGATGATCGGGGAGGGCTCAGGGCTCGGTCTCTACGTCTGTAAAGCCATGGCTGAGCAACTACAGGGAACGATTCGTTTCAAATCTATCGAGAATAAGGGTAGTGACTTTTTCGTCACCATACCGCTGGGAGCACCAGCGGGTAAGACTACGTCTTCTTAAGCCAAGCGTTGGCCGCCTCGGCGTCAACAAAATACTTGATCTTTTTACCCATGCCGATGGCTTGCAGCAGCAGCTGGGTACCGTAGAGCATCAGTGGCTTGTCAGGGCCAAGCATGGCTACTTTGTCATAGTGTAAGCTGCGAGCCAGCTCGGATACGGTGCGGCGGGCGGCGGTGTCAGTATCAGTCATTTGCATGAGGTTATCCAGGACCAGTAACGGCTTATTCTGGGCTTGCAGCTCGTCAAGCAGGGCCTGCAGCTCAACTCCCATGGCTTGCACCGATGTTTGAGTCTGTGGTCCTACGACATGGATTTCGATGATGTCGTCGTTATTCAAGAAGACTTTATTGGCTGGCATGTGCTTATTCTAGAATATGTTGCCCAACGGCGTCCAGCGGCAGTCGGCAGCCCAGCAGTCGTCGTACACTTGTGGCTCAAGGGAAAATATACGATAATTAAACCAATGAGTGATACTGCTGGAATTGCGCTCTTGTCAGTCTATGACAAGACAGGCATTGTCGATTTTGCCAAAGGGCTGGCCGACTTGGGCTGGCAACTGTACGCTTCGGGCGGTACGGCCAAGGCAATAGCCGATGCCGACATCACCGTGACAGATGTGTCCGAGCTAGTTGGTGGCAAGGCTATCCTCGGTCACCGTGTCGTAACATTGTCTCGCGAAATCTCAGCCGGGTTGTTAGCAGACAAAACCAGTAGCGAAGATATAGCCGAAATGCAGCAGCTCGGTTTGCCAATTATCGACTTGGTCTGCGTTGATATGTACCCGCTCGAGGAGGCCATCACCAAAGCTGGCTCAACCAAAGCTGATGTCGTACTCCAGACTGACATTGGCGGACCAACGATGCTCCGTTCAGCCGCCAAAGGTCGACGCATTGTCCTATCACACGTTTCGCAGCGCCAACCGGTGCTGGATTGGCTGCAAGCAGGCAAGCCAGATGAAGAACAGTTCCTCGATGATTTAGCTGCTCGCGCGGAGTATGAATGCGCCCGCTACATCACCACTTCAGCGCAGTATCACACTGGAAATGACATGAGCAGCCTGGTTGCTCGCTTGAATGCGCCAACCAAGTACGGCGAAAACCCGCAGCAAGCCGAAGCCGGCTTCTATGCTGATAATCGGGTAGCTGTCGACCCGCTCGGCGTCGATCAATTCGAACATGTGCAAGGGATGGAGCGTAGCTTCATCAACATGACCGACATCGACCGCTTGTTGCAGACCGTCACCCACATCGCCGCCGGCTTCGAAGTTAATTTTGGCTCGGTGCCGAGTATCGCTGTCGGCGTTAAACACGGTAATGCCTGCGGTGCCGCCGTCGCCGAGACCGCTGTTGAAGCCGTACAGAAAATGCTGGACGGTGACCGCCGGGCAATCTTTGGCGGCGTGGTGATGATCAATGGCCTGATCGACAAAGCCGTCGCCGAGACCCTGATGCAATATGGCATGGATGGCGATCAGAAGCGCCTGCTGGATGGAGTGATTGGCAGTGGCGTCGACGCAGAAGCTTTGGAAATTCTCAGCCGTAACAAACTGCGTGTGGTCGTCAATCCAGCGCTGGCTAATCTCACCAGAGCTTCACTGGATAGCAGCCGTCGTTTGCGCCCGGTTCGCGGTGGCACTTTGGCGCAACCCAATTATGATTTTGTCCTCGATCTGTCATCACACGATATGCAGCAGCACGGCGATCTGACCGAGCAGCAGAAAAAAGACCTGGTGCTCGGCTGGGCCATCGGTTCAACTTCCAACAGCAACACCATCACCCTCGTCAAAGACGGTCAGCTGATCGGCAATGGCGTCGGCCAGCAAGACCGCGTCGGGGCCGGGCAGTTAGCCTTGACACGCACGACCATTGAGATGCCTGAGCTTGAAGATCAAGGTGAGCATTTGGTCCTGAAAGTCATCCTCGACAAAGCCAAGCTTGCCGGCGCCTCAGCCTACAGCGACAGCTTCTTCCCATTCCCGGACGGACCAGAACTGCTAGCCGCCGCTGGCATCACTGCCATTTTAGCCTCCAGCGGCTCGGTAGCCGACGACACCGTCATCAAAACGCTCAATGGCCATGGTGTCAGCATGCTCTTAGTCCCCGACAAACTCGGCCGCGGCTTTTACCTGCACTAGGCCAAACAGCTCATGATTGCAATCTGTTAATGGCGGAGTATAGTGACCCTATATGTCTGCGCCTATCTATGAAACAGTCTCTATCGAAGTACCTGGTTCAACAGCCAACTTAGGCCTCTGGTTCGATGCTGCCGGCGCTGCGCTCTCGGATCCGACGTTGAAAGTTACGCTGCAAGCGGTTGAGCAGGGCGAAGGGCTTGGTCGAATCGGCATTGGTCATGACGAGAGCATTCACGTCGCTCCTGGCAGGCAAGTTGGTGACGCCGGTAGACTAGCACTGCAGAATTATCTTCACGAGATTGATGAAACACAGCATAGTTTGAAGGTCTTTTTTTCGAGTGATTCACCCGACGGCTATCGCAGCGGTGGCACCGGGCTCTCCGGTGCGGAAGCGGTTGGCAGCGTGCTGGCCGCGGCGGTCATGTTTGATCAGCTGATCGCCGTCGATACTGCCATCAACGCCAGTGCCGCCGGCGAACCGGGCGGCCATAAGGACAATGTCGCTCCCTCTGTCGATGGCGGCATTCAGTTCCTCACTAACCCACTGGGCATGACCAAGACGCACTTTCATCGCATCCAGCCACCTGAAATGTTAGGGCTCGCTATCGTACAGTCCTCTCACCAAAAGCAGGGCGGCACCGAAGCTACCCGTGCCATACTTGAGGTGCCACGCAGTAGCAGCGAGATGAAAGGCCAGCTCGGTAGAGCAACCATGGCAGCGCTTGCGCTGCAGGACGGTGACGTCCAAACCTTTCTCGAACTTGTGTACACCGATGAGTTCCACGAACCAAAACGTGCCAATGCCGGACTCTATGGGAACTTTACGGCACATGATTTTTGGCAGCTGAAACAAAAGTTGTATGACGATTACGGGGTTGGCTTAGCAGTATCAGGTGCTGGTCCAAACTTGCAGCTGTGGTATGATCGCGAGTTTGCAAGCGACGCTGAACTGGCAGGCACTGTCCTTAGCGAATGGTTTGGCGAACATGCCATGACGGCAACTGTCAAACAACTTCATATACCTGCTACCGGCGCTTTGCAGTATGCGCAGCGCACCTACGCCAACTGGGTGATGCACCGCAGCGACGTTTAGGCGTTCTGCCAGAAGTCGTGGATTTGGCGGGCTTTGACGGCTGCTAGGCCGGTGTAGTGCTTCTCTGGTTCTTGCAGGATTTGCTTTTCGCGGTCGGTGAATTTGGCGAAGTAGTCGGCGATTGATTCGTCGGTGCTGGCGACTTCGTAAAGAGTCTTGTTTGCTTCCAGCGCTTGGTGGCTCAAGGCTTTGCTGGCTTCGTGCGCTTCGGTATGGCCATATTTCTCCAGCAGTAAGTAGAGCGGTTCGGCGGCAATGGCACCGCCGGTGAGGTAGAGATTCTTCTGCATATTTTCAGTGTCGACTTCCAGCTTGCCCATGACGTCGTTGAGACGGCCAGCCATCGAGGCGACCAGAGCCACCATCACGCCGTAGAAGCGAGCCGAGGCGGAGTCGGTCAGGTCACGTTGGTGTTCACTAACGATGTTGAGCTGAGCGTTCAGCAGCTGGGCGTTGACCTGCTTGGACATACTGATGACATTCTCAAAGTTCCACGGGTTGCGCTTGTGTGCCATGGTCGAGCTGCCAGTCTGGCCGTCTTCGAACTTCTCGCGGACTTCGGCAATTTCGCTACGCTGCAAGTTGCGCATATCATGGCTCAAATTGGCCATTATGTTGGCACTGGCGGCCAGTTCGTCGAGGAAGCGGACAATGTTTTCGGCTGGCACAATCTGCTTGGAGTAGGGCGCTGGTTCGAGATTAACTTTAGCTAACACCTGCTTTTCAAACTCCAAGGGATCGTCAACGAAAATACTCAGGGCATTGTAGGAACCGGTAGCTCCAGAGAACTTACCCTTAAGCTTGCTGCTCAGCACTTCCAGGGACTTGGCACTGTCGCCCAGCCGTTGCACGTATTCAGCCATCAGGAAGCCAAAAGTAATCGGCACGGCGTGCTGACCATGTGTCCGGCCAACTTGCACGGTGTCGGCGTAGCGATCGGTCAAGACGAGTAAGGTTTGCTGCAACGCTTTCAAGCGAGGAATGACCAGCTCGTGAGCGGCGGTGCGCAACTGCAGTGCCATGGCTGAGCTGACGATGTCGTAGGATGTCGCGCCAAAGTGCACGAAGGGCTTGGCCTCGTCCGACAGATTGGCTTTGATGACATTCACCACCGCTTTGACGTCATGCTTGGTGGTTTTTTCTTCTTCAGCCGCGGCTTCGGCCGTTACGTGAGTGCTGGCTTCGGTGATGGCATCAGCAATCTCACGACTGCAAATACCAAAATCAGCCAACGTTTGCGCCAGCGCACCTTCCATGTAGGCCTGGAAGGCAATCCGGGCCCGTTCACTCAAATAGCTGGCAATTTCAGTGTCGTAGTAGCGGCCGTCAACGGGATCAATAGCGCTGTGGTTAATATTGGCATCCACCATCGGGAGTTGGATCGGTTTCATGAGGCTCCACCTTTCTCTAGATATTGTCGCACACTTGCTTCAATGCGTGCCAGTGGATCGCCCCTGGGCGCTTTTACAAAGGCTTCGCCGGTCATTTCTTGATACAGCTCGATGTAGCGATCGGAGATCATCGTCACGACATCCTCAGTCAGCTCTGGCATCGTTTGGCCGGGTTCATTCATGAAGTCACGGGCAATCAGCCACTCGCGGAAAAATTCTTTGGACAAGTGCTTTGGCTTGTCGGTACTTTTGCCTGCAACATAAGCATCGTAGCTGTCGGCGTAGAAGTAGCGCGAGCTGTCCGGCGTGTGGATCTCGTCGATTAGGATGAGCTGACCATTAGCCCGCCCAAATTCATACTTAGTGTCGGCCAGCACCAGACCGCGGGCTCGAGCCATGTCTTGGCCCTTGGCGAACAGCGCCCGCATGTAGGCTTTCAGCTGCTGCCATTCTTCGGCCGTCGCCAAGCCTTGTGCCAGGATTTCAGCTTCGGTAACGTCTTCGTCGTGACCTTCGGCAGCCTTGCTGGTAGGCGTAATGATAGGCTCGGGGAAGGCATCAAATTCTTTCAGACCATCGGGCATCGGCGTGCCGCACAGTTCGCGTTTGCCGGCTTCGTACTCACGCCAGGCGTGGCCGACCAAGACACCACGGATAACCAGCTCAATCTTCACCGGCTCAGCTTTGATGCCAATACTAACGTTCGGATCCGGCGTAGCCTGCAGCCAGTTGGGCACCACATCTCGGGTTGCTTCCAAGAAATGCGCCGCCAGTTGGTTGAGTACTTGGCCCTTGTAGGGGATTGGGGTTGGGAAGATCACGTCGAAGGCCGAAATACGGTCAGTAACCACCATAATCATGGTTTCGCCCAAGTCGTAAGCATCGCGCACCTTGCCATGATAGACCCCGTGTTGACCGGGAAAAGAGAAATCAGTACTCGGGATGACCGGTGTGTCCATTACCTCTATTGTACGGTATTATGGGTGCATGAGCCAAACAGATACAATTGGGATTGTCGGCGGCGGTCAGTTAGGCCGAATGTTGACGGAAGCTGCGACCGGCCTCGGCCTGAACGTTATTGTCGTCGATCCGGGTCAAAATTGCCCAGCCGCACAGGTTGGCGCCGAGCAGATTGTGGCTGATTTGCATGATGCAGCCGCTCTCAAACAACTAGCGGAACGCAGCGATGTCATCACCATCGAGATTGAGCACGTTGATACCGGTGAGTTGGCAGCGCTAGCCGAGCTTGGCAAGCCAGTGCATCCGGCACCGTTGACCGTTGCCATGATCCAAGACAAATTTGCCCAGAAGCAATTCCTGGCCAAAGCCGGCATTGCAGTCGCTGACTTTGTAGAAATTACTGACGAAGCTTCCGCCCGCCAAGCCCTTCAGGATTTTGGCGGCAGCATGCTGCTGAAGACCCGTTTTGGCGCCTTCGATGGGCGTGGTAATGCCGTGGTCAGAAGTGCTCAAGAACTTACACGGGCACTTGACAGCTTTGGCGATCAGCGACTGTATGCCGAAAAGTTTGTATCTTTCCAAAAGGAACTCGCCGTGATGGTCGCCCGCAGCGTCAATGGCGAGACCGCCGTCTACCCGGTTGTGGAGACCATTCAGGAGCGCAATATTTGCGTGGAGGTGCTGGCACCGGCGGAGATTAACGTCCAAGCTCGCAAGCAAGCCGAGACTCTGGCTTTGCAGGTTGTCGAGCAGCTTGATGGGGCAGGGGTATTTGGTATTGAAATGTTCCTGGCAGACGACGGTGACATCATCGTCAACGAGGTTGCCCCACGAGTTCACAACAGTGGCCACTACACCATTGAGGGCTGTGCCACCTCGCAGTTCGAGCAGCATATCCGGGCAATTACTGGCATGCCCTTGGGATCCACCGAGCTTGTCGCACCCGCAGCGGTAATGATCAATATTCTCGGCGAACGGGATGGCCCAACTGCAGTTAACGGACAAGAACAAGCGGAAGCGCTGGGGGCAGCTGTTCATTTCTATGGTAAATCACCAACGAAAGTTGACCGCAAAATGGGGCATCTGACGGTCACTGGCCCAGATCTCAAAACAGCCAGACAGCAAGCGGAAGCCGCTCGAAAGATAATTACGGTATAATAACGGTATGTCATCTCCACTTGTCGGTATTATCATGGGTTCTGATTCCGATCTACAGGTAATGGGTGCCGCTGCCAAAACCCTCGAGGAATTCGGCATTGCTCACGAAGTTCGGGTGGTATCCGCCCACCGCACGCCAGAAGAAATGTCTGAATACGCCGCCAATGCCGCCAGCCGCGGCTTGAAAGTTATCATTGCCGGCGCCGGCGGTTCGGCCCACTTGCCCGGTATGACGGCCTCGCACACTACCTTACCGGTTATCGCCATTCCAGTCCGGGGCGACGGCAGTGGTCACGAAGCCTTTTGGAGCAACATCAAAATGCCACCAGGTGTGCCCCTAGCCACCATGCCAGAAAACGGAGCTAAGAATGGTGCGCTATTAGCGGTGCGCATCCTCGCCCTGAACGATCCTGAACTCACCCAGAAATACGCTGACTTTACCCAGAAGCAGCACGACGCGGTCGTGGAAATCGACGCTGCTATCCAGACCGAGGGCTGGGAAAGCCTGCTCTCAGCCTAGCGCGCATGCAAACGTTTCTCATCATACTTAGTTGCTTGTTAGGTATTGCCGGCTCAGCTATCTACTGCGTCAGTATCCTGCGCGGTCGCACCAAACCGCACCGTGTCACTCGACTGGTGTTGCTATTCGTGATCGGCCTGAACTTTGTGAGCAACCTGGCATCGGCTCAGAGTAATCTTGGCGCCCAGATTTACGGCGGGTTGGTGCTGGTTTTTGCACTGCTTTTCATGATATTGAGTATTGGGCGCGGCATGGGTGGCAGCAGCGTGTTTGACTGGGTTTGTTTTGCAATTGCTGCGATCGGTGTGATCAGTTGGCAGCTAACCGACAATGCGCTGCTCGGAATTTGGCTGGCCAGCGCCGCCGACTTCGTAGGCTACATACCGGCGTTTGTAAAAACCTGGAAACATCCGCACACCGAATCACCTTGGCTGTACAGCTTGGCCAGTGTTGGCGTAGCGCTCAGTATCGCCGCCTACCCAATCTCTGGCGCTTCAGCCTTTCAGTTCACCATCCTAGGCACCGGACTGTTGATGCTGGTCTGTATTTATCGCCAACCAGCCTTGAGTTGGCTGCGTAGCTAAACCGGGCGGCGACCGATGTCGGTGCGGTAGTGCATACCTTCAAATTTGATTGATTCTATCGCTCCATAGGCACGGTTGAGGGCGTCATCGAGTGTCGGGCCAGTTGCAGTAACGTTCAGCACCCGCCCACCAGCGGTGACCAGCTGGCCGTCTTTCATAGTGGTGCCGGCATGGAAGACAATCACGCTATCATTGCCCTCAGCCTCGTCGATACCGCTGATAGGCAGCCCCTTTTGATAATCGCCAGGGTAGCCACCGGAGACTAAGCAAACGCAGACTGCAAAGCCTGGTGTCCAATCAATACTGCCAGGATCAAGCTTACCTTCAGCGCAATCACGCAAGATTTGATACAGATCACCGTCCAGCAGCCGCATGTAGACCTGACACTCCGGATCACCGAAGCGGGCGTTAAATTCCAGGACTTGCAGGTCGGTCCCGTCGATCATCAAGCCGGGGTAGAGGCAGCCTTTGAAAGTCGCATCGCCGGCCTTCAGACCAGCGATCGCCGGATCCACGACCGTGGACTTGATGGCTGCCAGGTGCTGGTCGGTCAGCCAACTGACGGGCGCAATAACGCCCATACCACCAGTGTTCAGGCCCTCATCGCCATCATTGACCTGCTTGTGGTCTTGCGATGCTGGAAACAGCACAGCTTCGGTGCCGTCGGTCAGGGCGTGCATTGAGGCCTCCTGGCCTTTCAGGAAGTCTTCCACGACGACCGTATCGCCAGCGGCGCCAAAGGCTTTGTCGACCATAATCTCCTGTATCGCTGCTTCGATCTCGTCGGGGGTGTGACAAATCAGCACCCCTTTGCCGGTTGCCAGCCCGTCGGCTTTGATAACCACTGGCAGTGGGCGACTCTTGGCATAAACCATCGCCTGGTGGGCGTCAGAAAAATTTTGATACTGGGCAGTTGGGATATGCTGCTTGGCCATCAGGTCCTTGGAGAAGGCCTTTGACGTTTCAATACGTGCTGCTGCCTTGTTGGGGCCAAAGATAGTCAGGCCATTGGCTTCGAACAAATCCACCACGCCAGCTTCAGAGGCGGCTTCCTGGCCAACGACTGTCAGGTCGATCTGCTTGTCCTGGGCGAATTTGAGCAGTGCCGGTCCGTCGTCAAAGGCGATGGCAACATTTTGGATCGTGCCATTACTGCCACCGTTGCCAGGCGCCACATAGACCGTATCAACCGACTCCGATTGGTTCAGCTTCCAGGCCAGGGCCTGCTCACGGCCACCACCACCAATTACCAGAACTTTTGCCATGCCTAGCTCCTTTGCTGACTATTGTACGCTCGCCGCGCCCTAATAAAATCTTCAATGTCGTGCGGCAGATACTGCTTTTCGGTAGCCTGTACTCGGGCAAACAGACTCTCGGCAGTATCATCAGGTTCAACCGGCACCTTGTGCTCGGCGATGATTGGGCCATCATCATAATCTTCTGAAACAATGTGCAGCGTCTGGCCAGCGTATGGCAGGTGATGGTCGAGCACATACTGCTGAATGGCTTGCCCATAAAAGCCTTTAGTATCTGGCAACAATCCAGGGTGAGTGTTGACCATCATGGCCTGGAAGCTACTGCGGTAGTCGGTGTGCCAGCCAAAAGCCGCCACCAAGTTCGGGCCAATCCGCTTCATATAGCCCATCAGGGCGATCAGGTCGAAGTTATCGGCCTGCAGCGCTTCCAGAATAGCCGCTTGTTCGGCCGCAGTCTGGTAACCGCGCTCCACCATTTCGTCGGCGGCTGCCGGATGGGTCTTGGCACTGATCAATCTGGTTTCGATCTGCAAGCCAAACTCATCATTCAACTGTTTGATACGTTCGAAGATACCAGCATCGGCTCGGCTGACAATCACCAGCGACACGTCGACGGCAATCTGTTGCGCTTGGTTGGCACGAATAAACGCTTCGGCTGTGGTGCCACCACCTGAAGCCAGAATAGCTATACGCGGCTTCATCGAGTTTTAGCAGTTGCTCGTTTGGTGGGTGAGTGTTCAGTTTTGGGCAGGGTTTCACCGGGCTTGAGGTCACGGATCTCTTCAGCTCGCTGGCCAATGCTAATCGGGTAGTCGCCGGTGAAGCAGGAGTTATTGAAGTTTTCGGCCGGCATGCCAGTGGCGGCGATCATGCCATCAAATGATAAGAAGTGAAGGGAGGTAGCACCGACGTGGTCGCGCATTTCCTCAACTGTCATGTGCGCCGCCATCAATTCTGATTGGCGTGGCGTATTGATGCCATAGAAATCGGGGTAGCGAACTGGTGGTGAGCTGATCAGCAAATGAACTTCCCGGGCGCCGGCTTCGAACATCATCGACACCAGGTGACGCATGGTCGTGCCGCGCACAATTGAGTCATCAACGATTACCACTCGCTTGTCTTTGATAAGGTCAACTACCGGGTTGAGCTTCATTTTGAGGTCGCGTTCTCGCAGGGCAGCGGTTGGACGAATGAAAGTGCGGTGGATGTAGCGGTTCTTGATCAGCGCCATGGCAAAAGGAATGCCGCTGGCCTGGGCGTAGCCGAGTGCCGCTGGCACACCGGAATCAGGCACCGGCACGATAACGTCAGCTTCCAGCGGAAACTCTTGGGCCATCACCCGGCCAAAGTCTTGGCGGATCAGGTCAATGCGCTTGCCGGCCATTTGGCTGTCCGGTCGGGCAAAGTAGACAAACTCGAAAATGTCGAGCTTGAGATTGGCCGGACGAACACGCTCGCTCCTGAGACCATCATCATCTATAGCCAGCAGTTCACCGGGTTCGACTTCGCGCAAGAAGGTTGCGCCAATGGTGTCGAAGGCGCAGGTTTCGGAAGCTACCACATAGCCGCCATCAATCGTACCGATGGATAGTGGGCGAATGCCACATTCGTCACGGAACGCCACCAGCGTCGTGGCATCCATGGCCACAATAGAAAAGGCCCCTGTGAACAGGGGCCAAGCTTGTTTGATAGCTTCAGTCATCTTGAGGCCATCATCCATGTAGCAACTAATCGCTGCCAGCATCATGGCACTGTCGTTGAGACGGTCGACGCTCACTCCGCGGCCAGTCAGAAACGCTTCGAGAGCCGAAGTGTCTGGTAGGTTGCCGTTGTGAGCCAGGGCTATGTTATGTTTGCGATCAATAAAGGGCTGATTGTACCAATCGTCGGCACCGCCAGAAGTAGAATAACGATTATGGCCGATGGCGAGATGGCCAGGTAGCTGTTCAAGGTCTTCCTCGCGGTAGACGGTAGCCACCAAACCTTGGGCAGCATGCCGGTAGAGTTCTTTGCCATCAGTGCTAACTATGCCAGAGCTTTCCTGTCCGCGGTGTTGCAGGGCCCACAGCCCATAAAACGTCAACCGGGCTGCTTCCAGCCCGGTATCGTCGCCAAATTTGCGCCCAATAATGCCGAAGACGGCACACTTTTCCTTGAGCTGATCACTGACTGTGCTGGCGATTGGCATCTTGGGCTCCGCTTACTCTGCTTGAAAAAGTAACAAAGCGCCTGAGCCATTTACTTGTACGTCGAGTAAAAAGACCAGAGCGCTTATACGTACTACCATTATCATAACCGCTTCTATGTTACTTGGCAAGCGTTTGGAACAGCTTCGTAACCTCTGGTACAATAGATCAGTAAGAGGAAACGCATGTCCGAGCCAGCCAAAACTTATGCTGACAGCGGTGTTGACTATAGTTCAGTCGACCCTATCAAAGTGCTGGCGCAACAACGGGCTGCCGGGACCGCCCCAAATCTCTCAAACTTTGGCGCCTCAGAACTCAGCGCTAGTCGCGGCGAATCAGCCTATGTGTGGGACGCCGGTGACTGCTACCGCTCGCTGGTCATCGAAGGTCTCGGCACCAAAAACTTGGTGGCTGATGCGGTGCGCCCGCTAACCGGCAAAACGCATTACGACACGATTGCTCAGGACACCATCGCCATGATCGTCAATGATCTGATTGTGGTTGGCGCCATGCCTGAAGTTGTTAACGCCTACTTCGCCGTTGGTGAAGCCGATTGGATGCGTGATGAAGCCCGAGCCCGTGACCTGATCAACGGCTGGGGCAACGCCTGTCAGGCAATTGGTGCGACATGGGGCGGCGGCGAGACGCCGATACTCAAAAACATCATTATGCCCGGCACCATCGACATTGGCGGTTCGGCTACTGGCGTCATCAAAGACAAAAGCCAATTGGTACTCGGTGACAAGTTGGCGGCCGGCGATGCGATTGTACTGATCGAGAGCAGCGGCATCCACGCCAACGGCATCAGCTTTGTGCGCAGCCTGGCCGAAAGCAACCCCGATATCTACGCCAGCGAACTATCCGACGGCCGAACCTTCGGCGAAGCCATCCTGACGCCAACTCACTTATATGTCAATCTGGTGCGTGATCTTCAGGCCGCTGGCTTGGATCTGCACTACATGGTCAACGTTACCGGTCACGGCTGGCGCAAGCTCATGCGCGCTACCGAACCCTTCAGCTACGTTATCGAAACGCTACCGCCCGTACCAGCCGAGTTCAGCTTTATGCAGGCTCAGTCCGGAACCGATGACCAAGAAATGTATCGCAACTTCAACATGGGCGCCGGCTTTGCCATCTATCTGCCGGCTGAGCAGGCCGAGCAGGTGATTAACATCGCCGCCAAGCACGAACTGCAAGCCTGGAACGCCGGCCGCGTCGAAGCTGGCGCTAAGCAGGTCGTTATCAAGCCCAAAGACATTATGCTGGCCGGCGACAGCCTGGAGGTCCGCTAGTGCAGGTCTATCGCGGGATTAGTGCGTTATCAGATTTCCGCCGCCAGAAGCTCCTGCAAAAACTTCAAGCCATCGAGCCCAAGGTGACCGGCGTCGCGGCTGAATATGTGCATGTGGTCGATACTGAGGGCAAACTTTCGGCCTCCGACAACCAGCAGATCACCGATCTAACCACCTATGGCACACCGTACACCGGCAGCACCACTGGCAGTTTGTATCTGGTTGTGCCGCGACCAGGCACCATTTCACCTTGGTCCAGCAAGGCCACCGATATCGTTCACAACTCAGGCATTGATACTGTTAAGCGTCTGGAACGAGGCATTGCCTATTACGTCGATGGCGCACCAGCCGGAGATGCCAAGCTGGCCGCGGCCTTGCACGATCGCATGACCGAAGCAGTACTGTTCGAGATTGACGCTGCCGCGGTACTGTTCGATGCCACCAAGCCCAAACCATTGCAGACGATCGAGCTATCAGCCGGTAAACGGGCGCTGGTCGATGCCAACCAGCAGTTCGGATTCGCTCTGGCTGAGGATGAGATTGACTACTTGTTCGAGGCCTACAAGCGTCTTGACCGCAACCCGACCGACGCCGAACTGATGATGTTCGCCCAAGTCAACAGTGAGCACTGCCGTCACAAGATCTTTAACGCCGACTGGACGATTGACGGAAAGGCTGCCCCCAAAAGCTTGTTTAAAATGATCAAAAACACCTATGAGCAGGGCGGTGATAATGTCCTGAGTGCCTACAGCGACAACGCCGCCGTGGTACGCGGACCAATGGGCGGGCGTTTCTTTGCCAACGACGACGGCAGCTACAGCTACCACCACGAGTCCATCCATAGCGTTATCAAAGTCGAAACCCACAACCACCCGACAGCCATTGCGCCGGTGCCAGGAGCGGCCACGGGCATTGGCGGTGAGATCCGCGACGAAGCCGCCACCGGCCGTGGCGCCAAGTCCAAAATGGGTCTGGCCGGCTTCAGTGTCTCCAACCTGGAAATTCCGGGTGCTGTGCGACCTTGGGAGCAGGCCTACGGCAAGCCAGATCGGATTGTCTCAGCCTTGGACATTATGCTCGAGGCACCGATTGGGGGCGCCGGTTTTGCCAACGAATTCGGTCGGCCGAATCTAGCCGGTTATTTCCGGACTTTTCAGCAAGCTCAGGGTGACTCAGTGTGGGGCTACCACAAGCCCATCATGATCGCTGGTGGCCTCGGCAATATCCGCGACCAACACGTTCACAAACAACAACTGCCGGTTGGTTCGCTGGTTATTCAACTCGGTGGGCCCGCCATGCTGATCGGCCTCGGGGGCGGCGCCGCCAGCAGCATGCAGACCGGCCAGAGTGACGAAAGCCTGGACTTCGCCTCGGTGCAACGTGGCAATGGTGAGATTGAGCGCCGAGCCCAAGAAGTGATTGACCGTTGTTGGGCGATGGGCGAAACCAATCCCATCCTCAGCATTCATGATGTGGGGGCCGGCGGTCTGTCCAACGCGCTCCCAGAGTTAGTGCACGATAGTGGCCGGGGTGCAGTCTTCCAGCTACGAAACATCCCCAGTGATGAACCTGGTCTGAGCCCAATGGAAATGTGGTGTAACGAGGCCCAGGAACGATATGTGCTTGGCATTGCCCCTGAGCAGCTTGAGGTCTTCCGAGCGATTTGTGAGCGTGAGCGCTGCCCATTTGCTGTCGTCGGCACGATCACCGAAGCCGAGCAACTGATCGTCAATGACTCGCTATTCGATAACCATTCAGTTGACCTGCCGATGGATGTCCTGTTCGGCAAGCCCCCCAAAATGAATCGCAGCTTTGAGACTACCCAAACGAAGATCGTCGCACTCGACACTAGTAAGATACAACTCGAAGCCGCCGTAGAACGTATCCTGAAGCTGCCAGCTGTCGGCAACAAAAAGTTCCTGATCACCATCGGTGACCGGACCGTCGGCGGCCTCGTCACTCGCGACCAAATGGTAGGTCCCTGGCAAGTGCCAGTCAGTGATGTGGCGGTGACCGCCGTCGCCTATAATTCCGACCGCGGTGAAGCAATGACTATGGGTGAACGGACGCCGTTGGCAATTATTAACGCGTCAGCTGCCGCCCGAATGGCAGTGGCCGAAGCGCTGACTAACTGTCTGGCTGCCGACGTTCAGCAATTGTCAGATATCAAACTGTCGGCTAACTGGATGGCGGCCGTCGGCTACCAGCATCAGGACCAAGACTTATATGAAAGCGTCAAAGCCGTCGGTGAGGAGTTCTGCCCAGCCTTGGGTCTGACCATCCCGGTTGGCAAGGATTCGCTCAGTATGCGCACGACGTGGGACGACAAGAGTGTTACCGCTCCAGTCTCGCTGATTATCACCGCCTTCAGCCCGGTACACTCCGTACAACGCACCTTGACTCCGGTTATGGATCTGTCGGGTGACAGCAGCCTGGTGCTGCTACGAGTCGACGTCAACCAACGGCTGGGTGGCTCAGCACTGGCGCAAGTTTACAACCAACCCGGTGGTGAAGTGCCGGACACCGAAGCTGAAGCGTTCAAAGATTATCTCGACAAGTTATTGGCTGTTCGCAAAGCGGGCAAACTGCTGGCCTACCACGACCGGTCAGACGGGGGCTTACTGACGAGCGCGCTGGAAATGGCCTTCGCTAGTCGCAGTGGGCTCCAGCTAAACGTGAGCAACCTACCCGGCAGCACCTTGGAAAAGCTCTGTAACGAGGAGCTCGGAGCAGTGGTGCAGGTTGCAGCCAGCGAACTAGAAACTGTCTTGAAGGTGTTTGGGGACCGCGCCGTCGTTATCGGCAAGCCGACCAAACAGCAAACGATTAGTATCAAAGACGGTGATGAGCACTATGAGAACACCCGGGCCCAACTCGAGCAATGGTGGAGCGACACCAGTTATCAGCTGCAAAAACTGCGCGACAATCCCGAGACCGCTGACGAAGAATTCGCCGCCATTAGCGACAACAAAGACCCTGGCCTCCAGGCCACGCTGACTTTTGACATCAAACGCAGTCGCTTCGACGGCAAGCCGAAAGTTGCTATTTTCCGCGAGCAAGGCGTCAACGGTCACATCGAGATGGCCGCGGCCTTTGACCGAGCCGGCTTCACGGCCATCGACGTACACCTCAGTGACATTATTTCCGGCCGCTTCAACCTCGATGACTTTGTCGGGCTGGTAGCCTGTGGCGGCTTCAGCTATGGCGACGTACTCGGTTCGGGGCAGGGATGGGCCAAGTCTATTTTGTTCCACGACGATTTACGCGCTTCGTTTCAAGCTTTCTTCGAACGGCCTGACACCTTTTCGCTCGGCGTCTGCAACGGTTGCCAAATGTTGTCTGGCCTCAAGGCTCTGATCCCTGGTGCCAACACTTGGCCTACCTTCCTTAAGAATGCATCTGAACAGTTCGAAGCCCGTCTGGTATCCGTCAAAGTCAGCGAATCACCGTCGATCTTCTTCAAGGGCATGACTGGTAGCGTTCTGCCAGTCCCGACTGCTCATGGTGAAGGCCGGGCCGTCTTTGCCAACAGCCAAGATAAATCAGCAGCTCAGGTCGTCGCCCAATATGTCGACAATTACGGCAAAGTCACCGAACAGTATCCCGCCAACCCCAATGGCTCACCCGACGGCATCACAGCGCTGACCACACCGGACGGCCGAGCGACGATCATCATGCCGCACCCCGAACGAGTTCATCAGACCCGCACGCTGTCCTGGCACCCGGCTGAATGGGGTGAAGATTCCCCGTGGATGCAGATCTTCTACAACGCCCGCCGCTGGGTTGAAGAGCAAACAAAACAATAAGTAACTAGCCAGCCAAAAACTCGACGCACTGCTGGTGTTTGACGTCGTCAATCTTGCCCTCGGCATGCATGATGTCGACCAGTTCGTGAACCGTCATGAAAGCGTGGAGAGTGTAGCCAGCGGCCGCCAGCTTTTCGCTGCCACCTCGCTGGTAGTCAAGCAACACGACGGCATCTTTGACTTGCAATCCCTGAGCTTCAATCGCTGGAATCACTTCCAATAGCGAGGTTGCACTGTTGGCCAAGTCTTCGATCATCACTACTGTGTCACCGTCGTTAAATTCGCCTTCGAGACTTTTGCCTAGACCGTGAGCCTTGGCCAAACCCTCTTTACGAAGAAAAATCCACGGCTGCTCCAGTTCCAAACTAATCGCCCCGGCAATCGGCAGGGCAGCATAAGCCACACCAGCCAGACGGTCATAGTGCAGGTCTTTGAGGATATCGGCATACAAGGTCGCAACCAGCTTCATAACTTTTGGATAGCTGATGAACAGGCGAAGATCAAGGTACATTGGCCCGGTTGCGCCGCTCTTGTAGGTAAATTCGCCGAATTTCAACGCCCCGATGTCGGCCAGAGCTAGTGCCAGTTCACGTTTTTGGTCGGCAGTGGCCATACTTAACTCCTGTACTTATTAATCTCGTCACGGTTTCGCTGAGCTTCAGCAGCGGCTGCCTGGGCAAAGTCATCACCCGACGAAGCGTAGATGATGGCGCGGCCAGAATTGATAATCTGATGTCGGCCACCAGCCTTGAGCACAGCTTCAATTTCGCCGCCTTGGGCGCCAATGCCCGGCACCAAAAACCACATATCGTCACCAACCAAGCGGCGAATATCGGCCATTTCTTGCGGATAGGTGGCGCCGACAACCAGCAGGCAATTTTGGTTGCTGTTCCACTCGCGAGCAACATTCTGGGCGACATAGCGGAAGAGCTCTTGGCCAGTACCATCCAGTACCATATCTTGGAATTCGCCTGAGCCTTCGTTGGACGTCCGGCACAGCACGATAATGCCTTTGTCGGCATGATCGAGGAAGGGCTGCACAGCCTGGCGACCTTGGTACGGCTGGATGGTTATGGCATCAACGCCGAGGTAGTCAAAGGCGAAGCTGGCGTAGTGGTCGTTGGTGTTACCGATGTCGCCTCGCTTAAAGTCGAGAATAATTGGCAGCTCCGGGTAGTGCTCATGCAGATAATCACAGGTTGCTTTGAGCTGCTCAATACCACTCGGCCCAAGTGCTTCGTAGAACGCTGAGTTCGGTTTGTAGGCGCACACGAACTCAGCTGTGGCATCGATGATAGCTTTATTAAACTCTAGGTAGCTAAGACCGTTGGGAATTTTCGCAGCATCGGGATCGAGACCGACACACAACAGGGAATTGGCTGTCTGCACCCGAGCCTGAAGTTTTTCCAAAAAGGTCATTAACCTCTATAATAGCTACAAACACCGAGAGGAGCAACTATGCCGAGCCAACCAGGCGTCATGTTCGAACCAGCCAAGAGCTTCGATGACAACTTCGACCACGGTCCATTTCCGCCAGTCGGCGACCAACCCTATGCCAACAGCGGCGAACCTCAGTACGATTTCCTTGGCTTTAAGCTTTATTCACCCTACGGCATCGGTGCTGGCAGCTTGCCGACCAGCAAACACGTCGCCTATGCCTTCGAACATGGTTTCGATGTGGTCTGTTATAAAACCCAGCGCAGCATTAAATTTCCGGCCAACGAGTTCCCAAATGTTACATATCTCGATGTCCAAGGTGATTTGACACTCAACAAATTGGAGCAGCCAATCGTAGGACACCTCAACTCAGATAAACCGGTCGAGCAACTGACTATCACCAACTCCTTCGGCAATCCGTCACGAGGGCCCGAGTTCTGGCAAGATGATATGCGCAAAGCAGCGGCCGCTCAAGGCGCCGGCCAACTGCTGATTGCCAGCGTTGTGGGCACCATTCAGGAAGGCTTCAGTGAGACTGATTATTACGACGACTTCGCTCATGCGGCCAAACTCGCTGTCGAAGCCGGTGCACCGGTGATCGAAATTAATCTGTCGTGTCCGAACGTCGCCAACGAAGGTATTCTGTGCTACAACCCGACAGCAGTCATCGAGATCGTCACGCGTGTTAAAGCGGCTATTGGTGACGTCCCGCTGGTGGCCAAAATCGGCTACTTTACCCGGGAACAGCAGCCTCAACTCGAACAGATGGTTGAAGGCTGCCGTGAGCTGGTGAGCGCTTGGTCGCTCATCAACACTCTTGTGGCCACCGTCGTCGATGAAGAAGGTGAGCAACTACTGCCCGGCCCAGGCCGACTGAAGAGTGGTGCCTGCGGCGCTGGCATTAAGTGGGCCGGCTTGCAGATGGTGGAGCGACTTGATCGCCTCCGTGAAGAGCAGGGCTATAACTACGAAATCATCGGCATCGGCGGCGTCATGACACCAGACGACTTCCACGACTACCGCAACGCCGGAGCCGACGTCGTGCAATCAGTCACCGCTGCTATGTGGAACCCGCAGCTGGCCGCGCAAGTCAAAGCCACACTGTAGTCAGCACTCAGGCTGACGACCCCTGTACGGCTGTGTTATGATTAACACATCATGGACGACGTCTACCAACCGCTCTACGACATCACCAAATCGTACGAAGACAACCTGAGCTTGGGCCCGAATCCGCACTACAAAGCCAGTTCCAAACCTCCAACCGTCAAAGGCGACTATCATTTCCTCGGCTTCAAGGTTAACGCACCCTTCGGATCGGCCGCTTCGCCAACGGGGGCTGATAGTCAGTTTATTAAAGTCATGTTCGACAATGACTACGACATCGTAACCACCAAAACCCGCCGCAGCGTGCACTACCATCCCAACCCGTTCCCGCACGTCGTCCACATTGTGCCGGGCAAGATTCTCAAAAACCAGAATTTTAAGGAGTTGCCAGATCGCACCAAAGCCGAGTCCAGTGACTACCGCACGCTCACCCTGGCTAACTCCTATGGCAATAACTCGGTCGACCCTAAATATTGGGTGCCAGATGCCAAAAAGGCCAACAGCTACGCTGGCGACGGTCAATTGTTGATTACCAATATTGTGGGAACTATCCAACCCGGCTTCAGCACGGCCGACTACTACAACGACTTCGCCCAGACTGCCTTGTTGGCCAAATCGAGCGGCGCCAAAGTCATTGAAATCAATTTCTCATGCCCCAATGTCATGAATGAGGGCGTGCTGTGCTATGACAAAACAGCGGTGGAAACAATCACCGCCCTGGTCAAGCGAGCTGTTGGTGACATCCCGATCATCGCCAAGCTCGGCTACTTTCCACCGAGCGAGCAGACCTTGCTGGAAGAGATCGCCGTCTCGATTGATCCGTATGTCGGAGCCATCAGCGCCATGAACACCTTTGCTGCGCCAATTTACGACCAGGAAGGCAACCAGGCGTTGCCAGGCAAGGGACGTTTGAAAGCCGGCTTAAGCGGCCAGGCCATCAAGGACCTGGGTATCGACATGACTCGGCGGCTCCACGCGACCCGCAAGAAACACAAGCTGAACTACGAAATTGTCGGCATCGGCGGCGTGCTGACGGCCAAGGATTTTGATGACTACCGCCAGGCCGGTGCCGATATTGTCCTCTCGGCGACCGGTGCCTTGTGGAACCCGAACCTGGCGAATGAAGTTAAGCGTTCGCTGAGAGACCCAGCGTAGCCAGCCCGTGTGTTGTGGCGATGTCAGCCAAGGCATCAAGATCATACAGCCGCTGGGCTTCAAGTAGGAAGCGCAGCTCAGTCCATAAATCGCCGTCATTAAATGGCTTGTAAATATCCTGAATGTTGTCGGTACCAAGCCCGATTGTCAGGCCGGCAGCCAGCATTTCTTTGACCGGTGTGACGCTGTTGTGGATCGGCGCCATGACATCGTGGTCAAGCCCGGCCACCCAGCTGTTGTCGATCCAGCCGCACGGACAGGCGACCACCATAATTCCGGCGTCTTTCATCTTGCCATATAGCTCGTGCCGATAATCTCGGGGTTGAGCACCCACCGAGATGCAGTGAATAGCCACTACTTTTCCTTGGTAACCGTGCTCAATGGTTTTGTTGACCAGTAGCTCAGTCTGGCGTTGCTCGGGCAGATTGAGCTGGTCGAGGTGGACGTGCAGTAACTTGCCCCCATGCTTTTTGCCAGTCTCAAACAAGATGTCGAGGTGCTCGGCTTCGTGGCCCTCGTCCTTTTCCGGCAGGCCACCAATGATGTCAGCAAACTCAGCGCCGATCTCAAACCACTTGCGAGCCTCAGGGTCGATGACACCTTTGACCACTTGGTTGATAAATTTCAGTTGCAGCTTGTCGCCGTAATTGTCGCGCAGTCGCTTGGCGGCCTGGATGGCTTTGTCTTCGATAATCGGATCGACGTCGATGAATGATCCGAGAGCTTGGACGCCTTGGCGCAGTTGATCTTCGACGACGGCCACCATGTTGGCGTATAGGTCATCAACTGTCGCTGCGCGCTTGTACTCGTCAGGGTAAGCCCATTTTTCCTTGAGCGAGCCATTTACTAAGCGGAAGTTATCAGCGTTTAAAATGTAAGCCCGATCAATATGAGCGTGGGCATTCACCCAGCCGCCCTTAGCTTTGATCTTATCGATGAGGAGTTGTTTGGGGTCGAACTGTGACGTCATTACATGTACTCTATCACGCCGGCAGGGTGTTCGTCAGGCAGTGAATACCGCCACCGCCAATGGCCTTAAACGCCGAGAGATCGACTGCAATTGCGGTCTTACCAATTCCGGCTAACTTTTCTTCGAAACTCGGCTGATGTGAGGAAGTAAACACCGTGTCACCGACTGCAATACTATTGGCGCAAAAGCCCGCCGCTTCTTCGGCATTCAGCTCCACAGCGCCGGGGAGCCGATCACTAAGAATCTCCCGTGCTTCCGGCGTGAAGGCTGCTGGGTAGTACAGCGCTCGGTCACCAACAGTCAGCATGGCAACATCCAGGTGGAAGTAATCATCACTGGTGACTGGCAGCCCCACAAATTCCGCTCCAAAATAATCTGACAGGCGCTTACAGTCATCGGCTCCCGCTCGGTAGCCGGTGCCCACGTAGTAGACACCGCCATGTTCGATCACATTGCCACCCTCCAGCGTCGCCGGTGACTCAACCGTCTGGTAGCCTTCTTTGGCAAACCACTGGCGCCAAAAGTCAGTTTCACCCTGGCGTTCCGGCTTCTTAAAGTTGGCCAGGACAATCGTACCTTCGATGAGACTGTAAGCGTCACGTGTCCAGAAGATCTCGTCGGGTGCATTCATGGGAAAGCGGGCTGTTTCAATATCGACATGCTGTTTCAACACATCGAGCATCTTGTACCATTGGCCGCGAGCGACCTCGGGCTTGGCTAGGTCGGGGTGCATCCACGGATTGATGGCATGCTCAACCTTGAAATCATCATCTTCACAGACTAGTATGCGCGGGGTGAGAGCTTCGCCCGCTGCGGACATTAGACGCGCGCCTCGCTAAGCTTGGTCACCATCTCTTTGGCCACCGACATAGTAGTGACCAGCGGCGTATTGAATTTCACGGCTTTTTCGCGAATCACCTGGCCATCGGTCTTTTCTTTCTCTTTGCTGGCTGGCTGGTCAGTGCTGGTCGGGATGTTAATGATCAAGTCGAAGCGGTTGGCGTCGAGTAGGTCATTGAGGTTCGGCTTCAACTCAGGGCTGCTGATCTTATTCACAAGGATGGCATCGATGCCGTTAGTCTTCAGGAATTTGTGCGTCTTGTAGGTGGCGTAGAGCTGGTAGCCCAGACTGTCCAAGGTCTTGATCTGTGGCAAGAGCTTCAGTTTCTGGTCTCGACCGCCGATGGCCAGCAGGGCAGTGTGCTGACGACGCTGGGCGAGCTTCATTTGCAGACTGAAGTGTTCAATGAATCCGGCTGAGGCGTTCTGATTCAAGCCTTCACTCACCATGAAGGTGGCCAGCTTTTCGTCGAAGATACTGTTCGGCGTCTCCAGGGTCAGCACATTGACGTTGCCCTTGTAGAGCTGGAGACTGACCTTACCGGTGACCTTTTGGTTTACTTCGTCGATGAAAGCGTTGAGGTCGTTCATCAGTGGCTCCAGCCACAGACCGTCGTAGCAGAGGTAGGCCCACTTTTGGTCGACCAGTTCTTTGAACTCGTACTCGCGGCGGGTCGAAACGTAGTGCTCGAGCTTCTTGTGGGCAGTGATGATGATTTCGGCAGCTGGCGCTTCATAAATGTCGCGGATCTTCATGCCGATCAGGCGGTCTTCGAGGTGGATGTTAGTGCCGACACCGTGCTTAGCGCCGATAGTGTGCAGCTTCAGGATCAGTTCTTTGAGACTGAGGTGTTCGCCATTAAGCGCTACCGGCAGGCCGCGTACGAATTCCAGCTCAACTGTCTCGGACTTATCGGGAGCGTTTTCGGGAAGCACATTGTATTGCAAGACCTTTTCCAGCGGTACCACTTGGGCGGGGTCTTCAATCTCGCCACCCTCACCAGAACTGCCCCACATGTTCTCGTCATATGAGTATGGCTTTTCGACGCTGTGTGACACCGGAATGCCATGCTTCTTAGCGTATTCCAGTTCTTCCAGGCGGCCCATGCTCCATTCACGGATCGGTGCCAGGATCTTAATGTCTGGGTTAAGCGCCAGCGCCGTAGCTTCCAAGCGCACTTGGTCGTTGCCGCGGCCGGTACAGCCATGGGCGATGGCATCGGCACCTTCCTGAGCAGCAATCTTAACGGCCCACTTGGCGAGCAGCGGTCGGCCGATGCAGGTATGCATGTGATAGCCTTCTTGATAATTAGCGTTAGCTTTGATGCCTTTACTGAGGTACTCGTTGGCAAATTCATCTTTGGCGTCAATCACGTAGGCAGCGACGGCGCCGAGATTCAGGGCTTTCTGCTTTATAGCTTCCAGGTCATCGGTCGGCTGGCCAAGGTCAACTGTCAGGGCCACCACCTCGGCCTTATATTCATCCTGGATCCATTTGAGCAACACGGAGGTGTCGAGACCGCCAGAGTAGAGCAATACAACTTTCTTTACTTCGCCTTTACGGCCTTCGTATGACGCTACCTTGACGTACTCGTTTTTGCCCTGTGTTGCCATCTTTGCCTCAAATCGTTAAGTTTTGCTGTTCAGGATGAGTAATTTCTGTAAAATTATCGCCTGAATTACTAAAAAGTGTACTATTTTCCCTCGCAACTGTCAACGTCTCTTGAGAAATCAATAAATCATGCTACACTACATCTTAATGAATCGAGTCGGAACCGCACATCGTCTTCAGCTACTTACGGGCCGTGCCCACCCCGAGTTGGCTGCCGAAATTGGCAAGCACCTCGGTGTCAAACTGAGCGACGTCCAACTTGGCAACTTTGCCAACGGCGAGATTAGTATCCGCTTCAACGAGTCACTGCGTGGTAACGACGTCTTTGTTATTCAAACCCATGGCGATCGGGTTCACGAATCAATCTTTGAGCAATTGCTGATGATTGACGCCGCCAAGCGTGCCAGCGCGCGTAGCATTACAGCGGTGTGTCCGCTCCTCAGCTATGCACGCCAAGATCGGAAAGCAGCGGGCCGCGAACCAATCGGGGCCCGTTTAATTGTCGATATGCTCAGTGCCGCCGGCGCTGATCGTATCATGAGTGTCGATTTGCACTCCGGCCAGACCCAAGGTTTCTTTGACGGACCGTTTGATCATCTGATCGCTATGCCGCTCTTCAAGAAATACGCCCGCGAAAACTTTGATAGTGACATGGTGTTTGTCTCGCCAGACGCTGGTCGTGTCAAAATGGCCGAGCGATATAGCAGTTCCATGGGTGCCAATATGGCCATCATTCATAAGAGCCGCTCTCTGACCAAGCACAACACTGTCGAAGCCAAACACTTGATTGGCGACGTCGACGGCAAAGACTGCGTGATCGTCGACGACATGATCGATACCGCTGGCACCTTCTGCGCCGCCGCCGACCTGTTGAAAGAGAAGGGTGCTAAGAACATCTACGGTCTGGCAACCCACGGTATCTTCTCTGAACCAGCCTTGGAGCGCATCGAAGCTTCGGCATTCAAAAAGGTAGTTGTCACGAACACAGTGCCGATTGATACCAAGGGTATCACCAGTAAAGTCGATGTACTATCCGTCGCCAAGCTATTGGCTGACGCCATTGATGCTGTGGCCACCAGCCAGTCAGTCTCGGCTCTTTTTGAAGGTCAGAACCAGCTCTAGAAAAGGCTTGCGCGTTCGTCTCGGTTCGCGTATATTCAATCAGTTATGCCATTTCATGCAATTATTGGAGGCCAGCGCGGTGACGAAGGCAAAGGCCGATTCGTTGATCTGGTCGCGGACAAATATAGTGTTATAGCTCGTGGTAATGGCGGCAGCAATGCCGGCCACACGGTGGTGCCGCACGACATGCTGCCAATTGCTTTGCACCAGATACCCTCTGGCATTGCGCATCCTGGCAAACTGAACGTTATCGGTACCGGCGTCTACGTCGACCCCAAGCGTCTGGCTAATGAAATACACGACCTGCAAACCGCTGGCATGGAAGTTACTCCCGCCTCACTGGTAGTCAGCGATACTGCTCACTTAGTTATGCCACACCACTTGGCACTTGATGCCTTGCGTGAAGGCGGCCACAAAGCCCAGGGCAGCACCCAATCAGGCATTGCGTTCGTGGCCGGCGACAAATATATGCGTGAAGGCCTGCGCGTCGAATCACTCAACACGCCCAAGCTATTATTTGAACACGCTTACGATGCCTTGCAGCGGGTCAATAGCAGTCTGCCCAAGGCTGACCAACGCTCCAGTGACGACATCAAGCAGGAGATTGAGGCTTGGGTCAAAGCCAGCCAAGAGTTACTGCCGTTCGTCGCTGACACTGTCGCCATCGTCAACGATCGGCTGGAAGCCGGCGAGTTCGTCCTCGGCGAAGGCGCTCAAGCCTTCTGGCTGGATATCAACCATGGCATGTACCCCTCCGTGACGTCCTCATCGACAACTGTTGCTGGTCTGCTCGACGGTCTTGGCATCTCGCCAAAGCACGTCGAAAAAGTCAGCCTGGTGGTCAAAGCCGTCAAATCACATGTTGGTGGTGGCCCATTCGTCACTGAAATCACTGATGACAAACTGGCCGCTGTTCTCCGCGGTGACCCCAAGGCGACCGATGGTGAGTACGGCAAAACCACACTCCGCCCACGGCGCATTGGTTATCCAGACCTGGTGGAGCTCAAGAACGCTATTCGAGTCAACGGCGCCGATGAACTGTTCGTATCCAAGCTTGACCACATCCCGCGTTATGGTGACACGGTCAATGTAGCCACTGAATATCAATATCAAGGTACTGGTCGCAAGACTGCCCCTAGCTCAGCAGCCGCCCTCCACGACTGTACACCGGTCTATCAGACGTTACCGACCTGGAAAGACGACATCACCACTGTCCGTGACTTCGATAAACTACCCGCCGAGGCCAAAGCCCTGATTGAACTCTTCGAAAATGAACTGAAGTTGCCGATCACCAAAGTCGGTGTTGGCGCCGAACGTAACCAAGTTATTCTTCGCTAATCGTTGGTCGGCAGCCGCCAAGGCTATATAGTGGTGGTATGCAGTTTATCTTGAGCAATGGTTGGGAAGCCGGAATTGCCGACCTGACTGAGCGCCTGATCAAGGAACTTTCGACCAATCAGCCGGTTTTGTGGCTGGTGAGTGGCGGTTCAAACATTGGCGCTGCCGTCACGGTGATGGACAGTATCTCCGAAGAGCTGAGTGCCAATTTAAGCGTTATGTTGGCCGATGAACGTTATGGGCCAGTCGGCCATGCCGATTCTAACTGGGCGCAGTTGCTGGCTGCCGGCTTCGATGGGAAGCAGGCCACTTTGTCGCCGGTTTTACGTGACGGCGATGATTTGTCGCAGGCCGCAGCCTATTTCGCCGAACTGGTCGCCGACAACTTCAGTCGTCATCAGGTCATTATTGCCCAGCTGGGCATCGGGCCTGACGGACATGTGTCGGGCATCTTGCCCAACTCACCAGCTGCTGCTGACACCCAGGAGCTAGTCGTCGCCTACCAAGGCGGTGACTACCAACGTCTGACGACGACGTTCGAGGCTTTGAAGCATATTACTATCGACTATTCCTTTGCCTACGGCGAAGGCAAGCGAGCTGCCCTGACAAGCTTGCTGAATCAAGACCTGCCGTTAGCCATCCAGCCATCCCAGATCTTGAAGCAACTGCCGGAAGCCTATGTGTACAATGACCAAATTGGGGATACTATAGAACCATGACTCAGCCCGACCTCAGCCTTGAACCGGCCATCTTTGTCATTTTCGGCATTACCGGTGACTTATCACAACGCTACCTGTTACCGGCGCTCTATCATCTATTCAAAGATGGCCGTCTACATCCTCAAACTGAGATTGTCGGCATTACCAGGCGTGATATGACCGCCGAGCAGTTGTTTGAGCAAGTCGAGCTGTGTGTCAACGAAATCGATAAGGTCTGTGATCCTGACGCCCTGAAAGCCATGCATGACCACAGCCGCATGATTCAGATGGATCTCAATGACAGCGCTGCCTATGGCACACTGCTGCAGACCCTCAACGCCATTGAGGAAGAGAAGGGCATGTGCCTGAACCGACTCTACTACCTGTCAATCCCGCCCCAGGTTTACCGGCCGGTTATCCAGCATATGGGTGAGCAGGGGCTCAATGGTAGCTGTCAGCACGATACCGCTGTCAGTCGTTTGCTGATTGAGAAGCCTTTTGGCTACGACCTGCAATCGGCCGAAGAGCTTGTCCAGGAAACTTCCCATGTCTTCAGCGAAGCCCAGCTTTTCCGGATTGACCACTTCCTGGCCAAGGAAACTGCCCAGAATATCTTGACCTTCCGCTTCAAGAATCCCATCTTTGAGCCAATTTGGAACGCTGAGCACATTGCCCGGATCGACATCGGTGCATCTGAGGAGATTGGCATTGAAGGCCGCGCCCAGTTTTATGAACCACTCGGGGCACTGCGTGATTTCATCCAGAACCATTTAATCCAGCTGCTGGCCATCACCGTCATGGACCAACCGGCTGTCCTGGACAGCGACAGCATTCACGCCGCCAAACAGCAGCTCCTCGCTCAGCTGCAGGCTGTTGCACCTGACCAAGTCGCCAGCCGAACTATTCGTGGTCAATACCAAGGTTACCGTGAAGAGGTCGCTAATGCCGATTCAACCACCGAGACTTACGCCGATGTCACGCTGTTCATTGACAGCGAACGCTGGCGTGATGTGCCACTGCGACTGTGGACCGGCAAGCAGCTGTACGAAAAAAAATATGAAATTGACGTTCATTTCCGTGGCAAAGCCGACGAACCGGGCAACCATTTGCGTTTCCGCATTCAACCGAATGAAGGTATTGAGCTCGACCTATTGACCAAGCGACCAGGTTTCGATGACGCCCTCAAGACGGTAGCCATGGGCTTCTCATACCAACAGAACTTTGATGACCATGGCCACCCGAACGCCTACGAGCGAGTGCTGGTTGATGCCGTGAAGGGTGATCACACCTTGTTCACCACCAGCGAAGAGGTACTGGCTAGCTGGCGCGTCGTCCAGCCAGTACTCGACGAGTGGGGCAAGCGGTCCGACGACCTGATTATCTATGAGCCTGGCACACAGGGTCCGTTGAACAGTCACGGCGATCAATAAATTTGCTACACTAGTAGCTAGTGATTACCTATTTCCAAGCAATCATCCTCGGCCTGCTGCAAGGCGTCACCGAACTGTTTCCGATTTCCAGCCTCGGTCACTCCGTGCTGCTGCCATGGGTACTCAACTGGCATGGCATTCTGGCGAGCGAAAGCCGCGGTGAGTCGTTCTTCTTGTCATTTCTGGTAGTACTGCATGTGGCCACTGGTCTGGCCTTAGTCATCTACTACCGTGACACCTGGTGGCGGGTCATCAAAGGGTTCTTCACAACCGTCCAACAGCGTAATCTTGACTCCAGCGACGGTCGGCTAGCCTGGCTCCTGATCATTGCGACCATACCGGCTGGAGCGACTGGGCTGATCTTCGAACACAGCTTCCGCGTACTGTTCGCCAAGCCGCTGGCGGCAATTATTTTTCTGTTTGTGAACGGCCTGATCTTACTGACCGGTGATCACTACTTAAAGCATCGCTCGGCCGGGCAGGGCAAGATGAGTGCCACCGTCACCAATCTCAACCAGACGCTGACCTTCCCGCGAGCCGTGCTGATCGGCTTTGCCCAAATCGGCGCCTTGTTTGCTGGCATCAGCCGTTCGGGTGTGACGATGGTTAGCGGCTTGTATAGCGGTCTCAACCACGAAGATGCCGCCCGTTTCTCGTTCCTGCTAGCTACACCGATCATTCTGGGTGCTGGCATTTATAAGCTACCTGACTTCTTCAGTAATCTCGACACCGGTGTCCGTGGTCCAATTCTGGTTGGTGGGCTGGTGACAGGCGTGGCTGCCTACCTCAGCGTGCGCTTTCTGGACAAATACTTCCGTGATAAGACCTTGAAGCCCTTCGGTGTCTACTGCATCGGGTTGTCCGTGGCCTTGTTGTTGTTGGGTCTGATCCGCGGCAGCTTCTAAGCCATGCTGATCGACATCGCTCTGGTCATCCTGCTGTTCAGTTCGCTGTACCGCGGCTACGAAATCGGCTTCGTCAGACAGCTCTTCGCGACAGCTGGCTTTTTCGGCGGTCTATTCCTCGGAGCTTGGCTGCAGCATTACACGCTGCGGTTCGTCCATACCAATAATAGCCGGACGCTGGTGGCCCTGTGCACAACCTTGGGATCGGCCATCATACTGCTGAGTGTCGGCGAAGTCATGGGTATGCACCTGAAATATAAAGTCATGGTCCGGCGCATTAACGCCTTCGATAAATGGCTCGGCTCAGGCCTGGCCGTCGTGTCGTTACTGATTAGTGCTTGGCTGATGGCCGCGGTGATCTCCAGCTTACCAGCGCCAAATCTGCAACGTGAGCTGCAACAATCACGCATTATCCACGCGGTTAATCAACTCTTACCGAATGCACCGCAAGTGCTCAGCGAATTCGGAAAACTGGTTAACCCCAACGGTTTCCCGCAAGTCTTCGTCGGCAGTGAGCCGGCGCCGCGCAGTAACATCAACCTGCCGTCGCTCGGTGACCTCCAGGCTGCCGTCAAAGCTGATCAAGCCTCGGTCCTCAAAGTTGAGGGGCAGGGTTGCGGCGGTATCGTCGAAGGCTCAGGCTTTGTGGCCGGCAAAGATCTGGTCATCACCAACGCTCATGTGGTCGCTGGCATCCGCCGCCCCTTCGTCCAGGATGCCAATGGCAGCCGGCAAGCTCGCGTCGTTTGGTTCGACCCGAACCTCGACCTGGCGATTTTACAGGTTAGCAACTTGGTCGGCGCTCCGTTGCCACTGTCGGCCACCAAACAAGCCTCGGGCAGTGGCGGTGTCATCCTTGGCTACCCAGGCGGTGGTGGCCTGACAGCTTCACCAGCTGCTGTCCTTGATATTGTCGAAGCCCACGGCCGCAATATCTACAACCAGACCGGGGCTGATCGCGAAGTTTATGAGCTGCAGGCAACGGTCATTCCTGGTAACTCCGGTGGGCCATTGCTGGCCAAGGATGGCTCGGTCATCGGCGTAGTGTTTGCCGAGTCCACCAGCTACCAGCACGTGGGGTACGCATTGACCATGAAACAGGTCATCGCCGAGCTCCGACAGGTCTCTGCCAACTCGCCGACAGTGAGTACCGGCAGTTGTGCTGAGTAGACCATAAGCGTGATATACTAGGCAAGTATTGCTGCTGAGGCAGGTCACATGACCCAAAAGAAAGATTTTTTACGAAAAAGCGCTGAGGCGCCAGCTGAACTGCTCGATCATACGGTGGTTACAACCATGGAGGCCACCCATCGTCTAGCGACTGCTTTGCCGGCAAATCCCGTTATCAAGAAAACCAACGACTACTGGGAAGCGTTGGGGCCCGGCTTAACCACCGGCGCTGCCGATGACGACCCGTCGGGCATCGCCACCTATTCCCAAACCGGTGCCCAGTTCGGCTTCCAGTTGCTGTGGCTGGCAGCCCTGACTTTTCCGCTGATGGCTATCGTCCAGGAAATGTGCGCCCGCATCGGAATGGTCACTGGCCGCGGCCTGGCTGGCACCATCCGCGTCCACTTTCCACGCCGGGTATTACTACTCTGTACTTTGCTGCTGTTTGCCGCCAACAGTTTTAACCTTGGTGCCGATCTTGGTGCTATGGCCAAAGCCACTCAGCTATTGCGACCGAGCTTGAGTTTTGGCTGGACGGTCGTCGGCTTCTCGGTTCTCTGTCTTGGCCTGCAAATCTTCACGCCCTATGTCCGCTACGCCCGCTATTTGAAGTGGCTGGCGCTGATACTTGGCACCTATGTCGCTTCGACCATCTTGGCACACTTAAATTGGGCGGATGTTATGCATCATGCCATCGTCCCCACGATTAGTTTCAACCGGCAACAGATTATTCTGATCTGCGCGATCTTTGGTACTACCATCTCGCCGTACCTCTTTTTCTGGCAAACGTCACAGGAAGTGGAGGAAGAAATTGCTGCTGGCAAAACCACTGTTGCCCAGCGCCGCGGTACTGATAAAGTTGAAATCAAGAAAATGCGGGTTGATGTCTGGAGCGGCATGTTCTTGTCGAATATTGTGATGTTCTTCATCATTGCGGCCTGTGGCGGTATCCTGTTCCCGCACGGCATCACCAACATCAATACCGCTTCCGAGGCCGCCGAAGCTTTACGACCATTTGCCGGCAACGCAACCTATGGGCTGTTCGCCTTGGGTATTGTCGGCACCGGTTTATTGGCAATCCCGGTCCTGGCCGGTTCGGCGTCATATGCCGTAGCCGAAAGTTTTCGCTGGCGCAGCGGCCTGAATCGCCAATTGAAGCAAGCCTACGCCTTCTACGGTGTGTTAATCATTGCCATGTTAATCGGCCTCAGCCTGAACTTTGTTGGACTGAATCCCATCAAAGCCCTCATCTACTCAGCGGTTGCCAACGGCATTGTCGCGCCCCTGGTACTAGCCCTGATCGTCCTGATCAGCAGCAACCGCCGACTGATGGGTCCCTGGGTGAACCGTCGCTGGGTGACCATAGTTGGCTGGCTGGTGACCGCCCTCATGACCGTGGTCGGTATCGCTGCCGTCGTTTCATTGTTCTAGCCAATAGCGAGTGATGCTACTCCGAGCGCAGTGCTTGGATCGGATCCTTGCGTGCCGCCTTGGCAGCTGGATAGGTACCAAAGATCATACCGACAATCAGCGAAATGGCGTTTGCTAAAAGGATAATTCGCCAGTTGATAACTGGCCGCAGATTGGTCAACAGTCGGAGGCTGAGGTCAATCAGGACTGCCAGCAAAGCACCAATGGCACCGCCAATCAACCCAAGGATCATTGACTCCATCAAGAACTGACCGAGGATCTGGCGATTAGTGGCACCGACAGCTTTGCGGATGCCAATCTCACGTGTGCGTTCGCCGATGGACACCATCATGACGTTCATAATGCCGATGCCGCCGACCAGCAACGAAATGGCGGCAACCCCGGCCACCAGCTTGGTCAAGAGATCTAGAATGGTGCTGCTATCGGTGGCATTCTGGCTGCCCGACAGAATGCTGAAGTTGCTACTGCCGCCATGGACACCGTTGAGTGACTGCTTGATGCGCCGCGCCACCTGGTCTGACTGTGACACGCTGCCGGCTCTGGCCAGGATTTCGTACGTTGGTGCGGTGTTGTTGCTCAGACTTTGGGCCACATCGTACGGAATGAAGATGGCATTGTTGAAGTTGGCCTGCTGGCTGAGGGGCGTGAAGTTGAACTGGTTGAAGATGCCGCGCACTATGAAAGTTTGGCCATGGAAGCTAAAGCTCCGTCCCAGTGGCACATCCTCGTCGAACAACTGCTGGCTGATTGTTGGCCCAAGCACTGCGACATTCTGGCCGGCATCTATGTCATCGAAGAATGAGCCATACGCCATCGACTGGTTGATCAGACTGGGCAGGGAGGAGCTGGTGCCAATTACAAAGCCGGCATTGCGGCTGTTGACCTCCGACTTGACGTTGCCGCCAACGTAGGTCAGGGGCGTACTGGCAGCCACACCGGCAGTGTGAGCAACCGTCACCACATCCTTCATGGTCAGTGGCGTGCTGACACTGAAGCCGGAGAATTGACCAATGGAGCTAACGCTACTATCGCTGCCAGGCTGAAACTGTGATGGCCGAATGGTAATCAGGTCATTCCCGAGACTGTGCAGCTGCCCACCAATCTGCTGCTTGATGCCTTCACCGATACTGACCACCAGGATGACGGAAGCCACGCCAATGATCACGCCGGACACCGTCCAGAAGCTGCGCAGTTTGGCGCTGCGCACCGCGTTGAGGCCAGCCTTCAGATGGCCATAGTGGTGAACCAGCCGCCTCATGCCCGACCGGCTTTCTTGGTAGCCGGCTTGGTGGTGCGGCGCTTGATCGGCTTGGCTTTGGCGGTAGCTGTCTTGCGCTTGGCGCGCTTGGCAGTCTTGGCCGGTACGCCCTTCATGAGGGCTGATACACCAGCCAGATCATCCTCTTCACTAGTAGTCGGCAGAGTGTACATCACTTTGCGGGCCGTGCTGGCCACTTGGCCGAGCGCTGTCTTTTCGTCGTGGATAATGCTGCCGTCGTGCATGTAGACTACCCGGGTGGCATAGCGGGTCAGCTCGGGGTTGTGGGTGACGAACAGGATAGTATTGCCCATCTTATGGATATCAGCCAGGAGCTCCATGATTAGTCGCGAACTTTGACTATCCAGGTTACCGGTCGGTTCATCAGCAATGATCAATTTCGGATCGTTGACCAAGGCTCGGGCAATGGCGGCACACTGCGCCTGGCCACCACTCAGCTGTGATGGCACATAATACTCACGCTGCTGGATGCCGACGCGTTCCAGCATCTGGCTGGCCAGCTTCATTCGCTTAGTTTGCGAAAGACCTTTGTAGATTAAGGGCAGCCCAACATTCTCGATAACTGTTAGGCGAGGGAGCAGGTTAAAGAACTGGAAAATAAAACCAATAGTATCGCGCCGGATCTTGGCGGCTTGGTTGGGCCGCAGGCGAGCAACCGCCTTATTGTCGAGCCGATAGGTACCATGGCTCGGCCGATCCAACAGGCCAATGACATTCATCAGCGTGCTCTTGCCGCAGCCCGACGGGCCCATGACGGCTACAAATTCGCCTTTTTCAATCGTCAAATTAACCTCGTTGAGCGCCAAGGTAGTGGCGTCGCCGAAGCCGTACAGTTTGCTGACGTCTTGTAGTTCTATCAGAGCCATGCGTCTGACTAGTGTACGCTGGAGTTTGCCAGAGGTGCAAGCCTATTTTGTAGTAATTTTTTCTAAACTGAGGCTTCTGTATAATAATGAAGTTGCTTGTGATTTTCCAAAAATGTAAAGGCAACGCCTTTGCATTTTTGAGAGGAGGGCTATAGCCGTGAGTCGATCGCGAAAGCGGCGAAGCAGCTTTTGTGAGAGACCGAGGCGTAAAGCCCGACGCGGAGGGGTCGCCTAGTGGCCTATGGCGCCACCTTGGAAAGGTGGTTTGGGAGCAATTCCATCGAGGGTTCGAATCCCTCTCCCTCCGCCAAGTTTCATCGTGGCAATATTCAGACTACCCCACACGCACACAAAACATCGTTTTTTTGCAGCAAGTAAAATGGCTACCCGCCGTCGGCTTTTGCTGTCCGCCAAAGCTGGGCAGCTCTTTATACACGTACTGGCTGAGCCGGCGATTTGCTATACTAGTCACAAGATGATAAAAGATTCTGACGATCTGATTGCGGAGCTGTTGACCCACCTGGACACTGATCCGGGGCGGGAAGGCTTGCGCGATACGCCGCAGCGTTACAAGAAATTTCTCGACGAGTTCCTGAACCCTGAAGCGCCGAAGATCACCATCTTTGACAGCGAGGGCTATGACGAGATGGTATTGCAGACCAAAATTCCGTTCTACAGCATTTGTGAACATCATCTCTTGCCGTTCTTCGGCTACGGCTCGATAGCCTACATTCCTGATCAAAAGATCATCGGGCTCAGCAAGCTGGCCCGGATCCTCGACCACACCAGCCGCCGTCTACAAAACCAAGAGCGGATCACCACCCAGGTGGCAGAGTTTTTGCAGGAAGCCATCAAGCCCAAGGGCGTCGGCGTGGTGCTCGAAGCCCGACACCTGTGCATGGAAATGCGCGGTATCAAAAAGCCGGAAGCCCTGACAACCACCTCAGCCGTACGCGGCATTTTCAAATCTGACCCGCGCACCCGGGCCGAGTTCATCGAACTGGTCAAGGCAGGGCAGTAGTGGCCACCATCTTCATCCGTGACCTGGTGGTTAACGGCCGGCACGGCGTCCATGAGCACGAAAAGACCACGCCGCAACCCTTCAAGCTGTCGGTCGAGCTGGAGTTTGATACCAGTCATGCTCAGCAGTCGGATGACATTGGCGACACACTGGACTATTCGGCTATGCGTCAGACGATCATCAGCGTCGTGGAAGGCTCATCATATGATCTGCTGGAGCGGCTGGCCCAGGTAGTTGCCGACAAATTGTTTGAAGATTCGCGCGTCCAACAGCTCCGGATCAGTATCGAAAAGCCGGCGGTCTACGACACTGGTGTGCCCGGTGTGACCATCGACTTCACGCGCTAGCGTGCTACCATCGGTCAACATGCTACAATTATGACTATGCTTATCATGTCTTTCTTCGGGTGGTGGTACGGTCGTGGCTGGAAACACGCCTTCGACAGTCTCGGCTTACGGCTACGGGGTACTGCCGAGCTGTTTTCGGTCAAGCAGCTGCTCCAAACTTGGTTCGAACCGTGGCGCCGGATTGTCAGCGTGCCGGGCTCCAGCTTCGAAGACAAGCTCCGAGCCTGGGGCGACAACATGGTCAGCCGTGGCGTTGGCTTCGTCATCCGGACGTTTATATTATTTGCCGCTCTGGTATCAACCATAGCTGTCGGCAGCCTGACGGTTGCTGAGATCATTGTCTGGCCGTTGGTACCGATTGCTACGCCCATCATGATCGTTGGAGGCTTGCTGGGGTGAGTATCGCCATTAACGTCCGCTCCAGCCGGGCACAGCAGGCCAAACTTGGCCGGGTCATTGGCAAGCCTGGTTTTCGCTTGCTGGTGGCCGCCAATGTCGCTGGTGCCATCGCTGCCGTTCTGCTAGCCTACATCCACAAATTTCATCTGGCCGCGTCGGTCATGGGCTTCAGCCTGCTGTTCTACATGCCCGCCGTCTGGTGGAAGCGTCAATTGTGGCCGCTGCCAGCCGATGGCCAGGAACTCGAGAACCGCCTATCAGGTGCGATCCTCTTTCGTCTGAAAGCTGAGTCGCTCAGCAGCCCGCAAGCCATGTGGGACAGCCTGCATGCCCATTGGCAAGTGCAGTTCATGTTGCACCACTTGTTGCTTAGTAGTGACACCGTTCGCTCGTGTCTAAGTACGGATCAGGTCAAACTTGAAGAGGCGCTGAAGATCACCCAGCAGATCGCTGACACCAACCAGGTGCAGAAGATTGAACTCGGCGTGTTGGCAGCCGGCCTAATGCTATCCTCGCCGCAACTGGGACAAGTGCTGGTACAGATGAAAGCTCAGCCCGAAGACGTCATCAGTCTGGCTAATCTACTGGCGCGAACGCTGAGCGACGAAGAGAAAGAACGAGCCAACTACGGCGGCATCGGCCGCGACTGGGCCTTCGGTTTCACACCACTGCTCAACAAGTTCGGCCAGAATGTCAGTGCTGCCATTATGCAACAAGGAGTACACTTTGACTGGTTAGCGCAATCCAGCAGTGTTAAGGCTCTGGAAACGGCCTTCGATAACGGCACGTCGGCCGTGGCCTTGATCGGTCCCGACGGTATCGGCAAAACCAGCAACGTCTTCGCGCTGGCTCAGCGGCTACTGGAAGGTCACACCAGCCAGGCGCTGGCCTACCACCAGATTATTGCCATCAACGCCACACACATCATCTCTACCGCCCACAACCCGGGCGATCTGGAAGACATTATGCTCAGCCTGGCGGCCGAAGCCTCCCACGCCGGCCACGTACTGCTGTTCTTTGACGATGCCCAGCTATTCTTCAACGACGCGGCCGGAGCCTTCGATGCCACACAGATCTTATTCACGATTATCCAAGCCCGGGCGCTACCGATCATTCTAGCGATGTCACCGAGCGACTTGCAGCGCTTACGCTCCAAGAATCCAGCGCTGGCCGGTATGTTGACGCCGATCGTCCTGCAAGAGCCAACAGAGACAGAAGTCATGCGCGTGCTAGAAGACGCTGCTTTGACACTTGAGCACCGCCACAAAATCCTGATCGCCTACAGTGCGCTGCGCGAGACCTACCGCCTGAGCGGCCGCTACGAGCAGGATGAAGCCTATCCGGGCAAGGCGATTAAACTATTGGAGCAGGCAGTTGGCCATCTGCAGAATGGCGTCTTAACCCCTGAGAGTGTTCAGCAAGCCATCGAACAAACCCGCGGCGTCAAAGCCGGTTCGGCAGCCCCAGCTGAAGCTGACAAATTGCTCCACCTGGAAGACGAGATCCACCAGCGTATGATCAACCAAAGCCAGGCTGTGAAAGTGGTAGCCAATGCCTTACGACGTGCCCGGGCCGGTGTCACCAACCCCCGACGACCGATCGGCAGCTTCCTGTTTCTTGGCCCGACCGGTGTCGGTAAAACTGAGCTGGCTAAAGCCATTGCCGCCACTTACTTTGGGGCTGAAAGCAACATGATTCGACTGGACATGAGTGAGTATCAGCAGCCCGATGACGTGCAACGACTATTGGCAACTGGCGAAAAGGAAAGCTCCAGCTTGCTGTTGGCCGTCCGACAACAGCCGTTTGCTGTCGTGCTCTTCGATGAGATCGAGAAAGCCCACCCCAACATTTTGAACCTCTTCCTGCAGCTCCTCGATGAAGGCCAGTTGACGGACCTGTCGGGCCGCCAGGCATCATTTAAAGATTGTGTGATCATTGCCACCAGCAATGCCGGAGCCAACACCATTCGCGAGCGGGTTGCAGCCGGTCAAAGCCTGGAGAGCTTTAGTGACGAATTCACGGATGAATTGATTAATAGCGGCCAGTTCAAACCCGAGCTCATTAACCGCTTTGACGATATGGTACTGTTCCGACCGCTCACACCTGAGGAGCTGAGCCAGGTTGTCCGTCTGATGTTGGCCGAAGTCAACCAAACCCTCAAGACCCAGAATATCTCCGTCGATCTGACGGACGGGGCGATCGCCGAAATTGTCAGTCGTGGCAACGATCCACGACTCGGCGCTCGGCCGATGCGCCGCGCCCTGCAAAAAGCCGTCGAAGACACCGTAGCCAAACGCATTCTCAGCGGCCAGGCCAACCCCGGTGACACCGTCACCCTCGACACCGCTGACCTGGACTAACACAAGGCCGAGAACTTGTCTGGTTGCGTGCAATTTGTGATGAAACACGAAGCCCGTAAGTGAGCCGTACTCATGGTACGGTGAACGCGGACTGGAGTGTTTCGCGCAAAGTGCGCGTGAGCAGACAAGTTCTACTTGATGTAAGTGCCGACGGCTTGGCCCGTGGCGGCCTTAGGAATATTATCTTCCTGCATCGCGTCAAAAATAATAAGTGGCAGGTTGTGTTCCATAGCTAGGCCCATGGCGGCCTTGTCCATAACCTTGATGTCGCTGTCGGCCACGGCCTGCTGGAAGCTAACCTCGTCGAGCTTCTGGGCATCTTCAAATTTGGCCGGGTCTTTGTCGTAGACACCATCAACCTTGGTGGCTTTCAGGACGATGTCACAGCCCAGCTCCAAAGCCAGGGAAACAGCACCCGTATCAGTGGTCAGGTACGGCCGGCCGAGGCCACCGGCCACCACCACCACGCGACCTTTGGCCAGATGCTTCTCGGCTAAGCGGTGCACGAACGGCTCAGCCACTTGCGAAGCGTAAATGTTGCTCAAGCAGCGCGTTTTGATGCCGTGTGATTCGAAGATATCGGTTAAAGCCAGAGCGTTGATAATTGTCGCCAGCATGCCCATTTGGTCAGCCGTGACGCGCTTGATGCCTTCGCCGGCAATCTCGGCACCACGCACAATGTTGCCACCACCAACCATGATCACCACTTGCACGCCAGCCTCAACAACCTTTTTAACTTCTTCGGCTAGCCACGCTGCGGTGTCAGTCGAGAAGCGACTGCCGTTTTCGCCGGCCAATTGTTCACCGGAAAGTTTGAGGAGGACACGCTTGTAGGGTTGATGATCCATCTAGACGTGTAGTCTAGCAAAGTAGCCAAGCGAAAGCTATACTTACAGCCATGATTAAGCTGTACTCCTGGAACGTCAATGGCATCCGCGCTGTAGTCAATAAAGGACTCTGGCAGCCGTTTATCGACAAGGAACAGCCCGACATCCTACTGCTGCAGGAGATCAAAGCTAAACCTGAGCAGATTGAAAAGATTGACATAGAGCTCGACGGCTACGATGTCTTCTGGTATTCCGCCGACAAACCTGGCTATTCCGGCACGGCGCTACTCAGCAAGCTAAAACCGCTGCAAGTCGTGAATGGCTTACCGCAAAACATTATTAAACAGTTCAATGTCACCGGCGACACCTACGGCGACCCGAACTTGGAAGGCCGGGTAATCGCCGGTGAGTTCGAGAAGTTCTGGGTAGTTGGTGTCTACACGCCAAACGCCAAAGACGACCTCAGCCGCGTCCCGCTGCGACACAAGCACTGGGACCCGGCCTTTCTGGCCTATGTGCAGCAACTCGAACAATCCAAGCCAGTGGTGTTCTGTGGTGACCTCAACGTCGCCCACACTGAAGATGACTTGGCCAACCCCAAACCAAACGTTGGAAAGAAAGGCTTCACCGATGAAGAACGCGCCGGCTTTCAGCATTTCGTCGACGCCGGCTTTGTTGATACGCTGCGCCTTTTTAAGCAGGGTAACGGCTCCTACACCTGGTGGAGCCACTTCGCCAACGCCCGGGCTCGCAATGTCGGCTGGCGCATTGACTACTTCCTGGTGAGTGAAAGCTTGAAAGACAAGGTGCGAGCCGCCGAGATTTACCCCAAGATCATGGGCTCTGACCACTGTCCCATATCTGTTACACTAGATGTATGAATCTAAGTTTTGGGTCGTTCGTCGCCACTGACCAGGTGAAACTCCCCGGTTTGCTGTTCACGCCGGACAAACCGACTACCAAAGCCGCCGTCTGGCTGCACGGCATGCGCAGCAGCGTCTTTTATAACTCGACCTGGATTAATGCGCTCGGCCGTAAACTAACTGATGAGGGCATCGCGCTGCTGGCCTTCAACAATCGCGGTGCCGACGATGCCAAACGATTGCGGTTGGCCGACGACGCACCATCCGAGGAAGAAGATAGCCGTTTCCAGGGCGGCTCGCTGTATGAGCTAATCGCTGATTGCGTTCACGACATTGACGGGGCAGCGGCCTACCTGCAGGCGCAGGGCTTTTCAGAACTCTACCTGCTCGGTCACAGCACTGGTGCCAACAAAATCTGCGTCTACGATGCCCACGCGAAGTCAAACCCCTTCAGTAAATACGTGTTGGCCGGGCCAGGGGACGACGTCGGCCTGTTTTTCGCCGAACTGGGGGAACAGCGTTTCTGGAAAGCCTTGGACTATGCTGCCAAGGCCGTCAAGCACGAGCCACAAAAAGTCATGCCGAAGTACACCGGCATGCATCCGTTCAGCGCCCAGTCAGCCTGGGACATCCTTAACCCCGACGGAGCCTACAATACTTTTCCGTTCTACGAAGCCAAACACGAACGCTTAGGCAGTAAACCGCTGTTCCAAGAATATCGGGCAATCACCAAGCCGACACTGGTCATTATTGGTGAAGACGATCAGTTCATGGAGACGGCAGGTGGTGCAGCCGGTGCACTGGATATACTGATGGCTCAAACTTCCAACACCATGCTCAAGGTCAATGACTTCATGCTGGTGCCATTCGCCGATCACAGCTTCCACGACGCCGAAGTGACCTTTGCCGAAAAGGTCGGGGATTGGCTGTCATGAGCAGCGGCCGACCGTTCGCGGTCTTCGATATCGACGGCACGCTCATCCGCTGGCAGCTCTACCATGCCTTGGCCGATGAACTCGTCCGCCAGGGACACCTGGATGCCGCCGGTTTCGAAACCGTCCGAGCCGCCCGTATGGAGTGGAAAAAGCGTAGCGGCACCAACGCCTATGCCGCGTACGAAGCAGCACTTGTTGAGCTGGTTGACGGCGGTATTACCGGGATCAAAGTGCAGGACTTGCAGTCGGCCTGCCGTAGTGTGATCGCCGAGTACAAAGACCAGGTCTATACCTACACCCGTGACCTTATGCAGCAGCTGCGCGCCCAAAATTATCTGTTATTTGCCATTTCAGCCTCGCAGATGGAAATTGTCCAACTGTTTGCCGAGTATTATCAGCTCGATGATTACGGTGGTTCGATTTATGAAGTACAGGACGGGCACTTTACCGGTACAAAAACCATCTTGAAGAGTGAGCAGAAGCCCAAATACCTTGAACGGTTAGTGGAGCGTAACCAAGCCACTTGGGAGGGGAGCATCGCGGTCGGGGACAGCGAAAGCGACATCCCAATGCTGGAACGCGTCGCCCAGCCAATCGCCTTCAATCCAACCAAATTGCTGTTTGACAAAGCCCAGCAGCAAGGCTGGGAGGTCGTCGTCGAGCGCAAAAACATGATTTATCGTCTGGAGCCGAGCGATGGCAGTTATCAACTCAAGGCCTAGCTATTGGATTCAGTATGGATTTGCCGAGGGAAAGGCACACAGTCGTCGCTTGGAGTCCGAACTGCAAAACCATGGCCTTGTGCGGGCAGCCAATGCAACTTCTGCTGACGTTATTTTGGCGCATTCTGGCGGCTGTCAACTGATCGACCAGCCTAATGCACTGTTCGTCAATCCAAATACGTGGCCAGAGCGTAATTACTTCGAAAAGCAGTGGCAGAAGATCGTGGGTGAATTCCACAATCAAACACCATCAAACCGAGTGGTTGCGAGCCTGTTCTGGAACCTTGTATATACCTTCTCGCAATTCCGTTACAATGTCAGCCTCTTGCGTCCGTACCAACTAGCAAATCGTGCGTCCTTCAAGTCAGATCTGAGATGCATTATCATTCGGAACGACAATGATGTCTGGTGCACACCCGATATCGAACGCTACTACCCAAATGCTAGGGTCATTACACTGTCCGGCTCACATGATGATTGCTGGATCAACCCAGCAAAGTATGTCAGTAGTATGCTGGAACAGCTATGACGCACACCTACTGGCACAAACAGACTAAAGATCAGCCCTTGTATCCGGACCTGCTGTGGAGTCGTCCAGAGCATGTCGCTCAAGCCGGCAAGCTGCTGATCATTGGCGGTAATGCGCATGGCTTCGCCGCCGCTGGCGAAGCCTACACTGAGGCAGGCCAGGCAGGCATCGGCACCGCTCGGGTATTACTGCCGGATAGCTTGCAAAAAACCGTCGGCAAAGTCTTTGAAGCTGGTGAATATGCACCCAGCACACCAAGTGGTAGCTTCGCCCAGGCGGCGTTGGCTGAGTTCCTGGCCATGGGTCAATGGGCAGACGGCACACTGCTGGCTGGTGATTTCGGCCGTAACTCCGAAACCGCCATCCTGCTGGAGAAATTTGCCAGCAAATATGCCGGGCAGCTGACGCTTACCAAAGATGCGGTCGATTATTTTAATCACACACCACAGACCATTCTTGATCGTCCAGAGACCACCGTCGCACTCAGCTTTGCCCAGCTCCAAAAGCTGGCGAGTGCTGCCAAGTTTCCCCAGGCTTTCACCTTCGATATGGATTTCTTGCATCTCATCGATGGCCTGCACGACTTCACTCTACAACATCCGGCAGCAATAATCACCAAACATCTGGCGACTGTGTTCGTCGCTTTGGGCGGTGAAGTGAGCACTACCAAAGGCGTTGATACAACAGAGGTCTGGCGGGTTGATACGGCCGCCCACGCCGCTGTCTGGCGACTACAGAACGCCAGCAAACCGTTTCAGGCTCTGACGACAGGGATAAGCAGCTAGTTCTTTGGGCTCTGGTACCGCGGGCCGGACTAGCGGCCTATGCCGCTCCGGCGTGCTCGAAGCAAGCTTCTGCGCGCGTCCTCGCTCTACGAACCGGCGCTCACAAGATTTTGTTCGCGAAGCGGCCGCGCAACGTGCGGCGTCTGGCGTGATTTCGTTTTGGTGGGCGAGGGGGGACTTGAACCCCCACGAGCTTGCGCTCACAAGATTTTGAGTCTGGCGTGTATACCAATTTCACCACTCGCCCAACAAAACGAAATCCTAAGCTTTGCTTAGGTCTACCAATTCCACCACCGCGGCACAAGAGTAAAAAGAACCACTCAAAGTGCTTACGCACATAGGCTACAAGGGGTAATTGTACTATACTGAGGGTTGTAGAGCCAGCGTTGCTCATGATTTTGTTATGGCAAATAATCCGTATCAACCACTTCCAACACCCAGCCAACCGTCTGACATGACCGGAACGGTTGATGCTGAGACGGCGGCTAATCTCATTCGGCAAAAAGTCGAGCAAATGTACTATGACGAGCCGGCAGCCAATCAAGAGTTAGCCGAAGCCACCCACGTCGGCCACCGCAGCAAGCATCAGGAGTTTATGTACCGTTTGAGCACTTCGGGCAAGGACTTGGCCGCCGTTCAAACTGAGTGGCACAATTATTATCAAAGCTTGTCAGATAAGGAGAAGCACGCTGTCTGGCAGGAATTCTACGCCAGCCAACCGCTGTTGAGCCAACAGCCCGCGGCTGGTCCGCAAGCGCTGGCCGATCTGAAGCACCAAACGACCGGGAACCAAGCCCGCGAGCGCGCCTCCAAGAAGAAACTCGGCGACATCCGCAGTCTCGACGATGTTCAGGATACGATCCGTCATACTGTAACGGCTGGTGGCAAACTAAAGGCTAAGCATCATCTGCAATCGTTGCTATTCGGTCTCGGCATGGGGCTGTTGGTGGTGATAATCTTCTTGTTTGGTTTCTTTAACGAGTATTTCATCGCACCCTTTATCCAGCCCAGTCGGGTATCAGCGTCCACACCGTTAATTGTTGGCACCAGCGGCATCACCGCCACCCCCACACCAGAAGTGATTATTCCGAAAATTAATGTTGAAATCCCGGTAAACTACACCGAAACCTCGACTAATGAGAACGTTATCGAAAACGACCTCGAGGACGGGGTAGTGCACTATCCAACGACCGGGCTGCCGGGGCAAACTGGTAACACCGCTTTCTTCGGGCACAGCAGCAACAATATCTTCAATAAAGGTAAGTACAAGTTCGCCTTTGTGCTGCTGCACACCCTAGTAGAAGGTGACACCTTCTATCTGACGTATAGCGGGAAGGTGTACGTCTACAAGGTCATCAGCCGACAAATCGTTGATCCGAGTAATGTCGGCGTGCTCAATCCAGTGGCTGGGCAGACGGCCACTGCCACGCTCATTACCTGTGACCCGCCAGGCACCAGTCTCCACCGCTTGGTCGTCGTTGGCCAACAGATCAGCCCTGACCCATCCGGCAACACTCAGGCCAGCACACCAAGCGTCACTACCGCCAGCAAACCGGTCAATCTCCCCGGAAACGGCCCAACCCTGTGGACACGGCTGATGCGGACACTCCTCGGCAAGGCAGTTGGCGCCGCCATACTAGTGGCGGCTCTGTACTTCACCATCCGCTGGGTCAACGCCCCAGTCCGCCAGAACCGAATTGCCAGCGGCTCACGCTAAACTTATAAGTCTTTCGGTGCCAGCAGCGCGGTCTGGATAAGCTCCTGACCAGCGGTGGTACCTGCCAGGCAGTAGACATACTTATAATCAGCGCTAAAAGCTGGCAGGTAGGTCGCACTCGCTGCCGTCAACAGATGCTGGTTAGTATTGTCGTAATCGAAGATCACCAGTTTGCCTTGAGTGGTATAAGTTAGACGATTGCCGTCCATCCAACTGGCATGCGTCGCAGGTGAGTCAATTGGCTGCGTGGCCACAAAGCTATAGCCCAGCTGGTTCTCGATGTCATAGACGCCGAACTGGGTGGCATTTTCGGCCACGACAAACTGGGCAGTCGGTGAAAAGCTGAGGTAGCTTGGTTGATCAACGTGCAGTACTTGCGCAGGAACCAGGGCGTGGCCAGGGTTGGTCTGCAACTGTCCGACCGGATCTTTGTAGATATAGACTTTACTCTGGTTGCTGGCACTGACGGCCACATAGAGCTTACCGCTGTAGTTGGTCAGTTCGAGGAGGTAATTGGCACCGGCTGGCAGATTCCGTAGGTTGTACAAGTGGCTGCCAATGGCCAGCTTGACCAGCACTTGGCCGCTCGGTGCTCCACTATCAGTAGCATAGAGAATGGTGCTATTGCCGTAGGTACGGTAGGCCAAGGCTTGGCGCACTACGGAGGTCAAGGTTGGATTACCTAGACTGGCCGTCTGTAAATTGGCCGAAGCACCGTCATAGACATAGTACTGATCGTATTTGTGATTAAGGAGCGTTAGCTTGGTTGGAGCGGTAGCCAGCAGGGTATTAAGGTTCTGCGACTGATCGGCCGCCGTCCGATCAACCAAAATATATTCAGTTCTGCCATCATAACTATGCTGTAACACGAGATGCTGGTTGTCATCTGCCCACTCGCCGACTTGCCAGGCCTCACCACCAGTCGCTTTGGTCAGCACGCTGTCTGGCAGTGTCAGCTGGTCAGCAGGCTTGGTCGGATTCTTCAGGTCATATATCGAGAAACTAGTGCCAGTGCCGGGATTCTGGACCAATAACCAGCGATGATCGGGGCTCTGGGTTGTAAGACCAGGGGTGCCGGAGAAGGCGGCAAGCTTCTTGGTGGTTACGTCTTTCGGCACCAAAAAAGGGTAATCAAAGTGACGGACATCGCCGCCACCGACCTCAATCGTCCGCTGCCAATCGTAATAGCCACTGCGGGTCAGTTTGATCTGATAGATACCGCCGGAAAGCGATAGGCGAGCGTTGGTGCTGGTATTCTTAACCCCGTTGACATAAATGTCGGCCGGGTTTGGATGGCTCGAAAAGTAGGCCAGACCGTCTTGGGTGACTGTACCGTTTTTGGCCAGGCCAAAGCCGTAGGCACGATAGACGAGGATCAGCGTACTCGTCACGATACCGATGGTGAGCAAGATATAGCCAGCGAAGAGAATCATGCGATGCCGCAGTTCTTTGGCGTGGTCGAGGTAATCCATACTGTAGATATAGTATGGAGGTACTTGCGTATCACTACAAGAGGCGCTAAGATATACACAAGTACTTTCAGGCTGAAAATTATGCTGTAAAGGCACGGCTGTGAGCAAAACCAACAATACTATCAAACTGAACGGCAAACATTTCGACGCAACGACCGGCACCTTGCTGGACGATTCTGCTGACACGTCCAAACATAAGAGCCCGGCCACGGCCGCCCACCGGCAAGCTGCCAAGCACGCCGCCGCTCACACACCAGAGCACGCTAAGACGCTGATGCGACATAGTGTGAAACGGCCGGCTGCCCACCAGCCAAAGCGCTCAGCAGCTGTAGTAGCAACCCCCAAGCCATTGGAGCGGGTCGCAGTTGCTACTCGCTTGCAGCACGCCAAACGGATCCCCAAAAGTAATCTAATCAGCCACTTCAACCCGGCAGCAAGCATCGCAGCCGCGACCACGACCACCGAAACGCCAGTTGTGACTACTGGCACCGAAGCAACGTCAACTGCGCCCCAAGAGGCACCGGCAGCCACCAGTGCCATGCTTCAGCGAGCACTGGAACATGCCACAGCCCACGAACAACCAGCACCCAAGACCCGACGACGTGGTCTCGCCAAACACCGCGGCCTGACCGTGGCCAGCATGGTTGCCGTTGTGGCTCTGGTCGGACTATTTGCCAGCCAAAACCTGAGCGGTTTACGAATCCAAATGGCCTCTTCAAAGGCCGGCTTCAGTGCCGCCTTGCCGGGCTATCATCCGGCTGGCTTCCGGCTCAGCCAACTCGACGCCAATCCTGGAATTGTAGCCTTCAACTACATCAGCAACAGCGACCAGGATCGCCAGATCAGTGTCACCGAAAAGTCCTCAACCTGGACTAACCAAGATTTAGTCGACAATTTCATCCAGCCAAATAGTCAGCAATACCGTGCCGTACATCAGAATGGCCAGACCTACTATCTGTACGATAGCCACAATGTTACCTGGATCAGTGGTGGCGTTTGGTATCAAGTCCACAGCCAGGACGCCCTTGGCGACCAACAGCTCCTGCGGTTGGCCGATAGCCTCTAGTTCCCACGCAGCTAACCCTGTTCCTTAGACCGGTTTTCTCTTATAATAGGCGCTAATGAGCACTGTCCGCACCCGCTTCGCCCCCAGTCCGACCGGCTATCTCCATGTTGGCGGTATTCGCACGGCACTCTTCGCCTGGCTGGTAGCCCGGCAAAATCAGGGCGCCTTCGTATTGCGCTTCGAGGATACTGACAAAAAACGTGAGGTCGAGGGTGCTCGTGAGCACCTGATCGACAGCCTGAAGGCGCTCGGCCTTACCTACGATGAAGGACCAGACATTGGCGGTCCATTTGGGCCATACGTCCAGAGTGAGCGACTGGATAGTTACAAACCCTGGGCCCAAAAGTTAATCGACAGTGGGCGAGCCTACGCCGACCCTTACACTGCCGAAGAAGTGCAGGGCTTCCGCGAGGCGGCCGCCCAAGCCAAGCAGCCGTTCCTGTACCGTAGTCATCGCCCGGAAAACCCTCCACAGTGGGACGGCAGCCAACCATTGCGCTTTAAGTCCGACCCCAAAGCTTACCAGTGGCATGACGTCGTGATGGGCGACCTGTCGACCGGCCCGGAAGTCATCGACGATTTTGTACTTATTAAATCTGACGGCTATCCAACCTATAACTTTGCCCATATCATAGACGATAGCGAAATGCAGATCTCTCACATTATGCGTGGCCAAGAATTCCTGGCCAGCATTCCCAACTACCTCAATCTGTATGAAGCCCTGGGTTTGACCCCGCCGATCATGGCTACCGTGCCACACATCCTGGGACCCGACGGCAATAAAAAGCTCAGCAAGCGTGACGGAGCTAAGGATGTGCTCGACTATCTTCGTGACGGCTACTTGCCGGAAGCGATGGTCAATTTCATCGCCAGTCTCGGCTGGAATGACGGAACCGAGCAAGAAATTTTCAGCAGCGAAGAGCTGATCGAAAAATTCAGCCTTGAGCATGTCCAGCGCAGCGGTGCCCGCTTCGACGAACGACGCTTACAGTGGATGAACGGGGCCTACATCCGCGATCTGGCAGTTGGCGAGCTGTACGACAAAGTGGGTGCCTTCTGGCCACCGGAAGCTGCCGATTATGACGAGCACTACAGATTGCTGGTGCTTGGGCTCGTCCAAGAACGTCTGAAGTTCTTCGCTGAGCTCCCCGAGCTGACCAGTTTTTTCTTCCAAGATTTGCCGATCAACCCGGAGCTGATTACCGGCCATAAGCAACTCAAGAAATTATCGACTGATGAGCTGAAGCAGTTGCTGGAAGCTGCCAAGCAACTGCTCGAGCAGAGCGATTTCACACCGGAAGCCCTCGTCGAACAACTCAACGGCCTCTTGGAATCAAGTGGCCAAAAACCAGCTGTGCTTTTTAGTCTGATCCGCATTGCGACCACGCAAGCCGCTGCCAGTCCAGGCTTGGCCGAAACACTGGCCGTGCTCGGGAAAGAGCGCAGCCTGAAGCGACTCAATGAGCAGCTGGCCGCCCTGAAGTAACCTGCTGCAAATACACCTGAAGCATAAGAGATTTGCTATACTTGAGCAATGGATAATGACGTGCGGCCAGTTAAGCGGCCTACCCAGTCGTTGCGGGCTTCAATCGATGCTCGCAATCAGACAACACCAACACCAGCCGACCCAACCTTTCAGACTCCCGATGAAGTGGCTGCGTCTGATGATATTGAGCAACCCGCTACGCTCGTCGAACAGGTCAATACCGAGCTGCCAGCCGACGCTTCCAAGCCCAAACAGCCACCGACTTCGTGGAAAACCAAGCTGAAGTTGAGCTGGCCACCCGGCAAGAAGGAATGGATCGTCCTCGGGGTAGCGTTGCTGCTGATCGGTGGTGGACTGACCTGGGCCCTGACGCACCACACCAAGCCCGTCGTTCGAGCCGTAGCCGTCAAAGCCAAGCCTAAGGCACCGCCTCAGCCAACGACCGTACCTTCAAACCTGACCGGCCTACCGGTTAATCCGGCGGTCAACGAGGGGCCAATCACCGGAGTGATGATCGAGAACAGTCTTGCTGCCCGGCCACAATCTGGCCTGAGTAACGCTGGCGTGGTCTTCGAAGCTATCGCCGAAGGTGGTGTAACCCGATTCTTGGCGCTCTTCGATAATCAGGGGCCGAACAGTTTGGGCCCAGTGCGCAGTGCTCGACCATACTACGTTCAGTGGGCCATGGGTTTTGATGCCGGCTATGCCCACGTCGGTGGCAGCCCCGATGCTCTGGCCGACATTCGGAGCTGGGGTGTCAAAGACCTCGACCAGTTCGCCAACGGCGGCTCCTACACCCGTATTTCCAGTCGGGATGCGCCCCACAACGTCTACACCAGCATGACCGCCCTGAATGAGCTGGAAGCCAAGAAAGGCTATGGCAAGAGCAACTTCACCGGTTTTGTACGCAAAGCCAAGGAGCAAGCCGCCAAACCGCCGACTGCCCGCAGCATTGATTTCACCATGTCCGGCCCACTCTATAACGTGCATTACGATTACAACCCGACCTTTAACAGCTACAACCGTTCGGTGGGCGGGCAGCCCCACCTCGATGCCAACACCGGCAAAATGCTCAGTCCGAAAGTGGTGATTGCGATCGTCCTCAACTTGAGCCAAGGTGAGTTGGACGCTAGCGGCGCCTACTACTCAACCTATCAAACCACTGGCAGCGGCACTGTCTACGTCTTCCAGGACGGAACGGAGATCGCTGGCAGCTGGACGAAAGTTGATTCTAAGAGCCAAATTACCTTCGCTGACAGTAGTGGCAAACCGTTACCACTCAATCCTGGTCAAACCTGGATTACCGCTGTCAGCGATACCAGCAAAGTTAGCTCAGCCCCGTAAGGACTAATGGGTGGATCATTTTCAGAAATTCCGACAACAAATTCGTTGGTTGACATTCGGTCTCATTATCACCGAGAACGCTATTTTGCTATCTGGGTGGTGGATCGGCAGCCTGCACCGTAAGCACGTCACCATCGTCATGGTCATTGGCGCGACCTTATTGGCGTTCGCGCTCACCTGGACAATTATGACAGTGCTTGGCAACACCATTACTAAGCCACTGCAGGCTTTGTGGCAGGCCATACTGCACATTAGCCCAAGTGAGCAGGGAATGGCGGCTCCCAAACTTGAGGGGCTGGGCATGGGCAAGGAACTGGTCGAGTCACTAGTGCGGCAGATTTATCAGATCGGCGATAGTGCCAATAAAGCCGCCGCCGAAGCCAAAGCCCAGAACAGCGATATCAGCCAGAATTTTGTGGCTCAGAACTTACCATTACCGCTGTTCATTATGGACGCAACTGACACTATTACCTTCGCTAACGCCGCCGCCGAAGCTTACATCGGTATCAAGGCCAGCGACATGCTCGGCAAGAATGTCTATATGGTTCTGGATATGTCTTTCCCAAGCGTTGACACGCTCGATAACTGGCTGAAGCAGGTGAAGGTCAAAAGCGCCACTGCCGCCTCCAGCTGGGAGCGAGTGCGGCTAAATGTCCGCGACAATCATCCATCGCGCTTGTTTGACCTGGCGGCCTACTATAACCGCGACAACCCTCACCATCTGGAATCAATGCTGGCATTGTTTGACCACACCGAAGCCTACAGTCAAGATGACCAGGCGGTCAGCTTCATCGCCCTGAGCGTGCACGAACTGCGCACGCCGCTGACCTTGCTGCGCGGCTACATTGAAGTGTTTGAAGACGAGATCGATACGTCGAACAATCCTGAGCTGCACAGCTTCATGGAGAAAATGCGTTCCCAGGCCGAACAGCTGATGGCCTTCGTCAACAACATCCTCAACGTCGCTCGCGTCGATGATGATCAGTTACAGCTGCGGCTGGAAAAGAATGACTGGCCAACGGTCCTCAAAAAAGCCATCAACGACCTCAGCTTGCGCGCCAAAGTCCGTGACATCTCACTGCATTGCCAGATCGCCACCAATCTGCCAGCGGTCGGAGTTGACCCGATCAGCATCCATGAGGTCATCAATAACCTAGTGGACAATGCCATCAAATACAGCGGTACCAGCAAAGTTATTGAGATCGCCACCAAACTAAATGGTGAGGGGCTGGTGGAGACGACTGTGCGTGACTATGGCCTAGGCATCAGCAGTAGCATCATGCCAAATCTGTTCACTAAGTTTTACCGTGACCACCGCAACCGAGCCCAGATTGGCGGGACCGGCCTGGGACTGTACTTGTCAAAGGCGATTGTGACCGCTCACGGCGGAACCATGTGGGTGCAGAGTAAAGAAAGTGAGGGCAGCACCTTTGGCTTCACACTGATGCCATACGACAAGCTGACTGCCGAACGCAAAGAAGCTGGTGAGCAGGGAATCACCCGCAGCGCTCACGGCTGGATCAAGAACCACTCCCTCTATCGACGCTAAGCATGATACTGTAGACTAGAATTATGACTGACACTTCAACACCAGACACACTGCCAGCAGCAAACACTAACCCCGGCCGCAGCGTACTGTGCATCGAAGATGAGCACTTCATTGCCGAGCTATACACCCGCGCCCTGACTAAGGCCGGTTACGACGTCACCACCATCATTGACGGCGTCGAAGGACTAACGGCTGCTCAGAGCAACAAGTACGACATTATCCTACTCGACCTGATGGTGCCTAATCTGAACGGTATCGAAATCCTAAGGGCTCTGCGCGATCCTGCCCGAGTACCACCAGTCCGCTCGAAGATCATTGTGACCACCAACCTCGAGCAACGCGAGGATGTCCGGTCTGACATTGAGAAACAGGCCGACGGCTACCTGGTGAAAGCCGAAATCACACCGGGTGAGCTGGTAGAATTTCTCGACACTATCAAGTAATTTTGCCGACTGGCATTTGTGACATAAATCATGATTTTAGTATTTACGTGAGCGCTTTGGCTGCCGTATACTAAGAGTCCAGCCACTGGAGGACTTCCGTAGGATTTACTTCCAGGACTTTTAACCAGGCAAACATACCCACTGAATCATCAAGGTCACTGTGCGTCTTCATAGCAATTAGTTTGTAGCTCAACGGTTTTGCCACTCGAACGGTGTCCAAAGCTTCGCGACAAGCTCCAACTCCAAAACCCGTTCCTGACAGATTACAGTTCTCGTCAGACTCTTTTTATAACCTCAAATTTCGGAGAAATGCTATGACTATTACTCGTTACGATGACCCAACAAACACTGATATCCAAATAACTTCCGTCTACTTTCGCGGCCAAGCCGGCCAACGATTGGAAAGCTATCCCAAGCGCATGGTGATGGACGGTCGGGAATATAACTTTGCGGAATCTGGCATCCGCTACTTGGTTCAGAAAGGCCAGGAGCTGGTACGGCTATTCGACATGAGCGACGGGCAGACACAGTTCCGGCTGCGCCAGGATGACGACAACCGCTGGAGCCTGATCACCATGAAGGTGGTTGTCTAAATGCGTAACACACAAAATAAGGAGGAACTATGGACGAAGATATTACAAATCTGGCCGGAAGCGATGGCGTATCAATACACACCGGTTTTCCCAACCCAGCCCTCGAGCGGCGGGGCAGTGGCCGGCCACTAGCCCTCGATCTCAATCGGCTACTCATCCAGCAGCCCAGCAGCACCTATCTGTTCCGGATTGCCGGCCACCAGTGGGCCGATCAAGGCGTATTCGATGGCGATGTGGCAATCGTTGACCGGGCGCGCCGGATGCAAGTCAACGATCTGGTGATCACCTGGCGCGAAAACGGCTTTGCGCTGTGTCGGCTGCGGCAACTAACAGCTGAGGACGAAGCGCTTGGAGTGGTGACAGCCATCATTCACCAGTTTGAAAGCAGGTGATGATGTCAAAGCTCCAGGATGTAAAGGCGAGTAACGTTGAGCAGGGCACCGAACCGCCGGTGTTTGCGCTCATCGACTGCGACAGTTTTTTCGTCAGCTGCGAGCGACTGTTCCGGCCCGATCTCGAGGGCCGACCTGTGGTTGTCCTCAGCAGCAACGATGGTTGTGTGATTTCCCGGTCACGGGAGGCCACGGCCCTGGGTATTCCGATGGCCGGGCCAGCCTTCAAGCATCGTGACGTCTTTGAGCGACACGGGGTGGTGCAATTCAGTGCCAACTTTGAATTGTACGGTGACATCTCCGAGCGCATTATCCGGGTCCTGACCAGCATTACACCACGAACCGAAGTCTACTCGGTTGATGAATCATTTCTGGATCTCAGTGAACTGCAGATTACTGACTACAGCAGCTGGGGACGGATGGTACACCGACGCTTATTGAAAGAGGTCGGCATTCCGGTCTCCATGGGGGTTGCCCCGACCAAGACGCTGGCCAAACTCGCCCGTGAATACGCCAAGACTGACCCGGCCTATGGCAGCGTCCTCGATCTCTACAGCCTGCCGCCGGCTGCTCGGCTGCCGTATCTGCAAAACCTGCCGATTAATGCCGTCTGGGGCATCGGCTGGCGGCTAGCGCCTAAACTACGAGCCGAAGGCATCTACAACGCCCTGGATCTGTCCGGTATGCGCCCCCAACTCGCCCAACAGCTCATGGGTGTTCACGGCCGCCAACTAGTCCGAGAACTGAACGGCCAGGTCTGTCTGGGGCTCACTGACTTCGGCCGGGTGCGCCAGAGCATTATGCACGGCCGGATGTTTGGTGAAGACACCAGCCAGTTCTCAGTCATCGAAGCAGCCATCGCCAGCCTGACAGCCCGAGCAGCCTTCGGCTTGCGGCGCGAAGGGCTCGTTGCTCAGACGGCTGTGGTGTCACTGAGCACCAACCGCAACAAACCCGGCTACCAGCGACAGGACCACCTCCTGCGGCTCACAACGCCCAGCGCGGACACTGGCTCAATAACGGCCGAGCTGATAGCCCAAGTGGCGGCCGGCTTTAACCCCCGGATGCGCTATCACCGGGCGAACGTCCTGCTCTACAACCTGCTCGACGAATGCGCCGTGCAGCCTGATCTGTTTGGTGCGGTTGATCTGGCGGGCAATGAGCGAGCTCACGCCAGACTCCAAGCCCTGGACAGCCTCAATGCCCGCTACGGCAAACGCACGGTGCGCTACGCCGCCGAAGACCTCAGTAACCGCTGGGAGCCAAAGCACCAGCTGCGCAGCCCTCGCTACACGACCCATTGGCAAGAGCTGCCGACGGCTCGTATCCTAGATCCCGGCTCTCCAGATAATCGGGGGTGACGTGACGGCAGCTATTTTTTGGCTTTGGCTGACTTCTTACGGGTAACTGATTTGGCTTTTTTGGCCGCCGGTTTCTTGAGGCGCTTGGCTACCTTGGCTGCCTGTGTTTCTGGCAGCACTGCCGAGGCTAGTGGCGGGGCAGTGCTAACTGCAGGGCTCGAGGGCGAGCTGACAAGCTCCATGACGGGGATGGTGGTTGCCACCGGCGCTGGTGCTGCTGGCGTCTCTGTCGGCTTCAAGTCAGTGACCAGCGGAGCGGCTGGCTTAGGGGCGAAGTGTTCGATTGCCGGTTGAGGCGGGCGGGGCTCAGGCACTGGAGGTGACTGGCTGACATCCGGCTTCTGCTCACTGAGCGCTGGTGGTCCGCCCATGAGCTCTTGTACGGTTCTCATGGGATCAAGTTTGACGTCTTCCATTGGCTTGGGAGTTGGTGGTTCCGGTCGCGGCGCAACGGCAACCGAAGGTGGGGACAGTGGTTGCGCAACTGGAGGCGGCGGGGCCGCCTGGTCAGCCGAAGGAGTCGGTGTCTGGGTGCTAATAGAGGAAACTCTGGGGGAACGGTGCGGGCGCTTGAAGTGCGGCAGTCGGAAAGCGTGGCGTGGCTTAACAACAGCTGGCGCCGGGTGCTTGGTATGCAAGCCGGCCAATCGGGCAAAGAAATGTGAGCCAAACAGCACCGCATCAATGCCGAGGAGGGTCAGCACAAGCACGGCCAGCCCAACGGTCGCCAGCATCCAGCGGTTGGTGGGTTTACGGCTAAGATCGAGCTGCACCGGTGGCAATGGTTTGCTGCTCTTGGCAACAGTGATGGCTTTCTGGACCGTCACTCCCTGGTAGACAGTGGTCACTTTCTTGTTGCCCAAGCTCGAGGGTAAGGTAACTTGTCCATGGTTATCGGTTGTGCCGGTGGCTCCGTCGAGGGTCACCTGGGCACCAGGTTGCGGCTGGCCATCGGGCCCTCGGACCACGACCGTCACCATCACGCCAGGCAATTCCAGGGTCTGGTCCTGGCCGACCGCGACGTTACCAGCGCCGTCTGTACTTTTGACACGATAGTGAATCAATAATTGCGGACTGAGGAAACCGCTATTCAGCGCTACGCTGTGGCTGGTGACTGCCGTGGTGCTTGACGCTCCTAAGCCGTAATTGGTGTCGAGCCCATAGTCGACTGCCGAATCACTCGCTTCGTTGGTAGTCCAGGTAATGGTGGCCCCGAATGGTGTCACGCTTGTGGCTTTGACGGCTGCGATAACTGGCGGTGTGGTGTCCTTCGGCGCGGCTGGTACGGCTGGGGCAGCTGCCGAACTAGAGACAGCAGCAGCGCCAAAGTTAATGGTCACGTCGCGGGTAACGTACGGTACTGATGCGCCAGCACTGGCTAGAGCTGAGCTGCTGGCCACCGATACGGTCGCACTGCCCGAAGACGATAATGCCTTGAAGGTCACCGCACCGATCAAACCAGCACCACTGACCGGGCTGGTCGTCCCACGGGCAACCGTCGCCAAGCCGTCACTGGCGCTATCGTGTTGGGCGCTAATCTCAAACGCCGAGCCAGTTGCCGAAAAGCCAACGTACTGTAATTTACTGGCAGAATAGTTCAAGTCGGCCTCAACGGCATCAATTGCCGAGCCGCCACCGTTCATGTAGATACTGACGACCACACTGCCCCCGCTGGCTACAGTCGATTTGTTAGCCGATAAGGTGATCGATGAGGCGTCCGCATAGGCCGGACTGGATCCGACAATCAGCAGCAATAAGGCGACGATGGATGAGAGTTGTTTTATAAATCGAATGTACATGGTTTTTGTTTAGTTATAGCCGCTATTGTCTTGACCGTAGCGACTAAGCAATGCGCTTAGGTCAAATATATCAACTCGGCCGTTATTATTAAAGTCTCCGGCTCCCGGTTTGTTCCAGTGTGACAACAAAATACTGAGGTCGAAGAGGTTCACTTTGTGATCACCGTTGAGGTCGCCGGTGATCGGTGGCGGTGGGTTGGTAATGTTGATCGTGATGCTGGCATCAGCTTCATTGCCAGTGATGTCATAGGCTTTGGCGGTAATCAGGCGACTGCCGTTGTGGACTGCATAGCTATTCCAGTTGAAGCTGAATGGTGGACTGCTAATGACCGCAATGATGGTGTTGTCGGCGTAGAAGGTGACGTGCGCCAAATCCAGATCGTCACTGGCGGTGGCGCTGATCGGGAAGGTCAGATTGTCAGTGCTGCCGTTAGCTGGAGCTGTCAGGCTGACGGTCGGGGGGGTGGTGTCAGGCAAAGTGCTGACGCCATAATTCGCCGAATGCGTTGATTCATTGGGGTGAGCATCAACGGCGGCGACACTATACTGATAGGTATGCGCATAGTGCCGGCCAGTGTCGTGATAGCTTGTGCCCGCCAGATTGGCGATCAAACTGCCGTCACGATAGAGGTTGTAGCTGACGACTGCGACGTCGTCACTGGCAGCGTTCCAGCTCAGATCAACACTGGTCGTCGTCTGGCCCGAAGACGTCAGCCCGGTTGGCACCGCCGGCGGTACGGTATCGGGCAAGGTGCTGACATTCAATGCCGAAGATTGGGCTGAAGGGTTGCCCGAACCGTCGTGAGCCCGAACCCGATAGCTGTAGCCGGTGTTGACGTTCAGGCCGCTGTCGGTGTAATTGGTCCCCACGGTGCTGGTGATCAGGCTGCCGTCGCGATAGACGTCATAACCGGTGACCGCAATATTGTCGGTAGCTACGTCCCAGTTGAGGGTAATCGTCGTGTCAGTTTGTGAAGGGCTCGCCAGGTTAGCCGGGGTTGTCGGAGCTGTCGTATCATAGGCAGTTTGGGTAGCCAGCGGGGCTGAGGCTGCCGAAGTATTGTTGGCAGCATCGTAGGCCACCACCGTGTAGCTATAGTTGGTGAACGGCTGCAGGCCGGTGTCGTGATAGTTATTAGTTGCCGACGTACCGATTAAGGAGCTGTCGCGATAGACTTTGTAGCCGGTTACTGCCACATCATCAGTTGAGGCGTCCCAAGCCAGGGTAATGGCATTATCCTGAACTGTGGTGGTGTGTACGTTGGCAGGGATAGTTGGTGGCGTCGTGTCATTGCTGGTGCCAGCAAAGAACGGTGCCGACTGGGAAGATTCATTACCGGCGTTATCGAAGGCGCTGATGGTGTAGGTGTAGTTGCTGCTGACAGTTAAGCCAGTGTCGGTGAAGCTGGCGCCGCCTGGCGAACCAACCAATGAGCCATCGCGGTAGACGTGATAGCCGGTGACGCCAACATCGTCAGTCGAGATATCCCAGGCCAGTGACACGCTGGTGATGGTGCTGCTCGTCTTGTGAATGTTATCTGGCACAGTCGGTGCGGTGGTGTCCTGCGCGGTGGCGGCGTATAGCGGCTGTGACAGATTTGAGGCATTATTGGCGGCATCATGAGACGTGATGGTGTAGGTATAGCTGGTATAAACGCTCAGGCCGGTATCGTTGAAGGTCGTGCCGCTTTGGGTTCGGATCAATGACCCGTTCCGAAAAATTTCATAATTGGTCACGCCGACATTGTCAGTCGAGGCATTCCAGGCGATGCTAACTGTTGAAATGGTAGCACCAGTCTGGTGCAGGTTGCTTGGGATGCTCGGCGGCGAAGTGTCGACCAGGGTTGAGGTATTCACTGGCGCTGAGGTAGCTGATTCGTTGTTGGCCGCATCAAAGGCTGTCACGGTGTAGGTGTAGCTGGTATTTGGTGTCAGACCGGTATCGTCAAATGATGTACCGGTTGGTGCCCCCACCTGGGTGCCGTTCCGGAAAACATGGTAGCCAGTGACACCGACATCATCAGTTGAGGCATCCCAGCTAAGGGCAATGTCGGTAGCTGACCGACCGGTCACCTGAACATTGGCTGGTACGCTTGGCGGAGTAATGTCTGGGTTCGCACCAACCAGCTCCAGGAATAGGTTCTGCCCGGAGGCCAAAATGGTCAGGCCAATAGCCAATTCCAGCACTTGCGCCACGACAGGCGCAACATGATGGCGTTTTTTCCACCGGTGTCGAACAAGCAATTTCATCGCGTTATCAGGTGTTGATTTCTGCGGAGCCTCACACTCCTTATGCTTACAGAGGTCATTGTAGCATAGGTAGCCTGGTGGCAACCAGCTATTTTTGTTGTTTACAGCGGGCTTTCGCCGCGCTAGACTGGCAACAGAGAGAGCGATGAGCATACCGGCAATAGAAAACCCATACTCCATTCCCGAACAGCTACCCAACGAGACGCAAGTGCTCGATTTGGCGCGGGCCGGTGATGTGACCGCCATTGGCAGTCTGTATCAGATGCACCACGCCAAAATCTTTAACTACGCCTGGCGGCGAACCGGCAACCCTGACGATGCCGCCGACATCACCCACGATGTGTTTGAGCGGGCCATTGGTCATTTGCCAGACTTCATCGACAGCGGGCAAGGCTGGGCACCATATCTGACCCGAGCGATTCACAATACTGCTTGCAGCCAGTACCGACGAAGTCAGATTCACCCGACACACAGTTTCGATCCGACCGAGCAGACAGTTTGGCTCGTCGATACCGACCGACCCGTAGAAGAACGAGTAGCCGATGCCAGTAGTCGGGATCATTTGGTCGAACTTCTACGGACACAGATCGGCAACGAAAATTTTCTAGAAGCGCTGATTGAAACGGTAGTCAACGGCCTCACGGCTGATGAGTATGCAGCCCAGAAAGGCATTCCCAAGGCAACCGTGCTCAGTCGCGTCCACCGGGCCAAGAAAGCCGTTCGCCGAGCTTTCCCCGAAGCCCGCGACCTCACATCAGCTCTCGCCAGCTAGCAATGGCAGTGTCCGCCATTGGTCACCAAAAATTCCCACCAGTGCTATAGCGAATTATTAAAATCATGATATAATAAGCATGATGAACCCTCTGGATGTCTACCGTCCGGAGTCAGACCGCTTTCCAGAAGCGGCCGGACTCTACCCCTATACCTTTAACGCTACTCCAGCTAATAGTGGAGAGCGACTGCAAACCCTGGCCAACATGGCCGGTTTCACCATTTACGCTGCCGACTTTATGGGCCAGGAAACCGGCGAGATCTTCGGATTACCAGCCCGCGAGGCCTTGAAGCCAGGCAACAATTTCGCCAAAACCTGTCGCCAGCAAGCCGAGTTCTTGGCTGACACCGTCTTCGCCAGTGATTACAGCGTCCGTATTGGGATTGGTGATTCGCTCGGTGTAACATCGATAACTGGTATCCATGCCCACGCCCAGGACATCCCAACCATATTCTCGGCATTGCAACTACGCGACGGCTTTAATCTGCGCCTTGGGCAGCAACGGTCAGCCTTGGCCTACGCCAGTTTTGTCGGCTACCAGTTGGCAGACACACTACAGGCTCGGTTACCCAGCAAGTTCGAAGCTGTTGAACTGTCAAAACTATCGGATGATAGTGAAATCGCCGAACGGCACGGTAAGCCAATATCGGTGATTGATAACATGCGCAATCTTGGTGAGATCATGCAGCAAGACGAGGGCCTGCGTGGCACCGTGTATGCCGCAACCGACACCTCGCTCGCCGTGCATACGGTTGGCCTCAAACATGGTCTTTCGGGCAGGCGAAGCACTGTTGCAAAGTTTTTTGATACGCTCCACCTTGTTCGTTCAGCCACCGCCGAACGAGAGCTGGGCAGTGCGCCGGCTGAACTGGTAACTCGCATTGAGAAAGGCTGGCACTCCGACATCCTCGATCCCAGCCTCGGTGCTTATCACCTGAACTTCACCCGCCAACTCGTAAAATAAGCTGGATTGACCAAGTAAAAAGCCCTCCGTGTGGAGAGCTTTTTACTTGGTGACCTCACGGGGAATCGAACCCCGATTACCAGGATGAGAACCTGATGTCCTAACCGTTAGACGATGAGGCCACGAGCGAGGAACAGAGACAAAAAAGTGTTTACATATTTTTGCTCTGTCCGAGCGAGTAACTCATATTTGAAAGATATGAGGCTATCTAGCTTGTGCCAAAGCGCAATTTTGAAGGCTGGGATATCTTATCATATCTGTTAATTTGCGTCCAGGGACCAAACAGTGAAGCATAAGAGCATTGCATAAAACTCCGGTAGCACTGATAATAGACTTACAGAAAAATATGCAGCACAACTCCTTGTCGAGCCGAAGCGAGTGGGCCTGGCGACTAGCGTCGAGGTGGGGTTTGTGATGTTCGGCTTAGGTGGCAAAAAGAGTGACGGCTCGGCAACCAATCTGACTGATGATAAGAGCCGCTTCGAAGTCATCATTAACAGCATCGAGGACGGCGTCATCATGATTGATCAACAGCAGACCATTCAGCTACTCAATCCCGCGGCGGCCACACTCTGTGCCTGGCCGATCGAAGAAGCAACCGGCATTAGCGTGCAGACCGTCATGAAATTTGTGACCCAAAAGGGCGAGCCAATGCCTGACAATGAGAGTGCCTTCGATCAGATCTTCAAGCTCGGCCAAACTATTCGTGATAGCAACGCCTTCATCGTCAACCGCGACAAAAAGCAGCTGGCAATTAGTCTCAACGTGTCACCGCTGCTCGACAACAACAAAGATGTAGTTGCAGCCGTTGCTGTGTTCCGTGATGTCGGTGAACAGCGAGCCAGCGAACAACAGCGGGCAGACTTCATCAGCACGGCCAGCCACGAGATGCGTACGCCAGTAGCAGCCATCGAAGGCTACTTGGCTTTAGCTCTGAATGAAAAAGTCGCCAACATTGACACCCGTGCCCGCGACTATCTGGAAAAGGCCCATGCGTCAGCGCAACACCTCGGTCAACTGTTCCAGGACCTGCTGACCAGCGCTAAGGCAGAGGACGGCCGGCTGACCAGTCATCCGACGGTTATCGAACTAGGTGGCTTCTTGGAGCAACTGACCAACGACTTGAAGTTTGTGGCCGAGAAAAAGGGCTTATTCATGGAATATCTCAGCTCCGGCAAAAGCAATGTCATCAATGCTACCCGCAGCGAGGGTGGGGAGCGGGTGATTCGCCCGCTGTTCTATGTCAACGTAGACCCCGACCGCTTACGTGAGGTGATCACTAACCTGTTCGATAACGCCGTCAAATACACCCCGGAAGGCAAGGTTTCCATCGGTATTACTGGTGACGAGAACGTCGTCCAATGCTTCGTCAGGGACACCGGTCCGGGCATTCCGGCCGACGACTTACCCCACCTCTTTCAGAAATTTTACCGTGTTGATAATTCCGCCACTCGTACCATTGGCGGCACCGGCCTGGGGCTATTCATTTGCCGCAAAATTATCGAGCTCTATAACGGCCGGATCTGGGCTGAAAGTGAGCTGGGCAAGGGCAGCAGCTTCTACATCAACCTGCCGCGGATGAATGACCAAAAAGCCGCTGAACTGCAATCGAACGCCAATGCCAATCCGGCCCTGCAACCAATCGAAAACAGTACGACGCCACTCTGATTGTTTTCGGAAGGTGCATGATACAATGAAATTAACCATAAGCAACACTAGCCGAGGGCACCACTAGCATGTCAAAGTTACTCCTGGTCGAAGACGACAATAACCTGCGCGAAATCTACGAGGCTCGCCTCCAGGCCGAAGGCTATACCATTGTTGCCGCCAAGGATGGAGAAGAAGCCCTGGTCATCGCCAAAGCCGAGAAGCCTGACCTGGTTATTTCTGACGTGATGATGCCCAAGATCAGCGGCTTTGAGATGCTCGACATTCTCCGCAATACCGAAGGTCTAAAAGAAGTGAAAGTTATCATGCTCACCGCCTTGGGCCAAAGTGATGATCAGCAGCGGGCTGGTCGACTGGGTGCTGATCGTTATCTTGTGAAATCACAGGTGACCCTAGAAGATATTGTCAAAGTTGCTCATGAGCTGCTCGAAGATCTACCGGCAGCCGAAGCCGCACCAGCCACGCCGGCAGCAGAACCCGCCAGCGCACCAGCCCCAGCTGAGCCAGTAGCAGCCGCACCAGCTCCAGCCGTTGCCACGCCAGCACCAGAGCCTGTAGTAGAGAGCCCAGTTGCACCAGCCCCGGCTGTCGTACCCGAACCAGTTGCAACTGACATGCCCGCCGCCACAACGGCACCTACCACCGTCACTCCTACGGAACCCGCCAGCTCACCGGTAGCTGAACCGACCACACCGGCGCCAGCGCCGGCAACCGACACGCAATCCACAGCTCAAGAGGAGGCTTCAGTCGAAGCCAATATTGAGAGCTTTGTGGCCGGTGCGACCACTGAAGCACCCCCTCCAGTTACGCCAGAAGCCAGTACTGAGCCTGAACCGGCAGTCACCACCGAAGTTGCTGAAACGGTTGTCGCCAGTCCATCTCCTGCAGCCGCACCAGCAGTTGAGCCAGTTGTGGCTACCCCAAGTCCCGATGCCAGCGCCGTTCAAGCGGCCGACGATAAGCTTATGGCCGATGCCGCCAACAGCCTGTCGGGCAACCCTGAACAGCCTGCAGCGACGATTAAACTCGAGAATATGTCAGCCCCGGCCGCACCAGAAGCCGCTCCCGTAGCCGACGCACCTGCGCCCGAGTCAACAGACCCGAACGCCCCGGTTACGATTGCCCACAAGAAAATTATCACCCCAATCGATAGTGCTCCCAAGGCCAGCCTTGACGCGTTGCTTGCCAAGGAAGCCGCCAAAGAAGCTGCAGCTTCACCAACCGGTGGCGCGACACCAGTTGTCTCAAGTGATGAAGCCGGTCCCGAAACACCACTCCCAGAGCCAACCGTGACAGCTGCTGCGCCAGCTACGACCGTCAGCCCGGCGCCCGGCACCGAAACCCCAGCATCAATCCAGCCGATCACGCCGCCAGCTCCTCTGAACGAGCCAGCAGTCAACGACCCAGATGATCCCAGTAGTATTGCCCTCTAGGCAGTACGGCAGCGTATAGTGTAACCATGCGAATTAATAAGTTTGTAGCTCAGGCCAGTGGCCTCAGCCGACGGGCTGCCGATGAGGCCATTAAGGCCGGGCGAGTGACAATTAACGGCCAGCCGGCTGAGCTGGGCGACGATGTCACCCCAGTGGTTTTCGTACGGCTGGACGACACTTTGCTTGAGCACACACCAGAGCACCAGACCATTATGCTCCACAAGCCGAAAGGCTACGTCTGCAGTCGAGCGGGCCAGGGAAGTCAAACTATCTACGACCTATTGCCCCCAGAATACCAACAGCTGAAGCCCGTGGGCCGCCTAGACAAAGATTCGTCTGGTTTGCTATTGCTCACCAGTGATGGTGACCTGGCTAATCAGCTGACGCACCCGCGCTACGGCAAGACCAAAATCTACGAAGTAATGCTCGATAAGCCACTTGAACCGCTCCACCAGCAGCTTATCAGTGACCACGGCATCGAGCTTGAAGATGGCCGCAGCCAGTTACAGCTCCACAAGCAGGATTCAGCCGGCCGACAGTGGCAGGTCACCATGCAGGAAGGCCGCAATCGTCAGATCAGGCGAACATTTGCCGCGCTCGGCTATCTGGTAACCGAGTTGCAGCGCACACAGTTCGGTAATTATGCGCTGGCTAATCTTCCGGCAGCTCAATGGCGGGTTCTGTAAGCTCGACCTCAGCTATTGGCAACTGAATAATGCTGGCTTCCGGTAACGGAGCGGCCGAGGGGTGCACCAGTTTGAAAGCTTCAAATGCCGCTTGGCGTTCAGGCGGCACCGGGTATTTTGGTTCGTGATTCACAGTGAATTATTGTAGCAATAAATTCGGAGCTTTGTCAATGGCTCTACCTCTGATATACTAAAGGGTATATGGCTCAGAAATTACCCATCGTTGCAATCGTCGGACGGACTAATGTCGGCAAGTCCAGTCTGTTCAATGCCATCCTCGATCGGCGCGAAGCGATCGTTGCCCGCGAAGCCGGCACCACCCGCGACAGCATCATGGCCAAGGCTGAGTATGACGACCAGAACTTCTGGTTGGTCGACACCGCCGGCATCAAAGACCCGGAAGACGACTTCGAATTCACCATTCAGGAGCAGATCATTCAGGCGGCAGACAGCGCTGACGTCATCTGGGTCGTCGTCGAAGCCGACGTGCCAATCACCGAAGAAGATCGCCGAGTTGCCAAGCTCGCCCTCAAGAGCCGCAAGCCAGTCTTCCTGCTGATCAACAAGGTCGACAAAGCCAAAGGCCAGGATTTATCCGGCTTTGACCGATTGGGCATCAAGCCGATCATTCGAACCAGCGTGCCCCAAGGCAAGGGCATTGAGCAGTTGCTGAAAGAACTGGTAACGGTCATCCCCAAAGCCGTTCAGCATGAAGCTGATGACCGGCTGCGAATTGCCATCCTCGGGCGACCAAATGTCGGTAAATCACAATTATTCAACACTCTCGCCAAGAAGCAGCAGGCGCTGGTCGCCGATCGAGCCGGCACCACCCGTGATGTCAACCGAGTCCTGGTTCGCTTCGCTGGCCGCGAAATCGAGCTGCTGGACACCGCCGGCATCCGCCGTTCGGGCAAGATTGAAGTCGGTATCGAACGTTTTAGCGTCATCCGCGCCCTCAGTGCTATCGAAGAAGCTGACGTCTGTCTGCTTCTGATGGATGTCAATGAATTAAACTCGCACCTTGACCAGAAAATCGCCGGCATGATCAAAGATGCTGGCAAGGGTCTCATCCTGGTAGTCAGCAAATGGGACTCCGTGGAGGGCAGGGATGCCTACACCCGCGACGACTTGGCGCCAAAGATCGTCGCCAATTATGACTTTGTACCCTGGGCACCGCTGATCTTCACCAGCTCTATAACCGGGCAGAACGTCAACAAACTCTTTGATCTAGCGCTGGAGATTGACCTCAAGCGCCAGACGCGGATTGCCACCAGCGCCCTCAATAATTGGCTGAAGGCCGCCATCGATGCCCACCCACCGGCCGGACTCAAGAATCGCGCACCGAAGCTCAACTACATGGTGCAAGAAGCCGATAATCCGATCCCCGCTTTTAAGATCTTCGGCAGCCACACCAAGTTTGTGCATTGGAGTTATCGCCGTTACCTGGAAACCCGCTTGCGCAAGGAGTACGGCTTCGAGGGTACACCGGTGCAGCTGTGGTTCATTGAGAAACACCAGACTCACAAACACGGCCTCAGCCCCACCAAAGAACGCAACAAAATGCTGGCCCAAAAAGAGAAGGACAACAACGTCTACTAGCCATGGCCCTGTTCCAACGACGACCACAGGTAAGCGACCCGACTAATTTCTATACGGTTGGGCTCAACAAAACTATCTTGCTCGTCGGGCTAGGCAATCCGGGTAAAGAATATGAGCTAACACGTCACAATGTCGGCTTCATATGTCTCGATGCTTTCGTTGATAAAATGGATGAAATGGAAGCGTGGGTCGAAAAGAAGAGCCTGAAGTGCGTCATGAGCACCGGTCGCATCGGGGACGCTCGGGTGATCGCCATCAAGCCGACCACCTTCATGAACCTCAGCGGGGAAGCCGTGCAAGCTGTCATGAACTTTTATAAGATTTCACTGGATCAGATCGCCGTGATTCATGACGAGCTCGACATCGACTTCGGCCAGATCCGGTTGCGACTTGGTGGCAGCTCAGCCGGGCACAATGGCATCAAATCGGTTACCCAACACCTGGGTGAAGACTACGGACGGGTGCGGATTGGTGTTGGGCCTAAGAAGCCAACACGTATCAAGAGCGAGGACTTCGTCCTGCAGAAATTCTCCGATGAAGAACAGGCGCAACTGCCGAACCTAGCTCAAGAGGCCAACGCCATCCTCAGCGAATACGTCTACGGCGGCCAACTGCCGCACGATACCCGCAGTTTCCTCGTCTAACCAGTTTGTTGTTGGCCATAGACTGGGCTGGTAGGATTGGCATGGTAAGCCAGCACATCATCTGGAAAATACTGCTCTACTTGCTGCAGGAAAGTGTATAGCACCGTAAACCTTTGTTGGCGTGCACGATGCTCGACAACAGCCTGGCGATTAGTACTGTCAGGGACTTCATCGACTCGAACACCAAGCTTGCCATGCACCACGGCGTGGAAGCCGGCATATTTCTGCATGACCTTCTCAATTGGTTCGATGGGATGACAACCATAGAGAGTGGTCTCGTCTGGTTCAAAAATCACGTTACGACCGTTTGGTTTCATAGGTCTATTATAATCCAAATAAAAAAACGACCTGCAGAGGGCGAAACTGTCCGGTGGACAGTTTCGTAGACACGAGCGAAGCGTCTTTTATGTCCCGATAATAAAAACGACCTGCAGAGGGGGTGGGCACCGCTGCAGGCCGATTTCACCCTTCAACCCACCCGAGCGAAGCATCATGTCTTAACAAAATAATGACTGTGCCGTCCGAAAACACCGTTTAGGCTCACTTTGAATCGGGACCCCGGGACACCCGGGCAAGCCCAGGTGTCGAGGAATCTAGTTAAAGGGGTTAGTGTGTTTTAGAGCGTGTCTGGCAAGCCAGACGGCTCAGAAGAGTGGAGGGTAACAACTAGTCAAAGCGCGCTCTAAAACAGTCTAACGATTGTCGTAACTTTAAAAGCTACGACTGTTAGAATGGGGGTAAAAGGTGCAAGAATCCCGATATAACGGGACTCATAAGTTGCTATTCTAGCAAATTCATGTCCTTGTGTCAATACTTTAAAATATTTTTAATGTTCTGGCAACAAGCTTACGCTTACCTAATTCTTAAATTTTCCTTAATTGTGACATCGTCGTCGACCCCGGCTGGCTATACTGCTAATACCCATGGGAGTTCTCAAGCGCCATCAGTTACCAGAGTGCCTGCAACAGATTGCGAGTCCACCGGCGCGGCTGTACCACCGGGGAGCACCACTCCAGAGCCTTCTGCAGCGGCCACGTGTGGCGGTGGTTGGCAGCCGCAATGTCAGCGCCTACGGCCGACAAGTAACACTTGAGCTGGCCGGCAAACTTGCAGAGCAGGGCATCACCATCATTAGTGGGCTGGCTCTCGGCGTCGATGCCGTGGCACACCGTGCAGCTTTGGAACGCAGCGGTCTCACAATCGCCGTATTACCGGGAAGCGTCGAGCGGCCATACCCAGCCGCCAATCGCCAGTTAGCAGACGAGATTATCGCCCGAGGCGGGGCGCTCGTCAGTGAGTACAACGATGACGCTTTCGACTTCAAGCAACGCTTTATCGCCCGCAATCGGCTGGTGGCTGGCTTGGCAGAAGCCGTGATCATCACTGAAGCCGCCGAAAAGAGTGGTAGCCTGCATACCGCCCGGTTTGCCCTGGAGCAGGGTAAAGAAGTATTGGCAGTGCCAGGTCTGATCACCCAGTCAAGCTTTGCCGGCACCAATAATCTGTTGAAAGCCGGTGCTTCAGTTGTCACGTCCTATCTGGATGTCTTGCACGCGCTGAAGCTGGAGGATCATCAAACAGCCGCCCAGCAGGTTCAAGGCCAGACGGCGCATGAACAGCGGCTACTTGAGCTGCTCCTGCAAGGTGTCAACGAGGGCACAGAGCTGCTCGACCGCAGTGAACTGACAACCACCGAGTTCAATCAGGTGTTGACCATGCTCGAGCTGCGCGGCCAAATCCGCTCGCTCGGTGCCAACCACTGGGCGTTGGTGTAGCGTGCTACACTTGAACTATGAAATTTATGATTTTTCTCGGGGTAACTATCGGCGGAACCGTTGGCGGCTGGCTCGGTGCGCTGATGAGCCACGGTAATTGGTTCAGTGGCTGGAGTATCTTGCTAAGCGGCGTGGGTTCACTGGCTGGCATTTGGGCAGGCTACAAAGTAGCACGAAACCTTGGTATGTAAGCTATTCATATATATAAAATTGCATTTTGGCAGTCGATACGCTTATTATAGGGGCTCATGGCAAAGCATTTAGTTATCGTCGAGAGTCCGGCCAAGGCCAAGACCATCGAGAAGTTCCTTGGCAAAGACTACACCGTCAAAAGTAGTTTTGGCCACATTCGTGACCTGCCAAAAAAAGGTCTGAACATTGATATTGAGCACGGCTTTGCTCCCAAGTATGAGATCAGCGCCGACAAGCGAAAGGTTGTCGCCGAACTTAAGAAAGCCGCTGCCGGCCACGAAGTCTGGCTGGCCAGCGATGAAGACCGCGAAGGAGAGGCCATTGCCTGGCACTTAGCCTACGCCTTGAAGCTTGATCCCAAGAAGACAAAGCGCATTGTCTTCCACGAGATCACCAAGCCGGCCATCGAAGCAGCCATCCAGAACCCGCGAACAGTTGATATCAACCTCGTAGACGCCCAACAAGCCCGCCGGATCCTTGACCGATTGGTTGGCTATGAATTGTCACCAGTCCTCTGGAAGAAAGTACGAACTGGCCTGAGTGCTGGGCGCGTGCAATCTGTCGCCGTCCGTTTGATCGTCGAACGCGAACGTGAGATTAAGGACTTTTCGGCTCAGAGCAGCTTCAAGGTGACTGCTAGCTTTATCGTCGATGGCCAACACATACCCGCTGAGCTGTCGGTCAAGCTCGAGGACGTCGCCACCACCCAGCGATGGCTGGAGGGCGTCAGCGGTGCCAGCTTTACCATCAGCAGCATCGAGCAGAAGCCGGGTAGCCGCAGCCCCGGCGCGCCATTCACCACCAGTACCTTACAACAAGAAGCCAGCCGTCGCCTCGGTTACTCTGTGCGCCAGACGATGACACTAGCTCAGCGCCTTTACGAAGCCGGCCACATCACCTACATGCGTACCGACAGCACCACTTTATCTGGTCAGGCGATTGGCGCTGCCGAAGCCTACATTACCAGCAATTTCGGCAAACAATACCACCAAGTTCGCCAGTACCGTACCAAGAACGCTAGTGCCCAGGAAGCTCATGAAGCCATCCGGCCAACTGACTTCCGCACTACCAGCGCAGGTGGGGATGACCAGCAAAAGAAACTCTATCAGCTGATCTGGCAGCGAGCCCTGGCCAGTCAAATGGCACCAGCTCAGCTGGAGCGTACTGAGGTCACGATCGACATTAGCGAGCATCGTGAGCAGTTCATCGCTAAAGGCGAGATCCTGAAGTTCGACGGCTTCATGAAAGTCTATGGCGGTACCAAAGATGATGTGCTGCTGCCAGAGCTGAAAACCGGGCAAGCACTGGAGGCAGAGGCTATCACCGCAACTGAGACATTCAGCCGCGCCCCCGCCCGCTACAGTGAGGCAACGCTGGTGCGTAAGCTCGAAGAGCTCGGCATTGGTCGTCCCAGCACCTACGCGCCGACCATCTCAACGATTCAGACCCGAGGCTATGTCGAAAAAACCGACCTGGAAGGCAATGAGCGGGAAGTGACCGAATTAAAACTCGAAAAGGGTAGCGTATCAATCACCACCAACACCGTTATAACTGGGGCTGATAAGGGCAAACTGCTGCCAACCGGCATCGCCGAAGTGGTGACAGATTTTCTGGTCAAATACTTCCCGAGTGTGGTGGATTATGACTTCACGGCTACCGTTGAGCAGGACTTCGACAATATCGCCGACGGCAAACAGACATGGGAGAAGATGATCGGCAATTTCTACAAGGATTTCCACCCCTTGGTTGAGCAATCAGCCGACATCTCACGCCAAGAAGTCTCGCAGGCTCGCGAACTCGGTAATGACCCCAAGAGCGGGGAGCCGATCTTTGCCCGCTACGGCCGCTATGGGCCAATGCTGCAGAAGGGTGATGCCGAAGATGAATCCAAGAAACCAGCTTTCGCGCCACTGCCGACCGGCACAACTATCGACACAGTCAGCTTTGAACAAGCCCTGGAAATGTTTAAACTGCCACGCTTGGTAGGGCAGACGGCCGATGGCAAGGATATCAAGGCCAACATCGGTCGTTTCGGACCGTACGTGGTCGTCGACAAGACCTTTGTATCAATCAAGCCCCTCGACCCTTTTACGATTACCGAACAAGAAGCTCGGGACAAATACGAAGAGAAGCTGGCCAAAGACGCCGCCAAGCACATCAATGAGTTTCCAAGTGGTATCAAAGTACTGAATGGCCCGTATGGACCGTTTGTGACCGATGGCAAGAAGAATGCCCGCATTGCCAAAGACATCGACCCTAAGGGCCTAACTGAAGCGCAAGCCAAGAAACTACTGGCCGAAGCTCCAGCCAAAGGGCGAGGCCGTCGGTTCAGTAAGCGCAAAACCACCAAGAAATAAACCCCAGTCATCTGGCTCGAAAATCAGCCAGTTTCAGCGCTTAATAAGCCGTAATCTTGCGGCGCGGTAAAACCTGTGGACAAGTAATATTTTTACAACATAGAATCGGTAGGACTGTCAGTTTTGTGCTACAATAAGTTTGATAGCCAAATGTGTTGACATTTAAAAATATTAGTTTTATAATAGTTATAAATCAGAGTATTTAACAGGGAAGACTATGGCCCAAGCAACCGCGACCGAATTGAGTACCGAACAACTGGCAACTGATGTCCTGGCGACCATTGACCGTGAACGTGAGCGCGAGATCATTGCTCGCCGCTTTGGACTCTTCGATCGTAAAGAGACCCTGGAACAGATTGGCGAAATGCTGGGCATCACCCGTGAGCGTGTCCGCCAACTGGAAAAATCGGTCGTCACCAAGCTCCGTGGCCAAGCAGAGCAGGGGGTTTTGCCACACATTGCCGATTTTCAAGCCAAACTCGTCGAATTACTCCAAGCCAGTGGTGAAGTAGCCCGTGTCAGCGAACTGGCTGGCAAGTTGAGCGATACGCCAAGTCGGGAAGAGCAAGCCCGCATCGCTTTCTTGGGCCAACTGTCACCTAAGCTGGTGGTCATTAACGAAGATGACAACTTCTACAACAGCGTTGGCATTGTCAGTGTTGGCAGTGAGAAGGCCCTCAAAAAGGCTGTCGCCAGCCTGATCGCCAGTATCAAGCAGCTCGGCGAGCCAAAGACCATCGAAGAGATCGTCAAAGCCGCCGGACAGAGCACTCCAGAGCAGGCTGCAGCCCTGGCCAGCACTTCCAAGCAATTGGCGACCCTCAATGGTCGCTGGGGCCTCGTGAAGTGGCCAATGGTCAACCCGAAGAACATCCGGGACAAGATCTACGTTATTCTCAAAGAAAACGGTAAGCACATGCACTTCAACGAAATTGCCGAGGCCATTAAGGGCAGCGATTTCAAGCGTAAAGACGTGACGACTCAGGCCATCCACAACGAACTAATCAAAGACAAGCGCTTCGTGCTGATTGGTCGTGGTATCTACGCCCTCAAAGAGTGGGGCTACGAAAAGGGTACTGTGGCTGACATTATTGCCGAAGTCCTCCGCGAGGCCAACGAACCCCTCCACCGTGATGAAATCGTCAAGCGTGTACTGAAGAGCCGTTTCGTGAAAGAAACTACCATCCTGCTCAATCTCCAAGGCAAGCCGCAGTTCAAGCGCGTCGCCAAGGCTACCTACACCCTAGCCGAGTAATCTCAGGGAAGCCAAGAGCGCCCCGCTATGCCTCAACCCGAAACCGCTGGCTATAACAAGCTCTATATCCCCGACTCAATACTCGAGGCTTCCAGGGCAAATGTTGCAGCCATCGATGCCGATTGCCCAAACCTTGGAGTCTACTTGGCCGGTGGACACGATACGCTGCATGCGATTGGCGAGCTGGGACCGACCAGCTTGACCCGTATTCACTTGCCAAATGGTGTCGACACACCACTTCCACGTCTGACCACCTTGCCGAACGATGAAAAGTCGGCGACACAGGTGATGGTACAGGAGCGCTTGATTCGGGAATCGGAAGCGATGCGCCTACATGCTGGTCTCACATTATCAGTTTATGCCAGCCGCGTACTGCTGTTCATGAACACCTTGGTTGATCTGGAAGTTGGCAGCAGTCTGAATCTCAGTCAGCTCCGCCGTGCGCCGGACGGGCAAGCCACTATCCAGCTGCCATTTTTGGCCAAGCGACGGAAATGAACGTTTTACGAACATAATTAGCTAATATAGCCGGTCGGGCACATTAGGCGCAGAACACTCACAGCAGCCAGCTGGCAGTAGAGCAGGTCAAAACGTTTGCAAAACAAAACGCGCAGGTGAATTCAGAAATTTCAAATGTGAGTTTGGTGGTGGAGCAGTGCTGCATTGTGCCATAGACATGATGTCGCACAATGTATATTTTGCGATCCATATATTCTTGTAATAGATGATTACTGGTACCCCTGCTATAGGGGAGTAATTCTAGTCTGACTGGTAATAACCACCATTTCGAGTCGGCCGAACTGTCATGGTCCTGCACTACAGGCCCTCTAGCTAGCGCACCATAAGCTGCCCTAAACAGCCCTAGTGTCTGGCTTGTGATTTACAACACAATTTGACTTTTCCACAGTTCTGTCGTGAAATGACTGCCGTTTTTGACTTTTTCGTGAAATTATTTACTCCCCTGCCTTTTCACAGCTTTTGATAAATATTTGACTTTTGCCCTGCCCGATAGTTTTATATAGTTTTTTCTGCACGCCTTATCAAGCAGATTACTGAACAAAATCCGAACTGGCGGGTGAGCAGTGGTGGAGCTACTGGTAGTACGCTCGGCCATCGACTCGAGCATCGACGTAATGGGCTGGGACAATGTTCTGGGTTTGTAGCTGGGCAATCGTTGCCAGGTACGTCCCTACCTGCTGCCGGGCGTCATTATTTTGTAAATTGAACTTCACAAAATAGGGTTGGCTGGCAATCGCCACATCGAGCTCGCTGGCATGCGGCGGCAAGACAATCGAGCCCACCGGAATATGTGCCGCTGACAGTTGCGCTAACACCGTCTGAATGAAGCTTACATCGGTACTGCGGAGCGCCTGGTGGTTCAGCTGGACGGCCAGGCCGGTTTGGTCGTGGACCAGTGGTATATTCAGCGACTTATCGACCGGCAGCTGACTGCTCGAGAGTAACGCTTTGCCGGTAGTGTCCAGGAGGTATGAACTATTATCGCTAGCCAGAATGAGAGCGGGCTGGCTGGGTGCCAGGTAGACAATTGGCCGGTGCGCCAGCAATGGCAAGGTGATGCTGACGGTCGCCAGCTCCGGGAACTGATCATGCAGCTGCTGGCTTATTTTGACCGCATTGATAGTGATTTTGTTGTGGTTCCAGATCGAGGCGGCCAATAACTGATCGGCAGCCTGCTGATAGACATCAGCACTGTGCAAGAAGGTTGTGTCAGCATGCGGGTCCACCGACAGTACCTTGGCACTGCTGGAGAGGGTGAGAATATTGACGGTCGACGCCACAATCGCCACTAGCAGCAGTACGTGAGCGGTACGCTGCAGCCACGGGCTACCGAGCCAGCCATCGTACCGTAGTCGCTGGCCCGGTTTGGCTTGGCTGTTTACGGCTTCGGCGCTGGCAGCTGCTTCGCGATCGCGGTAAGCATAGCCTGGCATGGCCTGGCGCTCCTCAGGTGCAGCTGGGCGGCGTTTCCGGCCGGTATTAGCTCGTTGCGAACGCCGGAACTTCATGAATTGCTGCCGTCCTTGGCATAGTCAATTATCAACGTTGCGAGCTCACGGGCAGCCTGCGGTTTAGCAAACTGTGCCAGGCGGGCAGCCAGTTGATCGCGCCGTTTTGGTTCATCAAGCAATTCCCCGACAACCGTCGCTAAGCGTCGCTCTTGTTCAGCCTGATCTTCGGTCAACATAACGATTGCTCGCCGCTTGGCGAGCTCCTCAGTATTTTTGACCGACCACCGTAGTTGCGGTGGCGGCACGATCACACAGGCCCTACCCTGCACTGCGAACTCTGCGAAATTCGTAGCCCCACCACGGGCAATTATCACATCGGCTGCTCCGCTATAGCGATAAAGATCTGTAACAAACCCCAGAACACGTACCCGTTGCAGCTCAGCAATGGGCAGACTCGCTTTATAGGTGGTGTTGGTTGTTGCCTCAAGTGCTCGACCACTGATATGCAAGATGTGGAGCTTCGGGTAGCGTTTCAGGAGATAAGCGGCGTTATCAATCACCAGCTGGTTAAGCTGTTGCGCTCCATTGCCACCACCGGTGACCAGCAACACCTTGGCGTTCAGCGGCAGATCTAGCTCACGACGGTAGCCAGCCTGTAAGCTCTCGGTGACTGGCACAAAATGGGCATCCACAGGGATCCCAACCGTCTTGGTCTTGTCAATCGGGTAGCTGTAGACCTCCTCTGGCAGAGCCACCGTATGGAGCACGGCGTGTCGGGCAATCATACGATTGGCCAGGCTTGGAATGGCATCAGAATCATGGGTCAGGTATGGCACGCCGCGTAGCCGTGCTGCCATGGCCACCGGCACGCTGACGAAGCCACCGCGCGTGAATAGTACCTGGGGTTGCAGCTGACCAAGCAAGCGCCAGCTCTGATAGGTGCCGATAAAGACGTAGGCCGCATCGCGCACATTCTTCCAGACCGTCGGCAGATCGAATACCTGCTTCCAGCCTTCGCCGTGATAGCGACGGAACTTGCCCGCTCGGACGGTAAATACTTGGTCGATGTTGGGGTCGTTGCTTGGGACATCAAGCAGACCATCGCCCTGCTGACCGATGTAAATCAGCTCGGCAGTCGGCTGTTGACGCTTGAGCTCAGCGGCAACTGCCAAGATCGGCGTAATGTGGCCGCCTGAACCGCCACCGGAAAGCACAATTCTCAACGTTGTACGGCTCATTCTGCCCTCCTGAGCACACTATCACGGTATGATCTAGCTGCGGGTGGCGCAGCTACCCCTCGTGGCGTCGTAAAGCCGGCGTACTCGGAGGCTTGAAAGGCCAGCCCAACGGCAGCAGCCGCAAATACTACACTGGTGCCACCATAACTAATAAACGGCAGTGTAATACCCTTGAGTGGCAACAAACCGATCATACCACCAATATTTATCATTGCCTGGGTACTAAACCACGCCAAAATGCCAAAGACGAGCAATCGGCTGAAGTCATCGGGCAGACGTTCGGCAATAGTTTTGAGTCTGGCAAAGAATGCCACAAACACCCCAAGCAAGATGACGCTGCCGATGAAGCCGAACTTCTCAGCATAAATGGCAAAGATTGAGTCGTTGGCCGCCTCAGGCTGCCAGCCATAAGCCTGTGCTCCGCCGCCCAGACCCTGGCCGATAACACCGCCGGAACCGACTGATATCAGTGCCTGGCAGGCCTGGTAGCCGGTGGTTTGGCAATTTGATTCAGGATGTAAGTAGGTTGCCAACCGAGCCCGGCGATACGGGATGGCTGAGATAGCCAGCACAAGGCCGATGACCACTACTGCGCCGACCAACATGATACGTTTCAGCGGCAAGCCGGCGATGAAGGCCATGCTGGCCATCATGACCACCATGACACCAGTTGAGCCCAGATCACTCTGAATACCAGCCACCACGACGCCAATGGTACCGAGGGCTATCAGTACGGGCTGAAGGGTCAGTTTGAAGTTCGCGATCTGATTTTGCCGCAAGCGCTCTCCCAAAAAGCCGGCCAGCCACAACAAAACGGCGAACTTCACCACTTCAACTGATTGAAACGACAAGCTTCCGAGCCGCACCCAACGATGTGCTGGATAAGCTGGATTAACCGGTAGTATCAGCGCCAAGAGCGTTGCCAGGGCGGCGAACACCAGCATCGGCTTGTAAGCCTGACGCCACCAACGCAGTGGCACGCGAGCAGTGATGACGAATGCCACCAGACTGAGACCAATCGCCAACAGCTGCTTACCGACATAGTAGTTGCTACTGACATGGTTAGCCGCGCTCAGCGCTGGACCAATGGCATAGACCACTACCAGACCGATGGCCAATAACCCGGCACATAGCATTAGCAGCCAGTAATCTGGACGGTGCTTGCGACCGAGGTTTAATTCACCGAAATGGACGGAAGCACGACGACGGGGTGATGATGAGGGGTTCACTGCCCTACCCCTGTTTACCGAGTAGGAACACGATCACGCCAAGTACCGCTGCTACCTGACCAAGAATCCAAAAGCGCATGGTCACTTTGGTCTCAGGCCAGCCGATAGCTTCAAAGTGATGATGGATCGGCGATGACAAGAACACTTTCTTGCCGGCGCGCAGCTTGCGCGATGTCCGGTTGATAATCACTGAGCCGGTCTCCATAACGTAGACGGCACCGATGATCGGCAATACGTAGATAGTGTCAGTCTGCATGGCAATAATGCCCAAAGCAGTACCGAGGGCAAAGGAGCCAACATCGCCCATGAAAAAGCGTGCCGGGTAGATGTTGAACCACGTGTAGCTGAGGAGTGCCCCGACGATCGTCAAGCAGAAGCCAGCCAAGGCATATTTGCCTTCGATGACCGCAATCAGTGCGTAGGCCATGAACGATGAGGTCAGCAGTCCCCCTGCCAGGCCATCGAGACCATCGGTGATATTGACCGAATTAGCCGTTGCGATCACCACCAGCCAGAACAACGGAATGATCAACAGCCCGATGTGCCACTGGTGCAACCACGGCAGATAGATGGAGTGGACGCCAAGCTTGGAGTAAAACCACCAGCCGGCAATCACCACCACGATGCTGTACAGCGAGAATTTCGCCAGCGCACCCATGCCGGCAACCTTGTTGGCACCACGGATATTCATCACGTCGTCGATCAAGCCGATGGCACCAGCAGCTAGCAAGCCAGCCAGTGGTAGCCAAGTCTGGCCGCGATTGAGGTTACCGAACAGCGTCACAAGACTGACAGCACTGATAAAGATCAGCCCCGCCATGTTTGGCACATTGCGTTTATGCTTGGCGGCGTGGAGTTTCTGATAGACGCTGGCCGATGCGCCACCCATGGCTTCGGTGCGCTGCTTTTTCCACCACTGATAGCGATAGGCATAGGTGGTGAATATGGGCGTCAGAGCCATGGCCAACAGAAAACTCAGGAAGCCCAGCACAAAGATATGCACGAAGGTGTTGGTGTGAACGGCGAAGTGTAAAGTTTTGGTCATGTTATTACGTGAGGTTTAGGGGTATTATAGCATTTTTAATGGGGTTTACGATTTAGGACTGACATAGGAATCATTGATTAACAAGTGCGCCAAGCTGCCGAAAATCGGTTGAGCTGCTGCCGTTCCAGCATAACCGCCAACCGTTGGTCGATGTACGAATACCACGATCACATACTGCGGCTTGTCGCCACCAACAAAGCCCAAGTACGTACCATTGAACTTGTCATCGTAATAGCCGCCGCCCGGCTTGGCAATCTGTGCTGTGCCAGTTTTGCCGCCAACGGTATAGGTGTTTTCATCAAAACCAGGCGAAAAATTGTGGTGGGTCACCACATACTGCATCAGCGGGATCATGGCCTGGGCAACAGTTGGGCTCACCACGTGTGTGGCCATCACTTTCGGCTTGACCGAGGTTGCTTTGCCACTGGCATCGACCGTTTGGTCGACGAGATGTGGCTGGTAGTACGTACCGCCGTTGAGTACCGCCGACAGCGCAGCCCCCATCTGGATCGGCGTAGCTGTCATGGCCTGGCCAAACGCCGTATTGGCATAGGTTAGGTTAATCCCTGCCCCGTTGTCGGCTGGCTTGGGCACGTAGCCGCTGGCCTCGTAGCCCTGTTCGATCCCGGTAGCTTTGCCGAGCTGGAAATGGTTGACCATGTAGTCGTACCAGGCATTGCGGGCCTTGTCATTGATCTGACCGCCGCCCATCTGCATGAGCTCCCAGGTAGCACCGGTGTTGAGCGACAGATTCAAGATGTCGGCCAGATTACGGGTGCCTGGACCACCATCTTCTTCGATGTCAGTGACATTGAAATTGTCAATCAGCCAGTGAGCCGGATCAAAGAACGTTGTGTCCGGCTTAACAACACCTTGGTCGAGGGCTGATGAAGTCGTCAATGTCTTCATAATTGAACCGACTTCTATGGGATGAGCGACTGTTCCATTCTGAAACACGGTGGGATCAGTGACATCAGCATATTTAGCCGGGTCGTAGGTCGGTACATTGGCCATGGCCTTAATCGCCCCAGTATTAGGATCCATGATCAAGGCGCTGGCCCCTTCGGCTTTGGCATGCTTTACGCCGTCAGCCAAAACACCCTCCAGCTGCTGTTGCAATGCCAGATCGATAGTCAGTATCACATTCTGGCCGTTAACGGGTGCCAGATTAGTATTGTCCTTGCTGGCCGCCAGTGGCACGCCATTGACGTCAGTAATGGCTTTGAGCTGGCCCGGTGTGCCCTCCAGCTGCTTGTTGAGCGCCTGTTCGATGCCATAGGTACCAACGCCGTCATCGTTGACAAAACCCAGCACCTGGGCCGCCAGACTGTTCTGTGGGTACGTTCTGTAGTTTTGAGCCTGCGTGCCGACACCCCGCAACTCCAAACCACGCACTTTGGCCGCCAGATCCTTTGGCAGTTTCTTGGCCAAGATAACATAGCGTGTGTTCTTGGTTCGCAGTAGTGCCTCGTAGTGTTGCTGATTGCCACCCGTAATGGCTATGAGTTTAGTGGCCGTAGCGGGCACATCTTTGACATAGGTTGGGTCAGCATATACGGTGTACAGCTGCTGGTTAAGCACCATTGGTAACACACTGTCACCATCATGCGCTTCGATAGCCCCCCGCTCTGCCGGAATTTCATACTGCCGCAACTGATCATGCAGCGCAGCTGTTTTGTAGTGCTGATACTGGATAATCTGCAGCTCGAACAAACGCAGGCCAAAGATACCGATCACCAGGATCAGCAAGCCATACCAGAGGCGGACTCGATTGACTGTTTTTTGAAGCTCTTGTTTGTTTGACGGAGCCATACTTCTATTGTACTAAATTAAAGCTGTCCGTTCTCGGTATTTCGAGGCGGCGAAGCACCGAGGACGAACAGCTATTACTAATTCTTGACGTTGGCACTTGGCGCAACTGATACCAAGCTCTTGGCAACCGGACTGTTCTGGACACGAGCCAATGATTGCAAACGAGCCGAGGCTACTTCCAGATCAGCATGCTCACTCTTGAGCTGAGATTGCTTCTGCTGTAAGGCGTTAATCTGGTAGCCGTAGGCGTTGGTCTTGGTCACCTGGGTCAAGTACAGCAAGCCGAGTAGACAAGCCAGCACGATCAGCACGATGGTATTACTAACTGGTCCGAGTGTCCGTGCCGTGACTCGGAAGCTCACGGAATTTTGGTTTCGACCCTGATACCGCGAACGGCTCATGGCCAGTGAACTGGAGTATGTCATATTGTTTTTTTGTGTTTGTTTTTAGTGTTTTGGTCCAGCTCCGCGTGAGCGGAGCTGGGGTCGTAACCTACTAGACTACTTTGACGTGAATCTTGTAGGCTCGGGAGCTACTTTTTACCTGAATAGGCATGAGTCGTTCCCTTTCCCAGGGTTTTCACCCTGTGTTTGTTTTTATTTTCACGGCGGCTCGAAGTTTTGCACTTCTAGCACGCGGATTAAAAACCAATTCTTGGGGTGAGGCTGTCACCGGCCGCTTGGTAAGTTCCCGCAGCTCGGCGTCAAAACGATCACCACTGGCAGCTTTCAGAGCCGCTTTGACCAGACGGTCTTCGAGACTATGAAAGCTGATGATAGCGATCCTGCCACCCGGCGCCAGTAATTGTAGCCAGAGCGGTATGCTCTGCTCCAACAGATTGAGCTCGTCATTGACGGCGATCCTGAGCGCCTGGAAAGTACGCGTCGCCGGATGTACTCGGCTGTGCCCTGGCCAGGCTTTCGCCACAACCTTGGCAAGCTGGTCGGTCGTCTTCAATGGACGGGCTTCGACAATCAAGCGTGCAACTTTGGCAGCCTTCGGTTCTTCGCCATATTCCCGCAGCAGTTCCATGAGTTCGCGCTCCGTAAAACGGTTAACGATATGGTCAGCTGTCAGGCTTTGCGACTGGTCCATCCGCATATCGAGCGGGCCCGGGTCAGCAAACGAAAAACCACGTTCGGCTTGGTTAAGGTGCGGTGAGGATACACCCAGATCGGCCAAAATAAGATCAAACGTGCGCCCTTCTGCTACCAGTTGCTGGCTGGCACCCAGAAAGTCTTGGTGCCGCAGGTCAAGACCCGCTTCACCGAAGCGCTGTTGCAGCTCGCGGATTGCGTTGGCATCGCGATCAACAAGTGTCGCTTGTGTGAGGCTTCCAGTTCGTTCGATAATCGCGGCGGCATGTCCACCGTAACCGGCCGTCAGATCGAGGTATGATTCCCCTGTCTGCGGATCGAGATACTGCAAGACTTCGCCTAGAAGTACCGGAACGTGCTGTTGCTGTTTATTTTGGTTTTTGATTTGGTGCATCGCACACTGTTTGTTTTGGTGTTTGTTTTTCCTCGTTTTTCCCGCGAGGACTTTTCAAAGTCACCTAATCGACAATCAACTATTTGTTTTTTTGGAGTTTTTGTTTTTGTGTGAAAAGGCTTCTTGTACAAGTACATATTGGCCAATTCAAGTTTGAGAGACTTATGTGTGAGGTGGAGTTTTGGGAGGTGTTTTGGAGAAAGAGCGAGATTTTTTTGAGTGGTTTTCTATCTAGTTCCACTTGTTGATTGTCGAATAGCTGACCTGAAATGGTAACTATTCGTGCTTCGAATTGTTAACGTGCAGCAACTTTGTTGGTACGAGCCTGCTCAGGGGACATCAGTCGCCAGTAGCGGCCAACGCTGACGGCCACGACATCGCGTGTCATGCCTGCGTAGTCCAGCTGGTGCTGTTCGAGCGTGATTCGCCCCTGTTTACCGTCTGGCTTCATTTCGATCTTGCCCATCCGGAACTGTACATTCAGATCCGCGGTGCGCTCATCGAGGATGTCGCCTTCCAGCCTTGGCTCGACCAGGTTGTCCCACACATCCTTTGGGTAAAGATGCAGGTAGGTACCGAAGCCGCGTGTCACAACTGCCCCGCTCGCAAACCGGTCACGAAGTTCCGGTGGTATGGTTAACCGCCGTTTATCGTCCAGCTTACGCTCGAAGTAGTCTACCGTCGACATCCCTGGTCCCTTGAAGTTACTAGTGGTTTTTTTATTTTCGGCTGGTGGTCTGTTTTGGACTACCCGCTTTACCCACTGACATGAGCATACTACCCACAATCACCCATCACAAGTAAGAAACATCAAAAAAGTGGTGTTTATGACACCACTTTTCCACAGAATTACTTCTTATGTTCGTAATCTACCGCATGTAGCGTATCGTGCTTATGCTTTGACGCTAGAATACGGCTATTGTACGTGGTAGGCAGTTGCGGTTGGCAGCTGCATTGGTGCACCCCGCAAATCGCTCAGCGTACCGTTGGTATTAACCCGCATAGTCGGTGAGTCTGCAAAAGCCACCTCTGGGTTTCCGCTAGGACTCGTAATCACAGCATCGCTCCCCAGCTGGCTAATGTCAGCAAAAACCATCTCGCTTAAAAGCTGCTTATCGTTGGCTGGGATCGCGGCACCAGGCGCCAACATTCCAACCCAGGTGTCACCACTCTCAACAGTAATGGCGTAGACACTGCCGGCTCCAATACGGAACTCTTGACCTTTCGGAACGGTCGTAGCTGTATTATCGCTTTGGCCATCAAGCGGAAGACTTGGCTCATGGCGCAGATGCGCACCGGCTTTGAGGGTAATCTGCTCAGTTGGCAGTAATGTCATGTGCTCAACCACTACCCGCTTATGAGTTGGGTTGACTGATTCTGACTTCGGCGCAAGTTTGTTAGCAGCCAGCACCATACCGCCCATGATTGCCAAGCCACTTGCTGCAATGCCAGCTATCTGCAAAGAATTGCCGTTACGGCGTGGAGCACGCTGCACGGGATGGCCATGACTGGTTTGGGTGTTAGGTGTACGAAGTGGTACGTTAGTTTCGGTGCCGTGATTCATGGTTTTATATTAGCACAAGCTTTATTAAAAGTCAAGCTTATGACTTCCCTGTCCTGCCAGGAGTTCGTTGGGCGACGCTGTAGCTGATGTAGTGCTGCTCGACTTCTTCTTTTTCGCGGCGCAATGGGTTTGGTGACTCACTCCGTACTCCTGCAAATGCCAAGGTCGGTTGGCTGGGAACTACAACTTTTCCCATGCGATCTGGCAGCTCTAACATGCTGATCGTGGCAGCAGTGGTCATCATGACCAAACCGATGTGCTGGGCAACGTCAGCCAGCTGATCAAGGGTGTTTTGAACTGTTTTTGTTTTAGTAGACATCGTAGCTACTCTAGCAAAAATTGGTCAATTTGTCAAGGTTATGCTTATAGCTAACTGTGCTGGCCCATGCCGGCTGGATCCCATGTCACACGCCGGCCATCACTGACAGCATCGAGTTGCTCGAGGTCCTCGTCATCAAGAGTGAAGTCAAAAACTTCGAAGTTGGAACGGATGTGCTGCGGGTTGCCGGAGCGCGGCAACGGCATGGTGCCATGCTCGATACACCAGCGCAGCAAGATCTGCTCGGTTGTTTTGCCGTATTTATCAGCCAGCTCCAGCACAATCGATGGCGGCCGATGCAGCGAACGGCTCAGCGGACTATAGGCTTGCACCAGGATCCCTTGCTGCTGGCAGTAATCCAGTACTTCACGCTGTTGCTCATAGATGTAGGGGTGGAATTCAATCTGATTGACGGCCGGCACGTACGGGCTCAGTTGCTGCTTCAGCTTCAGGTGTTCGATCGTATAATTGCTAACTCCAGCCGCCTTGATAAGACCCTGCTCATACAATTGGTGCATCGCCCGCCAACTATCATGCCGGCGGGTACTTGCTGGCCAATGGATCATGTAGAGGTCGATGTAATCGAGCCCGAGAGTTTCCAGCGATGTATGGCAGGCTTCCAGCGTACGATCATAGCCTTGTGCATCGTTCCAAACTTTGGTGATCACTCTGATCTCGTGTCGCGGGATTCCGGAGGCACGGATAGCCTCACCGACCCCTCGCTCATTGCCATAAACTGCAGCCGTATCGATTGCCCGGTAGCCAACCCGTAAGGCCTCGAGCACCGCTGTTTGAGCCACCGCATCGGGTACTAGATCCCAGGTACCAAAGCCAATTGGCGGCATAGTGCCGCCGGTGTTTAAGGCCAGTGGCCGCATTAGACTGCCACCTCGATGGTGACTGGCTGTCCTGTCTGCAGCTTAAAGAACTGGATCCCCGCTTTGCCAAGCACTTCTTCGAATTGATTATAGGCTCGCTCGCGGGCGGTATCATTCCAATGCCAATCGTGAATTGGGATGACCTTCGTCGGTTTGAGTTCGAGCGCCACATTGACTGCTCGGATGGAGCTACCCCATGGTCCGGTCATCGGCAAAGCCAGAATTTGCTTGGTTTCGTGGAAGCTATGACTGTCGCCGGGGTGACTAAATACATCCAGGTAATGGATGCCCTGCTGCTCTGGCTGCGGGAATAAAGGCTGGACACTCTCGTGCGGCGAATCGAAGAACACCGCACCTTTGGGCGGTTCCGTACCGGCGGTGATACCAACTTTTGCCAGCTCAGCAACAACTTCTGACGTGCCAGTGATACGGACACTGGGAAATTTGATAACCAGCTGCTTGATCGAGTCGGTACTGCAATGATCGTCATGCACATGGGTGATGAAGATGTCGTCCAAGCGATTAAGCCTGCCGACATCAAGCGCCTCCTGGCTCATCACACCAGGATCAAACAGTGCCACATGGTCGGGCGTTTCAACAAGAATACAAGAATGCACGAACTTCGTAATGTTCATGTGAGGACCTCCGTGAGAACTTAGGTTAGCAGTATAGTAGCCTTAGCCGGTTTCAGTGGCTGTGAAATAAATGACTATGGGCCTTTAACGGTACTCGGGGTTGGCAAAATCGAAGCGAGCTCCAGCGTCCCATTCCGAACGTTGGTTACCGTAGGCCGGGATACCGCCAGCAGCTTTGAGCAGCTTGGCTAGGTGCATCAGGTTCCAGGTCATGAAGGTGGTATTGCGATTGGTAAAATCATTATCAAGACCTTCGCGACTGCCGTCCTTGCGCTTGTCACCATAGCTTGGCCCGGGGCCGACCTCGCCGATCCAGCCAGCATCAGCTTGGGGTGGGATCACGCAGCCCAGGTGTTGCAAACTATAGAGCGTGTTCATGGTGCAGTGCTTGATGCCATCTTCGTTACCGGTGATTAATGAGCCTCCGACTTTGCCATAGTATGCATACTGCCCCTGCTCATTCAGTAGACTACTGCAGGCATACAGCCGTTCAATAATCTTCTTGGTCATGGAACTATTATCACCAAGCCAGATTGGGCCAGCCAGCACCAAAATGTCGGCCGCCTCAACGCGCTTATACAGCTCCGGCCACTCGTCGCTTGGCCAGCCGTGTTCGCGCATGTCCGGCCAAACGCCCGTGGCAATGTCATGGTCGATAGTGCGAATAACTTCAACCTCAACTCCATGCTTGCGCATGATATCAGTGCTGATTTGAATCAGCGTGTCGGTATGGCTCGGCTCAGGTGATTTGGCCAAGGTACCATTAAAGAAAATCGCTTTGAGTCCCGAAAAATCCCATTCCTTATCGGCCATACTTACATTCCCGAGACGATGTTCAAGGTGTTACCATCCGGATCTTTGAACCAAGCCGCCTTGGAGTCGCCCATAACATGCACATCACCTTCCATGGTGACACCGGGCATGTCTGGATAGTGTTCGAAGCTGGCGCCTTTGGCTTTCAAGGCTTCGACCTCGGCAGCAACATCATCGACCATCCAGGCTGCAGCGGTGGCTTGGTTGGTGCCAGCGGAACCTGATGGATAGACAAAAACGCCGCCGTTGCCCGATTTGTAGAAAGTACCGGCTGGCGAACTTTTATCGGCTGTCAGGCCGACCGTTTCTTCATAGAACTTGGCAGCCACGTCCATATCTTTGACGGCCAAACATGCGCAGACTTCATTTGTACTTAACATAACACCCTCCTTTAGAATTACTGACTGTTGGCGAGCGTTTTCGTTTGGCTTCAGTATACTCTGTCCAGCAACTATTTACGTACGATTTTTTAACGTCATGTAGTGCTGCTTCTGTTCCGGTGATAAGTGCTCCAGACTGTAGCGCAACATCGTTCGTGGCATCTCGTGAGCGTGTACGTCCAAGAAGTCCAGCAATAGCTGTCGGTCAACCCGCTTGCCAACCTCACGAAGTGACCAGCCAACTGCCTTTTGGATCAGATCTTCAGTGTCATGCAATAACACTTCGGCGAGTTTCAGGCTCGTTGAAGCGTCATCACGAGCGATGAAAGCAAAACAGCTGATAACGGCAACGCGGCGCTGCCACAAGTTGTCATTGCCAGCCAGCTCAAACAGCACCTCGCGTGACCGATCAATGAGATGCTCACCAATGACTGCGTGACACGTCACATCCACTAAGTCCCAGTTGTTAACCCGTCCGGCGTAGACATTCTGCAAGTAGAGATCATAGATGGCCTGCTTGGTGGTCTGATCAGCCTTGGCATATTGCAAGGTCAAAATCAGCAATGCTGCCATCCGGTGTTCGTGTACTTCACTGTCCAGCAAAACTTGTACCTCGTCGAGCGCTAAGGCTTGGAACTGGCGACAGATGATTCGAATCGGCGGCACACGCACGCCGATGAAGACATCACCTTCGCCATACTGCCCTGGCCCGGTCTTGAAAAACCGCTGCAGGAACGCCGCGTCGCGGGCACTGGCGTGGATCTGTAGGGCTTTCTTGACGTCATCAGCGGTCATACGGTACTCACTTTGTGTGGGCGGAACCGAATGAGATACACCAGGACACCGCATATAGCGAGGATGTACACTGGGAAGCCATAGTTCGCAAAACTCCAGTCATCGATTGTCAGCAGCGTCAGGGCCGCTCCGCCAGCTGCACCTCCATAGGCTAACCAATTTTCGGAATGAGGTTGATTCCATGACTTACGGATAGTCGGCAAGGCAGCCAGGCCATCTGCCAAAATACTAAAGAAAATTGCCATGTCACCATGACGGGTGATGAGCCATAGTCCGAGCCCAATCAGTGATAGGCCACCGCAAGCGAAATCAAAGGTAGTGAGCTTCCACTGGGCACGCTTGTTCACGAAGGATGCAATGAAAACCAACAACGGATCAAAGCCCACAATAAACGTGAATAACGCTTGCAGGCCGACACCTTCATGGCGTTCGGCGGCAAACGCAATAAAGGGCGCCAGAGTCCAGAGCAGCCACGAGACTCGGTTCGGCTGAGTCCTACCTTTTAGGGTGCTGATTACGTAGCCGATGCCACCGGCCAAATTGATCAGCGCACCAAGAATCACAAACTGTGGAGCCAGCATTATGGCTTCTTTTTCTTGCGGTCGTGGTAGGCCAGCTGTCGACTGAGCTGGTCGAGGCGAATTATCTTGGGCTCAAAGACTTTGAGCAAGCTGGAGTACTGCCAGTTCGGCGTCATAATGTACGCTAGCTTACCTTGCTCTTCCAGGTACTCTGCCAGGCTGAAAAAGTCGCCGTCGCCACTGACGATGATCGCCTGATCGTAGTTGGGCAGCTCCTTCATGGTATACAGCACTAGTTCGGCATCAACATTGCCTTTCACCGGCACTTTGTCTTCGTCTTTGGATTTGGGCTTGTTGGTCGCCGCGTCGCCAGTTGGTTCAGCCTCTTTGGTAGCGGTGACATCGAGCGTCGGCTTGAGCACCACCAGGAAGCCAAGTTCGTGCATGTACTCATACAGCGTCTCATTCTCGCTCATATAGCCAATGAACATGTAGGCCTGGGTAACGCCGTATTTGTCATGTAGAAACTGGCGGAATCGGCGCCAGTCCATCTTCCAGCCAGTACGCTGGGTACCCAGGTTGAGGTTCTGGCTATCTATAAAGGCATACGTATTGGGTTGCGCCTGGGGTTTGGGCATAATTCTCTTTCAATTAACTGGCGGCGCAGCATAAGCCGCCGACGGCCTTGGCTACTTTGACCTTTTTGATGGTCGATGATTCTTTGCTGTCAAAAATCCGTTCTGGCATGATCTCTGTATTATACCATCAGGGGTGTAACCAAACATAGATCAGCCCCATAGCCATGATGCTGAAGAAGCGATTGCCGATGTTGATTACCGTGTACTTGAACGGTCGCTGATCCATGAGACCATGGATCGCCAGGTTGACGGCCACGACTGCCCAGACGATCAAGGCTGCCATCAGCGCCGAGCTGGTCCAGTTGGCAACGTAGAACCTCTCATAGAAACAATCGATGATGCCGACCGCAAAGGCTGTCAGCAATGCCCCGACAAACAGTAGTGGCGCGGTCTTTGGGAATTCTTTCTGGAACTTCTTGACATCAATCTTGCCGAGTTGCTTCCACTGCTTGCCCATGACGCCATCAGCGTAATAGACCGAGCCAATCACCATGCTCGAAACACCACCGAGTACCATTCCCCAGACATTTACATCGAGACCTGTCATCGTTGCAACCTCCCTTTCTTTATAGTTGGATTGTAGGCTGTGGTGGCAGAAAAAGCTAGCGCTTGACTGACCGTTTCACTTTGGAGCTATGGTTCGGTTTTTCATTGATTTCCCAAGGGTAGACGATCCACCGGTCAGTTTGGGCAACAAACCAGTCTGGCTTGAAGTTCGTTTGGCTACGGCTCGGTTTGTAATGCAGCACCGCTACTTTGACCTCGGCCGCCCCGTGCTCTGTCAGCCACTTGGTCAGAAAGTCGAGGGTATAGCCGGTCTCGCAGACTTCATCAATGATGAGCAGGTGCTTACCGACGACGTGTTTGGGCTCTGGCATCTGGCCAAGTTCGAAGGCTACCTTGCGGTTGGTGGTGCCTGCCTCGTACGAGGTGACGCTGGCGTGTAGCAGGTCGGGTGCCCCGAAGCCCAGCTCGCGGGCAATGATGTTGACCGGGTAGTAGCTGCCACGCGGCACAAGCACGATCGAATCAAACTGGTCACCGGTCGCTTCGCAGTGCGCCTCAATCATCCGGGCCAGTTCTACCGACTTGTCGTACACACTCTCCCAAGTCTCGTGCAGCGCATCAGCTGGAATACTTGTCATAGCTTCTACTATAGCGAGCCAGCGAAGCTCTCAACAAGTTTTTGGGCGTAGAAATCCTGCCAGCTGCCCTGTCCGCCGGCCGCCGAGAAATCTTTCTCGGCTTGCACCAGAGCATGTACGACATGGCTGCGCACCGGTTTGCTGCCGAGCAGCGTGGGCAATTCTGATAAGTCCAGCAGCCAATCGGCATACCAGCTGGCCCAGTCCGGATCGTCGCCATCAACAATCCGATAGACCACGTGGTGCGTTTCACCAGCCTCTTTCAGCAACGCTGAAATTTTGGTTACAGTATCATCCATACCTGTAGTCTAGCACGCTATTGATTGTGGGTGATGCTGTCGACATGCCGTTCACCGAAGCGCTGCCAAAGTTTGACGATGAGCTCATTCGATTCTGCGATGCCGAGTGCTCGAGACTTAGCCGTGGCGATCCACAGGGCCAGGCCTTCAACTGCTGGATCACGGTCACGCAACACAAAACTTGGGTCATCACGATAGTCTTCAATCGAGCCAGCACGTAAGCTCAGTGCTCCCCCGGCGATCGCCAGCTCACGTTTACGGCGGGGCCAGCTATTGCTGCGCCGTAGCGTCTGCAAGATACCCGCCAGCTGCCATTCGCCACGGCCTGGTCCGTCGACAATCCATTCATCAATGTCCGGCAACTTGTTAAAGACATTCGCCGCCATGTCGTGGAACTTATCGGTATCTTTAGGCCGCAGGCCAGAAATTGAGCGTGTTAAATAGTTCAAAAGTGTGGCGCCCGGCCCTAAGGTTGGCCACTGTTGGCCGTCTACGACTAGTGTCCAGGGTCGCAAGGCATCCGGATCAAGATCGACGGCGAACGGAAAAATCGATTTCTTCAACGCGTCACCGCAGACGTAGCGATCGGAGAGCACAGTCTTGAGCGCTCGGATGCCAAACGGCGAGCTTGTCTGATCATACAATTTGAGACCAGGTTGCAACCCAAAGACTTCCACCTGCAGTCGATTGCCGATGGTCTGCTCCGCAACATCCGCCACGGCTTGGATAATATTTGGGTCTTGGCTAACCACGAGTGTATCGAGGTCGCGCGGCGTGCCGTTTTCACGAGCCAAGCCGAGCTTGGGATTGTCAGTTGTGAAGTCACGACTAGTTTCGAGATAGCCTGAAACATCATCAAAGTGTGTGCCAGGGTGCATCAGGGCTGCCGAACCAACACCACCCATTAGCCGTACATAATGCGTCAGACCTGCTTGCTGCAAACCCTCCACGAAAGGCGCCACGACTGCCACACAATTGCTTTCGGCTGCAGACGCGCTCATGGCTGGAGATTATAGACACTCGTCGGGCGTTTGCAAGCACGAACGCTTATCCAAGATTAAGGATGACGATGCCAGCCACCGTCAGCACTGCCCCGACCCGCCGATACAGACCTATCCGTTCCCGATCGAATAGCACGCCGTAGAACGATGTCACCAGCGGCCCGGTGGCCGACAGCACCGCCGGGATGACCACGCTGCCAGCGTGTGCCGAACCAATGTAGAACGCCATTAGGCCAACTTCACCAAACAGACCAGCCAGCAAGGCGGGACGAGCACTGAACGCCCGCTGCAGTACAGCGACCGTCCTGGTTCGGTAGACTATCAGGATTAGCAGCGTGCCGAAGGTGAGCGACAGTAACTCACTGACCACACTAATCGACTGCCACGATACCCGCTGCGTGACCGGGCCAATAATGTAAAATGACACGCCCCAGATGACTGCTGCTGTCAGTGCCAAAACAGTCTTCTGATGAAGTTCCCGCAACGGCAGTTTGGCATGATTCTTCTCATAGGCCAGCACCGCGGCACCGAAGACAATGATCAGCATGGCGCCCAACTGCAACGGGCTAAAACTCAGCTTGGAAAAGATGATCGACAGTAGAATCGTAAACAATGGGTAGATGGCACTCAGCGGCACAATAATGCCAACCGCGCCGTTGGACAGCGCCCGCAAAAATATGACGAAAGCCACATTGAGCAGCAAACTACATAACAGAATTTGAGCCAGGTCCGCCCTACTGGAGATATGCAGCCCGTATTTGATATATACCAGGCCAACCACAAACAAACTGGTGAACTGCAGTGCGAAGTTGGCTTGCAGCGGGCCGAGCTGCTTGCTGCTGCGCGCCGCCAAGAAGTCACTGGTGCCCCAGCAAAAGGCCGTGACTAGTCCGGCAACGGTAGCAATCAGCGTGGTGTTCATCAGCCAATCATAGCATGAGCAAAACGAGGCCAGACTAGTGGTGATAGCGATGGGCAATGATCATTCTGATGATAACAAACAGGCCGTAGCCAATAAGTACCGCCAAACTTGCCCACTGGCTCGCCCGCTTGCGCTTCAGTTGCATGCCAAGTGGCGTCACGGTCTGGGCAGCAGCAGCGCCAGGCAGGCGGTTATCGCGGTATGCCTTGCCGGTCACTTGCAGCGTCTTCAGGATCGCCAGCAACTTGTCGGCTCCATCTTGAATGGACGCCGCATCCAGGTAGACCGGTCCATATAGCAGCAAGCGATCACCAGTAATTTCAATATCATAGTCACAAGCATCCTCGAGCGCCAGCATGACATCCGGCGTCACGAAACTCATGCTGTCGATGGTGTAGTCTTCGGCAAAATAGGTGTCAAAATATTCATCAAAATCACCTTCCAGGCCATGAAGCTGATCGGCGACAAACTTTGATTTATATTTTCGACCGTCTTCTGTTTTGGAATCGAAAAAGACATTTGGCAGCACCCGTGGCAGCTTAGTTACCAACACCGAATAATATACAATTTGGGACTTGTACTCACCGTTTTTAGTCTGAGTGTAAATGGAGTACGACAAATCAATGTAGTTCCATCGGGGCGTCTTGAGATAGTTCAGCAGCTTTACGTCACGGTCAGCAACCAACAGCAGTGACGAGCCGCGCAACTCAGGCGGCAACAAATAATCCTGACCGTCGGCCTGCAACTCCCAACCCTCAGCAGTTGCCAGTTCAGCCAGCACCGCCTGGTGCTGCAGGAAATGGCGATCGAAAGCCAGTGCCCGCCAAATGTAATACCCCGCCAATGGCACAATGATCAATAATGCAAACAGCAGGCCAGCAAGTGGCACACCGTTTGCGAGCGATAGACTTATAAATATGACGCCCACCACCACAGCGACTAACAAGTAGTTCAGATCGTCAGTCAGGGTGTATTTATGTTCGAGCCAGCGCGGGTTCATGGCTCAATCATAGCATTGAGATAGGTTTTTGCCTGAGCAGGGTTACTGAGTATCAGGCGCTGCTTACCGGCCGTCGGCTTGAGCAAGACCGCCAACTCATGCTTAAAGGTTCGCGGAAAATTCAGCGCCAGCTCAAACCACCAGCGACGGGCGTTGGTATCGAAGACTTCGCGCCAACCCTCCGGCATCTCCGGCGGATCGCCGCCGCGCTGCTTCACAAAGCGACTCATAATTCGCCAGACGATAACCCGCCGTGGATAGTCCAACAGGATGATCACATCCGCACGAGCGGCGTGCGGCGCCAGGTCTACGGCGTGGCAGCCCTCGATAATCCAGCTGTCAGCCGCCGCCAGTTCACTCAGCCGCTGTGCCCAGGCCGTCCGGTGCTGGTTATAGCGCTGCTGCGGGTCAAAATACAGACTGTCCAGATGCGTGATCGGCAACCCGGTTTTGCCAGCGATACCTCTGGCCAGTGTCGACTTGCCGGAGCCGGGCGCACCGACGATAATCACCCGCTTCATCACTCGGTCATCGCCCGTTTGATCAGCTCGAAGTCGGCTGCCGGGATCTGGAACAGGCCAAACTTGAAGGGATAGCCCCAACGCTGCTTATCATGGATGAAGCTCAGGTCGTCCAGCAACGGCCGGATCGGCGTTTCATGACTCTTCAGGAATGTCATATTGCGCCGCCACGGGTGCCAGTCCGGCGCCGTCTCCACCTGATACAGCTCATCATCACTCACCTGTCCGATGGCCGTAAAAGCCTGCAGCGGTGCGCCGTCCGGGTAGGTCTGCTTGCCGGAGTAGAAGATCATCCAATCGCCCGCCTGCAGCCGTTTGAGCCGGGTGTTCTTACCATGATCAGCTTGAGTGTAGCCACCAGCCACACCAAGCATCACGTGGTCACGGCTGATGCTGTTGATCCAGTACTTGGGCACTACCTAGTTGACGCCCATGGCACCGATGATCAGGGCCATCACCAGCACGGTCACCAGTTCGTGCGAAGTCGTGAGCAGTGTCAGCTTCTTGCGACGCCCTTCGAACGTGTCATGCACATAAATACGAGCTGCCGTGAAGCCCAGCCACAGCCAGAAGCCGGTTTGCACGGTGTCGCTCAGGAACGAGTTGCCGAAGAACTTGTGGGCGATGAACGCCACGTGCGCTAGCACGAAGGCCATGACCAACGATGCCACAAACACCGAACCGTACATCCAAGCCATCTGAGCTGGCTGCTGACTCTTGCGCATTTTCTCGGCGTTGACACCGGTGTACTTTTGCCACGCCTTGCCAAACGTTGCCGGCATATACCACAGGCTGCCGACGACCATGCTTGATACGGCTGCGAGCAGAACTGCCCAGCCGTTAACTTCTACGTTCATATGTTTGCCCTCCTCAGGACTTACTGTAAGCCTGATTATGCTCCGCACATTTCAGAAATACAATATCAACCCTGTCAGCGCGTGATCCCTACTAATAACGGTATTTACCTAGCAGCTCATGAATTCTTAAATAAGGCTCCGACGGTCAGACCGAAACCGAAGCTCATGCCTATGTTTGCAAATGAACCTAGTAGGAATAAGTAGTAGGTTGCTCTGCCGAAGATAGCTCCTGACCATTGGCTATAATTACCTACAATCTTTATTGCCATCCAGCCAGCAATCAAGGCAAGCAGGATGCTAGCAGAGCTCATACTTAATATATGTCCTCTTCTTATGAGGCAAAACCCAAGTGAAAAGAAGATTATGGCCTCGACATGAGCAATAAGCTTCATAATGTAGCCAATTTTCTCCTTCTTAACTTTTATTATTTTGAGGGTAGCAAGTTCCTTTTTCATATCACTGATAATATCTGCAGACCTTATGAATTTATCTCGAGTAATACGGCCATCTCTTAACAACTCTTCTCCTGAATCAGATATATGTTGATAAGCTCTGTTTATCAAGATACTGAGGAGATAATTTAGTGACTCATAAGCAGCTAAACCCAAAACTATCGTTAATATGATAGTCAAAGAGTTAGCTGAAATCATGGTACTAAATCGCTGATATAGTCTCTAATGTTTGTCATCAGTATTCGCTCTTGGGAAGTATTATCACGGTTCCTGACAGTTACCGCTCCGTTACCTTCCAGAGTTTCGAAGTCGACAGTTACGCAGTACGGCACGCCGATCTCGTCCATGCGGCGATAATTTTTGCCGATGTTGCCGGTGTCGACCCACATGACGGCGCCCAGCTCTTTCTTGAGCATAGCGTAGACTTCACGAGCCTTGGCGACCAGCTCGGGCTTGTTCTTGGCCAGTGGCAAAACGGCGACTTTGACAGGCGCCAGGTGCGCCGGGAGCTTCAGGAAAGCACGCTTCTCGCCATTCACTTCATCTTCAGAGTACGCTGCCGACAGGACGGCCATCACTGCCCTATCCAGGCCGTACGTCGGTTCTATGACATGCGGCACAAAGGCTGCACCACCGTCTTTTGGTCGGTATTCAAGGTTCTTCCCGGATTTGTCTTGATGGTTCTTGAGGTCGAAGTCGGTGCGGTACGCCAAGCCGCTAATCTCGTCGAAACCGAGTGATGGAAAGTCGTAGTGGAAGTCGATAGTGCGCTGGCTGTAGTGGGCGCGGTCTTCGGCCGGGACTTCAATCTCTTGGATCTTATCGGCTGGCAAGCCGAGGGCATCAAACCATTTGTGCGCTGCTTCGCGCCATGATTCAAAATTCTGCTCCCAGTCACTGGGGTTCACAAAGTATTCCAGCTCCATAATCTCAAACTCACGGCTGCGGAACACGAAGTCACGCGGGCTAATCTCGTTACGGAAGTTGCGGCCGATCTGGGCCAGACCAAATGGCAAATCAGGATAGAAACTGTCGACGACGTTCTTGAAGTTGGTGAACATACCCTGCGCCGTCTCCGGTCGCAAGTAAGCCACAGCTTCATCACTCTCCACCGGGCCAACCGTAGTCTTGAACATCATGTTGAACTGGCGCGGTTCGCCAAAAGTTCCCTCTTTGCCACAGGTTGGACACTTGCTGGTGTCAATCTTGTCGGCACGGAATCGGGAGTGGCAGTTGCTACATTCCACCAGTGGATCAGTGAAGGTATCGACGTGGCCGCTGGCCTGCCAGACTTTGGGGTTCATCAGAATCGTCGTATCGACGCCGTACATGTCGTCACGGTCTTCGACAAACGTCTTCCACCACAGATTGGTGATGTTGCGCTTCAGCTGGGTGCCGAGCGGACCGTAATCCCAGGTGCCGGCCAGGCCACCGTAGATTTCGCTGCCCTGGTAGATAAAGCCACGGCGCTTGCACAGGCTGACAATGTCTTCGAGTTTTACTTCGCTCATAATCAAGAGAATTATACTAAGTTTTAGCGCGAGAAGATAGCGCTGCTAGTCGCGGGCACGACGTAAGATGAGAGCTGCGCCGGTCAGTGCCTCCAGAGCAAGCACACCTAAGGCAGCTTCATTTTGCTCAAAGTAGGATTCACGTGGTGCGGCTGAGGCAAGATCTTGCGAAGCCAGTGACAGCGGAGCAGCTTCGGAAATATCCTGAGGCTGTACATCCTGACTATAGTGATGGCTGTACGGCAACATAACCGCTCCCATGAGCGAGGTTATCAACAGAATGCTGCCGACATGCGGATCACGGTGGATCGGTGGCACAGGCCGAGATGTTGGATCAGTATTAGACACGCTCGCCACCTGCCCGTTGGGCAAAGACGGCGAAGTCGCGAACATTGCCTGAGCCCTGCGGCTCGCCATAGATCACGTCAACGCCTGGGTCACGCAGCATGACGGTCCAGATACCCTCTTGTTTGAAGACGGTTGTCATAACTGCCCGACGCTGGTGCTGCAAGATGAGCGGCTCCCTTTGCCAGAGCATGAAGGTGGCAATGCGGCCGGCATAGTGGGCTTTTTCTTCCGGCAGCATCAGTGGCGGCTGAATGTGACCTCGGTCACCCCACATCCGGTAGCGGCCGGCCATGGCGGTGTTGACCTCGTGCCCAGTCAGGACGATGGCTAACTCACGGAGAGCCCGGAGGCTTGTCGGGAATGTGCCCGCAGCTAACTCAAACAGCTGACCGTTGTGTTCAGCCTCGTCATCGAGCGGCATAGCGCTTACGAAATCACGCGCTTCGGCAATCGCCGGCTCGTGAAGCGGCTTGATAGCCTGGATTGAAAAGCCGCCCAACTCTGGGGTCGTTTGGTGCGGAATTGGCAAACTCATATTTTTGTATTGTATCATCTTATCTGTATTTTGGCAATGTTTTCGATGAGCGGCTGAATGGCCCGTTGCAGCTGAACCCTATCTTGAATCCGGCTCAACGTTGCTGGTTGATGGTCACTGAACAGCAAGCGCAAGAACTTGATGTGAGCGGCGGTGATGGGACCTTCGGCGGCCTGGCGAAAGGTCATGGCGTCGTAGTCAAAGTTATAGCGAGCCGTAGCCTGGAGTGGCTGCTCGTCAGCGTCAGTTTCCAGGTTTGGCGTCTGTCCGTTCAGTCGAAACAGTTGAGCCTGGAACCACAGCTGGACAAGGTCCAGGTCAATGGCCTGATCATCAAGCGCCGCAAAGGCCCGTGCCAACAACTCAAAGTAACTGGAGTCGAGTTGATCTTCGGTGGCTCGATTGAGCAGTTTGATCAGCGCGTAGCCCAGCTGAACCCGGTCGAGCTGTTTGACAATGTTGCCGAAGTGCCGCTGCATACGGCTACTGACCAGCGTGCCGATCTCACCTTTTCCCGGGATGTAGGTCAGGTCGCTGACCGTGAATAGTTCAATGCCACCGGCCAGTTTGGATTTGACGCGACGGGCGCCACGCACCATCAGACGCAGCTTGCCCTGCTCCGGGGTAAGCACCGTGATGATGCGGTCAGCCTCGCCGTAATTGGTGCGTGACAAGATGATACCAGCGGTGACCAGCTGCTTCACTTAGGTCAGCACGAGTTCGTTTAGCTGAGCCTGGAGCTGCCGCAAGGAGGTGTATGGCTTGTAGAGATAGGTGCTGACGCCCAGCGACTGCTGCAATAGCTGCCATTGGCTGGTAAATTCAGTGGCTGGTATACCGGACTGAACGATAACCGGAATGTGTTGCCAGTCGGTGTAAGAACGAAATTCATAGAGGAATTCGACGCCGGAGTGTCCGACTAATTGCAGTTCGAGGATGACGACATCGGGAGTTTGGGCATCGGCCGCTTGGATGGCACCCTGGGCTGTAGCTGCCACCTGTACGTGATGGCCGACCTGCTGCAGACTTTCCATGTAGGTTTTGGCCAAGGCTCGGTCTGGCTCTATTAGAAGTATTTTCATACGAGCTGGAGTTGATGATTGGATTGCAGCACCGCACCAAGGCCGTACAGTCGGTGGTGTCGTGAGGCGGTGAGATTGAGATGCATGGCCTGCAGAATGGCATCAGCTACAAACACGCCGGCACCAGTGGTGTGGCTGAGATTCATGAACGGCTGGCGGCTGGCCTGAAGCGCTCGTCCGCGCTGTATAGCCAGCTGCGACAACTGCTTGGTGTCAGCATAGACGCCGGCGACAATCCCATAGCGGCTGCGGTGTGCCGCCAGCTGTAGGCGCAGCTGCTCTGGCTGGCCATGAGCCGGTAAGGCTTCGATCAACGCTGCCCCGAGGCTGACCAGTGCTGCCTGCAGACCCTGCCGATGGGCCATCACTGGACCGAAACGACCGCTGATATTCAGTTGCAGCTCTACATCATAGGCTTTGGCCAAGGCATCCAGCTGGTGGCCGGCATCGTAGAGTACTGATGATACTGAGACGGCTTCGTTCTGGAGGTGATCGGCTTCTAATGCCAAGTGGACCGCCAAGGCATAGTTATCGAGTAGGTGAAGCGCCGTGTCGGCAGTTGCCTGGATGGACTGCAGATCCGGCGTGCCACTCAGTAAGCCCTGCTCTGCTTGCCGGGCAATCTGTAGGAGCGGCAGCTTTAACTCTTCGGCCACGCTCAAAAGCAGTCGCTGTGATAGCAATGGTGCACCACCCTGATCTTCACGCGCCGACACGTTGCTCCCTCCTGATATCAGGATTATATACGATTCCGATGGTGGAAGGCTACGGGGAGAAGCTAAAGTTTGGCAGAATGTAGGTGTTGAAGTCGTTTTCGAACTGCGTGCCTTCAGTCCAGAGCTCGAGTGTCTCGGAGCGCAACGGCAAGATAATCATGTCGACTTGCTTGTTGCTCAGGGTGCCTATGTTGAGTGAACCGGTCAGCCGAATGCCAACTACTTTCGGCACTTTGGGCAAGGCGTAAGCGCTGAAGCTGGTTTGGCTGGTCTGCTGCTGAGCGGTGTAGCTCTGGATAACCTGGCTATATGGTTGGTTGATCACCTGGACGCGCAGCGCAAACACTGAGCTTTGGTTGGTGGTCGACGGCACAGTGTTTGGGTAGAAGTACCCGTCCACAGCCGCATTGCTGGTATTAGTACCGGCATCACTGACGTAGCCGCTCCAAGTTTTCGGGAAATTCAGAATCATACTGCCGTAGGCTTCTGGTCCATTGTAAGCGCGCAACGGATTCTTGGAATCCTCGGCAAACTGCTTATTGTCGGCGGTCTGCTGCTCGCTTTTGGCAACACTCAGTGCGGCGGCGACTTTACTATCGACATTGTTTTTGAAATCCTGGCGACCGGCAAACGCCCACACGCCAAAGGCTATCGCCCCGACCAATAACAGCAACGTCAACACCAACAGGACAACTGTGTTGGCCGCACCGTTTTGGTTATGCTTGAACATAGCAAATACTGTACCACATTCGCGGGTAGTGCGTCACTGGTAGCGGTACAGATAGACGCCTGCCCGCTCGGCAGCTGGACGTTTGGCTGGAATACGAAATGCAAAGCTCACCAACCGGATGGGCCGGTGCGGATAGGCCTGTAAACGCTCGTCGAGTTTGGACATGAACCGGTCGAGCAGAAACACAAATACGGCGTCGGCCGCTGGCCAGTCAGCGCGCCAAAAGTCTCCCCACACCACCCGCACCAGGTGGCGATACCGACGTGTTCGCAGCCAAGCCACCAGCGCTAGAAATGGATTCAGCTCATAGCCAGTCACTCGAATACCCCGTTGAGCAGCAGCTACCAGCACTCGGCCATCACCACAGCCCAGCTCCAACAGATGTTCACCTGGTCGGAGTTTAGCCAGATCCAGGGCAGCCTGCACCTGCGGCGATAACGTCGGCACGTATGGTGCACCGACCAGCAACACGCCGCCAAAGCACAGCGCCAACACCACCAACAGAACGATGATCATGCCTGGTCGCCGAAGCTGGCCTTGATCTCGTGCACTTTGTTTTGTGCGTCTTTGAGGTAGGCTTCGAGCTGAGTCACCAGCTTGAGACCACGTTCGTAGGCCACCAGTGCGGCATCAATATCAGTCTTTGGATCCTCGAGCATGGCCAGTGTCTCGTCGAGTTCACGTTGCAAGGCTGGATAATCAATCTTTTTGGCTTGAGCCATCATTCCTCCGGTTGGGCCGTGAAACTTCCATCGGCCAATTGTACATTCACTATAACACCACGTTGCAGTTGTTTGACGCTGCGCAGTGCGGTCTGGCCTTGATGCACGATGGCATAGCCCCGCTGCAATATGGCCGTGGGACTCAACGCCTGTAATAATTTGGCGCTACTCTGTAATCGCTCTTGATGACTGATCAGAACGTCCTGTATCGCCTGGTTAAGACTTACTCGCTGCTCTTCTGCAGCAGTTCGGGCAGTCTGCAACACCTGCTGCCCGGCTCGCTCCAATTGTTCGGCTGCCCGTTGCAACGCGGCGCGTACCTGCGTTCGATCCGGCACCAGCAACTCGGCCGCATTGCTGGGGGTGCTGGCTCGCTGGTCGGCGGCCAGCTCTGCCAGGCTCAGATCAATCTCATGACCGATTGCAACCAATGTCGGCACTCGGCTGGCAGCAACAGCCCGCGTCACCTGTTCAGTACTGAAGGCTGCCAGGTCTTCAGGGCTGCCTCCACCACGAATCACCACCAAGACGTCCGGTGTCTGCGCCGCTGCATTGAACTGCTCAATCGCCTGAACGATCTGCCCTGGTGCTGCCTCGCCCTGAACTTGGACATCAATCAGATGAATATCCAAACCACTCCAGCGAGCGGCCAAGATCTTCACAAAGTCCGCGTAGGCAGCTGACTGCTTGGAAGTTACCAGGCCAATTGACTGTGGCGGATATGGCAATAGTCGTTTGCGGCTGTCGTCGAACAGGCCTTCAGCTGCCAGCTTAGCTTGCAGTAAGTTGGCTGCCCGGCGGATGCTGCCCTCACCTGCCGGCTGCAGACGCTGAACATTGAAACTAAAACCTCGGGTCTGGTGGTACTGCGGCTGACCTCGGACTTTCAGCAGCATGCCATCTTCCAGCGGCCCCGGCAGCTGCGTGATGAATGCAAAGCAATTGACAGTCGCCTCATCATCCTTCAGGTCGAAAAACACCAGCCGGTCACGCCAGATTTTGAAGTTGGCCAGCTCACCGACGATCACCACGCTTGGATAGGCAAAGTCCAGCGTCTGGTTCAGCAGCGCCACGAACTCACTGACACTGACTTCAATGTCAGCCGACACCGGGCGCTCCTGGGGGTTGGTCACCGCGCTTCAGAGCATCTTGGTACAGGTAATAGCCCGGTGGAATTTGCACTAGCGTGTTCACCACGCGATACATGACAGTCACCGGCAGACTGACGCCGGCTGGCACACCGGTACTGGCCAGCACGGCCGTCATCAAGGCCTCGTAGATACCGACACCACCTGGTAAGACTGACACCAGCCCGGCAAAGTTAGCCACCGCATAGGCAAAGATCACGCCGCCAATATTGATGAAATGCCCGAAGGCGATGTACACCACGTAGATGGCCAGTACTTCCGTGGCGTTGGCCAACAGCGCGTACAGAAAAGGCTGCTTGAGACGGTTGCGATCGCGTTTGATCTCGTGATAATTGCTATGAAAATCTTCGAATATACTGCGTGCCCGATCAATATTAATCGTCTCCGGGTGCTGTGGCCGCACCAGTTGGATAACGCGGTTCAAGCCGCGCGTCAACGCCGTGAAGAATTCGTCAATTCGCTGTCGGCTGCCGACGATGTAACCGAAGACCAGCGTGCCGACTATCAGCAGCGTGGAGACCACCGCCGCCAACAAAATCGTCAGATTACTGATGTGCCCCATGACGCTCAGACTAATCAGCCCGAAGATCACCAGCAGCTCGAAAGACAGGAAGATCAGCCCCAGCTTCATGACGTGGATCAGCGTCGCCTTGCCGCCGGTCAGATCCTTACCCTGCCGCATCCGCAGGCTGAAGTAAGACATGCCGGTCACACCGCCACTCGGGAAGACATGGTTCACAAAGTTCAACTCCAAAGAAGTTCGGATCAAGCCTTTGTACGACAAGCGGTTGCCAACGATGGCGAACAAGCCTTGATAGAGTTTGGCCTGGGCGTGATAGTTGAGGGCCTCAACCGGAATAATCAGTAATAGTGCCCAGCCATTGACGTGTCGGATATTGCCGAGCGTCTGTACCAATTGATGGCGGGTCAGGTAGACCAGAATCAGGAGGGCTACGATGGTGGCAACGTTAACGAAAAGTTTCCATCGCCGCCGGAACCAGTGAGCTTCACTCATGGTTACAGTATAGCTCAGGAGTGCTCAACGATGTACTGGGCGGCCTCCAGCAGATGCTTGGCAATGAACGTAGCCTGTGGAGCGGTAACATCGTGAACACCCGTTTCCACCAAGATTGTTTTGGTTCCAGCGTTGATGCCCGCTTCAATATCCGAGAGATTGTCACCCACCATGAACGAGCTAGCGAGATCAACGTCGAATGCCTGAGCCGCATCCAGAATTAATTTTGGTTTTGGTTTGCGACAATCACAGTCATCGTTCGCTGCGTGCGGACAGACAAAAACTTTTTCGAATGTGATACCCGATTTGGAAAGTTCCGCTTCGACGCCCGCCTCCAGCTCATAAAACTGCTCGAGTGTGATCAAGCCCTCACCCACACCAGCTTGATTGGTAACCATGATCAAGGCGAAGCCGTTATCTTGCAGCAACCGTAACGCAGCCATCGTATCGTCGAAAAAGCGCAAACCATCAAGCGACGTCAAGCGTTCGGCTGGCGGCTCAACTATCACCGTGCCGTCTCGATCGAGAAAAACTGCTTTCACGACTTCATCATAGCACTGTAAGATGAGTGCATGCAGAGTTTACTTATCCTGGGGCGACAGCCAGCACTTGGTATGGCCGAAGTCGAGAGTCTATATGGTCCTGACAAGCTCCAGGCCGTTGGTGAGCAGGCAGTGATTGTCGATGTTGACCCCTGCCTGCTGGCCTTCAGCCGTTTGGGCGGCAGCACCAAGTTTGCCAAAGTCCTGACCATCCTCGACACCACCAACTGGGGCAAGATTGAGAAATTCCTGTTACAAGTCTCGCCTGGCCACAGCCAAACCATGCCACCCGGCAAGATGACGCTCGGCTTGAGCCTCTACGGCTTCAACGAAAGTTCCCAGCGCGTGCAAGCGACTGGCCTGAGCCTCAAGAAAGCCATTCGCAAAACTGACCGCTCTGTTCGATTGGTGCCGAATAAAGCCCCAGAGCTTAACACCGCTCAGGTGTTGCACAATAACCTAGCTGGCCCGAATGGCTGGGAACTGCTGTTCATCAAAAATGGTGAGCAGACCGTTGTCGCCCAGACCGTCAAAGTTCAGGACATTGAGAGCTACACCCGCCGTGACCGCGAGCGGCCGAAGCGTGATGCCAAAGTTGGCATGCTTCCTCCCAAACTAGCTCAAATCTTGATTAACCTGGCCTCTGGCCCGATCGCTGAGACCAGTCTGCAAAACATTTGTGACATCCCGGCTGGCACGCCGATTCCGCACACCATTCTCGGCCAAACGGTGCTCGACCCCTTCTGTGGCACCGGCGTGGTGCTGCAAGAAGCCCACCTCATGGGCTACGACGTCTTTGGCACTGATCTGGAGCCGCGCATGATCGAATACACCCGGGACAACCTTAACTGGCTGGAAGCTTGGGACGGCTGTGAAGCCACTCAGGAAGTAACCCTCTGCGACGTGCCGGTTGCCGAAGTTGGTGATGCCACCAGTTATCAGTGGCAGCCACCGATTGATCTTGTGGCCAGCGAAACGTACCTCGGCCGTCCCTTCACCGCCCAGCCAAGCGGCGAAATCCTGGCTCAGACCACATCTGAGTGCAACACCATCATCAAAAAGTTCCTGCAAAACATTGGCCAACAGCTCAAGCCCGGCACCCGGCTGTGCCTAGCAGTCCCGGCTTGGCAAATTAAGCCTAACCAGTTTAAGCACCTACCCCTTATTGACCAGATTGAGGATTTGGGCTATAATCGTATCAGTTTTGAGCATCTTGGGAACGATCAACTGATCTACTACCGATCAGACCAGATCGTCGCCCGTCAGCTCTTAGTAATTGTTAAAAAGTAAGCTCCGAGATCCTTGCCTGGCGAGTCTAGTGCAGGGAAGGATTGAGCACCGCAAGTGAGCCGTACCTAGCGTACGGTGAATGCGAAGCGGAAATTCTGACGCGGCAATAGGCCGCCAGAAAGGATCGACCTATGTCACATGTCAAAGCTGGCGGTACCGCCAAAAACGTCCATGATAGCCCCGGCCAGCGCCTCGGCGTTAAGCTGTTTGGTGGCCAGGCGGTCAAAACCGGCCAAGTCATCGTTCGTCAGGTCGGCATGAGCAAGCGCGGCGGCAAAGGCACCAAAGTCAGCCGCAACTTTACGATCCACGCCGCCAAAGACGGCATCGTCAAGTTCCAGACCCGCAAAGTCCGCACCTTCAGCGGTCGTTCAGTGCCTCGTACTGAAGTCACCGTCGAATAATGCCATTTGCACTAAATTAATAGAGGCTCCGAGGAGCCTCTATTTTTATGAGAATAAGTATCTCTATTTGCTGTTATCAGCGTCACGCTTTGCTGCAGAGTAAGGGCTATACTTATCCTGTGCTTTCAGGTCAAAGCCGCGACTTGCAGCAGCATCGATCTGTGGTTGAGTTGCCGCACCAAGAGGCATATATGAACGCCCGTTGCGCTGGCCAGAATTTGCAGCAGGACGAACTGCGGCAGCTGGCGTTGTTTCAACAGGTGCTTCCGATGGAGCGTCAGCAACTTGTTCGACAGCACCAGTCATGGCAGCTTCACCGGCTGCTTCAGCGGCAGGCGTGACGGCAACTGCTTCAACACCAGCTTCTGCCTGCACCGGGCCGCCGTGCACATTAGCGCCATATATCGGAGCGTGCGGAGAGCCAATAGCCGTGCGAAGTGTGAGAGGACCCGGGTTCTCGATCCTAATCCTATCAGTTGCGGCTGGGGCGGCCGGTGCTGGAGGCAACCAATCTGGAGCTTCGATCATTTGTGGCTGTTGTGGTGCTTGTTCGTTCATAGTGATTGCTTTCTTTTCTGTTTTTTTGTTTAAATAACGCTAGTCTCTATACTAGCATAAGCTTTACAAAATGTCAATACTATCAGATGCTGTCCGCGTGCTCTGCTCCCTGGATTGACATGCAGGCAGGTACTATTACATTCGCAGTACTATTGAACCGTACGCTTTAGCAGACCTTTAAGTTTGGTGCCGCGCTGTTTTTGCACCGTCAGCCGCTGAGCCTCTGCTTCCGCTTGAGCCTGAGCGTTTGTGCCGATTACTGCCTTATGTTGTTCCGTAGCAACTGTACGAACAGTCGTTGGGGTATTTCCTGATTGCTGAGTAACCTTAAAACCATCTTCACTGTAACCCACAAAGCATTGGATCCGCGAAACAGACGGATTCTTAATCGGCGACTTACCCTCTTCAAGCTTATTGCCGTAGCCATCGAGCCACCGTAGGTTAGATTCTCGGCCGATGATACCCATGTTGGTACCCCGGCTAATTAGAGTGAAACCGCTCACCATCTTGTCTCCGTTACCGGCCTCAGTCAGAGCCAATAGATAATACGTATCCTCTGGCGATTCAAAGTCGTATTTTAGTTTGTCGGTGTATCTCCGCACTTCAGAGCTTGAATCAGCATCCACTTTCACGGCAGTTAGCTTTGTAATGCCCTGCTCACCCATCGATATTTCAGCAAGAACAGGTTCACCTGCAAAACTACCCAAAGGTGCCGATGGAGAGCCCTCTCCGGAAACCTGAACAAAATCAAGATATGTGATGCCCGCATGTTTTTCTGGTATCCGCAATTCAGCGGTGAGCACCGGCGTTAAGACAGTATCATGACCCTGATGAGTAGTATACTCCGCTATTGTCCCCTGGAATCGTTGGGATCCAAGCCCTTCGTGGCTGGCTTGAGGAGGTAATTGATTACCGGGCAATATCATAAATACTAATGTAGCATAAGCTTTATGAAAAGTCAATAAGGTGTTATCGCCAGTGAGTGTCGTGTTGGCTGCTCAGGAAGGCCTCTAGACTCGCGCCTGCATTGCGGGTGACAAACTTAGCGGCACGCTTAACCATCGACTCGCTAGGCTTTGGTGGCAGTACTGAGGCCTCAACTGGGACAATAGGTTGTGGAGCTGGTTTGGGCGTGGTAGGTGGGACCGAAGTCAGAGTCAGGGCTGGTACATCCTTATGCGGGTGAATGCTTCGGCGATCACGCATTGCCTTGATTTCTTCCATCCGGGCATCCCAAAGCTTCTGTAGTGGTTCCGGGAATGTTGCACGATAGATACTCATACCGGTTGTATGTATCTCTTTCTTGTCGTCTTTTACTTGAGCATCTTTGGTAAGCACCAAGTAAGGACCCCCTGCTTTCAAAACCTCAACTTCATAAAAAGTACTTGCATCTTCAGCGTCACGCAAGTTACGGCGGTTCGGCATTGCACCCTTTGGACGGAATTGCCTGCAAGCATCGTCAGCTAACCTGCTGTTATCAGCTTCGTCGCTCGAAATGCCGAGCGAGGCTTCAGTGATTCGACCAGCCACTACATCTCCAATGAGACGTCGGTTGTTCTCTAGCACATCTACAAGCAAGACTTGTTCTTTTTGAAAGTCCCTTTCACCCAGCTCATCAGTAACCTGACCGGCATTGTGTGCAGCCGTAAGAGAGATAACGTCGCGTCGTGGTTCCATAAACATACATTAGCACTTTTGTGCTAATTTTGCAATGACGCTTGTGTTTACTAAGCTTCGTTGTTGAGGTGGTGGCGGATACGGTCGATGACGTCGGCGATTACCACTTGAGACTTAATGAGATAGTCATCGACGCCGAGCGATTTGGCACGTTCCTGGTCACTTTCCTGGCTGAGCGCGGTCAGCATGATGATCTTGAGATTGGTCGTTTCGGGAGTGTTACGCAAGATGTCGAGGACGTCAAAGCCACTGACTTTCGGCATCATCACATCAAGCAGCACGAGGTCAGGCTTGTAGCTCAGCGCTGTGGCGAGGGCATCTTCGCCATTGGCTACCCGTCGGACATTGAAGCCTTCGGCTTGTAAACGGGTCTCATAGACACTGGCGAGGGCATCATCGTCTTCGACGAGCAGGATGCGCTTCGGCTGAGTTCCGGCAGAATTGGTAAGTGACGGCTGGCCTTGGTTTGGTTCCATACTGTTTATGGTACACAATCAGAGACCATTGTTCAATCCCGAGTAAAGGAGTCGTCCGCTCGAGTGCAGTTCAGGATGAACCGCGAGTATCGGAACGAAAGCGTACCGAGCGTACGCTGGAGTGAGAAACGGAGCGGTTCGCCTGAAATGTGCCGAGCCGACGGCTACTTCAACAAGGCTTTGATGAAGCCGTCAAACATTGGATGCGGACGATTAGGTCGGGATTTGAATTCAGGGTGGAACTGGCTGGCTAGCAGGAATGGGTGGTCAACACCTTCAATGATCTCAACTAAGTCATTTTCCGGGTTGATGCCGGTGGCTTTGATACCCCAACCTTCGAACTGGTCACGGTAGGCATTATTGCATTCGCCACGGTGTCGGTGACGCTCCACGATCTTGGTCGTGCCATAGACTTTGGCTGCCAGACTGCCCTTTTCTAGCTGACAGTCATAGTCACCAAGCCGCATGGTGCCGCCGGTCATATGTTTGCCTTCTTGACCATTCATGGTGTTAATCACCAGATCCTTAGTCGTCGGATCGAGTTCGAAAGTATTGGCTGTTTTCAGGCCAGCGTTGCGCGCCGCGGCAATGACTGCCATTTGCAATCCAAGACACAGGCCAAGATATGGTTGCTTGTGCTCCAGCGCATACTGGGCGGCCTTGATCTTGCCTTCCAGGCTGCGCTGACCGAAGCCGCCGGGCACGACGATGCCATCGTAGCCTTCCAGCTCTGGCCCAATGTCAGACTCGGGATCATCAAACTTCGAAGCGTCGATCCATGTGATATCAACGTTGGTCTTATTGTGCCAGGCAGCGCTCTTGATAGCTTCGAACACCGACATATAAGTATCGGTATTGTCCATATACTTGGCCACAAAGCCAATTTTGACCGTCCGGTCATAGTCGGTGGTACACATTTTAACCACATCGCGCCACTCTTTGAGATCAGGCTTTTTGGCCTTCAGACCGAGGCGTTCCACCAGCACATCGGCAATGCCAGCATCTTCCAGTGTCAATGGGACTTCATAAATACTATTGGCATTCGGCAAAGACGCGATGGCATCAGTTGGCACACCGCTAAACAGGCTCAGTTTGTTGATCGCCGCTGCGCTGACCGGGTGCTGGGCGCGTGCTACCAAGATGTCGGGGGCAATGCCCAGGCCACGTAGTTCGCGAACCGAGTTCTGAGCTGGCTTGGTCTTGGTCTCGTTACTGGCCAGCAAGTATGGCAAATAGACGACGTGGACGTAGGCACAGTTCTCCAGGCCTACCCGCACCCCAAGCTCTCGAATGGCTTCGACAAAGGCCAGTGACTCGTAGTCGCCAACGGTGCCGCCGATCTCGATGATATGGACGTCGAAGTCTTCACCAGCTTTGATGATCCAGTCCTGTATAGCACCTGTCAGGTGCGGGATGATCTGGACGTCATCACCTTCGAACTTGCCTGCTCGCTCGTCTTGAATCAGCTTAAGCAGCACCCGCCCGGCCATCAAGCTACTGCGGCTGGTCATTTCTTCATCGACGAACCGCTCGTAATGACCAAGGTCCAAGTCAGTCTCTGCACCATCTTTGGTGACGAAGCATTCGCCATGCTCGCGCGGATTGAGCAATCCAGCATCGACGTTGAGATAGGGATCACATTTTTGGAGGTTGACCGTCAGGCCTCGAGCTTTGAGGAGGTTGCCGATTGAGGCGGCGGTAATACCCTTTCCTAATCCGGAAAGCACACCGCCTGTCACAAACACATACTTAGTCGTTTTGCCCACGACTGCAACTCCTCTTGTTAATCTCTTATGCTACCGTATTTCATCAGGCCTGGCAAGCTGATCACCATGGTATCTCAGTGATATACTTTACGCAATGACAGCACGCGTTGCAGTAATTGGCACCGGGATCATGGGCAGTGGTATTGCTGCCAACTTTTTGAAGCACGGCTACCCCGTAACGGTTTGGAACCGTACACCAGAACATGCGCAGACCCTGCTTGACCAAGGCGCCACCCTGGCCGATTCGCCGCACCGCGCGACCGAAGCCGCCGATATCATTTTTGAAGTCACCGCCAGCGACGAATCGTCACAGGCTGTGTGGCTAGGTGATGACGGTATCTTGACCGGTGCCGACCAATCTAAAACGCTCATCACCAGTGCGACCCTAACCGTCACCTGGACTGAGGAATTAGCCGCGCAGTGTGCCGAGAGACAACTGACATTTTTCGATATGCCGATGACCGGTGGTCGGGCCGCCGCCGAAGCTGGCCAGCTGACTCTGCTGGTTGGTGGTGATGAAGCGAAGCTTAGCAACCTGCAACCGACATTATCGGCCATCAGCGCCAAGCAGTATTACTTCGGTCCGGCAGGCAGTGGCATGAAATACAAATTAATCCTGAATTCGCTGCAGGCCACCCATCTAGTAGCCTTCGGCGAAGCCATGCGTTTGGCTGCCCAGGCAGGACTCGAACCGAGCAAAGTTGGCCCGGCCCTCGTCGACCGTCCCGGTGGTGTGCTGACGCAGATCGCATGGGAGGCCTATCAGCAAGCCCAGCCACCACTCACCTTCTCCGTTGACTGGATCACCAAAGACCTTGGCTATGCCCAAACTCTGGCCGGTGACATCAATCTCCCCCTCTTCAAAGATGTCTTAGGCGAATTCAAAAAGACCCAGGACGAAGGCCACGGCACCGACGACTGGACCGTGGTTAATATCCATTAGTCAACACGTACATAGCGATTAATCAATCGTTTAGTGTGTGGCCGAGCAGGAACTTTTTCTACACGGAACTCTCCCTGTTCTACAAGACGTTTCATGAGAAGACGTATATGTTGGCTTCGGATTGATCCTCCATGTTCAGATTCATAGCCAGTAACCAAACTGTCGAGAGTGGCAATGCCTAGCCCCCGCGCAATTGCAAATAGACGCTCAGCAACCACTGTCGCCCCTTCGGCTTTAATGGCATACGGCGAAGCATCTCGCGCTTTTTGCACTAATGTCGAAAATGCGGCTTGTGAGTTAATAACCTCGACTGCTCGGGATGTCCAGCTAGCAAGCCCAACACCGTGGCGAATTGCATCGACCCCCTCAGTGAGATCGGCAATCATACCGTGGGCCCGGTCTTCCAGGCGAATACTGCTCATGTCTGACTGGCTAATCTCTGCTTCGCCCACTTGCTGTAAACCCGGCAACCAGCTTCGATTATCGCGAGAATGGAGCGTGCCTCGAATAGTTCCGAGCAGCTTGACGTCATCGATTGACGGATCAATCCGCTGTGCGGCTTCTACTAGCGTGGTTGCCGTAAGCTGCGTACCTTGTCCCAGTTGTTCCATTGCTGTGTATAGCGCCTGGGTTTCGGCTCGTAAGTCTTCTTGGCTCAAAGCCACATGATTGAACGCCGGGTCAATAATCTCCAGGAGCGGATCGTAGTTGCGGGCTTTACTAATTTTCTGAACGATACCCTGTGTCTCTAACAGATCGATGTGTCGCTCTATAACATTCACATGTCGTTCGAGTGTCGTCTTATCCGATAGACTACCCCTAAAGCTCTCTTCAGCCAGCGTCCTAATGGACACCCCCTCATCGTTGGCTAGCAAAGCGCGGAATAGCTCATGGCGCGTTTCGGGCGCATGCACTTCTCCAGATGTCATAGATCCTGAGTAGACTTGTTGCAATGAATCGTCTTGATAATCCAGGCTCCAGTTCAGCAGAAAGCCAGTCAGTGCCAATTTATGCTCACGAAACTCTGGATCGGCACAATACCACGGAATAACTTTTCCCCGCTCACCCGGCGCCATACGTTTGACAACTGCTCCAATAGGCTCAAGGCTTCGTTCGAAGTATTGTCTTGAAACCTTCGGTCCAATTGGCCAAACCGGCACTTCACCCTGACGCTGCGACAGCTCTTTGTTCGCTTGATTCTCAGTGAATTCACGTTCTGGGTATGCCAATACAATAGCGCTCAGTAACAGTTTCAGCTCGTGATTACCGGCGCCGTTCAAGAAGTCAGTTACAGCTAACTCAGCGGTTGGTTGCTGCGGTAAGGTCTCACCGCCCAAATCGGTAATCATAATGGCTATATTATAGCACTTATTATGCTTTTTGTCTAGCTACTTCTTGAGGTAGTCCTGGGCGGCTTGGAGCTGAGTATCAGTACCGGCCTGGGCGTCAGCGTCGCTGATAGTGACAGTTTTATCTGGGGTGATGCCTTTGTGATTGATGTTCTGGCCATTGGGGCGATACCAGCTGGCAATCGTGACTTTAAGCTCATCGCTTGGGCAGGTACCATCTGGCAGCCGCTGGCCGGTGACACAAATGACGTCCTGCACCACGCCCTTGCCGTAGCTCTTTTCACCAATCAAATAGGCGGCATTGTTATCGTGCAAGGCACCAGCTGTAATTTCCGAAGCCGAGGCACTGCCAGCATCGATCAGCACCACCGTTGGGATGCCATGTAGTTCGTTACCGCCAAGCGCATTTTTGCTGTCAACGACGGTATTGCCATGCTTCTCATCAAGAATCTTCTGACCTTGTGGCAGCCATAGACTAGACAGATGAACCGCAGCATCCAGCAAGCCACCGGGGTTTTCGCGCAGGTCGAGGATGATGCCATTCACTTGCTTGGATTTGAAGTCATCGGCTGCTTGTTGGGTCAGCTGGTTGGTATCATCAGCGAAGGTGCTGATCTGTATGTAGCCGATGTTACCGTCCAGGATCTTGGTTTTGACGCTGGGCAGTTTGATATCGTCACGGATGATCGTCAAGGTTAGGGACTGTTTGTGATTGCGAACCACTTGCAGCGTCACCTTACTGCCTTTCGGGCCACGAATTTTGCTGACAGCATCGTCGACTGCTTCGCCGGCAGTGCTGACACCGTTGATGCTGGCGATCAGGTCCTTGGCTTTCAAACCGGCTTTGTCGGCCGGCAGACCGGCAATCGGTGCAATGACTTGCAGGTTGCCATCGGCATCCTGCCCCAACTGCGCCCCGATCCCGCTAAACATATTATTAAGCTGGCCGTTGAAGTCTTTGGCTTCTTTGGCGGTGAAATAGACGGTATATGGATCTTTGGTTGCTTCCGCCAAGCCGTGCTTCAGCCCATCTTCCAGTTGTGACTCGGTCAGCTGGCCATCGTAATTATCCTTGAGTGACTGGTAAACTTTTTGGACGCTGGAATAATTCAGGGTGGCTGGCAAGTTACTGCTGACTGGCTGTAAATGATGGCTCATTGGCAACTGCAGCCGGCCGTTGCCAACCGAAAGTCCGAGGATAAAGACCGCAACCAAGACTACGACTACAGTGGCACGCTTTAGCACACGACGCAGCTTCCCTCTCTGTTTTGGTCTCGACTCCATTCGCTCTAGTATAGCAGCAAACTGCTCGCGTTTTGTTATACTTGCGCATAAGGATAGCTATGGAACAAGACAACAATCAAACACCGGTCATACCACCACAGCAAGCGCAAACCGTAACAAATAGTCCTGACCCACAGTCGTTGCAGCTTGGAGATGTTCCGACACCGGTTGTTGTGGCAAGCATGGAACAGCCGAACCCGCAGCCGCTTAATCAGCCTGTACCTCCGATGCTGGCTAAACCATCAAACAATCGGCTGTTGCCCGTTCTCTTCATCGCTATAGCCGTGCTACTAGCGTTGGGTGGAGGCGCTGGTTACTGGCTAACTCATCACCATGGTTCACAAAAACAAACTTTAGCACCCCAGTTTTCAACCAAGCCCCTGAAGCTTAATAAGGATAGTGCTATTTCGACGCCCACACAAGCAACCGCTTTTGTAATCACCCAACTTGCGCCATTAGAAGACAAATATAGCAAAGCGTTTGCACCGATGGCTAACACTCAAAGTGATATCACCAAAACAAGCTGCAGCCCATCATCATATCCTGCAGGTGCACGGCCCTGCGATATTACCTATGGATTTACTGGCTCCCTAGCTGGTAGCGCCAGCAATAATCGACAACTGTTTATGAACTTCTTTGACTTAGTCATGAAAGACGGTTGGGAAGCGAGCATGGAGATACGCACTTCACCAACGACTATGGGCTACCAAAAAGTGACCAAATCGAGTGACATCAACTTTAACGACAGCGCCTCGGGCGGCCCCTATGCCAACATCACTCTCCAAAAAAGCCTATCCTCAAAAGTTTCATTGAGCCTTTTCATACAATATATCGAGAAAATTGACGCTTCTAAATATCGAGTCGTTCCTGTCTACAACAATACCTACATCCTCACCGGCAGCTACGTCTACTAGGCTAGAAGTGGATGAAGACCAGGCCGGTGGTGTAGCGCCAGCCCTCGGAGTATTGTCCGGTCAGTTGCTGGTTATATTGCTGAATGTAGATTTCATCGCCGTTGACGGCCTCCACGTACATCACGTGGCCAAAGGCACCGGAATTGCTGACAGCGATCGAGCCAGGTGTCGGATTGCTGTCGACTGGAATGCCGGCTGCCCGGGCGTTGTCATCCCATTCGTTAGCATTGCCCTGGCCACCCCACCATGGCATATCGCGGCCGTCTTTGCCGGACAAGTAGTCCTGATGGACGCGGTAGGCGGTGTAACTGACACATTCGCGGTTATACATCCCCCAGTCATCGATCATGCTGTCCTGCGGGGCGTTCGCCCAGATCGATGGGTAGCCACCGTTGTTGGGGTCACCTTTGAAGTTACCGATGTTGTAGCGGGCGTTGAGCAGTGCCTGCTGGCGACGGAGTTCGCCAATCTTACCACGATTATTGGCTATACCAGCGTTAAAGGCCGCTTGCTGATCCTGGGTGTAGTTCAGCAAGCCCTGTTGCTTGGATTCTGCGGCCGCCAATTGGTCGCGCTGCTGCTGCTCCGAAGCAATTAGGACATCAAGTTCAGCTTTCTGTTGCTGTAACTGAGCCTGGAGCACGGCGATCTGCTGAATAGTCGCATTGATCTTGTTCTGCACCGTCGTGCGGTACTCTTCCTTGTCGACGTAATCACTGAGGTTCTTACTGGTTGCCAATGCCTCAATAGTACTTAGCTGACCGTCGATGTAAATGCTCTTAATGTCTTCGCCAAGATACTGCTTTTCTTGGGTGATCTTGTTCTGGTCGTCGATAATCTGCTGCTGAATGGCGGCTTGCCGAGCTTCATTGGCTGACAGGGCTGCCTGGATGGCATTGACCTGTGTCTGAAGTTGGTCGATAACCGCCTGGTAGCTCTCGGCTTCACTCTCTAGACCATTGACCACCAACTGTGCGGCATTGTTCTGGTCCTGAAGCGAGTTGATTTGATCATCAAATTGGTCAGCATGAGTAACCGCCATACTGCCGCCCATGCTCAAAGCCAGCAGTATGAGCACAAAAGCTCGTACGCGAGTAATTACAACTGATTTAATACTGGTTTTTGGCATAGTTTTTATTTGGTTTATGCGTACCTGTAGTATAGCACGTATGGTCAAACAAACCCTCCTTATGGTTGATTATGACTCATAACTGTGAGGGGCTGAAAAGACGCCCGTAGGCGTCTGTATTCTGGTAAATTACTTTGTCTTAAACTTGAGATACCGTCGGGTCGCGATAATAGAAGAAACGGTACCAATGATTATACCAATAGCAATTTGCATAAGCAAAAACATTAGGAAGTGCTGGTCAAAGTACTGATTGGCATAGTTGATGTCCAGTAGGCCCAGGCTGCTGGCCTGCAAAGCATTGCTCGATGCCAAGAACGCCGAGTTGATGATCAGGATCGAGAAGACGGCCGACAGTAGACCATAAATGGCGCTCTCCACCACAAACGGTCCGCGGATATACCAGGTGTTTGCGCCCAGCAGCCTCATGATACTGATCTCATCACGACGGTTGAAGATTGCCATCTGAATAGTATTGAAGATGATCAGCACACAAATGATAGCGAAGACCACGACTGTCACGATGCCTATCTTGCGTAGCACATTGGTGGCGTGCGTGATGTTGTCGATTGCTTCCTTAAGGTTGCCGTTGTACGATGGCGAATCAGGGGTCTGCAGCTGCTTGTTTTCGGCCTTATCCAAAAAGGTTTTGATGTCCGGAACTTGGTTCAGGTCACGTGGGTAGATCTGGATGGTAGCTGGAATTGGGTTGCCTGCCTCAGCTGCGGCTGCAGCAAAGCCTTCATTGCCCTTGGTAGCAGCAAAACTTCTCAAAGCCTGTTGCTTGTTTAGGTAGATGACCCGCTTGACCTCAGGCTGGGCGGACAGCTGTTTGGCAAGCTTCTGAGCCTGCGCGTCAGTCGTCGTGTCCTTCAGGTAGGCAGAGACTGAGATTTTGTTGGTGATCTGGGCAATGGTGTTCACAAAGGTACCATTAGTGATAATCGAGAATAAGATGATCGTCAGGGTCACCACCATCACCGCCATGGCAGCAACTGCCAGGCTGATATTGCGCATGAAGTTCACGATGCCGGTGTTGATGACGCGTCGAAGAGTGATGAGTCGGCGTTGCATAGTCTAGAGGTTGTAGCTCGCGTTGGCTTTGTCGCTGACGATCTTGCCTTCACTAATGATTACGACACGACGTTTGAGCTTGTTAACGATTTCCTGGTTGTGAGTAGTCAATAATACGGTGGTGCCGAAGCGATTGATCTTTTCCAAGACTTTAATGACATCCCAGGCGTGCTTAGGGTCAAGGTTGCCGGTTGGTTCGTCGGCGATTAGAATGCGCGGTTGCCGGACGATAGCTCTGGCGATCGCCACCCGCTGGCGTTCACCACCGGATAGTTCGCGAGGCATGCGGTCTTCCTTGCCTTTGAGGTTAACGATGTCCAGTACTTTGGGCACGGTATGCTTAATCTCGCGGTTACTGATACCGACGATCTCCAGGGCGAAGGCGACGTTCTCAAAGACTGTCTTGTTCGGCAGTAGCTTGAAGTCCTGGAACACGACGCCGATTTTGCGGCGCAGCATAGGAATGTCTCGGTCTTTCAACTTATCGTAGTCAATGCCACCGATGACAATCTTGCCACTGGTGGGCCGTTCTTCCCTCGTCAGCAACCTCAAGAGCGTGGTCTTGCCCGCCCCACTTTGGCCGATGACGATCACAAACTCTTTCGGCTCCACATGAAGCGTGACACGCGACAAGGCGGCGGAATTCTCATCCTTGTCCTTGCCATAGGTTTTGGTCACCCGGTCGAGCAAAATCATTACTATTTAGTATACCATTCCGGCGCCATGTGGCAGCCAGCCGTCTAGCAATTACGTGTCAGGTTGCTATTTAGAAGTTACCGGCAGCAACGATAGTCAGAGTATCGGTGTAATCGTTGGCATACCCGATAGTGTTGGCAACGGTGATGCGTTCTTTCAGCGTGATCTGGTCGGCATTGGTGTAGCCGTTGCGCGAAACGAAGGAAGCGAAGTTGCCGGCAGTATTGAAGTTGCCGCCATGCGTACCGTCGGTGATGTTGTAGGCACCATCGTAGGTGATCGAGCCAGTACATGTGCTACAAGCGGTCCCCGTCGATGGCACAAAGGTGTAGTTGGTCGTACCAGCCGATAGAGCTTGTGGTGTTGTCGCGCTAAAGGTACCAGTGCTGATTGGCGTACCCGGTGACGTGGCAGAGGTTAGCGCGGCGTTGGTTGATTTCACGTAAGCCGTGTAACCAAGTGGTGAGTTGGTTCCGACAGTCATAGTCACACCCGGTGAAGTCTGGATACTAGCCGAGTCTACTTTCGGAATGGTGTCACTGTTGGCGCTCAGCGTGAAGCTGAAGTTTGGAGCGACAGAAGCGTTGACGGTCACCTGATCCTGGTTAGAGCTGGCGCCAAAGATAGAAACTGGCGTAGTTGTCAGATCAATCAAGGTGTTGCTGGCGTTGTCGCTTTCGACGGTGACATTGTACTGACCAGCGGCTGAAGGGTTCTGGATGGAACCTGTTGGAATTACGAAACCGTAAAGCGTTGTATTGTTCAGGCTGGCTGAGGTCAGGCCTGATACTACGATGTTACCGCCGGCGCCGGCGCCACTGGCGGTGACGGCTGAGGTCAAGCTGCCGGGAGGAGCCGTAATGCTAGCTGGCGTGTTTGGGAAGCCGGTGGTTGTTGGGGTTGGCGTGCCGGTCGTCAGGGTGAAACCAGTACCACTGCCGTCACTCTTGGTTGCTGGGAAGATAATCTTAATCTTGGCTACGCTGGTAGGTGTCGTATTGAGCTTGAATGTAACGAGCAGGTCGTTATTCGCAGTCGCACTAATGCCCAGGCGACCGAGGCGTGCCCCGGCCTGGGTTAGCTGTGTTGCACTGGCAATCTCGGGCAAGAACAACGTCAGCAACATTGTCACTGCCACAATAAGGAACCGCTTGTTTTTCATAGTTTTTCCGAACCTCTAATTTTTAATTTCACACACTCTGTACCTCTTATGGTAAATGAGGATAATATAATGTCAAGTTTTTTTCATAAAATAATTGTCCATACCAAAACTAACAGATACGAAATAGCAGGCACTGGATATCTGGTTGTAGCGCTTTAGTTAGACAAGGTGTGTTCGAGGAAGGCATCAATCAGCGGATTGAGCTGACCATCAAGTACAGCCTCCGGATCAGATGTTTCATACTTGGTACGGAGATCTTTGACCTGTTTGTAGGGGTGCAGCACGTAACTTCTAATCTGGTTGCCCCACTCTGCCGATTGATTTGGGCCTTTGAGGTCGCCCAGCTTGTCGAGGTGCTGCTCCAGCTGCGCCTGTGCCAGGCGCGACCGCAGGATGGTCAGTGCGGTTTCCTTATTCTGTAACTGGGAGCGTTCGTTCTGGATGGCAACGGTTATGCCGCTCGGGATATGGGTAATTCGAACTGCCGAATCAGTGGTATTCACACTCTGTCCGCCATGGCCACCACTGCGGTAAACATCAATCTTCAAGTCTTTTTCATCGAGTTCCAGCTCATCCGGTCGGTCGATCTTGGGCATGACTTCGACTTTGGCAAAGCTGGTCTGGCGCAGGTTATCGCTATTGAACGGACTAAGCCGCACCAGACGATGTACCCCGTGCTCGGCCTGCAGTTTGCCATAAGCAAACGGCCCATTGATCTCCAGAGTCGCGCTTTTGAGTCCGGCTTCTTCACCAGAAGATTCATCTACAAGCGTCACTTCGTATCTGTTATTTTCCGCCCAGCGGCTGTACATTCTGAGCAACATCTGTGTCCAGTCCTGGGCATCGGTGCCCCCTGCCCCGGCCGACAAGGTCACGATGGCATCATGGTCATCGTATAGTCCATTGAACTTAAGATCTTGCTTTAAGCGATCAAACTCTTGCTGACACCGCTCAAGCTGTTCTTGCAGATCAGCCTGTACGGACTTGTCCTTCATGCGAGCAAGCTCCTCGACATCTTTAATGGAGCCCAGAAGCGTCTCCCACGGCGAAATACGCTCATCCAACTTGGCAAGCTGCTTCATAACCATTTGCGCATGTGCTGTATCGTTCCAAAAGTCAGGCGCCTGGCTCTCGTCACCGAGATCAACTAATTGACGATGTAGGTCGCTAAAGTTCAACTTATCCATCGCCATCGAAATTGCCTGGCCCAATGACGTCGATTGCTTGATGAGCTCTTCCATATACTTATGATACCAAGTTAGTTACTAGGCTGAGTCAACGCTGCTTCGATAGCGGAATCTGAGTCGCCCACAGCGGACTGAGTTGTGTTTGCAACTCGTGGGCAAAGGGCTCGCCACAGTTACCCAGCACGCCAAAGGCCCAGATGGATTCATTAAACATGGTCTGCACAATGTCGATAATTTGAGCCTTGGTCACTGCCCGAATGCGCTCCGGCACCCGATAGTAGTCTTCAATAACCTCATCAAAAAAGTAGCGGCCGAGGTAGCCAGAGGCTGTTCCACCGACCGTCTGGGCACTGCGCTGGAAACGACCAAGCGCGTACTGTTTGGTGGCATCAATCTCAGCATCATCAATGTCGCCAGCCATCAGCTTGGTCAGTTCTTCAACAATTATCTGCATCAGCGGCTGGGCATTTTTGTCAGAGACCTGAGCGCCAAACCACCAGTTGCTGGCATCGCGGGTTTGGCTCAAGCCAGAGCTCATGCCGTACACCAAGCCACGCTCCCGGGCAGTCCCGAGGATCTTGGAATACAGCGTCTCTGTCAGCATGGTGTTGGCCAGGTTAAGCGCATCAGTTTCTGGATCGGTCAGCCGACGCTTCATGAAGGTGTCGATGTAGAAATACAGGTTCTCGACGGCATCATTGGGCACATAGACCGGTCGCTGCAGATGTTTAGGCTGTTCGTGCGGCAAGGCAAACCGTTTACCGGTATGTGGCAGCTCGATAGCTTCCAGCAGATTAACAATTGCGTCACGACGGCTCGGCTTGATGTTGCCGGCCAGCAGGAAGCGCATGTTGGAAGCGTGATGGGTACGCTTGTAGTGTTCACGGACATCGTTAACGCTGACATTCTGCATCAGCTCCAGGCGCTCGGCATCAGTCTTGGCGATCAGCCCAAGCTTTTCCCGCATCTCCAGGCTGAGGCGGCGAAAGTGGTTGTTGCTGCGGGCAGCCATTTCTTCCTGAACGTTACCAAACTCGGCCTGAAACTCTTCTTCCAGAAACAATGGTTTGGCAATGGCCATCAGCAGCAAGCCCAGCACTCGGTCCCATTCGAAATCAGCGCATTCGGCCTCGTAGGTAATGTCATACACGCCGGTGGTGGCATTGCTGTAGGCACCGTTTTTCTCAAGTTCCGCCTGGAAGTCCCGTGCTCGTGGAATCAGCTCATTAGCCCCCAGCAGCACGTGTTCCATGAGGTGTGGCACTTCCCATTTGTTGGGCTCGACTAGGTATTCCCCGGCCCGGAAATTAATGTCAAAAGTCATGACCGAGGCATCAGGAACATGCACCAACAGACCTTTAGCGCCATTCTTGAGTTTGATCTCAGTGACCGTATGTCGCACGCCGGACGCCTACTTTTTCCTGCGCTTTTTGCCAGCGGCTTTGCGCTGACGTTCCGTCTTGCGAGCCTTCTTGACAGTGGTGAGCTGCTTTTTCTTGGCAGCCTGGGCGGCACGTTTATCGTTGAAGTCCTTCTCGTGGAACTCGGTCTCAGCTGTCAGAATTGTGCTGGCGTTATCGACTGAACCGCGAGCGGCTCGTGTCAGTTCGGTGTCAGTGGCTCGATCCAGCTCTTCCTGGCTGACTGGCTCGGCGTGGAACAAGTGCATCAGTACATCGTGGCGCAGCGTGTTCTGCATAGACTCGAACAACTGCTGGCCGCGGCGGCGATACTCGACCAGCGGATCTTGCTGACCGACACTCATCCAGTGAATACCCTCGCGCAAGTGGTCCATGTTTTCCAAGTGCTGCATCCACAAATTGTCTAAAACTTGCAGGTAGATGTCGCGCTCAACTTTGTGCAGCACAGCTTCAGTAAATGCCGCTTGGCGAGCGCTGTAGAGCTCGTGGGCTTCGGTCTTCAGCACTTGGCTAAACTTATCAGCATCGGTGTCAAACAGTCGGTCAAGCGTGGCTTCCTCGAACGGAAATAGTTCGCGCAAGACATCTTCGAACTGGTCGGTCGTCACCAATGGCGAAGTGGCCAAGGTCTGAGTCTCATCATCAATCATAATTTTGATGCGTTTGCTGATGTCCTGTGATTTCAAAATCTCACGACGCATGGCGTAAATTGCCTTGCGGTGACGGTTCATGACGTCGTCATACTGCACGACGCTTTTACGCTGGTCAAAGTGGTAACCCTCAACCTTTTTCTGTGCGCCTTCCAGGCTCTTGCTGATCAGCCGGTTTTCAATCGGCGTCTCGTCATCCACGGCCAGCCGATCCATAATGCTGCTGATACGGTCACCACCGAAAATACGCATCAAGTCGTCTTCTGTACTGACAAAGAATTGCGTTACACCAGGATCGCCCTGACGACCGGACCGGCCTCGAAGCTGGTTGTCGATGCGCCGCGATTCGTGACGTTCACTACCGAGTACGAACAACCCGCCCAGTTCCTTGATGCCTTCGCCCAGCACAATGTCAGTACCACGACCGGCAATGTTGGTAGCCAAGGTCACGGCACCCTTTTCGCCGGCGGCGGCCACAATTTTGGCTTCGCGTTCGTTGTTCTTGGCGTTCAGCACCTGGTGAGGCACGGCGGCTTTGGTCAGCAGCTGACCTAGTGCTTCGTTCTTCTCAATTGACACGGTGCCGATCAGCACTGGCTGGCCTTTGGTATGCAAGGCTTTAACTTCTTTGACAATAGCCTTGAACTTCGTCTTTTCGTCACGGTAAATTCGGTCGCTTTTGTCTTTACGGGCCAGTACCCGGTTGGACGGAATCTCGACGACATCAAGCTTGTATATCTGATGGAACTCCTCAGCTTCAGTCAAGGCGGTACCGGTCATGCCGGCCAGCTTGTCATAGAGGCGGAAGTAATTCTGGAAAGAAATGGTAGCCAGCGTCATGCTCTCCTGCTGGACTTCCACACCTTCTTTGGCCTCGATGGCCTGGTGCAGACCTTCGTTATAGCGGCGGCCAGCCAGCAAACGACCAGTAAACTCGTCGACGATAACCACTTCACCCTCGCGAGTCACCACGTAATCTTTGTCGCGCGTAAACAGTGCGTGAGCCCGCAGCGCCTGCTGCAAGTGATAAATCGTGCGGATGTTTTCCGAACCGTAGAGATTGCTGATGCCGAGAATCTTTTCGATCTTCTCAACGCCCTTGTCGGTCAGGATGACTGTCTTGCGCTTTTCGTCAGTTTCGAAATGCTTTTCTTTGAGAAGTTGGCGAACGACTTTGGAGAACTGGGCGTAAGCCGTGCCGCTGGTAACACTCGGTGCGCTGATGATCAGCGGTGTCCGGGCTTCATCGATCAGGATGGAGTCCACTTCGTCAACGATGGCGTAGTTGAGATCGCGCTGACGCAGCTGGTCTTCCTCACGAACCATGTTGTCGCGCAGGTAGTCAAAGCCATATTCATTGTTGGTGCCATAGGTAATGTCAGCAGCGTAGGCCTCCTGGCGAGTGGCTGGCTTCAGGTGGCGGAAACGTTCGTCTTCGTGCTCTTCATTGATGAATTCCGGATCATAGATGAAGCTGTGGTCGGCGATGATCACCCCAGTTGTCATCCCCAAGAAACCGTACACTTGGCCCATCCAGCCGGCATCGCGCTGTGCCAGATAGTCGTTGACGGTCACCACGTGGACACCCTTTTCAGTCAGGGCATTGAGGTAGACCGGAGCTGTAGCCACCAGGGTCTTGCCTTCACCGGTCTTCATTTCAGCCACATTGCCTTCGTGTAGCACCATGCCACCGATCAGCTGGACATCGAAGTGGCGCTGGCCAAGACTGCGGGTAGCAGCTTCGCGTACGACAGCAAAGGCATCTGGCAAGATAGTATCAAGCGCTTCCTTCTCCAGGCGTTTCTTGAGGACAGCGGTCTGCTCTCGCAGCTGCTTGTCGGTCATGCCTTGGTACTTGTCAGCTAGCTTGTTGACAGCCTCAACGCGCTTGCGCAGCCGTTTGACTGTCCGCGCCTGTGGATCTCCCAGAATTTTTTTAAAGACAATATTCATAAAGCCTGACAGTCACTCCCTCTTTAGTTTGGACAAAAGTATGCCCAGTATTATACCCATTTTTCAGAGGAAAAGCGACTCTTGTTTTCGTGAGTTGCAATCAGGCCACTCGCCTGCGGAATCTGGCTACCAAACGGCGGTGCATTTTGCCGGATTCGTGGAGATCTTTGTACTTTTTCAGTTGCTGCTTGAGTTTGGCTTCGACGATGTCGACAGCCGCAAACATGTTCAGCGCCGACTCTTTGATGACGATGTTGTGTTGTGGCAGGTGAAGTGTAACTTCCACCGTGCAGTGGTCGTCACCTTTCTTCTTGGCTTCTTTGAGATGGACCTCGGCATGGGCACTGGCCCGAGCGTGCCGGGAGATGTAGCGGTCGAGACCACCAATTTTGCGGTTCACATAGGTTTGGAGCTTGTCGCTAACGGTCGCATGCACACCCTGGATTTCGAGTTTCTGAATCATGTGCTCTCCTTTTTTAAGCTGCTCTCTATATTATAAGCCCGAATGCAATTGCCGAGCGTGACTTTATTCACTAAATTTCGCTACGGCCGCCCATGTACGGGCGCAAGACTTCTGGGATCGCCAACTTGCCAGATGGCTGCTGGAAATGCTCGAGTATCACGATCAACGAACGAGCCAAGGATACTGCCGTGCCGTTGAGGGTATGCAACATTTCGACTTTGCCGTCCTGGCGACGAACCCGAATGTTCAAATTGCGGGCCTGGAAGTCCGTGCAGTTACTGCAGCTGGTCAGCTCACGGTAGGTAGCGTCGGCCTTGGACCAGTATTCAATGTCATACTTCTTGGCCGCTGGCGCACCGAGATCACCGCTGGCAATGTTGATGACATGGTACGGAATGCCGATCGATTGCCACAGCTCTTCTTCGATGGCCAGGATCTGCTTGTGCATGTCGTGGCTCTGCTCTGGCAGCGTGAAGGCGTACATTTCCAGCTTATTGAACTGGTGCACTCGGAACAGACCGCGAGTGTGCTTGCCGTAGGTGCCAGCTTCTTTGCGATAGCAGGGACTTAAGCCGACATACAGTTTCGGTAAGTCAGCTTCCTCAATGATGTCGTCGGCGTGGTAGCCAGTCAGGGGCGCTTCGGCCGTACCGATAAGTGTCAGATCTTCACCCTCAATGTAGTACTCGTTGCCGGCGTCATCATTGCGTGGTGCGAACCCGGCGCCGGTGGCCGTGCGGCTATTGACCATGTGCGGCACCGTCATAAAGGTGAAGCCCTTTTTGGTAACAAAATCGAGGGCGTACTGGGTGATGGCATTTTCCAAAAGCGCCAGATCGCCTTTCAAATAATAAAACTTAGCGCCAGCCACTCGCGCGCCGCGTTCGAAATCGACCCAGTCACGCTTGGTAGCATAGTCGAGGTGGTCTTCGGCACCGGTTGGTTGGTCACCAACCACCTTAATCTCCACACTGTCAGCTTCCCCGCCGACTGGCACATCGTCGAAGGCCACGTTGGGCACACGGTTCAGCAGCTCTTTGTACTGGTCGTCTATAGCCTCAAGTTTGTGTTCAAGATCAGCGAGCTGATCACGTAATTCTCGGCCTTTGGTAATCTGTTCGTCAGATGGCTTCTGACCCTTGGTAGCATCATTTAGTTCATTGCGCTGACGACGCAGAGCTTCGGCTTGGGTCAACAATTCGCGTCGCTCTGAGTCAAAACCAAGCAGCTGGGTAATATCAACGTCGTAGCCTTTGTCGCGTGACTTCTGCTGCACGAGTTCAGGATTGTCCCGGATAAACTGGATATCTAGCATGCTCTCAGTATAACTTGATTGGTTTTGATTGTCTTACTTTTGAAGTGCCTTGAGCGTTAGCTCGGTGCGGGCGCGGGCGTAGCTGCAGTGCTCGCACGGACCACCCATGGCCGCGTCACCGATTGGCGGCATGTCGTCACTATCCATGCAGGCCTTCATTTTCTCAAGCGTCGGTTCAACCCAGTCGTCTTTGCCAGTGTATGGAATAAGTTTGGTGCGGAATTCCAGCCGATCGCCGAAGCCGTCCATATCGATCCGGGCGTTGGTATACACAAAGTAGCCAGTATTGCTGACGTCAAAGCCATTCTGGCGCAGCAGCCACTGGTAGACTTCCATCTGACGTTTGTAGCTGATCTGCCACGGGCTGTCGATGTCGATCTCTTTGTTCTTGCTGGTAGCCTTATAGTCAACGACTATCAGCTCGCCGGCATCGTTGACCCAGACATCGTCGACGGCGCCAAAGACATACAAGTTGGTTGGCCCATGAACAGTTGTAACCCCGGTGAAATTGTAACGCCATTTGTCCAAGTCATTGTGCGGGAACGGAATAGCCTGCACCTTGTTCTCAAGCATGATCGGGTGCGGCGTGCCAGCCGCCCGATGCACGTCGAACTCTTTCTTGAAGAGTTCATCAATTGTTTTATTGATGTTAAACGGCGGGCTGCTCGGCCGCTTGATCTTTAGCCTGACATCAAGCCAAAAACAGCGCGGGCACTGCATAAACAGCTCGATCTTCGATCGAGAAACTTTGAATGCTGCCGCCTGCCCCGGCTGATAGGCCGGTGATCGTTCCCAGGGGCTCACTTGCAAACCTGCTTTCGTAGCGAGTGGTTCGAATTGGAGAGCGAAAAGTGTGAAACACAAGGAAGCATACCGATGCGTACGCTGACGCGTGGTTCAGACTTTGCAGCCTCCAAGTCGGACAACGCAGCAGAAATGAGGTTCGCTAGTGAGTCCCTAAATGCCATTACTTCTATTGTACCAAGTTGTTCTTAACGAATGGTTAAATCTCTTCAAGAATCTTCAGCAATTCAGTCGGTGTGCTGGCCATGGCATCTGGCTGCTCGGCTGCCAAGGTAGTCTGGTGCGTGTACCCCCACGTCACCGCCACCGAACGTATCCCAACCTTACGGGCGGCACTGATGTCTCGCGGTTCATCGCCGACGTAGACACAGTCTTTGGCCTGCAAGCGTTGTTGGCGCATCAGGCGGCGCAAAGCTGGCGCCTTTCCGAAAACGACCACCCTACCATAGAGCTGTACAAAGCTGCGATCGAGGCTATGGCGTTTCAGGAAGTTGCGCATCATCGGCACGCTGTTACTGCTCACAATAAACAGCTGATGACCTTCGGCATGCAGTTTTTCCAGCGCCCGGTCTATACCAGCAAAGATATGAACGTGCTCGGACTCCCGATGAATTGCCTGCAAGCCGCTGAAGTATAAGATTGGTAATCGCCACCAGGCATGGCCCATAAAGCGCGCAGCCCGGGCCAATGTCAGGCCATTCATGGCCTCCTTGTCTTCGGCAGACAAGGGATAGCGACCAGCTTCTTTGGCTATAAAATTTGCAAAGTAGTCAAAGCTGTCGACGATCGTACCATCAAAGTCAAAAATAATGGCTGCCATTGGTGCTACTAGCGTATCATAAGAAGTATGAGTAAGACTGATCTAGCAACAATCGGCGGCGGCTGCTACTGGTGCCTCGAGGCATTTTACCAGCGCGTCAACGGAATCGAGACGGTGGTCTCCGGCTACAGCGGCGGGCACGTCGACAACCCGACAGCGGCGCGCGTCTATGAAGGCGACACTGGCCACGCCGAAGTTGTCCAACTAACCTTTGATCCAGCGGTTATTACGTATAAAGAAATTCTGGAGATCTTTTTTGTGATGCACGACCCGACAACCGTCAACCGCCAAGGCAACGATGTCGGCGACGAATACCGCTCAGTCATTTTCTACCATGACGACGCACAAAAAGAGACTGCCGAAGACATGATCAAAGGTTATGCTGCTGAACTCTGGTCGGACCCAATCGTGACTCAACTCGAGCCACTCGACAGATTCTGGCCGGCCGACGAGTCGATGCAGGATTACTACAATCGCAATCCCAACGCTGGCTACTGCCAGGTGATTATTGAGCCAAAGATCCAGAAGCTACGTCAGAAATTCGCCGCCAAGCTGAAACCAGCTTAAAGATTATTGATAAGTGAGAGGATGGCAAAGATCAGCACTACCAGCCCGAGTGCTCTTCGGAAGTAGTTAACTCCCTTGGTTAGTTCTATGATCGCCCAGACAATCAGTGATGCATGACTGGCCCACGAGCAAACATCAGCCAATCGACCAGAAACCGCCAGCGATATCACTGCCAAGATCGCCCAGGCGATCAGCCAAGCGTTCGGCCACTGAAAAATTACCACCCTACCCTGATGATCACGCCAGATTCTGTCCCAGAGGCTATGCTGCATGGCAGCCAGTATAGCCGGTCAGGCTGAGTATCTGCTGGTAATATTCTTACGCCATTGTGGATAAGCCATTGCTTATTGTCCGTCAGCGGACTACATTGAAGAAGTAAACAAGGAGGTTCGGTATGAGTTCACTTGGTATGCTAGAAAAGAATCTGGCAGATGTCTTCAAAAGTGCGCCACCATTGCCAGACAGTGGCAAGAAAATGCTCGTCGAATGGGTACCGTGGATTAACCTCATCTTTGGCGCGTTTGCCTTGCTCGGTGCCTTTTGGCTGTGGCAATGGGCGCACGTCGCCAATGGCTTGATCAACTACGCCAACAGCATCAGCCAAGCCTACGGGGGCGGCACAGTTGCAGCTGATCGCCTAGGTTTCATGGTCTGGCTGGCCTTGATAGTCCTTACTGTCCAGGCATTGGTGATGCTTGCAGCCTTTGCCCCACTCAAAGCTCACAAAAAAACAGGCTGGGACCTGCTGTTCTACGGCGTATTGCTAAATGTTGTCTACGGCGTAGTGGTGGCCTTCACCAGTTACGGCGTCGGACACTTGTTCAGCTCACTGATTGGCGCCGCCATCGGTCTATACTTCCTGTTCCAAATCCGTGACGCCTACACCAAAAAAGCGTAAATAAACATCTACTGGTACTAAGCCCCGGTTCGCTGGGGCTTATTCTTTGTCACGAATTTGGTCATGATTGAGCCCGTAGTAGTGGGCAATCTCATGCCAGAGTGTATGTTTGATCTGTTCTTGGAGCGCCACAAGACTGTCGACTTTGCGTGTCAGCGGGCCTTTAAACAGTGTGATTTTATCTGGATACAATCGACCCATGCCCTGACGCCCGGTTAGCGGTACGCCTTCGTAGAGCCCAAGCAGTGTCTGCCAGGGAGCGATTTTCGACACCTGCCGTTGTTCGGGCGTTGGTTCTTCTTCGTACAGAATGGCTACATTCTGGAGATTCTTGGCATGTTCTCCTTTGAGCTTGCCAAGCGCTTCGTCGATCAGCTGCTGGAACTGATCATTAGAAATATCAATCATGACTATACATTGTATAGCATAAGCCTGTTATAGCAAGTACTATCCTTCGAGTTTTAGACGCTTGATAAGCCAGTCACGGGGTAGAATACTCAGAAACCACCCGGCTCTCGGACCGGAATCTTTGCCGATCAAAGCCCGATACAAGGTCGTGAACAGCTCCTTAGGCTGTAATCCCGTGCTGTCTCGAAGCTCATAGATGGCGTTGTGGAACCAGGCGCCGTCAGCATCTGCTGGCGCTTGCACAATCTTGTCGGCCAAGGTGTGCATGAACTCCCGCTCAGTGTCGTTGAACTGGCTGGGGTCGCAAGTTTCGGCGAGTGCAAATTTGACGTCGTCAGGTGCTCGCTTGTCTAGCCAAGCGTCGATGAAGGCCAACTCAGCTTTGATGATGCCTGCGTCCTGTTCGGCAACCGTTCCATACTCCGTACGGCTGACGATCTCCAAGGTTCGATCAACATCTTTCAGGGCGGCTTGATAACTGGCGACCAAGAGCGAAAATGGCACACGACTGACGGTCTGTTTCTGTTCGCCGCGAGTTGCGATGTACAGCAGCTGGTTGTCGCTATCAGTCTTATCGGGCTTGGCAGCAAAGGTGGCAAATTCGTCCATAACCTGGACCACACCGTTGACCGGGTCAAAGTACAGTCGCTTGAGCGGCGCGGCACGCAACACGTAAAAGCGCATGACTTCGGCCGGCATCAGCTCGGCGGCTTCCAGAGCGTCGAGTCCAGTGCCTTTACTGGCGCTCATCTTCTTGGTGTCGCCGGCCAAGTTTATGAAATCGTAAGAGATAGGATACGGCGGTTCGGTGCCGTAGACGTCGCGTACAATCTGCGAACCGGTATCGTAGGAGCTGCCTTTGGTCATATGGTCGCGACCTGAAGGCTCAACCATCACCTGCTGCAGCCACCAGCGGGCCGGCCAGTCCAGGCGCCAGTCAAGCTTCACTTCGCCTTTATCGTACTGCGCCTGCTGCTCCTGACCATCCTTATTGATATAACGAACCGTCTTGTTGTCAGCATCGATGCTGACAAACTGGCGATTTTTCAGCCTGCCCTGCTCGAGAATCTGAATAGGTGTCCAATGCTCATCAAGCTGACGCCCCGAGATTGTTTCCAGTGCCTGCCGGGCTTCTGGAATATGCGCCAAGGCTCGCTCAATAGCTGGCACAAACCAGCCGCTGCGGTATTTCTCATGTGAGCGAATAAACTCCACTTCAATACCCAGAGTGGCACAGGCATCAATCAAACCCTGCAGGAAAAAATCGGCGTAACTCTGCTCAGAACCGTCAGGTGCCGGCACATCACAGATTGGAAAACCAAGATACTGCTCAAAGTCCGCCGGTACGTCAACCGGAACCTTGCGCAGCGCATCCAGATCATCCACAAAGTACACATGCCGTGCTTGGCGACCGCGCCGTTGCAACTCAAGCAAGACGGCATCGGCGGTGATCAACTCACGCATGTGACCAAAGTGATGCGTGCCGCTCGGCGAGCCACCGGATTCAATCAGAATCGCGCCGTCAGGATGGCGGGCAACTAGTTCGTCGGCAATTGTGTTCAACCACTGCATAGCCAGGCATTATACTGGATATCTCCCCTGTCAGCCAGCCAATGTCGGTGGCTAGAACTAGGAAATGTCGACGATTTTGTAGGAGGTCACGTCGTTCGGCGTGGTGATCTCAACTGAGTCACCTTCTTTTTTGCCGATCAACTCTTTGCCGATAGGTGATTCATCGCTAATTTTGCCGCTCAACGGGTCAGCTTCGACGGTACCAACGATCTGGAATTCCTTGGTCTTACTGTCGCCTTTGAGCTTAACCACTGAACCAAGCTGCACTTTGCTGTCACCGCGAGGCTTCTTAATAATCTCAACGTTCTGGAGGATCTTTTCGATCTCACCAGCCCGGGCTTCATTGCGGTCTTTTTCGGCCATGGCCGCCTGATATTCAGAGTTCTCTGCCAGGTCGCCGAGCTCACGAGCCGTTTTGATGGCATCAGCAATATCCGGACGCTTGGCAAGCAGCAGATCCAGCTCGCCTTGGAGTTCATCAACACCTGCTTGAGTCAATCGAAACAACTTCTTCATTAGTCTTCCCTCCTGTCCTTGTGTGGAGATGTCGGTTACTACACTTGTCTTACGTTACGTTCATTATACAGCTGCCGAGACTATGCACCTAGTGTTTTTAGGAGTGTTGCTTGGTCAAGCAACTGAGCCTCGCTAGCGACGCGTGCCTTGTACTCATACTGTTTGGCTGCCGCTGTCTTGTCACTAATCACCACGCGATGTGGTATGCCCATGAGGTCGGCGTCAGCGAATTTTTCGCCTGGTCGAGCCTCGCGGTCATCATATAGTACAGTAACGTTCATTTCAGTCAAGCGATTATACAGTTCGTCAGCTTGCTTGACGGTATCTGGACTATCGCCCAGCCGAGCCAGGTAGACTCGTGCCGGCGCAATTGCTTCCGGCCAGACCAAACCTTTATCATCGGCAAAGTGCTCGGCAATCATTCCTACCAAACGACTAATGCCAATCCCGTAGCAGCCCATAATGATCGGTTGGCGATTGCCAGTTTCGTCCGTGTAGTAGACATCCAGGGCATCGGTGTATTTGGTTTCCAGTGAGAAAATATTGCCCACTTCTACACCACGCTTCTCGACGAGCTCGTCTTTGTTGAGACCGAGCTTGGCTAGGTTTTCGTCGTTGTAGATCTCCTGGTTGATGGCAATTCGCTGGCCTTCATGGACATAAATCGTGTCCTCGCCAATCGAGCTAATCGTCTGATACTCGTCACTAAATTTCTCGGTGAAAATACCACCATCAGCGTAGGTGCGGTAGGTTACATCGCCGAGGCCAAGCCGCTCATAGACCTTGGTGTAGGCAACGGCGGCTTTCTCATATAGCTCATCATGCTCTTGCTGGCTGCGTGCCAACGAGTACATATCTTTCATCAGGAATTCGCGGCCCCGTAGCAGCCCACTCTTGGCTCGTAGCTCATTACGGAATTTACTCTGAATCTGATAGATAAAGATTGGCAGATCTTTGTACGACGAAACAAAGTCCTTGAGCGCATCAACAATCGGTTCTTCGTGAGTCAGTCCGAGGCCAAGCTCGGTACCGTTCTTGAGCTTTGTCTTGAACCAGTTATCAACTTTTTTGTCATCCCAACGATCTGTTTTCTCGAAAAGTTCTTGCGGTTGCAAGGCCGTCATTTGCACTTCAAAACCACCGATGGCATTCATTTCCTCGCGGACGATTTGGGCAATGTTATCAAGCACTCGCTTGCCAAGTGGCAGATAGGCATAGACCCCGGCCATTTCCTTGTGGATGAAGCCGGCCTGGATCAACAATTGCGCATTTCGAGCAGTTTCGTCAGCCGGAACAGTCTTGCTGGTCTTGGTAAAAAGTTGAGACAGTCTCATAGGCACCTATTGTAACACCGCCGCCGGAGAACTCGCCACCTTAGCGGCTATGCGCCAGGAAGAGGCTGACGTAGGCAATGCCGTTTTTGATAGCATGCAGGGTGATCGACGCCCACAAGCTGCCGGTTTTTTCACGCAGGTAAATCAACGCTAAGCTCAACACGAAGGTATCGAGTGCGCCAATCCACAATAAGCCGCCAGAACCACCTTCTCCGAGATGTGCAATGGCGAACAGCGCGCTGGTCAACAGCACTGCCCAGATCGTTTTCATAGATTTTTTCAGCGTCGAATAGAGGAACCCACGGACCATAATTTCTTCGGCCAATGGCGGTAGCACCACCAGACTAATGAAGGTCAGCACCAGCGGCCCGGTGCCATGAACGCTCGTAAAGCCAATGTCTTGGTGCTGTTCGACATTGAGGCTCGGCAATAAATAGCTGGCAACGCCAACGGTCAGTCCATAGAGCACAAAATACGGCACCACCATCGCCAAACCGTAGAGCGGGTCCATCCAAGTCGGGCGCTTCAGGCCGATCAGCGACAGTGGCTTGTTATAAAACTTGCGAACAAACAGGTAGATCGCACCGATGCACAGCACTTCCACCAGCAGGATGAAAGCAAACTGTGCCGGCACAGAGTTACTAAGCCAATCATTAGCCGCCGCCGTGCTCCAGTGCTTCAACGATACGTAGATGCTCAGGGGGATTTCAGCAAAGCCTTGCGACAAGAAAAAGACCAGCACCAGGAAGATGACACCGACTACCGGATTCCACGGTACTCGAGCAATGCGTGATGTAGTGGGGCTGTCGGTTGGTGTAGTCGTCATCTAGAAGAAGCGGTGGATATCAACGTAGGTAATGGTGATCACCAGAGCCATCAGGATGGCAAAGCCAGCCACGTTGATGGTCTCCTCGGTCTTAGCACTGAGAGGACGCTTCAAAGCTCGGGTAATAAGTGTCAGCCATAGCCTGCCACCGTCAAGTGCTGGAATTGGCAAAATATTCATGATGGCCAGTGTCAACGAAACGATGGCAATAATCAGCAGCATAAATTGATAGCCCAGGGCGCTGCCGTCTTTTAAGACCACGAAGATACCGACCGGTCCCGCCACTTGTGACGAAGCTGAGGTTTGCCCGTGCTGACGGGCTTTGGTGTTACCAGTAATCGCTCCAGCTATCAAACTACCTAGCCCGCCGATGGCATGACCGAGCCCTTGGAAGGTCAGCGCGGTCACCTGGGCTGAGAACCCAACCGCCACAACCGGCGCCGACCAGGTCGAGCGACGCAGGGTCAACTGACCAAATTCCGGCGTCGTTTCAATGCCCAGATAGCCCTGCTGCTTACCAGACTTCACTGCTTGATTGGTTGCCAGGTGCGCAGTCACTGTCATGGTCTTCTTATCACGGATCAACTGCACAGCAACGATCTGGCCGGCATGCTGCTTAGTGATTTTTGGCAGCGCATCAGGGTTGGTAATTTTCTGCGGATGCCCCGGCGCACCGATGGCAATCAGCTGATCGTTTTTATGGATGCCGGCCTTAGCGGCCGCCGAATTAGCTTCAACTTTATTCACCAAGTTGTCGGCACTGGTCGTATAACTGTGCTCCTTGGTATCGCTTTTGACCGTAAACTGATTGGGCAACAACTTTGGTAGGCCTACCCACGCCAGTAGTGTCAGCAGCACCAAGGCGGCCACCAGATTCATAAAGACTCCGGCACCCATAATCTTGGTCTTAGCCCACACTGAAGCCGCACCGAACGAGCCCTTGTCGGTGTCGCTGTCGTGCTCGCCTTTCAGTTTGACGTACCCGCCTAGTGGCAACGTACGAAAGGAGAAGATCCAACCGGCCTTGGTCTTACGCTTATAGATACGCGGGCCAAAAAATATAGCAAACTCTTCGACCTCTACGCCGTTGCGTCGCGCCAACAGGAAATGGCCATACTCATGGACTACCACGAGTCCGATGAACAGGACAATACCCACAACCAGTAGCACAATCGACATTGGCTCCATTGTAGCAAACTTGCCCAGAAAAACCCTTTACAAACCGCGGCAGCGGTCTATAATAATGCCTAAGCTTAGCAAAAGCCAAAATGTGTAACAAAAGAGGTTAAAAAGTGAGTCGTTCTCAGCTGTCGACGCCTGCCGTCGGCAACGACTTTGTGCTGTCCCAGCCAGTGCTGCAAGCCGCTACGGCCTTGCCAGCACCTGAGCAGTTTGTCGGCTTGATGAGTATTCCAGTGGAGACCGTTGACCACCAGGAATTGATTCCGGTTAGCATTGCCCGGCAGCATGGGTCGCCGTTTACGCGAGCCCTGGACTTGGCGCACCGCCATAGTCTGGTGGCCTTTGCCCTGCTGTTCCTGCTGGTTGCCTCCAGCGGACTACAGGTCGGGTCGCGCTATTGGAACGCCCACATCGAGAACAGTGTTAAACCGATCACCAGTGTTAAAGTAGCCGCTCCTACGATTTCCGGACTTAATGTCACTGTGCCCCACGACCAGCTCGAGCAAAAACTTAACAACATCGCCAGCCAACCTGCCGATTTGGCAATTGCCGACCAAACGGCTGCCATTAGTCCTGAAATTATTAAAAGTTGGTTGCAAGTGACGCCCAGCTCAGACCACTCCCAAGACTACATTCGGGTCAAAGGTGACGTTATGACCAAGTCGGTCATGGATCTGGCCAGCCAATTCGTAAAAGCACCGGTCAACCAAGTCAGTCTGAACGAGAACGGTACACCATACACCATTCTGGCCGGCCAGAATGGCACGAAGCTGACAGACCCTGACGGTCTTAAGGGCCAAGTCACTGCTGCTGCCAAGACACTCATGGATAGTGGCGGCCTGCATTTCTCGGCACCAACTGAAAGCCTGGCCTTCGCCACGGTTGGTCCAGAAGCCTTTGATAAATTAATTGATGCAAATGTCACGACCAAGCACATGTATTTGTTCGAAAAAGGCCAGCTCTACAAGAGTTACGCCGTGAGTGCCGGTAAGCCCAGTACTCCCACACCGCTCGGCCAATTCAAAATTTTCAGTAAGCTAGCTGTTCAGGACATGCGTGGTCACAACCCGGATGGCAGCGAGTACTTCCAGCCACATGTTCGCTGGATCAACTATTTCCTGCCCGGTGGCTATGCCGTCCATGGGAATTACTGGCGACCGCTCAGCTGGTTCGGCAATATCAATAGCTCTCACGGCTGCGTGTCATTGCCGGACGACCAGGCCAAAGAAGTCTACGACTGGGCACCCGTTGGTACCACAGTCATAACTCACGCTTAGTTTCACTTAGATCACGTAGGAATTCTTCTGGAGTCGACTAGACAGTCATGATTTCAGACTCTTTGGCCTTGGCAGCAGCTTCGATGCTCCCTCGTACTTTAGCCATGGCGTCCTCCATCTGCTGACTGAGTCGTTTGGCATCGTCTTCGCCGATCGCCTTGTCTTTCTTGAGCTTGTCGATAGCATCCAGGGCATCATGCCGGGCGCTCCGGAGCGCCACCATGGCGTCTTCCTGCTTTTGACCAACTTGCTTGGCCAGGTCACGACGGCGCTCTTCATTCAAGGGTGGAATTGGCACACGCACCACTCGCCCGTCATCCGATGGATTCAAACCGAGTGTTTGATTGTTGCGAATCGCCATGGCGATCGCTGCCAAATTGTTAGGATCGAATGGTGTTATCTGAATAAGTTGCGACTCAGGCACACTAATCGTTGCTGCCTGATTTAATGGCATTTGCGTCCCGTAGACTTCAACTAACACGCCATCAAGCATGGAAGCACTGGCTCGGCCGGTACGCAAGCTCTTCAGCGCATCATTGAAGTGCTCAGCTGTTTGATCGAACTTGGTTTGGGCATCAGTGACGGTGTCGTTGGGATTCATATGGATCTATTATACAGCTTACTCAGCTGTTTCGGTTGCATCGCGTGTCGAAATATATTCTTTGTATTGCTCGATAATAGCAGGGCCAACTTTCTCGACAAATGATGGATCGTCGAGTAGCCCAGCGACTTTTTGCCTCTTCTGTTCTGGCGTCATATGTCTGCCCATTCTACGAACTTCGCGGTTGGTGTATGGCCGATCGCTGACCGTTGCCAGCAAATGGCTTTCAATTGCACAAATCGCCACACGACCAAGCTCACCACCCGGCATCTCAAGGTCACCAAACTTTGCGATAATCTGTAGCGTAAGTGCCAAGTTTGCCGCGCTGAGGTTTGCGATACTCAGCGATTTAATAACCTGCTCGGGATCAGCGTGCGTGAAGCCAGCCTCAGCAACCACTCTTGTCACCAATTCGCGACGCTTTGCGATTGCTTCGGGGCTTCTCTTATCACGGCGGATGCGCATCAGCGGACCTGGTTCAGCTTCAAGTTCGCGCAGAGCATCAGCACCCCGCCTTCTAACTCGAGCTTCGACAAACGGGTTGAGCTCATCGGGCTTAATCTCTAGCACACGTGGATCTTTGTCGGCAATTTGAGGAGCATTGAAACCATTGCCTTCGAGATTGTGCCAGCGATCTTCAAGTGTCGTAAAAGCCATGCGCTTCAAACTCGGTACTGCATCGAAGATCCGTATAGCATTTAACCCGTAGCTCGCCAACATTCTGGCGATGTGCCGAGTGTGCTCAGGCGACTCAGAAAGAGTGGTACTGTCTCGTTGCAAGGTGGCGACAGGGTCTGACACCGACTTAGGAAGCTGGCGCAGGTTGTTAAGCATTGGACCGCTCGGTCGCAAGTTTGGTTTTTGCTTTTTATAAGCAGCATAGGGCTTGAATAACGGTGAATCTGGATCTGCCCAGCCAAAGTACTCTTCCCATAAGACATGCCGAGCTTCGGCAATTTCGGCAGCAGCAGCCGCTTTATAACGACCAAGGCCCTGCATATTTTGTGAACCAACGGCGGCCAGCTCGTTGGCCGCCTCAAACCACTCAAGCTCAAGTATTTGACCAGCCACAAGCGGTTGCAACCATGGCACGTCAGAGACACCAAGTAGTTTACGTTCGACTTTTTCGCTCCGGCCATTCGAGGTGCGCCATTCGTGCCGCGCAATACGCGCTGGGCGTGGTGTCGACCGTGGATCGACAGACGGACAATCATCAACCAGCGCAAAGCCAGTCGCAAATTCTGCTTGAGCCAGTTGTTGCGCAAGTAATTCAGCCGCAGGATCGACACTTTGTGGCGCCGCGGCGGCAACTTCCAGCGGTTGTGGAGCGGCTGGTGCATGACTAAACGCAACCTCAAATGAAGGACGTGGATTGCTCATTAGCAGCTTATTATATACTAATTACACAAAAATGTAAGATTACTCTGCTGCGTGTCGACTTAGAGCGTGAGGCAACAGACTAGAACGGGCCCAATGATTGAGACGCGACTAAGCGACTTCGCCCAGAGCCAAACGCTCAAAGCGACGAACAACAACATTCTCGTTCATCAAGGCAGCTTGCTGCTTGACGTGGTCAGCGACAGTAACGTCGGGATTCTTCACGAATGGCTGGTCTAGTAAGCAGCGCTCGGCAAAGTACTTTTGCAACTGACCGTCGACGATCTTGTCGACCATGTCAGCTGGCTTGCCTTCGCCCTTGGCCTTTTCAACAAACTCAGCCTTGGTCTTGTCGCGGTCCTCAGCAGAAACATCCTCGGCACTAACGTACAGCGGTGCAGTCGCAGCAATGTGCATAGCGACGTCTTTTACCAGCTCGGCAAAGATATCACCTCGAGCTACAAAGTCAGTCTCACAGTTGACCTCGACGAGTACGCCGATACGGCCGTCGTGGTTGTAAGTACCGATCAAACCGGCACGGGCTTCACGCTCGCCGCGCTTTTCGGCCTTGGTCAGCCCTTTTTTGCGCATGGCGGCCAGGGCTTTGTCGAAGTCACCGTTGGCTTCCTCGAGTGCCTGCTTGGCATCGGTCAGGCCGACACCGGTTAATTCTTTGAGTCGCTTTACTTCGTTGATATCGAAAGCCATTGTGTTATTTCTCCTCTTCGGTTTTGTCGGTTTTCTTGACTGCCGCCTTGCCGGTGTTGATAGCCTGCTGCACGTAGTCGAGTACCAGCTGGATGGTTTTGATGGCGTCGTCGTTGGCTGGGATCGGGTAGGTAATTTGGGTTGGGTCGGAGTTGGTGTCGACGACGGCCACGATTGGCACGCCAATTTTGACCGCCTCTTTGATGGCATTGTTGTCATTGACAGTGTCGATGACGAACACGGCACCAGGACGCTTGTTGAGCTCTTTGATACCACCGTACAAGATGTTCATCTGGTCAATTTCTTCCTGGAAGCGTTGAACCTCGAGCTTGTTGTACTTGTTGGCAAGTTCACCACTGGCCATGCGGTTTTCCAAATCTTGCAAGTGCTTGACCCGGCCACCAATGGTGTTCCAGTTGGTCAGCATGCCGCCGAGCCAACGCTCAGTAACAAATGGCATGTTGGTTTCAACAGCGACTTTCTTAACAATGTCCTGCGCTTGGCGCTTGGTGCCAACCAGCAGGATCTGCTTGTCTTCACTGGCGACTTTGGTCAAGAATTTCAGAGCGTTTTCCAGCCCATCAACCGTCTTGGTCAGATCGATAATGTGCGTGCCATTACGCTTACTGTGAATGTATTGCGCCATCTTTGGGTGCCAACGCTCAGTCTTGTGACCAAAGTGCGCCCCAGCTTCTAATAATTTCTTAATATCTACCTCAGTGGCAGCCATAGCATCTCCTTCTTCTTGAGTCGAGTACTCATTCGGGCCTGCACGGCTGACGAACAAGAGGATTGATTCCCGACCTGCTTAATTAATTACCTGGCTAGTATAACAGATAGAAAAGGCTTAGGCAAGCTTGTGAATAGTGTCAAGATTCTTGGCAATTTCTGTAAAGGCGAAGAGTTCTCGGTCAGAAACCGAACCAAGCGTACCTTCGGGGAGCATGCGACGCTCCATCAGGCGTTGGCGGCGCACATTGACGCTCAGCATCATATCGCCGTCTTGTTCTTTAACTGCCCAGATGGCTCGGCCGGCGAGAAAAGCAGGCTCTGAGTCTGGGTCTGCCATGTTGATCTTCTCGTTCGGCACAATAATTATTTCTTCGGTCGCAACCCCGGTTTCTGGAAGACGGTCAACTGCCATGAAAACAGCCGGCATGTTGTGCTCCATCCGAGAGCGTTGACCTGATTTACGGCCGTAAAAAGGATCTTCATACGTCAAGCGAACTGCCCACGGCTCACCAAGGGCATCGGCGACAGCCGGAAAACGATTAAGCGTGCCGCGAGGAATTACAAATTCCTTGCCGCCAGGATAGCCGGCAACCGGGATACCACTCAGTGTCCGGCTGAAGCTGTGAGCCAGTTGCAGGTCACTTTTCGGAGCATCATCACCCTCGGTTGGTCCATCGCTATGCTTTTCAATAAGTGCCAGCGGACGAAAACTTTGGTCAGCTGGGAAGAAGTCTTTACCATTCTGCTTGAGCCAACCCATAACCCGGCTGTAAATCACGCCAAGTTCTGGTGATTGCTGTTGTTCGCCCACGTGGGCCGACGGATCTTGATCATGTGTCATACTCCAGTATTATACTACTTTCTTTAGATTTTTGCAAGAGTTAAACTGTCTGGCGGTTAGCGGCTGAAGACATCCGGATCAAAATCCTCAAGTGAGTCGAGGATTACATCGGCAGTCTGGATGAACTTATGGCTCTTCACCTCTGGCTCAGGTACTGCCACGCAGTACATTTTGGCGGCTTTGGCCGCCAGCACCCCGTTTGGCGAGTCTTCAAATGCCAGACATTGCGTAGGTGATACTCCCAACAAACCCGCAGCCGTAATGTAAACGCCAGGGTGCGGCTTACCGTATGGTTCGTGTTCGGCAGAATAGATATGCTTGAAGTAGTGCCGGATATTAGTGGCGTCAACAACGGCATTGATAACGTCATCGTACGACGATGAGGCAATCGCCATCGGTAGCCCGGCCTGTTCACATATGTCAAAGACCTGGTGCACGCCCGGAAGGAGCTCACCCTTCTCTTTTACGAGTTCAATTACCTTATCAATCACCAGAGCCTCCAGGTCCTTGTGCGAAGCACCTTCCCAAGGCTGCTGATGATAATAGTACTCAACAACTTCACTGATTCGATGCCCCATTGTCCGATTGAAGTCATCCGTTGTTGGTGTAATACCGACTGTTTGAAAAGCAATAGTTTCGGCTTCACGCCAAAAGGGTTCGCTGTCGATAAGCAGTCCATCCATGTCGAAAATCACGGCTTTGATCATCCATCCATAGTAGCAGACTTACGGGGGTGTTGATTTTTGGCTAACAGATGTGTATACTAGGAACTCTATGAAAAAGGACCTCCACCCAGACAACTACCGGATCGTCGTCTTTGAAGACCTCAACAACGGCACGCGCTTTCTGACGCGTTCGACGGTGGCTGCTGAGGAAACTATCAAGTGGGAAGACGGTAATGAATACCCCCTGATCAAAGTGCACATCACTGCCGCCTCTCACCCCTTCTACACTGGTGAAGAGCGCGTACTCGACCTCGAAGGTCGCGTCGATAAGTTCAAAGCCCGCGCTGCCGCTGGTGCTGCAGCCAAAGACAAGCGCGCTGCTGCTGCCCAAAAAGCCGCCAAGCGCCAGGCTGCCAAGGTTGAGAAGGCCGAGGCTAAAGCCGACAACGCTCCTAAGTCTAAAGTCGCCTAGCAGCTTCCCTGTCGAGTCATGCTGAACTTGGTTCAGCACCCATACCGCAGGCGTGGTTTATCATTAAGTTCGCATGGGTCCTGAACCAAGTTCAGCATGACAACCTAAGTTATACTTAATCTGATTACTATGGACACCAAGGAACAAAATTTACGCGCTGAACTTGCCGAGCTGGATACCAAGCTACAGGATCCGGCAATTTATAGTGACAAAAATTATCCCAAGTTGGCCAAACGTAAGAGTGAGCTGGAAGACCTGATCGCACTGTTCGACGAGAAAGAGATTATCAGCAAGCAAATCGCCGAAGCCCAAGCCCTACTAACAGATAGTGAGATGGCCGAGATCGCTCAACACGAACTTGAGCAACTCGAAGAACAAAGAGCCAAGAACGAGGAGCAGTTGCGCGAACGGCTCACGCCACAAGATCCGAACAATGAGCGTGATGTGATCATCGAGATTCGGGCAGCAGCCGGGGGTGACGAATCTGCCCTGTTTGCCGGCGAACTCTTCCGGATGTACTCCCGTTGGTGCGAAACCCATGGCTACAAGACTGAGTTGGTCAGCGAAAGTGCGTCAGAAGCCGGTGGGTTCAAGGAAATTATCTTCACTGTGCGTGGCGATGCAGCCTACAAAAACCTGAAGTTTGAGGCAGGCGTCCATCGCGTGCAGCGTGTGCCAGTCACCGAATCACAAGGCCGCATTCACACCTCCACCGTCACGGTTTCGGTACTGCCCGAGGCTGAAGAGACTGACATCGAGATTAGCCCAAATGATTTGCGGATCGACGTCTTCCGCAGCGGCGGCCACGGCGGCCAATCTGTTAATACGACTGACTCTGCCGTTCGCATCACCCACCTGCCAACCGGCATCGTCGTGACCAACCAGGATGAAAAATCACAGATCAAGAACAAAGCTAAGGCCATGAGTGTCTTACGAGCCCGGCTGCTACAGATGCAGATCGATGAAGAACAGCAAAAACTCGGTGATGCCCGCCGGGCCCTGATCGGCTCTGGCGACCGTAGTGAGAAGATTCGCACCTATAACTTCCCGCAGGACCGGATTACTGATCACCGTATCGGCTACAGTCGGTCGAACATTCCGGCGGCACTTGATGGCCAGATTGACGACCTCGTCGAACAGCTGCAAGCAGCTGAGCATGAGCTTCTTGCCAATGAAGATTAACGACTGGCTTCAGCAGGCCACGCAGGCTTTATCCAAGGCTGGTATCGCCACTGCCCGGCTTGACGCTTTGGTGCTCCTGGAAGACCAGACCGGCAAAGATCGGGCCTGGCTGCTGGCGCATGATGAGTTTGAGATTGATCAAGCCAATGAGCGCAAACTCAAAAAGTTGCTCAACCAACGTGCCACACACCTGCCTTTGGCCTACGTCCGTGGCCAGACTGAATTCTATGGTCGCACTTTTGTGATCACACCTGCCGTCCTGGAGCCTCGACCCGAATCAGAGGCCATGATTGACCTGCTGAAAGGCCTGTTCCAAGAGGGCAAGCTGGTGGGCTCTAAGGAGAAGATGGTGCACGTGGCGGACGTCGGAACTGGCAGTGGTGCCTTAGGTATAACAGGGGCACTGGAAGTGCCTCATATGGCCGTTGAACTGCTTGAAATTGATAAAAATGCGGCTGAGATAGCCAAAATCAATGTAGATAAATTTACATTAAACATAAGCGTCATCTTGAGCGATCTGTTGACTAGTGCCACCCATGACTATCAGATACTCCTCTGCAACCTCCCCTACGTAACAGATGGTTATCAGATAAACTCCGCCGCCGCCCACGAACCACGGATTGCTCTTTTCGGCGGTCCAGATGGGCTCGATGTCTATCGTAAGCTGTTCATACAGGTCAATAATTTGCCAAATAAGCCGTTGTATATTTTGACTGAGTCTTTACCCTCTCAACACGAGCCGTTGGCAGCACTTGCCGCTGCCGCGGGCTACTCGCTGCAGACCAGTGACGACTTCATTCAATTATTCGCAGCTACGTAGGCCGTAGCAAAAGCCCACAGCGAGCCGATCGTTCCGAGCCGTGGATACATTTCGGCCAATAGACGAACTAGTTAGTGGTTGCGGTGCACAAATAATAATTATGCGTGCCCAAAAGCTGATAGTTTAGCGCGGCAACGAACGCTATGGATACAAAAATATTAGTTGGCGGTAGCTGGTGTAGTCGTCGGGCTGACCGGCAAGGTGCCGAGTGTCACACTGATGTGTTTGGTGTCGTCACCGCGAACAATAGTCAGCGAAACCTTATCACCTGGCTGATGACGGCTGAGCAAACTGGTCAACGAGTGGGTCTGGTCAATATTCTGGCCATCAAGCTGAGTAATGATGTCCCGTTCCTGGAGCCCGGCCGCCTCAGCTGGACTGCCACCCTGAACCGATGGGTTGGTTGGATCGTTGCTAGGGGCGATGAAAGCGCCCTTATTGGTACTAAGTCCGTAAGCGTTGGCGACATCGGCCGTCAGCTGTAGGTAGCGCACACCCAGATAGGGACGATCGAACTTGCCATTCTTCAGCACCTGGCTGATCAGGCCTTTGGTGTCATTGATCGGGATGGCAAAGCCAATGTTCTGAGCATTACCGGCGATGGCGGTATTGATACCCACCACTTGTCCATTCAAGTTGACCAACGGACCGCCAGAGTTGCCCTCGTTGATGGCAGCATCGGTCTGGAACAGATCATCGAGGTTTTCGGCTGAGGCGCCGCTGCCAGATGAGTCCCCGGCCTGAACGCTGCGTCCAAAGCCAGAAATGATGCCAGCCGTCACGGTATTCTGGAACTGACCAAGGGCATTGCCGATAGCAACGACGTCGTCACCAACCTGGACATTTGATGAGTCGCCGATGACTGCCGGTGCCAGCTTGTGCCCTTGCAGATCATTAATTTTCAAAAATGCTACGTCGAGACTGTCGTTGTCATTGGTGCGGCCGATCACCGACACGTTCTTGAGCTCAGTTCCGTCACTCAGCGTGACACTGACATTGGTCGTACCGCTGGGAACAACGTGGCGGTTGGTAATAATCAGTCCCTCAGATGAGATGATGATACCAGTACCGGCAGCCTGCTCCTGGGTTGGCTGGACAAAGCCGAAGAGGCCAAAACCGGACTGATCACTCTGGCTACTGGTGATGCTGACGTTGATACTCACCACGCTCGGGCCGACCGTCTTGGCAATCTGACTGATTAACTGGCTCTGGCTGGTAACAATCTTCTTCTGGTTACTCAAGCTCGTGCCGATCAGACCACTGTTCTGACCATGACTCTCGATCACCGCGCCAATGACACCACCAAGCAGCGCTGATATCAGCATGAGGACCACGAGTGCCGTCAGACCACGCCGTTGGGGACTCATGGCACCCAGACGTGGCATCGTCGGTACGGTGAAGCTGACTGTCCGTGGCTTACGTCCCGAGCTACTCGATACACTGTAACTGCCAGTTGGTTTGTTTGATGGTTTACGCTGAGCCATACCCTACCCTCGCTTATACAACTTTATCGCCCCAGTCAGAGAACGCCAGCACCACCAATACGACGACGAGCATAATGATAAATACTTGGCGTCGAGCACCTTTGCTCAAACGGTCATTATGGTCAAGGTAATACAGCCCGGCGAGGCCATAGCCCAGCGTTGACAGCAACAGCGTTGTCTGTGACACGGTGTGATAGAACAGCATCCAGTGGCTCAGTACCCACGCCAACGCAGCACCGAAGTACCCCCAAGTGTATGACAACATTCGAGCATATGGCTCATCAAAACTATCCAGGAAGTGTCGGGCCGCCAAGAAGCAAAATAGTCCGGCCAAGACGGTAATACCGAGGATCGGGCCGCCAGCCCAGGTAAGATACAGTGCTGAGAGCGCCGCAAGCTGACCCAAGGCGGCTTGACTGGCCACCCCAGCCGAGCCTGATGCTGGTTTGATGAATAACAACCAGCCTGCATACAGCACCGCCCACACCAGTTGGATGACAAGGCTACCGCTATGGCTCATAAAGAGCACAATCGACAGGCCAACCATCAGGTCAACGGCGTTGGCCCGCACATTCGATGCCCAGAAGCGAGGTCGTACTGCAAACATACGCCACTTACTTAACACGATGACGCTGAGTGCCAGCTGAACAAAATTCAGCCGAACCAGCAAGAAAGTAGCTGCCGGCAGCACCAGCAGCAAGCCGGAATGCACAGAGTGAGCAATCCCGTTAGTGGGTTTGAGTTGGCGTAACAGTGGCCTCATCGCTACCTACAATGATAACAAAGTCAGCCCCGTTTGTTGGTATGGTTTTATCAGACAGCTCATTGGCGGCCGTTTGATTGAAGTGCTCTTCTAGGTAATGCCTGGTGTATTTCTTGGTCTTTGTCAGATCTACCAGGGTGGTCTGGGTCCAACCGCTATTTGGCGTGTTGGCCGTCGCGACGACATTATAGCCGTACGACTTTAGCTCATCAGCCTTGGTGCTGGCCAAGCCGGCGACCGTTGTACCGTTCAGCACGAGAATCTTGGCGTTCTCACGTACGATGTAAGGATCCTTGAGCTGGGAGCGAATGTAGCTCTGAATATCGCTGTAGTTAAACAAGCCTGCCTTCGGGATGACCACTGATTGGCCATTGATATTGCCGGTTGTCACATATTGGTGACCGGCGTCGGCCAAGCCAATGGAATTCACACTACTGTCACCAACTTGCTTGAGGATACCGTAGAGGCGGTTGGCATTGCTGAGTGATAAGTCAGTCGAGACATTGTCGCCAAAGGCGCTCAACAAGCCAGATATTTTGACCGGATTACTGAGTGTGCCGAGAGTGTCGACTTTATCTTTGAGTGCCAACAACAGACTGCGCTGTCGCTGGGCTCGGGCAAAGTCACTGCTGGTCTCGCGAGACCGGGCGTAGCGCAAGGCCTGTGGACCGTTGAATACCTGGATGCCGGCCTTGGCCAGTACCGGGTTGTTGGCGTTTTCCCAGGCCATCGTCGGGTCAACTAGGTCAGTCGGCACATCCATGTTGACGCCGCCAACCGTATCGACCGCCTGCTGGAAAGCTTTGAAATCGACAATCACATTGTAGTCTGGTGTGATACCAAAGCTATCGCTCACCACCTGATCAATAACGTCGAACCCGGCCTGAATGGCCTTGGGGTCAGTGCTGCCAACCTTGGCTTTACCCAGATACTTGAACTCTCCGGTTTCCCAGGCAGCGTTAATCTTCATAACACCGGCATTGGCGACGTTGACCCACAGGTCGCGGGGGATGCTGATCAATGCAGTGGTGTGATTAATCGGGTCAACACTGGCGATCATAATGGTGTCAGTCAGGTCAGGTGCTTCGTGCGTACCGCCACCTCGGCCCAGCAACAGGATGTTCACCCGGCCACTGCCCTCGCCTTTCAAAAGCGCCGGATCGACATTAGCTTTCAGGGCAGCAGCGGTTGCAGTGCCGCCTTTGAAGACTTTGTGAGCTTTGAGGAAGCCTTGAGAAAACAAGAAGCCACCAACGGTCACCATCAGTACGATTGTGGCCACACCGACTCGAACGCTCCAGCGACGTACACTGCGCCACTTGGGGTGACTCAAACGCTCCAGTGCCGAAGTGCTTTCAGCGCCTGGCAGGTCCATATCTAATGATAGATGTCGGGCAAACTGAGGGTTAGCCGGTACGGGCTGCTCAGCAACTGGACGCTCTGGGGCCGGAGCTGGCACCGAAACTGGTGGTGGAACGGCGACGGGACGCTGCTGCTCAACAGGGATCGGCGTTGGTGCTGGCATCTGAGTAGTCTGGAAGACTGGCCGACGCTGTGCGACAGGGCTTAGGGACCGAGGCGCTGCCACTGGTCGTGGCTGGAGCGCTGGCGATACCGGCATAACTGCCTGGCTGGGCTGCTCATGTACCGGACGTAATGGCGCAGGTGCTGCGGCGAGCGATGCTGGCACAGGAGCCGAGACACCCTCAGTGCTGACGATTTGTGGGCGTGTTGGCAACGCCTCTGGCACAGGTGCGGAACTCCCAAAGGTCTTTTCTGTTGTGTGGCGTCGTGTTTGTATTACCGGACGCCGTTTGTATCTTGAACGGTCCATCTCGTCTGTTCACCTTTCATTGTAATACCCTTACGCTTACGTGTAAAGACCTGCGGCCTATATATAAGATAAGAATAAACCGGCTTTCATGATGATTATGGTATAGTGGGTACCTGTATGAATGACTCACCCGTCTCAAGCGCGAGCGAGAACCAGATAAAAACCTCTGACGACAACAAGCACTCCGGTTGGCGGGAGCTATTCTCTACCCTTGGTATCTTAGCTACAGCCCTGGTAGTTGCCTTACTGATTATTGGCTTCGTCTTCCGTTCCTACCAAGTCGATGGGCCGAGTATGGAGAGTACTCTCCAAAATGCCGACAAACTGATCATCTGGAAAGTGCCTCGCACCTGGTCGAGCCTCACCGGTCACGCCTACATACCTAGCCGCGGCGATGTCATCGTTTTCAGCGAGAGCGGGCTGAGCCAGTTCGGTCAGCAAGATACCAAACAGCTCATCAAGCGGGTCATTGGCCTGCCCGGTGAACGAGTGGATGTTGGCGGCGGTCATTACACGGTTTACAACCGCGAGCACCCGAATGGTTTTGACCCTGACAAATCCCTGCCTTACGGCAAGAACATACCGATCACCTCTGGTGATGGCCAGTACACGCTCGGTGCTGATCAGATTTTTGTGTCCGGCGACAACCGGCCCGATTCACTTGATTCACGAGCCTTTGGGCCGATCAGCGCCAAGCAAATTGTTGGCAAGCTAGTGCTCCGCGTCTTCCCTGTCAGCCAGGCAAAAGCTTTCTAAAATAATGCTGTCCGCTGTGCTAGAATGTGGGCATGGCACAGACACCAAAAAGAGGGTTGGGGCGTGGTTTTGACGCCTTAATTTCCCAGGATTTTGACAAGAGTTTACTGCTGACAAGCGACGATCGGGTTGAGAAAATCCCCCTCAGCCAGCTGGCTGTCAGCCCGTTCCAACCGCGCAAACATTTTGATCAAACTGCCCTTGAAGAACTGGCGATATCAATCAAGCGCTACGGTATTGTACAACCCTTGGTTGTAACCCCGTTGAAGGACGGCAAATACACCCTGATCGCTGGCGAGCGCCGCTGGCGAGCGGCTGAACTGGCCAAGCTAGAGACGGTGCCAGCCATCATCCGTAGTCACGAAGAACTCGAACAGTTGGAGCTGGCTTTGATCGAGAACGTCCAGCGTGTTGACCTGAGCCCCCTTGAGCAAGCAGTTAGCATTGAACGGCTGCACCAGCAGTTCAACTTCTCCTATGACGACATTGCCAAGCGACTCGGGAAGGCTTCCTCAACAGTGGTCAACACGGTTCGCCTGCTTGGCCTACCGGAAGCAGCGCGTGAAGCCTTGGCCCAAGGCAAAATCAGCGAAGGCCACGCCCGTTCTATTTTAGCGCTCAAGGCTGACCACGTCCGTCAACAATATTTACTCGACACTATCATTACCCAAGGCTGGAGTGTTCGCCAGGCCGAACGGTTTGTGAGCTCCGTCAAACAAGGCCACAAAGAAGTCACTAAGGCGGCCGCCCGCACCGAGACTGAGACCCCGGCCACCAAAGCCCTCAGCCAGAAGCTGCACACCCCTGTTTCCATCCGGCGCACCGCTAAAGGCGGCAAGCTCGAGATCGGCTTCAAGAGCGACGACGAGCTCGAACGTATTCTTCGCCTCTTCTAAGAATTTATTGTGCAATCACGTAATCGAACTTGTAGGTCGTGCTGATAGTTGGTGCGTTATTTGTATTCAGCACAAAGTTGATGGTGTTATTCGTCTTGTAGATCTGCAGTCCAGTTGAAGCCGCGTTCACCGGCGACAGAACGGTGTGCGGTGCCACGCCGTAAGCGCTGGAGAAGTTAATGGTGCATAGTACGCCAGTAGCCACCCCGGAGCCGCCGGTTACAATCGTCACCTCACCAGATGTGTCATTGCCGCTGACGGTACAGGTGCCTCCCGTACCAGAGGCGGCGCCGACGGTCGCCGTTGTCGACCCGCTGGTGTTACCGGTGATCAAATGCCCATTGAGTGTCAGCGTTCCATTGACCGTGGCTGCCTTGACCGTCAGATTACCGGCTGCAGATATGGACGCCAGGATGGCACCGGTTGAACTTTGGGCTTGCAACAAGTCGGCTGTTTGACCCGCTACCGCCTGTATGACAATACCCTTCTTGGTTGTACTGCCCGTACCCACCGCCAATTCGGCTGTGGAGTCTGGCGTAGTTAAAACACCAACCACGACATTGCCACCACTAGCTTGAAGCGAGATTTGCCCGATAGCACCTGAAGCGACCCCCGTACCAGGAGTACCGCCCTGGAAGACCAAGGACCCTCCATTACCGCCGTTACCGTTGCCTGTGCCCGTGCCACCGGTACCACCTTTCAGTGTAATATCACCGCCAGTACCACCATTGGTGTTGATGACGATACCATCCCCGCCGGGACCGCCCATGATAATTGAGCTACCGCCCTGGCCGGCTGATTGGCCGGTGGCTTGGGTAGTGCCGCCTTTTCCACCAATAGCATTAATAGCTAGTGGCGCATTCGGAGCATTGCCGCAACATGTTACAGCTCCGGTGGCGCCAACAACTCCAAGTTCACCATTTACGTAGACCCCGCCGCCGCTAATTATGCCTGCCTTACGTGTAGAACTAGAATTATTTGCTGTCCCTGACCAGCTATAGCCCGATCCGCCATCGCCATAGATGAATGGGGTTGCTGCCGAGCCGGTCTCGACTTGCCAATCAGCGATGTAAACTGGGTTTGTACCGCTTGAGGGCCCGATCTCAAAACTATTGCAACCGCTGGTGTGATTCCAGGTATAGCTAAAGCGTTGTTTAGTGGTTGTAGCCGTGAAGCCACCGAAAGCGTTGCTCGGTCCCTCGAGGAATGTTATCGGTGCTGTGCCACTGTCAGTCCAAGCGATGAACGATGTTGTGTAGTTGCCGGTCCCGCCAAGGCTACAATTTTCGCCGACTGTCGTCCAGTCGTTATTCGGAGTCAGTTTGACGGCTCGGCCTGTTGCAGTGCCTGATTGGCCAGTCACTAATTGCTTGGTACCACTGCCCCGACCACCTGACGGACCATTAGCAAAGGTAGGATCTGGCAGATAGTTTGTTGCGCTTGCCAGGAACACTCCGAAACCATTGGAGATTATTGAGCCGCTGACCGTTAAGTCACCATTTGCGGCCAGCCGCAATAAGACCGTGTTATTACTATCTACTGCCTGCAGAATATCGGCCGTTTGACCGCTGGCACCCTGAAGCTGAAGGCCGACATTTCCCGCACTACGAGTTGCGATTGTAACGGCCCCACCATTTGAGCCAGCTGAGTTAAAGTTTGCATAAGACCCCGAGGCCGCCGAGTCTTGCAGCTGACCGTTGAACTGTGTATCTGCCTGGATCTGAACAACATTGAAGTTTGCGATGGAACCTACGGTACTCGGATCGATAGACAGCAGGTGGTCCCGGGGTATCAGCGCTTTAGGCACCGAAGCTTCTGACCAAGAGACAGTCAGGTCGGCACTGCCCCCACCCTGGAAGAACTCAACCTTAATTGGATACCACTGCCCAGCTACCAGATTAACCGTTCCGCTGCGTTCAGTCATACCTTGGTTGAACCAGTTATTAACTACAAGATTATTGTCGATATAGAGGCGCGAACCATCATCACTATTGGTATAAAAGGTGTAGGTGCCTGTGAAATCAGCCTTGACCCAGCCAGTGGCCCTAGCTGTCTCGTTGGAATTTAAGACGCCAGGTGGCAAAACTGACGGCAGATTCGAAGGTCTGTCCGCTCCAAAGTTTAACAAATTAATAGGACCGTAAGTGACGGTCGCAGCTACTGGACAATTACCAGCATCAACCACTTGGCTATAGCCACCACAGTTGAACCATTGCGTATTCAAGCCATAGCTTCCGCCGGCAGGATTAATAGTAGAAACAGTGAGACTTGGTGTCGTTATGCTACCGCTGCTATCAATCTTCGCCAATATATTCTGCGAAGAATCTTGCACGTCCAAGAAATCCCCGGTCCCTCCGGAGCCAGATAGTGTTAACAGAGTGTTTGTCTGGTCAGATGAACTAATTTCGACTTTGGGAGAGACTATCGGGCCGTCGATGACGGTACCTGAATTTGGATAGAGCTGTGTCGCGATAGGATTCAGTGTGCCATTATTAGCAAAATCATTAGCTTCAAGGAAATACCCACCAGCTAAAGGCTGCGACGTTCCAACCGTCAAGTTACCGGTGCCGGTGTTAGTGAACGTCTGCATCGAGTAACCACCCAGCACCAAGTCCGGATGTCCATCATGATTAATGTCAAAAAGCTGCAGCGTTCCGCCAATTGTTGATGGGTAGCTCTTTGTCGTAAATGTGCCGTTGCCATTGTTCATGTAGGTGTTGACTGCTGGGCCCGAAAAACCGGCGAAGTCTGGTTTACCGTCGCCGTTAAAGTCAGTTGTTATTACCGGAGAGCCATAGCCAACATCTGTGGGGTTGCCGAGGGAACCTGTACCGTTATTCAATGACATATATATTTGTCCGCCAGCGGACCAGGCCAGATCTGGTTTACCGTCACCGTTAAAGTCACCAGTAGTTAAGCTGCTCGGAATAAAGCTATTGTTAGCAAAAGTATATTGGGTTGGCGCTCCGAAAGTTCCATCGCCGTTACCTGGATACACTCTTAGAATCGTATCAGCGTTTGAGTTGCTACTTCCAAGGACCATGTCCAGCTTGCCATCTTGGTCAAAGTCTCCAAAACCAATAGCGTATGAGAACTGGGGCAAGCTAGGGTCAAATAATTGAGCTGGCGCGAAAGTACCATTCCCGTTATTTAAAGAAATGTGTATTGTAGCGTCTACGATATTAAGGACTACGGCGTCAGGGTAGCCGTCGCCATTTAAGTCAGCCGTGTGCAGCTGGTCAAAATAATATTGCGATAGCGTATCCACCTGCTGTACTGCTGCACTGCCGAATGTTCCATCACCGTTATTTAAGAGAACTCCCAAACAGCTCGAACCACCACCAATGCAGTATCCTGCCTTGATAATATCGGGTTTACCATCACCGTTAACATCGGTAGTAAGCGGGGTTTGATACTGCGCTCCTATCGGATATTTCGTGGGTGACTTTAGCTTGCCAGTTCCGTCATTCAGTCGAACTGTTACATATGTGTAATCACCGCCTTGTGTAATCAAATCAGGCAAGCCATCGCCATTGAGGTCGGCGCTGCTAACATATAGTTCGTTGTTATAGTTGGTGGCACCGAACTGCTGTAACTGTTGTGGACCGAGCTGTAAATTACCCTTGTTCGTCAGGAGGGCTTGGACTTGCTGGTTTGAGTCAGTGACTTTTAAGCCGGTCTGATCAAGCGTCGTGACATCGTTAGTAGTGTCGGTAACTGATAGTTGCCCGCCGCTGGCTATATATAGCTTGCCGCTAGAGTTAAAACCAAGAGCCGTGGAGCCGTCGGCCGCATTCCACTGCTGTAGATCTGCCGTTTGTCCGTTGGTCGGCTGAAGTACCAGCGTCCCATTCTGATCCACTTTGACGTGGGTCGTGCCATTTACCTGGAACTGTGCCGAATCACTTAACCCATTGCTGTTCTCTATAAACGTACCGTTCTGGTCAAATTCAGCGTGGGTTACGCCATTAATCTGGAAGCTGGCGATTGGACCGGTCCCATTGATTACTCCCTGCTGATTGATGATCAGTGTCGAGCTAGAACTGGCGCTCTGTAAATTCAGCCCTTGGGCATAAATTTGTCCAAACAGTTGCGAGGGCGAACCAATATTTGTACCGTCTGTCTGCACGCTTGGCACCACAATGTCTGAACCATCGGCCGTACCAAACACCGCAACTTTGAGTGCATTTGTCGAGTAGTCACCGACCACATAGAGCATTGTCGGGAACCCATTCTGAGCGATGAAGATTGAGCTATCGTATCCATATGTGCCTGAATCTTCAATGGCTCGTGTATTCATTTGTGAACATTGTTGGTCCTTGCACTTCGCCATATACATTATTCTGTCACCACCGCCACTAGGAATCACAAAATAGGAAACAACTGGGAGGTTATTGCTGTCGAGTGCGATATCAGCGTAGCCTGTGTAGCTAGCGCCACTGACAATTGTATTCCTGATGATGCTGGTGCAATCTTGGTCACCGCAGAGAGCATAATTGATACTCTGGCTATTGCTTGATTGGTAGACGATCCTGGCAAAGCCGTCACTTCCCAACGCCATACTGTTCCAGTAGTCGGCGTCAGCCGGATCGATGAGCGTTGTAGTGTTCGTTGCGCAGTCAGCACTTTGACAACGCACGAAGTACAGACGTCTGAGTCCCAGATCACCACCATCTTCGCCATACGTAATTCGCGGCAGACCATCTTGTCCAGTCACAATGGTCGAGGTCTCGTAATACCCGCCGTTGGTCTGGTCACTGCTAGCCAGTGTGCTTACGGTATTGGTCGAACAATCGTTGTTGGTGCAGTGCACCATCTGAAAAGCATATGTACGGGGCGTAGTCGTGTAGTCATAGGAGTCGAAGACGAAATCGGCGTGATTCTGCCCATCGACAGCAATGCTATAGTTATAGCCGTATGGGTATAGGCTGTTGGAAACGATCTGATCAGTGGTTTGGGTACAATGTTCGTCCAGACAGTGCATGATGTGCCAAACATTATTTGGGCTGTTATAACCGATGAAACCGATATAGGCGTTACCTGACTGGTCGAGGGCGATTACCGGCGCATCTATACCGTTCGTCACATCAGTGGCAATCACATGGTCATCAGAGTTGGAACAATCCGTATTGATGCACAAAATGTAATGTATCTGTCGGCTTGACCAGTCAACATACGCAGCACGAATCAAACCATCGCTACCCATCACTGACCAATGCTGATTATCGTTATAGGTATTAGCAATACTCGGATTGATGACAGTAGCTGTAAGGCCTGGTGTTATACTACCGGCCCGAATGCTGCCGGCTTGCTGTGGCAGCAATGTATTCACGACTAAGGTGCGGTGGGTCGAATCAATGTTCAGAATGTTCGTACCGTCAGCCGCCTGAACGGTCGCGACGCTGTCGCTGTCCAGCAATGGTCGAATCAGCACGTTGCGACCCGTCAAGCGACCCGCCACCGTGACATCACCATCGAGACTGACATTGCCGGTCTGGGCAATCGGGTTGGTACCCTGAAGTCGGACACAGTCTGCACAGTTTGTCGCCTCCAGATTAGTGAGGCCACTGCCGTCACCACTGAATGATCCCTGGAAGTCGCCTTGCAGGTTCTTAGCTACCAGTGTGCCGCCGACCGTTAAGTTGTTACTGACCGTCGAGTCGGTGCTGGCGATGTTAACGCCATTGATGTTGATGGCATTGATGTTACCACTGAAGTCACTGTTGCCACTAACGATCAATGTACCGCTGATGAAGTTACTGGCGGTGATGTTGCCGCTGAAGTTGCCATTGCCTTGGACATTCAAGTTGCCGCCGATGGCCGTGTCAGCCTTCACAACCACCCCTTGCAGAGTCGTCGTACCTGTTACTGTCAGATCACCGTTGAGCAGCGTATTATTGTTCACTTCGAGTTTGGCATTAATCTTGAGTGTCTGGTTCTTGGCCAGGGAGCCGTTGATGACCGGCTCATTCGGCAGCTTGCCAGTCAGGCTGGAGGTCTTGGGGGCACCCTGTCTGGTTAAGAGCGCGTGAATGCCATAGCCGAAGAATGTACCCAGCGTCACTACCAGAATGGCAGCTATCAGAACAGTTCGCAGACGGCTAAACTCATTCACAAACCAATGCCGCATCAACCTGGGTTTTGATGGCGTTTGATAATCACTGAGCTTCTCTGGCTCATCGAGGCTACTGGTGTCGGCGAACTCGAAAGCGCTGGCGGTCGGTGGCTCAATCACCCGATAGCCGAAGCCGGGCTGTGGTGCCGGAGGGTCGGATATAACGACTGCCGGTGTCGGTGGTGTGGCTGGTACTGGCGAGGGCGTGGCGACCGCTGGCATAACTTGAACCGAAGCTGTTTCGCTCGAAGTAGTGTCGAGTAATTCGTGAGCTTCAGGACTGATGCTCGGCATAGTCTGCGGTCCACTTTCCAGGGGGGCAGAGCCCACACGAGATAGTTCATCTGTGCGGCCATCGAGCTCATTGATAGCCTGTTGATCCATAACCGATTTGTTTTTGATTTTTGTTTGGCGTTTGCCTACCGCTCAGTATACGCCTTACCGAAGATAGCCACCATAGTTTTCCACAAGATTTTTTGGGCTAGCTGCGGTCTTTGACTTCTTTGGCCAGCGCCTTGTAAGCTCGAGCACCTTTGCTCCAGCGATCGTGCTCATAAATTGTCTTGCCGAAACTAGGGGCTTCGGCCAGGCGGACATTGCGCGGAATGATGGTTTTGAAGAGCTTATCACCGAAGTAATTGGCCACTTCACCCTGAACTTGTTCGCTCAAGGAATTGCGTTTATCAAACATCGTCAAAGCGATGCCCAGTAGTTCAAGATTTGGGTTCGTACTGCCTTTGACCGCCTGGATGGTTTGCAGTAATTGGCTCAACCCCTCGAGGGCATAGTATTCGGCTTGCACCGGGATCAAGACGCTACCGGCGGTGGTCAAAGCGTTGATCGTCAGTAAGCCAAGTGATGGTGGGCAGTCGATAATCACAAAATCATAAGCTGCCGACTGCAGTGCTCGCTGTAAAGCGAATTCCCGCTGGGCCTGGCTGACCAGTTCCACTTCCGCTCCGGCAAGATTAGCATCTGCCGGCAAAATAAATAATTGTGCGACGTGCGTTTCTTGGACAGCTTCTGCCAGCGTTACCCCTCGACACAGCACATCATAGGTCGTTGGTTTGCCTTCCGGGCGCGGCACGCCGAGCCCACTGGTAGCATTCCCCTGTGGATCGAGATCGACCAGCAAGACACTGCTCTGCTCGGCCAAATGGGCCGCCACATTAATGGCTGTCGTAGTTTTGCCGACGCCGCCTTTTTGGTTTACGAATGCGATGATGTTTGTCATTGGGGCTCTCTCTTCTGGCTCAGTATACCATGCTCTGTCTCTCTGTTATATAGCCGTATGATACTAGCGCTTTGTTACTGTTCTTTCAACGACGACAGGTAGGCCTGCCAGTCCGGACTGGTGTGTGTAAAGGGGCTCTGGATGAAGATCAGCAGGTCCTGGTAAACATAGACAACTGTCTGGGAATTGGACTTCGAGTTGGTAGCGATCATCGCCTTGGTGCTGCCAACAGTGACAGATTGAGTGGCATTCAGACTCTTGGCAACAGTCGTCAGAGCCTGTTCGTTGGAGCTAAAGTTACTGGGGATGGGCTGCTCGCTGACTATAATCCCGTTGTTGCGCAGACTATCGCTGTAGCTGTAGACATTATGCTTCGGCTCGAAGCTGCTGGTGCCAGTATGAACAGTGGCTAATTGTGGCTTACTCTCTGGCACTGCCGGGTTGAACTTTGGTCCCGCTGCTGCGGTGGCTGAGCTCCTTGATACAGCGCTCCCCACAGAAGCGCGGGCCGTAGCGCCACTCCCAGCCCCTGCCCCAGCTACAGACTTGTGGTGCCACAGTTGCAATCCACCCAATACCAGCCCGACCGCTACCAGGCAGCCGGCCAGTCCGGCAGTGACGACTTTCCAAGGCAATTTAGAGCCGATTCGCTGGCCGCCACGGGCCAAACCGATAATCTGCCCGCTGCCGGCCTGAACAGCCTTCAAAACGGCCCTACTAAGCTTAAGCGTGATGTTCCAAGCCAGGATGGCAAGCGGCTTGAGCTTGGTCAGCTCAGGCAAGCTGATATTAATGGCGATTGTGGTGTTGCCGACCTCTGATACGGCCGGTGCGGCCACTGGCTCGACAGCTATTGGCGTTGCGGCTATCGGTTCGGGTTCTACCACCACCTCCGGAACAACGACTTCCTGTTTGGCAACATCTTCTACCAAAGCCACTGGCGGTTCAGACTCCACCTCAATAACCGGAGTCGGGGCTTCGGCTGGTTGATCTCGTTTAGCAAACCGGGCGGCTGAACTCAGGCGGGTACGAAAGATCGACCGCTGCGGGTCAACCGGTGGCGGCGTTTCATCGGTCGGCGTTTCAGACACAGCACGTGGCTCGGGAGCTACCGACTCAGATAGTGTGGGCAGCTGCCCGGCACTATCTGGTAACTGCACCTCATCCCAACGCGGTGTGGCGCCATTAGCACTGTTTATTTGCGGGTTTTTGTCGTCCATACTCTGCCTACTACGCCCTAGTATACAGAAAAATCAAGAAAGTTGCTTACGCTTAGGGGTGGGCGTCGAGGGACTGCTTGGTTTGGTCTTGGAACTGACGGCCATTGCGTAGGCGCGTGTTGCCTGCGGGCGAATAGTACCAGCTGTAGGAGATAATGGCAGGCTGCGTACTGTCGATAAAGGCAAACGATTGGGTTTGGTCGATGTCAAAGGCCAGCAGCCAGTAGCGCGAAACACCTTGGTTGACACTCGACCCGTCGATGGCAGAGATCGCCACCGGATTTGATCCAAAAGATAGTGGCGTGATAACTGTCGACGCACCAAAGGCGTTGGTGGCAATGCGACTAGAGTTGTATGTCAGTCGCCATTTTTCAATATCGACGGTGTTAACGACGGCGTTGGTCCCGTTAACCACAAACTTTTGCGGTGTGGCGTCACCCACCAGATCAATATAACGGGTAAATATACTGCGTATGGCTTGTGATTGCTCCCCCCCATAATACGTGGTGGAGAGGTTGTTCGAACAATCGTTTCCGCCGGCAAGGTAATAGTATCCATCATCATAGGCTAACCCCATGCCGCCTTGCGCTGTGAAACTGGTTGCTACACCTTGAGTCCAGGCACCGAGATCCCCGGTGCTGTTGACTGCTGCCACGAAGGTAGTTGCAAAGCATGTCGCAAAGTTAGTACCGTTATCGCCACCTAACACATAGATATAACCGTTAGCTGCGAACGCTTGCATCTGTCGGATTTTGATGGGGATATCTTGGGTGAATGACCAGGTACCGGGCGCTCCAGTCGATGGGTCAAGCTGTGAGTACTGCACATCAGAAAGCGTAGTTGTGCCGCTGCCGGTAAAGCCACCGATAACGTAAAGATAGCCGGCAGCCGCAACGGTAGCATGATATGACCGAGCCGTGGTAAAGACATTCGAGGCAGTGCTCCATGTGACTGTATTGCCACCGGTTGGCAATGAACCACTGTAGTAGACTGTGGTTTGAGTACTCGTAGTGGCGTTTGTTTGCTGGCCACCAGTAACGTAGATTCTGTCATTATACGTGGCACAACCTATCCCTTGTCGGTTAACATTACTCGGTAGCTGATTGCCCGCCACGTCAGTCCACGTACCAAATGTGCCGCCACTCACGGAGTCAGTATAGACATTCGGCTGCGGGCTACCACTTGAGGCACCGGCGATGTAATACAAATAACCGTGCAAAGCGACCATACAACCAAAACCACGTCCATTCGGTATAGACGTTCCCGTACTTAAGGTGCCGGGTAGGGACCCGTCGGGATTTATTGCGGCGTACTGGACCGTGGCTTGTGCACCGCTACAGTTTGAGCTGCTCACGGTGTAGCTATTACAGCCCCCAGCAATATACAAATATCCCCCGGAGATGGCGGCAGACACCCCGACGGCAGTACCGCTAATGGCGGTGCTGCTGGTGATATTTCGAGTGCCAGAGTTGGTCGCATTGTAGATCTGGAAGTATTGCGAGGCACCGGTCGCTACAGTACAGCCTGTCGGTGGGCCACCTGTAGTGCATCCCCCGACCGTGTAGATGTTGCCATCGGCGAAAGCACTGGCCGTGTCCCATTTCGCAGTGAATGAAGTCGTGGACAGCGAGAAGGATGCTACGTCACCGGTCGAAGAATTAATTTGACCGATGTTAATATCACCAACTGAGTTGCCAGTCTGTCCATTGTGGCCGCTATAGACGTATAGATAGCCGTTGGAAGCATAGGCTTGGCCGCGACGAATTGTCTGATTCAGCGAACCGCTGGTCGTTGACCATGCCCCAGTCATCGTGCCAGCAGAGCTCAGCTTGTTATAAACACACTTGGATGTTTGCGGACCGCCATTGGCAGTAGCATTACTGTTGGCACCACCACATAAGTAAACGTAGCCGTAGTAAAAAGCTATGCCCATCGCAGCATTTGGGAAGTCGACCGTACCGGCTGTTAGTTGGGTGAGGTTTGTGGTAACCCCGGCCGTAATCGTCGTGCCGCTGATGGCGTACTTCACGACATCCTGGTTGTAGGTGCTGCACCCAAACGTCGTGGTGGTAGCGTGACAACCACCGAAGGTGTATACCGCCCCATTGAAGTACATTGCACTCATGGCGTACCAGGCGTTTCCGGCGCGTAAACCTGTGGCATTTTGTGCCCAGCTGGCGGGCAAGGTCCCATTAGCATTCGGGGTAACGGTCCAAATAGTACTATTCCCTGCCGTGCCGCGCGTCCAACCGCCAAATGCATACAGCACGCCGTTGGCCGCTACAAGTGCGGTCTCGGCGAGCCCGTTGGCGCCACCGACAGTGTGTGTGGTGTCGGTTGTCCAACTACCGAGCGTGCCGTCGGTATTAATGGGTGCAAAAGAGGTTGCCGCAGAAGTATTTGTACCTGTCTGCTGGCAGCCATTGGATGAGCCGGTGTCAAACGTCAAGCAACCACCCACGACATAGATAAAACCGTTCATGACTACGCTCGCGGCACCGTATACGCCATTTGGATATGCACCTGCGGTTGTCGGAAGCGTTGTGGTTGTCTTGAGGACACTGGCCTGCCCCGGTGTCGTGATCGTGGCATACTGCGAGGTAGCAAGGTTTGTAGCACATGAGATAGTGCCGGTATTCATTGATGCGCAGCCGGCAACATTATAAATAGTGCCTCGCCAGACGACTTCTGTCGTTCCTGCACGAGTTGCCGCAGAGGCCCCGTTAGCTATGAGGCTTGTTGTAGTGGCCCATTGCCCCAAACTGCCGTCCGCATTAATCTGGGCAAGTTGCGTATCGCTCTGCTGGGTCGCGCAGCTTTGGTTGGCATTGACCGAAGAGCAGCCCCCGGACAGGTAGATGTACCCGTTCTTGATAACGGTGAATACCGTGCCGAAATTCTCCCGAGCCGTGGTGAAGGCATTGGTTGAAGTCCAGCTGCCGGTGAATATTGAGCCGTCTGTCTTCAGCGCATCATAGAGCACGGTGTTGGTCAGTGTGCCCGGGCTGCCGCTCAGCATTCCGCCTACGACATAGAGGTAACCGTTGTAGGCCTGTAAGTCATTGCCGTACCGAGCAGCTGGCAGTGCCGGAGTAGTACCGCTCGTCCAGGTCAACGTACCATCAGGGTTCACGCTGGCATAGCTGACATCAGTACTGCCTGTGCCCGTGGCCGAGCCGGTTTTGCCACCTGCAATGTAGAGCTTGTTGCCATAGGCCGTGGCACCAAAGCTACAGCGACCGGTGGCTAGCGAACTAGTGAGCTTAGTCCAGTTACCAAGCACGCCATTAACTTGAACTGCGGAATAATACACATCCGATGAGACCGTTCCGCAGGTAGTGTCGGTATATGATCCCCCGATGGCATACAAGAAGCCATGGTAGCCAATCAGCTGGAACCTTGATAACCCGGCTGTTGGCAGATTGGTGTTGTTACCGGCAGCCCAGGTGCCGAGCGTCGACGGACTGGAAGTGCTGATGCTGGTGTACTCCACCATGTTGGCATTATTGCCAGCGATGTTAGTCGTTGAGTTAGTCTGAGCGCCACCTACTACATACAGGAAACCGTTGTAGGCCACTGCCCCGTTCAGGAAGCGCGCTTGGTTCATGGTTGATGTTGCTGTCCAGGTGCCGGTCGTACCACCGGTTAGTGCACCCCTGGTGATCTTGTTGTTGGTGGTATCAAAGTCAGCGTTCGACTCAATGCTGGTGTTGCGATAGAACTCGCTGTTCGTCGAAATCTGAACTGTCGGGTCAATACTCAGCGGATACTTTGCCGTCTTGAGCTTGGTTGCAACCACGGTCAGCTTATCACCATCAAGTTTGTAGTGCGCACGAGCGGCACTAGCATTTTGACCATCCTCGTTGATAACCGGCGGCGGCAAGATGAATAGCAGCTTATCTTTTTTAGCGTGCTGACGAGCTTTTTGCAGCAAGGCAGCATCTTGGTCGGTACTGGTATTAACGTTTCCAAGCGGTAAGCTCGTACCATATATAGCCAACGATCCGTCGTCCAGTATTTTTGCAGCGTAGAGATTATCAAGCCCGAGTTTGTAGGTGAATTTCAGTGTATCGCCAGCCTCCTGTCGGAGCAGGATGTCCTCTTTAACACCGCTAGCATCGGCAGTATAGACTAGGGCGCCCCTGCCGACATTAATTGGGTAGCGGAGCTGGTTCTTGTCTTGGCGGGCTGCAAGCGTGCCAAATTGAGGCGTAATCGTAAAGTCAACCTGATTCACCGGGTCAGTAACGGTCACGCCCTTACTGCTATCATCATGCAGTGTTGCTTGTATAACGGGGCCGCCATCGCTGACCTTATTCGCAGAAGCCTGCAAAGGATCATATGCTTCGTTGAAATTATACGTGCCCTTTGCGACATCATGCTTTAAGACGGACGCCATGTCGTCGTCAGTTTTGGAGATAACTGTCTTATCGGCATCACTCAGAGCATATGTAGCTTGTTGTCCAATGAGTCCCAGCCAGGGCAGCACACCCTCGACTAGAATTAATACTATGAGGGTAAGCGAGATGAGATTTACACCGTAACGTTGCCAGCGTTTGAGGTTGAGATATGTGCGGCGAAGCTGCTTGAGATGTTTGTGCAGCTGCAGCGACGGACCTTTGACGCTGATCTTAATGGTGACCTTTTTCTTCGGTCGGAGAACCTTTTGTGCCGGTAGCGCTACATGAGGTGTCGGTTGCGGTCGGGGCGAAGCTGGCTTGAGCGTGGTTTTTTGCGGACGCGCTGCCGGCTGACTGACACTGGGATTGGGCGCAGTTTCAGCCGCAACTGGTGGTATCCACCACTGGCGAATCGCCGGATTCCAGACCGGTGCCGGACGACCACTACGAGCACTACCCTGCACCTGGCGGGCTGCTCCTGATTGGGGCCGGCGTGTTTCTTCCATCTCTGTTATACAGCTCTCATTTTAGCATAAGCACAGTGCTGAGTGCTTACTTAGGCACTCTGGAACATCGGGTCGTTTACGATCTGGCGTCGAATAGCTTCCTGCTGTTTTCGCTCTATTCGGCTCAGGCGCTTGAGTAGTCGGTCGTCTTGTTTTTTGCGGTCTTGTTTCACAATGGTTCCTTTTTTTATTTACATTTTTATTGCTGACCAGCGGTCTATGGTGGTGCCTTCATGCTATTGTCCCTTCACCAAGAAGCTTAGGTTACTCGCATAGGCACTCGAACCGTTAGTAGCCGTTACATCAATCTTGAACATCACAATTGTATTAGCCGCCAAGGTACAGCCAGATAGTGAGGTAATTTGCAGTGAAGTCCAAGCGTTTGCACTACCAAGTGTTTGGGTTGAACCACACTGCGCACCGGTGTTGTCATACATGCTGAACTTCACACCATTTGGCAGAGCACTACCGGTACCTGGTGTAGTGACATCAGTGCTTCTGGCAGTCAAAGTGACGGGGCTCGTGCTGGAAATACTCTTATAGGTAGCCGGCAACTGGTAACGGATGAACATGCTGTACGACTGGCTGGTTGGCTGGATAGTCGTCCACGTGTAGTAGTTGTAGAGCTCGCCTGAGGCACACAAGCTACTGTTTATTGCGTTGGTCGACGTGAAGGCTCCGGTGTTGGCACACAGATCAGAAGTAAGTGAACCGATGTTGTTGGTGCCGTATGCGGCGCCATCAAGCACAGCACCGTTATATTCGGGAACAAGGTTAACTGCCACATCAGGTGAGGCACCACAGTATCCCCAACCTGACGATTCGTAACACTGCATTTTGCCAAGTGTCGTGTCGTAGTACATTGAGCCGAGCAGTGAGTTTACGGCGGTTGTGCTGGTGGTAGGTCGGCCAGCAAAGCTATCAACAGTTAAGAGGGTTAGCCCCTGGCCGTTTGAACCCCCGACGCGCAGCTGCGCAGTTGTTGCAGTCGCCGTGGTTACTTGAGCAACAATGCTCATGTTGTCAACAAACAGCGTACGGCTAGTGGTGTCAGTCTGAATAACGGCGATGCCGAAGGTGCTGCCCGTGGTGGTCGCTGAGGTCTTGAGGTAGCAGGTGAACTTAGTCCAGGTCGTAGTGATGGTGGCTGGGTACAACGTCGAGGCCCCACTGTTGCCGGTACTACACTTGGCATCCTGAGTCGTGTCACGGTAGTAGGCAACGTCGTAGTTACTGGTTGAGCCGCTTGAGAGTTTAGCTGAGAAGCTGATCATGTACGTCGTGGTGGCTGTTAGGGCGGCACTGACAGTATCTTCTGGGCCGTTTGGATTAGTCGTCGAGGTGACATCCTTCATCATGGCCACGCCGCTCAAGATGCCATCGCCACTATTGGTGTCACGACTGACTGTTCCGCCGCCGATGCTCGTCCAGTTACTACAGCTGGTGGTGCCTGATTCACAGCCACTGTTCTGAGCCAGGTTGTTGCCGGTTGAGCTGTTGCTGGCGTCAACCGTCAGTAAGGCTGCGCTAACAGCGTTCTGGATGACGAAGGCCGTGGTGCTGTCGTTGGTTGTCTGGTGGACAGCACCGGTGGTGTTTAATGTCATGCTGTTGTTCGGTGCCTGCAAGACGAGACTCGTGCCAGAAGTGGTGTTGCCAATGTTGATAGTGTTGGCTGTCGCGGTAGTGCCGATACTGATAGTGCCGCTGGCACCAGCTTGGATGCTGACAGCTGAGCTGCCGGTGCCGCCCTGGATCAGCGTTTGAGTAGCGGCCGTAGTGTTGCCAAGGTTAACAGCCCGGGCACTGGTGGTACCGATATTTACAGTTGGCGTGCCAGAGGTGAAGGTACCATTGTCCAAGAGGATAGTGCCCGAGACACCGCCGCTGGCGTTACCCGTACTGAGTGTCAGGTTGCCACTGGTTGCACCGGTAGCCGTTGTGACACTGTTATTGCCTGTGAACTGCAGCGCACCAGCAGCCGTGATGCTGGTCAGGACAGCTGGCGTGCTGCTCTGGAACTGCAGCAGATCGCCGGTTTGGCTACCGATGGCTCGGATGACAGCCGTGGCGTTGCCCACTGAGTCAGCTGACTGAATGAAGAAGTTAGCGCTCTGGATGGTGCCAGAAGCCGGCTTGATGTTCTGGATGTAGCTGCTGCTGCCGCCGTCAAAGCCAGCGTCCGTCCAGATACTACCATTCCAGTAGAAAGTAGCCGTACCGCCAGGAGCGATAGTGAAGTTAGTGCCACCGCTAGGAGCGATAGTGAAGACGTTTGAGCCGGTCGAAGCGTTACTGATGTAGAGCACGCGACCAGAGATAGTGTTGGTCGGCGCCGGCAAGTTGAAGGTCAGGCTGCCGGCAGTGGCTGTAACGATGATTGAGCTGAATTGATCGACACCGGTAATATTGGCGTTGTTAGTGCCACTGCTGAAGGTACCATTGGCGAAGACTGTACCTGAGCTGAACTGAATGGTTCCGCGCAGGGTTGTGCCGCTGCCGCCAGTGCCACCGGCACCAGCTTGCAGGACAACGTTACCACCATTACCGTTGGCGCTGGTACCTGCACCGTTACCGCCAGTGCCACCTTGAATCGTGACCGTGCCACCAGCACCGCCAACGCCATTGGCGCTGGAGGTAGCAGCACCACCAGTGCCAGCAGTGATGCCGACTGCCCCACCGGCACCACCAGTGCTAGTACCAGTTGTGCCCGTGGCTGCGCCACCAGTACCACTGGTCAAGCTAATGCCTGAGCCGAGGCCACCGGTGACACCACCGTTAGTGCTAGCTGCACCACCTGCCGGACCAGTGACGGTCAGGATGGCACTGGCGGCTGTACCGCTACCGGTGCTAGCTGGTGCTACACCCGCCAGAGTAACAGCTCCTGAGTTTGTAGTATCAACAGTCAGTATGGTTGCAGTGGCAGCAGCATTCTGGACACGGAAGGCTGTGGCCGAATCGTTACCGCTAGATGGCTTGACCAGTGCAGTGCCATTAATGGTTGTCGTAGCGTTAGTTGCCCGGGCGCTGTTGCCAAGGACAATGGCGCTGGCGTTAGTGGTACCGATGTTGATGGCACCAGTACCTGCACCGCTAAAGCTACCAGTATCAAGCAAGATGGTACCGGCGCTGTTGCCAGCCGTCGTGGCATTACCGGACTGGATTGTGATGCCGTTGCTAGTTGCGGCGTTTGGTGTACCGACCGTCACACCAGCGTTGCCGTTGATGGTCAGTAAGCCAGTGCTGGTACTGAGGCTGCTGGCCTGCTGGAACTGTAAGTTGCCGCTGGTGTCCAGGATCAACCGATCAGTGCCGTTGGTTCGAAGGTTTAAGTTGCCATTGTTGTTGGTACCGAGCACCCCGGCCGTTGTGGTCGAGAAGGTATTGCCGCCCTGAATGAAGGCCGTGCCGGTGACCGCCGCATTCTGACAGGCAGCCAGCTGGCCGGTGCTGTTCTGACAAACGAGGGTGTTACTGTCGACAGTGCTGCTCGGCGTGTACTTCACGACTCCAGCCGAGGTCACCTGGAAGGTCGGACTGTTAATGAAGTTTGTGTAGCCCGTGGCACTGGCGAAGTTGATGCCGTTAGTGACATTGGTACCGCCGATGGTGCCAGCGGCAAAGTTCTGGACATTGATGGTGTTAATGCTCGACGATGGCGAAGCGGTGTTGGTCGGCGTGAAGGTTGTGCCCTGAAGCGTGATACCGGCACCAGTGTTGGCATTGGTTAGGCCAAGTGACTGGGCACTGGCAGCCGCGCCAGCAGCACCAGTGTTGTAGGTCTGATTGAACTGGCCGGTGCCACTGTTGAGTGTCAGGTTTTGGTTGGCAGCCACGGTGAAGGCGCCATTGCTGGTCGTGGTAATTCCAGACTTGCCGAGGCCGACGGCACTAGTGGTACCGCCGCCGATGTTTACGGCACCGTTGTTAGCTGAGCTACTGCCCTGGCCACCATCAATCACTACTGCCCCACCAACATTGGCAGTTGCGGCACCGCCAGTGATGTTCACAGCACCGCCGGCTGTTGTGCCGGTGCCGGTCTCAGCCCCGCCGGTTAGAGCCAGGGCCGTACCGGTACCACCATTAGTAGCGATGGTGATTGGGTTAACCAGCGGAGTAAAGACTGAGGTACCGAAGTACCCGCTGCGGAAGTTTCGTGCCGAGGTACCGAGGTCAATGGCGTTGTTGCCAACTGTTGAGCTTGGAACGATGTTCTGACCCATGTTCAAAATGCCAGCACTGTCGAAGAAGTCCTGAAGCACAGGAGTGCTTGCCGAGTTGTAAATGTCGAGTATGTCGCCGCCTGAACTGGCATTACCCTTTATGCTCAGGCCAACAACATTGGCGGTCGCAGGTTCGGTAATTGTGTTGTCAGCTGTCGTGGCCGGCAGGTTGCGGATGAAGATACCGGCCCCGTCAGCACCGCTACTGCCACCAAAGCTACCGGCGACGTAGGCGGTGCCATTACTGCGCAGATACTGGCCAGCCGTGCCACCACTGCCGCTGTACAAGAAGCCGCTGCTAGCATTGACCGTACCGCTGGCACTAGTATTGCCACTGACGTTCAGGGCAATAGCATCGGCGTTATTGTTGTTGATGACGAAGCCGCCGTTGATTGACAGCTCGCCCTTGCCGGTCAATTGCAGTTCGACGGCGTTAGCCATTTGCAGGTTCAATAAGTCGGCACAGGTGGTAGTACAGCTTGCCTGGTTGACGCCGATATAGGTGCCGTTACTGTTACCGCCGCTGATGGAGGTGTGCCCCAGCAGTACCAACGGGTTAACAGCCGAAGCGGCTGGCGCAGCGTCAACTTTCAGCTCAACAGCAGCAGCTGTAGTGTTGTTGCCGATAGTTGCCGCACCGGTGGTGCTAAAGGTGCCGACAATGGCCGTGCTCGAACTATTCAACGTCAGGCTCGAGCTAGCACCATCCTGCAGTACAACCTGAGTCGTAGCTGAGCTACTGTTACCGACATTCACGTTGCCGCCAGTGGCGTCATTGAGGTTCAGGATCTGGCCGCTGGCACTCCGGATGTCAGCCGTAGCCGCACTGCCAAAGCGCAAGCTGGTACCGTTGAGTGTCGATGTATTGTAAGTGCCGGCCGTAACGTTACCACCACTGCTGACCTGGAACTGGTTGTTGTTGCCGACATTGAAGAGCCCGGCCGGTGCCACGCCAGTGTAGCCAACTGTAACCCCGGTACCATTATCGTAAAGTATGCTGTTTTCAACATTGTTGGTGGCCGTAAACTTGGCAATGTAGTTCAGTGTGCCGCCAACCGTAGTTGTCACTCCACCACCAGCTGTTGCACAGTTACCGGTGTTGACACAGATATCGACGCTGGCACCTCCAACTAGGGCTGGCAGGTGGTAAGTGATGTTGCCACTGCCACTAACTAGTGGGTTGGCGACCAGCACGCCGAGCGCCGCAGTGGCACCACTGCCACTATTCGACAGTTGTAACTGACCAGCGACTGAGTTTACGACGCCCGACACCAAGGCACCAGCTTTGGAGGTGACGGTGCCGTTGAAGATGCCATTACCTGCAGCAGTAACCTGTAATTCTGACGTGCCATTGTTCTGGAAGTTCACGAAGTCAGACGTGCTACCAGCACCTGAGCTTGGCTCGTTAATGCCCAGATAGGTGCCGCCAGTAGTAGCCGTATTGTTGCCGCCGGCGATGGCGTTTGGCCCAAGCTGCACCAAGGAGCTGGTCGCACCGCTGGCGCCGGCAAGTGGCGTACCACTGACCAACAAGGCATTCGTGCCACTGGCACTGGCCGTGACTAAGCCGCTGAAGGTTGGGTTACTGACCACGCCGACACTGATATTGCGGCTAGCGTTGGTTGTACTGATGTTAGAACCGGCAGAAATGGTCACTGTCTGGTTGTAAGAAACAGTTGACGAAGTAGTGCCGTCCGACACATTGAAGATCGTGCCACTTAAGTCACTGGCATTCAAGGCACTATCGACATAGTTGGCCCCGTTACCCCGCAAGTAGTGCCCACTGGCTGCGGAACCGTTAATTTCGAAGCCATTAGTAATGGAGTTGATGGTTTGAGCCGATAGGACGCCGGCATTGGTAACCTTGAAGTTGTTGTTGCTGGAATCAAGGAAGTTGTTGTTGGCGTTGCCATTGAAGAACAGACCATTGTTGACGTTGGTCTGGTTGATGTTGATGGCGTTCTGAACGGTGACCAGATTGCCGGTGGCAGTATCATTATTGCCCAGGTCGAGGATGGAGCTGACGGTTTGGTCGGTGCTGCTGGAGTTATTTTGAGCGACATCGAAGCGAGCGACACTTTCGGTGTTGCCTGTCACGCTTGTCGCTTGGGTAAACTGAACGTCCAGGCCAGCAATGCTACCGCTAGAGACAGCTGTTGTGCCCTGGGCGTTAGTAATGTTAAAGACATTGCCGCTCCAGGCAGTGTTGGCGGCAGTATTACTACTTGTCGTGACCTTCAGGCCGCTGCCAGTGGTCAGACCGGTGGCCGATACTTCCAGAGCGTTCGCCGTGGTCACGCTGTTGGCAGTGATCTGGGCAGCATCAGTAGTGGTTCCAGTGTAAGTCTGCTGGAAGAAGCCGGTACCCGACTGCAGTACAAGGTTTTTGCCACCAGCCACATTCGTGTTGGAGTTGAGGGCAATGGTATTGCTGCCGCTGCCGACGTTGATGCTCGTCGAGTTAACGGTACCAAGGTTCAGGTTGGTGGAGCCAGTGCCAGTGTTAATGGTCAGATCCGTGCCAGCGCCGCTGGTGACGCTGCCAGCGCCGGTGAAGCCCAGGGCTGTGGAGCTCAGGGTCGTGCCGCTGACATTGACGCCAGTGTTGAAGTAACCGGTCCGGAAAGTGGTGCCGCTGGAGCGGCCAAGGTCAATAGTAGCTGTGCCGCTGATTGGTACAATGTTGGCACCGACATTCAGAGAGCCAGTATTATCGAAGAAGTCATAGGTCGTAGTACCGCTAGCTGACTGGATGTCGAGGATGTCGGCCGAGGTACCGCTGCTGGTTTCGCGAATCGTCAGACCGATAATGCTGGCCGCAGTGGGCTGAATAACGTTGCCGCCGACCGCCCCGGCTGTGTTGCTGGTTGGCACCTGCACCAGACAGTCAGTACAAGTGTTGCCGGAAGTAGCATTGACGAAGCTTGGTGCCGAACCACCGTTGCTCTTGAGGATCTGTCCGGAAGTACCGGCGCTGGTGAAGGCGTAGGCTGTGCCAGTACCATAGGCCACTGCTCCAGCAGTTGGTGCTGCAGAACCGTTGGTGCCACCGTTGGCGATTGGCAGAGTGCCAGAGACGTAGGTTGAGCTGCCCAAGTTTATTGTGCCACTACTCAAATTGCCAGAAGCATCAGTCAGCACCGCACCAGCCGTGGTGATTCCCTTGACTTGGAGTGTGCCACCAACGATGGTGTTACCGTTGCTGGCCGTTACCTGGAACTTGTTGGTGTTGATGTTCAGATCGCCGGCTTGGTTTACGACACCAGCGCTGGTCACGCTGAACTCACTGGTGCCATTATTCTTGAAGTTCACGAAGTTGCCCGTGAAGGTACCAGAACCGTTCGCCAGGTTGAGGAGGATGGCGTCGCCAGTGTAGGTACTGGTGGTCTGCCCCAAGCTAATCAAGTTAGCGTTGGTCACCGAGTTGTTAGTGGCAGTAATGTCAGCATTGTTGGAACTTTGGTTGATAGTCAGTGCCGTGGCACCACCCGACTGCGTAATGGTAACAGCGTTGGCTGCGCCACCTTGGACGATGCTCAAGGCGGTGGCGGCCGTACCACTGGTGGTACCGTTAACCGTCAGGCCGATAACGCTGGCTGCTGTCGGTGAAATGACGTTGTTGGCGGCTGTGTTGGCGGTATTGCCGGTCGGAACCTGAACGAGACAGTCCGTGCAAGTATTAGCACCAGTGGCTGACACCCAGCTTGGTAATGAACCGGTACCATTAGATTTCAAGATGGTACCGCTTGCACCATTGGCCAGGTTTTGCAGAGCCCCAGTGGTGGTTGTGCCAGCAAATAGTAAGCCATTGGTGTTAGTGAAGCTGGCGTTACCGGTGCCACCGTTGGTGACACTTACTGTTCCTGATAGATCGCTAGCCAACAGTGAGCTATCAACATAGTTGGTGCCGTTGTTACGCAGGTAATGTCCAGCAGTTGTGGCACCGGTGATGGCAAAGCCAGTTGTGCCGGTTAAGACAGTTCCCTGGATAGTATTGGTGGTCAAAATGGTGCCGAAGCCAGAGGCGATGGAGCCAGTGTTCAGGGCTCCGACTTTTTGGAGGTTGCTGTAGGTAATACTCGAGCTAACCCCGGCATTCTGGAGCAGGCCGCTGCCATCAAGTATGGTGTTGCCGCCGGCCGTTAAGATGCTGTCGTAGCCCGTCCCAAAGACCAGACCATTGAAGGTGTTGCCGGCAATGGTTGTCACATTACTGAAGTTCAGGCCATTGATGGTGTTGGCGCCACTGGCAGTGCCAGTTAGGCCAATCGTCTGAGCGTTGACCGTGGTAGCTGTGGCAGTAGCGTTGGTGTTGGTCACGTTCCAGGTAGCGGCCGTAGTGTTATTAGTGCCGCTCGTGTAGGTCTGAGTGAAGGTGCCGGAGCCGCTTGCCAAGCTCAGGTTCTTGCCCGCTGCAACGCTGGTGTTAGCACTCAATGTAATGCCACCAGCACTTTGAATGGTTGTCGTGCCGCCGTGAGTTGAGCCGATTTGGATGGTGTCATCATTGGTACCGCCAGCCGTGCCAAGCTTGATGGTGCGGTTGGCACCGTTATCGCCAATGTTGATCGCGCCGGTGCCGCCGTTTACGTTAAAGCTGGTGTTGTTGGTAGCATTCCCGAAGTTAATGGTGTTGGCGTTAGTCGTACCAATCGTAATCGTTGAGGCTGCGCCAGTATCCAGGGCCAGCGTTGTGGCACCGCCGCTTGAGACGCTTAAGCCAGCGGTGCCAGATAGTGCGCTGCTGGTTAAGGTCGTTCCTCCTACATTGACACTGGTGCCAAAGTAGCCGGTGCGGAAGGTGCCCGTACTGCTAACACCAAGGTCAACACTGTTAGCCGAGGTTGGTTGGATCAGCTGACCAACGTGCAGGCTGCCGTTGTTATCAAAGAAGTCTTGTAGTGCTGGTGTCGATGCCGAGTTATAAATGTCGAGTGTATCGGCGTTAGCTGTGGCGTTGCCCTTCAAGGTGAGAGCCACAACTCCAGCGGTTGCCGGAGAGGTAATGGTGTTCTGGGCGGTATTGGCCGGGTCTTGGAGAATACAATCTGTGCAAGTATTAGCGCCGGTAGCTGACACCCAGCTTGGTAATGAACCGGTGCCATTAGACTTGAGAATAGTACCGCTCGCACCATTGGCCAGGTTTTGCAGAGCCCCAGTAGTGGTTGTGCCAGCGAACAGGAGACCATTGGTGTTGGTGAAGCTGGCGTTACCGGTGCCACCGTTGCCAACACTCAGCGTACCGGTTAAGAAACTGGAGGTATCGCGGTTAAGGACACTTGAACTCAACACGCCGGAACCGTTACTGGTAATAATGCCGCCCGTGCCGCCATTGGTCAGGCCGCCAGCAGTAATCTGGCCAGCGCTTGTGACTTTCAATTCGACAGTGTTGTTATTCTGGAAATTGAGGAAGTCTGCAGTCGAGCCTGCACCACTACTAGGTTCGTTTATTCCTACATAGGTACCGCCTGTGCCGGCAGTGTTATTGCCGCCGGCAATTGCATTGCCAATCTGAACTAATGACTGGGTAGCGCTGACAGTCGGCGTGCCAGAAACCGCCAAGGCTACGCCAGAGCTATTGCTGGCTGTGACTGTACCACTGAAGCTTGGGTTACTGACAATGTCGACCGTAACTGTATCCGTTGCACTGGCAGTAGTGGTCAAGTTGTTGCTCGCGCCCTTCAGAATTGAAACTGTAGCGCCGGTACTCACCGTTTGGCTAGAACCGCTACTTGCCGCCAGAGTGAAGATTGTACCGCTCAAGTCGCTAGCCAAGAGTGCGCTGTCGACATAGTTGGTGCCGTTGTTACGCAGGTAATGTCCAGCAGTTGTGGCACCAGTGATGGCAAAGCCAGTTGTGCCGGTTAACACCGTACCCTGAATCGTGTTGGTGGTGGTAATGGTGCCGAAACCGCTGACGATGGAGCCGGTGTTCAGGGCACCAACTTTTTGCAGATTGCTATAGGTCTGGCTGGAGTCAATGGCAGCATTTTGCAGCAAGCCAGAACCATCAATTAAGGTGGTGCCATTGTACTTGAGCAAGCTGTTGAAGCCGGTGCCGAAGTTCAGTGCATTAAAGCTATTGTTGGCAATTGGTGTCACATTTGAGAAGTTAAAGCCATTGATGGTGTTGGCATTGGCGTTGCTATTAGTGGCGCCAGTCAGTGAAATTGTGCTGCCGTTGACGGTTGTTGCTGTACTGCCAGCATTATTGTTTGTGACATTGAGCGACTGAGCGTTGAGTGTCCCGGTACCAGTACTGCTGTAGGTTTGGCTGAAGCTGCCCGTGCCGCTGGCCAGGCTAAGGTTCTTGTTGGCGGCCACGGTGGTGTCGCCATTGAGGCTGACTGCGCCGGTACCGGTCTTGAAGGTGCCGCTGCTGGCAGATTGATCAAAGTTACCAGCGCCGCTGGCAAAGGTCAGATCGCCAGCTGTTGAAACGGTTAACTTAGTAGTGCCGTTGGTGCGGATATTCAATGCGAAGTTATCATTGGTACCCAGGTCGCCAGCTGCACTAAAGCTATTGCCACCCTGGACGAAGGCCGTACCAGTACCGCCGCTACAACCAGCCAACTGACCTGAGGCATTGCGACAAACAAAGGTGTTGGTATTGGCTGTTCCATTGGCGTATTGGATGGTGCCAGAAGTGACAAGGTTGCCAGACGCATCGACTTGAAATTGTCCGGTGGTGCCAACGGCCAGCGGTACGCCTAGGCTGGTTGGAGCAGTGGTGTAGCCAAGTGCGGTACTTCCACCAAAGTAGTTAATGTCATTTGCGCCAGCTTGGTACACACCATAGGCGTTGGTTACGCCAGTTACTTTTTGGCTCTGGACATACAGGCCATAGTCGTTGGTAATGGTACCGGAACTTGAAGATGGACTGGTGGCCTGAAGGACATAGGAATTAGTAAAGGTACCAGTGCCGTTGTTAAATACATTACCGGTAACACCGACAGCATTAGTGATGTTGCCTGCTGAGAAGATCTGACCATTAACGCCAGTTGCTTGGCCAAGTGTATTAGATGATCCATTCTGAGCGGCGCCGTATATGCCGCCCACTTGCGTATTGCCGTTCACGTTCGAGCCGGAAGCGGTAGTGAACGCATCAATGCCCAAGAAGGCAGTTGTTCCAGCCGGTGCCGAGCTCGGACTAGCAGTCGTATTTATTAATGTAGTTGCATTACTGAGGCCAGAGTTTGCCGTATTGGTCTTGGTGACCGACAAGAAGCCACTTACAGCAGTGGTCGTGCTGTTAACAACGAGTGATGAGCTGGCGCCGCTCTGTAACGTAATGGTGCCCGCAGTCGTTGCGCTACCGACAGTCGTGTTGCCGGAAGTGCCCTGGATCAAGACAGTGCCTCGCGTGCCGGAACCGGTCGGTGCCCCGCCATCGATTGTAACGTTACCCCCATTCTGGTTGGTGCCAGCACCGGCGCCACCTTGGAGAGCTAGTACACCACCAGCCGCGTTACCGCTGCCACCTTGCCCGGCAGCAATGGTGAGGCTATCGCCAGCAGTAGTGCCTGACTGTTGGGCAATGTTGAGGGTATGGCTACCGCTTGCCGCAAGCTGAAGATTGCCGCTTTGGTCGACCGTTAGACGAGTTGTGCCATTGGTGCGTAAGTTCAGATTGAAGGCATCATTCGTTCCGAGGTCACCAGCAGCGCCGAAGCTGTTGCCACCTTGGACAAAGGCCGTACCGGTACCAGTCGTGTTACAGGCTGCCAACTGGCCAGAGCTGTTCCTACAAGCGTAGGTGTTAGTGTTGGTCGCACCATTTGCATACTGGATCGTGCCGCTGGTTACTTCGTTGCCTGATGAATCAACCGTGAACTGGGCACTACTGCCGACACTCAGCAGCGAAGTACCTGAAGTATTACCGAGCAAGAAGTTGCCGCCAGTCGTCAGACGTGCCAGTTCGTTGTTGCTGCTGACAAAGGTCACTGCCGCACTGCCGCTGGCCACACCACTGACGTTACCAATGGTTACACCATTCAGGCCGGCACCGCTCAGCAAGAATGCTCGGTTCGTCAGTGATGCGAATAAGCTGTAGTTCGATCCTGTTGAGCCAACAATTGCGAAGTTACTAGTCGCGCCACTGTTATCGTTATAGAGCGTCAGGGCCGAACCAGAGAGGGTGCCGTTCGTACCATTGTGCACGGCGAGACCGAGGAGCTGGTTGGCGCTCCCTGCCACTTCGAGCAGATCGGCACTCAGCGGTGTCGTGACATTGCCAATGCGCACCTGACCACCACTGCCCTGTAGCACAACTGAGCCAATCGTGCCTGTGCCGGTCTTGGCACCACCATCGATCGTTACGGTACCTCCATTTTGATTCGTCCCAGAAGCCGCACCGCCTTGCAATGCCAGAATGTCACCGGCACTCGTACCGGTCTCGGCGGCGATGCCAATCGTCCGAGTCGCCTGTGTCCCGCCGCCGTTGGTGAATTGCAAGGAAGTGGCACCGAGCGTTGTACCACCGGCATTCAGTGTTGTTAGGTAGCCTGTCGCAAAACGGTTGCTGCTGGTGCCGATGTCGACCGAGCTGGCTGCCTGAATCTTCTGGTTTACATTCAAGCTCCCGCTGCTGTCAAAGAATGCCTGAAGTGAGGGCGTTGTAGCGGCATTGTAAATATCAAGCACGTCAGCACTCGTCGCGTTCGTGGTGCCCTTGACCGTCAAGCCAACCACACTCGCAGCTGTCGGAGCAATCACGTTTTGACCAGCCGTCGGCACTTTAACAATACAGTCACTACAGGTGTTAGCGGCAGTGGCGTTCACGAAGCTTGGCAGGCCGCTGCTACCGCCAGAAATCAAGATCTGACCGCTCGTGCCGGTCCCAACCTGCTGCAATGCACCCGTCGAAGTAGTACCAGCAGCAATCAGGCCATAGGCAGTCAGTGAACTTAAGCCAGTGCCTCCATTTGAAACATTCAAAGCCGTGTTGAAGTAGGTACTGCTATTGCGGTCGACCGCCGTACTCGATATAACTCCAGCGGCATCGCTTACAACTAAGCCGGCACCACGGCCGCTGAATGTGATTTGGCCGGTACCGGTCGTAAAGGTGTTGCTTCCCGAGATGGTCAGTGCGCCACCGAACGTTTTATCACCAGCAAAGGTCTGCGTACCGGTGCTAACCAGACCTGGGAACGTAGCATCAGCGGTCTGTAAGTAGAGCGTGTTACCAGAGATGTGACCACCATCGGCACTCTTGCTTGGCGTGTCGATAGTACCCAAGGTGGTCACGCCGGACACACTACTACCACTGGTCAGCGCCACCCAAGTGCTGCCGTTCCAGATGAAGACCACACCGGCGCCGGTATTGAGGCTGGCGCTTCCCATGGTGAAGCTTGTCGTACCAACGTTGTTGACGTAGGCCAAGCGACCGGCGGTCGTGACCGTTGGGCTCGGCAGGCTAACGTTCTGTCCGGCGGTCGTTTGGTTGACGTTAAAGGTTGTGGCAACGTCAACAGTAGCCGCTGCGGTACCGATGTTGCCACCGCTTGGCAAGTCGTTGATCGTAATGGCAGTCAGCAAGGTACTTGAAGCATTGGTGAAGGTGTGGCCAGTGGCGATCGTCACGCTGTTATTGAAGGTAGCGGTGCCTGCGAGCGTCAGTGCTCCGCCGCTGGCAATCTTGGCAACGGTGGTGCCGCCGGACTGGAAGTTCAGGAAGTCAGCGGCACTACCCGCACTACTGGTTGGAGCGTTAATACCGATGTACGTACCGCCGTTGGTACTGGTGTTACCGGTGAAGCTGGCATTGTTGCCAAAGAATAATTGTGCGACGGTGGCTGTAGCGGTTGGGGTGCCAGTCACGGCCAGGGCTGTGCCAGTACTGTTACTGGCAGTAATGGTCCCGGTGAAGGTCGGCGCTTGGGTGATGTCAATACTCAAGGTCTTGGTTCCACTGCTGGTGGTGGTACTCAAGTTGCCACTGCCGCCACTGAGCGGCACGATGTTGAGCGTGTCACCGGAGGCGATAGGCTGGTCGGTGCCAGTCGTACCATGAACGCTGAAGATTGTCCCGGTCAGGTCGGCCGCCTGTAATGCGGCATTGACGAATGCACTGCTGGTACCATCGTAGCGCAAGTACTGGCCGCCGGTTGGGCTGGTAATTGTCAGGGTGCTGCCCTGCAACTTACTGATTGTCAGCTGGCCGGTGGTACTGCTGCTCGAAGAAATGTCACCGCTCACCGTGGTAAATGCTGGCGTACCGCTGGCGCCAGCGAAGAGTAGTTGACCTTGCGTTCCGGCGGCAGTCGCCTGAATTGCACTACTACCATTACCGTACAGAATGCCCTTGGTAGTCAGCGTTGTGGCACCGGTACCGCCATTACCAACACTTAACGTACCCGTCAGATAGGTTGAAGTGTCGCGATTGATTACGCTGGAACTTAACTGGCCAGTGCCGTCGCTGGTCACAATGCCACCCGTACCACCATTAGTCAGACTGCCAAATTTCACCGTACCAGTACCAGTCGTCAAAGTGTTCGTACCGGAGATGGTCAGGGCACCATTAAAGGTCTTGTCGCCACCAAAGGTTTGCGTACCAGTGTTGACCAAGCCTGGCACGCTGGCAGTTGCACTCTGTAGGTACAAACTATTGCCACTGATGCTGGCACCATTGGCAGCTGAGTTCAGGCCACTGGTGTCAAAGGTACCGATACTGTTAACACTCGTGCCACCGACGCTGCCGACTACCCGCCAACGGTTGGTACTGGCGTCGTAGCTCAACTGCACCCCTGCGTCTGGTGTCAACACCAGATCAGAACCGGTGCCAGTAATGATCCGATTGTTCGCCGAAGAACTGGTGCTCTGATTAGACAGCACCGCATTCTGGCCGGCCGCATTGATCAAGGTCAGGAGTCGCCCGTCGGCGCCACCAGCAATACCGGTGATGGTCTGGGTTGAAGCGCCGGTCAAACGGAACAGTTCGCCGGTACCGAAGTTAACGTCATTGGTGCTACCGGTCGTGCTGTAATTACTTCCCTGCTGGAAAGCAGTGTTGCCGCCATTAGTGACCGTCAAGCCGCCACTCAAAGTGGTAAGACCAGTGACTCCGAGCGTGCCCCCAACACTGGTGTTGCCATTGCTGGCTGTCACTTGGAACTTGTTAGTGTTGATGTTGAGGTCGCCCAGTTGGTTGACGGTACCGGTGCTGGTGATGTTGTACTGTGATACCCCGTTTTTCTGAAGATCCAGGAAGTTACCGCTGGCGAAGCTGCCTGAACCATTCGCGATGTTAACCAGGAGTGCTGTACCGGTGTAGGCGCTGGTGTTCTGGCTAATTGACAATAAATTACTGCTTGTGGCGCCAGTGTTAGTCAGCGTTACATCAGGGTTGTTGGTGCTCTGGGTAATGTTCAAGGCAGTAGCAGCCCCGGTCTGAGCGATGTTGACGCCAACTGCTGCCCCACCCTGGACAATACTCAAGGCAGTAGCAGCCGTGCCGCTGGTGCCATTAACCGTCAGGCCAACAACACTGGCCGCGGTCGGAGTTATTACGTTCTGGCCTGCACTCGGCACTTTGACCAAACAGTCACTACAAGTGTTAGCCGCTACCGGATTGACGAATGTTGGTGCACTGGTGCCGTTACTCTGCAGCAACTGACCAGCGGTGCCAGCACTGGTGAAAGCGTAGGCCGTCCCGGTGCCATAAGCCACACCTCCCTGAGTTGGAGTCGCGGTGCCGTTAGTGCCACCGTTGGCGATTGGCAAAATGCCGGAGACATAGGTGCTGTTCGCCAAATCAACAGTACCACTAGTGAAGTTACCGCTGGCGTCGCTTAGCACTACTCCGGCACTAGTGATACCCTTAACCTGAAGACTGCCGCCAACAATAGTGTTACCGTTACTAGCGGTCACTTGGAATTTGTTTGTGTTGACTGCGAAGTCACCAGTCACACCCAAGGTGCCACCGATTGTGGCGTTGTTGGTAACGCTCAAGCCAGTCCCGGCACCTTGGAGGACAAGGTCGCCAGTGAACGTCTTGTCACCAGCGAAGGTCTGTGTGCCAGTGTTGACCAAGCCGGGCACTGTGCCGCTGGCCGACTGGAGATACAACGTGCTCGAGGTGATAACCGCACCGTTAGCACTTGGCCCACCAGGAGCGGTGTCGATCGTGCCCACAGAGGACGCGCCGCTACCGCCAGTGTCGATGTTGCCAGGTACCCAAGCGCTGCCATTCCAGATGTACAGCTGCGACTTGCCGGCGAACACTGTCACCCCATGCATCGTAAAGTCGGCACTGCCGGTGTTGAGTACATACAACACTCGGCCGGCTGTGGCACTGGTTGGGTTCGGCAAAGTCAGCGTCAAGCTGGCGTGTGTCTCAGGGATATTCAAGGTAGTGTGCGAGTCGACGGTAGCAGCTGCCGTGCCAACAGTCGTGCTCGTCGTGAAGTCCGACAGGGTTGTTGAGGTGTTGAGCGTCGAGCCATTGTTGGTCAACTGGGTGCCATTGAGCGTTGTTAATCCGGTAACGGTTAAATCAGTACCGACTGTCAGGGCGGTGTCGGTTTTCAGTAGGCCACTGCCGGCACGGTAGAGATTGGTGTCGCCGCCGATAGTCAGACCTGAATTTTGAGCGCCAGAATCAGCAATTGTGATCGCAGTCTTGCCAGTGCCATTGACCGCCAGTGTCCCGCCAAGCGTTGTGTTTCCTGCACTGGTCACCTGCAGCTTGACTGCCCCGCTCTTCTGGAAGTTCAGGAAATCGGCGGCACTGCCTGCCCCACTACTCGGAGCATTAGCGCCGATGTAGGTACCGCCATTGGCACTGCTATTGCCGGTGAAGCCGGTAGTACTGCCGAAGAACAATTGCGCCGCCGTAGCACTGGCCGTTGGCGTGCCGGTCACTGCCAGTGCGATGCCACCACTATTGCTAGTAGTTACCGTGCCAGTAAAGGTTGGGCTCTGGCTGATGTCGATGCTGACCGTCTTGGTACCACTGCTGGTCGTGGTGCTGAGGTTGCCACTGCCGCCGCTCAGCGGCACAACATTCAAGGTGTCGCCTGAAGCAATCGTCTGATCAGTACCGCTGGCGGCGTGAACTGAGAATAATGTCCCTTGAAGGTCGCTGGCCTGGAGTACTGAGTTCTCAAAGGCGTTGCTGGTGCCGTTATAGCGCAAGTACTGTCCGCCGGCAGGACTAGTGATGGTCAGCGTGCTGCCCTGAAGTTTGGCAACGGTCAGCTGCCCAGTGGTGCTGCTGCTCGAGCTTATGTCACCGCTGACAGTCGTAAAGGCTGGCGTGCCACTGGCGCCGGCGAACATTAACTGCCCTTGGGTGCCAGCGCCGGTCACCTGGACGGCACTGCCGCCGTTGCCGTAGAGAATTCCTTTGCTGGTAAAGGTAGTCGCCCCAGTGCCCCCGTTGCCGACCGACAAAGTGCCGGTGAAGTAGCTGCTGCTGTCACGGTTGACAGTACCACTAGCCAGCAGCCCGCTGCCGTTACTGGTCACCAGACCGCCGCTACCGCTATTCGTTAGTGAGCTTGAGGTAATCGTACCACTGTTGCTGAAGTTGCCACTGGAGTCAAACTTGGCAACTGTCGTGCCATTGTTAAGCTGGAGATTCAGTAGATCGTTGCCACTGCCCGGCGTTGCCCCACCCTTGATAACCACCACCGGCACCGTGGCACTATCGGCGCCCTGAGTAAACAGGCTGCTCTGGGTGGTGTCACTCCCCTGGATGCTCAGCAGACCGCTATTGGTTGTCGTGCCCAGACCGAGGAAGTTGCCTGAGGTGCCATTCTGGTATAGCAGACTATTGCCGAGGTTGCTGCTCGATGTGAACAGCGCAATGTGGTTAGCCGTACCGCTGCTGGTAACGCTGCCGCCGGCGCCACCAGTACAGGTTGAAACCAAACAGATAGTCTCACTAGCAGTACCGGTATCCGGCAGTTCATAGCTAATGCTGGTCGTTGCCAGGCTGTGCTGGGTGATGGTACCGTAACGACCGCCGCCGCCGCTGAAGTAGAGCTGGCCGAGGCTATTGAGGCCACTCAACGGATTGCCGCTATTGTCCTGGACCTGCAGCAGATCTCCGGTTTGCGAACCACCGGCTCGGATCACTTCACCGACATTTGAACCGCCGGCCGCTTGGACATTCAGCTGACCAGTCGTGCCGCTCAAGGCCGCAGACGAACCAAACGTTCCAGTACCGGCGCTAAACACGCTGCCGTCGTCAGCCACGGTAGCCAGCAGCGTACCCCCGCTATCACGGAAATCGATAAAGCTGGAACCGCTGCCAGGTGTTGCCCCAAGCTTCAGATCCAGTACTGGCACGGTAGAACTACCGGCATTCTGGATGAAAACCCCTGACTCGCCAGCGGCATTGCTGACCACACTCAGTAAACCACCCGCATTACTGCTGGTGCCTAAGCCAATGAAGCTACTGGTGCCATCATCATAGAGTAGGCTGTTGGCGATGTTGGTTGAGGTACTGAAGCGCGCCACATGATTGGCCGTACCGGTGCTACTCAGACTGCCGCCGGCGCCACCAGTACAGGTTGAAACCAGACAGACCGTTTCGTTAGCAGCGCCAGTATCTGGTAAGTGATACGTAGTGCTCGCGGTCAGCGTGTTTTGCACCAATGTACCGACGAAGCTACCGCTCTGGTAGTAGAGCTGTCCTGCACTATTGAAGCCACTAATGGCCGTGCCGCTGGTGTTCTGGAACTGCAGGAGGTCTTGTGTCTGGCCGGTCAGCAGCTCAATGGCCGCCGTCGGCTTAGTTGTTGAATTGGCCGAGGTTGTCTGGATGTGGAAGTTAGCATTCCCCTGTAGTGCCGACCCGTTCTGGATGTAGGCGCTACTGCCGCTCGCCGAGGCGTAGTTACAGTTGTTGCTGTCCAGACAGACTATCCCGCTGGCATCCGGCAGCGTGATGGTCGGGTTGTTGCCAACGGTGCTGAAGCCGAAATTACCGACGTTACCGCCGCTAACGACCTGCAGCTTCTCGGCTTGCTTGGCCTGGAAGGCATAGGGCACAGCCGTCAGCTTCAGGCGTGGCGACATTTCCCCATCCCAACTTGGTGAGCCAGTCGTTGTGCCACCGATGTTCATGGTGATGTACAGCGTTGAATCCCACGGCATGTTGCTCGGGAAGCTGGTAATTGAACCGAGGTTGGCTGTCACATAGCCATTGGCCACGCGAATACCTTGCGATGCAGAGTTCAGGTACTCCTCTGTCCAGAGACAATCGTCGGTCACGCCACCGACACACACGCCTTGGGCGCTACCACCAGAGGCGGCAGACTTGTAGATTTTGAACTCGACGTTGTAGTTGCCGTCCGGCACGATTGCCCCGTTGTTGCCCTCCAGCCGAGCTTGGAAGTTTAGGTTGTCACTGACGGCGGCGACTGTTCGTACAGGGTACAGCAGGCTGATACCAAGGCTCAGCAGCATAGCCAGGCTGAGCACAGCACTTGCCAACACTCGACCGTGACTACGCGTTTGACCTGAGGTGGACCCCACACGTACACGTGCCCACGCGCGTACGCAAACGCGCGCGTACGCGCGCGTATAAAAAACTACAGGGGTGAGGAGCTCACTTACCAACCCAACAAAAAACACCCTCTTCAGGTATAGCCTGAGGGTGTTTATTAACAGCGGTCGCCAATGCGAGGAAATTTTGGACATTTGTTTGGGGTTTTTGTATTGGTTTGTACCAAGGTTGGGCTTGGCGGTTCCCCCGAAGTTTATTTGATCTCGGGGGAACCGATTTGGCTTTTTTGTTTGGTTTTAACCAATGTTTGTTGGTTAGGACCAATACCACATACGTACTACTGATCCTGTAGAGTTAGTATCTACCTCGTAACAGAGGTCTTCAAGCCCTTTTTGAGTCAATTTTATACCCGCAAAAAAGGCTATTTCGTAGCGTTTTTGTCTACCTTATTCGTTATAATAAAGTCTACAGTTTTGACCTATAGCCTGTTGCGCACCCTATCACCGCTGAAATAACAGTCTTCCTGCTTATGTTAATCGTTGTTAATAGTTCAACTGAAAAATTTCAGTAAAAAACTTATCCACAGCACGTTTACTGCTTACTGGCAAAGTTGAATTAATTTTTTGTTCTCTATGGCAAATTAACAGGGGTGATAGTTGACTAACAGATCAGCGCAATGCTGAACACCTAAGTATTGCTAGGCTGAAATCTTGGTGATCTTGATAATCGTCTGGTGCTGGCGGTGACCGCGAACTTTGTGAACGCGCTTCTTGGCCTTGTAGCGGATAGCCGTTACTTTGTCGGCCTGTTTATCGGCTTCTACAATGTCAGCAGTGACTTTAGCTTTGGCAACGAGTGGGGCACCAACGGTCGTGCTATCACCGTCGATGACTAGTAAGGCCTCAAAGTCAGCAGTCTTGCCTGTCGCCTTTAGCAGCTCCACAGCAAGCGTATCGCCTTCTTGGACGAGGTATTGCTTGCTACCGGTTTGAATTACAGCTTTTTTCATGTATCCATAGATGATAGCAAAAAAGCCCGCCCCTGTAAAGCCTCTAAGGTCCTTGCAATCACCAGCTATGATTACTCACCAGTGGCTCATAGAGACCGGGCATTACAGTAGCGAGTCTGGCTTGGCCACCACACGATTACGGCGCTGCCCTACTCAAACTCGGCCGTAAATCAGCAAGAATATTTTTTCAAAGCTCATTTGGGCCCGACAATTATTGTGACTTATGAGACTCTAGCTGAACAGAATTCGAACGATTTACCCAGCCTTGCGGAGGCCAATTTCCAATGCTACGCCAGCAATGTTGGTAGTTGTCGTAAAGTCTAGCTGTGTAGTTTTATTCAACGAAACCGCTAACGTTTCTTGCTTAATTATATCTGTTAAATCAGTGTGTTTGGCAAGCAACGTTGCTATTTTGTCATCGGAAGAAACCAGCTGCAGGTCAATGCGATCGTTGACTTCCAAGCCTGCCTGTTTGCGGGCTTGTTGTACGTTTCTCACGACTTCTCGCATCAGCCCTTCCAGCTCTAATTCTTTTGTGAGATGGGTATTGAGCTGGACACCAACCGTGTCGCTATCGACCTGTCCGTGGTCACCAGCCAGATCCAACATCACCTGTTTGACGTTCAGCTCTTCGGCAAGAATTTCGACGTATGGACGGCTGAGCTCCTCGTCGCCGGGTTTAAAGGCATTCCAGACGGTAACAGCTTGCAGCGGCTGGCGAACTTTAATCCCAGCTTCGGCACGCTGAGCCAGTCCCAAGGTGATAGCTTCCCGGGTGTGCTCCATGTCGTTTAGAACCAGCTCGTTGATGTGACCAGCAGCTGGCCAGTCCAACAGGTGGACCGACTCGCCCCCCGTTAACTTCTGGTAGAGCTCCTCGGCTAAGAATGGTGTGAACGGCGCCAGCACCAGGCTAAGTTGCACCAGGACATAATGCAGGGTCGTGTAGGCTAGCTGCTTATCACCATCGTCCTCAGACTTCCAGAAACGCTTACGGCTGCGGCGCACATACCAGTTGCTGGCATCATCCAGGAATGGCAACACCGGCTTCAACGCATTCGGCAAGTCGTAACGCTGCATATGCTGGTCGACCTCTTGCGTCAGCTGGTGGATACGGCTGACGATCCACTGGTCAAGCGGGTTGGTCAGCTGCGGACTGGGGTCTTCCAGTGAGCCCTTCCATTCCCAGCCGTCAACATCAGCGTATAGCGTAAAGAAGTCGTACATATTCCAGACCATACTCAGCTTGCGGGCTACATCGCTGACATCCTTATCCTGGAGCGCGAAATCTTCGGCGTTCAGGATTGGCGAGCTCATTAGCAGGAAGCGCAAGGAGTCGGCGCTATATTTATCCATCAAGAGATTCGGGTCGGTGTAGTTACCGAAGCTTTTACTCATCTTGCGGCCGTCATTGCCAGCCAGGGTGCCATGCACCAAAGCCGTCTTGAACGGCACCTTGCCGAACAAACCAGTGTTCACGGCACTCAGATAGTAGAACCAGGCTCGAACCTGCGGCACATACTCGACGATAAAGTCCCCCGGGAAGTTGGCTTCAAATTTCTCAACATTCTCAAACGGATAGTGGAACTGCGCAAACGGCATCGAGCCAGACTCAAACCAGCAGTCCATCACCTTATCAATCCTGGTATACTTCAGACCATCGAGTGTAAATGTAACATCATCAATCCATGGCCGGTGGTAATCATCCAGCTCAACCCCTGACAGTTCCTTTAATTCAGCATAGCTGCCGACCACTTTGACGTGTTCCTTGCCGTGGGCATCGGTGGCCTTCCAAACCGGCATGGCTGTCGCCCAGAAGCGGTCACGGCTCAGATTCCAGTCAGGAGCGCTCTTGATGGTCTTCTCCGATCGGCCATGCTTGATATGCGCCGGGAACCAGTTCACCTGGCTGTTCTGTTCGAGCATCTCAGTGCGTTGGCCATCAATATCCATAAACCAACTGGGGTGCGCCCGGTACATTAGCTTGGTGCCACAGCGGTGGCAGTGCGGGTAGCTGTGCGTAATGTATTCGATCTTCCAGGCATCCCCACGCTCCAGCAAGGTCTTGGCAATCTGTTTGTTAGCCTCCCAGATGTTCTGGCCCTGCCACTCACCCTCAGTGTAGACACCACTCTCGTCGGTGTTGAGCACCCACGGAAAGCCTACTTCTTTACTGAGCAAATAATCCTCTTCGCCGTAGGCTGGTGATTCATGGGCAATACCGGTGCCATCTTCGTCATGGACAAAGTCAGCGTGCCACACCTTAAAAGCTTTGTCGCCAAGCTTGTTGTAATTATTAAACAGGGGTACATAGTGTTTGCCGACTAGTTCCTTGCCCTTAAAAGTCCTTCTCACAACATAGTCCACCGGCTGGTGTTTCTCATCAGTCAGCGCTCGCTCGAGCAAGCTCTTGGCAAGCACTACTCGTTGGCCATCCAGCTCAACCTCGGCGTACTCGAGAGCCTGGTTGACTGCCAGCGCCGTATTGGACGGCAAGGTCCAAGGAGTAGTTGTCCAGGCCATCAGATACAGATCTTCATCGGCCAACTTAAACTTCACGTACACTGACGGGTCAGTATCATCCTGGTAGGAGTTATCCATGGCAACTTCAGCCTTGCTGATTGGTGTGGCATCGCGAGTGCAGTACAGCAGCACCTTTTCGCCTTCATAGATCTTGCCGGCTTCATACAGGCGCTGGAAGGCCCACCAGACACTCTCCATGAATTCCTTGTCCATGGTGCGGTAAGCACCCTTGAAGTCAACCCAGCGGCCGATCCGGTCGATAGTTTCTTCCCATAGATTGCCGGTCTGGACCATATTGTCACGACAGGTAGTGATGTAGTCTTCCAGGGAGATTTTGGTGCCAATCTCCCGGCGGTCATTAATGCCGAGCTTCTTCTCGGTAAAGGTCTCAGCTGGCAGGCCGTGGCAATCCCAGCCCCAGACCCGCTCCACTCGTTTGCCTTTCATGGTCCAGTAGCGCGGCACAGCATCCTTAACCATGCTGGTCAGCAAGGTGCCGTGATGCGGCACTCCGGTGATGAAGGGTGGCCCGTCGTAAAACACAAAGCTGTCTGTTGCTGGTCGCTGCTCGACCGACTTCTCAAAGGTCTTGTTGTGCTTCCACTGTTGCACCAAATCCTTCTCATACTCGATGGCTTTGCGTCTGGTTCCTTGCTTAAACTTCATGCTGTCTCCTTTACAAACAAAACACCTCTACGGTTACCGGAGTCCTGGTGGACGGTTCCATCCGGTTTCCTTTGAGGTGTCTCAAAAGCACTTACTTGCAGCTGTAACGGGCTTATCCGGCGGGTTCTACTTGGGGTGGTGCCCCGTTCCTCACGCTCCTTGCGGTTGATAGCCGCTCAAACGGATTTCTCAATTGTAGGCTCATTATAACACCGGGCTACTCGATGCCATAATCCAGAGAAAAATTGCAACACCAGGCAACAAGGTTTTTTGCGAAATGAAACTTAATAAACAACGTTGTAACTATTTATTAATGATCTATACCCCCGTAATTCACTTGTCTGCAACTTTGTAATTTTTTCAATGCATGGTTAATTTTCAGCACCGAGCTAAAGGCATAGTGACTTTCCCAACACGTACGGACGGAGCCGCTCGGGCTAACAATCGCTGCATGATAATGTGCACTAACAAATAGTGTGCTTATTACATTTTGGGCAGGTAATAAGAAGTAACTCAGTGTGGCTTAATCAACTCTACTCCTATGGATACGTACCTAAGTATTTTCTACAATCATATTTGTTGCTGTTTCATTCCTACTGCATAGTGATCAGTTGCTCAAATTACTCTGTTCGTATTTTGCTATTTCTTCGAGTATATGTGATTGATCATCACCTTATGCATGAACATTTTATGAACGTAATTGTTGCTCTTTCGGTAACACCACTCTGTCACAACACATGCTATTTCTACAACTGGTAATTTGCTGCCTCGCATTGCGCAACAATTTGTATTTTGTGGGGCTTCATCAAATCCTTAGGTTTTTTGTCGTATGTCATATAAATCGCTACGGGCTTCCCGCCCACCAAACATATTATGAACGCTACGTGCGGCTTGCCTGGCCGTAGACCGGCTCGGTCTGTCTAGACTATTGCGTAGGCAGCTACTTCATCCATAAGCGGCAATTGATCACCTTCCCAGCTCTTTTGGAGAAAACCATCGTCCTGTATGACAAGAATCGCTGGGTACTGCAGTACATCGTAGAGGCTGGCGAGAGCCGCGCCCTCTCTAGTATCAATACTTAACGCCTCTGGTTGCTTCTTGCCAGTCCTGGCTTGGAAGTCATGTACGTACTCATCCACAATCCTACCGTGCTCCGAATTGGGGCGATAAAGAATAACCACTTTCATACAGTCCAGTGTAGCATAGGCACACTACTGGATGATGTGGTAGTTGAATACGTAGGTTGTGCCGTTGGCTGGGTTTGCCCCAACATCGATGGTAAAGCTACCCGTACCGGTAGTGCCATTGTAGTACTGCAACGCTGCTCCCCCGGCACTTGTCGGTGTTAAAATGACCTTCGGTGCACTGCCATAGGCATTAGCAAAAGTAATAGTAGCGAGCGTGCCTGCCGTACAGGTCGTACCTGTTACGACGGTGATTTTTCCAGCCGTGTCGTTGCCACTGATGTTGGCACTCGAGCCAGTTGTGACTGAGCAAGAGCCAGCCGAACCAATAGCAACTGTCGTGCTACCACCGGAGTTGCCGGAAATAATGTGGCCGTTAACGGTCAAACTAACTGATATGACGACGTTTTTGACAGTAAGTGTGGATGTAGACGAGTTAGCCGTTAAGAAGGCGACGCCGCTGGTGTCCTGAACCTGGAAGGCATTGGCCGAAGCAGCAGCGTTGGTACCACCGATGATTAGGTCACCGTTGCTGTTGAACTTGCTAAGCACACCACCGGTTGATTTCTGCAGCTGCACGATATCACCTGGTGTTGTGGCGTTTGCCTTAACTATGGCACCGATACCCGATGCAGCGGCATCAACTTCAAGACGGCCGCCGACAGTGCTCGCACCAACGCCAAGGTTGCCGCTGGTGTCGATACGCATCTTTTCAGAGCTGTTAATACCAAAGAGGATGGGCTGAGCGCCATTGGTATCGAGCGTCAAGGCAGCCATACCAGAGGCCGAGAAAACAAATGTACTGTTTTGCAAGAACGGAATTGCGCTGTAGCCGCTACCGCCTACCCCGAAAGATGAAGTACCAGTACTATTGATAGCTTGGAAAACTGCGAGCGCACCACCGCTAGTATTCGTATTGCTAACTTGGTTGGCAGTCACACCGTTTTGGGCATTGGTAGTAATAATGTTACCGCTGAAGTTACTCGCTGAAGTTGATTGCGCGGTAAGTGTTCCAATGACCGATAAGTTGCCCGTGGAACCCAATGAAAATACGATGGTTGGGCTGTAAGTGTTACCAGAAGTAAGGCCGGTGTTGTTGTAGGCCAAGATAGAACCGCCACCGACAGCCAGAATACTTGCGCTGGTGTTTTTAGCAACCCAATTGGTTCCGTTATAGGCCGAGCCACCACTAAACCAACCCGCGTTGGAATTACCGTATAGATAGGCGTCTTGGTCGTTGGCGGTTGAGCTAATGTGCAGCTGGCTTGCGGTATTGCCGCGTAAATCTAGCTGATAGCCCGGGTTAACAGTGCCGATCCCGACGTTGCCAGTTGAGCCCTGGACCGTCAGCCGTTCGGTAAATGAACTTGGGCCGGTTGGCGTAGTGCCTGTCGTATGAAAACCGAGAGCGATATCACCGTTATCGGCAGCAAACACTAGGTTACGAAAACGACTCACTGAAGAGTTATACAAGAGCGTATCACCATAGTTAATACCGCCGTACGCGCCGCCTGCGCCAGTGCTGAACAACAGATAGGAAGCGTTCATTGCAGAGGTGCTGGTGGTATTGCTGAGACCGATATTACCATCCACCGACAGCTTTTGAAGCGCTGAACTGGTGCCAATACCGACGAGCTGATTTGTCGTATCGACATTGAAGACGGTAGACCCGGCAGCATTCTGAATCTGGAAACCAGTTGTTGTGTCTTTAGTATTAATGAATGTCTTTTGGTATGTCGAGTCAGCACCGTTGCCAGCAACGGTTGACAACATGTCCAGTGTCAGCGGCGCTGACTGAATTGCCTGGTAATTAGCCAGTGCCAACTTTTGATAACCCTGGTCATTGGGGTGCGAGCCGTCACCAAAGAAGTTGGCGCTGTTCTTGCCAAGAGCGGCATCGGCATCAACTGTGACAACGTTCTGATCAAAGCTAGCCGTCACGGTGGCTAACGCGGTGTTCATGGCGGCCACGTCTGCGTCGGTTGGCATGTGCGGTGATGAGCCATAGATGCCATAGGTGGTCATGCGCGCGACGTTTTGGACAAGTACAAGTGGCGACGTTGGCGCTTCAATCTGCCAGTAGTCAAAATAGCCTATGGAGCCACTATTGTACGTGACAACGATGGTGTGGGCACCGGCAGCCAAGCCAGTGAGACGCTTAACTACACCTGTAAAATGCCCTGACGGTGACATGTTGGTAGTGTCGAGGGTGCCCGCTGCTGAGCCGTCAACGGTAATGCTCCAGTTTGTGCCGCCTGCGCCAGTCGCCACAAATCCAAGGTCAACGGTGCCGCCCGGGAAGTCTGACGGCACGGTAACTGTTGCCGTACTGCCGGTGGTGCTTGTTGAATTAGCACTTGAGCCAGAGGTATTATTCTGAGTACTTCCCAATGGCACCCAGGTGCCGCCGTACGCAACACTGCCACTCGTATCTTCAAATACCGCTGCTGCACGATAGCGCGCGATCATCGTACGCATTGCTTCCTGATAGGGCACCATATTTGTCGAAGCGTACTGGCCAAGGTCGTTGATACCGTAATTTAGGAGGTTGACGCCGGGCATTGCAAGATACGGTGCAGCTGTCCGGGTTGGTACAACTTTTTGCAGCACTGTGGCATAGCCACCGTCACCACTGCCGACACCAGTCCCGTTGTTCCAGCCGGCTACTGCCCCGGGAATCCCGATGTTATTCTCCTGGGCGTGCAGCATCGTAGCAAAGCGCGTGGTATAGCGTTGGTTAAAGCTCGAGGCTCCGGCACCGAAGGTGTAGGAGTGGCCGGCAACATTGAGAATTGTTACGGCACTGGCATTCGCCTGGATCAAACAACCGCTCGAGGTACAGACTGGTGTGCCGCCAAACTTCAGGACATTGGCGCTGCCGAGTGTAACATCGGCGTTGATAGCTGTGGGGCCAGATAGGGTGTTGGTGGCGCTGCCTGTTTGGGTATAGCTGGTGCTCGTCACACCGGCGCTAGCCGTTATCAGTCCTGCGAACGTTGGATTACTAATAATTGTCAGTCCGCTGCAAGTGCCGCCGTTACCGAGCGTAATAACAGTCCCGCCGCCAGTTAAGTTGCCAGAACCTGAGGGGCATGTCAGGCTAGTATTTCCCTGAACTGCGGTGTTAGCACTGCTGCCATAGATAACGCTAAGGGTCAGACCGCTACCCAAAGCCACGTTGCCACCGCCACTCAAGCCGTTCCCGCTTGTAACGGTCAGCGAGCTATTGACCAGATCGGCGTTCGTAACCTTGCCTGTACCGATTGTTGTGACACCGCTACTATTGATTGTCACGTCACCGCTCAGTGTCTGATTTACGAAGGCGCTGCCATTGTATTGGAGAATTTGGCCAGAGCTTACGCTTGCTAGCGTCAAAGTACTTCCCTGTAGCTTAGCAATCGTCGGGTTTGGATAGACACCCGTCAGATCACCACCGGCACTACCTGCGGCACTACAGTTACCCGATGTATCGCACACCGTATTACCGTTTCGCTGTAGACCACCGGTAAAATTATTAAGAGCCGTGAAGGTATTGCCGCTGCCCTGCAGGGCCACGTTGCTAGAGAGTCGACTGTCACTGAGCGTACCGGCATTCAAGCTACCGGCGTTTTGATAGAAGCTACCAGCCTGACCATTGAGCATCGCAGCGTTTACACCACTGAGGCTTGCCCCGTTGCCGCTAAAGCTAACTGCGGTTAGGCTCCCCGTTAGATTGGCGTTGCCAGCAGTGTCCAGGGTTAAGCGATTAGTGCCGTTGGTGCGCAGGCTAAAGTTTTGGTTATCGTTGGTACCTATAATAGCAGTGGCACCGAAGCTATTGCCACCCTGTACATATGAACCGGCCACGCTACCGAAACCACAATTATTGGAGCTATCACAAACTATGTTGCCGTTCTGACTAACACTCTGAGTGGCTATAGACTGGAAGATATTGCTGCCCTTAAAGATGTTATTGGCGCTTAGCAGCGCGACGTTGCCGCTTAAGCGAGCATCGGCCAGGGTGCCGCTGGAGATATTGCTGGCATTCGTGTAATAAGAAGCCGGTTGTCCAAGCAATGTCGCCGCATCAACGTTAGTCAATGAGCTACCGTCACCACTGTAGTTCCCGGTGAAGTTACCGCCATAGATACCACCATAATAGTGTTTGGCGGTAACACTGTCGAAGTCGGCAGAGGTGCCTCTGAGCTCGCCTCGTAACTGAGTGATCTTGCCTACTTCTAGGTCACCTCGCACGCTCGCATTTCCAAGCACAGCTAATCTTTGCGTGCTGAGACTTAGGCTTTGGGCCGCCAGAGCCTGCTGCAGTTTAGTCACTTGGGAGTTTTGTGTATGACTAACGTGATTGAGCTTGAGCAAAAATCCACAGCTCAAGATTAACAGGACAAGCAGTAGCCCCCACTTGCCTCTGTTGCCTCGAGCTGTTTTTATTGCTCCGTCCATTCAACCTCGTAGCTAACTCTGTACAGTATGCAACACGAGCACAAGCGTTTCAAGAAAAAAATCAAGCTGGGACTGGGGTACTTAGCTACAGCCAGTAGTCGAGCCGCAGGAGGTGCAGACATAGCAGCTGCCGGCCCGTTGCGTCTGATTACCGCAGTTGTAACACATTGGCGCGGTATCATCCTTCTTGGCAACAGGGGCAGTGGTAGCCTTTGCTGAGGTGACGGCTGGAATGGGCTCTGATGTAGCAGCCACAACAGTCAGTGACTCAGTGACAGCTGGTGCTGGCTGACTCTCCAACAAACTGGTCTGGCCTTCCAGTGGCATGTCATCCAACGAAGCCATACCGAGTTCCAGTAAGTCGTCAAAGCTCAAGTAGGTCAGAGCGAGGCGACGGAAGACATAGTCCACCAGACTGGAAGCGGTGCGGATTTCTTTGTCATCAGTAATGCCAGCCGGCGCGAAGCTGATGTTCGTCAGGGCATGGACGTAGCTCTTCAGCGGCACACCGTATTGCAGACCGTAGCTGACTGAGATCGCCAGCGACTCCATGATGCCGGACAGCGTTGAGCCCTGCTTGGCAATCTTGATGAAGACTTCGCCTGGCGTGCCATCTTCGAATTCGCCAACTGTGACGTAGCCTTTGCTATCGGCCACTTTGAAGCGGATCGTCTTGGCGTTACGAACTTTAGGCAGGGTGCGACGCACGGCACCCTTCACGACGATCTTGTCGTTCAGCGCTTCAGCGACAGCTGCCACTGGCTCATCTTGTTTGCTAGTTTCTTTCTTGGCCATGCTCAGTGGTTGAGCGACTTTACAGTTATCGCGGTAGATAGCCACGGCTTTGAGGCCGAGCTTCCAGGAGTCGATGTGCATTTGCTCGACATCTTCGACGGTTGCCTCTTCAGGCATGTTGATTGTCTTACTAATAGCACCAGAAATGAATGGCTGGACAGCAGCCATCATCTTGACGTGGCCACGGTAGTGAATCGGGTTGTCGCCCATCGAGCAAGCGAAGACTGCTTCGTGTTCCTGCTTAAGGTCTGGCGCACCGAGGATAGTCTTCTCCACGTCAATGTAGGCAATGATGTCATCGATCTGCTCCTGGCTGTATCCCAGGATCTTGAGTGCTCGTGGCACTGTTTGGTTGACAATGCTCATCGTGCCACCGCCGACCAACTTCTTAACCTTGACTAAGCCAAGATCTGGTTCAATGCCGGTGGTATCACAATCCATCATCAAGCCAATGGTGCCGGTTGGAGCCAAGACCGAGGCCTGGCTGTTGCGCACACCGTAGAGCTCTCCGAGTTCAACCGCGTCATCCCAGGAACTGGCTGCCGCACTGAGCAGTTCTTCTGGCACGAGGCTGGCGTCAATCTTAGAGACTTCGGCCCGATGCATACGCAAGACATTGAGCATGCCGTCGCGGTCTTTAGCAAAACCGGCGAATGGTCCGACTCGATGAGCGATTCTAGCACTGGTGGCATAACTCTGGCCGGTTAGTACGGCAGTGATGGCAGCGGCAATAGCGCGACCTTCATCAGAGTCATATGGCAAACCAAGCGCCATCAGCAATGCACCAAGGTTCGCGTAGCCGATACCAAGTTCACGGTAGGCTTTGGCGTTTTTGGTAATGCGCTCAGTTGGGTATTCACTGTAGCCAACCAGAATTTCCTGGGCGGTAAATACCAGCTCTGTGGTGTGAATGAAGGCCTTGATGTCAAAGGTGTTGTCTTCCTTCAGGAACTTCAAGAGGTTGAGGCTGGCTAGGTTGCAGGCCGAGTTGTCGAGGTGCATGTACTCAGAGCACGGGTTGGAGCCGTTGATGCGGCCAGCCACCGGCGTGGTGTGCCAGGTGTTGATAGTGGTGTCGAACTGCATACCGGGGTCGGCACACTCCCAGGCAGCTTCGGCGAACTGGCGAAACAGCTGGCGAGCTGGAATGGTCTTCACGACTGAGCCGTCAGTGACAGCCCTCAGATCCCAATCGGCATCGTCTTCAACGGCTTGCATGAAATCGTCAGTGACGCGCACTGAAATGTTGGCGTTCTGGTATTGGACGCTGAAGGAGTCTTTGCCGTCGAGGCTCATGTCCCAGCCAAGTGATTGCAGATCGCGAGCTTTGCGCTCTTCAATTGCCTTCGACCAGATGAACTCTTCAACATCAGGGTGATCGACATTCAGAATGACCATCTTGGCAGCCCGGCGAGTTTTACCGCCAGACTTAATAGCCCCGGCGCTGGCATCTGCACCGCGCATGAAGCTAAGTGGACCAGAAGCTGTGCCGGCTGATTTGCCGAGGCGTTCTTTGCTGGATCGGATGGGGCTGATATTGATACCTGAGCCTGAGCCACCCTTAAAGATCATGCCCTCTTCGACATACCAATTAAGAATAGCCGGCATGGTGTCTTCGATACCGAGGATGAAGCAAGCGCTGGCCTGTTGGGCACGTTCTGGTGCTCCAATGTTGAACCAGACAGGGCTGTTGAATGCGGCACGCTGAGTGGCTAGGACGTACTTCAATTCTTCGCGGAAGTCTTCGGCTTCGACATCATTTTCGAAGTAGCCTTCCTGCAGGCCCTGGCGAACGACAGTGTCAACAACGCGATCAATGAGGTGCTTCAGTGAGCTCTCGCGGCCTTTGGTGCCAGGGGTGCCCGAGAAATATTTCTGGGCAACAATATTGATAGCGTTTAGTGACCAGCCTTCTGGAAACTCAACGTCTTTCTGCTCGAAAACCGGCGTATCGGTCATCGGGTTCTTGATGATCGAGTCACGCTGTGACCATTTGAGCTGGTCATATGCTTTAGATTTTGCCGGGGTAAAAAGTCTTGTTACCCCCAACGAAGTTGTTTGTGCCATAGTTAGTTCCCTCTTTCTTATACTGGCCCAGACTCAAACTGGATGCCAGCGCACCTCATTAGTTTTAGATTTTGTTAAGTTTTTGTTTAGAGTTCTGGCCTGTCCGGCTCTCAGTTCGGACATTCCGTATGAGCTCTCTACGACCTCGAATTATCACTGGTAGTGTATTCGAAAGCGGAGAGAGCTGTCAAGCTGCTTACGCTTAACGTTCGCTCTCGGCTGGTATGTGCTTGCCCTGCTTGACGATCGATAGTTCTTTTTCAAAACCGGCGATGTCCGTGAAGCGTCGATAGACGCTCGCAAAGCGCACATATGCCACCTCATTCAGCCGTGCCAAGTGGTCCATTACCAGTTCGCCAATGCGCGTGGAGCGCACCTCTTGATCGCCGCAAGCATAGAGTTCCTGCTCAATGGCATCGACCACTTTCTCCAGTTCAAGACTGGTAACCGGAGTCTTCTCACAGGCTCGGTACAGTCCAGCTAGTAGCTTGGTGCGATTGAAGAGCTGCCGAGTCCCATCGTTCTTAATGACAATGAGCTGCGGTCGTTCTAAACGTTCGTAGGTCGTGAATCGTTCCCCACAAGCGTTGCACATGCGGCGGCGGCGAATGGCTTGGCCTTCTGCGACATCACGGGATTCAATAACTTTGATGTCCTCGCTCTGGCATTGGTTGCATTTCATGCTGCCTCCTACCCGTCAAAGCCCTACTGCCGAAAACTGCCATTCTGTATAAAAAATGTATACAGCTAACTAGTTGTAAATCGGTAGTTTTGGGTACTTCTTGGGGAGTATTAATTGCTTAATGTGCGCACACCTATTGGCTCGTTTTTCCACATATAGTGGTGTGTCCATCTAATATAGCCCCAGCTATAGCGTTTTGCAAGCAATTTAACGCTGTATTATTTATTACGAAGTCAAAGAGTTACTTGTCGTCGCTATCAGAGGACTTATCGTCGTCTTCAGCTTTGTGGCGACGGCCTAAGCGTCGCAGGAATGATGGCTTTTCGAGGTCATCATCAAGGCTTGATGACACCAAGCCTTGATCATCACTTGCCTGGTCGTCGTCCTTGGACTCCTGTGCCATGTCAGCATCGGCAGTGTCGGCCTTGGAGCCATCTTCGTCATCATTGATTGCCCAAATGTTTGGCATAGCTGATTCATCACGATGGAAGTCAGCAGCTGGCTGGTCTTCATCATCAAGTTTCATATCAATGTCGGCTAAGTCCTTCTCGTCCCTAGCTGACGTGACTGTCGCGCCTGACAGAACCGGCGGAGCTAATTGAGCCTTACTTGGCTTTTCACCACGGACTGCGAAATAAGACGCGTCAAAGCCGGTGGCAACGACCGTGATTATGACTTCGCCTTCCAGGTCAGGGTTGATGGTGGCACCAAAGATAATGTTGGCGTCCGGGTCGGCAGCGGCAGTGATGGTCTCGGCAGCAGCATTGATCTCGTGCATGCTCAAGTCATTGCCGCCAATGACGTTGAACAGGATGCCCCGGGCACCATCAATGGAAACTTCGAGCAGTGGTGACTCAATAGCCTGCTTGGCAGCTTCGATAGCCCGGTTCTCGCCATTGGCTCGGCCGATGCCCATCAGAGCTGAGCCAGCCTTGCTCATAACTGTTTTAACGTCAGCAAAGTCGAGGTTAATCAGGCCGTGTACGGTAATCAAGTCCGAAATGCCCTGCACACCTTGACGCAGGACGTCGTCAGCAACCTTGAAGGCCTCCATCAGTGGTGTGTCACGATCGATGGTCTGCAGTAACCGGTCATTGGGAATAATGATCAGTGTGTCTACGGCGGTACGCAGCTTGTCGATGGCCAGGTCGGCGTTCTTGCGGCGCTTCTCGCCTTCAAAGGCAAACGGCTTGGTCGCAAAGCCAACCACCAGGGTGTTGAGCTCGTGGGCGATCTCAGCCACGACGTGTCCGCCACCGCTGCCCGTGCCACCACCAGCGCCAATAGTCACAAAGACCATGTCGGCACCTTCGATTGCAGCGCGGATTTCTTCACGAGATTCACTGGCAGCCAGCTCACCAACTGCCGGGTCAGCGCCGGCACCAAGACCACGAGTGGCGTCTTTGCCAATGTGGATTTTCTTGTGCGCCTTGCTGTGATGCAGCGCCTGGGCGTCAGTGTTGATGGCGATGAACTCGACATTCTCAATGCCGGCCTCAACCATGCGGTTAATGGCCGCGCCTCCAGCGCCACCGACGCCAATTACTTTGATCTGTGCAAACGTTTCAATCGCTGGTGCAACCATTTCGGCCATAATTTTCCCCTCAAAGTATCCTAGATGATGTCTGTAGTATACCGGAGCGTCTCTGGAAGTTCAACAAATTTGCACAGGTCAAATTTGGCCAGAATTCCGACTAGCCGCCCAAAACCATTCTTGTATACGCCCTTCAATAATTATGTGTACAGCCGCCAAGCGACTACTTAAAACGACTGAAAAGATTGCCCAAAAAGTCCCGTGCTTGCTGGCCGCCACGGCTATTATTGACTGGCGGCAAGGCTGGCAGCAGTAGCATGTCGAGCAGCATCAGACCAATTGCTGTGGTGAAGCTAGCGTCTTCGACGGTATCCACTAGGCCGCCAATATTCTCAAGTTTGCCAATTCTGGCTGGCAGTTGCAGTTTCTCGCGAGCGAATTCATCAATGCCTGGGATCTTGGCCGTGCCGCCAGTGATGACGATGCCGCCAGGCAGCTTGCGCGAACGCTTGATCTTCTGGAGTTCTTTGTCGACGTATTCCAGGAGTTCGTCAACCCGGGCCTCAATGACTAGACTCAACTCTTCAAACTGAAAGTTATAGGCTTTGTCACCGACCTTTACCATAGCGTTCATCTTCTTGGGGTTGAGATGCAGATCAGCGTGCTGGATTTTCACCTGTTCAGCCACATCGATGTCTGTCTTCAGCCCAATCGCCAAATCGTTAGTGATATGCTGACCGCCGATCGGTAAGACGGCTACGTGCTGGACTTCTCCATCTTCAAAGACGATGAGGTTGGTGGTGCCGGCACCGATGTCGATCAAGGCGGTACCTGCCTCGCGCTGCTGTCGGGTCAGCACGGTTTCGGCGGCAGCCAGGCCGGCCACCGTGTGGTGCGTTGGTTCGACTTCGGCCTTCTCTAAGGCTTGGTCGAGGTTGCGAAGATTTGGTGACGAGGCGGTCACAATGTGAGCATCGACTTCTAGGCGTACGCCATGCATGCCGACTGGATCTTTGATGTTGCGCTGGCCATCCAGGCTGTAGTTCTTGGCGAAGAACTGGACGATCTCACGGTTGGCCGGTAGGTTCACAATGGTTGCGGCTTCTTCGACACGCAATCGGTCTTCGGCAGTAATTTCACGGTTGGCGGCGCTGATGGCAATCACGCCCTCAGAATTAAGCCCGGTAACATGTGAGCCATTGACGTTGACGGTGGCATGCTTGATGGGCTTACCGGAGATACGCTCGGCTTCGGTGACGGCTTTGACAACCGCATCGGCCACATCATCGACATGCACTACCACTCCACGGCGCATTCCCTGGTTGTCGGCTTGGCCATGACCGATAATTGACGGCATGTTACCACCACTGGGATCGAACATACCGACGACGCAACGAACTTTACTGGTGCCGATATCAAGGCCGACAAAATAATCTTGGTTCATCTGGGCTAAAGTATAGCGCTATTGCTTCTCTGAGAGCAAGCCAACGGCTTAGTCGACAGTGGTTAGGATCTCAGCGCCATCCTCGGTGATGAGTAGCGTATGCTCAAAATGAGCGGACCAGGAATGATCGGCGGTCAGTACGGTCCAGCCATCGTTCGCAATAAATACCTGGTCAGTGCCGAGGGTCACCATCGGCTCGATGGCAATTGTCATGCCGGCTTCCAGCCAGGGACCGGTGTTCGCCCGACCGTAGTTGGGAATGTTCGGGTCCTCATGCACCTGATGGCCGACACCATGACCGACGAGATCACGAACAATGCCGTAGTTATACTGCTTCAAGTAGCTTTCAATGGCCGAACCGATGTCACCAGTCCGCACGCCGCCGTGCACAGCAGTGATGCCCGCCTCCAAGGCGCGCTCAGTACGCTCTACTAGGCGGATGTGCCCCTGTTGTTTGGGGCGCCCAGCGATCACACTAATTGCCGAGTCAGTGATCATGCCGTCGTAGGTCACACCAAAATCAAGGCCGACAATATCGCCGTCTTTTATAATGTGCGTTGCCTTCGGGATACCATGCACCACTTCGTCGTTTACGGAGATACAGATCACGTCCGGGAAACCCTGGTAGCCCAGAAATGCCGGCTTGCCACCGAGTGCTTCGAGCTCATTGGCGGCAATCACCGCCAGGTCTTTGGTGCTCATCCCCGGCTCCAGTTTGCCTTTCAACAGCTGCAAGACCGTGGCCAGCATTCGGCCGCTGGTTCGCATGCCGTCGATTTCGTGAGACGTCTTAACTTTGGTAGTCATGCTAGGCCTTCAGCTCAGCGGCAATAGCTTGGCTGACAGTTTCCACTGGCTGCTCAGCCTGAATGTTAACCACCCTGATCCCGTGGTGCTGGAGCCAATCAATGATCGGTGCCGTGGATTTCTCATACTCATCGAAACGCTTTTCGATAGCCGCTTCGTTATCGTCAGCCCGGGCCCGGCCGAGCAGACGTGCCTTGACCGCTTCACGGCTGGCCACGAGATGAAAGGCAGCATCAAGCTGGAAATGGCCAGCAGCAACTTGCTCGCGCAGCCATTCAGCTTGCGGAACAGTACGCGGGAAGCCGTCAAGAATCACATGATTGAGATCGGTCAGCTTGCTGAGTGCCTGGTCAAGCATGGCGATGATCTCGTCATCACCGAGTAGATCACCTTTCATAACCCGAGCCCGTTGGTCGTCAGTCATTTCAGCACGCACCACATCACCCATGGCAATCACGTGATAGCCATGCTGCTCAGCCAGCAGTTGACCTTGGGTTCCCTTACCCGAGCCGGCAATGCCCATCAGCAGAATCATTGCAGCTTCTCCTTAGCAATCCGGGCAATCAGGGCTCCGTCGGCTGCAGCACCGGCCTTAGCTTTCACCTGACCGATCACTTGGCCCATGCCTGCCGGGCCACTGGCTCCAGTCTGAGCGATGGCTTCATCAACCAGTTTAGTGATCTCGTCTTCGCTGAGCTGTGCTGGCAGATAGGTTTCGATCAAAGCCTTTTCGGTCAGTTCGGCGCTGGCCTTTTCTTGGTTACCGCCCTGTTTGTAGAGGTCAGCGCTTTCTTGGCGCTTCTTGGCCTCCTTGGCAAAAATCGTAATAACCTGGTCGTCACCCAGGCCGGTCTCACGCTTGCCCTCGGCAACTTTGACGTTCAGCAAACTGGCCTTCAGACCACGGAGCGTCATGGCTGTGGTACTTTCACCGGCTAACAAGGCCGTCTTAATGTCTTGTTCGAGTCGTTCTTCAATCGTCATAGCTTAAATTATAACCTTAGCTTTGCTGTTTCTCCCAGAACCAGTAGAGCTTTCGTAGAATAGTCCGGTTTGGGATGAAATGCGAAGCCCGTAAACGAGCCGTACTTTGAGTACGGTGAGTGCGGACTGGAGCAGTTCGCCCGAAACGGGCATTCTACGAAAGCTCTAGCGTTGGCCGAGCTTGATCTTCTTGAGCTTCAGCGCCTTCCGCTCCTGGCGGATAATGGCCTTGCGGCGGCGCTCAGTCTTACTGATATCCTTCTGGAAATACTGGCCTTGCTTCACAACGGCAATGGCACCTGACTGCTGCACCTTGCGGTTGAAGCGGCGCAGTAAGTTCTCGGTCGACTCTTTCGGGTCTTTGCGGGTTACCTGTATCATTAGCTGTTTATTCTATAGCAACAGAGGTATTTTTGCAACCCTTTAGACTACTTTTGGATACTTCACGCTAAGAATTTTCTTAGCTGAGCGCAGTTTGTGATGAAAAGCGAGTACTGAATGGAGCCGCACTTTTGGTGCGGTGGAGTGCGAATTTGAGCGATTTGTCTGAAAGGTGCCGAGGAAACGGCCTAGCCGGTAACACGCTTCTGTTGTGCTGAACGTTGCGACTTTAGCACAATACTTTGCAGCTCACGGAAGATTGGGAATTGCTTGTTGGTGGAGTAAACTTTGGTGTTGCCCTGTCGTTCACTGACCAGGAAGCCAACTTTTTCCAAGCGCTTGAGTTCACGCTGAATGTTGCCAGCATCTTCTTTTATCAGCTTAGCGAGACCACGAACGTGCGTTTTGAAATCTGGATATTTCGCATAAATGACGATAATTTTTCGTCGCACGCGTGAAGTGATGAAGATGTCGAGCATTGTTTCCCCAAACTCCTTATTGTTATCAGAACAACGTTTATAAATTTAGTATAGCCAGCCCTCACGGGTTTGGCAAGCGAAATTTTTAAGAAAATTCTCAGGACTTGTCAGCCGCTGTGACTTATACTGAAATTATGTTTTATTACCTTGTGTGGGTGCGTTCCAGCCGTTATCACGGCTCCGAACCATTAACCTACGCCTCAGATACCAAGCTGGCAGGCGGAGCAATCGTCGAAGTTGAGCTGCAACGTGAGCTCGTGATGGGCATCGTCACTGGGCCCACCACCGCTCCGCGCTTTCAGACTAAGGCGATCCACCGCGTCTTCGACTTGCCGGCCCTGCCAACTCATCTGATGCGGCTGGTGATCTGGCTGCAAGCTTACTACCCAGCGCCAATCGGCGTCTTAACCCAGCAGCTGCTGCCGGCAGGCTTATCCGAGAAACAACTGGCCAAAGTGGTGTCACAAGACCTGGATGCCCCAGACCTAAGTCAATTGCCACAGCTGACCTCTGAGCAAGCCACCGCCCTGGAAGCCATGGCAGATCGCGACACATACCTGTTGCACGGCACCACCGGTAGCGGCAAGACTCGGTTGTACATTGAGCTGGCCGCCAAACAGCTGGCCGCCGGTAAGTCGTCAATCGTCCTGACGCCGGAGATTAGTCTAACTTCACAGCTGGCAGCAAGTTTCCGAGCAATCTTTGGTGATCGTGTGCTCGTCATGCACTCGCAGCAGACGCCAAGCGAGCGGCGGACTGCTTGGCTGCGCTGCCTGCAGTCCAATGAACCATTGATCGTAATCGGGCCACGGTCGGCGCTGTTTTGTCCACTTGCGAAAGTTGGTTTGATCGTCCTGGATGAGTCTCACGAAGCAGCCTACAAGCAGCAGCAAGCGCCGCAATATCAAGCCGGCCGGGTGGCCTCGTACCTTGCCGGACTGACTCATGCGACGTTGGTTTTGGGTTCAGCCACGCCCAGTATCAGTGATTATTTCCTGGCTGAACAAAAAAATAAACCTATTATCAAATTGACTCAACTGGCGCAGCAGAATCAACACAAAGCACCAAGAATAACAGTGGTCAATCGTCAAGAGCATGATTTGTTCAGCCGTTCGTCATTCCTCAGCCAGCCACTCATTTCGGCCGTGGAAACGGCGCTCGGCAATGGCGAACAGAGCCTGCTGTACTTGAATCGTCGCGGTACGGCCCGCATGGTGCTGTGTGAGAAATGCGGCTGGCAAGCCACCTGCCCGCACTGCGATATACCACTCGCCTACCATGGTGATTCGCACAGCTTGCGCTGCCACAGCTGCAACCATCGCCAGCCAGCACCGAGCACCTGTCCCAGCTGCGGACATCCGGACATCATATATAAGACAGCTGGTACCAAGGCGATCGTCGACGAAGCCCAGCGGCTGTTTCCAAGTGCACGTATTGCCCGCTTCGATACCGACAATGCCAAGGCCGAACGCTTCGAGCAACACTACGAGGCAATTAAGGCCGGTGACGTTGACATTCTGGTGGGCACCCAGCTGCTCGCCAAAGGCTTGGACTTGCCGAAGCTCAGTACGCTTGGAGTATTGCTGGCCGATACTAGTCTCTACCTGCCTGATTTTTCGGCACAAGAACGGACCTTCCAGCTGCTCAACCAGGTACTCGGTCGGGTGGGCCGAGGTCATGTTGCTGGCCAGGCAATCGTTCAGACCTACCACCCTGAACATCCGCTTATCCAGGATGCCTTGGCTAATAATTACGAGCATTTCTATAAGACAGAGCTGGAAAACCGGCGTCAGTTTATGTTCCCGCCATTCTGTTACCTCTTGAAGTTGACCGTCCGGCGGGCATCAATCGCCTCAGCAGAGAGTGCGGCGCTCAAGCTCAAACAAGACATTAGCAGTCACTACAAAATACGAGTAGAAGGCCCGGCACCGTCGTTTTACGAACGTTTGCAAGGCAAATTCCAGTGGCAACTGGTGGTCAAAGCGAGTGACCGTAATGAACTGCTCAAGATCGTCGCCGACCTGCCCGCCAACTGGTCGTACGATCTCGACCCATTAGACCTGTTATAATTCTGCGGCCTTGAGGTGACAGGCCATAAACTGTCAGGTATACTTGGGGCAACTATGACCAAAGACGATATTATTGCCCTGCCGAACCCTCATTTACGCCAAAAATCACAGCGCGTCGGCGTGGTTACCGAAAAGATTAGTCAGATTGTCGAAGATATGCAGGCAGCCACCATGGACTGGGACAAAAGTCGCGACCATGAAGTTGGCGTTGCCCTGGCTGGCGTACAGATCGACCGGCTCTACAAGATTGTTATCGTCCGCAATAACTATGACGATAAGGATGACCACACTTTCACGGTGTTCATTAACCCTGAGATCACTAAGGCCGAGGGCCCACTACTCGAAGACTTCGAGGGTTGCCTGAGCGTACCGAATGTCTATGGCAAGGTGCCGCGCCACAGCAAGGTGAAAGTCAAAGCTATGGGCCTCAATGGCAAACCATTCCGAGTGACGGCCGAAGGTTTCCTGGCACGGATCTTCCAACACGAGATTGACCACACCAACGGCATCGTCTTCATTGACCACATCAAAGACCAGCCAGAAGCATTCTTCAAACTTGATGATGACGGCAAGTTACAACCACTTAATTATGAAAAAGATGTCGAAAAGAATAGTATTCTTTGGTAATGAACGCCTGGCAACAGGGGTAACGACCGACGCGCCGGTGTTGCGGGCGCTAATTGTGGCCGGCTACGAGATTGCCGCGCTAGTTATTGCCCAGAATGACGCTGGCGCCTCCCGTAATAGTCGCAAACTGGAGATCGTGGAACTCGCCGAGGAATATAAGATTCCAGTCCTGTCGCCAGCCAAGCCTTCTGACATCCGTGACCAGCTACTGAACTATGGAGCTGAAGCAGCGGTACTGGTTGCCTACGGTAAGATTCTCGCCAGCGCAGTGCTTGATATATTCCCGCGAGGGATCATTAACCTACACCCGTCCCTATTGCCGAAACATCGTGGCTCAACACCGATCGAAAGCGCCATCCTGGCTGGTGAAGCTGAGACAGGGGTTTCTATCATGCAACTTTCAGCCAAGATGGATGCTGGTGATGTGTTTCTGCAGGACAAGTTGGCGCTAGTTGGTGATGAGTCCAAGCAGGAACTAGCCGACCAGCTCAGTACTTTGGGAGCCGAGGCATTAATCTCCGTTTTACCGGGTATTCTGGATGGTACTACCGCCGGCACGCCTCAGGACGAACAACTGGCGACCTACGATCAGCAGTTGGCTAAAGCTGATGCCCTGCTCGACTTCACGAAGCCTGCGAGACAATTGGAGCGCGAAGTGCGCGCGTTCTTGGGCTGGCCGCGTAGCCGAACAACGCTTGGCTCTGTAGAGGTGATCATCACCCACTCTCGGAGTGCTGAGGGCCAGGGGCAGCCAGGCAGCTTATGGTTGCAGAACAACGAACTCGGCATCTGCACGAGTGATGGTATATTCTTAATCGACAGTTTAGTCCCGGCTGGCAAAAAAGAGATGACGAGCCAAGCCTTTCTGGCCGGTTACAAGCTAACTTAGACGGCTGGTGCTGGCGGGCCAGCTGGTGGCTGTTGATTCGGGAATGGTGGCTGCGGTAACGCAGGGTCTGGCATTGGGGCTGGCGGCATCGCTGGTGCAGCTGGTGGGATTGGTGGTTGGCCTTGGGCGAACGGATCAACTGCTGGCACCGCAGGGGCCGGCGGTTGAGGAGCGGCTGGCGCCGATGCAGCATACGGATCAGCTGGTGCAGGAGGCATCATCGGGGCTGGAGCGGCGACTGCCTGTGGTTCGGCAGGAGCAACCGGCTGAGCAGGGATTTGAGCAGCATTGGCCTGACTGGCGGCCAAGATCTGAGGTGCTTGCTGAGCGATCTCGGCTTTCAACTTATCAAACTCTTGCTGAACGATATCTTTATAATTGGGAAAGTTCGTCTCCAGCCACTTGAAAGCACCAGCGTCATCCTTGGCTTCGAAGTACTGTTCAAACTCATCAAGCTGTTGGTTGGTCATCTGATCGGCCAGCCGAACTCCAACCCGCATCTCTAGCGTCTCGTAGATATGCTTCAAGAAGCTATTCTTATCATTGTCTGGCAAGCCTGCCAAACCGAGTTCCACTAAGAGGTTATTATCAATCTTGAGCATGGGTTTATTGTAACATCTTGCTCCCAGCTAGAGAAAGCTCAACGGTGAGTGATGGCACGGAATAGTTCGCGGCAAGTGTGCCGCTGTTGAGCTTACTCTAGAGTTGGCGTTTGACTGCTTCGCTAGTAAAGACTTCGATCCGATCACCCTCTACTAGCTCAATGCGCTTGGTGGTTGCCAGGCTCATGCCACACAATTCACCTTCAACGATTTCCTTAGCTTCGGCAGGACCACGCTTCAAACCGGTCAACTCAGCTTCGCCGAGCAATTCCTTGTCGCGGAAGACGCGCACCAGGGCTGGCGCTACCAGTTTGCCCTTGGTTACTTCGCCACCGCAGATAATTTCAGTCTTGGTAGTCTTGAAGACGCCCTTAACAACCAAGCGGCCAAGCTCAGTCTCAACAATCTCTGGGCTGAGCAGTTGCTCCAGCTCGACTTTGACATCATCGATCAATTCATAAATCACCCGGTACAGTCGCACCGAAACCTTGTCACGAGCCGCCTGCTGTCGACTGCTAACCGGCAAATCAACGTGGAAACCATAGATAATGGCCCCACTGCTGTGCGCCAAGTGCAAGTCATTCTCATTAATTGCACCAACGCCAGAACCAACAATACGGACAGAGACTTCATCGGTGTCCATGGCCTTCAGGCTGTCGATAACCGAAGTTAATGAGCCTTGGACGTCAGCTTTCACGATAACGTTCAGCTCCTGGAGCTTGTTATCGCGATTGATCAGCCGGATTAGTTCACTACTGCCAATATCCATACGACCACCGCTAGCTGATTTCTCGGTCTGCGAGGCGCTTGACTGCGTCCGGGCATCCCGCTCATTGGCTACGACTTGGAACTCATCACCAAATTCAGGCAGTGTTTTGAAACCGGTAATTGTCACGGGTGTTGACGGTGTGGCTGCTTTGAGCACCTTACCTTCAGTCGTTTCCAGATTGCGGACTTTGGCGTAGCTGCTGCCTGCCACGATAAACTGGCCGGGCTTCAGAACCCCGGCTTCGATCAAGGCGTTAGCGACCGGGCCACGACCCTGCTCAACGTGCGCTTCAATAATCAAGCCTCTGGCCGGGACATCAGTGTCGGCCTTCAGCTCTTCAACGTCGGTAACCAGCAAAATCATGTCTAGTAACTCTGGAATGCCGGCTTCAGTCTTGGCGGACACCGGTACCACGATGGTATCGCCGCCCCATTCTTCAGTCAGTAGTTCATGCTCGGCCAATTGCTGCTTCAGGCGGTTGATGTCAGCGCCTTCTTTGTCCATTTTGTTGGCAGCTACTAAGATCTTAACGCCGGCTTTGCGGGCAAAGCGAATGGCTTCGATGGTCTGTGGCTTGATGCCGTCATCAGCGGCGACTACGATCACCACAATATCGGTCAGCAGTGCACCATGCTCGCGGATAGCAGCGAAAGCTTCATGGCCAGGAGTATCAAGGAAGGTAATCGTTCGATCACCGTGCTGAATCTGGTAGGCTGAAATGTGCTGTGTAATCCCACCGGCTTCGCCTTGGGCGACTTTGGCACCGCGAATGGCATCCAGCAAACTGGTTTTGCCGTGGTCAACATGCCCCATGACGGCCACGACTGGTGGTCGAGACTCGGCCTTGTCACTGGCGACTGGCTTTCGGTGTGCCGGTGCCGCATCTTCTGACATTTTACGTTTCGTCAGCTGCAGCGGCAGTTCAAGCTCTTCAACAATGATCTGAGCCGTATCGAAGTCGATCCGCTCGTTAACCGTCGCCATGACACCGTTCTTCATTAGCTCGGTGATCAGGCGTGAAACGGGGATCGACAAACGCTCAGCCAGGGTGCCGACGGTGATCATATCTTCGATTTCGATAGTGGTCTGGTCTGTATCGCTCATCGGACACTCCTTTCTGGCCAACCGGCCGATCCTTTAGGTACGCATACTACTTTTTAGCTTTAGCCTCTTTGAGGCTCAAGGCAATTTTGCGGTTTTCGGTGTCGATATCGAGCACGCGGAACTGCTTTTTCTCGTTCAGTTGGAACAGCTTCTCGGGATCAACTGCTTCGTCATCACTCATTTCTGAAACATGAACGAGCGCTTCAACACTTGGGCTGATCTGGACAAAGGCACCAAACGGCGTAATGCGCGTAACTTTACCTTCAATGACTTCACCCTTCTTGAAGGCTTTCACCTGCTCCAGCCATGGGTCTTCACTCATCTGCTTCAAGCTCAGGCTCAAGCGATCTTTGTCGATGGCAATGATCTTAGCTTTGACCGTTTCACCAACCTTCACATAGTTGCGTGGGTTGTCAACGCGTTCCCATGAGATTTCTGAGATATGGATCAGGCCTTCAATGCCGTCAACGTTGACGAAGGCACCGAAGTCAATAACACCGGTCACGACGCCTTCGACGACGTCACCAGTCTTCAACTCGCTGAAGCGGGCTTGCATATCATCTTTGACAGCCTCCTTTTCGCTAAAGATCAGCTTGTTGTCCTTGCGGCTGACATCGAGCACCCGAACACGCAGCGGTTGGCTCGTCAGAGCATGCAGCTTCTGTAGAATCTCATCCTTGTCGGCACCACTAACCCGTGGGTAGTGACCAGCAGCCAGTTGTGACACTGGCAGGAAGCCGCGAATACCTTCAAGTTCCACCAATAGACCACCGCGGTTGGCGTCATATGGTACGACTTCGATAATTTCGTTGGCTTCGTGAATGCGTTGCAATTCATCCCAACCCCGGTCCTTAACAGCACGCTTCATGCTAAGCAGAGCGTGACCTTCATCCATTTCTGGATCAATCACACTTACCGTAACTGTTTGACCGACTTCGAGGGTTTGGCCGTAGCCAATCTCCCGACGCAGGACGACACCAACGCCTCGGGCGCCAAGGTCGATCCAGACTTCGTTCTTCTTGACGGCCGTAACCGTCCCTTCGACTACTTCACCAGTAGTCAGACTGTTGATGTCGCTGCCAGCTAGCAGCTCATCCATTGTTAACACTTTAGACATTTTCCAAATGCCTCCTTCGAATGTATTTCTTCAGTAGCAAACAACAGTTTTTAGCTCAAAACTTCCGCTTTTTCACTCATACCAGTTAGCTTGCTGACTGTAAGATTACTGTTAGTATAGCCGATCTACCCCTTTTCGTAAAGAGAGGGCTCCCTGCAAAATTAATTGCCGGGCACGGAAGCACAATGCTACACTGAGCGCATGTATATCGGGGTTGATATCGGGGGGACGAAGACGCTGGTGGCAGTGCTCAACGAGCACGGCGAGATTGTTGAAGAAACAAGGTTCGAGACACCAAAACTATATGACAATTTCCTACTTGAATTGCGCAACGTCGCTCATCACCTTGAGCATCATGACTTTCGAGCTGGCGGCGTTGGTGTAACTGGCGTCATTGATCGTCAACATGGCCGTCGCAGCAGTGCCGGCAAGCTGTATTGGGCAGGAACGGTACCCATACAGGCTGATGTTGAAAAAGTTTTTGGCTGTCCGATTGTTATTGAAAATGACGCCAAGTTAGCAGGTTTATCAGAGGCCATGCTACTAAAAGAGAGGTTCAAACGCGTGCTCTACCTGACGGTGAGTACCGGTGTTGGCTTCGCACTCATCGACAATGGCGTCATTGATGTCTCACTTGGTGATCGCGGCGGTACGACAGTCATGGTCGAGCACCGCGGGAAGCATGTGCCATGGGAAGATTTCGCTTCTGGGCGAGCCATTGTTGAGCGCTTTGGGAAACGAGCAGTTGATATTCACGACCAAGAATCCTGGAAGATTATCGCTCGTAACATTGCCAGCGGCCTAATCGAACTCGTTGCCCTGCTCGAGCCGCAGGTTGTGGTGGTGGGTGGTGGCGTCGGTAGCTACTTTGAGCGTTTCGAGAAACAGTTGGCGGCCGAGCTGAAGAAGTTTGAAGTTCCAGCCGTCACCTTGCCAGCACTGCGGCAGGCCCAGCGGCCAGAGCAAGCTGTTATCTACGGCTGTTACGACCTTGCCAAGCAAACCTTCGGCCATGATTGAGCTGATCACCCGCCTGCAGGCCCAGTACCCCAACCTTCAGTTTCGACATGGCGATCAATTCTGCTGGTCACCGGAGACCAGCGAGATCATCTACCTGGCTGATGCCACCGGTCAGCAGGCCGCCTGGTCATTACTGCACGAAACCGGCCATGCCCTGCTCCGGCACCAAAATTACCAGGCTGATTTTGAGCTACTGCGGATGGAAGTTGACGCCTGGGAGCGCGCTCGGCAGCTTGCCCAGGATGTTGGTGTCGAGATTGACGAAGATCACATCCAGGACTGTCTGGACACTTATCGCGACTGGCTTCATAAGCGCAGCATTTGCCCAAAGTGCAGCACAAAATGCCTACAGCAAGATGACTTTGCACACTACCGATGCTTCAACTGTCACACTGTCTGGAAAGTCAGCAACGACCGATTCGCTCGAGCTTATCGGCGTAAGAAGCCCGTTGCCGAGCCAGAGATGGTGTTCCACGTAATAAGTGAGCGCACATAAATAACCCCCGCCGAAGCGGGGGTTATTTAACGGCTATAGATCGCTTTAGCCAGGTCGAGTATTTCTCGCTCGAGTACTGGCACCGGTATGAGTATGAAGTACCTGAGGAAGGTGACACATTCTGCCCCCATCCTACGGGAAAACCGCAGCCCCATATCAACTAGGCGACTTTTTTGGTGCGTCGGCTAATCCGACCACCCTTGGCGCCGGCCAAACGAGCCAGTTCACGGTTGGCGGCGAAGCCACCAGTGCGACCGAGCTTACCGCCCTTAGCACCGATCTTGGCGTAGAAATCTGCGCCGTATTTAGTTTTGTTGGTAGCAGCCGCTGCGCGACCACCTGCTTTTGTACCAGCCATGTGAGGCCTCCTTAATTAGTCTCCCGAGATACAAAAAGAGGGCGTCCCCGAAGGGATACCCTCTTAATCTCTCTCGAAATTATGCTTATGATATCACGCTATTGCTAATACGTCAATACCCTAGTGCTTGTCCGCTCTCGAAGGCTTGTAAGATTGAGTGCAGTTTGGGATGAAACGCGAGTATTGAGCTGAGCCGTATCAAGCATACGGTGAAGCGAAACACGGAGCGCTTCGCCCGAAATGTGCCAATCTCACAAGTCGCTTACTTTCGGCGGGAGACGCTACCACCGATTGCCCCGTAGTAGCTAGCCCGTTTACGACCTTCCTTACCGGCGGCAAAGCCACCAGTTGTGCCGCGCTGGCCACCGAGCCGGCCGATACGCGAGTAAAAATCTGGGCCGTGTTTCTGCTTGTTCTTTTGGGCGGCGAGTCGGCCACCACGTGCTGTTCCTGCCATATGCAAGACCTCCTTCGTTAAAGGTTCATGCTTATGATAACCAGGCTAGCTGGAAGCGAGCTGTAAGATTTCGGACTACGGCTTCTTGGTGGTTGAAGTAGTAGCCGGGGTTGTACTGGTAGTAGTGCCACTATTAGTAAACGTCAGAGGGGCGACGAGAATGATTTTGTTGGTGCTCGGCCGATAGAGGATGGCCTCCCCTGCCTTAACGTACATCAACACCTTGTCACCGTCCTGGGCATTGGCAAAGAAGGCTGACTGCTTCTTGGCCTGAGCTGCATCGCTCACGTTAGCCACGGTCGGAGTTTCGTCCTTGGGTAACTGCACCAGCAGGCCCACTGCATGTATGACCGCATCGGTTTGCTTCTGAACCAGCAACTGTGGGTTGGCGTTGGCTGCCGCCAATTGCTTGGTGAGGCTCGTTTTGTCACTGTTCAGCTTCATTGCATACCAGCCAAGTCCGACAATCGCTACTACAAGCAGCAGTTCGACAACTAAGCGTCCGAGGTTTTTCATGCCGCCTTTCGAAGATTTTGGCATCGTCACAGCAGCCTGTGTGGCGACGGCGGCAATGACGGGCTCTGGCTGGGTGTCAGCGACTGACTCGCTCGAAGCTTCAGGCTCACTTGGAAGTTCTGAGTCTGACTTGGTGTCAGGTTCGGCTTGCTTTACTTCAGTCGGCCAAGCAGAGGCTGAGGCCTCTGGAGTTTCTGGAACTGATTCGGTTGAAGCTTCTGGCGTCTCTTCTGAGCTCTCTGATCCAGCCGATTCAGGCTCGGCATGCGGCTCCGTCTCCGGCGTTTCATCGGCAGGAGCGGTGTCTGGTTCACTGGAAGTTTCAGGTTCAGATTCAGGCATTACCTCAGAGGTTGCGTCCGATACCTGCTCAGATTCCGAATCGGCAGCTGGCGCTTCCGGCTCATCGTCATCCTCACTGATAATCTTCACACTGGTGCTGGGCTTTGGCATATCTGATTCGGTCGCATTAGGCGTGTCAGTCGTGGTGATTGGACCACCAGTATGAACAGCGTCAAAATCTTCATCTTCCGAAGGCCACTGTGAATTATCGGCCATAACAAGTCGTTCCCTCCCGTTTGTTGCTTATGCTAATTGTAACAGGCAGCTTGAGGTGGTCAAGCTACTAGTTAATTTCTACAACGATAGCTATCAGCGCTTTATTGGCCGCTGGAAGTCAGCGAGTTGCTGGCGCTACCGCCAGTGGCGGCTCCGGCTGAGCCGGGATTAAGTGGCGCTACTTGGATGATCTTGTGATCGCTCGGCCGGAACAGAATGGCCTCCTTGGCTTGAGCGAACATCAACACCTTATCGCCATTCTTGGCATTGGTGAAGAAGGCTTGATTCTTGAGCTTGCTGACATCGGTCACAGTAGCGATAGTTGGCACTTCGTTGGCCGGCACGTTGAAGACTTTGGCAACCTCATCCCGCAACTGACGAGCCTGGGCTTGAGCGTTGGCTGTCTTCGTCGTTGTTGAGGTTTGGGTCTGGTGTTTCAGTACATTATTGGTCTGCAGTTGGTGAAACCAGGCGCTAGCCAGCACCACTACCAACAGCACCACAGCAATGGTTTTGGCGTTGGCTTTGGCAAAGCTGACAGCACTGGCTGTCACTGATTGCTTCGGCTCCGGTGGCTTGGTCCAGACTGAGTCCATATTCCCTCTCGTTACAGCCTATTCTACTTATTTATAGCTTGATCCGCAAGCCGTCTAAGGTGTTACGACCGGCTGGTCGGTGGTCACGGCGTTAGTGACGGCGGTAGCAGTCCAAGAGAAGTTCAGGTCCTGAGTAGCCGGTGTCGGCAACACGATGTCGAAGCCGTCGGTCGTCACGTTGGCGTAGCTGTAACTGGCGAACTGGCCGTTGCCGAGCGTGACGCTGATGACAGGCACGTTGGTGTATGGCTTGGTGAAGGTCACATGCACCACGTTCTGGGTAGTGTGGATAATAGCGAAGCCGGCGCTGTCGGCATTAACGGTGATGCGGCCATTGGCCGTGACGTTACCGTCGAACGTAGTGTCACCCTGGAAACGCACGGCCTGGGCGAAGGTGGCTGGGCCGTTGACGGTTAATGCACCGCCAACCACCAGGTCGAGGTTAACGGTCAGGTCACCGATAGCCAGGTCGTTGAAGTTAACCGGGTTGCCGTTGGCATCGACCAGGCCAGTGCCACCGCTCTGCTGCAGCTGAGAAACCTTACTTTCCAGATCAGTTGTGCGGTTCTGCAGGTCGGTGATCTGGGCTTCCATGCTCAAACCTTGGCTGTTCTTGAAGTCATCAGCGCTGACCGTGCCGGCGAAGGTAGCGTTACCATCGCTGTCGATCTTGGCCACTTCCCCGCTTGGACCGTCGATGCCAAAGTTCTCGCCAGCAGCCAGGCTGAAGTTCAGACCCTGACCATCGAGACTCTTGAAGCTGTCCGTACTCAGGCTCTTGAAGTTGGCGTCACCAGCACTGTTAATGTGCTGCGCGATCTCACCTACAGCCTTCAGTGAATATGAGAAGAGCCCTTGGTAATTAACACGATAGTAGCCATCGTTCTCTTGGTAGACGAGTCCAGGATAAACCTGAGCTAATTGCTGGGCGATGACTCCGGTTTGTGGGCGAGGGTTACAATATTGGCCGTCAAAGAACGAAACCGAGCAATCAAAATTGAAGTTCACGACATTGACTTGCTTTAGCGTATCCAGCGCACCATCTTGTACCGATACAATATCCTTCTTGAGGCGCTGGTCAGAAATACCCGTTTGATCCTGCTGACAACTTCCTGCAGTAATCAGGCCACCCGTGACTTTTACGCTGCCGCCGATGTACGCGTTAGGCGCACCGGTAGTACAGGCCGCCAGCGTAATCCCAGCTGAACCCTGGCTGCTATATGAGCCATTGGCGGTGACATTACCAGTACTGTCGATTTTAAACTTACTTGTGCCGTTATTCTGGAAGTTTGCAAAGTCAGCGGCTGAACCAGCGCCACTGCTTGGTGCATTGAGACCAATGTAGGTGCCACCGTTAGCGGCCGTGTTGCCACCGGCAATGGCATTGCCGATTTGGACCAGCGAAATGGTCGCGGTGTTGACTGGTGCACCGGTGACAGCCAGCGCATTGCCACCCGTTAATGAAGCTGTCAGTAACGCTGATGTCGAGATGGCGCTTGCAGTACTAATAGTGCCGAAACCGCTGGCAATTGAGCCAGTGGTTAGAGCTCCGACCTTCACCAAGTTTGAGTAAGTCAATGTGCTGTCAATTGCAGCATTCTGGAGCAAGCCAGCGCCACTAATAATCTGCGATCCGTTAACCCGGAGAACATCAGTGTAGCCCGTTCCTGCAAAGTTCAAGGCGTAGTAGAGGTTATTGGTGGCGGCCGCTGGGTTTTCAAACTTCAGGGCTGAGTTGGTGTTGATGCCGCCAGATGTGGCTGTACCGACAAGCGTAATGTCTATCCCTTGCATAGCAATCGATGAACCACCGGCGTTGGTGTTGGTGGCACTCAAACTCTGGGCGCTAGTAGCGCTGCTACCACTGTAGGTTTGGCTAAAGACACCTGTGCCAGAAGACATCGTGACATTCTGGTTGGCTGCAACAGTGACGCTACCGTTGGCAGTGAAGCCTTGAGCCACTGAAAGTGCGCCATTCACCGTTGTCGTAAAGCCGCTGCGGCCAACACCTATTGCTGTTGCGTTAGTTGTTCCTAAGCTAATCGTACCGTTAGCCGTTGCGCCAGTTCCGGCGTCAATGCTGACATTGCCGCCGTTGCGAGTGGTGCCGCTGGCGCCAGTCGCGCTACCAGCTTGGATCGTGAGACTACCGCCAGTACAGTTGCTGGAGTTACAGGTAGTACCAGACTGATCACCACCCTTGAGGGTTAAGGCTGACCCGGTGCCGTTGACGGCTGAGCTGATACCCGGTTGGACAGTGATGCCATTTGAGGTGCCCGAGGTAGCAGTTGTGATGTCAGCGGTTTGGGCACCAGCCAGAGTAACTACGCCAGCGGAGCTCAGGTTGAAGTTCGATGAAGTCAGCGTCAGCGTGTTGGCACCAGTGCTCCAAGTGGAAGCACCGGAGGTGGTAATGTTGCCGACACTGCTCAAACTACCGCTGTTAATAACTAATCCGTTTATCGTATTGGTTGAAGTGGCACCAGTGATTGCCCCGCTCAGGCCTAGCGTGGTAATGCTACTGAGCGCGCCCGAGTTAATGACCAGGCCGTTGATGGTGTTACTGCTCGTAGCACCGGTGATAGCACCACTCAAACCAAGGGTTGTAACACCGGTAATAGCGCCTGCTGATGAAAGATCGAAGTTGGTTGAGTTAATTGCTAGAGCGGTGCTATTGTTACCCAAGTTAAGTGTGGTGGCGTTGGTGTTACCCAAGTTGAGGATTGCCGTACCGGCACCGGTCTTGGTGCCGGTATCGACCGTAACTGTGCCAGCGTTGAGGTTAGAGCCAACTGTCGCATTACCTGATTGCAGTGTGACCGCGCCGGTGTTGGCACTGGTAGAATCGGTGGTATTGAGCGAGAGTGTGCCGGTACCGCCAGCCGTTACGGCCAGGTTGCTAGTGCTGGTATAAAGCGGGCTGGAGACGCTGGAGCTGGCAGTTAAACCAGTGACTGATGGCGAAGCCACCAAGTTAAATGATACTGCTGAGCCGCCGAGTGCTTCGCTCGTTGCAGAGACGGTGGTGTTGGTACCGTTGGCAAAGTTGATGACACTGTTGGCGAGTTTGGCATTTGTGATTGCACTGTTAGCAATGGTGAGGACGCCGGCACTCGTGACGCTAGCAACATCACCACCAAGGGTTGTGAAGGTTGGGGTACCTGCATTGGATAGCAATACTTGACCACCTGTACCGGCTGCCGTGGCCTGAATTGCGCCTGTGCCGTTACCATACAGAACACCGTTACTAGTAAAGCTACCTGCGCCTGTGCCGCCACGCGCAACGCCCAAAGTACCGGTCGTAATAAGGCTCGTGTCGAGGGTGACGTTCTGTAAAGCGCGGCCACTGGTGACAATTGTCGTGCCGCCGACAGCCAGGCCGCCAACAGCGTCAACCAGGCCGGTCGTATCAACTTTTAATTTGTATGTACCGTTGACTTGGAAGTTTAAGAAGTCGGCAACAGTGCCGGGATTGCCGGCTGCTGGAGCATTGAGACCAATGTATGTACCACCGTTGGCCGTGGTATTGCCCCCAGCAATCGCACTGCCGATTTGGATGAGCGAGCTGGTGGCAGTGTTAACTGGTGCTCCGGTGACGGCAAAGGCGTTAGCACCGGTCTTACTCGCAGTTAATAAGCCGCTGAAGGTTGGTGCCGCAACGGTGTCGAGGGCACCACAGTTAGTGCCGCTGGTACCGATAGTGACCGTGCCCCCGCCACCAGTGAGGTTGCCGGTGCCGCTGTTACAGGTGAAGGTGTTCGCACCGGCAGCAGCGTTGTTGGCCGCGCTACCGTAGTTGACGCTCAGTGTTGGGACGCCACCAGCAACACCATTGGTACCGCCAAGGGTCAGACCAGTGACCGAGCCAAGGCTCGCCAGGTAGTTGCCGGTGGTATGCGTACCAAGTGTGACTTTGCCATAGCTTGGTGCCACGCCTGCCCCGCCAGAAATGAGGACATTCCCAGTGGCGGCATCGGCCAGAGAAGCCAAGGTCGTTCCAGCAGAAGCGTATAACAAGTCGCCGGTGGTGTAGCTCCCCAATCCGGTGCCACCGCGAGCCACGCCGAGGGTGCCGCTGGTCAGAAGGCTGGTATCGGCCGTGACGTTTTGCAGGACGCGGGTCTTAGAAATAACTGAGGTACCACCTACCTGGAGTTCGCCATCGCTGATGTTGAAGTTGGCGACTTTGGTAGCGTTGGAGTTGATCAGACTAAAGGTCGTGTCGGCACTGGCGTCCACCAAATCAAGCGTCGTGGTGCCAGCTGCAGTACGGGTAATCGTGCCGTTGCCGGAGAGATTGATTGCCGTGTTACTGTTGCCAAGGTTCAGGGTCAAGGCGTTGGTATTGCCAACGTTTAAGATGGCGCTGCCGGTGCCAGTCTTGGTACCAGTGTCGATGCTGACCGTACCGGCACTCAGGTTTGAGCCTGAAGATGCACTACCAGACTGGATGGAAATGTTGCCGGTGTTGGCAGTAGTTGAGTCCGTCGTATTCACATTGAGTGCGCCTGTACTGCCGGCCTTAACCGTCATCCCGCCAGTACTGGTAAACAGTGGGCTGGTGACGCTAGTGGCAAAGTTCGGGCTAGCCGACAGATCAATCGTAATGTTTGGCCCAGCTGCGGCAGTGGTTGTGATGTTGCTACTGCCGGCCAGGAACGAGACGGTGTTGCCGCCGTTAACACTCTGTGGTGAACCAGAAGTCGCAGCCACTGAGAACAGCGAGCCAGAAGCACAACCACTCCAGGTTGGAGCGCTGGCACCGGCCTGCAGACACTGGCCTGACAGGCCGAGTCCCAGTTTTGACAGTGTGGTGCCGTTGCTGGCGTACAGCAAGTCGCCAGCGGTGTATGAGGTTTGACCCGTACCCCCGACAGTCGCTGCTAGACTGCCGGCTGTGATAATACTGGCGTTGGCGGTGACATTCTGGAGAACGCGAGCCGCGGAGATCACATTCGTACCGCCGACTGACAATCCGCCGACGGCATCGAGCAGACCCGTGTTATCGACCTTTAGCTTGTAGGTGCCGTTGACTTGGAAGTTCAGGAAGTCGGCCGCTGAACCGGCGCCACTCGCTGGAGCGTTGAGACCCAGGTAGGTGCCACCGTTGGTAGCTGAGTTACCACTGGCAATGGCACCGCCCAATTGCACGAGCGAGGTATTACCAGTATTACTCGGGGCTCCGCTGACGGTCAGGCCAGTGGTGTTACCGGTGGCTGTGATCGAGGTAAATGACGGGGTTGAACTCAAGCTGAGGGCACTACAGCTGCCGCCGCTGCCAAGGGTGATGACATCGCCACCGCCGCTAAGGTTACCGCTGCCAGTCGGGCACGTCAGTGTCGTATTTCCCTGCACCGCGGTATTAGCGGCACTGCCATAATTCACGGCCAAGCTGAGTGAACCGGCACCATTCGTAGCCGTCAGGCCAGTCGTGCCGAGCGAAGCAACCGTGTAGTTAGTACCATTGCCGATGAGCAATTGACCGTTGGTTGGAGTCGTACCAGTACCAGTACCACCACGGGCGATGCCCAAAGTTCCGCTGGTCAGGAGGCCAGTGTCAGCGGTGACGTTTTGCAGAACTCGGCCGCTGGTGACAACTGTGGTTCCGCCGATTGACAGGCCCCCGGCCGTGTCAATCAGACCGGTCGTATCAACCTTCAGTTTGCTGACACTATTGACTTGGAAGTTCAGCAAGTCGGCAGTTGAGCCAGCACCTGAAGCTGGTGCGTTTAGCCCCAGGTATGTGCCGCCGGTGCCAGCTGTCGCATTACCGCCAGCAATTGTCGACCCGAGCTGCAGCAAGGAACTGGTGGTGCTGACAGTTGGGGTGCCGGACGCAATGAGTGCTGGACCATTGCCAGTTGCCGTGACTGAGCTGAACGAAGGCGTGGTGCTGAGATTAATTGCACCGCAACTACCGCCGGTTCCCAGTGTAATGGTCGTGCCGCCGCCACTCAGCGCGCCGGTACCAGTTGGACACGTCAAGGTGATATCACCGCGGGTGGCAGTCGTGCTAGTTGCACCGTAGTTAACTGAAACAGTCGGGTTGCTAGCAGTGCCGCCAATGGTTGTGCCAGTACCAGCACCGACACTTGCGACATAAGCACCACTTGTGTCAGTCCCGAGTAAGACTGCACTCGTCGACAACACGCCCGAGGCGTTGGTATGGACGACACCAGCGGTGTTTAGGCCACTCAAGGTAATGGTTCCTGCAGCCGTCAAGCCACCGGTGATGTTAGCTCCGCCACTGCTGACAGTTAAACCTGTCAAATTTTGCAGCGCCTTGCCACTGGTCAAGATGGTCGTGCCACCAACTGATAGGCCACCAGCTGTATCGATCAGACCAGTGTTATCAACCTTTAGTTTCTGCACGCTGTTGAGCTGGAAGTTCAGGAAGTCGGCTGCTGAACCGGCACCACTCACTGGAGCATTCAAGCCGAGGTAGGTACCACCGTTAGCGGCAGCATTGCCGCCAGCAATCGCCGAACCGACTTGGACCAAGGAACTAGTAGCGCTAGCTGTTGGTGTACCAGTGACTGCCAGACCGGTGCCGTTGGCCGAACCGGTGACCAGTCCGCTAAAGCTTGGGTTACTCTTAACGTCAAGTGTGTTGGCCGACACGCCGCCGCCAGCGGTTGCCGTAATCGTTCCTGTTAGATTACCTCCACCTGAGAAACCAGTGCTGGTGTTGCCTTGAGCAGCAGTATTGGCACCGGAGCCATAGGTAACATTGACCGTTGGATTACTGGCGGTGCCGCCTGTGGTTGTGCCCGTGCCGGCACCAACACTTTGGACATACGCGCCAGAGGTGTCTGTCCCTAGTATTACAGCACTGGTTGATAGCACACCCGAGGCGTTGGTGTGAACTATGCCAGCGGAGTTTAGTGCTGATAATGTTGTCGTTCCTGAAATAGTGGCGTTACCGGTGATGCCGAGATTGCCACCCAGCAAGTTGAAGTCATTGCCGTTAGCCAACTGCAAAGCACTGCCAGTCTGGCTTAAGGTTGAGTTGCCGAGCACGCCGCTGCTGGTAAAAATAGCCAGTGTGTTAGTTGTTCCCGAACCCGTGATACTGCCGCCCGAGGCACAGCTACCCCATTGCGGTGCAACACCTATCCCCCCGCTCACCAGGCAGGAACCGGTAGCTACATCAGCCAGCTTTGACAAGCTGGTCGCGCCATTGGCGTAGAGCAAATCGCCGATCGTGTAGCTGTTAATGCCGGTACCGCCACGAGCCGCGCCCAAGGTCCCCGATGTGAGGATACTGGTGTCAGCCGTGACATTTTGCAGAGCTGCACCGGCAGTGATGACTGTCGTACCATTGACGGCCAAGCCACCGACTGTGTCGATCAACCCACTGTTTGTCACTTTGAGTTTGTAGGCATTGTTCAGTTGGAAGTTCAGGAAGTCGGCGGCTGAACCAGCGCCGCTGGATGGAGCATTCAGTCCTATATATGTACCGCCATTAGCAGCCGCATTGCCACCGGCGATGGCTGCCCCGACTTGGACCAGTGAGCTGGTGGCACTGGCTGCTGGTGCACCAGTCACTGCCACGGCGGTAGCCCCACTATTGCTGGCAGTTAGCAGGCCTGAGAAGGTTGGCGCAGTGCTGACACCAAGCGTCAATGAGCCGCCAAGCGCCAGGCTGCCACCGCCAGTTACATTGCTGCCGTTGTTGATGGTGACACTGGAATTTTGCAGACCAGCATTACTCAAAGTCGTTGAACCAGCGGCCGTTAATCGACCTTGGGCATCGACGGTAAAGTTCGGTACTGCACTGCTGCTACCGTAGCTGTTGGCTGTCACGGCAGTGTTAGCCAGGTTGATCGTTGTTGAACCGCCAAGGGCGATGCTACCGCCACCACTTAGACCGGTGCCGGCTGTAACCGTGAGTGAACTGTTGGCCAGCTTGGCGTTAGTAACAGCGGCGTTACCGATTGTCAGCGCACCACTGGCGGCCAATGTTGCATCACCGCTGAGACTGACGAAGCCAGGCACGCCACCGGCGTTGGCCACTACTAGTTGACCACTAGTACCAGCACCGGTCGCCTGCAAGGCACCCGTACCGTTACCATATATAAGACCATTGCTGGTGAGGGTCGTCGTGCCGGTGCCGCCATATGGCACGCCAACTGTTGAACCCTGCCAGGTACCGGAAGTGATCGTACCAGTCCCAGTAATGCTGCTCAGGTTACCGGTCGTCACGATCGTGCCGTTAACATCCGGCGCCGTCAATGTCCGTGTGATTCCGCTACTGATACCAGCTAGTTCGAAGCCTAACTTCTTAGTCGCGTCGGCATTGTCCTGGAGCGTCAAGCTGGTGTCATTGAAAGCCCAGTTGCCGGTGATACTTTGGGCACTGGTGCTACGCGTAATGCCTGAAGCGGCATAGTCGATGCCGATGTTGGCCTGTGAAACCACATTGCTGACCGAGAAGTCAGTCGTGTAGTTCAGTGCTGTGGCGGCAGTAGTCACAGTGGTGCCGTTCTGCTTCACGTCCAGGCTAGAGCTATTATCAATGCTACAGGTCCAGGCCGAGCCATTCCATTTCAGGATCTGGCCGCTGGCGCAACCACCCAGCATTCGCAAGCCGCTGCTGGTCAACTCCAGACCGGACGTCGCTGTAGAGGTGCCGGTTGTGCCAGCATTATCAAGCTGAATGCCGACTGACACTGCGGCCGTCGGTGTGCCAGAACCGCTCACCACCAGGCCGCCATTGGCTGCGCTGGCAACTGACGCTACATAGTTACCGTTGGTCTGCGTGCCGAGGGCCACTGCTCCAGCAGCGATATTTAGACCGCCTGAGAAGCTGCCAGTAATGGCCCCCGAGGCTGGAGTTTCGCCGGCGTTCACATAGACCGGATCGAGCGTTGAAGCATAGTTCGAAGTTTGCAAAACATTTGTACCCAACTGCACTCGCACGCCGCCACTACCAAGGTTGGTAAGAATGAATTCGTTCGTTGAATTACTCGTTGGCCCAAACTGCATGGTGCTAACGTTACTCACAATCGTATTGCCGTCCGAAGTCTGGACGGTCGTCGATCCACCGCCGCCGCCCGTGGCGTCAGCGCTACAGGCCCAGACGCTGCCGTTCCATTTCAAGATTTGCCCAGCAGTACAACCACCGATCAAGCGCAAGCCTTGACCGGTAACTTCTAGGCCAGAATTGGTACCAGTCGTACTGGTTGTGCCATTGTTGGGCAAGCGAACTTCCAAAGCATTGCTCAAAGTCTCCACGCTGCTGCCGGTCACTACGTTGAGGCTAACATTCCCGCTGCTGCCACCGCCACTCAGGCCAGTGCCAGCTGTCACCCCAGTGATAGTACCACCACCGCCCGAACCAGCTGGACCCTGAGGACCTTGCAAACCTTGCGGACCTTGCGCTCCAGTTGCACCGGCTGCACCAGCTGGACCCTGCGGGCCTTGGATCCCCTGGGCACCCCGCTCGCCGGCCGTGCCGCCAGTGCTGCGTAGGCTATTGATGGCTGCAGCCGACAAATTGCTGAGCTGGATAGTGCCGTCCGCCAGCTTGCTGCCGGTGACTGTCTTGTCAACAATCTCGCTACCATCAAGGGGTAAAACAGCCAAATTGCCAGGTGCAGTACCTGGCTGATGGCCATCAACAAACTCAGCGTTCAGGTTCTCGACCAGTCCCTGGTCAGGTATCTTAAGTGCCGAGCTGTCCGGTAACGTAATATTATTCTTTATTACTATGTTGCCATTTTTGTCTTTGGCGAACACACTCTGGCTAGAGCCGGACGAGCCTCTGGATCGCAGTGCATTGGCAATATCATTTCCGGCAATCGCAAACGGCCGGAGCGGTAAGCTCCAAAGCGGAGCCGTGTCTTTAGTACTGACGACTGGCGAATCACCTACGTCAAAGGCTCTCTGCATGCCAGTCGGAAACCAGTAGAAAAGCGCTGTCATAATTGCCAGCAACGCCAAGGCTCCTGCCAGTGTTCGGCGTAGCCAGCGCGGCAGCCGACCCAGCAAACCGCTGAACTTTTGCCACCCGCCTTGAATGCCAGCTTGTATATTAGGGCGTGGTCGGCGGCTAGGACGGTGCGCCTCGACACTAACCGACGGCGCAGTTGCCACCTGAGCCAAAGCTACCAGCGCCTCTGTCGGAAGTCGACGCGTTGTAGCAATTACTCGGGCAGGTGCTGGTTGCTCAGTACGACTAACCACTGGCTGTTCGGTCGACTTAGGCTTGGTGTTACGCAACGTCTGCTGCTCGAGCTTGTAGCTCTCAATACTCTGCTTGTTGTACAGTCGCTTACCGGTATGATCACGTTCTGGCAGCAAAAGCCCTTCATCCTCCAGGCGTCGGACAGTCGATACTGAGACTCCTAGTTCGGCGGCCACCTGGGAGGTGGTCAATGGATGACTGTCAACGAAAGCCTCAAGCTCAGAACGCAACAAGTACCGGTTTTTGCCATCCAAGCGTTCTGCAGATAATTTACCAGCTTTGTCCCAGCGTCGTACCGTATCTATGGAAACACCAAGAATCTTTGCCGCTTCGCGGACAGTCACATAACCTTCAAATTTGGTGTTGGGGAGCGTTGGCTGAGCCATTGCTGTTTATCTCAGTGTTTAAAATTTGTGTTCGTTTTTCAGTTTCTCTCTGTTATGAAAGCTAATACTTAGTATAAATTTTTAGGTGTAAATATGCAATGCTTATGTATAAGTTATCCACAGCCTTGTCCTCTGAGAATGTTTGCCTAGTTCCCGCACTGTGAGGCTGGTTGCGCATGAGCCGGCGCATTCCAGGCATGATTGATAGCTCAACGTCACAGACCCATGATCATGATGGCTCGTACAAACTAGGCATCCGCTTTCATAACAGATAGTCTGCAAATTCTGCTGTTGTTCCTAAGCCGGGCGAGTGAGTCAAAACAGCTTACCTAGCGTTGGCAACACGCGGTCTTAGCTGGATCTGTTAAATGGAAGCACCTAACCCTACCATGTGACTGCCCTCACCTGCATAACGGACAGTATGCGGTGTAGAAAATAATTAATGACTTAACATATACTTTTGGCTAAATTACTATTATCTGTAATAAAGTGTTTAATTATCACAGCTACTTTACTGGGTCGTACAATAGAATTTCTTATGCATATGTGATCGACTTTTGGGTACAGTTCATGATCATAAATTTGTATATTTCTTGCAACAAACTAAATACGTACAGAATATTATGCGTTGTAAACATAAATAATACTGCTCTTCTTGTTTAGTTATTTATACAATGTAGCCTAGAAAACTGCGTACATATTACGTTCATTTGTAATACTTCTCGACAATAAATAAATAATTTCAATTGTTGTTTATACAATTGATAGCTTTATGATCGTTACTAACAGATTAGATCAATGGTTATATTTAAAACTACGCATTGAGTTATTTGTTCGCAATTAATTCGTTGCAAATAACAAAGAGGTTCTTAACTGTAGTCAACTTTGAAAACAACGTTAGTTGTAATAATTAACGAAGCTCCGGCTTTATTTTTATGCTCTGCATAGGTCAGGTATTTTTGAAAACAAAATAGAAAAATTGATGTATAGATTATTTTGAGCTATTGTTATTTTACGATGCTGTTTTGTGGAACAAGCTAGGTGTCTACGATCCGCTTCCGCACTAGAAACGCTGCGTTCGCCGGTCTTATCTGTTAGCTAAAGTCCTAAGTTATACGCGGTAGCTGGCAAGGAAATTACGGAATTCGGTTGCGCCATGTGATTGGTGATTCACGATCTGCGAGGTAAGTGCTGCCAGTGGCAAGACTGCCTTATGTTTTTTGGCGATGTGGTTGATAGAGTGGCTGGTGTAGTAGCCTTCCACCGTATGCTTTTCCAGTTGGCGCTGACCTGAGCGCACCCCCTTGGCCAAACGTAATCCGTACTGGAAGTTGCGGCTATGATCTGATGAGCAGGTCAGGAAGAGATCGCCAGCCACCCCTGGGGCAATTGGATCGTGATCGGCAAAGCGCATTGCCTTGGCTAGAATTGTGAACTCCCGCAGGCCAATGCTGATGAGCTGGGCCTGCGTGTTAGGGCCAAACCCTAGGCCCCGAGCGTAACCACAGGTGATGGCATAGAGGTTCTTGAGGGCACTTGCCAACTCCAACGCCTGAAAACCCTTAGCTGGTTCGACGCGAAAATAAGGGGTCTGGAGCGCCTTTTGGATATCAGCTAGGAAGGTTGGGTCTTTGTAGCCCAAAGACACCACAGCGGGGTCGTGCGTGCGTATGCCGTCAGCAAATGACGGGCCAATCAGGCTGTAGTAGTACGGAAACTCGCCGACGCTGGCCACGATTTGGTGCACCATCTGATGTGTACCCTCTTCTATCCCCTTGGCGGCGTTGATGATGACTGAGTCCTGGTCGACAAATGGGCTATTAGCCTCCAGTGCTGTCCGGATGTGCTGGCTCGGTAGCGTCAGGAATACCAGATCAGCGTGCTTGCTCAGCAAATGTGCCGGTTCGGCGTAGTCATAATCCAGGCCATTGTGTTGCACCAATGAAGCTAGCGCTTGCCCGAACGTCCCGTACCCAATAAAAGCAATGTTCATAAGCTATGTATTATACTCCCCTGTACCTGGCCTATAATGGGCATATGACCAAATATACGGCAATGATCAGAGGAGTCGGGCCCGAAAATCCCAATATGAAAGGCGAGAAGTTGCGCTGGGCGTTTGAGCGGCTGGGCTTCAGCCAGGTGCGACCATTCCTGACGAGCGGTAATGTGCTATTCGAGTCGGCTGAAACAGATAGAGCGAAGTTGGAAGCACTGATTGAGACTGGCCTGCCAGAGTTACTGGACTTCAGCCGCGACGTCTTCGTGCGCTCCCAAGCTGAGCTCCAAGCACTGGTTGACGGCAATCCGTTTCCAGATCTCAAACATGAGAACGCCGGCAAAACCTATCTGACAGTCACCTTCTTCAAGCAGCCACCGAAGTTAGACTTCGAGCTCCCCTACCGGCCTGAGGGCAAAGCGTTCGAGTTCGTGGCAAGCGTCGATGGCGCGCTTTGTAGCATCGTCGACTTAAGCCAAGGCAAGACGCCCGACCTGATGGCCTGGCTGGAACGCCAGTTCGGCAAACAGATCACCACCCGCACCTGGAATACCGTCAACCGTCTACTCACGAAGCTCGGCTAAAAGAAAAAGACCTCCGCGAAGGAGGTCTTAATCAAAATTTGGCACCGTGCTATTTTCCCAGGGCTCAGGCCCAAGTATTGTAACCGCTTCGAGGCTTAACTGCTGTGTTCGGCATGGGAACAGGTGTTGCCCTCGAGCTATGGGCACCAATGCGGACCCGTTTCTCGTAAGAAACGTCCGCAACGGTGCCCATACGGTGCATCATTTCATTCAGTAAAGTAAAAATTGGATCACAACTTCTTAGACAAACGATTTGTCATGGTGATAAACACCAATAACTAGTCAATTGCTACCTTTTACCAAAGTCGAAACCCTGGTAAAAGGTCGTAAAAAGTCAATGCCTCTATTAGTACGCTTCGACTACATACGTTACCGTACTTCCATCTTGCGCCTATCAACCTGATCGTCTTTCAGGGAGGTCATAGGGAAATCTAATCTTGGAGTCAGTTTCGCGCTTAATATGCTTTCAGCGCTTCTCTTTGCCGCACGATAGCTACTGGACAATGCCCTTGGT